>OKWI01000002.1_pt1 | contig 763993 bp, 645 predicted proteins | sample 1607141 | NCBI WGS metagenome assembly OKWI01 (sample SAMN07501048, study PRJEB24779) | human gut metagenome | reverse complement strand
TTCACCGGCGAGGTGTTGGTGAAGTACTGGCCCTTGACCGGAGGCACGAACTCGCCGCCGATGTAGTTGCCGTAGCGGGCCTTGAAGGAAACGATGGCGCCTTCGCTACCGGGATGGGCGTAACGCATGATGGTATCTCCTGGCTCTTGTGCTTATTAGGGGAGGACGCGCTGTCGCGCTTGTCGTAAGCCTGGAGCAAGGGCCGGGCCAGAGTGGCGAAAGGCCCGGAGTAGAGCGTCCTGGAGGTTTCGCAGGGGAGCTTGCGAACGCTCCCTGTCACGCGGGCGGGACGCTCGTGAGTGACACTCTGTACCGTTTTCGGCGCAGCGCATGACTCATCGGTCAGTCCGTCGTTGCATTGCGCCCCGGCCTGTTGGATGCTGCACCGATAGCCGTCCGGAGAGTCGCGGACCGATCCACCGCGCCCAGGCAAGAGACGGCCCGTCCCTCGCGGAGAACCATAACAATGCCTGCCAGTTCCATGAGCCGCCACGCGCGGCAAGTGCTGACCGTCGCCCAGGGCAAGATCCCGCCGGGCGGCCCTGCGACCGATCCGTCCATCGCCCGCTCCTGGCTGCGCTGCCTGGAACAGCACCATCTCGATCCCGGCCAGCCGATGGCGCCGATGGTGCTGGAGCACGCGCGCATGCTCGAACGCCGCGAGCGCCTGCAACAGGTGCTGGAGATCGCCGATGGCGAGATGCACAGCCTCTACCAGCAGCTTTCCGGCAACGACCACGCGGTACTGCTCACCGATGCCCGCGGGGTGATCCTCAATTGCGTCAACGCCGACGCCCAGCGCCAGACCTTCGAACACGCCGGCCTCTGGCTCGGTGCCGACTGGAGCGAGCCCTGCGAAGGCACCAACGGCATCGGCACCTGCGTGGTCGAGCGGCAGGCCCTGACCATCCAGCAGGAAGAGCACTTCCGTAGCCGCCACACCGGCCTGACCTGCTCGGCGAGCCCGGTGTTCGATCCGCAGGGCGAGCTGATGGCGGTGCTCGACGTGTCTTCGGCGCGCCAGGAAGTCTCGCGGCAGAGCCAGTTCCACACCATGGCGCTGGTCAACCTGTCGGCGAAGATCATCGAGGGCTGCTATTTCCTCCGTCGCTTCGAGGGCTCCTGGCTGCTGCGCTTCCATGTCCAGGGCGACTATGTCGGCCTGTTCAGCGAAGGGCTGCTGGCCTTCGAGGAAGACGGGCGGATCCGCGCGGTGAACCAGAGCGCGCTGAACCTGCTCGGTTGTCCGCGCCAGCGCCTGCTCGGCCAGCCGGTGGAGACCTTCTTCGATTGCCGTCTCGACGACCTGCTCGGTCGCGCCTCGCAGCAACCCAGTGCCAGCTGGCCGCTGCGCACCCGCGAGGGACGGACCCTGTACGCCATGCTGCGCGGCGCGCCGCGGGCGATACCCCAGGCCCTGGTGGTGCCCACGGCAGCGAAGCCGGCGCCTGCCGCGCCCGGCCTGTGCCTGGGCGACGCCGAGCTGGCCGCCGATTTCCGCCGGGCGCTGAAGGTCTACGCGCGCGACGTGCCGCTGCTGCTCAACGGCGAGACCGGTTCCGGCAAGGAGGCCTTCGCCAAGGCCGTGCACCTGGCCGGCCCGCGCGCGGAACAGGCGTTCGTCGCGCTGAACTGCGCGGCGATCCCGGAAACCCTGATCGAGAGCGAACTGTTCGGTTATCGCGGCGGCAGCTTCACCGGCGCGCGCAAGGAGGGCATGCGCGGCAAGTTGCAGCAGGCCGACGGCGGCACCCTGTTCCTCGACGAGATCGGCGACATGCCGCTGGCCTTGCAGACCCGCCTGCTGCGGGTGCTGGAAGAGCGCCGGGTAGTACCGCTGGGCGGCGAGCCGGAGGATGTCGACGTGCGCCTGATCAGCGCTACCCACCGCGACCTGGCCGGGCTGGTCGCCGATGGACGCTTCCGCGAGGATCTCTACTACCGCCTCAATGGCATGGTCGTGAGCCTGCCGCCGCTGCGCGAGCGCAGCGACCGCGAGGAGTTGCTGGACTACCTGCTGGCCGAGGAAGCCAGGGGCCAGCGCATCCAGCTCGACGGCGAGGTTCGCCAGGGCCTGCTGGCCTACCGCTGGCCGGGCAACGTCCGGCAGATGCGCACGGTGCTGCGGACCCTGGTGGCACTCTGCGAGGACGGCCGGGTCGGCCTGCGCGACCTGCCCGCGGATATCCGCCAGGCCCTGGCGGCGCTGCCGCCCGCCGCAGCGGCGCCCGCCCCGGCCGCGGGCAACAGCCTGGACGACGCCGAGCGAGCCGCGTTGCTGGCGGCTCTGGACGGCCAGCGCTGGCACGTGAGCCGGGTGGCCGAGCAACTGGGGATCAGCCGCAACACCCTGTATCGCAAGCTGCGCCGGCACGGCCTGGTGCGCGGCCAGGCCTGACGGGCGGGACGGCTCCAGGCGGGCCGCCGCGAGGCCGGCGGGAACCCCGCCGACGCCGCGTCGTCTGATGCCGCGACGCCGGGCGGCCGGCGCCTCCGCTGTGCTAATCTGCCGCCCATTCACAGCGCCTTCGACGGCTTGATCTGCAGGAGTCTGCATGCACATCCACGTACTCGGCATCTGCGGGACCTTCATGGGCTCGCTGGCCGTGCTGGCCAAGGAACTGGGCCACCGGGTGACCGGTTCCGACGCCAACGTCTACCCCCCCATGAGCACCCAACTGCAAGCCCAGGGCATCGAGTTGATGCAGGGCTACGATCCGGCCCACCTGGAGCCGGCGCCGGACCTGGTAGTGATCGGCAACGCCCTGTCGCGCGGCAATCCGGCGGTGGAGCATGTCCTGAACAAGGGCCTGCCCTACGTTTCCGGCCCGCAGTGGCTGGCCGACCACGTGCTGCAAGGACGCTGGGTGCTGGCGGTGGCCGGTACCCACGGCAAGACCACCACCACCAGCATGCTCGCCTGGGTCCTGGAGCACGCCGGTATGAGCCCGGGCTTCCTGATCGGCGGGGTGCCGCAGAACTTCGGGGTTTCGGCGCGCCTGGGCGGTACGCCGTTCTTCGTGGTCGAGGCCGACGAGTACGACAGCGCCTTCTTCGACAAGCGCTCGAAGTTCGTCCATTACCGCCCGCGCACGGCGATCCTGAACAACCTGGAATTCGACCACGCGGATATCTTCCCCGACCTCGCGGCCATCGAGCGGCAGTTCCACCATCTGGTGCGCACCGTGCCGGGCGAGGGCCTGATCATTCGCCCGAGCGCCGAGAAAGCCCTGGAGCGCGTACTCGGGATGGGCTGCTGGACCCCGGTGCAGACCACCGGCGAAGGCGGCCAGTGGCAGGCGCGCCTGCTCGCCGAGGACGGCTCGCGCTTCGAGGTGCTGTTCGACGGCATCGTCCAGGGCGAGGTGGACTGGCCGCTGACCGGCCTGCACAACGTCGCCAACGCCCTCGCCAGCCTGGCGGCGGCGCGCCATGTCGGTGTGGTGCCCAGCCAGGGCGCGGCAGCGCTCAGCGAGTTCCGCAACGTCAAGCGGCGCATGGAGAAGGTCGCGGAGGTCCGGGGCGTGACCCTCTACGACGACTTCGCCCACCATCCGACCGCCATCGCCACCACCCTCGACGGCCTGCGCAAGCAGGTTGGCGCCGATACCCAGGTGATCGCCATCATCGAGCCGCGTTCCAACTCGATGAAGCTCGGCGCTCATCGCGACGGCCTGCCGGACAGCGTGCGCCAGGCCGACCAGGTGCTCTGGTACGCGCCGCCGAACCTGGGCTGGGACCTGGCCGCCACCGCCGCGCAATGCGCGATACCGTCGCAGGTCTGCGATACCCTGGAGGCGATCATCGAGCAGGTGCGCCAGCAGGCCAGGCCCGGCGCGCAAGTGGTGATCATGAGCAACGGCGGCTTCGGCGGCTTGCACGGCAAGCTGGCCGCGGCGCTGGCCGAGTGAGGGGCGCGATGAGCGGTCCGGAACGCATTACCCTGGCGATGACAGGCGCCTCCGGCGCCCAGTACGGCCTGCGCTTGCTCGATTGCCTGGTGCAGGAAGAGCGCGAGGTGCACTTCCTGATCTCCAAGGCCGCGCAACTGGTGATGGCCACCGAGACCGACGTGGCCTTGCCGGCCAAGCCGCAGGCGATGCAGGCCTTCCTCACCGAATATTGCGGTGCCGCCGCCGGACAGATCCGCGTGTTCGGCCAGAACGACTGGATGGCGCCGCCGGCCTCCGGCTCCAGCGCGCCCAATGCCATGGTGATCTGCCCGTGTTCCACCGGCACCCTGTCGGCGGTCGCCACGGGGGCCTGCAACAACCTCATCGAGCGCGCCGCCGATGTCGCCCTGAAGGAGCGCCGGCCGCTGGTGCTGGTGCCGCGCGAGGCGCCGTTCTCCAGTATCCACCTGGAAAACATGCTCAAGCTGTCCAACCTCGGCGCGGTGATCCTGCCGGCGGCGCCGGGCTTCTACCACCAGCCGCAATCGGTGGAGGACCTGGTGGACTTCGTCGTCGCGCGAATCCTCAACACCCTGGGGATTCCCCAGGATATGCTGCCGCGCTGGGGGGAACAGCACCTTGTCAGCGACGAGTAGGGTGCTGCTGCTGGTCCTGGCGGTGCAGATGGGCGGTTGCGCCACCGTGCGCACCCTGGATGCGGCCAAGCCAGGGGCGCCGGTGGTCTACGCCGGCACCCGGCTGGATTGGTACAGCCTGCACGGCGGCTGCTGCCCGATGGAACGCTTCGGCGCGGAGGCGCCGGCCCATCCGGGGCTCGACCTGCCGGGCAGCGCGCTGCTGGACACCCTGTTGCTGCCGTTCTCGCTGGCCACCGCCATCGGCCTCAACCTCGGCGTCAGCGGCGGCATGTAGGGCGGGACCCGCCCCAGGCTCATTTCCCCAGCTTGCGCAGTTCGTCGGACTCGACGAAGCGCACGCCCTTGCCTTCCTCCAGCGCCAGGCGCCAGAGCGCGCGGGCCAGGTCGCAGGCCTCGATGCCGTGGTACTTGCCGGGAAGGATGCGGGCGATCGGCGCAGCGAGGATCTCGGCCAGGCGGAATTCCTCGCGCGGGCCGAACAGCAGCGATGGCCGGGCGATGGTCAGTTGTGGCCAGCCCTGTTCCTGCAGGGCCTGCTCCAGTTCGCCCTTGACCCGGTTGTAGAAGATCGACGACTTGGCGTCGGCGCCCAGGGCGCTGACCACCAGGTAATGCCGGGCGCCCATCTCCAGCGCGCGCTTGCCCACCGCCAGCGGCAGGTCGAAATCGACCGCGCGGAAGGCCTCCTCCGAGCCGGCTTCCTTGATCGTGGTGCCGAGGCAGCAGAAGGCGGTATCGATGCTGCCGTCGAGTTGCGGCAGCAGCTCGGCCAGCGGGCCGACCGGGTTGTCCAGCCGCGGATGCTCGGCCAGCGCCTTGCGGGCAGGGGCGATGACCTTGGCCAGGGTCGGCTCGCTCAATATCCGATCCAACAGGTGCTCGCCGGTAAGACCGGTCGCGCCGGCGAGCAGAACGCGCTTGGGCGTCGAGTGCATGTGTGTTTCTCCCCTTCCACACCAATGAGCGTAGTGCGCGGCGTATCTATTTGCCCGCCGCGCCCTCGCCGGTTTTTCCTTCCCGGGACGCGAGCGCGCGCTCGGCTTGCTGCCCCCGCAGCGTCCGCCAGTGCGCGAGCACGCGTTCCGGTAACCAGGCTTGCGGTTCCGAAGCTTCGAAACCTTCCTCCTTCTCCCTTTGACGCACTTCCTCTTTCGCCAGTTCGAACGCTTTGGACAGATCGTCGGTGCGGTTCAGCGCATTGGCCAGCAAGGCGCGGCCGAAATAGGTGAAGTCGGCGTCGTCGGAACAGCCGAACGAGACCCGGTCGGCACGCGCGGCGGTCAGGATCAGGGTACGTTCGTCTTTCAGCGGCGGGATGAAGCCCCCGCTGTAGCAGGCCGATACCACCAGCACCTTGTCGCGCTGGCGCAGCGGCGCGAGCAGTTCGGCCAGTTCCGCGGCCGGCAGGTCGCCGAGGTTCAGGCCGGGCATGTCCAGGGCCAACTGGTGGTCGCTGGAGCCGTGGCTGGTCAGGTAGATGAAGACCAGGTCTTCCGGCCCGCTGCGTTCGGCCAGGGTGCGCACGGCGCGGGACAGGCTTTCCCGGGTAGCCAGCGGGCGGTCGCCGAAGTGGTCGCGGTGGTTGACCAGGCGAATCACGCCACGAGCGGCGAAACGCTGGCCGAGCAGGTCGCCGGCGTAATCGGCCTCGCGCAGGAACACGCCCTGGCGGCCATCGCCGCCCAGGCTCAGGGCATAGAGTTCGCTGGCCGGCGTCGAGGCCGGGATCTTGCGCAGTTCTTCGTCGAGCAGGCGACCCTGGGCCAACAGGCCGATTTCCAGAGTGTCGGGCAGGGCCTTGCCGGCGGCGTCGCGGATGCGCTTGCCGTCGGCCCAGAGTCCCTGCTCACGGCTGCCGTCGGCGCGGTCCAGGGTGCCTTGGCCGGCATAGGCGCCGGCGGCGAAGCCGCCTTCGTAGCGGGTGCCGTCCAGTTGTTCGAGCAGGCCCTGGCCATGGAAGCGCCAGAACTGGAAACCGCCGCGGTAGCGGCTGCCGTCGGCGCCGAGAAGCTCGCCGGGGCCGTTCAGCGCGCCTTCGCTGAAGCGGCCGATCCAGACATCGCCGCTGGCGCTTTCGTAGCGCCCCTGGCCATGGAACTGGTTGTCCTTGAACTGGCCGACGTAGCGGTCGCCATCGGGCCCGCTCCAGCGCCCCTTGCCGTTCAGTTGCCCGTCGCGGAAGGTACCGGCGTACTGGTTGCCCTGGCTGTCGCTGAAGCTGCCTTCGCCTTCCAGGCGGCCCTGGCGGAAGCTGCCCTGGTAGCGGCTGCCATCGCTGCCGTCCAGCGTGCCCTGGCCGCTGTACAGGCCCTTGCGGAAACCGCCGCGGTAGCGAGTGCCCTGTTGTTCCAGGCTGCCTTCGCCATCGAACAGGCCCTGGCGGAAGCCGCCCTGGTAGACGCTGCCATCAGCCATCGCCAGGCGTCCCTGACCGTCGAACAGGCCGGCCGCGAAGCCACCGCTGTAGCGGCTGCCGTCGGCGCCCTGCCAGGTGCCATGGCCGTGCAGCAGGCCATGCTCGAAGCGGCCGGCGTACCAGGCGCCGTTGTCGTAGTCCAGCCGGCCCTGGCCTTCCAGGCGCCCGTCCACCAGCTCGCCGCGATAGCGCGCGCCGTCCGGCAGGCGCGCATCGGCCGGGAGCAGCGGTTCGCCCTCGCCACAGGCGGCGAGCAGGATGACCAGGGCGGAGCAGAGCGAGAGAGACCTGGCGGGGCGAAGCATGCGGCGTTCCCGATGAGTGGTTCGGTCCGAGGGTGGAGGGGAGACAGTGTGGCGGAAAAATCGTTGCCTGGCAGTAGGGTATTTCCCTGCCGGCCCAGAGCGCCCCCGCGAGCGGGGGCTTTTGGAGGGGGGAGAGGGGAGCGAAGGCGCCTGGCCGTCAAGCGAACGGCAGCGCTCGCTGGGGCGGGCTCAGACGAAGCAGAGGCTGAGGGTCTCGGCGATGTAGGCGGGTTTCTCCTGGCCTTCGATCTCCAGGGTGGCGCGCGCCTTGATCAGCCACTGGCCGGGATTCTTCTCGTTGACGTCGAGCAGGGTCAGGCCCAGGCGGACCCGCGAGCCGACCCGCACCGGCTGGATGAAGCGCACCGTATCGAGGCCGTAGTTGACCGCCATCTTCAGTCCTTCGGGAAGCACCAGCAGGCCTTCCATCAGCTTCGGGATCAGCGACAGGGACAGGAAACCGTGGGCGATGGTGCCGCCGAAGGGCGTCTTCGCCGCCTTCTCCGGATCGACGTGGATGAACTGGTGGTCGCCGGTGCATTCGGCGAACTGGTCGACCCGCTCCTGGTCGATGGTGAGCCATTCGGAATGGCCGAGATCCTTGCCGACATAGTCCTTGAGCGCTGCTACGGGTACGAATGGCATAAGTCCTCCGGGAGGATGGCTGTTGTTCTCATGGTGCAGGAAGATCAGCACGCGTTGGCGACCGGGTCAAGAAACCATCGGCCTGGCGAATATCGCGTCATGCGGTGCCGCGACTGCGACTGATGGATAGGCGAGGAGCGTGCCAATGTCCCGGCGGGCTGGGCATAATGGTCGGCCCTTGCTGGAGGTGCCCATGTTGCTTCGTGGTCTGACCTGGCTGGTGCTGTTCCAGTTGCTCGGCACAGGTCTGAACGTTCTGTTGTTGCCCATGCTGCCCGGTCCGATCATCGGCCTGGTGCTGCTGTTCGGTTATTTCCTGGCGCGTGGCGAGGTCGGCAAGCCGGTCAACGAGGCGGCCGGCTCGTTGCTGCGCTACCTGCCGCTGCTGCTGGTGCCGGCGGCGGTCGGGGTGATGGCCTATGCGCGGGAGATCGCCGCCGACTTCTGGGCCATCGTCGGCGCGCTGGTACTGTCGCTGGTGCTGTCGTTCCTGTTCGCCGGCTGGATGATGCAGAAGCTCATCGATCGCCAGCAACGTCGCCGGGAGGAGTCCTGATGGCCTGGCAGGCCGCCCTCGAGGCGGTGATCCACCATCCGCTGTTCGGCGTCGGCGTGACCCTGGGCGCCTACCAGTTGGCCCTGGCCGCCTATGAACGGACCCGCTGGGTGTTCCTGCAGCCGGTGCTGGTATCGATGCTGGTGGTGATCGGCGTGCTGCTGCTTTGCGGCATCGACTACGACGAATACAGTGCCAGCGCCAAGGTCCTGACCATTCTCCTCGGCCCCGCCACGGTGGCCCTGGCGGTGCCGCTGTTCCTCAACCTGCGGCGTATCCGCCAATTGTTCTGGCCGACCCTGCTGACCCTGGTGGTCGCCGGTACGCTGGCGACGGTGCTGGGCATCGCATTCGGCTGGTTGTTCGGTGCCGAGCCGCGGATGCTGATGAGCATGGCGCCGAAGTCGGTGACCTCGCCGATCGCCATGCTGGTGGCCAGCCAGATCGGCGGCGTGGCGGCGCTGGCCGCCGTGTTCGTACTGATCACCGGGGTACTCGGGGCGATCCTCGGGCCGGAGCTGCTGCGCGCCATCGGCGTCCGGCACCCCGCCGCGCAGGGCATGGCGCTGGGCATGACGGCCCACGCGGTAGGCACTTCGCGGGCCTTGCAGGAAGGCGAGGAGTGCGGCGCCTTCGCCGCCCTGGCGATGAGCCTGATGGGCGTTGCCACCGCAGTGCTGCTACCGTTGGCGGTAGCGCTGGTTGCCTGACGATGCCCGAGGAGTCGCGATGAAGTTGCCGTTGTTTCCCCTCAACGCCGTGCTGTTCCCCGGTTGCCGCCTGGACCTGCAGATCTTCGAGGCGCGCTACCTGGACATGATCAGCCGCTGCATGAAGCAGGGCACCGGTTTCGGCGTGGTGACCATCGGCGAAGGGCGGGAGGTCGGCGAAGCGCCGAGCCGCCTGGCGATGGTCGGCTGCGAGGCCTCGGTCCGCGACTGGCAGCAGCGCCCGAACGGCCTGCTGGGCATCCGCGTGGAGGGCGGTCGGCGTTTCCAGGTGCTGTCGGTGGAGGTCCAGGCCGACCAGCTCAGCGTTGGCGAGATCGAGTGGTTCGAAGACCTGCCGGAGCAACCCCTGACCTACGAACACAACGATCTCGCCGCGTTGCTCAGCGTGCTGGCCGAGCATCCGATGGTGGCCGCGCTGGAGATGGGCGGCGAGCCCGGCGGCCAGCAGGACCTGGCCAACCAGTTGGCCTACCTGCTGCCGTTCGATACCGAACGCAAGCTCGAACTGCTCGCCCTGCCCGACGCGCAGATGCAACTGGCGCGGATCCAGGTGCTGCTGGAGCACCTGCAGGGCGAGTTGGGTATCGACTGAGCGCCAACCCTCACAGCGGCCGGTAGCGCGCAATGGCTTCCGGTAGGGCCCAGCCGGCGGTGATCGCCAGGGTCGCCACGCAGACCGGCAACAGCAGCCACCAGACCCGTTGCGGCAGCGCCGGCAGCGACTCGCGGCGCTGGTTCAGCCACAGGCTGGCGGCGCAGACCGTAGTGGCGAGCAGGGCGCCGGCGACGATGTCCGACGGCCAGTGCACGCCAAGGTAGACCCGCGACAGGGCGATGCTCAGCGACGGGATCACCGCCAGCAGTACCCAGGTCAGGCGCCAGCGCGGCGGTTGCTGGCGGCTGGCGAGGACGCCCAGGGTGAGGAAGAAGGCGAAGGACGCCGAGCTGTGTCCGCTGGGGAAGCTGAAGCTGCTCAGCGGTTCGGCCAGCACTTCCGGGCGGGCGCGGGCGAACAGGGTCTTCAGGGTCTGGTTGGCCAGCGCGGTACCCACCAGGGTGCCGATGGCGAAGATGGCCGGACGCCATTGCCGGGTCAGCAGGAGGATACCGCCGAGCAGCGCACCGGCGATGAACTGGGTGCGGAAATCGCCGAGCCGGGTGACCACCACCATCACCGGGTTCAGGTCGGCGTTGCGATGCTCCTGGACCAGCGTCATCAGGCCCTGGTCGAGGTCCTGGAGGTACGGCCAGGCGACGGTCATCGCCAGCAGCAGGACCAGGCTCAGCGCGGCCGCCACAGCGGTTGCCCAGCGTTTGCGCCGCAGGCTGGCCTGGACTACCACGCCGACCAGCACCGCCAGGCAGGCCGCGACGATCCCGGCTTCGCTCCAGAAGCCTTCCGGCAACGGCAGGCGCAGGGCTGCGCCGGTGGCCCAGCCGGGCAACAGGTAGGCGACCGCCCAGCCGGCGGCGGCGATCAGCGAAACGCCGAGAAAACGGCCGAACGGCATGTCGAGCATGCCGGCGACCATCGGCAGCATCGGTCGCAGGGCGCCGATGAAGCGGCCGACCAGCAGGCTGGCGATACCGTAGCGTTCGAAGTACACCTCGGCGGCGGTGATCCACTGCGGATGGCTGCGCAGGCCGGGTAGGCGGCGGATGTTCTGGTGGAAGCGGCGGCCGATCCAGTACGAGCTGAGGTCGCCCAGCACCCCGCCGGCGTAGGCCAGCAGCAGGGTTTCGCCGAGGCCGAGGGCGCCGCTGCCGGCGATCACCGCGACGCCGAACAGCAGCACCACGCCGGGCAGGACGATACCGACGATGGCCGCGCATTCGAGAAAGGCGATGAGGAAGATGGCCAGCCCCAGCCACTCGGGGTTGGCGGCCATCCAGGCGTTGAAGCTGTCGAGACTCATTGCAGGTGCGGGTCCTGATGTCCGAGTAGATGATAGTCGCGCCCGGCGACCTGGCCGCGGCGCAGTGGGTTGCGGGTGCAGAACGCGGCGAAGGCGGCATCGACGAAACGGTACGGCAGGTGTTCGTCGCGCCCCTTCGGAATGCCCAGCCGAGCGGCCTGGATCACCTGGCTGGGGCGCTCGCCGACATCGTCGACGAACAGTCGCTGCGGGTCGAAGCGCTGCGCGTCCCACTCCGGCACCTTCAGCCCCATGGCCTTGCACAGCAGGGTCTGGCCGGCGCACAGGCGGCCGATCTCGCGGGGCCGGCCCTGGCTGTCCGGGTTCAGGCTCTGCATCCGCTCCAGCGCCGTGTGGTCGCTGATGCGATCCAGCCAGGGATGGCCGGACTTGATCAGCACCGCATTGCCCGGCCCGCCGGCGCTGAAGTTCAGCGAGTCGCCGCCGCGCGCGTAATACATATAGATGTGCCCGCCGTCGAGGAACAGTGCCTTGCGCTTCTCGGTGTAGCCGAGCGAGGCATGGCTGCCTTTCTCCTCCAGGTAGTAGGCCTCGGTCTCGATGATTCGCGCCGCCAGCCAGAGATTGCCCTGGCGATGGCGGATCACCTTGCCCAGCAACTCGCGGGCGACCAGCAACGCATCGCGGTCGAAGAAGGTGTCGGGGAGCGGCCGGGCGTCGGGCCAGGGCAAACTAAGGATGGGATCGCGGGACATGGGATTGTCGCTGGGACCATGGCAGTCATAGGCTGGCGAATGATAACAACAAGAGCCTGAATCATGGTTGAACGAGAGCGTGTCGACAGTGCCCACATCACGCCCAGCGCCCATTACACCGGGTACGTCTGGTTCCGCCATCGACTCGCCGAACCGGCCTTCGCCACCGTCTTCGGCCGCTGGGTACACGGCTTCGTCGCGCCGATCAACTGGGGCGCGCAGCTCGGTTTCGGACTGAACATCGAGGATTTCCTGTTACAAAGACACCTCATGATCGACGCGCGCCTGACCCAGGCCGTCGAACGCGAGGGAGTGGTCCAGGTGGTGGAAATGGCCTGCGGGCTCTCGCCGCGTGGGCGACGCTTCCGGCAACGCTATCCACAGTTGCGCTACCTGGAGGCCGACCTGCCGCCGATGGCCGCGCGCAAGGCGGCGTTGCTCCGCGAGCAGGGGTGGCTGGGCCCGGAGCACGCGGTAGCGGCTGTGGATATCCTCGCCGAGGACGGCGAGCGCAGCCTTGCCGCGCTGTTCGCCGGGCTCGATCGCGAGCGCCCGCTGGTGGTGATCACCGAGGGGTTGGTGAACTATTTCCAGCGCCCGGTGATCGAGGCCTTCTGGAGTCGCCTGGCGACCGAACTTAAACGCTTCCCCCAGGGCACCTACCTGACCGACCTCTATCCCGATCTCCGCGAGCACCCGCGCTACCGGCAGATCCGCTGGGGAGTGGGGATCATCGGGCGGCTGACGCGGGGAAGCTATCCGTTGCATTACCGCAATGCCGCGGAAATCGAGGCGGCCTTCGCCCGCTGCGGCTTCGCCTCCACCCTGGTGCTCGACCCGCAGCGCGAAGGCGCCGCCCTGGGCTTGCCGCAGGGACGCCTGCCGAGCCTGGTGCGGGTAATCGAAAGCCGCACGGCATAGCCGCCTCTCAGGCGACCTCCGCTCGCTCCCAGGCGGCGAGGAGGTCGGCCAGTCCGGCGCTGGCCGCCGGATCGGAGTGCGGGAAGATGAAGGCGAAGCCGTCGGCGGTCGAGCGCAGGGGCAGGATGTCCAAGTCCGCCAGGCCGTCGCAGCACAACCGCCAGCCGCGTTGCGGGCGGGATTCGGGCAGCTCGGCGTGCAGCCGCCCGCCGAAATAGCCGAGTTCCATCAGTTCCGCCGCATAGACGCCGAACTGCGGATGTTCCAGCCGAGCGTGCCCCTGGGCTGGCCGATGGCGGACCTCGAAGCGTCGCTCCAGGCCGAGCAGGCGCGTGCGCGGGATCCGCGTGCTGCCCTCGGCGCGCTCCGGCAGTGCCTCGCCGCGCAGGAACGGGCCGTAGAGCCGGGCGCAGGCCTCGCGTCGTTCGAACTGGGCAAGATGGTCGGCGTCGTGGATCAGGGCGAACTCGGCGTTCCCGCAGGCATGGGCGAACACCGCATGTTCCCAGGGCTGGGTGAAATGGTCGTACTCGCCGGCGAGCACCAGGGTCGGGCAGGTCGGGTGCCGCTCGAAGCCGCCGAAGGCCAGCAGGCGCCGGCTATTCTGCCGGTAGCGTTCGATCTCCGCCGCGGTCAGGCGTTGCAACTGGCGCAGCATGGCCTTGCGAAATACCGGGGAGACGCCGGTACGTTCCAGCTGTAGCGGGTTGATCAGGCCGGTCAGTACGCCGTGGGCGAAGGCACTCTGGTCGCCCTCGTCGAGCCGGGCCAGGGCTTCTTCCAGCAGCAGCCGCGCACCGGGGCGGCCGAATGCGGTGATGCCGGCCAGTAGCAGGCGCGCGCAGCGGCGCGGATGGCGGGCGGCGAACAGCGCGGCCAGGGCCGAGCCGTAGGACAGGCCGATGGGCATCAACGGCGGCAGGCCGAGCCGTTCGGCGAAGGCCGCGATCAGGTCGGCGAGGTCTTCCAGGCTCAGTTCCGCCGCCAGTTGCAGGTTGCCGCCCTGGCTCGGCAGGTCGAGCAGGATCACCGGGTGCTCGGCGAGCAGTTCGCTGACCTCGCCGGTGAACGAGCGGAAGCTCTGGAAGGCGCCGCCCAGCAGGAGCACCGGCGGGCGCGGGTCGTCGGCGCGGGCGGCGAAGGCCTGGTAGCGCAGTTGCCAGCCGTCTAGGAAGAGGATATCCGGTTCGCTGCTTAGCGACTGCGCGCTGTAGTCGGTACGGTAGCGCATGGCGAGGCCCCGCGGTGTGTGCGTCGTTATTGTTGTTCTGCCGAGCGGGTGCCGGTGGGTGGCAGTGGCCAGGCTCGCCTCGAAGGTAAACAGAGGTAGCAATTTTGTTTACCTATCCTTCGGCCGGCGCCTGCGCCCGGGTGTCACCGTCTCGCGCACAGCCCCAGGCGCAGCGGGGCTGCCGCGTTACCGCCGGGGGCGATGGAACGCACTGTCTACCGACCGGCTGTTGCGGCTGGGCGCGCCGGGGCTGGCTCGCTATAATCGCGCATTTCCCTGACGCCAGATGCCGAGACCATGACCGAGTCCGTCCTCGACTATATGAGCCGCCTTGGCCGCGATGCCCGCGCCGCCTCGCGGTTGCTCGCGCGCGCCGCCACCGCGCAGAAGAACCGCGCCCTGCTGGCCGCGGCCGATGCGCTGGACGCCGCCCGCGCGGAGTTGTCCCACGCCAACGAGCAGGACCTCGCCGCCGGCCGCGCCAATGGCCTGGAGCCGGCGATGCTGGACCGCCTGGCGCTGACCCCGGCGCGCATCGACGACATGATCGAGGGCCTGCGCCAGGTCGCCACGCTGCCCGACCCGATCGGCGAGATCCGCGACATGCGCTATGTGCCCTCGGGCATCCAGATCGGCAAGATGCGCGTGCCGCTGGGCGTGGTCGGGATCATCTACGAGTCGCGGCCGAACGTGACCATCGACGCCGCCAGCCTGTGCCTGAAGTCCGGCAACGCGACCATCCTGCGCGGCGGCTCCGAGGCGATCCACTCCAACCAGGCGATCGCCCGCTGCATCCAGCAGGGCCTGGCCGAGGCCGGCCTGCCGGCCGCCGCCGTGCAGGTGGTGGAAACCACCGACCGCGCCGCGGTCGGCGCGCTGATCAGCATGCCCGAATACGTCGACGTGATCGTCCCGCGCGGCGGCAAGGGCCTGATCGAGCGCATCAGCCGCGAGGCCAAGGTGCCGGTGATCAAGCACCTGGACGGTATCTGCCACGTCTACATCGATGTCGCCGCCGACCTGGACAAGGCGATTCGCGTCGCCGACAACGCCAAGACCCAGCGCTATGCACCGTGCAACACCATGGAGACGCTGCTGGTGCATGCCGGCATCGCCGAGCGGGTGCTGCCGCCGCTGGCCACGATCTACCGCGAGAAGGGCGTGGAACTGCGCGGCGACGCCGCGACCCGCGCGCTGCTCGGCGCAGACGTGCTGGAGGCTACCGAGGAGGACTGGCGTACCGAGTACAACGCGCCGATCCTGTCGATCCGCATCGTCGACGGACTGGACGCGGCGATCGAGCACATCAACACCTACGGCTCGCAGCACACCGACGCGATCATTACCGAGAACTTCAGCGATGCGCGGCGTTTCCTCGCCGAAGTGGATTCCGCTTCGGTGATGGTCAACGCCTCGACCCGCTTCGCCGACGGCTTCGAGTACGGCCTCGGCGCCGAGATCGGGATTTCCACCGACAAGCTGCACGCCCGCGGCCCGGTCGGCCTGGAAGGCCTGACCAGCGAGAAGTACGTCGTCTTCGGCGACGGTCACGTGCGCACCTGATGGGCAAACGTATCGGCCTGTTCGGCGGCACTTTCGACCCCGTGCATATCGGACATATGCGCAGCGCCGTGGAAATGGCCGAGCAGTTCGCCCTCGACGAACTGCGCCTGCTGCCCAATGCGCGGCCGCCGCACCGGGAAACCCCGCAGGTGTCGGCCGCGCAGCGGTTGGCGATGGTCGAGCGGGCGGTGGCGGGAGTCGAGCGATTGACGGTCGATCCCCGCGAACTGCAGCGCGACAAGCCGTCCTACACCATCGACACCCTGGAGTCGGTGCGGGCGGAACTGGTGGCCGACGACCAGTTGTTCATGCTGATCGGCTGGGATGCCTTCTGCGGCTTGCCGACGTGGCACCGCTGGGAGGCGTTGCTGGATCACTGCCACATCGTCGTGTTGCAGCGTCCGGATGCCGACAGCGAGCCGCCGGAGTCGCTGCGCGACCTGCTGGCGGCGCGGAGCGTGGCCGACCCGCAGGCCCTGAAAGGGCCGGGCGGACAGATCACCTTCGTCTGGCAGACGCCGCTGGCGGTGTCCGCCACCCAGATCCGCGCGCTGCTGGGTGCCGGGCGCTCCGTGCGTTTCCTGGTGCCGGACGCGGTATTGAACTACATCGAGGCGCACCACCTGTATCGTGCGCCACACTGATAAAGAAACAGAGACCGACTCAATGCAAACCGAACAACTCGTCCAAGTGGCCATCGATGCCCTGGAAGACCTCAAGGCCCAGGACATCGTGACCCTCGATGTGCGGGACAAGACCAGCGTCACCGACTACATGGTGATCGCCTGCGGCAGTTCCAGCCGCCAGGTCAAGTCGCTGGCCGACAACGTCCTGACCAAGGCCAAGGAAAACGGCGTCAAGCCCCTGGGCAGCGAAGGCCTGGAGTCCGGCGAATGGGCGCTGCTCGACCTGGGCGACGTGGTGGTCCACGTGATGCTCCCGGCGACCCGCCAGTTCTACGACCTGGAGCGCCTGTGGCAGGGCGCCGAGCAGAGCCGCGCCCAGCACCAGCCGGAAGAGTGACGCCCGCATGCGGTTGCGCCTGATCGCGGTTGGCTCGCGCATGCCTCGCTGGGTCGAGGAAGGCTGGCAGGAATACGTCAAGCGCCTGCCGGCCGAGCTGTCCCTCGAACTGGTGGAGATCCCGCTCAACACCCGCGGCAAGAACGCCGACGTGGCGCGCCTGATCCGTCAGGAAGGCGAGGCCATGCTGGCGCGCGTCCAGCCGGGGGAACGGGTAGTGACCCTGGAGGTCGAAGGTCGGCCCTGGAGCACCGAGCAACTGGCTCGCGAACTGGATCGCTGGCGTCTCGACGCACGCACCGTGAATCTCATGGTCGGCGGCCCGGAAGGGCTGGCGCCGGAGGTCTGCGCGCGCAGCGAGCAGCGCTGGTCGCTGTCGCCGTTGACGCTGCCGCACCCGTTGGTGCGGATCCTGGTCGGCGAGCAGATCTACCGGGCCTGGACCGTATTGTCCGGGCACCCCTACCACAAATAGTCCCCAGTCCCGATGCCGCAGCCGATCCACCTGAAAGACCACGAGAAAGACGCCCGCCTGGTGCGTCGGCGCGTCATCGTCGGGGCGGTGGCGGTGGTCTTGCTGACCCTGGTGCTGGTGGCGCGCATGTACCACCTGCAGGTGACCCAGTACGAGTACCATTCGACGCTGTCGGAGAACAACCGGGTCCATGTGCAGCCGATCCCGCCGACCCGCGGGATCATCTTCGACCGCAACGGCGTGATCATCGCCGACAACCGGCCGAGCTTCAGCCTGACCATCACCCGCGAACGCACCGAGGACCTGCAGAAGACCCTCGACACGCTGGTGGAGATCCTCGGCCTGACCGAGGACGACCGGGCCATCTTCGAGAAGCGCATGAAGCAGGGGCGGCGTCCGTTCGAGCCGGTTCCCATCATGTTCGAACTCAACGAGGAACAGATCGCCCGCATCGCGGTGAACCAGTTCCGCCTGCCGGGCGTCGACGTGGCGACCCAGTTCGTCCGCCACTACCCGCTGAAGGAGCACTTCGCCCATTCGGTCGGGTACGTCGGGCGGATCAACGAGCAGGAACTGAAGAACCTCGACCCGATCAACTACAGCGGCACCCACCATATCGGCAAGACCGGCATCGAGCGCTTCTACGAGAGCGAGTTGCACGGCACGGTTGGCTACGAGGAAGTCGAGACCAACGCCCGCGGGCGGGTGCTGCGGGTGCTCAAGCGCACCGACCCGATTCCCGGCAAGGACATCGTCCTGAGCATCGACAGCCGCCTGCAGGAGGCCGCCGAGAACGCCCTGGCCGGGCGGCGGGGCGCCATCGTGGCGATCCAGCCGTCCACCGGCGACGTGCTGGCGATGGTCAGCCAGCCGAGCTACGACCCCAACCTGTTCGTCACCGGCATCAGCTTCAAGGCCTATGCCGAGCTGCGTGACTCCATCGACCGGCCGCTGTACAACCGCGTCCTGCGCGGGCTCTATCCGCCGGGCTCGACGGTGAAGCCGGCGGTGGCGCTGGCCGGCCTCGACGCCGGGGTGGTCACGCCGACCTCGCGGGTCTTTGACCCCGGCTACTACCAGTTGCCCAACTACGACCACAAGTACCGTAACTGGAACCGCTACGGCGATGGCTGGGTGAGCCTGGAGTCGGCGATCTACCGGTCCAACGACACCTATTTCTACGACCTCGCGCACAAGCTGGGGATCGACCGCCTGCACGCCTTCATGAGCCGCTTCGGCTTCGGCCAGAAAGTCGCCCTGGACATGTTCGGCGAAGCCGACGGGCTGATGCCCTCGCGCGAATGGAAGCGCAAGACCCGCCGCCAGGTCTGGTACCCGGGCGAGACCCTGATCCTCGGCATCGGCCAGGGCTACATGCAGGCGACGCCGATCCAACTGGCGCAGATGACCGCGCTGCTGGCCAACAAGGGCCACTGGATCCGCCCGCACCTGGCCAAGACCATCGACGGCCAGCCGCCGGTCGACCCCGACCCGATGCCCGACATCGTGCTGCGCGACCCGGCCAACTGGGACCGCGTCGACTACGGCATGCAGCAGGTGGTGCATGGCGCCCGCGGCACGGCGCGCAAGGTCGGCGCCACCTCGGCCTACCTGATCGCCGGCAAGAGCGGTACCGCCCAGGTGGTCGCGATCAAGCAGAACGAGCGCTACGACCGCTCCAAGCTGCTCGAGCGGCACCGCGACCACGCCCTGTTCGTCGGCTTCGCGCCGGCCAACAACCCGCAGATCGCGGTGGCGGTGATGGTGGAGAACGGCGAGTCCGGCTCCGGCGTCGCCGCCCCGGTGGTCAAGCAGGTGATGGACGCCTGGCTGCTCGACGAGCACGGCAAGCTCAAGGCCGAATACGCGGAACCCGTCGCGCCGCTCGCGGCGGCGGTGGCCAAGCCCGAACCCACGGCAGCCGAGCCGGAGGCGCCCGCCCTTGAACAGTAACTTCGACCGCACCCTGTCCAACGAAGACGTGATGCGCCGGCGCGCCAGCCTGTTGCAGCGCCTGCACATCGACGGGATTCTCCTGCTGCTGTTGCTGATCCTCGGCGCCACCGGCCTGTTCGTCCTCTATTCGGCGAGCGGCAAGAGCTGGGACATGCTGATGAAGCAGGCCACCTCGTTCGGCCTGGGACTGGGCATGATGGTGGTCATCGCCCAGATCGAGCCGCGCTTCATGGCCCGCTGGGTGCCGCTGGGCTACCTGGTGGGGGTCGCGCTGCTGGTGGTGGTCGACGTGATCGGCCACGACGCCAAGGGGGCGACGCGCTGGATCAACATCCCCGGGGTGATCCGCTTCCAGCCCTCGGAGTTCATGAAGCTGCTGATGCCGATGACGGTGGCCTGGTACCTGTCCAAGCGCAACCTGCCGCCGGGGCTCAAGCACATGGTGATCAGCCTGGCGATCATCATCACCCCGTTCGTGCTGATCCTGAAACAACCCGACCTCGGCACCGCCATGCTGATCCTCGCTTCCGGCGGCTTCGTGCTGTTCGTCGGCGGCCTGCGCTGGCGCTGGATCGTCGGCGCGGTGTCGGCGGCGGTGCCGATCGCCGTGGCGATGTGGTTCTTCATCATGCACGACTACCAGAAACAGCGGGTGCTGACCTTCCTCGACCCGGAAAGCGACCCGCTGGGCACCGGCTGGAACATCATCCAGTCTAAGGCGGCCATCGGTTCCGGCGGGGTATTCGGCAAGGGCTGGCTGCTGGGCACCCAGTCGCACCTGGATTTTTTGCCGGAAAGCCACACCGACTTTATCATTGCGGTCCTCGGCGAGGAGTTCGGCCTGGTCGGCGTCTGCCTGCTGCTGGTGCTCTACCTGCTGCTGATCAGTCGTGGCCTGGTGATCACTGCCCAGGCGCAGACGCTCTACGGCAAACTGCTGGCCGGTGGCATCACCATGACGTTTTTCGTTTATGTCTTCGTGAATATCGGTATGGTGAGCGGGTTGTTGCCGGTGGTGGGGGTACCGCTGCCTTTCATTAGTTATGGCGGAACTTCGCTGGTTACCCTGTTGTCAGGGTTCGGGGTTCTGATGTCGATCCATACCCATCGGAAGTGGATCGCCCAGGTTTGAGACCAAGAGTGAAGAACGCAATGCAAGTACTGCGTACATGGGCGGCCAGGGGCGTCCAATGGGTCGGCGTAGCCGGCGTCATTGGCCTGTCCGGGGCGGCCCAGGCGGGGGACTACGACGGCTCGCCGCAAGTGGCCGAGTTCGTCAGCGAAATGACCCGCGACTACGGCTTCGCCGGAGAGCAGCTGATGGGGCTGTTCCGCGACGTGAACCGCAAGCAGTCGATCCTCGATGCGATCTCGCGCCCGGCCGAGCGGGTCAAGCAGTGGAAGGAATACCGGCCGATCTTCATCAGCGACGCGCGCATCAGTCGTGGCGTCGACTTCTGGAACAAGCATGCCGAAGACCTGGCGCGGGCGGAGAAGGAATACGGCGTGCCGGCCGAGATCATCGTCTCGATCATCGGCGTGGAAACCTTCTTCGGCCGCAACACCGGCAGTTACCGGGTGATGGACGCGCTGTCCACCCTCGGCTTCGACTACCCGCCGCGAGCCGACTTCTTCCGCAAGGAGTTGCGCGAGTTCCTCCTGCTCGCCCGCGAACAGCAGGTCGACCCGCTCAGCCTGACCGGCTCCTACGCCGGCGCCATGGGCCTGCCGCAATTCATGCCGAGCAGCTTCCGCGCCTACGCGGTGGACTTCGACGGCGATGGCCACATCAATATCTGGAGCGACCCGACCGACGCCATCGGTAGCGTCGCCAGCTACTTCAAGCAGCACGGCTGGGTCACCGGCGAGCCGGTGGTCTCGGTGGCCGAGATCAACGACGAGAGCGCCGAGAGCGCGGTGACCAGGGGCGTCGACCCGACCATGAGCCTGGGCGAGCTGCGTGCCCGCGGCTGGCGCACCCACGATGCGCTGCGCGACGACCAGAAGGTCACGGCGATGCGTTTCGTCGGCGACAAGGGCATCGAGTATTGGGTCGGTTTGCCGAACTTCTACGTGATCACCCGCTATAATCGCAGCGCCATGTATGCCATGGCGGTTTATCAGCTGGCGGGCGAGATTGCCCGCGCGCGAGGTGCCCATTGAGCAAGCGTGTCCGCTCCTCCCTGATCCTGCCCGCCGTCTGCGGCCTCGGGCTGGCGGCCGTGCTGTTGAGCAGTTGCTCCAGCAAGGCGCCCCAGCAGCCGGCCAGGCAGGCGGGCATTTCCGGGCCGGGCGACTATTCCCGTCCGCATCGCGACGGCGCCCCCTGGTGGGACGTCGACGTGTCGCGGATCCCCGATGCGGTGCCGATGCCGCACAACGGTTCGGTGAAGGCCAACCCCTACACCGTGCTGGGCAAGACCTACTACCCGATGAACGATGCGCGGGCCTACCGGATGGTCGGCACCGCGTCCTGGTACGGCACCAAGTTCCACGGCCAGGCCACCGCCAACGGCGAGACCTACGACCTCTACGGCATGACCGCCGCGCACAAGACCCTGCCGTTGCCGAGCTATGTGCGGGTGACCAACCTGGACAACGGCAAGAGCGTGATCGTCCGCGTCAACGACCGCGGCCCGTTCTATTCCGACCGGGTCATCGACCTGTCCTTCGCCGCGGCGAAGAAGCTCGGCTATGCCGAGACCGGCACCGCGCGGGTCAAGGTCGAAGGCATCGACCCGGTGCAGTGGTGGGCCCAGCGCGGCCGGCCGGCACCGATGGTCCTGGCGCAGCCCAAGCAGGCGGTGGCCCAGGCCGCTCCCGCCGCGGCGCAGACGCAGGCGGTGGCGATGGCCCAGCCGATCGAGACCTACACTCCGCCGCCGGCGCAGCACGCGGCCGCCGTGCTGCCGGTGCAGATCGACTCAAAAAAAAACGCTTCATTACCAGCCGATGGCCTGTATCTCCAGGTGGGCGCCTTCGCCAACCCGGATGCGGCGGAGCTGCTGAAGGCCAAGCTGAGCGGCGTGACGGCTGCGCCGGTGTTTATCAGCTCGGTCGTGCGCAACCAGCAGATTCTGCACCGGGTGCGGCTGGGACCGATCGGTTCGGCGGACGAGGTTAGCCGCACCCAGGACAGCATCCGCGTGGCCAACCTTGGCCAGCCGACGCTGGTACGCCCCGACTGAGCGCCTACTCACGCAGGGAATTCCCGCAAGGGATTGTTTGACCATTGGTAGAACCAGAGAGACGGATGAACATCACCACTATCGCGAAACGCTTGTCACTGCTTGTCCTGTTCATCGCCCCTACGGCTGGCTGGGCTGCTGAATCCATGGTTCCGGCGCCGCCGCAACTGGCCGCCAAGTCGTACGTCCTGATGGACGGCGAGAGCGGCCAGGTTCTGGTCGAGAACAACGGCGACCAGCGCCTGCCGCCGGCCAGCCTGACCAAACTGATGACCGCCTACATCGCCACCAAGGAGATCGAGGCCGGCCGCATCGGCGAGAACGACCTGGTCACCGTCAGCGAACATGCCTGGCGCACCGGCGGTTCGCGGATGTTCATCAAGGTCGGCAGCCAGGTATCGGTGAGCGACCTGCTGCATGGCATCATCATCCAGTCCGGCAACGACGCCAGCGTCGCCCTGGCCGAGCATATCGCCGGCAGCGAAGACGCCTTCGCCGACATGATGAACACCACCGCGCAGAAGCTGGGCCTGACCAACTCCCACTTCATGGACGCCACCGGCCTGCCCAACCCGGACCACTATTCCTCCGCCCGCGACATGGCGGTGCTGGCCCGCGCGATCATCTACGGCGAGCCGAGCCACTACGCGATCTACGCGCAGAAGGAATTCCTCTGGAACAACATCAAGCAGCCGAACCGCAACCTGCTGCTGTGGCGCGACAAGACCGTCGACGGCCTGAAGACCGGCCACACCGACGAAGCCGGCTACTGCCTGGTGGCTTCCGCGGTACGCGACGGCCAGCGCATGATCGCCGTGGTGTTCGGCACCAACAGCGAGCAGGCCCGCGCCGCCGAGACCCAGAAGCTGCTGACCTATGGCTTCCGCTTCTTCGAAAGCCGCAACTTCTACAAGAAGGGCACCGAGCTGACCAAGGGCCTGGTCTGGAAGGGTTCCGAGCATGAAGTGAAAGCCGGCCTCGCCGAAGACCTGACCATGACCCTGCCGCGCGGCCAGATGCAGAAGCTGCAGGCCAGCATGGTCCTGGAGCCGCAGCTGATGGCGCCGATCCAGCAGGGCCAGGTGATCGGCAAGGTGGAAGTGAAGCTGGACGACAAGGTCATCCGCAGCGCCGACCTGGTCGCCCTCAACGCCGTCGAGGAGGGTGGTTTCTTCCGCCGCCTGTGGGATAGCATCCGCCTGTTCTTCTACGGTTTGTTCAACTGACCGACCGGCGCCCGCCCGCTCACGAGGCCAGCGGGCGCCCGTCCCCGCGGACCACGGGTCCGCCGCCGCCATGACCGATACCCCTGACGTTCAACCCCCGAAAATCGAATTCCCCTGCGAGCGCTATCCGATCAAGGTGATCGGCGACGCCGGCGAAGGTTTCTCCGACCTGGTCGTGGAAATCATCCAGCGCCACGCGCCGGATCTCGACGTCGAGACCCTGGTGGTCCGTGACAGCAGCAAGGGGCGCTTCCTCTCGGTGCAGGTGCTGATCACCGCCACCGATGTCGACCAACTGCAAGCCATCCATAACGACCTGCGCGCGACCGGACGCGTGCACATGGTGCTCTGATGGGGCTCGAGCTGGGCTTCCGTGAGCTCGGCGAGGTTCCCTACGAACCGACCTGGCATGCCATGCAGCGCTTCGTTGCCGAACGCGACAAATCGGTAATGGACGAAGCCTGGCTGTTGCAGCACCCTGCGGTCTTCACCCAGGGGCAGGCCGGCAAGGCGGAGCATGTGCTGTTCCCCGGCGACATCCCGGTGATCCAGGTAGATCGCGGCGGCCAGGTGACCTACCACGGCCCCGGCCAGTTGGTCACCTACCTGCTGCTCGATGTCCGCCGCCTGGGACTGGGCGTGCGCGAGCTGGTCAGCCGGATCGAGCAGAGCCTGATCGGCCTGCTGGCGTCCTATGACGTGCAGGCCGTGGCCAAGCCGGACGCGCCGGGTGTCTACGTCGACGGGGCGAAGATCGCCTCCCTCGGCCTGCGCATCCGCAACGGCTGTTCCTTCCATGGCCTGGCGCTGAACCTGGACATGGACCTGCGACCGTTCCAACGAATCAATCCCTGCGGCTACGCCGGGATGCCCATGACCCAACTGCGCGACCTGGTTGGGCCGGTGGATTTTGCCGAGGTGTGTACCCGATTGCGCGCTGAGCTCGTCTCACGCCTTGGCTACGCTGAACAGAAGACCCTTACGGGCGGGATCGAACTGACATGAGCACTGTTGTGGAGAAGTCCGGAGAAGCCAAGCCGGGCAAGGTGGAAGTCGGCGTGAAGCTGCGCGGCGCGGAAAAGGTCGCGCGGATTCCGGTGAAGATCATTCCCACCGAGGAACTGCCGAAGAAACCCGACTGGATCCGCGTGCGCATCCCGGTTTCCCCCGAGGTCGACCGCATCAAGCAACTGCTGCGCAAGCACAAGCTGCACAGCGTCTGCGAAGAGGCGTCCTGCCCGAACCTGGGCGAGTGCTTCTCCGGCGGCACCGCGACCTTCATGATCATGGGCGATATCTGCACCCGGCGCTGCCCGTTCTGCGACGTCGGCCATGGCCGGCCGAAGCCGCTGGACGTCGACGAGCCGACCAACCTGGCCATCGCCATCGCCGACCTGCGGCTGAAGTACGTGGTGATCACCTCGGTGGACCGCGACGACCTGCGCGACGGCGGTGCCCAGCACTTCGCCGACTGCCTGCGCGAGATCCGCAAGCTCTCGCCGGGGATCCAGCTGGAAACCCTGGTGCCCGACTATCGCGGTCGCATGGACATCGCCCTGGAGATCACCGCCAACGAGCCGCCGGACGTGTTCAACCATAACCTGGAGACGGTACCGCGCCTGTACCGCTCCTCGCGGCCGGGCTCGGACTTCGAGTGGTCGCTGGACCTGCTGCAGAAGTTCAAGCAGATGGTTCCGCACGTACCGACCAAGTCCGGGCTGATGCTCGGCCTGGGCGAGACCGACGACGAGGTCATCGAGGTCATGCAGCGGATGCGCGAGCACGACATCGACATGCTGACCCTCGGCCAGTACCTGCAGCCGTCGCGCAACCACCTGCCGGTGCAGCGCTTCGTGCATCCGGACACCTTCGCCTGGTTCGCCGAGGAAGGCGAGAAGATGGGCTTCAAGAACGTCGCGTCCGGCCCGCTGGTGCGTTCGTCCTACCATGCCGACCAGCAGGCGCACGGCAACAAGATCGGCTGATCGACGCCGCGCCAATGCCTCCGACTGTAGCGCGGCGCGAAATTTGGCGCGGATTTGCGCAATAAATGACGCGCCCTAACCGTTTCGCCAGCGGCAAAAGAATTTCAAAAGATCAGCACAGCACGACGATATCGCCATCGGCTACCCGCTCAGACAGAGCGGTCAGCTTGCCGATGCCCTCCCGCAGGAATCGGCCGAGCTGCTCGATGCATTCGCGCTGGTCCTCGGTGAGGCTGAACTCGGCCTCCATCGCTTCCATCAGATCAAGGCAGCACTGGTTGAGAAACCCCACCTCCAGCAGCTCCGCCCGCAGCCTCCGTCTAAGCACCTCGTCCATACCAACATCCCTATCTACTCCGCACATCAGCTAGGGACCGTAGCAAAAAGGCGACGTTGGTCACAATTATCAAAACGCTTAGGACTGGGGGAGCGGATAGCGTTCTTTGATCGCCTGGACGGCTGCGACCCATGCCGCCAGGTCCGGCTCGGTGCCAGCGGCGATGGCGTCAAACTCGGCCTCCAGGCGCAGCGGGTCGGACTCCGCGCGATAGGCCTGGCGGCGCAGCTCCTGGACCTCGGCCAGCACGTCATCCGGGTGGAACGCCAAGTCGCCGACAGGGACGCCAGCGAGTGCAGCGGCCTCGTCCAGTGTGCCATCCCATTCCGCGAAGAATTCGCCTTTCAGTAGGACTCGTTTCATGGTCATGCGCTTGCTCCGTTGATTGTCAGGATGGGTGCAACGTGGATACCCGGATCGACGAGGCCACCGAACCACGCCGGGCATGCAAACGCGATCTGAGCCCCGGAGGATGCGTAGATGTACGGACACGCGTTGTCATAGCCGTTGTATGACTGCATCGAGAACCGCAGATGCACCCATTGGTTCGCAGGCAGCACCACGCCAGGAGCAGCGACAGCGCCATTGATCCAAAGGCGATGGGTCGTATAAGGCGCCGACGAGATATGAGCCGAGCCGCTTTCGACCCGCAACCACATGACGACCGTCGCCCACGCGCCCGCGTTGAAAACGGTCTTACTGCCGTTGGAGCAGCACAGATACCGCGTAACCCCATCCGCGCCGGCCGAGCCGGTAGTTGTCTGCGATCCCGCTGTCAGCACCGTGGTGAAGAACTCGACCCCGTATCGGGACACTGACGTCCACGTCCGGCCCATTGCCGCGAGAAGCGCCTGCACCCGCGCATTGAGCGCCGGCCCCGCCCCGCCGTTCGTGCTGTTGTCGAACACAAACTTGCCCCCATCTGCGAGGGTGGCGCCGTTCCAGCCATTGATGAAGGTGCTTGGAGTCCATGACGTTGTGAACATCGTAGCCAGAGGGTTGGCTGCGGTTCCCGCGAAGCGGCCCATGTCGGGCATCAGGTTCATGAACGGCAGAACGTTGAGCGCCGATTTCGCTGCCGATCCCAGCTCCGTCCAGGCGCCGCTTTCGCGGGCATATGCCTTTCCGTCGCTCGGCGCGTCGGCCATCCCGCCCACCAGTTCCGTCCAGCCACTGGCCCCGAACTCATACGTCTTGACCTGGCCGCTCGGCGTCGTCTCGTTTGCGACCTGGACACGCCAGCCCAGCCGTGGCGGCATGTACTCCCAAATTGCCGTGGTGGCGCCCGTTGCCCACCAGCGCGCTAGGCGGTTCTGATTGGAGCCGGAGCCAGTGAAAATGTACGTGTCCCCCTCGGCCTGGCCGCTGGTCGGGAGCGCGGCGACGCGCCCCTTGACGACCGGCTGCCTCAGAAAGTCATCCCAGCGCCACATCCGAATCAGATCGCTGTAATGCCCTTCTCCCGGCAAGCCGTTGATCAGCAGGCCGGTGTTAGGCCCCATATAGAGAGTCATGCGGAAACGCCTCCAAGGTCTTCGCCCAAGCGGAAGCCCAGGCCGTGTCGTTCGATGGTGATGTCGTGTTGCTGCCAGGATTGGATGCCGTCGCGGACGCTGCGCAGGACCAGGCGCACGTCCTGGAGCGGGCCGTCAGCGACGTCTTCGGCCAGCGGATAGGACCAGTTACTGGATGTGAGGCCGGCATAGGTGCGCTTCAGCGTCGTGCCGCTGTAGACCTGGAGCGTCACCGTCGCCCCATCTTCGGGCCCGATGTTGCCGACAGTGGTATCGATCAACTGGTCGGCCTGGCCGATGCGGTCGCGCTTCGCCCAGCTCACCGACAGCGCCCCGTAGACCTTCGTCGGGTACGCGCTGCCGTTGATTCGGAACTGGCCGGGCGGATACGGCTTGCCCTGGCGCCCGGTCAGAGTGAGGCTGTCGGTGGCGGCCAGCGCCGGGGCGAGCTGGCCCTCGCTGGTGTTGGTCAGCAGCCGGGCCTGGAGCGTCACGCCCTGGCTGTATACCGTCTCGTCCACCGCTTCGAACGTGTCGTAGAACCAGACCCGAGCCCCGGCCAAGTGCTTGGCCGGCACGGTATCGGCGCAGCCGCGCGCCAGGGTGACGGTGCCACTGGCATAGTTGACCGCATCGACCCGGACTATCTCGTCGTCCACCACAGCGGCCTGGCCGACAGTGACGTCCTCCAGCCGGGTGGCGTTGGTCAGCGTGACCACGTTCGGCCCGGCCGCCAGCGGCAGCTCGGCGGCGAGTAGCCCGGTCGGGCACCAGTCGCCGGTTCCGCGATCCACGAACGCGCCAGAACTGCCGACGCGGTCGGTCAAGGTGTAGCTCTGCGACAAGCTTGTCGGCGCCTCGGCCAGCGCAGCGAGGTAGGATGCGGACACGTCCAGGAGCTGGAGATTCGCCGGATCGATCACGCCGGCCAGTTCGCGATATGGCGCCTCGATCAGTCGGCGCACAGTGATCGCCCGAGGCGTCCGGTCGGGCGGAATCCAGCCCGGTGGCGGTGGCGCCACGCCGGTTGTCGCCGGCAGATTAAACTGGTCCTGGACGACGGTCAGGGTGATCTTGCCGTCGCCGAGGAAGTTGTCCTCGATCCGGCCGACCCTGACGACGGTTTCGGGGATGCCGCGCGGGGTCGAACGGATGAGGAACGGCTGGCCTGGGTTGAGGCTACGGGCGCGGCGGTCGAATACGCCTTTATAGCGCTTCAGGCCGGTTGTCTTCAGACGCATTTCCCGCTCACCGACTCGCCCGGCCAGCTCCCCGGTAGGCACGCCCAGGAACTCGACTTCCTCGGACGACCGCCGCCCCTGCGACGCGGCGACCGCATTGTTGTTGACGATGATTTGGCGCTGCGCCCCGTCGATCTGGTCGATGTACTTGACGATAAGCTGGCTCGGCGCGAGCGACGTCGAGCCGGTCTTCTCTTGCGTGATCTCCAGGAGGCCGCTGTCTTCGTCGAACAGCGGCAGGTCAGCAACGTTGTAGTCGTCACGCAGGAGCCGGATGCTGATCTGCCCAGTCTGGCGATTCGGGTAGACCTCGGCGCCGATATGCGATTTCACCGTCTCGCAGAAGTTCTTGAAGCTGTCGGACCGGGTCCACTCAAAGCACAGCCCGAAGCCTTCGGCATACAACGTGTCGGCAGCAGCCCGCCAGCTCGCCTCGTCCATTCTTGTGCGGGCCAGCCCCCGGAAGTCCCGGCCGGTGTAGACGAGATAAAGGATGTGCGCCGGGTTCATCGCCTTGATCTGACCGTCCGCTAGCCAGATGAACTGCTTTTCGGGATACCAGGGGTTGCCGTCCCACAAGCGGTTCCCGCCTCGGCGCAGAATCTCCCACTTCTTCGGGTACGGGTTAACCGAAGTCACCAGGCCGGAATAGAAGCACGTGGTAACGCCCCGGAATGCCGGCACCAGGCCGCCGAGCATCGCCGCCAAGCGCGGCAGGACGCCCTGGTCTTCGTCGCCGAATAGGACATCCAGCGTCCCGTCGAGCCCGCCTTCGCCCTTGTCACCCCCGAACAGCTCGGGCGCATTGATGCGGACCTGTCCATTGCTGGTGATTGACCCTTTCCATGCAGTCTTACCACTCGCCCGGATGGCACAGACTTCATCGACCTTCTTGCCCAGGGCGAAATGGATGTCGAAGTAGTAGCGCCACCCGACCGTCTGAGCCTTGGGTTTAGCGCCCATCAGCCACCTCCCGGCGGGCGTGCTCAACCAGCTTGAGCGCAAGCGCGTCGCCAGTCGCGATCAACAGATCAGCGTCGATGCCGTCCTGCAAGAACGCCATCCAGTCCAGGCCGTGGCGCTTGAAGAACTCCCGCGCCCGGCCGTGGCAGTAGCCCTGTCGGGTCGTCCAAGTCGGGACGGTGTGCAGGTGCTGTACAGTCACGATCATTTCTTGCTCGCTTTGGTCTTGATGGCCTTCATGCGGCGGCGCTCTACCGTTAGCACCATCCAGGACTTCGACCAGCACTGGCCGAACACCACCGCTTGATCTTCCCCTTCCTCGCATAGCGGGAAGTCAGCGGCATCGAATGCTGCCGGCTTGGGTTTCTGCGGTTTCGGCGCCAGGACGCTGGACAAGATGTACGACGCTGCCAGGATGACGAGATTGATTGTGATCGGGTCCATGACCTACCTCACCAGACTTGGTCGCCGTCGAACGGCGACTTGCCTTGCAGCTTGTTGAAGCCCCGGAAGTTCAGGATGTTGCCGAATTTGCTGTCGCAGGTTTCCGCGAGCCCGTCGCAACCCGGATAAACTCGCAGCTGGCTCCCAGCCGGAATGCCCTCGGTGCCGCCCAGGATGTGCAGATCGGCCCCGGCGTGCTGCTCGATGAAGCGGCGGTCGTAGTTATCGCCGTCCACCTGCCACTCCACATAGCCCCCGGTAAACCACCCATCGGCGTAGCCGGCGACCACGCCGCTGGAGATCACCCAGCCGCTGATGCTCTGCGGCGTCAGCGTCACGCGATACGGGACGAGGTTGACCTTGCAACGGTGGTCGCCAACGATGGCCGTGCAGGTGCGGCAGTAGGTGTCGATCAAGCCCGGCTGGTCCATCAGCTCGTCTTCGGACACGCACGTTATGCGGCAGCTATCCATGGTCGGCCAGTCCACATCGCCAATCTGGCCTACCCAGGAAACCGCTGCCTCGGTGTCGCCGTAGTGCATGTCGTAGACGACCAGGTCGATGGCACCGCTCGGCGACCGGGACTTGTACAGCAGCGCGACGTCGAGGTCGGCCGGCGCGGTGATGACGAACTGGTCGGACTGCGGATCGCCGGAACAGATGATCCCGTTGTCGATGATGCCGCCCGGCACGGTGCGGAAAATCTGGTTTTGATAAGTGATGTCCCGGTCGCTGCTGTTGTAGCTCCAGCGGATGGCTCCACGGCTGAACTGGTACAGCCGCACCGGCTGCCCATCCGCGAGCGAGCTTTCGCGGCTGTTAAAACTCATCGTCACGAACCCCTTTGAACGTCAGGGCGGCAGTTGCTACGCCCTCGCTATCAGTGACGTGCTCGATCTCGACCACGTCGGTGGCGGCGCTACAGAGCGCCATGAAACAAATGCGCGCCACGTCGCCAGGCTCGACCAGCCGGCCCAGGGCGGCGTCGATGGCCAGGCGCTCGGTGTCGGCGTCCAGCTCGGTGCTGGTAAGGATGCGTCGGTGATAGACGGTGCCGTCGTACAGCTCGATGCGGATATCGCGACGGCCCGGCCGACCATTGGCGAAACGGGCATAGCCGATATTGCGCACGTCCAGCGCGGTGGACAGCTGCGAGACGGTGGCGACCAGGGTCAGGTCGTCGGCGTGGGTCGGCACCCACAGCGGCTTCTGCTGGCCGCGTAGCGCATAGACCAGGCTGCGGAACGCCGACCGCTCGGCTCGGCCCATACCGATCCAGCGATGGCCGATGACGGGCAGCGCCATGCCGGCGACGTCGGTCACGCGGGGAATCGCGCTGCCGTTGTCCAGGGTGGACAGCAGGCGCTGATAGCTGGAGGTGAGGTCTTCGCTTTCGTCCGGGCGCTGTTCCAGGACAGGACGCCCCCGGTACATCGTCGCCGGCATCACCTCGGGCCAACTGCTGGGTTCCATCACCAGGAACGACACCCGCGCAGACTGCGCGGTATCGGTCAGCCGGGTCAGCGTGGGCTGCTCGGTCAGCTGCGCGGTGCGTACCGGGTACAACCGGGAGCCAGTTCTCCAGGCAGCCTGGACGGGCCGGACCAGGTCCAGGCCGCTGGCGGTCACCGTCTTGACCTCGACGACCTCATAAGTAAAAGCGTCCTCACCGCGCAGCATCGCTAGACCGCCGTCGCGGAAGTCGAGGCCGGCCGTGTCGCACGGAATGCCCAGCGACCCGGCCGCCAGCGGCTGGTGGAGCAGCTGGATATCAGGCCAGATCGGCAGCGCCCAAATGCGCGCGCCCCAGCCGAACAGCGTCATGTCCAGCAGCTGCCGCTCGCGATCCACCGCGTACATGTTCGCGTCGAACTCTCGGCGCGGCGCCAGGCGCATGGCTCGGCGCTGGGTCACGGCCGATTCGCTTTGCAGGATATTTGTCGATGCGCTCAGGCGTTCGACGATGCTGTCGCCCCAGTCCGGTGCGAACGTCCAGGCGATGATGCGATTGCCAGTGATGACCAGGACCAGGTTCGGCTCGCCCTGGAGTCTCCAGACGATCCTCGCATTGACGACGGGCGGGCCGTCCGTGCCAATGCTGACGGTCCAGGTGCGTTCCTCCAGGGCGGCGAAACCCAGCGGCGGCGACGCCTGGCCAGACAGCGTGATGCCGTCTGCGGCTTCGCGGTCGATTGCGGTCAGCGTGCGCGGACTGAAATATGCGTTCCAGACTGATGCCGGTCGTATCTGGGTGCTGACGACGTTGCCCAGTTCCATTGCGGTCGGAATCAACCAGAGGCGGTTGTAGTAGTTCTCTTCCAGAGCGCTTTGGTGGACAGCCTGGTAGGTCGAATGGATCACCTCTACCGGCTGATGCGCCCCATAAGCGCCGCCCCAGGTCGAGGCCGCGACCGCTGCAAGGCTGATGTCCTGGTTCAGCTCCAGGGCGTCGATATTCGGCGTGATGCCAGCAACGATCCCCTCCACAGGCTTCGGCACCTGGAACCCCGGAAACGTCGCCATCACTCGACCACCCGGAAGCAATAGCCGACCCAGGCGCTGGTGCTGTCGAAGTCGGTAGCGGTTCCGCGTTGGAGCAACGGATAGACGCGCCAAGTGTCGCTACCGACGACAAGCGGATCACCAGGCGCGAGGAAGGCCATGTTGCATATGCCAAAGTCCGGCACTTCGCCCACGTAGCGCGAGCGCTGCTGAGCGCCGAACGCATAGATGGCGCACGGCACAGTGGTGGTCGAGCTGTTCAGCTCGTTTGCGCTGGCGTCGATCAGTCCGACGTCAGGATGGTACTGACTTCTGTAGTTTCCACGGCCTGGCCCGATGACCCGCCGGGGGATGTTCGTCGTGTAGTCGAATGGCAGCCAGTCGGGCGAGGGGCCGCCATCCAGGCCATCCACACGCAGTACGCAACCACCGTCGCTATAGCGAACGTGATAGCCGTCGAACGGATGACAGGACCAGCTCGATGTCAGCATCTGGCCCGCCTGATAGATTACGGAGCCGCATACGTACTGGCCGCCGCTGTATTCGACTCCGCGCTTGTTGAGCGAGCCAATCATCACCGGCCGGAACTGACCGGCCGCAATCTCGACGTGCAGGTGCAGATAAGCCGCCGTGGCAAACAGGTGGTAGCGCGTGAACGGCCCACCGCTCAGCTGTGCGACGGTCGGCCCCTTCGACGAATAAGGGTTGTTCTGCACCGAGTTACCGGGCTGCGCGTTCCACGCCAGGCTGTTATCGAACCCCGTATTGCCCGCCATCTGGAACTGATTGGCTCCGGCATTGAATGACCAGTACCCATCAGCGTTGTGACAAAGCCATTCCGATGCCGAGGCGCGGTCGGTGACCCAGCCGAGCGACTCGGCGTGGACGCGCACCTTGGCGAGCAAGTCGGCCGGGTTGTTCGCTGTTCCTGTGAAATAGGCCATGTCAGTCCTTCCTGATCGCGTAGAGCCAGGGGTTGCCCGAGCGCCAGGCGGTTTGGAAAACAACGTGGTCCACTCCGTCCTCGACAATCACGTCCTCGGCGCCGGAGTTGAGCGTTGGCACGTAGAAAGCGCCGTCGAAGTCGCCCAGGTTTCGGCGACCCTCGGTTTCGCGGGTGACGAACGACAGCGCCTTGAGCGGGAACTTCCCGAATGAATCCCGCAGTTGTTTGACCACGGTGTCACTGCTGCCCGCATAACGGCCGCAGCCCAGCGGGAGGAGCGTCCGATTGTTGTAGTCGGACTCGTTGGCAGCCCCTCCGTCTACAGTGAAACCGAGCCAGCGCCCGGCGGGATCGCGGAGATAGCAGCTTCGCTCGTAGGGGCTGCTGATGCCTCGGTGCCGGTCGCTGACGTCTGACCAGCGAGTTGCAACGTCACCACGGTAGGAGCCCACGACGGCAAGCGGGTACGGATACTGCGACGGCGGACAGGGTGGCAGGATGAAGCCGGCGCCGGCCGACTCGTAGATCGTCGAGACTTTCACGACGATCCAGAAGCGTCGGCCGTTAGCGAAGAACCAATAAGGCATCGGCTGGTTCCAGGCCAGCAGTTGCACCCGCGGGCTGTAGTTGGCAAACGCGGTCCAGTAGTCGCCACCGGGCGGGATCGCTCCAGGATTGAACGCCGTGCCACCCATGAGCCGGACGTTGTAGTAGTCCAGGGCGGTATCGCCGTAGGACTGGATGCCCATGAAGATGCTGTCGGTGCCGCCCAGGCCGGGGGCGCGCAGGGTCACCTGGCGCACGGCGATGGCCGTGCCCGACGCGGGAAGGGTGTTGTCGAAAACCTTCTCGTAGGCCTGCCCAGCTGCGACCAGGTCTGGGTTCGCGGTGAGGAACTGGACGAGGCGCTCGACCAGGTTCTGGTGGTTCGTGGCGGTGCCGAATTCGGTGGCCATGGGACTCCTAGATAATCTGCTTGACGGCCTGGCGGTTCTTGTTCAGCCAGACCAGGAAGTGTTCGCCGCCTTTGCCGGCCCACATGTCGGCCGCCATCTGATCCGTGTCCTGAACGGCGTGCAGGTAGATCGAGTTGGCGACCGAGGTACTGAAGTTCTTGGATGGTTCGGGCAGGTTCGCGCCGACACGGACGGGGGCCGGCAGGTTGGGGGCGGGAATGCCGGCACGTCCGCCCGTTGCGTGACGAACAGGATTCGCCCAGCCGGCCAGTGCGGCCATGCCGTAACGGTTGAACTGTTCGAGAAATGCCAGAGCGCCAGGTTGCTTCACGACGGCGGCACGGGTGACGTACTCCCAGTCCGAGAGGCGAGCTGGAATGCTGTCACTGGTGGACGTACCGGGGCCGCGTACATGGCCGCCGCTGGCAAAACCGAACGCTCCAGCGATGGAGGACCACCAACTGCCGCCACCCGCCGCTGCTCCGGCTGCACCCGCCGCGCCACCGGCTGCGCCCAGGCCCTGGACGCCGTTAGCAGCGGCCAGGGATGCGGCGGCGGCCTGGATTGCGGCAGCCCCAGTCAGCAACGACGCCCCAGCGGTCGAAAGCGCGCCGGCCGACGCGGTAACAGCCGCCGCGCCGGTCGTCATGCTGGTGTCCTGCTGACCGCCACCAAATAGCCCCATGATGCCGCTGGACAGCGATTGCGCTAGGTTCTGCGCCGCCATGTTCACCAAGGCATTGAGCACAGCCTCACCCAGCGACGTAATGGCGTCGCGCAAGTCCATGGTCCCGGAAGCCAGCCCCTTGATGGCGTCGGTAAAGCCGGTAGTGAGCCCGTCCCGCAAGGTGGTTTCGAGCAGCGTCGTGGTCTGCTGGAGTCGCTCCGCTTCAGCTTCCAGCTGGGCGAGCGATTCGGCAGCAGCTCGGCCGACCTCGCCAGGCTGGCGGGCCATCTGTTCCAGGATCGGCCGAATCTGCTGGAGCTTCTCGTAGGTCGCTCGGTGAATGTCCAGGATTCGCTGCCGAGCGTCCATTTCGTTGATAACGCCGGCATCCTGCTGGACGTTGACGGATGACTCAGCTCGCTGTTGCTCGGCCAGCAAGTCGTCCATCTTCTGCTTGACGTCATCCAGACGGACCTTGGCCTCGGCGACGGGGATTAGCTTGTCGATCCAGGCCAGGCCGGCGTCGTTGCCCGCCTTTTCGAAGTCCCGACGCATCGCGTCAAATTTCGTCCGAATCTCCAGCAGCCCCGCGTCAACGGTGCGCCCGGTCGCCCGCAGATACTCGGCCTGAAGGTCGGCATTGGCGCTTGCATTGGCATCGGCTTGGCGCCTCTTCTCGTCGGCATCGATAGCAGCAAGGGCAGCTTCTGCCCTGGCCCTTAGCGCTCCGGTAAGTCCTTTCTCGGCCAGCTCGTAGGCGCGAACCTCGGCGCTATTCATACCCAGCAGGGCCGCCTGGCGTTCCAGCTGGGTGACGTAGCCCTCCTGGCTCTTGCGCAGTTGTTCCGACGTCTGAGCGCTCTTGCGCGCCGCCGCTTCAGACTGGCGCTTGGACTCGGCTTCGGCCTTGTTGGTGGCGTCCAGCTTCTGGTTGGCGGCGGCCTGATCCAGGATCTTCCTACCCAGCTCCGACGTGGCGTCGATACCTTCCTTGCGCAGGTAGTTCAGGGCTTCTTCTGTCGCGGTGAGGTTCTGTAGGCGTTCGTTCTGGCGCTCCAGGTTCTCCAGGTACTGCTTGCCCTCGCGCACGTTCTTGAAGCGGTCGCCGGCTCGCTCTGCCTCAAGCCTGCGCAGGGCTCCGGTCAGCGCCTGTACCCGTTCGTTGGCTTCGTCCAGGCTCGGGAGGTCCATGCCCGGCACCGTAGGAACGTCCGTGTCCTGGAGGGCCTCGGCACGCTGCTGTATCTGCTCGGCCTCGGCCAGTTGCTGCTTGATCTGCTCGATGCTCTTGCCGAGCTGGTCGTAGTTGGCCGTCTTCAGGTCACCCAGGTTCAGCGCCTGGATGATGTTCCGCGAGGCGTTGCGGATGCGGACGCTAGCCGACTCGGTTGCATTGGCGGCACGGTCCATGCCGGACTCGGCGTCACTACCGAAGTCCAGGAATGCCGTGGCCGCAATGGCAATCATCGAGATAACGCCGATGGGACCGCCCAGGAATCCCAGCAGCCGGCCACCGACCGCCGTCACTGTTCCCATGCCGCGAGCCAGGAAGCTGGATGCCGCAGCGGCGGCCGCAGAGGCGATATTCGCGTTGTTCGTGGCGACCGTCAGGGCCTGTTGCGCCGAAGCGGCGGCCGCGACTGCGGCGGTCCTACGCTGATAGGCGGCGGTGACGGCGGCCGAAGACGCCAGCGTCGTGGATGCGAGCGCCGCCTCTGCGGCCTGGACCTGCCTGATAATGGCCGCTTCGGACAGCCGTAGCTCAGCCAGGCGAGCGAGGGACTGCTGCCGACCAATATCGGTGATCTGCGCCTGAAGGCGGGCCTGCTCCAGCGTGCGCTCCGCGACCAGGGCGGCCTGGACGTCCCGAAGGTTCTGGAGGCTGGCGGCCTGGCGGGCGCGGCTGGCCACCACCTCGGCCTCTGCCGAGGCGACAGCGGCCTTGGCCCGTTGCAGCTCCTGGGCAGCGGCTCGCTGTGCCGCCACGGCGGCGCCTTCGTCGGCCGTGGCTTTCTGAGCGGCGGCGATGGCAGCGGCGCGGCTGGCCGCCGCGTTGCTGAGCCAGGTAGTGGTCAGCCCGGTGATGGCCGCCACCGCTCGCCCGGCTGCCGTCACCATCACGGCATCCAGGGCGGTGCCCAGTAGCTCGGCGTTATCGCTCAGGCCGTCCATGACATTGGCGACCCCGGAAATGGCACCGGCCAGCGCTTCGCCCGCACCTCGGCCATTGGTGAACTCACCTACCAGGCGAGTGAACGCATTCTCCAGTTCCTGGACTGCCATCGAAACGGTCTTGATGCGGGTGGCGAACTGATCGTTCACGCCGGCCGCCGCATTGCTCAAGGCGTCCACCAGGACGTCAGCCGTCAACTGGCCTTCGTTCGCCATCTTGCGAAGCTCGCCGATATTGACGTTGAGGCCATCGGCAATTGCTTTCAGCAGCGCGGGCGCCTGCTCGCTGACCGAGTTGAATTCCTCGCCACGCAGAACGCCCGACGCCAGAGCCTGGCCAAACTGGACCAGGGCCGCCTCGGCGCTCTGCGCACTGGCGCCTGAAATCGCGATGGACTTGGCCACCGTGTCAGTCAGCGATGCGACTTGCCGCTGGCTGATGTTCAGCCGGTCGGCGTTCTGCGCGAAACGCTGGTAGACGGTGGCGGTGGAGTCCAGCGCGGAGCTGGTCAACTGAGCGATGCGGTATACGTCATCGGTCACCGCCGCCAGTTGAGCCTGGGTGCTGGTGACCAGGCGCAGCCGGTTCTGGAGGTTGGTCCAGGCGTCGGTGGTCTGGATGATCTCCCGAATGCTGAACAGCGCCCCCAGCCCCAGCGCAGCGGCCTTGATGGAGGCAGCAAGGGCCGTCATGCCGCCACCGATGCGCTGGGTGGCGGCATTCAGTTGATCAGCATCCCGCGCCGCTGTCCTGGTGCTCTGGCCCAGTTCATCGACATTACCGTTCAGACGACGCAGCGCGTCCTGGGCGTCGTTCAGATCGGCGCGGATGCGGAGGGCCAGTGTCAGTTGCTGATTGTTCGCCATTTCAGGATTCCAACTGTCGGAGCAAGGCGGTGGCGTCCGTGCCTCCCACCATTCCGTACATCACCGCGTTAATGTCTCGGGCCTGCTCGCGGCGCTCAGCCGCTTGCGCCTCTTCCCAAAAGAGAATCAGCTGTCGCCGGGTGTAGTTGTTGAGGGCGTCGCGGTGGTGGCCGGCGCGAATGAGGTCGGCGAAGACTCGGCTCCAGAGCGCTGCGCGGCCAGTGCCATTTCCAGGAGGCGCGGACGCCAGAGCCGTCGGACGAAAAAACCGCTGTTCACCTCCCACCAGGTCAGCACCAGGGCTTCACCTTCGTCTGGCGGCAAAGTGTCCACCCAGTCCACAGACTGGCCGCAGCTGATCGCGATCAGCTCGCGCAGCGCGTCAGCGTGCAAGGCCAGGGCGTCGAAGATGACGTTGATCGACTCCGGGCTGTCCATCTTCTGCGGGGGAATAGCGGCCAGGCTGTCGCCAAGCGGCGCGAGTAGATGGTTGTGGCGCAGTTGCTCGCTGAAACTCAGCTCGCGGACGGTCACCTCGACGCCCCCGACCGTCAGTTGACGGTCGGGAAACAGAACCTCCAGGCTGCCATCGGGAGCAGCCGCTTTCGCCTTCGGCTTCGCCATGGCTTAGCCCACCTGGATAATGCGGCCGAACTGCCCCAACGGACCATTGGCCGGCTTGGAGGTATCCAGGAGCGCGGAAAAGCTCACAGGCATACCCGCCACGTCGTTGCCGTCGGTGATCAGCGACAGTTCCTGGAGCAGCCCTGGGGAGAGTTTGTAAATCTCCACGATGATCGGCGCGCCGTCCTCAGCCAGGTTGATGCCTTCGTAACGCAGGGCCACATTGGAGCGCTTAGCCGCCGACAGCAACGTAACCTGCTTACTGGCCATGTACTCATAGGCGGCAATGAACGGCTGGGTCGGAGCCGGCGACGTCGGCAGACTGAGGATTTCCAGCGCCCCAAACGCGGGCTCCAGCAAATAGTGATCCTCGGTCAGCGTGACGGGCGTACCCGCGCTATCGGTGATCACCAGGTCGCTGACGCCAGGGTTCGCCAGTACAACCTGGTCACCTGCCTCCAGGCCGGCCGGCAGCAACTCACCGGTCACAGTACCGGCTGCGGCGGTGCTGGCGGTTCCCTGGGAAAACAGGGCGACGTTGTCCACGTCCAGGCTGTGCAGGGTTGCGGTCATGTTCAACGAGGGAGAAATGCCCCACTCGCGCACCTTTACCTTCTTGCCAGAGTACGATTCGCGGTGACTCATCGACTCTTCTTCCATCGCACCGCTGAGCGCGGACACGTCGCCCAGCCAGCGCCACGGAGTCAGCCCGGCAGCGGTATGGATGGCCAGCTTCAGCTTACCCTGGCCGTAGTAGTACGTTTCGACTTGGGCCATATCGGCACCCTCCTAGTTCGGTGGCTTATTTGTCGCTGTCGGCAACGGCCGAGCCTTGCGCTGATTTCGGGATCTTTTCGATCAGCTTCTTACGCAGCAGCAGTTGGGCCGCAGCGCGGGTGACTTCGATTTCGTCGCCCTTGGCCACCGGCTTGCCCGCGTGGGTGTGGTTGGGGTTCTCAGCAGTGATCGTGACTTTTACGGTTTCCATGACTTGACCCTCGGGTAGACGAACCTGGCGGTGAACACCAGGGGGAAATAGAAGTAGCCGCTGGCGTAGGTGGGAGGAGACTGTCGGGCGCTGCGCGCCAACGGCGCCACATCGATGGCGGGAGCCCATCCGGTCAGTGCCTTGACCAGCCGTCCCAGCAGCGGTCCTGCCTCTCGGCGCGCTCCTTCGCCGGAGTTCGACGAGTCGGCGTAATGCACCACCAGCACAACCGCCCATTGCTGGCCGATGGCCTGAATGGCGCGCCTGCCCCCTTGGTGATCCGCTCCGGTGCCTATCTCGTCGCCGAGATAGACGACATAGACGCTGGGGGCGGGCTGGTCCTGCTCACTCAAGGCCGCCAGATCGGACACCCCGGAAACGATGGCCAGCCCAGGAACCTCTGAGCGGATACGCTCGATCAGCAACGGTTCCAGGAACAGGTAATCGAACGGGTCGCTCACCAGTCGGCCCCCCAGTCGTTACGGCCTTCGCTTATCTGCACCGTATTGGCTACGGGCGCCGGCTTGCCATCAGCGTCCAGGGCCAGACTCAACTTGCCGTTGGCGATGCCCGACAGCAGCTTTCGCAGATGCTCGGCCGTTTTGTAGACCGGGTTCTCTTCCTTTAGAACGATGTGCAGATTGGCGTAGGCCAGGCCACAGGCAATGCGTTTGAGCGCTGTTGGCACGCTGGCGAGCGGTAACTGGTATCGGCCGTGCAGATGCAGGTCGATTTCTGAGTCGGCATCAGCGATGGCGCGATCCACGATCACCGTGTCGATGGTTGTGGCCGGTTTATTGACGCGGTCACTCAGCTCGCGGATTTTCTGCTCGCTGTACTGCTCGATCAGGTCGGCCAGCGTGCAGTAGCTCACAGCTGCGACTCCAACTGTTCCAGGACGTCGAGCGCCTCGCGGCAGTCGGCGGCGACCTGGTGCTGCAACTCCGCCTGAGCGGCTTCACCCTGAGCCTCGCTGATTGGCGCGTTGTGCTCGGCGATCTGCGCGGCGATGTCCAGATGGGCAATGGCGTGATTCATCACTCGCCCTCCTGGTTGCCGGAAAAGGTGCAGCGCTCGACCCTGAGCAGCGGGTCCGACTCCAGAGCCTCCAGCTGCTCGTCGCTCAGCACGCCGTCAGCGAAGCCTTGGCCTTCCTTGTCGAAGCAGAAGCCCGCTCGGCAACGGCGCTCGACGGTGGCCCGAACAAAGACGCCCTCGACGTCGTCCGAGGTGCTAGCTGGCTTGGTGGCGGGCGTCTCGGGTGCGGTGGACGAAGCGTCGTCCGTAGAGCCCGGCAGAGTTTCGTCCTTGGGCTTCTCGGTCGCCGGAGCAGTTTGGGGCTTGGCGGCGGATGCCTCGGGTGCGGTGGACGAAGTGGCGTCCGTGGAGCCCGGCAGAGTTTCGTCCTTGGGCTTTTCGGTCGCCGGATCGGTCTTGGATTTGGCGGTGGTCTTGGCCGCAGAGTTCTGGCGTGCCATGTCGTGTCTCCTGTAGCTGGAAGAAGGTGGCCATCCTTGGCCTGGCAGGCGCTCCGTCTGGGGCTATCAGTTGAGCCAGGCGGTATCGAGTACCTGGACCAGTTCGAAGTTGGGGTTGTCCGCGCCATTGGCCAGGCGCTGCACCCCGACCACTTCCTTGGCCTTGGAGCGCAGAGTGGTCGGCACCACCAGCAGGTTCGGACGAATGTCCAGCGGACGACCGCCGTCGGCCTTCTGGTTGCGCATGGCGTCGTAAACTTTCTCGAAGTTGACCTGGTTCAGTTCTTCGGTGGACATCGCCGCCAGTTGCCAGAAGCCGAAGCCGACATTGCAGCGGGAGCGCACGCCGTAGACGTACTCGTCGGCCATGAAGACCTGCTCGTTGTCTTCCTTGGTCAACGAAGTGAACGACGGCTTCATGCGCTCCTGGTAGATCAACGGCTTGAGGCTGCGGCTGGTGTCGAGCAGATACCAGGCCGCCCCCGGATCAGCGGCCGGCGCGAACAGGTTGCTAACGGTGGTCGCCGTGCCGGTGCCATCCACGTTCGGATAGACCGGGTGATCGGTGTCGAAGAAGTTTTGACCGTCGTAGCAGAGATTGGCGTTGCCGACCTTGAGCAGGGCGAAGACCAGCTCGTCGGGATGCGCGCCGGCTGCGCGCCCCATTTCCTGCATGAGCGGAGCGTAGACGCCGAGGTTGTCGTCCTCGATGTCGGTACGTTTTACGCCCACGGTCGATTCGAAGAGCTTGTTGGTGATCTGGTAGCCCTGGGCCGCCATGTCCTTGATGACACGCTGACCGATCCACTCGCGCAGCTTGGGGAACTGCCCCAGCCAGCCATAAGTGTTACTGGCGGTGGTGGACGGAATCACCGTAGCAACCTGGAGGTAGGTGCTGGGTGCCTTCGCCAGGGCGTCCTGGAAGTGCTTCTGGAACGAGGTTTTCAGTGCGCTAATCAGCGCCGGAGTAATAATGGCCATGGGTCAGGCTCCTTTTGCCTTGGCGTAGTCGGCGGGGCTGATCCCGGTCAGACGGGCGGCCTCCATCTCGGCGTCGGTGAGGTTGTGGGTGTCGCCTTCCGGCTGGCGGCCCTGCAGGCGGGTCAGCGCGGCAATCGGCGCGGCCTTGTCCAGGTACGCCTTGAGCTGGCCGATGTCCTTACCGCCCAGGTCGCGTGCCCACTGCTCCAGGGAGGGCAGCAGGCGACCGTCCTGGAGCGCAGCACCGACCAGCCTGTCCAGCTCGCCACCATTGAGGCGTGCGGTCAGAGCGGCGATTTGCTCCTGGAGGTCCGTCACAGCTTCCAAGGGCACGAACTTGGCCGGGTCGGGTTTCTGACTCGGGTCGGCCTTTTTCAGTTGGCTGGTGGCGGCGGCGATCTGCTCGACGCTAGCGTCCTTGGCCAAGCCGAGGGTTTCGCGCAGCGTGGCCAGGCTGGCCGCCTGTGCGTCCAAGGCCGGCTTGAGCGCGGTCAGGGCGGCGATGGCTTCGGCCTCGGTCGCCCCTTCCTTGAGCGACAGCGCCGCGATGATGGCTTTCAGGAGTTCATCCACGGAGATTTCCTCTTGGGTGGGGTAAAGGCCAAAGGTGGCCGCCGCTCGGCGGGCGAGCGGCTCCATGCCATCGATGGCGGGGTCGTTGGTGATGGCGCCCATCAGAATCGACAGGACCGTGCCGTCCGGGGCGTAGCTGAAGACCGGCGAGAAGTAGAGGTACTCACCGTCCTCGATCATCCGTGCGGCGCGGGCGGTGTATTCGACACGGCCCCACAGGCCGGAGCCTTCGCGCCATTCGAAATCGAGGAAGCGGCCGGCAGCAGGCGCCGGCTGGCCGTTTTCCTCTTTCTTGAGGGTCTGGTGCTCATAGTCCAGGACAGGCGGTGTCTTGCGTGCCCTGGCCCGGTCGATCACGGCGGCGGCGCTGGCGGCATCGATCCGCCAGGCCGGCACGTCCATGGGGCGCCCGTCCGTGGGCCGGAACTCACCAGCTGGAGTGACTTGAATCCAGGCGCTGCCATCCTCCAGCTGGGGAAGCTGGAACGAGCAGGCGGCGATGGCAACGAGTAGGCGGTTCTTTTCCATGCCGCCAATGGTGGCGACGGTCGAGCGCGGCGGTTACGGGAAGGGGTTCAACGACTGCGGAAACCGTCCGGCGCCATCTTCTGGCCAAACCCTGGCACACGAATGGCGCTGGAGCGATTTCTAACGGGGTTCTAACGGGGTTAACGCAACGACTCTGATGCGAGGTAGCGACTAACCCCGTTTCGGCGCGTGTAGCGCGTTTGCGGGCGGATCAGGTGATCACGCAGATGGCGGGTCGTTCGCAAGGCACTCCAGGGCGAACTGGACGGTATACGGCGCGGGGCGGTAGCCCTCCTTGACGTCCTCGCTCAAGTAATAGCGCATCACCCTGTCACCAAGGCCGAGCAGCTCGGCTGCGCGCCGCTGGCTGATGCCGGCTTTCTTGAGCAGCCCGCGCAGGTAGCGCGGGTCTGGATTGTGGTTGGAGGCGTCAGGCTTCAGCATTCCTCATCCTCATAATGCTGTTGGAACCTGTCCTGAAAAATAGCCATTAAACGACCATGTACGTGGCTTCCCCAGGCGACGCCTATGTTCTGCGAGGCAGTGGCAAGCATCACGTTGGCGATGCGATACCACCACCCCCAATCGGCAAATGGGTTGCTCGCGACTCGTCCATCTGCGTTGAGTAGCGCCTCTTCCCACGCCTTGAACTCGCGATACTCTTCATGATTGGAGTCGTCCACGAGTCGTTGCAGGACGGTAGCCTGGAACCCCTCATGGAGCCTGGCGGCGAAACTAGAAGCGGCCAGAACCTGGCTTTCAGTCAGGTTGTCGGGGTCCGCATCTTCCCAGGACTGAATGAATCGAGCCGCTTCAATAACCGAGCGGGAGATGATGCGGTCTGAAATCGTGCTGCTCATGGTGTCTATCCTTGTTTGCGCCTCGCCGCTGTGGCTGGCATGACGTTAGATTAGGCACATTGTGCCTAATGCGCAATAGGCACAATGTGCCGCTTGTCCGAAAGTGGCCCACTACCGATTTCGGCTCAGGGCTGTAAGGACGACCTCTAGAATGGACTGCCGAGCGCCGGCCGCCAGTTGGCCGTTTTCGTCGAACGGCAGATACCGCCGTGCAGGAATTTCGACCTGGTGACCCCGGCCGGCGTCGCCACCAAATTGGTGGATGGCCGCATAGACCAGGTTGGACCCGATTCCCGCCTCGTTGCGATCCGCCCAGGTCGTGACCGAGCGAGCCAAGGCGTTTGTGACCTGGAGGATCGGGTGGGGACCACGCCCCTTAGCCTCGCGAGCGGCGACGGTCGCGGGGCTGAGCTGCGGCCAGCCCGGCCCCTCGTCCATAAAGGCGAACTCAGTTTCCGCGAGCAGCTCGGCAGCGATGCCACGCATGACCGGCAGCGTATCGGTCACCGAGCGCATCAGCACCGCCAGGCGCTGGCGAACCTCCTGGTCGTCCAGCTCGACGTCGATCCTGGTTGTCATTAGCGCACTCTCCTGTAGCGGCCCGTCGCCAGGCCATCCTGGATGCTATCCATGGTGATCTCCATAACCTGGCCGACATTTTCCAGTTGGCCGGGTCCGTATATCTCGCCGCGCAGACGGATTGCCAGGGCGGCACCATCGGCCTGGACGACGTAGACCAACGACTCGCTGCCGCGCTCCCACAGCACCAGGTCAGGCCGGGCGAAGCGCTCCGGCAGGTTGGCGAGCTGCTCGCGAGCGACGGCGCTGTTACGAATCGCGGTATCGCTGGTGGCGACCACGCCAGCGCGCAGTTGAGCGCCCTGGGCGACGGCGTAGGTGACATCGGTCGGATCGAGCACGCCGATGGACATGGTCTGCCCCTGGGGGGACGCGGCGCGATCTACGAAGGCCTCCCAGGCGCGCTGGCGGACCGGGTCCAGCAGCACACCCCGTACCTCGTCGATAGCAGCCGGTGCCCCCAGGGTACGCTCGGCTTTGTCGTACAGCACCTGGTCCATCAGGTGACTCTGTACGGGACTGCCGTCGAAGCCGGCATCGGGACGGAATTGGATCTTCCGCCCGGCCCGGTCGGTCGTCTCCAGGGTGGTCAGGGTCTGTTCCCGAATCTCCCCCGTCCGCTTGTCAACCCCAGTTTCGACGGTGACCTGCCCCGTCCGGCCGAGGCTGGATTCGACGGTCAGGCCGCGACGGCGAACAGCGGCCTCCGTCAAGGCAACGATCCGGCACCGGCAGTTGTAGCCATTGGGCGGGGTGATGTGCTGCCAGATCGGATCGTCCCACCTGAACACTTTCCCATGCAGGGCGGCATGGCTGGGCCGGGTAACGCCATCCATCACCGCCACATACATCCAGTAAGGGTGGGTTTCCCTGGCTTCGTAGGCGGCCGCGTAGCGCCCTGCCATATAGGCCGACTGCATGTTGGTCTGGTAGATGGTATCCAGGCGGCGCGGGCTGCCCAGTTGTGCAACCTCGGCGCCGCCATCCGGCGCGACTACAACCTGGCGACCCCACCAGCCTTTCGCCTCCAGGGTCGGCCGCAGGTTGCGCTTGAAGTCTCGTAGCGTCTCGCCGCGCTCCAGGTTCTCGACAAGGGCGTCGCGAATGTCCTGGAGCACGTCCAGGCGTGCTGCTCTGGCAACGGTCAGAGCGCGGCCGTGGGTGGCCGCGTCAACGTCATGCCAGTTCCAAGTGATGGCGAATCCCTTTCGCTCCAGGTACTCGATAGCGGCGGCCGGCCGCAGGGCGAAGATGGCCCGCAGATCAGCCTCGGTCGGAGCGGCCATCAGTCGATCCGGTCCAGGTTGCCGTGGAGGCGGCCCCAGGTATCGGCGGCGAACAGCAGCCGGTGGAGCGCGTCCGTCAGGGCGCTGTCATCCATGTCCGGGAACGCTTCGGCGAGGGCGCCGAGTAGTTCAGTTTCGCTGTCTCCGCGGTTGACCGCGTCCAGGAGCGGGGCGAGCAGGTCGTTGGCCTGGTTTTGCATGTCCTTGGCCGGCAGGTCGGCCAGCGCCTTGTCCAGGGCCTGCTGATCGCCATAGCGCGGGCCAACGATGGTGGCCAAGGCCGCCACCCGTTGTCCATGCTGGCGGCTCAGGATTGCAGGCTGCGCAGCCGAACGCAGAACTGGCTCATTCTTGGCAGGCTGCGGGATGCCGAGCTTGTCATAGACCCAGGCGCTGGGAATCTCCAGCCCCACGTTGACCAGTGCCGGAATCGACTGGGCCATGCTGGTGATGTCGGCTTGCTCGCGCAGGTCGAAGACTAGGCGCGGCGCCCGGCGCACGTCGGGACTGCCAGGACGGTTCAGTACCAGGAGCGGCCAGAGCAGATCGCGGGACAACGTGGCCGCCAGTTGGCGGGCATCGGATGCCAGTAGGTCGTGCCGAACCTCGTTATGCACCTGGCCCAGGGCAAAAGCGCCGCCGCCTGACTGGCTGGTGGTGCTGGTCAGGGTGCCGCCCAGGACCGCCTTGGATATGGCGTCTTCGCTTTGCCGCATCATCGCCAGGAACGGATCGCTGCTACCCTGCGCGGCCTGCTGGAAGTCGATGGCCATGGTTTCGGGGATGATCCCTGCGGCAGCATGGCCCAGGCCGGTAACGGCCCGCAGCAAGGTTGCCTTTTCCTCGTCGGCAGTACCCGGCGGATATTTCCCCAGCCGGATCGGCAGGCCATAGATTTCCAGCATTTCCGCCAGGTCGGAGGTGGCGTAGTGGCGGAACAGGTACGGCCAGGCCAGCACGCGGAACAGGCCGCTGCGGGCCACATAGCCGGAGCGCGCACGCGGCCGGTGAATGATCCAGCCGAAGGGCTGCAAGGCTTCGCCGGCCGGGCTGTTGTCGCGCAGCCGCAGCTCGTTCTGGTCTTCGGGGTTGAGCTGGAACCAGCTCTGCGGTCGGTGATGGAACGCCAGCGGCATCCACTCGCGCCCCTGTAGCGCCCACTCCAGCTCAATGCAGCTGTAGCCGTGGCCGATGCCGTCCAGCGCATCGAGCAGCAAGTCCTCCAGCCCTTCCAGGTCGAGCAACAGCTCGTGCAGATAGTCGGCATCAGCTTTCTCGGCCGCCGAGGCGTTACGCGGAGGCTCGACCGCCCAGTCCAGGCCAAGGATTGCGCGCTTTCGCTTGCTCATTTCGGCGAACAGGTGGGCGTCGCGTTCCTCCATGTCCATGAACAGTTCGGCCTGGGCCTGGAGATTGCCCTGTTCGGCCTCGACCAGGATGCGAGCCAGCTTGGCCGGTGTCAGCCCCTTGGCCGGGTGCTGGGCGAACTCCTTCGCCAGGCCGGCTAGGCGCGAGGTCTGCGGCTCGCGCAACTGCTGGGTTCGGATAGGGTTGCCGTAGACGTCAACGATTTGTGCCATGTGTCGTACCTACCATGCGCCGCCGAAGCGGCCGCCAGTGTCAAAAGAATCGTCAAGGCCGGGCGCGTATTCATGCCGGCGTTTGACCAAGGTCGCCTCTATCGGCGCGAACCCCGTGGTGGCCAGCATCCAGAGCATGTGCAGGGCGTCGGGGCCATCGTCGTGGTCTGCGGCCGGGAAGTGGCGCAGCTGTTGTTCCAGGACGGTCTGGCTGGGGTGCATACGGATTAGGCCGTTGGCCATGTGCGGCTGGAGGCTTTCGATTCGCAGCAACTTGTCGGCGTGTGGCGTGATCGCTCGGGCGGGCACCGGGCAGCCAGCCTTGGCCGAGCGCTTCACCAGCTCTGTGCGCAGGAACTCCTGGAACTGGACCGCCTCGACGCCCCACACCAGGCAGTGATAGGCCCGTTGCATGGCGATGATGTCCTCGATGATCTTGTCCGGCAGGCGCTTGCGGATGGCGGCCTCGACCACGTCCAGGACGCCTGTCTCCCGGTTGAACCCACCCACCAGGATGGCGCTGGGGTCTCGGCTGGAGCCTTGCTTACCCAGGGACGGGTCGCACGCGCCGTAGAACATCCACTGCGCCAGGCGGTTAACCCAGAACGTGATGCAGGCGGCGAAGGGGGCGTTCTCGCCCTGGACAGGGTCGTTCTGCTGTTCCGAGTCGAACGCCGAGTGCCCATCGCGGGCACGTTTCACCATGAGTTTGTAGAGGGGCTGCCCATCCGGCCAGCAGATGATCGCGCCGTCCTCCATGGCGGCGGCGCGTTCCTGGTAGAAGGCCAGGGCGGCGGCGCCCTCGTCGTCGGAGTTGAGCAGCAGTTCCTCCCACTTCTCCCACAAGTCCATGCGGTGCGGCCATTCGATAACCGCCTTGAACTTGCGCCGTTTCCACAGCGGGTTTTTCAGCAGGCGCGACAGGACCGAGTCGTAGTGAAGGATGGTGCCGATGATGATGACGTCCATGGTGTCGTCGGCGGAGCCGAGGGACAGCACGGTCTTTTTCAGCCAGTTTTCCAGCTTGTCGCGTTGCTCCGGGCTGCGGACGTTCTCGTCGTTCTCCAGGTCGTCGCCGATCACCAGGTCAGGACGGTGCGGGCCGTGTCGAAGGCCGCGCATCCGCTTGCCGGAGCCGAAGACCTGGACCTTGGCATCGTTCGCCGTAACGATGGTGCCGACCTGCCAGACGCGGCCCTTGCCGGCGCCCTGGGGGAAGTCGGTGGCCAGGCGCGGGTTGAACTCCAGCTCCGCCTTGATCGCTTCCAGCATCGTGGCGGCCTGTTCGAAGGCATCCATGATGATCAGGGGGTAATGCTTGCGGCCGGTGAGTACGCACCAGATCACGAATATCTGGCTCACCAGGGTGGACTTGGCATTACCACGCGGCGCCGCAATGGCTTCGTGCTGGCCGTCCGGGTGGTCCACCAGCTCGGGTAACCGCTTGTAGAGGTAGTCGTGCAGCAGCGCGTTACCGCGCTTCACGTAGTGCGGGAAGTAGGTACGGGCGAAATACTCGTAGTCCGCGCTAGCCCGTTCACGCCGGACGGCGCTGGCCTTCGGGTCGGGGTCGAAGCCTGCGACCTCGGCCTCGATCTGGCGGCGGAACTCTCCCGCAAGCTGGGCGATGTCCGCCAGGAAGTCTCTGGTGCTACCCTTCATGGGTCGATTTCTCCCCAGAAGGAACCTGGTCATGATGGACTGGATTGCTGGTGCCTACGGCGGCATCAAGGCGGCCACTGACATTACGCAGAGCATGCTCACGCTCAAGACGGATGCGGCTGTAACGACCAAGGTGGTCGAGTTGAACGGCGTGCTGCTCGGGCTGCAATCCCAGCTGAACAGCGCCCACGCGGATCAGACGACGTTGACCCGCCGCATAGGCGAGTTGGAAGCCGAAATTGCTCAGTTCAAACGCTGGGAACAGGAGAAAGAGCGCTACCAGCTCCACCAGACGGAAGCGGGTGGACTTGTGTACCGCATAAAGCCAGAGGTTCAAGGCACCGAACCTCTGCATTACATATGTGCCGACTGCTATCAGAAGGCGGTCAAGACCATCCTTCAGCCGGGGGACGAAGGCTACTACAAGGTTCTGAAGTGTCATCCATGTGGTTCCTCTGTTCGGGCTCAAAGGATCGAATCCAGCGCCACGATGGTTATGTCCACAGGGCGCCGCACCGATTGGGATGGCTATTGAGCTATCCCAATTCCTTCGCAATCACTTCTCCAAACGGCTCCAGCACCTCGGCGAATGCCTGGGCGTGCTGCGGAAACCGCTCACGGATGAAGCTGGCCAGGCGCTGGAGCACCTCCATAGCGGTGGCCAGCGCTGATGTTTCGGGCAGAACACGCTTGGACGCGCTGACCGTCTTGTTGTAGGCGTCGGCCAGGCTGGCGAGCAGCTGCACCTTCACGGCGGGCTTGATGTCCGCGTCTACCTGGACGGCTTCCATGGTGGCCTGGAACTGGGTCACCAGACCGGCCAGCACCTGGCGCGCCACGTCCTCCAGTCCACCACCGGCCAGCAACTGCGCCGATTGCGCCTTGTCCCAGTCGTCCCCCTCGGCTTCCGCCTGCTGTTTCCAGCGGCGAGCGGTGCCGTAGGAGACGCCGAACATGGCGGCCGCGACCTCCAGGGACTGGCGGTCGAGGACGTAGGCGCGGCGCAGGGCGTCGCGGGTTTCCTTCGGGTGCGCCATGGACTACCTCAGATACCGAGCTTGATACGCGCCGCGAGCAGGCCGCAGGCAACCAGGCCACCCGCCAGCGCGCCGGCCGCCGAGCCGTACAGCACGGCTTTACGTTCGATCTGCGGGAATCGGTCTTCGAAGCGCTCCAGGCGGCCGTCGATGCGTTGCAGCAGTTCGAACTCGGGAGAGGCTTTCTTTTCGGTCATCGGATCAGTCCTTTTGAAGGTGCCGCACGGTGTCCCAGTGCAGGCCGGCGCAAGCGCCGTATTGGTCGTAGAGTTGTTTAAGGGCAATTGCGGCGGCATCGGGGCTGTCATCAGTCACCGCCACCGGGGTCGGGCACGGTTGAGCCAAGGCCGCTGGTAGTGGCCTGGGCGGCACGTTGACGGGCGGTTTCGAGCTGCTGCATGACGCCAGCAGGAAAGCGGCAGGCAGCGCGATCAGCAGCGGTTTCGGCCAGGGCATGGCGAAGCTCCCGAGTAGTTTGTTGGTCGCTGTCGGCCCGCTGGGCCAGGCGCTGGAAAAGAGCCGCGCTGGTGTCCTGGACCGTCTTCAGTTGTGCCGCCGATTGCTCCAGGACGTCGCGATATGCGCGGGTCTGTGCGTCGGCGCAGGCGGCTCGCCCATCGGCCAGACCGGCCTCGCGACCGCCCCACCAGCCGGCCGTCCAGACCATCACCAGGAGCACAAAGACAACCAGGCCGACGCGCCAGGTCATGGCGATTTCTCGACGCTGAGCTGGACCTGGTAGGACGCAACGGTCTGCATGAAGCCGTAGGCGAACGCCCCGCCCAGGCCATAGGCGAGGCCTGCGGCACCAATTGCCATGAAGGCCAGAATCACGACGCGGGCCAGCAGGTCGCGGAGATAGAGGCGTATCCAGAGCCATCGGTTGGCCGGGTCTTCACGGCAGATCGCGAACAGATCGCTGAGGCTGATTCCGCTGGGGCGCTGCATCACAGCACCTCCCGCACGGCCTGGGCGATCTGCTCGGCGCTGTAGGGCTGCTGCCCGTTTTCCTGGTGAATGATGGCGGTCACCAGAGCGACCAGGGTGGCCTGGTCCAGGTGCAGGCTGGCCTGCGGCGGAACTCCCATCGCTCGGGCCACGGCCGAGGCATACGCGCGGGTGTTGTTCTCGTTCGACGGCGCCCAGCGTGCGATCAGCGATTCGACGGTGCGCAGGCCATAGACCTTGCGGTAGTTCAGCAGCAGCTTGGCCAATGCGCGGGTGCCGTTATGCGCCGTGTCGAAACGACAGAAGCGCGGTTCGATCTGCGGGTCGTGGGGGAGTTGACCCTGCCAGTTGTTGCGTGCCGACCAAACGATGTTGCCGGGGTTGTTGTTGCGGATGCCGCGAGGTTGAAGGGCCATCAGTTGTTCTCCAGTTTGCGTTTTACCCACTGGGCGAACGCGCCCAGCCATGAATCGCCGTCCCGCTCAAACAGGCGCAGGGCCGCCCCGATCAGCCACCAGGCGGGCAGACCGGCAATCACCAGGAGCGGAGCGGAAACGAACAGCAGGCCGACCGCTGGCTCCAGTTGGTAGAGCCCGGCCACCACCTGGGCCGACTCGAACAGCTCGGGGCGGTTGGAGTGCAGGTAGACCACCAGAATCGGCCCAAAGACGCTGGACGCGACGATGGTGCAGAACAGCCGGGCGAACCCCTCTTTCATGGTTCGGGGCCACAGGACCAGGAAGCCCAGGGCGGCAGCCAGGGCGCCCGCGCTGATGTGGATGCCGAACATTTTCAGCAGCGCGGCGCTGCCGGCCGAGGTGGATGCGGGATCAGGCATTTGGTGCTTCCGTTGCGAGCGCTGCCCGAATTGCGGATAGGTGCGCATTGCCTACCTCCGGGGCGGACTTGGTGTAGTTGGATATGCGGAAATCGGTGTCGGTGACGCGGGGAGCAGGAGGCGGGCCGCGCCGGATCGACTCGGCGCGGTTGTCCATCATCTGGCGATACGCCTTGACCTTCGCGAAGGCGTCCTCGACGTGCGCCCGAACGAGCGGCTGCCAGTTGACCGGGCAGGCTTCCAGCAGAGCGTTACGACGCTCGCGGCTGGGCTCGGCCAGGATGGCGGCGGCGTAGTCGCGTGGGCTGCGCGGTGGATGCGGGGCGTTGAACTCTTTCATGCCGCCATCGTGGCGGCGACATGCTAGGGGGAATTAGATGATTGACTTCAACGGCTGAGATAGGATCGGCGCGGAGACGCCGGCCGGGGCGTTGCGCCCCGGCTTAGTGGAACAGGGTGGATTGCTGCGGTGCCGGCTCGCTCGGCCGGTTGACAATCTCCCATATCCAGCGGTCGGACAGGTTGTACTTGCGGGCAAGATCGCTGAGCAGGCTACGGGCGGTTTGCCCATCACGCAAGCCCTGCTCGAAGCGTTCGACGATCTCCAGGTCGCGCCACCGTACCAGCGCCTTGTGGCAGCGAGCCACGTAAATTTCTTCGCCCCGATAGTGCGTGTGGAGCTGCTCCTCGATGTCGCTGCCCACCAGCTCGGCCAGCGCAGCCCGTCGCGCTTCGCCCCTCCGCGCCCGGCCCTCGGCTATCCGCCAGGACGTGCCGCCGAGTTGCTCGACCACCACCAGGGTGGCCGGCAGGCCGATGCGTCCGGCCATGTCGCGGACGGTATCCGGCAGCATGTCCTGGACCTCCCGAAGATCGACTTCAGACCTACTCATGGCGGCTCCTGTCAATGATAAGCGCCTGCATCAGCCGGTAGAGCTGGCTGTCGTCCAGCCACTCGACCCGCTCGACCTGGAACATGCGCCGGGCCATGTGGTCGGCGTAGCTCCAGGGGCGATGGGCGCTGGCCAGGAGCGCGGTGATTTTGCGCAGCACGGTTTGCCGGTTTTGCGGCACTTTTGGCGTCGCCCGGCCTTGCCGTTTGCTCTTCGGTTTCCAGCCCAGGCGCTGGAGTTCGACAAGTACGTGGTCGATCTGGCGCGGCCCTAAGTCCTTGGCCGAGCGCACGCCCGCGACGCGAGCCAGCAATGCGCGATAGGTGTCATCGTCCATGCCTAGCTGGGCCTTGGCGATGTGGATTTTTGCGAGGTTGACGGCGCGTAGGCTCATCGCTTGGTCCTCCCTGGATGGCTTCTCTTTTGGATCAATTCGGCAAAACGTGACGCGTCACGCTCAGCAATTTCGGCGACGTTGTGTAGGAGCAAAGTGACCGCTTCGGCCGGCTCGGCGAAGCCCCCGGCCGCGCAGATCAGATCGAGTGCATCAGCCGTTCCCTGGTACATGTCCATGTTGAAGCGGCGGCCGCCCAGCGCAGCGCGACGCAGGGCATCGCGCTCGCGCTTCGCCCGTTGGCGTTCCCGCGCCAGGCGGCGCTGGCGGTCTGTCTTGGTTTCGTTCGTCATGGGTGGCTGCTCATCAGTACCGGACCACCACGTCCGGCAGACCGTCCCGGCAAGGCCGGGGCGGTTTCGCTCAGTGGACGGTGCGGTTCTTGTCCTTGGTGTAGTGGATTTCCTGCTGCGGTTCCTCGCCGCGAGCGCGGCGCGCCAGGCACTCGTCGCAGGCGCAAGAAACGCCGTTACCAGCTCCGTTCAGCTTGGCGAGTTCCCGGCCAATGGACTTCGAGGCCTCCATGAGGGCATAGGCCAGTTTCGAAGCTTCGGAATCGTGCAACTGCGGGCCTTTCATGCCGAAGAGGACGCCGCCCTCGGTGTCGCTGATGGTGATGGTGTATACGGCCATGGTTATGCCTCCTTCTGTGCGGATGCCTGCTTTTCCAGCTGGCGGATGCGGGTGCGAATTTTCTTCTCGACGATCTTCTGGAGGCCGGTGACCGCGAGCGCGGCGCGGCATTGCTCCAGGTCGAAGCCGGCAACGGCGCGGAGTCGGCTATCGACGTCTACGGCGCCGTAGCTCTGTCCGGGGTGATTGAAGGGGTTGGACTGCTGCACTTCACACCCCTAGCGCACGGAAGCCGGGCCGATCCTGCTGGCCCAGGGTCTGGATGTAGCGGGCGATGGAACCCAGGTTCTCGCGGTCGGTGGCCTCGGGACTCACACCCGGCACGCGCCGGGCGACTTTCTGGCCCACCTGGTGCGGCTCAGCGGTTGCAAAGACCGCTGCCCGCACGCTGGCCAGCTCGCCCACGGCAAGGGCGAAATAGCCCTCGCCTGGGTGCTCTTCCCGCAGCTCGATCAGGCCGTCGATGCGGCACATGGCGAACGTCTTGGTCATGATCAGAGCCCCTCCAGCAGCCGAGTGGAATCGTGCGTGAGCTGGGCCGGAGACTTCCGGCGAGTGCGTGGTGTAGCTGGGGCCGGCTCAGCCTGCGGCATGACCAATTGACTGGGGCGCACTACCGTCAACTCGACTTCCGGCGCTTCGCCGACGGTGTACTTGAACCCAGCTCCAGAGGCGTAGTCGGCCTGAACCTCTGCGGCTCGACTCATGATGTCTATCAGCTTGAGTGCATCGGCCTGGGGTAACAGGAAACGCTGATAGTCCAAGGTGACGATGCACAGCTGTTGCGCGCGGTTGCGGGCCATGTCACACGTCCTCCACATAAGCGACCTGGAAAGCGGCGCTGTCGTACTTGGCGAGAAGACGGATGAAGCACTCCAGTGCGTCTCCGCCCTCGGTTTGGTTTGCCGCTTCGGGTACGCCCGGAACCAGGAGCGACACGTTGTCGTATGCGTGCCGCGAATTGGTCACGAGGATTTCGCGAACGACCTGGTCGTCCCCACGGGCGATCTCGATGGCGCCCTCGGGCACCTGGTCACCGAACTCGATCAGGCCAGAGGCCCAGCAGAAAGCGATGGTGTCGGCCATGTCACTGCACCTCCGCTTCGAAAGGCACGATGGCGAAGTCTTCGATGCCGGAGTTCACGGTCAGCCCCGGAAGCCCCTGGACGGCCTCGGGTTCGTTGAGGATCGCTTCCTTGTTCACCTCTTCCTTGGTGCGGATGAAGCGGATAAGCCCTTTGCTGCGCAGCAGCTCCAGGACCGCATCGGCGCCGCGCACAGTCACGGACGGGGGACGGATGCGCCACTGGACCTCGCCGGTGGTGAGGTTCGCGTACTTGACCTTGTTGTTGTCGGTCAGCTCGGCACGGTTGGCCTCGCACCAGGACTGGACTCCGCCCTGGAGGACCGCCAGGCGCTTCTTCAGGTCTTCGGCCGGCTCCGAATAGCGCTCGGTGATCTGGCCGATTTCATCGTTCATTGCGGTTTCCAGACGGGCCAGCTCGCGCTGGAGGTCGCCGATGTTCTTGATATCGCTGATGACCTGTTCGCGGGTCTGCGGGACGTAGACGGCGGCAGCGGATTTCAGACGTTTCTTCGGTGCCATGTTGGCGTTCTCCTGGTCAGTGAATTACGGGGTTGCTGCCGGCGAAGTCGCGGTAGCTGATCGGTTCGCTCCAGGCCAGGGTGATGCCCTGGAAGCGGGTGATGTAACGGGTGCTGCCGGCCGAGGCGTCGCGCTGGAAGCCCATCAGGTAGCCTTTCTCCAGGAGCTGGCGGGCGTCATCTGCGGCGATGGTCACGCGCCCCTCTGTCGGCTCCAGGCGATGAAGACGAACCCCCATACGCTGGAGCAGCCGGGCGGCGTCGTTGAAGGTGCGCAGGCTCCGGGCCAAGTCAGGCGTCAAGACTTTCAAGGGCAATGCGGTTCTCATGGCCTTGTTCCTCTCGTTTCATGGGGGCGGTATGCGGGTTGCGTGGACAGGCGCGGCACGCTTTCCAGCAGCGCATCGCGACGGGATTGTTCAGCGGCGCCGGCCGCTGGAGGTACTCGCTGCACTCGACCGAGGTCACCGCCTCGCCCAGGGCCGGGCACTCAATGCGGCTCAGCGCGGCCAGGACACGACGCTCGACGCGGATCGTCGAGGGCGACGGGTAGCGGTTGGCGAGGATGGTGCTGACGGTCGAACGGCTCATGCCGATAGCCTCGCCGGCCTTCGTTTGGCTGCTGCGGGCCACCTCAGCGGCGAGCAGCTGGACGAAGACGGGCGGACGCTCGCCCCAGGCCGACAGATCGATTGCGCGTTCCATCAGCACCCCCACTGCCAGGCAATGAGGCGCCGGATCGGTAGCAGGGCATCACCGACCAGGACCAGCAGCAGGCCGAGGGCCAGGAAGATGCCGATGGGGATCAGTGCTCGGCGCATGGCGGCACCTCCTGGCTCAGCAGTGAGGCCGCACGGTCCAGGCGCTCGATCTCGGCCAGGATCAGGGCGGCTGCCCGCACGTAGTTGGCACGCGCGTCGCGGGGCTTCCACCACTTCGCCACGAACGGCCAGATAGCTGGAGCTTCGTCATTGGCTCCGCTGAGGATGTACGCCGCTGCGGCTCGCGGAAGCTCGGCGGCGCAATAGAGGTCGTCATGGTCCGGTGTCCAGCCCTCGGCGGTGATCTGCCGGCGACGCTCGGCCTGGACGTCGAGCCATGCTTGCGGCACTTCCGTGCCGGGCGCGGCGGCGAGCAGCTCGGCTGCACGGAACAGAGCGGCAGCATTTCCCGGCACGCTGTGCTGAGCCTGGGCGGCCGGTTGTGCCCCATTTAGCGCGGCGAACGCGATCCTCTCCACTTCTGCTTGATGCGTTGCGGAGGTCGTGTACTCGCTAGCGTGGACGATGTTGTTCAGTGCATTGCGCAGCTCCGCGACCCTGGCCAGGGCGGCGCGGGCTTGGCTGTTCAGCTCGGCAACCACTTCTGGCTGGGTCATGATGTTGCCGTTCTTCAAAACGACCTGATCGGACAAGACGTAGGTATCGACGGTCATAGTCCATCCTCCTGCTCTGGTTTCCTGGAACGGCTCCGGTTGTGCTGGTACTCGCCGTGCGAACTCCACATGACCTGGTCAAGGTTCGGGTCGTAGACCTGGCGGCGCGTCTCGCGCTGAACGATGGGTGGCCGTGGACCGGTGTAGCGGCCCGGCTTGAGGGCGTAGTGGCGGCCGTTGCGGGTCAGGTATCCGGCGTTCTGCAGATCGATGAAGTAGCGCTGAACGGTGCTGGGCGACACGGTCGCGCCAGAGGCCGCCACCGATGCGGCGATCTGCTCCGGGGTCGCTGGACCGAGGATGCGCAACGTCCGCCAGACCGCCTCGGTGGTGTAGCCCTGCTGGGATGGCTTGCCATCGGCGTTCAGGTTCGGTGCCTCGACGCCGTTGTCGCGGACCAGTTGGAAAACGACTTCTTCGCCGCGCTTGAATCCACGGATCGCCTCGACGTAGCCGCCCAGGCGCAGGCAGGCGACATACTTCTCGACGGTCTTGTCGTGCTGGTTGGAGCGGCGCGCCACGCGGTAGACGGTGAACTCTTCGCGGTTGGCCCGGATGACTTCCCACATCTGCTGGCGGGGGCTCTTGCCCCCGACCATGCAGAGGTGAGCCGGGTTCTTGCCGAGGCTCATTTCGAAGTCCTCGGGCTCGGGGCCGCGCCGGTATACAGCTCCAGGTTCAGACGCTGGAGGTCGGCCAGTTCCAGCTCGCGCCGGCCCTGAACGGTGGCGGCCTCGGCCAACTGCTCCAGGTTCACCGCGACGCGACGGACAGAGCCCAGGGATTTCTTCACCAGGTGCGCGAGCAGATCGTCAGCGATAGCCACTCCGGGGCTGTAGACCGGCGCCAGGTTGCGGGCGTCTTCCAGGGACACTGGCTGGGCCGGAACCCAGCTGAGAACGCGGCCATGGAAGCGTTCGTACTTCTTGAGCTTGGTCGGCAGCATTTCCTCGCCGATCAGCAAGATGGAGGCTTGGCTGGACTCGTACAGATCACGAATCAGTTCGACCTGGCCAGCGGCGACCAGATGGTCCATTTCGTCGATGATCAGCGGGCGGCCGCTGGCGGCCAGTTCCTCGGCGATCTGGTCGGCCATTTCCGGGATGGTCCCGGCCGGCTTGATGCCCATTTCCCCCAGGATCGACTTCAGCGTGTGCTTGCGGGTCCAGACGCTTTTGGCTTGGACGTAGTAGGCGCGGCGGCGATTGGCGACCCAGGCGGCCGAAACGGATTTGCCGAAGCCGGACGGGCCGTAGAAGCAGACCAGGCCGGGCAAGGTTGAGGTACGCGACAGCGCTTTCTCCAGGGCGATATCGCAAAGGGCGATGTTGGCGATGTCGGCCATGCCGCTGGCCAGTTGGGTGGTTTTCGGGGTGGTCATGAATACAGCTCCTTTCATGCTTGCCGCTGCTGGGCGGCGAATTCTTTGGATTTGGGGTAAACCTCGAACCACTGGGCGGCGTCCGGCTCGATGGGTTGGCCGGAGCGCTGCCGCTCGGCCAGCTCGCACCACTGCCGGTAGCGCTGGGCGGGAGCGGTCGGCAGGGTGAAGACCTGGGCGGTGGTGGCTTGGGCGGTGGCTGCGGCCGGGCGCGGTTCGTCGATCCGCTCGGCCTGCATTTCGAGGGTCGCGGCGCTGCGCGACCGGAGTTGCTCAGGGGTGATCGTGCCGAGGCCGGGGATGGACAGCGGCGCATCCATTTCCAGGGCATACCCGCCGTCACGCTCGGCGCGAATCTCGTCGAGGTGAGCCAGGGCGCGCTTCTCGCGGGCCTCTGCGCGTTTCTCGCGGGCACGCTCGACATACGAAGCCGGCATGTAGTCGCGGCTGTTGCCGTTCAGCTCTGCGGTGCAAAGGAAGCGGCCCTCGCCGTCGTAGACCCACACCTTGCTGGCGTCGTGGATGTCGTAGCCCACGGCCACCTGGTCGCCGTGGAATTCCTCCAGCTCGCGGGCGAAGTAGCGGTTGCCGATGAACTCCAGTTCGCAGCGGCGGACGGTGCGCAGCACCTGGGGTCGGAACAGCGGCCGGGCCTCGTCGTCGGTGACCCGCATCGGGCTGAAGCCATCGGCTTCGTGCAGCGCCCACGCTTCGTTGGGGGTCATGTGCCGGCGACGACCGGTGTTCGGGTCAACGATGCGCGGCAAGCTGCTGTGCGGCCGGTCGTTGTACTCGGCAATCTGCTGTTCGCAGAACGCGACAAAAGATTCCCAAGACATCAGCGGCATGGTGCCGCCCTTGGCAATGGCCCGGCGAGTCAGCTTGAAGGTGGCCAGCTTGGCCTGGCGGTCCATGTCGGCTCCGATGTAGCCGGGCAGTTCCTTGGCGGCCCGAATCCACAGGCTCTGGTGGACGCGCTCAATCACGCCCCGCGCCTGGCTGTTGTAGGGCAGGCTGTTTTTCATATCGATGCCCAGGCGGCCCATAAGGCCGACCGCCTCGTCGCGCATCATGTGGTTTACGTAGCCTGAGCCGTTGTCCACGTAGAAGATGGCCGGAATGCCGCCCTTGGTGCAGGCGTCGCGCAGGGCATCGACAACCACCAGGGCCGACTCGGCCAGGCCGGTGGACCATCCCGGAATTCGACGGGTACGGATGTCGATAATGGTGGTGATTTCCGGCCGGAAGGGCCGGCCGTGCATCGGGTGCTGGACCTCGGCGTCGAACGTGTGGCCGTCGCAGGAATAGACGTCGGTCGGGAGCAGCTTGGTGAAGTCACGGCGAATGAACGGGCGCAGCGCCTTGATTTCATGCTCACCCATGCGCCCGACCTCGCGGCTGACGTTGCCCACCTTGCGCAGGAACGCATAGACCTGGTCCAGGCTGGGCATTTGCCCCTGCCAGTGCTTCTCCAGCAGTGCATGGGCAGCGCGGGCGCTGCGCTTCTCCGGCCCCTGGTAGATGGTCATGAATGCCGGCGCCCAGTCGGGAACGCTCATGTCCGGGCGGCGGACCTTCGGCACCAGGGCGCCACGCTCGGCTTGGTCCAGGAAGCGCTCCAGGCTGCGCACGCTCGGCAGGCCATCCGCGCTCGGGCGGCCGCGAGGATCGCGGGCCATCTTGAGCATGGCGAGCAGTTGCGGCTCGACCTGGCCGAGGCGCGCCATGTCCAGCATCAGGGTAATGGAGCGCTTCCGGCTGTAGCCGGTGCGGGCCATCAGCAGGTCCAGGGCGTGCAGCACCCCCTGGCGAGCATCGGCGACCAGTTGCTGGCGGTTGGTTTCGACCAGGGCCAGCTGCGTCTCTTGGCGGACCACTTTGGTGGCCACCTCGCCCAGGGCGGCGTTCAGCAGCGCGGCGCGGGTTTCGTCGGGTAGGCTGGAAATGTGGTACTCACGCGGGTTACCGCGACCAGCGCAGATGCGGACCTTCCAGCTTTCACGCTTGGCGCGAATGTTGATTCCCTGAACTGTTCCGGGAAGTTCTGGCAGTCCTGCCAGTGCCTGGGCAGAGAACCATTCACTCATGGTCGCCCCCGACAGCTTTGCGCTGGGCGATCAGGGCGTCACCGAGGGCCAAGGCCGCCGATTCGAGCCAGTCGAGTGCGTCCCGATAGGAACGGTTGTGAACGGTGCTTTCGTCCGTAGCGCTGGCCTCTTTGACTAGGTTCCAGAACTCGGTGGCGTTCCGCAGGTTGTCGAGCAGCGGTTTGAGGTCGGTGTTTGTCATCACGGCTCCCCCAGGATTCGTTTCAGCTCACGCGCCTGCCGGCCAGCTTCCTCGCGGGTCCGCTCCAAGCGGCCCAGCTCGGCGAGCAGTGCGTCTCGGCCATAGGCCACGCGGCCGCCCCGCACATCGACCAGCCAGTTGGTCAGCAGGTGGCTCGCGCAGACGTCCTCCAGGAGGGCGGCGCGGTAGAAAGGCAGGTTGTGATCAGCTCGGGCGGGACTCGACCAGGCGTCGAGCATGTTCTTGCTCACGTCATCGCCAGATAGGCGTGACATACGGGCGGCAATCTCGTAACGGTCGAGGTTGGCGGCCTTCAGAATTTCGCTAACCAGCTCGCTGACCTGGGCGGCATAGTTGCACTCACCGGGTATAGCGCGAGCCGGCTGCGGAACATCGAAGATGTCTAGGGTGCGGTCATCTTTGCGGCGGGCCATGTTCAAGCCCTCGCGCCGTCTTTACGCTGCGCTTGGTCAGCGTATCTGGTATTTTCCTCAGCTCCTGGCATATGTCTGACATATGCCTGCAAGGTCTCCGAACGATTCGGCCGCTGCCGCTTCGGATTCTCTTCGTCGAGCCAGCGCTCCGGCCACAGCACTAGGGGGCTGAGGTTGAGGACGGCAGCTATGGCGCGCTCTACCCGAGGGTAGGGGGTCAGCTTTGCGTTTTTGACCGCTGGGCTGGAGACGTTGAGGGAGCGGGCAACCTCAGCCAGGGACGATCCTCTGGTGCGGAGCTGGTATTTGATCCACTCCCAACGGGCGTTGTTGTCGCGGGGGATTTCGGTTCTGTTCATGCCTACGTTCCATCTCAACCACCGTGCAGGGTGGTTTTTTGGGGGTGTCTAACGTGACTTAGGGCATAAACATAGAACTACGGAGCTTGAAAATCAACACCAAAGAGCTTGTTTCAAGAACAAAAATAGGCACCAAAGAGCTGGTTGGTAGGAATATTTAGATAAATCAGTCACTTAGGACGTATTGAAAATGAGCAAGAAAGGCGAAGCCACGCTTTCAGAGTCGGCCGGCGACCTTGAAAGCGCAAAATTTAGCGAGCGACTTCGCCAGGCCATCGGGGATCAGTCGGTGCTGGCTTTCGCCAAAAAGTGCGGGATCAGCGATAGCCTGATCCGCAAATACTTGAGTGACTCGCTCCCTGGTATGGATAACCTAGTTACTCTGGCCCAAGTCGCCGGAGTCTCTATCGCGTGGCTGGCCACTGGAGAAGGGCAAATGGCCCCCTCTGCGAGCGACGTCGCTAGCAGGAGCAATGACGACTACGCACAGGTCCCCCTATACGACGCTCGTATCAGTGCGGGGCATGGAGTGTGGAGTGAGGGGGCTAGGGTGCTGACTCACCTTGCCTTCACTCGTTACAGCTTGCAGAAGAAAGGCCTGGATTTATCGAAGCTGTCGGCCGTGCGTATACGTGGGGACTCAATGGAACCCCTGTTAGCCGATGGTGACGCGGTGGTGATCGATCATCGCTTCCAGAAGGTTCAGGACGAGGCAATCTATGTCATCCGCCTAGACGATCATCTCTTTGCCAAGCGTCTACAACGCCAGTTTGACGGCTCGATAGCGATCATCAGCGAGAATAAGGCCTATAACGACATGGTCGTTCCGAAGGGCCAGCTTTCCGACCTGGACATCATTGGGCGCGTCATCTGGCTGGGTCGATGGATGGCTTAGCGCTCATTCCGTGCCAATTAACGATCAATATTTTGCAGTCCTTGCTCAATCCTGATCGATATTTTCCAAACACCCGCACGGCGCCTCTCAGGCCGGAGCCCTAGTGTTATCGGGGCTCTAGCCTATCCATCCCTCTTTTGGCATGTGTCAAAACAGTCACCTCCCCACACCGACGCCGCGTCCCTGCACAGGGACGCGGCGTTTTTCGTTGGGCAGCCACGAAGCCTCTTCGGACGTAGGACGAATAACCGCTTGCGGTTATCCGCCGGCGCGTAGGTGAGTACCGTTTGCTCTCATCCCTGTGCGGTAACGAAGCGACTGCGCTGGCCGAGCTGCCGCACCGCCTCGATCAGGGCATCGGCCGCCAGGCTGGGTTGGCGCGAGAAGGCGTAGAAACGCGCCTCCGGCAGCGTCGGAAAACCCTGTTCCGGGCCCAGTTCGCGCAGCCCCTCGCGCATCTGGCTGCGCGCCACCACCGTCACGGCGAAACCGGCCAGCGCGGCGGACAGGCAGCCGGCCATGCTGGCGCTCTCGAACACCAGGCGCCAGGGTCGCGCAGCGGCGCCGAGGGCTGTAATCGCCGCTTCGCGGTAGACGCAGGGTTCGGGGAACAGCGCCAGCGGCAGCGGTTCGCCCGCGGGCAGCTCGATCGCGGTCGCCGCGGCCCAGACCAGCGGTTCCTCCCAGAGCAGTTCGCCGTCGTCTCCTACCCGCCGGCACTGCTTGCCGAACACCACGTCGGTGCGCCCCTGGGCCTGCTGGCGGAGCAGGTCGGTGGTGATACCGACCTTGAGTTCGATGGATGCTTCGGGGTGCCAGCGGCGAAAGCGTTGCAGGACGCGTGGCAGCCAGGCGCTGGCGAAGTCCTCCGAAGCGCCGATGCGCAGGCGGTCGCGGATCGGCGTGCCGTGCAGCCTGGCGCGGGCCTCGCGCTCCAGCTCGACGATGTTGCGGGCATAGGCGTAGAGCGTCTCGCCCGCCTGGGTCAGCTCCAGGCGGCGAGTGGTGCGGCTGAGCAGGCTGACGCCGGCTGTCTGTTCCAGGCGCTTGATATGCCCGCTGACTGCGGAGGGGGTGAGCGCGAGATTGTCCGCGGCGAGGGCGAAACCGCCGCTGTCGACCACTTCGAGAAAGGTACGCAACAACACGATATCCAGGGATTGGGAGGTGGGGACGGCAAGCTCCATGAGGTCTTCCATTCATCTCGTTTCATGAATAGTAGACGCTAACTATTCATGAATCACGCTTGGCAAGCGTCCTAGGATGTCCCTTCTTTCTCTTGGAGAGGTCCGATGAGCCGCTATGCCTTCGTTTCCACCGATGTCCTGGATATCGCCTACCTGGAGTGGAATCCGCAGGGGGCGCGCAGCGCCGTCTTGTTGCACGGTTGGCCGGACAGCCCGCATACCTGGAAAGACCTGGCGGAGTCCCTGGCGGACGCCGGCTATCGGGTGCTGGCACCAGCCCTCCGGGGATTCGCCCCGACCCGCTTCCGCGATGCGTCTACTCCGCGCAGCGGGCAACTGGCGGCTCTGGCTTGCGATCTGCTGGCATTCGTCGACAGCCTGGCATTGCAACGTCCCCTGCTGGTCGGCCATGACTGGGGGGCTCGCGCGGTGGCCAGTGCCTGCGGACTGCGCGAGGGCGTAGCCTCGCACCTGGTGATGCTCTCGGTGGGGTACGCCAGCAACGATCCGCAGCAAGTTCTTTCCCTGCCGCAGGCCCGTAGCTTCTGGTACCAGTGGTTCATGGCTACGCCACGCGGAGAGCGCGCGCTGCGCGAGGAGGGCGAGGCGTTCGCCCGGCAGATGTGGGACACCTGGTCGCCGCCGGGATGGTATGCCGAGCGCGATTTCCAGGAGGCCGCCCAGGCCTTCTCCGGGCCGGACTGGGTGGCCGTGGTGCTGCACTATTACCGGCATCGCTGGGGCTTCGTCGCGGGGAAGCCGCGCTACGGGGCGGCGGAACAGCGCTTGCTCCCGGCACCGCGCCTGGCGCTGCCGACCCTGGTGCTGCACGGCGGCGCGGATGCCTGCACCCACCCCGACGGCTCCCGCGGACGCGAGCACTACTTCAGCGGGCGTTACCAGCGGCTGGTGCTGGAGGGCGTCGGCCATTTTCCGCAGCGCGAGGCGGCCGCCCAGGTGGCGGACGCTATCCTGCGGTTCTGCGCGGATGACTAGGTCCTGGACGCCGCAGCGGCGGATAACGCCCATGGCGTTATCCGCCCTACGAACCGGTGTGCCGCGAGCGGTCGCGGCGGACGTGGGGTCGTAAGCTCCGCCGGCGGCCCTATGGCGTCCGCAGGCGGTCGAGCAGCGCCGGGGTCGGATAGCCGTCCGCCGGCCAGCCGAACTCCTGCTGGCAGGCGCGGATCGCCTTGCGCGTATTGGCGCCGATGATGCCATCCACCGCGCCCGGATCGTGTCCGCGGGCGGCCAGTTGCCGTTGCAGCTCGATGCGCTGCGAGCGGCTCAGCGGAACATCCTCCAGCGGCCAGGCGCCGACTATCCGGCCGCCGCCCTTGAAGCTGTCGGCGAGCAGGCCGACGGCCAGGGCGTAGGCGCTGGAGTTGTTGTACTTGAGGATGGCGCGGAAGTTGTGCAGCACCAGGAAGGCCGGGCCGCGGTGCCCGGCCGGCAGCAGCAGCGAGGCCTGTTCGCCGGAGAGTCCGGAGGGCAGGGGGCCGCCGTTGACGCCTTGTACGCCCATCCCTTGCCATTCGCCCAGGGGCTTGCGGATGGTGAGTTCCGCCAGGGAATAGTCGAAGCCTGCCGGCAGGCGGACTTCGAAACCCCAGGGTTGTCCGGCGATCCAGCCGGAGGCTTTCAGGTAGTTGGCGGTGGAGGCCAGGGCGTCGCCGGGCGAGCCCCAGATGTCACGCTTGCCGTCGCCGTCGAAGTCCACGGCATACTGGTTGTAGGTGGTCGGGATGAACTGGGTCTGGCCCATGGCGCCGGCCCAGGAGCCGATCATGAAGGAGGCCGGAACGTCGCCGTGCTGGAGAATCTTCAGGGCGGCGAGCAACTGGGCGTGGGCGAATTCCGGGCGGCGTCCTTCATAGGCGAGGGTCGCCAGGGAGCGGATCACGTTCTTGTTGCCCATGTGCGAACCGTAGTTGCTCTCCATGCCCCAGATCGCCACCACCGCATCCGCATCCACCGCATAGCGCGCGTCGACTTCGCCGAGGATGCGCGCATGCTGCGCCAGGCGCGCCTGGCCCTGGCGAACGCGCAGCGGATCGAGGGCGCCTTCCAGGTACTTCCATACCGGTCGGGTGAATTCCGGCTGGCTGCGGTCTGCTTCGACCACGGCGGGATCGGGCTGGACGCTGGCGAAGGCGCGATCAAAGGTCTGCGCATCGATTCCACCGGCCAGCGCCTGTTGACGGAAGGCGTCGCGCCACTGTTCGAAGCTTTGCCCAGGCTGGGCCTCGTTCGGCGCGCCAGCGGGCACCGAGGCGGCCGGGCCGGCGCCGGAGAAGGGCGCCTTGGTCTGCTGGGGAGCGGCAGGCTGGTTGTATTCGACTGTCGGATTCTTCTGCGCGCACGCGCTGGAGAGGCCAAGCCCCATGGCGACGACGGTGCTGCCCAGCAGCCCGCTCACCTTCAGCAGGGCGGATCGTTCGGGGTTACGCATTGCTCTCCTCAGCAGGGTCCTCGGGACGGGCCACCTTAGCACGCCGGCCAGGACGCGTCTGCCGTCGTTGGACGCGCCGGCGGGGCCCCGGGTTCGCCAATGTGGTTCCATCGGCGCGGTGGATATCGTTCGCCATATGTTCGGTCACTGTCGGGCGGCCAATGGTTTCGTCCGTACCGCTCCGCCGCCTGTCGAAGCCTCGCGGCGCACCCGAGTCGGGATCGGCGACGGGTCGCGCGGCATGCTCGAGGCCTTCGACTTCTTCTTCCTGGCCTTCGTTCTGCGCGACATGGCTACCCGCTTCGGCGTCGGCATCGAACGCCCGAGCCTGGTTCGTGCGCTGCAATGGCCAGAGGGTTGCCAGTCGGCCGCGCGGGATGTCGAGGCCGCGGATCATGATGGAGGAACCATTGGCTTTTCGCCCAACCCGATGGGGCCAGGGCTTGCGCGCCGACGATAGTGTGCCCATGGGCGGCAGGCTGGCGGTGGGGTTGGTCCTGTCGACGGGCTTCGGGCGGGGTAGGCGGGGCGCGTGGGTGAGGAGGGCGTTGCGGGAGGATGGACCAGCGGCTGTTTCAGGCCGCCATAACGAAAGAAGCCTCCCAGTTACGGGAGGCTTCGCGGCGGTAGCTGCCTTTGCCTTTCTTCGCCTGTTCCTGGCGGCTGCGGAACAGTGGCTGGGCGACCAGGGATTTGGCCTTGTTCGGCCGCTTGCTTTTCTTTGCCATGGCATAGGTCCTCGAAGGTGATCGGGCTGGCGCTCGCCAGCGCGCGCATCATCTGCCTGTCGCCGCGGATTGTCCAGTGCCGGTTGCGCCTTCAGGCTGCCGGCAGGCCGAGGCGCTGGCCGGCGAGGCTCAGGGCGAGAAGCGAGAGACCGCTCCAGGGGCTGCCGGGTGCCTGTCCCTTGATCTGCGCGTCGATCAACTGGGCATCCCTCAGCATCTGGTTCCAGCGGCTGCTGGAGTGGCGTTGCAGGGCACGGGTCAGCAGCGGACGGCGCTTGTCCCAGACCGGCGGACGCGCCTGGGCGAAGGCTTTCTCCAGCGGGATGCCCTGGCCGTATTGCTGGGACAGGCCAGCCAGCAGGCGGATCTCGCGGGCCAGGCCCCAGAGGATCACCGGCGGCTCGATGCCTTCGCCGCGCAGTCCTTCCAGGATGCGCAGGGCGTGGGCCGCTTCACCGCCAAGGGCAGCGTCGATCAGGCCGAAGACATCGAAGCGTGCGCTGTCGGCGACCGCGGCCTGTACGGTGGCGGCGTCGATCTGGTTGCCCTCGGCGAGCAGCTTGAGCTTTTCGATTTCCTGGGCGGCGGCGAGCAGGTTGCCTTCCACGCGCGCGGCGATCAGCTCCAGGGCCTCGGGGCTGGCGGACAGGCCGGCCTGGGACAGGCGCTGGCGAATCCACTGCGGCAACTGGTGGACGTCGACCGGCCAGACCTGGATGAACTGCGCGGCGTTGCCATCGATCAGGGCCTTGGCCCACTTGGTCTTCTGCGTGCTGCCATCGAGCTTGGGCAGACTGAGCAGGAGCACGGTGTCTTCCGGCGGCCGTTGCAGGTATTCCTGGAGAATCGCCGCGCCTTTGTCGCCGGGCTTGCCGGAGGGCAGGCGCAGTTCGATCAGGCGCTTCTCGGCGAACAGCGACAGGCTGGCGCCGGCCTCCAGCAGCAAGCCCCAATCGAAGTTGGCTTCGGCATTGAATACCTGGCGCTCGCCGAAGTCGCGCTCGCGGCAGGCCTGGCGAATGGCATCGCAGGCTTCCTGGCAGAGCAGCGGTTCATCGCCGCTGACGACATAGACGGGCGCCAGGGGGCCCTGGAGGTGCTTGGCGAGTTGCGCGGGAGTCAGCTTCATAGGAGAAGACGGGGCCGGCGAAACCGGCCCCGGGGCATCACGGGGTGGGGAACTCGATCGGCGACTGCTGCGGCTCGGCGGCGCGGCGCTGGCGCTCCGCCTCGTCGGCGGCGCGCAGGGCTTCGGCTTCCGCCTTGGCCTTGGCTTCTGCCTGGCGCTGGGCTTCGTCGAGTTGCGCCGGGGTCAGCGCCTGGAGGCGCATGGACAACTGCTGGATCAGGTCGCGCCGCATCTCGCTGCGCAGCTGCGCGGCTTCCTGGTCGGAACCGATCAGGTTGTTTTCGTCGTGCACGTAGACCTTCTGCACCTGTACCTGGTTGCTCATCAGGACCAGGTCGTTGGCGCCGACGATCTCGTAGTTGATCGTGTTGGTCAGCTCGAACTCCGCGCCGCGCGCGGAACCGGTGTAGCTGACGGTGCGCTGCTGGTTGTCCTCGCGGACCAGCACCAGGTGGTAGGGCGCGTTGCTGGTGACCTTCACGCCGCTGTTTTCCAGGGTTTCCTTCAGTTCGCGCACGGTCGGGCCGTAGGCGTTGCGCGCGGACACGTCGATTTCCTTGAGCGCGAATTGCGCATCGCCCAGGCCGCGCAGTTGGAAGCCGCAGGCGGCCAGCAGGGTGGTCATACCGATCAGCGCGGCGCTGGTCAGGATACGTTTCATCAAGCTTCCCTCACTCCTGTTGATCAGCGCCCCCGGATGGCCGGGGGCGTCCAATGGAATCGCGTATCAGTTGGCGACGATGTTGACCAGTTTGCCCGGTACCACGATGACCTTGCGGATGCTCAGGCCTTCGGTGAAACGCAGCACGTTCTCGTTGGCGCGCGCGGCGGCCTCGACATCCTCGCGGCTGGCGCTGGCGGCCACGTCGATGTGTCCGCGCAGCTTGCCGTTGACCTGCACCACCAGTTGCAGGGTGTCCTGCACCAGTGCGCTCTCGTCGACGCTCGGCCAGCGCGCATCGATCACCGCTTCGGCATGGCCGAGCTGGCCCCAGAGCACGTGGCAGATGTGCGGAGTGATGGGCGCCAGCAGCAGGACCACGGTTTCCAGGCCTTCCTGGATCAGGGCGCGGTCCTGGGCGTCCTGGTTAGGCGCCTTCTCCAGCACGTTCATCAGGGTCATCACCGCGGCGATGGCGGTGTTGAACTTGTGGTGCTGGCCGACATCCTGGCTGGCCTGCCTGATCGCCAGGTGGATGGCGCGGCGGACCTGCTTCTGCGCGTCGCTCAGGGCGGCGACGTCCAGCGCGCCGGGGAGGCCGGCGCTGACGTGGGCGTGAGCCAGGCGCCAGACGCGGCGGAGGAAGCGGTTGGCGCCCTCGACGCCGGCGTCCGACCACTCCAGGCTCATGTCCGGCGGCGAGGCGAACATCATGAACAGGCGGCAGGTATCGGCACCGTACTGGTCGATCATCGATTGCGGGTCGACGCCGTTGTTCTTCGACTTCGACATCTTCTCGGTGCCGCCGATCTCGACCGGCTGGCCGTCGCTCTTCAGCCGCGCGCCGACGACCTTGGCCTTGGCGTCACGCTCGACCTCGACGTCGGCCGGGTTGAACCAGTCCTTGCCGCCGTTGGCGGTGGTCCGGTAGTAGGTATCGGCGACCACCATGCCCTGGGTCAGCAGGTTCTTGAACGGTTCGTCGCTGCCGACCAGGCCTTCGTCGCGCATCAGCTTGTGGAAGAAGCGCGCATAGAGCAGGTGCAGGATGGCGTGCTCGATGCCGCCGATGTACTGGTCGACCGGCAGCCAGTAGTCGGCCGCCTTCCTGTCCAGCATGCCGCCTTCGAACTGCGGGCAGGCGTAGCGGGCGAAATACCAGGACGACTCGACGAAGGTGTCCATGGTGTCGGTTTCGCGCTTGGCCGGCTGGCCGCATTTCGGGCAGTTGCATTCGTAGAATTCCGGCATCTTCGCCAGCGGCGAACCGGAGCCGTCCGGTACCACGTCTTCCGGCAGCACCACCGGCAACTGGTCGGCCGGCACCGGGACGTCGCCGCAAGCCTCGCAGTGGATGATCGGGATCGGGCAGCCCCAGTAGCGCTGGCGGCTGATGCCCCAGTCGCGCAGGCGGAACTGGGTGCGCGCCTGGCCCAGGCCCTTGGCCTCGAGGTCGGCGCCGATGGCGTCGAAGGCGGCCTGGTAGCCGAGGTTGTCGTACTTGCCGGAGTTGACGGTGAGCACGGACTCGTCCTTGGCGCCGTACCACTCCTTCCAGACGCTGGACTCGAAGTCGTTGTCGCCCTCGACCTTGGCGATCACCTGGCGGATCGGCAGGCCGTACTTGTTGGCGAACTCGAAGTCGCGCTCGTCATGGCCGGGCACCGCCATCACCGCGCCTTCGCCGTAGTTCATCAGCACGTAGTTGGCGACCCATACCGGCAGCTTGTCGCCGGTCAGCGGGTGTTCGACGAACAGGGAAGTGGCCATGCCTTTCTTCTCCTGGGTGGCGATGTCGGCCTCGGCGACGCCGCCGCGCTTGCATTCGTCGATGAACGCCTGCAACTGCGGGTCGTTCTGCGCTGCCTGGGTGGCCAGCGGGTGTTCGGCGGCGACGGCGACGTAGGTGGCGCCCATCAGGGTGTCCGGACGGGTGGTGAACACCTTCAGTTGGCCGGCGTGGCCGATGGAGGCCTGGTCGTAGGGGAAGCCGATCTCCATCCCGCGCGACTTGCCGATCCAGTTGCGCTGCATGGTCTTCACCTGCTCCGGCCAGCCGGGCAGGTTGTCGAGGCTCTCCAGCAGTTCCTCGGCGTAGGCGGTGATCTTGAAGTAGTACATCGGGATCTCGCGCTTCTCGATCAGCGCGCCGGAGCGCCAGCCGCGCCCGTCGATCACCTGCTCGTTGGCGAGTACGGTCTGGTCGACCGGATCCCAATTGACCGTGCCGTTCTTGCGGTAGATCACCCCTTTTTCGAACAGGCGGGTGAACAGCCACTGCTCCCAGCGGTAGTAGTCCGGCTTGCAGGTGGTGACCTCGCGGCTCCAGTCGATCGCCAGGCCGAGGCTGTCCAACTGCGACTTCATGTAGGCGATGTTGTCGTAGGTCCAGGCCGCCGGGGCGACGTTGTTCTTCATCGCGGCGTTTTCCGCCGGCATGCCGAACGCGTCCCAGCCCATCGGCTGCAGCACGTTGCGGCCCTGCATGCGGTGGTAGCGGCTGATCACGTCGCCGATGGTGTAGTTGCGCACGTGGCCCATGTGCAGCTTGCCGCTCGGATACGGGAACATCGACAGGCAGTAGAACTTCTCCTTGTCGGGTAGCTCCCTGACGAGGAAGGACTGGTGTTCTTTCCAGTAGTTCTGGGCCTGGGTTTCGATCTCGAGTGGCTGATATTGCTCGTGCATGGCGCTACTTAGACGTGACTGTTCGAAAGCCTCGTAGCATACATGACCCCCACTCCTGTCGATAGCCCGCGCCGTTTGTCGCCGGGGGCGGTTCAGCCGAACGGGAACGCTAAGCTTGCCCTATGGGCCGTCGATGGCTGGCTGCCCAGTGGTACCTTCAGAGGTGTTCGATGGCTGAGCTGCAACGCGCGAGTGTGACGGGAGGTGGGCTGTACGAGAGGCTGCTGCAGCGTCTCGCCCTGGCTCTGGATGAAGCGGATACGGCCGAGCGCCTGCGTGACGAGCATCCCACGGAGCTTGAGTTGCGTGGTTTGAGCGAAGCGGAGATGGGGCTGATACGCGCCTATCTCGACCAGGACCTGCACTGGTTGCGCGGCTGGCATGCGGCCGCCGAGGAGCTGGCGCTGCTCGAGCGCCAGCCCGGCAGGACACCCCGGCCGCCCCGGCCGCAACCGCCGGCGCCCCGTCGCCACGTCTCGTTGAAACAGCGGCAACTGCTCTGTGCGCTCTGCGGTGCGCCGGTGCAGTGGAGCAAGGGGCATGGCGTGTTGCCGTGCGGCCATTGCGGCTCGCAACTGTTCCGTTCGGGCAACGGCCGCTAGGGTCTCTTTCCGGGAAGTTTCGCCAGGCGTCGCGCAATCCTTTAGATTGCCTCTTCCGACAGGGAGGGGGCGATGCCGATCCGTTATTTCTTCAAGCAACTTCTGCTGCCGCCGGGCGGCCTGTTGCTGCTGCTGTTTTTCGCTTTCTGGTGGCGCACCAGCCGACCGAGGCTGGCGCGGCTGTGCGGTGTCTGCGGGTTCTTCGGTCTGTGGCTGATGAGCATGCCGCTCAGCGTGGAGTGGATGGCGCGCTGGCTCGAAAGCGAACCGGCCCTGCTGGCGGAGGATCTGCCGGGCCTGGCGCAGCGCGCCGACGCCATCGTCATCCTCGGTGCCGGCCGGCAGACCAACGACCCGGCCTGGGGCGACGATGCGCCGAGCCTGCTGGCGGCCGAGCGGCTGCGCTATGCCGCGCGGCTGGCCAAGACCTCGGCGCTGCCGGTACTGATCAGCGGCGGGTTGCATTACGGACGCCCGCCCAGCGAGGCGGCGCTGATGGCCAATGCCCTGTTGCAGGACTTCGGCGTGCCGACGCGCTGGCAGGAAGGTCTCAGCCGTACCACCTGGGAAAACGCCACCCTGAGCGCCCCGCAGTTGCGCGAGGCCGGCGTGCGCCGGGTGGTGCTGGTGACCCAGGCCTGGCACATGCAGCGGGCACGCTGGAGCTTCGAGCGCCAGGGGTTCGAGGTGATCCCGGCGCCGGTCGGCTTCTTCGGCGGGGCCAACCTGCGGCCCTTCGGCGGCTGGCTGCCGGAAGCGCAGGCCTTCTGGCAGAGCGGCATGCTGCTGAACGAGGCGATCGGCCTGGTCGGCTATCGCCTGTTCTACCGCTGAGACGCAACCGGCGCCGCAGGGGCGCCGGTCTTTCCAGGAGGGGCTGGTTTCAGCCGAACAGGCGTCGCTCCTGCGGACGCAACTGGCGGCCGAGCAGAGCCCATAGCAGCAGCACGCCGGCCAACCCGGCCAGCGGCCAGACGCGGTATTGCAGATAGGGCGTCAGGCCCTGCATGGGTATCACCTCGCCGCGCAGGATGCCCTGCTGGAACTGCGGGATCTGCCGGACGATCCGGCCATAGGGATCGATCAGGCCGGTGACGCCGTTGTTGGTCGCGCGGATCATCCAGCGACCGCTTTCCAGGGCGCGCATCTGTGCCATCTGCAGGTGCTGCAAAGGGCCTATGGAAGTGCCGAACCAGGTGTCGTTGCTCACTGTCAGCAACACCTGGCTCTGCGCCGCGAGCGCGGCGGCGAACTCCGGGTAGACCACTTCGTAGCAGATGTACGGGGCGATCTGGTAGCCCTTGGCCTTGAGCAGCGGCTGGTCGGCCGGACCGCGAGCGAAGTCGGACATCGGCAGGTCGAAGAAGGCGATCAGGCCGCGCAGCAGGTCCTGCAGCGGCACGTACTCGCCGAACGGCACCAGCTTCTGCTTGAGGTAGGTGCCCGCGCCTTCGCCGACCACGGTGATGCCGTTGAAGTAGCGACTCTTGCCGTCGGCGAGACGTTCACGCACCGGGACCCCGGTGATCAGCGCGGCGTTCTTCTCGTCGGCGACCTGGCCCATGGCGCCGAGGTAGCCGCTGGCCATGTCCTGGAGAATCGGCACCGCGGTTTCCGGCCAGACGATCAGGTCGACGTCCTGCTGCGGCAGGCTCAGGTCGCGGTAGAGGTCGAGTTGCGCGCGGACCTGATTCGGGTCCCATTTCAGCTCCTGGGCGATGTTGCCCTGGATCGCCACTACCCTCAGCGGTTCGCCGGCCGAATGGGTCCAGGCGTGGCCCTTGAGATAGAGGCCGGCCGCCCACGGGCCGAGCAGCAGGACCAGCCCCAGAAGCAGGCTGGCACCGTGCGGGAAGAGGCGCGGCAGGTTCACCAGCAGGGCCGCGCTGAGGGCGATGACGAAGGAGGACAGCCATACGCCGCCCACCGGTACCAGCCCGGCCAGCGGTCCCTGCAACTGGCTATAGCCGGCGTAGAGCCAGGGGAAACCGGTAAGGAACCAACTGCGGAACAGCTCCAGTGCCAGCCACAGGGCGGCGAACGCCAGGGCGTCGCCCAGCGGCGCGTTGTCGCGGCGCAGGCAGCGCGCCCACAGCCAGGCCGGCAGGGCGAAGAAGAAGGCGACGCCGGCGGTGAAGCCGAGCATGAGGAGGCTTGCCAGCGGCACCGAGGCGGCGCCGTAGTCATGGATACTGACGTAGATCCAGCTGGTGCCGGCGCCGAACGCGCCGAAACCGTACCACCAGCCGCGCCACAGGGCGGACTTGCCGGGAAGGCCGCGCAAGCCGAGATAGAGCAGGGCGATCGAGAGGATCGCCAGCGGCCAGTAGTCGAAGGGCGCCAGGGCCAGGGGTGTGAGCGCGCCTGCGGCGAGTGCCAGCAGGTGTCCGGGCCAGCCGGGACGAGAAATCCAACGCATCGAATGTCCTTAGAGCCTGTTCAATGTCCGACTGCGCAGACCGGGGCCGCCTTCGGCTGCCGGACGGCAACGTCCGCGGCGACAGGGGAGTCTGGCGCAAGGCGCAAGAGTAAAGGAGGGGCTGGCGAGACGCCAGAAGGACGGCGCGGGAAGATGCCCCCTCCGCCGCGGCGGAGGGGGCGCGCTCAGTTCTGCAGGGGAGACAGGCGCAGCAGATGGACGCGGCGGCTGTCGGCGTTGAGTACGCGGAAACGGAACTCGCCCAGCTCGACCACTTCGTTGCGCTTGGGCAGGTGGCCGAAGGCGCTCATCACCAGGCCGCCCACGGTATCGAATTCCTCGTCAGAGAATTCCGAGCCGAAGAAGTCGTTGAAGGCGTCCACGGGGGTCAGCGCCTTGACGATGAAATCGCCGCTGGGCAGCGGCTTGATGTAGCTGTCCTCCTCGACGTCGTGCTCGTCCTCGATATCACCGACGATCTGTTCCAGCACGTCCTCGATGGTCACCAGGCCGGCCACGCCGCCGTATTCGTCGATGACGATGGCCATGTGGTTGCGGTTGGCGCGGAATTCGCGGAGCAGCACGTTGAGGCGCTTGGATTCGGGGACGAAGGTAGCCGGACGCAGCAGTTCCTTGATGTCGAAGGGACGCTCGTCGTTGTGCAGGATCAGTGGCAGGAGGTCCTTGGCCAGCAGTACGCCCATGACGTCGTCGAGGCTTTCGCCGACCACCGGGTAGCGCGAGTGGGCGGCTTCGATGATGGCCGGAAGGAATTCCTTCGGCGTCTGGGTCGAGCGGATGCTCATCATCTGCGAGCGCGGCACCATGATGTCGCGCACCTGCAGGTCGGCGACCTGGATCGCCCCCTCGACGATGGACAGCGCCTCGCTGTCCAGCAGCTTGTTGTCGTGGGCATCGCGCAGCAGCTCGAGTAGCTCCTGGCGGTTTCTCGGCTCGTGGGCAAAAGCCTGGGTGATCTTGTCCAGCCAGGACTTGTGCCCGTTGCTCGATCGGTCTTCGCTCATTTTTCCTTGCTCGGTGGCTCTTCGTCGTCGCAGGCGTACGGATCGGGATGACCCAGTTCCGCCAGCAATTCACGTTCCAGTGTTTCCATTTCTTCCGCTTCGGCGTCGTCGATGTGGTCGTAGCCGAGCAGGTGCAGGCAGCCGTGGATCACCAGGTGGGCCCAGTGGGCCTGCAACGGCTTGCGCTGTTCCAGGGCTTCGCGGGCGACCACCGGGGCGCAGATCACCAGGTCGCCGAGCAGCGGGATATCGAGAAGCTCGTCCGGGACATCGGCGGGGAAGGACAGCACGTTGGTCGCGTAGTCCTTGTGCCGGTAGGTGCTGTTCAGTTCCAGGCCTTCGGCCTCATCCACCAGGCGGATGGTCAGCTCCGACTCCGGACGCTGGCGCAGGGCCAGTTCGCACCAGGCGCGGAACTGCGCTTCGGAGGGCAGGTCCGGGGCGGCGCTGGCGACCTGCAGGTCGAGCTCAAGCGGCATCGTGACCGCCCTTGCCCGTTCCCTCGACCGGCCGCATCTGGCCTTGCTGGCGGCTCTCGTGACGCTCGTAGGCTTCGACGATACGCTGCACCAGCGGGTGGCGGACCACATCCTTGGGCTTGAAGTGGGTGAAGCTGATGCCGGGGACGTCCTGCAGGACCTCGATCACGTGCTTGAGGCCGGAGCGGGTGCCGCGGGGCAGGTCGACCTGGGTGACGTCGCCGGTGATCACCGCGGTGGAGCCGAAGCCGATCCGGGTGAGGAACATCTTCATCTGCTCGACTGTGGTGTTCTGGCTCTCGTCGAGGATGATGAAGCTGTTGTTCAGCGTGCGCCCGCGCATGTAGGCCAGCGGCGCGACCTCGATGACGTTGCGCTCGATCAGCTTGGCCACGTGTTCGAAGCCGAGCATCTCGTAGAGCGCGTCGTAGAGCGGGCGCAGGTAGGGGTCGATCTTCTGCGACAGGTCGCCGGGAAGGAAACCGAGCTTCTCGCCGGCCTCGACCGCCGGGCGCACCAGCAGGATGCGGCGGATCTGCTCGCGCTCCAGGGCGTCGACGGCGCAGGCCACGGCGAGATAGGTCTTGCCGGTGCCGGCCGGGCCGATGCCGAAGTTGATGTCGTGGTCGAGGATCGCCTTGACGTAGCGCTGCTGGTTGGCGCCGCGCGGGCGGATGTGCGCCTTGCGCGACTTCAGGGTGACCTGCGGCGCGCTCTGCAATTCCTCGAGGTCTTCCAGGCCGGACTCCTGCAGGTACAGGTGCACGGTGTCGGGAGTGAGATCGGTGCCGTTCTGCGCCTCGCGGTAGAGACGCTGCAGCAGGCGTTCGGCAACCTTGGTCCGGCGCGGTTCGCCGGCCAGTTCGAACTGGTTGCCGCGGTTGCGGATCTCGATGTCGAGGCGTTTCTCGATCTGGTGGAGATGCTCGTCGAACTGCCCGCAAAGTGTCGCGAAGCTGCGGGCGTCGAACGGCTCGAGGATAAAGCGATGAAGTTCCTGGGGGGCGTTCAAGGTGTTCTGTCGTACTCGCCAGTGGCTGATTGATAGGGAAGAGAATAACCGCTGGATATCGTCGCGCAAAGTTGCCGTATCGCGGCGGCGCTTTCCCGGTTCCCGCTGAAACGTTGGTGCACCGTGGCGGCGGGAAGGTTCAGCGAGCCCGCCGTACGGTCGTCGGCCTCAATGCAGGGTGCTGTCGATCAGGGTGCCGCGCAGCGAGTGCGGCAGCGCGTCGTCGATGTGCACCTGGGCGAACTGGCCGATCAGGCGCGGATTGTCGCAGCGGAAGTTGACGATCCGGTTGTTCTCGGTGCGCCCCTGGAGCATGCCCGGGTCCTTCTTCGAGAAGTCGGTGACCAGGATCCGCTGGGTGCTGCCGACCATGCGCCGGCTGATCTCGTAGCCTTGCTGGTGGATGCGGCTCTGGAGGATCTGCAGGCGCTGTTTCTTCACTTCTTCCGGCAGGTCGTCGGCGAGGTCGGCGGCGGGCGTGCCGGGCCGCGCGCTGTAGATGAAGGAGAAGGAGAAATCGAAGCCGACGTCCTCCACCAGCTTCATGGTCTGCTCGAAGTCCTTCTCGGTTTCGCCGGGGAAACCGACGATGAAGTCGGAGCTGATGCAGATGTCCGGTACCGCGGCCTTCAGCTTGCGGATACGCGACTTGTATTCCAGCACGGTATGGTTGCGCTTCATCGCCGCCAGCACGCGGTCGGAGCCCGACTGCACCGGCAGGTGGATGAATTTCACCAGCTCCGGCACCTCGGCGTGGGCCTGGATCAGCGCGTCGGAGAATTCCAGCGGGTGCGAGGTGGTATAGCGGATGCGCTCGATACCGTCGACGGCGGCGACCACCCGCAGCAGTTCGGCGAAGTCGGCCAGGCGGCCATCGTGGGTCAGGCCGCGGAAGCCGTTGACGTTCTGTCCCAGTAGGGTGACTTCGCGGACGCCGTTCTCGGCCAGGTGGATCACTTCGGCGATCACGTCGTCGAATGGTCGGCTGACTTCCTCGCCGCGGGTGTAGGGCACCACGCAGAAGCTGCAGTACTTGCTGCAGCCTTCCATCACCGAGACGAAGGCGGTGGGGCCATCGACCCGCGGTTCCGGCAGGCGGTCGAATTTCTCGATTTCCGGGAAGGACACGTCGACCTGCGGCTTGCGCGTGCTGCGCGCGGCGTCGATCATTTCCGGCAGGCGGTGCAGGGTCTGCGGGCCGAAGACCACGTCGACATAGGGCGCGCGCTCACGGATCGCGGCGCCTTCCTGGCTGGCCACGCAGCCGCCGACGCCGATCACCAGGTCGGGATTCTGCTGCTTCAGCTCGCGCCACATGCCGAGCTTGGAAAACACCTTTTCCTGGGCCTTCTCGCGGATCGAGCAGGTATTGAGCAGGATGACGTCGGCCTCGGCGGCGTTTTCGGTCACCTCGAGGGCTTGGTGTTCACCGAGCAGGTCCGCCATTCGCGACGAGTCGTACTCGTTCATCTGGCAGCCGTGGGTTTCGATGAAAAGCTTCTTGGCCATGCGCTTCGTCGGACAGTTCGAAAAGGACCGCGCATTATAGAGGGCGGGGCCCCCGGTTCCTAGCGTTGCTGGCCGAAAGGCTGTGCTATGATTCGCGCCCTTCATTTTCCGGCATTGCTTTCCCCGCCATGAACAAGCGCGAAAACCCCATCTACAAGGTGATTTTCCTCAACCAGGGCCAGGTCTTCGAGATGTATGCCAAGCAGATCTACCAGAGCGATCTGTGGGGCTTCCTGGAAATCGAGGAGTTCGTCTTCGGCGAGCGCACCCAGGTGGTGGTGGACCCCAGCGAGGAGAAGCTCAAGGCGCAGTTCGAAGGCGTTCTGCGCAGCTTCGTGCCGATGCACGCGATCGTCCGCATCGACGAGGTCGAGCGCCTGGGTACGCCGAAGATCAGCGAGGCCAAGGGCGCAGGCAACGTCATGCCGTTCCCCATGCCGATGCCCGGCAAGAGCGACTGATTCGCGAAAGGGACGTCAGGGCAGCGGCGCGAAGGGCGTGACGCCGCCGGCAGTCTGCAGTTCGATCAGGTAGTTGCGGAAGATCTGCCCCAGCACCCGGGTGGCGATGTCCAGTTCGTCGCGGTTCATCTGCTCGGCTACCAGGTCGGCGCTGTCCAGGGCGTCCTCGGCGCCGTTCACCGCTGCCATCTTCAGCACGATGTAGGCCTGTACGTTGTTCGCCGGAACCCCTTCGCCACGGAAGAACATGGTGCCGAGGTGGTACTGGGCCTGGGCATGGCCCTGTAGCGAGGCTTTCTCGAACCAGTTGAGGGCGGCCTGGAGGTCGCGCGGGATGCGCTCGCCGTCGTAGAAGAATTCGCCCAGTTCGTATTGCGCCTCGGCGTCGCCGCCATTGGCGACCTGCTGGCAGGCGGCGAGCGCCTGCTGCAATTCTTCGGGAACGGTGTTCAGCGCGCAGCGGCCGGTCGCTGGAATCAGCAACGAGTTGCCTCCCGCCTGCGCGAGCAGCGGCTGGAGGATCAACAGGCAACCCAGGGCGAGGGTGCGGCCGGTACGGAACATGAGGGGAAGACACCTCCTGGATCGGGGCGGGCAAGGGCTGCCCGGCCAACGAAATGCGCTGACCCTCACATTATGAAATAAGCCGACGCCTCCTTACAAAGTCTTTACTGTCTTTTCGGGAACTTTGTCGGCGCGTTTATGCATTTCGGCTAGGAAGGCGTTCCGGCGGGGAGGAGGGCGGCGCCCGGGAAGGGCGCCGCGAAGAGGATCATTTCAGCGCGGCGAAGGCTTTTTCGGCGGCGTTCAGCGTGATTTCCAGCTCCTTGTCGCCATGGGCGATGGAGGTGAAGCCGGCCTCGAAGGCGCTAGGCGCAAGGTACACGCCACCGTCGAGCATCAGGTGGAAGAAGCGCTTGAAGCGTTCGACGTCGCTGGCCATCACGTCCTCGAAGGTGACGATGGCGTCGGCGCCGCTGAAGTACAGGCCGAACATGCCGCCCGCCTGGGTGGTGACGAAGGGGATGCCGGCGGCATCCGCGCGCTGTTGCAGGCCGTCGAGCATGCGCGTGGTGTAGGCGGTCAGTTCGTCGTGGAAACCGGGGCGGCTGATCAGGCGCAGGGTGGTCAGGCCGGCGGCCATCGCCAGCGGGTTGCCCGAGAGCGTGCCGGCCTGGTAGACCGGGCCCAGCGGGGAAATCTGCTGCATGATCTCGCGCTTGCCGCCGAAGGCGCCCACCGGCATGCCGCCGCCGATGATCTTGCCGAAGGTCGACAGGTCCGGGGTGACCCCGTAGTAGGCCTGGGCGCCGCCGAGGGCGACACGGAAGCCGGTCATCACTTCGTCGAAGATCAGCACCACGCCGTGTTCGTCGCAGGCTTCGCGCAGGCCTTCGAGGAAGCCCGGCGCCGGCGGCACACAGTTCATGTTGCCGGCAACCGGCTCGACGATGATGCAGGCGACCTCCTTGCCGACTTCGCCCAGGGTCTTGCGCACCGCCTCGATGTCGTTGAACGGCAGGGTCAGGGTGTGCTTGGCGAAGGCCGCCGGAACGCCCGGGGAGTTCGGCACGCCGAAGGTCAGGGCGCCGGAGCCGGCCTTCACCAGCAGGCTGTCGGAGTGACCGTGGTAGCAGCCTTCGAACTTGATGATGCTGTCGCGCCCGGTGTAGCCGCGGGCCAGGCGGATGGCGCTCATGGTCGCCTCGGTGCCGGAGCTGACCATGCGCACCATCTCCATCGACGGCACCATGGAGCAGACCAGGTCGGCCATTTCCACTTCCAGCGCGGTCGGCGCGCCATAGGACAGGCCGTGGTCGAGTTGCCGGCGCACCGCGTCGAGCACGTCCGGATGGCTGTGGCCGAGGATCATCGGGCCCCAGGAGCCGACATAGTCCACGTAGCGCTTGTCGTCCTCGTCCAGTACATAGGCGCCTTCGGCGTGCTTGAAGAACAGCGGGGTGCCGCCGACGCTCTTGAAGGCGCGCACCGGGGAGTTGACCCCGCCGGGAATGTGTTTCTGGGCGTTGTTGAACAGCGTTTCGGAACGGGACATGGCTAGCTCTCTATCTCTCGGGCGAGGCGCGGAGGCGTCAGGCAGGTTCGAACAGGGCGCTGAAGGCGCGGGCGCGGCGTTCCACCTCGGCGGCGGACGCGGCGGCGAACAGCGCATGGATCACGGCGACCAGATCGACGCCGCGGGCGATCAGGCCGGGCGCGGTGTCGAGGCTGATGCCGCCGATGGCGGTGATCGGCAGGTGCAGGCGCGGCCGGGCCTGGTCGAGCAGTTCGACGCTGGCGGCGGGGGCGCCGGGTTTGGTGCTGGAATTGAAGAAGCGGCCGAAGGCGACGTAGCTGGCGCCCTCGGCCACCGCCTGCTCGGCCAGTTCCAGTTGGGCGTGGCAGGTGGCGCCGATGATCGCCTGGCGGCCGAGCAGGGCGCGCGCCGCCGACAGCGAACCGTCGGTCTGGCCGAGGTGCAGGCCGACGCCCAGGCGCGCGGCGAGTTCGGCGTCGTCGTTGACGATCAACTGCGCGCCGTGGCGTTCGCAGAGTTCGCGCAGGCTTTCCGCCTCGCGCAGGCGCCGCGCCTGGTCGCTGGATTTGTCGCGGTATTGCAGCAGGCGCGCGCCGCCGCGGAGCGCGGCTTCGACGTAGGGCAGCAGGCGGCCGTCGTCCAGTAGCTGGCTATCGGTGATGGCGTACAGGCCGCGCAGTTTCATCGGCTGGCTCTCAGTGACAGAAGTCGGTGGGCAGGCGGCGCGGCACGTATTGGCCGTGGCCCGGACTCTCGGCGTCGCGCAGGGTCCGCCAGGTGTAGTCGAGGGCGCTCTGCACGGCGCTGTGCAGCGCTTCGCCGAGGGCGATGCGACCGGCCAGGGCGCTGGCCAGGGTGCAGCCGGAGCCATGGTAGCTGCCGGGCAGGCGCTGGCAGGTGAAGGTGCGGCGGCTGCCGTCGCGGCTGTACAGGCGATTGTGCACTTCGCTTTCGTCGCCGTGTCCGCCGGTGATCAACAGGTGCTCGCAGTGTTCCAGCAGGCGCTCGGCGCACTGGTCGGCGCTGCCCTCGGGCAGGTCGGCGAGCAGGCGCGCTTCCGGCAGGTTCGGCGTGGCGATGGTGGCGCGCGGCAGCAGCCGCTCGCGCATGGCGAAGCCGACGTCGCCCTTGCCCAACGCACCGCCGCCGCCGGCGCGCAGCACCGGATCGCAGACCACCGGCAAGTGCGGGTGGGCGGCGAGGATCTCGGCCACCGTGTCGACCATCTCCAGCGAACCGAGCATACCCAGCTTGACCGCCGCGACGGGCAGGTCGGCGAGTACGGCGTTGGCCTGGGCCAGCACCCACTCGCGGTCGAGGACGCGGAAGTCGCTGACGTTGACGGTGTCCTGCACGGTCAGCGCGGTGACCGCCGGGGCGGCGTGGCAGCCCTGGGCGAGCAGGGCTTCGATGTCGGCTTGCAGTCCGGCGCCACCACTGGGGTCGTGACCGGACAGGCAGAGCACTACGGGGCGGGAAGTCGGTGTTTTCATGGCGCGTGAGCTTACCACTAAAAGCGCTTCGTGGCGGCTGCGCGGACGACCTTTCGGGCGCCGCGCCCGGGCCCTGCGTGACACGTCCCGGGCCTGACGTGGCGTGGCGTGTGCTAAAGTTCGGCGAATATTCATACAACGCTCGCCAAGGGCGGACCATGACGAGGGAGGTGGGGCTCCCGGTCCGTTCGAGGAGCACTGCGGGGCATCATGCGGCACTGGCTGATTCTCTTTCTTCTTGCGTTGCCGTGCCTGGCGGGTGCGGTGAGCTTCAACGAGCAGGTCGAGCGCCTGCCGCTGGGGCAGTCCATCGACGTGTTCGAGGACGTGCGCGGTAGCGCCGATATCAACGACATCACCTCGCGGGCCATCGACAGCAGCTTCCGCCGCCATGACAAGGACGTGCTCAATGCCGGCTATTCGCGCTCGGTGTTCTGGTTGCGCCTGGACCTGGACTACCGGCCGGTCGCCTCCAGCGATCCGCGCACCTGGCTGCTGGAGCTGGCCTATCCGCCGCTGGACAAGCTCGACCTCTACCTGCCCGATGGCCAGGGCGGCTACCGCCTCGCCCAGCGCACCGGCGACACATTGCCGTTCGCCAGTCGGCCGATCCGGCAGAACAACTACCTGTTCGAACTCGGCCTCGAGCCGAACAAGCCGCAGCGTGTCTACCTGCGGCTGGAAAGCCAGGGGTCGATCCAGGCGCCGCTGACCCTGTGGTCGCCCAAGGCCTACCTGGAGGAGCAGCCCGAACGCATCTATGTGCTCGGCATCATCTATGGCGTGCTGCTGGTGATGCTGATCTACAACCTGTTCATCTTCCTCAGCGTCCGCGATACCAGCTATCTCTACTACATCCTCTATATCGCTTCGTTCGGGCTCTACCAGGTCTCGGTGAACGGCGCCGGCATCGAGTACTTCTGGCCCGACAGCCCCTGGTGGGCGAACGCCGCCACGCCATTCCTGATCGGTTCGGCGGCGCTGTTCGGCTGCCAGTTCGCGCGCAGCTTCCTGCATACCCGCGACCACAGCGTGTGGGTCGACCGCGGCCTGCTGGCGCTGATGGCGGTCGGCGCGCTGGTCATGCTGATGGCGCTGACCATGAGCTACGCCGTGGCCCTGCGCCTGGCCACCTACCTGGCGCTGGCCTTCACCGGCCTGATCTTCGCCGCCGGCATCCTCGCCTGGCTGCGCGGCATGCGCGTGGCGCGCTATTTCATCATCGCCTGGACCGCCTTCCTTCTCGGCGGCATCGTCAACACCCTGATGGTCCTCGGCTACCTGCCGAACATGTTCCTCACCATGTATGCCAGCCAGATCGGTTCGGCGCTGGAGGTGGGCTTGCTGTCGCTGGCACTGGCCGACCGGATCAACGCAATGAAGGAGGAGCGCGCGCGAATCCTCCAGGAGTCCAGCCGCAAGCTGGAAGCGCTGAACCAGGAACTGGCCAACAGCAACCGCCTGAAGGACGAGTTCCTCGCCACCGTCACCCACGAACTGCGCACCCCGATGAGCGGGGTGATCGGTTCGCTGGAGCTGATGCAGACGGTGCCGATGGACGTCGAACTCGCCGAGTACCAGCGCACCGCCGCCGGTTCGGCGCGGGACATGATGCGGATGGTCAACGACATCCTCGCCCTCATCGAACTGCAGGCCGGCAAGCTCTACCCGCGCCGCGAGCCGTTCAGCCTGCGCGGCCTGTTCGACAGCCTGCGCGCGCAGTACGCGCCGCGCGCCGAGGAGAAGGGCCTGCGCTTCGCCCTGCAACTGGACGACAGCCTGCCGGATACCCTCGAAGGTGATGCCGGCAAGCTGGCCCAGGCGCTGGGCTACCTGGTCGACAACGCGATCAAGTTCACCGCCAGGGGCAGCGTGACCCTGCGCGTCGCCGCCGGGCGTACCCATGACGGGGTGGCGCTGCGGGTGGAAGTGATCGACACCGGCATCGGTTTCGACATGGCCGCCGGCAGCGACCTCTACCAGCGTTTCGTCCAGGCCGACAGCTCGTTGACCCGTGGCTACGGAGGCCTCGGCATCGGCCTGGCTCTGTGCCGCAAGCTGGTGGAGCTGCTTGGCGGCGAGCTGACCCACGAGTCCCGGCCGGGACAGGGCAGCCGCTTCCTCCTGCGCCTGCAACTGACCCAGCCGGCCCAGGGCCTGGCGCCGCCGCCGCGGCGCGCCGGCGGGCAGGCGGTGCGGCGTCCCGAGGAGTGCACGGTGCTGGTGGTGGAGGACAACGCCATCAACCAGTTGGTGACTCGCGGCATGCTGCTCAAGCTCGGCTACCGGGTGCGCACCGCCGACAACGGTAGCGAAGCCCTGGAGTTGCTGGCGCGCGAGCGGCCGGACGGCGTACTGCTCGACTGCCAGATGCCGGTGATGGACGGCTTCGCCACCTGTCGGGCGATCCGCGCGCTGCCCGGCTGCGCGGAACTGCCGGTGCTGGCGTTGACCGCCCACAGCCACAGCGGCGATCGCGAGCGCTGCCTGGCGGCGGGCATGAGCGACTACATGGCCAAGCCGGTCAAGTTCGAAGAGTTGCAGACCCTGCTGCACGATTGGCTGCTGTGCCAGCCGATCGTCACCAAGTCCGCCTGAAGCCGTTCCGCGGCTGGCTGAAATGCCGGCCTGCGCGACCTGTATGTCTCTTTAGGCAAAGCCTGAAGCGTGATTCACTGGGAAAAAGTGAATCCGGATTCAGTCATGGTCTATCGTGTCACCGAACGCCGCCTGCAACGCGATTCCGCGCTGCGCGAGCGCATCCTCCAGCTAGGCCTGCGGCGTGTCGCGGAGGGCGGTTTCGCCGCGCTGACCATGCAGGCCCTGGCCGACGACGCGGGGATCGCCACCGGCAGCCTGTACCGCCACTTCCGGGGCAAGGGCGAGCTGGCGGCGGAAATCTTCCGCCGCGCCAGCCAGCGTGAGGTCGATGCCCTGGCCGTGGTCCTGCGCGGTCCCGGCGCGCCCGCCTGGCGCCTGGCCGAGGGCTTGCGGCGCTTTGCCGCGCGCGCCTGGAGCAGCCAGCGGCTGGCCTTCGCCCTGATCGCCGAGCCGGTGGATCCTGAAGTCGACGAGCAGCGCCTGCGCTATCGCGAGGCCTACGCCGCACTGTTCGTCGAACTGCTCGAGGAGGGCCGGCGCAGTGGCGCATTCCAGCTTTCCCTGGTGCCGCTTGCCGCGGCCTGCCTGGTCGGGGCCATCGCCGAGGCGCTGGTCGGCCCCTTGTCTCCCCCGGCGCGCGCCGCTCGCGACAGCGGCCAGCCGGAACCGAGTCTGGAGCCGGTGAGTACGGCTCTGGTGAACTTCTGCCTGCGCGCGGTGGGCGCGCCTGTCTGCGAGGAACCCTCATGAACCTGCACCAGTACGCCGAAACCCACGAAGTGACCAACCAGGTACCGTCGCTGGATGGCGCCAACCTCTACCGCCTCGACCTGCCTCTCCAGGAGTGGGTGCGTCGCTACCAGGGCGGCTGGGCCGAGGAGCGCCTGCAGCGCTACGGCGAGCTGACCGGCGGCCCGCTGATGGCGGCCGGCTTCCTGGCCAACCAGCACAAGCCGGAGTTCCATAGCCACGACCGCTACGGCAACCGCGTCGACCTGGTGGAGTTCCATCCCGCCTACCACGAGCTGATGCGTGCCGCCATCGAACACGAACTGCCCTCGCTGCCCTGGACCGACCCGCGCCCCGGCGCCCAGGTGGCGCGGGCCGGGCTGTCCTACCTGCACAGCCAGGCGGAGGCCGGCACCGGTTGCCCGTTGACCATGACCTACGCCAGCGTGCCGGCGATTCGCCTGCAGGCGGACCTGGCCTCGAAATGGCTGCCGAAGATCCTCTCCCGCGAGTACGACCCGCGCAACGTGCCGATGGAGCAGAAGGCGGGCGTCACCATCGGCATGGCGATGACCGAGAAGCAGGGCGGCACCGACGTCCGGGCCAATACCACGCGGGCCTACCCGGTGGGGATTCCCGGGCCGGGGCAGGCCTACGAACTGGTCGGGCACAAGTGGTTCTGCTCGGCGCCGATGTGCGACGCCTTCCTCACCCTGGCCTACACCGACAAGGGCCTGACCTGCTTCCTGCTGCCGCGCCACCGGCCGGACGGCAGCCGCAACCAGTTCTACATCCAGCGCCTGAAGGACAAGCTGGGCAACTGGTCGAACGCCTCCAGCGAAATCGAGTATCGCGGCGCCCTGGCCTGGATGGTCGGCGAAGAGGGCCGTGGCGTGCCGACCATCATCGAGATGGTCGCCATGACCCGCTTCGACTGCATGATCGGCTCCAGCGCACTGATGCGTCAGGCGTTGACCCAGGCCGCCCACCACTGTGCCTACCGCAAGGTCGGCGGGCGGGTGCTGGCCGAGCAACCGCTGATGCAGAACGTGCTCGCCGACCTGGCCCTGGAAAGCGAGGCGGCGCTGGCCCTGACCCTGCGCATGGGGCATGCCCTGGACCGTGCCCACGACGAGCAGGAGGAGAAGTTCGCCCGCCTGGTCACCGCGGTGGGCAAGTACTGGATCTGCAAGCGTGCCCCGGCGATGATCAACGAAGCCTCCGAATGCATGGGCGGTGCCGGCTACGTCGAGGAAACCATCCTGCCGCGGCTGTACCGCGAGGCCCCGGTGAACTCGATCTGGGAAGGTTCCGGCAACGTGCAGTGCCTGGACGTGCTGCGTGCCCTGTCGAAGGAGCCGGGGGTGCTCGACGCGTTGTTCGCCGAACTGGGCGACGGCCATGGCGACGCCCGTCTCGCCGCGCACATCGGCAACCTCAAGGCGGCCTTCGCCGACACCGCCGACATCCAGTACCGCGCCCGCCAGCTCACCGAGGACGTGGCGATCGCCCTGCAGGCCAAGCTGTTGCTGGAAGCCGGCAACTCCGCGGTGTCCGACGCCTTCATCGGCAGTCGCCTGGGGGACGGCGGGCGTGTCTACGGCACCCTCCCGCGCGGCGTCGAGGTCGAGGCGCTGTTGGCTCGCGCCACCCCGCACCTGACCTGAGGCGCGTCGCGATGCAGGCGCATCCGCGCTACCGGGAGCTGGTCGAGCAGGGCTTCGCCGCGGCCAGTTTCGTCGGCGACCTCGGCATCCGTCCGCTGGACTGCGGGCCGGGTTGGGTCGAAGCGGGGCTGGACATCCTGCCCCGCCACGCCCAGCAGAACGGCTTCATCCATGCCGGGGTCCAGGCGACCCTGGCCGACCATGCCGCCGGGGCCGCCGCCGCGACCCTGGTGGAGGAGGGGCAGACGGTGCTGACCCTGGAGTTCAAGCTCAACCTGTTGCGCCCGGCGCTTTGCCAGCGCCTGTTGTGTCGCGCCGAGGTGCTCAAGGCCGGGCGCCAGGTGACGGTGGTCGAGGCCGAGGTGTTCGCCGAGCGGGACGGTCGGCGGCACCTGTTCAGCAAGGCCACCGTGACCATGGCGGTGGTGGCGCTGGCCGAATGAGGTAACGGGAGAAAAGCGCTGTGTTTTCCTGTCGGTACAGGCAAGATGTTTTCCATGCGAACCGACAGGAAGCCCACCATGAGTATCGATTCCGACGACGGGTTCGTCGTCGCCCGCACGGCCGAGGAGGCCGTCGACCGTCTTGCCGAGCTGCACCGCCAGGCCACCGCGGCGCTGAGCCAGGCGCTCAAGCGCTACATCAAGGAGCGCATCGAGCCAAGCGAGGCCGAGCGGCAGAACTTCCACTACCCGCAACTGCGCATCGGCTACCGCTGCCAGGGCGAGGTGCCGTCCACCACCCGCGCCTACGCCAAGGTCCAGGTGCCGGGCGAATACAGCGTCACCGTCACCCACCCCGACGCCTTCCGCAAGTACCTGCTGGAACAGTTGCGTCCGCTGATGGACGATTTCACCGTGCAGGTGCAGGTCGGCCCGAGCCAACAGGACATCCCCTATCCCTACGTGGTCGAGCAGGGCGACGAGCTGGCCGGCTCCGGGGTGACCGCCGCCGAGCTGGCGCGGGTGTTCCCCAGCACCGACCTGTCCGCCGCTTCCGACGACATCGCCGACGGCCTCTACGAATGGGAACGCGCCGACCAGTTGCCGCTGGCGCTGTTCGACGCCGCGCGGGTGGACTTCTCCCTGCGCCGCCTGGTGCACTACACCGGCAGCGACTGGCGCCACGTGCAGCCGTGGATCCTGCTGACCAACTACCACCGCTACGTCGACCAGTTCATCCGCCTCGGCCTGACCCGCCTGCGCGAGGACCCGCGCTTCGTGCGCATGGTCCTGCCGGGCAACGTGATCATCGAACGCGGGATGGACGAAGGCGAGGCCAACGCCATCGTCGCCGGGGTGGTCTGGCACCGCTACCAGATGCCGGCCTACCACCTGATCGCCGCCGATGGCGACGGCATCACCCTGGTCAACATCGGGGTCGGCCCGTCCAACGCGAAGAACATCACCGACCACCTGGCGGTGTTGCGTCCGCATTGCTGGCTGATGATCGGCCACTGCGGCGGCCTGCGGCAGTCGCAGACCATCGGCGACTACGTACTGGCGCACGCCTACATGCGCCGCGACGGCATCCTCGACCGCGCGCTGCCGCCGCACATCCCGATCCCGGCGCTGGCCGAAGTCCAGGTCGCCTTGCAGGAAGCCGCCGCCGAAGTCACCGGCGAGCGCGGCGAGTCGCTCAAGCGACGCTTGCGCACCGGCACCGTGCTCACCTACGACGACCGCAACTGGGAGCTGCGCTGGGCCCAGGAGCGGCCACTGATCAACCTGGCGCGGGCCATCGCGGTGGACATGGAGAGCGGCACCATCGCCGCCCAGGGCTACCGCCTGCGGGTGCCCTACGGCACGTTGCTGTGCGTCTCGGACAAGCCGCTGCACAGCGAGATCAAGCTGCCCGGCTCGGCCAACGCCTTCTACGAGCGCGCGGTGAACCAGCACCTGCGGATCGGCATCGCCGCCCTCGACCTGTTGCGCAGCCAGCTCAACTCGCTGCACTCGCGCAAGCTGCGGAGTTTCGACGAGCCGCCGTTCCGTTGATCGGACGCGCCGCGGTTTCCGTGCGGAAACCTCGGCGCGCTTCTACGCCTCGCGGCGCCGAGGCCCTACAATGATGGCCCTTCGCCCTGCGTGGAACCGCGGCGCCCTCTGCCGGTCGGAACGACCACGCCTGCCATCGATGTGAGCCCCATGCCGTTCAGCGTCCCCACTCATCTCAGCAACCCGCTCCGTCGCTTCGCCCGCCGCCTGGTACCCGATGCCGCGCCGGAAGTGGCAGCGCCGTTGCCGATGCCGGAAAGCCTGGCCGGCGAACCGTGGTTCTCGGTCGGGCGGGCGGTCGAGGCCCTCGGCGGCGAGCGGGTCGATGGCTGGATCCTGGAAGAATGGCGTGGCTTGGCCCTGCGCGCGCGTTTCAGCGCTTGCTGGCGCGATCCGCGCGGCAACCTGTGGAATGTCCTGCCGCAGGCGGGCGCCATCGCTTTCCTGGCCGACCCGCAGCGGCGCTACGAAGGCGTGCCGCTGGCCGACCAGTACCAGGCGCTCAGCCGCGATGTCCTGCTGGAAGACTACCTCGGCCTGCGGCGCCAACTGGCCCGCGCCGGCCTGGACGATGAGGCCCGCGAGCGCCTGGCCGGGATGGCCGCGCGCCTGGAAAGCTGGCTGGCCCTGGGCGGCCGTGGCGACCAGGCTTGTCCGTGCGGCAGCGGCAAGCGCTACCGCAACTGCTGCTCCCGCCTGGTGGCCCCGGCCTCCTGAGCGACGTTGCGCGGTGCGACGCGCCACTGCTCGCCGGGTTTCGGCGTGCCGAAGGTCGCCGGGTCCACGCCTTGGCTGCGCAGCGCCGCCTGGAGCGCCTTGGGCGGGTCGTCCTGCTGTTCGTCGGTGAGATTGAAGGTACCGAAGTGGATGGCCATGCTGGTCTGCGCCTGCAGCGTGCGATGGGCCTGCACCGCGTCGTCGGGATTCATGTGGTGGTCGCGCATGAACCAGCGCGGCTCGTAGGCGCCGATCGGCAGGGCGGCGAAACGCATCGCCCCGAAGCGCTGGTTGATCAGCCCGAACTCCGGGCCGAGCCCGGTATCGCCGGGAAACAGCAGCGGGCCGTCCGGCGAGTCGATGACGAAGCCGAGCCAGAGCGTGCGGTTGGTGTCGCTGCGGGTGCGCGACGACCAGTGCTGCACCGGTACGCCATGCAGCGTCAGGCCAGCGCCCAGCGGCACGGCCTGCCACCAGTCGATCTCCACGACGTCGGCGAAACCTGTCTGGCGGATCAGCCCGGCGTTGCCCAGGCCGCTGACCACCTTGGCCGTCGGCCAGCGCCGGTGGAGCTGGCGCAGGGTTTCCAGGTCGAGGTGGTCGTAGTGGTTGTGGCTCACCAGCACCAGGTCGATCGGTGGCAACTGGTCGAGCGTCAACCCGGGCGGATGGTGGCGCTTCGGGCCGATGAAGGCGAGCGGGCTGACCCGTTGCGACCAGACCGGGTCGGTGAGGATGTTCAGGCCGCGGTGCTGGATCAGCAGGGTGGCGTGGTTGATGTAGGTGACCCGCAGTTCTTCGCCGCGGGCGCGCTCGTTCACCCTTGGCGGCGTTGCCGTCGGCGGCAGGGCGACCCACGGGCGTTGCGGCGGGCGGTTCCACTGCCACTTGAGCAGGTCGCGCAGGCTCTTGTGCGCGGTCGGCTGGATATTGCGGAAACGTTCGCCGTCGAAATGGTCCGAAGGCGGACCCTGATAGGCGCTGCCAGCGCAGCCGGCCAGGGTCAGCAGGCTGATCAGCCAGGTGGGACGCAGGGAGGGCATGAGGGGATGCTCTTGCGGTCAGGCTCTCGGACAACCTAGCATGCCGCCCGGTACCCCGATCAAGCCAACTCGTTTCCAGTCATGTCCCGTCCCCCGCGTCCTTCCCCGCGTTATCCCGTCCGCCCTGCGCCACGCCGGGTGGCCAAGGCGCCGCCGAGCGAGCCGAAGCTGCTGCTGTTCAACAAGCCGTTCGACGTACTGACCCAGTTCAACGACGAGCAAGGGCGTTCGACCCTCAAGGACTTCATCCCGGTGCCGGGCGTGTATCCGGCCGGGCGCCTGGACCGCGACAGCGAGGGCCTGTTGCTGCTGACCAACGACGGTCGCCTGCAGGCGCGCATCGCCGACCCCCGGCACAAGCTGCCGAAGACCTACTGGGTGCAGGTCGAAGGTACGCCGGACGAGGAGCAATTGCGGCGCCTGCGCGAGGGCGTGACGCTCAACGACGGCCCGACGCTGCCCGCCGAGGCGCGTCTGCTGGATGAGCCGACGTTGTGGGAGCGGGTGCCGCCGGTGCGTTTTCGCAAGTCGGTGCCGACCCACTGGCTGGAATTGGTGATCCGCGAGGGGCGCAATCGCCAGGTGCGGCGGATGACGGCGGCGGTGGGCTTGCCGACGCTGCGGCTGGTGCGGGTGCGGATCGGCCCCTGGAGCCTGGACGGCCTGGGCCTCGGGGAATGGCGGGAAGTGCCGGCGCGGCTGGACTGACGAGAGGGGCGTCGTCCAGCGGGCGCGGAACGATCAGTAGTACGACTTGATCACGGCGATGCCGCGACCCATCACGTCGCGCCAGGCGTCGCGGGTCTCGGCGTCGCAGTCGCGGTCGTGCTCGGCGACCGCCATCAGCAGGGCGTCCAGCCACAGGTCGTAGAGTTCCGGGCGGATATCCAGCGCGGCGCGCGAATGGCTGGCGCCGAGGGCGCGCAGCTTGCTGTCGGACATGCCGCGGGCGTACATCACCAGGTTCATGATCCCGGCACGCAGCAGGTGTTTCTGCGCAGTCATGTCGGTGGTGGCGAACTTGGCGCGAATCTGCGGGGAACTGGCAAGGAAATGCCGGTAGAAATCATCGAAGAATCCGGTGCTGGCACAGCAGCGTCCATAACTCTGCATGACGCGGTCGGCGGCGTTCATGGCGACTCCCTTGTTCTAGGCAATGGCAAGGCGAGCCGGCCCCGTTGGCCGGGGCCGGCGGATGATTACGAATGGTTGGATGACGCGCGTGGCGCCGGGGTTACATGCCCGCGCCTTCGAGGCTGCCGATGACCAGGCCCTTGATGATGAAGCCCAGTACGCCCAGGCCGAGGGCGAAGAACAGGATCAGGGTTCCGAACTTGCCGGCTTTCGACTTCTTCGCCAGGTCCCACACGATGAAAGCCATGAACAGGATAAGCACGGTCACCAGACCGGTCATCATCCACTCTTCGAACAGTTCGGGATCCATTGGCAACCTCCGGATTTTCAAGCAAACGAAGTCCGGCTCGCGGTCGGACGGAGCGTGCCATGGGGGGCGGGCAAGGCGTTTATCGTTCTACGAGCAGGCTGCTCTTTATATGCGGGGGCCACGCGGGCATGACAACTGAAACAGGCTGCCGATTATACGGCATGCCGCCTGTTCCGTGTCATGTCCCAGGTCTCGCTACGATCAATCGCGCAGGTGCTCCAGCGGCAGTTCGGTACTCGCCAGCACCTGGTTGAGGACGAAGCTGGAGCGCACGCTGGAGACCCCTTCGATGCGCGTCAGGGTACCCAGCAGGAGCTTCTGGTAATGGTCCATGTCCGGCACCACGACCTTCAACTGGTAGTCCGCGTCCATCCCGGTGACCAGGCTGCACTCCAGCACTTCCGGGCATTTGCCGATGACTTCCTGGAAATGTTCGAAGCGTTCCGGGGTGTGTCGGTCCATGCCTATGAGGACGAAGGCGGTGAGGCTCAGGCCGAGCTTCTTGCGGTCCAGCAAGGCTACCTGGCGGACGATGTAGCCGTCGTCCTCGAGCTGCTTGACCCGTCGCGAACAGGGCGATGGCGACAGGCCTATCCGTTCTGCCAGTTCCTGGTTGGAGATGCGTGCGTCGCGCTGGAGTTCTTCGAGGATACGCAGGTCGTAGCGGTCGAGTTTGTTCATGGCGAGGATTTCTTTCAGGTTGATTGCCATCGGCAAGGTGAATTTGAGTGATTTATTGCGCAATCAAGGTTCTGGTGAGCAATATTAGCAATCATTGGTCGCGCCTGGCGACGTATTCTTTTACCCAGATTCACGGCCCGGACATCTCGTCCATCACGGCTCGCCCAATCAGGCCAGCCGTGGCCGCCGACCCTACAGGGTTGCGCCGGCCTCCGGGTTGCACACCGCCCAGAAGGTGGAGTGAGGTGAGCCGTCGCCAACAGCGCCGAGCCAGGACAGTTACCCCAGAAGGGAGGTCGACGGGCCTCCCTTTTTCTTTGCCCGCGATCCGGCCCGTGCCGCGCTTTTACCCATTCTTTACCCGGCGTTTACCCACCCTTGGCGGAAAACGGCGGAAAGTCGTTCCCGGGATCATTCGAACGTGGCCGGGCGACCAGGCCCGGGGCGAGGCAGACGATGAACGGTGGATGGTGGCGAATGCTCGGGGTGGGCGCTCTCTCGCTGAGCCTGTGCGTCCAGGCGCAGGCCGACGACGGCCGAGGGGGACGCGGTGGAGCCGGCGGCGAGCGCGGTGTTGCCCACGGACAACCGGGACCTGGCCGCGGCGAAGCGCATGGCGGCAGTTGGGGACCGCATCCCGACTGGCGTCCGGGCCGGGTGGTGGAGGCCTTGCCGCGCGGACACCTGCGGGTGCCCTATCGCGGCGGCGAGTATTTCTTCGACGACGGCTACTGGTACCGACCCGACGGCCCGCGCTATGTGCTGGTCGTGCCGCCCCGCGGGGTGCGCGTCCGCAGCCTGCCGCCCTATGCGGAGCAGGTCTGGCTGGGCAGCGTGCTGTACTTCCTTGCCGCCGGCACTTACTACCTGTGGCATGCTGACACCCGCGAGTACGAAGTGGTCAGCCCGCCGCCGCGGGCAGCGGGACCCGTTTATCCGGTCAGCGGGCCGGCCGCCAGCTACGACGTGGTGGCCTACCCCGCGCGCGGCCAGGGGCCCGACCAGCAGGGCCGCGACCGCTACGAGTGCCACCGCTGGGCGGTGGGCGAGAGCGGCTTCGACCCGGCGGGGGCGACCTACGCGCCGGCCGCCGAGGTCGCCAACGGCTACCGCCGGGCCATGGCCGCCTGCCTGAGCGGGCGCGGCTACAGCGTCAACTGACGGTTTCCTTGCCGACCACTTCCTGCGGGTCGGCATGGATCAGCACCTCGGCCTTCGGGTATTCGCGCTTGATCGCCAGCACTGCGCGGTCGGTCAGGGCGTGGGCCACCGACAGGCTCAGCTCGCCGGGCAGTTCGAGGTGCAACTGGACGAACCAGTGGTTGCCGGAAATCCGCGTGCGCACGTCGTGCGCGCCGAGCACTCCCGGCACGCTGCAGGCGAGTTCGCGCATGCGCTCGCTGATGTCGGTAGGCAGTTCCCGGTCCATCAGGATCGACACCGACTCGCGAGCGATCTGCAGGGCGCTCCAGAGGATGTACAGGGCGATGCCCAGGCCGAACAGGCCGTCGCTCTGTGGCCAGCCGTAGCGGGCCAGGAGCAGTGCCACGAGGATGCTGGCGTTGAGCAGCAGGTCCGAGCGGTAGTGCAGCGAGTCGGCGCGTATCGCGGTGGAACCGGTGCGGCGGATGACGTGGGTCTGGAAGGCCAGGAGAAGGGCCGTGAGCAGCAGCGACAGCAGCATCACCGCGATGCCCCAGGTGGCCGCGCCGAGGGGCTGCGGGTCGCGCAATTGCTCGACCGCCTGGATAGCCACCAGCACCGCGCTGGCACCGATGAACATCGCCTGGGCCAGGCCGGCCAGGGCCTCGGCCTTGCCGTGGCCGTAGCGGTGGTCGTCGTCGGCCGGGCGTAGCGAATAGTGCACCGCCAGCAGGTTGAGCAGCGAGGCGGCACTGTCCAGCAGGGAGTCGGTGAGGCCGGCGAGCAGGCTCACCGAACCGCTCAGCCACCAGGCAATGGCCTTGCCGATGACCAGGGTGACGGCGACACCGAGCGAGGCCAGGGTGGCCAGGCGCAGCAGGCGGGCGTGGGGGGAATCGGGACTCATGGGGCGCTTCTGGCAGGAGGGACGGCGCCACTGTAAACCAACCGGGCGGCGACCGGGCACTGACGCACGGTCGCGCTCGGAGGGCGGATCAGGCGGCCGGCTTCAGGCCATAGGCCGCCAGTTGCTCGACGCTGCCGCTGTGGCGGATGAGGCGCGGGTCGTCGAGCGGCAGTTCACGGCCGATCTCGCGTTCGAGGATGGCCTTGAGCTTGCGGTTGTCGACCTTGCCGTCCGCGCCGACGGCATCCTTGAGCACTTCCGGGGCGACCGAGTACTTGGCGTCGGGCAGGTAGATGGCGCCGGTGGCGAAGTCGACGCCGAAGGCGATCAGGCCGGGGATGATATAGAACAGCAGGCCGATGGCGTCGAAGGCGACGATGGCCGGATCGATGCGACCGTCGATCTGGCCGCGTCGCTCGGGGTAGAACAGCGTACCGCAGGCCGACAACTGGCTCAGCAGGGCTGCACTGAGAACGGCACAGGAAACGCGGGTGGCAAGGCGCATGTATGACCTCCGGGTGAACATGACGGCGAACTATAGCAATCGACCAGCGTTCGGCAATCTTCTGCCGCGACGATGACGATAAGACCGTCGAAAGCGCCTGCCGGTTCGCCGGTATACTTCGTCGGTCAGTCCGGAGCCAGCATGATTTCCCTACCCATCGACGCCGTTGTTCCCGCCCTGCGCCAGGCCCTTGGTGCACAACACCAGGCCGTCCTGGAAGCCCCGCCGGGTGCCGGCAAGACCACCCGGGTGCCGCTGGCCCTGCTCGACGAGCCCTGGCTCGCCGGCCAACGCATCCTCATGCTCGAACCGCGACGCCTGGCGGCGCGGGCCGCGGCCGAGCGGCTGGCCGCCGAGCTGGGCGAAAAGGTCGGCGAGACCGTCGGCTACCGGATCCGCCTGGAGAGCAGGGTCGGCCCGAAGACCCGCATCGAAGTGGTCACCGAGGGTATTCTTGCCCGTCGCCTGCAAGACGACCCGGCGCTGGACGGTGTCGGCCTGGTGATCTTCGACGAATTCCACGAGCGCAGCCTGGATGCCGACCTGGCCCTGGCGCTGACTCTCAATGGCCGCGAACTGTTGCGCGACGAGCCGCCGCTGAAAGTGCTGGTGATGTCGGCGACCCTGGAGGGCGAGCGTCTTGCGGCGCTGCTCGGCGAAGCGCCGGTGGTGCGCAGCGAGGGCCGCATGTTCCCGGTGGATATCCGCTGGGGACGGGCGGCGCAACCCGGCGAGTTCATCGAGCCGCGGGTGCAGCAGGCGGTGCTCCAGGCGCTGGCGGAGGAAAGCGGCAGCGTGCTGGTCTTTCTTCCCGGCCAGGCCGAGATCCGCCGCGTTCACGAAGGCTTGCGCGAGGCCCTTGGCGGTCGCCCCGAGGTGCTGCTCTGCCCGCTGCATGGCGAGCTCGACCTCGCCGCCCAGCGCGCCGCCATCGAGCCGGCGTCGCGGGGCACGCGCAAGGTGGTGCTGGCGACCAACATCGCCGAGACCAGCCTGACCATCGACGGCGTACGGGTGGTGATCGACGCCGGCCTGGCGCGGGTGCCGCGCTTCGATCCGGGTAGCGGCATGACCCGCCTGGAGACCCAGCGCATCTCCCGCGCCTCCGCTACCCAGCGTGCCGGCCGCGCAGGGCGCCTGGAGCCGGGCGTATGCTACCGCTTGTGGTCGGAGAGCCAGCATGAGCAGTTGCCTGCCTACGGCACGGCGGAAATCCTCCAGGCCGATCTGGCCGGGCTGGCCCTGCAACTGGCGCGCTGGGGCGTGGCGCCGGAGGAGCTGGCCTGGCTCGACGCGCCGCCCGCGGCGGCCTACGCCCAGGCCCGCGAGCTGCTCGGGCGGCTGGGGGCGCTGTACGCCAGCGGCGCGTTGAGTGCCCATGGCCAGGCGATGGCCGAATTGCCGACCCATCCGCGCATTGCCCACCTGCTGCTGCGCGGCCAGGCCCTCGGCCTTGGCGAACTGGCTTGCGACGTAGCGGCGCTGCTCGGCGAACGTGACATACAGCGTGGCGGCGGCGCCGACCTGCACAGCCGTCTCGCCCTGCTCGCCGGCGAGGCCCGCACTGGCGCCTCGCGCGGCGCGGTACAGCGCGCCCGGCAACTGGCCCGGCAGTTCCGCGGTTACCTGCGCGGCGCCGCCAGCGAGGCGGTCGTCGATCCCGGTCATCCGCGTTGGCTGGGTTGCCTGCTGGCCTTCGCCTATCCCGACCGCATCGCTCGCCAGCGCCGCGCCGGTGGCGGCGACTACCGGCTGGCCAATGGACGCGCTGCGCAGTTCGGCGAACCGGACAGCCTGATGAAGCAGCCCTGGCTGGTGATCGCCGATCTGGGCAGCCGCCAGGGCCAGCGCGAAGAGCGGATCTACCTGGCCGCCGAACTCGATCCGAGGTTGTTCGATACGGTCCTGGCGGAGCAGGTCAGCCAGCGCGACGAGCTGCAGTGGGACGAGCGCGAAGGCGTGCTGCGCGCCGAGCGCCAGCGCCGGGTCGGCGAACTGGTGCTGTCCAGCGAGGCGCTACCCGGCCTCGACGAAGCGGCGCGCAGCCAGGCGCTGCTCGGCCTGGTCCGGCGCAAGGGCCTGGAGCTGTTGCCCTGGACCCCGGAACTGCGCCAGTGGCAGGCGCGCATCGGCTTGCTGCGCCGGCTGGACCTGGAAGACAAGGGCGAGAGCGAGTGGCCGGACGTCAGCGACGCCGCGTTGCTGGAACGGTTGGAGGAATGGTTGCCGGCCTATCTCGGCAAGGTCACCCGCCTGGCTCACTTCGCCAACCTCGACCTGGCTTCGATCCTCGCCGGGCTGTTGCCCTGGCCATTACCGCAGCGTCTCGACGAGTGGGCGCCGAAAACCCTGGAAGTCCCCTCCGGCTCGCGCATCCGCCTGGACTACAGCGAAACCCCGCCGATCCTCGCGGTGCGCCTGCAGGAACTGTTCGGCCTCGGCGACACTCCGCGCATCGCCCAGGGCCGCCTGGCAGTGAAGCTGCACCTGCTGTCACCCGCGCATCGCCCGGTGCAGGTGACCCAGGACCTGGCGAACTTCTGGCGCAGCACCTATGCGGAAGTCAGGAAGGACCTGAAGGGACGCTATCCGAAGCTATTCCATAAGTTAGACCCTTGGGTTGAATCGCTTAACAACAAAAAGATTGACAGGTAGCGATTGTAAACTGACGCATAACATATAGGATTGACTGATTCATCAGGGGGGGCGAATGTCCTACACCAATCCGCGTCACGAAGGTCGTCTGATTCTCATCCCGAATTTGCAGGATGCCTTCGCTATCCTGCATGTCAGTGAAGCGCCTCGCGGCTCTATTGAGTCAGCGCTTGAGGGGGCTGAATCCAATCTGCTTTATAAATGCGATGAAGTCGGTTCAGGGAATGACCGTGCCCTGTTCAATTTCCCATTTTTGTTTAGTGCTAATGGCAACCCTTGGCACGAAGCGAACGACTACTTGCTGAGTCTCATGCGTGATAGGGCTCCTGCAAGTCGACGCACTGATGATGTTAGGCGTCGTGCCAGTAAACTGTTGGATTACCTCCTATTCTGTGAGGATAACAATCTGGATTGGCTCGACTTTTCCGGTGCCCGTCCTTCGCTTCGCCCGACTTACAAGTACTTCTATCACCTGATTAAAGAAGGCCGTCGCAGTAATCAGGTCATCAATCAATATACCGCTGCGGTCTATCACTTTTATAAGTACGTTTCCGAGCATTGGCATTACCCCGATCTAAAGCGTGTTGATACGATCAAGCAAGTGCGGCTTATCGTGCAGAGCCCAAAAGGCGCGAAAATCATCGATGCTGAAAAGCGCAGCCAAACGCGGCGTACGCCGCCTAGTAGCTCCGTTCCTTTGGGATTCGTGCGTGAAGATGGCGAGGATCTTCGACCTCTCTCCAATCTTGAGTTAGGCGCGCTTTTGGAGGCCATTAATGAAAAGAAATGGTCAACGATTGAGCGGTTGATTCTTCTCACGTCTCTGATGACTGGAGCTCGTAAGCAAAGTGTTTTGACCATACGCTTGAAGCATTTGAAAGGATTTACAGAAGACAAACTAGTGCCGGAATGTGCCTATAAATTGCATGCCGGCCCGCGCACAGGCATTGATACGAAATTTGACAAAACTCAAGTTCTGTATGTTCCAAAGCAACTTGCTGAAGAATTGGTCACGCTTGCACGTAGTCCGATGATGAGGAGACGGCGGGAAAAATTTCGTGCTCAATTAGAAGTCAGTCATCCCGGTCTGTTGATAGAAGAGGACGATATGTATTTGTTTCTCTCCGATCAAGGCAATTGTTATTACATGGCTTCAAATGATCCGCGTTACGCAATTGTTAGGTCGCCACAGACAGGGCAGGTGACGGAAACAATAAAGCGAAAATTGCAGAGTACAGCTTCTAGCCAATTTCCAAAAGATTTTACATATCACTGGCTGCGAGCGACTTTTGCCTATCAACTCTACCAGCGCCTGCAACCGTTGGTTCAAGAAGGCGTTTTGAAATTAGGGGAGGATATTGATTTTATTCAAAAACGTATGCATCACGAGTCTAGGGAAACAACTGAAAACTATCTAAAGTTATTCAATATGACTCACGAAAAAGTCATCGCCCAAGAGGTGTGGGAGAAGAAATTGTTTAACGGTAACTACGAAGTCATGAAATTGACGGTCCAAGAATGAGTAGTCGGCAGCTGTTAGAGCATCGCGAAAATACAAAAATTATTACGCTAAATGAGTTGGTTCAGGAGTTTTCCGAACCTGAGCGTTTGCGATTGCAGCTGACCGTTAAGGTTAAAAAGAAGCCGTTAGATATTGGTAGTTTTGCATATCTCATTCGTGGTAAGAATAAAAGTGTTCATGATGATCGCGGGACGCCATTGGTGATTGAGTCGTTCGTTGAAAGTCGTCGTGAGCTGATTGTGAGAGTTTTGGAGTCTTTTGTCGGTCTGCGTGATAAGTCAGTCTTGGCAAATTTCTTCCATACCGAATATTTTATTGATTGGTTGAACGCTGAGGGTTACCGAGAAATATTTTCCAGTAGCGTGGATGCTCAAAAGGCATATCGAGATTATACAGCGCATCTAAATCAAAAAATATCCGATAAAAAGCTGAAGCCCCGGACCGCGTCAAGCTACCAAACTAGAGCATCCAGCCTGATCAAATTACTTTATCCAGATAATAGTGTCCATATTCTTGCTGGTGCAGTAAGGATTGTTCCAGATAGAGGTTCTGCAACAGCAGGCGCTGCTCATGTCGAGTTGTATAGAGATGTTTGCTTTGCCATTGCCCAGCAGTGCAGTGATTTTATCTTGAATAAAAAACCTTACCCGCTCGTGGTTGGAGTTAGAGATTATGAAGTTGTTATATTTCCGTCCAACCGAGGCGCGAGCAGCCCATTTAAGGATGCTGCTCCTTCATATAACTCAGCTGAGCGGCGAATTGCTACGGCCGAAGAATACTTCGCGGCCTTCGAGAGGCTTGGCCGAAAAAAGCCGAGAAATTATAATGTCGCGCGCGAACTAAGAAGCTCCCAGGCATCTTTGGATGCGGCTAATGAAGATGGGCGCAACTGGCATCGTCTTAATCTAGCGAGTCTTGCGGCGAAAGCCTATGCTATCCTTTTTTTTATGATTACAGGTGCCACTCCGGCTGAATTTGAGCAGTTTAGTTACGAAGACGCACTCAAAGTTGAAAAGTCCCCTCTCAAGAAAGAGTTGTCGGCTGTGAAATTTCGGGCTGGCGGAAAGTCAACGCTTTACAACATTGGGCGGGGCTCGGGTTTGTCGCTGCTGAAAGAGTATTTAAAGCTGCGTGCGTGGATTTTGGATGGTGCGAGACATGAGCGACTATTCTTTGCAATGCCTACGTCTGGTCAGCTTAGAACTTGCAAAAGCTTTGGTGATCTTAACGTGACAAGCTCCTTAGAAAAATTTTATGAGTTTATTAGCGGGGTCTTTCTTGATCCGACTGTACCAAGACTTTCAACTCGTAAAATACGCAAGCACAAAAGCACTGAAATGCACTCTGCACGTTTGTCGCCGTCCACGGTAGCGGCATCCCTCAATCACACCGAAGCGGTGAATCTTTCTACCTATGCAGAGGCAACACCTGAACAGCAGCAATCCGAGTTCAGCCTGTTTTGGGATGCAATACGCCACGCTGCTCATGTTGTGCGTGAGCGAAGCCGCAAGGCTGTAGCAAGTAGTGTCGCAATAGCGGCGGGTCACTGCGAGGATTTCAATAAGCCGACGTCTGCCACTGATGTGGGATTGATTATAGAGCCGAACTGCCGCACCCAATATGGTTGTTTGTACTGCGAAAACTATTTATGTCACGGCGATGAGGAGGATCTGCATAAAATTCTGAGTTTGCAATACGTGGTCAATGCCGTGCGTAAATCGGCCCCCGATGCAGCGCATACTGAGGCACTTTTCAAAGAGTTATCTATCCGGATCGAGTTTATAGTCGATGCTCTTAGTGAGCGCTCTAGCTCGGTGAAACAGACAGTCGAAAAGGTTAAAGCTAAGGTGTTTGAATACGGCGAGTTAACTAAGTTTTGGGAAGTCCGGTTGGGTCGCTATGAAAAAATGGGGATCGTATTTTGAGTGCTGCTGTTCAGTCGATAGGTAGTCTTTTTTCTAGCGGCCAGTTTCCAGTCACCAGCCAGCCAGATAGTGCGGCTCAGCTGTATGGGAAGCCCGCGTCGGATTTTGTTATCTGTCGCACTGAGTATGGCAATGCAACGGCAGTGTACGGCGAGTCTGTATGGGACTTTAACCCGTACAGGCTGAGTGCAAAAAAAATTGGCCGAATACGCTTCGATATGGTGTTCGGTGATTATGGTCATGATCAGCAAGCGCTGATCGAAGAAGCCAAATATCTTCTGTATTGTCTTATTTATTTCGCTGGCGGTGGGCGGATTGGTAAGCTGAGTGCATCTACGATTATTTCATATTGGGTTGTGCTGCGCATCGCTATGAAGTTCTGCTATGCGCAGAAAAAGAAGTCAATGGTTGGTGTGCTGTCCTTGCAGCAGCTTTTTACCGTGCCTGTTTATCTAGCGGCTTTTGTTAGTGAAAGTAATTTTGACAAGACGGTTCTTAGTGGGATATTGCACGGATTGATTAGTGTGGGCGAGGAACGCCTAGGGTATGTTGTGCTGAATCCAAGAGTTTTTGATTTGAGAAGACCTGATTCTAAACAGCATCCGGTAATTCCGACACGCCTTTATTTGAATTTAATAAATATTTGTGGCGACCTGCTCGATCATCTTTACTTGGGTGTTGGGAATATTGATTCATTTATATCGTGCTTTGCTGATGAGTATTTCGGTCTTACTCCGCACCGTCAAAAATCTTTGGGGGTTGGTGGTAAGTCGCGCTATCGCCCCGGTATTCAGCAAGCAATAGAGGAATATGGTCTGGCTGCGGTTTTTGTCGGTGAGTTTGCCTGTTCCGAAAAGAGAAAGCTGCAGCGAGTCCTTCTCAAGATGCAGTATGTGGTGAGAATGGTGATACACCTATATACCGGCATGCGTGATCAAGAGGTGATGCGTATGTCTTATAACTGCTTATCTGATCAAGTCGTGAGATGTTCAGTGGTTGATGATCAAGGTTTTATGCGCGATCAACCGCAATCAGTACACATATTATCGACTACCACGAAGTTTAGCGGTTACAAGAAAGAAAGCGCATGGTTCGCGGCAGGCGAAGTCGTCAAGGCGGTCGAGGTTGGCCAGGCGATTTGTCGTGGTTTAGCCCGGCTCTATAGGATTGAACTGGATGATCGTTGTCCGCTATTCATCAATCCGTCCGTCCTGTGTAAAACGAAGAATTGTGCAGAAGTTGGTGTAACAGACTTTACATTGAGAGCAACGATGGGCAGTGCTTTGAAATCCTTATCGATTCAATCAGAGGATTTACAAGAGTTGGCTCAGAGCGACCCTTCTCGTGACTTTTACAATGAGCCAGATTTTGCAGTAGGCCAGCCCTGGCCGCTGACTAGCCATCAATTCCGACGTTCGTTGGCCTTCTATGGAAGCAGTAGCGGCTTTCTCTCGCTACCGACTCTGCGAGCGCAGTTCAAGCATATGACCATTCAGATGGCGCGCTATTATGCGAATGGCTTTGATAACTTGCGCACCATTTTTGGCTACTATGACGAGAAGAAAATAGACTTCGTGCTACCATATAACCACTTTGCTTTCGAGTTCCAGATGGCCATGCCGATGTCGGTGGCCAATCAGTTGATTGCAGATCTGCTGTTCAAAGAAGAACCGCTGTTTGGTGGCACCGGTTCATACATGCAGAGGCAGAAAGAACGTGTTGAAGCTGGCGAGATAAAGATTGAAGATATTCGTGCCGATACAGAGCTTCGGGTGAAGAACGGTGCAATTAGCTATCGGCCAACGCTACTCGGTGGTTGCACCAAGGTGGGCCGCTGCGATTCCTTCATGCTCGGTGACTATACTGAATGTTTGTCCTGCGAGGGTGCGATTATCAAGCCCTCCAGGTTAAGTGCGGCCATTGAGGATGCGAAAAACGAGTTGTCAAACTACGCAGAAGACTCAGGCGAATATCAAATTGTGAAGGGCGATATTGAGCGCCTAATGGTTTTCAAGACTCGCCTGATCGACACTGTGGAGCTTTAGTCATGAAGTCTGGTGAAGGAATAAGCAAGGGGGTTGGTGCCTGTCAGGAAGCTTTGCAGCGCCTTCTCGATGGGAAGCCTTTTATGCCCGAGCATGTAGGGCTAGACCTATCCAAACTTACCGCGAGCATCGTCAGTCATGAGGCTGGATTTGACCGTGGTTATCTGAAAAAGTCTCGCAAAACACATTTGCCATTACTCGCAAAGATCGAGGCTTGTCGTGCTGAGGCTGACAAGGGCTGCGGCTCATCAAGTGGTAAAAGCATTAAACGTTTAGCAGATAAAGTTTTGTTTTTAGAAAAAGAGCTGGCGATGGTCAGTTCGCAGCGTGATCGAGCGCTTACACAGAACCTCCAGCTATGGGCGCGCGTGAGAGAACTGGAACTAGCTGAGCGTCAGAACAAGTCACGCCGGGTTCGGCTACATCATTGATAGATTTACGCCTCCTCGACAGCATCACAAGCGTCGGGGAATGTTCTAGCTAGTAGTCTGGATAATGAGGTTAGGGCCGACAGCATTAATGCAATTTCAAGCCTTCTTGAGCGCCAGCGTCGATCAGGTGGGCTAAAGCTCTGACGCCTGAGGCAGTAGGCCGCATGGATCGCATGCAAGCACGCTTGCGATGCGATACAGCTTCTCGACGGTGATGTTGACCTCGCCACGTTCGATCCGCCCTACGTAGCTGCGGTCGATATTGCACGCCAGCGCCAGTGCATCCTGGGAAATCCGGCAGGCCTTCCTCTGCACTCGGATGCGTTCCCCTAACGCTTTCGCCAACTTATCCATGACCGTCTCAATTCAACTTGAGGCGGCACTATCGTGCGTTTGCGGACGCACAGGCCACGGATTATAATCCGCATTTCTTTCGCGCTAACTCTTCTGGTGCCTCAATGAAATCGGCCTCGTTTATCTTCGACAGGCGTCTGTATGAGCTGCTTCAGGAGCCAGGGCGTACAACCTTTACGACCCGTGAACTGCGCGATGCCTATGCTGCTCGCCTGAATGGCACACATTTCCGTATCGCCGATGTGCGACGCTATGTGTATGAGCAGATCCGTCGACTAGTGCGCGCGGGCTGGGTTGCACTGGACGAGGACCGTCGTGTCCGAGGACAGGTCTACCACCTGCAGCCGATTCCGGCACACCTACAACTGGAACTGATCGACAACGGTTTTGAGAGCAGCCTTATGGCTGCCGGAGTGCCCGAACCAGACACGGCGGTACGCGACGTGGAGGCTTTGCCGGCCAATACGGATTTGCAGTTGGAGGCGCTCCACAAGGAAATCCGCTTGGACTTTCTCACTTCAATGGGCGAGGCAGAGCGATTCAAGCTGCTTCTGGACGAGATGCCGCATTTGCGCGACAAGGTTGAAGGCGATTACCTGGAGGCCAGGGATCGCAGTTCTCGCCTTCTGGGCCATTTACGCGCCATAGAAAAGACCCTCAAAACGCTCGCAGCGCCACGATGAGCAGATCGCTACGCAGCTGGCAGAACAGCTGCATCACCAAGGCGTTGGAGCACCTTACCGTCACGCAGCACTTCTTCTGCCAGGCAACGCCGGGAGCCGGGAAGACGCGCATGGCCGCGGAGCTGACCAGCCGACTGCTTCAGCAGGACAGAATTGACCTGGTGCTGTGCTTTGCGCCGTCCTGCCAGGTCGTGGAGGGTTTTCGTTCGACTTTTTCGGAAGTGCTAGGCAGACGTCTCGATGGCCAGATGGGTGCCGTGGGGGCGGCCTATACCTATCAGGCCATGGAATACCGTGATGAGGGATTCTGGCAGCTTCTTGATGACTACCGGGTGCTTGTGGTCTTCGATGAAATCCACCATTGCGCCGGCCACGATCCGCTCCTCAGCAATGCCTGGGGGCAGCAGATACTGCACCGGATACAGGATCGCGCTGTCTTCACGTTGGCCCTGTCTGGCACGCCCTGGCGTTCGGACGACAAGGCCATTGCCTTGGCTCGCTATTCGTCGCCCGAAGGGCATTTGATCTGCGATTACCGCTATGGCTTGAAAGACGCCATTGCCGACGGCGTGTGCCGATCCCCTCGCATTGTGTTGCTCGATAATCAGAAGGTGAAACTCACTGAAGAACTTGGCGCGGATAGCTCCGTCAGGCTGTTTCCCAGCATCGCCAAGCTTTTGGGGGAGTCACCTGTCACCTATGAGGAACTGCTGCGCCATGACGACGTGATCAATCCAATCCTCGACCTTGGCTACAGCAAGCTCAACGAGCTACGCCAGATCAAGCCTGATGCCGCCGGCTTGGTGGTGGCTACCGACATCGAACACGCTCAGCAAATAGCCCAGGCTCTGGAAACAATGGGTGAAGAGTGCCGTATCGTGACCAACAAAACCCCGGATGCGCAGCAAGTGATCAATGCATTCCGCAGCAACACCTGCCGCTGGATTGTCGCCGTAGGAATGATCAGCGAAGGCACCGACATTCCACGCCTGCAAGTGTGCTGCTATCTCAGCCGTATCCGCACCGAACTGCATTACCGGCAAGTGCTGGGACGGGTACTGCGACGCACAGGTGAATCGGATGACCAGGCTTGGCTATTCATGCTGGCAGAACCGAAGCTTCAGGGCTTTGCGGAGCGAATTGCAGATGACTTGCCGGATGACCTGGCCGTTTTGAGAGATGTGCAGATGCCTGGATTTAATCCAGACTCAAGGCCTGAACCGATGGGTGCTTCGGGCCATGTCAAGGGTATCGGCGATGCTGGGTTAGGTGGCGCAGAACCTGGTATTGGGTCGCAGGCTACGAACATCATTTCGCTGGGTGGCTTTGCAAATGAGCCCGCTTACCAGGTCAGCTTTTCCCAGCATTACCGGCAGCAGCTACTGGCTTGTTTCTGATGTTCAGCCAGTCGAGGCTGCTCGAATGATGCCGGTGTGCATGAATCCATAACCGGCCGGTGCCGCGTGGAACGTAATCGTGAGGTGCGTATGGAGGTTAGGTCGCAGGCATTGGTCGATGTCGTTGAGGATGTGATCTGCGACGTGTGCCGCTCTGGAACTCGTATCCCTGGCTATGGCCTTCAATACGGCAAGCTTGAAGCCCAATGGGGATATGGATCACAGCATGACGGAAAGCACTATCGGGTGCATCTCTGCGAGCCCTGCTTTTTCAGGGTGCTGAGTGGATTGCGTCGGGAGTGTATGGTCAATGGCATGTTCGATGATGAGCAGCCATTTTCCTCTGAGGATTTTGGCTTGGTCAGCAAGGGTAACTACTGGGAAAAGAGCTGATGACAGGACTGCGGCTGAGCGATCTTCTTGAACCCGTCATGCAGCTTGCTTACGAAGCAGGCCTACTTATTGAGTCAGAGCTTAATAGACCAGACGGCCCAAGGGGCAGTGGCTTTAAGGCAGACGTCGATGTTGAAATCGAGGTACTTCTGCGACAGCGACTGAAGCACATCCTTAATTGCGATTTTGTCGGAGAAGAAACGGGCTGCGAGCTATCAGGCCACCCATTTAGTTGGGTTGTTGACCCCAATGATGGAACAGGCGACTTCCTCAATCGTCGGCCGGGCTCTGCCATTTCTATCGGATTGCTGCATAACGCAACGCCAGTGCTGGGCGTGGTTTACGCCCCCGTCACGCCTAGTGGTCCTGACTGCATAGCATGGGCTGAGGGTGCACCGGCTTTACTGCGTAATGGTCGTCCCGTGAATAATGACCTGCAATCTGCGATCTTGGGTAAGCGTCCAGCCAAGTCACCTTCCGAACTCCAGCATTAAGGGCGATGGTGTCCGCGTATTTTTAAGCGGACGCGTTCGTCCTTAACGTTAGGATTTCCATGCGCCAACGAAGCTCTTACCCCGAACCGTTCAAGGTCCAGGTCGTTCAGGAATGCCTACAACCGGGTGCGACCGTCTCCAGCGTTGCCATCCGCCATGGCATCAACGCCAACGTCATTCGAAAATGGCTACCGCTTTACCGAGATCAGCTACCCGCGGCGTTGCCGGCGTTCGTTCCATTGAGGGCTACGCCCAAACGGCCGACTGCAGCATCGGTGATTATTGAGCTATCGCTTGGCGAGCAGTCAGTCACAGTGAAATGGCCAGTGTCCGATCCTGACGGCTGCGCCCGCTTTGTCCGGGGGCTTGCCCCGTGATCCGCATCGATAGCATCTGGCTTGCCACTGAGCCGATGGACATGCGCGCCGGCACCGAGACCGCATTGGCCCGTGTAGTGGAGGTATTCGGTGCGGCGAAGCCGCACTGTGCTTATCTGTTCGCCAACCGCCGCGCCAACCGCATGAAAGTGTTGGTGCATGACGGTGTAGGGATCTGGCTGGCCGCGCGGCGATTGAACCAGGGCAAGTTTCACTGGCCAGGCATCCACCGCGGCTCGGAAGTTGAACTCGACACCGAGCAGCTTCAGGCTTTGGTGCTCGGTTTACCTTGGCAGCGGGTTGGTGCAGCCGGTGCGATCACAGTGCTGTAGCGCCGGCCATTAGCCCATCGCTTTATCTGCGCTGATCGCCTGCTCTGGCACAATCAGCGGCATGACTTCCTCGCCCAATCTCGACCAACTGACACCTGGTGGTTTCGTCGGGGATGCGCTCCAGGTTCAGCCCGGCAAACTGGCGCAGGATCGTGGTTTCGTACAGCGCTTCCTCCATCGCTGGATCGCTGTAGCCGAACCAGTTCTGCAGCAGATGCACACGCAGCATCGCCATCAACGGGTAGGCCGGACGGCCACCTTCACCCTTCGGATAATGTGGCTCGATCAAAGCAATCAAGCCCTTCCACGGCACCACCCGATCCATCTCGATCAGGAACAACTCCTTGCGGGTTTGCTTGCGCTTGCCAGCGTACTCGGCGTCGGCGAAGGTCATCTGCTTCATCGGGAAACTCGGTGGGTGGGGTCGCGGTATTTTGCCAAATCAGAAAGTCTTTTTCAGAGTTTCCCTAGGCTGACAAGCCAAGCGCTGGATCGCAACCATCCATCACCTTATCCAGCTAGATCTGCCTCCTCCAATAAGTGCCGCACAAATCCCGGCGGGTGCAGATTTCCGGGAGGTTTGCGCCAGATCAGTTGGAGACGCTTTTCAAGCCCCGGGATGGGAAGAGCTACCAGCGCGCCACTGCGAACTTCGTCTTGTACTGCGGAAGCCATCACCAACGACACGCCGAGTCCCGCCCTCACTGCTTGTTTGACTGCCTCGGTGCTGCCTAGCTGCATACCGCTGCGAGGCACGCCCAGTTCGCCAAAGTATTCGGTCAGAAGCCGTCCGGTACCGCTACCCGGTTCACCTCCCAGCATCGGCAGGTCCACCAGACGATCACGTTCTATGCATCCTGCTTCAGCCAGCGCATGGTCGGGGCTGACGATAAGCACCAGCGGCTCGACCCGCCAGAGGCGGTGTTCGAAGTCGGGGTGAGGTAGCCACCATTCCATGATCGCGGCGTCGAGCTGGCCCGCCAGTAGCTGGTCGGCCACATCCGGGTTGGCGGCGATGCGCAGATCCACCTCGCCCCTCTCATTTGCGGTCGTCAGATAGTTGCGCACGAATGGCAGGAGAAGGTAGGTGCCGATGTTGGAGCTGGCCCCGACGCGCTCACGATTGCCATGCAGGGCTTCTAGCGCCCGGGCGTGCATGTCGAGCAAGGCGGTCGCATGCGGCATGAAGGCCAGCGCCCGTGTGGTAGGCTGGCAGCCGCTACGACTGCGCTGCACCAGCGTTACGCCGACCTGCTCTTCAAGCTTCTGCAAGTGCTGCGACACCGTCGGCTGGGCCAGCCCCAACGCCCTCGCCGCGCTCTGAAAACTGCCTGTTTGAACGATCGCTACCAGGCTCTTCAGCCAGACCGGATTCAACATGCGGCAGGCTCGGCCTTGGGCAGACGGTTCGCAGCGTTGATTGGGCGCGCACCTGCCAATGCCTGGATGATGTTCTGCGCTGCACAACGTTCAATCTCCAGGCGCACCGCGCGCACTGCCGACCCTATGTGCGGAGTGAACAGCGTATTCGGATGCGCGAGCAGCGCAGGATCGATCAGCCGCGGCCGGTCCGCGCGAGCCCAGTCTTCCATTTCGAATACATCCGCCGCATACCCGCCGAGCTGGCCTCGCTCAAGCGCCGCGAGCACGGCGGCTTCATCCACTACCGAACCACGACAGGGGTTTACAAGCAGAGCGCCCGGCCGTACGAGGGCAAGCAGCTCGGCGTTGACCAGATGCTGGGTATCGGCATTCAAGGGAAGCGCCAGCAGGATGAAGTCCGAGCTGGCGAAGAGTTCGCTGCACGCCACCCGGCGCAGGCCGAGCCGTTGCTCGGTTTGTGTATCCAGAGCCTTCGCCTCGTGGTACTGCAGGGTCGCGCCCCATCCCTGCAAGCGATCAGCCATGGCCAGTCCGATGGCGCCCATGCCAAGGATGCCGACCGTAGCGTTATCCAGCCCCGTGCCGTAGAACTGTGGTTGCCAGCCCTGGAACTTGCCAGAGCGGACGAACGCATCTGCTGCCCGCAGATGCCGCCCCAGCCCCACCGCCAGTCCGATCGCCAGCTCGGCAGTCGGGACCGTCAACAGATCAGGCACGAAGGTCAGCCAGACCCCGCGGGCAGTACAGGCGTCCACATCGAAATTGTCGAAGCCCTTGAGCGCGCAGCCGACTACACGCAGCTCAGGGCAGGCTTGAAGAAAGTCTGCATCGACCCGATCGGGCATGAACGCCATCATCGCCTGAGCATCGCGGCAGCGGCGCAGAATTTCCTCGCGCGGCAGCGTGCTGTCGGTCTGGTTGGTCATCAGCTCGCAATGTGGCGCCAGCAGTTGCAGGATCTCATCGTGTACTCGGTGAGTTATAACGAGTTTCGGCAGCATGGTTTGTCCTATTTGAAACGTTTGCGCAGCACGCCACTGAAGGCGTCTACTAGCGTGACCATGGCCAGGATGACCAGCAGGATTGCTGCAACCTCCTGGTACTGCATGATGCGCAGCGAGCCCATGAGTTCGAAGCCGATACCGCCGGCGCCAACCATGCCCATCACGGTGGAGGCGCGAAAGTTGTATTCCCAGCGGTAGATCGCCACGTCGGCGAACTGCGGCGTCACCTGTGGCAAAACCGCGTGCAGCAGCACTTGCATCGGCGTAGCCCCCGCCGCCCGAGCGGCTTCCACCGGCGCTTCGTCGACGTGCTCGATGGCCTCGGCGAAGAACTTGCCGACCATGCCGACCGAATGCAGACCCAGGGCAAGCACGCCCGGCAAGGCGCCGAACCCTACGGCTGCAACGAAGATGATGCCCATGATCAGCTCCGGCACCGACCGCAGGGCATTGAGCAGCACCCGGGCAACACCGAACACAAGGGGGTGCGGCGCCGTATTGCGCGCTGCAACGAAGGCCACCACCAGCGAGAACACCACTGCGATGGCCGTACCGGCGATGCTCATCGCCAAGGTGTCGATCAAGGGGCGAATCCAGCTTCGATAGCCCGAAAAGTCTGGCGGCATGGCCTCGCCTGCCAGGGTCGCGATGGAGGGCAGCCCGTTCAGCAGCGTGGTGGCATCGAGCAGCCCCACGTACCAGCAGGCCAACAGCACCACTCCGAATACAATCGCCACCTGCCCCAGCTGGCGCCACCAACCGAGGCCGAAGCCTCGAAGGATGTGCTCGCGTTGCTCTGCAGGCAGCGCCTGCACGTCGTAATGAGTAGACATATCGGTGCTCACATCGTGGCGAAGTCGAGGCCGAGCAGCGATCCCATGTTGCGGATCACATCGTAGTCGGCGTCGGTGATTGGCGCGAAGGCCTCGGCCTTGAAGTTGCGCAGCACTTCGGGATCGTCGATACCGACGAATACATCCCGCACCTTGGTTTTCAGCTCGGGGCTCAGGTTCGAGCGCATCGCCCAGGGGTACTGGGGGTATTCGCCGCTGTAACCAAGTACTTTCACCTTGCTCGGATCGATTAGGCCACGTTCGACTGCGTGATTGAAAATTACCTCCGACAGCCCACCCGCATCGGCGTTGCCGTTCGCCACGTTGACGGCAACGGCGTCATGCGTGCCCACAAAATGTTGTTCGTAGTCCTGCCCACCCGTCAAACCGGCCGTCTCAAGAAGCACGGCTTTGGGAATCAAATGGCTGGACGTCGATGCCCGGTCACCATAGGCCATCTTCTTGCCCTTAAGGTCGGCATACTCATTCACGCCTGACGCCACATTGGCGATAATCACCGAGCGATAGGTCGGCTTGCCGTCGATGACCATGGCAGCGAAGGGCTCGATGTCGCTTTTGCTTTTGGCCATGACGTAGGACAGCGGACCGAAATACGCCAGGTCGATACGGCCAAAGCGCATCGCCTCAATCATCGAGGAATAGTCGGTGGTTACGATCAGCTGCACCTTCTTGTCCAGATGCTCTTCCAGATAATCCTTCAGCGGCTGGTTACGCTTGATCAGCTCGGAGGCGTTTTCGTCCGGCAGCAGGGCAACCTTTAGCACATCCGGATCGGCATCGGCCGCTAGGGCGGACAAACTTGAAACAGCGGACAGCAAGCAAGTCAATAAGAGCGCGGATAAGCGTTTCATCGGGACATCTCCAGTGAAGGTTCGAGCATGACAGGTGGTTCAGCCGGAGCATTCGCTGGCTGAGTCGTAGAGCGGCCTGCATAGATGCGCTCAAGCTGCGCATCGGTGAGTTCCGAGGGCGCGGCATCGAAAACGATCTGAGAATCGGCCAGCCCGACGACGCGATCGGCGAAGCGGCGGGCATATTCGAGTTGATGCAGCGAAACGATGGCGGTGATGCCGTCTTCCTTGCAGATGTCGCGCAGCAATCCGAGAACACGGACCGAAGTGGCCGGGTCGAGACTGGCTACCGGCTCATCGGCCAGAATGATCGCCGGCTGTTGCGCTAGCGCACGCGCGATGCCTACCCGCTGCTGCTGGCCACCGGACAGTTTGTCCACCCGGCTTAGCGCCTTGTCTGCCAGACCGACCCGAGCGAGGCAACTGAGCGCAATCTCCTGATCGGCACGCGGCAGAGGAAACAGCGAGCGGAGCGTGTTGTGAAAGGCCAGCCGACCGGTAAGCACATTAGCCAGTGCGCTTTGACGTTCGATTAGCTGGTGGTGCTGAAAGATCATGGCGGTACGCCGACGATGCTGACGCAAGGCCGAGCCGCTGCCGAGTTCACCGAGTTCGCTGGTGACACTGCCGCCAGTGGGCGTGACGAGTCGATTGAGACTACGGAGCAAGGTCGACTTGCCTGCGCCCGAGAGACCAAGCAGCACGGTGAACTCACCACGCCGAAATGCAATCGAGGTATCGCGTAGGGCTGTCACGCCGCCTGGATAGACGACGCTCAACCGGTCGACCCGCAGCACGGCGTCCTGTATCGGATGGGGCGTCATTTGATCACCTTTCGCAATATTGCTGGCCGCACAATTGCGGTTCGCGATGCAAAGGGTAGAAATTCCTTGTTAACGCACTGTTTCTAAAGGATGACATTTCGATGAATACTTCGAATCTGCCGTAGCGGGGCGGCAAGCGAAGCCGTGGAAGAACGGGCGCAACGTAGCGTCTTTCTTCACGCGGGATACAGGAGGCTTTGATTGATACTGCTGCGGATTCGCTACAGTAACGTTGGGCCAGAACGTAATGCCATCCAAGCAAGAGAGCGCACACTAGGGAAACTCTGAAGAAGACTTCCAGATTTTGGCAAAATACCCGGATTCCACCCACCGAGTTTCCCGATGAAGCAGATGACCTTCGCCGACGCCGAGTACGCTGGCAAGCGCAAGCAAACCCGCAAGGAGTTGTTCCTGATCGAGATGGATCGGGTGGTGCCGTGGAAGGGCTTGATTGCTTTGATCGAGCCACATTATCCGAAGGGTGAAGGTGGCCGTCCGGCCTACCCGTTGATGGCGATGCTGCGTGTGCATCTGCTGCAGAACTGGTTCGGCTACAGCGATCCAGCGATGGAGGAAGCGCTGTACGAAACCACGATCCTGCGCCAGTTTGCCGGGCTGAACCTGGAGCGCATCCCCGACGAAACCACCATTCTCAACTTCCGCCGCTTGCTGGAGAAACACGAGCTGGCGGCCGGCATCCTCGCTGTCATCAATGGCTCTGGGCGACCGCGGCCTGTCGCTGCGCCAGGGCACCATCGTCGATGCAACGCTGATCAATGCGCCCAGTTCGACCAAGAACAAGGACGGCAAGCGCGACCCGGAAATGCACCAGACCAAGAAGGGAAACCAGTATTGTGTGTCACGAACACAGGTCAGATGACCTGTGCTGCTGTGCCGAAGATGGAAGTAGGCCTTCCGAAGTCGGCTTGCAGGAGCGGACTTCAAACCACCCGGTGCTGCTGCATCCAAAAGGTGTGGTGGTGAGCGACCGAGGAAAAGTCATCCCTGAGGATGGCAGGTGAGTATGGAGAAGATGAGCGAAAGCAAACCGTCCGATGACGCATCGTTATGCCCAAGGTGCTGCCGAAACTGAGGTGGAGTACTGGCTTCAGGACAAGTCGGGGCGTTACCTGCTTACGGACCCGATGGCAGCCGGTGTATAGGCGGCATGATCTTCATACAGGCTTTGGTACGGAACGTGAGAACCTTGTTCCAGATGCGAAGGAAAATGACAAATGGCCAACACCATGAGGAAGAATACCGATGCTGGAACGAGGGGCGGAGCTTCCCGTAGTAGCGATGAAGCCTCTGTAATGGAGGTGGAGCGAAGGGGCGGCGTTATCCGGCCGACGAGCGTTGCCAACCTCCGGGGATGAGTGGCGTGAGCTCGGCGAAACCTTATGACATAGCGAAACGCACGGTATGGGACGCCTACCAGCAGGTCAGGGCCAACCGCGGTGCTGCCGGCATCGACGATGAAACCATCGCCGATTTCGAGCGGGATCTGTCTAAGAATCTCTACAAGCTGTGGAATCGGATGTCGTCGGGGTCGTACTTCCCGCCTCCGGTCAAGCAAGTAGAAATTCCCAAGGCATCGGGAGGCACGCGCAAGCTGGGAGTGCCCACGGTTGGTGATCGTGTCGCGCAAACCGTGGTCAAGCTTCTCATCGAGCCGGAGCTGGACTCGATCTTCCACTCGGACTCCTATGGGTACCGGCCGGGACGATCAGCGAAGCAGGCGGTGGCGATCACGCGTGAGCGCTGCTGGCGATACGACTGGGTGGTGGAGTTTGATATCAAGGCAGCCTTCGATCAGATCAATCATGGGTTGCTGATGAAGGCGGTGCGCCTGCACATCAAGGAGGACTGGATACTTCTGTACATCGAGCGGTGGCTGGTTGCGCCGTTCGAAACGGATGACGGCATGCGCGTCCCACGCGAACGCGGCACCCCGCAAGGTGGAGTGCTCAGTCCCCTCCTGATGAATCTGTTCATGCACTATGCCTTCGACACCTGGATGCAACGTACCAGCCCCAACTGCCCGTTTGCCCGCTACGCCGATGATGCGGTGGTGCACTGCCGCAGTCGAAAGCAAGCGGAGTACGTGATGCGCTCCATTGCTTCACGGCTGGCTGCCTGTGGCTTGACGATGCACCCGGAGAAATCGAAAGTCGTGTACTGCAAGGACAGTAACCGTCGCGCAGGTTATCCGCATGTGAGCTTTACCTTCCTCGGCTTCACCTTTAGGCCGAGGAAGGCGCTCAGCAAACAAGACCAGCTCTTCACGAGCTTCCTTCCGGGAGCGAGTGCGGATGCCTTAAAGCGGATGCGGCAAGCGGTACGCAGGTGGCGACTCAATCGCCAAACCCACGTGACGCTGGTCGACGTGGCTCGGCTCTACAATCCAGTGATACAGGGGTGGTGGCAATACTATGGCTCGTTCTATCGGACAGCCATGCTTGGCATCTTCCAGCACATTGACCGCGCGCTTGAACGCTGGGCCCGACGAAAATACAAGGCCCTTCATAGGCGCAAGCGGCGCATTAGCCAATGGCTGGACAAGATGCGGACTGTGGTACCCCGGCTGTTTCATCACTGGCGAGTGACCGGGCAGCAAGGTTGGATAACGGGAGCCGTATGACGCGAGAGTGTCACGTACGGTTCTGCGAGCGGCTGCGGGGGCAGTTCCCGCGGCCGACTCACCATTTCGGCAGTGCGACCTGAAAGTCGCATGGGTTTCTGTTCCGCAGGTTAACGCCCGACGGAACCGACTGTTCCACCACTCGTTCCCTACCCAGACAGGCGTGGCCGGTAACAGCCGGGTCTGAAGCTCTGGGGACAATGTAACCGCCGATATTTCGGTAGGTCGAACCGCGAGGCCAGACTGAATCTGCCAGCATCAAGGCGGAGAGGCGCTAGGGATGAACAGGTACCCGCCAACTGCACGGGGGTGATGGTGCTCGCTTGGCGACTGGCTTCTTGCTGGAGGTTAGAGATTGCTTCGGCAATTGCCTTGGTCTGAGCCACATAGCTGCCGGATAGGTTGGCAATCACAATGCAGCAACGCGGTAACTCCAGAGCGGCGCTCATCAGGCAGCTGAGTGTGTAGGTGCTCACGGTAGCCAGCGTACCGCCGCCGATGACAGTAGTGCTCGCGTTTTCAAGGTAGGGCGGCAACTCATCGAGCATGATCAGGGTCGGTTTGTCCCCGATAATTTTCTTCCAGCCAGCCTGATCGACCGCGCGAGGGCCATTGACCCAGTAGGGCTTGATGGCTTCCTCTTCGCCTAGTTGGGTAGTCGCGAATGATGGGGTTGAATGTGCATGCCTGCTTGACTGTCTTGAGCATCTGCTCGACTCCCTGAGAAATACTTAATCGTTGCTCGACTGACTGGAGGGTGGGGTGGGCTGCGGAATGGAAAGCTCCTGACTCACCTGCTGCAGAAACCACTCACGCATGGTCAACCCACGCGCCTTGAGTGCGGCGTAGATCTGCTGCTTTTGGGCAGGATCAACCTCGATCACAACGCGATTGCTAGTTTTCATAGGCATGGGCACCTGGCTTAGGTTTGTAACGTGACGTGATGTTATGTTCGAAGGGGAGGGGCTGGAAGCCCTGGCGTACATTAATTTATTTTCTCTTTTAGGAGCATCTTGAGGTAGGCCCCCGTGGCCTGGCCGTTACTTCTGCCAAGTACTAAAAACGGGGTACCGGCCGGTCATCATGGCCTTCGACTGCTCAGGGTTAAGATCCTGTTGTTGCTCCTGCCAGTTGCCTGATCAGACGAAACGTCCCCGGTATGAGCGGCGGGCTGCTAGTCCAGATGCCGACTCGCCTGGGGACCAGCCCGAATTACACCGGGACTTATGGGCTGAGTGGGCAGCTATCGCAGGAACCACAGCAAGGCTTGCCGTGCATGGAGTCCCAATATTGCCGCTCAGCCTCTTCCCAGTCCCGCAATGCGAAAGCCAGTTCGGTAGCCTGCTTTGCATGGTCATGGCAGCGTCGAATTCGTTTAGGACGGCGGCGTCCATACAGGCCGCAGAAGCAGCGCCTTTTTTGGTTGATTACCCGCCGGGACTTTTCCCACACGCTAAACAAAGGCACTGTTCCGGAGATCACATCCAAGATAGGTCGCTCTTTGGACTTTCTGCGCTTGAGCCCTAGCTGATTTACCGCAAGATCGTTAGCGATTTTGCCACTGATTGCGCTCGCAGCCTTCTGCGCTCGCAGTTGATGTCGAGCTGCGTCGCCGTGTGCCCACGCGGAACCATTCGGCCATCTGCGCAGAGTGCGAGCGCGCTCTTGAAGCTTTAGGTATTTGTAGATTGTCTCAAGCCAGGCACGAGCGGACGGCTCGTCTGAGACAGGAAGCGGATTGGCGCCCGCGTAAAACAGACAGAACGTACCATCATAATTGATGTGCCGTTCCGGGCAAAAGCCTGGCAAGTGATGTGGTGTGCTTTCGCGTGCTTCTATCCATTCACCGTCTTGGCGTAAATGCAGCTTGTAGGGGAGCGTTCTCCCGTCCACCAGCCGAATCGGAAGATCAAGCGTTGCTGTCTGCGGAACGGATGTTACACAGGTACCCCCGAAATCTGGGGCGACCTGTGCAATCAGGTCGAGCGCTGTGCTCAACGGCTGCCGTCTACTTTCTGGCGGGAGTGGGGCTGCACCTGACGCTCATCTGCGCGAATGATGGCGGCGGAACCCGCATAGGCTTCCGAGCGAGCTTGCTTCGCAGATGCGTCCCCATCATCTGCCAGGGCTTCGGTAGCTTCGTTGTAGTCCAGGTGTGATGTCTTACGACTCTTCCCAAACAGGTTCTGCACAGCTTTCGATGCTGCGTCGTAAGCTACTTGCCCGATCGCGGTTTCCACCCCCGAACACGCGCATTGGCGTTTCTCAGACTCGATCACGCTACGCCCGATAGCGCACCTAACTCTATTACCCTTGGCGCCCAGGCGCGTGACGGCTATTGGGCCCAGATCGAAGCCAATCGCGAGGCCGAGGTCGCCGGTTTCAATACCTTCGGCGTTCAGCCGCTCAATTGCGAGATTGAAGCTGCTGCGCAGTGCACCTGCTAGCCGTGTGGCCTCGGATACTGACTTCTCTTCGTCAGTAGTATGCGCGGTGCCGTCACAGGATAGGGCTTGCACGCAGTCTCCGATGAAGCGCACCCGGCGCCCTTCGAAGTCGGAAGTCACGACCCGCTCCAGCTCGGAGCGGATGACATGCAAAGTCCGCACGACATCGTCGGTCTTCTCGTTGATGTGATCGGCCACGTAGGCTGTGAAGCCATCAATATCGGCGTAGAGGCTCACCATCTCCTGTCGCTTCGAGTTGGCCGGAGTCAGCGAGTAAATGTCCATATCACGCAGGGGTGGGGTTTGGCGGGAAAACTGGTAACCGCCAATGGGGTTCTTTTTCAGATCCTCACGCCACTCCTCGACGATCTCGTCGGACGTGACATCCAGCTTGGCCGCATCCTGACATGCCTTGATCTCTATCGCGGTTAGGGCAGATTTTTCCGGCTCATCGCTTTCCGCAAGGCCGATGGCCTTACGAGCATTGTTGGTCAGATAGATACCCCTGGCCTTGTTATTACTGGCCAGTTTCGCGGCATGGTTCGCTGGATCGCCCAGGAACAAGGGTTCGCGGTACCCGCTGCGGCCATTGTTTACAGCAAGAGCTAGGCCGGTATCGATGCCAATTCGAACCTTGGCTGCTGGGATTTGCTCATCGTCGTCGCCCGTCTCTGCAAGCACGTCAATGATCAATTGCGCAGTCGCAACGGCGCGTTGAACACGCTTGGTCTCAGCGCCGGACTCAGTGTTGTACGGCTTAGTGAAAAGGGAGTGCAGCCGCTGACTGTGGAAGTCGACGCGGCGCGCATCAACCTTGTTGAGAATTCGCTTGACTGCCCGGTAGTGCTGGTCAAGAAAGCGCAGCGTGCGCTTGTGACACTCTGTGCCCTCGACTGCAGTGATGTTCAGCATGTCCTCGAGATTCATGATGTCCGCATACATGTGGACCCCATCCACGCGGTACGCGGTACTGGTAGGAATCGATTCCAACGACATGTCGCGCACGTAATCCTTGATGGTGATTTCCTCAACATCAGCGATCTTCTGGTCTATGTGTTTTGCAGCGCGATCATGGTTCCAGCTCTTGCTCATCGATCACTCCTTCGGGTGATTGGGCGCGCTGCAATGCGGTAGGCAAGCGCATGCCAAATTTGCTTGTTGACAGATATCCGTTACTTCGGTCCTAGCTTGTTGAAAATGGTGCGTAGCTGATTGCAGGCTGGAGATAGGCTGGAGGGCAGCTGGTCTTCACTTTTCGTTAGGCGATATCCGATGGTTGTCAGCCCTTTCAGATCTGACGGCAGATGTACCTCGTCACCCCTAGGCTCAAGAAGGAAGGTTCGTGCCCTGCCAAGTCGTCCTACGAACAGGCCAAGCTCGAAAATGACGTTGTCGCGCGGCGTATTCTTGGTTTCCTCGCGCATTGTGACGGAGTCGTCCGGCTGTGCGATTGCGATGGCAAAATCGCACTCGTCCAGTTGCTCTTCGAGGCTTTCAAGGGCGTACTGCGATGCGCGGAAAACGCCTTGTGTCCAGGTCTTTACGAAGAACTTGTCGTGCTCAAGGTTATTCTCGATTGCCCGGGCAATAGGGAGTGCCTCGACCGAGCAAATGATGAATACGTGGGATGACTGATGGGCAGGAAGCACCATGTCGTTTCGCTGGTGTAGTCGATCGACCAGTTGCCGAGTGACCTGTCGCCAAACCGAGGGATACGCGTCCGCAATGGACTTGAAGTCTGCCGCGCTGACCTTCAAGACAATCGAGGGCTCGGTGGCCAGTACAGTAGCAGAGCGCTTCGCTGTTGGGACCAGAGCAGCCATTTCTCCGACGTGATCGCCGCCCCCTCGTGTTGCGACTTCACGATCATGGACCTTCACCTGGAAATGCCCTGTGATGATGAAATAAACCTCGGAGTCCTCCGCGTCCTCGGTAATGAGCACAGCATCCTTAGCGATCTCCTCCAGCGTTCCTACCTCTGCGAGGCGGCGTGCTAGGTCTTGATTTCCGAGTACCAGCTTCTGCTCAAGCAGTACTTCCTCAAGAACGGCGCGGCCTGACGGCCCTTCAAAGCGATCGATCAACTTCCCAGTAGTCATGATGGTGAGCATTCCCTTGCGAAGAGGTTGCGGGGGCGTTCACAGAGAAATGGGGACGTGCGTCACCCTTTCAAGGGGCGCTGAAGAAAAGATCTGGGCATGGCGGGCGCTCAGGGACGCAGGTTCAAACTCTGTTTGATTGCATTCGGGAGTAGTGGGCCGAATGTTCAGTGTCAAACATTTTGTGCTGTAAGACCTGACGTGCTCTGGTACACCTGTCAAACCTTCTCTTGATTGGCGTCAGTTTTTGTCAATCAATGGGGGTGAGTTTGACGGTCAATGGGGAGTCGCCGAAATAGCATCATAGGTAGGGATTACGGGCGATTTGGCGGTGTCAATCGAAGGAACGTAATTTGATACCTGACATTATTGGCCGGACGACCCGCTGGTGGCCGAGGCCACTGCCCGGGCCAAGCCACGCAAGTAGTCGACGGCGCTCAGAGCACCCGGGTCAGGTCGTCGTCGAGGAAGTGCCGGAAACTCAGGCGCTGGCCGTCGGCGAAGTCGAAGTGGCTGTCCAGGGTCGGGCCGTTGAGGACGAACTCCAAGGCCAGCAGGCGCACACCGGCCAGGCCGCGCTGCCGGCCGAGGTCGTGCAGGCGGTACTCGCCCGGGCCTTCGTCGTTCTCGCAGGGCCGCGGCGCTTCGCCGCTGCGCCAGAACACCGTCTCGCCCTCGAAGTAGAGGCGATACCAGCGTTGCTCGAACTGCAGGTAGACCACGTTCACCGGATCGGCCGGACGGCCTTCCCACCACCATTCCTGGATCAGCAGCGACTGGCAGACCTGTCCGCGCAGGGCGGGCTGTTCGCCGTTGATCGTGCAGCAGGGGATGGCGGTATGCATCGGGCTCCTCCTCCGGGGTCGGTTCACAGCAGGGACAGGTCGGCGCCGTCGCTCCGCAACTGGTCGTAGGCCTGGTCCAGGCGGTCGCGCAGCGCTTCGGCGCCGGGAATGTGGCGCGAGACGATCATCCGCAGCGGCAGGCGGTACAGTTCCTGGCTTGCCAACGCCTGGCGGCTGGCCGCTTCCACCGGCGCCTGGTAGTCGAGCAGGTAGTCGCCGCGCCCGAGTTCGAGCATGCGCAAGGCGGCGTGGTGGGTGCCGGTGCGGTACAGGCGCAGGTGCAGGTTGGGGTCCTGGATGAAGTCGGTGACCGGTTTCCAGTAGCTGTAGCCGCTGATCAGGATCAGCCGGCGTCCGGCCAGGTCCTGGGGAACCCGCGGTGCCGGCTGGTGCGCCGGGTAGTACAGGTTCAGGCTGACGTGGCCGAGCACGCGCCGCGCCTGGAGGGTGTCGGCGGCCAGCTCCGGCTTGGCCGCGCCGGCCCACAGCGCCACGCTGCCATCCTGCAGCCCCAGGTACAGGCGCGCGCTGGGCAGGGCGCGGAACGCCGGACGATAGCCGGCCCGCTCCAGCAGCAGGCGGACCAGGCGGGCGCCGGAACCGGCGGCGTGGCCATCCCGGGCGGTATAGATGTAGGGGGGGAATTCGTAGTAGCCGACGTTCAACGACGGCCTTGCGTCCTGCGCATGGAGCTGCGGGGCGGCCAGCAGGGCGAACGCCAGCAGCGCGAGCAGGGGCGTTGTGGTGCGTAGGGGCATGGTGTGCGGCCTTGCCGTTTTTTGTTGTTATGAATGGGGGCGAAGCATGCGGCGCGCCGGGCCGCTTGTCCAGCCCGGCGCGCGCCCGGTCAATGGGGCAGCAGGAAGCGCGCGGCGAGCGGCAGGTGGTTGGAGATCTGCAGCGTATCGCTGCGCCGGACCCGGGCATCGAGACGGGTCAGCGAGGGGCTGTGGAACAGGTAGTCGAGGGTCCGATCCGGCCCCTGGACCCGTGGGTCGTTGGGGAAGTGCGTGTACCAGCGAACCTGGTCGACGCCACTGGCCTCTTCCAGCGACGGCACCATCGGGAAGCGCCCGCTCAGGACGGCCAGTTCGCTGTCTTCCCGGTAGGGCGCGCGCAGCGGCGCCAGCAGGTAGGGATACTGGCCGGGCGGCAGCAGGTTGAGGTCGCCGCCGAGCAGCCAGGGCGTGCGCCTGGCCTGCAGTTCGTCGAGCAGCGTACGGGTGGTCTCGACCTGGCGCTCGAGGGTGTCGTCGTTCGCCTGCGGGCGGTCGAAGCGGGCGTTGAGCACGGCCAGCTCGCCGCCGCCGTCGATCGGCAGGTGGCTGACCAGGATCGCCGGGCGCGGCCCGAACAGGCGGTCGAACAGCCCGCCATCGCGTGGCGGCAACTGGCGCCGCTCGGCGCTATCGATGCGATAGCGGCTCAGGGTGGCCTGCTTGCGGCCGACGCTGCCGAAGATGTGCGGCGTCGGCACGAAGGCCGACTTCCACTCGTAGGCCTGGGCGCTGCAATGGTAGAGATCGTTGATGCGCTCCTGGATCAGCGCCAGTTGGTCCTGATCGTCGGTGGCGCTGGAGCCGTCGTCGATCTCCTGGAGCAGGACCAGGTCCGGCTGCTCGTCGCGGATCACCCGGACCACCTCGTCGAGGGTGAACGCCAGGTCTTCGGCGGTGGGGCGCTGGTCCGGGCCGGTGGCATCCGGCAGGTCGTCCCAGAAGACGTAGCGCTTGCCGGCCAGGTACTGGATGTTCCAGGTCATCACCTTCAGGGCCTGCCCCGGCTTCAGCGCCGGCGCGGCGCCCTGGCAATGCAGGGGCGCGGCTTCGCGATCGGCGGGTTGCCAGCTCAGCAGGTAGCTGGCGAGCAGGGCACCGCCGACCAGCAGGAGCAGGCCGACGAACAGCAGGTTGCGTAGACGGGGCAGTGACATCGCAATCGAGACTATGCTGGAAAGGACCAGAGCATAGAGCTTGCCGCCGCGCATTTCACCCTTGCAGGTCGAATTGACGCAAGGGTTCGCGTTTTTTCGAGCGGGAGGGTACCGCATGCCGCGCAAGGTATTCAGCAGCCAGGCCTACCGCCACAAGGTGGTGCTGGTCAGCGGCGGCTGTTCCGGCATCGGTCGCGCGCTGGCGCTGCGTTTCGCCCGGGCCGGTGCGCGACTGGCGATCCTCGACCTCGACCAGGCGGCGCTGGACAGTTTGGTCCAGCACCTGCGCGACCATCTCGGCGGCGAGGCGCTCGGCCTGCGCTGCGACGTCGCCGACGCCGATGCGGTGGAGCGTGCCGTGGCGCTGGCGGTGGAGCGCTTCGGCGGCATCGACGTGCTGGTCAATAACGCCGGCATCACCCACCGCGGTACCTTCGCCGAAACCGGCCTGGGGGTTTTCCGCAAGGTCATGGCGGTGAACTTCTTCGGCGCCGTGCATTGCACCCGCGCGGCGCTGCCGAGCCTGCTCGAACGGCGCGGACAGATCGTCGTGCTCGGTTCGCTGACCGGTTTCGCCCCGTTGCTCTACCGCAGCGCCTACAACGCCAGCAAGCATGCCTTGCACGGTCTGTTCGATACCCTGCGGATGGAGCTGGAAGGCACCGGCGTCAGCGTGACCCTGGCCTGCCCGGGATTCACCGCCACCGACCTGCGCAAGAACGCGCTGGTCGGCGATGGCTCGGTGACTCGCCAGCCGGTGCAAGTGCTGGGCAGCCAGGTGGCATCGCCGGTGGAGGTCGCCGAGGCGATCTTCCAGGGCGCCGCGCGGCGCCGGCGCCTGCTGGTGCTGTCCAACGTCAACTGGCGGGCGCGGCTGCTGGCGCGCTTCTTTCCGCGTCTCTTCGAAAAGCTGCTGGTGCCGCGCCTGTCGGGACTCAAGCCGCAACCCTGACGGTGCTCAGTGGGCGTGGTCGTGGGCGTCGAAGCCCTGGCTCATGTCCCAGTAGGAGGCCTCGACCTTGTGCCCGTCGAGGTCGCGGATGAAACACCCGTAGTAGGGCTCGCCGTACAGCGGACGCGGGCCCGGCGCGCCCTCGTCGCGTGCGCCGGCGGCCAGGGCCGCGGCGTGGAAGGCGTCGACCTGGGCCTTGCTGTCGGCGAAGAAGCCGACGTGGCTGCCGTTGCCGACGCTGGCGGGACGGCCGTCGATCGGCGCCTGCACCCAGAACTCCGGATAGAGCTTGCCGTAGGCTACGGCGCCGGGGTATTCGAGGATCACCTTGCAGCCGAGGGCGGCCATCACCGCGTCGTAGAAGGCTCGGGCACGGGGAAAGTCGTTGGTGCCGATGGACAGGTGGGAAATGCAGCTGGGGTTGGCCGATTCGTCGCTCATGGTCCGTTCCTCGAGGCAGGGCTCGTCAAGCATAGGCCAGCGCGGCGAATCGGCGCGCGGCGCCGTTCACATCCCGTTGCGTGGCGCCGGACCGAGGCTGTAGATGCGGAAGGCGACGATGGTCAACAGCAGCTGGAAGAACCCGCTGAGCGCATGCAGGGCGACCCGCAGCACGACGGCGTCGCCGGCCGAATCGGCGAGCCAGGCTTCCAGGCTCCAGACCGGCAGCAGGATCACCAGCGAACAGGCGAGGATCAGGAAGAATCGCCCACGGGTGAACTCGAAGCTTTCCCGCAGCGCCTGCAGCGGACTACGGCCGCGCAGCACCAGGCAGAATTCGGCGAAGGACAGCTTCACCATGACGAAGATGCCCGGCAGGATCAGCAGCGACAGGCCGAGCACGATCAGCAGCGAAGTCAGCGCCGCGAGTAGCGCGAAGGCTGGCCACAGGCGCAGCGCGGCGCTCCACAGCTGGCCGACGCGAGGCCGCTCGTCGCGCCCGCGCGCGTCCATGAACAGGATCAGGGCTGCGGTGTAGAGCGGGTAGAAGAGCAGTCCGGCGACCAGGCTCCAGGCGCCCATCTGCTGGGGGCCGACGGCTTCGTCGATCTGCTGCTGGAGCAGGCTTTCGAGGAATATCCAGGGCAGGCAGAGCGGCACCAGGGTGGTCAGGTGGCGGGTGAAGAAGAACCAGGCGTCACGCAGCGGCAGCAGAGGATTCATCGCGGGTCGGCAGATCGGATACGAGCCCGCGACTCTAACCCAGCCGGCCGCCGAGGCCAACGCCTGGCGGCCGCCGTTGCCGTTCAGGCCGCTTCGCGAGCCTGGGCCTGCTCCAGTTCGCGGACCAGCGGCAACACGTGCTTGCCGAAATACTCCACTTCTTCGTGGAAGTGCAGGAAGGCCGACAGCACCAGGTCGACCCCGGCCGCCTTCAGCGCGACGATGCGCTCGGCGATCTGCCGTGGCGTGCCGATCAGGTTGGTCTTGAAGCCGTCGTTGTATTGCACCAGGTCTTCGAAGGTGGATTTGGCCCAGTTGCCATCGCCCTCCGGCGAGGCCTTGCCGGCCTGTTTCACCGCGTCGCCGAAGGCGTTCACCGCCTCGTAGTCGGCCTTGGCGATGATCTCGTCGAGCACCGCCCGCGCTTCCTCCTCGGTGTCGCGGGCAATGATGAAGGCGTTCACTCCGACCTTGACCGAATGGCCGTTGGCCGCCGCCTTGGCGCGGATGTCCTCGACCTGGGCGCGGATGCCGTCGATGCTGTTGCCGTTGGTGAAGTACCAGTCGGACACGCGCGAGGCCATGTCCCGCGCCGCCCGCGAGCTGCCGCCCTGGAAGATTTCCGGGTGCGGCTGCTGGATCGGCTTGGGTTTCAGGGTGTAGTCGTGGAAACGATAGAAATCGCCCTTGAAGGTGAAGTTTTCCTCGGTCCAGATGCCTTTCAGCACGCGGATGAACTCCTCGGAGCGCCGATAGCGTTCGTCGTGCTCCAGCCAGGGTTCGCCGATGCCGGTGAACTCTCCCTTGAACCAGCCGCTGACGATGTTCACCGCGACCCGGCCATTGGTCAGTTGGTCGATCGTCGCCAGTTGCTTGGCCACCACCGCCGGATGCCAGGGGCCAGGCAGGATCGCCGCGATCACCTTGAGCTTCTCGGTGGCCGCCAGCAGGGCGTGGCTGATGGCCACCGACTCGTGCTGGTACTCGGCGCCGTAGCCGGCGGTGAAGCGGATCTGCGAGAGGGCGTAGTCGAAGCCGTTGCGTTCCGCCAACTGGGCCAGCTTGCGGTTGTAGTCGATGTCCCAGCTGGTGCGTTGCTCGATCTTGCTCACCACCAGGCCGCCGCTGACGTTGGGGACCCAGTAGGCGAAGCGGATCGGCTGTTGCTCTTGGCTCATCGGGGGTATCTCCGGGTAGGGGCGTGGTCCGGTGTCTATGAAGGAACCGTGCCATCCCGGATTCATGTTTTCGAATCAATGGCTTATGGGGGATATGGCGGAACCGGCCTGTCTTCTGCCGGACAGCCCTGTTGTCCCGCTGTTGCCCGGCAGACAGTCAGGCCGGCAAGCGCTGCAACAGTTCGGCGGCGCGCAGAACCACGGCGTACTCGCCGTGCAGGTTGGCCAACGCCATCGCATGCACCTCGTCGGCGCTGCGCGGGGTGCCGTGGAAATCGGGCTTGGCGAAGGTGAAGCAGGCGTCGGCCACTACCCAGGTCTGGAAGCCGAGGTTGCCGGCGCTGCGTGCGCTGGCTTCCACCGAGTTCTCCGTGGCTACCCCGACGAGCGCCACCTGGCGGATGTCGCGGACATGGAGCCAGCGTTGCAGGCCGCTGTTGATGAAGGCGTCGGGAACGTTCTTCTCGAACACCGCCTCGTCGTCGCGCGGCGCCAGCGCTGGCTGGAACTCCACGCCAGGCTGGCCGGGCGCGAAGGGCGAGCCGGGCTGCCGGGATACGTGCCGGACGTGCACCACCGGCCAGCCGGCGGCGCGCCAGGCGGCAAGCAGTTCGACGATGCGCGCCTCGGCGCCGGGATTGTTGCGCGGCGGCAGGTCGTGGCGCTGCATGCCGCGTTGCAGGTCGACGATCAGCAGGGCGACCTGGGACCGTGCGGAGCGCTGGGCATCGTCATTCATCGGGAATTCACCGGAGGAACTTGAGATCGTGCAGGGTGCTCCAATATTTCCCTTTGGTGCAATCCATCCTTCCTTCTCGAAATGCAGTCGAGGCGTGCGATGAAATCCGATGAGAAAACCCTGATCGACGGCCTGTTCAGCCGCCTGCGCGAGGCCGAGGGGCAGTCCGCTCCGCGTGACGCCGAGGCCGAGGCGCAGATCAACCAGCACCTGGTGCGGCAGCCGGCGGCGCCGTACTACATGGCGCAGGTGGTGCTGATCCAGGAAGCCGCGCTGAAGCGCCTCGACCAACGGGTGAAGGAACTCGAGGCGCAGGTCGCCCAGCTGCAGCAGAGCCGTCCGAGCAGCGGCGGCTTCCTCTCCGGCCTGTTCGGTGGCGGCGCGCGCGACGAGCCGGCGCCGAGCCAACCGGGGCGCCCGGCGGGCTGGGGCGAGACGCGTTTCTCCAATCCGGCGGCGGCCGGCGACATGCGCCCGGGTATGGCGCCCGCCGCGGCGGCCGCGCCTTCGCGGGCCAGCGGCTTTCTCGGCGGCGCGCTGCAGACGGCCGCCGGGGTCGCTGGCGGGATGCTGGTGGCCGACCTGCTCACCGGCATGTTCCGCCACAGCCAGCCGCAGGAAATCGTCGAGGTGATCCAGGACGTCCCGGTGGATAACCTCGACGCCAGCCAGTTTGCCGATCCCGAGCCGGCGCCCGAGCGCTTCGCCGATAGCGACTATCCCGCCGACGGCGGTTTCGCCGATGGCGATTTCAGCGACAGCGACTTCAACGACGACTCCAGCTTCCTCGGCGACGACGATTTGTTCACCTGACCGTTAGGGTTGCGGGCCGTGGGCTGCGATAATGGTGGCCCACTGCCGTCGTTCCGGAGTTCCCCTTGAGTCGTCCCGAGTCGCCCGCGGCGAAGAAGATCGCTGTCTTCGCCGATGTGCAGAACCTCTACTACACCGTGCGCCAGGCCTACGGCTGCCATCTCAACTACGCCGCCCTGTGGGCAGACATCGCTCGCGGCGGGAGCATCGTCGAGGCCTATGCCTACGCCATCGACCGCGGCGACCCGCGTCAGCAGCAGTTCCAGCAGATTCTGCGCAACCTCGGTTTCACGGTGAAGCTGAAGCCCTACATCCAGCGTGCCGACGGCTCGGCCAAGGGTGACTGGGATGTCGGCATCACCATCGACGTACTGGATGCCGCGCCACGGGTGGACGAAGTGGTGCTGCTGTCCGGTGACGGCGACTTCGATCTGCTGCTGGAGAAGGTCATCCGCGCCCACGGCGTCGTGGCTACGGCCTACGGGGTGCCTGGCCTGACCGCCAACGCGCTGATCCGAGCGGCGTCGCGCTACGTGCCGATCGAGGGCGGACTGCTGCTCAAGGGCTGACCGGCCGCGCTCCAGAGGACGATGGGAGACGGCGAATCCGCTAGAATGCCGTCCGTTTCCTTTTTTCCGAGTCGCTCATGACGTTCGCTTCCCTCGGTCTGCTCGACCCCCTGCTCAAGGCCCTCGAAGGGCTCGGCCACGGCACGCCTACGCCGATCCAGGCCCAAGCCATACCCCCGGCGCTCAAGGGCCGCGACCTGCTCGCCGCAGCACAGACCGGCACCGGCAAGACCGCCGGTTTCGCCCTGCCGTTGCTGCAGCGGCTGACCCTGGAGGGGCCGCAGGTCGCTGCGAACTCGGTGCGTGCACTGGTCCTGGTCCCGACCCGCGAACTGGCCGAGCAGGTCCACGCCAGCGTCCGCGACTACGGCCAGCACCTGCCGCTGCGTACCGCGGTGGCCTACGGTGGGGTCAGCATCAACCCGCAGATGATGAAGCTGCGCAAGGGAGTGGATATCCTCGTCGCCACTCCCGGGCGGCTGCTCGACCTGTATCGGCAGAACGCGGTGAAGTTCGCCCAGCTCCAGGCGTTGGTGCTGGACGAAGCCGATCGCATGCTCGACCTCGGTTTCGCCCGCGAGCTGGACGAACTGTTCGCCGCGCTGCCGCGCAAGCGCCAGACCCTGCTGTTTTCCGCGACCTTCTCCGACGCCATCCGCACGCTGGCCCGTGAACTGCTGCGCGACCCGCTGTCCATCGAGGTCAGTCCGCGCAATACCGCGGCGAAGAGCGTCAGGCAATGGCTGGTGCCGGTGGACAAGAAGCGCAAGGCCGAGCTGTTCTGCCACCTGTTGCAGGCCAATCGCTGGCGCCAGGCGCTGGTCTTCGCCAAGACCCGCAAGAGCGTCGAGGAACTGGTCGGACTGTTGCAGCGGCAGGGTATCGCCGCCGACTCGATCCATGGCGACAAGCCGCAGCCGGCGCGGCTGCGCGCCTTGCAGCGGTTCAAGGCCGGCGAGGTAGACCTGCTGGTAGCCACCGACGTGGCCGCGCGTGGCCTGGATATCGAGGAAATGCCGCTGGTGGTCAACTTCGACCTGCCGATCGTCGCCGAGGACTACGTGCATCGCATCGGCCGTACCGGCCGTGCCGGTGCCTCCGGCCAGGCGGTGTCGCTGGTCTGCGCCGACGAAGTGGAGCTGCTGGCGGCGATCGAAACACTGATCGGGCAGACCCTGCAACGCCGCGAGGAGCCCGACTTCGAGCCGGAGCACCGGGTGCCGCAGACCGCACCGGGCGGCGTGGTGCTGAAGAAACCGAAGAAGCCGAAGAAACCCAAGGCCGCGGAGAGCGTCGGCAAGCCCGGCAAGATCCACTTGGGCAGTTGGTTCGACAGCAGCGCGCCGACGGTCAAGGCGGTGCGCAAGGCACCGGGCTTCGGCGCGGGTGCGGCGGGCAAGCCGAAGAAGCGGCCGTCCGGCAAATAGCGAGGCGCTGGCGTACCGGTCTCTAGCGCCTGCCGCGCAACCAGGCCAGCGCGCCGAGTCCGGCCACGCGCCCGCTGGCGAAGCAGGCGGTCAACAGGTAGCCGCCGGTGGGCGCCTCCCAGTCGAGCATTTCCCCAGCGCAGAACACGCCGGGCAGGCCATCGAGCATCAGGTTGTGGTCGAGCGCCTCGAAGCGTACGCCGCCGGCGCTGCTGATCGCTTCGTCCAGCGGACGCGGGCGCAGCAGCGTCAGCGGCAGGCGCTTGATCGCCGCCGCCAGGCGGGCCGGCTCGGTATAGGTGGCGGCGGGGGTGAGTTCACGCAGGAGGCCGGCCCGAACCCCATCGATGCCCAACTGGCTGCGCAGGTGATTGGCCATCGACCTGGAACCGCGCGGGCGAGCCAGGGCTGCCTCGATCTGCTCGCGACGCCTGTTCGGCAACAGGTCCAGCCATACTTCGGCCGAGCCCCGTGCCTCGATCCGTTCGCGGATGGCGGCGGAGAGGGCATAGACCAGGCTGCCCTCGATACCGTCGCGGGTCACGACGAATTCGCCCTGGCGCGGCGTTTCGCCCGCCAGTCCCATGGCCACCGGTTTGACCGGAGCGCCGGAGAACTTGTCGCGAAACAGCTCGCTCCAGCCGTCGATCTCGAAACCGCAATTGCTTGGCCGCAGGGGCTCGACCTCGATGCCACGGGCGCGCAGCAGGGGCACCCAGGCGCCGTCGGAGCCCAGGCGCTGCCAACTGCCGCCACCGAGCGCCAGGATCACGGCGTCGGCGCGTATCGACAGGCGCTCGGCGGCGCTCTGGATGTCCAGCGTACCGTCCGCGTTCCAGCCCAGCCAACGGCAGCGGGTGTGGATGAGCACGCCTTGCTCGCGCAGGCGCTTGAGCCAGGCACGGAGCAACGGCGCGGCCTTCATGTCGGAGGGGAACACCCGGCCGGAACTGCCGACGAAGGTGTCGATACCCAGGCCGTGGATCCAGGCGCGCAACGCATCCGCGTCGAATTCGCCGAGCAGTGCGGCGATTTCCTTCTGGCGCCTGCCATAGCGGCCGAGGAATTGTTCCCTGGCCTCGGCATGGGTGATGTTCATGCCGCCGACGCCCGCGAGGAGGAATTTCCGGCCGACCGAGGGCATGGCGTCGAACACTTCCGTGCGTACGCCCGCCTGGCTCAGGACCTCCGCGGCCATCAGGCCTGCGGGACCGCCGCCGACGATGGCGACCTGGGGGGAAGGGGAGGATGCTTGACTGGGCATGTGGACGACGAGCGAGACCTGGGGAAACCGGCGTGCAGTGTAACCGAGGCGAAGACCGCCTCCGAGCCTTGTCGATGCCACCTGGTCCGCTCGCCGTGCGCCTGGTCAGGAACTGATCAACCGTCGCAAGGCCAGGCACGATGCGCTGCGCGAAGCGTTTTTCGCACCTTATCCACAGGCGGTTCCACACGCTTTGTGGAAATCCGCCGACGCTCGTCGCGTGGCAGGAACGGCTTCCGGTCGCGCTTGCCCGAAGGTGCCCTAGGCCTTGGCTTCGACAGCCAAGCGCCAGGTCAGTGGATCAGCGAATTGCGCTTGGCGAACTCTGCGAGGTCGACCAGCGAACCCAGGCCGAGCTTCTGCAGCAGGCGGGTCTTGTAGGTGCTGACGGTCTTGTTGCTGAGGAACAGCTTCTCGCCGATGGCCTTGTTCGAATAGCCCATGGCGAGATGCTGGAGGACGATCATCTCGCGGTCGGAGAGCAGGCCGATAAGCTCGCTTTCGGAAATGCGTTCCGGCGGGGTGCCGAGGGTATCGAACGTGAGCGAAGGAAAGAACGTGTAGCCAGCGGTCACCGCGTTCAGGGCGTTGATCAGGTTGTTCAGGTCTTCTTCCTTGTTGACGAACCCACGGGCACCGACCTGGATGCAGCGCTTGCAGAACGCCTCTGCGGATTGCGAAGTGAGTACCAGCACCTGGCTACGCAGTCCCAGGGACTTGATCCGCGAGATCACGGTCAGGCCATCGAGCTTGGGAATGCCGATGTCGAGAATCACCACGTCCGGTTCGTGCTCCCGGACCAACTGGATGGCATCCACGCCATTGTCCGTCTCGGCGACCACCTGCAGACCATGCTTTTCCAGCAGGACGCGCACGGCGAGACGGATGACGGGGTGGTCGTCGACGATCAGGACGGTATGCATAAATTCGATTTACCTTGAGGGACCGGGACAGGGTCGGGATTCGATTTCCCGGGCGCTGCCGCCGGTGGTCATCCATGTTGGGCGCTAGGCCGAGATCGCCGTCCAGAATAGCCTGTTAAGGCGGGGCGACTCGGTTTTTCATGTGGAACCATGCTAATCCAACCGAACCTCCAAATCAGTAGGAAAATTCCCACAAAGCATGGGGACTTGTCCCATAGGTCTAGTAAGGGAAACACAGCAGTATATCGCCGGTATTTCCTGGAAACCCTGTGTGGACCGTGATGAATGATTTGAATGTTCTGGTGTTGGAGGATGAGCCTTTTCAGCGCCTGGTAGCCGTCACAGCCCTGAAGAAAGTGGTGCCCGGATCGATCCTCGAGGCGGCGGACGGCAAGGAGGCGGTGGCGATCCTGGAGTCCTGCGGACACGTCGACATCGCTATCTGCGACCTGCAGATGAGCGGCATGGACGGCCTGGCGTTCCTTCGCCACGCAAGCCTGAGCGGCAAGGTCCATTCGGTGATCCTCAGCAGCGAGGTGGATCCCATCCTGCGCCAGGCCACCATTTCGATGATCGAGTGCCTGGGCCTCAATTTTCTCGGCGACCTCGGCAAGCCATTCAGCCTGGAGCGGATCACCGCCCTGTTGACCCGCTACAACGCTCGTCGCCAGGACCTGCCGCGACAGATCGAAGTCGCCGAGCTGCCCTCCGTGGCGGACGTGGTGCGCGGCCTCGACAACGGCGAGTTCGAAGCCTACTACCAGCCCAAGGTGGCCCTGGATGGCGGCGGCCTGATCGGCGCCGAGGTCCTGGCACGCTGGAACCACCCGCATCTCGGCGTATTGCCGCCGTCGCATTTCCTCTATGTGATGGAAACCTACAACCTGGTCGACAAGCTGTTCTGGCAACTGTTCAGCCAGGGGCTGGCGACGCGCAGGAAGCTGGCGCAGTTGGGGCAGCCGATCAACCTGGCGTTCAACGTCCATCCTTCGCAACTGGGTTCGCGTGCCCTGGCCGAGAACATCTCGGCGTTGCTGACCGAGTTCCACCTGCCGCCCAGTTCGGTGATGTTCGAGATCACCGAGACCGGGTTGATCAGCGCTCCTGCCAGCAGCCTGGAGAACCTCGTGCGTCTGCGGATCATGGGCTGCGGCCTGGCGATGGACGATTTCGGCGCCGGTTATTCGTCCCTCGACCGGCTCTGCGAGTTTCCCTTCAGCCAGATCAAGCTGGACAGAACCTTCGTCCAGAAGATGAAGACCCAGCCCAGGAGTTGCGCCGTCATCAGCAGTGTCGTGGCGTTGGCGCAGGCGCTGGGAATTTCCCTGGTGGTGGAAGGGGTGGAGAGCGACGAACAACGGGTACGCCTGATCGAACTCGGTTGCTCCATAGCCCAGGGCTACCTGTTCGCCCGGCCGATGCCGGAACAGCACTTTCTCGACTATTGCTCCGGATCCTGACGCCGCCGCCCTGGCCTCGGCTGCCTCTAGCCGAACGCCGGGCCTCGCGCCGGACGCGTTTCCTTTCCATACAACTGCCGGCCCTGCCGCACAGACCTTTCATGCGATCAAAACTATTCCTGCTGTTCTTCTGCCTGCTGCTGTCGGGCGGACGCCTGTTCGCCGTCGAAGCGCATCCGTCCCTGACGCTGTTCAGCCAGTTGCGCATCGAGCACGAGGACATGGCGATCGCCGAGGACGACTGGGCCTGGCTGCGCCACAAGGGTCACCTGAGGCTCGGCGCGGCGCTGGACGAGACCTCGCCCTTCAACGTCCGGCTCGACGACGAGAACTACGAAGGCATAACGGCGGACGTCGCCACGCTGGTCGGGCAGTTGCTCGGCATGCGCATCAAGGTCGTGAGCTTCGATACCCATGCGGATGCCGTGGCGGCGCTCGCTGCCGGAAAGATCGACCTGCTTGGCAGCCATTACAGCTCGGCGGGTGATTCCTCCCTGGTGCTCAGCCAACCCTATGCCCGTGATCGATTGGCGGTGTTCAAGCGGATGGGGGAAAAGCGCAACTCGCCGGAGGATCTCGCCGGACTCAGCGTGGCGGTGGCCCGGGAGCATGTCGGGGAATTGCGCCAGCGTTTCCCGCGGGCGCGTTTCGTGGTCTTCGGCAGCCATGACGAGGCCGTTGCCGCGGTGGCTTTCGGACATACCGACCTGTATCTCGACGATGTGCTCAGCGCCTACCACCGGATCAATCGGTCCTATTACGGCTACGTGAGGTTCGAGCGGTTTGCCGATGCCCGCCTGGAAGGGGGCTACGGCTTCCTCCTTCGTCGCGGCGACACGAACCTGTTGCGCGTCGTCAACTCGGCCATCGGCGCGATCAACCAGGACCGTCTCGAAAGCATCGCCAGGCGCTGGGTCGGCAGCGGTTCCCTGCCAACGGGCCAGCGTATCGCGCTGACGCCGCAGGAGAGTCGCTGGATCGCTCGCCACCCGGTGGTGCGGTTGGTCATCAACGACGACCTGGCGCCGCTGGCCTTCTTCAATTCCGACGAGACCTTCTCGGGCATCGCCTCCGACCTGCTGGACATGATTTCCCGCCGCACCGGCCTGCATTTCCAGGTCACGCCTCGCAGTGGCGGCTTCCCCGAGCAGATCGGCGTATTGGCCAGGAAGGAGGCGGACCTGGCGATCATGAGCCGCAGCAGCAAGCGCGAGGAAATGCTGCGTTTCACCCGCTCGTTCCTGTCCACCTCGTACGTCCTCGTCACCCGGGCGGACGACAAGGGACGCGCGGAGAGCCCCGGAAGCCTCGACGGCAAGCGCATAGCGATTCCCGCCGGCCATGTGGGCATGCAACAGGTGCGCGAGCGCTATCCGCAGGCCTCGATGGTGGAGGTCGGCGTCGCGCTGGATGCCATGAACCTGGTCTACGAAGGACGGGCCGACGCGGCGGTGGTGCCCCTGGTCACCGCTCGCTACTACATCGTCCGGTTGTTCCGCGAGAGGCTGGCGATCGCCGACCTGGTTCCCATCGGTGCGGCCACCGCCCACTTCGCCGTTCGCCGAGGCGACGCCGAACTCCAGTCGATTCTCGACAAGGCCTTGCTGAGCATCTCGCCGGACGACCTGAGCGATATCGTCAATCGCTGGCGCTCGCCGCCGGGAATGAGCGGCCAGACCTGGGTCGACTACATCCTGGTGATCACCGAGATCCTGGCGATCGCAGCGGCCTTGCTGCTGCTCTGCCTGGGCTGGGTCACTTATCAGCGCCGGCAGATCAGGGTGCGCGCGCGGGTCGAACAGGCGCTCAGCGACCAGTTGCGGTTCGTCGAGGCCCTGACCGACTGCATGCCTCCGCCGCTGTATGTGCGCGATGTCAACGGACGGATGCTGTCCTGCAACCGCAGCTACCTGCAGAGCGTCGGCTTGAGTTCCGAGGAGGTGATGAACCGCACCGTGCTCGAACTGCCCATGGAAAACTTCGAGACCGCTCCGGAGTTCCATCGCAGCTACCTGATGGCCATGCGCGAGGGCAGGACCATCGAGGCGGTCTACCCGGTGGCGCTGGGCGGTCGGGAGCGCTGGATCGACCACTGGATCCAGCCGTTCCGCGATTCCAGCGGGACCATCCGCGGTGTCATCTGTGGCTGGCTGGACATCACCGAGCACCGCCAGTTGATCGATGAGCTGGAAGAGGCAAAGAATCTGGCCGACGAAGCGAGCCGGGCCAAGACCACCTTCCTGGCGACCATGAGCCACGAGATCCGCACGCCGATGAACGCGGTGATCGGTATCCTCGAACTGGCGCTCAAGCGTGCCGAGACCGGTCGGGTGGACCGTTCCAGCATCGAGATCGCCTATGCCTCGGCGAAGAGCCTGCTGGAGCTGATCGGCGATATTCTCGACATCGCCCGCATCGAGTCAGGTCGCCTCAGCCTGTCGCCGAAACGGGCCAACCTGCGCGAGCTGGTGGAATCGGTGGCACGGGTATTCGAAGGCCTGGCCCGGCAAAAGCGCCTGAGCCTGGTGCTGGAGATCGATTCGAGCATCAACGGCGACGTACTGCTGGATGCCATGCGCTTCAAGCAGATCCTCTCCAACCTGGTCAGCAACGCGATCAAGTTCACCGACGAGGGCTCGATCCGCATCCGCATCGATGGCCGCCAGGTGGAGCCGTCGCTGTTGCAGGTCAATCTCTGTGTGGAAGACACCGGCATCGGTATTTCCCTGGGCGACCAGCAGCAGTTGTTCCGGCCTTTCGCCCAGGTCAACCGCAACCTGCAGAACACCGAGGGCACCGGGCTCGGCCTGGTGATCTCGCGCTCGCTGTGCGAAATGATGGGAGGGCGCCTGGTGATGAGCAGCGAGCTGGGGCAGGGTACGCGGATCGACGTCGAGCTGCGCCTGCAGGTGCTGGAACCGATCGTCGAGAACGTGCGGGCGATCCCGCTCGGCAGTCGCCAGGCGCGGCGGTTGCAGGTGCTGGTGGTGGACGATCATGCGGTCAACCGGCAGATCCTCCATCAACAGCTGAGCTTCCTCGGTCATGACGTGGAGGAAGCGGAGAACGGCCTGAGCGCTCTCAACCTGTGGCATGGGCAACCGTTCGACATGGTCATCACCGACTGCCACATGCCGCTGATGAGCGGCTCCGACCTTGCCCGCTCGATCCGCCAGGAGGAGCGCGAGAATGGCGAGGAGCCGGTGGTCATCATCGGCCTCACCGCGGACGCCCAGCCGGAGGAGATCGAGCGCTGCATCCAGGCTGGAATGAACGAGTGCCTGATCAAGCCCATCGGCCTCGATGTCCTCGAGGAGCGCCTGCTGGCCCTGGGCTTCGCCGCCGACGAGCTGCCCGTCACCATCGATGCCGAACCCGTCGCCATACCGACGGCCCCCCGTCTCTACGACCTGGATTCCCTGCATGCGCTGACCGGCGGCGAGCCGACGATGCTCAGGCGGCTGCTCGACGAACTGCTGACCAGCAACCGCAAGGACCTGGAGACCCTCGAGGGACTGGTGCAACGCCAGGAGACCGGCGAACTGGCCGAGCTGGCGCATCGGATCAAGGGCGCGGCGAGGGTGGTGCGTGGCGAGCAACTGGTGGAAAGCTGCCGGCGCCTCGAGGATGCCTGCCTCAGCCCGAACGCCTCGTTCGCCTGGGTGGAAGAGTGCGCCGTTGGGGTGAAACTGGCGATCCTCGCCCTGGACGAAAGCCTGGTGGAAGAGTGCACGGATTGACGTGGCCCGCGCCCGTTGCCCGGGCGGTAAACCAATCGTCATCGCTTTGCCCGAGGATCGGGCATGTCCAGGCGCGGAAAAGACTACACTCCGGTTGGGGAGCCTTTTCCGCGGAGCCTGACCAAAGATCGGAATACCGCCCTCGCGGGCACCCCAGCCGATTCCTGCGGTCAGATAGTCCTTCTGGAGTGCGTTGAACGAAAGGAACCAAGCGATGGCCGACCTGACCAGCCTGAGCATCGAGCATCTTCGCTCGCCACGGCTGTATACCCACCGTCTGATCCTGCGGCCCTGGCTGGTGCAGGACCGGGCCAGGTTCGCCGAGCTGAATGCCGATCCACTGGTGATGGAGTTCTTTCCGTCCTGCCTGGATCGTGCCCAGAGCGACGCGTTGCTGCGCCGCATCGACGCGCACTTCGCCGAGCACGGTTTTGGCTGGTGGGCGCTGCAGGTCAAGGGCGGCGATCCTTTCATCGGCTACGTGGGGCTGGAGGTCGTGGACTTCGATGCGCCCTTCGTACCCGCGGTGGCCATCGGCTGGCGTCTCGCCGCCGAGCATTGGGCGGAGGGCTTCGCCCACGAGGCGGCCGAGGCGGCGCTGAGCTACGCCTTCGATACCCTTGGCCTGGACCAGGTGGTGGCTTTCACCGTACCGGCCAACGAGAACTCCCTGGGGCTGATGGAGCGCCTGGGGATGCATCGCGATCCCACCGACGACTTCGAGCATCCCGACCTGCCTCCCGGCCACCGCTTGCGGCATCATGTGCTGTACCGGTTGACGCGCGAGGACTGGCTTCGCAGATGAGTCGGCCGTTTCCGAAAAGGCCTCCCATGAACGCGAACCTTCCCCCTTCCGCCATTTCCGAACTGCATGGCCCGCGCCTGCTGCTGCGCGCCTGGCGCGACAGCGACCGCGAGGCGTTCGCCGAGATGTGCGCCGACCCGCAGGTAATGGAATTCTTCCCCAGTGTGCTCGACCGCGCGCAGAGCGACGCCTTGGTCGATCGCGTCCAGGCGCATTTTGCCGAGCGTGGCTACGGGCCCTGGGCCCTGGAGCTACCGGGCGAGGCGGCGTTCATCGGATTCACCGGCCTGTTCGACGTGACCATGGACGTGCACTTCGCCCCGACCGTGGAGATCGGCTGGCGCCTGGCGCCCGCCTACTGGGGCCGTGGACTCGCCCGCGAAGCGGCGGAAACCGCCTTGGACTTCGCCTTCGAGCGGCTGCGCCTGCCCGAGGTGGTGGCCTTCACCACGCCGCCCAACCGCCGCTCCTGGGGCTTGATGGAGCGCCTGGGCATGCGTCGCGATCCGGCCGAGGATTTCGACCACCCACTCCTGGCAGCGGATCACCCGATGCGCCGGCATATCCTCTATCGCGTCGACGCGGCCCGCTGGGCGGAGCGGTGAACATGGGCGACGGCGGCGGCGAGGTGCTCTCCTACCATCGCCTCAGCATGCATCGCCCGGAGCGCTACGCACCCGGTCCCGGCGGACTGGACTGGGCGACCCAGCCGGCGCCGTTCCGCCAGTACCGGGGCTGCCGGCAAATCGAACTGCTGCATCGGCCGCTGGAGGAGTCGCCACCCTACGACGGGGTGTTTTCCGGGCCGGCGGCCGCGCCCTCTCGGCTCGATCGCCGCAGCCTCTCGCAGATGCTCTACGACGGATTGGCGCTGTCGGCCTGGAAGGAGGCCGGCGGCACTCGCTGGGCGCTGCGGGTCAATCCGTCGAGCGGCAACCTGCATCCCACCGAAGCCTACCTGCTGCTTCCCGGCGGTACCCTGGAGCCGGCGCCGCTGCTCGCCCACTACCGTCCCGACAAGCATGCCCTGGAGGTGCGCGGCGAACTGCCGGCGCCGCTGGCTTCGCTGCTGGATGACTGCTTGCCGCCCGGCGGCTGCCTCCTGGCATTGACCAGCGTGCCCTGGCGCGAGGCCTGGAAATACGGTGAGCGAGCCTATCGCTACTGCCAGCATGACCTCGGCCACACGCTGGCCTGCCTCTCGATCGCCGCGGCGATCCAGGGCTGGGAGATGCGCCTGCTGCGCGGCGTCGCCGAAAGTGCACTGGACGGCCTGTTCGGCCTTGACCGGGACGGCTTCGCCGAGTGCGAGAGCGTCGACGCACTGTTCTGGATCGGGCCGGCGCTCACGCAGGAGCCTTCCCTTTCGCCGCGCCTGTGCGAAGGACTGGCGGCCCTGCCGTTGGCCGGCGCGCCGAACCGGCTGTCGCGGGAGTACCGGGACTGGCCGGAGTTGCAGCGGATACATGGGCTATGTCGGGCGCCGCGCCTGCCGGCACGCCCGTGGAGGGTCGCACCGGGCGAGCCCGGCAACGACAACCCCGGCCTGCCGCTGCGACCGCTGCTGCATCGGCGGCGTAGCGCGCAGCGCATGGACGGGCGCGCCGGCATCGATGTCGGGCTGCTGCGGGCCTGGCTGCGCAGGCTGCTGCCGGAGCGCTCGCCGGTGCCTTTCGCGGTCACCGGCGAGGCCGCGCGGGTCGATCTGCTGCTGTTCGTCCATCGCGTCCGGGGCCTGGTGCCGGGGTTGTACTGGCTGGACCGCAGCGGCCTGCGGCGGCCGCCGATGCGCGAGGACTTCCTCTGGCAGCACGTCGATCCGGAGTTGCCGCTGTACCTGTTGCAGGAAGGCGATGCACGCGCGCTGTCGGCGTATCTCTCCTGCCAGCAGGACATCGCCGGCGACGGCTGCGTCGCGCTCGCCATGCTCGCCCATCTCGGCGCGGCGCTCGAAGAAGGTCCCTGGTGCTATCCGCGGCTGTACTGGGAATGCGGGCAGGTCGGCCAGTTGCTCTACCTCGAGGCGGAGGCCGCCGGGCTGTCTGGGACGGGTATCGGCTGCTACTACGACCCCCTGGTGCATGAGCTGCTTGGACTAACGGATGAGTCCATGGCCAGTCTCTACCATTTCACCCTCGGCCGCGCGGTGTGGGACACTCGTCTTTGCAACATGCCCGCGTACCCGGCCATGCGCCGCGACTAGCCCGTCGACAGCCCGAATTCGAGGAAACACCCCATGACCCAGATACTGGACAACCTGGTGGCTTTGCTGAGCCTGGAACCCATCGAGGAGAACCTGTTCCGGGGCATGAGCCAGGATCTCGGCTTCCGCCAGCTCTATGGCGGCCAGGTCCTGGGGCAGGCGCTGTCGGCGGCCAGCCAGACGGTGGAGGACGATCGCCACGTACACTCCATGCACGGCTACTTCCTGCGTCCCGGCGACGCCAGCATGCCGGTGGTGTACCAGGTGGACCGGGTGCGCGACGGCGGCAGCTTCAGCACCCGCCGGGTCACCGCGATCCAGAAAGGCCAGCCGATCTTCACCCTGAGCAGCTCCTTCCAGTACGACGAGGAAGGTTTCCACCACCAGATCGAGATGCCCGAGGTGGTTGGCCCGGATAATCTGCCTTCGGAACTGGAGCTGACCCGCCAGCGCGCCGAGCGGATTCCCGAGCGCATCCGCGACAAGCTGCTGTATCCGAAGCCCATCGAGATTCGTCCGGTCACCCAGCACGACCCCTACGACCCGCAGCCCGACGAACCGGTGAAGTACCTCTGGTTCCGTGCCGACGGCAAGCTGCCGGACGTCCCGGCGCTGCACAAGTACCTGCTGGCCTACGCCTCGGACTTCGGTTTCCTTACCACCTCGATGCAGCCCCATGCCGTTTCGGTGTGGCAGAAGACCATGCAGGTCGCCAGCCTCGACCACGCCCTGTGGTTCCACCGCGACCTGCGCGCGGACGAGTGGCTGCTCTACGCCATCGACAGCCCCTGGGCCGGCAACGCACGCGGTTTCGTGCGCGGCAGCATCTTCAACCAGAGCGGCCAGCTGGTCGCCTCGTCGAGCCAGGAAGGCCTGATCCGCAAGCGTGAGGACTGGGCGTGAGGCTGGCCGACGTCCGCCACTGGGTGTTCGACATGGACGGCACCCTGACCCGGGCCGTGCACGACTTCCCGGCGATCCGCCGAGCGCTGGACATCCCCGAGCAGGACGACATCCTGCTGCACCTCGCCGCCCTGCCCGAGGCCGAGGCGGCGGCCAAGCACGCCTGGCTGCTCGAACACGAGCGCGCCCTGGCCGAGGCCGCGCGGCCGGCGCCGGGCGCACTGGAACTGGTGCGCGAGTTGCAGCGGCGCGGCGTGCGCCTGGGCATCCTGACCCGCAACGACCACCAGTTGGCGCTGATCACCCTCGAAGCGATCGGCCTGGGCGGCTGCTTCCCCACCGAGCACATCCTCGGGCGCGGCGAGGCGCGGCCCAAGCCGGACCCTGATGGCTTGCTGCGCATCGCCCGACGCTGGAACGTGACGCCGGCGGAGCTGGTGATGGTCGGCGACTACCGTTTCGACCTCGACTGCGGACGCGCCGCGGGTAGTCGCACGGTGCTGGTCAACCTGCCGGAAAACCCCTGGCCGGAGCTGGCCGACTGGCACGCTGCCGATTGCCATGCGTTGCTCGAGCAACTGCAAACGCCGTAGGAATATCCGGCGGAAAACCTCGAGGGCGGCAGCGCCAGCGGCTCCCCGAAAACGAAAAAAGCGCAGGAAGCCAGGCTCCTGCGCTTTTTTCCTGCGCATCCGTGCGGGATGCGGCGGCCGTTATCAGCCGTTGATCGCGTCGGTCAGTGCCTTGGCCGGAACGAACTTGGCTACACGCTTGGCAGCGATCTCGATCGCCTTGCCGGTCTGCGGGTTGCGGCCGGTGCGCGCGGGACGCTCGGAGACCTTCAGCTTGCCGATACCCGGCAGGGTGATTTCGCCATCGTTCTCCAGGGCGTCCTTGACGATCTCGGCGAGCTGGTCGAGCGCGCTGCGAACGGTGGTCTTCTGCGCGTCGATGGCTTCGGCGATGTCCTGGATCAGTTGGTCTTTGGTCAGTGCCATGGTGGTGTAGCTCCTTGGTAAAAGACTGCGCGAGGGGCCTCGCACAGAAACGGGCGTGATTTTAAACAGCTTGGCGCGAATAAGGTTCCCTTTTCTCCGCTTATTTGTTTCCTCGCACGACGCGCATGACAGAGCCGTTACAGAGGTTTTCGCGGCTGTCCGGAATGATGCCGGCGTCGGTTGCCCGACGCATCCTCATGGTTCTGCCAGGGGCGCATGCCTCCGGTTCTTAGTTAAGGATTATTGGTTATTTATAGGTTAGGGTTTCATCCATTAGGGTTATAAGCAGGACATCCCGTCCCTTTCCATCACCGGAGCCTGCTTACCTCGCGCCAACGCCTGGCCCTCGCTCCCCGTTCGAGGTGCCGCATGAGCGAAGCCCGGCTCCACTCGCCCGACCCCAGGACACCGCGACCCATGGCCGGTTGGGCGGCAAGCCTGCGCGACAGTGGACTGCTGGCGCTGGCAGTGCCGCGCGTGTTCGCCGGCATGGAGCGGGACTGGGGGGAAATCTTCGCTGGCGTCCGCCACCTGGCCGAGCAGGAACTCGAGCTGGCACGGCGCCTGGCCCTGCATCATCTGCAGATCGCTTCCATTCGCCTGCTGGGTAGTCCTGAACAGCAGCGCCGCCTGTTGCCGGCCAGCGTCGAGCGCCGCTGGCTGTGGAGCGAGGCGGTCGATCTGCGGCGCGCCCAGCCCGAAGCGCAGGAGCACTGGCGGGGCGGTTTCCTGGTGGGTGGACGGGGTAGCGATTGCTTCGCCGTGGAAGACGTGGATCGCTTGCTGATCTCAGCCTGGCACGCGCCCTCCCGCGCTCACCTGATCGCTGTCGCCGAAACGGGGCGGGCAGGCATCGACATCTCCGGCCTCGCCGATGGCTCGGGGCTGTTCTTGCCCGCCGGGCAGCGGCTGCATTACCAGCGGCTGCGGCTGCATCCCGAGGACATCCTGGTGCCGCCCGGCCTGCCGCCGACCCCGTGCGGGCAACTGCGCGAAGGCTTGACCCGATTGGCCCAGGCCAACCTCGACCTGGGCCAGGCTGCGCGGGTGCCGGGCGACGTGGCGGGGCAGGGAGAGGCGCCGCGTCTCCTCGCCCTCGCGCTGCGTCTTGTCGAACTGGCGGCGGAGTCCTTCCAGGCGGCATTCGCCCGCGGCGGCGCGCTGACATTCCGCGAAAGCGCGGCAGCGTCACTGCTGGCGAGCGAGGCGGAGGCGGTGGCCCGCGCCGGGCTGCTCGCCTGCCTGCGCCGACAGGCCCTGGAAGCCCGTTTGCTGGGCGCGGCCCTGTAGGGACGGGGGCATGGAGCAAGGGCGGAAGGGCATCCGGGGGCGCATTCGCGCTCATAAACTAATTCCAAAATATTATTTATATCGAGTTTTTTATATCTGTAATCTGCATCGCACCGGACCACCGGACTTGCTGTCGCCACCCATTGCCCGTCCCTGGTCCGTTCTCCTCCGGAGCGCGGCACCGTTGCCTCCGAGGTTCGCCCGATGAAACGCCCGAATTCCCTGCACCGCCTGGTGGCAGCCCTGGCCTTTGCCAGCCTTTCCGTCGCCGCCCAGGCCGCCGACATCACGGTCGGCTACCAGACCGGCATCGACCCGACCAAGGTGCCCCAGGCCGATGGCCTGTACGAGAAAGCCATCGGCGAGAAGATCGACTGGCGCCGCTTCAACAGCGGTCCGGAAGTGATCGCCGCGCTCGCCTCCGGCGACCTGCAACTCGGCAACATCGGGTCCAGCCCGCTGGCAGCGGCGACCTCGCGGAAGCTGCCGATCGTCGCCTTCATCGTTTCCGCGCAGATCAACGCCGCCGAGGCGCTGGTGGTGCGCAATGGAAGCGGGATCGGGAAACCCGAGGACCTGGTCGGCAAGACCATCGCTACCCCGTTCGTTTCAACCTCCCACTACAGCCTGCTCGGCGCCCTCAAGCACTGGCAGATCGATCCGTCCAAGGTGAAGATCGTCAACCTCAACCCGGCCGAGATCGCTGCCGCCTGGCGTCGCGGCGACATCGACGGGGCCTTCGTCTGGTCGCCGGCGCTGGGCGAGATCAAGAAAAGCGGCAAGGTCCTCACCGACGCCGCCGAAGTCGGCCAGTGGGGTGCGCCGACCTTCGAGGTGTGGGTGGCGCGCAAGGACTTCGCCGAGAAGCATCCTGAAATCGTCGCCCGCTTCGCCCGCGTCAGCCTCGATTCCTTCGCCGACTACAACGCGCACAAGGCCGAATGGACCGCCGACTCCGAGCCGGTGAAGAAGATCGCCCGGCTGACCGGCGCCGATCCCAGGGACGTCCCCGAACTGCTGGCCGGCTCGACCTTCCCGGAAAGCCAGGCGCAACTGTCCGCCGACCTGCTCGGCGGCGGCACCGCCAAGGCTATCGCCGGCACTGCCGAATTCCTCAAGGAACAGAAGCGCGTGCCGGCCGTCCTCGGCGACTACTCGCCCTACGTCAGCGCCGACTTCGTGCGCCAGGCGGAGCAGGTCCAGGTCGGCCAGCGCTGAATTCCGCGCCTCCGCTCCGGCCTGTCGGAGCGGAGGCTTTCTTACCCTACGGAGGGCAGAACACATGAGCCGTCTGACGGCCGAGGCGATCAGCCTCTCATTCGAACAGCGCGGCCAGCGCCGCGCCATCCTCCGCGATCTCAGCCTGGGCCTGGCCAAGGGCGAGTCGCTGGTGGTGCTGGGTCCTTCGGGCTGCGGCAAGTCGACACTGCTGAACATCCTCGCCGGTTTCCAGAAGCCGGACCAGGGACGCGTGCAGATCGACGGCCGGACACTCGAAGGGCCCGGCGGCGAGCGCGGCGTGGTGTTCCAGGACGACGCCCTGATGCCCTGGCTCAACGCCCTCGAAAACGTCGCCCTGGGCCTGCGCATCCGTGGCCTGGGCAAGGCCGAGCGCACCGCGCGGGCGCGCCAGGTCCTGCAACTGGTGGGCCTCCAGGAGTACGCCGAGCAGTCCGTCGCCCAGCTCTCCGGCGGCCAGCGGCAACGCCTCGGGCTGGCACGCGCGCTGGCGGTCGAGCCGGACTTCCTGCTGCTCGACGAGCCGTTCGGCGCGCTCGACGCGCTGACCCGCGAGCGCATGCAGGTGCTCCTGCTGGACCTGTGGAAGCAGACCGGCAAGGGCCTCTTCCTGATCACCCACAGCGTCGACGAAGCCCTGTTCCTGGCTACCGACCTGGTGGTGATGGACGGCCCGCCGGCGCGCATCGTCAAGCGCCTGCCGGTGGACTTCGCGCGGCGTTACGCCGCCGGCGAAACGGTGCGTTCGATCAAGGCTGATCCCGAGTTCGGCCGTTTGCGCCAGGCGTTGCTGGACGAATTCCTCGATGTCGCGGAGGCCGAACATGCCCACTGATACCCTCGGACTCGCCGTTGCCAATCCTGTCCCGCGCAAGCGCCGTCTGCCCGGCGACCGTCGGCGCTGGGCCGCCGGTGCCAGCGTGCTGGCCCTGGCCCTGCTGTGGTGGGCGGCGACCCGTTTCGGCTGGGTCGACGTGCTGTTCCTGCCGGCGCCCGAACAGCTCTTCGAAGCCCTGCAACGGCTATGGCAGGAGGGCTACCTCGATGCCAGCCTGCTGCAACACGTCGGCACCAGTCTGCTGCGGGTGCTCCTGGCGCTCGGCGCGGCGGTGCTGACGGCGATCCCGCTGGGCGTGCTGATGGGCCTCAATCCCTTGGCCGGAGCGGCCCTCGATCCGCTGGTGGAGTTCTACCGGCCGATCCCGCCGTTGGCCTACCTGCCGTTGATCGTCATCTGGTTCGGCATCGGCGAGCTGAGCAAGGTGCTGCTGATCTACCTGGCGCTGTTCGCGCCGCTGCTGATCGCTACCGCCGCCGGCGTGCGTCGCGTCGACCGATCGCGGGTGCAGGCGGTGCGCTGCCTGGGGGCCAGCCGCTGGCAGGTGGTGCGCTACGTGATCCTGCCGAGTGCCTTGCCGGAGGTCCTCACCGGCCTGCGCATCGCCCTCGGCGTCGGCTGGTCGACCCTGGTCGCCGCCGAGCTGATCGCGGCCAACCGAGGCCTCGGCTTCATGGTCCAGTCCGCCGCGCAATTCCTCGCCACCGACGTGGTGGTGGTCGGCATCCTGCTGATCGCCGCCATCGCCCTGGCCTTCGAACTGGGGCTGCGCTGGGTCCAGCGGCGCTTCGCCGCCTGGGGTTGAGCGCGAGAGTCCCGAGTCATTTCCGAACCGGCCTTCACTCACGCGGCGAAGGCCGGAGCGAGGGCGCGCAGGGCGCGCCCGCAACCTGCCCGACGAGTAGCACGACATGAGCCTGACCATCCAACCCATCAGCCCGGCCCTGGGCGCCATCGTTTCCGGCATCGACCTCGGCGCGCCGCTGGACGACACCGGCCAGCGGGCCATCGAGCAGGCCCTGCTCGAACACCAGGTGCTGTTCTTCCGCGACCAGTCGCTGGAACCCAGGAGCCAGGCGCGCTTCGCCGCCCGCTTCGGCGACCTGCACATCCATCCGATCTACCCCAGCGTGCCGGAGCAGCCGGAGGTCATCGTCCTCGACACCGCGGTCACCGACGTGCGCGACAATGCCATCTGGCACACCGACGTGACCTTCCTCGAGACCCCGGCGCTGGGAGCCGTGCTCGCCGCCAAGCAATTGCCGCCGTACGGCGGCGACACCCTCTGGGCGAGCAGCACGGCGGCCTACGAGGCGCTGTCGGCGCCGCTGCGGCGTCTGCTGGACGGCCTCACGGCGACCCACGACATCGGCAAGTCCTTCCCCCGCGAGCGCTTCGGCGTCACGGAGGCCGACCTGGCGCGCCTGGAGGAGGCCCGCCTGAAGAATCCGCCGCGCTCGCATCCGGTGGTGCGCACCCATCCGGTCACCGGGCGCAAGTGCCTGTTCGTCAGCGATGGCTTCACCACCCGCATCAACGAACTGGAGCCGGCCGAGAGCGATGCGCTGCTGAAGTTCCTCTTCGCCCATGCCACGCGACCTGAATTCACCGTGCGCTGGCGCTGGCAGGAAAACGACGTGGCGTTCTGGGACAACCGCGTGACGCAGCACTACGCGGTGGACGATTACCGGCCCCAGCGGCGGGTCATGCATCGCGCCACCATCCTCGGCGACAAGCCCTTCTGACGCCGCCGCGCGCGGGCTTCCTCCGGCGGCCCGCGCCGGCAACTGTCCGTTCCGCCAGCTTTTGCTCTCGAAAAGGTCGCCTCTGCGACATTCGCTGTCGTGTCCCGGCGTGCCGCTCTCGCCTAAGCTTGGCGGGTCCAATTGTTTCGAGAGTTTTCATCCATGCAAGAACGCATCCCGGATGAGCTGACCCTGCCAGAGCTCACCCTGCGTGGCCTGATCCTCGGTGCGCTGATCACCGTGGTCTTCACCGCCTCCAACGTCTACCTCGGTCTGAAGGTCGGCCTGACCTTCGCCTCGTCGATCCCGGCGGCGGTGATCTCGATGGCCGTCCTGCGCTACTTCTCCGGCGCCAACATCCTCGAGAACAACATGGTGCAGACCCAGGCCTCGGCGGCCGGCACCCTGTCCTCGATCATCTTCATCCTTCCCGGCCTGCTGATGATCGGCTACTGGAGTGGCTTCCCGTTCTGGCAGACCGCGGCGATCTGCTCCATCGGCGGCATTCTCGGGGTGCTCTATACCATTCCGCTGCGCCGGGTGATGGTGGTGCAGAGCGAACTGCCGTATCCGGAAGGGGTGGCGGCGGCGGAAATCCTCCGGGTCGGCAGCGACGGCGCCGAGGACGAGGAAGACGCCCGCGCGCCGCGTGCCGCCGGTAACGCGCCGGGGCTCTACGACATCCTCGGCGGCGGCCTGGTGGCGGCGCTGTTCAGCCTCTGGAGCAGCGGCTTCAAGGTTCTCGCCGAAGGCTTCAGCGTCTGGCTCAGTGCCGGGCAGGCGGCGTTCCGCCTTTCCACCGGTTTTTCCCTGGCGCTGGTCGGTGCCGGCTACCTGATGGGCATCACCGCCGGCATCGCGATCCTCATCGGCGTGGTGATCTCCTGGGGCGTCGCGGTGCCGCTGCTGACCGTCAACAGCGTGCCGGCCGACGGCCAGAGCCTGTCGGACCTGGCCACCCAACTGTGGAGTTCGCAGGTGCGCTTCCTCGGCGCCGGCACCATCGGCGTGGCCGCGCTGTGGACCCTGGCGACCCTGTTCAAGCCGATGGTACGGGGCGTCTGGGCCTCCCTCGGGGCAGTGCGCGGCAATAGCCAGGCGAACAGCCTGCGCACCGAGCTGGACATGCCGGCCAAGTGGATCCTGCTGATCGCCGGGATACTGCTGGTCTCGCTGTTCGTGGTCTTCAGCCACTTCCTCGGTGCCGCCGCGCCGGACATGGCCAGCCCGCAGTTCTGGAGCCTGGTGGCGGTATGCGTGGTGTTCGCCTTCTTCTTCGGCTTCCTGATCGCCGCCGCCTGCGGCTACATGGCCGGCCTGGTCGGTTCGTCGAGCAGTCCGATCTCGGGGATCGGGATCATCGCGGTCATCCTGGTGTCGTTGCTGATCCTCGGCTTCGGCAGCATCGAGGGCGGCCTGCTGGACCGCCAGAACGGCAAGCTGGCGATCGCCCTGGCGCTGTTTACCACCTCGGTGGTGCTGGCCATCGCGGCGATCTCCAACGACAACCTGCAGGACCTCAAGACCGGCTACCTGGTCGGCGCCACGCCCTGGCGCCAGCAGGTCGCGCTGATCGTCGGCTGCATCGTCGGCGCGCTGGTGATCCCCCCGGTGCTGGAACTGCTCTACAGCGCCTACGGCTTCACCGGGGCCCTGCCGCGCGAGGGAATGGACCCCGGCCAGGCCCTGGCCGCGCCGCAGGCGACCCTGATGACGGCGATCGCCAGCGGGATTTTCCACGACGCGCTGAACTGGAACATGATCCTCATCGGCGTCGCCCTGGGCATCGCCCTGATCCTCGTCGACCTGCTCCTGCGCCGTACCGGCAAGGCCTGCCTGCCGGTGCTGGCGGTGGGCCTGGGGATCTACCTGCCGCCGACCATCGGCATGACCCTGGTGGTCGGTGCGCTGATTTCCTGGCTGCTGGAAAATGCCCTGAAGAAGCGTGCGGCGGCGGCCGGGGTCGACGAAGAGGCTTATGCCGAAGAGCCGAAGCGACGCGGCGTGCTGCTGGCTTCGGGGCTGATCGTCGGCGAGAGCCTGATGGGCATCCTGCTCGCCGGGGTGATCGGCGCCACCGGCGAGGACGCGCCGCTGGCGCTGGCCGGCGCCGGCTTCGCGGGCATCGCCCAGTGGCTGGGACTGGTGGTATTCGTCGCGATCTGCGTGCTGTTCTACCGGCGAGTGCTGGCGCGCTGAGGGATTCGCAGCTGCACGGGGATGGGATGTTGCCGCTAGCGTCATTCCCCGCGGTCAGGGACGGAGGATGAGGGAAGGGGCGCCCTGCGCGCCCCCTTTTCCTGCGCTCAACGCACCAGGTGCAGGAACTGCAGGTGCCGCTCGTACTGGTCGAGCATGTCGTTGATGATCTGCTCCTTGGTGTAGCCCATCAGATCGTAGTCCTGGCTACCTTCGGCGAGATGCACCTCGGCACGGAAGTAGCGGCGATTCTTCAGGTGCAGGCCGCCCATGCCGGCACGCGCGAAGGACGGCGTGAAGTAGCCGCGCATCAGCACCTGGTAGAGGAACCGATGCTGCTCGCCATGACCGATCTCCAGGCTCAGCGAGGCGTTGCCCGGGTCGAGCTGGGCGTCCACCGCCAGGCCTTTCTCGCGGAACACCTCGGAAACCTCGCTGATCGCCGGGCGCACCACGTCGTTCATGAAGCGGTACACCTCGTCCCGCGAGGGGAAGTGCACGGCCTGCGACAGGCGTCGCTTCCAGCCGCCGGAGCGCTTGCCGTTGCCGCTCATCAGCGGCGCCAGGGAGTGGCTCCGCGCCCGCTGGCGCTGCGACTCCATGTAGAAGGCCTTGTGCAGGCCCCACATCATCAATAGCAGGATCAGCGAGAAGGGCAGGGAGGTCAGCACCACCGCCGACTTCAGCGCGTCGATGCTGCCGGCGAACAGCAGCCCGCCGGTGACCAGCGCGGTGACCGAGCCCCAGAACACCCGCAGCCACTTCGGCCCGTCGTCGTCGGCGCTGCCGCCGTGGGCGGAGAGGGTGGAGAGGACCACGGTGCCGGAGTCCGCCGAGGTGACGAAGAAGACGAAGCTGACCAGCACCGTGACGGTGATCACCGCGCGGCTCCAGGGGTAGTTCTGGAGCATCTGGTAGAGGGCCATCGACGGCTGCTCGATGGCCACCCGGCCGAGTTCGCTGGCGCCGCCGAGGGCCTGCTCCAGGGCGCTGTTGCCGAAGATCGACATCCACGCCAGGGTGAAGCCGAGCGGGATGAACAGCACGCCGAAGACGAATTCGCGGATCGTCCGGCCGCGCGAGATGCGCGCGATGAACAGGCCGACGAAGGGCGCCCAGGCGATCCACCAGGCCCAGTAGAACACCGTCCACGAGCCCAGCCAGTCGCTGGGGCCGCCGTAGGCGTAGAGGTCGAAGCTCTTGCCCGGCAGGTGGCCGAGGTAGTCGCCGACGTTCTGCACCAGGGTGTTGAGCAGGTGCTGGGTCGGACCGGCGAACAGCACGAACAGCAACAGGCTGCAAGCCAGCAGCATGTTGATGTCGGAGAGGATGCGGATGCCCTTGTCGACCCCGGAGACCGCCACCGAGATCGCCGCGCCCATCATCAGCACGATGAGCACCATCTGCACCGCATGGGTATGCGGGATGGCGTACAGGTAGTCCAGCCCGGAATTGAGCTGGAGCACGCCGAAGCCCATGTCGGCGCCGAGGCCGAACACCGTGGCGATGATGCCGAAGCAGTCCACCGTGTAGCCGATCGGCCCGTTGATACGCTTGCCGATCAACGGGTAGAGCGCCGAACGCAGGGCCAGCGGCAGGTTGTGGCGGTAGGCGAAGTAGGCCAGGGCCATCGCCACCAGGGCGAATACGCCCCAGCCGTGCAAGCCCCAGTGCAGGAACAGCAGTTCCATGGCCTGCCGCGCGGCTTCCTGGGTACCGGCCTCGCCTTGCGGCGGCTGGAGGAAGTGGGTCAGCGGTTCGGATACGCAGAAGAAGAACAGGGTGATGCTGATGCCGGCGGCGAACAGCATGCCGGCCCAGGACAGGTAGCTGAATTCCGGCTCGTCGTGGTCGGCACCGAGCTTGATCTTGCCGTAGCCGGAAAGCGCGGTGACCACCACGAAGATCAGGTACAGCGTCATCGCCAGCAGGTAGTACCAGCCGACGGTCTGCGAGGCCCAGGTCTGCGCGGCCAGCAGCCATTCGCCGGCGCGCTGGGGGAAGCCGATGACCACTGCGGCGAACAGCAGGATCAGGATCGCCGCACCGTAGAACACCGGGGGATTCATGCGGATGGGCGTGGGGGTGGAGGGGGTGGCGGAGGGCGATTGTGCGTCAGTCAAAACAGGCTGGTCTCCTCGTCCTTAATTTGATCAAGCGTTCAATATAAACACGATCAAGGGCCCGGGAGCCAATCCTTCGGACGTATGGAAGCCTTCGGCGCCGCGCTTTTCCCGCACGTTCGCCGAAGGATTCCTTCAGTTCGCCGCCAGTCCCAGGCGCCGCCTTCCCGCCTCCTCGTCGCCGCCTGCCTGCTCGGTGGCCAGTTGCAGGAGCAGGGCCTGTACCTGCTCCAGCGACGGCGCTCCGGCTTGGCCGAGCAGGCGCCGCAGACCGGCCAGCGATGGGTCTGGCGTTGCCCCGCCAAAATTCAGATGCTGCGGCAGGATTTCTTCCTTGTCGCTGACCAGCAGGGCGAAGTGGACGACGTTTTCCAGTTCGCGGATGTTGCCTGGCCAGGGATAGCTCTCGAGGATCCGCTGGGTCTCCACGCCGATGGCCGGCACCGGCAGGTCCAGGCGCTGGGCATAGACACCGACGAAGTATTCCGCCAGCGGCAGGATGTCTCCCGGACGTTCGCGCAATGGCGGCAGGCTCAGGCGGCCGTCGTGCAGGTACTGCTGCAGGCCGGCCAGGAACTTGCCGGCGCGCACCGCCTGGTCCAGGTCGACGCTGGTGGCGGTGACCAGGCGCACGTCATGGGGAATCGGCTGCTGCGCGCCGACCCGCAGCACCTCGCGTTCCTCCAGCGCCTGTAGCAGCCTGGCCTGCAACGTCAGCGGCAGGTCGCCGATCTCGTCCAGGTACAGGGTGCCGCCATTGGCCGAACCGAACCAGCCGGCGCGGCTGCCGACCGGGCCGTTGTGGGCGCCGGGGGCGTAGCCGAACAGCTCGGCTTCGGCGTGGTTGCGACTGAGGGCGCTGCAACTGACCGCGACGAACAGACCGGCGCGTTCGCTGTGGCGGTGGATCTGCCGGGCGAGCAGCTCCTTGCCGGTGCCGGTCTCGCCTTCGATCAGCACCGGCTGGCCCTGCGGCGCGAGGCGCTCGAGTTCTTCGCGGACCCGGTGCGAGCGTGGGTCGAAGAACACCAGGGCCTTGGCGCGGATGCTCAGCGGACTGCGGTCGGCGTCGGGGAAGGTCAGCGGCGCGGGGCGTGGTTTCTCGCTCATGGGTAACTCCTTGACGGCACGGGGCGCCTCCAGCGCCTGCGCCGCGACGACGGACCGGGACGGCTGCGGGCGGGGGCCGTTGCGGAAAAAGAAACGCCGGTGCAAGCCATGCGACACCGGCGTGAACAAGGGGCGCTGCAACGGCGCCCAGCGTGGGAGTCGGGACGGGCTGGGGTCAGAAGGCCGGGACCACCGCGCCGGCATATTTCTTCTCGATGAAGGCTTTCACTTCCGGGCTGGTCAGCGCGGCGGAAAGCTTCTTCAGGGCGTCGCTGTCCTTGTTGTCCGGACGTGCCACCAGGTAGTTCACATAGGGCGAGTCGCGGTCTTCCAGGACCAGCGCGTCCTTGGCCGGGTTGAGCTTGGCCTCCAGCGCGTAGTTGGTGTTGATAAGGTCCAGGTCGACCTGGTCCAGCACGCGCGGCAACAGGGCCGATTCGAGTTCCTTGAACTTCAGGTTCTTCGGGTTCTCGGCGATGTCCTTGGGCGTGGCCAGGGCGTTGTTCGGGTCCTTCAGCTTGAGCAGGCCGGCCTTCTGCAACAGCAGCAGGGCGCGCCCGCTGTTGCTGCCTTCGTTGGGGATGGCGACGGTGGCGCCGTCGGGCAGCTCGGCCAGCGACTTGTATTTCCTCGAATAGCCGCCGAAGGGTTCGACGTGTACGCCGACCACGGTGACCAGGTTGGTGCCCTTGCCTTTGTTGAAGTTCTCCAGGTACGGCAGGGTCTGGAAGTAGTTGGCGTCCAGACGCTTCTCGGCGACCTGCACGTTGGGCTGCACGTAGTCGGTGAACACCTTGATCTGCAGGTCGACGCCTTCCTTCGCCAGGGTCGGCTTGATGAGTTCGAGGATTTCCGCGTGAGGGATCGGCGTGGCGGCGACGATGAGCTTTTCCGCGGCGCTGGCGGAAACGCTGATGACGGAGGCCAGGGCAGTCAGCAGGAGCAGTTTTTTCATTCTTCGATCCTTGTAGGGCGATGTCCGCCGCTGCGCGCAGGGCGGTGAAGGAGGGGCGCCAACACGCGAGGGGCGGCTTGAAGGGGAGAGTAGCGACTCTTTTTATTCCATAAAAATATTATTTGTTTATTTTTATATTCCATGAATGAATATGCGAGGGCTGAGGCAATTTGTCTCGCGACAACCGACCACAGCAGGACGGTCTAGGCTACCGGGTAAGATTTTCGTACCGAATTGCTCTGCATCAAGGCGGGTGGTCCGGGAATCTGCTTGCGACCCTTCCCGCATTCCTGCCATCCAGGGCTGCGGTCGCTTTCCAATGACAAGAACGATAGCTGAAGGATGTGTTCCAAAACCTTGCGTAGCGTTGCGCGTGAGGAAGCACGGCCGAATCCGCACGTAAGCCGGAAGGGCCGAGAACCTGAAGAGGAGTTGCCATGTTCGGATTGGAGGCTATCGACCTTGCCCGCATCCAGTTCGCGTTCACCGTGTCCTTCCACATCATCTTCCCGGCGATCACCATCGGGTTGGCCAGCTACCTGGCCGTACTGGAAGGCCTCTGGCTGAAAACGAACGAAGAGGTCTACCGCGACCTCTATCATTTCTGGTCGAAGATTTTCGCGGTCAACTTCGGCATGGGCGTGGTGTCCGGGCTGGTCATGGCGTACCAGTTCGGCACCAACTGGAGCCATTTCTCCGACTTCGCCGGGTCCATCACCGGTCCGCTGCTGACCTACGAGGTGCTCACCGCGTTCTTCCTCGAGGCCGGTTTCCTCGGCGTCATGCTGTTCGGCTGGAACCGCGTGGGACCGGGCCTGCATTTCTTCGCCACGGTGATGGTGGCGATCGGCACGCTGATCTCGACGTTCTGGATCCTCGCTTCCAACAGCTGGATGCAGACCCCGCAGGGCTTCGAGATCGTCGACGGTCGGGTGATCCCGGTGGACTGGCTGGCGGTGATCTTCAACCCGTCGTTCCCCTACCGCCTGCTGCACATGTCGGTCGCCGCGTTCCTCGCCACCGCCTTCTTCGTCGGCGCCTCGGCCGCCTGGCACCTGCTGCGCGGGCGCGACAACCCGGCGATCCGCAAGATGCTCTCGATGGCCATGTGGATGGCGCTGATCGTCGCCCCGGTACAGGCGCTGATCGGCGACGCCCATGGCCTCAATACCCTGGAGCACCAGCCGGCGAAGATCGCCGCGATGGAAGGCCACTGGGACAACAGCAGCGGCGAGCCGACCCCGCTGATCCTGTTCGGCTGGCCGGACATGCAGCGTGAGGAAACCCGCTTCAAGGTGGAGATCCCGGTGCTCGGCAGCCTGATCCTCAAGCACAGCCTGACCGAGCCGATCCCGGCGCTGAAGGACTTCCCGCCGGAAGACCGGCCGAACTCCACCGTGGTGTTCTGGTCGTTCCGGATCATGGCCGGCCTCGGCATGCTGATGATCCTGGTCGGCGTCTGGAGCCTGTGGCTGCGCTGGCGCGGCCAGGACAAGCTGTTCAACTCGAAGGCCTTCCTGCGCCTGACCCTGCTGATGGGACCGTCCGGCCTGATCGCGATCCTCGCCGGCTGGTTCACCACCGAGATGGGCCGCCAGCCCTGGGTGGTCTACGGACTCATGCGCACCGCCGACGCCTCCTCGGCGCAGAGCGTGACGCAGATGAGCCTGACCCTGCTGACCTTCGTGGTGGTGTACTTCTCGCTGTTCGGCGTCGGTATCGGCTACATGATGCGCCTGGTGCGCAAGGGCCCGGTCACCCATGAGGGACGCGAGACCAACCCGGGAGGCGCCGGGCAGAAGCGCACGCCGGCACGGCCGTTGTCGGCCGCCGGCGAAGGTTTCGACGAAGAGCACGACGGCCACGCGCAGGCGGCCGACCGCGACCAGGACAAGAGGAACTGAGACATGGGTATCGATCTTCCCCTCATCTGGGCGGTCATCATCATCTTCGGCATCATGATGTACGTGGTGATGGACGGCTTCGACCTGGGCATCGGCATGCTCTATCCGTTCTTCAAGGACAGCGGTGACCGCGATGTGATGATGAACACCGTGGCGCCAGTCTGGGACGGCAACGAGACCTGGCTGGTGCTGGGCGGCGCGGCGCTGTTCGGGGCCTTCCCGCTGGCCTACGCGGTGGTCCTGTCGGCGCTCTACCTGCCGTTGATCTTCATGCTCGTCGGGCTGATCTTCCGCGGCGTCGCCTTCGAGTTCCGCTTCAAGGCCAAGCCGGCCAAGCAGCACATCTGGGACAAGGCGTTCATCGGCGGTTCGCTGGTGGCGACCTTCTTCCAGGGCGTGGCGCTGGGCGCCTTCATCGAAGGCATCCCGGTGGAGAACCGCAGCTTCGCCGGCGGTTCGCTGGACTGGATCGCGCCGTTCCCGCTGTTCTGCGGCCTGGCCCTGATCGTCGCCTACACCCTGCTCGGCTGCACCTGGCTGATCATGAAGACCGAAGGCCGCCTGCAGGAGCGCATGCACGACCTGGCGCGCCCGCTGGCGTTGGTGCTGCTGGCGATCATCGGGGTGGTCAGCCTGTGGACGCCGCTGGCCCATGCCGAGATCGCCGCACGCTGGTTCAGCCTGCCGAACCTGTTCTGGTTCCTGCCGGTGCCGATCCTGGTCCTGGTGACCTTCTATGCGCTGCTGCGCTCGGTGGCCAACAACGACCACGTGAAGCCGTTCGTGCTCACCCTGGTGTTGATCTTCCTCGGCTACAGCGGCCTGGGGATCAGCCTGTGGCCGAACATCATCCCGCCGGCGGTGAGCATCTGGGAGGCCTCGGCGCCGCCGCAGAGCCAGGGCTTCATGCTGGTCGGCGCGCTGTTCATCATTCCCTTCATCCTCGGCTACACCGCCTGGAGCTACTACGTGTTCCGCGGCAAGGTGAAGCACGGCGATGGCTATCACTGAGGAGGCGCCGCATATGGTCCGTACGCCGAGTCATCCCGAACGAGATAGCGCGGCCAAGCCAGCGCTCTGGCGACGCCTTGCCTGGCTGGCGGGTATCTGGACCGCCAGCGTGCTGGCCCTGGGCGTCGCCGCCTGGCTGATGCGCCTGTTCATGAGCGCGGCGGGGCTGGGCGTCCCGCACTGATCGACGATCCCATCCGGGCGCTCCGGCGCCCTTTTCCGAGAGCCCTCCGCTGGAGGGCTTCTTTTTGTCCGCCGATCCGCCAGTGCTCGGTGTTGCGCCGTAGGGCGTCAATCCTCGCGTTCCCGCCTTGCACCATCCAGGCCGGTTCGGCGGATAACCGCGCTGCGGTTATGCGCCCTACGGGAGCGGCGGATGCGCCCTACTGAAGCCTTGGTAGGGCGAATAACGCCGCAGGCGTTATCCGCCGATTCGCCATTGCTTGGCGTTGCGCCGTGGGGCATCAGTCCTCGCGGCCCCTGACCCGTGCCAGTTGCTCCAGTCGCCCCAGGTAGTCGCGCGGGGTTTCGCCGAGCAGGCGGCGGAACATGCTGCTGAAGGCCCGCGTACTGCCGTAGCCGAGGTCGCGGGCGACCACCTGCACGCTGTCGCCGGCCAGCAGGCGCGGCAGGGCTTCGGTCAGGCGCAATTGCTGGCGCCACTCATGGAAGCTCATCTGCAATTCCTGGGCGAACAGCCGCGCCAGGGTGCGCGAGCTGGCGCCGACCCGCAGGCCCCAGTCATCGAGGGTCAGCCCCAGTTCCGGCTGTTTCAGCAATGCCTGGCAGATCGCCTGCAAGCGGCGGTCGCGGGGCATCGGCAGGTACAGCGGCATCCGTTCGAGGTTGGCGATCTCGCTGAGGATCAGCCCTTGCAGGCGCTGGCGGAAGTCGTCCAGGCGCGGCTGGCTCTCGAGGTGGATGGCGCGCAGGATCATTTCCCGCAGCAGCGGCGTCACCGCCAGTACGCAACAGTCGCTTAGCGGTGTCGGCGTTTCGGGTTGCTCGATGAACAGGGTGCGCATGTGCACCTCGCCGGACATGAATATCTCGTGCTCCACCCGGGGCGGAATCCATACCGCGCGGGTCGGCGGGATCACCCAGGCGCCGTGGTGGGTGGCCAGGCGCATCAGGCCGCGAGCGGCGTAGAGGAACTGCGCCTGCGGGTGGAAATGCCGCCCCAGGTGATGGCCGTCGGGGAAGTCGAGGGAGATGGCGGCCAGCAGGCCGTCCGGGCGGTGCTCGATCAGCATGTCCGTTTCGATGACCTCGCTGTCCTGTCTGCGCTTTTCGGTCAACCTATCATGCCCGGGTCATGACGCCCATTCCTCACCGACCATTCAGGCCGCACGCCATGAACCGACCTCGAACCGTTATCCGCTTCATCAACGCCGCGCATGTCATCGACCACATGTTCATGCTGATCTTCCCCGCCGCCGTGCTCGGCATGGCCGGCAGCTTCGACCTCGACTACGCCGGTCTGATCGGCCTGTCGCTGGGCGGTTTCATCGCCTTCGGCGCCTGTTCGCTGCCGGCCGGCTGGCTGGGCGATACCTGGAGCCGGCGGCGGATGATGCTGCTGTTCTTCTTCGGTATCGGCGCCGCCGCACTGCTCACCGGGCTGGCCGGCAGCGTACCGATGTTGGTGACCGGGCTGACCCTGATCGGGGTATTCGCCGCGATCTACCACCCGGTCGGCACCGCGATGCTGGTGGCACACGCGGAGAACCGCGGCCGCGAGATCGGCATCAACGGCATGTGGGGTAACCTCGGGGTCGCCTTCGCCGCGCTGCTTACCGGCTTTCTCACCGCGCACTTCGGTTGGCGTGCGGCGTTCATCCTGCCCGGCGGGGTGGCCATCCTGCTCGGCATCGGCTTTTTCTTCTGCGTGCGCGAGGAGCCATCGCCGCACCTGTCGGCCAAGGCCGCGGCGCGTGGCGAGGACAGCGAGGGCCTGTCGATGCGCCGGGTGTTCGGCGTGCTGGCGCTGGTCACCGCCACCGGCGGGGTGGTGTTCAACGCCAGCACCGTGACCTACCCGAAGCTGTTCCAGGAGCGCCTGAGCGACTTGCTGGCGTCGCCGCAGACCCTCGGCGTGGTGGTCAGCCTGGCCTATGCCTTCGGCGCGGTGGCGCAACTGATCATGGGGCGCCTGATCGATCGCCTGAACCTGAAGTTGCCGTTCGTCTTCCTCACCTTCTGCCAGGTGCCGCTGCTGCTGGCCCTGGCCTACGGCCACGGCAGCGCAGTGGTGCTGTTCGGCGCGCTGTTCATGTTCGCGGTGTTCGGCCAGGTGACGGTGAACGATGCGATGGTCGCCCACTTCGTCGCGCCGCAGTGGCAGGCGCGGGTCTTCGCCCTGCGCTATTTCCTGTCGTTCGGCGCCAGCGCGGCGGCGATCCCGATGATTGCCTACCTGGAACCACGGCAGGGGCTGCTGGGGTTGTACCTGGTACTGGCGGGCTTCGCCGCGCTGACCTTCGCCGCGGCGCTGGTGTTTCCGCGTCCGGCGCGCAGCGCCGCGGTGGGCACCTGAGGAAGAGGGCGCCCGGACAGCGCGAGCCGGCCGGGCGCCGATGGCTCAACGCCGTATCAGAGCAGTTCGAGCGCCACGGCGGTGGCTTCGCCGCCGCCGATGCACAGCGAGGCGACGCCGCGCTTGCCGCCTTTCTGGCGCAGGGCGTTGATCAGGGTGAGGATGATCCGCGAGCCGGTGGAACCGACCGGATGGCCCTGGGCGCAGGCGCCGCCATAGACATTGACCTTGGCATGATCGAGGCCGTGTTCGCGCATGGCGAGCATGGTGACCATGGCGAAGGCTTCGTTGATCTCGAACAGGTCGACGTCGTCCTTGCTCCAGCCGGTCCTGGCGAACAGGTTGTTCATCGCGCCGATCGGCGCCAGGGTGAACTCGCTCGGGTCCTGGCTCTGGGTGGCATGGCCGACGATTCGCGCCAGCGGCTTCAGGCCACGGCGCTGGGCTTCCTCGGCGGTCATCAGGACCAGCGCGGAGGCGCCGTCGGAGATCGAGCTGGCATTGGCGGCGGTGATGGTACCGTCCTTGCGGAACGCCGGCCTGAGGCTCGGGATCTTCTCCAGGTTGGCGGTCAGCGGTTGCTCGTCGTCCTTCACCACGCTCTCGCCCTTGCGGCTGGTGACGGTGACCGGGACGATTTCCGCCGCCAGCGAGCCATCGGCGATGGCGGCCTGGGCGCGCTTGAGCGATTCGATGGCATAGGCGTCCATCTCCTCGCGGGTCACGCCGTACTTGTCGGCGGTCTCCTGGGCGAACGAACCCATCAAACGGCCGGTACGGGCGTCCTCCAGGCCGTCGAGGAACATGTGGTCCTTGATCTCGCCGTGGCCCATGCGCAGGCCGCTGCGGGCTTTCTCCAGGACATAGGGCGCGTTGGACATGCTTTCCATGCCACCGGCGACCATCACCTGGTTGGTGCCAGCCTTGAGCAGGTCGTGGGCCAGCATCACCGCCTTCATCCCCGAGCCGCACAGCTTGTTGATGGTGGTGCAGCCGGTGGCGGCGGGCAGGCCGGCCGCCAGCGCGGCCTGGCGGGCCGGGCCCTGCTTCAGGCCGGCGGGCAGGACGCAACCCATGATCACTTCCTGTACGTCCTCGGCGGCGATGCCGGCGCGCTGCACCGCTTCGCGGATCGCGACGGCACCCAGGTCGACCGCGGAAACGCCGGCCAGGCTGCCCTGGAAGCCGCCCATGGGAGTACGGGCGCCGGCGACGATGACGATATCGGACATGGAACGTTACCTCTTGTTCTGGATAGGGTCTGAACGATTCAGTGGGCGGATTCTATCTTGTGACCGGGAGGCTCCGAAAGGTCACGGGGCAAATCACTCTTTTGACTGATGAACAAAGCCCGCCGACGGCTCTAGAGTCGGCCTCATCCTGACAACGAACCCGCTCCCAGGTGTACGCCCCATGCTGAAGACCCGTCTCATCCCGGCCGCCGCCGGCGCTTATCAGTATCCGTTGCTGATCAAGAGCCTGATGCTTTCCGGCCGTCGTTACGAAAAGAGTCATGAAATCGTCTACCGCGACCAGGTGCGCTACAGCTACGCCACCTTCAACGAGCGCGTCGCGCGCCTGGCCAACGTACTCAGCGAGGCCGGGGTGAAGGCCGGCGACACGGTGGCGGTGATGGACTGGGACAGCCATCGCTACCTGGAATGCATGTTCGCCATCCCGATGATCGGGGCGGTGCTGCATACCATCAATATCCGCCTCTCCCCGGAGCAGATCCTCTACACCATGAACCACGCCGAGGATCGCTTCGTGCTGGTGAACAGCGAGTTCGTCCCGCTCTACCAGGCGGTGGCGGGGCAGCTGGCCACGGTGGAGCGGACCATCCTGCTCACCGACGGCGCGGAGAAGAGCGCCGAACTGCCCGGCCTGGTCGGCGAATACGAGTCGCTGCTGGCCGCGGCCAGCCCGCGCTACGACTTCCCCGATTTCGACGAGAACTCCATCGCCACCACCTTCTACACCACCGGCACCACCGGCAATCCGAAAGGTGTGTATTTCAGCCACCGGCAACTGGTCCTGCACACCCTGGCGATGGCTTCGACCATCGGCAGCCTGGACAGCATCCGCCTGCTCGGTACCAGCGACGTGTACATGCCGATCACCCCGATGTTCCATGTCCACGCCTGGGGCACTCCGTACGTGGCGACCATGCTCGGGGTCAAGCAGGTCTATCCCGGGCGTTACGATCCGGAACTGCTGGTCGAACTGTGGAAGCGCGAGAAGGTAACCTTCTCCCACTGCGTGCCGACCATCCTGCAGATGGTGATGAACGCCAGGGCTGCCCAGGGCGTGGACTTCAAGGGCTGGAAGGTGATCATCGGCGGGAGCGCGCTGAACCGCTCGCTCTACGAGGCGGCCAAGGCGCGCGGCATCCAGCTGACCGCCGCCTACGGCATGTCGGAGACCTGTCCGCTGATTTCCTGCGCCTACCTCAACGACGAACTGCTGGCCGGAAGCGAGGACGAGCGCACCACCTACCGGATCAAGGCCGGCGTGCCGGTGCCGCTGGTGGATGCGGCGATCATGGACGAACAGGGCCGCTTCCTCCCGGCCGACGGCGAGTCCCAGGGCGAGCTGGTGTTGCGCTCGCCATGGCTGACCCAGGGGTATTTCCGCGAACCCGAGCGCGGCGAGGAGTTGTGGCGCGGCGGCTGGATGCACACCGGCGACGTGGCGACCCTGGACGGCATGGGCTTCATCGAGATCCGCGACCGCATCAAGGACGTGATCAAGACCGGCGGCGAGTGGCTGTCCTCCCTGGAGCTGGAAGACCTGATCAGCCGCCATCCGGCGGTACGCGAAGTGGCGGTGGTCGGGGTGCCCGATCCGCAATGGGGCGAGCGCCCGTTCGCCCTGCTGGTGGTGCGCGAGGGCCAGCAACTGGACGCCCGTGGCCTGAAGGAGCACCTCAAGCCTTTCGTCGAGCAGGGCAACATCAACAAGTGGGCGATCCCCTCGCAGATCGCGGTTGTTACCGATATTCCCAAGACCAGCGTCGGCAAGCTGGACAAGAAGCGCATCCGTATCGAGATCGCCCAGTGGCAGGAAGCCGGCAGCGCCTTCCTGTCGACCGTCTGACGGGGCTTTCCTACACCGCCGAAACGCCCGGAGGCCAAGCAAACGCTTGGTCTCCGCGTTTTCGCGACCGCCCGGTCATTCTCCATCCGCCGCAAAGGCGCGAGCCAGAGTGGTTGCGCCGCGCAAATCACACTTTCGAGGGATCAAGCGGCAGGCAGCGCTAGCTATAGTCCACGCACTCATAACAAAAAACACACATGGAGTAGCGTCGATGACAACCCGTAATCCGTTCTCGCGTCGGGCCCGGTTGCCGTTGGCCGTCAGCCTGGCTTCCTCGCTGGCGGCTCCGGCCTTTGGGGTGACCTTCAACATCGGGGAAATCGAAGGTTCCTTCGACTCGGCGTTGTCGGTCGGGGCCAGCTGGTCGACCGCCAAGCCGAACAAGAACCTGATCGGTGTGAACAACGGCGGCAAGGGACTTTCCCAGACCTCCGACGACAGCCACTTGAACTTCAAGCGTGGGGAAACGTTCTCGAAGGTCTTCAAGGGCATCCATGACCTCGAACTGAAGTACGGCGATACCGGTGTGTTCCTGCGCGGCAAGTACTGGTACGACTTCGAGCTGAAGGACGAGCACCGCGAGTTCAAGGACATCGACGACAGCGGCCGCAAGACCCTGGCCAAGTCCTCCGGCGCCGAACTGCTCGACGCCTTCATCTACCACAACTATGCCATCGGCGACCTGCCGGGCAGCGTGCGTCTGGGCAAGCAGGTGGTGAACTGGGGCGAGAGCACCTTCATCCAGAACGGCATCAGCGCCATCAACCCGATCGACGTCACCGCCTTCCGCCGGCCCGGCTCGGAGATCAAGGAAGGCCTGATCCCGGTGAACATGTTCTACCTGTCGCAGAACCTCACCGACAACCTGTCCGCCGAAGGCTTCTACCAGATCGAGTGGGACCAGACGGTGGTCGACAACTGTGGCACCTTCTTCTCCCAGCCGGACGTGGTGGCCGATGGCTGCGACCAGAACCTGGCGGTGCTGACCAACAACAAGGCGTCCATCAACCTGCTCAACAACGTGCTCGCCGGGGCTGGCCTGAGCGTTACCCCGTCGCCCTGGGACGAGGGCATCCTGGTCCGCCGCGGGCCGGACCGCGACGCTCGCGACAGCGGCCAGTACGGCTTCGCCCTGCGCTACTTCGCCGACGAACTGAACACCGAGTTCGGCGCCTACTACATGAACTACCACAGCCGCCTGCCGATCTTCAGCGGCCAGGGCGCCTCGGCCAGCACCATGGCGGCGATCAACGACCTCGCCACCCGCCTCGCCGCGATCAACCCGGCACTGGCCGCCCAGGCTGCGGCGGCGGCCACCGCCGGCAACTCCAGCTACTTCATCGAGTACCCGGAAGATATCCGCATGTTCGGCCTGAGCTTCTCCACCACGTTGCCCAACGGCACCGCGTGGAGCGGCGAAGTCAGCTACCGGCCCAACGCGCCGGTGCAGTTGAACACCACCGACATCCTCTTCGCCGGCCTCGACCCGGTGAGCATCGGCGGCAACCGCCCCTACGACAACGCCTCGGTGCTGAACGGCCAGGCCGGGCAGGACCTGCACGGCTATCGGCGCAAGGAGATCACCCAACTGCAGACCACCCTGACGCACTTCTTCGACCAGGTGATGGGCGCCGAGCGGCTGACCCTGGTGGGCGAGATCGGCTGGACCCACGTCGGCGGCCTGGAAAGCACCTCCAAGGCACGCTACGGGCGTGACCCGGTCTTCGGACCGGGGCCGCTGCCGGGGACCATCTCCGGCCTGGCCAGCTGCCAGGCGCTGAACGTCAGCACGCTGGGCACCGCCGAAGCGAACAACGTCAGCCGCTACTGCGAGAACGATGGCTATACCACCTCGGACGCATGGGGTTATCGCGCCCGTGCGATCTGGGACTACAACGACGTGTTCATGGGCGTGAACCTCAAGCCCAGTGTGGCCTGGTCGCACGACGTCGATGGCTATTCGCCCGGCCCCGGCGCCAACTTCGAGGAAGGCCGCAAGGCGGTCAGCCTGGGGGTGGACGCGGAGTACCAGAACACCTACACCGCGAGCCTCTCCTACACCAACTTCTTCGACGGCAAGTACACCACCGTGGACGATCGCGACTTCGTCGCGCTCAGCTTCGGCATGAACTTCTGATGTACGCCGGCCCGGTGCGAACCGGGCCGGCGAGCAGGACTTAACGAGGACGACGAGCGAATGAAAACAACGAAGATTCTTCTGCATACCGGTGTACTGGCCCTGAGCCTGCTGGCCACCCAGGTGATGGCGGCGGTATCCGCCGACGAAGCGGCCAAGCTCGGCACCAGCCTGACTCCGTTGGGGGCGGAGAAGGCCGGCAACGCCGACGGCAGCATCCCCGCCTGGGACGGCGGCCTGGCGACCAACGCCGGCAGCGTCGACAGCCGTGGCTTCCTCGCTAACCCCTATGCCAGCGAGCAACCGCTGTTCACCATCACCGCGCAGAACGTCGACCAGTACAAGGACAAGCTGACTCCCGGCCAACTGGCCATGTTCAAGCGCTACCCGGATACCTACAAGATCCCGGTATACAAGACCCACCGCAGCGCCACCGTCCCGGCGGCGGTGCAGGAGGCGGCCAAGCGCAACGCCACCACCACCAAGCTGGTGGAAGGCGGCAACGGCCTGGAGAACTTCGATACCGCCAACCCGTTCCCGATCCCGCAGAACGGCCTGGAGGTGATCTGGAACCACATCACCCGCTACCGCGGCGGCAGCGTCCGGCGCCTGGTGACCCAGGCCACTCCGCAGGTCAACGGCTCCTACCAGCTGGTCTACTTCCAGGATGCCTTCACCTTCCGTACCAACCTGAAGGACTACAACCCGAACAAGCCGAGCAACGTGCTGTTCTACTTCAAGCAGCGGGTCACCGCGCCCTCGCGCCTGGCCGGTAACGTGCTGCTGGTCCACGAGACCCTCAACCAGGTCAAGGAGCCGCGCCTGGCGTGGCTCTACAACGCCGGCCAGCGCCGCGTGCGGCGGGCTCCGCAGGTGTCCTACGACGGTCCTGGCACCGCCGCCGACGGCCTGCGCACCTCGGACAACTTCGACATGTACAACGGTGCGCCGGACCGCTACGACTGGAAGCTGGAAGGCAAGAAGGAAATCTACATTCCTTACAACAGCTACAAGCTCGACGATCCGAAGATCAAGTACAGCGAAATCGTCAAGGCCGGCCACATCAACCAGGACCTGACCCGCTACGAGCTGCACCGCGTCTGGCATGTGGTCGCGACCCTGAAGCCGGGTGAGCGGCACATCTACGCCAAGCGTGACTTCTACATCGACGAGGACACCTGGCAGGCCGCCGAGATCGACCATTACGACGGTCGCGGCACCCTGTGGCGCGTGGCCGAGGCGCATGCCGAGCAGTACTACGACAAGCAGGTGCCCTGGTACGCGGTGGAAACCCTCTACGACCTGCTCTCCGGCCGCTACCTGGCGCTGGGCATGAAGAACGAGGAGAAACAGGCCTACGACTTCAACTACAGCGCTTCGGAAAGCGACTACACCCCGGCGGCGCTGCGCCAGGAAGGGGTACGCTGAGAAACGGCGTTCCTAGCCACGAAGAAACCGGCCTTGTGCCGGTTTCTTCGTTTTCGCGGGCGGCGTGCCGCTCCGGCCGTCAATTCATTACAAAGTGTTTTCCCGCCTCGCCCGCGGATTCCGTCGTCGCCATCCTCCCGGCGGGCACCTGTGTGGCCGGGAAACGTTTGCTGCGCCTGGACCGCGCCGGGAAACCGGTCTTTCCTTGGTTATCGAGCTGAAGCGCCGGTGCGCTATTTCGTCCGAGCCGATGGATAGTGCTTCAAATAGCCATCACTTGTGGTTAGTCTCCGGAGCGTTCACGCCCCATACATAAACCAAGAAACCGGGTGATGACTGACTTCTCGCGCACCTTCTCGGGCACTCCATCCGCCGTCCTGCCGACGGCCAACCGCTTTTTCCGCCCCCCGCTGCCGTCGGCCCATGTGGCGCGCCCGCGTCTTTGCCGTCGACTGCGCGACGGACTGGACGGTCGCCTGCTGCTGATCGCCGCGCCCGCCGGATTCGGCAAGAGTTCCCTGGCCATCGAGTTCTGCGAAAGCCTCGATCCGCGCTGGCAGAGCCTCTGGCTGGGACTGAGCAGCCGCGAGAGCGATCCCGGACGTTTCCTCGAACGCCTGCTCGATGGCTTGCGACAGTACCACCCGACCCTGGGCGAAGAGGCCCTCGGCCTGCTGAAGATGCGCCAGCGCCATCAGCCGTTCGCCTTCGAGACCTGGCTCGACGACCTGCTCGACGAACTCGGCCCCTGCCTGGACCCGCAGCGTCCCCTGCTACTGGTGCTGGACGATTACCACCTGGCCCAGGGCGCGGTGCTCGACCGTTGCCTGCAATTCCTCCTCAATCACCTGCCCGAGGGCCTGGTGCTGCTGGTCACCAGCCGGCAGCGGCCGGACTGGCACCTGGCGCGCCTGCGCCTGTCGCGGCAATTGCTCGAACTCAGCGAACAGGACCTGCGCCTGACCGCCGAGGAGAGCGGGGCGCTGATGGCCGCCAGCGGCCTCGAACTCGACGAGGACGCGCTGGACGCGCTGCTCGAGCGCAGCGAAGGCTGGGTCGCCGGGCTGCGCCTCTGGCTGCTGGCGCGCGGCGATCCAGAGGAGCAGGTCAGCCCCGGGGTACACGGCGCCGACGAACTGATCCGCGACTACCTGCTGGAGGAGGTGATCGAGCGGCAGCCGCCCGAGGTCCAGGCGTTCCTCGCCCAGACCGCGCGCTTCGAGCGCTTCTGCGCCGAGCTCTGCGATACCGTGCGCGAGGCCGGCGACAGCGCGGCGATCCTCGACCACCTGCAGCAGCACCAGGTCTTCCTCGTGCCGCTGGACGAAAACGGCCAGTGGTTCCGCTACCACCACCTGTTCTCCGACCTGCTGCTGGCGCGTCCCTTGCCCGACTTCGGTCCGTCCGCCGGCTCCCTGCACCTGCGCGCCTGCGGCTGGTTCAGCCGCCATGGCCTGCTCGACCAGGCGGTGGAGCAGGCGCTGCGCGCCGGCCAGCCGGACGTGGCGGCGAGCCTGGTGCAGAACCTGTCGGAAGAGCAACTGCTGGCGGAGCAGAACATCGCCACCCTGCTGCGCTGGAAGATGGACCTGCCGGACAGCCTCCTGGCGAGCACGCCGCGCCTGATCCTGCTGTACGGCTGGGCGCTGGCGCTGGCCTGCCAGCTGGATGCCGCGGAAGAACTGGCCGGCCAACTGGCGCGTTTCCTGCCGGCGCCGGACGAGTCCGCGCAGCGCGACCTGCTGGCCCAGTGGCAGGCCCTGAGCGGGGTGATCGCGCGCGGCCGCGGCGATATCGACAAGGCCGAGGCGCACTGCCGCGAGGCCTTGCAGGACCTCGCCGGGGAGCGCTATGGCACCCGCCTGCAATGCCTGTCGACGCTGAGCAACCTGGCGGTGACCCGTGGCGACTTCTGGCAGGCGCGCAACTACAACCGCGACGCCCTGGAGTTCGCCCAGCGCTACGGCAACCCGCTGTTCGAGGCACTGGTCCATTACGACCGCGCCCGCGTCCTCCAGGCGCGCGGCGAGGTGGCGCGCGCCGAGGAGGAGGTGCGCCAGGGCCTGGAACGCCTCCAGCACCTGCCGGCGCAACGCCGCTACGCGGTGCGCGGGCGGCTCCTGCTGTACCGCGGCTACCTGCGCAGCCTGGCGCTGCAGCCGGACGAAGCGCGCAAGTGGATCAAGCAGGGAATCGAGGAAACCCGCAGCTGCCGGGATGTCAGCCTGGTGATCGGCTATTGCGTCCTGGCCAGCCTGGAAGGGCGCCTGGGCAACTACGCGGCGGCGTTCGCCCGGCTTGGCGACGTCGAGCGGTTGATGCATGCCTGGGATATCCCGCCGATCTACTACCTGGCGGCGATCACCCTGATCAAGTGCGAACTCTGGCTGGCCCAGGGCCAGACCGAACTGGCCGGCGTCTGGCTACAGCGCCTGGGCGGCACCTACGGCGGGCAGGCGGCCACGCCGCCGGAATGCAGTCCGCTGCTGCCGCTGCATGTGGAGTTGCTCCAGGCCGGCCTGGAGCGCCGCGAAGGACGCCCGGAGGAAGCCGCCCGGCGCCTGGACCGGCTGGCCCGCTCGACGCGGGAGAACGGCGCGTTGTTGCCGGCTCGCCTGGCCCTCGGCCAACTGGCTGCGCTGCACCTGGAGCAGGGCCGCGAGCGCGAGGCGCTGGCGACCCTGCAACAGGCCATGGAGGGCGCAGTCGGCGGAGCCTTGCTGCCGCTCCACGAATTGCTCGTGCAGCAGCCGGAATGGTTGCGCGAACAGTTGCAGCGCTTCCCTGCCTGTCCCGGCGCCCAGCGCATGCGCGCGCTGTTGCCGGAGCCGCCCGCCGAGCCCGCGGGTGGTGCGGGCGAGGTGCTCAGCGGGCGCGAACTGGCGGTGCTGGAGCTGATCGCCCAGGGGTTGTCCAACCAGGAGATCAGCGAGCGGCTGTTCATCTCGCTGCATACGGTGAAGAGCCACGCCCGCCATATCAACGACAAGCTCGGCGTCGAACGTCGCACCCAGGCGGTGGCGCGGGCCAAGCACATTGGGTTGTTGCGCTAGGCGCGCCACCCCATGTGCCTGGCGTGCTGGCTCAGGGCTTCCAGCGTCGCAGGAGCAGGGCGTTGCCGACCACGCTGACGCTGGAGAAGGCCATCGCCGCGCCCGCCACCATCGGGTTGAGCAGGCCGAAGGCCGCCAGCGGGATGCCGATCACGTTGTAGATGAAGGCCCAGAACAGGTTCTGGCGGATCTTCGCGTAGGTCCGCCGCGAGATGTCCAGCGCCGCCGGCACCAGGCGCGGGTCGCCGCGCATCAGGGTGATGCCGGCGGCGTGCATGGCCACGTCGGTGCCGCCACCCATGGCGATGCCGACGTCGGCGGCGGCCAGCGCCGGGGCGTCGTTGATGCCGTCGCCGACCATCGCCACCACCCGGCCCCGGCCTTTCAGCTCGGCGACCGTGGCGGCCTTGTCCGCCGGCAGCACTTCCGCGTGTACGTCGTCGATGCCCAGGGCCTTGGCCACCACCGCCGCGCTGCCGCGGTTGTCGCCGGTGATCAGGTGGCTGTGGATATCCCGTCCGCGCAGGGCCTCCACCGCTTCGGCGGCGCCGTCCTTGAGGCTGTCGCCGAAGGCGAACAGGCCGAGCACGCGTTTCTCCGGAGCCAGTTCCAGCAGCCAGGACAGGGTGCGGCCCTCGGCCTCCCAGTCCGCGGCGGCACTCGCCAGCGCGCCGGGCTTGAGTTCCTGCTCGTCGAGCAGGCGGCGGTTGCCCAGGGCCAGCCGGCGACCCTCGACCTCGCCCTGGATGCCGCGACCGCTGAGGGCCTGGCTGGCGTTCACCGGCGGAACCTCCAGGTCGCGCTCGGCGCAGCGCTCGAGCACGGCCTTGGCCAGCGGGTGCTCGCTGCCGCGTTGCAGGGCGCCGGCGAGCCTGAGCAGTTGCTCCTGGTCGTCGCCGCCGAGGTGGATGATCTGCGGTCGCCCGGAGGTCAGGGTGCCGGTCTTGTCGAAGGCCACGCTGGTGACCGCATGGGCGACTTCCAGGGACTCGGCGTCCTTGATCAGGATGCCGTGGCGCGCGGCCACGCCGGTGCCGGCCATGATCGCGGTCGGGGTGGCCAGGCCGAGGGCGCAGGGGCAGGCGATCACCAGCACCGCCACGGCGTTAACCAGGGCCTGCTCCAGGCCGACCCCGGCGACCAGCCAGGCGCCGAGGGTGACCAGCGCGATGAGGATCACCACCGGGACGAAGACCTGGCTGACCTTGTCCACCAGCTTCTGGATCGGCGCCTTGGCGGCCTGGGCGTCTTCCACCAGGCGGATGATCTTCGCCAGCACCGTTTCCCCGCCGAGCGCAGTGGTGCGCAGGAGCAGCCGGCCTTCGCCGTTGATCGCGCCGCCGGTGACCTTGTCGCCGGGAGCCTTGGGCACCGGCAGGCTCTCGCCGGTGATCAGCGCCTCGTCGGCGTGGCTACTGCCGTCGAGCACCTCGCCGTCCACCGGGAAGCGTTCGCCGGGACGCACCACCACCTCGTCGCCGAGGCGCAACTCGGCGATCGCCACCTCTTCCTCGCGACCGTCGCGCAGGCGCACCGCGCGCTCCGGGCGCAACGCCTCAAGGGCGCGGATGGCGCTGGCGGTCTGGCGCTTGGCGCGGCTTTCCAGGTACTTGCCGAGGAGGATCAGGGCGATCACCACGGTGGAGGCTTCGAAGTAGAGGTGCGGCATGTGGCCGGGCGGGGCGGTCAGCCAGAGGTAGACGCTGAGGCCGTAGCCGGCGCTGGTGCCGAGGGCGACCAGCAGGTCCATGTTGCCGGCGCCGGCCTTCACCGCGCGCCAGGCGGAGACATAGAAGCGCGCGCCGATGACGAACTGCACCGGGGTCGCCAGGAGGAACTGCGCCCACGGCGGCAGCATCCAGTGCAGGCCGGCCCATTCCACCAGCATCGGCAGCACCAGCGGCAACGCCAGCAACAGCGCGGCGATCACCCACCAGCGTTCGCGGCGCAGGCGGCGCTCGGCATCGTCCTGGCGTGGTTGCCCCGCGTCGAGCAGGCGGGCCTTGTAGCCGGCCTGTTCCACCGCCTGTAGCAAGGCCTGGCTGTCCACGGCGCCGAGCAGCTCGAGGTGGGCGCGCTCGCTAGCCAGGTTGACGCTGACCTCGCGTACGCCGGGCACCTTCTTCAGCGCCCGCTCGACCCGGCCGACGCAACTGGCGCAGGTCATGCCCTCGATGGACAGTTCCAGGCTGCGCGCCGGAACCTGGTAGCCGGCCTGCTCGACCGCCGCCACCAGGGCCGGCAGGCTGTCCGCCGGGGCCTGTACGCGGGCCTGCTCGCTGGCCAGGTTGACCGAGGCGGCCGCGACCCCGGGCACTTTCTTCAGGGCTCGTTCGACACGGCCGGCGCAGGACGCGCAAGTCATGCCGCTGACCGGCAGATCGAGCTCGGTTAGCGTGGCGCTGTTCATGAGTCCTCCTTGGAATGGACAGAAGTGGCACCGCAGGCGCCCTGGGAGGCGCCGGTGAGATCTGTCGCCAGGTTCAGCCTTGACATCGTGTCAAGGTCAAGCCCCGGATTCATACAGGAAGGCGGCGCAGGGCGCAGTGGCGGCTTTATGTCGCAGGGGCAGGGGGGAGGGGGAATGGCGCTGGAAAACCGTTGCGGCACGGAAAAGCGGAGGGTTTTCACAGAGGTGGGACCGATAACACTAGACCTCGCGAAGGGCTGCGCCAAGGTATTTCGTCGCTTGCGGAAAAAAAACCTGCTGATGACGAAAAGTACTTTTTACCGTCATATTTTTTGCGGTATTTGTGGAACCGTAGACCGCCGAACCCTGCAGCACAGGTGGCGGCCCCGGCCCTCACCTCTGCTGTCAGGCTCTCCCCACCGGAAGAGAGAAGGCGGCTCGCCCCCCGGCGGAGCGCCGACCCGGCATTCCGTCGCCAGGCCCTTAGCAGAAGGTGATCGCGTATGGATGACCACGGACGTTCCCGCCCCACCCAGCCCACCCTGTACGTCCTCGATACCAATGTCCTGATCCACGATCCGAATGCCCTGTTGAACTTCCAGGAACACCGCGTCGCGATCCCGATGACGGTGCTCGAAGAGCTGGACAAGCTGAAGACCGGAAAGCACACCATCGCCGCCGAGTGCCGCCAGGCCATCCGCCTGATCGACCAGGTACTCGGCGAGGCCACGCCCGAGCAGGTAGAGGGAGGGGTACCGATCCAGCGTGGCAAGAACGGCCCCAGCGGCAGCCTGTCGATCCTCATGAGCAAGCGTGCCGAGCCCATCACCTGGCTGCCGGAGCACCTCAACGACAACAAGATCATCAACCAGTTGGTCGAGCTGAAGAGCCGCCACAGCGGCGTGCGCGTGGTGCTGGTGACCAAGGACATCAACATGCGCCTGAAGGCGCGCGCCTGCGGGGTGGACGCGGAGGACTACCACACCGACCAGTTGATCGACGACGTGGCCCTGCTGTCGCGCGGCTACCATTCCCTCGCCGGCTCTTTCTGGGACCGCGTGAGCAAGGTCGAGACCCGCCAGGACCACGGCCGTACCTGGCATCGCGTGCAGCTCACCGACAACCTGCCGGCGGTGCACATCAACGAGTTCATCGTCGACGAACAGGGCTTCGTCGGCTGGATCAAGGGCATCCAGCAGGACGAGCTGACCATCCTCGACCTGCACCAGGAGCCGCTCCTGCACCAGGAAGCCTGGGGCCTGCGGCCACGCGACGTGTACCAGTCGCTGGCGCTGTACGCGCTGCTCGACCCGGACATCCACCTGGTCAACCTGTCCGGTGCCGCCGGTTCCGGCAAGACCATCCTGGCGCTCGCCGCGGCCATCGAGCAGACCATGGTCAGCAAGCGCTACCGGCGCATCATCGCCACCCGCAGCGTGCAGGGCCTGGACGAGGACATCGGCTTCCTGCCCGGCACCGAGGCGGAAAAGATGGAGCCCTGGCTCGGCGCCATCACCGACAACCTCGAAGCGCTGCACATGGACGACGAATGCACCCATGGCAGCGTCGACTACATCCTCAGCAAGGTGCCGTTGCAGTTCAAGTCGCTGAACTACATCCGCGGGCGCAGCTTCCAGCAGAGCCTGATCCTCATCGACGAATGCCAGAACCTCACGCCGCACCAGATGAAGACCATCATCACCCGCGCCGGCAGCGGTTCGAAGGTGATCTGCCTGGGCAACCTGGCGCAGATCGACACGCCCTACCTGTCCGCCACCAGCTCCGGCCTGACCTACCTCACCGAACGCTTCAAGGACTTCCCCCACGGCGTGCACGTGACCCTGCAAGGGGTGCCGCGCTCGGTGCTGGCGGAGTACGCCGAGGCGCACATGTGAAGTAGCCGGCGGCAATCGCCGGCCGATATCCCGCCCGGTTGAAAAAGCCGGGCGGGATATACATCCTGCCAGGCCCGGTCCGGGGACCGGGCCCGCATCGTTACCCGATCGGGATGAGGCGCCTTGCGCCGGCCTGCCCTACCTCTTTATGTATACAATCATCCCCCTTCCGAACCTCCCCCAGGCATCGCGTCATGCCCTCCAGGGCTTACAATGACTGGCCAGTATCCTCTTCCAGGAGCACCCACGTGCTGACCCATCTCGATTCCCAGGGCCGCGCCAACATGGTCGACGTCACGGAAAAGGCCGTGACCTCCCGTGAAGCCACGGCCGAGGCCGTGGTGCGCATGCGCCCGGAAACCCTGCAACTGATCCAGGACGGCGGCCATCCCAAGGGCGACGTCTTCGCCGTGGCGCGGATCGCCGGCATCCAGGCGGCCAAGCGCACCCACGAACTGATCCCGCTGTGCCATCCGCTGCTGCTCACCAGCGTCAAGCTCGAACTGCAGGCCGAGGCGCCGGACGCCGTGCGCATCCGCGCGCGTTGCCGGCTGGCCGGGCAGACCGGCGTGGAGATGGAGGCGCTCACCGCCGCCAGCGTCGCGGCCCTGACCATCTACGACATGTGCAAGGCGGTGGACCGCGGGATGGTCATCGAGCAGGTCCAGTTGCTGGAGAAGCTCGGCGGCAAGAGCGGCCACTACCGCAAAGAGGAGGAAGGGCAGGCATGATCCGCGTGCAGTATTTCGCCCGTTACCGCGAAGCCCTAGGCATCGACGGCGAGCAGTTGAACTGGGACGCCGGGCTGGCGACCCTCGGCGCCTTGCGCCAGCTCCTGGTGGAGCGCGGCGGGGCCTGGGAGCGTACCCTCGGCGAGCAGAACCTGATGTGTGCGCGCAATCAGGAACTGTGCGGCCTCGACGAGCCGTTGCAGGACGGCGACGAAGTCGCCTTCTTCCCCACCGTCACCGGAGGTTGAACCCATGGCCATCCGCGTCCAGCAGGCCGCTTTCGATCCGGGGCAGGAGCTTAACGCCCTGCATGCGCAGAACGTCGGCATCGGCGCGGTGGTCGGCTTCGTCGGCTACGTGCGCGACTTCAACGACGGTCGCGAGGTCGGCGGGATGTTCCTCGAACATTATCCGGGCATGACCGAGAAGGCCCTCGGCAAGATCGCCGCCGAGGCCGGGCAGCGCTGGCCGCTGCTGCGCCTGGAGATCCTCCACCGCATCGGCCGCCTGGAGCCGGGCGAGCCGATCGTCTTCGTCGGTTGCGCCAGCGCCCACCGGCAGGCGGCGTTCGACGCCTGCAACTTCGTCATGGACTACCTGAAGACCCGCGCGCCGTTCTGGAAGAAGGAAGACACCGCCGAAGGCCCGCGCTGGGTCGAAGGCCGCTGCAGCGACCAGGCCGCCGCGCAGCGCTGGGAGGAGTGACGTCTACCTCCTCGCGCCGCCGGCTTACCTCTTCGGAGGAATAGCCAGCCGGGGGCCCGCGGTTCAGGCTGAGGCATCGCCCGTTCCTAGGACCCCCTTCCATGAGCCACCTGGCCACCTCCACCTTCCAGCCGCTGAACATCGCCATCCTCACCGTCAGCGACACCCGTACCCTGGAAACCGATACTTCCGGCCAGACCCTCGCCGACGCGCTGCTGGCCGCCGGTCATCGCCTGCACCAGCGGAGCCTGAAGACCGATGACATCTACCAGATCCGCGCGGTGGTCTCGGCCTGGATCGCCGACCCCGAGGTACAGGTCGGCCTGATCACCGGCGGCACCGGCTTCACCGCGCGGGACAACACCCCGCAGGCGGTCGGGCCGCTGTTCGAGCGCGATGTCGAGGGCTTCGGCGAACTGTTCCGCCAGGTCTCGCAGCGCGAGATCGGCACTTCCACCATCCAGTCGCGGGCGCTGGCCGGGCTCAGCAACGGTACCCTGGTGTGCTGCCTGCCCGGCTCGCCGGGCGCCTGTCGCACCGCCTGGAACGAGATTCTCCTGGCGCAACTGGACAGCCGCACCCGCCCGTGCAATTTCGTCCCGCACCTGAAGACCCCGCCAGCCGTGGCGCCGGTGGCCGGCTGCGGGTGCCGCTCGTGAGCGCTTGCGCCTGCGATGGCGGCCAACTGCGCCCGCTCGACGAGGCGCTGGCCGAACTGCTGGCGCGCGCGCCGCGCCCGCCAGCCTGCGAGAGCCTGGCCCTGGAGCGGGCGCTGGGACGAGTGCTCGGCGAGGACCTGCTGGCGCCGATGGACCTGCCGCATTGGGACAACAGCGCGATGGACGGCTACGCCTTGTGCTCCGCCGACCTGCCGCGCAGCGGCGGCAGCCTGACGGTCGGCGCGCGGATCGCCGCCGGCGACACCCGCGGCATGAGCCTGCCGCTGGGCCAGGCGGCGCGGATCTTCACCGGCGCGCCGCTGCCGACCGGCGCCGACTGCGTGGTGCCGCAGGAACTCTGCGTGGTCGACGGCGAGCGCGTGCAGTTGCCGCCGGTGAGCGCCGGCCAGCATGTGCGCCGGCGCGGCGAGGAGTTGCGTCGTGGCGCGCCGGTGCTGCGTGCCGGACAGCGCTTGCGCCCGCAGGAACTCGGCCTGCTGGCGAGTCTCGGCGTCGCCACGGTCTCGGTGCGTCGGCGCTTGCGCATCGGCCTGCTGAGCAGCGGCGACGAATTGCGCGAGCCCGGCCAGACACTGTTGGCCGGGCAGATCTACAACGCCAACCGTTACTGCATCGGCGCCTTGCTGCGCGGTCTGGGCTTCGAGGTGCACGACGAGGAAGTGCTCGCCGACGAACTGGTGGCCAGCCGCGATGCGCTCAGCCTGGCGGCCTCCGAATGGGACGCGCTGGTCACCAGCGGCGGTGTCTCGGTAGGCGAGGAAGACCACCTCAAGCGCGCCATCGCCGAGCTTGGCGAGGTCAACCTGTGGCGCCTGGCGATCCAGCCGGGCAAGCCGTTCGCCTTCGGCTCCGTGGCCGGCAAGCCCTGGCTGGGGCTGCCCGGCAACCCTGCGGCGGCGCTGGTCACCGCATTGCTGGTGGCGCGTCCGTTCCTGCTTCGCCAGCAGGGACTGTTCGATGTAGTGCCGCGGCCGCTGGCGCTGCCGGCGGCCTTCGACTGGCCGCAACCGCGGGCGCGTCGCCAGTACCTGCGGGCGCGGCTCGATGAACGGGGGCGGGTGGAAATCCACCCGCAGCAGGGCTCGGCGATGCTGCTTGCCGCCAGTTGGGCGGACGGGCTGGCGGTGATCGAGCGCGGCGCCACCCTGGGCGTGGGTGATGCGATCGACTTTCTGCCGTTCTCCGCACTGATGGCCTGAGGCCTTCTTGATCCCGGTCAAGCGCCGACCGGGAGCGTCTTTCTAGAGTGTGGCGCCTGTGCCCCGGGGTTGCCCACTGCCGCGGAGCGCGTTTTTCGCCAGAGGAGCAACCCCATGCAACTGGTCTGTCCGGCGGGCAGCCTGCCCGCCTTGAAGTCGGCCCTGCGACAGGGCGCCGATGCCATCTACGTCGGTTTCCGCGACGACACCAACGCCCGCCATTTCGCCGGCCTCAACCTTGACGAACGCCAGTTGCAGGAAGGCCTGCGGCGAGTCCACGAGGCCGGGCGGCAGCTCTACGTAGCGGTCAACACCTATTCCAGCGCGCAGGGCTGGGAGCGCTGGCAGCGCGCGGTGGACCAGGCCGCCGACCTCGGCGTCGATGCGTTGATCGCCGCCGACGTGGCGGTGCTCGGCTATGCCGCGAAGCGTCATCCGCGGCTCAACCTGCATCTGTCGGTGCAGGGCTCGGCAACCAATGCCGCGGCCCTGGCCCTCTATCACGAACGCTACGGCATCCGTCGCGCGGTCCTGCCCCGCGTGCTATCGCTGGCGCAGGTACGCCAGGTGGCGGCCGGTAGCCCGGTGCCGGTGGAGGTGTTCGCCTTCGGCAGCCTGTGCATCATGGCCGAGGGCCGCTGCCACCTGTCCTCCTACGTCACCGGCGAGTCGCCGAACCTCTGCGGCGTCTGTTCGCCGGCCAGGGCGGTGCGCTGGAGCGAGGAACCGGAGGGGTTGACCTCGCGCCTCAACGAAGTGCTCATCGACCGCTACGCCGCCGGCGAGGCGGCCGGCTACCCGACCCTCTGCAAGGGCCGTTTCCTGGTCAATGGCCAGCGCTTCCATGCGCTGGAGGAACCGACCAGCCTGAACACCCTGGACCTGGTCCCGCAACTGGCGGAAATCGGCGTGGCGGCGGTGAAGATCGAAGGCCGCCAGCGCAGCCCGGCCTACGTCGAGCAGGTCACCCGGGTCTGGCGCCAGGCGCTGGACAGCTACGCCAGCGCGCCGGGCGCCTATAGCGTGCAGCCGCAATGGCAGCGCGCGCTGGCCGGACTTTCCGAAGGGCACCAGACCACCCTGGGCGCCTATCACCGTTCCTGGCAGTGAGGACCGCCGCGATGAAACTGAGCCTGGGACCGCTGCTGTTCTACTGGGACAAGCGGCAGATATTCGATTTCTACGCCGAGATGGCCAGCCAGCCGCTCGACGTCATCTACCTCGGCGAGACCGTCTGCGCCAAGCGCCGGGCGCTGTCCCTGAATGACTGGCAGGCGCTGGCCCGCGAGCTGGCGCAGGCGACCCGTGCCGAGCTGGTGCTCTCCGGGCTGGCGCTGATCGAGGCCGCTTCGGAGCTGTCCAGCCTGCGCCGGCTATGCGAGAACGGCGAACTCCGGGTCGAGGCCAACGACATGGCCGCCGTCTATTACCTCAGCCAGCGCGGCGTGCCCTTTGTCGGCGGTCCGGCGCTGAACCTCTACAACGGTCATGCCCTGGCCGAACTGTATTCCTGGGGTATGCGCCGCTGGATTCCGCCGGTGGAAGTCTCCGGCAAGCTGCTGCGCGGGGTGCTCGACCAGGCTGCGCAGCTGGGCCTGGAGCAATTGCAGACCGAGGTCTTCGCCTACGGTCACCTGCCGCTGGCCTACTCGGCGCGCTGCTTCACCGCGCGGGCGGAGAACCGGCCCAAGGACGACTGCCAGTTCTGCTGCCAGCAGTATCCCGAAGGTATCCCGCTGCTCAGCCAGGAGGGCGAGGCGCTGTTCACCCTCAACGGCATCCAGACCATGTCCGGCAAGGTCAGCAACCTGCTGGCCGACTACCGCTCGCTGGAACATAGCGGCGCTGACCTGCTACGCCTGAGTCCTCGGGCGCAGGGCATGGCCGAGGTGATCGCGGCCTTCGACCGGGTACGCAAGGGTGCCGCTCCGCCGCTCGCTGTGGAAGGCTGCAACGGCTACTGGCACGGCCGGCCGGGGATGCTGCGGGCAGAGGAGGCAGGGCTATGCTGAACCGCCAACGCCTGCTCCTCGGCGTCGCCGGACGCCTGTTGCCGCTGGCGGCGAAGGTTCCGCGCGGGCTCCAGCACCTGGTCCTGCAACGGGTCGCCAACCGGCTGTTCGCCCAGCCGCTGGAGGAGGGCGCCTTCGACCTGCTGGAAGGTCGCTGGCTGCGCCTGGAAGTCAGGGACCTCGGCGTCGGCTGGTGCGTCACCCGGGTGCCCGGCGGCCTGCGCCTGGTCGAACGGCCACGGGCCAGCGTGACCATCCGCGGCGACTGGCGCGACTTCCTGCTGCTGGCCAGCCGGCATGAGGACCCGGATACCCTGTTCTTCCGCCGCCGCCTGGTGATCGAGGGCGACACCGAGCTGGGCCTGGCGGTCAAGAACCTCCTCGACAGCCTCGACCCGGAGCACCTGCCGCCCTGGTTGTGGAACGCCGTGGAACGGGCCGGGCGGGCAGTGCAGGAGGAGCGCGGCGAGGCGCCCCAGGGGCCGGTCCAGGGCGCGCGGGGCGGCTGAGGTCGGTGGAAAGGGGCGTATAGCGACGCCAATGTCGCTGGGCGCGCCCCTCCGATTGGGTGTATTCCCTGAAGCCTGAAACTCACTGAAGCTCTTTTCAGCGAGGCAACGCCCGGTTCGTTGCCGCATGGGCGGCGCGGAGCGAATGGGCGTTTCCCCTGACCAAACGGATAGCCTGTCTGTCCCCGTAACGCCCCTGTCAACTTGCCCCGGTAAACCGGACCTTCGTGAAGCCTGCGGAGAACTCCGGTATGAGTGGGATGGACCTCAAGCGCCGCCGCGTCGTGCAAGGCCTGGGCGCTGGACTGCTGTTGCCGGCGCTGGGCGCGCCGGCGGTGATCGCCTCGCCCAGGGCGCGGCCGAAGCTGACCGATGGCGTGCAATCCGGCGATGTGCAGGGCGACCGCGCGCTGGTCTGGAGCCGCACCGACCGCCCGGCGCGGATGATCGTCGAATGGGACACCCGTAGCGTCTTCAGCGAGCCGCGTCGGCTGGTCTCGCCGGTCACCGACGAGCGCCTCGACTACACCGCGCGCATCGACCTGCGTGGCCTGCCGGCCGACCAGTCGATCTTCTACCGGGTGCGCTTCGAGGATGCCCGCGACGGCAGCCTGAGCAAGCCCTGGTTCGGCCACCTGCGCAGTGCGCCGAGCGAGGCGCGCAATATCCGTTTCGTCTGGAGCGGCGACACCTGCGGGCAAGGTTTCGGGATCAATCCGGATATCGGCGGCATGCGTATCTACGAAGCCATGCGCCGGCGCCAGCCGGATTTCTTCCTGCACAGCGGCGACACCATCTATGCCGATGGGCCGATCCCCGAACGCATCGAGACCGAGAGCGGGCGCATCTGGCGCAACCGGGTGACCGAGGCCAAGAGCAAGGTCGCCGAGACCCTCGACGAGTTCCGCGGCAACTACCGCTACAACCTGCTCGACGACAACCTGCGCCGCTTCAACGCCGAGGTGCCGCAGATCTGGCAATGGGACGACCACGAGACCACCAACAACTGGTCCTCCAGCAAGCAGCTCGACGAGCGCTACCAGGTGAAGGACATCGACGTGCTGGCGGCCCGTGCACGCCAGGCGTTCCTCGAATACGCGCCGCTGCGCTTCCAGCGCCAGGGGCGCGACGGGCGGATCTACCGCAAGGTCGCCTACGGCCCTTTGCTCGACGTGTTCGTCCTCGACATGCGCAGCTACCGCGGCGGCAACAGCGCCAACCTGCAGGCGCGGCGCAGCGCCGCCACCGATTTCCTCGGCCGTGAGCAGTTGCAATGGCTCAAGCGCGAGTTGCGCGGTTCGCGTGCGCAGTGGAAGGTGATCGCTGCCGACATGCCGATCGGCCTCTGCGTGCCCGATGGCAAGGACGCCCAGGGCCGCGACCGCTGGGAGGCCATCGCCAACGGCAATGACGGCGCCGCCCTCGGCCGCGAGCTGGAGATCGCCGACCTGCTGCGCTTCGTCCAGCGCGCCGGGGTGCGCAACACCGTCTGGCTGACCGCCGACGTGCATTACTGCGCAGCCCACCACTACAGCCCGGAGCGCGCCGCGTTCAAGGACTTCGCGCCGTTCTGGGAGTTCGTCGCCGGGCCTCTCAATGCCGGTAGTTTCGGACCCAACGCGCTGGATGGCACGTTCGGCCCGCAGGTGATGTTCCAGAAGGCCCCGCTGGTCCAGAACAGTTCCCCCTTCGCCGGCTACCAGTTCTTCGGCGAGGTGGAGATCGATGCGCAAAGCCGCGCGCTCACCGTCACCCTGCGCGACCTCGACGGCGAGCCGGTGTTTTCCCAGGAACTGCAGCCCGACGGCGCCTGAGCCGCGGCGACCCCATTCCGATAAAGGAGTATCCCGATGCACCCCTTGCGTAACGCCGCCCTGCTGGGCGGCCTGGCCCTGCTGGGCCTGCCGGTGGCCAACGCCGCCGAGCTGATCATCTCCGAGTATGTCGAAGGCAGCGGCAACAACAAGGCGCTGGAGTTCTACAACAGCGGCAGCCAGGTCCTCGACCTCTCCGCCTACCGCGTCGAGTTCTATTTCAACGGCGCCAGCGCGGCGGGCCGCAGCATCGACCTGAGCGGCAGCCTGGCGCCGGGCAAGACCTTCGTCCTCGCCAACGGCGTGGCCGACCCGGCGTTGCTGGCGCTGGCCAGCCAGCGGGTGGAAGGCAGCTGGTTCAATGGCAACGATGCGGTGCTGCTGCGCCGGCGCGGCGGCGAGATCCTCGACAGCCTCGGCCAGGTCGGCTTCAACCCCGGCACGACCTGGGGCAGCGGCGATGTGCAGACCCTCGACCGGAGCCTGGTGCGCAAGGCCGACATCCGCGACGGCGACAGCGATCCCAGCGACGCCTTCGACCCGGCGGCGCAATGGCTGGGCTACCCGCGCGACACCTTCGCCAACCTCGGCCAGCATGGCGCTGGTGAGCCCGGCGGCGGCGAGGAGGCCGGCCTGCGACCGATCCACGAGGTGCAGGGCGCCGGCGCCGAAAGTCCGCTGGTGAACCAGCGGGTCGCCATCGAGGGCGTGGTGGTCGGCGACTTCCAGAACGCCAGCGAGCTGAAGGGCTTCTACGTGCAGCAGGAAGATGCCACGGTGGACGGCGACCCGGCGACCTCCGAAGGCATCTTCGTCTACGACGGCGGCAACGGCAGCGACGTCAAGCTCGGCGACCGCGTCCGGGTGACCGGCCAGGTCCGCGAGTTCAACGGCTTCACCGAACTGGTCGGGCCGCTGCAGGTCAGCGTCCTGGCGAGCGGCGTGGCCTTGCCGACGCCGGCCGGCATCAGCCTGCCGCTGGCCAGCGCCGATGCGCTGGAGCGCTACGAAGGCATGCGCGTGCAGCTCCGCCAGACGCTGACCGTCAACGAGGTCTACAACCTCGGCCGCTATGGCGAGGTCCTGCTGTCCTCCGGCGGCCGCCAGATGACTCCGACCAACGTGGTGGCTCCCGGCGAACAGGCCAAGGCCATGCAGGCGCGCAACGACCTCGACCGGATTCTCCTCGACGACGGCCGCAGCGGGCAGAACCCCGACCCGATCCGCTACCCGGCACCGGAACTGAGCGCCTACAACAGCCTGCGCGTCGGCGACCGTACCAGCGCCATCGACGGCGTGCTCGACTACTCGGCCGGCAGCTACCGTATCCAGCCGTTGCAGACGCCGACCTTCGAGGCGGCCAATCCGCGTCCGGCCCAGCCGGCGGTGGAAGGGCGCCTGCGGGTGGCCAGCTTCAACGTGCTCAACTACTTCAACGGCGATGGCAAGGGCGGCGGTTTCCCCACCTCGCGCGGAGCCAACACGGCCGAGGAGTTCCAACGGCAGAAAGCGAAGATCGTCGCGGCGATCCTCGCCTCGAAGGCGGACATTGTCGGCCTGATGGAGATCGAGAACGACGGCTACGGCGAGTTCAGCGCCATCGCCGACCTGGTCAACGGCCTCAACGCCAGCCTGCCCCAGGGCCAGCGCTATGCCTTCGTCAACCCGAACCGGGCGAAGCTGGGCAGTGACGAAATTGCCGTGGGGCTGATCTATCGCGGCGACAAGGTCCGCACCTATCGATCCGCGGCGGTGCTCGACAGTTCGGTGAACCCGGAGTTCGACGACACCCGCAACCGTCCGACCCTGGCCCAGACCTTCCAGGAGATCAATGGCGGCGAACGCCTGACCATCGCGGTGAACCACCTGAAGTCGAAGGGCTCGGCCTGCGACGGCGACCCGGACACCGGCGACGGCCAGGGCAACTGCAACCTGACCCGGGCGCGCGCCGCCCAGGCCCTGGTGGACTGGCTGGCGGGCGATCCGACGGGCGCCAAGGAGCCTGATCGCCTGATCATCGGCGACCTCAATTCCTATGCCAAGGAAGACCCGGTGAACGTCATCCGCAGCGCCGGCTACACCGACCTGGTGGCGCGTCAGGCGGGCGCAGGAAAGGGCTATTCCTACGTGTTCTCCGGGCAGTCCGGCTACCTTGACCACGCCCTCGCCAACGCCAGCCTGGCGCGCCAGGTACGCGGCGCGGTGGAGTGGCACATCAACGCCGACGAGCCCCGGGTGCTGGACTACAACGTCGAGTTCAAGACCCCTCGGCAGCAGGACAGCCTGTACAACGCCGAGCCGTACCGGGCCTCCGACCACGACCCGGTGGTGATCGGTATCGACCTGCGCCGGGTGGCGATGAAGAAGCACCGCAGGTAGGCAGCGGATAGCGCCCGTGGCGTTGGTCGCCATGCAGAAAGGCCACCCTCGGGTGGCCTTTCTGCATGGCACGTGGGCCTGTAGGGCGAATAACCGCTTGCGGTTATCCGCCGTTGTGGCGGGATCTCGGCGGATAACGCCGGTGGCGTATTCGCCCCACGGAACGCAGGCGCTTTTGCTTCGTACGTCGTCAGCCGCGCAGCGGCGGCAGGTAGCCCAGTTCCATCAGCTTGATGTCCGCTTCGCCGACGCGCTCGAAATGTTCGCGACGGGTTTCGTCCATCGGTTCGCGGCCGTTCAGCAGCAGGGTGCCACGGCCGGGAATGTCGACCAGCTCCGTAGCCGCCGGGAAGTCCGTGGCCCTTAGCGGATGCGGGCAGAAGCCGATCCAGCCGATGCTGCGGCGGTCCGGGAAGGTCCGCTGGTGTACGAAGTACGCATGCGGAGCGAGCATGCCCCAGGTCGTTTCGGGCCAGATTTCCAGCGCCGCGAGGAAGATCGCGACGAAGGAGGAAGCCGGTGCGTCGAACACCTGCAGCAGGCTGCCGGCATCTTCCAACTGGAGCCTGGACGAGACGGCCCTGCCGCTGGCCTCGTAGTCCAGCGACAACCCGCCCTTGAGCGGATCCTCCTCGCCGTTCCATAGCACCAGTTCCACCGCCCGGGTGCGTCGGTCACGCGACAGGGCCTTGGCGAGATCCTGGCGGTGCTCGGTGACGTTGTGGCTGAGGGCATCGCGCAGGGAGTCGCCGCACAGGTACCAGTTCTCCAGCACCGGATGGAGGGGCGCGAGGGCATCGAGGAAGCGCTCTATCCGTTGCAGGTGCTGGTCGTCGTCCAGTTCGAGGAGCCGTGCCGGATCGAAGTACAGCTCGAATATGTAGCGCCTGAAAGCCTTGGCGTCCGTCATGCGCAATACCCCGGGTTCTCTTCGCAAAACCTTTTCATCTCTTCCTGTTCCTTCGCGCGGGTTTCCTGGTAGTCGTCGTGCTCGTCCGTTCCCGGCATCGGATTCCAGAATGCCTTCAGGTTGGCCAGTCCCATGCGCAGGTACTCCGCGGCGCAGTACTCGTAGACGATCCGCTGCAGGAAGTGCCATTCGACGAACACCGGCGGGGTCGGTCGGGCCTTGTCGCTGTGGACCTCGGCCTTCTGCAGCAGGTCCGATTTCACCTTGGCCCGCGCCCAGGGCCTGGGCACGCCGAGCAGCGGGACGAACAGGAAGGCGTAGTTGGCCTTCGCCTCCAGCAGGGTGCAGCGCGGCTCGTCGAAGCCGTCCCACCAGGTGCCGCTCCAGAACCATTCGTGGGGAAACGGGAAATTGGTCACCCACTGCTGGTAGCGCGCGGACAGGTCCGACATGCTGTGGCCCTTGCCGTTATTGGCGATGGCCATTTCGCCCCGGGACGGCGGGCACTCCACGCAGTCCTTGTCGCGGCCCGGGCTCTTGCTGCAATCGCGCTCGGCTTCCCGGGTCCGGTCGCGGCTCAGCGTGCCGGTCTCGGTCCTGGGCAGGGTCTGCGGAACCGGCATCGGACGCGGTACCGGCCTGGGCAGCGCGCCGGGGGCCGGTCGCGGCAGCGGGCGCGGCGCCGGCATCGGCAAGTGCGGCCGGGGCGGCGCGGGTAGTTCGAAGGGCAGCCGCGGACCCATGCGGGGCAGCGGTCGGAAAAGCGCGCCTATGCCGCTCATGCCGGTCTCCCCGAGGTTTCGTACGCGCGCCATTTCTGGCTGGCCAGGCGAAACTCGACGATCCGTTCGTAGTCCTGGAAGCGTTGTTCCGGGCTGTCCGCCAGCGGCCGGCGCATGTGTGCGAGAAACGCCGGCGTGTCCTGGAAAGCGGGGAAGGCCAGGCCGTGCAGAAGAAAGCGTTCGATCGTCCCGGGCTCTTCGATACCCAGTTCCAGCGCCGTCGCGCGCAGCTCGCCGAGTTGCCGGATGGCGGGCAGCAGGCCGCGTCGTTCGAGCCAGGCGGGAGCCTCCCGGCGTACCTCCAGCAGGACCCGCTCGATGACTTCGTCGTCGCGGACCCGCTGCAGGCGATCCAGTTGGCCGGCATCCAGTTCAAGCATCGGCGGTCCGCTCCGTTTCCCGGTCATAGACGAGGTAGCCGCCCTGCAGGGGCTGCCAGACCTGCCAACGCTCCAGCGGCGCCATCACTTGCGTCCATTGCCGCGCGGTCATGACCTGTTCCAGCGCCCGGCGCACTTCCGGGCTGTAGTAGCGCAACAGCGCCCGGCGGCCGTCGGGCATGCGGGTGAAGAGCAGCCCGGCGAAGTGTTTCGCGAGGTTTTCGAAGGACGCCCGGCTCCACAGCCAGGAGGCCATGGGCGAGCGGCGGTCCCAGTCGCGCAGCCAGCCGAGGAACTCGCCCGATGACGAAAGCGGGGCGCTGTCCATGAATTCGATCAGGACCGGCCCGGCATGGGCGATTTCGTCCAGCTCGCTCCCGGCCAGCAGCCAGCGCGAGCGGATTTCCCCCGCGGCCTTTTCCAGGCGGGTGTCCAGGGTCAGGTAGCGGGCGCCGTCCGCCAGGGCGAACAGGCGGCTGTCCGGCGTAGGCGCCGCGAGCGCCGGCTGGAGCCGGCTCACGGTGCGCCGCCGAGGCTTTCCAGGGGCACCAGGGCCTGGTTGCGGCGTGCCGCCAGCAGCAGGCATTGCAGGCACAGCTTCGGTGGGGCGAGGGCGAGAGCGGGTGCGCCGCCGCCGCTGTTGCCGATCAGCACCGTGCCCGCCCCGCCGACCACCAGGTTGCCGTGGGTGCCGACGCTACCTACCACGGTGGCGGGCTTGCCATTGATCAGTACGTTGGCGATGACGTTGGCGCTGAGGGTGGCGCCGCAGGCGGTGGCGTCGCCCTGGCGGGCGGCGGACCGATGGTCGAAGAAGACGTCGGGCGAGCCGCCGACGATCGGGTTGCTGCCGTGGCCCGGCAGCGGACACGCGGTCGGATCGCCCAGGCGCGCAGCGGGTTTGCCGCTCATGCTCAAGTCCCTATGAGATAAACCCTGGCACTCTGCCGTGCCACTCGGGGGCGGACAACCTATCTGAACTGCTCAGGAGGCACCTTCGGAAACGGCTTGGGCAACCGCGTCCTTGCCTGGTTGCGCTTGAAGGGATTTCCTACCTGGAAGTCTCGTCACCCGCCTGCGAAAGGCGCAGGCGTACGGAGCGATGGCGCGATGGGGAGGGGAGCCTGGGAGGAGGGAAGGAGGCGTTTCGCGCAGCGTCGCGTTCGCTTTGCCTGCGCAGGGACTGTCCGCCGATATCGCGCTGGAGCGACGGATAGCCGCGATAGGGTTATCCGCCCTGCGCCGAGACCGCCGGGGGAGGAGCCAGGGAGGCTGTCCCTGGCTCCTCCCGTGCGATCAGTGATGCTCGCGCGTCGCGCGGAAGCGGATGTCCGGCCAGCGTTCTTCCATCAGGCTGAGGTTGACGCGGGTCGGCGCCAGGTAGGTGAGGTGCCCGCCGCCGTCCACGGAGAGGTTCTCGAAGGCCTTGTCCTTGAACTCCTTGAGCTTCTTCTCGTCGTCGCACTCGATCCAGCGTGCCGACCAGACGTTGATCGCCTCGTAGGCGCACTCGACCTTGTATTCCTCCTTCAGGCGGCTGGCGACCACGTCGAACTGCAGCACGCCCACCGCACCGAGGATGATGTCGTTGTTGCGCTCGGGGAAGAACACCTGGGTCGCACCTTCCTCGGCCAGTTCCTGCAGGCCCTGGCGCAACTGCTTGGATTTCAGCGGGTCTTTCAGGCGCACGCGGCGGAACAGTTCCGGGGCGAAGTGCGGGATGCCGGTGAAACCGAAGTTCTCGCCTTCGCTGAAGGTGTCGCCGATCTGGATGGTGCCGTGGTTGTGCAGGCCGATGATGTCGCCGGCATAGGCCTCTTCCAGTTGCTCGCGCTCGGAGGAGAAGAAGGTCAGCGCGTCGGCGATCTTCACGTCCTTGCCCAGGCGCACGTGGCGCATCTTCATGCCTTTCTCGTACTTGCCCGAGCAGATGCGCATGAAGGCGATGCGGTCGCGGTGCTTGGGATCCATGTTCGCCTGGATCTTGAACACGAAGCCGGAGAACTTCTCCTCGGTCGGCTCCACGCTGCGTTCGTGGGTGGCGCGCGACAGCGGCTGCGGCGCCCAGTCGACGATGCAGTCGAGGACCTGGTCGACGCCGAAGTTGCCCAGCGCGGTGCCGAAGAACACCGGGGTCATCTCGCCCTTGAGGAAGGCGTCCTTGTCGAATTCGTGGCAGGCGCCCTGCACCAGCTCCAGCTCCTCGACGAAATTGTCGTAGAGATCGCCGAGGTGGGCGCGGGCTTCGTCGGAGTCGAGCTTTTCGATGACCTTGGTCTCGATGCGCTCGTGGCCGTGGCCCGGGACGTAGACGATGATCCTGTCGTCGGCCAGGTGGTAGACGCCCTTGAAGTCCTTGTAGCAGCCGATCGGCCAGGTGATCGGCGCGGCCTTGATCTTCAGCACCGCCTCGATCTCGTCGAGCAGCTCGATGGGGTCGCGGATGTCGCGGTCGAGCTTGTTGATGAAGCTGACGATGGGCGTGTCGCGCAGCCGGCAGACTTCCATCAGGGCGATGGTCCGCGGTTCGACGCCCTTGCCGCCGTCGAGCACCATCAGCGCCGAGTCCACCGCGGTCAGGGTGCGGTAGGTGTCTTCGGAGAAGTCTTCGTGGCCGGGGGTGTCGAGCAGGTTGATCATGTGCTCGCGGTAGGGGAACTGCATCACCGAGGTGGTGATGGAGATGCCGCGCTGCTTTTCCATCTCCATCCAGTCGGACGTGGCGTGGCGGTCGGACTTGCGCGACTTCACGGTACCGGCGACGGCGATCGCCTTGCCCATCAGCAGGAGCTTCTCGGTGATGGTGGTCTTACCGGCGTCGGGGTGGGAAATGATCGCGAAGGTACGGCGCTTCGCGACTTCGGCGGCCTGAGTGGTCATGGATGCGTGCCTGCTGGAATCCGTTGGCGTGGGCGCGGGACGGCCCGGAAAAACGCGGGATTATAGCGGTAAAACGCGGCGCGTCGGGATGCCTGTCATCCGGCGATCGATGGAATTGCCGGTGGACAGCGAACTTGTCGCAGTCGTGCCGTTCCAAGCAGCCAGCGGCGGCCACCGCCGGATAGACTGCTTTCATTTCACCCGATTGAAGGAAATCACCATGAACGGAGTATCCAGACTGCTCTCCCTGGCCTTGCTGGGCGCGGCGCTGCACTGGGCGCCGGCGCAGGCCGAGGAGCAGCCGCGGCTGTTCGAACTGCTCGGCCAGCCCGGCTACAAGGCCACCTGGCATGCCATGTTCAAGGGCGAGAGCGACGTGCCGAAATGGGTTTCCGACGCCAGCGGCCCGAGTTCCCGGTCCACCAGCCTGAGCCTGGAGGGCCAGCCCTACGTCCTGGCCAACAGTTGCAAACCCCACGATTGCGGCAACAACCGCCTGCTGGTGGCGTTCCGCGGCGACAAGAGTGCCGCCTACGGGCTGCAGGTGAGCCTGCCGGACGAGCCCGCCGAAGTCATGCAGACGCCGAGCAAGTACGCCACCTATCGCTGGTACGGCGAACCCTCCAGGCAGGTCCGCGAGCTGCTGATGAAACAGTTGGAGAGCGATCCGAACTGGAAGTGACGCCGGGCCTGAGGGTAACCAGGCCCGGCGGCGGGGAGGGCGGATGATCGCTGGCGATCGTCCGCCGTTGCGCCATGCGCTCCCGCGGTCTTCATTCAGAAACCGACCGAGGCCTGTACGTACAGGGTGCGCGGCTGGCCGACGTAGAGGCCCTTGTTGTTGTCGTCGAACGAGCGGGTGTAGTAGCGGCGATCGAACAGGTTCTTCACCCCCAGGCCGAGCTTGAGGTCGTTCAGTTGCGGGCCGAAGTCGTAGGTGCCGCGCGCGCTCCAGACCATCCAGCCGGCGATCCGCCCGGTGCTGCCGTCGGCGCTTTCGCTCTCGGTGTTGGCGTTGTCGGCGTACTGGCTGGTCTGGAAGCTGCCGTCGAGGTTGTAGCTCCAGGCGCCGGTGCGATAGTTGGCGCCAAGGGTGCCCTTGTGCTTCGAGGAGAACGGCACCTGGTTGCCCTTGTTCGGCCCGTCCTCGCGAATGCTCGCGTCGACGTAGGCGTAGCTGGCATAGACGTCGAAGCCGGAGAGCAGCGGGTCGAGATCGGCCAGGTCGTAGGCGATCGCCGCCTCGATGCCCTTGTGCCGGGTCTTGCCGCGGGCGGTCACGCTGTCGGTCTGCTGGTTGCTCTCGTACTGGTTGTCGAAGTTGATCAGGAAGGCGCCCAGTTCGGCGCGCAGGATGCCGTCGTCGTAGCGGCTGCCGAGTTCCCAGGTGCGGGCCTTCTCCGGCTCGATGTCGCCGCTGCGCACCGCCTTGCCCATCTGGCTGTACTGCACGGTGCCGAACGAGCCCTCGGTGTTGGCGTAGAGGTTCCAGCTCGGCGTGAGGTGGTAGATCACGTTGAGCGCCGGTAGCGAGGCGTTGTAGCGGCCGCTGTCCTTGCTGTTCTTCAGCAGGTTCTTCTGTTCGGAATCGATCTTCTCGTAGCGGATGCCGGGGGTGATGGTCCAGTTGCCGATGTCGATGCGATCGTCGATGTAGAACGCGTTGGCTTCGGTGCTGCCGCGGGTGTCGCGGTCGTTGCGGCTGCCGGTGCTGGGTAGCTGGCCGCTGTCGGCGCGGGTCCAGTAGCGCAGCTCGTGGCTGGCTTCGTTGACGTAGCGGTGGCCGATGCCCACTTCGTGGCGACTTTCGCCCAGCTCGAAGCCCTGGCTGAAACGGGTTTCCAGGCCGCGTACCCAGTACTCGCGCGGCGACAGGGTGAGGTTGCGGCCCTGGTCGAGGTAGCCGCTGCGCAGGGTCTTGGTGAAGAAGCCGGTGACGTTGAGCTTCTGGCTGGCGTTGGGGGTGTATTCGTAGCTGGCGCTGGCCAGGGTACGGCGGCCCCAGAACTTGTCGTAGGGACGGGTCGACTGGTACGGGTCGTCGCGGTAGGCCGCGGTGCCGAGGCCGCCGGGCATGTCGGCCTCGCCGTCGTAGTACTGGGTCATCGCCGAAAACGTGTGTTCGTCGCTGGGCTGGAAGCGGCCCTTGAGGATCAGGTCGTCGATCCGCGTATCGCTGTGCTCGCGCCAATCGCCGCCGCGGGTGCCGGAGTAGAGCAGGGCGCCGCCGAGGCCGTTGGCGCCGGTGCCGCCGATCAGCACGTTGTGGGTGGTCTTCAGGCCGTCCTGGCTGGAGCTGGGGCTGAGTTCGCTGTGCACGTCGAGCTTGGTGGCGAAGTCCTCGGGGATCGCCCGGGTCACGAAGTTGACGATGCCGCCGACGTTCTGCGGCCCGTAGCGCACCGCGCCGCCGCCGCGGACCACGTCCACCGCGTCCATGTTGCCGATGGACACCGGCGCCAGCGACAACTGTGGCTGGCCGTAGGGGGCGAAGGGCACCGGGATGCCGTCCATCAGCACCGTCGAGCGCGACGCCAGGCGCGGGTTGAGGCCGCGAATGCCGAAGTTCAATGCCAGGTCGTGGCTGCCGGTGCCGTTGTTGAGCGGCGCGCTGACCCCGGGAATGCGCTCCAGCACTTCGCGGGTGCTGGCCGCGCCTTGGGCCTGGAACTGCTCGCGGCGGACCACGTCGCGCGCACCGGGATGCTCGAAGACGTCGGCGGCGCTGGCGTCGGCCAGCCAGTCGCCGACCACGGTGAGCGCCTGCAGGTTGGCCGGGTCTTCCACCGGCAGCGCTTCCAGGGTGTAGGCGCCGTCGCCGCGGGCGCGCGCCTCCAGGCCGGAGCCGACGAGCAGGGCGGCCAGGGCTTCCTCCAGGGTGTACTCGCCGTCCAGCGCCTGGCTGCGTCGCGCGGCGGTCTGTTCCGGGCTGAAGGCGATCAGCACGCCGGCCTGGCGGCCTAGGTGGTTCAGCGCCTGCTCCAGCGGCTCGGCAGGCAGGCGGTAGTACTGGCGGGCATCGGTGCGGATCTCGGCGGCGCAGGCGCTGCCGGCGGAAACCAGGACGGGACCGCCGAGGCAGGCGAGGAGCAGGGCGCGGCTGAGCGGCGACAGGGCGCGTGACGGGGACATGAGGGACACTCCAGTGGATCTTTCGAGGTTGGCTTTCCTCCTCTGTCACGCGAGGTGGGGAAAAAGGCTCAGGTGCGCGGAAATATCTTTCCGCTCATTCGCGCGGGTGCACGCCGACCCAGTAGCGGGTGACGCGCCGTACCTCCACAGGTAGCACCGCCGGCAGGGTGGCGAGGATCCGCTCGCTATCGTCCAGCGGATAGCTGCCGGAAATCCGCAGGCCGCCGATGCGCGGGTCGCAGCCCAGCCGGCCGGGGCGGTAGCGCGCGACTTCGGCGAGGAATTCGTCCAGGCGCATGCCGGCGGCCACCAGCATGCCGTCGGTCCAGGCGCCGCTGCCGACCGGCAGCGGCTGCGGAGCGCCGAGTCGCTCGCGGTCGAAGTCCAGTTGCCGGCCGCTGGGCAACAGCAGGCCCTGGCCGGCGCGGTTCTCCACCTGTACCGCGCCTTCGTGGACGGCGACGCGGGTGCGTCCGGCGAACTGGCGCACGTCGAACCGGGTGCCCACCGGTCGCAGCCGGCCTTCCGCGCTGTACACGTGCAGCGGGCGCGGGTCGTGGCTGGTGCTGAGCTGGATTTCCCCGCGCAGCAGGAGCAGGCGCCGTTCGCCGGCATCGAAGCGGACATCCACCGCCGTGTCGCTGTTCAGCTCGAGGCGACTGCCGTCGGCCAGGGCCAGGCGCCGGCGTTCGCCGACGCCGGTGGCATAGTCGGCGCTCCAGCGCTGCAGGCTGCCGCTCTCGCGCAGGCCCCAGGCGCTGCCGCCGGCGGCCAGGACCAGCAGCAGGGTCTTCAGCGCGCGCCGGCGTTGCGGCGAATGCGGTGCGTTGATGGCGGCCAGGGCCAGTGGCGTGCCTATCCCGGCCAGGCGCTGGTTGACCGCCTCGATGTGGCGCCAGGCCTGCTCGTGTTCCGGGGCCGCCTGGCGCCAGCGCTGCCAGGCCTGGCGCAGGCGTTCGTCGTCGGCGCCGCCCTGCAGCTCGACCAGCCAGCGCACGGCCTGTTCAGCCACCTGCGGCGGCACCTTGGGTGCGGCGGGCAGGCTCATGGCAGCTCGGCGAAGTAGCAGCGTTGCGCAGCCTTGAGCATGTAGCGCTTGACGCTGCTCAGGGAGATGCCCAGCTGCGTGGCGATCTCGGCGTAGCCCAGGCCGTCGAGTTGGGCCAGCAGGAAGGTCTCCTTGGCCAGTGGCGGCAGACCGTCGAGCAGACGGTCCAGCTCGACCAGGGTCTCCAGGACGATGGCGCGGGTCTCTTCGCTGGGGACTTCCCGCTCGGGCAGGCTGGCCAGGGCTTCCAGGTAGGCGCGCTCGACGTCCTGGCGGCGGTAGTGGTTGCACAGCACGCGGCGGGCGATGGTGGTGAGGAAGGCGCGCGGTTCGTCGATGCGCGCGGCCTGGCGCGAAACCAGGACCTTGACGAAGGTGTCCTGGGCCAGGTCGGCGGCGTTCTGCGGGCAGCCGAGGCGGCGCCGCAGCCAGCCCGTGAGCCAGTGGTGGTGGTCGCTGTAGAGGGTATGCAACGCGGCCGCATGGGCGAGGTCGGCGCTCGACACCTGGACATTCCCGGAGCAGAAGGATTAACGAATGATAATAGTTATCATTTTATGCTGCGGGAATGCCTGCCTACAACCGCAGGCTGTCGGCGCCTGGCTTTCAGGAGCCTTTCAGGGCGGCGCGGTACTGCCCCGGGGTGGCGCCATGGGCTTCGCGGAAGCGCCGGTTGAAATGGCTCGGACTGGCGAAGCCGCAGGCCAGCGAGACCTCCTGGAGCGGCTGCGCGGAGTACGCCAGCAGGTCGCGGGCCCGCGCCAGGCGTCGTTCCAGCACGTAGCGGTGCGGCGGCAGGCCGAAGGATACGCGGAACATGCGCGCGAAGTGGTACTCGGAGAGCGCCGCCAGCTCCGCCAGCGACCCCAGTTCCAGCGGCTGCTCCAAGTGGCTTTCGATGTAGTCGGCCAGGCGCCGCCGCACGTGCGCGGCCAGCCCGCCCTGCCAGCGCACGTCGGTACGCCTGCCGCACCCGGTGAGCAGCAGGTGGTCCACCGCCTGGTGGGCGAGGCTGGTGCATAGCAGGCGCTCGCCGGGTTCGTTCCAGTCCTGTCGTTCCAGGGTCCGGCACAGGGCGGCCAGCGGCTCGTCCTGGATGTAGGTGCGCTCCTCCAGTTGCAGGCTGCGTGGTTCGCAATCGAGGGTGCGTACCGCCGCGCCGGCCAGGCGTTCCGGGCTTATGTACAGGTGCATGAAGCCCAGGCCGCGTGTCACCGCCCAGTCGGAGTGGTGTTCGGCCGGCATCACGCAGAAGCGGTCGGGGCCGCCATAGAGCCCGGGACGATCGCGGCGGAAGGTCTGCCAGCCGCCCTGCAGGTAGAGCGACAGGGTGTGATGGCCGGGGTCGCTGTAGCCGAGGATCTCCGCTTCGTCGCGGTACCAATGGGCGAGCGCCAGGCCGTCGCTGAGCGTGCTGCTGCGCAGCAGGCGCGCATTGGAGGTCCGGTCGAGGGTGCGGAATACCTGGAAATCACTGGGTTGGTGCATGCCGGCCATGCTACCCGCGCCCGGACGCTGCCGCGAGAGGCGGCGGATGAAAAGCGCAAGAATGGACAATGGTCGCGCCCGGCCTCGCCCGCAGACTGACGGCATCCTGTCGTTGCGGAGTCGCCATGAATCTTTCGCTGTACCTGCTCACCGTGCTCATCTGGGGCACCACCTGGATCGCCATCAAGCTGCAGATGGGCCCGGTGGCGATCACCCTGTCGATCGCCTACCGCTTCGCCCTGGCGGCGCTGGTGCTGTTCGCCGTGCTGCTGCTCGGCCGCCGCCTGCAAAGGCTGGACGCACGGGGCCAACGCCTGTGCATGGCCCAGGGCGTATGCCTGTTCTGCCTGAATTTCATCTGCTTCTATACCGCCAGCCAGTGGATTCCCAGCGGCCTGGTGGCCGTGGTGTTCTCCACCGCCACCCTGTGGAATGCGCTGAACGCCCGCCTGTGGTTCGGCCAGCGCATCGCGTCGAACGTGATGGCCGGTGGCGGTCTCGGCCTGCTCGGCCTGGGGCTGCTGTTCTGGCCGGAATTGGTGGGTCACCAGGCCACCCCGGAAACCTTCTACGGCCTCGGCCTGGCCCTGCTAGGCACGCTGTGCTTCTCCACCGGCAACATGCTTTCCAGCCTGCAACAGAAGGCCGGCATCCGCCCGCTCACCGGCAATGCCTGGAGCATGCTCTACGGCACCCTGATCCTCCTGGCGCTGTGCCTGTTCCAGGGCGTGCCGCTGAATTTCGACTGGAGCGCGCGCTACGTCGGCTCGCTGCTGTACCTGGCGATCCCCGGCTCGGTGATCGGCTTCACCGCCTACCTGACCCTGGTCGGGCGCATGGGCCCGGATCGCGCCGCCTACTGCACCGTGCTGTTCCCGGTGGTGGCGCTGAACATCTCGGCCTTCGCCGAGGGCTACCGCTGGACCGCACCGGCGCTGGCCGGGCTGGTCCTGGTGATGCTCGGCAACGTCTTGGTGTTCCGCAAGCCGAAGGCGCCGGCGCTGGCCGGGCCGGCGCGCTCGACCTAGCGGAGAGGGAGGCGCGCTCAGCCGCGTCGCCACACCTGTGGATTGACCAGGTCCAAAGGCCGCTCGCCGCGCAGGGCTGCCTCGAAGTTCTGCAGCGCCCGCTCGGCCATGGCCCGGCGGGTCTCGTGGGTGGCCGAGCCGATGTGCGGCAGGGTCACCACGTTGTCCAGGGCGAACAGCGGCGATTCGGCCAGCGGTTCCTTCTCGTAGACATCCAGGCCGGCGCCGAGGATGCGCTTCTCCCGCAGGGCGGCGACCAGCGCGGCCTCATCGACCACCTGGCCGCGGGCGACGTTGACCAGGATCGCCGAGGGTTTCATCAGGCCCAGTTCGCGCGCACCGATCAACTGCCGAGTCTGCGCTCCCAGCGGCACCACCACGCAGACGAAGTCGGCCTCGCCGAGCAGTTCGTCGAAGCCGAGGAAGCGCGCGCCGAGTTCCTGTTCCAGTTCCGGCTTGCGGTTGTTGCCGTGGTAGAGCACCTGCATGCCGAAGCCGAAACGGCCGCGCCGGGCGATGGCCGCGCCGATCCGGCCGAGGCCGAGGATGCCGAGTTTCTTGCCATGCACGTCGGTGCCGAACTGCGGGGCGTCGACGGTGCGCTTCCAGTTCCCGGCCTTGACCCAGGCGTCCAGCTCGGCGACCCGTCGCGCGGCGCTGATCAGCAGGGCGAAGCCGAGGTCGGCGGTGGTCTCGGTGAGGACGTCGGGCGTGTTGGTGAGAGCGATGCCGCGGCGGTTCAGGTAGTCCAGGTCATAGTTGTCGTAGCCGACCGAGACGCTGGAGATGACTTCCAGCTGCTTCGCCTGTTCCAGTTGCCTGGCGCCGAGCGGCCGGCCGACGCCGATCATGCCGTGGGTATCGGGCAGGGCGGCGGCGTACTGGGCGTCGATGTCGCCCTGTTTCGGTTCGAGCACGCGGACGTTGAACTGGCATTGCAGGCGTTCGAGATGCTCGGGGGCGAGGCGACTGAAGACGAAGACGTTCTTTTTCATGACGGGACTCTGCAAGCGGGAGCGAAAGCGCCGACCATACCACCGCCATCGAAGCGGCGGGCAGGGGCCCGCCACTGGGCGGGCGATTATCGGCTCAGGAGGGTCTTCCGAGTTCCAGGCCCAGCTCCACCAGCGCCGCTTCGTCGCGCTGGAGCAGGCCGGGCAGGCTTTCCTTGAGGTATTCCACCCAGGTCTTGATCTTCGCGTCGAGATACTGCCGCGAAGGGTACAGCGCATAGACGTTGAGCTGTTGCAGGCGGTGTTGCGGCAGGACCCGCACCAGGGTGCCCTTGCCCAGGTCCTCGATGGCCGAATACACCGGCAGGATGCCGATGCCCAGCCCGGAGCGGATTGCCTCGGTCATGGCGTCGCCGACATTGACCTGGAACGGCGAGGCGCCGATGGAGACCATTTCCTGGCCGTTGGGACCGTCGAACAGCCAGCGATCCAGCGGCACCACCGGGCTGACCAGGCGCAGGCAGTCGTGGCTGGCCAGCTCCGAAGGCTCGCTCGGCGTGCCGTTCAGGCGCAGGTACTCCGGCGAGGCGCAAAGAATGCTGTAGGTCTCGCCGATGCGCTGGGAAATGAAGCCGGAATCGGGCAGCTCGGAGGCCACCACGATGGCCACGTCGAAGCCCTCGTCGAGCAGGTCCGGCACGCGGTTGGCCATGGTCAGGTCGAAGGTCACGTCGCGGTACTGCTGGCGGTAGCCGGCGATGGCGCGGATCACGTAGTGCTGGCCGATGCCGGTCATCGAATGCAGCTTCAGCTTGCCGGCGGGTCGGGCATGGGCGTCGCTGGCTTCGGCCTCGGCTTCCTCGACGTAGGCGAGGATCTGCTCGCAGCGCAGCAGGTAGCGCTGGCCGGCCTCGGTGAGGGCGATGCGACGAGTGGTACGGTTGAGCAAGCGGGTGCGCAGGTGCGTCTCGAGGTTGGCCACCGCCCGCGAAACATAGGCGGTGGTGGTGTTGAGCTGCTGGGACGCCGCGGTGAAGCTTCCGGTTTCCGCCACGCAGACGAAGGCTCGCATGTTTTGCAGGGTGTCCATCGACGGGGCCTCCTAGGCACGCGCAGAAGTGTGTCAGATTGTTGCGAGGGCGGATTATTTCACATTACGCAATAAACAATCGCACTTGAGCCAGCTTATCAGCAGCCGCCAGCCTCTTAAAATTCATCGGCCCCCGAGCGCACGAACGCTCGAGCGGGTTGAACGGCGCCCGTACCGTTCAAATTCCGTGCTTCGCCCCTCCAGGATCAGACAACGTGCCGCGTGCTCTCAGGAAGGAACTGACCTTGGTCGGCTCCTTCGTCGGTTTTCTCGTCGTTTTCTCCGCAATATCCGGTTGTGTCAGTACAGGCGATATCGCCCCCGAGGCCGCCACGCTCGACGCCAACGCCCTGGCCACCGACCATGCGATCCAGGCTGCCGCCCGCGAGGCCGGCTGGCCGCAGGCGCAGTGGTGGAAGGTGTATGCCGATCCGCAGCTGGACGCCTGGATCGAGAAGGCGCTGGACGGCAATCCAGGCCTGGCGGTAGCCCATGCGCGGGTACGCCAGGCGAAGTCCATGGCCGGGCTGGTGGAGTCCATCGAGTCGCCGCAGATCGAGGGCAAGGGCTCGCTAGTCCGCCACCGCTGGCCGGACGACTATTTCTACGGCCCCGGCGACCTGGCGCGGACCACTTCCTGGAACAACTCCACCGAGATCGGCCTGAACTACAAGCTCGATCTCTGGGGGCGCGACCGCAGCGACAGCGAGCGCGCCGTCGACCTGGCCCACATGGCCGCCGCCGAGGCGCGCCAGGCGCAGCTCGAGCTGGAGGGCAACATCGTCCGCGCCTACGTCCAGCTCTCGTTGCAGTACGCCGAGATGGACATCGCCAAGGCCATGCTGCAACAGCAGCGCGACATCCTCGCCCTGGCCCAGCGTCGCCTGCGCGGCGGCATCGGCACGCATTTCGAGGTCAGCCAGGCGGAAGTGCCGCTGCCCGAGACCGAGCGCCGCATCGAGGTGATCGACGAAGAAATCCAGCTCACCCGCAACCTGCTCGCCGCCCTGGCCGGCAAGGGCCCGGGCGAGGGCCGCACGATCCGCCGGCCAAGCCTGAACCTGGCGGCGCAGCCGAGCCTGCCCAGCGCCTTGCCGGCCGAACTGCTCGGTCGCCGCCCGGATGTGGTCGCCCGCCGCTGGCAGGTCGCCGCCCTGGCCAAGGGCGTGGACGTGGCGCGCGCCGACTTCTACCCCAACGTCGACCTGATGGCCTCGGTCGGCTTCAGTGCCGTCGGCGGCGGCATGCTGGAGTTCTTCCGCAGCGCCAAGTACACCTACAGCGCCGGCCCGGCGGTGACCCTGCCGATCTTCGACGGCGGCCGCCTGCGTTCGCAGTTGGGCGAGGCGGCGGCCGGCTACGACGCGGCGGTGGAGCAATACAACCAGACCCTGGTGGATGCGCTGAAGAACATTTCCGACCAGTTGATCCGCCTGCATTCGGTGGACATCCAGAAGGACTTCGCCGCGCAATCGGTGGCTTCCGCGCAGAAGACCTACGATATCGCCACCCTGGCCTACCAGCGCGGCCTCACCGATTACCTCAACGTGCTCAACGCGCAGACCCGGCTGTTCCAGCAGCAACTGGTCCAGGAGCAGGTGCAGGCCGCCCGGCTGGCCGCCCACGCCAGCCTGCTCACCGCCCTCGGCGGCGGCGTCGGGGCCGGCGCCGATACGCCGGCGCAGCGGAAGCTGGCGCCGGAGAACGTCCCGGTCAGAGCGGTGTCTTCGCGATGAGTGGCCGCTCCGCTGGTTTCGCCCTGCCCAGCCGCGACGAGTGGCGGCGCGCGCTGGCCGAGTGGGCGCGCAGCGACGGGGCGACCTGGATCTACGTGTTCAAGGTGCTCTGCGCGGCCTTCCTGACCCTCTGGCTGGCGATGCGTCTGGAATTGCCGCAGCCGAGCACGGCGACCATCACCGTGTTCATCGTCATGCAGCCGCAGAGCGGCCAGGTGTTCGCCAAGAGCTTCTACCGCATCCTCGGCACCCTGGTCGGCCTCAGCGTGATGGTCACCCTGATCGCCCTGTTCGCCCAGGAGCGAGTGCTGTTCCTGCTCAGCTCGGCGATCTGGATCGGCCTCTGCACCGCCGGGGCCGCCCGCTACCGTGACTTCCGCTCCTACGCCTGCGTGCTTGCCGGCTACACCGCGACGCTGATCGGCATCCCCGCCACCAGCCATCCGGAAGGCGCCTTCATGCAGGCGATCTGGCGGGTCCTGGAAATCAGCCTGGCGATCCTCTGCTCGGGGGTGGTCAGCGCGGTGATCATGCCGCAGACCACCAGCGCGGCGATGCGCAATGCGCTGTACGTGCGCTTCGGCCTGTTCGCCGCGTTCGTCCTCGACAGCCTGCGCGGGGTCGGCGGGCGCGAGCGCTTCGAAAGCAGCAACGTGGCCTTCGCCGCCCAGGCGGTGGGCCTGGAGACGATGCGCGCGGCGAGCGCCTTCGAGGATCCGCACATGCGCCTGCGCAATGGCCGGCTGATTCGCCTGAGCAGCGAGTTCATGGCCATGAATACCCGTTTCCACGCCCTCCACCAGTTGCTCGAACGCTTGCGCGCGCAGGGCTCCACCCAGGTGCTGGATGCGTTCGAGCCGTGCCTGGAGGAAATCACCGGGCTGCTCGAGGAGATCCGTGGCCGCGCCGTCACCGACCATGACGCCGAGCGCTTCGCCCAGCGCCTCGCCGACTGCCGCGAACGCCTGATGGCGCGCATCCGCCAGGCGCGCGGCGAACTGCTGGCGCGGGAGCCGGGCGAAGAGGCGCGGCTGGACTTCAATACCGCCGCCGAGCTGCTCTACCGTTTCGCCGAGGAGATGCACGACTACGCCCTGACCCATGCCTCGCTGGCCGCCCACCGCCACGAGCGCGAGCAGTGGAAGGACGCCTTCACCGCCAAGGCCAACGCGGTGGCGGCGGCAGTGGCGGGGATGCGCACCGGGTTGATGATCCTGCTGTTCGGCTGTTTCTGGATCTACAGCACCTGGCCCAGCGGCGGCACCTTCGCCCTCAACGCGGTGGCGGTCTCGGCGCTGGCCTCGGCGGCGCCGAACCCGAAGAAGGTCGCCATGCAGATGGCCATCGGCACCATGGCGGCGGCGCTGCTCGGCTTCAGCGAGATGTTCTTCGTCTACCCGCATATCGACGGTTTCCCGCTGCTATGCCTGGTACTGGCGCCGGTGTTCGCCCTCGGCGCGTTCATCTCCTCGCGGCCGCAGTGGGCCGGCTACGGTCTCGGCCTGCTGGTGTTCTTCTGCTTCGGTTCGGTGCCGGCGAACCTGACCGTCTACGACCCGGCCCACGTGATCAACGAGTACATCGCCCTGATCCTCTCGATGCTGCTCTCGGCCGCGGCCGCCGCGGTCATTCTGCCGCCCAACAGCGCCTGGCTGTGGAAGCGCCTCGAGCGCGACCTGCGGATGCGCGTGGTGTTCGCCATCAGCGGCAAGAGCAGGGGGCTTGGCTCGGCCTTCGAAAGCGGCACCCGCGACCTGCTGAACCAGGCCTATGGCGTCGCTGCCGGGCGCCCGGACGTGCAGCGCGGGCTGCTGCGCTGGATGTTCCTGGTGCTCGAGGTCGGCCACGCGATCATCGAGCTGCGTCGCGAGCAGGAGCGCCTGCCGGACGAACCCTGCTACGCCGAGGCCATGCCCTGGCGCCAGGCGATCCGCGCCATGGGGCGGGCCCTGATCCGGCTGTTCGTGCGACCCGGTGCGGAGAACCTGGAGCGCGCCCTGGCGGCTGTCGACCAGGCCATCCACGCGGCCAGGCACACCGACGAACCCTGCGCGCCGCACTTCGACAGCTCGCCGCTACGGCGGGTGCGCAGCTACCTGCACTTCATCCGTTCTTCCCTGCTCGCGCCGACCTCGCCACTGACCGAACTGGCCGGCCGGACGAGCGGCCAAGGTACCGTCCATGCCTCGTGAAATCGCCATCCATGGGGTCTACATGCCGACCCTGACGCTGTTGTTCGTGATCGCCGCGGCGCTCACCTGGGGGCTCGACCGGATCTTCGCCTCGGTTGGCCTGTATCGCTTCACCTGGCACCCGGCGCTGTTCCGGGTCAGCCTGTTCGCCTGCCTGTACGGCGGCCTGTCCCTGACCATCTACCGCTGAGGCGGTAGCGCACCTCTTCGTTATCGTGAGCCGACCATGACCTTGAAATCCGTAATCAGCCTGCTGGCGACCCTGCTGATCCTGCTGGTCGCCGTATTCATCGGGCGGACCCTGTGGGTCAACTACATGGACACCCCCTGGACCCGTGACGGTCGCGTGCGCGCCGACGTGATCAATGTCGCCGCCGACGTTTCCGGGATCGTCGTCGACGTCCCGGTGCGCGACAACCAGTTGGTGAAGAAAGGCGACCTGCTGATGCAGATCGACCCCGACCACTACCGTATTGCGGTGAAGCAGGCCGAGTCGCTGGTTGCCTCGCGCAAGGCGACCCTGGAGATGCGCCAGTTGAACGCCCGGCGGCGCGCGGAAATGGATGAGATGGTGGTCTCCCGCGAAAGCCGCGACGACGCCCACAACACCGCCGCCGCGGCGATGGCCGACTACGAGCAGGCCAAGGCCCAGCTCGACGCCGCGCGCCTGAACCTGGAGCGCACCCGGGTGGTGGCGCAGGTCGACGGCTACGTCACCAACCTCAACGTGCACCGTGGCGACTACGCGCGGGTCGGCGAGGCGAAGATGGCGGTGATCGACAAGAACTCCTACTGGGTCTACGGCTACTTCGAGGAAACCAAGCTGCCGTACATCCGCGAAGGCGACCCGGTGGACATGCAGCTGATGAGCGGCGAACACCTCAAGGGCCACGTGGAAAGCATCGCCCGCGGCATCTACGACCGCGACAACCCGGAAAGCCGCGAGCTGACCGCCGACGTCAACCCCACTTTCAACTGGGTGCGCCTGGCCCAGCGCGTGCCGGTGCGGGTACACATCGACGAAGTGCCGGACGGCGTGCTGCTCTCGGCGGGGATCACCTGCACGGTGATCGTCAAGCCGCAAGGGCGCGACGACCAGGCCTCGGCGGCGCAGGCGCCGGGGCGGGCCGGTTGAGTGGAAGGGGCAGGGAGAAGCCCGGCGGATGCCGGGCTTTTTCGTTTCGGCGGGGCGGAAGAGGGCGCCACTCGCCAGGAATACGCTGCGGTTGGCGGCTGCCGGCGGTGAATATCCACCCGGCGGCCTAGGCCCCGACCTGTTCGGCCGGCGACACGATCAGGCCCTTGCCGCCGCGCGAGCGGCCGGAGCTGAGGTAGTCGGCGATGGATTCCTGGGTGACCTCGCCGAGGAACTGCTGGTCGGGGTCGAGCACCGGCAGCCAGGAGCTGTTGAACTCGTACATCCGCGACAACAGGATGCGCAGGTGCTCGTCGTGGCTGGCGGTGACCCGGAACGGGGTGACGAACGGCGCGCAGGTGCCCTCCTGGCGGCGCAGGTCCTTGCGTCGCACATAGCCCAGGCCCTTGCCCTGGTCATCCACCACGATCAGGTAGCGCCGGTCGTTCTCGTCCATCAGTTCCAGCGCCTCGGCCACCGGGGTCTGCGGCCGGGCGGTGACCAGGCTGCTGTCGGCGGCGTCTTCGGCGCGCACCAGGAGCAGGCGCTTGAGCGTGCTGTCCTGGCCGGTGAAGGCGCTGACGAACTCGTCCGCCGGGTGCGCCAGCAGGGTGTCCGGGTGGTCGTACTGGAGCAGCCGGCCGCTCTTGAACACCGCCACCTTGTCACCCAGCTTGATGGCTTCGTCGATGTCATGGCTGACCATGATCACGGTCATGCCGAGCTTGCGCTGCATCTCGAAGAACTCGTTCTGGATCGACTCGCGGTTGATCGGGTCGACCGCGCCGAACGGCTCGTCCATCAGCAGCAGCGGCGCGTCCGCCGCCAGCGCGCGGATCACCCCGACGCGCTGCTGCTGGCCGCCGGAGAGTTCGCGCGGGTAGCGTTGCAGGTACTGCTTGGGCTCCAGCTTGACCATGCTCATCAGCTCGCGGGCCTTCTCCTTGCAGCGCGCCTTGTCCCAGCCGAGCAGGCGCGGCACGACCATGATGTTTTCCTCGATGGTCATGTTCGGGAACAGGCCGATCTGCTGGATCACGTAGCCGATGTGGCGGCGCAGGGTGACCTCGTCGAGGTCCGCGGTGTCCTGGCCGTCGATCAGCACGCGGCCGGAGGTCGGCGGGATGATCCGGTTGATCATCTTCAGGGTGGTGGTCTTGCCGCAGCCGGAGGGGCCGAGGAAGACGCAGATCTCGCCTTTCTCCACGGTCAGGCTGACGGAATCGACGGCGCGGAACTCCTTGCCGTTCTTCTGGGTGAAGGTCTTGCTGAGCTTGTCCAGTTCGATCATGTTCGGCTCCTGTCAGTGCGCGCTGGCGCGCAGTCCCTTGGGGGTGAGGATGCGTTGCAGCCATTGCAGCAGCAGGTCGGCGGCGATGGCCAGGAGGCTGACCAGTACCGCGCCGACCACCAGCATCGGCATGTTGCTCTGGCTGATGGAAGTGAGGATCAGCACGCCCAGGCCGCCGGCGCCGATCACCGCGGCGATGGTCATCACGCCGATGTTCATCACCACGGCGGTGCGTACGCCGGCGAGGATCACCGGCACCGCGAGGGGAATGTCGACCATCCGCAGGCGTTGCCAGAAGGTCATGCCGATGCCCTTGCCGGCCTCGCGGATGCCCGCTTCGACGCCGGTCAGGGCGAGGTAGGTGTTGCGCAGGATCGGCAGCAGCGAATAGAGGAACACCGCGGTGATCGCCGGCAGCGGCCCGAGGCCCTGGCCGAATACCGAGTAGACCGGCATCAGCAGGCCGAACAGGGCGATCGAGGGGATGGTCAGCATCACCGTGGCGGCGCCCTGCAGCGGGCCGGCCAGCCACGTGAAGCGGGTCATCAGCACGCCCAGCGGCACGCCGACGAGGATCGCCAGGCCTACGGCGACCAGTACCAGCAGCAGGTGCTGGAGGGTGAGCTGGCCGACCTGGGACCAGTCGAGATGGGAAAGCACGCTGAAGAAGTCCATTACTGGCTACCTCCCTGGCCGGCCTGGCCGTCGTCGAGCAGGTGGTGTTCGCGGAGGAAGTCGGCGGCGACCTTCTGTGGCGTCTGCTGCTCGATATCGACCCGCGCGTTGAGCGCCTGCATGGTGGCGTCGTCGAGCCGCTCGATGATCGGATCGAACAGCGTGGCGAACTCCGGATGGCGCTGCATGACCTCCTTACGCACCACCGGGGCGGCGTTGTAGAAGGGGAAGTACTGCTTGTCGTCCTTCAGCACGCGCAGCTTGAAATCCTTCAGGCGGCCGTCGGTGGTGTAGACGAGGCCGAGGAACACCTGGCGGTTCTTCAGCGCGGTGTAGACCAGCCCGGCGTCCATCTGGCGGATGTCGTTGCGGGTGAAGTGCAGGCCGTACAGCTCGCTCATGGGGCCGAGGCCGTCGGGGCGGCCGGCGAACTCCGGGTCCATGGCGAACAGGTGGGTGCTCCCGGGCTCGGCCTCCTGCTGTTCGGCGAGCACCCGCGCGAGATCGCTGACGCTCTGGATGCCCAGGTGCTCGGCCTGTTCCTCGGGCATGGCCAGGGCATAGGTGTTGTTGAAGCGGGTCGGCTTCAGCCAGACCAGGCCCTGGGCTTCGTCGAGTTGCTTGACCCGGCGGTAGGAAGCCGCGGCGTCGAGCTTCTCGTCGATGTGGTTGTAGACGATCAGCGACGAGCCGGTGTACTCCCAGACGATATCCAGTTGGCCGCTTTCCTGGGCGGCGCGGGCCAGGGTGCTGCCCAGGCCGGTGGTGACCGTCACGTCGTAGCCGCGCTTCTGCAGGAACTGCGCGGTGATGGCGGTGAGGATGCGCTGCTCGGTGAAGGTCTTGCCGCCGATGCGCAGGGTTTCCGCCTGCGCCAGGCCGGCGGCGAACAGGCCGGCGCAGGCCAGGCAGAGTGAGCGGATCAGTCGGTTCATCAGGCCTCCTTGGCGGTCAGGCCGCGTTCCAGGAACATGCGGCTGAACAGCACCACCAGGGCGTCCAGCAGCAGGGCGAGGAGCGCCGTGCAGGCGGCGCCGAGCAGCAGTTGCTGGTGGTTGTTCAGGTAGATGCCGGGGAAGATCAGGCTGCCCAGGCTGTTGGCGCCGATCAGGAACGCCAGCGGCGCGGAGCCGACGTTCAGTGCCAGGGCCACGCGCACGCCGCCGACGATGATCGGCACCGCGTTCGGCAGTTCCACCCGCAGCAGCACCTGGTTGGGCGTCATGCCGATGCCGGTGGCGGCTTCCTTCAGCGCCGGCGAGACATTGCGCAGGCCCTCGTAGGTGTTGCGCACGATCGGCAGCAGCGAGGCGAGGAACAGGGCGAGGATTGCCGGGCCGTTGCCGATGCCGATGATCGCCAGGGCGATGGCCAGCACCGCCAGCGGCGGGATGGTGTTGCCGACGTTGAACACCTGCATCAGGCGTTCGGCCTGGGCCTGCATGCCGGGACGGCTGAGCAGGATGCCGGCCGGCACGCCAACCAGCAGGGCGGCCGCCATCGAACTGAAGACCAGCACCAGGTGGGCCTGTAAGTAGAACAGCAGGTCCTCGCGGTAGTGGAGGATGGTCGCGGGGGTGATCCAGTGGATCAGCAAGGCCAGTACGGCGGCTGCGGCGCAGAGGCCGAGCAGGGCCTTGCCACAGGTTTTCACCATGGTCGGGACTCCCTTCGGAATGAGCGTTGGCTACGCTGTCGGGCGCTTCGTCGAAGCGCGGAAACAGGCCGGAAATCAAAGGCTTCGGATGGGCACCGAATTCCCGACCCTGAAAGGGTTGACCGTTCGTCGTTCGCGGAGGTTCAACGAAACGGCCATGCTTGTGCCATGACCGGGCCTGGGCAAGCGGCCGCAGCCGCCGTCTCGCCTGGGCTGGCGGCGAACGAAGAAATTTTCCCGGGGAAGCGGTCGATAATGGTGCTGCCGCGTCGGCGGCGCGCCATGCACCGTATCGGTGCGCTGGACGTCCAGGGCTTTTCTGCGGTTATGATGCGGGTTCCGAAATTTTCTCGGGCTTTTCCAGACATTCGCACCCCACGGTTCACGGATCGGCCTTTTGGGGTAGGTGTTTTACCTTCTGCTAAGGGAGTACCCCGCGTCATGCTCGATCTCGTCGCGGCATTCATTGCCTTGACCACCTTGCTCACCTACGTGAACTACCGCTTCATCCGCCTGCCGCCGACCATCGGCGTGATGGCCACGGCGCTGGTGTTCTCGCTGATCGTCCAGGGGCTGTCGGAACTGGGCTATCCGATCCTTGAGGTGGAGATGCAGGAAATCATCCGCCGCATCGACTTCTCCGAAGTGCTGATGACCTGGTTCCTGCCCGCGCTGCTGTTCGCCGGCGCACTGCACGTCGACCTCTCCGACCTGCGCAGCTACAAGTGGCCGATCGGCCTGCTGGCCACCGCCGGGGTGCTGATCGCCACCTTCGTCATCGGTGGCCTGGCCTACTACACCTTCCCGCTGTTCGGCTGGCAGGTGGATTTCATCTACTGCCTGCTGTTCGGCGCGCTGATCTCGCCGACCGACCCCATTGCCGTGCTCGGCATCCTCAAGTCCGCCGGCGCGCCGAAACCGCTGGCGACCACCATCGTCGGCGAGTCGCTGTTCAACGACGGCACCGCGGTGGTGGTGTTCGCCATCATCCTCGGCATCCTCCAGCTCGGCGAGGCGCCCACGGTCAGCGCCACGGCGATCCTCTTCGTCCAGGAAGCCATCGGCGGCGTGGTCTTCGGTGCGGTGCTCGGCTACGGCGTGTTCGTGATGATGCGCGGCATCGACCAGTACCAGGTGGAGGTCATGCTGACCCTCGCCCTGGTCATCGGCGGTGCCGCGCTGGCCGCGCGCCTGCACGTATCGGCGCCGATCGCGATGGTGGTGGCCGGGCTGATCATCGGCAACCACGGACGCCACTACGCGATGTCGGACGAGACCCGGCGCTACGTGGACAAGTTCTGGGAACTGATCGACGAGATCCTCAACGCCCTGCTGTTCGCCCTGATCGGCCTGGAGCTGCTGCTGTTGCCGTTCTCCTGGCTGCACGTGGCGGCGGCCTTCGCCCTAGGCGGCGCGGTGCTGGTCTCGCGCCTGCTCACGGTGGGCCCGGCGATCCTGGTCCTGCGCCGTTTCCGTGGCGCCAACCGGCAGGTACCGGCGGGCACCATCCGCATCCTGGTCTGGGGTGGGCTGCGCGGCGGCGTCTCGGTGGCGCTGGCGCTGTCCCTGCCGTTGGGGCCGGAGCGCGACCTGATCCTCAGCCTGACCTACATCGTGGTGCTGGTATCGATCCTGCTCCAGGGGCTTTCCATCGGCCCGCTGGTGCGTCGTATCTACGCCGGCCAGCCGCTGGAGAAAAGCGAGGGGGCGCACTGAGCGCAGCCTTCGCAAAGCGAGCGCCCGCCGTCATGGCGGGCGTTTTCGTTGGCGGCCATCAGGCGCTGTCCTGTGGCGCTTCGTTGCGATGGGTGCCGCGCAGGTTCATCGCCGCCAGGCAGACCTGCAGCAGGATCAGCGCATAGGCCTGGGCGTACAGGCCCCAGGCGATCCACAGCAGGTTGCTGGCGAGGAACACCCAGAAGCCGACCTTGCGTCTTCGCCGATGCGCCGACGCCACCAGCCAGGCGGCCACCACTGTGACCAGCATGGCGGGCCATTGCAGGTAGTCCAGCCAGTGCATGCGTGCATCCTTTTTCCGACCTTTGAGGGTCAGACCAGCCCTGGCGCGGCAAAGTGCGGTCGGATCGGATAGCCGTGCAGCAGCGACCTGACCCGCTCCTCGTCGAGTGCTCCGTTGAACTCGGCGCCCAGGGCTTCGCGGTGGATGCCGGTGGCGCCCAGCCAGAGCGTATCGATGCGCGCGGCGAGGGCGCCGGGGACGTCGGTCACCAGCGAGTCGCCGACGAACAGGATGTGCCGCGCGCCGCGCGCTTCCAGTTGCCGCTGGGCGATGCGGAAGGCCGCCGGGTCGGGCTTGCCGTACCAGCTGACCTGGCCGCCTTCCTCGCTGAACAGCTCGGCGAGCATGCCCGCGCCGTATACCGTGCGGCCGCCGGAAACCACCACGCGGTCCGGGTTGGCGCAGAGGAACGGTAGGTCGGTGGCGCCGCGCAGGGGCGCGAAGCGCTGTTCCAGTTCATCCTGGGGAAAGCTGCCGACGCCGACGATCAGCGCCGCCTGGGCGATGTCCTCGACGAAGCGCTCGCGGATTTCCGCCGGCCAGCTCTGCTGGGCCAGGCCGACGCCGGCCAGGTAGATACCGCCACGCCGGTATTCGGCGGTTTGCAGCAGGGCGTCGATGGTCAACTGGCCGGACGTGGTGATGCCGGCGAACCAGTCGCGCCGGATGCCCAGGCGCTCGAGCCCGGCGCTCATTTCCACCACGCTGCTGGACGAGTTGCTGAGGAACCAGACCGGGCGGCCTTCGGCGTGCCGCCGGGCGAGCCAGGCAAGGGCGCCGGGGAACGCCTCGGTGCCGTCCATCACTACGCCCCAGAGATCGAGAAGGAAGCCGTCATAGTCGGCGCAGAGTGCCTCCAGTTGCGCATGGTCGAGCAGGCGGGTGCTGGTGGCGGCGCTGAAGCGCGGGGAGGTCGGGGCATCGCTCATGGGAGTCTCGTCGCGGCTGTCGAAGTGGGCCGCCGCGTGCGGCGGCGAGTCCCAAGGGTGCCAAACTTGCGTGACGGGACCAAGCCTTTCGGCCCTGCGCGTGTTTACGGCCGGTCGAGCGCCTGGGCCATCCACTCGCGCACATGGCAGACGGCGAAGCGCGACGGGCTGCATTCGCCGTTGGCCATCGCCAGGCGCAGGCCGTCGACGTCGGCGCCGCGCACATAGGCGCTGGCGTCGCGCATGTCGTCCTCGTCGCCGAAACCGCCGTGCTGCATTTCCTCCAGCGCGGCCTGCTTGTCCCAGCCCTGCACGACGATGCGGTACATGGCGGCGAACAGTCCGGTGCGGTTGTTGCCGTGCTTGCAGTGCATCAGTACCGAGCCTTCGCGCTCGGCGGCCTGCAACTGGCGGAGGACGCTGAGCACCTCGGCGTCGTCGACCCGGTCGGCGTGGGTTGGCAGGCTGAGCACCCGCACCGGAGCCTGGCCCAGCCAGGCGCGGTCGTCGTCCTTGATGAAGCTGACCACCGTCTTCACCTGCAGGCGTTGCAGCAGCGCGACGCTCTGTGCGTTGGGCAGCGCGCTGCGATAGAGGGTGGGGCTCATGCGGTAGAGGTTGATCGACGGGTCGACCGCTTGCGCCCAGGCTGGCGAACGCGTGGCGGCAGTCTCGGCGGCATGCAGCGGGCCGCCGAGCAGGAAGGCGCCGAGCACGGCGGCGAGGAGCAGGCGGAGCCAGGCGAGCGGTGAACGGTGCATGTCGGCCTCGTGCGGTGGGTGGCCAACACTAGGCGAGGGCGGGTCAAGCCGAGCTGAAGAGAATGTGAAGAATTCGTTGAGGCAGCCTCACCTGTCAGCGCAGGAAGAATCCATAGACCCTGCCGGAGAAGAACACCAGCAACAGCGCCGGATAGCACAGGTAGTGCAGCACCACGATGAGCAGTGCCGCCGGGCTGGGATCGCCTTTCAGCGAGGCGAGGCCGACCAGCAGCAGGTAAAGGACCCCGAGCACTCCGCCATACAGGGCGACCAGGCGCAAGCGCTCGCCCCAGGTCGGCCAGCGCCGCTGCGCGCGGGCGAACCACCAGGCCAGGCCGCCGGCGACCAGCGCGGCGATCAGCAGGCTGGCCGGCAGGCCGCCGAAGCGGACCACCCCGCGCAGCAGCACGTTGAGCAGGATCGCCGCGGCGATCCCGGCCAGGGCGTAGTAGCGGATGGGTACGGCAAGGCGGTCGCCCATGGCGGTATCTCCTGGCGGTTTCAAAGGCGCGTGTCGAGACCGAAGCGCTTCTTCAGCAGCCGCTCCAGCAGGCCGCGCGGTAGCCAGCGGGCCAGCGCCGGCAGGGCCCGGCTGCCATTGCCGATGCGCACCAGCGGCGGGCGCGGACGGCGCTGCACGGCGGCGAGCAACTGGCGGGCGAAGTCTTCGGCGGACGTGGGATTGTCCTGGGATGCCGCGGCGCGCGCCTGGATCTGCCGGCGCAACGGCCACCAGGGCGAGCGTTCGTCGACCACGCTGTCCAGCTCGCGGCTGGCGCTGGCGCCGAAGTTCGAGGCGATGGCGCCCGGCTGCACTTCCAGCACCTCGACGCCGAACGGAGCCAGCTCCAGGCGCAGGGCATCGCTCAGCGCATGCACCGCGGCCTTGGAGGCGCAGTAGGCGCCGGCGAAGGGCGTGACCAGCACGCCGGAGACGCTGCCGACGTTCACCACCAGGCCGGACTTGCGCCTCAGTAGCGGGAACAGCGCGCGGGTCACGCCGACCACGGCGAACACGTTGGTCTCGAACTGCCGGCGCATGGCTTCGACGCCGCCGTCCAGCAGCGGACCCATGGCGCCGTAGCCGGCGTTGTTGACCAGCACGTCGAGGCCGGCGGCTTCGACTTCCAGTTCCTCGGCCAGACGGGCCAGCGCGGCGGCGTCGTTGACGTCCAGTTGCACCGCCTGGAAGCCGGCCTCGGCCAGGGCACGCACGTCGTCCTCCTTGCGCGCGCTGGCCCAGACCCGGTAGCCGGCGCGCTGGAAGGCGTCGGCGAGGGCGCGGCCGATGCCGCTGGAGCAGCCGGTGACGAAGGCGACGGGTTGGCTCATGGGCAGCGTTCCTTGGCTGGGAGTTGGAAGGAGGGCGGCCTACCGTACTGGATTCGCCGGCCGCGGAAAACCGCTCGAAGGCTCGGTCAGGCGTCCTTGCGCGCGATCCGCAGCGCCAGCGGCATGCGAACCCTGCGTGTCGAGGTCGGCTCGCCCCAGAGCGCGGCGACCCGTTGCAGGGCCTGGCGCACGAAAGCGTTGCCCTGCGCCTCGCGGCACAGGCGGCTGGCCGACCAGGTGGCCATGTAGTCGAACAACCGGGCCAGGCTCCATTGTTGCTCGATGACGAAGGCCGGCGCGGGGAGTTCGCCCAGCGGCAGCTCGACATCCCGGTAGGCGTTCCACAGCAGGCGGTTCTGTTGCGCCCAGTACGGGCCGATCGGGCGCAGGTATTCCTCGTCGATGGCGGCATCGATCTGCGCGTCGATGCTGAACCAGCCGTAGCCCCAGGCGGCGAACACGCCGCCGGGACGCAGCACGCGCAGCAGCTCGCGGTTGAAGCGCGAGTGGTCGAACCAGTGCCAGGCCTGGGCTACGCAGACCAGGTCGAAGGCGGCGTCGGGATAGTCGGTGGCTTCGGCGTCCTGCACGCTGTAGCGGATACCCGGATGGACAACGGCGTGTTCGATCTGCTGCGTGCTGGTGTCGCTGGCGAGGACTTCGCCGAAGTACTGCGCCAGGCCGAGCGCGGCCTGGCCGGTACCGGTGGCGCAGTCCCAGGCGCGCCGGCGCTGGCCGCAGAGCCCGGCGAGATGGCGGTAGAGCGCATCGGGATAACGCGGGCGGGCGCTGGCGTAGGCAGCGGAGCCCTGGTCGAACAGACGGCGGGTTTCCATCGGGTCCTCCCTCGGTCAGTTGCCGAAACGCCCGTCCAGGCGTTCGGCGCGGAATTCCAGGGTGCTGGCGCGATAGCCCGGACGCAGCGGCGGCAGCGGCAGGCAATCGTGCCAGCTGTCGCCGCCGAGCAGGGCGTTCGGCGCCCGGTAGCGCGGGCTGTCGAAGCTGGTGTCGGCCAGGTTGACGCTGTCGCCGGGGCGGTAGGCGGCGATCCTCCAGCGTAGCTCCAGCAACGGACGGTCGCTGCCGTTCTTCAGTTCGACCGCCAGCGGCCGGTCCACCGGACAGCGTTCCGGCGCATAGCTCAGGCGCAGTTCCTGGCGTTGCAGGTGGCGGCTTTCGTCGTTGTCCTGCCAGATCACCCAGGCCGCCACCAGGCCCAGCCCGGCGAGAGCCGCCAGGGAGACCGGCAGGGCCTTGGCCGGGTATCGGACGAGGAGGATGACCCAGGTGAGGACCAGCAGCGCACCGATCAGCATTGAAATGTCCTTTCTTCGAAGCCGAGGGGACATCCTAGCGCACTGCTGCGTATCGCAGGCGGTACGGGCACGCTTACGCGGCGGAGGCGCCGCGATATGCGCAAGGGAGGCCGAAAGTCGGGGATGCGGGTTTCGGCAGGCTGGGGATAGCCGCCGCCCCCGGCCTCGCCGTCATTCGCAGCGGCGCTTGCCGCCCGGCGTCAGCAGACGCTCCAGCTCGACGAACAGGCGCTCGGCGTCCTGCGCCTCGCAGTCCTCGCCGTAGCGCTTCTTCAGGCCGTGTTCGCTGAGGGTCAGGTGCAGGGTCGGGACTACCTCGTGGCGCGCCAGGCAGCCTTTCACGCAATGCAGCGGGCAACCGTCGAGGGCCAGGATCGGTCGCCCGGAGCGGGCCCGGCGGACCAGCAGCGGGACGTCGCCGCCGACTCCGGCGATGCAGGACATCTCCGCCAGCCGGGCGCGATCCAGGCGCAGCGCGAGATCGTTGGCCAGTTGCGCCACGTTGGAGCAGCCGGAGCAGGCGTAGACCAGGGGAAGGGGATCGTCGGGGCTGCGTTCGAACATCATGACGGGCGCCTCGTGGAAGGAAGCCGCCAGTATCGACGCAGCGCCGCGGTGGATTTCTTGACCGGAATCAAGCCCGCGCGCGGCTCACACCAGGTCGTTCTCCACCGCCCACACCGCGGCCTCGACCCGCGAACGCATGCCGAGCTTGTGCAGCACCCGCTTGACATGGACCTTCACCGTGCCTTCGGTGATGTCCAGCTTTCGCGCGATCATCTTGTTGCTGTAGCCGTGGGCGATCTGGCGGAGGATCTGCCGTTCGCGCTCGGTCAGCTCGTCGAGGCTCTTCGAGCGGTCGTCGCCCCGCAGGGCCTGGGCGAGGATCTGGGTCAACTGCGGGCTGAGGGTCATCTGTCCGGTGGCGGCCTGGCGGATGTGCTCGAGCAGGCGCTCCGGCTCCATGTCCTTGAGCAGGTAGCCGTCGGCGCCGGCGCGCAGGACGTTGACCACGTCGCCCTTGTCGTCGGACACGGTGAACACCACGATGCGCGCGTCGACTCCGGCCTCGCGCAACGCGCGCAGGGTGTCCAGGCCGTTCATGCCCTTCATGTTCAGGTCCAGCAGGATCATGTCCGGGTCCAGTTCGGCGGCCAGGCGCAGGGCTTCCTCGCCGCTGCCGGCCTCGCCGACCACGCTGAGGTCGTCTTCCAGTTCGAGCAACTGGGCGACGCCCTTGCGCATCATCGGATGGTCGTCCACCAGCAGCAGGCGAACCGGTTCGTCGGCGGTGGCTGGCATGTCCGTCATGGGGTCGGCTCCTTGGCGGCGGAGGGTTGCAGGGCGGTCGGCACGAAGCTGAAGAGCACTCGCGTGCCGTGGGGCGCGCGCGCTTCGAAGCGCAACTGGCTGCCGAGGGTCTGGCCGCGCTCCTGCATGATGGTAAGCCCATAATGGCCGCTGCGGTTCTGCTGCGGATCAAAGCCGACGCCATCGTCTTCGACGGCGATGCTCACCTGGCCGTCGGCCTGGCTGCTCAGGCGCACCCAGGCCCGTTGCGCCTGCGAATGGCGAACCACGTTGGAGAGCGCCTCGCGGACGATCTGCAGGACGTGGATTTCCTCGTTGGGGCTCAGCGGCACGTGTTGCAGGTGGTTGTCCAGTTCGATCGCCACCTCGCCGCGCTCGCCGAACTCGGCCACGGCGTTCCCCAGCGCGGCTTCCAGGCTCGGCTCGTCGAGGCTGAGGCGGAAGGTGGTGAGCAGTTCGCGCAGTTGCCGGTAGGCGCCGTTGAGGCCTTCGCGCAGTTCGTCGAGGGTGTCCTCGATCTTCTCCGCCGGCGCCTCGCGCTTGAGCAGGGTGCCCAGGCGGCTGACCTGGATCTTCAGGTAGGACAGCGACTGTGCCAGCGAGTCGTGCAGTTCACGGGCGATGGTGCCGCGCTCGGCGAACAGGGCCAGGCGGCTTTCCTGTTCCTGTTGCAGGGACAGGGCGAAGGTGCGGGCGATGTTGTCGCAGAAGGTCTCGATCAGTTGCTGCTGCCAGTTCTCCAGGCGGCCGCTGCGGCTTTCGATGAACAGTTCGCCGAAACGGTGGCCGGCGATGGACAGGGGCTGCATCAGCAATGGCTGGGCCAGGGACGAGGGTTGGTCGCAGGCGCTGGCCTGCTCGCGGCAGCTACCGCAGTCACCCTGCAGGCAGAAGTCCGCCGGGCGCTCGGTGGTGGTCAGCGAACTGTAGGCGCGCTCGACCCCGTCCTTGTTCAGGCAGAGGGTCACGCGGCCGGCGTCTAGCACTTTCTCCAACTGGTTCAGCAGCGGTTGCAGGGTGCGGCTGTCGTAGGGGTTCTCGCCCAGCCGGCGGGCGCTGGCGTAGAGCAGTTCGAGGCGCTGGTGGCTCTGCGAGAGGGCGCGGGTCTTGTCCTCCACGCGCTCTTCCAAGTCGCCGTAGATGCTCTTCAGCTCGCCGGCCATCTGGTTGAAGCGCTCGCCCAGTTGCGCCAGTTCGTCCTCGCCGCTGTAGGTGACCCGCGCGTCCAGCTCGCCGCGGCCCAGGCGGCGGGCGGTGCTGGTGAGTTCGCGCAGCGGGCCGATGACGTGATAGCTGAGGTCGTAGAGGGTGACGAACACCACCAGCAGGCTGAGGAACAGGCACAGGCCCTGCACCGTGCTGAGCAGTTGCGAGCGGCGCTCGGCCTTGGCCTGGAGGATGCCGACGAAACGGTCGATGTCGCCGACGTAGGCGTCCAGCACGGCGCGTCCGGGCAGCGCGCGCGGGTCCAGGCGCGCGAGGCCCTCGCGCAGCTCCTGGTGCAACTGGCGGATCGGGTCGTCGGCGTCCTGGCGTTGCAGCAGGCGGCGGATGTCGCCGCTGTCGAGGCGTTCGCCGAGGGTCCCGAGCAGCGCCTGGCGGCCTTCCAGGCTGGGCTCCAGGGCGACCCGGTAGGTGAGCATGCGCAACGAGCCGGCGTGGTTGATCACCGCGGCGTCCTGGTGCGTGTAGTCGGCGAAGAGCAGGGCGCTGAACATCCCGATCAGCGCCAGCGATACCAGCAGGGTGAGGTAGCAGCCGAAGCGGACTACCAGGGAGCGGCGCAGGATCGGCTTTCCGGCCCTGTCACTACCTCCAAAGAATCTGTCCCGCTGGTCAGCGTCCGGCGCGGTCGCCTTGTTCATGAGAAAAGCCTTTTAAAACAGTGAGTTGCGCAATAATTTCAGCCGTACCTCTTTCGAGGTAGGGGCGCGCATCTAGGCACGGAACGGCCGGTATTTCATTGATTCCTATCAAATTTGCATAGGAACACCTTCCCTAGGCTCTCGCTGAACGCTGTCCGTGCAGAGAGTTTAGCCATGGCTTCCCTACGTCAGAAACAGTACTCCGTCCTCGGCATGAGTACCTTGTCCTTCGCGGTGAATTTCGCCGTGTGGACGATGTTTTCGATCATCGGCATCCGCATCAAGGACGAGCTCGGCCTGAGCGAATCCCAGTTCGGCCTGATGGTCGCCCTGCCGATCCTCACCGGCTCCCTGGTGCGCCTGCCGCTGGGCCTGATCACCGACCGCTTCGGCGGCCGCATCGTGTTCTTCATCCACATGCTGCTGGTGGCCATCCCGATCTACGGCCTGGCCTTCGCCAGCCAGTACTGGCACTACCTGGTGCTCGGCCTGTTCGTCGGCCTGGCCGGCGGCTCCTTCGCGGTCGGCATCGCCTACACCTCGGCCTGGTTCGAGAAGGAGCGCCAGGGCACCGCGATGGGCATCTTCGGTGCTGGCAATGCCGGCGCGGCGATCACCAACCTGGTGGCGCCGATGATCGTGGTCGCCTTCGGCTGGCGCATGGTGCCGCAGGTCTACTCGGTAGCCATGCTGGTCACCGCCGTGCTGTTCTGGCTGTTCACCTGGACCGATCCGGCGCACCTCAAGGGTGCCACCGAGGCCAGCCAGCGGCCGACCCTGGCCAAGCAACTGGCGCCGCTCGCCGAGCTGCGCGTCTGGCGCTTCGGCCTGTACTACTTCTTCGTCTTCGGCGGCTTCGTCGCCCTGGCCCTGTGGCTGCCGAAGTACTACATCGCCGAATACGGCCTGGACCTGAAGACCGCGTCCTTCATCACCATGCTGTTCACCTTGCCGTCCGGCCTGATCCGCGCCCTCGGTGGCTGGTTCAGCGACCACTACGGCGCGCGCTCGGTGAACTGGGGCGTGTTCTGGGTCTGCCTGGTGTGCCTGTTCTTCCTCTCCTACCCGCAGACCACCATGACCATCCACGGCATCCAGGGCGACCTCAGCCTGGGCATCGGCCTGAACGTCTGGTTGTTCACCTTCCTGGTGTTCGTCGTCGGCATTGCCCAGGGCTTCGGCAAGGCCAGCGTGTACCGGATCATCCACGACTACTACCCGAGCAACATGGGCACCGTCGGCGGCATGGTCGGGGTGATCGGCGGCCTCGGCGGCTTCTGCCTGCCGATCCTGTTCGGCTACGCCGCCGACCACATCGGCGTGCGCTCCTCCTGCTTCATGTTGCTGTTCGGCCTGACCGTGGTCTGCATGGTCTGGATGCACTACGCGATCAAGCAGCAACGCCGCATCGACGGCCAGGCCGCCTCGGCCGACGTCGACCTTCCTCCCACCCTTCCCACCCACTCCTGAGGAATGCCGTCATGGGCATGATCGCCAATACCCAACTGAAAGCCGCACGGGGACCGCTGCTGCTCGACTGGCGCCCCGAGGACCCCGAGTTCTGGGCGCGCAACGGCAAGCGCATCGCCAGCCGCAACCTGTGGATCTCGATCCCCGCGCTGCTGCTCGCCTTCGCCGTGTGGATGATCTGGAGCACGGTGACTGTGCGCCTGAACAGCGCCGGCTTCGCCTTCAGCAACGACCAGCTGTTCCTGCTCGCGGCGCTGCCGTCGATCTCCGGCGCCACCCTGCGGGTGTTCTATTCGTTCATGGTGCCGATCTTCGGCGGTCGTCGCTGGACCGCCCTGAGCACCGCCTCGATGCTGATCCCGTGCATCTGGCTGGGCTTCGCCGTGCAGGATCCGAGCACCCCGTACTGGGTGTTCGCCCTGATCGCGCTGCTCTGCGGCTTCGGCGGCGGCAACTTCGCCTCGAGCATGTCCAATATCAGCTTCTTCTATCCGAAGAGCCAGCAGGGCACCGCCCTCGGCCTGAATGCCGGGCTCGGCAACCTCGGCGTCTCGGTGATGCAGTTCGCCGTGCCGCTGGCGGTGGCCGGCGGCCTGTTCGGCGCCTTCGGCGGCGAGCCGCAGCAGCTCGGCGACGGCGGTCGCCTGTGGCTGCAGAACGCCGGCTGGATCTGGGTGCCGTTCATCGCCGTGGTATCGGTCGCGGCCTGGTTCGGGATGAACGACATCGCCGACGCCAAGGCCTCGTTCCGCGACCAGGCGGTGATCTTCAAGCGCAAGCACAACTGGCTGATGTGCTGGCTGTACGTGGCCACCTTCGGCTCGTTCATCGGCTTCTCGGCCGGCTTCGCGATGCTCAGCAAGACCCAGTTCCCCGACGTCAACCCGCTGCAATACGCCTTCCTCGGTCCGCTGGTGGGCGCCCTCAGCCGGCCCCTGGGCGGCTGGCTGGCGGACAAGTTCGGCGGCGCGCGGATCACCCTGTGGAACTACGCGCTGATGATCGGCGGGGTGTTCGCGGTGATCGCCTTCCTGCCGGGCGACGGCGGCCAGGGCAACTTCTTCGGCTTCCTTGGCGCCTTCATCCTGCTGTTCTTCTTCGCCGGCATCGGCAACGGCTCAACCTTCCGCATGATCCCGGTGATCTTCCGCAACGAGTGGGCCCGGCGGGTGCGCGACGGCCAGGCCGACGAAGCCGGCGCGGCGCGCAACGCGAGCATGGAGTCGGCCGCGGTGATCGGCTTCTCCGCCGCCATCGGCGCCTTCGGCGGGTTCTTCATCCCGAAGGCGTTCGGCACCTCGCTGCACATGACCGGCAGCGCCGAGGGCGCCCTCTACGTGTTCATCGCCTACTACCTGAGCTGCATCGTCGCCACCTGGTGGTGGTACGCGCGCAAGGGTGCGGAGAGTCCCTGTTGAGTCCGTCGGCAGCAGCCCGCGGCAACCCCTGATTAGCGTTGTAACGCCCGGCACAGACCGGGTGAGGAGATCAAGATGAGTCACCTGCTCGACCGCCTGCAGTTCTTCAAGAAGAAGCAGGGCGAATTCGCCGATGGCCACGGCGAGACCAGCAACGAGAGCCGCGCCTGGGAAGGTGCCTACCGGCAGCGCTGGCAGCACGACAAGATCGTGCGCTCCACCCACGGGGTGAACTGCACCGGCTCCTGCTCCTGGAAGATCTACGTGAAGAACGGCCTGATCACCTGGGAAACCCAGCAGACCGACTACCCGCGCACCCGTCCGGACCTGCCCAACCACGAGCCGCGCGGCTGCCCGCGCGGGGCCAGCTATTCCTGGTACATCTACAGCGCCAACCGCCTGAAGTACCCGAAGGTGCGCAAGCCGTTGCTCAAGCTCTGGCGCGAGGCGCGGGCGCAGCACGGCGACCCGGTGAACGCCTGGGCCAGCATCGTCGAGGACGCCGCCAAGGCGAAGAGCTACAAGAGCCAGCGCGGCCTGGGCGGCTTCGTCCGTTCCAGCTGGGACGAGGTCACCGAGATCATCGCCGCGGCCAACGTCTACACCGCCAAGACCTACGGTCCGGACCGGGTGATCGGCTTCTCGCCGATCCCGGCCATGTCGATGGTCAGCTACGCCGCCGGCGCCCGCTACCTGTCGCTGATCGGCGGGGTCTGCCTGAGCTTCTACGACTGGTACTGCGACCTGCCGCCGGCCAGCCCGCAGATCTGGGGCGAGCAGACCTACGTGCCGGAGTCGGCCGACTGGTACAACTCCAGCTACATCATCGCCTGGGGCTCCAACGTGCCGCAGACGCGGACCCCGGACGCGCACTTCTTCACCGAGGTGCGCTACAAGGGCACCAAGACCGTCTCCATCACCCCGGACTATTCCGAGGTGGCCAAGCTCACCGACCTCTGGCTCAACCCCAAGCAGGGCACCGACGCCGCGCTGGGCATGGCCTTCGGTCACGTGATCCTGAAGGAGTTCCACCTCGACCGGCCGAGCGCCTACTTCGTCGACTACTGCCGCCAGTACACCGACATGCCGATGCTGGTGTTGCTGGAAGAACACGCCGGCGGCGCGTTCAAGCCGACCCGCTACCTGCGCGCCGCCGACCTGGCGGACAACCTCGGCCAGGACAACAACCCCGAGTGGAAGACCATCGCCTACGACGAGCGCAGCGGCGGGCTGGTCTCGCCCACCGGCGCGATCGGCTACCGCTGGGGCGAGTCGGGCAAGTGGAACATCGCCGAGCTGGACGGCAGGAGCGGTGACCAGACACGCCTGCAACTGTCGCTGCTCGATGGCCCGGAACATGCCTGCGAGGTGGCCTTCCCGTACTTCGCCGGGCAGGAGCACCCGCACTTCAAGGGCGTCGCCAACGACGAGGTACTGCTGCGCCGGGTGCCGTTCCGCGAGATCGTCGCGGCGGACGGCAAGCGCCTGCGGGTGGCCACCGTCTATGACCTGCAGATGGCCAACTACAGCATCGACCGCGGCCTGGGCGGCGACAACGTGGCGACCTCCTACGAGGACGCCGACACGCCCTATACCCCGGCCTGGCAGGAGCGCATCACCGGCGTCCCGGCGGCGCGCGCGACGCAGGTCGCCCGCGAGTTCGCCGACAGCGCCGACAAGACCCGCGGCAAGGCGATGGTGATCATCGGCGCGGCGATGAACCACTGGTACCACATGGACATGAACTACCGCGCGGTCATCAACATGCTGATGATGTGCGGCTGCATCGGCCAGAGCGGCGGCGGCTGGGCGCACTATGTCGGCCAGGAGAAGCTGCGCCCGCAGACCGGCTGGGCGCCGCTGGCCTTCGGCCTGGACTGGAGCCGGCCGCCGCGGCAGATGAACGGCACCAGCTTCTTCTACCTGCACAGCTCGCAATGGCGCCACGAGAAGCTGTCGATGCACGAGGTGCTGTCGCCGCTGGCCGACGCCAGCCGCTTCGCCGAACACGCCCTGGACTACAACATCCAGGCCGAACGCCTCGGCTGGCTGCCGTCGGCGCCGCAACTGAACCGCAACCCGCTGCGCATCGCCGCCGAGGCCGAGGCCGCCGGCCTGCCGGTCGCCGACTATGTGGTGCGCGAACTGAAGAGCGGCGGCCTGCGCTTCGCCAGCGAATCGCCGGACGATCCGCAGAACTTCCCGCGCAACATGTTCATCTGGCGCTCCAACCTGCTGGGCTCCTCCGGCAAGGGGCACGAGTACATGCTCAAGTACCTGCTCGGGGCGAAGAACGGGGTGATGAACGATGACCTCGGCAAGGCCGGCGGTCCGCGTCCCACCGAGGTCGACTGGGTCGACGACGGTGCCGAGGGCAAGCTCGACCTGGTCACCACCCTGGACTTCCGCATGTCCTCCACCTGCATGTACTCGGACATCGTCCTGCCGACCGCTACCTGGTACGAGAAGGACGACCTCAACACCTCCGACATGCACCCCTTCATCCATCCGCTGTCGGCGGCCACCGATCCGGCCTGGGAAGCCAAGAGCGACTGGGAGATCTACAAGGCCATCGCCAAGAAGTTCTCCGCCGTCGCCGAAGGCCACCTCGGCGTGGAGCAGGACCTGGTCACGGTGCCGCTGCTGCATGACACCCCCACCGAGCTGGCGCAGCCGTTCGGCGGCGACGGCCATGACTGGAAGAAGGGCGAGTGCGAGCCGGTGCCGGGACGCAACCTGCCGACGCTGCACCTGGTCGAGCGCGACTACCCGAACGTCTACCGCAAGTTCACCTCGCTCGGTCCGCTGCTGGACAAGCTGGGCAACGGCGGCAAGGGCATCGGCTGGAACACCGAGAAGGAAGTGAAGCTGGTCGGCGACCTCAACCATCGCGTGGTCGAGAGCGGCGTCAGCCAGGGCCGGCCGCGTATCGACAGCGCCATCGACGCCGCCGAGGTGGTCCTCGCCCTGGCTCCGGAAACCAACGGCCAGGTCGCGGTCAAGGCCTGGGAGGCGCTGTCGAAGATCACCGGCCGCGAGCACGCCCACCTGGCGCTGCCCAAGGAAGACGAGAAGATCCGCTTCCGCGACATCCAGGTGCAGCCGCGCAAGATCATCTCCAGCCCGACCTGGTCCGGCCTCGAGGACGAGCACGTCAGCTACAACGCCGGCTACACCAACGTCCACGAGCTGATCCCGTGGCGCACCATCACCGGTCGCCAGCAGTTCTACCAGGATCACCCGTGGATGCAGGCGTTCGGCGAAGGCTTCGTCAGCTACCGGCCGCCGGTCAACACCCGGACCACCGAGAAACTGTTGAACAGGAAGCCCAACGGCAACCCGGAGATCACCCTGAACTGGATCACCCCGCACCAGAAATGGGGCATCCACTCCACCTACAGCGACAACCTGCTGATGCTCACCCTGTCGCGCGGCGGTCCGATCATCTGGCTCAGCGAGCACGACGCGGCCAAGGCCGGGATCGTCGATAACGACTGGGTCGAGGTGTTCAACGCCAACGGCGCGGCGACCTGCCGCGCGGTGGTCAGCCAGCGGGTCAAGGACGGCATGGTGATGATGTACCACGCCCAGGAACGCATCGTGAACGTACCCGGCAGCGAGACCACCGGCACCCGTGGCGGCCACCACAACTCGGTGACCCGCGTGGTGCTCAAGCCGACCCACATGATCGGCGGCTACGCCCAGCAGGCCTGGGGCTTCAACTACTACGGCACGGTCGGCTGCAACCGCGACGAGTTCGTCGTGGTGCGCAAGATGAGCAAGGTCGACTGGCTGGACGAACCCCGCCACGGCGGACTCGGCGGCGACGCCCTGCCGCAACCGCTGCCCCAGGACATTTGAGGAGAGACGCCATGAAAATTCGTTCGCAAGTCGGCATGGTGCTGAACCTCGACAAATGCATCGGTTGCCACACCTGCTCGATCACCTGCAAGAACGTCTGGACCAGCCGCGAAGGCATGGAGTACGCCTGGTTCAACAACGTCGAGACCAAGCCCGGGATCGGCTACCCGAAGGAATGGGAAAACCAGGAGAAGTGGAAGGGCGGCTGGGTGCGCGCGGCAGACGGTTCGATCCGCCCGCGCATCGGCGGCAAGTTCCGCGTGCTGGCGAACATCTTCGCCAACCCGGACCTGCCCGAGATCGACGACTACTACGAACCGTTCGACTTCGACTACCAGCACCTGCATACCGCGCCCAAGGCCGAGCACCAGCCGGTGGCGCGCCCGCGCTCGCTGGTCTCCGGGCAACGCATGGAGAAGATCGAGTGGGGCCCGAACTGGGAGGAGATCCTCGGCACCGAGTTCGCCAAGCGGCGCAAGGACAAGAACTTCGACCAGGTCCAGGCGGACATCTACGGTGAGTACGAGAACACCTTCATGATGTACCTGCCGCGCCTCTGCGAGCACTGCCTGAACCCGGCGTGCGTGGCGTCCTGCCCGAGCGGGGCGATCTACAAGCGCGAGGAGGACGGCATCGTCCTGATCGACCAGGACAAGTGCCGCGGCTGGCGGATGTGCATCTCCGGCTGCCCGTACAAGAAGATCTACTTCAACTGGAAGAGCGGCAAGTCCGAGAAGTGCATCTTCTGCTACCCGCGCATCGAGGCCGGCCAGCCCACCGTCTGCTCGGAGACCTGCGTCGGGCGCATCCGCTACCTCGGCGTGCTGCTCTACGACGCCGACCGTATCCACGAAGTGGCCAGTTGCGAGAACGAGCGCGAGCTGTACGAGAAGCAACTGGAGATCTTCCTCGATCCGTTCGACCCGGCGGTGATCGCCCAGGCGCGCAAGGACGGGGTGGCCGACAGCGTCATCGAGGCGGCGCAGAAGTCGCCGGTGTACAAGCTGGCGATGGACTGGAAGCTGGCCCTGCCGCTGCACCCGGAATACCGCACGCTGCCGATGGTCTGGTACGTGCCGCCGCTGTCGCCGATCCAGAACGCCGCCGCCGAGGGGCACATCGGCAGCGACGGGGTGATCCCGGACGTCGAGTCGCTGCGCATCCCCGTGCAGTACCTGGCCAACCTGCTCACCGCCGGCGACACCGCGCCGGTGCTGCTGGCGCTCAAGCGCCTGCTGGCGATGCGCGCCTACAAGCGCGCCGAGCACGTCGAAGGCCGCCAGGACCTGGAGGTGCTGGCCAAGGTCGGGTTGAGCGTGGAGCAGGTGGAGGAGATGTACCGCTACCTGGCCATCGCCAACTACGAGGATCGCTTCGTGATCCCCAGCGCGCACCGCGAGGAAGCGCTTTCCGATGCCTTCGCCGAGCGTTCCGGCTGTGGCTTCAGCTTCGGCAACGGCTGTTCCGGCGGCAGCAACTCCGCCGTCAACCTGTTCGGCGGCAAGCCGACCAACCGCCGCGACGTGATCCAGGTCGTGCAGATCCAGGAGTGAGCGCCATGAACGATCACAGCCAACTGTTCCGCCTGCTCGCCCTGCTACTCGACTATCCACGCGCCGAGCTGCGCGAGGAGAGCCTCGGCCTGCATGCGCTGATCCGCACCTGCGAACTGCCGGAAGCGCTGCGCGACGGCCTCGCGGCGCTGCTCAACGAGCTCTGCCAGGGCGACCTGCTGGACGTCCAGGCGCGCTACGACGGTCTCTTCGAGCGCGGCCGCTCGGTCTCGCTGCTGCTCTTCGAGCACGTCCACGGCGAGAGCCGCGACCGTGGCCAGGCGATGGTCGACCTGCTCGACCGCTATACCGGGGCCGGCCTGCAGATCGACGTACCGGAGCTGCCGGACTACCTGCCGCTGTACCTCGAATACCTGTCGCTGCTGCCGTTCGCGGCGGCCAGCGAAGGGCTCGCCGAAGTGGCGCACATCCTCGGCCTGCTGGCGCTGCGCCTGGAGGAACGCGGCAGCGCCTACGCGGCGATTTTCGAGGCGTTGCTGGAACTCGGCGGCGAGCGCCCGGACCTCGGCGCGTTGCGTCGCGACCAGGCCCAGGAACAGCGGGACGACAGCCTGGAGGCCATCGACCGGGCCTGGGAGGAAACCCCGGTGAGCTTCACCGACCCCGCCGGCGGTTGCCCGTCGAGCAGCGGCCGCCGTCCGACGGCGTCCACCGAACAACCATTGCAATGGGTCGCCCAGCCGGTACCGCAGATGCAGTACCGCGCGGCCCGCGAAGGAGTCTGAGCATGTCGACCAATCTTCTGTTCTTCGGGATCTATCCCTATGTCGCGCTGCTGATCTGCCTGGTCGGCAGCTGGGCGCGCTTCGACCTCTCGCAGTACACCTGGAAGGCCGGTTCCAGCCAGATGCTCAGCAAGAAGGGCATGCGGGTATACAGCAACCTGTTCCACGTCGGCGTGCTGTTCATCCTCGCCGGCCACTTCGTCGGCCTGCTGACGCCGGCCTCGGTCTACCACCACCTGATCAGCACCGAGAACAAGCAACTGTTGGCGATGGTCTCCGGCGGCTTCTTCGGCGTGCTCTGCTTCATCGGCCTGAGCGGACTGATCCTGCGCCGCCTGACCGACGCGCGGGTGCGCGCCACCGGCAACGCCTCCGACCTGATGATCCTGCTGGTGCTCTACGTCCAGCTGATCCTCGGCCTCTCCACCATCGTCGCCTCGACCCATCACATGGATGGCTCGGTGATGGTGATGCTCGCCGACTGGGCCCAGGCCATCGTCACCCTGCGTCCGCTGGCGGCGGCCGAGGCCATCGCGCCGGTGGGCCTGGTCTACAAGCTGCACGTCGGCCTGGGCCTGACCCTGTTCGTGCTGTTCCCCTTCACCCGCCTGGTGCACATCGTCAGCGCGCCGGTGTGGTACCTGGGCCGGCGCTACCAGATCGTGCGTCAGAAACGTCCTGCCTGAACCCTGGGCGGCCGGCGCATCCGGCGCCGGCCCGCCGAACCGAGGTGATCGATCATGAGTTGCTCCCACTACGAAGAACGCGTCGAGAAGGTCGAACTGCCGCAACTGAAGGTCAACGGCGTGGCCATCGGTGAAGACCTGCTGGCCCGCGAGCTGCAATACCACCCGGCGGACAGCTACGCGCTGGCGCTGGAGGCCGCCTGCCGTGCGCTGATCGTCCGCCAGTTGCTCCTGCAACGGGCCGACGCGCTGGGCATCGAGGCCCGCTGCGAAGACGGCGAGACGCCGGAGGAAGCGCGCATCCGCCAATTGCTGGAGGAAGAGGTGCAGGTCCCGGAAGCCGACGAAGACGCCTGCCGGACCTGGTACGCGGCCAATCCGGGACGCCTGCTCGGCCCCTGGCGCCTGCAATTGCGCCATGTGCTGCTGGCCTGCGCGCCGGACGACCTGGAGGGCCGCGAGACGGCGCGCAAGCAGGCTGCGGAGCTGCTCGACGAATTGCGCGGGCATCCCGAGCGCTTCGTCGACCTGGCCCGGCGTTTTTCCGCCTGTCCGTCGAAGGAGGCGGGCGGCGACCTCGGCTGGATCGAGCCGGGGCAGACTGTCCCCGAATTCGAGAAGCGCCTGCTGCGCCGCGCGCCCGGGCTGCTCGAGCATCCGCTGGAAAGCCGCTATGGCCTGCATGTGGTGGAACTGCTGGGGCGCGAAGGCGGCGAGCCGCTCGACTTCGACGCGGCCCGCGCACAGATCGCCGCGCACCTGCAGGTGCAGGTGTTGCAGCGGGCCGTGGGGCAGTACATCGGCGTGCTGGCGGGAGACGCCTGTATCGAGGGCTTCGCCTTCGAGGGCGCGGATGGGGCGCTGGTGCAATAGCCTTCGGTGCCGATGTTTCCCTCTCCCTCCCGCACATCAATCGGAGTACCCAGGACATGACCGACTGGATCGATGGCCAAGGCCGACAGATCGACTACCTGCGCCTGTCGGTCACCGACCGTTGCGACTTCCGCTGTGTCTACTGCATGGCCGAGGACATGCGCTTCCTGCCGCGCCAGCAGGTGCTGACCCTGGAGGAGATCGAGCGGGTCGCCCGGCTGTTCGTCGCTGGCGGTGTGCGCAAGCTGCGCCTGACCGGCGGCGAGCCGCTGGTGCGGCCCGGCATCGTCGGCCTGTGCGAGCGCCTGGCGGCACTGCCGGGGTTGCGCGAACTGTGCATGACCAGCAACGGCTCGCAACTGGTGCGCTACGCCCGGCCGTTGTACGACGCCGGCCTGTCGCGTCTCAACATCAGCCTCGATACCCTCGATCCGCTGCGCTTCCGGGCGATCACCCGCAACGGCGAGCTGGACAAGGTGCTGGCCGGCATCGACGCCGCCCAGGCCGCCGGTTTCCGCCGGATCAAGCTGAACGCGGTGGTGATGAAGGGGCGCAACGCCGATGAGGTGCCGGCGCTGGTGGACTTCGCCATCGCCCGCGGCCTGGATATCAGCTTCATCGAGGAGATGCCGCTTGGCCAGGTCGGCCGCGAACGTGGCGAGAGCTTCTGCTCCAGCGACGAAGTACGCGCGCTGATCGCCCAGCGCCACGCCTTGCTCGACAGCGCCGAGCAGAGCGGCGGGCCGGCGCGCTACGTGCGCCTGGTCGAGCATCCGCAGACACGCATCGGCTTCATCTCGCCGCACTCGCACAACTTCTGCGCCACCTGCAACCGCCTGCGCCTGACCGTCGAGGGCCGCCTGCTGCTGTGCCTCGGCCACGAGCATTCGCTCGACCTGCGCGCGCTGCTGCGCCGCCACCCGCTGCACGACGGGCCGTTGCTGGAAGCGATCGGCGAGGCGCTCCAGCGCAAGCCGGCGCGCCATGAATTCAGCGCCGCCGGCGAGGTGCAGGTGCTGCGCTTCATGAACATGAGCGGCGGCTGAGGCGACTCGGGGCGCCTCCAGCGGGCCTTCGCCAGCGGCCAGGGCGAGGCCGCTCTTCTGGTAGGCCAGCAGGGTCTCGTCGCCGGTCTCGCTGCTGTACAGCTCGCCCCCGGAAAACATCACGGCATAACCGTCGCAGGAACTGCGTGCGATCACCTAGCTGCGCCGCGCGTCCGGGTGGCCGGGCATGTCCAGCCCGGCCTAGTCCCGTACGTCGCTCAGGCACCCTTCGGTACTCGCGCTCGGCGCCGACCTGGACGCGCTAGCTGGCGGAGCGCGGCTTGCGACGGGTAGCGAAGCCTTTCAAGGGCGTTGACGAAACGAAAAAATCCCCGCGGCATGAGCGTGACGCGGGGATCCAGGCGTAAATAGAGCCTTAACCGTGATAGCTGAAATGGAGCAAGGGGTGATGTCTGCGTAGCGGAACACCTCGCGGGGTGGCTGTGTATGGCTCAAGACTAAGTCCCGCGGGCCGGCGGGCCTATTCCTCGAAGGAGGTAAGGAGGGGTAGCGGAGGAGGGACGGCGATTGACGGTGTATACTTTTTGGTCCAGATTGGACGAAAAGTATAAAGGCGGATCACCGTCTGTTTCCTGCCCGGGCCGCGGGCGCACCTTCGTCACCCCTGGAGTCGTCCATGATCAAGTCGCTGAACACCAAGAACCTGCTGGGAGGCCTGCTGCTCGGCGTGCTCGCCAGCGGATCCGCCGTCGCCGCCGATGGCAACCTGCGGATCGGCATCGAGGCCGCCTACCCGCCGTTTTCCTTCAAGACCGCCGAAGGCGAACTGGCCGGCTTCGACTACGACATCGGCAACGCGCTGTGCGCGCAGATGCAGGTGAAGTGCCAGTGGATCGAGCAGGAGTACGATGGCCTGATTCCCTCGCTGAAAGTTCGCAAGATAGACGCCGCGCTGTCCTCCATCACCATCACCGAGGAACGCCGGCGCTCGGTGGACTTCACCCACAAGTACTACTTCACGCCGGGCCGCCTGGTGATGAAGGAAGGCGCCCAGCTCGACGACAGCTTCAGCCAGTTGGCCGGCAAGCGCATCGGCGTGCAGCGCGGCGCTACCGCCGACCGCTTCGCCAGTGCGGTGCTGGCCAAGGCCGGTGCCGAAGTGGTGCGCTACACCAGCCAGGACGAGATCTACCTGGACCTGGTGGCCGGCCGCCTCGACGCCACCTTCGCCGACTCCATCCCGCTGCAGACCGGCTTCCTCGATACCCCGCGCGGCAAGGGCTACGCCTTCGTCGGGCCGGAGTTCAAGGACCCGAAATACTTCGGCGAGGGCGCCGGGATCGCGGTGCGCAAGGGGGACGCCGAGCTGGTCGGCAAGCTCAACGCGGCGATCGACGCGATTCGTGCCGACGGGACCTACAAGCGCATCGAGGGCAAGTACTTCAAGAGCGACATCTACGGCGACTGACCGCTCGCCGGCGGCGGCTGCCGTCAGTCGCCGCCTTCCTTCAGCTCCTTGAGGTGCTTGTAGACCGTCGCCCGGCCCATGTTCAGCACGTTGGCCACATAGTTGGCGGCGCTCTTGCCCTTGAACGCGCCCTCGGCGTGCAGGGCCAGGACCAGTTCGCGCTTGTGCTCGCGGGTCAGCAGGTTCAAGCCGAGCTGGCGCTGCCGCAGCCAGCCGTGCAGGAAGGTGTTGATGCGCTCCTGCCAGTCGTCGCGGAACAGCGCGTCCGGTTGCGGGATCAGCTTGCTCGGCGAGAGGAACAGGTCGAGCGCCGCCTTGGCGCTCTCGAACAGGCTGATGTTCAGGTTGATGCACAGCACCGCCAGCGGCTGGCCGGCGGCGTCGCGCAGCACGGTGCTGACCGAGCGGATCTTCTGCCCGTCCCAGTTGAGCTTCTCGTAGGGACCGATGTTGCGCTCGTCGCTATCGCCTTCGAGCATGTCTTCCAGCGCCGAGTCGTCGCCGACCTCGCGCTTGGACAGGTTGTTGGCGATGTAGTCGACCCGCTGGCTGCGCAGGTCGTGCAGGACCACTTCGGCGTGGGGGAAGAACAGGGTGGCGATGCCGTCGGCGATCGCCCGGTAGTTCTCCAGGCTGGGGTCTTGGCTCGGGCTCATGCGCAGGAACTCTCGTGGGACGGCGGGCGAGGCGAGTGTGCCGCAAACCCGCCGCCGGGTCATCAGGGGGACAGGCGGCGCGGCGACAGCATCGCCTCGTCCAGGCCGTGCTCGCGCAGGTGCGCCGGCAGCGGCTGGTGGCGGATCAGCGCGGCGCTGGCCTCGCCCATCGCCGCCGAGGTCTGGATACCGTAGCCGCCCTGGGCAGCGACCCAGAAGAAGCCTTCCGCATCGGCGGCGTAGCCGGCCACCAGGTCGCCGTCGGCGACGAACGAGCGCAGCCCTGCCCAGGTGTGTTCCGGGCGGCGAATGGTGAGGGTGGTGGCTTCTTCGATCAGGTACATGCCGGTGGCGATGTCCAGTTGCTCGGGCTGCACGTCGTGGGCCTCGACCGGATCGGCGTTGGCCGGCGAGCCGAGCAGCATGCCGGCGTCCGGCTTCAGGTAGAAGGATTCGTCGAGGCTGACCAGCATCGGCCAGTCGTGGCAGTCGATGCCCGGCGGCGGGGCGAAGATGAAGGCTGAGCGGCGCTTGGGCTGCAGGCCCAGCGGGCGGACGCCGGCCAGCCCGGCGATGGCGTCGCACCAGGCGCCTGCGGCGTTGACCAGCATCGCCGCGCGGTAGCTGCCGGCGTCGCAGCGGACTTCCCAGGCGCCGTCGACCCGGCGGATCTCCAGCGCTTCGTGGTTGCACAGGACCTGCCCCTGGTTGCGGCGGATGCCGCGCAGGTAGCCCTGGTGCAGGGCGTCGGTATCGATGTCGGCGCCGGTGGGGTCGTAGGTGGCGCCGAAGACCTTGTCGCGACGCAGCACCGGCACGATCGAGCAGGCCTGTTCCGCGTCCAGCAGGCGCATCTGCGGCACCAGCGCCTTGCCGCTTTCGTATTGGCGGCGGAGTTCTTCCGGATCGTCGCTGAAGTCGACCACCATTTCCGGACGCGGGCTGAGCAGCGGATGCTCGCAGAAGCCGGCCGGCGGGTTGTCGAAGAAGGCCCGGCTGGCGGCGGTGAGCGCGCGCACCTGGGGTGTGCCGTAGGCCACCGTGTAGTGCGCGGCGGAGCGGCCGGTGGAGTGGTAGCCGGGCTGCGCCTCGCGCTCCAGCACCACGACCCGGCCGTGGGCCGACAGCCAGTAGCCGGTGGATGCGCCGGCGATGCCGGCACCGATGACGAGGTAATCCGCTTCGATCATGCTGCTCTCCTGCATCGCGCGATCAGCCTGCCTGGCGCAGGCGGTAGAGGGCGTTGGCCAGGGCTACGTCTTCCAGGCCCAGGCCGATCGAGCGGAAGAACGCCGGGCGCCGGTATTCCGGACGTGGCGCCTGGCCGCTGAGCAGTTCGGCGAGGTCGCCGCGGATCGCCTCGGGGCTCCAGCCATGCTGTTCGGCGGCGATCAGCATCTCGCCGGCGGAACCTGGGGTGGTGTGCCGGTAGTCGCAATAGACGTCCATGGCCGCCAGGCTTTCCGCCGGTACCTCATGGGCGCGGGGCGCGTTGGTGCTGATCGAGGTGACCAGCGCCGGGCGCTTGAGTTGGCGCGGGTCGATCACCGCTCGGGCCGATGAGGTGCAGAGCAGGATCACATCGGCTTCGTCCAGCGCTTCCTCCAGGCTGCCGGCGGCTTCGGCGCGCGGGTCGATGGCGCGCAGGCTTTGCAGGCGGCGCTCGTCCAGGCTCGGCGAATGGACTCGCACGCCCTGCCAGTCACGCAGGCCCTTCACGTATTGCAGGTGGGCATGGGCCACCGGTCCGCTGCCGATCAGCGCCAGGCGGCCGGCTTCGGCCGGAGCCAGGGCATCCACCGCCACCGCGGTGGTGGCGGCGGTGCGCGCGGTGGTCAGCCGGGCGGCATCGCAGAGCAGCAAGGGCTGGCCGGTCTGCATCGACATCAGCAGGGTCCAGGCGGTGACCAACGGGCCCTGTTCGCGAACGATGTAGGGCGAAGTCTTGACTCCGTAGACCTGTTCCTGGGCGAGCACGCCGAGGTAGTTGATGAAGTCGCCGCGACCGGCGGGGAACTCCACCAGTTGCTGGGCCGGCTGGAGCGCCTGGCCGGCGGCCAGGTCGAGGAACAGCTGGCGCATGGCCTGGAGGACGTCGATACGGGCGAGCAGTTGCTCGGCTTCGGCCTGCTGGACGATCAGGGGAGTGGCGGCGCTCATGCGATCTCCGGAATGGATGTAAACAATTTGTCCATTCTGGACTTTAAGGTATTGCCGGGCAAGCGCCGACCCGCCTCGATGACCGACGGCGGCACCTGCGTGTCGCAGAAACGAAAAAGGCGAAGCCGGATGGCTTCGCCTTTTTTCTCCACGCCTGCGTTCAGTGCTTGCGCGGTACCGGCTTGAGCAGTTCGGCCGGCGGCATCTCGCAGGTGATCTTGCGGCCCAGCAGTTCTTCGATCGGCGGCAGGGCGAAGGCATCGTCCTCGCCGGCGAAGCTGATCGAGGTGCCCGAGGCGCCGGCGCGGCCGGTACGACCGATACGGTGCACGTAGTCGTCCGGGTCCTCCGGCAGGGTGAAGTTGATCACATGGCTGATGCCGTCGATGTGGATGCCGCGGCCGGCCACGTCGGTTGCCACCAGGACGCGGATCTTGCCTTCGCGGAAGCCTTCCAGGGTGCGGATGCGCTTGTGCTGCGGCACGTCGCCGGACATCTGGGCGGCGCTGATGCCGTCCTTGGTCAGGCGTTCCTCGATGCGGCGGACTTCGTCCTTGCGGTTGGCGAAGACCATCACCCGTTCCCAGTTGTTCTGTGCCACCAGGTTGTACAGCAGCTTGTACTTGTCGCTGCCGGCCACGGCGTAGACATGCTGCTCGACGGTGTCGCTGGCGACGTTCTCCGGCTCGATCTCGACGATCGCCGGATCGACGGTCCACTGCTTGGCGAGGTTCATCACGTCGTCGGTGAAGGTCGCCGAGAACAGCAGGGTCTGGCGTTCGCCCTTGTGCGGGGTCTGCCGGATGATCTGCCGGACCTGCGGGATGAAGCCCATGTCGAGCATGCGGTCGGCTTCGTCGAGGACCATCACCTCGACCATGTCCAGGTGCACCTCGCCGCGCTGGTTGAAGTCCAGCAGACGGCCTGGGGTGGCTACCAGGATGTCGCAGAAGCGCGCTTCCAGCTGCTTGAGTTGCTTGTCGAAGTCCATGCCGCCGACGAAGGTCATCACGTTCAGCCCGGTGTACTTGGTCAGCGCCGCGGCGTCCTTGGCGATCTGTACCACCAGTTCGCGGGTCGGGGCGATGATCAGCGCGCGCGGCTCGCCCATGTAGCGCTCTTTCGGCGGCGGGGTCTGCAGCAACTGGGTGATGATCGAGATGAGGAACGCGGCGGTCTTGCCGGTGCCGGTCTGGGCGCGGCCGATGGCGTCCTGGCCGCGCAGGGTGAAGCCCAGTACCTGCGCCTGGATCGGGGTGCAGTAGGGGAAGCCGAGGTCATGGATGGCGTGCATCAGGCTCGGGGCGAGGTTGAAGTCGTGGAAGCGGGTCTTGCCTTCCTGCGGTTCGACCACGAAGTCTTCCAGCTTCCAGTTGTCCACCGGCTTCGGCTTGCGTTCGCGGCGCGGCTTGTCACTGCGCGGCTTGGCGTCCCGGCCTTCTTTGGCGGCGGGTTTGGCGGGCTTTTCGCCTTTCTCGGCCTTTTCAGCGGCGCGCGGGGCGCCGGACTCGTTGTCGGCGCGCGGGGGGCGCGGTTTGCGTGGGCGTTTCTCGGTCGGCTTTTCGCCGGTGGGGGCGGTACCTTTCGCGGTAGCGCCGGCAGGGCCTTGCGGGACCGGGGAGGAACCGCTCTGCGGCTGGGTTCCGTCGGCCTTGCCGAAGATTTTCTTGAGTGCTTTGAGCACGGCGATCTCGTAGTGGTTAAGGAATGAACGGGCGCCAGTGTAAAGCATGTTGCCAGCGGGGAGAAATCCATGCTTGGCCGGCGCCCTCCAGCCCTGGCCGGACGGGGCCTGGAGGGGGCTGCGCGAAGCGCCCGGGGCAGCCTTCGGGAGGACTCGTGCGCGCGACCGGCGGCGCGCTACAAAAAGACAACGGTAGGGCGACGACGGGGGTGGCATCTTCGGGACGGTGCCGGAGCGATCCGGCGAGTGTCCGCCCACTCACCAACGGAAGAACAAGAAAACCATGAATCCGTCCCCATCGATCGTCGGGCTGAGCGATATCGAAGCCCTGGAACGCGTGCCGCTGGAACAGCGCGACCTGCCGTCCAGCACCTACGAACTGTTGCAACGCTCGGCCCAGCGCCACGGCCAGCGTATCGCCCTGAGCTGCCTGCTGCATGGCAGCGCCGCCGAAGAACCGTTGCGGATCAGCTATGCCGAGCTGTTCGCCCGCGTCACCCAGACCGCCAACGCCTTGCACCGGCTGGGCCTGGAAAGCCACCAGGCGGTGTCCTTCCTGCTGCCCAACCTGCCGCAGACCCACTACGTGATCTGGGGCGGCGAGGCTGCCGGGATCGTCAATGCGATCAACCCGCTGCTGGAGCCGGAGCACATCGCCGAGCTGATCCGCGCCTCCAACACCCGGGTGCTGGTGACCCTGGCGCCGTTCCCCGGCACCGACCTGTGGCAGAAGGTCGCCGGCCTGCGCGCGCAGTTGCCGGATCTGTACGCGATCGTCGTGGTCGATCCGGCCAACCTGTTACCGGCGCCGCAGCGCGAGGCGCTCAAGGCCCAGCGCGGGCCGCTGCCGGAGGGCGTGCTGGACTTCGATACGCTGATCGCCGACTGCCCGGCAGACCGCCTGGAGAGCGGACGGGCGATCCATCCGGACGACGTCGCTTCCTATTTCCATACCGGCGGCACCACCGGCACGCCGAAGCTGGCGCCGCACAGCCACTTCAACGAGGTGGCGATGGCCGAGATCATGGGCCTGAACGCCGACTACGGGGTGGACGACGTGCTGCTCTGCGGCCTGCCGCTGTTCCACGTCAACGGCGTGATGGTTACCGGCCTGGCGCCCTTCCATCGCGGCGCCCAGGTGCTCCTGGCCGGGCCCCAGGGCTACCGCAATCCGACCCTGATCCAGGACTTCTGGAAGCTGGTGGAACGCTACCGGGTCACCAGCTTCAGTGGCGTGCCGACCATCTACGCGGCGTTGCTGCAGGTCCCCAGCGATGGCCGCGACCTGTCCAGCCTGCGTTTCGCCCTGTGCGGCGCGGCGCCGATGCCGGTGGAGCTGATCCGCCAGTTCGAGGCGCGTACCGGGCTCAAGGTGATCGAGGGCTACGGCCTCACCGAAGGTACCTGCGGCACCAGTTGCAACCCGCGTGGCGGCGAGCGCCGGCCGGGTTCGATCGGCCTGCGCCTGCCGTACTGCCAGGTGAAGGTCGCGGTGCTCGACGGCGAGGGCAATTACCTGCGCGATGCCGCGCCGAACGAGGTGGGCAACCTCTGCCTGAAGGGCCCGACGGTGTTCAAGGGCTACCTGCAACAGGACCGGAACCGCGATATCTGGGTCGGCGATGGCTGGTTCAATACCGGCGACCTCGGTCGTATCGACGAGGACGGCTACATCTGGCTCACCGGGCGCAGCAAGGACCTGATCATTCGCGGTGGCCACAACATCGACCCACAGATGATCGAAGAAGCGCTGCACCGGCATCCGGCCGTGGCCCTGGCGGCGGCGGTGGGCAAGCCGGACGCCAAGGCCGGCGAGCTGCCGGTGGTGTATATCCAGCTCAAGCCCGGCGCCAGCGCCAGCGAGGAAGAGCTGCTGGAACACGCCAGCCGCCACGTACCGGAGCGCGCGGCGGTGCCCAAGGATGTCTGGCTGATCGAGAGCATGCCGGTCACCGCGGTGGGCAAGACCTTCAAGCCGGCGCTGCGCCTGGACGCGATCCGCCGGGTGCTGGAGGAGGAAAGCCGGAGGATCGCCGAGGATATCCGCGTGGAGGTGGTCGCCGACGAGCACCACGGCCAGCTCGCCCACCTGCACGTTCCCGCGCTCGACGAAAGACGCCGGGCGGCGCTGGAAGAGCTGCTCGGCGGCTACGCGCTGAACTACCGGCTGCACGCCGTCTGAGAGAAGCTCCGGGCGTCAGAGGCGCTTGCGCAGCCAGGCGCCGATGTCGTGGATTTCCTCCAGGGACACCTCGTGGCCCATCGGGTAGTCGTGCCAGCCCACCTCCACGCCCTGCGCCTGCAAGGCGTCATGGGCCGCGCGGCCAAGCGCCGGGTCGACCACGTCGTCCTGGCTGCCGTGCAGGTGCAGGACCGGAATCCGCTTGTGGCGCTCGTCCAGCGCCAGGTCGTCGAAGGTCGGCGCGTAGGTGGATAGCGCCAGCACCCCGCCGAGCGGCTGGGCGTAGCGGCGGAAGGCGGTATGCAGGACCACCGCGCCGCCCTGCGAGAAACCGGCGAGGATGATCCGCTCGGCGGCGATGCCCTTGGCGCGCTGTTCATCGATGAGAGCGATGACCTGGTCGGCGGAGGCGTTCAACTGGTCTTCGTCGATGGCCCGCGCCGGACTGAAGGCAAGGATGTCGTACCAGCTCGGCATGACCCAGCCGCCATTGACCGTCACCGCCTGGCTCGGCGCCTGGGGGAGGATGAAGCGGGTGCTCGGCAGGACCATCTGCAGGGCTTCGGCCACCGGTTTGAAGTCGGTACGGTCGGCGCCCAGGCCGTGCAGCCAGATGATACAGGCGTCGGCATTCGGGGCATCGAGGATCAGGGGTTCGCTCATGACGGCTCCAGGCAGGGGGCATATGCGTTCGGAATGGGAGGACCATTCGACAACAGGCGCTTTCCCGCTCGCAAGTCGGCCAGATTGTCGCAGATCATGCATTCGCCAATTTCCCGCGGATGCGCTTTGCTAAGGGAAGTGCGCCGGGCACGCCGTTCGTCGCCCGCCGCCGTCGCGCCGCCGGCTGCCCCTGCCGGTGCCGCGGCGCTTGCGGTTACAGTGCGGCGACCGGCCCGGGAAGCGACCGGCGCGGGGCCGGCGGTTCACCCAGGGGCGGCGAAGGGAGTGGCGAACAGATGACAATAATGAAAGGTACCTGGCTGCTGCTGGCCGCCGTCTGCCTCGGCGCCAGCGCCACGGCCGAGGCCGGTGCGACACTGGATGCGGTGAAGCGCAAGGGCTACGTGCAGTGCGGCGTCAGCGACGGCCTGCCGGGGTTCTCCTACGCCGACGCCAAGGGCCGTTTCAAGGGGCTCGACGTCGACATCTGCCGGGCGCTGGCCGCCGCGCTGTTCGGCGACGCCGAGAAGGTGCGCTTCACCCCGCTGTCCGCCACCGAGCGGTTTTCGGCGTTGCAGTCCGGCACGGTCGACCTGCTGTCGCGCAACACCTCATGGACCAGCTCGCGGGATACCGCGCTGGGCATCCACTTCACCGGCGTCACCTATTTCGACGGCCAGGGCTTCCTGGTCAATCGCAAGCTCGGCGTGTCCAGCGCCCGCGAACTGAAGGACGCGACGGTGTGCATCCAGTCCGGCACCACCAACGAGCTGAACGTGGCGGACTACTTCCGGGCCCACGGCATCCGCTACAAGGCGGTGCTCGACGACAGCTACGAGAAGAGCGCCCGTGCCCTGGAGGCGGGGCAGTGCGACGTGCTCAGCTCCGACCAGTCGCAGCTCTACGCCCAGCGCCTGAAGCTGGCCAAGCCGGACCAGTACGTGGTGCTGCCGGAAGTGATCTCCAAGGAGCCGCTCGGCCCGGCCGTGCGGCAGGGCGACGAAGCCTGGTTCAACATCGTCCGCTGGACCCTGTACGGCCTGCTCAACGCGGAGGAGCTGGGGGTCACCTCGAGCAACGTCGAGCGCCAGGCCAGGGACAGCCGCAACCCGGACGTCGCCCGCCTGCTCGGCAGCGAGGGCGACGCTGGCAAGGACTTGCAACTGCCGCGCGACTGGGTGGTGCAGATGGTGCGCCAGGTCGGCAACTATGGCGAGATCTTCGCCCGCAACGTCGGCGACGGCAGCCCGCTGAAGATGCCGCGCGGCCTCAACGCGCAATGGAATCTCGGCGGCCTGCACTATGCGCCGCCGATTCGCTGACCGGCGGGGCTGGCTGAACTCTCGCCAGCACCGACAATCCGATAACAGACAGACGCACCGGTGCCGGTGCACTATAGAGCGACGCGTCATGCCGAACACCGAACAAGAGAAATGCCCGTGAACCTATCGATGACTCCCATCAACAAAGCCAAGGCCTGGGGCGTCCACGCCGTCACCGCCAGCGGCGTGATCCTGGCCTTGCTGGCCCTGCTCGCGCTGGTCGACAACAAACCACAGGCCTGCCTGCTCTGGCTCGGCCTGGCCCTGCTGGTGGACGGCCTCGACGGCACCCTGGCGCGCAAGTACGAAGTCAAGGAAATGCTGCCGCATTTCGACGGCTCGGTGCTCGACCTGGTGATCGACTACCTGACCTACGTGTTCATCCCGGCCATCTTCATCTACCGCTACATCCCCCTGCCGGAGCATTTCGAACTGCTGGCGGTGGGCGTGATTCTGGTTTCGTCGCTGTTCTGCTTCTGCAACGTCAACATGAAGAGCACCGACAACTACTTCGTTGGCTTCCCGGCCGCCTGGAACGTGGTGGCGGTGTACTTCTACGTGCTCGACCTGCACCCCTGGGTCAACCTCGTCACGGTGCTGGTGCTGGCCGCCCTGACCCTGACCCGGATGAAGTTCCTCCACCCGTTCCGCGTGCGCCAGTTCATGCCGTTGAACATCGCGGTGACCTTCGTCTGGCTGATCAGCAGCGGTCTGCTGATCGTCCAGCAGCCGGCCGATCTGCCGATCCTGCTCGGCCTGTGGTTCGCCGCCTCGGCCTATTTCGTCGGTATCTGCCTCTGGCGCAGCGCCCGCGAGTGGTTCGGCTGAAACGACCCGGCGCGACGGCGTTCCCGCGTGGGGACGCCTGGCAAGTCCCTCTCATCGCAAGGAACCCCGCATGGCCCACCCCAACGCCGAACTGATCGAGCGCTTCTACCAGGCCTTCCAGCGCCTCGACGGCGAGGCCATGGCGGCCTGCTACGCCCCCCAGGCGACCTTCCACGACCCGGCCTTCGGCGAACTGCGTGGGCGCGAGGTGGGCGATATGTGGCGCCTGCTGACCAGCCGGGCGCGGGACTTCCGCCTGGACTACGCGAACGTCCGCGCCGACCAGAACGAGGGGTGTGCGCAATGGGTGGCCCACTACCTGTTCACCCAGACCGGGCGCAGGGTGGAGAATCGCATCGAGGCCCGTTTCCGCTTCGCCGACGGTTTGATCGTCGAGCATCGCGACCAGTTCGATCTGTGGCGCTGGAGCCGCCAGGCGCTTGGCGCCAAGGGCCTGCTGCTGGGCTGGGCGCCGCCGGTGCAGCGGGCGATCCGCGGGCAGGCGCGCAAGGGCCTGGCCGCCTACCAGGCTGCCCATCCGGCGGCCGGCTGAGGCTGTCGGTGGCCGAAGCGCGGATAATCTCCTAAGCTCGCCGCGGACAACCCGCAGGACGCCGCGATGATCACGCTCTTCCAGTTCCCCGCCGCATTCAACGTACCCAATGCCAGTCCCTACTGCCTGAAACTGGAAACCTGGTTGCGCCTGGCCGGCCTGGAGTACCAGGTGAAGGTCGTCAGCGACCCGCGCAAGGCGCCCAAGGGCAAGCTGCCCTACGTGCGTATCGAGGGCGAGGCGATCGGCGACAGCGAGATCGTCATCCGTACCCTCGGCGAGCGCTACGGGGTCACTCTCGACGCTGGCCTGGACGCCCGAGGCAAGGGCTGGGCACGGGCGATCACGCGCCTGTGCGACGAACACCTGTACTACCTGATGCTGTATTTCCGCTGGTTCGACGAGGACAGCTGGCGCGTGCTCAAGCCGGTGTTCTTCGGCTCGCTGCCATTCGGCGTGCGCGACGCAGTGGCCTGGGCCATGCGCCGCAAGGTCCGCGCTACCCTCAGGGCGCAGGGACTCGGGGTCCACGGCAGGGACGAACTGCTGGCCTTCGCCCGCGACGACCTCGATGCCCTCGACGGCCTGCTCGGCCAGGTCCCGTACTACGGCGGCGAACATCCGTGCAGCGCCGATGCCGCCGCTTACGGTATCCTCGCCAACCTCATCGAGGCGACCCTGGATACCCCGCTCAGCCATGTGGCGCGAGGCTATCCGCGCCTGGTGGCGTATTGCGAGCGGATGCGGGAGCGGGTCTGGAGTGAGTGAGGCGACGGCCGCCACGGCGGCGATCGGGAAGTGTTGGTCGGTCTACCTGGTGAGGGCGGAAAACGGCGCGTTGTACTGCGGCATCAGCGACGATCCGCTGCGCCGCTTCGACACTCATTGCAGCGGCAAGGGCGCGCGGTTCTTCCATTCCAGCCCCGCCCGCGCGCTGGTCTACGTCGAGGCCTGCGCCAGCAAGGGCGACGCCCTGCGCCGCGAGCGGGCGATCAAGGCCCTGAGCAAGCGCGCCAAGGAGCGCCTGTTGGTCGGCGTACCGGTGTTGCGCGAGGTCGGTGAGCCGGCAATCTAGGACGTTCATCTGCGGTCATGGGGTATTCGTGGGTTATCTGAAGAATCATTGGTGGAAACGCTGGATCCGCCGCCGCGGCTGCAAGCTGGCCGGCGGCCCGGCCAGTGTCGGCAAGCGCACCACGCTGGTGCTCGAGGAGCAGGTCGAACTCGGCCACCTGCGCATCGTCCCGCCGAGGCTGGAGATCGGCGCCTACAGCTATGTGCGCAGCGGCACCGACCTGTCCCTGGTTGCGTCCATCGGGCGTTTCTGCTCGATCGGCTCGGACTGCTTCATCGGCCAGGAAAAACATACCCATCCCATCGACTGGGTGAGCAGCCACCCCTTCCAGCACACCGGCACCGCGCTGCGCTACGAGCCGGCGCTGAGCTACGCGGAAATCGGCCACGATGTCTGGATCGGACACAGCGCGATGGTGATGGAAGGGGTCAAGGTCGGGACCGGGGCGATCATCGCCACGCGCGCCGTGGTCACTCGCGACGTGCCGCCCTACGCCATCGTCGCCGGCACCCCGGCGCAGGTGATCCGCTACCGGCATCCGCCGGAGATCATCGAGGGTCTGCTTGCCTCGCGCTGGTGGGAGCTGGATAGCGCCTTCCTCACCGGCCTGCCGCTGGACCGTCCCCGGGAGTTCCTCGCCGCCCTGGAGGCGCGCGAGGCGCCGCGTGCGGCGTACCGGCGGATGACCATCACCCGCCAGGGGTGCCGGCTGGATTGAGCGCACCCATCGCCAGGCCCATCGGGCCAGGCGATGGGGTGCCCTTCATGTCCCGGATTGTCATAGGCGTGTTTTCCCAGCCGCGCTAAGCTGGTGCCTCACATCCGCCCGGAGGCGCCCATGTCAGAGCTGATCCTGCATCACTATCCCACTTCGCCCTTCGCCGAGAAGGCGCGCCTGCTGCTCGGTTTCAAGCAACTGTCCTGGCGTTCGGTGATGATTCCGCCGGTGATGCCCAAGCCGGACCTGGTGGCGCTGACCGGCGGCTATCGGAAGACCCCGGTGTTGCAGGTCGGCGCCGATGTGTATTGCGATACCGCGTTGATCGCCCGTCGGCTGGAGCAGGAAAAGGCGGTTCCGGCGCTGTTTCCCGAAGGCCAGGAGATGGTCGCCGCGAGCTTCGCCCAGTGGGCCGACGCGGTGCTGTTCCAGCACGCGGTAAGCCTGGCGTTCGCCCCGGAGTCCATCGCCGTGCGTTTCGGCAAGCTGCCGCCGGAATTCCTCAAGGCCTTCATGGCCGATCGCAGCCAGCTATTCAGCGGCGGCAGCGCCGGCCGCCTGCCGCTGGAACAGGCGCGCCACCAGTGGCCGGCATTCATGGCGCGACTGGAGCGCCAGTTGTCGCGCGAGGACGGCGATTTCCTGTTCGGCGAAGCGTCCGTCGCCGACTTCGCCGTGGCGCACTGCCTGTGGTTCCTCAAGGGCACGCCGGTCACCGCGCCGCTGGTCGACGATTACCCGCAGGTGCAGGCCTGGTTGGGACGGGTGCTCGGCTTCGGCCATGGCGCGCCAGCCGAGATGAGTGCGGAGGAAGCCCTGGAGGTGGCTCGCGGCAGCCAGCCCGCGGCATTGCCGGACGAATCCTTCAGCGACCCCAACGGTTTCCTGCCCGGCCAGGCGGTCGCCATCGCCGCCACCGACTACGGTGTCGACGCGGTACAGGGCGAACTGCTCTTCGCCGGCAGCGAGGAACTCATCCTGCGCCGCGAAGACCCGCGGGCGGGTACCGTGCATGTGCATTTCCCGCGCCTGGGCTTTCGCATCGAGGCGCGTTGAGGCATGCCGGCGGAGACCCCGCCGCTGCGGCCGGACGCCGATCCGCCGCAGTGCGCGTTGCCCGAGGCGAGGCCGGACCGCGACGCCGGCACCAAGCTGCGCGCCGCGGTGCTCGGTGCCAACGATGGCCTGGTGTCGAACCTGTGCCTGGTGATGGGCGTGGCGGGTGCGAGCATGGCGCATTCGTCCATCGTCCTCACCGGAATGGCCGGACTGGTGTCCGGTGCCTGTTCGATGGCCCTCGGCGAGTGGCTGTCGGTGACCAACGCCCGCGAGATGGCGAGCAAGCGCATCGCCGAGGAAGAACGCCTGCTCAGGCTCTGCCCGAACACCGAGACCCAGGAACTGATCGATATCTTCACCGCCAAGGGGCTGAGCGAGGTGTCCGCCCGGCGCGTGGCCCTGCAACTGATGAACGACGGTCGTGGCGCGCTGGACACCTTGTCCCGCGAGGCCCTCGGCATCGATCCGACGGAGTTGGGCGGCAACCCGTGGAACGCGGCGGGCACGTCGTTCCTGCTGTTTTCCCTTGGCGCTCTGGTGCCGGTGGCGCCGTTCCTGTTCCTCGACGGTGCCGCGGCGCTGGTCGCAAGCCTGCTGTTCAGCCTGCTTGCGCTGCTGTTCAGCGGCGCGGTCACCGCCCGTTTCACCGGGCGGCCGCTGGCGTTCTCGGCGTTGCGCCAGGTGCTGGTCGGTACCCTTGCCGCGGCCTTCACCTATGGGTTGGGCACCGCGCTCGGCGTGGGCCTGGGCTGAAAGTCCTTCGCCTGCCGGGGACGCCGTTTTACACTGCGACACCCGGCCGGCGTGGCCGGGAACTGGAAAAACCGACCAGGGAGTGGCCATGAACGCCTACGACATCGAAATCGTCAACGACGCCGCGCACGCCGGCGAAGCCAACCACGGCTGGTGCTTCGGCCTGCCGCCGGGCATCCGTCCGGAGCAGTGGCCGCTGGATCCGGACACCGGCTATCCGCTGATGCACGGCTTCACCCTGCTGCTGCCGGAGGACTACCGGGTGCATGGCCCGGAGATCGTCGCGCTGAGCTTCTTCTCCCTCGCCCCGGACCAGAACGACGGTGGACCGACCAGCGTCGACGGCATTCGCGAGATGCTCATCGATCCGCCCGCGCAACCGCCGGCCGAAGCGGAGCTGCGGCCGTTCTGGGAGGCCGGGCGCAATAGCCATCCGCGTTTGCATCGGATGGAGGACATCCTCGGCGGCGCCTATGCGTTGATCCTGCTCGACGCCGCTGAATTCAGCGGCGCGCCCTGCCAGCCGCCGGCGCTGCCGGCGGGCAACCCGCTGTTGGCGCAGACCGAGCCGCCGCAGTGGCTGGAGGCTGGTTCGGCGGCCAGCTTCGTGCCGGACTGGGCGGAGGACGACTACTACCTGCTGCGCGCCCTCGGTGGCCGCCCGGCGGCCGGCCACCAGCAGCGCTACCCCCTGCGCTGGACGGCGCGGGCGCAAGACCCCAACGCCGGGGTGGTGCCCAGCGAATACGGCGACGGCGGCTACCAGCTGCCGCACTACTGGCTGGACGGCAAGATCGAGCGCGACAACTACCGCGAGCATCCCTGGGTGGAAGGGCACCTGCCGAACCATATCGGCGGCACCATGCGTCCGGTGCAGGGCGTACCGGAGATGAGTCCCTTCTACGTAGAGTTCGAGGAATACCTGGGCGGCTACAACTTCGGCGGCGGCAACGCCCAGCTCGATTTCCGCGACATGCGCTTCGACTGGGCCTGCGGCTGAGGAGGGAAAGGGAGCGCCGGCGGCGCTCCGGGGCGGCGCGGGTCAGTCCTTGCGCCGCTTGAGCTGGTCCTTCAACTGGGTCGGCAACTGGCGGATGATCAGCATGTCGCGCTCTTCGTCGTATTCCACCTTGGAGCCCAGCAGGTGCGCCTCGAAGCTGATCGACAGGCCTTCGGCGCGGCCGGTGAAGCGGCGGAACTGGTTGAGGGTGCGCTTGTCCGCCGGGATTTCCGGCGACAGGCCGTAGTCCTTGTTACGGATGTAGTCGTAGAACGCCCGCGGTTGCTGGTCGTCCATCAGTTCCGAAAGCGCGTCGAGGGTCATCGGCTCGCCGATGCGCGCCTGGGAGGTGGCGTAGTCGACCAGCGTCTCGGTCTTCTCGCGGGCCTGTTCCTCGGCCATGTCCTCGCTTTCCACGAAATCGCTGAAGGCTTTCAGCAGGGTGCGCGTCTCGCTCGGCGAATCCACCCCTTCCTGGCAGCCGATGAAGTCGCGGAAATAGTCGGAGACCTTCTTCCCGCCCTTGCCCTTGATGAACGAGATGTACTGCTTCGACTGCTTGTTGTTGCGCCATTCGGAGATATTGATCCGCGCGGCCAGGTGCAACTGGCCGAGGTCCAGGTGGCGCGACGGGGTGACCTCCAGCGACTCGTTCACCGCCACGCCTTCGCTGTGGTGCAGCAGGGCGATCGCCAGGTAGTCGGTCATGCCTTGCTGGTAGTGGGCGAACAGGATGTGGCCGCCGGTGGAGAGATTGGACTCCTCCATCAGCTTCTGCAGGTGCTCGACCGCTTCGCGGCTGAAGCCGACGAAGTCGCGGTCGCCCTCCAGGTATTCACCGAGCCAGCCGCTGAACGGGTAGGCTCCGGACTCGCCCTGGAAGAAGCCCCAGGCCTTGTTCTTGGCGTTGTAGCTTTCGTTGAGGTCGGCCAGCAGGTTCTCGATGGCCTGGGAGTCGCCCAGCTCGGCGTCGCGCGCGTGGAGCACGGCCGGGGTGCCGTCGGGCTTCTTCTCGATCAGGTGGACGATGGCGTGATGGATCGGCATGTCAGGTTCGACCTTTCAGGTAATCGGCGGCGCCGCGCAGGTTTCCGCGACGCTGCGGGACACGCCGCTGGCGCGCCCGCGGATCGGCCAGTTTACCCGAGGTTGCCGGCTTCTGCCTGCGTCGCCTGGCGTTCCTGCAGACCGTGCAGGCGCTTGATCACGAAGTTCAGGTGCAGGTGCAGCTCGTACAGCTCGTGGTAGTAGGAGAGCGGCACCTCCACGGTGTTCAGCTCGCTCTCCAGTTTCTCCAGCCGCTCGATCTCGCTTCTCAGTTGCTCGGCGTCGGTACCGCTGTCGAGCTTGCGGTCGATGTCGCGGATGTAGCGGTACCAGCGGTAGATGCGCGCGCGGATGCGCCAGCGATACAGCGGGCCGATGGACTTCATCAGCGGGATGAGGATGGCGATGAACGGGATCAGCAGGATGATGTAGCGGTCCGCCAGGGAGGCGATGCGGAACGGCAGGTAGCGCTGCAGCAGCGGCAGGCCGCTCTTGTAGTAGCGCTCGGCGTCCTCGTGCAGGCGCAGGGTGCGCGGCTCGGCGCTGGGGAAGGCGCCGGGCTTGTCGAGCAGGCTGCCGTCCTTCATCACCTCGCGCGCGGCTTCCAGCACCAGCGGGATCAGCGCCGGGTGGAAGCGTTCGTTGATCACCAGGGTGGCCACCGGCGACAGGGTGCTGATGTTTCGTTCCGGCACGTTGCGCGGCAGGTTGAGCAGGCCTTCGCCGACCTCGACCCGCTTGAGGAACGGCAGGCGCGCCTCGTAGGCGGCGCTGCGGCGGAAGTTGACCAGGCGAAGCTGGTCGTTGTCGGCCAATTTCTGGATCGCCGGGTTCTCCGCCGGGCCGACGATGAACGCCGCGTCCAGCTTGCCGGCCAGCAGGTCGTCGACCACCGCGTTGCCGCCGCGGGCTTCCCAGGTGATCGGATAGTGTCCCGGGGCGATGTCGTTGGCCTGCAGGATCGCCTCGGTGGCGGCGCGGGTGCCGCTGCCGTCGCTGCCGATGGCCAGGCGCAGGTGCAGCAGGTCGCTGAGCTGGTCGATGTGCACGTTGTTGCGGTGGAACAGCCAGAGCGGTTCCTGGTAGACCGCGCCGAGGGTCTGCAACTGGCGCGCCTGCCCGGCTTCGAGCTGGCGCTCCTGGCCGCTCTGGACCAGGGCGATGTCGACCTCGCCGGTGCCGAGCAGGCGCTCCAGGTTGTCGCGCGAGCCGGCGCTGGGCACCAGCTTCAGTTCGAAGCCCTGCTCCTTGAGCTTTTCCCGGAGCTTACCGGCGAACACGGCGTAGCCGCCGCCCTCGGCGCCGGTGGCCATGGTCGCGCTCATCGGCGGCGGTGGGGCGACGAAATAGAACACCGCGGCGACCAGGGCGGCGATCACCGGGATCAGCCAGAGGTTGGCGCGGATCAGGATGGCGAGGTCCTTGAGCAGGTGCTTGATGCGATTCATGAGCGGTCCTTGTGCTGCTCTCCAGAAGGGTATGACGGATGCGGGCGGGCGCACTCCTCAGCGTAGCCGAGGGTCACCGGCGGTCCGTGCGGAACTGCCGGCAGAGCACCCGGTGGCGATGCCGGAAGATGCGGGTGAGGAACCAGCGTACCAGTCCGGCGGCGAATAGCGGGCGCACGGTCAACTGGTCGACCAGCAGGCATTCCCCGGCCTCGCCCGGTGTCGGCAGGATGCGTCGCTCGTGGCGCCAGAGGCGCATGCCGGTCATCGGCGACTGTTCGATGAAGCCGTGGCCGGGCGTCAGCTCCAGCAGGGTCAGTTGCGAAGTGCCCAGCGGCAGCAAGCCGAACAGGCGCATGTGGCTGCGGAACAGCGGGCGCCGGGGCACTACCTCCAGGTCTTCGAGGCTGCGGATACCGGGCGGTACGCTCATGCTCAGCAACGGGCGTATCTCGCGGAGTATCCCGTCCACCGAGGTGATCCACCGCCAGAGCTGTTCGGGGCTGGCCTGCAGGCGCGATTCGAAATGCAGGCTGATATTCATCGCAGGCTCCTGCTAGGGTTGTGGGAGGACGCGCTGTCCATGGCGCCCGTGCCGTGCAAGCCTAAGCCAGACGAACCGAGACGTCGAACCGAAGGAGGACGCCATGCTGATCCGCGCCGCAACCTCGACCCTGCTGGTGGTCGATATCCAGGAACGCCTGCTGCCGGCCATCGACGACGGTCCGGCGCTGGTCGAGTACAGCCAGTGGTTGTTGCGCGTGGCCCGCGCACTGGACGTGCCGGTGCTGGCCAGCGAGCAGTACAGCAAGGGCCTGGGGCCGACGGTGGCGGCCCTGCGCGATGAGCTGGAGCCCACGCAGATCCTCGAGAAGCTGGACTTCTCGGCCGCCGCCGACGGCGCCCTGCTGCGCGCGCCCGGCGGCGACCGCCGGCAGTTCGTGGTTTGCGGCAGCGAGGCGCACGTCTGCGTGCTGCAGACCGTGCTCGACCTGCTTGGCCGTGGTCGCGAAGTGTTCGTCGTGGAGGAGGCGATCGGCTCGCGGCGGCCGAGCGACAAGGCGCTGGCCGTGGAGCGGATGCGCCAGGCCGGGGCGATGATCGTGTCGCGGGAGATGGTCGCCTTCGAATGGATGGAACGCGCCGGCAGCGACCGCTTCCGCGAGATCAGCCGCAACTTCATTCGCTGAGCGGCGGTTGCTCGGCCTGGTAGCGCCGGGCCTCCTCGCGCAGCCAGTCGGCGAAGGCCTGGTGGCGGTCGCTCGGCGGCTCGCGCTGCGGCCAGACCAGCCAGTAGGGATAGGGGTAGGGCACGCGGATGTCGCCCAGTTGCACCAGGCGGCCCTCGGCGAGGGCGCCGGCGACCAGGCTGCGACGCTCCAGGGCGATGCCCTGGCCCAGGCGCACGGCTTCCAGCAGCAGGTTCGAGTCATTGATCAGCAGTCCGTGCTGCGGTTCCGCCACGCCGGCGCGCTGGCACCAGAGCGCCCAGGATTCGGTGGAGCGCAGTGTAGGGCAGGCGACGATCTCGCTCGGCGTGCGCGGCAGGCGGCCGCCGTTGAAGTCGGGCGCGGCGACCATCAGCAACTCGTCGTCGAACAGGCGTTCCCGACCGACCCCTTCCCAGTCGCCCTTGCCGATGCGTACGCCGAGGTCGGCCAGGCCCTGGCGCAGGTTCTGCACGTCAAGACTGGCGACCAGCCGCACGCGACAGTGCGGATGGCGCTCGCGAAAGCGCGGCAGGCGCGGCAGCAGCCAGTTCAGGCCGAAGGACGGCATCACCGTGACCACCAGCTCACCCTCCCGTGGACGCGCCCGCACCACCCGCGTGGCGTCGGCGATCTCGCCCAGAGAGGCGCGTACCTGCAGGGCGTAGAACCGGCCGTTCTCGCTCAGGCGCAGGCCGCGCCCCTCGCGGACGAACAGGGCCAGGCCGAGGAGGTTTTCCAGCAGCTTGATCTGCTGGCTGATCGCTGAGTGGGTGACGTGCAGCTCGCTGGCGGCCTGGCTGATGCTGCCGAGCCGGGCGACCGCTTCGAAGCTGCGCAGGGCGGTGAGGGGAGGGAGGTCGCTCATGTAAGTTTTTCTAAAGGATTCGCTGAATTTATCTCGATATTTTTCGCGTTGTGCAACGACTAGAGTGATTTTCCCAGGCGTCGCCCTCTTAGCGGCGCTTAATCATCGACAAAGGATGCCGCGATGCAACTGATCGGTATGCTGGATTCGCCTTTTGTGCGCCGGGTCGCCATCGCCATGCGCCTGCTGGACCTGCCCTACGAGCACCGGCCGCTGTCGGTGTTCCGCAATTTCCAGGCGTTCAGCCTGTTCAACCCGATGGTCAAGGCGCCCACGCTGGTGCTGGACGATGGCACCGTGCTGATGGACTCCAGCCTGATCCTCGATTACCTGGAGTGCCTGGCCGGCCGCGAACGCAGTCTGCTGCCGCAACGGCCGCAGGCCCGTGCACGGGCGTTGAGTCTGATCGGCGCGGCGCTGGTGGCCTGCGAGAAATCCGTGCAGATCTACTACGAACTGAACCTGCGTCCCGAGGAACGCCGCCACGGCCCCTGGCTGGAGCGGGTGGAGGGGCAGTTGCTGGCGGCCTACGACTGGCTGGAGGCAGCGCTGCGCCAGGAGCCGCTGGCACGCGACGGTGGCATCGAGCTGGTCGGGGTGACCGTCGCGGTGGCCTGGCGCTTCAGCCAACTGGTGGTCGCGGAGCGGGTCGCCGCCAGCGAATACCCGGAACTGGCAAGCTATTCGGATTATGCGGAGGGGTTGCCGGTGTTCCTCGAGACGCCGCCGGTCTGAGCCCGCGAGGCGCCAGGCTGGCGCCCCTCGAACGGCTCGATTCCGCCTGCGCCCGGCCTCGGTTCGCTGTAGGTCGCTGCCGTCGTCACGGCCCGGACCGGTTGTTGCGAACTGCTGTTCGGCGCCGGCCTGGAGGCGGCTCGGCCCTGGCTCAGCCTGGTCCTGAGCGCGGCCCTCGGCTTGCTCTTCGGCATGCTGCTGGGCGGGCTCTGGTTCGGCTACTGGATCCGCCAGGAGGGATTGCAACTGACCCACCTGCTGCTGGTGGTCTGGGTGCTGGCGAACTTCTTCGTGCTCAACGTCCGCTGGAACTGATGGGGACTGCCGGTATGAGGAGCAGGGCGCGAGGACGGCGACAGTGGAGCGAGCCGGACGCCCGTCGATAGCGCGAAGTCGCATCTCGCTCCTGCCACCCGATCCCTCGGCTCCCCTCTGTTCGCACGCGCTGCATGGGCTGACGCAGTTGGAACTGCCCCCGGGCAGTGGCAGCCGGCTGCCTCGAGGGCAGGTGCTCCGGCTGGCTCGGCATGGTCACTGGAGTTCAGCCCCGGGGTTCTTCGAGGAAAGCAGAACCTGCGGCATCGGCTCCTTTCGCCCGACTGGGCTCAGCGCAGCTCTTCGGCGGCGGCGACCAGTTGTTCGAGTTGATGGTGGATCTGGGCCCTGTCCAGCAACTGCAAGGGCTGGCGGTTCCAGAGCAGCCGTTCGCCGCTTTCGGGGTCGCGGCCCAGGATCGGCTTGCAAGGGTCCTGGCTGAACAGGTTCTGCTCGCTGGCCGTAGCGTCTCCTTGTCCTTCCAGGCGGGTGAACATCAACAGGTGATCGGTCGGATGTTCTGCCAGGTGGCAGAGATGCGGGCCCACCTGCAGGCTGAGTACGCTCTCCTCGTCATTGGGCGTCGGGAGATCGAGAGCGAGAAAAAGCTGGTGGATGGCGGCGCGGTAGAGTGGATTCATGGCGTGTTCCGAGTCACTGGAGGCGGCCATTAGAGCAGTGCCAGCCCGGAGAGACTGTTAATCGTGGTTCTCTTTTTTTAGGTTTTGCCGCTGCCGATTCCAGTGAAAAAACGGCGGCCAATCCTGATAGGCGATGGGGTTTCCCGTTCCTAGACTGGCGGAGAAACATCAGGAGAAGGCAACCATCATGCATATTCAATCGCTTCAGCAGAGTCCGTCTTTCGCCGTCGAATTGCACCAGGCCGCCAGTGGGCGTTTGGGACAGATTGAGGCCCGCCAGGTCGCCACCCCCAGTGAAGCGCAGCAGTTGGCCCAGCGCCAGGACGCGCCGAAGGGTGAGGGGCTGCTCGCTCGCCTGGGTGCGGCACTCGTGCGTCCCTTCGTGGCGATCATGGACTGGCTGGGCAAGCTGTTGGGCTCCCACGCCCGCACCGGCCCGCAGCCCAGTCAGGACGCGCAGCCTGCGGTCATGTCCTCGGCCGTCGTGTTCAAGCAGATGGTGCTGCAGCAGGCATTGCCCATGACCTTGAAGGGACTCGACAAGGCGAGCGAGCTGGCGACCCTGACACCGGAAGGACTGGCCCGGGAGCACTCCCGCCTGGCCAGCGGAGATGGGGCGCTGCGTTCGCTGAGCACCGCCTTGGCCGGCATTCGTGCCGGCAGCCAGGTCGAGGAGTCCCGTATCCAGGCTGGCCGCCTGCTCGAACGGAGCATCGGCGGGATCGCGCTGCAGCAGTGGGGCACCACCGGCGGTGCCGCGAGTCAACTGGTGCTCGACGCAAGCCCGGAACTGCGGCGCGAAATCACCGACCAGTTGCATCAGGTAATGAGCGAGGTCGCACTGTTGCGCCAAGCGGTAGAGAGCGAGGTCAGCAGAGTATCGGCCGACAAGGCGCTGGCGGATGGCCTGGTGAAGCGGTTCGGGGCGGATGCGGAAAAGTACCTGGGCAGACAGGCTGGTGGCATCCACAGTGACGCCGAAGTGATGGCGCTTGGTCTCTACACCGGCATTCACTACGCGGACCTGAATCGCGCTCTGCGTCAGGGGCAGGAGCTGGATGCGGGACAAAAGCTGATCGACCAAGGTATGTCCGCGGCCTTCGAGAAGAGCGGACAGGCTGAACAGGTAGTGAAGACTTTCCGTGGCACCCGTGGCGGGGATGCCTTCAACGCAGTGGAAGAGGGCAAGGTTGGCCACGACGACGGCTATCTCTCCACCTCCCTGAACCCCGGTGTCGCGAGGAGCTTCGGGCAGGGCACGATATCCACCGTGTTCGGCAGGTCCGGAATCGATGTCAGCGGGATATCGAACTACAAGAATGAAAAAGAGATTCTCTATAACAAAGAAACCGACATGCGCGTGCTGCTGAGCGCCAGCGATGAGCAGGGAGTGACCCGCCGGGTTCTCGAAGAGGCGGCCCTGGGGGAGCAGAGTGGCCATAGCCAGGGACTGCTCGATGCTCTCGACCTGGCAAGCAAACCGGAACGTTCAGGTGAGGTCCAGGAACAGGATGTACGCCTGAGGATGCATGGCCTCGATCTGGCCTGACCGGTTCGTAGAAGAAAGACGTCACGAACGGACACCTTGGGGTGTCCGATTCTTGGCTCGGCAGCGGATCCGGGTGGAGAGGCGTGCTGGCTATTCGCCCAGTGGTTCCAGGAGGGCTGCTGTCCAGCGCTCCTTGCGCCAGGCCCGGCGCTGCTTCTTGTCGAGGTAGGTCCAGGCGACGAAGCGGCTCTGCTTCTGTCCCTGGGCCATGTCCACCACGCGGATATCGCTGGCGCCCAACGTCTTCAGGCGCTCCTGGAGGTTCGGCAGGTTGCTCGCCTTGGATACCAGGGTGGTGAACCAGAACACCTGCGTGGCGAACGCCCGGCTTTCCTCGGCCATGCCGGCCAGGAAGGCCGCTTCGCCGCCCTCGCAGTACAGCTCGGCGCCCTGGCCGCCAAAGTTCAGTAGCGGCAGGGTACGGGTCGGGTCGAGCTTGCCGAGGTTCTTCCACTTGCGCCGGCTGCCGCGCGTGGCTTCGTCCAGCGAGGCGTGGAAGGGCGGGTTGCAGAGGGTCATGTCGAAGCGCTCATCGACGCCGATCAGGCTCTGGAATATCTGCCTGCGATCAGGCTGCCGGCGCAACTCGATGGCAGCGGCGAAGCGTCGGTTGGCGGCGAGGATCGCAGCGGCCGAGGCCAGCGATTGCGGGTCGATGTCGGCGCCGACGAAGCGCCAGCCGTATTCGTGGTGGCCGAGCAGCGGGTAGATGCAGTTGGCTCCGGTTCCGACGTCCAGCGCACGCAGGCCGGGACCGCGTGGAATCAGGCCATCGTGGCTGGCGCCGAGCAGGTCGGCCAGGTAGTGCAGGTAGTCGGCGCGACCGGGAATGGGCGGGCACAGGTAACCATCGGGTATATCCCACTCGCGTACGTCGTAGAACTGTTGCAGCAGCGCGCGGTTGAAGGCTTTCACCGCCGCCGGATCAGCGAAGTCGATGCTCTGCCTGCCGTACGGATTGAGGATGACGAAGCGCTCCAGTTCCGGGCTGCCGGCGATCAGGCGCGGAAAGTCGTAGCGTCCCAGGTGGCGATTGCGCGGGTGCAGCGGGCTGGCGCTCTTGCGCTCGGCGTCGGGATGCGGGCTGGTCGGGCGGGGCATGTTCTCGGTTTCCGTGACGGCGAGGCGGGCATTATTCACATCCGCCGGAGGCTGGCCAGTGTTTCTGCCGAGCGGCGCGCTCCTGGCCCGGTCACAATGGAAACAGCCACGGAATCACCAGCACGCAGACGAACATCACCAGCAGGGTAAATGGCACGCCGATCCGGACGAAGTCGCCGAAGCGGTATTGGCCAGGGCCCAGCACCAGGGTGTTCACCGGCGAGGAAATCGGCGTCATGAAGGCTGCCGAGGCCGCCACCGCCACCACCATGGCGAAGGGGTAGGGCGAGGCGCCGATCTGCTTGGCGGTGGCGATGGCGATCGGCGCCATCAGCACCGCGGTAGCGGTGTTGGAGATGAACAGGCCGATGGCCGCGGTGAGCAGGAACAGGCTGGCCAGCAGCACGCGCGGGCCGGCGTCGCCGAGGGCGTCGACCAGCAGCGAGACCACCAGGTCGATACCGCCGGTCTTCTGCAGGGCCAGGGCGAAGGGCAGCATGCCGACGATCAGGACCAGGCTTTGCCAATGGATGGCGCGGTAGGCGCCGTCCATGTCGATGCAACGGAACAGGCCCATCAACAGGCAGCCGACCAGTGCCGCGACCACGTTGGGCACCACCCCGCTGACCATCAGCGCCACCATCACGGCCAGGCTGAGCAGGGCGTGCGGCGCCTTGCTCAGGGCCGGCGCCACCTCGTCGATCTCCGCCGGCAGGCTGAGCACCAGGAAATCGCGGTTGCGTCCCTGCAACTGGCGGATCGCCTTCCAGGCGCCGATCACCAGCAGGGTATCGCCCAGGCGCAGCTTCTCTTCCAGCATGCCGTCGGTGAGCGCTTCGTGGTCGCGACGCAGGCCGACCACGTTGAGCCCGTACTGCGAACGGAAGCCCAGTTCCAGGACGCTCTTGCCGAGCAGGGTGGAGTCCGGCGGCAGAGTCACCTCGGCCATGCCGACCTCCCGCGACTGGTCGATGAAGTAGCTGGCGCGGAACGGCAGGCGCACCAGGTTCAGCTCGGCGCAGCGCCGGTCCATGTCCTCCGGAGGGGCGAAGACGTCCAGCAGCAACACGTCGCCCGCCTTCAGCTCGGTGCTGCCGCCGACCTTGACCACCTCGCTGTGGAACTTGCGTACCCGCTCCAGGCCGACCACGTTGGCGCCCAGGCGGGTGCGCAGTTGCAGTTCTTCCAGGGTGCTGCCGATCAACGGCGAGCCGAGCTGGACCTGCAGGCGCCGTTCGCGGCCGGCCAGGCGATAGTCGCGGATCAGGTCGCGCAGGGTCCGCCGTGCCTTCGGCGCGCCGACTTCCGCCGGGCTGGCGGCGTTCAGCCAGTTGCGCGTGAGCAGCATGTAGGCCACGCCGATGGCGAGCACCATGAGGCCTATCGGGGTGAAGGCGAAGAAGCCGAAGCCGGCATGACCCTCGCGCGCCAGCTCGCTGTTGACCACCATGTTCGGTGGCGTGGCGACCAGGGTCATCATGCCGCTGATCAGTCCGGCGAAGGCCAGCGGCATCATCAGCCGGCCCGGAGGGATCTTCAGCTTGGCGGCGATGCTCAGGACCACCGGGATGAAGATCGCCACCACCCCGGTGGAACTCATCACCGAGCCCAACCCGGCCACCGCCAGCATCAGCAGTACCAGCAGGCGCGCTTCGCTGCTGCCGGCGCGGGCGATCAGCCAGTCGCCGACCTGGTAGGCCACCCCGGTACGCACCAGGCCTTCGCCGATCACGAACAGCGCGGCGATCAGTATCACGCTGGGATCGCTGAAGCCGGCCAGGGCTTCGTTGAGGGTAAGGGTTCCGCTGACGCTGAAGGCCATGATCACCAGCAGGGCGATCACGTCCAGGCGCAGGCGGTTGTGGATGAAGAGGGCGACGGTGGTGGCGAGCAGGCCGACCACCCAGAGCAGTTCGAGGTTCATGCGGGCATCTGAGCGGGAGGATGCCTGCGAGTGTGGCAGACGGACGCGGATCGCGCCTTGATCTGCTGCAGGTCGACGGCGCCTCCCCGCTTCGCCGCGGAGAGGCGCCGCGGCCCTGTCAGCCGAGGAGGAGGGCGTCGTCGGCGAGCTTCTCGCCGCGCACCTTCTCGAACATTGCCAGCAGGTCCGGTACGTCGAGGCCCTTGCGTTGCTCGCCGGAGACGTCCAGCACCACCTGGCCCTGGTGCAGCATCACCGTGCGCTCGCCCACGTCCAGCGCCTGGCGCATGCTGTGGGTGACCATCATGGTGGTGAGTTTCTTCTCGGCGACGATCCGTGCGGTGAGATGCAGGACGAAGTCGGCGGTGCGCGGGTCGAGTGCCGCGGTGTGTTCGTCGAGCAACAGGATACGCGACGGCTGCAGCGCCGCCATCAGCAGGCTGACGGCCTGGCGCTGGCCGCCGGAGAGCAGGCCGATGCGGTCGCCGAGGCGGTTCTCCAGGCCGAGGCCGAGGGTCGCCAGGCTTTCCCGGAAACCGTCGCGCATCGATGCCTGCACCGCCCTGCCGAGGCCGCGCCCGGCACCGCGACGTTGCGCCAGGGCCATGTTCTCCTCGATGGTGAGGTCCTCGCAGGTACCCGCCATGGGGTCCTGGAACACCCGCGCGACGCGGTTGGCGCGGGCCCAGACCGGCTTGCGGGTGACGTCTTCGTCGTCGATCAGGATCTGTCCGCTGTCGATCGGCAGGTCGCCGGATACCGCGTTGAGGAAGGTCGACTTGCCGGCGCCGTTGGAGCCGATCACGGTGACGAACTGGCCGGCCGGGATGTCCAGCGACAGGCCGCGCAGGGCGCGGGTCTCGATGGGGGTGCCGGGGTTGAAGGTGATCTTCAGGTTCTTCGCGCTGAGCATGGTCAGGCTCCCTTCTTGCCGAGCAGGCGTTTCTTCATCATCGGAATCACCAGGGCGACGGTGACCAGCACCGCTGTGACCAGGTTCAGGTCCTGGGCCTGCAAGCCGATGAAATCGCTGTTCAGCGCCAGGGCGATGAAGAAGCGGTAGACGATGGCACCGAGGATCACCGCGAGGGTCGCCAGGATCAGCCGGCGCGAGGGCAGGATGCTCTCGCCGACGATCACCGCGGCCAGGCCGATGACGATGGTGCCGATACCCATGGAGATATCGGCGCCGCCCTGGGTCTGCGCGAACAGCGCGCCGGCCAACGCCACCAGCGCGTTGGAGATGGCCATGCCGAGCAGGATCATGCCGCCGGTGTTGACCCCTTGGGCACGGGCCATCCGCGGGTTGGAGCCGGTGGCGCGGATCGCCAGGCCTTTCTGGGTGGTGAAGAACCAGTCCAGCAGCAGCTTCGCGGCGATCACGATGAACACCAGCAGCAGCGGGCGGAACACGTAGTCGCTGAGCCATTCCGGCTGCAGCAGGGTGAACAATGTCGGCTCGGCGATCAGCGGTACGTTGGGCTTGCCCATGATGCGCAGGTTGATCGAGTAGAGCGCGATCATCATCAGGATGCTGGCGAGCAGGTCCATGATCTTCAGCTTGACGTTGAGCAGGCCGGTGGCCAGCCCGGCCAGTGCACCGGCGGCGGTGGCCGCCAGGGTCGCGCTGTACGGGTCCCAGCCAAGGGCGATGAGGGGCGCGCAGACCGCGCCGCCGAGCGGGAAGCTGCCGTCCACCGTGAGGTCGGGGAAGCGCAGCAGGCGGAAGGAGATGAACACGCCGAGTGCCACGAGGCTGAAGATCAGGCCGATCTCCAGGGCACCGAACAGGGAAAACAGAGACATGACTTCGTAACCGAGTGCGTGAAGGCAGGATTATCGTGCCGTCCGGCCACGGGCGGAACGCCCGCGGCCGGCGGCCGCTTTTTTTACTTGATGACTTCCGCGGCCGACTTGAGCAGTTCGTCGGACAGGGTCACGCCTTGCTTCTGCGCGGCCCCGGGATTGACGAACAGCTGCAGGTTGTCGCTGGTCTCCGGCTTGATCTCGCCCGGCTTCTCGCCCTTGAGGATGCGCACCACCATGCGGCCGGTCTGCTTGCCCATCTCCTTGTAGTTGATGCCGAGGGCGGCGATGGCGCCGCGCTTGACGCTGTCGGTGTCGGAGGCGATCAGCGGGATCTTCGCGTCGTTGCCGACCTTGACCAGCGCCTCGTAGGCGGACACCACGTTGTTGTCGGTGTTGGTGTAGATCGCGTCGACCTTGCCGACCAGGCTGCGCGCCGCCGAGCTGACGTCCACCGAACGCGGTGCCGAGGCTTCGACCAGGCTCAGGCCCATCTTCGGCAGCAGTTCCTTCAGCTCCTTGACCACCACCACGGAGTTGGCTTCGCCCGGGTTGTAGACCATGCCGATGCGCTTGGCGCCCGGCACCACTTTCTTGATCAGCTCGATCTGCTTGTCCAGCGCGAGCATGTCGGAAACCCCGGTGACGTTGGTGCCGGAGGCTTCCCAGCTCGGCGTCAGGTGCGCGCCGACCGGGTCGGTGACGGTGCTGAAGACGATCGGGATGCTCTTGGTCGCGGCCACCAGCGCCTGGGCCGACGGAGTGGCGATGCCGACGATCACGTCGGGCTTGTCGCCGATGAACTTGCGGGCGATCTGCGCGGCGGTGCCGGTGTTGCCCTGGGCGCTCTGGTACTGCCACTTGAGGTTCTTGCCGTCTTCGTAGCCGGCCTCCTGGAGGGCCTCCTTGACCCCGTCGCGAGCGGCGTCCAGCGCCGGGTGCTCGACGATGGCGGTCACGGCCACCGACTTCTGCTCTTCGGCGTTGGCGCCGAAGGACAGGGCCATGCCAAGGGCCAGGGCACTGAGGGGCAACCATTTATTCTTATAGGCCTGCATCATGCGGCGATCTCCTGATTGTATTGGCGCGCTGTAGCGAATTGTTCTGATTGGGCGGTGCGGGTACAGCGTGGCCGAAACATCGCATTTTTCGCGCAAGTCGTCAGCAGGTTTGATGTTTTTTCTTGCGGTGGGATTACCGCTGGGGGGCAAGGGGGAGTGCCTGCCTTTGCGAAAATTCGATGAGGGCCCGCGTGGCCTCCGAACAGAAGGTCATCGGTTTCGAGCCCAACCAAAGATATGTGGCCAATTGATGGCCTTGTGGTACACGTCTCCCGAGTTGCAAGGACGCGTACCGCACCGCCTGCCTGGGAGCGGTGCTTTGCGCCCGGTCTGCGTGCCTGCCATGGGGGTGGGCTCTGGGGGATGCATGGTGGGGCGTTGGAGTGCGTGGATCGTCGCCGTGGCGATCTGTCTCATGGTCGGGGACGCGACCGCCGCTGGCTGGCGTTCGGCAAACTTCCGTGTCTATAGCGGCGACTACAATGGCGACGGTCAGCCGGACCTCTACCTGAAGGCGGTCACTTCGGTGGTCGTGGTGGGAGGCGAAGTGGCTACGCCGATTCCGCTCCTGCCACCGTTGAAGAATGTCGTCCTGCTGCGCAATGGTGCCAGCTACAGCGCCCTCTACGATCCACCGGCGGCGGATCTGAACGCCGTGGCCTGGACGGCGGCGCCCTACCAGAGCTTCATCGGCGACCTGAATCGCGATGGCATCCTCGACCTGATCCTGCAGCCGAACGATTCCAGCGACTCGCTGCTGATCGTCAGCGGCAACCCTTCCGCGCACGGCGTACTGCAGGTAGCCAGCGGTACCGGGCTGGGCACCGAGATCGGCTATGACGCCGGCGCTCGTTTCGCCCTTGGCGATTGGCTGGGCAACGGCGGTACCAGCATTCGAGTCAGCCATCCGACCCAGGGGCAGAGCACGTTGTTCATCGATGCCGGTGGACAACTGGTGGCTCGCTACCTGAGCGTACCCACTCCGCTTCCCGGCGTGGTACTGGGCAAGGCAGCGGAAGCCTTCACAGCCTTGAACCTGCTGGCTCCCCAGGCAGGTGTGAGAGGCGACGGTGGGGTGGACTACCGCTATCCCCTTGAGCTGCCGCCAGGCATTGCTGGGCTGCAACCCGAGCTGGCGCTGGTCCAGGGCGGTGGGGGCGGCGTGCTGGGCGAAGGTTGGAGCCTGGCTGGGCTGTCGTCGATCAAGCGTTGTCCGGCGAGCATCGCCCAGGATGGGCAGAACCGCCAGGTCGGCCTGTTGGAGTCGGATCGCCTATGCCTGGATGGCATGCGCCTGCAGTTGCTGTCCGGCGAGTACTTCAAGCCGGGCAGCGTCTATCGTACCGAGATCGACAGCTTCTCCCGAGTCCAGGCCACCGGCAGCGCCGCCTCGCTCGGTTTCGAAGTACGCACTCGGGACGGTCGGATCCTGACCTATGACGGCGCGGCTGCGATTAAGGCGCAAGGAGCGGCGGTTCCCTATCAATGGGGCATCAGTTCGGCGACGGACCGCTTCGGTAATACCATCGAGTACCGCTACCTGGCCGCCAACAGTCTGGTCCCCAGCGAAATACTCTATGCCGGTAACCGGGTTTCCTTCGAGTACGCAGGCGCCTTGCGCAGCGTGCCGCGCTATTTCGCCGGTGGCTATGCCAGCGCCACCCATGTGTTGACCGCGGTCGCCGTGCGAGGGCCTGCCGCGCAGCAGTTGTTTCGTACCGAGCTTGCCTACGAGCGCACCCAGGGGGACGCCAGCAAGGTGCGTTTGAAGCAGGTGCAACGGTGCGCCTGGGGGAGCGCCGGCAAGGAGTGTCTGAGTCCGGTTGCCTTCGACTACCTGGCGGGCGTCTATGGTTATACCGGGACGGCTGAATCCGCTGGCTTGGACAAGTTCGACTATGTGCTGATCAGCCAGGCCAGCTTCGTCACCGCCGATCTGAATGGCGACGGCCGCCACGCCCTGGTCAACGCCACCATGGGCAAGCTGAAGGCGGTGAGCTACGACGGCGGCAGCCTGGTCGAGCGGCTATTGTACGACGCCGATAATACGCCGTTGTTTTCCCTGACGCGGATGGATTTCAACGGCGACGGCAAGGACGAGATCCTCTTCCTGCGCATGAGGAAGGATCCGAATTCCGCGAACGCCGACATGCAGTGGATGCTGTATACGGCCAATGGCGTGGTTGCCCTGGGCGATACCTGGACCGCCCCGCCGGCCGGCCCCAACGGCATCGTCTATTCCCTGGCCGGCGGTTCCACCGGCTTCGCCACCTACGCGCCGCTGGTGGCTGATCTGGACCAGAACGGCTCGCTTGACCTGTTCCTGCCCATCAATGGCAGTTGGGTGGCTTACCTCAATCGTTCCGGAGCCATCCCCTCCTTCGCTCGTAGTGCCCTGCTCAGCGGCTTCAAGACCATCGACTATGGCTGGTTCTCCTACTGGGGCAGTGATCCCGGCGGCGGCGTGCGCCTGGCCAGCGGCAAGGCCGGCAAGCTGTCTGCAGGTATCTGGCGCAGTGGCAGCGGCATGGCGCCGGCGGCGATGGTCGACCTTGGCATCGAGCTGGCGCGGGCGCTGACCGCCGATGTCAATGGCGATGGGCAGATGGACTACCTGGTACCCAACGCCTCCGGCAAGGTCGATCTGTTGCTGAATACCGGCGGCCCCCTGTCGGCGGGTTTGTTCCAGCGCCTGGGGACTTCGTTGTCGGCTGCCCAGTTGCTGCCAGAGTACAGGTTTCGCGCCTCGCTCCAGGACTACGCGGCCAAGGCCGTCGACTACGATGGAGACGGCCGCGAGGAAATCCTCTATCCCCGCGCTTCCGGCACTTTCGGTCTGCTCCGCTTTACCGGCAACGGCTTCGAGGAACTGGACTCCGGGGTTCCGCTGAGCCGCCGTTTGGCAACCTCGACGACGCAACTGGACAAGAGTTGCCAGGATGCCCTGGCGGTCTGGAAGCGGATCATGGACACCGCGCCGGATGCCGCCGGGCGCGAGTCGGCGAGTTGGCTGTACTACCAGACCGCCGCCAACTGCGGCTTCAGCCCGGAAGGCCTGCTGGTAGACCCCTACGAGATGTTCGTCGCGGACGTCAACGGCGACGGTTTCCAGGATGTGCTGGTCGGCGGCAGCCTGGTCGTCGAGCCGCTCAGGCGCAGCATCCGTTGGCGGGCGTTCCTGCACAACCGACGCTCGCCGGAACTGCTCAGTCGGATCGACGCCGGCAGCGGCAACAGCCTCGGCATCGAATACGCCCGGCTCAACGATCCCGCCGTGCATACGCCGCAGGTCAGCGCCTTCCCCCAGGTTTCGCTGAATATTCCCAGACCGGTGGTCAGCCGCCTGCGGGTCGCCGACGGTATCGGCGGCACGCGCGACTACCAGTATCTCTATCAGGGGGCGCGGCTGGACCTGCTCGGCCGCGGCTTCCTCGGTTTCCGCCAGATGGAGGTTCGCGATCTGGCACGCGGGCGCACCCAGGTGAGGATGTTGCGCCAGGACTTCCCCTTCGTCGGGCGCCTGGACAAAGAGGAAACCAGCCTCGCCGGAAAACTCCTGGCGCGTCAGCAGAACCAGTGGAAGTCTGCCGCGACCATCGCCGGCAAGTCTTTCTTCGTCTACCCGGCCCAGTTCAACGAGGAACGCTTCGACCAGGGCGCGCCGGTCAGCGCCACGCGGCGCAAGGTGGTGATGGACGAGAGTTACGGCAATCCCACCCAGGTGACCGAGGAAATTGCCGCCAGCCTGACCGGCGGAACCTTGCACAGCCGGGTGGTGGAGCGCCAGTACAGCAACGACGGCGCCTCCTGGCTGGTTGGTTTCGTCACCCGCGAAACCGAAAGTACCAGTGGCGACAGCGACAGCAAGTCGCGGGTGCAATTGCGCAGCGCGCAGCCGGGGACTCTAGCGCCGGCCAGCGAAACATCTTTCAGTGGCTCGCCCGGTGCGGAGATCACCCGTCAATACAGCTACGATGGCAACGGCCGGATCGTCCGGATTACCACCAGCGGCGCCGGACTGGCGGCGCGCAGCGAACAGTTCGGCGCCTACCAGGGGCCCTGGCCGGGCACTCGGTCCAATGCCCTCGGCCATGTCGAGCGCTTCGCCTACGAGGCGGCCCGCGGCCAACCGACCAGCAAGGTCGACGCCAACGGCCTGGCCGAGAGTTATCTCTACGACGCTTTCGGCCGGGAAACCCTGCGCCGCTTCGCCGACGGTAGCCTGCTCGCCACCGACTATCTGGTTTGCGGCAGCCGGGCGATCTGTGCCAGCGGCGCCAAGGTAGCCGTGCGCACGCGTACCGTCAGGGGCAGCCAGCAGGGCGCGGTGGAACGCTGGCAGTACCTGGATGGCTTCAGTCGGGTCCTGCGCGACCGTCGCCAGGCCTTCGACGGTCGTTGGATCAATGTCGACAACAGTTACGACGCGCTGGGCCGGCAGCGTTCGACTACCGAGCCTTACATCGAGGCGGCGACCGTCCTACAGACCACCTGGGACGCCCAGGACCGGCCGTTGGCCCGGCAGTTGCCCAGTGGGGCGCAACTGAGCTACAGCTACGGCGCGCGCGCTGCTGGTGGCAGTTGGAAGCAATATAGCCTCGGCTACGACGGAAGGAGCCTGACCGAGCGCCGCGAATACGATGCGCGTGGCAAGCTGGTGCTCAGTACCAATGCCCTGGGCAGCGCCGGCGAGGTGTCCGTTCGCTACCGCTACGACGCCGACGGCAACCTGGCCTGGACCCAGGTCGCTGGCGACAGCCGCAGCGAGATCCGCATGAGCTACGACGCGGCGGGCCGTCGCACCGGCCTTTTCGACCCGAACAGCGGCCAGGAAAGCGTGCAGTACGATGCCCTGGGCCAGGCCCTGGTGCGTACCGCCAGCGACGGCAGTCGCACCGAGCGCAAGTACGACCTGCTCGGCCGGGTGCTCGAGCAGACCGACCGCCTGGGCGGCCAGGCCAGCATTTCGCGCTGGCAGTACGACACGGGAACGAAAAGCCTGGGCAAGCTGGTCGGCGTGGCCGGGCCGGGCTATCGCCAGGCGCTGCTCTACGACGATCTCGCGCGGTTGAAGGCGAGAGGCTGGGATATCGAAGTCGACGGTGTCACCCGCAGCTACCAGGAGTCGTATGGCTACGACGGCTTCAGCCGCCTGGCGAGCACCACCCTGGGCAACGGCCAGGTGCTGCGCCATCTCTACAATGGATACGGCTTCGCCGCTGGGGAGCAGGACGGCGCCGGGACGACGCTGCGGCAGATCCAGGCTCGCGACGCCCGCGACCAGATCGTTCGCGAAAGCTACGGCAACGGTGTGCTAAGCCAGCGCGACTACCAGCCCGCCACCGGCTGGTTGACGCGCATCCAGGCGAGCAAGGGCGGCAGTGTCCTGCAGAGCCTGAGCTACCGCTACGATGGCCTCGGCAACCTGCTGGAGCGCAGCGACGCCCGCGGCTACAGCGAAGTGCTGAGCTACGATGACCTCAATCGACTGTTGCGCAGCGCGCGGACCCTGGATGGCACACAGGTGGTCCAGGACTTTACCTACGACGCCCTGGGCAACCTGACCGGCAAGAGCGGTGTCGGCGCCTATCGCTACGGCAGCTATTCGAGCGCCGAGCAGCAGCTCTGCGCTGGTCGCGGCGGGGTGGCCCAGCCCGGACCGCACGCCGTGCGCGGCACCAGCGCCGGGACGTATTGCTATGACGCTCGCGGCAACCAGCTCAGCGGGCCGGGGCGACAAGTCAAGTACGCATCGTTCGATAAACCCGTGGAAATTTCCGCAGGTTCCAGCCTCAGCCGCTTCTCCTACGATCCCGAGCGCAAGCGCTACCTGCAGACGGTGGATGGGCGCACCTCTGTCTACCTGGACGAGGGGCGTTTCGAGGAGGTCAACGACGGCGGGCGCAGTTGGCAGGACGCCTACGTCGGCGACTACCTGATCCTGCGCAAGGAAGGGGGCGCCGTCAAAAAGCTCTACCTGCTGCGCGATGCGCTCGGCTCGGTGGAAATCCTGCTCGACGCCAACGGTGCCGTCAGCGAACGCCAGTCTTTCGCCGCGTTCGGCGAACACCGTGGCGCTGACTGGAAGGACAACGGCAACCAACCCACCGCCACCTCCACCCGGCGTGGCTTCACCGGCCACGAGCACCTGGAGGAGTCCGGGCTCGTCCATATGAACGGGCGGGTCTATGACCCGGTGATCGGGCGGTTCCTCAGCGCCGATATCGTCTATCAGGATACGGCCAATGCGCAGGCCTACAACCGTTACTCCTATGGCTGGAATAATCCGATCGCCAGTGTGGATCCGACGGGGTATGCGTTGGAGGAAATTTCGTCTGGCAATAGTTGGTACTCACCGTTTATAAGTAATAGTTGGCTGGTTTTGGGGAATGCCTTTAAAGGTAATCTTCCAGATAGTTACTGGGACTTAGGGGTGGGGGCGTTCAAGCAGAATCTTAACTTTGCGGCGACTACCCTTGCTGGAAATCCATTTTCTATTTATGGGTTTTCGCGGGTAAGTGAAAGTTTTGATAATTTACTTTCCACTAAAGGTGTAGATCAGAGGGCAGGAGCTGGAGTGTATGAGCTTGGCAGTCTATTTTTCCCAACTGCAGGAGATAAAGTATCTGGATGGGTTGCAGGTTTTGCGAGTCGCCTCAGATTTGCTCCAGCCTTAAGAGGAGGGATAGGAGTTTCTAGTCCTGCTTGGAAAGGTTCTGGGCCGACTCCTGGGGTTTTAGGGGTAGAGCCAGGTTCACTATCCTCTAAATCGTTGAGGAATTATTATCCGAGCACTGATAGTGGTTCTATAGAGTATGTGTTTGATCCGATAAGTAAAAGCTTTGCGGTGGGAAGACCTAAAGATTTTCGTCCAATGTTGAGTCAGCATCAGCAATTGGCTGATTCAATTGGGGCTGCTGATGCTACAGTTGTCGGTGGAAAATTTTGGCGTGGCCCAAATGGTGAATTCTTTACCAATGAATATAGTGGGCACTACTGGAGGAATTGGTCGGAAGAAAATCGCAAAGTGTTTGTTGATGTGATGAATAAATATGGTATGAAGGTTGAGCACCGGAGAGGGATGTGATGGCTGATTTTGAATATTATATTAAAGGTGATATGGCGCTACGGTGTAATTCAGAAGGGTTGTGGTATTTGTCCGTGGGGGATCAGGTTTTTTTTCTCCAGGAGGAAGAGAGTTTTTGGAGGGTTCTGGTTTTATTGGAGAAACCTTACGAAGAGGTTAGGGAAAAGCTTGGGGGGGGATTTTGTTACTTAAATGTTGTTTTGGCGGGACTAGCTAGTGAGTCTGACTACTGGATTGGTTTGGCACTTTCTTGGATAGAGCAAGGAGGAGCAGAAGCCAGTGATCTACTACTAGCACGCTTGAAGGGGGTGGTTGAGGGGCGGAGCGCCAATCAAAAAAACAGGCATAAAGCTTTTTCAGTATTGAGAAAAATAGGTGGGTAACTACTTGGATATTGGTTTTTCTAAAAGCATAGTTGCTTTAGTTGGTTGATAGAGCGGGTTTTGAAGTTTTTGCAGCGAGTGTTGTTGTGTTTTTTTTGTTATGGCTGGTTTGAAATTTTTTGTTGGTGTTTTCTGTTTCTAGATTTAAGACGGTTTCTATGGCCAGAGTACTGATTTTTTTGTGGGGTGGTGAAGAAATGCTTTGTATATCGTTGAAAAATGGCATTTAGGAGGTTATATGGGCAAGAGAGTGGTTGTATTGCTATGGCTGCTATTCACATCAATGTCAGCCCACGCCATCGATAAAAAAGTCAACAACGTCACCATCATGCGTGTGGGCTTTATGGTGGACGCGAATTCTCCGGGTGGAGGCTGGGGCTTCATCGTCAGCAAGCCGGGAGCGGCGGATTGCGGCTTTGGCCTGATGCGCCTGCCGCCGATGAATACCGATGCCGGCAAGGCCATGCTGTCGCTGATGCTGAGCGCCCAGGCCACACAGAACAAACTGCCGGAGATCGCCTATTCGGCCAGCGCCACGGTGAACGCGGTATGCCAGATCACTTCGGCGCAGATAGACAGCGGCGCCTGAGGGGAGAAAGGTACGAGGCCGCAGCCCCGTACCTTGGCGAGAGTGCTTAGAGCGCGGCGATCTTCTGCCGTTGCTCGGCCAGCTTGGCCAGGGCCTGTTCGGCCTCGGCTAGCTTGGCGCGTTCCTTCTCGATCACGTCGGCCGGGGCCTTGGCGACGAAGCCTTCGTTGGACAGCTTGCCGCCGACGCGCTTGACCTCGCCTTCCAGGCGCTGGATCTCCTTGTCCAGGCGCCCCAGTTCGGCGCTCTTGTCGATCAGGCCGGCCATCGGCACCAATACTTCCATGTCGCCGACCAGGGCGGTGGCGGACATCGGCGCTTCCTCGCCGGCTTCCAGCACGCGGATGCTTTCCAGCTTGGCCAGTTTCATCAGCAGCGGCTCGTTGTCGGCCAGGCGGCGGTGGTCGCTGGGCGAGGCGTTCCTGAGGATGATGTCGATGCGCTTGGCCATGGAGATGTTCATCTCGCCGCGGATCTGCCGCACGCCGAGCATCAGCGCCTTGACCCACTCGATGTCGCCTTCGGCGGCGGCGTCGATCCTGCCTTCGTCGGCCACCGGCCAGGGTTGCAGCATCAGGGTCGGACCTTCCTTGCCGGCCTGGCCCTTGATGCGCTGCCAGATTTCCTCGGTGATGAACGGCATGAACGGGTGCGCCAGGCGCAGGGCCGTCTCCAGCACGCGGATCAGGGTGCGACGAGTGCCGCGCTGGCGCTCGATGGGGGCGTTCTCGTCCCACAGCACCGGCTTGACCAGCTCCAGGTACCAGGCGCAGTACTCGTCCCAGATGAACTCATAGAGGGCCTGGGCGGCCAGGTCGAAGCGGAAGGCGTCGAGCTGGCGGGTGACTTCCTGCTCGGTGCGCTGCAACTGGGAGATGATCCAGCGGTCGACCGAGGACAGCTCGACCGGCTCGCCGTTGACCCCGGTGTCCTGGCCATCGGTGTTCTCGATGACGAAGTTGGCGGCGTTCCAGATCTTGTTGCAGAAGTTGCGGAAGCCTTCGACGCGGCCCATGTCGAACTTGATGTCGCGGCCGGTGGAGGCCAGCGAGCAGAAGGTGAAGCGCAGGGCGTCGGTGCCGTAGCTGGCGATGCCTTCGGGGAATTCGGCGCGGGTCTGCTTGGCGATCTTCTCCGCCAGCTTCGGCTGCATCATGCCGCTGGTGCGCTTTTGCAGCAGGGTATCGAGGTCGATGCCGTCGACGATGTCCAGCGGGTCGAGCACGTTGCCCTTGGACTTGGACATCTTCTGGCCCTGGCCGTCGCGCACCAGGCCGTGGACATAGACGGTCTTGAACGGGATCTGCGGGGTGCCGTCGGGGTTCTTCACCAGGTGCATGGTGAGCATGATCATCCGCGCGACCCAGAAGAAGATGATGTCGAAGCCGGTGACCAGTACGTCGGTGGGGTGGAAGGTCTTGAGGAACTCGGTCTGCTGCGGCCAGCCGAGGGTGGAGAAGGTCCACAGGCCGGAGCTGAACCAGGTGTCGAGAACGTCTTCGTCCTGGCGCAACTCGACCTCGTTGCCGAGCTTGTGCTTGGTGCGCACCTCGACCTCGTCGCGGCCGACGTAGACGTTGCCGGCCTCGTCGTACCAGGCCGGGATGCGGTGGCCCCACCAGAGCTGGCGGCTGATGCACCAGTCCTGGATGTCGCGCATCCAGGAGAAGTACATGTTCTCGTACTGCTTGGGCACGAACTGGATACGGCCGTCTTCCACGGCGGCGATGGCGTCTTCGGCCAGCGGCTTGGTGCTGACGTACCACTGGTCGGTCAGCCAGGGCTCGATGACGGTGCCGGAGCGGTCGCCCTTCGGTACTTTCAGCGCGTGGTCGTCGACCTTCTCGAGCAAGCCCATGGCCTCGAACTCGGCGACGATGGCCTTGCGCGCGGCGAAGCGGTCCATGCCGGCGTAGCTCTGCGGCAGGCTGGGGTCGAGGTTCGGGTTGACGCTGCCGTCGAGGAGGAACACCTGGGCCTGGGCCAGCACCGCGGCGTTCTTGTCGAAGATGTTGATCAGCGGCAGGTCGTGGCGCTTGCCCACTTCGTAGTCGTTGAAGTCGTGGGCCGGGGTGATCTTCACGCAGCCGGTGCCGAATTCGCGGTCGACGTACTCGTCGGCGATGATCGGGATGTGCCGGCCGACGATCGGCAGTTCGGCGAACTGGCCGATCAGCTTGGCGTAGCGCTCGTCTTCCGGGTGCACCGCGACCGCGGCGTCGCCCAGCAGGGTTTCCGGACGGGTGGTGGCGACCACCAGGTAATCCAGGCCTTCGCTGGTCTTCGCGCCGTTCACCAGCGGGTAGCGCAGGTGCCAGAGGTGGCCCTTCTCGTCGTGGTTTTCCACTTCCAGGTCGGAAATCGCGGTGTGCAGCTTGGTGTCCCAGTTCACCAGGCGTTTGCCGCGGTAGATCAGGCCGTCTTCATGCAGGCGCACGAAGGCTTCCTTGACCGCTTCGGAGAGGCCGTCGTCCATGGTGAAGCGCTCGCGCGACCAGTCCACCGAGGAGCCCAGGCGACGAATCTGCCGGGTGATGTTGCCGCCGGACTGTTCCTTCCATTCCCAGACTTTCTCCAGGAACTTCTCCCTGCCGAGGTCGTGGCGGCTCACGCCCTGGGCGCCGAGCTGGCGCTCGACCACCATCTGGGTGGCGATGCCGGCGTGATCGGTGCCCGGCTGCCACAGGGTGTTGCGGCCCTGCATGCGGCGGTAGCGGATCAGCGCGTCCATGATCGCGTTGTTGAAGCCATGGCCCATGTGCAGGCTGCCGGTCACGTTCGGCGGCGGGATCATGATGGTGTAGGGCTGGCCTTCGCCGCTCGGAGCGAAGTAGTCGTTGGACTCCCAGGTCTCGTACCAGGAAGTCTCGATGGCGTGCGGCTGGTAAGTCTTGTCCATGCGAAAGGGGACCAAAGCTGAATATGGCTGGGGAAAATGCGAAGAAAGTCCGGGAGTATAGCGGGGATGGCAGCCCGGGGGTAAGGCCGCGGGCCGCGGCGGGCGCCCGCCGCGTCCGGATCAGCTGTTGCGTTGGCCGAGCAGGCGACCCAGGCGGGCTTGCAGGCGGCGGCGCAGTTCGGCTTCGATCTGCGGGGCGAAGTCGTCGATGACTTCCTGCAGGATCAGTTCGGCGGACGCTCGCAACTCGTCGTCCAGGCGCTCCTGTTCGGCGGGCGCCAGCCCTGCCGTGGTGGCTGCCGCGGTCTGCGGCTCTGGCGCGCGCGGGGCGGTACCGGGGGAGACGACGTCGGAGAGCAGGGGAATGTTGTCCGGCTCGAAGGATTCGGTCAGCAAGGGCGGCTCGTTCCGTTCGTAGAGCAGGTCGTGGATCGACTCCAGGTCATCGAGCAACTGCTCCGGGGGGTGTGTCGGTTTGTGGCTGTCCATGGTCGTGCACTTCAGATACGCGGCAGGCGATGGTCCTGTAGAGGATAGCCCTGCTCCCGGTAGAAGCGGAATTTATCCCGTGCCGCCTGGCGGATCGCCGGCTCCTCGACCACCAGTTCGGCCACCCGCGAAAAGTTCGGGACGAAGCCGGGGGCCTCGAGGGTCAGGTTGATCAGCAGGTCGCGATGGTTCCCCGGGGGCTCGCCCAGGCCCAGGGCGACGGGCGCCTCGGCGTCTTCCTCGGCCAGGCTGTGAGGAATGAAGGCCTCGCCGCGGAAGCTCCACAGGCGGCCGTCCAACTCGCTGCGCTGCGCCTCGTCGGCGCAATGCAGGTAGACCTGCATGCCCTGCCGCCAGGCCTTCTCGGCCAGGCGGCAGGCGACCTGCAGGCGCGCCGACGGATCGGCGCTGGGGATCACGTAGAAATCGACCCGGATCACTTGGCCCGTTCCAGCAGGTACTGGGTCAACAACGGAACCGGGCGGCCGGTGGCGCCTTTGTCCTTGCCGCCGCTGATCCAGGCGGTGCCGGCGATGTCCAGGTGCGCCCAGTGGTATTTCTTGGCGAAGCGCGAGAGGAAGCAGCCGGCGGTGATGGTGCCGGCCTTCGGCCCCCCGATGTTGGCGATGTCGGCGAACGGGCTGTCCAGCTGTTCCTGGTATTCGTCGAACAGCGGCAATTGCCAGGCGCGGTCGTCGGCGAACTCGCCGGCCTTGAGCAGTTGCCTGACCAGCGCTTCGTTGTTGCCCATAAGGCCCGAGGTGTTGCTGCCCAGGGCGACGATGCAGGCGCCGGTGAGGGTGGCGATGTCGATCACCGACTGCGGCTTGAAGCGCTCGGCGTAGGTCAGTGCGTCGCACAGCACCAGGCGCCCTTCGGCGTCGGTGTTGAGGATCTCGACGGTCTGCCCGCTCATGGTGGTGACGATGTCGCCCGGACGGGTGGCTCCGCCGCTGGGCATGTTCTCGGCGCAGGCCAGCAGGCCGACCAGGTTGATCGGCAACTGCAGTTCGAGCACCGCGCGGAAGGTGCCGAAGACGCTGGCGGCGCCGCACATGTCGAACTTCATCTCGTCCATGCCCAGGCCCGGCTTGAGGCTGATGCCGCCGGTGTCGAAGGTGATGCCCTTGCCGACCAGCACGTGCGGGGCCTGGTCCTTCTTCGCGCCGTTGTATTGCAGGACGATCAGCCGCGGCGGCTGGTCGCTGCCCTGGGCGACGGCGAGGAACGAGCCCATGCCCAGCTCGCGCAGTTTCTTCTCGTCGAGGACCTCGACCTTCAGGCCCTTGAACTCCTTGGCCAGGCCCTTGGCCTGCTCGCCGAGGAACGTCGGATGGCAGACGTTCGGCGGCAGGTTGCCGAGATCGCGGGTCAGGGCCATGCCATTGGCGATGGCCTGAGCTTCCTTGCTGCCTTGCTCGACGGCGGCGCTGTCGGCCTTGTCGGCGAGCAGGGTCAGCTTCTTCAGTTTCAGCGGCTCGGCTTTCTGGCTCTTGTAGCGATCGAACACGTACAGGCCATCGGCCAGGGTTTCCACCAGCAGACGCGCCTTCGCGTGGGCATCGCGGCCTTTCACCGCGAGATCGCCGAGGGCCAGCGCGGCATCGGCGCCGGCCAGGCCCTTGAGGGTCGACAGCACGGCGGAGGCCAGCTTGCGGTACTGGCGGTCGCCCAGTTCGCGCTCCTTGCCGGCGCCGACCAGCAGCACGCGCTCGGCCTTGAGATTGGGCAGGCTCTGCAGGAGCAGGGTCTGGCCGACCTTGCCGGCCAGGTCGCCACGCTTGAGCACTGCGCTGATGGCGCCGCCGGTGGCGTCGTCGACCGCCTTGGCGCTGGCGCCGAGCTTGCGGCCTTCGCCTACGGCGAGTACCAGGGTGGCGGTTTTCAGGGTTTCCGGGCGTACGCTTTTAACAAGGAATTCCATGGAAGAGGTCCCCAATACAGACAGTCGGGATGGCGCAAGGGGCGGCATCCGTTAGCGGTAAGCGATTGTTCCGAGCACGATTCGTCCCGAGGACTGACGGTCGCCGCCGGGGCGGTGACGCAGGCAGCGACAGCTTAGTCGTTGCGGCGGGGGTCGTTCCATGCCGAGGATGGCAACCGAGGTTCTACAGCGCCGGAGCCGGGTTGGCGGTGCCTCCCGGCCGTTGCCGCACATGGTCGCACAACTGCGGCGTGTCTGGCACGACTGTGTACGCATGGGAACCCGCGGCCATGCCGCGTCCCTATAATGAACGTTTCGTTCCGCAGGAGTCGCACCGTGCCCGCCAGCAAACCAGTCGCGGATCCCGCCCGGAGTACCGACCCACGCGATTACCAGCGAGTCGGCCGGCCGCTCGGGGTCATGGCCAAGACCTTCCCGGCGGGGTTCGTGGTCGCCGAGCACCGGCACGAGCGGGCGCAGTTGATCCATGCCCTGTCGGGCGTGATCGAACTGCATGTCGGTCGCACGCTATGGCTGGTCCCGCCGCAGCGCGCGGTATGGATGCCGGCGGGGATGGCGCACGCGATGCTGGCGCGCGGCGAGGTCCGCTTGCACACTGTCTATGTCCGGCCGCAGTCCTGCCCGCCGGAATTCCCCCGGGTGCCGCGCGGAGTGATGGTCAGCCCATTGTTGCGCGAGTTGATCGTGCGCGCCGCCGGCCTGCCGTTGTTGTACGACGAGCGCGGCCGGGAGGGGCGGTTGATGGCGGTGCTGCTGGACGAACTGGAGTGGTCGCGGGAACAGCCCCTGGCCTTGCCCGACCCCGCAGACCGACGCCTGGGAAGAATCTGCCAGGCGCTGCTGGAGAACCCGGCCGACCCTCGCGGGCTGGAGGAGTGGGCGCGCTGCGTGGGGGCGTCCTCGCGGACCCTGGCACGGCTGTTTCTCTCCGAACTGGGAGTGACCTTCGTCCATTGGCGCCACCAGGTGCGCCTGGCCGCCGCCCTGCCACGCCTGGCGGCTGGCGAAGCGGTGGCGCGGATCGCCGTGGATCTCGGCTACCAGACGCCCAGCGCATTCAGTGCCATGTTCCGACGCCTGACCGGGAGCACGCCGAGCCGCTACTTCGCCTTGTCCGATTCGGCGTAGCCTTCGTCCGTTGGCGGACGGCGCCGACGCGGCAGGATTCCTATGCTGGGCCCGTTTCCAGACGACCGCCCCGGGAGGCAAGCATGCAACGACTGAACGTGGAATTCCGCTCCGAGGGTGTCGCCCTGCGCGGCTGGCTGTATTTGCCGGAAGCGCGTGCCGAGCGGCCGGCGATCGTCATGACGCACGGTTTTTCCGGGGTGAAGGAGCAGTACCTGGGCCGTTACGCCGAGGTATTCGCCGCCGCCGGCTTCGTCGTGCTCCTCTACGATCATCCGAACTTCGGCGACAGCGACGGCGAGCCGCGCCAGGAACTCGATCCGGTGATGCAGCGTCGCGGCTATCGCGACGCGATCACCTGGTTGGGCGCCCAGGCCCGGGTCGACGCCAGCCGCATCGGCATCTGGGGAACCAGCTACAGCGGCGGACATGTGCTGGAAGTGGCCGCACTGGATCGGCGGGTGAAATGCGTGGTGGCGCAGGTGCCGACCGTCAGCGGCCATGCCTCGGCGTTGCGCCGGACCCGCGCCGAGCAGTTGCCGGCATTGCTGGCAAGCTTCGACGCGGACCGCCAGCGGCGCTTCGAGGGCTTGCCGCCGGCGCTGTTGCCGGCGGTCGCCGCGAGTCCCGACGAGCCTTGCGCGATGGCCGGCGCGGACGCCCACCGGTTCTTCACCGACAGCGCGGCGCTGGCACCGAACTGGTGCAACCGGGTGACCCTGCGTAGCGCCGAGCTGGCGCGAGAGAACGAGCCGGGCATTCACATTGGGCGGATCAGCCCCACGCCGCTGCTGATGATCGTCGCCGACCGGGACCTGCTTACGCCCACGGACCTTTGCCTGGAGGCCTACCAGCGGGCGTTGCCGCCCAAGCGGCTGCTGATGCTCGCCGGCGGCCATTTCACGCCGTACATCGAGCATTTCGACGCCACCAGCCAGGCTGCGGCAGACTGGTTCGTCCGTCATCTCGGAGAGGGCGGCGAGCAGCCAGCGACAGTCGTCGAATAAATCGGCAAGCGCTGAACGAGCGTTCGCCTCGACGGTCTATCGGGCTCTTGGTTCGGCCTGCGCAGTGACAGGCCCGCCGAATCGCAGGATAATGCCGGCTATTTTCTCCGCGCCATGCCGCCATGGCCGGAAACGCGTGATGACGGGGCCGACGGGCCCCGTCAGAGCCTGGCAACCCAGGAGTGTCCGGATTGATCGTTTTCCGTTATTTGTCCCGTGAAGTGCTGGTCACCATGAGCGCCGTCAGCGCCGTGCTGCTGGTGATCATCATGAGTGGCCGTTTCATCAAGTACCTGGCGCAAGCGGCGCAGGGGTTGCTCGACCCCGGTTCGCTGTTCCTGATCATGGCGTTCCGGATTCCCGGCTTCCTGCAGCTGATCCTGCCGCTTGGCCTGTTCCTCGGCATCCTGCTGGCCTACGGGCGACTCTATCTGGAAAGCGAGATGACCGTGCTCTCGGCGACCGGCATGAGCCAGAAGCGCCTGCTCGGCTATACCATGGCCCCGGCGCTGCTGGTGGCGATCCTGGTGGCCTGGCTGAGCCTGTTCCTGGCGCCCCAGGGCATCAACCAGTTCGCCCTGCTGTTGAACAAGCAGGATACCCTGACCGAGTTCGACACCCTGGTCCCGGGCCGTTTCCAGGCAATGCGCGACGGTACCCGGGTGACCTACACCGAGGAACTGTCGAAGGATCGCGGCGAACTGGCCGGCATCTTCATCTCGCAGAAGGACCTCAACAGCAGCAACCAGGAACGCGGCATCTCCATCCTGGTGGCGGAGAAGGGCACCCAGAACATCCAGGCGGATGGCAGCCGTTACCTGATCCTGCACAACGGCTACCGCTACGACGGCAATCCCGGGCAGGCCAACTACCGGGCGATCCAGTACGACACCTATGGCGTGATGCTGCCCAAGCCCGAGGCCAGCAGCGAGGTGAGCGAGCGTGACGCGGTGCCCACCGCCGACCTGTTCGGCAGCGACAACCCACGCTACCAGGCCGAATTGCAGTGGCGCCTGTCGACACCGCTGCTGGTGTTCGTGGTGACCCTGCTGGCGGTGCCGCTGTCGCGGGTCAACCCACGCCAGGGGCGCTTCCTCAAGCTGCTGCCGGCGATCCTCCTTTATATGGGCTACCTGGCCCTGCTGATCGCTGTCCGTGGCCAGCTGGACAAAGGCAAGATCCCCATGGCCATCGGCCTGTGGTGGGTCCACGGACTATTCCTGGCGATCGGTCTTCTTCTGTTCTATTGGGAACCCTTGCGCCTGAAGCTGGCGTCCTCCCGTGCCGGTCGCGAGGTGGCGCATGGTTAAGCTCGATCGTTACATCGGTGTCACCGTCTTCGTCGCGATCCTCGCGGTGCTCGGGGTGATCCTCGGCCTGGCGCTGCTGTTCGCCTTCATCGACGAACTCAACGACATCAGCGCCAGCTACGGCATCGGCGACGCCCTGCGCTTCATCTTCCTCACCGCGCCACGGCGCGCCTACGACATGCTGCCGATGGCGGCGCTGATCGGCTGCCTGGTCGGCCTCGGCACCCTGGCCAGCAACAGCGAACTGACCATCATGCGCGCGGCCGGGGTATCCCTGTCGCGGATCGTCTGGGCGGTGATGAAACCGATGCTGGTGCTGATGCTGGCCGGCATCCTGGTTGGCGAGTACGTCGCGCCCTGGACCGAGAACATCGCCCAGAGCGGCCGCGCCCTGGCCCAGGGCGGCGGCGATTCGCAAAGCTCCAAGCGCGGTCTGTGGCATCGCCAGGGGCGCGAGTACATCCACATCAACGCGGTGCAGCCCAATGGCGTGCTGTACGGCGTGACCCGCTACCGCTTCGACGAGCAGCGTGGCCTGGAATCGGCCAGTTTCGCCAAGCGCGCGCGCTTCGAGACCGATCACTGGCAACTGGAAGAGGTCACCACCACCTTGCTGCATCCGAGGGAAAAGCGTTCCGAGGTGGTCAAGCTACCGACCGAACGCTGGGATGCCCAGCTCAGCCCGCAACTGCTGAACACTGTGGTGATGGAGCCCGAGGCGCTGTCTATCAGCGGTCTCTGGCAGTACATCCACTATCTCGCCGACCAGGGCCTGAACAACAACCGCTACTGGCTGGCGTTCTGGACCAAGGTCCTGCAACCGCTGGTGACCGCCGCGCTGGTGCTGATGGCGATTTCCTTCATCTTCGGTCCGTTGCGCTCGGTGACCCTGGGCCAGCGGATCTTCACCGGCGTGCTGGTGGGCTTCGTCTTCCGCATCGCCCAGGACCTGCTCGGACCCTCCAGCCTGGTGTTCGACTTCCCGCCGCTGCTGGCGGTGGTGATCCCCGCCTCGATCTGCGCACTGGCGGGTGTCTGGCTGCTACGCCGGGCGGGCTGACAGGCCCGGCAGGCCGGGTATGAAAAAAGGCCACCCACGGGTGGCCTTTGTGCTTCCTTGTCGCGTCGGGCTGGAGCCTGGCCGCCGGCGCGACAAAGGCCAAAACAGCGCGTTCTGCGGACCTGTTTCGCTCACTTCTTGTGAGTGTTCTTCGGCAGCCTGACCACCTGGCTCTCCGAATAGCGGTCGTGCCACGTACGCTTGTCCTTGTCCCAGAGCATCCAGAGGAAGCCGAGGCCGAGGCACAGCCAGGAGGCGATGGCGATCATGAAGCGCAGCAGCGCCTGGAGCAGGCTGATGGCGCTGCCGTCGCGGTTCTGCACGCGCAGTCCCCAGACCTGCATGCCCAGGGTCTGGCCGTTGTGGGTCCAGAATTTGGCGAAGAAGCCGAACAGGGCGAACACCAGCAAGGTCGAGAGCAGCGGGTCGCCGATCAGCGCGCCGCGGTCGGCCAGTTCGCGCAGATGGTCGCTGCCGTAGATCAGTCGAAGGATGCCTTGCTGGTAGACCAGGGTGACCACCATCATCAGCGCCACGCAGAGCAGGAAGTCATAGAACATCGCCGCCAGGCGGCGGATCAGACCGGCAGGGGCATAGTCGCCCTGGGGAGAAAGCATGTGTTTCGGCATCGGCGTGTTCCGTGCGGGGCAAAGCCGGGGATTATACGTCCATCCGCAGCTTGCGCCGCCCACCCGGGCAACGCTTTTCCCCGGCTGTTCTAGTCTTTGCGCAGACCCCAATCATTACGAGTCTTTTCTATGCCGATTCCGGTGAAGCGAGCCAGGAGAAAGGCGCTCCGGCTGTCGTTGTCCGTGCTGGTCGGGGTGATGCCGATCGTCCTGGGGCTGCTCATCCTCTACTGGCAGGCCGAGCGAAGCCTCCAGGAGACGTCCGAGCAGGCAGCCGGGAATGCGGTGCGGCAGTTCGAACGGATGCTCGACAACGCTGCGTTGGCGGCGCGCAAGGTCATGCCGGTGGCGGGGCGTCCTTGTCCCGAGGCCGAGCTGGCGCTGCGCGAGCAAGTGGCGATCATGCCGTTCGTGCGCTCGGTCAATTTGACGCGCGACAATACGATCTATTGCACGTCGTTGTTCGGCGGCTTCGACGAGCCGGTGCGGATCGAGAACTATGTCGACGGACGCCTCCTGCTGATGCCCGGCAACCAGGTCACGCCGGACGCCGCGCTGCTGGTCCTGCGGGACTTCGACGGCAAGCGCGGGGTATTGGCGGCGATCGACGGGCGCTACTTGAGCTACGTGCTGGACCTCGTCGACCGACGTAGCCGCCAGGTGCTGGTGGTCGGTCCCAATTGGCTGGATGCCGAGGGCCGCACCCACCGCGACGCGCCGCCTACCTATGAGGTCGCCGCCGTATCGCTCGCTTCGCAGCGTTATCCGTTGCGTGTGCTGTCGGGCTTCCCCGAGGGTGAGGAGTGGCGATCGATTCGCTCGCAGAACCCGGCGATGTTCGGCCTGCTACTGTTCTTCGGACTGCTGGCCGGCACTCTGTGCTACTGGCTATCCAGGCGGGTCGCCTCGCCCAGCAGCGAACTGCGCCGGGCCCTGGAGGCCAACGAGTTCATTCCCTACTACCAGCCGCTGAGTCCCGGCCAGGGCGGACGCTGGATAGGCGTCGAGGTGCTCATGCGCTGGCGTCATCCGCGCGAGGGACTGATCCGGCCCGACCTGTTCATACCTTTCGCCGAGCGCTCGGGACTGATCGTACCGATGACGCGCGCGCTGATGCGCCAGGTCGCGGAAGACCTGGGCGGGCATGCCGGGAAGCTGGAGCCAGGCTTCCACATCGGTTTCAACATCAGTGCCACCCATTGCCACGAACTGGCCTTGGTGGACGACTGTCGCGAGCTGTTGGCGGCGTTTCCGCCCGGGCACATCACCCTGGTCCTGGAACTGACCGAGCGCGAGCTGATCGAGTCGAGCGAAGTCACCGACCGTCTGTTCGACGAATTGCATGCCCTGGGAGTGAAGATCGCCATCGACGATTTCGGCACTGGACATTCCAGCCTGGCCTACCTGCGCAAGTTCCAGGTGGACTGCCTGAAGATCGACCAGAGCTTCGTCGCCCGCATCGGCATCGATACCCTTTCCGGGCATATTCTCGACAGCATCGTCGAGCTGTCCGCCAAGCTCGACCTGGATATCGTCGCCGAAGGCGTGGAGACCTCCGAGCAGCGTGACTACCTGGCCGCCCGCGGGGTGGATTACCTGCAGGGCTACCTGATCGGCCGGCCGATGCCGCTGGAGAGTCTGCTTTCCAGCCTGACTGTGCAGGAAGGGCAGGGGGCTTCCGTCGTCGCACTTCCGGCGGACCGAGGCTAGCGGCTAAAAGTCCCGCGCCAGGGGCGAGCTGCCAGCTTATTCGTCACGGATGAGCAAAAGACTCGCAGACCGAACAGGTGCAAACCGCCCCTGGCGCGACAAGAAGCCCGCATCCGCGGGGCTTCTTTTTGGCGTCGGCTGTGGTAGATTTTTTTTCGCCGAGCTGGGAAGACAGCAGCTCGGGTAAAAGGCAGCGTCTCGACTCCAGCGCTGCCTTTTTTTATTTGCAGGCCGGATCAGCCAGATCGCGGACAACAAAAAACCGGCGCGAAGGCCGGTTTCCCTGCTGTCCTGGGCTCCCCTGGAAACGCTTGGGAAGTCAGGATGGTGCCTCGGGAGAGACTCGAACTCTCACTCTGTCGCCAGAAACGGATTTTGAATCCGCCGCGTCTACCGATTCCGCCACCGAGGCAATGGCGGCGCAGTATAGGGAGGCGCCTACCGTTGGTCAATCGGGTTCGTGGCGGGGAAAACACATTTCCGGTAAGCTACGCGGCCTTTCGAGAGTCTCCCCATGCGTGTCGCCGATTTTCATTTCGACTTGCCCGAGGCCCTGATCGCCCGTCATCCCCTGCCTGAACGCCGCGCAAGCCGCCTGTTGGCGCTGGATGGCCCGACGGGAACCCTCGCCCACAGACAATTCGCCGATCTCCTGGACTACCTGCGTCCGGGCGACCTGATGGTGTTCAACAATACCCGGGTGATCCCGGCGCGCCTGTTCGGCCAGAAGGAGTCCGGTGGCAAGCTGGAGGTCCTGGTCGAGCGCGTGCTCGACCAGCACCGGGTGCTTGCCCACATACGCGCCAGCAAGGCGCCCAAGCCCGGTATGCGGATCCTCGTCGAAGGCGGTGGCAGCGCGGAGATGCTGCAACGCCACGACGCCCTGTTCGAACTCGCTTTCGCCGAGCCTGTGCTGCCTTTGCTGGAGCGGGTCGGGCACATGCCGTTGCCTCCCTATATCGACCGACCGGACGATGCGGCCGACCGCGAGCGCTACCAGACCGTCTACGCCCAGCGCGCCGGTGCGGTGGCGGCCCCGACCGCCGGCCTGCACTTCGATGAGGCGCTGCTCGAGGCGATCCGCGCGAAGGGGGTGGATACCGCCTTCGTTACCCTGCATGTCGGCGCCGGTACCTTCCAGCCGGTGCGTGTCGAGCGTATCGAGGACCATGTGATGCACCGCGAATGGCTGGAGGTCGGCCAGGACGTGGTGGACGCGGTTTCCGCCTGCCGGGCCCGCGGCGGCCGGGTAGTCGCCGTCGGCACCACCAGCGTGCGCTCGCTGGAAAGCGCGGCACGCGACGGTGAGCTGAAGCCGTTCAGCGGCGACACCGACATCTTCATCTTCCCGGGCCGGCCGTTCCATGTGGTCGATGCCCTGGTCACCAACTTCCACCTGCCCGAATCCACCCTGCTGATGCTGGTCTCGGCCTTCGCCGGCTACCCGGAGACCATGGCCGCCTACGCCGCGGCGGTGGCGCAGGGCTATCGCTTCTTCAGTTACGGTGATGCCATGTTCATCACCCGCAATCCCGCGCCCCGCGGACCCGAGGACTGATCCATGAGCTTCATGAACTTCGAGCTGCTGGCGACCGACGGCAAGGCCCGTCGCGGCCGCCTGACCTTCCCCCGCGGCGTGGTCGAGACCCCGGCCTTCATGCCGGTGGGCACCTACGGCACGGTGAAGGGCATGTTGCCGCGCGACATCGAGGACATCGGCGCGCAGATCATCCTCGGCAACACCTTCCATCTCTGGTTGCGCCCGGGCACCGAGGTGATCCAGCGCCACGGCGACCTGCACGACTTCATGCAGTGGAAAGGCCCGATCCTCACCGATTCCGGCGGTTTCCAGGTGTTCAGCCTGGGAGCCATGCGCAAGATCAAGGAGGAGGGCGTGACCTTCGCCTCGCCGGTGGACGGCGCCAAGGTCTTCATGGGGCCGGAGGAGTCCATGGCGGTGCAACGCGCCCTGGGCTCGGACATCGTGATGATCTTCGACGAGTGCACGCCGTACCCGGCCGACCATGACGTCGCCAAGCGCTCCATGGAGCTGTCGCTGCGCTGGGCCAAGCGCTCGAAGATCGCCCATGGCGATAGCCCGTCGGCGCTGTTCGGCATCGTCCAGGGCGGTATGCACGAGGACCTGCGCCTGCGCTCGCTGGATGGCTTGCAGGAGATCGGCTTCGACGGCCTGGCCATCGGTGGTTTGTCGGTGGGCGAGCCGAAGGAAGAGATGATCCGCGTGCTCGATTTCCTGCCGCCGCAGATGCCGGCCGACAAGCCGCGCTACCTGATGGGCGTGGGCAAGCCGGAAGACCTGGTGGAAGGCGTGCGCCGCGGCGTGGACATGTTCGACTGTGTGATGCCGACGCGCAATGCGCGCAACGGCCACCTGTTCGTCGACAGCGGGGTGATCAAGATCCGCAACTCGGTACACAAGCACGACGACTCCACGCTCGACCCGACCTGCGACTGTTACACCTGCAAACATTTTTCCCGCGCCTATCTGCACCACTTGGACAAGTGCGGGGAAATGCTCGGTAGCATGCTCAATACCATCCACAACTTGCGGCATTATCAGCGGGTTATGGCTGGTTTGCGCGAGGCAATCCAACAGGGTACATTGGCCGCCTTTGTCGATGCCTTCTATGCCAAGCGCGGCCTTCCCACGCCGCCGCTGGATGCCTGACTTTCCTTTATCCAACTCTATTGCTTTGTGACAGGAGTGCTACATGAGCTTTCTAATTCCCGCTGCCTACGCCGACGCAGCCGCTCCGGCAGCCGCTGGCCCGGCCGGCACCGGTTTCGAGTGGGTCTTCCTGGTTGGTTTCCTGGTCATCTTCTACCTGATGATCTGGCGTCCCCAGGCCAAGCGCGCCAAGGAACACAAGAACCTGCTGGGCAACCTGCAAAAAGGTGACGAAGTCGTCACTTCCGGCGGTATCGCCGGCAAGGTGACCAAGGTCGCCGACGATTTCGTCGTCGTCGAGGTTTCCGACAACGTCGAGCTGAAGTTCCAGAAGGCCGCGATTGCCGCGACCCTGCCGAAAGGCACCCTGAAAGCGATCTGATTTTCACCTAAACACATGACGGGGCGCGCAAGGCGCCCCGCGTCATAACGGGCGGTGTCATGCTCAACAAGTATCCTCTGTGGAAATATCTGCTGATCCTGGCGGTCCTCGCCGTCGGGTTCATCTATTCCGCACCCAACCTCTACCCGGACGACCCGGCGGTGCAGATCAGCGGCGCCAGCACGGCGCTGCAGGTCACCCAGGCCGACGTCGACCGCGCTGCCAAGGCGCTGACCGACGCCGGTATCGCGGTGAAGGCCAACAGCCTGTCGAAGAAGGGCGGCCTGATCCGCCTGGTCAAGCAGGACGACCAGCTTCCCGCCAAGGAAGTGGTGCGCCGGACCCTGGGCGACGACTACGTGGTGGCGCTGAACCTGGCCCAGACCACTCCCGAGTGGTTGCGCAAGCTGGGCGGCAGCCCAATGAAGCTCGGCCTGGACCTGTCCGGCGGCGTGCACTTCCTGCTGGAAGTGGACATGGACAAGGCGGTCGATGCCCGCCTGAAGGTCTATGAAAGCGAAGTGAAGAGCCTGCTGCGCAAGGAGCGCGTGCGCTACCGCAGCCTGCCGATCCAGGATCGCGCGATCCAGCTCGGTTTCACCGACAGCGAATCCCTGGACAAGGCGCGCAGCCTGATCGCCAAGGACTTCCGCGATTTCGAGGTCGTGCCCGAAGAGCGCAACGGCCTGCAGGTCCTGCGCGTCGCCCTGACCCAGGCCAAACTGGCGGAAATCCGCGAATACTCCATCAAGCAGAACCTCACCACCGTCCGCAACCGGGTCAACGAGCTGGGCGTATCCGAGCCGCTGGTTCAGCGCCAGGGCGCCAATCGCATCGTGGTCGAGCTGCCGGGCGTGCAGGACACCGCGGAAGCCAAGCGGATCCTCGGCAAGACCGCCAACCTAGAATTCCGCCTGGCCGCCGAGCCGGACGCCCTGAAGTCCGCCACCGAGACCTTCGAGTTCCGCGAGCCGCGCCGGCCGCCGGTGCCGCTGGAGCGCGGGGTGATCATCACCGGCGACCAGGTCACCGACGCCAGCGCCAGTTTCGACGAGAACGGCCGCCCGCAGGTGAACATCCGCCTGGATGGCCATGGCGGCGAGCTGATGAACCGCGCCACCCGCAACAACGTCGGCCGCAGCATGGCGGTGGTGTTCATCGAGCAGAAGCCGGTGACCCGCTACACCAAGCAGATGGTCGATGGCGTCGAGAAGGAGGTCGCGGTTCCGGCGTTCAAGGAAGAGAAGCAGATCATCAGCCTGGCGACCATCCAGTCGCCGCTGGGCAACCAGTTCCGTATCACCGGCCTCGATGGCCCCGGCGAGTCCTCCGAGCTGGCCCTGCTGCTGCGTGCCGGCGGCCTGGCTGCGCCGATGTACTTCGCCGAAGAACGCACCATCGGCCCGAGCCTGGGGGCGGACAACATCGCCAAGGGTATCGATGCGTCGCTCTGGGGCATGCTCTTCGTATCGCTGTTCATCATCGTCATCTACCGTTTCTTCGGCGTGATCGCCACCGTTGCGCTGGCCTTCAACATGGTCATGCTGGTGGCGCTGATGTCGATCCTCGGCGCGACCCTGACCCTGCCGGGCATCGCCGGTATCGTGCTGACCATGGGCATGGCGGTGGACGCCAACGTGCTGATCTTCTCGCGGATACGCGAGGAACTGGCCAATGGCATGTCGGTCCAGAGGGCGATCCACGAAGGCTTCAACCGTGCCTTCACCGCGATCCTCGACGCCAACCTGACCTCGCTGCTGGTCGGCGGCATCCTCTACGCCATGGGCACCGGCCCGGTGAAAGGATTTGCCGTGACCATGTCGCTCGGCATCATCACCTCGATGTTCACGGCCATCATGGTCACCCGCGCAATGGTCAACCTGATCTTCGGCGGGCGTGACTTCAAGAAGCTGTGGATCTAAGGGGACTGAGATGAATATCAAGATCGGTACCATCAACTTCATGGGCATCCGCAACGTCGCGTTTGCCGTCACCCTGATCCTGACCGTCATCGCCCTGGGCAGCTGGTTCACCAAGGGCATCAACTTCGGCCTCGACTTCACCGGCGGTACGCTGATCGAGCTGACCTACGAACAACCGGCCGATCTCGGCAAGGTGCGTGGTCAACTGGTCGGCGCCGGCTACGAGGACGCCGTGGTGCAGAGCTTCGGCGACGCCCGCGACGTGCTGGTGCGGATGCCCAGCGAGGACCCGGAACTGGGCAAGAAGGTCGCTACCGCCTTGCAGCAGGCCGATGCCGGCAACCCGGCGAACCTGAAGCGGGTCGAGTACGTCGGCCCGCAGGTGGGTGAAGAACTGCGCGACCAGGGCGGCCTCGGCATGCTCCTGGCGCTGGGCGGCATCCTGCTGTACGTCGGCTTCCGCTTCCAGTGGAAGTTCGCCCTCGGTGCGATCCTCTCGCTGGTGCACGATGCGATCATCGTGATGGGCGTGCTGTCGTTCTTCCAGGTGACCTTCGACCTGACCGTCCTCGCCGCTGTGCTGGCGGTGGTCGGTTACTCGCTGAACGACACCATCGTGATCTTCGACCGGGTGCGCGAGAACTTCCGCGTGCTGCGCAAGGCCGATCTGGTCGAGAACCTGAACATCTCCACCAGCCAGACCCTGTTGCGTACCATCGCCACCTCGGTTTCCACGCTGCTGGCTATCGCCGCGCTGCTGTTCTTCGGCGGCGACAACCTGTTCGGTTTCTCCATCGCCCTGTTCGTCGGTGTAATGGCGGGTACCTACTCGTCGATCTACATCGCCAACGTGGTATTGATCTGGCTGAACCTGACCAGCGAGGACCTGATCCCGCCGCAGGCCAAGGACACCGTCGACGATCGCCCCTGAGGCGCTCTGGTTCGGCACTCCGGCGCCTGCCGGTCACTCGAGGACTCCCGCTTTTGGCGGGAGTTTTCGTATCTGCGCCAACGAAACGTTTGTCGGGAGCCTGGAACTTGGTGGTTTTTGCCCAGTCCTAGGCAAGGCAAAGGGCGAACATAGCCCGCATTGGATGAAAGCCAGGAGGTACATGTGAACAAGTCGATGCTCGTCGGGGCCGTTCTGGGTGCCGTAGGCGTGACCGCAGGTGGCGCGGTAGCCACCTATAGCCTGGTGGATCGCGGTCCCGACTACGCCGAGGTCGTCGCTGTCCAGCCGGTCAAGGAAACCATCAAGACGCCGCGCCAGGTCTGCAAGGACGTGGCCGTGACCCGCCAGCGTCCGGTCAAGGACCAGCACCAGATCGCCGGTACCGCCATCGGTGCGGTGGTCGGCGGCTTGCTGGGCAACCAGATCGGCGGCGGTACCGGCAAGAAGATCGCCACCGTGGCCGGCGCCGTCGGCGGCGGCTACGCCGGCAACAAGGTGCAGGAAGGCATGCAGGAGCGTGACACCTACACCACCACCGAAACCCGCTGCAGCACCGTGCACGACAGCAGCGAGAAGGTCGTCGGCTATGACGTGAAGTACATGCTCGACGGCAAGGCCGGGCAGATCCGCATGGAGCGCGATCCGGGCAGCCAGATCCCGGTCGACAAGAATGGCCGGCTGATCCTCAGCCAGGGCGAAACGCTGCGCTGAGCCTGGCTGTCGCAATGATGCACAAGGGCGCCCGCGGGCGCCCTTGTGCATTTTCATGGAGATGAAAAACCCGGCGCCAGGCCGGGTTCTTCGTCAGCGGCGGATCAGCGCTTCAGCGACGGCGGCAGGTGCGGCTGGATGGTGGTCAGCAGTGCCTTGAAGCATTTGGTGTTGCCGGCGACGATGTGACCCTTCTCGAGGAATTCGTGGCTGCCGGTGAAGTCGCTCACCAGGCCGCCGGCTTCCTGTACCAGCAGGGCGCCTGCCGCCATGTCCCATTCGGACAGGCCGAATTCCCAGAAGGCGTCGTAGCGTCCGGCGGCGACGTAGGCCAGGTCCAGGCTGGCGGCGCCGGCGCGGCGGATGCCGGCGGTCTGGCCGACCAGGCTGCGGAACATGTTCAGGTAGTTGTCGAGATTGTCGATCTGGTTGTCGCGGAACGGGAAGCCGGTGCCGAGCAGGGCGCCTTCCAGGCTCTTGCGGCCGCTGACGCGCAAGCGACGACCGTTGAGGGCGGCGCCGCGGCCGCGGCTGGCGGTGAATTCTTCCTGGCGCACCGGGTCGAGGACCACGGCGTGCTCCAGGCGGCCCTTGTACTTGCAGGCGATGCTCACGGCGAAGTGCGGTACGCCATGGATGAAGTTGGTGGTGCCGTCCAGCGGATCGATCACCCAGAGGTAATCGGCGCCCTCGCCGCTGCCTTCGATGAAGCCGCCTTCCTCGCCCATGATCGCGTGAGTCGGATAGGCCTTGCGCAGCGCGGCGACGATGGTCTGCTCGGCGGCGCGATCGACTTCGGTCACGTAGTCCTTGGCATCCTTCTCGTTGACCGAGATGACATCCAGGCGTTCGATGGAGCGGAAAATCAGTTCACCGGCGCTGCGAGCGGCGCGCAGGGCGATATTCAGCATAGGCTGCATGGAGAGGTCACCTGGGTCGTTAAAGAAAGCCGGCCATTCTAGCAGAAACCGATGGCGTTTGAAGGGCGACCTGTCGGCCGCATGGTATAAAGCTGACCTCTGCTGTAGGATTTCACACCCTTCAGTAACTTGGCGTTGGAGAGCATCGGCGTTGCTCGACCGTATTCGTGTGGTGTTGGTCAACACCAGTCATCCCGGCAACATCGGCGGGGCGGCCCGTGCCATGAAGAACATGGGCCTGTCGCAACTGGTGCTGGTGCAGCCGGAAAGCTTTCCCCACGGCGACGCGGTGGCGCGGGCTTCCGGCGCCACCGACATCCTCGACGCCGCAAGGGTGGTGGACACCCTGGAAGAGGCCCTGAGCGGCTGCAGCGTGGTGCTCGGCACCAGCGCCCGCGACCGGCGGATTCCCTGGCCGCTGCTGGATCCGCGCGAGTGCGCGACGACCTGCCTGGAGCACCTGGAGGCGAATGGCGAGGTGGCCCTGGTATTCGGGCGCGAATATGCGGGTTTGACCAACGAAGAATTGCAGCGCTGCCAGTTCCATGTGCATATCCCCTCCGATCCCGAGTTCGGCTCGCTGAACCTGGCGGCCGCGGTCCAGGTGCTCACCTACGAGGTGCGCATGGCGTGGCTGGCGGCCCAGGGCAAGCCGACCAAGATGGAAAAGTTCGAGTCCACCTCGATGCTCAACACCGAGCTGGTGACGGCCGACGAGCTGGAACTCTATTACGCGCATCTGGAGAGGACGCTGATCGATATCGGCTTCCTCGATCCGGAGAAGCCGCGCCACCTGATGTCGCGGTTGCGGCGCCTGTATGGGCGCAGCGCGATCAGCAAGCTGGAAATGAATATCCTGCGCGGGATCCTGACCGAAACCCAGAAGGTGGCCCGAGGCCTGTCCTACAAGCGGAGTGACGACTGATGTTCGAACGTGTGCGTGAAGATATCCAAAGCGTATTCCACCGTGATCCGGCGGCTCGCAACGCACTCGAGGTCCTCACCTGTTATCCGGGCCTGCACGCCGTCTGGCTGCATCGGCTGGCCCACGGCTTGTGGACGTCCGGCTGGAAGTGGCTGGCGCGCCTGGTGTCCAATTTCGGCCGCTGGATGACCGGCATCGAGATCCACCCGGGGGCCAGGATCGGCCGGCGCTTCTTCATCGACCACGGCATGGGCATCGTCATCGGCGAAACCGCCGAGATCGGCGACGACGTCACCCTCTATCAGGGCGTTACCCTGGGCGGCACCACCTGGAACAAGGGCAAGCGCCACCCCACCCTCGGCAACAACGTAGTGGTCGGTGCCGGTGCCAAGGTGCTCGGCCCGTTCACCGTCGGCGAGGGCGCCAAGGTCGGCTCCAACGCCGTGGTGACCAAGGAAGTCCCGCCGGGTGCCACCGTGGTCGGCATTCCCGGGCGGATCATCATGCGCGAGGACTCCGAGCAGCAGGCCAAGCGCCAGGCGATGGCGGAGAAGCTCGGCTTCGATGCCTATGGGGTCAGCCAGGACATGCCGGACCCGGTGGCGCGTGCCATTGGTCAGTTGCTCGATCACCTGCAGGCCGTCGACGGCCGGCTCGAGGGCATGTGCCAGGCGCTCACCGCCCTGGGTAGCGACTACTGCGCGAAGGACCTGCCGGTATTGCGCGAGGAAGATTTCGCCGGAGTCAAGGATGAGGACGGCAATCCGGCCGCGTAATGCGCGGCCGGCGGCTTTCTGCTAGCATGTAGCGCCCTGAATTTGCCTAATCCTGAGTAATTTGATCGGTCTTATAGTTGACCTAATTACTCGGATAAGAGCATAATCCGCGTCAACCCCGAATGATCCCGATGGGAAAAGCCCATGCGTCTGACCACCAAAGGCCGCTACGCCGTAACCGCCATGCTCGACCTGGCGCTGCATGCTCAGCAAGGTCCGGTCTCGCTGGCCGATATCTCCGAACGCCAAGGCATTTCCCTGTCCTATCTCGAACAGCTGTTCGCCAAGTTGCGCCGTGGCAACCTGGTGACCAGCGTGCGCGGCCCGGGCGGCGGCTACCAGCTGTCCCGCCATATGTCGGGCATCCATGTGGCGCAGGTGATCGACGCGGTCAACGAATCCGTCGATGCGACCCGCTGCCAGGGGCAGGGCGATTGCCACTCCGGCGATACCTGTCTGACCCACCACCTGTGGTGCGACCTCAGTTTGCAGATCCATGAGTTCCTCAGCGGCATCAGCCTGGCCGATCTGGTCAGCCGCCAGGAGGTCCAGGAGGTCGCGCTGCGCCAGGACGAACGCCGTTGCTCAGGCAAGACGCCTCGTCTCGACAAGATTGAAGCGTCCGCCATCGACTGAGCAGGGCGCCAGCCTGTAGGAGTTACCTGATGAAATTGCCGATCTACCTCGATTACTCCGCGACCACTCCCGTCGATCCCCGCGTCGCCCAGAAAATGAGCGAATGCCTGCTGATGGACGGCAACTTCGGCAACCCGGCTTCGCGTTCCCACGTGTTCGGCTGGAAAGCCGAAGAAGCCGTGGAAAACGCCCGTCGCCAGGTGGCCGAACTGGTCAACGCCGATCCCCGCGAGATCGTCTGGACCTCCGGCGCCACCGAGTCCGACAACCTGGCGATCAAGGGCGTCGCGCACTTCTACTCGGGCAAGGGCAAGCACATCATCACCTCGAAGATCGAGCACAAGGCGGTCCTCGACACCTGCCGCCAGCTGGAGCGCGAAGGTTTCGAAGTGACCTACCTGGAGCCGGGCGAAGATGGCCTGATCACTCCGGCTCTGGTCGAGGCGGCGCTGCGTGACGACACCATCCTGGTCTCGGTCATGCACGTGAACAACGAGATCGGCACCGTCAACGACATCGCCGCCATCGGCGAGCTGACCCGCTCCCGCGGCGTGCTGTTCCACGTCGACGCCGCACAGTCGACCGGCAAGGTCGAGATCGACCTGGACAAGCTCAAGGTCGACCTGATGTCCTTCTCCGCGCACAAGACCTACGGCCCGAAAGGCATTGGCGCGCTCTACGTCCGGCGCAAGCCGCGCGTCCGCATCGAGGGTCAGATGCACGGTGGCGGCCATGAGCGCGGCATGCGTTCCGGCACCCTGGCCACCCACCAGATCGTCGGCATGGGCGAGGCGTTCCGCATCGCCAAGGAAGAAATGGCCCAGGAGAACGCCCGCGTGCTGGCGCTCCGCGACCGCTTCTTCGCGCAGATCGACGGCCTGGAAGAGCTCTACATCAACGGCAGCATGACCTCCCGCGTCCCGCACAACCTCAACGTCAGCTTCAACTACGTCGAGGGCGAGTCGCTGATCATGGCGCTCAAGGACCTCGCGGTCTCCTCCGGTTCGGCCTGTACCTCGGCGTCCCTGGAACCGTCCTACGTATTGCGCGCCCTGGGCCGCAACGACGAACTGGCGCATAGCTCCATCCGCTTCACCTTCGGTCGCTTCACCACCGAGGAAGAGATCGACTATGCCGCGAAGAAGGTGGTCGAGGCCGTTTCCAAGCTGCGCGAACTGTCGCCGCTGTGGGATATGTACAAAGAGGGCGTCGACCTGTCCCAGGTCGAATGGCAGGCGCACTGAGCGCCTCGTGCCCCGGAAAAACGTGAGGATTAGCCATGGCATATAGCGAAAAGGTCATCGACCACTACGAAAACCCGCGCAACGTCGGCAAGCTCGACGCTGCCGATCCCAACGTCGGCACCGGCATGGTCGGCGCGCCGGCCTGCGGCGACGTGATGCGCCTGCAGATCAAGGTCAACGAGCAGGGCGTGATCGAAGACGCCAAGTTCAAGACCTACGGTTGCGGTTCCGCGATCGCCTCCAGCTCCCTCGCCACCGAGTGGATGAAGGGCAAGACCTTGGACGAGGCGGAAACCATCAAGAACACCACCATCGCCGAAGAGCTGGCCCTGCCGCCGGTGAAGATCCACTGCTCCGTTCTCGCCGAAGACGCCATCAAGGCCGCCGTTCGCGACTACAAGCAGAAGAAGGGTTTGCTCTAAGCCGCTCGTGACGAGTAAGGAGTTGCAATGGCCATCAGCATGACCGAAGCCGCCGCCAAACACGTGCAGCGCTCCCTCGAGGGGCGCGGCAAGGGCGAGGGTATCCGTCTTGGCGTGCGCACCACTGGCTGTTCCGGGCTTGCCTATGTCCTCGAATTCGTCGATGAACTGGCGGCCGAGGACCTGGTCTTCGAGAGCCATGGCGTGAAGGTCATCATCGACCCGAAAAGCCTGGTCTATCTCGATGGCACCGAGCTGGACTTCACTCGCGAAGGGCTCAACGAAGGCTTCAAGTTCAACAATCCCAACGTTCGTGGCGAATGCGGCTGCGGCGAAAGCTTCAACGTCTGAGGCCGGCGTGGGTAAACCCTGTCATTTCGCCCAGTTCGACCTGCAACCGGCTTTCCTGGTCGATCTCGACGAGCTCGGCCAGCGCTATCGCGAGTTGGTGCGCAGCGTCCATCCCGACCGTTTCGCCGACGCTCCCGAGCGCGAGCAGCGTCTCGCCCTGGAACGCGCGGCGCAACTGAACGAGGCCTACCAGACCCTGAAGAGCGCTCCGCGCCGGGCCCTGTACCTGTTGACCCTGAGTGGTCACGAGTTGCCCTTGGAGGCTACGGTGCAGGATCCGGAGTTTCTCCTGCAGCAGATGCAGCTGCGCGAGGAACTGGAGGAGTTGCAGGACAGCGCCGACCTGGCCGGCGTGGCGACCTTCAAGCGTCGGCTCAAGGCCGCCCAGGCCGAGCTGGAGCGTGAGTTCGCCGCGTGCTGGGACGATGCGCAGCGCCGCGAAGAGGCCGAACGCCTGGTCCGTCGCATGCAGTTCCTCGACAAGCTCGCGCAGGAAGTGCGCCAGCTGGAAGAGCGACTCGACGATTAATCCCTGCGGCCCCCGGGCCGCACCCCATAGTTAAGACAGAGCATGGCCCTACTGCAGATCGCCGAGCCCGGTCAGAGTCCCAAGCCCCATGAGCGTCGCCTGGCGGTTGGGATCGACCTGGGTACCACCAATTCGCTGGTCGCCGCGGTGCGTAGCGGCGTCGCCGAGCCCTTGCCGGATGCGCAGGGACGCCTGATCCTGCCTTCCGCGGTGCGTTATCACGCCGAGCGGGCGGAAGTGGGCGAGAGCGCCCGCGCGGCCGCCGCGGAGGATCCCTTCAATACCGTCATTTCGGTCAAGCGCCTGATGGGGCGCGGCCTGGAGGACGTCAAGCAACTGGGCGAGCAATTGCCCTACCGCTTCCGCCAGGGCGAGTCGCACATGCCCTTCATCGAGACCGTACAGGGGTTGAAGAGTCCTGTGGAAGTCTCGGCGGACATCCTGCGTGAGCTGCGCCAGCGCGCCGAAACCACCCTCGGTGGCGAGCTGGTGGGTGCGGTGATCACTGTGCCGGCCTATTTCGACGACGCCCAGCGCCAGGCTACCAAGGATGCCGCGCGCCTGGCCGGACTGAACGTCCTGCGCCTGCTCAACGAGCCGACCGCCGCCGCCGTGGCCTACGGCCTGGACAAGGGCGCGGAAGGCCTGGTGGCCATCTACGACCTGGGTGGCGGAACCTTCGACATTTCCATCCTGCGCCTGACCCGCGGTGTCTTCGAAGTCCTGGCCACCGGCGGCGATACGGCCCTGGGCGGCGACGACTTCGACCATGCCATCGCTGGCTGGGTGATCGAGCAGGCTGGCCTTTCTGCCGATCTGGACCCGGGCAGTCAGCGGCAGTTGCTGCAAATCGCCTGTGCGGCCAAGGAGCGTCTTACCGACGAGGCGTCGGTCCGGGTCGCCTACGGCGACTGGAGCGGCGAGCTGAGCCGGGCGACGCTCGACGAGTTGATCGAGCCGTTCGTCGCTCGCAGCCTGAAGTCCTGCCGCCGAGCGGTGCGCGACTCCGGTGTCGATCTGGAAGAAATCCGCTCGGTGGTGATGGTCGGTGGCTCGACCCGCGTGCCCCGTGTGCGCACGGCGGTTGGCGAGTTGTTCGGCTGCGAGCCGCTGACCGATATCGATCCGGACCAGGTGGTCGCCATCGGCGCGGCCATCCAGGCCGATGCCCTGGCCGGCAACAAGCGCGGCGAGGAATTGCTGCTGCTGGACGTCATTCCGCTGTCGCTCGGCCTGGAAACCATGGGCGGGCTGATGGAGAAGGTGATTCCGCGCAATACCACCATCCCGGTGGCGCGCGCCCAGGAGTTCACCACCTACAAGGACGGCCAGACGGCCATGATGATCCACGTGCTGCAGGGCGAGCGCGAGCTGGTGAAGGATTGTCGTTCGCTGGCGCGCTTCGAGCTGCGCGGCATTCCGCCGATGGTGGCGGGCGCGGCGAAAATCCGGGTGACCTTCCAGGTCGACGCCGACGGCTTGCTCGGCGTGTCCGCACGCGAACTGAGTTCCGGCGTCGAGGCCAGCATCCAGGTCAAGCCGTCCTATGGGCTGACCGACGGCGAGATCGCGCGGATGCTCAAGGACTCCTTCGACTACGCCGGCGACGACAAGGCTGCCCGCGCCCTGCGCGAACAGCAGGTCGAGGCGCAGCGGCTGCTGGAGGCCGTGCAGTCGGCGCTGGACGTCGACGGCGAGCGGCTCCTGGACGAAGAGGAGCGCCTGGCCATCGCGGCGCAGATGGACACTTTGCGTGAACTGGCCGGTGGTAGCGACACCGCGGCCATCGAGAACCAGATCAAGCGCCTGTCCCAGGTGACCGACGCTTTCGCCGCACGGCGGATGGACGCGACCGTCAAGGCCGCGCTCTCCGGCCGCCGGCTCAACGAAATCGAGGAATAAGCGAAGATGCCGCAGATCGTGATTCTGCCCCATGCCGATCACTGCCCCGAGGGGGCGGTATTCGAGGCGAAGCCCGGCGAAACCATCCTGGATGCCGCGTTGCGCAATGGCATCGAGATCGAGCATGCCTGTGAGAAATCCTGCGCCTGCACGACCTGCCACGTAATCGTCCGCGAAGGCCTCGACTCCATGGAGCCGTCCGACGAACTCGAAGACGACATGCTGGACAAGGCCTGGGGCCTGGAGCCCGATTCGCGGCTATCCTGCCAGGCAGTGGTGGCCGACGAAGACCTGGTGGTCGAGATTCCCAAGTACACCATCAACCAGGTGTCGGAAGGCCACTGAGCCCGGCGGTAGAGAGGAGCGTGCAATGAGCCTGAAATGGACCGATGTGCTGGAAATCGCCATCCAGCTCGACGAAAGCAAGCCGGAGGTCGATCCGCGATACGTCAACTTCGTCGATCTGCGGCGCTGGGTGGTGGAACTTCCAGAGTTCTCCGACGATCCTCAGCGTAGCGGGGAGAAAGTCCTGGAGGCCATCCAGGCCGCCTGGATCGAGGAACGGGACTAGCCATAGGCCCGCCCTACGCATTTGCCGGGAACCCGCGTATAATTCGCGGGTTTTATTTTAGGTAAGGCCTGAAATCGCCCGCGGGCGCATTCCAGGCTAGGCGCGCCGGGCCCGATGCCAGGCGCAGCCACGCTGATTCCGGCCCTTTCGGGCCGTTTTCGTCAGCGTCCTGAACGAATCACGGCGTCCCGCCCCGCTGGCGGGGCCGCCCATGCTAGACAACCTTGTTTCGGAGTTTTACCAATGGCACTGCAACGCACCCTGTCCATCATCAAGCCGGACGCCGTTTCCAAGAACGTGATCGGCGAAATCCTGACCCGCTTCGAGAAAGCCGGCCTGCGCGTCGTCGCCGCTAAAATGGTTCAGCTGTCCGAGCGTGAAGCCGGTGGCTTCTATGCCGAGCACAAAGAGCGTCCGTTCTTCAAGGACCTGGTTTCCTTCATGACTTCCGGTCCGGTTGTAGTCCAGGTCCTGGAAGGCGAGGACGCCATCGCCAAGAACCGCGAGCTGATGGGCGCCACCGATCCGAAGAAAGCCGACGCCGGTACCATCCGCGCCGACTTCGCCGTCTCCATCGACGAGAACGCCGTCCACGGTTCCGATTCCGAAGCTTCCGCCGCTCGCGAGATCGCCTACTTCTTCGCGGCTACCGAAGTCTGCGAGCGCATTCGCTGATCGAGCGTGGGTGAGGGTGAAACCATGACAACGACCACCGCCGGCAAGGTGAACCTGCTGGGCCTGACCCAGCCGCAGCTGGAACAGTTCTTCGAGTCCATCGGCGAGAAGCGTTTCCGGGCCGGCCAGGTCATGAAGTGGATTCACCACTTTGGCGTCGACGATTTCGACGCCATGACCAACGTCGGCAAGGCCTTGCGCGAAAAGCTCAAGGCCTCAGCCGAGATACGCGGTCCCGAGATCGTCAGCCAGGATATTTCCGCCGACGGCACCCGCAAGTGGGTGGTCCGGGTGGCGTCCGGCAGTTGCGTCGAGACCGTGTACATCCCCCAGGGCGGACGCGGCACCCTGTGCGTGTCCTCCCAGGCGGGCTGCGCCCTGGATTGCAGTTTCTGCTCCACCGGCAAGCAGGGTTTCAACAGCGACCTCACCGCCGCCGAGGTGATCGGCCAGGTGTGGATCGCCAACAAGTCGTTCGGTACCGTTCCGGCCAAGATCGACCGCGCCATCACCAATGTCGTGATGATGGGCATGGGCGAGCCGCTGCTGAACTTCGACAACGTGGTCGCCGCCATGAACATCATGATGGACGACCTCGGCTACGGTATTTCCAAGCGCAAGGTGACCCTGTCCACCTCCGGCGTGGTGCCGATGATCGACAAGCTCGGCGAGGTGATCGACGTGTCCCTGGCCCTGTCGCTGCACGCACCGAACGACGAGTTGCGCAACAAGCTGGTGCCGATCAACAAGAAATATCCGCTGGGCATGCTGCTGGATGCCTGCCGCCGGTATATTTCCCGGCTCGGCGAGAAGCGCGTGCTGACCGTCGAATACACCCTGCTCAAGGATGTCAACGATCAGCCCGAGCATGCTGAGCAGATGATCGCATTGCTGAAAGACACGCCTTGCAAGATCAACCTGATTCCGTTTAATCCATTCCCGCACTCCGGCTACGAGCGCCCGAGCAACAATGCCATCCGGCGTTTCCAGGACATGTTGCACAAGGGCGGCTTCAACGTGACCGTGCGTACCACCCGCGGCGACGACATCGACGCGGCCTGTGGCCAACTGGTTGGTCAGGTCATGGATCGTACCCGCCGGAGCGAACGTTATATTGCCGTGCGCCAACTGGCCGAGTCCGAGTCGGCGGCGAATCGAAATTGAGTGAGAGGAGGGTTCCGATGACTGTACGCGCCGCGCTGGTGTTCCTGTTGGCAGTTGGGCTGACAGGCTGCGTGACGAGCGGAGATCAGAATCCCCTGAAAACCGACAAGGGCCGTGACGAGGCGCGCGACGCCTATATCCAGCTTGGCCTCGGCTATCTCCAGCGGGGGAACACCGAGCAGGCCAAGGTGCCGCTGCGCAAGGCCCTCGAGATCGACCCTTCCAGCGCCGACGCGCACGCCGCGCTGGCGGTGGTGTTCCAGACCGAGATGGAGCCCAAGCTGGCCGACGAGGAGTACCGCAAGGCGCTCGCCAGCGATAGCCGCAATGCCCGGGTACTGAACAACTACGGCGGTTTCCTCTACGAGCAGAAGCGCTACGAGGAGGCCTACCAGCGTCTCCTGGAGGCCAGCCAGGACACCCTCTATCCCGAGCGCTCGCGGGTCTTCGAGAACCTCGGCCTGGTTTCGCTGCAAATGAAGAAACCGGCCCAGGCCAAGGAGTACTTCGAGAAATCCCTGCGTCTGAACCGTAACCAGCCCAGCGTCGCGCTGGAGATGGCCGACCTGCTCTACAAGGAGCGCGAGTACGTGCCGGCTCGCCAGTACTATGATCTCTTTGCCCAGGGCGGCGGGCAGAACGCCCGCAGTCTGTTGCTGGGCATTCGTCTCGCGAAGGTCTTCGAAGACCGCGACACGGCCGCCAGCTATGGCCTGCAGTTGAAACGCCTGTACCCAGGCTCTCCCGAATATCAGGAATTCCAGGCGGAAAAATGATGAAAGCGCCGCAGCCCGAAGTCGTAGCCACCGCTTCCCGTCAGAACCCCGGGGAAACCCTGCGCCAGGCGCGCGAGCAGAAGGGCCTGTCGCTGTCGCAGGTGGCCGGGCAACTGAACCTGACCGAGAATTCGCTGCGTCAGCTGGAAAACGGCGCGTTCGACAAGCTGCCGGGACACACCTTCTCGCGCGGTTACATCCGCGCCTACGCCAAGCTCATGGGCCTCGACCAGGCCGAGCTGGTCAACAGCTTCGACCATTTCACCGGCACCAATGCCAGCGGTAGCACCGTACAGAGCCTGGGACGGGTCGCCGAGCCGGTGCGCCTGTCGCGCAACGTGCTGCGTATCGTCAGCCTGTTGCTGCTCGCCCTGCTGATCGGCTTCGGCTACTTCTGGTGGCAGGAGCATTCCGCGCGCACGCCGGAAACCGCCGGTCTGAGCCTTGAGCATGTCGAAGTGGAAAGCGCCGACGGCACCACCGAGATCCATACCCTGGACGAGCCTGAAGACCAGGCGGTGATCGAAGCGCAGAAGGAAGGCGAGCAAGCGCCCGCCGAGGTTTCTCCGGAAGTCGCTGCCCAGGCCGAGGGAGCGCCGCCGGTGGCGAGCGAGGGCGCGCAGGTTCCCGCCGCTCCGGCCCAGGGCACCCCCGCCGCACCCCAGCAGCCCGTTACCGCCGCGCCTGCCGGCACGGCTCCCGCTCCCGGTACTGCTCCAGCCGTTCCAGCGACGGCCAGTCCGGCCGCCCCGCCAGCGCCGAGCGAACCTACCGCCGCGCCCGTGGTGGCCGGCGAGGGCCAGGGGGTGGTCAAGGTACAGTTCGTCGCCGATTGCTGGACCCAGGTCACCGACGCCAACGGCAAGGTCCTGGTCAGCGCGCTGAAGCGCAAGGGCGACAGCCTGGAACTGGCCGGCAAGGCCCCGCTGGAGCTGCGCCTCGGTTTCGCTCGCGGCGCCCAGGTCAGCTACAACGGCCAGCCGGTGGACGTGACCCCCTTCGTCCGCGGCGAAACGGCCCGTCTGAAGGTAGGACAATGAGCATTCATAGCGCTTCTCCGATCATTCGCCGCAAGTCTCGGAAAATCTGGGTCGGCAACGTCCCGGTGGGCGGCGACGCGCCGATCGCCGTGCAGAGCATGACCAACACCGAGACCTGCGACGTCGCTGCCACCGTCGCGCAGATCCGCCGCCTGGAAGATGCCGGTGCGGACATCGTGCGGGTTTCCGTCCCCGACATGGACGCCGCCGAGGCGTTCGGCAAGATCAAGCAGCAGGTCAACGTGCCGCTGGTCGCCGACATCCACTTCGACTATCGCATCGCCCTGCGCGTCGCCGAGCTGGGAGTGGACTGCCTGCGCATCAATCCGGGCAACATCGGTCGCGAGGACCGGGTCAAGGCCGTGGTCGACGCCGCGCGCGAGCGCAACATCCCGATCCGTATCGGCGTCAATGCCGGTTCGCTGGAAAAGGACCTGCAGAAGAAATACGGCGAACCGACCCCGGAAGCCCTGCTCGAATCGGCCATGCGCCACGTCGATCATCTCGACAAGCTGGACTTCCAGAACTTCAAGGTCAGCGTCAAGGCCTCCGACGTCTTCATGGCCGTCGCCGCCTATCGCCTGCTGGCCAGGCAGATCGAGCAGCCCCTGCACCTGGGCATCACCGAGGCCGGCGGCCTGCGCTCCGGCACGGTGAAGTCGGCGGTGGGGCTGGGCATGCTCCTGGCCGAGGGAATCGGCGACACCATCCGGATTTCCCTGGCTGCCGATCCGGTCGAGGAGATCAAGGTCGGTTTCGACATCCTCAAGTCCCTGCACCTGCGCTCCCGTGGCATCAACTTCATCGCCTGCCCGAGCTGTTCGCGGCAGAACTTCGACGTGGTGAAGACCATGAACGAGCTGGAAGGGCGCCTGGAGGACCTGCTGGTACCGATGGACGTGGCCGTGATCGGTTGCGTCGTCAACGGTCCGGGCGAAGCCAAGGAGGCCCATGTCGGCCTCACCGGCGGCACTCCGAACCTGGTGTATATCGACGGCAAGCCGTCGCAGAAACTGACCAACGACAACCTGGTGGACGAGCTGGAACGGCTGATCCGCCAGAAGGCGGCCGAGAAGGCCGAAGCCGATGCGAGCCTGATCGCCCGCGGCTGACCCGTTTAAGGACCCTACGTGAGCAAGTCCCTGCAAGCCATTCGTGGCATGAACGACATCCTGCCGGAGCAGACTCCGGCCTGGCGCTATCTGGAACGCACCTTCGCCGGCCTGCTGGACGGCTACGGCTACAGCGAGATCCGCCTGCCCATCCTCGAGTTCACCGAACTCTTCGCCCGCGGCATCGGCGAAGGCACCGACGTGGTCGACAAGGAGATGTACACCTTCCTCGACCGCAACGGCGAATCCCTGACCATGCGTCCGGAAGGTACCGCCGGTTGCGTGCGCGCCGTGCTGGAGCACGGCCTGAGCGGCGGTGGTCAAGTGCAGAAGCTCTGGTACACCGGGCCGATGTTCCGTTACGAGAAACCGCAGAAAGGTCGCTACCGGCAGTTCCACCAGATCGGCGTGGAAGTCTTCAACCTGCCCGGTCCGGACATCGACGCCGAGTTGATCATCCTCACCTGGCGCCTGTGGCAGAAGCTCGGCATGGCCGACGCGGTGACCCTGCAGCTCAACACCCTCGGTTCCAGCGAGGCCCGCGCACGCTATCGCGAGGCCCTGGTGGCCTATCTGCAGGAGCGCTTCGAGCAACTCGACGAAGACAGCCAGCGGCGCATGACCACCAATCCGCTGCGAATCCTCGACAGCAAGGTGGAGAGCACCCAGGCATTGCTGGTCGGCGCGCCGACCCTGCACGACTATCTCGACGAAGAATCGATCGCCCACTTCGAGGGTCTCAAGGCCCGCCTGGATGCTGTCGGACTGCGCTACGAAATCAACCAGAAGCTGGTGCGCGGCCTGGACTATTACTGCCGCACGGCTTTCGAGTGGGTCACCGACAAGCTTGGCGCCCAGGGCACCGTTTGCGGCGGTGGCCGCTACGACGGGCTGGTCAGCCAGTTCGGCGGCAAGCCGACTCCGGGCGTCGGTTTCGCCATGGGCGTGGAACGCCTGGTGCTGCTGCTGGAAACCTTGGGGGTGATCCCCGCCGAACTGAACCGTCCGGCCGACCTCTACGTCTGCGCCTTCGGCGAACCGGCCGAGCTGGCCGCCCTGACCCTGGCCGAACAGTTGCGCAGCGCCATTCCCGGCATACGCCTGCTGGTCAACGCCGGCGCCGGCAGCTTCAAGAGTCAGTTCAAGAAGGCCGACAAGAGCGGCGCGCGCTTTGCCCTGATCCTCGGGGAGGACGAGGTGGCCAATCGCGTGGTAGGTTTCAAGCCCCTGCGTGACGAGGGCGAGCAACAAAGCATTGCCTGGGATGCTCTGCCCGAGCACCTGGCAGCCTGTCTGGCACAGGCTTGAGAACATAAAGAATAGGAGTGATTGGGGTGACATCGCGTACCGAAGACGAAGACCTGGCGCAGATCAAGGACTGGTGGCAGCGCAACGGCAAGCCCCTGGTCACCGGCGGCATCCTCGCGCTGGCAGTGGTATTCGGCTGGCAGGCCTGGCAGAAGTACCAGACCAACCAGGCGCAGGGCGCCTCGATCGTCTACCAGCAACTGATCGAAACCGCGCTGAATCCGACCGGCCAGCCGGATCCGGCGAAGGTGGCGGAGCTGGCCGGCAAGCTGAAGAGCGAGTTCGGCGGCACCCATTATGCCCAGTACGGCAGCCTGTTCGTGGCCAAGGTCGCGGTCGACAGCGGCAAGCTGGATGACGCCGTTGCCGAGCTGAAGGCGGTCATGGACAAGCCGGCCGACGCCACCCTCGGCGAACTGGCGCGGCAGCGCCTGGCCCGGGTCCTGGCGGCCCAGGGCAAGGTCGAGGAAGGCCTGAAGCTGCTCGATGGAGATGCCGACAAGGCCTACGTCTCGACCCGCGAGGAGCTCAGGGGCGACCTGCTGGTGCAGCTCAAGCGCACCGACGAGGCGCGCGCGGCCTACGAGAAAGCCAAGCAGTCGCTGCCCGAAGACGGTGCCGGCGATGCCCTGCAGATCAAGCTCGACGACCTGTCCAAGGGAGAGGCCTGAGATGGTGCAATGGAAACACGCGGCGCTGCTCGCCCTGGCCCTGGCGGTCGTGGGTTGCAGCAGCAACAGCAAGAAGGAACTCCCGCCCGCCGAACTGACCGACTTCAAAGAGGAAGTCGTGTTGAGCAAGCAGTGGAGCCGCTCGGTCGGTGATGGTCAGGGCGACCTGTACAACCTGCTCGAACCGGCCGTCGATGGTTCCACCATCTACGCCGCGTCCGCCGAAGGGCGGGTGATGGCGATCCAGCGCGAGACCGGCGACGTGCTCTGGAAGAAGGACCTGGAACGTCCGGTTTCCGGCGGTGTCGGCGTTGGCTACGGCCTGGTGCTGGTGGGTACCCTGCGCGGTGACGTGATCGCCCTCGACGAAGCCACCGGCAAGAAGAAGTGGACCAAGCGAGTCAACAGCGAAGTGCTGTCGGCGCCGGCCACCAATGGCGACGTGGTGGTGGTGCAGACCCAGGACGACAAGCTGATCGGCCTCGATGCGGCCAGCGGCGACCAGCGCTGGATCTACGAAAGCACCGTGCCGGTGCTGACCCTGCGCGGCACCGGCGCGCCGCTGATCGCCGGCAACATGGCCCTGGCCGGCCTGGCCAGCGGCAAGGTGGTGGCGGTCGACGTACAGCGCGGCCTGCCGATCTGGGAGCAGCGGGTAGCGATTCCCCAGGGGCGTTCCGAACTGGATCGCGTGGTGGACATCGACGGCGGCCTCCTGCTGTCCGGCGACACCCTCTACGTGGTCAGCTACCAGGGCCGTGCCGCGGCGCTGGACGTGAACAGCGGCCGCCTGCTCTGGCAGCGCGAAGCGTCGAGCTACGTCGGCGTCGCCGAAGGCTTCGGCAATATCTACGTCAGCCAGGCCAGCGGTTCGGTGGAAGGCCTGGACTCGCGCGGTGCCTCTTCGCTGTGGAACAACGACGCCCTGGCGCGTCGCCAACTGTCGGCTCCGGCGGTGTTCTCCAGCAACGTGGTGGTCGGCGACCTGGAAGGCTACGTGCATCTGCTGAGCCAGGTGGACGGTCGCTTCGTCGGTCGCGAGCGGGTCGACAGCGATGGCGTGCGGGTTCGTCCGCTGGTGGTCGGGAGCTGGATGTACGTGTTCGGCAACGGTGGCAAGCTCGTCGCCTACACCATCCGCTAGACTGGGTTTCAAGTGTCCGGCCGCTGCCGTCCGACGTCAGCGGCCTTTGTGTTTTCTGAATTCTCGTGGAGAGCCGCATGGTTCCCGTTATTGCCCTGGTGGGTCGCCCGAACGTCGGCAAGTCCACTCTGTTCAACCGCCTGACCAAGTCGCGCGACGCCATCGTGGCGGAGTACGCAGGCCTGACTCGCGATCGCCAGTACGGCGAGGCGCGCTGGCAGGGCCGCACCTATATCGTCATCGATACCGGAGGCATCTCCGGCGATGAGGAAGGCATTGATGCGAAAATGGCCGAGCAATCGTTGCAGGCCATCGAGGAGGCGGATGCCGTCCTGTTCCTGGTCGATTCGCGCGCCGGCATGACCGCCGCCGACCAGATGATCGCCGAGCACCTGCGCAAGCGGAACAAGCGCAGCTTCCTGATCGCCAACAAGGTCGACACCATCGATCCCGATCTCGCTCGCGCCGAGTTCAGCCCGCTGGGCCTGGGCGATGCGCTGCCGATCGCCGCCGCCCACGGTCGCGGCATCAACCATATGCTGCAGGAAGCCCTGGGGATCTTCCCCAAGGACAACGCGGAGGAAGAGGGCGAGGGCGAGCCGGCGAGCGAAGAGGTCGCCGAAGGCGAGGAACCGACCCGGATTCCCGGTCCCAGCGAGAAGGACGGGATCAAGATTGCCATCATCGGCCGGCCCAACGTGGGCAAGTCGACCCTGGTCAACCGCATGCTCGGCGAAGAGCGGGTGATCGTCTACGACCAGGCCGGCACCACCCGCGACAGCATCTACATCCCGTTCGAGCGCAACGAGGAGAAGTACACCCTGATCGACACCGCTGGCGTGCGGCGTCGCGGCAAGATCTTCGAGGCGGTGGAAAAGTTCTCGGTGGTGAAGACCCTCCAGGCGATCCAGGACGCCAACGTGGTGATCTTCGTCATGGACGCCCGCGAAGGGGTGGTCGAGCACGACCTCAACCTGCTCGGCTTCGTCCTCGAGACCGGCCGTGCCCTGGTCATCGCCCTGAACAAGTGGGATGGCATGGAGGCGGCCGAGCGTGACTACGTGAAGACCGAACTGGAGCGGCGCCTGCTGTTCGTCGACTTCGCCGACATCCATTTCATTTCGGCCCTGCATGGCACCGGCGTCGGCCATCTCTACAAGTCGGTCCAGGAGTCCTTCCGTTCGGCGGTGACCCGCTGGCCGACCAGCCGCCTGACCAGCATCCTCGAGGACGCCGTGCAGGTGCACCAGCCGCCGATGGTCAACGGTCGCCGGATCAAGCTGCGCTACGCCCACCTGGGCGGCGCCAATCCGCCGCTGATCGTGATCCACGGCAACCAGGTGGACGCGGTGCCGAAGGCCTATACCCGCTACCTGGAGAAGACCTACCGGCGGGTATTGAAGCTGGTCGGTACGCCGATCCGCATCGAGTACAAGGGCGGCGAGAACCCCTACGAGGGCAAGAAGAACTCGCTCACCGCGCGCCAGGTCAACAAGAAGCGCCGGCTGATGTCGCACCACAAGAAAGCCGAGAAGAAGAAGAAGGACAAGCGCCGCTGAGGGTGGCGTTTCCTTCGTCGAAAGGCCCGGCAGGGATCCCTGTCGGGCCTTTTTCATTGGCCGCGGCTGTAGCCCGCGGGACGAACCAGGCTGCCGGCGTTGACCGCCGATTCCCTGTCGTGGCGACGAATGATCGCGAGGTGGTTATTCGTCCTGCGCCATCGCCTGGCGCATATTCCCCTCTGACCTGAAGCGGTCACGGTTTTTTCTAAGGCGTGCCCCTGCAGCGTCGCTCCCGGATCGGCTATCCTGCCCTGCCACCCGTCTGGCCGGGCTGTCGTCCGGCGAGTCTCTGCAGGAAGTCCCGATGATTCAGAGCAAGCTGCCGAATGTCGGCACCACCATCTTCACCCGCATGTCGCAACTGGCCGCCGAGTGTGGCGCGATCAACCTCTCCCAGGGCTTTCCCGATTTCGACGGCCCGCCGGAGTTGCGCGAGGCGGTAGGTAGGCATATCGCCGCCGGGCACAACCAGTACGCGCCGATGACCGGCTTGCCGGCCCTGCGCGAGCAGGTGGCGAAGAAGATCGAGCAGTTCTATGGACGCCGGGTGAGCGCCGACAGCGAGGTGACCATCACGCCGGGGGCGACCGAGGCGATCTTCAGCGCGATCCAGGCGCTGGTCCATCCGGGCGACGAAGTGGTGGTGCTCGACCCGTCCTACGACAGCTACGAACCCTCCGTGCAACTCGCCGGCGGGCGTTGCGTGCACGTGCCGCTGGCGCTGCCGGACTTCTTCATCGACTGGCAGCGCATGGCCGAGGCCATCGGGCCGCGTACCCGGCTGGTCATCATCAATACCCCGCACAATCCCAGCGGCGCGCTGATCAGCCGCGAGGAACTGGACCGCCTGGCCGCGCTGATCCGCGACCGGGATATCTATCTGATCAGCGACGAGGTCTACGAGCACCTGGTGTTCGACGGTGTCGCCCATACCAGCGTGCTGTCCCACGACGAGTTGTATCCGCGTTCCTTCGTGGTCAGTTCGTTCGGCAAGACCTACCACGTCACCGGCTGGAAGACCGGCTACGTGGTCGCGCCGCCGGCGCTCAGCGCGGAGCTGCGCAAGGTTCACCAGTACGTCAACTTCTGTGGCGTCACGCCGCTGCAATGGGCATTGGCGGACTACATGGCCGGCCATCCGGAGCACTTGCGGCAATTGCCCGGCTTCTACCAGGCCAAGCGCGACCTGTTCTGCGACCTGCTGCTGGACTCTCGCTTCCGTTTTACCCGTGCGCCGGGCACCTACTTCCAGTGCGTGGACTATTCGGCCATCCGTCCGGACCTGGACGACGTGGCCATGGCCGAGTGGCTGACCCGCGAACACGGAGTGGCGGCGATCCCGGTTTCGGTGTTTTATGAAAAGGCTCCGGACGCCATGCGGCTGGTCCGGTTCTGTTACGCCAAACGCGAGGAGACGCTGCGTCAGGCAGCGGAAAAGCTATGCGCGATCTGACGGTTCTGCCGGACCTGGACATCGCCCTGGTCCAATCCTCCCTGGTCTGGCACGACGCCCAGGCCAACCGCGAGCATTTCGCCGCCCTGCTGGAGAGTGCCGCCGGCGCCGATCTGGTGGTCCTCCCGGAGATGTTCACCACGGGTTTCAGCATGGCTTCGGCCGAGCAGGCCGAGCCCGAACTGGGGCCGACCCATGCCTGGCTGCTGGAGCAGGCCCGGCGCCTTGGCGCGGTGGTCACCGGCAGCCTGATCGTCCAGCTCGCCGACGGCAGCCATCGCAACCGCCTGCTCTGGGCGCGTCCGGACGGCGAGATGCTGCACTACGACAAGCGCCATCTGTTCCGCATGGCCGGCGAACACGAGCATTACAGTCCCGGCGAACGCCAGGAACTGTTCGAACTCAAGGGCTGGCGGGTGCGCCCGCTGATCTGCTACGACCTGCGTTTCCCGGTGTGGAGCCGCGACCCGCACGACACCGACCTGTTGCTCTACACCGCCAACTGGCCCGCGCCTCGTCGACAGCACTGGAACCGCCTGCTGCCGGCGCGGGCGATCGAGAACCTTTGCTACGTGGTGGCGGTGAACCGTATCGGCGAAGACGGCAACGCCTTGCGCTACGCTGGGGATAGCCAGGTCCTGGACTTCCAGGGCGACAGCCTGTTCAACGCGGCGGACGCCGACGGCGTGTTCCGCGTCCGGCTGGACGCGGCGGCACTGGCGGCCTATCGCCAGCGTTTCCCGGCCTACATGGACGCGGATCGCTTCGAAATCCATCCTTGAGTGCCGGAACGTCCGCTTCCGGTCGATGTCCGAGGCCATGACCCGGCGCTCCGCATGATGGCGCAGTGCCGGGAATGGAGTTACCCGTATCCCGCGGCGCCGCGCCGTGGGCATCAGATCAGGAGGAAGACCAATGGGACTGCTCGATTCGATTCTCGGTTCGGCGCTGGGTGGCTCTGAAGGACAGGGAGGTGCTCGCGATCCGAAAGTGGCCCTGTTGATCGGGCTGGTGACCATGCTGATGTCGCGCCAGGGCGGTGCGGCACAGGGCGGTGGCGATGGCGGTGGTCTGCTCGGTTCGCTGGGCAGCATCCTTGGTGGTGCCGGCGGCGGGGCCGCGAGCGGCGGGCTGGGTGGCGTCCTCGGCGATCTGCTCGGTGGCGCCGCGGGCGGTGCCGGGCAGGCGGCGCCGGGCGTGGAGGCCGGCTCACTGGGCGGACTCGGCGGGTTGTTCCAGATGCTCCAGAACGCAGGCCTGGGCGATGCCCTGAATTCCTGGATCGGCGGTGGGCCGAACCAGTCGGTGTCGGCGGCGGACATTTCCCGGGTCTTCGGCGACGGTCAATTGCAGCAACTGGCGGACTCCGCCGGAGTCAGCCAGGGCGAGGCGGCCGAACACCTGAGCAGCCTGCTGCCGGAACTGGTCAACAAGCTGACGCCGGACGGCCAGGCGCCGCAGGGCGACCTGGACATCGGTTCGCTGCTGGCGCGCTTCAGCTAAGGCTTTCCCGTCGATGCGGAGCGGATAGCCGCGATACGGTTATCCGCTCCACTCAACGGGGCGAGGCCGCCCTCGACGGCAGGTCGGTCAATAGGCGCTGGCGCTGTCCAGGCGGTGGATCGCCTGTTCGTCGAGCTTCAGGTGGGTGGCGGCGATCAGGTCGTCGAGCTGTTCCAGGCTGGTGGCGCTGGCGATCGGCGCGGTCACCGTCGGACGAGCGATGAGCCAGGCCAGGGCGACCTGGGTCGGGTTGGCGTTGTACTGCTCGGCCACTTCGTCGAGCGCCGCGAGGATGGCCACGCCGCGCTCGTTGAGATAACCCTTCACCTTCTCTCCCCGGGCTCGCCCGGCGGTGTCGGCCTGGTTGCGGTACTTGCCGCTGAGGAAGCCGCTGGCCAGCGAGTAGTAGCTGATCACCCCGATACCGAGTTCTTCCACCGTCGGCTCCAGGTTGGTCTCGTAGTCGGCGCGATCGTACAGGTTGTATTCGGGTTGCAGGCTCTGGTAGCTCGGCAGGTTAAGCCGGGCGCTGACCTGGCGCGCTTCGAGGAGGCGCCGGGCGTCGTAGTTGGAGGCGCCGATGACCCGTACCTTGCCTTTCTTGATCAGTTCGCCATAGGTGGAAAGGGTTTCCTCCAGGTCGGTGTGGGGATCGTCGGTGTGCGACTGGTAGAGGTCCAGGTAGTCGGTCTGCAGGCGTCGTAGCGAGCGCTCCAGGGCCTGCTCGATATAGGCGGCGGATAGGCCTTTGTGGCCATTGCCCATGTCCATCCCGACCTTGCTGGCGATCACCATGCGGTCGCGTTTGCCGGTGCGTTTCAGCCACTTGCCGATGAGGGTTTCCGACTCGCCGCCCTGGTGCCCGGGAACCCAGCGCGAATAGACGTCGGCGGTGTCGATGCAGTTCAGGCCGGCGTCGAGCAGGGCGTCCAGCAGCCTGAAGGAGGTGCTTTCGTCGGCAGTCCAGCCGAAGACGTTGCCGCCGAATACCAGTGCCGGTATCTCCAGGCCGGAGTTGCCGAGTTTGCGTGTGGTCATGCGTCATCCCTCCTGAGTGCGGTCCTGTGTGGGCGCTTTCGTTCGCACGTCTTGCTGTGACTCCCGGCGGGCGCGGAATGTTCAGCCGGCGCGCAGCGTCCTATAGACTCTGCCGGTTGCCGGGATTTTCCAATGCCGGCCCTGGTAAAGCTTCAGTAAATATCCGCAGGGAGCACACGCATGAACAGCGACACCGAGAATCCGTTCCGCCCACCGGAGGCCCGCCTGGACGAGCCTGAAGCCACCCATGGCGAGCCGCTGTACAGGCTTTCCGCGATCGGTCTGGGTACCTTCATCGGCACGCCCCTGGCCGGTGCCTTCCTCGCGGCGGTGAATCTCCGTCGCCTGGGACGGGCGCAGGAAGTCGGGAAAACCTGGCTGGTCGGCCTCTGCCTGTTTGTCCTGCTGCCAGTTCTGGGCGCGATACTGCCGGAGAACATCCCCTCGATCGGCTTCACGGTGGCGCAGATATTCGGCATGGTCTACTACGCCAAATCAGCCTTCGGTCCGGCCCTGGACAGCCACAAGGCAGCGGGCGGAGCGTTCATTTCCAACTGGCGGGCGGCGGGGATCGGCCTGCTGTTCATGTTGGTGGTCCTGTCGGTAGCGATCCCGGTGGTGATGCTGATGGTGTGAGGGGCAGCCCGCGCTTTGCCTTATCATGAGTTCTTTATCCGCGATGACTGGCCATGACTACACAACGCTACCTGCTCGATGAACTGGAAACCGCCGACATGCTCGAGATCGACGGTCTGCACGCCTGGCGCTTCGAACTCAACGAGAACCTGCTGGACCAGGCGGACCTGGCGGCGGAAGCCGACCAGCCGTTCGCCAGCGAAGACTGGGTGCTGGCGGTGGAAAGCCTGGATAGACGCACCCGTCGCGAGTGGCGTTTTTCCTACAACGCGGTGATGGAAGCCGAGCCCCAGGCCGATGGCGAGTCCTGGCGCCTGACCACAGGGGAGGGGGCGTACCAGCTCCGTTGCCTGGGAGCGGTCAGCGCCAGCGGCGAGGATGAGTGAAGCGACTCAGCTGAAAGATCCCATGAAAAAAGGGAGCCGCCTGGCTCCCTTTTTCCCTTCCGTGCCGGTCAGGCCGCCTTGGCCTCGGCCTGGGTCACCGCGCGGTTCAGCGCGCTGAACAGGGCGCGGAAGCTGGCGGTGGTAATGTTCTCGTCGATGCCGATGCCGTGCAGCGGGCGCTGGCCCTCCAGGCGGATCTCGATATAGGCCGCGGCCTTGGCATTGGCGCCGGCGCCGATGGCGTGCTCATGGTAGTCCATGATTTCCGCCTTGACCGGCAGGGCGGCCACCAAGGCTTCCAGCGGTCCCTTGCCGATCCCGCGCCAGTGCTGCTTCTCGCCGTCGAAGGAGACTTCCAGGTCGACGGCGCTGGTGCCGTTCTCTTCCTGCAGGCGATGGCTGGCGAGGACGTAGGGCGAGGTCGCCTTGAGGTATTCGTTTTCCAGCAGCGAGTAGATCTGTTGTGCGGTCATTTCCAGGCCGAGACGGTCGGTCTCGCCTTGCACTACCTGGCTGAACTCGATCTGCATGCGCCGCGGCAGGCTGATGCCGTACTCCTGTTCGAGCAGGAAGGTGATGCCGCCCTTGCCGGACTGGCTGTTGACCCGGATCACCGCTTCGTAGTCGCGGCCGATGTCGGCCGGATCGATCGGCAGGTACGGCACTTCCCAGATCGCGTCTTCCTTCTGCTGGGCGAAGCCCTTGCGAATGGCATCCTGGTGCGAGCCGGAGAAAGCGGTATGGACCAGGTCGCCGACATATGGATGGCGCGGGTGGACCGGCAACTGGTTGCACTCTTCGACCACCTTGCGCACCGCGTCGATGTCGGAGAAGTCCAGTTGCGGATGCAGGCCCTGGGTGTACATGTTCAAGGCCAGGGTCACCAGGTCGACGTTGCCGGTGCGCTCGCCGTTGCCGAACAGGCAACCTTCGACGCGGTCGGCGCCGGCCATCAGGCCCAGCTCGGTGGCGGCCACGCCGGTGCCACGGTCGTTGTGGGTGTGCAGGCTGATGATCACGCTGTCACGCTTGTCGACGTGGCGGCCGAACCATTCGATCTGGTCGGCGTAGACGTTCGGCGTGGCGCACTCCACGGTGGCCGGCAGGTTGAGGATGATCTTGTTGTCCGGGGTCGGTTGCCAGACGTCGATCACCGCGTTGCAGACCTCCACCGAGAACTCCAGCTCGGTAGAGCTGAAGATTTCCGGCGAGTACTGGAACGACCACTGGGTATCCGGTTGCTCGGCGGCCAGCTTCTTGATCAGTTTCGCGGCGTTGGTGGCGATGTCCACGACGCCCTGCTTGTCCTGGTTGAAGACGATGCGGCGGAACGACGGGGCGGTGGCGTTGTAGACGTGGACGATGGCCTTCTTCGCCCCGCGCAGGGATTCGAAGGTGCGGGTGATCAGGTCTTCGCGGGCCTGGGTCAGCACCTGGATGGTGACGTCGTCCGGGATGTGGTTGCCTTCGATCAACTCGCGGACGAAGTTGAAGTCGGTATCGGAAGCCGACGGGAAGGCCACTTCGATCTGCTTCAGGCCGACCTGCACCAGGGTCTTGAAGAATCGCATCTTCTTCGCCGCGTCCATCGGTTCGATCAGCGACTGGTTGCCGTCGCGCAGGTCGGAACTGCACCAGATCGGCACCTCGGTGATGGTCTTCGACGGCCAGGTGCGGTCGGGCAGATTGATGGCCGGGAATGGGCGGTATTTCTGCGAAGGGTCTTTCAACATGCTCATGGGGCTAATCCTTTGGAGTCGGTTCCTGGGCCGGCGGGGCCAGGCGAACGCAGTGACGAGATGAAGAGAAGCGTCGCTCAGCCACGCAGTCGCGGGCTGACCAGGCACAGGCAGGCGTGTTGGCGGAGCAGGATGAGGGTGTGTGGTGTTTTCATGCGTACCACACTAGTGAGACTGCATTTGAATGGCAAGCATTAAAGGAAAATTAGTAGAATTTCCCATTTGTGCGGCTTTTGTGGGTTTTTATTCTTTCTCTGCGGTGAAAGCTTGTCCTCGATTGCGCCGCCGGCACGCTCTCCGCAACGGAAAATTCTGCGGCCCCATGCCGCAGAAGAGCCAGCCGCCCTTGTGCGATCATTTCGTTCCCCGTGCCTGGGGCGTATAACGACAGGCGCATTCTTCTTTTCGGCATGACCCGGCGCGAGCGGCCATCCGGCCCGCTACGCGGTGGTCTTCATTCAAGACGGCGGGAGTCGCAGGTGGCGACCACTCTGAAACGACAAGGCATCGGTGCATGGCTGGCTCTGTTCGCCATGCTGATGATCTTCGTCGGGCCGCTGATCTCCCAGTCGATGCCGATGGACCACCCGATGCCGATGGGCGTGGGGATGGGCCACGAAGGCATGTCCCACGAGAACATGGACCATGGCGACATGGCCCATGCCGGCTGTTCCGATGCCCAGCGCTCCGTCGTCCATGCCGGCATGCCGGGGATGGGCGGCGAGGAAGGCAATCGCCTGGCCAGCGACGTGCTCTGGGAGAAGTGCGGTTATTGCAGCCTGTTGTTCCACAGCCCGCCGCTCACCGAAGACGCCTGCCTGGCGCTGTTCTCCGTTCCCTTCGCGACGGCGCCCGCCGTCGCTTTCCTGAACGAGGCGTTCGTCGCCTCGCCGGTGTTTCCCGGCGCCCGTACCCGTGCGCCGCCGTTCCTGATCGCCTGACCTCTTTCAATCCGATAGCCGCCGCTTCCTGGGGGCACCGGCGCGTCTTCGCCGCGCCGGTGACGCGAGCCTGGCCGCGTGCCTGCTCGCCGTGGGGGCGGGGCGGAAGTCACATAGATCATGGAAAAACGTATGTCTACTCAACAACGAGCGGCCGGCAACGCCTGCCCGACCGCCGCTTTCAGCTTCGACCCTGCCCGTCTCGCACAACGCCGCCGCTGGGCGGGAGCCTTCGCCGCACTGTGCGGCCTGGCCCTGTCTCCGTCGGCGCTCCTGGCCGAGGAACACTCACAGCACCAGGATCACGCCGTGGAGCTGGCGCCGAGCGTGGTCACCGGAGTCGCCCAGAGTTCGCCGCTGACCATCGTCACCAATCCCAAGGAGCCGCGCCAACCGGTGCCGGCCAGCGATGGGGCCGACTACCTGAAGACCATTCCCGGCTTCGCGGTGATCCGCAACGGCGGCAGCAACGGCGACCCGGTGCTGCGCGGGATGTTCGGTTCGCGCCTGAACATCCTCACCAACGGCGGCATGATGCTCGGTGCCTGTCCGAACCGGATGGACGCGCCGACCTCCTACATCTCGCCGGAAACCTACGACAAGCTCACCGTGATCAAGGGCCCGCAGACGGTGCTCTGGGGGCCGGGCGCGTCGGCCGGGACGATCCTCTTCGAGCGTGAGCCGGAGCGCTTCGGCGAACTCGGCTCGCGGGTCAACGCCAGCCTGCTGGCCGGCTCCAACGGCCGCTTCGACAAGGTGCTGGACGCCGCCGCCGGCAACCGGCTCGGCTACCTGCGCTTCACCGGCAACCACGCGCAGTCCGACGATTACGAGGACGGCGCCGGGAATACCGTGCCGTCGCGCTGGAAGAAGTGGAACGGCGACGTCGCGGTCGGCTGGACCCCCGACGAGGACACCCTGATCGAACTCACCGCCGGCAAGGGCGACGGCGAGGCACGTTACGCCGGGCGCGGCATGGACGGCTCGCAGTTCAAGCGCGAGAGCCTGGGCCTGCGCTTCGTCAAATCGAACGTCAGCGATGTGCTGGAGAAGGTCGAGGCACAGGTCTACTACAACTACGCCGACCACATCATGGACAACTTCCGCCTGCGCACTCCCGACCCATCCAGCATGATGCCCATGCCGATGGCGTCCCAGGTGGACCGACGCACCCTCGGCGGTCGCCTGGCGGCCACCTGGCGCTGGGACGACTTCAAGCTGGTCACCGGGGTCGACGCCATGCGCAACGAGCACCGCGCGCGCGGCTCCAAGTACGACATGATGACCGACTACTACACCGACGCCGACCAGTTCCCCTGGAGCAAGGACGCGGTGTTCCACAACTACGGGGCCTTCGGCGAACTGACCTGGTTCGCCGCCGAGCGCGACCGGCTGATCGGCGGGTTGCGCCTGGACCGCGCCTCGGTCAAGGACTACCGGCAGACCCTGAAGTCCGGGCACATGGGCCACGCCATGGCCAACCCGACGGCCAACGACACCCGCGCCGATACCTTGCCCAGCGGCTTCGTGCGCTACGAGCATGACCTTGCCGACTCGCCGACCACCCTCTACGCCGGCCTTGGCCATGCCGAGCGCTTCCCCGACTACTGGGAGCTGTTCTCGCCCAAGCGCGGGCCGAACGGGTCGGTCAACGCCTTCGACAAGATCAAGCCGGAAAAGACCACCCAGCTCGACTTCGGCCTCCAGTACAACGGCGACAAGCTGCAGGCCTGGGCCTCCGGCTACGTCGGGGTGGTCCAGGACTTCATCCTGTTCAGCTATCGCGAGGGCATGATGGGCTCCTCGACCCAGGCGACCAACGTCGACGCGCGGATCATGGGCGGCGAGCTGGGCGCTTCCTACCAGCTCACCGGCAACTGGAAGACCGACGCCAGCCTGGCCTATGCCTGGGGCAAGAACAGCTCGGACGACCGCGCGCTGCCGCAGATCCCGCCGCTGGAAGCGCGCTTCGGCCTGACCTACGAGGAAGGCGACTGGAGTGCCGGCAGCCTGTGGCGGGTGGTCGCGCCGCAGAATCGTATCGCCAGGGACCAGGGCAACGTGGTCGGCAAGGACTTCGACAAGAGCGCCGGCTTCGGCGTCTTCTCGCTCAACGGCGCCTACCGGGTGACTCGCAACGTCAAGCTGAGCGCCGGTGTCGATAACCTGTTCGACAAGGATTACACCGAGCACCTGAACAAGGCCGGCGACGCCGGCTTCGGTTTCTCCGCCAACGAAACGGTTCCAGAGCCGGGCCGGACCTTCTGGACCAAGGTCGACTTCAGCTTCTGAACCTTCAACGAGGCCCCGTCCAGCGGGGCCCGCCTTGCCTACGTGCGCTCCGATGAGGTGATCCATGCAATCGAACGAAAAGAACGGCCGTGACTTCTACGCGCTGGCCTGGCGCTGGCATTTCTACGCCGGCCTGTTCGTCGCGCCCTTCATGATCCTGCTGGCGCTGACCGGAATCGTCTACCTGTTCAAGCCGCAACTGGATGCGCTGCTCTATCCGCAACTGCTGCGGGTCGAGGCCGGTGCGCAGATGCGCAGCGCCGACCAGTTGCTCGCCGGGGTGCGCCAGGCGCACCCGCAGGCCGCCGTCAGCCAGTACCTGCCGCCGAGCGAGGCGGGGCGCAGCGCGCAATTCGTGATTGGCGAAGAGGGCAGGCAATGGAACCTCTTCGTCGATCCCTACAGCGGACGCGAACTCGGCCGCCAGGATGCGCAACTGAATCTCCAGGCGGTGGCCCGGGCACTGCATGGCGAGCTGATGGTCGGGACCGTCGGCGACCGGCTGATCGAGCTGGCCGCCGGCTGGGGCATCGTCCTGGTGGTCTCCGGTCTCTATCTGTGGTGGCCGCGCGGGCGGGCGGCGAGCGCGCTGTTCTGGCCGCGCCTGCACCTGCGCGGACGACCGCTGTGGCGCGATTTACATGTGGTCGCCGGGTTCTGGGGCAGCCTGCTGTTGCTGTTCATGCTGCTCAGCGGGATGACCTGGACCGGCTACTGGGGCAAGCAGTTCGCCGATGTCTGGAACCGTTTCCCGGCGGCGATGTGGAACGATGTGCCGACCTCCGACATGCAGGCCGGTAGCCTCAACAGCGCGTCGCGCCAGCAGGTGCCCTGGCCGCTGGAGAACACTCCGCTGCCGCGCTCGCAGCCGCCGGCGGCCGACGCCCATGCCGAGCATCGCGGGCATTCCGCCCAGGCCGGGCACGCGATGCCGATGGACATGCCGATGCCGGCGGGCATCCCTCTGCAAAGGGTGGTGGATATCGCCCGCGAGCGCGGCGTGGCGGCGGGCTACGGGATCGCCCTGCCGAGCGGGATGGAGGGGGTCTACACGATTTCCGTGTTCCCCGACGATCCGCGCCACGACGCCACCCTGCACATCGACCAGTACAGCGGCAAGGTTCTCGCCGACGTGCGTTGGCAGGACTACAACGCGGTGGCGAGGAGCGTGCAGATGGGCGTCGTGCTGCACGAAGGCAAGCTCTTCGGCCTCGGCAACCAGTTGCTGATGCTCGCGGTCTGCCTGGCGATCCTGCTCAGCTCGGCGAGCGGCCTGTGGATCTGGTGGAAGCGCAAGCCGGCCGGACGCCTTGGCGTGCCGCCGCTGCGCCACGAGCTGCCGCGCTGGAAGAGCGGCATCGCCATCATGCTGGCGCTGGGCGTGGCCTTCCCGTTGGTGGGGGCCTCGCTCCTGCTGGTCTGGGCGCTGGACTGGCTGGTGCTGTCGCGGCTGCCGGCGGTTCGCCGGGTCCTGGCTTGAGACCTGCTGCCCGGCGCTCAGTCGAGGTCGAGCTGGCGGGTCTTCCAGAGTGCCGCCAGCAACAGCACGCAGAGCAGCGCCTCGGCGCCGAGCCAGAGGAAGGTGGTTAGCGCCGGCGAGGCGTCGATCAGCACACCGTAGAGACGCGCCGCGCCGCCGCTGGCGATCACCGCCAGGGCGGCGAGCAGGCCGAGCACCAGGTAGCGGGGGCGCAGGGCGGCATAGCCGAGCAGCAGGCCGATGCCGAAGCTGGTGCCGCCGTAGCTGGCGCGCAGGTCGGTGAGGGCGGCGGGGGTGAGCGGTTCGCCGCTGGTGAGCAGGGAGGCGAGCGGGCCGGGGAAGAAGACGAAGCCCAGGCCGAGGACCACGAACAGTGCCGAGCACAGCCAGAGCAGGCGAAGCGGGTGAGTCATGCGGTGTCTCCCTTGGTCATGAAAGGGGCGCATCGACGCGCCCCCTGTTCCTTCTGACCTCAGCCGGTGCCGCGTTGCTCACTTCTCAGGGCTGGAAGGCACCGATGAAGATCGCCGGGTCGACTCGCGCGTCGTTCAGGCTGACGTTCCAGTGCATGTGCGGTCCGGTGGCCCTGCCGGTGGCGCCGACCTTGCCGAGTACACCGCCGCGCGGCACCTGCTGGCCGAGCTTCACGTCGATCTTCGACAGGTGGCAGAACATGCTGATGAAGCCCTGGCCATGGTCGACGAACACCGTCTTGCCATTGAAGAAGTAGTCGCCGATGAGGATCACCTTGCCGGCCGCCGGCGCCTTGATCGGCGTACCGGCCGGTACCGCGAAGTCTAGACCGGAATGCGGGTTGCGCTCTTCGCCGTTGAAGAAGCGGCGCAGGCCGAAGGGGCTGGAGAGCGGACCGTCGACCGGCTTGTCGAGCATCAGGTTGCTGGGCAGGCCGGGACTGAAGCGGCGGTAGGCGGCGGTCTGCTCGGCGAGTTCGCGTTCGATGCGCTTGAGGTCTTCCGGCAGCGGATTGACCTGGCGCTTGTTCTTCAGGGTGATGCGCTGCTCGCGGTAGTGCTTGCTGCCGACGCTGAAGCGTTCCTCGTGGTTGCCGATCGCCGCTCGCACTTCCAGCTTCTGCGGGCCGGGCTTGGTGCTCAGCGGGATGCCGACCACGGCGATCCAGCGGCGGCCTTCCTCGCGCACCACCAGCACCGGCTTGCCCTGGTAGAAGGCCCGCGGCGGCGGGCCTTCCTCGCCGAGGTCGACCACCGCCACCCCGCCGGGCACCGGCTTGTTCAGCAGGCGCATGATGAAGCTGTCGGCCTGGGCGGGCAGGGCGCAGAAAGCGGCGAGCAACAGCGTGGAAACGAAGGCTAGGGTGCGGGGCATCGGCTTCTCGACTCGTCGGGCGTCAAAGCCGTCTATGCTGGCGGAAGAGCGCGGCGGGGGAAAGCCCGCAAGGGTTGCAAGCGTTTTCACCTGCGGCACTCTGTCGCGCCCGGCATTTTTACTTTTGCCCCGCGCTCAGGCATAAAGGGCCCATTCTCCGGAGAACCGACGATGCCCCTGTCACGGCACCCCGTGGCCTGGCTGGCCAGCCTGGCCGTGCTGATGAACCTGTTCGTGGTGCCGCTTTCGCAGGCGCTGACGACGCAGGAGCGCGCCTCGTTGCTGCTCGGTGGCTTCTGCAGCACCTCGTCCGATTCGCTGCTGCGCCTGAAGCTGGGTGCCGCGCTCAAGGACATCGATCTTCCCGACGACCACGAAAGCCTGGCCCCGCACCTCTGCTGCTGCGCCGGCGCCGCCGGCACGCCCGGACTGGTCGCCTCCTGGCCGGCATTGCCGCTGGCGCCGCTGGCCAGCCCTGCCCGTAACGCCTTCTCCGCCACCGACCTGCCTCCCCTGCGCTATTGGCGCCTCGCCAATCCGCGCGCCTCTCCTGTCGCCTGACTCCTCCCCCGCGCCTTCGACAACCTGGACCTTCGGGTCGGGGCAGGTCGCGGCGCAATACCCTAGCTTCCCCCATGGAATCGCCGGTCCGACGGAAAAAGACCGGTCATACGCTACTGGAGAGTCACCATGCGCACATCCTTCTTCGCTGCCGCGGCCCTGCTGGCCGTTTCCGCTTTCGCCCAGGCCCACGAGTACAGCGCCGGCCAACTGCACATCGAGCATCCCTGGGCGCTGGCCCTGCCGCCGACCTCGCCGAACGGCGCGGCCTACTTCGTGGTGCAGAACCATGGCAAGGAAAACGACACCCTGCTTGGCGCCGACACGCCGCGCGCGGCTTCCGCCGAGGTGCACGAGCATGTGCACAAGAACGGCATGATGAGCATGCAGAAAGTCGACAGCGTCGACGTCGCACCAGGCAAGGACCTGCGCTTCGCTCCCGGCGGCTACCACCTGATGCTGATGGGCCTGAAGCAGCCACTGGTGGCCGGCGAGCGCTTCCCGCTGACGCTGCATTTCCGCAAGGCCGGCGACGTGCCGGTGGAAATCGTCGTCGAGTCCAAGGCGCCGGCCGAACAGGGCGGGCACGAGCAGCACGGCCACTGAGCGCCGTGTCGAGCAGGGGCGCCCGGCGCCCCGCCTTTGCGTGCGAGGTTCAGAGCATGAACAGCAACAGATATCCCTTGCCGGCGCAGACCGGCCTGGTGGTGGCTCCCGGCCTGCCGCCGAAGAACTCCACCCTGCGTCCGGACCAGCTCAACAAGCGCCTGAGCAGCGCCTGGCACCATCTCTACGACCTTTGCCCGGAACTGCTGAAGATCGATCCGCCGGATGGCCTGACCATCCTCCGTGGTTTCCTGCAATGGGCGGCCGAGCAGAAGGCCGCCTGGAACTGGGCGATGCACCTGCGCCTGTACTGCTGGCTGTTGCAGTCGCCGTTCGGCGCCAAGGTGACCGACGAGCATCTGGAGGTGCTGATGGACGCCTCCGCCGCGCGCTGGACGGTGGACGACACCAGCGCCAACCGCGGCATCCTCCTGGCCAGCCAGGGCGGTGCGCACATCACCCAGGACTGGAAGGCGCCGCAGGCCGGCGCCGGCACGCGTGTGCCGCTGGAGCGCCTGGACCTGCCGGCGCCGAACTGGACATTCGCCTATTGCGCGGTGCCCGACCCGCGGCTGCGCGAGTTCCCGGGCTGGAAGCCGTTGCCGGCGCGCGGCTCGCTGGTCGGCTGAGCGCTCGCCGCCCCGCGTGGGGGGGCGGCGCCGTTTCAGCGGTTGGCCAGGGCTCGCTGGTTGGAGTCGTAGATGTTGTCGCGTTCCGGAACGTGCCGGCCGGCGAGGCTTTCCAGCCACTCCTCGGTGCTGAGCACGGCGGCGAAGGAGGACTGCAGGACGATGCCGAAGATCCGGTGGATCTCTTCCGCGCTGGCCTGGCCGGCGCGGTTGCGGTAGGGCACCGAGCCGCTGGCGTCGTGCAGGTATTCCACCTGCCAGCCTTCGTGGATCGCCTGGCGGATGGTCGAGTCGTCGCAGTGCTGGGTCATGTAGCCGACCACGGCGAGGGTGTCGATGTCGCGCTCGCGCAGCCAGTCGGCCAGCCCGGTGCCGACGAAGGAACTGGCCAGTTGCTTTTCCACCTTGTGCTGGTAGGGCCGCGAGGCGACCACCTCGTGCAGCTCGGCCTGCCGGCTGCCGCGCGCGAACAACGGCGAGTCCGCCGGCGCCAGGTGCTGCACCACGACGATCGGGATGCCCGCCGCGTAGGCGGCATCCATGGCGGCGCCGATACGTTCCAGCGACGATTGGATGGCGGGAAATTCGATACGCAGGTTGCCGCTGACGTATTCGTTCTGTACGTCGATGACCAGCAAGGCGCGTTTGGGTTGACGTGTGGACATGGCGTTTCCTCCTGAGTGGGTGAGGCGGATTCTGGTCCCGGCGCGGCGTAGCGAGTGAGTGGCCTGAGAGACAACTTTCGCTAGAATCGGGCCAACCCGCTCATACCCACCGAGGTGCGCATGTCCCGCCAGTCCGTGGCCGTGGTGGCCTTCGACCGCATCAGTCCGTTCCACCTGTCGGTGCCCTGCCTGGTGTTCGGCCAGGAGTGCTACGACCCTTGCGCGCAGGCCTTCGACCTGCGTGTCTGCGCCGCCGAGCCGGGCCGGCTGCGAACCACGGTGGGGTTCACCATCGAGGCCGAGGCCGGGCTGGAAGCGCTGGCCGAGGCGCAGACCGTGATCGTGCCGAGTTGGCGCGATCCACACGAGCGTCCGCCACAAGCGCTGCTGGATGCGTTGATCGCGGCCCGTGCACGCGGTGCGCAACTGGTGGGCTTGTGCCTGGGGGCCTTCGTGCTGGCCGAGGCCGGGTTGCTCGACGGTCGCCGCGCCACCACCCACTGGATGTGGGCGGAGGATTTCGCTGGGCGCTTCCCTGCGGTGCGGGTGGAGCCCGACGTGCTGTACATCGAGGACGACGGCCTGCTGACCTCGGCAGGCACCGTCGCCGGCATCGACTGCTGCCTGCACCTGGTCCGCCAGCGGCTCGGTGCGCAGACTACCAATCACCTGGCCCGGCGCCTGGTGGTGGCGCCGCATCGGCAGGGCGGCCAGGCCCAGTTCATCGAGCAGCCGCTGCCGGACAGCGCCCAGGACGGCCGTCTCGGCGAGCTGCTGGTGTGGCTGCGGCAGAACCTCGACCAGGCGCACAGCCTGGACAGCCTGGCACAGCGGGTGCTGATGAGCCGGCGGACCTTCACCCGGCATTTCCGCCAGCTCACCGGCACCACCGTCAACCAGTGGCTGCAGGCCGAACGCCTGGCACTGGCCCAGCGCCTGCTGGAAACCACCGAGCATTCGGTGCAGGCGATCGCCGGGCTGGCCGGCTTCGGTTCGGCGGTGTCGTTGCGCCAGCAGTTCTCCGCCGCGTTCGGCCTGCCGCCGCTGGGCTACCGGCGCGCCTTCGCCTCCTAGTCCGCCAGAGGGCGCTTCTGCAACTGCTGGCGCCAGAGCGCGTCCATCGCCTGCAACTGCACCGGGCCGAACAGCGCCTGCGTCGCGCCGGTGTGCCAGGCCCAGAGCTGGTCGCCGAAATCGTAGTGCCACCATTCGCTGGGCAGGTTGCTGAAACCGGCGTCGAGCATCGCGTGATAGAGCAGGCGACGATGATCGCGGACGCGTCGCTGGCGCGCGTCGGGCTCCGCCAGGCGTTCGAAGTAGGCGGTGTAGGAGGCCGGCACGGCTTCGTCGAAGGCGCTGCCCATGTCCAGCCAGCGGCCCTGGGCGTCGCACAGGGTGACGTCCACCGCGCCGCCGGTGAGATGCGGGCTGGGCGCCTCGCGGCTGCTGCTCGGCGGCGAGACGAACTGGCGGGTGAGCCGTTCCAGCTCGGCTTCGCCGGCCCGTGGGTAGTGCGCGGCCAGGGCGCTGGACAGGCTGTCGTAGAGATACTGCTGCACGGCGAACGGCCGCCAGGCGTCCAGCACCACCAGGCGCACGCCGCCGGGGAGGGCGGCGGCGACCCGCAGGAGACGCTCGAAGACCTCGCCGCGAGCGTGGCACTCCGGGATCGCGTGAGGAATGCCGAGCTTGTGGTAGGCCGGCCAGACGCTGAAGTCACGGCTCAGCCCGAGCGCCTCCAGCGGCGTGCCGGCATCGACGATGGGGATGCCGGCCACGGCGTGCCAGTCGGGCTCCGGGAGAACGGGGATGGCTTGGGTGAAGTCGGTCATGGCGTCAATTGAGCAGGCGTGGCAGCCACAGGGTCAGGGACGGGAACAGGATCAGCAGCGACAGCACCCCCAGGGCCACGAGGATGAACGGCCAGATACCCTTGAACATTTCCAGGATATCGAGGCGGCTGATGGTCGCCACGATGAACAGGCAGGCGCCCATTGGCGGGGTGATCAGGGCGATGGTGATGTTCAGGGTGAAGATCAGCCCCAGGTGCACCGGATCCACGCCGGCGGCCAGCGCCACCGGAGCGACTATCGGCGTCAGCAGCATCAGTACCGAGACTTCTTCCATGAGCATGCCGCAGACGAAGATCACTGCGCTGATGATGAACAGCATCAGGGTCGGCGAGTGGCCGAACGGCTCCAGCAACTGGGCGAACTCGCTGGCGACCTGGGCGTAGTTGAGCAACCAGTTGACCACCGAAGCGGCGGCGATGATCACGTAGATGCTGGCGGTCAGGCGTACCGTCTCGCGCAGCGAGTTCCACAGCCCGACCAGGCTCAGTTGGCGCTGGAGCAGACCGACCAGCGCCACGTAGAGAGCGATCAAGGCGCCCGACTCGGTGGGCGTGACCAGTCCCAGGACGATTCCGGCGACGATGATCACCGGCGCGATCAGCGCGGTCAGGGCGCCGGACAGCGCCGCCAGGATCTCGCCCCAGGCCGGCGCCGCATGGCGCGCCTGCAGCCCGTTGCGGTAGGCGTACACCGCGTTCAGCAGCATGAAGGCGGCGGCCAGCAGCAGGCCGGGAATCACCCCGGCGAGGAACAGCTCGCCCACCGAGGTGTTGGTCAGCGAGGAATAGAGGATCATGAAGATGCTCGGCGGGATGATCGGACCGATCAGCGAGCTGCCCGCGGTCAGCCCGGCGGCGAAGCGCCGCGAGTAGCCTTCCTTTTCCATGGCCGGCACCAGCAGGGTGCTGAGTGCCGAAGCGTCGGCCGCGGCGGACCCGTTGACCCCGGCGAAGAACACCCCGGCGACCACGTTGACGTGGCCGAGGCCGCCGCGGAAGTGGCCGACCAGGGCGTTGGCCAGGCGCATCAGGCGCGGGGTCATGCCGGAATGGTTCATCAGGTTGCCGGCCAGCACGAACAGCGGGATCGCCATCAGCGAGAAGATGTCCATGCCGCCGAAGAAGCGCTGCGGCAGGGTGTTGGCGAACAGCGCCGGGTCGACGAAGAGGAACCCCACCAGCGCGGTGAGCAGCAGGCAGAGGAACAGCGGCAGGCCGAGCAGGAGGTTGACCACGAAGGCTGCGATCATGGCGATGGCCATCATGCCTGCGACCCTCCCTCGACGGTGGTGCTGGCCGGCTGCCGCGGCCAGGGCCCCTGGAGCAACAGCATGAGGGTCAGCAGGCCGAAGCCGAGCGGCAGGCTGAGCAACGGCCAGGTGCGGCTGACGCCCAGGCCGAGGCTGCGGAAGCGCCCGGCGTTCAGCGCGTAGCGGGTGCTGACCCAGGCGGCGAAGGCGAAGAAGGCCAGCGCCAGCAGCCACTGGTAGAGCCTGAGGGCCTGCGCCAGGCGCGGCGGCAGGCGTTGTTCCAGCAGGTTGACGCGCATGTGCCCGCCTTCCATCCATACCGCGCCGAGCGCCAGCATTACTGCGCCGATGATGAGGTAGCGGGCCAGTTCGTCCATCCAGATCGGCGAGCTGCCGAGCAGGTAGCGGGCGAACACGCCGTAGATGAGCAGGACCAGGTCGAGCAGCAACAGCAGCGTGGCGAGGTTCAGCAACGCGGCGCGCATGCCCTTGAGCAATGACGGCATGGGAGGTACTCCGGAAAGTCGGACAGGCGCGCCCGGCCGACGGCAGCGGCCGTCGGGGGGGCAACGCGCGAAGGTCAGGGGGCGGTGGCGAGACCGGCGTCGCGGAAGGCCATCTCGGTCCAGCGCGGCTCGATGTCCTGGGTCTTCAGCCAGGCCAGGTAGGACGGCTGGCCTTTCTCGCGGAAGGCGGCGAGGTCATCGGCGGACGGCTGGATGATCTGCATGCCCTTTTCCTTGAGGAACGCCAGGTCGCGCTCCTGCTGGGCAGCGACCGCCTCGCGGTTCAGCCGGGTGGCTTCGGCGGCGGCGTCGAGCAGGGCCTGGCGCTCCTTTGCCGGGAGGCTGGCGAGCAGATCGCCGTTGGCCACCAGGAACTGGTCGGAGTACTGGATGTTGGCCAGGGTCAGGTACTTCTGCACCTGGTAGAGGCTGCCGAGGATGATGTAGGAGGTCGGGTTCATCTGGCCGTCGGCGACGCCGGTGCGCAGGCCCATGTACAACTCGGTCCAGGGGATCGGCGTGCCGGAGGCGCCGAAGGCTTCGTAGAGCGCCACCTGGCTGGGATCCATGGCGCGGAAGCGCAGGCCCTGGAAGTCCGCCGGGCCGTGGATCGGCTTCTTGCCGTTGGTGAAGTTGAGGAAGCCGCCTTCCTCGACCACCGCCAGCAGCTCGGTGCCGGTGCGCTCGCGGAAGGCCTCGCGGGCGGCCTGCCAGTAGCTGCCGCTGTCGAAGAAGGCGTGGGCCGCGGCGGCGTCCTTGAACATGAAGGGCGTGGCGCTGACGTAGATCTCCGGGAACAGCGGGGCGATCCCGGCGAAGGAGGCGATGTTCAGGCCGGGGCCGGTCATCACCTGTTCCATGCGCTGCTCCTCTTCGCCGAGCATGCTGTTGGGGTAGAGCTTGAACTGCAGTTCGCCGCCGCTCTTTTCCTCGGCCAGGCGCTTGAGGTTGCTGGCGAACAGGTGCACCAGGTTCTTCTCGCTGTCGGCGGCGCCGTTATAGCTCAGGTTGAGGGTGGTGGCGGCCTGGGCGAGGCTGCCGCCCAGGCCCAGGGCGGCGGCCAGCAGTCCGGCGGCGAAGCGGCGGGCGAGGCCGCGGCGCGGATTCGTGTGCATGTTGTTTTCCTTATGGCAGTCCGAACGGTCGAGGGATCGGCGGCACTTCTTGTCGGGGCGCGGGGCCGGGTGCTCGCACGAAAGCGAAGCAACGCTAGCCGTTGTCTCGTTGACTATTCAAGTCCGGACGTGATGCGAAAAAGGCAACGCCTCAGCGCTGCGAGAGCCCGGGCGCGTCGCCGCTGAAGAAGCGCATGCCGCGGCGCAGGTGTTCCAGGCAGGCGATCGCCGCCACGGTCAGCTCGCGGCCCTTGTGGCTGACGATCCGCGCGCGGGCGTCGCGCAGCGCCGGGTGGGCCAGCGGCAGGCAACGGATATGCCCGGCCTCGATCTCGTGGCTGACCGTCAACTCCGGCATGAAGGCCACGCCGATGCCGGACTTGACGAAATTGGTCAGCACCGCCACCGAGTTGGTGCGCAGCTTCGGCCTTAGCTCGATGCGCTCCAGTTGGGCGGCGATCACCGCCAGTTGGCCCATGCCGGTGCTGTTGTGGATCAACGCCAGCGACTCGTTGCGCAGCGCGCGCATCGGCACCGCGCCGCGGTGTCCGGCGAGGGCATGGTTGGCGGGGATGATCAGGTCGAGGGGCTGGCGGGTGTCGACGTGCACGTCCAGTTCGCCGTCCTCGACCGGGGCGTAGACCAGGGCCAGGTCGACGGCGTCTTCCTTGACCAGCGCCACGCCTTCGTTGGCCCCGGCCATGCGGACCTCCAGCTCGATGCCGGGGTAGCGCAGGATGAAACTCTGCAATGGCTGGGAGATCAGGTCGGCGATGAAGCCCTCGCCGACCGCCAGGCGCACCTTGCCCTGGCGCAGCCCCTGCAGGGCCGACAGACGCGACAGCACGCCCTCTTCGTTGGCCCGTTGCTGGCGGTAGTGCGCCACCAGCAGCTCGCCGGCCTCGGTAGGCGCCACGCCTTGCGGGGTGCGTTGCAGGAGGCGCACGCCGAGATGTTCCTCCAGGCTGGCGAGCTGCCGGCTGATGGCCGAGGGGTCGATGTTCAGGTGCTGGGCGGCGCGGCGAAGAGAACCGTGGTGGATCACCTCGTTGAGGTAGGCCAGGGCGCGCTGGCTGAGGCGGATCATCGCGGCTCAGTCCAGCAGCGACAGGGTCACCGGCGTCCGGTGGTTGTCCTCGACCCGCACCTCCAGTTCGCCTTCCGCCAGGCGCGCCTTCAGGCGCTGTCCCGGCTGGGTCTGGCCGGCATCGCGGATCGCCCGGCCACGCTCGTCGAGGAGGATGCTGTAGCCGCGGCCCAGGGTCGCCAGCGGGCTGACCACGTTGAGCGTCTGCGCCAGTCCTTCGAGGCGCTGACGACGATCCTTCAGTACCTCGCGGGCGGCGCGCGGCAGGCGCGCGGCGAGGCTGTCGAGCTTCTGCCGGAGCAGCGCCAGGGTGCGGCCCGGATGCTGTGCGGCGAGACGTGTCTCCAGGCGGACCAGGCGTTCGTGGCGGACCGCCAGCTGGCGCTCGAAGGCACGGCGCAGGCGCATGTCCAGGTCGTCCAGGCGCTGCGCCTGCTGACGCAGGCGTTCGCCGGGATGGCGCAGGCGGCGGGCGACGCCTTCCAGGCGCAGGCGTTCGCGCAGCAACTGGTCGCGCATGCGCAGCACCAGGCGCCGGCGCAGGCCGTCGAGACGCTGCTGCAGGTCGCCGGCGTTGGGCGCCAGCAGTTCGGCGGCGGCCGAAGGCGTCGGCGCGCGCACGTCGGCGACGAAGTCGCTGATCGATACGTCGGTCTCGTGGCCGACCGCGCTGACGATCGGCGTGGCGCAGGCCGCCACGGCGCGCGCCACCGCTTCTTCGTTGAAGCACCAGAGGTCTTCCAGGGAACCGCCGCCACGGGCCAGGATCAGCGCGTCGAAGCCCTGCCGGTCGGCCAGTTGTAGCGCGCGGACGATCTGCGCGACGGCCTCGCGGCCCTGCACTGCGGTGGGCACCAGGGTCAGCTCGACCTGCGGTGCGCGGCGGCGAAACACGCTGATGATGTCGCGGATCACCGCCCCGCTGGGCGAACTGACGATACCGATGCGGCGCGGATGGGCGGGCAGCGGACGCTTGCGTTCGCTGGCGAACAGGCCTTCGCCGGCGAGTTTTTCCTTCAATGCCTCGAAGGCCAGGCGCAGGGCGCCGTCGCCGGCCGGCTCGACGGTATCGGCGATCAACTGGTAGTCGCCGCGTCCCTCGAACAGCGAGATCTTTCCGCGCACCTTTACCGCCAGCCCGTCGCGCAAGGCCTGGCGTACGCGCAGGGCGTTCTGCCGGAACAGCGCGCAGCGGATCTGCGCGTTGCTGTCCTTGAGGGTGAAGTAGACATGTCCGGAGGCCGGCCGGGCGAGGTTGGACAGCTCGCCCTCGACCCATACCTGCGGGAACACGTCTTCCAGCAGCAGGCGGGCGCGCTGGTTCAGTTGGCTGACGGTCAGCACCTCGCGATCGAGGCCGAGCCGTTGGAAGGGATCGTTACGCATGGGCGGCATGATAAGGCGGCGCACCGGGATGTGCGATCAATCCTTGGCTTCGTTCGGCAGATTCTCCAGGAAATATTCGACGAAGCCTTCCACCAGGGGACTATCGTCGCGTCGCCAGGCCAGCGCCACCTCGCTGTATGCCTCGGCCTCGGCCAGAGACATGAAGCGCACGGCGGGCGGTGCGATGGCGCGCATCGAGGCGGGCACCAGGGCGACGCCGAAGCCGGCCTCGATCAGTTGCAACTGGCTGGTCTTGCGCGACAGCGCGCGCGCCGGGCGTGGGTAGAAACCGGCGCCGAGGCAGAGTTCGGCGGCGCGATAGCTGAGGCCGCCGCGTTGCAGGTGGGGAATGGAGACGAAGGTTTCTCCGGCCAGGGCGGCCAGGGCCACGGGGGCTTCACGGCGGGCCAGCGGATGGTCGGCGGCGAGAGCCAGGAGCAACGGCTCGCGGTACAGGGCGCGCAGGTGCAGCCGGGGATGCTGGCGCAGCACCGGCAGGCGCAGCAGGCCAAGGTCCAGGCGTCCTTCGGCGAGATCGGCGAGTTGCTGCTCGGAGGATTGCTGGGTCAGTTCCAGGCGGACGCCGCTCTGCGCCGCGAGGTAGCCGCGCAGCGCCGCTTGCAGGCCGCCCACCAGCGGCACCGAGCTGGAGTGCCCCAGGCGCAGCAGGCCATGGCCGCCTTCGCCGACCTCGCGAGCCAGGCGCCGGGCGGCCTCCAGGTCGCCGAGCAGGCGCTGCGCGCGTGGCAGGAAGGCGCGACCGGCCGGCGTCAGCTCGACCTGGCGCGGACCGCGGCGGAGCAGTGGGGTGCCGATGCTGTCCTCCAGTTCGCGCACCTGCCGGCTGAGCGCCGACTGGGCGACGAACAGGCGTTCGGCGGCACGGCTGAAGCCGCCGGACTCGACGATTTCGACGAAGTAATGGAGTTGCCGCAAAGAGATCATCGGAAGATTACCCATGCCTTTTCGAGATGGCTACAGGGCTCGGATTGTATTGGCTGGCGCGCCGTTGCGCTCGCTAGAGTGCGCAGGTCGTCGTTCCGGGAGTCGCCATGTCCTCGCTCGATCCGTCAGTCCTGTTCGCCGCCCTGCCGTTCAGCCTATGGCAATGGCTGCTGGTCGAACTGGCCATCGTCCTCGCCTATGTGGTGTTCGGCATCGCCGGCTTCGGCACCGCGCTGGTCGCCGGCCCGTTGCTGGCCGGGGTGCTGCCGCTGTCGCAGATCATTCCGCTGCTGGTCCTGCTGGATTTCAGCGCGTCGTTCGGCAACTGGCTGCCGGCGCGGCGGCAGATCGCCGTCACTGAGCTCAAGCGTCTGCTGCCCTGCATGCTGCTGGGCTGTGCGCTGGGGGCGTACGGACTTCTGGCGCTACGCGCGGAGCTGCTGATGCTGGCCCTCGGCGTGTTCGTCAGTCTCTATGCGCTCTACGCGCTGTTCCTCCAGCCACGCGGCCAGCCGCGCTGGCGGGCGACCTGGGCGTTGCCCTTCGGTGTCTTCGGCGGGCTGTTCGGCGCGTTGTTCGGCAGCGGCGGCTTCCTTTATTCGCTGTACCTGAACGGACGCCTGGCGAGCAAGGAGCAGATGCGCGCCACCCAGAGCGCGCTGATCGGTTGTAGCACCTTCGTCCGCCTGGGGCTGTTCCTGCTCGCCGGGCTGTATGCCGCGCGCGAGCCCTGGCTGCTCGCCGCCTGCCTGCTGCCGGGCATGGCGCTGGGCCTGTGGATCGGCCGTCGGGTGACCCTGCGTCTGTCGCGTGAAGCCTTCGTCCGCCTGGTCACCTGGCTGGTGCTGTGCAGCGGCCTGGCGCTGGTCGGGCGCTACCTGGCCGCTTGAAGCGGCTGCGCCGGGCACAGGCCGAACTGTGCGGCCAGCTCTTCGAGGCGCTGGCGCTGGAAGTCGCGGAACGCCGCGTTGGGCTGCTGCAACTCGATGAAGTCGCGCAGCGGGTCGCGCACCGCGCTGCGCACGCCGCTGAGTTCTTCGATCACAGCCAAGCCGCAGAACGGCACGTAGGCTTCCGAGTAGCCGCCTTCGTGGACCACCACCAGGCGTCCGCCGGCATGCCGCTCGGCCGCGTCGCGGACCATCGCGGTCATCGCCCGGAAGCTGTCGCTGTGCAGTTGCATGCGTGCCAGCGGGTCCACCGCGTTGGCGTCGAAGCCACTGGCGACCACGATCAATTGCGGGCGGAAGCGCTCCAGCGCTGGCAACACGATGCGTTGCATGGCCTGCATGTAGGCGTCGTGACCGCCGCCGGGAAGCAGCGGCACGTTGAGGTTGAAGCCACGACCGCGATCCTCGCCGATGTCTTCGGCGCCGCTGTAGCCAGGCGGGAAGCAGCCGTCCTGATGCAGGGAAATGCTCAACACGTCGTCGCGCCGGTAGTAGATCGCCTGGGTGCCGTTGCCGTGGTGTACGTCCCAGTCCAGCACTGCGACCCGCTCGACGCCGTGGCGCGCCTTGGCCGCCTCGATGGCCACGGCGATGTTGGCGAAGAAGCAGAAGCCCATCGCCTGGTCCGGCAGGCAGTGGTGACCCGGCGGCCGCGACAGCGAGTAGGCGTTGTCCGCCTGGCCGGCGAGCACCGCGTCCAGCGCGGCGATGGCCAGGCCGGCGGAGAGCCGGGCGATCTCGTAGCTGCCCGGGCCGATCGGCGCATCCTGGCCGAGGCTGCCGCCGCCGGCGTCGCTCAACGCCTTGAAGCGTTCCAGATAGTGCGCCGGATGCACGCGCAGCAGGTCCTCGTCGCTCGCCGGCGGTGCGCTGCGCAGTTGCAGGCGGGCGGTCAGGCCGGACACGTCGAGCAGGCTTTTCAGCCGGCGCTTGGTTTCCGGTGATTCGGCGTGTCCGGCGGCGGCAGGCGGTTGCACCCAGCCGCCGACCGGCAGGGTCAGCGCGTGCGGGCCGGCGGCGTGCCAGAGGCAGAGTTCGTCGAAGAAGAAAGCGGTACGTCGGGTCATGGCGGGTATCCGTGGTTCGGGAAAGGGTTTCAGCGTGGCCGGCAGGCCAGGGCCAGTAGCAGCGAGAGGCCGGCCAGGCCGGCGGCGATCGGCAGCAGCGGGAGGAAACCGCCGCTGCTTTCGATGAGTCGTCCGGCCAGCGCCGGGCCGATGGCCAGCCCGCCGCCGATGACCAGGTTGGAGGCGTTCATCAGGCGGCCGGAGCGGTCCAGGTCGGCGAGGCAGGCGAGGATGAACGGCAGGGCGAAGGTCCAGGTGAACTTGAACAGCAGCGCGGCCAGGGCGAAGCGCGCCAGCGGTGGCTGGCCGATCAGCAGGAGGATCGCCGCGGCCATCGCCAGGTAGCCGCCGAGCAGCATCAGGTCGCGCGGCAGGCGGTTGCCGATGAAGGAGGCGCAGGCCGCCCCGGCGATGCCCATCAGGGTGGCGACGGCGAGTACCTCGCCGCTGGCGCCGGCACCGATCCCCGCGCCTTCGGCGATGGCGCCGATGAAGGTCCAGACGCCGCTGAGGCTGATATAGAAGGTGAGCACGGCGAGGATACCCAGCCCGACCCGCAGTCGCGAGTGAACCGCGCCGGTACTGGCGCGGGCTTCCGCTGGCGGGCTGCCGCTGGGGAAGGCCCGCGACAACGGCAGGGCGAGGCCCATCAGGCCGGCCAGCAACAGGTAGCAGGCGGCCAGGCCGAAGCGTTCGAACAGCGCCGGCAGCAGTGCCAGGCCTACGGCGCCGACCACCAGTTGGCCCATCACCCAGAGCCCGTAGACCCGGCTCGGGGTGGCGGTGCTGGCGGCGCTGGACAGGCAGAGGATCATCAGCGAGCCGCCGGCGAGGGCGCTGCAGAAACGCAGGGCGAGCAGCAGCGGGTAGCTGCCGGCCAGCGCCGAGGCCAGGTTGGCGGCGATGAACAGCAGGCCGGCGAGCAGCGCCGCGTGGCGCCAATCGACGCGTTTCAGCCAATGGAAGGCCGGCAGCGTCGCCAGGCTCATGGCGCCCAGCTCCACCGAAAACAGGTCGCCGACCCGCGCCGGGCTCAGTTGCCACTGGGTCGCCAGTTGCGCGGCGACGGCGGGGGCGGTCATCAGGATGGTCGGGGTGATCGCGGCGAACACCACGATGGCCGCGAGCAGCGCGAGGTTGCCGGACGCCGGAGAGGCGCTGGCGAGAGTCTTGTCGGAAGCGCTCATGGCTGCGCCTCCTCAGAACACATGGACCAGGCGCAACAGGGCCTGGCTGCCATGGAAAGCATTGTCGGTGGCGACGTTGCGCGAGAGACCGAACATCAGGCTGTTGCGCCGGTCCAGCCAGTGGCCTAGCTCGAAGCCGAGTTGGGTGTAGCGCTGGTGGGTGTCGTCGAGGGTATGGCCCTGCAGCTTCAGTTCGCCGCCATCGGCGTGCACCAGCTTGAGGGCGCCGTAGGTGCTCTGGCTGAAGTCGTAGGAGGCGAAGGCTTGCAGGCGATAGAGCGGTTTCTGTTCCAGGTCGCTGCCGAAGTAGTCGTCGTTCTTCGCGTAGAACTGCGCTTCCAGGTTGGCTTCCAGCACCCAGTCGCGGCCGATGCCCTGGGTGTAGTTGTAGACGAAGGTGGCGCCCCAGCGGTTGGCGCCGGGCGAGACATCGGGGTTCTTCGCGTGGTACTCGCCCAGCGGCAGGGTGATCAGGGTCAGCAGGCCGCTGTAGCGGCGCCGTTCCGGGTCGTTGATGAAGAACAGGGTGCCGCCGACCTGGGGATCGCCGAAACCGGTCTCGCCGGTATGCCCGGCGCTGCCGGGCAGGCGCGCATCGATGTCGACGAAGGGAATGATGAACTGCGGCGTGCAGAGAGTGCCGCAGATGTCGCTGAAGAACACCTGGCGGTAGGCCATCGCGTTGGTCTTCAGTTCGGCCTTGCCGTTGCGATCGGCCGGTCCGTGGAACTCATGGGCGCGGGTCGCCGGCAGGTAGAGCACGCCGAGCGTGGTGCCTGCTGGGGCGCCGAAGAAGTCGCGGGCGTTGAGGTCGGCGGCGCCGGCTTCGGCGCCCAGCAGGAGCGGGATGCCGAGCAGCGCGAGGGCGCTGGCGGTCGGTGCGGCCATCGAGGCGGTGCGGTGGGTCATGTGTCGGTCTCCCCGGTCGTTGTGTGCCCGGCGTTCGTCGCGCCGGTGGTGGTTGCGCCTTTTCGCAGGCGAAAGGGCGCCCATGCCGCCCATGGCGGGGCGGGCGAAGCGGTGATGGCAGGGGTGGAGGGCTGTCAGCCAGGCGGGAACTGGTGCAGCAGGTGGGCGATGCTCGCCTTGTCGTTGACGCCGAGCTTGGAATAGATGGTGCGTATGTGATGGCGCACGGTGTTCGGCGCCAGGCCGAGGTCGCGGGCGATCTGCTTGTAGGTCTTGCCTTCGCTGAACAGCAGGGCGACGTCGCCTTCGCGATTGCTCAACTGTTCGATCGCGCTCGGTTGCCGCGCGGTGAGCAGGTAGAGGTCGCCGACCTGCCGCGAGTCGATCACCAGGCGCGCATCGCGATAGCCCTGCGGGCTGGTTTCCTCCGGCAACTGCGGACCGGTCCAGCCCGGCCAGGCGCCGAGCAGCAGGTCGACGAAGCCGCGTTCGGCGCAATGCAGCACGCCGTAGCGATCGCATACCGCCATGGCCAGAGCCTGGCGTTCGAGGGATTCGCGCAGGGCCACCAGGGTACGGATCTGGTTGGCCGAGACGGCCGCGGCCAGGTGCGCCGAGAGTTGCCCCAGGAGCAGCTTCTCCTGGTCCGCGAAGGGCGGGCCGCCAGGCGTGCGATAGAGGGCGACATGGTCGCTGAGGCGGGTGATCGGATCGACGTGGATCACGCAGAGCAGCTCACCGATGTCGTGACGCGCGCCAAGCCAGCGCAGCCCGGCGGTGGCCTGCATGTCGACGGCCACGGCGGTGCCCGGGCGGGCGTGTACCAGGCCGACGGTGATGTCGTCGTGGCTGATCGATTTCCAGTCCTCGACATAGTGCTCTTCGAGGTTGAACAGGTGTGCGCTGTGCTCCACCGGCACGCCGTCGATCAGCGCCGCGCGGCCCCACCAGGCACGCTGGAACGGCACCAGTTGCTGCAGACGTTCCAGCGCGGTGCGATGGAAACGCTCCAGGGTCTTGTCGCGCGCCAGCCGGTTGATATCCAGCACGGCGGCGCCGAACGCCGCGAGCAAGGCTGCGGATGACGAATGCGGGTCAGTGCTCCCTTTCATTCTCTCCCCCGTCCCACTTTTATAGTTCTTGGAATCGGCGTCCGCCGCCTGGGCGGTCGCTGGGTGACGTACGCAGTATCCGGCCATCCGCCGCCGCGCTGCCATCCTGCAAATGCGGGATAGGACAGGCGGAACGGGGCCTGGCGGGCGCCTTGCAAGATATTTGCCCATTCGCCGTTTTCGGCGATCAACTGCGTTGAGCGGAAGCGCGTGGCTGGGTATAATGTCGCGCTTCCATTTTTCCCGTCTGGGAGCGCCCGCCATGCTGCGAATCAGTCAAGAAGCCCTGACTTTCGACGACGTCCTTCTGATCCCCGGTTATTCCGAAGTCCTGCCCAAGGACGTGAGTTTGAAAACTCGCCTGACCCGCGGCATCGAACTGAACATCCCGCTGGTATCCGCCGCGATGGATACCGTGACCGAAGCCCGCCTGGCCATCGCCATGGCCCAGGAAGGCGGCATCGGCATCATCCACAAGAACATGGGCATCGAGCAGCAGGCCGCGGAAGTCCGCAAGGTCAAGAAGCACGAAACGGCCATCGTCCGCGACCCGGTCACCGTGACCCCCTCGACCAAGATCATCGAACTGCTGCAGATGGCCCGCGAGTACGGCTTCTCCGGTTTCCCGGTGGTGGAGCAGGGCGAGCTGGTCGGTATCGTCACCGGTCGCGACCTGCGGGTGAAGCCGAACGCCGGCGATACCGTCGCCGCGATCATGACCCCGAAGGACAAGCTGGTCACCGCCCGCGAAGGCACCCCGCTGGAAGAGATGAAGGCCAAGCTCTACGAGAACCGCATCGAGAAGATGCTGGTGGTCGACGAGAACTTCTACCTGCGTGGCCTGGTGACCTTCCGTGACATCGAGAAGGCCAAGACCTACCCGCTGGCGTCCAAGGACGAGCAGGGCCGCCTGCGCGTCGGCGCCGCCGTCGGCACCGGCGCCGATACCGGCGAGCGCGTTGCCGCGCTGGTCGCCGCCGGGGTCGACGTGGTGGTGGTGGACACCGCCCACGGCCACTCCAAGGGCGTGATCGAGCGTGTGCGCTGGGTCAAGCAGACCTTCCCGGACGTCCAGGTGATCGGCGGCAACATCGCCACCGCCGAGGCCGCCAAGGCCCTCGCCGAGGCTGGCGCCGACGCGGTCAAGGTCGGCATCGGCCCGGGCTCGATCTGCACCACCCGCATCGTCGCCGGTGTCGGCGTGCCGCAGATCTCCGCCATTGCCAACGTTGCCGCCGCCCTCGAAGGCACCGGCGTACCGCTGATCGCCGACGGCGGCATCCGCTTCTCCGGCGACCTGGCCAAGGCCATGGTCGCCGGCGCCTACTGTGTGATGATGGGCTCGATGTTCGCCGGTACCGAGGAAGCGCCGGGCGAGATCGAGCTGTTCCAGGGCCGTTCCTACAAGTCCTACCGCGGCATGGGTTCGCTGGGCGCCATGTCCGGCTCCCAGGGCTCGTCCGACCGCTACTTCCAGGACGCCTCCGCCGGCGCCGAGAAGCTGGTGCCGGAAGGCATCGAGGGTCGCGTGCCGTACAAGGGTGCCCTGTCCGCCATCGTCCACCAGCTGATGGGCGGCCTGCGCGCCGCCATGGGCTACACCGGCAGCGCCGACATCCAGCAGATGCGCACGCAGCCGCAGTTCGTCCGGATCACCGGCGCGGGCATGGCCGAGTCCCATGTCCACGACGTCCAGATCACCAAGGAAGCCCCCAACTACCGGGTTGGTTGAGGCTGATTGAAATGAGTGCTGCACGGGGCTGTTCGATTCAGCCCCGTGTCGTTTTCGAATTCCGTAGCGAGAGATGGCCATGTCCCAAGACATTCACGCCCACCGTATCCTGATCCTCGATTTCGGCTCCCAGTACACCCAACTGATCGCTCGCCGCGTGCGCGAGATCGGCGTGTATTGCGAAATCCATCCCTTCGACATGAGCAACGAGGCGATCATCGCCTTCGCGCCGCGCGGCATCATCCTCGCCGGTGGCCCCGAGTCGGTACACGAAGCCGACAGCCCGCGCGCGCCGCAGGCGGTGTTCGACCTGAAGGTGCCGCTGTTCGGCATCTGCTACGGCATGCAGACCATGGCCGAGCAGATGGGCGGCAAGGTGCAGGGCTCCGACCTGCGCGAGTTCGGCTACGCCCGCGTCGACGTGGTCGGCAAGGCGCGCCTGCTGGACGGCATCGAGGACCACGTGGACGACGACGGCGTGCTCGGCCTCGACGTGTGGATGAGCCACGGCGACAAGGTCACCGAGATGCCGGCCGGCTTCCACATCCTGGCCAGCACCCCGAGCTGCCCGATCGCCGCCATGGCCGACGATGCCCGCGCCTACTACGGCGTGCAATTCCACCCGGAAGTCACCCACACCAAGCAGGGCCTGCGCATTCTCTCGCGCTTCGTCCTCGACATCTGCGGTTGCGCCGCGCTGTGGACCCCCTCGAACATCGTCGACGACGCCATCGCCACCGTGCGCGCCCAGGTCGGTTCCTCCAAGGTCCTGCTAGGCCTCTCCGGCGGCGTGGACTCCTCGGTGGTCGCCGCGCTGTTGCACAAGGCCATCGGCGACCAACTGACCTGCGTGTTCGTCGACAACGGCCTGCTGCGCCTGCACGAAGGCGACCAGGTGATGGCCATGTTCGCCGAGAACATGGGCGTGAAGGTGATCCGCGCCAACGCCGAGGACAAGTTCCTCGGCCGCCTGGCCGGCGTCGCCGACCCGGAAGAGAAGCGCAAGATCATCGGCCGCACCTTCATCGAAGTCTTCGACGAAGAAGCCACCAAGCTGCAGGACGTGAAGTTCCTCGCCCAGGGCACCATCTACCCCGACGTGATCGAGTCGGCCGGCGCCAAGACCGGCAAGGCCCACGTGATCAAGTCGCACCACAACGTCGGCGGCCTGCCGGAGGACATGCAGTTCGAACTGGTCGAGCCGCTGCGCGAACTGTTCAAGGACGAAGTGCGCAAGATCGGCCTGGAGCTGGGCCTGCCCTACGACATGGTCTACCGCCACCCGTTCCCCGGCCCGGGCCTGGGCGTGCGCATCCTCGGCGAGGTGAAGAAGGAGTACGCCGACCTGCTGCGCCAGGCCGACCACATCTTCATCGAGGAACTGCGCGCCTTCGACTGGTACCACAAGACCAGCCAGGCGTTCGTGGTGTTCCAGCCAGTGAAATCGGTCGGCGTGGTCGGCGACGGCCGTCGCTACGCCTGGGTCGTCGCCCTGCGCGCGGTGGAGACCATCGACTTCATGACCGCGCGCTGGGCGCACCTGCCCTACGAACTGCTGGAGAAGGTCTCGAACCGCATCATCAACGAGATTGCCGGTATCTCCCGGGTCACCTACGACGTGTCGAGCAAGCCGCCGGCGACTATCGAGTGGGAGTGAAGCCACTTCTTCCCTGGTGATTCATCCGAAAGACAACGGCCGTAAGGCCGTTGTCTTTTATGGCTCCGCCGAAAGCCTTGTGGCTCCGCCAAATGATGTCTGTATAGCGTTGGCTGGTGGTCCGGCAACTGTTTAACGGCCGTTTTACGGTTGAATCGGCCCGTCGATCATGAGATATACTGCTTCGCTTTAATGATGCTTTGCTAATTGTCATGGCAGCTTTTCAGTGAAAAGTGTCGGTTTCTCGGGGCTGTCGAAATTTCGCAGCATTTTTGGGGTTTCATTGTTTCAGAGGCGAGTTTCGGGATGAAAATAAAGGCCGCGTTGATTGTTGATGATCTTTCATTGAGTGAGTGGCAAAAGCGGGCGATTGAAGACTCTTCTGAGTATCTTGATATTCAATTGGTTCTCAGTTGTCGTAATAGCGCGACCAAGAAAAGTGTCATCAAGCATTGCGGGTATTATTTTCTCAATATTCTTTCCCTGAAGAATGATATGACTCGTCGAGTGCAGTTAGACTCTCGTGGCTCAGAAGTCATTCATTTCGATTCTGATTACGAAGGGGCCTGGCAGCGCATCCCGGAAGATGTCTGCGCCCGAATTCTGGATAAGGGAATAAAGCTGGTCATCAAGTTTGGCATGTCTCTGCTCCGCATCGATGGAGGATTGCAGAGGCTGGACATTCTTTCCTACCACCATGGCGATCCAGAGTACTACAGGGGGCGGCCCGCGGGCTTTTATGAGATCTATGAAAATGCAGACAGCGTCGGGATCATAGTCCAGAAGCTCTCCAACAAACTGGACGCCGGCGAGGTCTTGGTGCGCGGGTACTCCAAGGTTCATCACCACTCCTACAAGAAAACCTCAAGAAACTTTTATCTGAATTCGGTCGTGCTGCTTCGCAAGGCGCTTGTCAATTACTCTCGGGGAGAGCAGGTGGTATTAGAAAAGCTGGGCAAAAACTACCGTCTGCCCAGCAATTTCACCGTCTTCAAGTTTTTCTGCAAGACTATCTTCCGGGGGCTTGCCCGGCTATCGTACGGGGCGTTTTTCGAAAAAAAATGGAATGTCGTTGCGCTTCCTTACAACGATATTCCTTCGTTGCAAGAATTGTCCGTCTCAGCAGGAAAGATTCCGAAGGTGGAGAAGGGGTATACTTTCTACGCCGATCCTTTCTTTAGTGCGGACGGTAAGCTGATACGTCTCGAAGCCTTGAATGCTAGCAACGGTCTGGGTGAAATCATTGAATTGAAGGCCCAGAGTCTTGACTTTTCACGTGTGATCTTGAAGGGGAATCATTTTTCCTATCCCTATTCGTTCGAGGCGTCTGGTGTCGAATATCTGATACCGGAAGTCGCCTCTCATTCCGCTCCCTGTCTTCTGCCTCCTCCTTTCGCTCTGGAGAGCAAGAAGCTATTCCAGGGAATGGAGGGTGAGCGGATTCTGGATGGCACGCTTTTCGAACACGGGGGCAGGTACTACCTGTTCTGCGGCCAGGCGGTATCAGGTTCGGACAACCTTTATCTTTATGTCGGCGAGAGCCTGGAAGGACCCTACACTTCCCATCCCTGTAACCCTGTGGTGATGAATCCCGGCTCCGCACGAATGGGCGGGCGTATCTTCAAGGAGGGAGGAAAGCTTTACCGGTTCGGTCAGAACAACTCCTATGGTTATGGAAGCAGTCTGGCCGTAAACGAAATCGAGGTGCTCGATCCAGAGCATTATTCGGAGAAGCGTGTAGCAAACCTGGCGTTCCAGGACGCACGCGGTCCGCATACCATCGACATTCATGGGCAAACCATGATCCTCGATTTCTACCAGGACAGATTTTCGCTTCTGGCGGGGTATCGCCGTTTGGTGGCCAGGCTGCTCAGCAAGGGCTGAGCCATTTCCGCGTCGCCAGCAAGTTACCCACGAACTGGGCGGAGCGACTACTGGTCGTAGAGACGCACATGGGGCAGGGTGGCCGACAGGTCGCCGTCTTCTATGTATGCGTCTTGGCAGGCCGGCGAATTTGTGATGTTAGCCATCGATTTTCTTCGCTCGGCGGCGGAAGCTTCTGTGGTTTTACCTATTCCCGAGCAAGCGAGGGAGCGGCTTCAACAAGCAAGTACAAGTCAGGCTCATGTCGAACGGTTATCCACCAAAGTATCGCTCTGATATTGATGGCTTGCGCGCAGTGGCGGTGCTTTCCGTCATTGTGTTCCATGCCTTCCCGGAAGTGTTCGGTGGAGTGACCTGCCCCCAGTTTTAGTACAGCTGCCTAGTTAGTAGGCCCTGGGGTTGATATCAATTTTTCCTGCTTCAGCTGCTGTTGGCGAGTTCGCCAACGTACAGCAAATTCTGCGCCGTCCCGTGCTTTTCTTGCAGCGGTGATGAAACAGCTGCTTACGGGATCGGACGATCTCGATAGGAAACTGGATTCCGCTGCATTCGGAATCCAGTTTTCCACTTCGATAATGACCCTCGTCCCAAGAGCCAGCGCTATCCGCCTGGCCGCTTCCGCATGCGAGGAGAGTTCTCATGGCTATCAGGCAAACCCCCATCAATTCGGGATTCGGAGCGAAAACGCAGGCCAGCGAGGTGATGGCGGGGCGAGACCTCTCCGGAAAGACCGCCATCGTGACCGGCGGCTACTCCGGTCTTGGCCTGGAAACCACGAAGGCGCTGGCCGACGCGGGCGCGCGGGTCATTGTTACGGCGCGCAGACCGGATGTGGCAAGGGAGGCGCTGCTCGGGCTCGACGAAGTCGAGGTGCAGGCGCTCGACCTGGCCGAGTTGGCCAGCGTGCGTCGGTTCGCCGAGGCCTTCTCCGCCTCGCGCCGTCGTGCCGATATCGTCATCAACAACGCCGGTGTGATGGCCTGTCCCGAGACCCGCGTAGGCCCGGGCTGGGAAGCGCAGTTCGCGACCAATCACCTTGGCCACTACGCCCTGGTGAACCTCTTGTGGCCGTCGCTCGCGGATGACGCGCGAGTGGTCGCCGTGTCCTCCGCCGGGCACCACTACTCGGCGATCCGCTGGGACGACGTGCAGTTCGAACGGGGCTACGACAAGTGGCTGGCTTATGCGCAGTCGAAGACTGCCAACGCCCTGTTCGCCATCCAGTTGGATGCGCTGGGTCGCGAGAGGGGTGTGCATGCCTTCGCATTGCATCCGGGCAGCATCGCCACACCGTTGCAACGCCATGTTCCACGGGCGGAGATGATCGCCCTGGGCTGGATGGACGAAGCCGGCAATCCGGCCAGCCCCGACACGCTCAAGACCCCGCAGCAGGGGGCTGCCACCCAGCTGTGGGCTGCGACCTCTCCGCTGCTGGCGGGGATGGGCGGGCTCTACTGCGAGGATTGCGACATCGCAGGCATCGCGCCGGACGACTCGCGCACCCTGGCCGGCGTACGCGAGCATGCGATCGATCCGGAGCAGGCCCGCCGCCTCTGGAGGCTTTCGGCGACGCTCACCGGGATCGACGCATTCGCGTCCTAGTCGAGCACACGGAAGACGTCGCGGATACCGCGCTTTCTGTCCATCAAACAAGCACCGGGATCGATCGAATGACAGCAGCGTAGGGAAAGGTATTGCCATCTCCGGCATGTTCTTCATGCTCGGATTGTGTTTCGGGAGCCTCAGCTCCCGGATGGCCACGATAAAAGACGGACTCCAGCTTTCCGACGGGGTGTTCGGCAGTGCGCTTTTCGCCATGTCGGCCGGGGTGGTGCTCTCGTTGCCGGTATCCGGCTGGATGATCGCGAAGCTCGGCAGCAGAAACGTTGGAGTAACGGCGATTCTCGCGAACGCCGTTCTGCTGTCGTTGGTTCCCTTGGCTTCTAGCGTCTACCAGCTTGCTGCTCTGTTGTTCGTATCGGGGTTCTCCTATAGCGCGGTCAATGTGTCGAACAATACCCAGGCAAGCCTGTCGGAGGCGCTCATCGGAAAGACCGAGTTACCGTTTTTCCACGGTATATGGGGGTTGGCGGGATTCGTCGGCGCCGGGTTCGGGGCGTTGATGATCGGGCAGGACTTTGCCTTGTCCACGCATTTCGGCGTGATATCGGTGATCGCCTTCCTGGCCGCCCTGGCCTGCTGGCGCTTTCTCCACGACCAGCCTGGCGCGGAGCGGGTCGGGCGGGCCTTCACGATGCCGGACAGGAGGCTTTTCAACTACGGGCTGATCGTTTTTTTCTCGATGGCCTGCGAAGGCATCATGTATGACTGGAGCGTCGTCTATTTCCAGGACGTGGTCTCGGCCGAGCGGCAACTGGTCGGAGTCGGCTTCATGGTGTTCATGGGCGCCATGACTGTCGGCCGGCTTCTGCTGAACCGAGTCGCCGACCGTTTCGGTACGCGCAGCACCTTGCAGTGGAGCGGGGGGCTCGCCTTGATCGGCATGGTCACGACGATCGCCTATCCGAGCCTGCCGGCGTCGATCATTGGCTTCTGCCTTGTCGGTCTCGGCATCTGTACCGTCATTCCGCTGGTGGCGGGGGCCGCCGCCCGCTCCTCGAGCATGGCGCCGAGTTCGGCTATCGCAGCCGTTCTGACGATCGGATTCCTGGGCACGTTGATCGGCCCGCCGCTGATCGGCTTTCTCTCCGAAGCGTTCGGCCTGCGTTATGCCTTCGGCGCGTGCGTGGTCCTGGCCATCGGGATCATCCTTCGGGCGGGAAAGATACCGTGGCAAGCTCCGTCGGTCGTTTGACCATGCGCTCGACCGCTCGGGGAACCTGCCGCATGGGCGGTTCGCCGAGCGCTATGCCCTGCTGGCCTGCCGGCTGCGATAGTCTCTGGGCGAGCATTTCATGATGCGTTTGAAGGCGTTGCTGAAGGCGCTGTCCGAGCCGTAGCCCAGGGTTTGCGCGATCGAGGAAATCGTCGCTTTGCTGTCGCGCAGGGCGCGAGCGGCCAATTGCATACGCCAGTGCGATACATATTCCAGCGGCGCCAGTCCCGCGGTTTGCTTGAAACGCAGGGCCAGCGTGGAGCGCGAGGTACCCGCTACGTCGGCCAGGCGCTCGACCGTCCAGACTTTGGCCGGCTCGGCGTGGATCGCCCGGATCGCCGCGCCTATGCGCGGATCGGACAACGCCAGCAGCCAACTGGGCGTGTCGCTGCCCTCGCCGGCGAGATAGAGGCGCAGCACCTGCGCCAGCATGATGTGGCCCAGGTGGTGAGCGATCAGCGCGCTACCGGGTGACGGGCAGGAAAACTCATGGGCCAGTCGGTGCAGCGCCCAGCTCAGTACGGATGCCTGGTCCGAATCGCTTTTCACGACGGTCACCGGAGGCAGCCCGTCGAACAGCAGGTTGGCTTCTTCGCCAAAGGCGAAGCGACCGCCGATCAGGAAACAATCCTCGCTTTCCCCATAGTGCGCGACGCCGTCAGGGGCATCTCGGTAGAGCAGCGTGGCGTCGGCGGCGGGAAGGGATAGATCGCTGCCGACCAGCAGCGGACTGCGGCAGGACACCAGAAAGCAGTCGCCCGCTTCCAGTCGGATCGGCTCTTCCATGCCGTCGGTGGCCAGCAGGCAAGCGCCACGGACTACCACGTTGAACTTCACACCTTCCGGTGCCGGAAAGCGGAGTGCCCAATCGCCGCCGGTCTTCAGGGCGCCGAAGGAGGAGTCCTGGCTGTTGACCAGGGAAAGGACTTCGGAGAGAGGATCCATTGATGCTGGACGATCGCGATAGAAGATAGGAGTTTTTTGCATTCTAAGTCCGGAGATGTTTTCTCACAATGAGATTGCATCAGGTTGCCATCGACTCGGAGAACAGCATGCACGACAGACAGTTTCACATGCCTCCCGCTTTCGGCGGTGAGGCCAGCGACAGTGTCGCTCTCGCGGCGGGAGAGAAGCGATGATCAACCGTCAGATCGTTCTGAGCGAGCTTCCCCGGACTGCGCTCGCTGTCCGGCATTTTCAGGGGCGGGAGGTGCGTTGTCCGGTTCCGGCCGACGGTGAGCTGTTGCTTCGTGTCCTGTACATATCGCTGGACGCCGCCAGCCGGGCCTGGATGCAAGGCGCGACCTATCGCCCCGGCCTCGTGGCCGGGGAGGTGATGGCGGGGTTGGGGCTGGCCGAGGTGGTGGAATCGTGCTCGGCGTCGTTCCAGCCCGGCGACCTGGTCTGTGCCGAGACCGGCTGGCAGACTTTCGCGGTCGTGCCGGCGGCCGGGCTCATCAGGCTGCCGCGCCTCGAGCCCCTCACGCACCTGCTCAGCGTCTACGGCGTAGCAGGCCTGACGGCCTATTTCGGCCTTCTCGAATGCGTGAGGCCGATGCAGGGCGAAACGCTGGCAGTGTCAGCCGCCGCCGGTGCCGTCGGCTCTATCGTCGGGCAGATCGCCAGGATCAGGGGCTGCCGTACTGTCGGCATTGCGGGAGGCGCCAGCAAATGCGCCTGGCTGGTTCGTGAACTGGGTTTCGACGCGGCACTCGACTACAAGACGGGGACGCTGGCCGATGACTTGCGGCGGACCTGTTCGGACGGGATCGACGCGTATTTCGACAACACCGGCGGTGCAATCCTCGATGCCTGTCTGCCGAACATGGCGGAGCATGGACGGGTCGCCTGTTGCGGCGCGATTTCGCAATACAACCTGGACCGACCCGCCGCCGGTCCTGCCGGGATCCCCGGGCTGCTCATCATCAAGCGCCTGACGTTGCGCGGATTCCTTCTTGGCGACTTTCTCGAGAGCAGAGAGCGGGCGCTCTCCGATCTCAAGGCATGGGTCGACTCCGGGCAGATCAAGGTATACGAGGATGTGCTCTACGGACTGGAAAGCCTGCCGGCGGCTCTGGTCGGCCTGTTGAATGGCGAGAACTTCGGCAAGCGCATCGTGAAGGTAGCCTGAGCGCAGTCCGCGACCAGCGATCCGCCGCTGGCGCTGGGGAGCTCTTTTGCTTGCTGCAGGTCAGCGGGAGTGTATTTGTTCCGAGCGAGAACTCGCCTTGTGGGCGTGGAAATGAGAAAATCTATCATTTCCCAGCCGCAGTACCGCGAAGGTGAAGGCTCCATGACATTTACCCGTAGACAAGTGCTCGGCGGCCTCGCCGGGCTGGCGGTGGTCGGCCTCGGCGCCGGCGGCGCGCGCTTCTGGCTGGCGCGTCCGCAGGTGGCGCAGGAGTACGACTACGAACTGATCGCCGCGCCGCTGGACCTGGAGATCGTCCCGGGCTTCAGCAGTCCGGCGCTGGCCTATGGCGGCCAGTGCCCCGGCGTGGAGTTGCGGGCGAAGCAGGGCGAGTGGCTGCGGGTGCGCTTCACCAACAGGCTGGACGAACCGACCACCATCCACTGGCACGGCATCCGCCTGCCGATCGAGATGGACGGCGTGCCGTACATTTCCCAGCCGCCGGTGCAGCCGGGCGAGAGTTTCATCTACCAGTTCAAGACCCAGGACGCCGGCAGCTACTGGTACCACCCGCACCTGATGAGCAGCGAGCAGCTCGGCCGCGGGCTGGTCGGCCCGCTGATCATCGAGGAGCGTGAACCCACCGGGTTCCGCCACGAGAAGGTTCTCTGCCTGAAGACCTGGCACGTGGACGAGCAGGGCGCCTTCACCCCCTTCAGCGTGCCGCGCCAGGCCGCGCGCGAAGGCACCCGCGGGCGCTATTCGACGATCAACGGCAAGCATGTGCCGACCATCGACCTGCCGGCCGGGCAGATCGTCCGGGTGCGCCTGCTGAACGTCGACAACACCGTCACCTACCGTCTCAACCTGCCCAACGGCGAGGCGAGGATCTATGCCATCGATGGCCATCCGGTGGAACCACGCGGCTTCGAGGGGCAGTACTGGATCGGTCCCGGGATGCGCCTGGAGCTGGCGCTGAAGGTGCCGGAAGCGGGCACCGAGCTGTCCCTGCGCGACGGGCCGGTACGCCTGGCGACGATCCGCAGCGTGGCCAGCGCCGAGGCACCTGCCGGCGACTGGCCGAAGCCGTTGCCGGCGAATCCGGTGAGCGAACCGGACCTGGCCAATGCCGAGAAGATCGGTTTCCGTTTCGAGTGGGTCGGGGCCATGTCCGATACCAGCGGCAAGAATCCCTATCCGTCGTTCTGGCAGATCAACGGCAAGGCCTGGGAAGGCGGCGAGGAGCACAAGCACAACGCGCCGCCGCTGGCCAAGCTCAAGGAAGGCCAGAGCTACATCTTCGAGCTGCGCAACATGGCGCAGTACCAGCACCCGATCCACCTGCATGGGATGGCCTTCAAGGTGCTGGATTCGGATCGCCGGGACATCATCCCGTACTTCACCGACACCTACCTGCTGGGCAAGAACGAGACTGCCCGCGTCGCGCTGGTGGCGGACAATCCGGGCCTGTGGATGTTCCACTGCCACGTCATCGACCATATGGAGACCGGCCTGATGGGGACCATCGCGGTCGGCGAGGCCTGGTGCGGGTGACTAAGCTGATCAGCAACGGCAAGGGCTACCCGACGGTAAAAGGCGTGCGTCCGATCATCGATCGCAGCCGGGACCCGCATTTCATGCGCGAGGCCCTGGCAGAGGCGGAAAAGGCCGCGGCCCTCGGCGAAGTGCCGGTGGGCGCGGTCCTGGTGCGCGAGGGCGAGATCATCGGGCGGGGCTTCAACCGGCCGATCAGTAGCCACGATCCCAGTGCCCACGCCGAAATGCTGGCGATCCGCATGGCAGCGGCGGAGGCGGGCAACTACCGGCTGCCAGGCAGCACCCTGTATGTGACCCTGGAACCCTGCAGCATGTGTTCCGGACTGCTGGTGCACGCACGCATCCAGCGCCTGGTGTACGGCACGGTCGAGCCCAAGTCGGGCGCAGTGGAAAGCCGTGGGCGATTCTTCGAGCAGGAGCATCTCAACCATAGGGTCATGGTCGAGGGTGGCGTGCTGGCGGAAGAATGCAGCCAGGCGCTCTCGGCGTTCTTCCGCGCGCGGCGCGAAGCGGCGAAGAAGCCTCGCGAAGACTGACGGATGTTTCTCTTTTCGAACGCTCCGGCTGAAACGTTAAAGCACGTCCTTGCCCCTTCCTCTCCTTCAAAAGCCATCTGCATCAATTATTTATCCGGATATTTCGGACGATCGGCATAGGCGTAAAGTCGTAGTCGCCGCGCGCTTCCTTCGTCGAATTGTGTGATATTTTGCACGGCCGCTTGAGCAAGCGGCCCGCAGGCAATGGCTTCAGGTGAGAGCGAGCCCGCCTGCGGATACCCCCGCCGGACCGCGCAGCCGAAAAGCGCGGCCGGTCCGGAGGCGTCCGCGATTCCCGGCCCTGCATTGTCCTCGAAGAAGGCCATCGGTACGGCGGTCCTGGCCGCCTCCCGCACAATGCCAATTCGAAATGCAGGGAGTTGTTGTCATGAGTGATACCCGGGTCCAGCAGTATCAGGATCACGCCGGGGCGGAAGCCGTCGATTCCTCGGGACTGGAGGTCAAGCGCCTGACGTTCCTCGAGGCGGTGGCGATGATCGTCGGAACCAACATCGGCGCAGGCGTGCTGTCCATGGCCTACGCCAGCCGCAAGGCCGGCTTCATGCCATTGCTGCTCTGGCTGGCGGTGGCCGGCCTGTTCACCACCATTTCCATGCTCTACGTCTCGGAAACCGCCCTGCGCACGCGCACCCACAACCAGTTGAGCGGCCTTGCCCAGCGCTATGTCGGCTCCTTCGGCTCCTGGGCGATCTTCCTGTCCGTGGCGGTCAACAGCATCGGCGCGCTGATCGCCTACATGAGCGGCAGCGGCAAGATCCTCAGCGCCTTCTTCGGTATCAGCCCGGCCCTGGGCAGCGTGCTGTTCTTCATTCCGGCCGCCGGCGTGCTGTACCTGGGGCTGAGCGCCATCGGCAAGGGCGAGAAGTTCATCAGCATCGGCATGGTCAGCATGATCCTGATCCTGGTGGCGGCCACCCTGCTCAACGACAACACCGAGTTCGCCCGTCTGCTCGACGGCGACTGGATCTACATGGTGCCGGTATTCAACATCGCGGTGTTCTGCTTCTCCGCCCAGTACATCGTCCCGGAGATGGCCCGTGGTTTCAGCCACGCCCCGGAGCGCCTGCCGAAGGCGGTGATCACCGGGATGCTGACCACCTTCGTCCTGCTCAGCATCGTGCCGCTCTCGGTGATCGCCCTGACCGGCCTGGAGAACCAGTCCGAAGTCGCCACCCTGGCCTGGGGCAAGGCGCTCGGCGAATGGGCCTTCTTCACCGCCAACACCTTCGCCCTGTGCGCCATGCTGACGTCCTACTGGGGCCTGGGCGGTAGCTTCCTGACCAACATCTTCGACAAGTTCCACAAGCTCGGTCCGGAGAACCGGCCGAAGACCCGCCTGCTGGTGCTGGCGATCGTCGCGCTGCCGCCGTTCGTCCTGGCCTACAGCGGGCTGGTCGGCTTCGTCAACGCGTTGTACTTCGCCGGGGCCTTCAGCGGGGTGATTCTCTCGATCATGCCGATCCTGATGCTGCGCTCGGCGCGTAGGAACGGCGACTTCGAGCCGGCCTGGAAATGCGGCTGGATCGCCCATCCGGCGATCCAGGCGGTGATCGTGACGATCTACCTGGCCAGCGCCGCCTACGCCATTTGTAGCGCCATGAACCTGCTGCCGGCCGGCTGGTAGGTCATCGCTGCCGGAAGAGGCCGCCATAGGGTGGCCTTTTTCATGGGATTTATTTTATCCGGTTAATATTGTCGCTCTATTTATATCCGGGTATTATTCGGGCGTTCCATCCATGGGAGCCTGTCATGGCCAATGATCCATACATCCAATCCTTCACCTGCTTCGACGGCACGCGCCGGCTGCTGACGGCGGCGCTGCCGGAGGTCGCGCTGGCCTTGAAGCAAGCGGTCGCCGGCGGTGCTGCCGGGCCGCTGCTGGTGTTCGACAATGCCACTGGGCGCTCCGTCGATTTCGATATCCGCGGTTCCCGCGAGGACCTGCTGGCACGCCTGGTCGGCGCAGGCGAGCGGCAACCGGCGGAGGAGGCCGCGCCGCGCGGGCGCGGGCGGCCGAAGCTGGGCGTGGTGGCGCGCGAGGTGACCTTGTTGCCGCGCCACTGGGAATGGCTCGCCGCGCAGCCCGGGGGCGCCTCGGTGGCGCTGCGCAAGCTGGTCGAGGAGGCGCGCCGCAGCCAGTCCGGGCGTGCGCGGCAGGCGCAGGAGCGCGCCTACCATTTCATGAATGCGATGGCCGGCGACCTGCCGGGCTTCGAGGAGGCGACGCGTGCGCTGTTCGCCGGGGATCGCGAGGGCTTCGCCGAGCGGATCGCCGGCTGGCCGACCGATGTGCGCGAGCACGCCGCCTGGCTGGCAAGCGACGGAGAATCCTGAGGGGAGGGGGCGGCTAGAGTTTCTCGTCGCCGCTGTCTTCTTCCGGGCGCGTCTTGTTCACGCCGGGCAGGTGCAACCCGCTCTCGGCGATCTGGCTGCCTTCCATCTGCGGCTGGGTCACCCAGGTGAGGATGTCGTAGTAGCGCCGCACGTTCTGTACGAAGTGCACGGTCTCGCCGCCGCGCGCATAGCCGTAGCGGGTCTTGGCGTACCACTGCTTCTGCGCCAGGCGCGGCAGCATCTTCTTCACGTCCAGCCACTTGTTCGGGTTGAGGCCTTCCTTCTCGGCCATCTTGCGCGCGTCTTCCAGGTGCGCGCCGCCGATGTTGTAGGCGGCCAGGGCGAACCAGCTGCGGTCCGGTTCCTTGATGCTCTCGGGCAGTTCGCTGCGGATCTGCACGAAATACTTGCTGCCGCCCTGGATGCTCTGCTTCGGGTCGAGCCGGTTGGACACGCCCATCGCCTGGGCGGTCCGGTTGGTCAGCATCATCAGGCCGCGCACGCCGGTCTTGGAGGTGGCGCCGGGCTGCCACAGCGATTCCTGGTAGCCGATGGCGGCGAGCAGGCGCCAGTCGGTATCCAGCTGCTTGCCGCTCTGCTTGAAGTGGCTTTCGTAGCGCGGCAGGCGTTGCTGCAGGTGCTGGGCGAAGGTGTAGGCACCGACGTAGCCGAGTACGTCGACATGCCCGTAGTAACGGTCCTTCAGGCGTTGCAGCAGGCCTTCCTTCTTGGCCTGGTCGAGGAACGCGTTGACCTCGTTCATCAGGCTGTCGTCGTCGCCCCCCGGCAAGGCCCAGGCCAGCCCGCGGGCTTCGCCGAAGTCGAAGGCGACGCGGACGTTGGGGAAGTACACCTGGTTCATCGCCAGTTCGTTGGAGTCGACCAGGGTCAGGTCGATGTCGCCGACGTCGACCATGCGCAACAGGTCGACCACTTCGACAGCATCGGATTCTTCGTACTTCAGTTCGGGATACTGCTTCTTCAGCTCGGCGAGCTGCTCCGCGTGGCTGCTGCCCTTGAGCACCATGATGCGCTTGCCGACCAGATCTTCCGGGCGGGTCGGGCGCTGCTGGCCGTTGCGGTAGATGATCTGCGGGGTGACGTCGAGGTAGGTGTGCGAGTAGCGCACGCTGGCGTCGTCTTCGCGTCCCGGGGTCAGGCCGGCCGCGGCGAGCGCCGGGCCGCCCTCGCGGGAAAGCTGGGCATAGAGGTCGTCGAGGTTGTCGGCGGTCTCGATCTTCAGCTCGACGCCGAGGCGCTCGGCGAAGCGCTTGGCCAGTTCGTATTCGAAGCCGGTTTCGCCGTTGCGGTCCTGGAAGTAGGTGGCCGGGCTGTTGCGGGTGATCACGCGCAGTACGCCCTCCTTCTGCACGCGCTCCAGGGCGGTAGGGGCTTTCGCCTCGCTACAGCCCGCAAGCAGCAGAAAGATGCCGGTCGCCAACAGCCAGGCGGCGCAACGTAAGCGGTACGCGGTCAGGGCAAACATCGGCGCAGTATACGCAAAGGCGAGACGGCGCCATATCTCGACAGCCGGGACCTTCTCTGCTATCGCCGGGATACCGTTCGTCCGCCGTTTCGCTTGCCCCGTCGCAGAGCGCTGCGGCGCCGTTCTCGAAGTGCTTCGAAGCGGGCCGCCGCGGATCCGATGGAGGGCTATGCGATAGCCATCGGCGCGGGTGCCGCCGGACGGTGCTTTACGGTAGAATGCACGGCCTCTGCGGGCCGGCCCGGCCGGCCCCCACACCTTCCCGTCTCCAGAGGCTGTTCCGACAATGCTGATCCTGCGCGGCGCTCCCGCCCTTTCCGCTTTCCGCCACGGCAAACTGCTCGAGCAACTGACCCAGCACGTACCTGCCGTTACCGGGCTGTACGCTGAGTTCGCGCATTTCGCCGACGTCACCGGCGCGCTCACCGCCGACGAGGAGCAGGTGCTGGCGCGGCTGCTGAAATACGGCCCGAGCGTGCCGGTGCAGGAGCCCAGCGGACGGCTGTTCCTGGTGGTGCCGCGCTTCGGCACCATCTCGCCGTGGTCGAGCAAGGCCTCCGACATCGCCCGCAACTGCGGCCTGGCGAAGATCGACCGGCTGGAGCGCGGCATTGCCTACTATGTGCAGGGCGAACTGTCCGAGAGCGACGCCCAGCAGGTCGCCGCCCGCCTGCATGACCGCATGACCCAACTGGTGCTGGACCGCCTGGAAGGCGCCGCCGAGCTGTTCAGCCATGCGCAGCCCCGCCCGCTCACCGCCGTCGACGTGCTTGGCGGCGGTCGCGCCGCGCTGGAGAAGGCCAACGTCGAGTTGGGCCTGGCCCTGGCCGAGGACGAGATCGACTACCTGCTGAAGAGCTTCGGCGAACTGGGGCGCAACCCGCACGACGTCGAGCTGATGATGTTCGCCCAGGCCAACTCCGAGCATTGCCGGCACAAGATCTTCAATGCCAGTTGGGACATCGACGGGCAGGCCCAGGACAAGAGCCTGTTCGGCATGATCAAGAACACCTACGAGATGAACCGCGAAGGCGTGCTGTCCGCATACAAGGACAACGCCGCGGTCATCGTCGGCCATGTCGCCGGGCGTTTCTTCCCCGATCCGCAGACCCGCGAATACGCCGCCAGCCGCGAGCCGGTGCAGATCCTGATGAAGGTGGAGACCCACAACCACCCGACCGCCATCGCGCCGTTCCCCGGTGCCTCCACCGGTTCCGGCGGCGAGATCCGCGACGAGGGCGCCACCGGCCGCGGCGCCAAGCCGAAGGCCGGCCTGACCGGCTTCACCGTGTCCAACCTGCAGATCCCCGGTTTCGAACAGCCCTGGGAAGTGCCCTACGGCAAGCCCGAGCGCATCGTCACCGCGCTGGACATCATGATCGAGGGCCCGCTGGGCGGCGCCGCGTTCAACAACGAGTTCGGCCGTCCGGCGCTGACCGGCTACTTCCGTACCTTCGAGCAGAAGATCGCTACCCCTCACGGCGAGGAAGTGCGCGGCTACCACAAGCCGATCATGCTCGCCGGCGGCATGGGCAACATTCGCGACGAACACGTGCAGAAGGGCGAGATCAGCGTCGGCGCCAAGCTCATCGTCCTTGGCGGCCCGGCCATGCTGATCGGCCTGGGCGGCGGCGCCGCCTCTTCGATGGCCACCGGCGCCAGCTCCGCCGACCTCGACTTCGCCTCGGTGCAGCGCGACAACCCGGAAATGGAGCGACGTTGCCAGGAAGTGATCGACCGCTGCTGGCAGCTCGGCGAGCGCAACCCGATCAGCTTCATCCATGACGTCGGTGCCGGCGGCCTGTCCAACGCCCTGCCGGAACTGATCAACGACGGCGGCCGCGGCGGTCGCTTCGAGCTGCGCGCGGTGCCCAACGACGAGCCGGGCATGAGCCCGCTGGAAATCTGGTGCAACGAGTCGCAGGAGCGCTACGTGCTGTCGGTGGACGCCGCCGACTTCGAGACCTTCAAGGCCATCTGCGAGCGCGAGCGCTGCCCGTTCGCGGTGGTCGGCGAGGCCATCGAGCAGCGCCAACTGACCGTCGCCGACAGCCATTTCGACAACAAGCCGGTGGACATGCCGCTGGAAGTCCTGCTCGGCAAGGCGCCGCGCATGCACCGCGCGGTCACCCGCGAGGCCGAGCTGGGCGACGATTTCGACGCCGCCGGGCTGGAGCTGCAGGAAAGCGTCGAGCGCGTCCTGCGCCATCCCGCCGTGGCCAGCAAGAGCTTCCTGATCACCATCGGCGACCGCACCATCACCGGGCTGGTGGCCCGCGACCAGATGGTCGGGCCCTGGCAGGTGCCGGTGGCCGACTGCGCCGTCACCGCCACCAGCTTCGACGTCTACACCGGCGAGGCCATGGCGATGGGCGAACGTACCCCGCTGGCGCTGCTGGACGCCCCGGCTTCCGGACGCATGGCCATCGGCGAGACGGTCACCAACCTGGCTGCCGCGCGTATCGGCAAGCTGTCCGACATCAAGCTTTCCGCCAACTGGATGGCCGCCGCCGGCCACCCCGGCGAGGACGCGCGCCTGTATGACACGGTCAAGGCCGTGGGCATGGAACTGTGCCCGGAACTGGGCATCACCATCCCGGTGGGCAAGGACTCGATGTCCATGAAGACCCGCTGGCAGGACAATGGCGAGGACAAGAGCGTCACTTCTCCGGTCTCGCTGATCGTCACCGGCTTCGCCCCGGTCGCCGACGTGCGCCAGAGCCTGACCCCGCAACTGCGCCTGGACAAGGGCGAGACCGACCTGATCCTGATCGATCTCGGCCGCGGCAAGAACCGTCTCGGCGGCTCGATCCTGGCCCAGGTCCACGGCAAGCTCGGCCGCGCCGTGCCGGACGTCGACGACGCCGAGGACCTGAAAGCCTTCTTCGCGGTGATCCAGGGGCTCAATGCCGACGGCCATATCCTCGCCTACCACGACCGTTCCGACGGCGGCCTGATCACCAGCGTGCTGGAGATGGCCTTCGCCGGTCACTGCGGCGTCGAGCTGAACCTCGATGCCCTGGCCGATAGCCGCGAAGAGCTGGCGGCCGTGTTGTTCAGCGAGGAACTGGGCGCGGTGATCCAGGTTCGCGAGGGTGCCACTCCGGAAGTCCTCGCGCAGTTCAGCGCCGCCGGTCTCGACGACTGCGTGGCGGTGATCGGCCAGCCGGTCAACGGCTACGAGATCAACCTGAACTACAACGGCGAGACCGTCTACAGCGCCCAGCGCCGCATCCTGCAACGCATCTGGAGCGAGACCAGCTACCAGATCCAGCGTCTGCGCGACAACGCCGACTGCGCCGAGCAGGAGTTCGACGCGCTGCTGGACGAAGACAACCCCGGGCTGTCGATCAAGCTCAGCTACGACGTCAACGACGACATCGCCGCGCCCTACATCAAGAAGGGCGTGCGGCCGAAAGTGGCGATCCTCCGCGAGCAGGGCGTCAACGGCCAGGTGGAGATGGCCGCGGCGTTCGACCGCGCCGGCTTCGCCGCGATCGACGTGCACATGAGCGACATCCTCGCCGGGCGGGTCGACCTGGACGCCTTCAAGGGCCTGGTGGCCTGCGGTGGCTTCTCCTACGGCGACGTGCTCGGCGCCGGCGAGGGCTGGGCCAAGTCGATCCTCTTCAACGCCCGCGCCCGCGACGGCTTCCAGGCGTTCTTCGCGCGCAAGGACAGCTTCGCCCTCGGCGTCTGCAACGGCTGCCAGATGATGTCCAACCTGCACGAGCTGATTCCCGGCACCGAGTTCTGGCCGCACTTCGTGCGCAACCGTTCCGAGCAGTTCGAGGCGCGGGTGGCGATGGTCCAGGTGCAGGAGTCGTCGTCGATCTTCCTGCAGGGCATGGCCGGTTCGCGCCTGCCGATCGCCATCGCCCATGGCGAAGGCCATGCGGAGTTCGAGTCGGAGGAAGCGTTGCTCGAGGCCGACCTTTCCGGCTGCGTGTCGCTGCGTTTCGTCGACAACCACGGCAAGGTCACCGAAGCCTACCCGGCCAACCCCAACGGGTCGCCGCGCGGCATCACCGGGCTGAGCAGCCGCGACGGCCGGGTCACCATCATGATGCCGCACCCCGAGCGGGTGTTCCGCGCCGTGCAGAATTCCTGGCGTCCGGACGACTGGCAGGAAGACGGCGGCTGGCTGCGCATGTTCCGCAACGCCCGGGTCTGGGTGGACTGATCCGGCATGGCGGGCGATGCGGACTCCAACTCGTCGCCCGACCTTCTTCCCGAGGTTCGCCGGGTCTCTCCCGGCGACACCTTGCGGCTCTGTACCTGCGGGGCTTCGGCTTCGCTTCCCGATTGTCCCGCCGACTGCCGCAACGGCCTGACGCTCCACGCGACCCGCGAGCGCCTGTTGCTGTTGTGCCGCTGCGGGCGCTCCGCCGACCTGCCGTATTGCGACGGCAGCCATGCGCCTTCCGCCTCCGGGCTGAAGGCCAGGTGGCGGCGTTTCCGCGGCTGAGCGTAAATCTGTGAACGCCCGCACGAAGGTGTTGTGACGAGCGAACAAATGTTGCGCTTATCTGTCGTAAAGGCAGCGTCAAATATTCATCATGTCAAGGCAAAATGCCATTATTTGGCGTCGGCAGTCGCACAACCACCGACCGCCTCGTGCAGCATTCGATTCGTGCGGAGAAAACGATGTACAAGCTGTGTTTCTATGTGCCTGAGAGCCATCTGGATGTCGTCAAGCAAGCGGTGTTCGCCGCGGGTGGCGGGCGCATCGGGGCGTACGACAGTTGCTGCTGGCAGTCCCTTGGCCAGGGCCAGTTCCGGCCCCTGGACGGTAGCCAACCCTACCTGGGCCAGGTCGGCCAGGTCGAGCACGTGGCGGAGTGGAAAGTGGAGCTGGTGGTGGCCGACGAGCTCATCCACGCCAGCGTCAAGGCGCTGAAGGCGGCGCATCCCTATGAGACCCCGGCCTACGAAGTCTGGCGCCTGACCGACATGGTCTTCTGAGTTTTCCTCGGACAAGCAAGAAGGGCGGCCAGTTGCCGCCCTTTTCGTTATCCGCCTCACGGGGAGAGCCCGACCCGGGGCTGTGGCGTGGCGCGAACAACCGCTTCGCGATTATCGAACCCGAACGGGGGAGCTGTGGCGTAGGGCGAATAACCGCTTGGCGGTTATCCGCCGATTGGCCGAGGTCCAGCCCTCCTGCCGTCAGCGCCGCAGTAGCGGTTGCAGGGCCTGGCTCAGGGCCGCGGCGCGGGGGCCCACCAGGATATGGCAGATGCCGCCGGCGAGGGAGCTGACGCCCTGTCCGCCGAGACGACGCAGTTGCTCGGTGGCCAGCTTGCGTTCGTCCGCCACGCTGACCCGCAGGCGGGTCAGTGCGACGTCCCGTACCTCGCGCAGGTTGCCGGCGCCGCCGAGGGCGCCGAGCCAGGCCTGGGCTTCGGCGGCGTCGACGGTGGCCTGCATCGACACCACCTCTTCGGCTGCGTTCGGACTGCCCAGCGGCGGTACGGCTTCGCCCGGTTGCGTATCGAAGGGCAGGGCGCGGCGGATCTCGTCGGCGATGCTGTCGGCCTGTGGGCCGACCACCACCTGCAGGCTGCCGGCCTTGCCCGGACGTACCACGGCCATCGCACCGAGGGCCTTGAGCTGGGCGTCCGAGGCCTTGTCGCGGTCGACCAGGCGCAGACGCAGGCGCGTGGTGCAGGCGTCCACCACTTCGAGGTTGGCTGCGCCACCCAGGGCGCGGATGAATGCCGGGGCGCGCTCGGCTTCGGCGTTGTCGCCCGATTCGCTGCTCGCGTCGTCTTCGCGGCCCGGGGTCTTCAGGTTGAAGCGGCGGATGCAGAAGTCGAACACCAGGTAATAGATGCCGGCATAGAGCAGGCCCAGCGGCCAGAGCATCCAGCCGTGGGTGGAGCGGCCCCAGCCCAGGGCGAGGTCGATGGCGCCACCGGAGAAGGTGAAGCCGAGGCGGATGTCGAGCAGGTCGGTGAGGGCCATGGACAGGCCGGTGAGCAGCGCATGCAGCAGGTAGAGCAGCGGCGCGAGGAACATGAAGGCGAACTCCACCGGCTCGGTGACGCCGGTGAGGAAGGCGGTCAAGGCCATCGACAGGAGCAGCCCGCCGATCAGCTTGCGCCGCTCCGGACGGGCGTTGCGGTACATCGCCAGGCAGGCGGCGGGCAGGCCGAACATCATCACCGGGAACATCCCGGCCATGAACTGGCCGCCCTTCGGGTCGCCGGCGAAATAACGCGCCAGGTCGCCGGTGACGACGCGCCCGGTTTCCGGGTCGGTGAAGCTGCCGAAGACGAACCACACCAGGTTGTTGAGGATGTGGTGCAACCCGGTGACGATCAGCAGGCGGTTCAGCACGCCGAAGGCGAAGGCGCCGAAGCTGCCGCTTTCCAGCATGAGTTGGCCGAGGCCGTTGATGCCCTGTTGCAGCGGTGGCCAGATCACCCCGAACAGCAGGCCCAGGCAGACCGCGCTGATCCCGGTGGCGATCGGCACGAAGCGGCGGCCGCCGAAGAACGCCAGGTATTCCGGCAGCTTCACGTCCTTGAAGCGGTTATACAGGGCGCCAGCCACCAGGCCGCTGATGATGCCGGAGAGCACGCCCATGTCGATGCCCGGATCGATCACCTTGAGCACCGAGATCATCACCAGGTAGCCGATGGCGCCGGCGAGGCCGGCGGTGCCATTGTTGTCGCGAGCGAAACCGACGGCGATGCCGATGGCGAAGATCAGCGCCAGGTTGGCGAAGATCGCCTTGCCGGCGTCGTGGACCAGCGGAATGTCGAGCAGGTCGACGTCGCCCAGGCGCAGCAGCAGGCCGGCGATCGGCAGGATCGCGATCGGCAGCATCAGGGCGCGGCCCAGGCGTTGCAGGCTTTCGATCAGGAACGGGGGCATGGCGGTGGTCTCCGATTGTTCTTGTCAGGCCAGCGGCCAGTGTTGCAGGCAGGCGTCGCGCACCGCCCGGGCGCTGCCCAGGTCCAGTAGCGCCTGGGCGTGGCGGCGGCATTCAGCGGCGTCGAGCTGGCGCACCCGGGTCTTGATCTCGCCGACCAGGTTCGGCCCGACGGACAATTCCTCGACCCCGAGGCCGACCAGTACCGGTGTCGCCAGCGGGTCCGAGGCCAGCGCACCGCAGACGCCGACCCAGCGGCCGTGGCGGGCTGCTCCGGCGCAGGTCTGGGCGATCAGTCGCAGCAGCGCCGGGTGGAGGGCGTCGATGCGGTCGGCCAGGCCGGTGTGGCAACGGTCCATGGCCAGGGCGTACTGCGACAGGTCGTTGGTGCCGATGGAGAGGAAGTCGGCGTGTTCGGCCAGTTGATCGGCGAGCAGGGCGGCGGAGGGCACCTCGATCATCACCCCGAGTTCGGGCAGGCGCTCGATCCCCAACTGCGTGGCCAGCTCGCCGAGGCGGCCACGGATGGCGCGCAGTTCATCGACCTCGCTGACCATCGGCAGCAGTATCCGGCAGCGTTCCAGTGGTTCGACCCTGAGCAGCGCGCGCAACTGCTGGTCGAGCAGCTCCGGGCGCGCCTGGCCGAGGCGGATGCCGCGCAGGCCCAGTGCTGGGTTTTCTTCCACCGGCAGCGGCAGGTAGTCGAGGTGCTTGTCGCCGCCGACATCGATGGTGCGGATGATCACCTTGCGCTGGCCCATGGCGTCCAGGACCTCCTGGTAGGCGTTGCGCTGCTCCTCTTCGTCGGGCGCGGCGCGGCGCTCGAGAAAGAGAAACTCGGTGCGTAGCAGGCCGACCCCGTCGGCACCGTTGGCGAAGGCTTCGGCGGCCTCGCGCGGCGAGGCGACGTTGGCGCCGATCTCGATGCGCCGGCCGTCGCGGGTGAGCGCCTCGCGCTGCGCATCGGCCTGCTGGCGGCGGCGTTGTTCCTCGCGCTGCGCCACTTGCAAGGCGACCTGCTCCAGGCGTCGAGCGTCGGGGCTGAGTTCCAGCCGGCCCTGGCCGGCGTCCAGCACCACCTGCCGGCCTTCCTCCAGCTCCAGCAGCCCGGCGCCGAGCGCCACCAGGCACGGCAGGCCCTTGCTGCGGGCGAGGATGGCCACGTGGGAGGTGGCGCCGCCTTCGGCCATGCACAGGCCAGCCGCGCCGGCATCCACCAGCGGCGCGAGGTCGGAGGGAGTGATCTCCCGGGCGGCGACGATGGCGCCAGCAGGCACCCGCAATGGCGCGGTGTCGCCGAGCAGTACCCGCAGCACGCGTTTTTCCAGGTCGCGCAGGTCGTTGGCGCGCTCGGCCAGCAGCAGGTTGCCCAGCGCCTGGAGAATCTCGCACTGGGCCTGGATCGCCCGGTGCCAGGCGTGGGCGGCGCCGACGCCCTGGTCGATCAGCATGTCGGCGGCGTCCAGCAGACCCGGGTCTTCCAGCAGCGCGAGATGCGCGGAAAAGATCGCCGCTTCGTTCTCGTCGCCGCCGAGCCTGGCCTGCTGCAGGCTCCCCTGTACGTCGTCGCGCACCCGTTGCAGGGCCTGGTCCAGGGCGAGGTGCTGTTCCTCGGGACGATGCCGGCCGTCATCCGCCGGCAGGCTGATGGCGCCGAGCCGCGCCAGGGGACCGCTGGCCAGGCCGGGCGAAGCGCAGACGCCGGCCAGGGTACCGGCGACAGCCGCAGGTCGCGCCGGCTCGCCCGGGGCGATGGCGCGCGGGGCCTCCTTCGGAGCCCCCGCGGTGGCGCTGGCGAGGGCCGCGAGCAGGGCGTCGAGGGCCGCCTCGCTGTCTTCGCCGCGACAGATCACCTCTACCTCGTCCTGTTCGGCGACCCCCAGGCCCATGATGCCGACCAGGCTGTCGACGCTGGCCACCTGCCCGGCGAAGTGCAGTTCGGCCTGGCTGGAAAAGCCCTGCGCGGTCTTCCGTAGCAGCGCTGCCGGGCGTGCGTGCAGACCGCCATGATGGGCGACCCGCGCCCGCCCGCGGACCTGGCGCTGCGCGGAGCCTTCGCCAGGCGCGGGATTGGCCGGACGTTGCTCGGCCTTCTCCGGACTCAGTTGCAGGAGCGGCGCGCCGACCTCCACCGGGTTGGTGGTCAGCGGGCGTACCTGGAAGCCGTCGCCGTTGGTCAGGATCATCACCGTGATCAGACTGCGGCTGCCGCGGGCGACGCGGTCCAGGTCGAAGCGCAGCAGCGGCTGGCCCTCGATCACCCGCGCACCTTCCTCGACCAGCGCCTCGAAGCCTTCGCCTTGCAGCTGTACGGTATCGAGGCCGACGTGCAGCAGCAGCTCGGCACCGTTGTCGGCGCGCAGGCTGAGCGCGTGGCGGGTTCGCGCCAGGTGGCTGACCAGCCCGGCGCAGGGCGCGTGCAGGCAGTCGTTGAGTGGGTCGATGGCGATGCCTTCGCCCAGGGTGCCGCTGGAAAACACCGGGTCGGGTACTCGGTTGAGCGGCATCACGGGGCCGCTCAGGGGCGCTTTGAGGGCGAGATTCTTGTTGTTCATGGGCGCGCGCTCAGGCTCAGTGGGTTCGGGTGACTTTGCTCAGGTGCCGTGGCTGGTCCGGGTCCATGCCGCGGGCTTCGGCCAGGCCGGCGGCCATGACGTAGAAGCTCTGGATCGCCAGGATCGGATCGAGCGCCGGATGCGCGGCGCGCTGCAGCGGCAGGTCGCGTTCGGCGATGTCGTCCGGGGCAGCGAGCAATACCTGCGCACCGCGTTGGCGCATATCCTCGGCGAGCGCCAGCAGGCCTTCCTGCTCCGGGCCGCGGGGAGCGAACACCAGCAGCGGATAGCGCTCCTCGACCAGCGCCATCGGTCCATGGCGGACCTCGGCGCTGCTGAAGGCCTCGGCCTGGATCGCCGAGGTTTCCTTGAATTTCAGCGCGGCCTCCTGGGCGATGGCGTAGCCGGCGCCGCGACCGATCACCATCAGCCGCTGGCAGTCGCGCAGGGCCTCGATGGCCGGCGACCAGTCGAGCCTGGCGGCCTGCTCCAGCCCGGCCGCCAGGCCCTGGCCGGCGGCCAGCAGGGCATTGTCGCGCTGCCAGTGGGCGAGCAGGCGGGCGCTGGCGCTGAGCGTGGCGATGAAGCTCTTGGTCGCTGCGACGCTGCGCTCGGTGCCGGCGCAGAGCGGCACGACGAATTCGCTGGCGGCTTCCAGCGGCGAATCTTCGGCATTCACCAGGGCGATGCCCAGGGCGCCGCGTTCGCGCAGGATGCGCAGGCTGTCCACGAGATCGGGGCTCTGTCCTGACTGCGAGAAAGCGAAGACGGCCTGCCCGGCGACACGCAGCGGCGAGCGGTTCAGGGTCACTACCGACATGGGCAGCGAGGCCACCGGCAAGCCGGCGTGCTGCATGGCCAGGTAGGCGAAGTAGCTGGCGGCATGGTCGGAGCTGCCGCGCGCGACGGTCAGCGCCAGGTTCGGATCGACCTCCCGCAGGCGCTGGCCAAGCGCCGGCAGGCAAGCGTCGAGCACGGCCAGTTGACGGCTCGCCACCGCGGCGGCGGAGAGCGCTTCCTCGAGCATCAGCGAAGTCATTCGAGTTCTCCTTCCACCATCACGGCGTCGAGTTCCAGGGAGCGATCCAGGCGCACCACATCGGCCCAGGCTGCGGGAGCCAGGCGGCCGCGCTCGGCGAGGCCGAGGTAATCGGCGGGGAATTGCGAAAGGCGTTGCGAGGCTTCGGCCAGGGGCAGGCCGATCTTCACCAGGTTGCGCAGCGCCTGGTCCATGGTCAGGGTGCTGCCGGCCAGGGTGCCGTCGGGCAGGCGCACGCCGCCCAGGCACTTGGTCACCGTGTGGCTGCCGAGCTTGTACTGGCCGTCGGGCATGCCGGCGGCGGCGGTGGAGTCGGTCACGCAGTACAGGCACGGGATCGAACGCAGGGCCACCCTGATGGCGCCGGGATGGACATGCAGCAGGTCGGGGATCAGCTCGGCGTAGCGTGCGTGGGCCAGGGCCGCGCCGACGATACCCGGTTCGCGGTGGTGCAGGCCAGTCATCGCGTTGTAGAGGTGGGTGAAGCTGCTGGCGCCGGCTTCCAGTGCGGCCACGCCGTCCTCGTAGCTGCCCAGGGTATGGCCGATCTGCAGGCGTACGCCGCGCTCGGCGAGGGCGCGGATCAGCGGCCGGTGTCCGGCGATCTCGGGGGCGATGGTGATCACCCGGATCGGCGCGCGGCGCAGGTAGTCCTCGACTTCCTCGAGCACCGCGGCATGGGCGAAGTTGGGCTGCGCGCCGAGCTTGCCGGAGTTGATGTAGGGGCCTTCCAGGTGCACGCCGAGTATCCGTGAACCGCCCTCCAGCGAGCGGCGGCAGTAAGCGCCGAGCTGGCTGAGGATGTCGGCGATCTCCTCGCGCGGTGCGGTCATGGTGGTGGCCAGCAGCGAGGTCGTGCCGAAGCGCCGGTGGGTGCGGGCGATGGTGGCGAAGGCGTCGCCGCCTTCCATGATGTCGCGGCCGCCGCCGCCGTGCACATGCAGGTCGATGAAGCCTGGCAGCAGGTACGGATCGGCGTTGCTGGCCGGATCGCAGGGCTCGCCTTCGATCCGCTGGATACGCCCGTCCTGGATGTGTAGGCGGCCGAGGACCCAGCCTTGCGGGGTGAGAATGTTGCCTTCGAGCATGGCGGCTCCGTGTCGGTCAGCGTCGCAGTTCGGCGACGAAGTCGTAGTAGTCGTTGCGGCAGTAGGTGTCGGTCAGCTCGATCGGGGTGTTGTCCTCGAGGTAGCCGATCCGGGTCATCAGCAGCATCGCGGTGCCCGGCGCGATGCCGACCAACGCGGCATCGGACGCGGACGCGTTGATCGCGCGCACGTGCTGGAGGGCGCGGACCACCGGGCGACCGATGCCGTCCAGGTATTCGTAGAGGGAATCGCCGACCGCTGTCGGGTCCGGCAGCAGGCGTGCCGGCAGGGTGCTGTTCTCGATCGCCATCACCGTGCCGTCGGCTTTGCGCAGGCGCTTCATGCGCGCGACCTTTTCGGTCGGCGAGAGGCCGAGGCGGATCAGTTCGTCGTGGGTGGGCAGGGCGATGCCGCGCTCCAGCCAGGTGGAGCCGGGGGTGAAGCCTTTCAGGCGGAGCATCTCGCTGAAGCTGGAGAGACGCGACAGCGGTTGTTCGAGACGCGGCGTAATGAAGGTGCCGGAGCCCTGGTTGCGGCGGATCAGCCCCTGCTCGAAGAGTACTTCGAGGGCCTTGCGCGCGGTGACGCGGGAAATGTTCAGGGTTTCGCTGAGGTTGCGTTCGGAGGGCAGCGCTTCCTCCGCTTTCCACTGGCCGGCATGGATCGCGCTCTCGAGATTGCGCGCCAGCTGCAGATAGAGGGGGGTGGGTTGCGCCTCGTCGGGACGCAGGGCCAGGAGCAGGTCGTGGGCTGTCTTCATGAGAGGTTCCGATGCGGATTGTGTTGTTGTCGCCCGGTAATGCTGGGAAAACTAATACCACTTGAATACCACGTCAATGCCAGTTGTGCGTCGCGCACGCGTCAGCCAGCCGTCCCGTCGATTGACTTGGCCTGAGTAAGGGATGCAAGGGTTTGACGGATAAAAGAAAACGCCGCCGGAAAATCTCGCGGCGGCGTTCCTGGTGTGGCTGACGGCTGACGAGTGGTATCAGCCTGGTTCTGTCAGGGGCGGATCTCGATCAGCGTGCCGTCTTTCACCACGCTCCAGACTTCGCGCATGTCGGTGTTGTTCATGGCGATACAGCCATTGGTCCAGTCCAGGGTGGAGAAGTACCACTCCGGGTATTCGTCATCCAGCGGGGTGCCGTGGATCATGATCATGCCACCGGCCGGCAGGCCCTTTTCCCGGGCCTTGGCCACGTCGCGGGCGTTGGGGTAGGAAATGTGCATGGAGAGGTTGTAGTTGTTGCTGGTCTTGCGCCAGTCGATCCAGTAGAAGCCTTCCGGGGTGCGGTTGTCGCCTTCGGCCAGCTTCGGGCCGGTCGGGCGCTTGCCCAGCGAGACACGGTAGCTTTTCAGGACGTTGCCTTTGTTGAGGAGCAGCAGTTTTCGCTCGGACTTGAGCACCAGGACCTTGTCCACCTTGCCTTCCAGGCTCGGCGCGGCATTGGCCTGGGTCAGACTGGCGAAGGTCAAGCACAGCAAAGCAAGCAACCAGCGCATGGAAGTGAAATCCCCGATGTTCCCTTGAGCCGCAACGGCGGCGGTGTTCGAGTGTTTGGCGTTCAGTCTTTCTTATAGGAAGCCAGCATAGGTGCAATGGCTTCGTTGCGCACCGGGAAGCAGCCTTCGCGGCGGTCGCTGAAGTAGCATTCTAAGGTACGGCCGATGGTCGGAAAAGCCAGCTCCGACCAGGGAATCTCCGCTTCGTCGAAAAGCCGCACCTCCAGGCTTTCATCGCCGGCGGAGAAATCCAGGTCGAGCAGCTCGGCGCGGAAGAACAGGTAGACCTGGCTGATGTGCGGCAGGTCGAAAAGGGTATAGAGCTGCAGGTCGCCGATCCGCGCGTTGGCTTCTTCCTCTGTCTCGCGGGCCGCCGCCTGGGCGAGGGTCTCGCCGTTCTCCATGAAGCCGGCCGGCAGCGTCCAGTAGCCCAGGCGCGGCGCAATGGCGCGACGGCAGAGCAGGACCTGGCCGTCCCACACCGGCAGGCTGCCGGCGACGATACGCGGGTTCTGGTAGTGCACGGTGTGGCAGGCGTCGCAGACGTAGCGCAGGCGGTTGTCGCCGTCCGGGATGCGCTGGACCACCGTGGCGCCGCACAGGCTGCAGAATTTCATGCCAGGTTCTTCTTCGGGGAAAGGCCTATCTTGCTCGGCTGGCCGGGAGGCGACAAGGCCTCGTGCGGGAGGGGTGGGCTGGCCGGGGCTTTCGTGCCATGATCTCGGGGAAACGACAAGACCTCGGAAACCCCGGCAGTATGAACTGCACGCTCGACGAGCTGCGCCAACGCATCGAGGCGCACCGCCCCCGCCAACTGGATACCGACCAGCGCTTCCCCCAAGCGGCCGTGCTGGTGCCCATCACCCGCAGCGACGATCCGGAGCTGGTGCTGACCCTGCGCGCCGCCGGTTTGTCCACCCATGGCGGCGAGGTCGCCTTCCCCGGCGGGCGGCGCGACCCGGAAGATGCCGACCTGGTGCGCACCGCCCTGCGCGAGGCGGAGGAGGAGATCGCCTTGCCGCCGGGCCTGGTGGAAGTGGTCGGGCCGCTGAGCACCCTGGTCTCGCGGCATGGCATCGAGGTCACTCCCTATGTCGCCTTCATTCCCGACTTCGTCGAGTACCAGCCCAACGACGGCGAGATCGCCGCGGTGTTCAACGTGCCGCTGAGTTTCTTTCGCGACGACCCGCGCGAGGTCACCCACCGTATCGACTACTTCGGCCGCAGCTGGTACGTGCCCAGCTATCGCTTCGGCGAGTTCAAGATCTGGGGCCTGACGGCCATCATGGTGGTGGAGCTGGTCAACCTGCTGTACGACGACCCCATCGACCTGCACACGCCGCCGGCTTCGTTCATCAAACTGAGTTGACCGACGGGGCGCAGACCCCGGCCATGAGGAGATCGCGATGAAATACCGCCTGGGCGATGCCCGCGTCGAAACCCATCCCGACAGCTGGATCGCGCCCAGCGCAGCGGTGATCGGCAAGGTTCGCCTGGATGCCGGCGCCAGCGTCTGGTTTGGCGCGGTGCTGCGCGGCGACAACGAGCTGATCCATATCGGCGAGCACAGCAACGTCCAGGACGGCTCGGTGATGCACACCGACATGGGCTATCCGCTGACCCTCGGCAAGGGCGTCACCGTCGGCCACAACGCCATGCTGCATGGTTGCAGCGTGGGCGACTACAGCCTGGTGGGGATCAACGCGGTGATCCTCAATGGGGCGAAGATCGGCAAGTACTGCATCATCGGCGCCAACGCGCTGATTCCCGAGGGCAAGGAGATTCCCGACGGCTCGCTGGTGATGGGCTCGCCGGGCAAGGTAGTGCGCGAGCTGAGCGAGCCGCAGAAGAAAATGCTCGAGGCCAGCGCCGCCCACTATGTGCACAATGCCCGCCGTTACGCCCGCGACCTCGTCGAGGACCCGGCGTGAACGAGCGACCGGTGGCTTCGCCCTGCGTGCATGTCTGCGCGCTGGACGAGCAGGACATCTGTATCGGCTGCCAGCGCACGGCGGCCGAGATCACCCGCTGGGGCCTGATGAGCAACGACGAGCGCCGCGAGGTGCTCGGTCGCTGTTTCGAGCGCGCCAAGGCGCAAGGGCTGGTCAGCGGTTCCGCCTGAAGCGGATTCCGTTTTCTTTCATTTCCGAGGTTCTTCCATGACCCGTATCGGTACCCCCCTGTCGCCGAGCGCGACCCGCGTCCTTCTCTGTGGCTCCGGCGAGCTGGGCAAGGAAGTCGCCATCGAGCTGCAACGCCTGGGTTGCGAAGTGATCGCCGTCGATCGCTATGGCAACGCGCCGGCCATGCAGGTGGCACATCGCAGCCACGTGATCAGCATGCTCGACGGCGCCGCCCTGCGCGCGGTGATCGAGCAGGAGAAGCCGCACTACATCGTGCCGGAGATCGAGGCCATCGCCACCGCGACCCTGGTCGAGCTGGAGGCCGAAGGCTACACCGTGGTGCCCACCGCCCGCGCCGCGCAACTGACCATGAACCGCGAGGGTATCCGCCGGCTGGCTGCCGAGGAGCTCGGCTTGCCGACCTCGCCCTATCACTTCGCCGATACCTTCGAGGACTACCGCCGTGGCGTCGAGCGCGTCGGCTACCCCTGCGTGGTGAAGCCGATCATGAGTTCGTCGGGCAAGGGCCAGAGCGTCCTGAAAGGCCCCGACGACCTGCAGGCGGCCTGGGACTATGCCCAGGAAGGCGGGCGCGCCGGCAAGGGCCGGGTGATCGTCGAGGGCTTCATCGATTTCGACTACGAAATCACCCTGCTCACCGTGCGCCACGTCGACGGCACCACTTTCTGCGCGCCGATCGGTCACCGCCAGGTCAAGGGCGACTACCACGAGTCCTGGCAGCCGCAGGCGATGAGCGCGCAGGCTCTGGCCGAGTCCGAGCGGGTCGCCCGGGCAGTGACCGAGGCCCTCGGCGGACGCGGGCTGTTCGGCGTCGAACTGTTCGTCAAGGGCGACCAGGTGTGGTTCAGCGAGGTGTCGCCGCGCCCGCACGATACCGGCCTGGTGACCCTGATTTCCCAGGATCTTTCCGAGTTCGCGCTGCACGCGCGGGCGATCCTCGGCCTGCCGATCCCGGTGATCCGCCAGCTCGGCCCGTCGGCCTCGGCGGTGATCCTGGTGGAAGGCAAGTCCCGGCAGGTCGCTTTCGCCAACCTCGGTGCCGCGCTGAGCGAGGCGGATACGGCGCTACGCCTGTTCGGCAAGCCGGAAGTGGATGGCCAGCGGCGGATGGGCGTGGCCCTGGCGCGCGACGAGTCGATCGACGCCGCCCGCGCCAAGGCGACCCGGGCCGCCCAGGCGGTTCGCGTCGAACTCTGAGATGCGCCGGCTGGCAACGCTGGCCTGGTGGGCGGCGGCTCTGCCGTTGCTGCCGCTGGCGGTGCCGCTGGCTATCCGCACCCGCCGCCGAGCCTTGCGCCTGGCGCCCGCGGCGGGACCTCGCGAAGGGCTGGTCGGTGGGTCCGGTGCCGAAGAGCCGCTGCGCTTGCTGTTGTTCGGTGAGTCGACAGTGGCCGGGGTCGGCGCCAGTTGCCTGGACTACGCCCTGGCCGGCCGCCTGGCCGCGGCGCTGGGCGAGCGTCTGCGGCGCCCGGTGGCCTGGCAGGCGCTGGGCGAGAACGGTATCACCAGCGGCGAGGCGCGCGAACGCTTGCTACCGCAGGTGGCGGGACGTTTCTTCGACCAGGTGATCCTGGTCTTCGGCGTCAATGACACCACCAGCCTGCGCTCCCTCGAACGCTGGCGCGCCGACTGCGCGGCCCTGATCGACGGCTTCCAGGCGGCCGGCGCGCAGGTGACCTGCACCGCGGTGCCGCCGCTGCAGCATTTTTCCGCCTTGCCCGGGTTGCTGCGGGCCCTGCTGGGGTGGCGCGGGCGGCTGCTCGACGAGGCGCTGTGCGATCTCGCTGGCGCGACCGGCGCCGGCTACTGCCCGATCTCGCTGGACCTGCTTCCGGGCTACCTGGCCATCGACGGCTTTCATCCGTCGCAGCTGGGCTACCAGGTCTGGGCCGGGGCCCTCGCCGACTGGTTGGCGGCGAGGGAGAAGGGCGGCGTCGCGGTAGTCTGAGCGAGACTCAGGACACTGCGCCGAGGTCGTTGTCGCGGGTTTCCTTCAGGCACAGCACCGCCAGCAGGCTGAGCAGCGCCGCTGCGGAGACGTAGCCGCCGACCCAGCCCAGGCCGCCGATGCCGACCAGCTTCTGGGCGATATAGGGCGCCACCGAGGCGCCGAGAATGCCGCCCAGGTTGTAGGCCGCCGACGCGCCGGTGTAGCGCACGTGGGTGGGGAATATTTCCGGCAGCAGCGCGCCCATCGGGGCGAAGGTGACCCCCATCAGGAACAGCTCGATGCAGAGGAACAGGGCGACGCTGAACGTCGAGCCCTGGCTGAGCAGCGGCTCCATGGCGAAGCCGGAGGCGATCGCCGCCAGGCTGCCGAGCAGCAGTACCGGCTTGCGTCCGAAGCGGTCGCTGAGCCAGGCCGACAGCGGCGTGGCGGCGGCCATGAAGAGCACCGCGAGGCACAGCAGACCAAGGAACTCCTCGCGGCTGAAGCCGAGGCTGGCCACCCCGTAGCTCAGCGAGAACACCGTGGAGATATAGAACAGCGCATAACACACCACCATCGCCAGGGCGCCGAGCAGGGTCGGCCGCCAGTGCTGGGCGAACAGCTCGGCGATCGGCAGGCGGACCCTCTCGTGCTTGGCCATGGCCTTGGCGAACACCGGGGTTTCCGCCAGCTTCAGGCGTACGTAGAGGCCGACCACGACCAGCGCCGCGCTGAGCAGGAACGGGATCCGCCAGCCCCACTCACGGAACTGCTCCTCGCTGAGCAGCATCGCCAGGGCCAGGAACAGGCCGTTGGCGGCGAGGAAGCCGATCGACGGGCCGAGCTGGGGAAACATGCCGAACCAGGCGCGCTTGCCGGCCGGCGCGTTCTCCGTGGCCAGCAGCGCGGCGCCGCCCCACTCGCCGCCGAGGCCGAGGCCCTGGCCGAAGCGCAGCACGCAGAGCAGCAACGGCGCCCAGTAGCCGATGCTGTCGTAGCCGGGGAGGACGCCGATCAGGGTGGTGGATACCCCCATCAGCAGCAGCGAGGCGACCAGGGTCGACTTGCGCCCGATGCGGTCGCCGAAGTGGCCGAACAGCGCCGAGCCCAGCGGACGGGCGAGGAAGGCGATGCCGAAGGTGAGGAAGGCGCTGAGCATCTGCGCGGTGCCGGATGTCTGCGGGAAGAATACCGGACCGATCACCAGGGCGGCGGCAGTGGCATAGACGTAGAAATCGTAGAACTCGATGGCGGTGCCGATGAAGCTGGCGACTGCGACCCGGGTGGTCGAGTTGGCCGGTTCCGGAGCGGCGTCGGCGGCGAGGGTGGCGGCGGTCATGGTGGGAAGGTCCCTGGCAGTCGGGGCACGACGGAGTGCTTCCGTGCGGCCGGATGGTTATGGCCAGTGCGCCGATGCGGCGGCGCGGCGCCCGGGTGGGGCGGACGAGATCGGTCGCGCAGGGAGGATGGGGCTGCGCGCCGTGCGCCGGCTGGTACCGTCGGCATCGGGGCCGGGCGGGCAGGCGGGACTGGCGGGTGACTGGCCGGGGCTCGGGCTGCGGGTAGCGGCGGAACCGGCGGCAGGGCTGGATAAGCTGGGGTCGATTATAGAGCGCCGCGGGGCCGGTTCGGCAATCCCGGATCAGACGCTGGCGTCGCTTTCGACCAGCGGGGTCAGCGCGCGGGGATGCCAGGCGCGCACGCTTTTCACACGGTTTTCCGCCGACTGCTGGATTTCCAGGCAGTAGGGGCCGATGCGCAGGCACACCGCGCAATCGGGGATCTGCTCCAGGGCTTCGGTGACCAGGCCGTTGAGGGTCTTCGGGCCGTCGCAGGGCAATTGCCAGCCAAGCGACTTGTTCAGCTCGCGCAGGTTGGCGCTGCCGTCGATGACGAAGCTGCCGTCCTCCTGGGCCTGGATATCCGGGTTGTCGAGGCTGTCGAGGTCGTTGAAGTCGCCGACGATCTCTTCGAGGATGTCCTCCAGCGTGACGATGCCGATCACCTCGCCATATTCGTCGACCACCACGCCGATACGGCGCTTCTCCTTCTGGAAGTTCACCAGCTGGGTCGACAGCGGCGTGCTTTCCGGCACGAAATACGGCTCCATGCAGGCCTGGCGGAGATTCTCCTTGGTCAGGCGGCCCTGGGTCAGCAGGCGCGCGATCTGGCGCATGTGCACGACCCCTTCGATCTGGTTGACGTCGTCGCGGTAGACCGGCAGGCGGGTGTGGCTGGTGGTGCGCAACTGCTCGACGATGACCTCGAGTTCGTCGTCGAGGTCGATGCCTTCGATTTCGTTGCGCGGGATCATCAGGTCGTTGACCGTGACCTTCTCCAGGTCCAGCAGGCCGAGCAGCATGTCATGCCGGTTGACCTCGCTGGCCTGGGGGTTGTCGGCCGGATGCAGGGCCTCTTCGTCGCGGCTGCGTCCGCTGTCGTCCTGTTCCGCCGCGGCGACGCCGAGCAGGCGCAGCAGCGCGTTGCTCAGCAGGGTCAGTAGCCACAGCAGGGGCCAGCACAGGCGCTGCAGGATCAGGAGCGGCAGGCTGAGCGGCAGGGCGACGCGTTCCGAGCGAAGGGCGCCGTAGCGGCGCGGCAGCAGGGCGCCGAACAGCAGCAGGAGCAGGGTCATGCCGGGGATGGCGACGGCCAGGCCGATGACGCCCCAGTGGCGCAGCGCGGCCCAACTGGCCAGGGCGGCGGCGCTGACGTTGACCAGGGTGCGGCCGAACAACAGGGTGCCGCGCAGGCGGTCGTCGTGCAGCAGCAGCCAACTGCTGCGCCGGGCCCCGCGCAGGCCTTGCTTGGCCTGCAGGCGCAGGCGGTAACGGTCGAGGTTGAGCAGGGCGGTCTCGACGCAGGAGAAGAACGCCGAGCAGGCGACCAAGAGAACCAGCAGGCCGACCAGGTACCCGGGGTGCAGCTCATCCATGAAGGAGGCCCATCAGATGTGCAGGATGAATTCCCGCACCAGCTTGCTGCCGAAGTACGCCAACATCAACAGGCAGAAACCGGCCAGGGTCCAGCGGATCGCCTTGTGGCCCCGCCAGCCGAGCTGGTGGCGACCCCAGAGGAGCACGGCGAAGACCACCCAGGCGAAGCAGGACAGGATGGTCTTGTGCGCCAGGTGCTGGGCGAACAGGTTGTCGACGAACAGCCATCCGGACAGCAGCGACAGCGAAAGCAGCGACCAGCCGCCCCAGAGGAAGCCGAACAGCAGGCTTTCCATGGTTTGCAGGGGCGGGAAGTTGCGGATCAGCCCGGACGGATGCTTGTGCTTGAGGCGGTAGTCCTGGAGCAGCAGCAAGAGCGCCTGGAACACCGCGATTGTGAGCAGGCCGTAGGCCAGGATCGAGAGCAGGATGTGGGCCAGGATGCCCGGCTGTTCGTTGATCGGCTCGACGGTGCCGTGGGGGATGAGTACCGCCAGCAGGGTGGTGAGGGCGCCCAGCGGGAATAGAAGGAGGAGCAGGTTCTCCACCGGTATCCGCAAGGTCGCCAGCAGGGTCAGGAGAATTACCGCGGCGGCGATCAGGCTGGCGGCGTTGAAGAAGTCCAGCACCAGGCCGGCCGGGGTCAGCAATTGCTGGTAGAGGCTGAAGGCGTGGGCGACCAGTGCCAGGAGTCCGAACAGGAGCAGCAGGGGTTTGCCCGGCGCGGTGCGCTTGGACACACAGGCACCCTGGTAGGCGGCGGTGCCGAGATAGAGAACAGCAGCGATGAGGCTGGGCAGCAGGGGATGCATAAGTCCTTGTAATCGCGGGCCCGAAAGGAAGGGAGTTTGGCATAGATCGAGCGTCGCGAGAAAGCCGTTGCGAACAGTTCTCTCGTACCTGTGGCCGGGTTGGCGGGCCGCCTGCCGCGGGCGCCGCGACCTCCTGGCCCGGCAGTCGCTTCGGCAAAGACGGAACGCATCGGCAAATCAAGGACTTGAGGCTGGCCTCCGGTCGTCGCCGGACACACACTCCGTCTTTCATCGCGTGTCCCGCGACGCGCTCTTGGTTATAATCCGCCGCTTGCCGCAACCCCCGTGGAAGGATCGCGCATGTTCGAAAACCTTACAGACCGCCTCTCGCAGACGCTTCGCCATGTCACCGGCAAGGCCAAGCTGACCGAGGACAACATCAAGGACACTCTGCGCGAAGTGCGCATGGCCCTGCTCGAGGCCGACGTGGCCCTGCCGGTGGTCAAGGACTTCGTCAACAAGGTCAAGGAGCGCGCCGTCGGTACCGAGGTCTCGAAGAGCCTGACCCCGGGACAGGCGTTCGTGAAGATCGTCCGCGCCGAGCTCGAGGAGCTGATGGGGGCGGCCAACGAGGACCTGGCGCTGAGCGTCGCGCCGCCGGCGGTGATCCTGATGGCCGGCCTGCAGGGCGCGGGCAAGACCACCACCGCGGGCAAGCTGGCGCGCTTCCTTAAGGAACGCAAGAAGAAGTCGGTGATGGTGGTTTCCGCCGACGTCTACCGACCCGCCGCTATCAAGCAGCTGGAAACCCTGGCGGGCGAGGTCGGCGTAACCTTCTTCCCTTCCGACGTCAGCCAGAAGCCGGTGGCCATCGCCGAGGCGGCGATCCGCGAGGCGAGGCTGAAGTTCATCGACGTGGTGATCGTCGATACCGCAGGCCGCCTGCACATCGATGCCGACATGATGGACGAGATCAAGCAGGTGCACGCGGCGATCAAGCCGGCGGAAACCCTGTTCGTGGTCGATGCCATGACCGGCCAGGATGCCGCCAACACCGCCAAGGCCTTCAATGACGCCTTGCCGCTGACCGGTGTGGTCCTGACCAAGGTCGACGGCGACGCGCGTGGTGGTGCCGCGCTCTCGGTGCGGGCGATCACCGGCAAGCCGATCAAGTTCCTCGGCATGGGCGAAAAGAGCGAAGCGCTCGATCCGTTCCATCCCGACCGCGTGGCCTCGCGCATCCTCGGCATGGGCGACGTGCTCAGCCTGATCGAACAGGCCGAGCAGAACCTCGACCGCGACAAGGCCGAGAAGCTGGCGAAGAAGATCAAGAAGGGCAAGGGCTTCGACCTGGAAGACTTCCGCGACCAGTTGCAACAGATGAAGAACATGGGCGGCCTCGGCGGGCTCATGGACAAGCTGCCGATGCTCGGCGGGGTCAACCTGGCGCAGATGGGCAATGCCCAGGGTGCTGCGGAGAAACAGTTCAAGCAGATGGAGGCGATCATCAACTCGATGACGCCCGGCGAACGGCGCGATCCGGAAATGATCAGCGGCTCGCGCAAGCGCCGCATCGCCCTTGGCTCCGGTACCCAGGTGCAGGACGTCGGCCGGCTGATCAAGCAGCACAAGCAGATGCAGAAGATGATGAAGAAGGTCACCGCCAAGGGCGGCATGGCCAAGATGATGCGAGGCATGGGCAGTATGTTCCCGGGGGGCATGCCCAAGCTTTGATCGGACGCGCGGCCGCTGGCCACGCCGGCGGTTTCGCTCCGTCGGCCGGCGGGCGGACCGTGTGCTTCCCGCGCTCTCCGCGCCGGCCGATGGGTGGCCGAAAAAGAGATTTGCAAATTCCCCGATAATCCTTAGAATATGCGGCCTTTCGGGCCGTGGGCCCAGCGTGCATTCATTTTGCAAGCACCGACTACAGGAACGAAGTTCACATGGTAACCATCCGTCTTGCTCGTGGCGGCTCCAAAAAGCGCCCCTTCTACCACCTGACCGTGACCAACAGCCGCAATGCGCGCGATGGTCGCTTCGTCGAGCGCATCGGTTTCTTCAACCCGGTTGCGACTGGTGGCGAAGTGCGTCTGTCCGTCGACCAGGAGCGTGCTACCTACTGGCTCGGCCAGGGTGCACAGCCGTCTGAGCGCGTTGCTCAGCTGCTCAAGGACGCTGCCAAGGCAAACGCCTAAGCCGTCATGAGTGAAATGCCGACACCCGCCGACGACCTGGTCGTGATCGGCAAGATCGTTTCGGTGTACGGCATCCGCGGTGAGGTGAAGGTGTATTCCTTTACCGACCCGTTGGACAACCTGCTGGACTATCGCCGCTGGACGCTCCGGCGCGACGGCGAGATTCGGCAGGCCGAGCTGGTCAGGGGGCGCCTGCATGGCAAGGTCCTGGCCGCCAAGCTCAAGGGGCTCGACGATCGCGAAGAGGCCCGCACCTTCACCGGTTACGAGATCTGCATCCCGCGTAGCGAGTTGCCCTCTCTCGAGGAAGGTGAGTACTACTGGCACCAGCTGGAAGGCCTGAAGGTGATCGACCAGGGCGGGCAGTTGCTCGGCGTGATCGACCATCTGCTGGAAACCGGTGCCAACGATGTCATGGTGGTCAAGCCCTGCGCGGGCAGCCTGGACGACCGCGAGCGCCTGTTGCCCTACACCGGGCAGTGCGTGCTGTCGATCGACCTGGCCGCTGGCGAGATGCGGGTGGACTGGGACGCGGACTTCTGATCATCCATGGACAAGCGTTTGTGGGTGGGCGTCGTCAGCATCTTTCCGGAGATGTTCCGCGCGATCAGTGACTATGGCATCACCAGCCGTGCGGTAAAGCAGGGGTTGCTCACGCTGACCTGCTGGAATCCACGGGACTACACCGAGGACCGCCACCAGACGGTGGACGACCGGCCCTTCGGCGGTGGCCCTGGCATGGTGATGAAGATCAAGCCTCTGGAGGGCGCGCTGGCGGATGCCAGGCAAGCCGCCGGGGGCAGGAAGGCGAAGGTGATCTACCTTTCGCCGCAAGGCCGCCAGCTGACGCAGGCGGGCGTACGCGAACTGGCCGAAGAGGAAGCGTTGATCCTCATCGCCGGGCGCTACGAAGGCATCGACGAGCGCTTCATCGAAGAGCACGTCGATGAAGAATGGTCGATCGGCGATTATGTCCTGTCCGGCGGTGAGTTGCCGGCCATGGTGCTGGTCGATGCAGTGACGCGGTTGCTGCCCGGTGCATTGGGTCATGCAGATTCCGCCGAGGAGGACTCCTTCACGGATGGCCTGCTCGACTGCCCGCACTACACCCGACCCGAGGTGTACGCGGACAAACGTGTTCCTGAAGTGTTGCTCAGTGGCAACCATGAACACATCCGGCGTTGGCGTTTGCAGCAGGCCCTTGGGCGGACCTGGGAACGACGCGCCGATCTTCTGGATAGCCGCTCGCTTTCTGGAGAAGAGCAGAAGCTGCTGGCGGAATATATCCGTCAGCGGGACGATAGTTAACGTATCGATGGCTGGCCGATTGCCGGTCTTAGGAGCACAGCATGACCAACAAGATCATTCAGCAGATCGAAGCTGAACAGATGAACAAAGAGATCCCGGCGTTCGCCCCCGGCGATACCGTGATCGTCCAGGTCAAGGTGAAGGAAGGCGACCGTCAGCGTCTGCAGGCCTTCGAAGGCGTCGTTATCGCCAAGCGCAACCGTGGCCTGAACAGCGCCTTCACCGTGCGCAAGATCTCCAACGGCGTGGGCGTGGAACGTACCTTCCAGACCTACAGCCCGATCGTCGACAGCCTGAGCGTCAAGCGTCGCGGCGACGTGCGCAAGGCCAAGCTGTACTACCTCCGCGCCCTGTCCGGCAAGGCCGCGCGCATCAAGGAAAAACTGGTCTAATCCGGCTCTTCTCCGAGAAAAGCAGCCCGAGGGCTGCTTTTTTCATGTCTGGCGTTCGCCTTTCCGGCGGCGCTTCCTACTGCCCACGGCAGCGCATAACCAGTACAACATCCGCGGCACCCAGGCAGCCACTCCATCCGGTATTCGTGGCATGACCCCCAGAGAGCAAGAAATCCTGCGTCGCACCGAGCTTTCCGAAACCCGTGTGACCAAGGCGGTATTCCCGCCCACCACCAATCACCACAACACCCTGTTCGGCGGGACTGCGCTGGCCTGGATGGACGAGGTCTCGTTCATCACCGCGACCCGTTTCTGCCGCCTGCCGCTGGTGACCGTTTCCACCGATCGCATCGACTTCAACCACCCGATCCCGGCGGGCTCGATCGTCGAACTGGTCGGACGGGTGGTCAAGGTCGGCAACACCAGCCTCAAGGTGGAGGTCGAGGTGTACCTGGAAAGCATGTACGCCGACGGTCGCGAGAAGGCCATACACGGCCTGTTCAGCTTCGTTGCCATCGACGACGAAAAGCGGCCGGTTCCGGTCCTGCCGGGGTTCCCGGCCAGCCAGGCGGCTTGAGACAGGCGGAAAGAAGGCACCCACGGGTGCCTTTTCCATATCCCCGGACGATCCGGCCCTGGGTTGGGATCAGGGCCGCAGGCTGATCTTCAGGGAGGCCTGGGACAGGTCGATCTGTTGCAGGCTGACGCTGCCGAACGTCTGCTCGCGCGGCGCGCCGGCAATGCGAATATTGTCGAAGCGCACCTCGCCGATACTGCTCGGCAGGCGCAGGTTGACCGAGCCGTCGGGGTTGAGCGTGCTTTGCGTCTTGCCGGTTTCGTAGCGAACGTCGCTCATCGAGGTTTCCGCCTCCAGGCTGTCGAGCATCGGCATCACCAGCTTCGCCAGTTGCTTCACCGCGGCCAGTCCGTCGCCGCCCTCGGCCTTCAGGAACAGGCCCTCGAGGCTTTCGTTGAGGCCCTGGGCGTTGACGTTGCTCATCTCGACGTCGGTCAGCGGACGCAGGTTCTTCGGCAGTTCCTGGCGGCTCATGGCCGCTGGCGGCTGCATACGCTGGATGTCGGCGCTGGCCATCTGGAACGGACTGAGCAGGGCGGCGACCAGGGTCGCGGCCAGGCGCAGGTTGGTCTGCTTCTTCAGCGCCTTCTTCAGTTGCCGTTCGCTCAGCAGGCCCTGCTCGATCAGGGTTTCGCCCAGGCGCTTGTGGTTGCTCAACTGCGCCTGGATCGCGGCGTCCAGTTGGGCGGCGCTAATCAGCCCCTTGTTGATCAGGATCTGGCCCAGGCGGGAATGTTGTTGATTGGACATGGTCATGGCCTGATGAAAAAAGAGGATGATGGCTAGATGCAATCATCCTCTTCGTGGGCTTCGTTTGTCACCCAACCTTGGATAGGGTGACGACGGTCTTTCGTCGGTTCGTTGAAGTCTAGTCGGCGATTTCCGTAGCCTGCGACTTGCTGACTGACGGTTCCGCGTCGATCAGCGACAGCAGCGTCCAGCCGGTGCCCGGCGCCAGCGTGGACTGTGGCGTGGCGACGTGCATCCTGCCGTTCGGATCGCGGGCGAACAGCAGGATCGCGGACTCGCCGTGCAGCGCCTGGTAGTCGTTCCAGCCGAAGGTGTCGGTGAGCAGGGTGGTGCGGATTTCGGCGCCGCGCGACAGCAGGCTGGCGAACTGCGCGTAGGTCAGCGGTCGCTGGCCAAGCGGACGGCCACGGTGTTCGTCGCTGGAGCGGTGCTTGTCGGTACGCTTGGCTTCCTGGCTGGTCGGCAGGCCGAACAGCTGGCGATGGCCGAACTCGTGGCGGAAGCGCATGGCCGCCAGGGTATTCAGCTCGCCGGCTGGAGAAACCCCCAGCAAATGCCCGATGCCGACCAGGTCGAGGTGGGCTTCGGCGTGCTGCGAGGTGGGATTGCCGAAATAGGTGGGCAGGTTGTCCATGCGGGCGGCGCGGATGTTTTCCCAGCTCGAATCAGTCAGCAGCACGCGGCTGCCGAGGCTCTTCAGGGCCTTGCCGATGGCGCGCCCGACCGGATTGGCGCCGACGATCAGGTAGCCGCTGGGCGAGGGCTCGGCGACCTTCAGCAGGCGCGCCAGGGGGCGGGCGGTGGCGCTTTGCAGGACCACCGTGCCGATGATCACCAGAAAGGTCAGCGGCACCAGCAGCGCCGCCTGGGCATGGCCTTCGGCGCTCAGGCGGATGGCGAAGATCGCCGAGACCGCCGCGGCGACGATCCCGCGCGGGGCGATCCAGCTGAGCAGGGCGCGCTCGCGCCAGCTCAGCGGCGAACCCCAGGTCGACAGCGCCACGTTCAGCGGCCGGGCGACGAACTGGATCAGCAGCAGCACCAGCAGCGCCGCCGGGCCCAGGCCGAGCAGGGCATTGATGTCCAGGCGCGCGGCCAGGAGGATGAACAGGCCGGAAATCAGCAGGACGCTGAGGTTTTCCTTGAAGTGCAGGATCTGCCGTACGTCGACGCCCTTCATGTTGGCCAGGCCCATGCCCATCAGGGTGACGGCGAGCAGCCCGGATTCGTGCATCACCCGGTTCGAGGCGATGAATACGCCCAGCACCGCGGCCAGCGTCGCCAGGTTGTGCAGGTAGTCCGGCAGCCAGTGGCGGCGCAGGACGATGCCCAGCGCCCAGCCGCCGAGGATGCCGAACAGGCTGCCGCAGAGGATCACTCCACCGAAGGTCTGCAGGCTGTGTAGCCAGCCATCGCCTTCGCCGCTGGAGATGATGAAGCTGTACACCACTACCGCCAGCAGGGCGCCGATGGGATCGATGACGATACCTTCCCAGCGCAGGATGTTCGCCACCGCGGCCTTGGGCCGGACCACCCGCAGCATCGGAACGATCACCGTGGGCCCGGTGACCAGGGTCAGGGTGCCGAACAGCAGGGCCATTTCCCAGCTGAAGTCGAGCAGGTAGTGGGCGGCCAGGGCGATCACGCCCCAGGTCGAGAGCGCGCCGATGGTCACCATTCGGTGCACCACGGTGCCGATTTCCTTCCATTCGCTGAAATGCAGGGTCAGGCTGCCCTCGAAGAGGATCAGCGCCACTGCCAGGGATACCAGTGGGAACAGCAGGGGGCCGAACATCTCGTCCGGATCGAGCCAGCCGAGTAGCGGGCCGGCGACGATCCCGGACAGCAGCAGGAAAAGAATGGCTGGCAGGCGCAGGCGCCAGGCCAGCCATTGACTGAGCAGGGCGGCGGCACCGATGCCGCCGAGGGCGAGCAGGATAGCGTTCTGGTCCATCGAGGATTCCTTGTCAGCGTCGCTCCGCTCGTCCTGAGCCGGGGCGAACCATCGAGCCACATGGCTCCGCTTTTTCCCGCGGGCACGGGAAGCCGGCCGACCTCCTGTCGACCGGCCTGACTAACCATTACGTGGCGATGACGGCCAACGCTCGCGATAGCGCCCAGGCTATGAAAGACTAGCCGCGCTTTCATTTGGTTCGCAGCCTTCATCCATGAGTACCCTCGAACATCCCCTGATCGACCGTTTCCTCGATGCCCTGTGGCTGGAAAAAGGCCTTGCCGACAACACCCGCGAGGCTTATCGCAACGACCTCCAGCAGTTCAACGCCTGGCTCGATGGCCGCGGGCTGCGCCTGGAGGGCATCGGCCGCGACGCGATCCTCGATCACCTGGCCTGGCGCCTGGAACAGGGCTACAAGGCCCGCTCGACCGCGCGCTTCCTCTCCGGCCTGCGTGGCTTCTATCGCTATTGCCTGCGCGACGGCCTGATCGCCGAGGATCCCACCTTGCAGGTGGACCTGCCGCAACTGGGCAAGCCGTTGCCGAAATCCCTCTCCGAAGCGGACGTCGAGGCATTGCTGGCGGCGCCGGAAGTCGACGACCCGCTGGGCCTGCGCGATCGCACCATGCTCGAAGTGCTGTATGCCTGCGGCCTGCGGGTCAGCGAACTGGTCGGCCTGACCCTGGAGCAGGTCAACCTGCGCCAGGGCGTGGTCAAGGTGTTCGGCAAGGGCAGCAAGGAGCGCCTGGTGCCGCTCGGCGAGGAAGCCATCGGCTGGCTCGAACGCTACCTGCGCGAGGCCCGCGGCGACCTGCTTGGCGGGCGACCCAGCGACGTGCTGTTCCCCAGCCTGCGCGGCGAACAGATGACCCGCCAGACCTTCTGGCATCGCATCAAGCATCACGCGCAGGTGGCGGCGATCGGCACGTCGATTTCGCCGCACACCCTGCGCCACGCCTTCGCCACCCACCTGCTCAACCATGGCGCCGACCTGCGGGTGGTGCAGATGCTGCTCGGCCACAGCGACCTGTCGACCACCCAGATCTATACCCATATCGCCCGGGCCCGCCTCCAGGATCTGCACGCACGCCACCACCCGCGAGGCTGACGCTTTGTCCGAAAAATCCGTACCTACCCGAAAAGAGGCGCTTTCGTAGCGTTCTGCGACAAGCGTCGGGCCCGTCGGGATAGCGGTCTATGGTAGGCTTCGCCGACCGCACGACAGGAGTGACACATGCGCGTGACCCGTTTTCTGGCTGCTGCCGCCCTCGGCCTGATGAGTACCCTGGCCCTGGCAGACAATGCCGATCAGAACATCCGCAAGACCCTGCAGGCCCTGCAACCGGACCTGCCCATCGACTCCATCGCCAGCAGTCCGCTGCAGGGGCTCTACCAGGTGCAGCTGAAGGGCGGCCGGGTGCTCTACGCCAGCGCCGACGGCCAGTTCGTCATGCAGGGCTACCTCTACCAGGTGAAGGACGGCAAGCCGGTCAACCTGACCGAGAAGGCCGAGAGCCAGGCGATCGCCAAGGCGATCAACGGCGTGCCCGCCAGCGAGATGGTGGTGTATCCGGCCAAGGGCCAGGCCAAGGCGCACATCACGGTGTTCACCGATACCACCTGCCCCTACTGCCAGAAGCTGCATGCCGAGGTGCCGGACCTGACCGAGCAGGGGATCGAGGTGCGCTACATGGCGTTCCCGCGCCAGGGGCCGCAGTCGGCGGGCGACAAGCAACTGCAGGCGGTCTGGTGTGCGAAGGAGCCGACCAAGGCGATGGACGCCATGATGAACGGCAAGGAGATCAAGTCTTCCGAGTGCAAGAACCCGGTCGACAAGCAGTTCCAGATGGGCCAGATGGTCGGGGTGCAGGGAACGCCGGCGATCGTCCTTGCCAACGGCCAGTTGCTCCCCGGCTACCAGCCGGCCAAGCAGTTGGCCAAGCTGGCGCTGGAGGCCAAATAGCGCCGGGTCTGCCGAACAATTGACTAATAAAGAGCCGCTTCGTAATGTGCGGCTCTTTTGTTTTCATCATTGGCGATTTCCGCCGCCCGCTGGCGGAATCCATCGCCAGGATGTGTCGTGGCCCGTACAGTGGTCGCGTCAACCTCGATTCGCTCGGGGAACCATAGCAGGCCGGCGCGTCCGGCCGTCGTAGGTGAGATGGGGAGTTCCAGCGTGAAACCGGTCAAAGTAGGCATCTGTGGGTTGGGGACCGTCGGTGGCGGTACCTTCAATGTACTCGAACGCAACGCCGAGGAGATTGCCCGCCGTGCCGGGCGCGGTATCGAGGTTGCGCAGATCGCCGCCCGCCGGCCGAACCCGAAGTGCGATACCGGTGCGACCCCCATCACCGCCGATATCTTCGACGTAGCGTGCAATCCCGAGATCGACGTGGTCGTCGAGTTGATCGGCGGCTACACCCTGGCCCACGAGCTGGTGCTCAAGGCCATCGAGAACGGCAAGCACGTGGTCACCGCGAACAAGGCGCTGATCGCCGTGCACGGCAACGAGATCTTCGCCAAGGCCCGCGAGAAGGGCGTGATCGTCGCCTTCGAGGCCGCTGTCGCCGGCGGCATCCCGGTGATCAAGGCGATCCGCGAGGGGCTGTCGGCCAACCGCATCAACTGGCTGGCCGGGATCATCAACGGTACCGGCAACTTCATCCTCAGCGAAATGCGCGAGAAGGGCCGTACCTTCCCCGACGTGCTCGCCGAGGCCCAGGCCCTGGGCTATGCCGAGGCCGACCCGACCTTCGACGTGGAAGGCATCGACGCCGCCCACAAGCTGACCATCCTCGCCTCGATCGCCTTCGGCATTCCGCTGCAGTTCGACAAGGCCTACACCGAAGGCATCTCGAAGCTGACCAGCGCCGACGTCAACTACGCCGACGCCCTCGGCTATCGCATCAAGCACCTGGGCGTGGCGCGTCGCACCGAGAGCGGCTTCGAGCTGCGCGTGCACCCGACCCTGATTCCCTCGGATCGCCTGATCGCCAACGTCAACGGCGTGATGAACGCGGTGATGGTCAACGGCGACGCCGTCGGCTCGACCCTCTACTACGGCGCCGGTGCCGGCATGGAACCGACCGCTTCCTCGGTGGTGGCCGACCTCGTCGACGTGGTCCGCGCCATGACCTCCGATCCGGAGAACCGCGTACCGCACCTGGCGTTCCAGCCGGACGCGCTGTCCGACCACCCGATCCTGCCGATCGAAGCCTGCGAAAGCGCCTACTACCTGCGCATCCAGGCCAAGGACCACCCGGGCGTACTGGCCCAGGTGGCCACCATCCTGTCCGAGCGCGGCATCAACATCGAATCGATCATGCAGAAGGAGGCCGAGGAACAGGACGGCCTGGTGCCGATGATCCTGGTTACCCACCGGGTCATCGAACAACGCATCAACGATGCCATCGCCGCCCTGGAAGCGCTGGAAGGCGTGTCCGGGCCGGTGGTCCGCATCCGTGTCGAACAACTGAATTGATCGAACGCCGGGCGCCGCTCGCGGGCCCGCGTCAACAGCAAAGGTTTTGAACATGCGTTACATCAGCACCCGCGGCCAAGCGCCCGCCCTGAACTTCGAAGATGTCCTCCTCGCCGGCCTGGCCAGCGACGGCGGCCTCTACGTCCCGGAAAACCTGCCACGCTTCACCCTCGAGGAGATCGCCTCCTGGGTCGGCCTGCCCTACCACGAGCTGGCCTTCCGGGTGATGCGCCCGTTCGTCGCCGGCAGCATCGCCGATGCCGACTTCAAGAAGATCCTCGAGGAAACCTATGGCGTCTTCGCCCATGACGCAGTGGCGCCGCTGCGCCAGTTGAACGGCAACGAATGGGTGCTGGAGCTGTTCCACGGCCCGACCCTGGCCTTCAAGGACTTCGCCCTGCAACTGCTCGGCCGCCTGCTCGACCATGTGCTGGCCAAGCGCGGCGAGCGCGTGGTGATCATGGGGGCCACCTCCGGCGATACCGGCTCCGCGGCCATCGAAGGCTGCCGCCGTTGCGACAACGTCGACATCTTCATCATGCACCCGCACAACCGCGTGTCCGAGGTGCAGCGCCGGCAGATGACCACCATCCTCGGCGACAACATCCACAACATCGCCATCGAAGGCAACTTCGACGACTGCCAGGAGATGGTCAAGGCCAGCTTCGCCGACCAGGGCTTCCTCAAGGGTACCCGCCTGGTAGCGGTGAACTCGATCAACTGGGCGCGGATCATGGCCCAGATCGTCTACTACTTCCATGCCGCGCTGCAGCTCGGCGCGCCGCATCGCTCGGTGGCGTTCTCGGTGCCGACCGGCAACTTCGGCGACATCTTCGCCGGCTACCTGGCGCGCAACATGGGCCTGCCGGTCAGCCAGCTGATCGTCGCGACCAACCGCAACGACATCCTGCACCGCTTCATGAGCGGTAATCGCTACGACAAGGACACCCTGCATCCCTCGCTGTCGCCGTCGATGGATATCATGGTCTCGTCCAACTTCGAACGCCTGCTGTTCGACCTGCACGGCCGCAACGGCAAGGCCGTCGCCGAACTGCTGGATGCCTTCAAGGCCAGCGGCAAGCTGTCGGTGGAAGACCAGCGCTGGACCGAGGCGCGCAAGCTGTTCGACTCCCTGGCGGTCAGCGACGAGCAGACCTGCGAGACCATCGCCGAGGTATACCGCTCCTGTGGCGAGTTGCTCGACCCGCACACCGCCATTGGCGTGCGTGCCGCCCGCGAATGCCGGCGCAGCCTGAGCGTGCCGATGGTGACCCTGGGCACTGCGCATCCGGTCAAGTTCCCCGAAGCGGTGGAGAAGGCCGGCATCGGCCAGGCGCCGGCGCTGCCTGCGCACCTCGCCGACCTGTTCGAGCGCGAGGAGCGCTGCACCGTATTGCCGAACGAGCTGGCCAAGGTACAGGCCTTCGTCAGCCAGCACGGCAATCGCGGCAAGCCGCTCTGAGCCTGTCGTGAAAGGAAGAAGCCCGCCTTGATGGCGGGCTTTTTCATGTCTTCTCAAAGGGCAGCGGCGAGTTTGTTGCGCGAGGGGCGGAGCAGCCTCAGTGGATCGTTGAACTGGATGTCGCTGGCCAGCTTGTAGTAGCGCCCGACGAAATAGTCGCGGGCCTGGGCATCGTTCTTTCCCTGGTACAGCACCCAGGCGACGCTGATGCCGGCGAACTCGTTGTACTCGATTTGTCGCAGCGGGCTGAAGTGGGTCGCCGTGGTGGCCGTGGCGCCCCAGGCGGGCACGTCGCGGATCAACGGGCCCTGCCAGAGGATCGGCCAACTGAGCGGCGGCACGACCACATCGGCCAGTCCGGTCAGCAGCAGGGTCGGGGTCTTTACCGTGGAACCGATGGCCAGGGGGCCTGGCTCGATCGGCAGGGCGCCGACCAGCTTCAACCGTGGCTCGATGAGTTGCAGGGCTTGTGCAGAGAGGCTGGCGCTCTGCAGTGTGGCCTGGCCGCCGGCGGAGTGCCCGGCGACCAGCGTCCGGGAAAAGTCGGCCCGGCCATGCAGGGCCGAGGCCGGGTCCCTGTCCAGTTTCGCGACCTCAAGGATGCCGAGGGCGTGCATCAGCGGGAAGGAATTGATGAAGTCGGAGGAGATCACCACGATGAAGCCGTGGCTGGCCCACAGTTTCATCAGTTCGTGATAGTTGCCGGCGTTGGAAAGTATGCCGCCGACGAAAGTGATGACCGGAAGCTTGGCGTCGGACGCGGCGATGTCCGCCGGATAGTAGACGCTGGTACTGATCGGGCTGGCGAAGCCATAGGGGAAAGCCTCGTTGCAGCGGATCGAGCCGTCCAGCAGGACGATCCTGGCGATGGTCCCGACGAAGCCACGACAATCGGCGAGCACGGCGGTGCTGGCGATCTCGGTGTCGGCGACCGGACGCGCGTACTGGTCGTTGGCCAGGCCGACGGCGCCGAACAGCAGCGAGCCCTGTGCCGTGCCGGCGGCGAATGCCAGCGCGAGGATGAAGGCGCGCCAGGCGCCGCGGGGGGATGCGAAGGCAGTCATGAGATCCTCGCTGTTCGATGCGCAGGGGGAAGTCTCGTTGTTACTGCCTGACGGACGCGCCGGATACTGCAATTTCAAGCAGGTGAAGGCGTTGCGCGAGGGTGGGATGGTTGGAGTTTTTCCCGGTGCTTCCCTTATAGCGGGCTGATCGTTGCGTTGGCCTGGTTCGGCTCGAATGGCTATTTGCGCCGGCACGTGGCCTTTCGCCAGATGCTGCCGTTAGTCCGGTAAATGCTTGCATCGACGAACCCTATTCGCGTTTTTTCGGTCTTTGACGAGTCTTATTCGTCGAAACAGGAGACCTGATTTGGACAGCCTGAAGCAACGACTGGCCGATGCCTTCGCTCCCCATCCCTTCACCCTCAGCCAGCCCCGGCCCGATGGCGGACGGGTGGTCACGCTGGTCGATCCGCAGGGGGAAACCCTGTTGCAGCGGGTCATCGCCAAGGTGCAGTTGAACGACGAAAGCTATCTCGAGGATGCCGTGCAGACCATTCGCCGGGAATTGCAGGTGCTGGTCGGGCGGATGGAGGAAGACGTGCTGGCGACCTTCCGCGAGCGGGATCACGTGCTGCTGTATTCGTCGCGCTAGCACCGTCTCGTTCGAGGGCGCGTTGCGCATCGGGCGGTCAGGCCGAAGGCGCGCGCCGGTGCAGCGGCTCTTGCCGGATGGCGCCATGCTCGTGGAAGCGTGCGGATAACCCCCTCTCCCTGGCTGGATAGGGGAGAGGGGCCGCCCTGTCCGCGGAGCACCGATGAAGGGCTCCGCGTACCGTTCAGATGGCGCCTTCCCGGCGCAGGGCGGCGATGCCCTCGCTGTCGTAGCCCAGCTCGGCGAGCAGGGCATCGGTATGCTCGCCCAGTTCCGGGCCTACCCAATCCGCCGAGCCTGGCGTGGCGGACAGCTTGGGCACGATGCCAGGCATGCGGAATGGCTTGCCGTCCGGCAAGCGTGCCGAGAGGAACATCTCGCGGGCAAGGAATTGCGGATCGCGGAACATGTCTTCGGCGGAGTAGATTCGGCTGGCCGGGACTTCGGCTCGCGCCAGCACCGCCAGCACTTCCTCCAGGGGCTGCGAGGCGACCCAGCGGTCGATAACCCCAAAGAGTTCGTCGCGGCGCGCATCGCGCCCGTCGTTGCTGGCCAGTTGCGGGTCGCTGGCCAAGTCGTCGCGGCCGATGGCCTGCATGAAGCGGCGGAAGATCGCGTCGCCGTTGGCGCCGATCTGTACGTGGCGGCCATCGGCGCTGGTGTGGATGGAGGAGGGGGTGATGCCCGGCATGATGTTGCCGGTGCGCTCGCGGATGAAACCGAACACGTCGAATTCCGGAACCATGCTTTCCATCATGGCGAAGATCGCCTCGTAGAGGGCGACGTCGACCATCTGTCCCTTGCCGCCGTTGACCTCGCGGTGTCGCAGCGCCATCAGCGCGCCGATCACGCCCCACAGGGCGGCGATCGAGTCGCCGATGGAAATCCCGGTGCGAACCGGCGGGCGGTCCTCGAAGCCGGTAATGTAGCGCAGTCCGCCCATCGACTCGCCGACCGCGCCGAAGCCCGGCTGGTCCTTGTAGGGGCCGGTCTGGCCGAAGCCCGACAGGCGCACCATCACCAGGCGCGGGTTCAGCGCGTGGAGGACATCCCAGCCCAGGCCGAGCTTTTCCAGTACGCCGGGGCGGAAGTTCTCGATCAGGATGTCGGCATCGCCGAGCAGGCGTTTCAGGATCGCCTGGCCTTCGGCGTGCTTGAGATTGAGGGTCAGGGATTTCTTGTTGCGTGCCTGAACGAACCACCACAGCGAGGTGCCTTCGTAGAGCTTGCGCCACTTGCGCAGTGGATCGCCGCCGTCGGGCGACTCGATCTTGATCACTTCGGCGCCGAACTCGGCGCAGATCCGCGAGGCGAAAGGGCCGGCGATCAGGGTGCCGAGCTCGACCACCTTCAGGCCGGCCAGCGGTTTGGGCGAATGTTCCATGCGGTGTCCGTCAGGCTGCAGTGTGCGCATAGCCTAGAGCATTTGCCGGCGGTGCGGGCGGGTGCCGCGGTAGGGTGAGACGTTTCCCGTTTTTTCCCGATATGCCCGGCGGTCCTTCAATTCCTTTTGCATAGAGGGTTTAATGCGGGAGTCGATACAGGATGTAGCGCGCCAGACACCGAGCCAGGGAGGCCCCTCGTGCCATTTCTTTCTCTCTTTCCTCCCCGTGTTTCTTTTCCATGCTCCGGCCGGCCCGGCGTAGATATGCGCGTGCGTTGGATTTTATTACATGTGAGCTGTTGAAATCTTACATGTGATCTCGTAGTGTGAGTCCATGCAACGGAAATCATCAGCCCATTATCAGCGTGTCTTTCGCCAGCGCCTGCGCGAGCAGGGCCTGGTGAAGAAGGAAGTCTGGATCTTGCCGGAGAACGCCGCGGCGCTCGCCGGCATCGAGCGGATGCTGCGTCGCCCGGCTGCCGGAGCGGCTCATTTGGAGAAGGAGGAAGACATGACGGAAGCCCGGGTATGGAACGCTCGCTCGCTGGCCGAGGCCCTGAGCGGCACCGAGCTGTTCAGCAGCGGCGAGGCCCAGATCGAGCTGATCGAGGGGGCGGAAGCGAGTCTCTATGTGATCATGCGCGAATACGGCGACCTGCCGGTGTTCGTCGCGCCCCAGGGCGAGCAGATCATCGTCGAGGCGCTGCTCTGGCCGGAAAGCGACGTTACCGACGCGACCGCCTTCAACGAAGAGGTCCTGCTCAGCCGGCAACTGTTCCCGCTGTCGAGCATCGGCCTGCTCAACCTGCCGGGCGAGGAGCGCTGCTACAGCATGTTCGGCGCGTTGAGCACGACTTCGTCGCTGGCCAGCGTGCTGCACGAAATCGAAACCCTGGCCGGCAACGTGATCCGCGCCACGGAAGTCTACGCCGGCTACCTGAAAGCCCGGGCCTGAGGGAGGACACCATCATGACGGTATGGAGCAAGCTGCTGAGCGCCCTGCGCGGCGGAGCCAACGAGGTTGGCGAGGCGATCGTCGACAGCCAGGCGCTGCGCATCCTCGACCAGGAGATCCGCGACGCCGACGTCGAACTGCGCAAGTCGCGGGAAGCGCTGGCCTCGATCATGGCCCGCCACCGCCTGGCCCAGGAGCGCGTCGAGAAGGGCGCGGCCCAGGTCGCCGAGTACGAGCAATACGCGATCAAGGCACTGGAGACCGGCAACGAGGAGCTGGCCCGGGAGGTCGCGGAGAAGATCGCGACCCTGGAGAACCAGCTCGAGGGCGAGCGTGCCCAGGTCGCGGAATTCGCCGCCAGCGTAGCCCAGTTGCGCAAGTCGGTGAGCCAGGCCGAAGGCAACATCCGCCAACTCAAGCAACAGGTGGATACGGTCAAGGCCACCGAGAGCGTGCAGAAGGCGCAGATGGCCGTTGCCCAGCGCTACGGCAACTCGAAGAGCAAGCTGCAGACCGCGGTGGACTCCCTGGAGCGGATCAAGCAGCGCCAGGCCGAACGCGCGGCGACCATGGATGCCGCGGCCGAACTGGCCAGCGCGGCGGCGCCGGACGATGCGCTGGACGCCAAGCTGCGCGCGGCTGGGATCAAGGCCTCGGGCAACAGCGTGGATGGCGTGCTGGCGCGCCTGAAGGAAAAGGGCAAGGCCTGATAGGCCCGCGGCCCGGCGAAGGCGTCCGGGCCCGTTTTTCAGGGATAGAGCGACAATGGAAGGTTTCCTGCAGACGGCGCTGTCGTTCCCGACCGTGCTGTTCAGCTTTCTTCTGATCCTAGCGATCATCTACTGGGGCATCGTCGCCCTGGGCATGGTCGAGATCGATGTGCTCGGTCTCGACGCCGAGTCGGTCGTCGATGGCGCCGGCCAGGCCGAAGGCCTCGCCGCGCTGCTGGCGAAGCTGAAACTCAACGGCGTACCGGTCACCCTGGTGCTGACCCTGCTGTCCTTCTTCGCCTGGTTCCTCTGCTACTTCGTCCAGCTGTGGCTGCTCAGCGCATTGCCGCTCGGCTGGCTGCGCTACCCGTTGGGCGCCGTGGTGGCGGTGGGCGCGCTGTTCCTGGCGGCGCCGCTGGCGGCCACGCTGTGCCGGCCGTTGCGGCCGCTGTTCCGCAAGCTGGAAAGCACCAGCAGCAAGTCGGTGCTGGGCCAGGTCGCGGTGGTGCGCAGCGGGCGGGTCACCCTGCAACATGGCGAGGCGTTGCTGGAAGACGGCGGCGCCGGGCTGATCCTGAAAGTTCGTGCGGAAGAGAACAAAGGCTTCAAGCGCGGCGATCGCGTCGTGCTGCTGGAGTACCTGGAGGCGGAGCACGCCTATCGGGTCGTTACCGAGGAAGAGTTCCGCGGTATCTGACCCGGGCTCGGTGAGAATCAAGGAGAACTGCTGCTATGGATATGACGTCGCTGATGCCCCTCCTGCTGGGAGTGGGCCTGGTCGTTCTGCTGGTCGTGGGCCTGCTGGCCCTGTTCAAGGCCTTCTACATCAAGGTCCCGCAAGGCACCGCGCTGATCGTCAACGACATGTCGTCGACGCCCAAGGTGCATTTCACCGGTGCGCTGGTCTATCCGGTGATCCACCTGAAGGAGTTCATGCGCATCTCGCTGATCACCCTGGAGGTCGACCGGCGCGGCAAGGACGGCCTGATCTGCCGCGACAACATGCGCGCGGACATCACCGTTGCCTTCTACCTGCGGGTCAACGAGACCCAGGACGACGTGCTCAAGGTGGCCAAGGCCATCGGCGTCGACCGTGCTTCCGACCGTTCGGCGGTGAACGAGCTGTTCAATGCCAAGTTCTCCGAGGCGCTGAAGACCGTCGGCAAGCAGTTCGACTTCGTCCAGCTGTTCGAGAATCGCCAGGACTTCCGTGACCGCATCATCGAGGTGATCGGCAACGACCTGAACGGCTACGTCCTGGAAGACGTCGCCATCGACTACCTGGAGCAGACCGCGAAGAACTCGCTGGACCCGAGCAACATCCTCGATGCCGAGGGCATCCGCAAGATCACCGAGCTGACCGCCACCCAGAACGTCATCACCAACGAACTGGAGCGCAACGAAGAGCTGGCGATCAAGAAGAAGAACGTCGAGACCCGCGAGGCGGCCCTGGCCCTGGAGCGCCAGCAGGCTGACGCCGAGGCCCGGCAGAAGCGCGAGATCGAGACCATCCGTGCCCGCGAGGAAGCGGAAACCGCGCGGGTCAAGGAAGAGGAGCGGCTGAAGGCCGAGCAGGCGCGGATCCAGGCGCAGCAGGAAATCGACGTGCGCACCGAGAACCACCAGCGCGAGGTCGAGGTGGCGCAGCAGAACCGCCAGCGCGCGGTGGTCATCGAGGTGGAGAAGGTCACCCGCGCCAAGGACCTGGAGATCGTCGCCCGCGAGCGTGAGGTGGAGCTGCAGAAGATCGAGAAGGAAAAGGCGCTGGAAGAGCAGCGCAAGAACATCGCCAATGTGATTCGCGAGCGCGTCGCGGTGGAAAAGACCGTGGCCCAGGAGGAGGAGCGGATCAAGGAGGTGCGCGAGGTTTCCGAGGCCGAGCGGGTCAAGCAGGTGATCCTGCTGCAGGCCCAGGCGGAAGCCGAGCAGGAGCTGGTACGCCAGGTCAAGCAGGCGGAAGCCGACGAGGCCCGCTCCAAGCACAAGGCGGTGGAAATCAACACCATGGCGCAGGCCGAGCTGGAAGCGGCGTCGAAGCAGGCCGAGGCGAAGAAGCGTCTGGCCGAGGGCATCGAGGCCGAGCGCGCAGCGCCGGGCCTGGCCGATGCGCGGGTGCTGGAAGTCACCGCCGCGGCTAAGGAAAAGGATGGCTTGGCAGCGGCGCGGGTACGTGCCGAACAACTGATCGCCGAAGCCAGGGGCGACGAGGAGCGCGGCCTGGCCGACGCCCGGGTGCTCGAGGCGCAGGCCGCAGCCAAGGAGAAGGACGGCCTGGCCGAAGCCAAGGTGCTGGCCGAGAAGCTCGGCGCCCAGGCGCGCGGCGAGGAGCAGCTCGGCGCGGCCAAGGCCAAGGCCACCAAGGACCAGGGCAGCGCGGAAGCGGAAGTACTGCTGCAGCGCCTGAATGCCGAGGCCGAGGGGCTTGGCAAGAAGTTCGGCGCCCTGGATGCCCTCAGCGACAGCGCTCGCCAGCACGAAGAGTTCCGCATGCAGCTGGAGAAGAGCTTCGAGGAGGCCATGGCGGCCATCGCCGCGAACAAGGACATCGCCAAGGACCAGGCCGAGGTGCTCGCCACCGCGCTGGGCAAGGCGAACATCGAGATCGTCGGCGGCGAGGGCGACTTCTTCAACTCCTTCGCCAAGTCGCTGTCGGTGGGCAAGGCCATCGAAGGTGTGGTCGGCAAGAGCCCGGTGGTGCAGGACGTTCTCGCCCGCCTGCTCAACGGCCGTGGCGCAGCCGCTGCGGTGATGCCGGAACGCAAGAGCGGCCACGAGAACGAGCCGGCGGCGGAAGTCTGAGTCGACCCGCAGCCTCCTCCGCCAACTGCGGAGGCGTTCCGCCCGCGCCCTGAGCGGCGCAGCCCCTGGCGTGGCCTGTTGGCTGCGCCCGGGGCAGGCCGCTCGGGCCGGTTTCCATCGATGACCGCCGTAGACCCAGGAAGACCAGGATGTCGGACACTCAAGCCGCAACTCCCGCGCAGGACGTATTGGACAAGGCCGTTGCCGAGGGCGGCGCCTACGAGGTGCTGCACAAGCGCCTGCTGGAGCAGGGCCAGCGCCTGCGGCAGACCGCCGAAAGGCTCAACGCCAGTCGCCTGGAGGAGTTCGGCGACAGCCAGATGGATGTGATCGGCCGGGTCCGCATCCGTACCGAGAACAACTGCATCGCCCGCGATATCGTCCAGGTCGGCGATTGCCTGCTGTTCGGCTACAACGTGTTCATCGGCCTGCGCAAGGAAACCGGCGTGGCCGACGTGTTCTCCCTCTACCGCCTGGTGGAGGGTAGCGAAGGCTACGAGGCGGAGCCTGTGCCACTGGGGGACAGCTTTCTCGCCGCGCCGGGCTTCGTCAACGACTTCAACGAGCTTTACACCTACTACAAGAACACCCGCCTGCTGCAACTGGCGATCCGCGACGGCAAGCTGCTGGCCAGCTTCCAGATCGGCGAGCGGATCACCGACATCCGCGTGTTCCGCTGGTCGATCTCCAGCGACGGCAGCGAAGTCCGCTACATCGACAACCGCGGCGAGCGCGACATCGCCTTGCCGGCACCGTTCGACTTCGAATGGCAGCGGGCTACCCGCGAGATGGTGGTGGAGGGCCGCTTCCCGCACCTGAACATCCTCGACACCCTGTTCGTCGAGACCATTGGCGGCGACCTGACCATCAAGGTCGAGAACAACACCGAGGTCGGCCTGGGCATCTATCGCGAAGAGGTGATGGACAAGACCCAGTCGCTGGACGACGCGCAGGTTGAGTTCGCCCGCCTCGGCAGCCTGCTGCTGCTCAAGGTCCTGCCCTATCGCGAGGAGCAGTGGCGCTACCTGGTGTTCAACAGCCTGACCGGCAAGGTCGAGCGCATCGACGCCATCGGCCTGGCCTGCATCCAGTTGCCGGAGGACCACGGGATCATCTTCCCCGGCGGCTACTACCTGCAGAACGGCGAGTACCGCACCTTCGAGCAATCCATGGAAGGCATGCGCTTCAAGCGCTCGGTACGCTCGCCCAACGGCGAGGACGTGCAGTACGTTTTCTACCATCCCGAGCAGGGGCGGAACGTGCTGCTCACCTACAACCTGATCAACCGCCAGTTGCAGAATCCGCTGTTCGGCCACGGCTACGCGCGCCTGGAGGACGGGCGCATGGTGATCTTCGCCGCCGAAGGCGAGGAACCGACCCGCATCCATCCGATGCAGGTCTGGCAGACGCCGTTCTGCACCGAGGAGTACGCGGCCCGCCAACCGGCGCGTAGCGGTTTTCTCGGGCGGATCGGCAATGCCGAGCTGGTGCGCGGCGTCTCCGACCTCTACGACTTGTGCCGGGAGATCGAGACCCCGGCGGTTTCGATCCAGCGCTACTCGCTGCTGTGCCAGAACACCCAGCGCCTGTTCGACGTCTACCACTGGCTCGGCAGCGACCAACTGGACGGCTTGGCGCCGCTGTTGCGCGAAGTGGCGGCGACCGCTGAGCTGGTGCTCGACGAGTACGAGAAGGTCGAAAGTATCCGCCGCCAGTCGGCCCAGGCGATGGTCGACGCGGAGGAGCGGCACAAGGCGCTGCTCTCCGGCTTGCTGCCCGACGGCTGGGACCGGGTGCAGCAGTTCGTCGACGGGCTCAACGGCATCACCGCCCAGCGTGGGTTGCTGCTGACCATCCGCGAGTACCGCTACATCGACGTGGCGCGACTCGACGCCATGGAGGCCGAACTGCTCGCGGCCCACGAGCGGGTGGCCGCCGCCACCGCGACCTTCCTCGCCAGCGAACAGGCCCTGCAGCCCTTGCTGGAGCGCCTGCAGAGCCTCGATGGCGAGGCGCAGAAAGCCGAGAGCGTGGCCCAGCTCGGCGAGCCGCTGGCGGCCCTGGAGGCGATGGCCGGCGACCTCGACATGCTGTCCTCGCTGATGGCTTCGCTGCGCATCGACGACGCGACCCAGCGGACCCGCATCATCGAGTCGATCTCGGAGATCTACGCCCGCCTGAACCAGGCCAAGGCGCGCGCCGAGCAGCGGCGCAAGGGACTCGGTTCGAGCGAGACCGTGGCCCAGTTCGGCGCCCAGTTCAAACTGTTTGGCCAGGGCATCACCAACGCCCTGGCCCAGGCCCAGGACCCCGAGCGCTGCGACGAGCAACTGTCGCGCCTGCTGGTGCAACTGGAGGAACTGGAAAGCCAGTTCGGCGACCATGAGCAGTTCCTCGGCGACATCCTGGCCAAGCGCGAGGAGCTGCTGGAAACCTTCGAAGCGCACAAGCAGACCCTGCTCGACGAGCGCCAGCGCAAGGCCCAGGGACTGCTCGACGCCGCCCGGCGAATTCTCGACAGCCTGCAACGACGCACCGCGCGCTTCACCCAGGCGGAGGAACTGAACGCGTTCTTCGCCGCCGACCCGCTGATCCTCAAGTTGCGCGAACTGGCCGAACGTCTTCGCGAATTGAAGGACAGCGTCAAGGCCGACGACGTCGAGGCGCGCCTGAAGGCCGCGCGCGACCAGGCGGTCCGCGCATTGCGCGACAAGAGCGAGCTGTTCGAGGAGGGCGGCGACGTCATCCGCCTGGGCCCGCGCCACCGCTTCAGCGTCAACACCCAGGAACTCGACCTGACCCTGATGCCGCGCGGCGACGCGCTGTACCTGCACCTGACCGGCACCGATTTCCTCGAACCGCTGCAGGACCCGCGGCTCGATGAGTTGCGCGAGTTCTGGCAGGTGAACCTGGAATCCGAATCGGAGACGCTGTACCGCGCCGAATATCTCGCCGGCGAAGTGCTCGCCGCCGCCGACGCGGGCCGCGATGGCTTCAGCCTGGAGCGCTTGCAGGCGCTGCTGGCGCAGCCGGACGAGCTGGCGCGGGCGATCCGCGATTTCGCCGCACCGCGCTACAAGGAGGGCTACGAGAAAGGCATTCACGACCACGATGCGGCGGCGATCCTGGTTCGCCTGCTGCCGTTGCGCGAGAGCGCCGGACTGCTACGCTACGCACCCTCGGCGCGGGCCTTCGCCAGCCTGTTCTGGAGCCGCCGGCGCGAGGAGCGGGAAGTCGCCGGCTGGCCCGAGCGGGCACGCAGCAGCCGCAGCATCCAGCAGATGTTCGGTCGTGACGACGGCCTGCTCGCCCTTCGCGGCGAAGTGGTCGCGGCGATGCGTGCGCTGCTCGCCGAACAGCCCATCGCGCTGGACCCGCAGCATATCGACGAGGCGGCCGAGTACCTGGTCTGGGAATTGTCCGCCGAGCGTCCCGAATTCACCTTCAGCAAATATGCCCGGCAATTGCAGGAAGGACTCAAGCTGCGCCTGCAAGGCGCGCGTCTATGGGACGACTACCGGCAGACCCTGGAGCGTCTCGGCGAGCGGCCCGCCGCCCAGTGGGAACTGGCCGGCAACTGGCTGCGCGGACTATGTGGCGACGCCGAGTTCCAGCCGCTGGCGGCCTACCTGGACGAGGCGGTGGCGCTCTCGTTGCTGGACGAGGAGATGCCACGACGGATCACCGAGGTCGACCTGCGCTTCCAGGTCGACGGCCTGATGGGCGAGCATCCGCGCATCGTCGAACGCGGCCTGGCGCTGGCGGTGGACGACTTCTTCGGCCGCCTGCGTCGCCATCGCCAGCAGTTCCTGCCGGGGCTGCGGCGCTACCAGGCGCTGCGCCAGGAGATCGTCGCACGCGAGCGCGAGGCATTGCGCCTGGCCGAGTTCAAGCCGCGACCGCTGTCCTCGTTCGTTCGCAACAAGCTGATCAATGACGTCTACCTGGGTGTCATCGGCGACAACCTGGCCAAGCAGATGGGGACGGTGGGCGAGAACAAGCGCACCGACCTGATGGGCCTGCTGATGCTGATCTCCCCGCCAGGCTACGGCAAGACCACCCTGATGGAGTACGTGGCGCACCGCCTGGGGCTGATCTTCATGAAGATCAACGGTCCTGCCCTCGGCCACGAGGTGCGCTCGCTCGACCCCGGGCAGGCGCCGGACGCGACTTCGCGGCAGGAACTGGAGAAGCTCAACCTGGCGCTGGAGATGGGCAACAACGTGATGCTCTATGTCGACGACATCCAGCACACCCATCCGGAGTTCCTGCAGAAGTTCATCTCCCTCTGCGACGGCACGCGCCGGGTGGAAGGGGTGTGGAAGGGCCGGACCAAGACCTACGACATGCGTGGGCGGAAGTTCTGCGTGGTGATGGCGGGCAACCCCTACACCGAGTCCGGCGAGGTCTTCCGCATTCCCGACATGCTCGCCAACCGCGCCGACATCTACAACCTCGGCGACACCCTCAGCGGCATGCAGGAGGCGTTCTCCCTCAGCTACATCGAGAACGCCCTGACCTCCAACCCGGTTCTCGCGCCGCTGGCCACCCGCGACATGGCCGACGTCTATCGCTTCGTCGCCAAGGCCGAGGGCAAGCCGTTCTCCAGCAACGAGCTGGCCCACAGCTACAGCGGTGCCGAGATCAACGAGATCAGCAGCACCCTGCAACGCCTCATGCAGGTGCGCGACGTGGTGCTCAAGGTCAACCAGCAGTACATCGCCAGCGCCGCCCAGGCCGACCAGTACCGCAGCGAGCCGCCGTTCAAGCTGCAGGGCAGCTACCGCAACATGAACAAGATGGCGGAGAAGATCTCCGCGGTGATGAACGATGCCGAGCTGCTGCAACTGATCGCCGACCACTACCAGGGCGAGTCGCAACTGCTGACCACCGGAGCCGAGGAGAACCTGCTGAAGCTCGCCGAACTGCGCGGCAACCAGAGCCCCGAGCAGGCCGAGCGCTGGGCGCAGATCAAGCGTGACTTCCTGCGCAACAAGTCCATGGGCGGCAGCGACGCCGACGTCGGCGGACGGCTGGTTGCGCAGCTCAACGACCTTGTGGAAAGCGTCCGTGGCCTGGCTCGCGAACCCCAGCCGGTACAACCGGCGCCCTGGGACGAGTTGTTGGCTGGATTGCGCCAGCTCGGCCAGGGTGCGCCGGCGCTGAACGTCGAGGTGACGGCGCCTGCGCAGCCGGGCGTGCAGCAGGTGCTGGAGAGCCTTGCCGCCTGCCTGCAGGACAGTTTCCTGCCGCTGATCAAGGTGATGGACCGCAAGATCGACGTCGACCTGCGCACGCACAACCGCATCAACGAGATATCCAGCCGCCTCGACGAACTGGGCCTGTTGCTGGGCGGCGAGCAGAGGCCGCTGGAGAACGATCAACCCTGAGGACACGAGGAGCGGGAAATGGACTTCGACGGATTGGACCGCCAGCTGCGCGACAGCCTGGCCGATCTGAAGCTGAGCAACGAGGAGCGGGACGAACTGCGCCAACTGGGCAGCGAGCTGGCACCCGACCAGGTGCGTTTCCTGCGCAACCGTGCCTTCGACCTGGTGCGTGAGCTGGTCCTCCTGAAGGAGCAGGGCGAACGGATAGCCGCCCTGAAGTGGCTGGAGCAGGTGGTGCGCACCCTGGAGGTTACCGCGGCGCCGCCGCGCAGCCGCGCCAGCGCCTATTTCAGTCCCGGCGAGGAGTGTCGGCGGAAGATCCGCGAACTGTGCCGGCAGGCCAGGCAGAGCCTGGACATCTGCGTGTTCACCATCTCCGACGACCAGCTCAGTGCGGAAATCCTGGCCTGCCATCGGCGCGGCGTTCCGGTGCGGATCATCAGCGACGATGACAAGCAGTTCGACGAAGGCAGCGACATCCATGCGCTGCGCGAGGCCGGCGTACCGCTGCGAATCGACGACAGTCCCTTCCACATGCACCACAAGTTCGCCCTGGTGGATGGCGCCTGGCTGCTCAACGGCAGTTTCAACTGGACCCGCAGCGCCAGCGTCAACAACGAAGAGAACCTGCTGGTAACCGACGACGCCGTGCTGATCGGCGCCTATCGGCGCGAGTTCGAGGAACTCTGGGGCCGCTACGCCCCGCGCTGAGCAGCAGCGACGCGAGAAAGGCAGGGCAGGCGGTCGGCCGGCGGACCGCACGCGGGCGGGTTTCAGGTTAGACTTGCGCCCTTTCGCTTCCCACGCCGGTATTCCCATGGCCCTGCAATCCACGCCCTATAAAGCCGATATTTCCCTCACCGACCTGGACCGCGGGGTCTACGAGACGTTGCGCCTGACCGTGGCCCGGCACCCCTCCGAGACCGAGGAGCGCCTGGCCGTGCGCTTGCTGGCCTACGTGCTCTGGTACGGCGAGCAGATCGCCTTCGGGCGTGGCCTGTCGGACGTGGACGAACCGGCGCTCTGGGAAAAGAGCCTGGACGGCCGGGTCCTGCACTGGATCGAAGTCGGCCAGCCGGACGCCGAGCGCATCACCTGGTGCTCGCGTCGCTGCGAGCGCTTCAGCCTGCTCGCTTATGGCAACCTGCGGGTCTGGCAGACCAAGGTGCTGGACAGCGTGCGCAGCCTGAAGAACATCAACGTCGCGGCAGTGCCCCAGGAACCCCTGGAGAGCCTGTCCCGCGACCTGCCGCGTTCGATCAACTGGACCGTGATGATCAGCGAGGGCACCCTGTTCGTCACCGACGAGAACGGCCAGCACGAGTTGCAGCTGGAATGGCTGCAGGGCGAGCGTTGATCGCCGCCGCCGTTTCCTTCCGTCGAGCCGAACGAGTGACCTGATGCGTATCGAACCCCGCCCCCTGCCCGAAACCCTGCCCGATCTCGGCGACCTTCCGCCATTGCTGGCACGCCTGTACGCGGCTCGTGGCGTGCGTTGCGCCGAGGAGCTGGACAAGGGCCTGGCGCGGCTGATTCCCTTCCAGCGGCTGAAAGGCATCGAGGAGGGCGTGGCGCTGCTGGTGGAGGCCCTGGAGGGCGGCCAGCGGATTCTCATCGTCGGCGACTTCGACGCCGACGGCGCCACCGCCAGCAGCGTCGGCGTGCTGGCCCTGCGCATGCTCGGCGCGGCCTGGGTCGATTACCTGGTGCCGAACCGCTTCGAGTACGGCTACGGCCTGACCCCGGAGATCGTCGGCGTGGCCCTGGAGAAGCGTCCCGACCTGCTGGTGACGGTGGACAACGGCATCTCCAGCGTGGACGGCGTCCAGGCGGCGAAAGCCGCGGGGCTCAAGGTGCTGGTCACCGACCACCACCTGCCTGGCCCGGAACTGCCGGCGGCGGATGCGATCATCAACCCCAACCAGCCGGGCTGCGAATTCCCCAGCAAGGCCATGGCCGGGGTCGGGGTGATCTTCTATGTGATGCTGGCGTTGCGGGCGCGCCTGCGCGAGCTGGACTGGTTCACCCGGCGCGGGCTGAAGGAACCGAACCTCGCCGAGCTGCTCGACCTGGTGGCGCTGGGCAGCGTCGCCGATGTGGTGCCGCTCGATGCCAACAACCGCATCCTGGTCCACCAGGGCCTCGCGCGCATCCGCGCCGGCCGCGCCCGGCCGGGCTTGCGCGCGCTGCTGGAGGTGGCCGGGCGGCCTCCGGTACGGATCACCTCCACCGACCTGGGTTTCATCCTCGGTCCGCGCCTGAACGCGGCGGGTCGGCTCGACGACATGTCCCTCGGCATCGAATGCCTGCTCTGCGACGACGAAGCGCTGGCCCGCGACATGGCGGTGCAGCTCGACCAGTTGAACCAGGACCGCAAGGCCATCGAGCAGGGTATGCAGCGCGAGGCGCTGGCGCAGCTCAAGGAGCTGAGCCTGGAGCAACTGCCGTTCGGCTTGTGCCTGTTCGACGCCGACTGGCACCAGGGCGTGATCGGAATCCTCGCCTCGCGCCTGAAGGAGCGCTACCACCGGCCGACCATCGCCTTCGCCGATGCCGGCGACGGCAGCCTGAAAGGCTCGGCACGGTCGATTCCCGGCTTCCACATCCGCGACGCGCTGGACGCGGTAGCCGCCCGTCATCCCGGGCTGATCAGCAAGTTCGGCGGCCACGCGATGGCTGCCGGACTATCGTTGCCGCAGGAAAACTTCGGCGCTTTCTCCGCCGCCTTCGATGCCGAAGTACGCCGCCAACTGGCCGAGGAGGACCTGGCCGGGCGCCTGCTCTCCGATGGCCAGTTGAGCATCCAGGAGTTCCACCTGGAGCTGGCGCGCGCGTTGCGCCAGGCCGGTCCCTGGGGCCAGCACTTTCCCGAGCCGATGTTCCACGGGGTGTTCCAGCTGGTGCAGCAGCGGATCGTCGGCGAGCGTCACCTGAAGCTGGTGCTGAAAAGCGAATGCGGCTCGCTGCAACTGGATGGCATTGCCTTCAACATCGACCGCGAGCAGTGGCCCAACCCTACCGTGCGCTGGGCCGAGCTGGCCTACAAGCTCGACGTCAACGAATTCCGCGGCCAGGAAAGCGTGCAACTGATGATCGTCCACATGGCCCCTCGCTGAGCGCGTCCCGGAGCTGGGGGCAACCTAGCTGCCACCTGCTTTTCTGCTAGCTATTCCAGCGAAAACATACAGATTTCCGGCGAAATCAAGGCTACCTGCCAGTTCTGGCAGGTTTGGCCGCGGGTTCTTTTTGGTACACGAAAGCACCGTCGAAAACGGGACCGAGCCAGGGGAGTGCAGTTCCTTCTACCCGAAGGACTGATACGGCTGTTCCGATCAGCCCACAAGGCGGCGGTAAGCGTCGGCCGAGTACTTCGGCCTGAAAAAACCAGGAGAACTGAACAAGATGAAGAAGGTTTCTACGCTTGACCTGTTGTTCGTTGCGATCATGGGTGTTTCGCCGGCCGCTTTTGCCGCCGACCTGATCGACGTGTCCAAACTCCCCAGCAAGGCTGCCCAGGGCGCGCCCGGCCCGGTCACCTTGCAAGCCGCGGTCGGCGCTGGCGGTGCCGACGAACTGAAAGCGATCCGCAGCACGACCCTGCCCAACGGCAAGCAGGTCACCCGCTACGAGCAATTCCACAACGGCGTACGGGTGGTCGGCGAAGCCATCACCGAAGTCAAGGGTCCCGGCAAGAGCGTGGCGGCGCAGCGCAGCGGCCATTTCGTCGCCAACATCGCTGCCGACCTGCCGGGCAGCACCACCGCGGCGGTATCCGCCGAGCAGGTGCTGGCCCAGGCCAAGAGCCTGAAGGCCCAGGGCCGCAAGACCGAGAATGACAAAGTGGAACTGGTGATCCGCCTGGGCGAGAACAACATCGCCCAACTGGTCTACAACGTCTCCTACCTGATTCCCGGCGAGGGACTGTCGCGGCCGCATTTCGTCATCGACGCCAAGACCGGCGAAGTGCTCGATCAGTGGGAAGGCCTGGCCCACGCCGAGGCGGGCGGCCCCGGCGGCAACCAGAAGATCGGCAAGTACACCTACGGTAGCGACTACGGTCCGCTGATCGTCAACGACCGCTGCGAGATGGACGACGGCAACGTCATCACCGTCGACATGAACAGCAGCACCGACGACAGCAAGACCACGCCGTTCCGCTTCGCCTGCCCGACCAACACCTACAAGCAGGTCAACGGCGCCTATTCGCCGCTGAACGACGCGCATTTCTTCGGCGGCGTGGTGTTCAAACTGTACCGGGACTGGTTCGGCACCAGCCCGCTGACCCACAAGCTGTACATGAAGGTGCACTACGGGCGCAGCGTGGAGAACGCCTACTGGGACGGCACGGCGATGCTCTTCGGCGACGGCGCCACCATGTTCTATCCGCTGGTGTCGCTGGACGTGGCGGCCCACGAGGTCAGCCACGGCTTCACCGAGCAGAACTCCGGGCTGATCTACCGCGGGCAATCAGGCGGAATGAACGAAGCGTTCTCCGACATGGCCGGCGAGGCTGCCGAGTTCTATATGCGCGGCAAGAACGACTTCCTGATCGGCTACGACATCAAGAAGGGCAGCGGTGCGCTGCGCTACATGGACCAGCCCAGCCGCGACGGGCGATCCATCGACAACGCGTCGCAGTACTACAACGGCATCGACGTGCACCACTCCAGCGGCGTGTACAACCGTGCGTTCTACCTGTTGGCCAATTCGCCGGGCTGGGATACCCGCAAGGCCTTCGAGGTGTTCGTCGACGCCAACCGCTACTACTGGACCGCCACCAGCAACTACAACAGCGGCGCCTGCGGGGTGATTCGCTCGGCGCAGAACCGCAACTACTCGGCGGCTGACGTCACCCGGGCGTTCAGCACCGTCGGCGTGACCTGCCCGAGCGCGTTGTAAGCTCGGTGGTCCCGGCCGGCACTCCAGGAAGGAATGCCGGTCGGGGTCGCTCAAGCCGTCTTCCGCCAGGAGGGCGGCTGCTTTATGTCGCTTGGGCCGTTGGCCTCCGCGAACCCGGTCTAAAGTTCAGGTGTGAGCACTTATTCCAAGACCGACCGGGAGTCCTGCCATGAGTCTGCTGTTCGAGCCTCTTAGCCTGCGTCAAATCACCTTGCCCAACCGCATCGCCGTATCGCCCATGTGCCAGTACTCGGCGCAGGAGGGCCTGGCCAACGACTGGCATCTCGTGCACCTGGGCAGCCGCGCGGTGGGCGGCGCCGGCCTGGTGATAGTCGAAGCCACCGCGGTGTTGCCCGAGGGGCGCATCACCGCTGACGACCTCGGCATCTGGAGCGACGCGCATGTCGAGCCGTTGCATCGCATCACCCGTTTCATCGAATCCCAGGGCGCGGTCGCCGGGGTCCAGCTGGCCCACGCCGGGCGCAAGGCGAGTACCTGGCGGCCGTGGCTGGGCAAGCACGGCAGCGTGCCGATCGGCGACGGCGGCTGGATACCGGTGGCGCCGTCGGCGATCCCGTTCGATCCCCAGCACACGACCCCCGAGGCCCTGAGCGAGGCGCAGATCGAGGCGCTGGTGCAGGCCTTCGTACGCGCCGCCGAGCGCTCCCTGGCTGCCGGCTTCAAGGTCGCGGAGGTGCATGCGGCCCACGGCTACCTGTTGCATCAGTTCCTCTCGCCGCTGTCGAACCAGCGTCGCGACCAGTACGGCGGCTGCTTCGAGAACCGCATCCGCCTGCTTCTGCAGGTCACCGCCGCGGTGCGCAAGGCCTGGCCGCAAGAGTTGCCGCTATTCGTGCGGCTGTCCGCCACCGACTGGGTGGAGGATGGCTGGAACCCCGACGAGACCGTGGAACTGGCCCGGCACCTGAAGGACCTGGGCGTGGACCTGATCGACGTGTCTTCCGGCGGTACCGCGGCGAATGCGGAAATCCCGGTAGGACCGGGCTACCAGACCGAGTTCGCCGAACGGGTGAAGAAGGAGGCCGGCATCGCCAGCGGCACGGTGGGCATGATCACCGAGCCGGTGCAGGCCGAGCATATCCTGCGCACCGGTCAGGCCGACCTGATCCTGCTTGCCCGTGAACTGCTGCGCGATCCGTACTGGCCGTTGCACGCCGCCGACGAACTGCGCAACGAGCAGATGCCCTGGCCGCCGCAGTACCTGCGAGCCGCTCATCGCAGCACGCCGCCGCGCAAATCCCTGGAAATGCAGTGAGCCGTCGGGGCCGTCGGCGCGGCGAGGCGCTGGCGGCCCACCTGATGGAAACCTTTGCCGACCTTGGCGGTCTGCCTGGCATCAGGAAATCAACCTGAGCGTTTCGTGGGAGATATTGCGTAATGGCAATATGATGTTATTCTCCCGCGACGTTCGCTCCGGACCGCACTTCGAGAAAGGATGCTCGCATGCACGCCAACGCCGGTTCTCCCCACGCCTCCCTGCCTGACAGCGATGTCGCCCTGCTGGCCAATATCCTGGTCCTGGCGACACGCAACATGAACAACATGACCACCATGCTGGCGCACCTTTCGGTGGAGCTCAGCCAGAGCGAAGAGCCACGCCTGCAACGGGTCGGTCATCGGGTCCTGAACGAACTCTCGGAGCTGGGGGCCGCCCTGGAGACCCAGTGGGACCTGATCGGCGCGCTGGCGCGTTTCTCGCCCCTGCTCGAACGTACCCTGCCGCGCCAGGAACCCCTGGTTACCGAGATCCACCTCACCGAACTGCCGGGCCAGGCGCTGCCGCCCTCCGCCTGATCGGCGCGTCGCTCAGCCCTGCGCGGGGCTCTGCGACAGGTGTTCCAGGTAGCAGGCGATGATGTCCACCGACAGCTTGAGGCGGGTTTCCAGCAGCGCCATGGTCGGCTGGAAGTCGGCCACGCTGAGGGCCTTGAGGAACAGGTCGGCCTTGAGCATCTCGAGAAACTGGCAGGCCACCGCGTAGAGCGTTTCCTCGTCCATGTGGGGAGCAACCGCGGCCAGTCGCTCGCTGAGCAGCAGATAGCTCTGCTGCGGCCCCTGCTCGTAGAAGGACTTGCCGATCGCCGGAAACCGCGGGGATTCCGCCACCACCAGGCGATAGAGGCTCTGGCAGCGGGGATCGAGCAGGCTGGTGAGAAAGCGCCGGCCGAAATGCTCGAGGGTGGCGCTCAGTGTGGCGGCGGGGCGCGGCTGATCGGCGCTGTCGTCGAAGATTTCCTCGATCATGTGGGCGATCACCGCGGCGAACAGGCCCTCCTTGCCGCCGAAGGAGCTGTACAGGGTCCCCCGTGAACCACCGGCCCGTTCTATCACCATGTCCAGGGTGGTGCCTTCGAAACCGTGTTCGAGAAAGGCCTGGGTAGCGGCGTCGAGCATGGCGCGGCGGCGTTGCCTGCCGCGTTCGGTCAGACGGGGAGAAGCATCGTTCATGAGCGGTATCGGGCCTCGCGGGGTGGCGGTCGGAAGGTGCGCATGGTGGGCCGTCGGGACGGTCCGTTCAAGCCTCCAGGCGGTTTGCTGAGAGCGTTTCTCGTTAGGGTTGACGCTGGTCATTTAAGAACTGTATCGTACAGTACTGTTTTGGCAAGCACTTCCGCTCATTCCTCCGCCTTGCCTCCCCGCAGGAGTCCCCCCATGAATGCCCCCGCTAAGAGCCTGTTGGATATCGATGCCTTTCCCTTGGTCCAGGTCCGCGAGATGCCCCGCGAGCTGGCCGATGTCGAGCGCTGGTTGGAGGAGGTCGAGGCGCTGCTGGCCGTCGAGCGCGATTTCGCCCTGGTCTATCCGCCGCTCCCGCAGGAAACAGCTGAAGGCGACCAGCAGGCGCGCAAGCGCCTGGTGTTGTGGCTCAAGGAAAATCGCCAGCGCTTCGTCGAGCATTGCCGGGGCATCCTGCTCAGTGCCAACGGCCAGCCGGACAACCTCGCCGACCTGCAGCAACTGGCGCCGGTGCTGCAGGCTGTCTACGGCCCGCCGGTGAGCGTGGCGCCGGACCTGGCGTCCGCCCGCGGCATGGCGAAGGCACTGCTGAGCGGGCCGGCGACGGGGATGAACTGGTGACGCCGCCATGTCCCTGAACACTCCGCGCAACAAACCGTCCCGCACCGAGACCGAAGCTGTCGCTGCCAGCTCGGGACGATCCGCCGTCGGTCGGCGGGATTACACCGAGCAGCTGCGCCGGGCAGCCCGGCGCAATGCCTGGGACCTCTACGGCGAGCACTTCTACTGAGTGGGCGTGCCGGATTGCCATTGGTGCGGGCGATGGAACACATCGTTTGATTCCTGGGCTCTTTACCTCAAGTTAACTTGAGCTATCAGAATCCGCGCAGAGCGTCTGGCGATCTTGCCGGGCGCCACTCCATGCCCGGAGGCAACGATGGATAGCCCGTCCACTCCCGCTCGTCCGCACCCCCAGGCCAGCCCGCGATGGCTGGCAGTTGCCAATGTGATCTTCGCCGGCATCGCCGCTGCCCTGCATGTCGGCAAGGCGACCATCGCCCTGCCGTCGCTGCAACGGAGCTTCGGCGGCGACCTCGCCGCGCTGAGCTGGATCATGTCCGCCTTTCCGTTCGTCGGCGTATTCGGCGGCATCGCCGCCGGCCTCCTGGTGCGTCGCTGGGGAGATCGCCGGCTGCTGACCGGTGGGCTGGCGATTCTCGGCGGGGCGAGCCTCCTCGGTGCGTCGATGCAGGACTTCGCCTGGTTGCTTGCCACTCGCTTCGTCGAGGGGCTCGGTTTCCTCATCGTGGTAGTGGCGGCGCCCGCCGTGTTGCACAGGATCACCAGCGAGACGCGGCGCAGCGTGGTGTTCGGTCTGTGGAGCACCTTCATGGCAGGCGGAATCGCCCTCTCGATGCTGTTCGGGCCGCTGCTCGCGGACTGGCGTGCCGACTGGCAACTGAGCGCACTGCTGGTACTGGTCGCGGCGCTGCTGCTGCCGCTCAGCGTCCCTGCCGACGATGGGTGCAGGGCGGCAGGCGTGAGGCCGGCCGGTCTTGGCACGTTGCTCAAGGTTCCGGCGATCACCCTGCTGGCGCTCGGCTTCACCACCTACAACCTGCAGTTCTTCGCCCTGATGACGTTCCTCCCCGTGTTCCTCATGCAGCGCCTGGGTGTCGCCCTGGAGACTGCGGGACTCATCGGCGCGGCCATCGTCGCGGCGAACGCCCTGGGCAATGTCGCGGCGGGTTTCATCCTTTCCCGCGGCATACGTCCCGGCGCCTTGCTGGCGAGCACCGCGATCCTGATGGGACTCACCGGTGCGGCGTTCTTCCATGCCGCGATGCCGGGGCTCCTGGCGATTGCGCTGGGGTTCGTCTTCTCGGCGGTCGCCGGCATGCTCCCCACCACCGTGCTGGCGACCGCGCCGCTGGCCTCGCCCGCGCCTTCGCTGACGCCACTGGCCATCGGCTGGGTAATGCAGGGCAACTACCTGGGGCAGGTGATCGGCCCCTTGCTGATCGGCCTGATCGTCAGCCGTTTCGACTGGTCGGGCGCGATCGGCCTGATGCTGGTCGCGGGCGCGGCGGGGGCCGTCCTGGGGTTCTGCCTGCTGCGTGCGCTGGACGGCCTGCCTCGCGCCATTGCCACGGGTTCCGCGGCTCGCCCCGCGGATTAGAAGAGAAACCGGCTTCGTGCAGGGCGGGTAGCCGAGCGACTATTCGTCCTGCGCATTGGTTCGGCACGGGCGACCAGAGGCCGCCGCCGTCCCTCGGCTCAGTCGTCGCGGGTGAGCACTTCCAGCAGTTCGATCTCGAACAGCAGGTTGGAGTGGGGCTTGATGTGCGCGCCGACCTGCCGTTCGCCGTAGGCCAGGTGGGAAGGGACGAACAGCCGTCGCTTGCCACCGACCTTCATGCCCATCAGGCCCTGGTCCCAACCCTTGATCACTCGTCCGGTGCCGATCACGCACTGGAATGGCCGGCCGCGCTCGTAGGAGGAGTCGAACAGCGTGCCGTCTTCCAGGGTGCCCTTGTACTGGGTGGTGATCAGCGCACCCTTCACTACCTCCTTGCCGTCGCCCAGGAGGAGGTCTTCGATCTGCAGTCGGTCGTTCATGGGGCGGTACCTGCGCGGTTTGCGGAAAGCCGCGATTCTGCCAGCAAGCGCGCCGCCTGTCGCCGAGCCGACGGATCAGGGCATTGCCAGGCGGTCCGCGGCACGGGCATCATGCCCGCGCCTTTCCGTCGGGAAGGCTACCGCGTTCCGCGATGTCGCGCGCATCGCGGCTGGACACATATCTCAGGGATCATACGAGAACATATCCGCATGCAAAGACTGTCGCGTATCGGCCGCAACACCCTCGCCGTCTCCGTTTCCACCTTGCTCCTCAGCGCCTGCAACCAGGGCGATGATGCGCCGAAGCCTGCGGCGGTCGCGCCGCAACCGGCCGCACCGAGCATGGCTGCACTGAGCATCCCGCTATGCCTCAACGGCCAGTGCGCGGTGATCGACCAGGACGCCAAGCTGCTCGTGCCGTTCGACAACGACTACGACAATATCGTCGCCAGCGCCTACCAGGGCACCCTGATGGCGGCGCGCGAGGAGCGCTGGAACCTGATCCAGGCGAAGGACGGCAAGGTGTTGCGCGACGATATCGGCGAAGCCCTGTCGCTGCTCACCCCCAACCTCTATGGCTTCGTCCGCGATGGCAAGTACGGCGTGGTCGACGGCCAGGGCAAGGAAGTCCAGGCGCCGCGTTTCGACGACATCTACCCCAACAGTGCCAACGAATTCATCATCTACGAGATCGATGGCAAGCGCGGCATCCTCGATGCCAAGGGCAAGCAGCTCACCGAGGCGCTCTACGACACCACCCTGGTCAACGGCAGCGTCGCCGAACACGGCGGCTTGATCAGCGCCGAGCGTGGCGAGGAGAAGTGGATCATCAACCTCGCTACCGGCGAACAGAAGGCCGTGGCCTACGAGAGCCTGGGCGACCTCCACGACGGCGTGATGAGCGCCAGCGTCATCGGCAAGGGCTCCCAACTGGTGGATGCCAAGGGCGACGTGGTCGGTGACGGCAAGAGCTACGATTACCTGGGCACCCCGGCCAACGGTCTGGTCGCGTTCCGCGAGAAGTACGACAGCCCCTGTGGCTACCTCGACTACCAGGGCAAGGTGGCGATCGCCGCCCAGTTCGCCGGTTGCGGCGCCTTCGGCAAGCAGGGCGGGCTGGCCCAGCAGCGCATGGAAGATGGCTCGTCGGGCAAGTACGGCCTGATCGATCGCAGCGGCGCCTGGAAGGTGCAGCCGCAGTACGATTCGGCCGACAGCGCCGGCCTCACCGCGCTTGGCTACACCGTCGACGTGCCCGGCCTGGCTGCTGTCGGCGTGAGCACCGGCCTGTTCAGCGCCGACTTCGGCATCTTCAACCTCGACGAAGGCAGCGAGTGGGTGAAGCCGGGTTATGCGCAGATCGGCGCGCTGGGCAACGACCTGTTCGTCGTGGCGAAGAAGGGCGGGCCGCAGAAGACCGTCAGCTTCATGGGTTCGGAAAGCCAGGTGCCGGTGGTGGGCCTGATGGACCGCAGCGGCAAGATGCTGCTGGAGCCGGGCGAACTGATCAGCATCCAGTCTGCGTATGACGGTCGTTTCCTGGAAGGTCTCGACGGTATGGACAACGCTGCCCACACCGTGTTGCTCGATCGCCAGGGACGCACGCTGGTTCCAGCGCTCTGGCAGAAGCTGGAGGTGAATCCGCAGCAGGGTTACATCCTGGGCTACGAAGTCAGCGGCACTGGCGACGAGGCGACGGAAACCTTGCGCGCACTGTACGACCTGAACGGCAAGCCGCGCTTCACCGTGGCCACCACCGATTGCGGCGCCGAACAGTTGCTCGACGGCAATGGCAAGGCGATCTGGCCGCAGGACCCGACCCCGTATTGCCAGTCGGACGACGAGCAGGACGACGAAGGCGAGCCGGAGCAGGAGCCGGCGCCCGTCGAAGAGAGCGAGGAAACCAGCGAGAGCTGAGTTCCCCGGGCGCGTCCGTCCCTTGCGGCGGGCGCGCGGTTCCGCTGTTTCGCCGTGGCTGCTGGCCACGGTCTCCCCTCACTGGCGGTGCCAGAAGTCCGAATACTCCTCGAACGGGTAGCGCTCGCCGTCATAGCGCAGCGTGCGCTTCACCGTGCGCAAGGGTTTGCCGTTCTCCGTTTCGCCGTCGCTGACCCGCGAGGTGATGACCAGGTCGGCAAAGCCGTTGGAGCGTCCGCGGCCGAGTTCCAGGGTCAGGTGCGAGACTTCCTGTTCGAACCCGGGCTCGGCGGAGCAGACCGAGCCTTTCAGCGTCCTCCACTGGTCCAGGTAGGTATTGAGCACCGGCCGCAGCTTGCCTTCGCCGGCCGGCACCACCAGGGTCAGCAGGTTGTCGAAGCCGGCTTCCGGACAACTGGCGCCACGCGCCACGCTATGGAATACCACGCCGAAGGCGCGCACCGTCGGGCTCAGGCGATAGCGCGCGGTGTCCAGCCAGAGGCTGTCGCTGCCGACGGCGACGGAGGCGTCTTCTTCGAAGTCGCTGTCGTAGCGTTCGAGCAGCCTGCCGCTGCGGCTGTCGGCCTTGGCCAATAGCAGATGCGGGTGGCGTTCGCCTTCCACAGCGGTGTCGCCCGGATCCAGGTAGGCCATGGCGATCACCGTCTGCGCGGGGTCGTCCGGCCAGGGCTTGCAGGCCACGGCGAGGAACGGACCGGAAGATTCGTACGAAGGGGCTATCCAGCCATCGTGGCCGACCTGCCTGGCTACGGCGTCAAGCAGTCGCGACGCGCAGGGCTGCGGTTCGCGGGCTTCGGCCTGGCTGGCGAGTCCCAGCAGCAGGAGGCAGAGTCGGGCGGAGAGGCGGCGGTTACGGTCCATGTGAAAAGAGTCCTTTGGTGGAGGCGGGCACGGAAGACGCCCGGCGCTGCGGGACATTCTAGCGGCTGCGCGGACCTTGCGAAGCGGGCTGGCGGGGCGGACATATCGCGGCCGCGCTGCTCAGGCCAGGCCGTTTTCCCGGATGTAGATAAAGAGTCCGGCATTGCTGTCCAGGCCAAGCTTGCGCATGGCGCTGCTCTTTTGCGCGCTGATGGTCTGCTTGCTGCGGCACAGTCGGATGGCGATTTCCCCGACCGCCAGGCCGCTGCCGTACAGGCGCAGCACTTCCACTTCGCGCGGGGTGAGTTGTTCGAGGCTGGCCAGCGGCTTGCCGTGCTCGGCTTCGCCCACTTCCAGCAGGTGTGCGATGGAGCGCGAGATGAATGGTCGACGGCCGGCGTGGCGGATCGCCTTGGGCAGATCGTCGAGCAGGCCGCGTTTGCTCACCAGGCCGTGAATGCCCAGCTTGAGCAGGGATGAAACGAGTGCCGGGTTGCCGAGCATGGTGACGACGATGATCGGCAGGTCCGGATAGCGCCGCCGGACCTTCTGCACCAGGCGCAAGCCGTCGGCCTGCTGGCTGCCGGGCATCATCAGGTCGGTGATCAGCAGGTCGCAGGGGTGCGCTTCGAGCTGCGCCAGCAAGCCATCGGCGTCCTGGGCCTGGGCGACGATCCGCAGGTCGTCGTACGCACTCAGCAGATAGCGCATGCCGATCAGGGTGAGGGCGTGGTCGTCGACGAGGATGACGCGTGTTTTCATGAAATCGAACCCGATCGAGGTGGGGGTTTCCGCAGCGGCTACCGGCAACGCCGGCAGGCGGATAATCCGCCAGGAGGCAGCTCCGGACGGGCTCGAATTCTAGCGATGGTGTCTGTCGGTTTAATCAGGACTTTTCTGAATGCTAGTAGGAAATTTCCTATGTGTTTTCCCTAGGTTATTTCGAGGGGAGGCCGAGAAACATAGGGTCTTTGAACGGCTTTCGTGGAGTAGGGGTTGAAATCGCTGTCAGTACATTTCTGTCAGTCTTGCTGGACATCGGAAGGGCGCGACGGCAGCGCGGGTTCCGCTGCCGTCGCCGTCCTTCAACCCAGTTCGCGGACTGCCCGCACCGCCTGGTCGATGGCGGCATGGGCGTAGGCATCCCAGGCCGCATCCGAGTTGGCGATGGCGACATTGCCGACCTTGCTTCGCGCCAGTTCCATCAGCGCTTCGCTTTCCGCCTCGTCGTCGTAGAGGGTATTCATGAAGTAGGAGTAGCCGTGCGACCAGCGGTTCACGGTGATGCCGGTGATGTCGCGGCGGTGGTCGAAGCCCGCCGGGCCGAGCATGGCCTGGAGCTGGTCGCGGATGTCCTTTTCCAGTTGCTCGAAGCTCATCGCGTAGAGCTTGCTGCGGCCTACGCGAGCCTGGGTGCGGGCGTCCATGCCGGCGTTCGGGGTGGTCGGCACGTAGACCATGTGCACGCCGATCGGCTGCCGCGGGTCGCGTGGATGCCGGTAGCTGCCGAGGTCGACCGGGAAGTCCAGCTTGATCCGCGAGTAGGGCAGGGTCGGCGCGTAGATCTCGTGGATGCCGAGGGTCTTCCAGGCCTGCCAGTTGCGCAGCAATACCTTGGTGTACACCAGCGGGAACTTGACGTTCTGGCTCAGCGCGTGGGCCTGCTCCTCGGAGAGGTCGCGCAGCAGGTACGGCACCATCATGTTGTAGCAGGCCATCACGCAGTGCTTGCCGCGTACCCGGTGCAGGCGGCCGGCGCGGCTGTAGCCGACATCGACGCCGCCGGCGCGGTTGCGCACGCTGACGGCGGTGCTGTTCAGGCGCAGGCGCACCGGGTGCCCGGCGAGGTCCAGCTTCGAGTAGTCGAAGCGGGCCATGACGATGTCCTCCATGCCTCGGCCCGGCGCCACCGCGGGGATCAGGTCGCGCACCATGAGCCGAGCCAGCGAGGCGTTGCCGTCGGGGAAATGGTAGATGTACGGCTCGTCCATTTCCGCCTGGGCCTCCTCGCTGGGTTGCGGCAGGCCGAGGGCGTCGAAGCCGGGGAAGCCGGCGGCGTATGCGTCGGCCGCCGGCAGGGCGTCGGCGCCGAGGGCAGAGAAGTCGTTGCTGCGGCCCTGGAAGTACTTCACCGAGGTTTCCGAGAGCCCGACGTTCTTGAGCAGGTAGTCGCGGTAGCTGGTCTTCGCCAGGTAGGTTTCCTTCTCTTCCACGCTCTTGCCGGCAAGATAGTCGCGAGGTGACTCGTACAGCGCGATGAGCGCCTCCCGGTCTTCGCGGCTCAGCGGGAAGTCGCCGATGAAGGCGCGCCAGGAGCGGGCATTGAGACGATCGCGGGGGACCTCGTCGGCAACCATCGGCGTCGGGTCGCCGCTGACCAGCTTGTCCACGCCGAAGCTGGCCTTGTCGAAGAACACCGCGCGGGACAGGCCCAGGCCGGGGTAGAAGTCGGTGTCGAAGGCTGTCTCGAAGCGCTTGAGCTCGACGCCCAGGCGTTTCAGCAGGTGTTTGGCGTCTTCGCTATAGAGGGCGTTCGGCGATTGCAGCGACTCGCTGCCGCCGTAGCCGAGGATAGTGCGCCCGCCGGCCTGGAATTCGTTGCGCTTGGCATGGCCGCCGAAGTCGTCGTGGTTCTCGATGACCAGGATGCGCGCCGCGGGGTGCCGTTCGCGATAGAACCAGGCGGCGGCGAGGCCGCTGATGCCGCCGCCGACCACCACCAGGTCGTATTCCTCTTCGATCGGCAGGTGGTCGACATCGAAGGTCTTCTTCTCCCAGCCCATCTGGTGTGCGACTTCGAAGGCGCCCGGATGGCTACCGCGCAGGCCGGTGAGCGCGGGCGGATAGTAGCGGCCGCCGGGGGCGGCGCGGAGGATCTCGGCGGGGGTCAGGCCTGCGGCGATGGTCAGGGCTACGCCGTTCAGGAAGTCGCGGCGGGAGATGGTCATGGGAAGTCCTTTGCGAGGCAGTGGGTGGCTCGGGGGAGCCATGTTCACAGATTGCTGTTGCGAATGCGCGCGGAGCGGCTGGCGTCGGACGCCGACCCGCAGTCGCGGGCGGGCGCGGAGTTTAGAGGGCCATGCCGGCGCGTCGAAGGGCTTTCTGCTGGCACTAGGCCTCTATCTGGAGAAATGTGACATGTGTCGCGCTTTGCCACGGTGTCCGGGGAGGCCGGCAATATCTCGAAGCAAACTCCCGGCGGGCAGCGCGGACGCGAAGGGCTAGAGTCGGTCGAATCCGGTTGTTACCGAACGTCCTGGAGGTTCCTCATGAATACCCGTGGTTTGCTCGACCAATTGCTCAAGTCCGGGCAGGAAATGTTGCAGAACAAGTCCGGCGGCAAGCCCGGCGCCAGCGGCGGCGGACAGCTCGGCAGCCTGCTTTCCGGCGCTGGCGGCGGAGCCCTGGCGGCCGGCGCCATCGGCCTGCTGCTGGGAAACAAGAAGGCGCGCAAGTTCGGCGGCAAGGCGATCACCTACGGCGGCCTCGCCGCGCTCGGGGTGATCGCCTACAAGGCCTACAACAACTGGCAGCAGCAACAGAACGGCGCCGCGCCGCAGGCGCAGCCGCAGACCGTCGACCGCCTGCCGGAAGCCCAGGCCGAAGTGCATAGCCACGCGATCCTCCAGGCCATCGTCGGTGCGGCCAAGGCCGACGGCCACATCGACGAGCGCGAACGGCAGATGATCGAAGGCGAGGTGGCCAAGCTGACCAGCGACCGCGAGGTGCAGGGCTGGCTGGAGCGCGAGCTGAACAAGCCGCTGGACCCGGCCGAGATCGCCCGTGCCGCGAGCACCCCGGAGATCGCCGCGGAGATGTACCTGGCCAGCCTGCTGATGGTCGACGAGGAAAGCTTCATGGAGCGCTCCTACCTCGAGGAGCTGGCGCGGCAGCTGCGCCTGGAACCCTCGTTCAAGCTGGAGCTGGAGAACCAGGCCAGACAGGCGCTGCAACGCCTGGCCTGAGACGGCGGAGCGTCGTTCCGCGGATAACCGCCGCCATCATGGCGGCGGCGTTGTCGAAGGGCCGAGCAGAACCTCTCGCTCGCGCTGGCACAGCTCCAGCAGGAAGTCCCAGACCACCCGCAGGCGCACCGAGCGGTGCAGCTCCCGCCGGGTGCTCATCCAGTACTCGCGCTGGATGCTTTCCTCGGGCAGCACCGGTACCAGCAACGGATCGCGGCTACCCATGAAGTGCGGCAGGATCGCCAGGCCGATGCCGGCCTGTGCCGCCTGCTGCTGGGCGACCACGCTGGTGCTGCGGAACACGACCTGCGGGTGGCGGCAGAAACTGTGGTGGAACATCAGTTCCTGGCTGAACAGCAGGTCGTCGACGTAGCCGATCCACTGGTGCCTGCCGAGGTCGTCGCGGTCGCGCAGCGGCGGCGCCTGTTCCAGGTAGGCGGGGCTGGCGAACAACGCCAGGCGATAGCGGGTCAGCAGGCGGGTGATCACCAGGTCGGCGCTCGGCCGGTCGAGGGAGATGGCGATGTCCGCTTCGCGGTTGGTGATGCTGACGAAGCGCGGCACCGAGACCAGCTCGACCTCCAGGCCCGGGTAGTGGCGCATCAATTGCGCCAGGCGCGGAGCGAGGAAGACGCTGCCGAGGCCTTCGGTGACGCCGATGCGGATCTGCCCCAGCGGCGAGATGCTCTGGCTCATTTCTTCCTGGGCGAGCAGCGCGGTGTTCTCCATCGCCTCGGCGTGCTTGAGCAGCGCCTGGCCGGCCGGAGTCAACTGGTAGCCGCCGGTGTGCTGGGCGAACAGTTGGGTGCCGAGGTCGCGCTCGATGTTCTCGATGTGCCGGGCCACCGTGGCGTGAGTGGTGCCGAGACGCTTGGCGGCGGTCAGCAGGCGACCGCTGCGCTGCAACTCAAGGAAGAAACGCAGGTCATTCCAGTCGAACATGGGGAGCGCCTTCTGCCGGGCCGAGGGGGTGCTGTTAGAAAACGAACAATAGCTGCCCCGAAACGTTTGTTTTTTTATCGCGAATGAACGACTAGCCTCAAGCCGTTCGAGACTTGCCGGTCATCCGCAGGTCCGACGGCCCATCACAAGAACGACAAGACGAGGCTCGCCATGCCCGAGGTACTGGATACCTACGACTACCTCATCGTTGGCGCCGGACCTGCCGGCTGCCTGCTGGCCAACCGGCTTTCCGCCGACCCTGCCAACCGTGTCCTGCTGCTGGAAGCCGGCGGCCCGGACAACTATCCCTGGATCCACATTCCCGTCGGCTACCTCTACTGCATCGGCAACCCGCGTACCGACTGGTGCTTCGACACCGACGAGGTCCCCGGGCTCAACGGTCGTTCCCTGAAGTACCCGCGCGGCAAGGTGCTCGGAGGATGCTCCTCGATCAATGGCATGATCTACATGCGTGGCCAGGCCCGCGACTACGACCAGTGGGTGGCCGAAGGCAATCCGGGCTGGAGCTGGAGAGAGCTGCTGCCGCTGTTCCGCAGGATGGAGGACCATTTCGCCGGGACCAGCGAAATGCACGGCGCCGGCGGCGAATGGCGGGTAGAACGCCAGCGGCTCTCCTGGAAGCTGCTCGATGCCTTCCAGCAGGCGGCGGCGCAGACCGGCATCGCCAGCGTCGAGGATTTCAACGGTGGCGACAACGAAGGCTGCGGCTACTTCCAGGTCAACCAGCGCGGCGGGGTGCGCTGGAATGCCTCGAAAGGCTTCCTGCGCGGCATCGCCCAGCGCGCCAACCTGACGGTTCTGACCCATGCCGAAGTCCAGCGAGTGCTCCTCGAGGACGGCCGCGCCAGGGCCCTGTCGGTCCGTTGGCAGGGCCGCGAGCAGCGCTTCGAGGCGCGCCGCGAGATCGTCCTGAGCGCCGGCGCGATCGGTTCGCCGTGCCTGCTGCAACGCTCCGGGATCGGCCCGCGGGACCTGCTGGAGCGGCTCGGCGCCGGGGTCGTCCACGAGTTGCCCGGGGTCGGTGGCAATCTCCAGGATCACCTGCAACTGCGCATGATCTACAAGGTCGACGGCGTTCCCACCCTCAACCAGATCGCCGGCAGCCTATGGGGCAAGCTGGGCATGGGCCTGCGCTACCTGGCGAGCCGCAGCGGGCCGTTGTCGATGGCGCCGAGCCAACTGGGCGCCTTCGCCCGCTCCGATCCGCAGCAGCCCTCGGCCAACCTCGAATACCATGTCCAGCCGCTCTCGCTGGATCGCTTCGGCGAGCCGCTGCATGCCTTCCCTGCGTTCACCGCGTCGGTCTGCGACCTGCGTCCGCACAGCCGGGGAACGGTGCGCATCCGCTCGCTCGACCCGGGCGAGGCGCCGTCGATCCAGCCCAACTACCTGAGCGATCCGCGCGACCTGAAGGTCGCCGCCGACGCCATACGCCTGACCCGCCGCATCGCCGCCGCACCGGCGCTGGCCGCCTTCCGTCCGCAGGAATACAAGCCCGGCCCGGAATACCGCAGCGAAGAGGATCTGCAGCGCGCTGCGGCGGAGATCGGCACCACCATCTTCCACCCTGCCGGCACCTGCCGCATGGGCCAGGGGCCGCAAGCGGTGGTGGATGCGCAATTGAGGGTGCACGGAATCCCCGGCCTGCGCATCGCCGATGCCTCGATCATGCCCAGCCTGACCTCCGGCAACACCTGTTCGCCGGTGCTGGTGATCGCCGAGAAGGCGGCGCAGATGATTCTCGCCGAGCGCCGCCGCGAGGCCGCGCCGCAGGTCGTCGAAAGCGCCATGGCGGCCGGCGGCAAGGAGGCGGTGGAGGCCTGAGGATCGCTACACCCCGTATCGCGTGGCGCCCGGCGCCGCAGCGGTCGACGCTGAAAACGGAAATGGCAGACAACAATAAGAGCCCCCACAAGGGGCGGGAGAGCCGCAATGACCGAGTACGCAACGACCCCTTCCTACACAGTGCCTGCGACCACGCCCCAGGAGGAGCGCAAGGTGATCTTCGCCTCCTCGCTGGGCACGGTCTTCGAGTGGTACGACTTCTTCCTCTACGGCGCCCTGGCGGCGGTGATCAGCAAGCAGTTCTTCGCCGGCGTCAACGACACCACGGCCTTCATCTTCGCCCTGATGGCCTTCGCCGCCGGTTTCCTGGTGCGGCCCTTCGGCGCGCTGGTGTTCGGCCGCCTGGGCGACATGATCGGGCGCAAGTACACCTTCCTGGTGACCATCCTGTTGATGGGGTTGTCGACCTTCGCCGTCGGCCTGCTGCCCACCTATGCCTCGATCGGGGTCGCCGCGCCGATCATCCTGGTCACCTTGCGCATGCTCCAGGGCCTGGCCCTGGGCGGCGAGTACGGCGGCGCGGCGATCTATGTCGCCGAGCACGCCCCGGCGAACAAGCGCGGTAGCTACACCAGTTGGATCCAGTCCACCGCGACCCTCGGCCTGTTGCTCTCGCTGCTGGTGATCCTGGCCTGTCGCCAGTTGACCGGCGACGAGTTCGAGACCTGGGGCTGGCGCCTGCCATTCCTGCTGTCCATCGTCCTGCTGGGCATCTCCACCTGGATCCGCCTGTCCATGCGCGAGTCGCCGGCGTTCCTCAAGATGAAGGCCGAGGGCAAGGTCAGCAAGGCGCCGCTGCGCGAGTCCTTCACCCAGTGGGGCAACCTGAAGGTGGTGCTGACCGCGCTGTTCAGCATCAATGCCGGCCAGGCGGTGACCTTCTACACGGCGCAGTTCTACGTGCTGTTCTTCCTTACCCAGGTGCTCAAGGTCGATGGCGGCACCGCCAACGGTCTGCTGATCGTCGCCCTGGTGCTTGGCGCGCCGTTCTTCATCGTCGCCGGCTGGCTGTCCGACCGCATCGGCCGCAAGCCGGTGCTGCTGGCCGGCCTGTTGCTCGCCACGCTGTTCTACTTCCCGCTGTTCAAGGGCCTGACCCACTACGCCAACCCGGCCATCGACCAGGCCAGCCGGCAGTCGCCGATCAGCGTGCTGGCCGACCCGGCGACCTGCACTTTCCAGTTCGACCCGGTAGGCAAGGCGACCTTCGACAGCCCCTGCGACAAGGTCAAGACCTTCCTGGTCAAGGCCGGCCTGCCCTACTCGACGGTGGCGGCGCCCGCCGGCAGCGACGTCAGGGTGCGGATCGGCGAGACCGAGATCGCCGGCTTCGACGCCGAAGCGATGGCGGCCGCGGTGAAGACGGCAGGCTATCCGCAGCAGGCCGACGGCAGCCGGGTGAACAAGCCGATGGTGATCGCCATCATCTTCGCCCTGGTACTGATCTCCACCCTCTGCTACGGCCCGCTGGCGGCGCTGATGGTCGAACTGTTCCCGACCCGCATCCGCTATTCCTCGCTGTCCCTGCCGTACCACATCGGCAACGGCTGGTTCGGCGGCTTCCTGCCCACGGTCTCGTTCGCCCTGGTGGTGTACACCGGCGACATCTTCTACGGCCTCTGGTATCCGGTGCTGATCACCGGCGGTAGCCTGGTCTGCGCCTTGCTGTTCCTCCGCGAAACCCGCCATACCGACATCCACCGGTGAAATCGCGCCCCGTTCCCGGCATGGGGACGGGGCGCACATTCCCTCCGTGATGAGCCTGTCTTCTCAGAAAAGTCTGGCTTGCCAGTTTTCTTTCTTTCTCTTTCTGCCACACTTCTGGCGTCAAAAAACGCCTTTCCAGCGCCTACAATAGCGGGAAAACCCTATGGCGCTGCTTGCCGGTGCCGGGGACGGCCTATACAGTCCGCGCGATTGACGGGCCGTTGTGGCGGCAGGAACGAATCCGGACTCGAGTCTTGGGGAAAAATGTGAAGAACTGGACTGTTCGCCAGCGAATCCTGGCAAGTTTCGCCGTGATCATCGCGATCATGCTGCTGATGGCCGCTACTGCGTACGTGAAGATGTTGACGGTGGAAAAGGGCGCCTACCGTGTCCAGGACGACGCCATGCCGGGGATGTACTTCATCACGCTGGTACGCAGTTCGTGGACCGACAACTACTTGCAGACCCAGGAACTGTTCGGCATCACCGACGACCACGAGCTGAGCAAGGCCGAGGCCGACAGTATCCTCGCCAGCGAGGAGCGCCTGGACCAGCAGATCGCCTCCTACCAGAAGACCATGAACCCGGACGAGGCCCGCGACCACGAGTTGCTCGCCGGTTTCCAGGCCGTGCGCAAGAACTACCTGGAGCAGCACGACAAGGTGCTCGAGCTTTACCGCGAGAAGCGCTTCGAGGAAGCCGGCAAGCTCGTCGCCGGCCCGTTGACCGAGCACTGGCGCGAGGGCCGCAAGTACCTCAACGAGATGATCGAGCTGAACAAGGACATCGCCGACCGCGCCTCGGACAACATCGTAAACGCGGTGGACGATGCCGAACTGAGCATGCTGGTGACCCTGCTGCTGGCGGTGGTGGTAGCCGGCATCTGCGGGTTCCTGCTGTTGCGGGCGATCACCCAGCCGATCCAGAAGATCGTCCGCAGCCTCGACCTGATGGCCGGTGGCGACCTCACCGCACGCCTGAACCTCGGCCGGCGTGACGAATTCGGCGCCATCGAGACCGGTTTCAACGGCATGGCCGAAGAGCTCAAGGGCCTGGTGTCGCAGGCCCAGCGTTCTTCGGTGCAGGTCACCACCTCGGTCACCGAGATCGCCGCGACCTCCAAGCAGCAGCAGGCCACCGCCACCGAAACCGCCGCGACCACCACGGAGATCGGCGCCACTTCTCGCGAGATCGCCGCCACCTCGCGCGACCTGGTGCGGACCATGAGCGAAGTCTCCGGCGCCGCCGAGCAGACGTCGACCCTGGCCGGTTCCGGCCAGTTGGGCCTGGCGCGCATGGAGGAAACCATGCACCACGTGATGGGTGCGGCCGACCTGGTCAACGCCAAGCTGGCGATCCTCAACGAGAAGGCCGGCAACATCAACCAGGTGGTCACCACCATCGTCAAGGTCGCCGACCAGACCAACCTGCTCTCGCTGAACGCCGCCATCGAGGCGGAGAAAGCCGGCGAGTACGGCCGCGGGTTCGCCGTGGTGGCCACCGAGGTGCGCCGGCTGGCGGACCAGACCGCGGTCGCCACCTACGACATCGAGCAGATGGTGCGCGAGATCCAGTCGGCGGTATCGGCCGGGGTGATGGGCATGGACAAGTTCTCCGAGGAGGTCCGCCGCGGTATCGCCGAGGTCGGCCAGGTCGGCGAGCAACTGTCGCAGATCATCCAGCAGGTGCAGGCGCTGGCGCCGCGGGTGCAGATGGTCAACGAGGGTATGCAGGCCCAGGCTACCGGTGCCGAGCAGATCAACCAGGCGCTGGTGCAACTGGGCGAGGCCACCGGGCAGACCGTGGAGTCGCTGCGCCAGGCCAGCTTCGCCATCGATGAGCTGAACCTGGTGGCGAACGGGCTGCGCAACGGCGTATCCCGCTTCAAAGTCTGAGGCTGTGACCGTGTCCCGCTCCACCGGCGATCATCGACGCACCAGCAAGCTGTTCCTGCTGTTCCGCATGGAAGGCGACCGCTATGCCCTGGATGCCCGCGAAGTGGTCGAAGTGCTGCCGCTGCTGCGCCTGAAGCGCATTCCGGAGGCGCCGGAATGGGTCGCCGGGGTGTTCTCCCATCGCGGCGTCCTGGTCCCGGTGCTCGACCTCTGCGCAATGGCCTTCGGCCGCGCGGCGCTGGCCCGCACCAGCACGCGCATCGTGCTGGTCGAATACCGCGCCCGCCAGGACCGGGAGCCGGTCTGGCTCGGACTGATCCTCGAACAGGCCACCGATACCCTGCGCTGCGAACCGTCGGCGTTCCGCGACTATGGCCTGGACAACGGCGGGGCCCGCTATCTCGGTCCGGTCTATGAAGGACCACGGGGACTGGTGCAATGGGTGCGGGTCGAGGCATTGCTGCCCGACGAAGTGCGCGCCCTGCTGTTCCCGCCGGAGTGCGGCGAGGGGACGGCATGAACGATCGCTTCGAACGCCTGCTCAAGAGCAGGATCGGCCTGGATGCCAGCTCGGTGGGCAGCGCGGTGATCGAGCGCGCGGTACGCCAGCGCATGAGCGGCCTCGCGCTGCACGACGAGGACGAATACTGGATGCGCCTGAACGGCTCGCCGGGCGAGGTGCAGGCGCTGATCGAAGCGGTGGTGGTGCCGGAGACCTGGTTCTTCCGCTACCCGGAGTCGTTCACCACCCTCGCCAGGCTGGCCTTCGAGCGCCTGCCGAGCCTGGGCGGCGGACGCGCGCTAAGGATCCTCAGCCTGCCCTGTTCCACCGGCGAGGAGCCGTATTCCATCGTCATGGCCTTGCTCGATGCCGGGCTCTCCGAGTACCTGTTCGAGGTCGACGCCCTCGACGTCAGCGCTCGGGTGATCGAGCGCGCCAGCCTCGGGGTGTACGGCAGGAATTCCTTCCGCGGCGACGAACTGGGGTTTCGCGACCGCCATTTCAGCGAGGTTGCCGAGGGCTACCAGTTGGCCGAGCAGGTTCGCCGCAAGGTGCGCTTCCGCTGCGGCAATTTGCTCGATCCCGGGCTACTGGCGGGCGAGGCACCCTACGATTTCGTGTTCTGTCGCAACCTGCTGATCTATTTCGACCGCCCGACCCAGAGCGAGGTGGTCGAGGTGCTCAAGCGCCTGTTGCGGCCGGACGGCGCGATGTTCATCGGTCCGGCCGAGGCGAGCCTGCTCAGCCAGCACGGCATGCAGCCGATCGGCGTGCCGCTGTCTTTCGTGTTCCGCCGGACCAGCGAGGCGCCTCGCGGAGCGCGGCCCAAGGCGGTGAGCGACGGAGCGCGCCCGGTCGTTGCCGCCGCCGTGGAGCGTGCGAGTATTCGGCCTTCGCCGCTGCCACCGGCGAAACCGCGCCAGCGGCTGTCCAGCCTGGTTCCGCCAGCCAGCGGCCAGCCCCTCGCCAGTCCCGTCGGCGAGTTCGACGAAATCGCCCGCCTGGCGGATGCCGGCCAGCACCGCGAGGCGCGCGCCGCCTGCGAGCGCCAACTGGCCGCGCGTGGGCCGTCGGCCACGGTCTTCTACTGGCTCGGGCTGCTCAGCGATGTCGCCGGGCAGGAGCAGGAAGCCCAGGATTTCTACCGCAAGGCCCTGTACCTGGAGCCGCAGCACGCCGAGGCGCTGGCGCACCTGGCGGCGCTGCTCGCCGCTCGCGGCGACCATGCCGGCGCCCGGCGCCTGCAGCAACGTGCGGCCCGTGGAGTGAACAAAGATGGTTGAGGCGAGCCTGACCTTGCTCGATACCCAACAGGTGGATGACTGCTGGAACCGCATCGGCGTGCATGGCGACAAGTCCTGCGAACGCCTGGCCGAGCATGTCCATTGCCGCAACTGCGAGGTTTACGCTGCCGCGGCGACCTACTTGCTGGACCGCATCGCCCTGCGCCAGGACCAGCTCGACAGCGCCGAAACGATGGACAGCCAGCGCGAACAGAGCGACCTCGGCGAGACGCGTTCGATCCTGGTGTTCCGCCTGGGCGAAGAGTGGTTCGGCCTGGCCACCGGCAGCCTGGTGGAAGTGGCGCCGATGAATCCTATCCATTCCCTGCCGCACCAGCGCTCGCGCGCCCTGCAAGGGGTGACCAACGTGCGCGGCGCGCTGGTCGCCTGCCTTTCCCTCGGCGAACTGCTGGATCTCGAACCCGGCGCCGCGCCGGTCAGCGAGCGCCGGGTGGTTCCGCGCATGCTGATCATTTCCGCCGCCGGCGGTCCGGTGGTGGCGCCGGTGGAGGAAGTCGACGGCATCCATGCGATTCCGCTGGCGCGGATACTGCCGCCCAACCACGCCGACGGCCAGGCCTCGCGCCGGCACGTGGCCGGCGTGCTGCAATGGCGCGAGCGGAGCATCACCCTGCTCGACGAAGGCCCTCTCCTGCAAGCCGTAGCGCGGAGCCTGGCATGACCCCGGACCAGATGAGAGACGCGTCGCTGCTCGAGCTGTTCCGGCTCGAGGCGGAGGCCCAGACCCAGGTGCTCAACGCCGGCCTGATGGCGCTGGAGCGCAGCCCGACCCAGGCCGACCAACTGGAAGCCTGCATGCGCGCCGCGCACTCGCTGAAAGGCGCGGCGCGTATCGTCGGGCTGGACGCCGGCGTGCGCGTGGCGCACGTCATGGAGGATTGCCTGGTGGAGGCGCAGGACGGACGCCTGCTCCTGCAATCGGAACATATCGATGCGTTGCTCCAGGGCTGCGACCTGTTGCTGCGTATCGGCACCCCGCCAGCCGGCGACGCAGGCTGGGCCGAAGGCGCCGGGCGGGAAGAGATCGACGGCCTGGTGCTGCGCCTCGAAGGCCTGGTGCGCAGCGGCCTGCCGCTGGCCCGCGCGGAGCTGCCGGCGACGACTCCCGGTCTGCCGGAAGCGGTCCCCGAGGCGCCGCCAGCGGCGTCAGCGGCCGCCAGCGACGACAACGACGAGGAGCCCGCCGGGCAGGCGGGCGGCGAACAGGCCGAGGAGCGCCGCAGCCGGGTCCTGCGGGTCACCGCCGAACGCCTGGACCGGCTGCTGGATATCTCCAGCAAGTCGCTGGTGGAGTTCCAGCGCATCAAGCCGCTGGCCGATTCCCTGCAACGCCTGCGTCGCCTGCAGTCCAGCGCCAGCCGCGCGCTCGACGTGGTACGCGAGACGGTCCAGGAAACCGCCCTCGACCCGCAGGCCCAGGCCATGCTCGGCGAGGCGCGGCAACTGATTGGCGAATGCCAGCAGATGCTGGTGCAGCACATCGCCGATCTCGACGAGTTCGCCTGGCAGGGCGGCCAGCGTGCCCAGGTGCTCTACGACGCGGCGCTGGCCTCGCGGATGCGGCCATTCGCCGACGTCCTTAGCGGCCAGGCGCGGATGGTTCGCGACCTGGGCCGCTCGCTGGGCAAGCAGGTGCGCCTGCTGGTCGAGGGCGAAAGCACCCAGGTCGACCGGGATGTCCTGGAAAAACTCGAAGCGCCGCTCACCCACCTGCTACGCAATGCCGTCGATCACGGTATCGAGGCGCCGGAAACCCGCCTCGCCGCCGGCAAGCCGGCCGAGGGCAGGATCACCATCCGCGCCCGCCACCACGCCGGCATGCTGGTCCTGGAACTGAGCGACGACGGCGGCGGCATCGATCTGCAGCGCCTGCGCGAGACCGTGCTCAATCGCCAGTTCGCCACCGCCGAGACCGTGGCGCAACTGAGCGAGGAGGAACTCCTGGCGTTTCTCTTCCTGCCCGGCTTCAGCATGCGCGAGCAGGTCACCGAGGTGTCCGGTCGCGGCGTCGGACTGGACGCCGTGCAGCACATGGTCCGCCAGTTGCGCGGCGGCGTGCGCATGGAGCAACGCCAGGGGCAGGGAGCGCTGTTTCACGTCGAGGTGCCGCTGACCCTGTCCGTGGTGCGCAGCCTGGTGGTGGAGATCGGCGAGGAGGCCTACGCCTTCCCGCTGGCGCACATCGAGCGCATGTGCGAGCTGGAAGCGGAGGAGATCGTCCAGCTCGAAGGTCGCCAGCACTTCTGGTACGAGGGTCGCCATGTCGGCCTGGTCTCGGCTGCGCAACTGCTGCAACGGCCCGAGAGCAGCCGCACCGAAGGGGCCATCCCGGTAGTGGTGGTGCGCGACCGCGATGCGGTCTACGGCGTCGCCGTGGAGCGTTTCGTCGGCGAGCGTACCCTGGTGGTGATGCCTCTCGATCCGCGCCTGGGCAAGGTGCGCGACGTTTCCGCCGGCGCCTTGCTGGATGACGGTTCGCCGGTGCTGATCCTGGACGTCGAGGACCTCCTGCATTCGGTCGGCAAGCTGCTCAGCAGCGGCCGCCTGGAGCGCATCGATCGCAGCCGGCGGCAGGCCGGCGGGGCGCAACGCAAGCGCATCCTGGTGGTCGACGACTCGCTCACGGTGCGTGAGCTGGAACGCAAGCTCCTGCTCGGCCGCGGCTACGACGTGGCAGTGGCGGTGGATGGCATGGACGGCTGGAACGCCCTGCGCTCGGAGCATTTCGACCTGCTCATCACCGATATCGACATGCCGCGCATGGACGGTATCGAACTGGTCACCCTGGTGCGTCGCGACAGCCGCCTGCAGTCGCTGCCGGTGATGGTGGTGTCCTACAAGGATCGTGAGGAGGACCGTCGGCGCGGTCTCGACGCCGGCGCCGACTATTATCTGGCGAAGGCCAGTTTTCACGATGAGGCCTTGCTGGATGCCGTCGTCGTCCTGATCGGAGAAGCACAGGGTTGAGGATCGGAATCGTCAATGACATGCCGTTGGCCGTCGAGGCGCTGCGCCGCGCGCTGGCCTTCGAGCCGCAGCACCAGATCGTCTGGGTCGCCAGCAACGGTGCCGAGGCGGTGACCCAGTGCGCCGCCGATACGCCCGACGTGGTGCTGATGGACCTGCTCATGCCGGTGATGGACGGCGTCGAGGCAACTCGTCGGATCATGGCGGAAAGTCCTTGCGCGATCGTGATTGTTACCGTCGATATCGAGCAGAATGTGCACCGGGTTTTCGAAGCGATGGGATATGGGGCGCTCGATGCGGTGAACACGCCGGCGCTGGGCATCGGCAACCCGCAAACGGCGGCGGCGCCGTTGTTGCGCAAGATTCAGAACGTCGGCTGGCTGATCGGCCAGCGCGATAACCGTGGCAAGGTCCAGGTGGTGCCGCCGAAGGCCGGCGGGGCGCGCCAGCGTCTGGTGGCGATCGGCGCCTCGGCTGGCGGTCCGGCGTCGCTCGCGGTGTTGCTCAAGCAACTGCCGGCCAGTTTCAATGCCGCAGTGGTGCTGGTGCAGCATGTCGACGAGGTATTCGCCGCCGGCATGGCCGAATGGCTGGCCAGCGAATCGAAGCTGCCGGTGCGCCTGGCGCGCGATGGCGAGCCGCCGATACCGGGGCAGATCCTGCTGGCGGGGACCAACAATCACATCCGCCTGCTGCGCAACGGTTCGCTGGTGTACACCGCCGAACCGCGTTCTTTCGTCTACCGGCCGTCCATCGACGTGTTTTTCGAGAGCGTGGCGAATTATTGGCGTGGCGATGCCGTGGGCGTGCTGCTGACCGGCATGGGCCGCGACGGCGCCCAGGGCCTCAAGCAGATGCGCGAGCGCGGTTTCCTCACCATCGCCCAGGACCAGGCCAGTTGCGCGGTCTACGGGATGCCGAAGGCCGCGGCGGCGATCGATGCAGCGGTGCAGATCCTTTCCCTGGAAAAGATCGCCCCGCGCCTGGCGGAGGTATTCGATTAGCCGGGTTCGACTCCGGCCAGGCGCCAGGGTAGGCGCCGGCGCCCGCCGCGGCGGTGCGTGGAACAGCATTCAATTTGATACGAGGGGCCCCGGTCCCGGAGAGAAACATGCACAACCCTCATGAGAGCAAGACCGACCTGGGCGCCCCTCTGGACGGCGCGGTCATGGTACTGCTTGTCGATGATCAGGCCATGATCGGAGAGGCTGTGCGTCGCTCACTGGCGAGCGAGGCGGGCATCGACTTCCATTTCTGTTCCGATCCGCAGCAGGCGGTGGCGGTGGCCAACCAGATCAAGCCGACGGTGATCCTCCAGGACCTGGTGATGCCCGGCGTCGACGGCCTCACGCTGCTCGCTGCCTACCGCGGCAACCCGGCGACCCGCGACATCCCGATCATCGTCCTGTCGACCAAGGAAGAGCCGACGGTGAAGAGCGCGGCGTTCGCCGCCGGCGCCAACGACTACCTGGTCAAGCTGCCTGACGCCATCGAGCTGGTGGCGCGGATCCGCTACCACTCGCGTTCGTACATCGCCCTGCAGCAACGCGACGAGGCCTATCGGGCGCTGCGCGAGAGCCAGCAGCAGTTGCTGGAGACCAACCTGGTGCTGCAGCGGCTGATGAACTCCGACGGCCTGACCGGGCTCTCCAACCGTCGTCACTTCGACGAATACCTGGAGATGGAGTGGCGCCGCTCGCTGCGCGAGCAGTCGCAACTGTCGCTGCTGATGATCGACGTGGACTATTTCAAGAGCTACAACGACACCTTCGGCCACGTCGCCGGCGACGAGGCCCTGCGCCAGGTCGCCGGGGCCATCCGCGAGGGCTGCAGTCGCTCCTCGGACCTGGCGGCTCGGTACGGCGGCGAGGAGTTCGCCATGGTCCTCCCGGGCACCTCGCCGGGCGGCGCACGGTTGCTGGCGGAGAAGGTCCGGCGCACGGTGGAGAGCCTGCAGATCAGCCACGACCAGCCACGACCAGCCACGCCCGGGCTCGCACCTGACCGTCAGCATCGGCGTCAGCACCCTGGTGCCGGGCGGCGGCGGGCAAACCTTCCGGGTTCTCATCGAGATGGCCGACCAGGCGCTCTACCAGGCCAAGAACAATGGCCGCAACCAGGTCGGCCTGATGGAACAGCCGGTGCCGCCGGCCCCGGCGGGCTGAGCGGCGCGCGGCGGCCATGCGTCGCCGGCCGGCATTAAATAGAGGCCGGCGTACTGCCTGTGGGGCGCAAGTGCAGTATACTTCGCAGCTTTTCGACGTTTTCCCGCGAGTGAGCGCCAGCCATGGAAATCAACCCGATCCTCAACAGCATCAAGGACCTCTCCGAGCGCACCCAGACCATTCGGGGGTATCTTTGACTACGATCAGAAGCATGATCGCCTGGTCGAAGTAAACCGCGAGCTCGAAGACCCCAACGTCTGGAACAACCCCGAATACGCCCAGAACCTCGGCCGCGAGCGCGCCCAGCTGGCGCAGGTGGTGGAAACCCTGGACGACCTGACCAGCGGCCTGGCCGACTCCCGCGACCTGCTGGACATGGCGGTCGAGGAAGACGACGAGGGTGCCGTCGACGACGTTGCCAACGAAGTCGAGCGTCTGCGCGAGATCCTCGAGAAGCTGGAGTTCCGCCGCATGTTCAGCGGCGAGATGGACCCGAACAACGCCTACCTGGACATCCAGGCCGGCTCCGGTGGCACCGAGGCCCAGGACTGGGCCAACATGCTGCTGCGCATGTACCTGCGCTGGGCCGACAAGCACGGCTTCGACGCCACTATCATCGAGCTGTCCGAGGGCGAGGTCGCCGGCATCAAGGGCGCCACCGTGCACATCAAGGGCGAGTACGCCTTCGGCTGGCTGCGCACCGAGATCGGCGTGCACCGCCTGGTGCGCAAGAGTCCGTTCGACTCCGGCAACCGTCGCCACACCTCGTTCACCGCGGTGTTCGTATCGCCGGAAATCGACGACAACATCGAGATCGAGATCAACCCGGCCGACCTGCGCATCGATACCTACCGCTCCTCCGGCGCGGGCGGTCAGCACGTGAACACCACCGATTCGGCGGTGCGGATCACCCACGTGCCGACCAATACCGTGGTGGCGTGCCAGAACGAACGCTCCCAGCACGCCAACAAGGACACCGCGATGAAGATGCTGCGGGCCAAGTTGTACGAGCTGGAAATGCAGAAGCGTACCGCTGCGTCCCAGGCCCTGGAGGACTCCAAGTCCGACATCGGCTGGGGCCACCAGATCCGCTCCTACGTGCTCGACCAGTCGCGGATCAAGGACCTGCGTACCGGTATCGAGCGCAGCGACTGCGACAAGGTGCTCGACGGCGATCTAGACGAATACCTCGAAGCCAGCCTCAAACAGGGGCTGTAAAGCTGCTGCGCCTGGCCAGGCCGCGTTGGAAAATGGTTCGGACTGCTCGTTTACGATCGTGAACGCCGCGTCCTCGCCATTTCCCGCCTTGCCTGGCCGGCGTTCGCTACGCTTTTCGCCCCTGTTGCGCAATCCGTTTCCACAGGCAAGAGAGCCTAACCAGGAACCACCAAGACCATGAGCGACCAACAACTCGACCAGCACGAACTGCAACAGGAAGAAAACAAGCTGATCGCCCAGCGCAAGGAAAAACTTGCCGCCGTGCGCGAAGCCCGGGCCATCGCCTTCCCCAACGACTTCCGCCGCGACGCCTACTTCGCGGACCTGCAGAAACAGTACGCCGACAAGACCAAGGAAGAGCTGGAAGCCGCAGCGATCCCGGTCAAGGTGGCCGGTCGGATCATGCTCAACCGCGGTTCCTTCATCGTCCTCCAGGACAGCAGCGAGCGCCTGCAGGTCTACGTCAACCGCAAGACCCTGCCGGAAGAAACCCTGGCCGAGATCAAGACCTGGGACCTGGGCGACATCATCGGCGCCGAAGGCGTGCTGGCCCGCTCGGGCAAGGGCGACCTGTACGTCGACATGACCAGCGTGCGCCTGCTGACCAAGTCGCTGCGTCCGCTGCCGGACAAGCACCATGGCCTGACCGACACCGAGCAGCGCTACCGCCAGCGCTACGTCGACCTGATGGTCAACGAGGAAACCCGCCACACCTTCCGCGTGCGCTCCCAGGTCATCGCCCACATCCGCCGTTTCCTCAGCGAGCGCGGTTTCCTCGAAGTGGAGACCCCGATGCTGCAGACCATCCCCGGCGGCGCCGCGGCCAAGCCGTTCGAGACCCATCACAACGCGCTGGACATGGCCATGTTCCTGCGCATCGCCCCGGAGCTGTACCTCAAGCGCCTGGTGGTCGGCGGTTTCGAGAAGGTCTTCGAGATCAACCGCAACTTCCGTAACGAAGGCGTCTCGACCCGGCACAACCCCGAGTTCACCATGCTCGAGTTCTACCAGGCCTACGCCGACTACGAAGACAACATGGACCTGACCGAGGAACTGTTCCGCGAACTGGCCCAGGCGGTACTCGGTACCACCGACGTGCCCTACGGCGACAAGGTCTTCCACTTCGGCGAGCCGTTCGTGCGCCTGTCGGTGTTCGATTCGATCCTCAAGTACAACCCGGAGATCACCGCCGCCGACCTCAACGACGTCGAGAAGGCGCGGGCCATCGCCAAGAAGGCCGGCGCCAAGGTCCTCGGCCACGAAGGCCTGGGCAAGCTGCAGGTGATGATTTTCGAGGAACTGGTGGAGCACAAGCTGGAGCAGCCGCACTTCATCACCCGCTACCCCTTCGAGGTTTCGCCGCTGGCCCGCCGCAACGACGAAGACCCGAGCGTCACCGACCGCTTCGAGCTGTTCATCGGCGGCCGCGAGATCGCCAATGCCTATTCCGAGCTGAACGACGCCGAGGACCAGGCCGAGCGCTTCATGTTGCAGGTCAAGGAGAAGGACGCCGGCGACGACGAGGCGATGCACTACGACGCCGACTTCATCAATGCCCTGGAATACGGCATGCCGCCGACCGCCGGCGAAGGCATCGGCATCGACCGCCTGGTGATGCTGCTGACCAACTCGCCGTCGATCCGCGACGTGATCCTGTTCCCGCACATGCGCCCGCAGGCCTGAGCGCCGCAACAGTCCATGGAAAAGCCGCCTTCGGGCGGTTTTTTCATGGCCGCGCGGTGTCCCGGCCGCCGGGCCAGGGGCCGATAGCCGCCGATCCGCCGGCTGACCACGGAAGGTGCGGGTGGGATCGGAGCTTCCCCGATAGCGGCCGATTGATTCCACGCGAAAAAGTCCGAACAATGCCCCATCGTCCGCGAGCGGAGGAAACACCGTGTCCCGAGTAGCTCCCAGAGACAGCGCCGCGCAGACCGCCAGCGCGGTAGCCGAAAGCGTTCGTTACCAGGGCCGCAAGGCCAGCCGCCAGGGCAGCGAGCAGCGGCGCCAGGCGATTCTCGATGCCGCCATGCGCCTGATCGTCCGCGACGGCGTACGGGCCGTGCGCCACCGCGCGGTGGCCGCCGAGGCCCAGGTGCCGTTGTCGGCCACCACCTACTACTTCAAGGACATCGACGATCTCATCACCGACACCTTCGCCCTCTTCGTCGAGCGCAACGCAGAGGCGCTGTCGGCGTTCTGGAGCAGCGTGGAGGGTGACCTCCAGGAGATGGCCGCGGTGCTGGCCGACGACCCCGGCGCCCGTGGCTCGCTGGTGGAGCGGATCGTCGAGCTGGCCGTGCAGTATGTCCAGGTCCAGCTCACCGAGCGCCGCGAGCACCTGCTGGCCGAACAGGCCTTCCGCCAGGAGGCGTTGCTCAACCCGCGCCTGCGCGAACTGGCCGATGCCCACCAGCGGATTCTCTCCCTCGGCGCCGTGCATTTCTTCCAGGTGCTCGGTTCCGGGCAGCCCGAGCAGGACGCCAAGGTGTTGACGTCGATTATTCTGCAGATGGAATATCAGGGCCTCGTGGACGGGGTCGAGCAACTGGCCGTGGACGAAATGCGCGCCATACTCAGACGGTACCTGAATCTGGTCATGGGCCTGTGACCTGAGCGTCAACCCCGCCATGGCGGGGTTTTTCATACCCGAACCTTCCCTCGGCCAGCCGGTCGCAGGTTGCGGAGGGTTCCTAAGGAGCGTGTGATGAAAGCCTGGCGTTGCCTGGTGGTCCTGAGTTTCCTGCTGTTGGGCGGTTGCCTGGTCACCTTCAAGGAGCCGATACCGCCGCGCGAGGCGGCGCCGAGCCATCTGCTCGGGACCTGGAGCCGCGAGAACGAGTGGAAGGAAGAACAATTCCTGGAGATCACCCGTTCCGGCAGCAATGTCTACCGTGCGCTCAGCTACGTGGACAGCAAGGACAATACCGAGAGCCTGGAAGACTACGGCTTCACCGTCTCCCACCAGGGCAAGCGCTGGTACCTGTCGGCCGGCCTGCCGAAGAGCCTGGGCGGCAACTTCATCGTCGCCGGCTTCGAGATCACCGACGGTGACGAGCTGGTGATCTACAACCTCGACGTCGAGCGCATCGTCGAGGACCTCGGCGCCGGCCAGCTCGACGGCGAGACCGTCGACAGCGATCAGGGCAAGGGCGCGCTGGTGCGCAGCCCGTTGGCGAAGGTCTTCGCCTACCTGAACGATCCCGCCAATTCCGACGTGTTCGTCGAGGCCGCCCGCTTCCAGCGGGTCACCCAATGAGATTGCCGATGAGCCAGCGCAAGGCGCAGAACGACTACCAGAAGATCATCCGCTCCCTGTCCGATCGCATCGTCGAGGCGCAGACGCCGATCCGCGTGCTGGATGCGATCAAATGGGACGACGGGATCCGCCAGGACTTCCTCAAGGGCCGCGGCAAGCATGCGCCGAAGGTCGACCGCGGCTACTACGACAGCCGCCCGCTGGCCTTCGACGCCAGCGCCAAGAAGCAGGAATTCCAGAACATCGAGCGCGACATCACCCGCCAGTTGGGCCAGTTCAACCCGGTCGGGCAGATCATGCGGCGGATGTGCAAGGAATACCGGATGGTCATTCGCATGCTCGAGGCGCGCGGCACCCCGGACCTCGGGCTGATCTCCCAGGAACTCTACGGCTCGGCCTCGGACGCCTTCCATGCCGGCGATCCGACCCTGGCCGACCTCGGCCTGATGCTCTCCGACTACCTGAACAACATCGCCGACCGCGGCGATCTCAAGGACGAACCCAAGACCCTGACCGCCAAGGAGGTCGTACCGATCCTCCAGGCGCGGCTGAACACCGTGTTCGGCGAGGAGGAGGGCACCATCCGCGTGTTCGAGTCCGACGGCATCGTCGCCGACGCGGCGGCCGGCGCCGACTACATCAAGGTACGCGCCGACGCCCTGTTCAACGAGCGCGACGTGCGCGCGCTGGAGGTCCACGAGGGTCTGGTGCACGTCGGCACCACCCTGAACGGCCTGAGCCAGCCGATCTGCACCTTCCTCGCCAAGGGACCGCCGTCCTCCACCGTGACCCAGGAAGGCCTGGCGATCCTGATGGAGGTGATCGCCTTCGCCTCCTACCCGACCCGCCTGCGCAAGCTGACCAATCGCACCCGGGCGATCCACATGGCCGAGGAGGGCGCCGATTTCCTCGACGTGTTCCACTTCTACCGCGAGCAGGGCTACAGCCTGGAGGACAGCTACCAGAACGCCAGCCGGGTCTTCCGCGGCTCGACCCCGGATGGCCTGCCGTTCACCAAGGACCTGTCCTACCTGAAGGGCTTCATCCTCATCTACAACTACATCCAGCTCGCCGTGCGCAAGGGCAAGCTCGAACAGATCCCCCTGCTGTTCTGCGGCAAGACCACCCTGGAAGACATGCGCACCCTGCGCCAACTGGTGGACGAGGGCCTGGTGGCGCCGCCGAAGTACCTGCCGCCGCAGTTCCGCGACCTCAACGCGCTGTCGGCCTGGATGTGCTTCTCGAACTTCCTCAACCACCTCAGCCTGGACCGCATCGAAGCGGACTACGCGAACATCCTCTGACCGTTCCCCGCCGTGCCGGTCTTTCCCGGTGCGCGCGGGCGGTCGGCCGGCAAGCAAGGAGAACGGCGATGGCCAGCCACGAACTCGACTACCGCATCCTCGGCGAATCCATGCAGACCGTGGAGATCGAACTCGACCCCGGGGAAACCGTGATCGCCGAGGCCGGGGCGATGAACTACATGACCGGCGACATCCGCTTCACCGCGCGGATGGGCGACGGCTCCGACGGCAGCCTGCTGGGCAAGCTGTGGAGCGCCGGCAAGCGCAAGCTCGGTGGCGAGTCGGTGTTCATGACCCACTTCACCAACGAAGGCCAGGGCAAGCAGCACGTGGCCTTTGCCGCGCCCTATCCGGGCAGCGTGGTGGCGGTGGACCTGGACGATGTCGGCGGGCGCCTGTTCTGCCAGAAGGACTCGTTCCTCTGCGCAGCCTATGGCACCCGGGTCGGCATCGCCTTCACCAAGCGCCTGGGCGCCGGTTTCTTCGGCGGCGAGGGCTTCATCCTGCAGAAGCTCGAGGGCGATGGCCTGGTCTTCGTCCACGCCGGCGGCACGCTGATCCGCCGCCAGTTGAATGGCGAGACGCTGCGGGTCGACACCGGTTGCCTGGTGGCCTTCACCGACGGCATCGACTACGACGTGCAACTGGCCGGCGGCCTGAAGAGCATGCTGTTCGGCGGCGAAGGATTGCTGCTGACCACCCTCAAGGGCAGCGGCACCGTCTGGCTGCAGAGCCTGCCGTTCTCGCGCCTGGCCGGGCGCATCTACGACGCCACCTTTCGCGCCCGCGAAGAGGTAAGGACCAACAACGGATGAAGCGCCTGCTGATCCCGCTGCTGGTACTCGGCGCGCTGTTCCTCGGTGGCTGCAGTTCGCTGCTGTTCTATCCCGAGCCGGTGGTGCAGATCACTCCGGCGCGCGCCGGGCTGGAGTACCGCGACGTCACCCTGACCACCGCCGACGGCGTGCGCCTGCGCGCCTGGTGGCTGCCGGCGAAGAAAGGCGTGCCGGTGAAAGGCACCGTGCTCTACCTGCACGGCAACGGCGGCAACCTGTCCTGGCACCTCGGCGGCACGTGGTGGCTGCCCGCCGAGGGCTACCAGGTGCTGATGCTCGACTATCGCGGCTACGGCCAGTCGGAGGGCCAGCCGGGACTGCCGGAGGTCTACCGCGACATCGACGCGGCGTTCGCCTGGCTCGACCAGGCGCCGGAGGTGAAGGGCACCGAGCGCGTGCTGCTGGGGCAGAGTCTCGGCGGCGCGCTGGCGATCCACTACCTGGCCGAGCATCCGCAGCGCCAGGGCCAGTTCAAGGCGCTGGTGTTCGACGGGGTACCGGCGAGCTACCGCGGCATCGCCCGGCACATGCTGGACGGTTCCTGGCTGACCTGGCCGCTGCAGGTGCCGCTGTCCTGGCTGGTGCCCGACGACGACAGCGCCATCCATTCGGTGGCGCGGCTTTCTGGCGCACCCATGCTGTTCTTTCACAGCATCGACGATACCATTGTGCCCCTCGAGAACGGCATCGCCCTGTACCGCCAGGCGCGGCCGCCGAAGGTCCTGCAACTGACCCGAGGCGGCCACGTGCAGACCTTCGCCGAAGCGACCTGGCAGGAAGTGATGCTGCGCTTCCTCGACGATCCCCATGGCTTCACCGGCCTGCGCCGGCTGGCCGAAATCCCGAACCGCGAATCCGCGAAACCCGAAGGCAATCCATGAGCGACCGTAACGTACTCCCCTGCATCCTGACCGGCATCGGTACCATCTTCGTCACCGTCGGCGTGCTCTGGTACTACGGCTACCTGCATTTCGCCAAGCCGCAGGACGCCCTGTTGCTGGCCGACTTCACCATGCTGAAGAGCCTGCCCGGCGAAGATGTGAAGCTGTCCCTGGAGCCGGCCAAGCAGGTCGCGCAGTGCATCGATGGCGTCCTGGTGCTGTTCGACACCGAGCAGAAGGGCCTTTCCGGCGTGCTGGTGGACAACAGGAAGCACGCCGTGCGCTGCGCCGGACAGGAAGTCCCGCAGGAAGTGAAATGACCGAGGTCCGCGTCTGGCAGGGAGACATCACCCGTCTTGCGGTGGATGCCATCGTCAACGCGGCGAACTCCTCGCTGCTCGGTGGGGGCGGTGTCGACGGCGCCATCCACCGCGCCGCCGGTGCCGAACTGGTGGCGGCCTGCCGCCTGCTGCACGGTTGCAAGACCGGCGAGGCGAAGATCACCCGTGGGTTCCGTCTGCCGGCGGCCCACGTGATCCACACCGTCGGCCCGGTCTGGCGCGGCGGCGACAACGGCGAAGCGGAGCTGCTGGCCAGCTGCTACCGGCGCAGCCTGGCGCTGGCCGAGCAGGCCGGGGCGGCCAGCGTCGCGTTCCCCGCCATCAGCTGCGGCATCTACGGCTATCCCTTGGAGCAGGCCGCGGCCATTGCCGTCGAAGAGGTCTGCCGGCAACGCCCGGCGCACAGCAGCCTGGAGGAAATCGTCCTGGTTGCCTTCGATAGCTCGATGGCCGAGCGCTACCAGCGCTTGCTCGGCGAGCGGCCTGTGGCCCGCTGATACCTGGAAAGCTCAAGCCCCGCCCATGAAAAAGCCCCGCCGGATGGCGGGGCTTTTGGGCTTCCGTAGGGCTTATCAGCCGCTGACGGAGGAGCGTGGCGCGACCGGCTTGGCGTCGTTGGAAATGGTGACTTCCACCCGACGGTTCATGGCACGGCCGGAGCTGGTGCCGTTGCTGGCCACCGGATATTCCTTGCCGTAGCCACGGGTGGCTACGCGTTCCGGGCTGATGCCGCGGCTGAGCAGGGCCATGCGCACCGAGTCGGCACGACGCTCGGACAGGCGCTGGTTGTAGTTGGCGGAACCGGTGCTATCGGTGTAGCCCTCTACGATCACCTGGCGCTCCGGGTTCTGCTGGAGGAACTCGGCCAGTTGCTGGATGTTGCGCATGGCGCCGGGCTTCAGGTCGGACTTGTCGAGATCGAACAGAACGTCGCCGAAGGTCACCATGGTGCCGCGCGAGGTCTGCTTGGCATTCAGTTGGCTACGCAGCTTGTCCAGTTGCGCGGTGCGCGCGTCGAGGCGGGCCTGGGCGCGCTGGGCGGAGGCGTTCTGCAACTGCGCCTCGGCATTGCGCAGGACGATGGTCTGCTTGGCCAGTTCGATGCGCTGGTTGGTCAGGTAGGCCAGTTGGTCCACGTCGCGCTGGTCTTCGCCATCCTGGTAGGCCTTGTCGGCCTTGGCCAGCCAGTCGCCGGCGTCCTTGGTTTCCAGGGCCGCGACCTTGGTCGCGTCGGGCTGCGACTGCAGCGCGGAGAAGTTGCTGCGGGCCTGTTCCAGGTTGGCGTTCGGCGGCGTGGAGCAGGCGGCCAGCGCCAGGGCCAGCAGGGATACGGCGGGGAGGGCAATGTACTTACGCATAGGGGTCATCCTTAATCACGAATCGACGAAAGAAGGGCGGAATCCGGCTTAGTGCTGCGTATCGCGCATGCCTTCCTCACGCAGTTCCATGACGCCCTGCTGGGCATCCTTCACGGCTTTCTGCGCCTTGGCGGCCTGGGTCTTGCGCTCGGCGACCCGGGCGTCCCACTCGGCCTGCTGCGCCAGGCGCTTGGCCTGGTCGTATTCCTTGTCGTTCATGGCGATGCGCGCCTGGCTCAGCTTGTCCTGAGCGGACTTCATCTCGACCGGGGCATATTCCGGACCGCCGGCGCTCACCGCGTTATTCACCGCGGATTCGGTCACGGCGAACTGCTCGGTCGGCGGGTTGCCGGCGCAGCCGGCCAGGACCAGGCTGCTGCCTACGGCCAGCAGGGCCAGCTTGAGGCCACGCAGGGAACCGGTGTGTTGCTTGCTCATCGCTTTTTGCTCCATGGGAAATTTCCTCTGACAGGGATGCTGATTCCTTGGCTTTCATCTCTGGCCATTACCGTGGGCGCGTTTCCGGCCCTCCGGTCTTTTCTTCCTGCTCACTGAGCAAGCCTCTGCCAGGCCTCTGTTTCAGGGGCTTGGCGATTGGCCATGTACTTTTAGTGACTCCCCCGCTGGTTCAGGGGTTCAAAAAAAAATCTGAAATTTTCTGACTGAACAGTCGGCTTCCGGCGTGGTCGCAGAACGCCACCTCTGCTCACTAAAGCCCGTCCTACAGGGCTCTAGTCCACGAAACGCACAACTGCCGCAGCGCTCCAGGACGGAACACTCGGGCAGAAAAAAGCCCCACCTGAGTGGGGCTGGAGGAGGCCAGTGGGGCCTTTTAGAAACGCTTGCGCAACAGTCGCAGACCGTTGAACACCACCAGCAGGCTGGCGCCCATGTCGGCGAATACCGCCATCCACAGGGTGCCTTCGCCTGCCAGGGTAAGGGCGAGGAACACCGCCTTGATGCCCAGGGCCAGGGTGATGTTCTGGACCAGGATCGCGTGGGTGGTGCGCGACAGCCGGACGAATTGCGGCAACTTGCGCAGGTCGTCGTCCATCAGCGCGACGCCGGCGGTCTCGATGGCCGTGTCGGTGCCCGCTGCGCCCATGGCGAAGCCGATGTCGGCGCGGGCCAGGGCCGGCGCGTCGTTGATCCCGTCGCCGACCATGCCGACCCGCGAGCCGTCGGCCTGGCGCGCTTCCACTTCACGCAGCTTGTCCTCCGGCAGGAGGTTGCCGCGAGCTGCGTCGATGCCTACCTGGGCAGCGATGGCGGCTGCGGTGTGCGGGTTGTCGCCGGTGAGCATCAGGGTCTTCACGTCCAGCGCGTGCAGCTCGCGGATCGCCTCGCGGCTGCTGTCCTTGACCCCGTCGGCGACGGCGAAGAGGGCCCGCACGCGCTGCGGATCGCACAGCGCGATGACCGTCTTGCCCTGGCGCTCCAGGGCGTCCAGGCGCTCTTCCAGGGCCGGCGAGCAGAGGCCCAGTTCCTCCACCAGGCGATGGTTGCCGAGGTGGTAGAGGACGCCGTCGATGCGTCCGCTGACGCCTCGTCCCGGCAAGGCAGCGAGGTCCTCGACCACGCCCAGGGCAAGGCCGTCCTCTTCCGCTGCGTTGGCCACGGCGCGCGATACCGGGTGGTCGGAACGCGCGGCCAGGCTGGCGGCGAGCAGGCGCGCATCCGTCCCGTCAGCCTCCGCGATCGGCAGGTAGTCGGTCTGTTGCGGTTTGCCATGGGTGATGGTGCCGGTCTTGTCGAGGGCGACCCAGGACAGCTTGCGCCCGAGTTCGAGGAACACCCCGCCCTTGATCAGGATGCCCAGGCGCGCCGCGGCGGAAAGGCCGCTGACGATGGTCACCGGGGTGGAGATCACCAGCGCGCAGGGACAGGCGATCACCAGCAGCACCAGGGCGCGGTAGATCCAGTCCAGCCAGGCGCCGCCGAATAGCAGCGGCGGCAGCACCGCGGTGGCGAGGGCGATGAGGAATACCACCGGGGTGTAGACGCGGGCGAAACTGTCGACGAAACGCTGGGTCGGTGCGCGGGAACCCTGGGCTTCCTCCACGGCGTGGATGATCCGGGCCAGGGTGCTGTCGTCGGCGCGGCGGGTGACGCGGTACTCCAGCGCGCCCTCGCCGTTGATGCTGCCGGCGAACACCGGCTCGCCGACCTCCTTCTCCACCGGCAGGCTTTCGCCGGTGATCGGCGCCTGGTTGACGCTGGAGCGGCCGCTGGTCACCTCGCCGTCGAGTGCGATGCGTTCGCCGGGCTTCACGCGCACGGTGGCTTCCAGTTCCACTTGCTTGGCCGGCAGTTCCTTCCATTCGCCGCCGACCAGCACGGTGGCCTGTTCCGGAGCCAGTTGCAGCAGGCCGCGGATGGCGTTGCGCGCGCGATCCAGGGACTTCGCCTCGATCAATTCGGCGATGGCGAACAGCACGCTGACCATCGCCGCTTCCGGCCACTGGCCGATGAGCACGGCGCCGGTCACGGCGATACTCATCAGGGCGTTGATGTTCAGGTTACGGTTCTTCAGTGCGATCCAGCCCTTGCGGTAGGTCGGCAGGCCGGCGCCGAGGATGGCCAGCAGGGCGAGGCCGGCGACCACCCAGTCCGGCGCCAGGCCGAACCATTCGACGATCTCCGAGGCCAGCGCCATCGCGCCGGCCAGGGCCAGCGGCCACCAGGGCTTCGCCGGCGCTTGCGAGGGGCCGTCGGTATTTTCGCCGGCATCCAGCGGCACCGCCTGCATGCCGAGGCCGGCGATCAGCTTCTGCAGCGGCTCGACGCTGTCGAAGCGATGCTGGACGCGCAGCAGGCGCTGCATCAGGTTGAATTCCAGCGACTCCACTGCCGGCTGGCGACCGAGGGCGTCGCGGATCAGGCGTTCCTCGGTCGGGCAGTCCATCGCTTCGATGCGTAGGTCGCTCCAGCGCAACTCGGCGTTGCCGGCCAGGGTTCCGATGGCGGCCACCGCCGGGCGAGGCGCGTGGCGGTGCCCATGATCATGTCCGTGACCGTGACCGTGACCGTGACCGTGACCGTGACCGTGACAGCAAGTGTCGGCGTGTTCGTGGCTCATGGAAACAATTCCCGTTTGACGTGTTGGGTGCGATTGCACACCCTGTAGCAACTACAGAGTCAAGCGGTACTGCCAATTCGGGTAGCCGCGTCGGCGATTGGAGGAGGGTTGGCATGAAGATCGGTGAGCTGGCGAAGAGAACCGGTTGCCCGGTGGAGACCATCCGCTACTACGAGCGCGAAGGCCTGTTGCCCGAGCCCGCGCGTAGCGAAGGCAACTATCGGCAATACACCCTGGCGCATGTCGAGCGCCTGTCGTTCATCCGTCACTGCCGCTCGCTGGACATGACCCAGGAGGAAATCCGTACCCTGCTGGCGTTGCGCGACCGTCCCGAGGCGGATTGCGGCACCGCCAACCGGCTGATCGACGAGCACCTGCATCACGTCGAGGTGCGCATCGCCGAACTCCAGGCATTGCGCGAGCAACTGCGGGATCTCGGTTCGCGCTGCACGGTCGCCGGCAACAGCCAGGCCTGCGGCATCCTCCGCGAACTGGAGCAGCCCGCGCCGCTGTCGCCTATCCCCGAGGAATGCGCCGAGGCCGGGCACATGCACGTCCCCGGCGTGCACCGCCGGCATGGCTGAAGCCGCGCTCAGTGACTGGAGGTGTCCTGTTGCGCGACCAGTTCGTGCAGGTACTTGCGCGAGAGCGACAGGAAGCGTGGGGTAGGGCCGACATCCTCATAGAGCGGATCGCCCTGTTCGTCGGTGGCCACCACCTGACTCCCCTTCACGTAGGGAAAGCTCGCCTCCAGTTCTTCCAGGGCGGCGCCGACCAGCTCGCCCAGTAGTTCCTCGACGCTGCGCCGCGGATACATCTCGTGCAGCGCGGCGAGGCGCGCGGCGCTTTCGACGTCCAGCGGGATGCTGTAGTGGTTGCGGGCCATGCGGCCCTTGGCGGTGTGTTCCCAATGGCGGACAAGCTCACGGATCTTCATGCTGACCTCTTCAGCCCGGTCGTGGCGGGCGTGCTGGGGGGCCCTCGTGGGGCCGTGCCTCGGTGCGGGCACTTCCTTCAGACTAGACCCGATCGGCGCCGGCAGCCTCGCTTCCGGCCCGGCGGCGCCGTACTGGCACCCTGCGGGCTTGTAAGCGCGGGGGCGCCTGAGCCAAGCTGGTTTCCCACCCGCAGTGGAGACAGGTCATGCCGGAAATCGATGCGCGCCTGCGCGAGGACGTCCACCAACTGGGCGAATTGCTCGGCGACACCATCCGCGAGCAGTACGGCCCGCGGTTCCTCGACAAGATCGAGCTGATCCGCAAGGGCGCCAAGGCTGCCCGCCGCGGTTCCGCGGAGGGCGCCCAGCAGCTCACCGCCACCCTCGACGGGCTCGAGGAAGACGAACTGCTGCCGGTGGCGCGGGCCTTCAACCAGTTCCTCAACCTGGCCAATATCGCCGAGCAATACCACCGTATCCGCCGGCGCCGGCCGAACGAGCCGGAACCCTTCGAGAACCTGGTGCTGGAAGAGCTGCTGGGGCGTCTCAAGGACGCCGGGCATGCCCCCGGGCAACTGGCTCGCCAGCTCGCCGGGCTGGAGATCGAACTGGTGCTGACCGCCCATCCCACCGAGGTGGCGCGGCGCACGCTGATCCAGAAATACGATGCGATCACCGCGCAACTGGCGGCCAAGGACCATGCCGACCTGCTGCCGGAGGAGCGCAGTCGCATCCAGCAGCGCCTGCAGCGGCTGGTGGCCGAGGCCTGGCATACCGACGAGATCCGCAAGGTCCGGCCGACCCCGGTAGACGAGGCGAAATGGGGCTTCGCGGTGATCGAGCATTCTCTCTGGCAGGCCTTGCCGAACGTCCTTCGGCACGTCGACGAGGTACTCCTGTGCAGCACCGGCGAACGCCTGCCGTTGACCGCCGCGCCGCTGCGCTTCGCGTCCTGGATGGGGGGCGACCGCGACGGCAATCCCAACGTCACCGCCAGCGTGACCCGCGAGGTCCTGCTGCTGGCGCGCTGGATGGCCGCCGACCTGTACCTGCGCGATATCGACCGACTGGCCGCCGAGCTGTCCATGCAGCAGGCCTCGCCGCAGCTGCTGGCGCGGGTCGGCGATAGCGCCGAGCCCTATCGCGCCCTGCTCAAGCAATTGCGCGAGCGCCTGCGCGTGACCCGCAACTGGACCCACCAGGCCCTGGCCGGCGAGGTGCCGGCCGCGGAGGGCGTCCTGGAGCACAACCGCGACCTGGTCGAGCCGCTGCAACTGTGCCACGAGTCGCTGCACGCCTGCGGCATGGGCGTGATCGCCGATGGCGCGTTGCTCGACTGCCTGCGCCGCGCCGCCACCTTCGGCCTGTTCCTGGTACGCCTGGACGTGCGCCAGGACTCGGCCCGCCATGCCGCCGCGCTGAGCGAGATCACCGAGTACCTGGAGCTGGGCAGCTACGACGAGTGGGACGAGAAGACCCGCCTGGAATTCCTTCTCGAGGAACTGAACAGCCGCCGCCCCCTGCTGCCGGCGCACTACCAGCCTTCGGCGGATACCGCCGAGGTGCTCGCCACCTGCCGGGCGATCGCCGCCGCACCACCGGCGTCGCTGGGGTCCTACGTGATCTCGATGGCCGGCCAGCCGTCCGACGTGCTGGCGGTGCAACTGTTGCTAAAGGAAAGCGGCGTCGACTGGCCGATGCGCGTGGTGCCGCTGTTCGAGACCCTCGACGACCTGGACAACGCCGGCCCCTGCATGGAGCGCCTGCTGACGCTGCCGGGCTACCGTTCGCGGCTCTCCGGGGTGCAGGAAGTGATGATCGGCTACTCCGATTCGGCCAAGGACGCCGGTACTCTCACGGCGGCCTGGGCGCAGTACCGGGCGCAGGAGAAACTGGTGGAGATCTGCCGCCAGCACGAGGTCGAGTTGCTGCTCTTCCACGGCCGCGGCGGTACCGTCGGTCGCGGCGGCGGGCCGGCCCACGCGGCGATCCTGTCGCAGCCGCCGGGTTCGGTGGCCGGGCGCTTCCGGGTCACCGAACAGGGCGAGATGATCCGCTTCAAGTTCGGTCTGCCGGACATCGCCGAACAGAACCTCAATCTCTACCTCGCCGCAGTGCTGGAAGCGACCCTGATGCCGCCGCCGGCTCCGGAGCCGGCCTGGCGCGCGCAGATGGACCGCCTGGCGAAGGACGCGCTGCTGGCCTACCGCAGGGTGGTGCGTGACGATCCGCAGTTCGTCGAGTATTTCCGCCTGGCCACGCCCGAGCAGGAACTGGGCCGTCTGCCGCTGGGCAGCCGCCCGGCCAAGCGCCGCGAAGGCGGGGTGGAGAGCCTGCGGGCGATTCCCTGGATCTTCGCCTGGACCCAGATGCGCCTGATGCTGCCGGCATGGCTTGGCTGGGAGACCGCCTTGCTGAACGCCATCGAGCGTGGCGAGGGCGCGCTGCTCGGGCAGATGCGCGAGCGATGGCCGTTCTTCACCACCCGCATCGACATGCTGGAAATGGTCCTGGCCAAGGCCGACGCGGATATCGCGCGGCTCTACGACGAACGTCTAGTGCCGCTCGAGCTGCGTCCGCTGGGGCGTCGTTTACGCGACCTATTGTCGCAGGCGGTGCGCGTGGTACTGGGACTGACCGGGCAGTCGCTGCTGCTCGCCCACGCCAGCGAGACCCGCGAGTCGATCAGCGTGCGCAACAGCTATCTAGACCCGCTGCACCTGCTCCAGGCTGAGCTTCTGGCCCGTTCGCGGCGCTGCCGGGGCGACGCCTGCGGCGGCCTGGAGCAGGCGCTGCTGGTGACGGTCGCGGGGGTCGCTGCCGGACTGCGCAACACCGGATGAGGGAAGGCGGGGGGCAACTTTCGGTGTCTTGTGCGGTGGGGGGGCGCTGTGTATCTTGGACAGCCTTTTCGGCGCCATACAGTGCCGTTTCCTGCAAATACGAGATTGGCCCCACGAGGCGGATCCAGACTTTCGCTTACCAATTCTAAGGAGCATATCGATGCGTGTGATTCTGCTCGGGGCACCCGGTGCCGGCAAAGGCACCCAGGCACGGTTCATCACCGAGAAGTTCGGCATTCCGCAGATATCCACCGGCGACATGCTGCGCGCCGCAGTCAAGGCCGGCAGCCCGCTCGGCCAGCAGGTGAAAGGCGTGATGGACAGCGGCGGCCTGGTATCCGACGACATCATCATCGCCCTGATCAAGGAACGCATCACCGAGGCCGATTGCGCCAAGGGCTTCCTGTTCGACGGCTTCCCGCGGACCATCCCGCAGGCCGAAGCGCTGAAGGACGCCGGTGTGACCATCGACCACGTGGTCGAGATCGCCGTCGACGACGAGGAGATCGTGTCGCGTATCGCCGGTCGTCGCGTGCATCCGGCCTCCGGCCGCGTGTACCACACCGAGCACAACCCGCCGAAGGTCGCCGGCAAGGACGACGTTACCGGCGAAGAGCTGATCCAGCGCGAGGACGACAAGGAAGAGACCGTGCGTCACCGCCTGTCGGTCTATCATTCGCAGACTAAGCCGCTGGTCGACTTCTACCAGAAGCTGTCGGCCGCCGAAGGCACCCCGAAATACCACAGCATCGCCGGCGTCGGCTCGGTCGAGCAGATCACCGCGAAAGTGCTTTCGGCCCTGAGCTGATCCGCAGCGCTGTAGCACCGACGGCCCGCTTGCGGGCCGTCGGCGTTTCCGGGGCGGCGAAGGCTGGTACAATCGGCGTCTTTTTCACCACGCGGAACCGTCGATGTCCACTCTGTTGGCCCTGGATACCTCCACCGAAGCCTGCTCCGTCGCCCTGCTCCACGAGGGGCGGGCGCTCAGTCACTACGAGGTGATCCCGCGCCTGCACGCCCAGCGCCTGCTGCCGATGGTCCGCGACCTGCTCGACGAGGCCGGCGTCGCCCTGTCCGCGGTGGACGCCATCGCCTTCGGGCGCGGTCCGGGCGCCTTCACCGGCGTGCGCATCGCCATCGGCGTGGTCCAGGGCCTGGCCTTCGCCCTGCAGCGCCCGGTACTGGCGGTCTCCGACCTGGCGATCCTGGCCCAGCGGGCCTACCGCGAGCAGGGTGCGGAGCGGGTCGCCGCGGCCATCGACGCGCGGATGGACGAGGTCTACTGGGGTTGCTACCAGTTGCAACAGGGCGAGATGCGCCTGGCCGGCAGCGAAGCGGTACTGCCGCCCGAGCGGGTCGCCGTACCGTGGGACGCCGCTGCCGCGGACTGGTTCGGCGCCGGCACCGGCTGGGGCTACGTCGAGCGCATGCCGCAGCGCCCGGCCGCGCTGGACGCGAGCCTGCTGCCGCATGCCGAGGACTTGCTCAGCCTGGCCGGCTTCGCCTGGGCGCGCGGCGAAGGCGTGGAGGCGGAACAGGCGCTGCCGGTGTACCTGCGCGACAACGTGGCGACGCCGAAAAAAGCGCCCTGAAAATGCCGCGCAGCGGTAATTGCCAAGCCTTTCGGGGCTGGCTAGAGTGTGGAGACTTCCCCGGGTTTTGATCATGCGTATCGACGGACTTTCTTCCTCTTCGTTGCCGCTGGAGCGCAGCGCCCGACCGGGCTCCGCGGTCACGCCGTATCGCGACGTGCAGCGCGAGGTCGAGGCGCGGCGCGAGCAGCCGGCGCCGGTTTCCGGCAGCCAGGGCTTCGAGCAGGCGCCGCAGGCGCGCAAGGTCCAGGCCAGTTCGGCGGGCGGCGACAGCCTGCCGGTCAGCGCCCGCGACCTGCTGGCGTTCCAGAGCCCGGTAAGCAGCCATGCGGCGATGGCCCTGGCCAGCTACAACTCCACCGCCAGCCTCAACATCGACGCCGGCGCCGAGGATGTCCTCGGCCTCGACCTCTACGCCTGAGCGGTTCCCTGCGCTCCCGTGGTTTCCCTTCCTTATTTCCTCGGTTGTCCATCCTGGAACGAGGCGGCCTGGCGCGGCAGCTTCTATCCGCGCGAATTGCGTTCCGCCGACTACCTCGGACACTACGGCGGCATCTTCAACGCGGTCGAGGGCAATACCACCTTCTATGCCCGGCCTTCGGCGGAAACCGTGCGGCGCTGGGCCGAGACGATGCCGGCGGGGTTCCGCTTCTGTGCCAAGTTTCCCCGCGATATCAGTCACGAAGGCGACCTGCGCGAACGGCTCGAGGCCGCCGGCGACTTCCTCGAACTGCTGGCGCCGCTTGGCGAAAGGGTCAGCCCGCTGTGGCTGCAACTGTCGGCGGCGTTCACCCCGCAGCGCCTGGGCGAACTGCTGTATTTCCTCGATGAGCTGAGTCCGCGACGGATTGCCGTGGAAGTACGCCACCCGGCGTTCTTCGACAAAGGCGAGGACGAGCGCCTGCTCAACCGCCACCTGCGCGAGCGTGGCGTGGAGCGCATCTGCCTGGATTCGCGGGCGCTGTTCAGTTGCCGTTCGGACGATCCGGCGGTGCTCCACGCCCAGACGAAGAAGCCGCGCCTGCCGATCCGTCCGGCGGCCTTCAGCGATACGCCACAGGTGCGTTTCATCGGCGGTCCCGACCTGCCGGCCAACGAGGTGTTCCTTTTGCCCTGGGTCGACAAGGTGGCCGACTGGATCGAGGCCGGCCTGACTCCATACGTATTCCTGCATACCCCCGACAATCACCTGGCGGCCCAGCAGGCCCAGCGTTTCCATGCGCTGCTGGGCCAGCGCCTGCCAGGCTTGCCGGCGCTACCCGAGCCGATCCCGGCCCCGGAAGTGGAGCAACTGGGCCTGCTCTGAGCGCGGCGCTCGACGCTCCGCCGGCCTGCGCCTAGGCTAGGGAGTCCTTTCCCCGCCACGGAGCCCGCCGCCATGACCAGCCAACGCCAACGCGCCGAACGTTTCCGCGACCTGCACCAGGGGCCCGGCATGCTGGTCCTGCCCAATCCCTGGGATGCCGGTTCGGCGAAGATGCTCGCCAGCCTCGGCTTCGACGCCCTTGCCACCACCAGCGCAGGCCTGGCGTTCTCCCTGGGCCGGCGCGACGCGGAAGGCGCGGTGAGCCGGACCGAGGCGCTGGAAAACGCCCGGGCGATCGTCGCCGCCACCGATCTGCCGGTCGCCGCCGACCTGGAAAACGGCTACGGCGATGCTCCGCAAGACTGCGCCACGACCATCCGCCTGGCCGCCGAGGCCGGTCTGGTCGGTGGTTCCATCGAGGATGCCAGCGGGCGCGCCGGACAGCCCATCTATGAGTTCTCCGCCGCGCTGGAGCGGGTCGCTGCCGCGGTCGAGGCGGCACGTGCGTTGCCATTTCCGTTCACCCTCTGCGCCCGCGCGGAGAACTTCCTGCATGGTCGGGAGGATCTCGACGACACCCTGCGGCGTCTGCGCGCCTACGCCGATGCCGGCGCCGATGTGCTCTACGCGCCCGGTTTGAACCGCCGCGAACAGATCGTCGCGGTGCTCGAAGCGGTGGCGCCGAAGCCGATCAACGTGCTGGTCGGTTCGCCGCGCCTGGAGCTGTCGCTGGACGAGCTGGAAGCCCTCGGCGTCAAGCGCGTGAGCCTGGGCTCGAATCTTGCCCGGGTCGCCTTCGGCGCTTTCCATCAGGCGGCGCAGGCGCTGGCGCGGCGCGACCTGGAAGCGACCCGTGCGGCGATGCCTTTCGACCGTATCAACGACCTGTTCCGCTGAACCCGTGCGCCGCCTGGCCTGGTTGCTGCCATTACTGCTGCTGGCGGGGGCCATCGGCGCCCTGCGCTACCAGTGGCTCGATCTGCCGGCGCGCTGGAATCCCTGGCTGCCGCTGGACGTGCGCGAACCGCCGAACCTGCTGACCCGCTACAAGCTATGGCGGCTGGCCGACGACCGGAGCCTCTGCGACGCCGCCCTGGCCACCTCGCAACTGCGCTACCAGCGGGTAGCCGACGACCCGCCATCGGCTACCTGCCCGTTGAGCAACAGCCTGCGCGTGCGTGGGGCGGCGCTGGAGTTGAGCAGCAGCTTTCTCGCCAGTTGCCCGCTGGCGGTGAGCTATGCGTTGTTCGAGCGGCACGTGCTGCAACCGGCAGCCCTGGACATCTATGGCCAGCCGCTGGCGCGGGTCGAGCATGTCGGCAGCTTCGCCTGCCGCAACGTCTACAACCGCGAGGACGGTCGGCGCAGCCAGCATGCCTCGGCCAATGCCCTGGACATCAGCGGCTTCCGCCTGGCCGACGGGAGGCGGATCCGCCTGGCCACAGACTGGGCCGGCGAGAGCGCCGACGGGCGCTTCCTGCGCCGCGTGCGGGACGGCGCCTGCGCCAGTTTCAATGCGGTGCTGGGGCCCGACTACAACGCCGCCCACCGGGATCACTTCCACCTCGACATGGGCCTATGGAAGGTCTGCCGGTGAGCGCGTGCGGGTCAACTCTGGCAAAATCCGCGCTTTCCCCGACGATTGCCCGACCATGACCGATTCCGCCGCTCCTCGCCTGCATGTCCAAGCCCTGTCCGCCGGTTGCGCCGAGGCTGCGCGGCGCTGGGCGGAGCGGCTCGGCCTGCCGCTGGCGGCGGACGACGAGGCGGAGTTCGCCGTGCAGGTCGGCGAGCAGGGCTTGCAGGTCTTGCAACTGGGGGCGGACTCCCCCGGTCCGGTGCGGGTCGATTTCGTCGAGGGCGCCAGCGCCCACCGGCGCAAGTTCGGCGGCGGCAGCGGACAGATGATCGCCAAGGCGGTCGGCGTCCAGCCAGGCATCCGTCCGCGGGTCCTGGACGCCACGGCCGGCCTGGGCCGGGATGGGTTCGTCCTCGCCAGCCTGGGCTGCGAGGTGACCCTGGTCGAGCGCCAGCCGCTGATCGCTGCCCTGCTCGAGGATGGCCTGGAGCGCGCCCGGCGCGATCCCGACGTGGCGCCGATCGCCGCGCGGATGCGTCTGCTCGGCGGCAACTCGGCGGACCTGATGCGCGCCTGGGATGGCGAGGCGCCGCAGGTGGTCTACCTCGACCCGATGTTTCCCCATCGCGACAAGAGCGCATTGGTGAAGAAGGAAATGCGTCTGTTCCGGCCGCTGGTGGGCGACGATCTCGACGCCCCGGCGCTGTTGCAGGCGGCCCTGGCCCTGGCCAGCCACCGGGTGGTGGTGAAGCGCCCGCGCAAGGCGCCGATCATCGAAGGGCCCAAGCCCGGCTATAGCCTGGAAGGCAAGTCCAGCCGCTACGACATCTATCCGAAGAAAGCCCTGGGCAAGGGCTGAGTGTCGACACCGCAGGGAGGCGGCGAGCATGCAGCAGACCATCGATTGTCCGATTCGCCGGCGCCTGGCGCACCTGCCCTGGGCCAACGACGGGCGTGCCGGCGCCCGCCACTGGCTGGAGATGCAGCGCGATCCGCTGGCCTGGTTGCAGAAGATGCACGTCGCGCAGCCGGACCTCGCGGTCGCCCGCATGGGCCCGCAGCGCCTCTGGTGCCTGTTCCATCCGCAGGCGGTGCAGGAATTGATGGTCGATCGCCGCGATGACCTGCAACGCTGGCAGCCGGCGCTGTGCATGCTGAAACAGTGGAACGGGCGCAGCTTCATGATGCGTGAGGGCGCCCCCGCCCAGGCCCGGCGCAAGGAGGTACGGCCGCACCTGGCGCCGCCGCCGGCCAGCGAGGTTCGCCGCCTGGCCGCGGAGTGGGGCGAGCGGGTGGAGGAGGGGCGCGAATACGACCTCGACCTGGAAATGGCTGCGTTCAGCGTCACCCTCAGCGGTCACGCGCTGTTTGACGTCGACCTGCAACCGTCGGCCTATCGGATCGCCAAGGCGGTGCGCCTGCTGTCGCGGGTGGCATTGCTGGAAATGAGCACCGGCCTGCCGCTGGGCCACTGGTTCCCGAGCAAACTGTGTCCGCGCAAGCGCTGGGCGCTGGGCCAGTTGCGCGAGGCGGTGGGCGAGGTGGCGGAGCGCTCGCCGCGGCCGCTGGCGGACCTACGCGATGAACTCTGCACCCTGCTCATGGCGTCCCACCAGTCCACCGGCGTGACCCTGACCTGGAGCCTGTTGCTGCTGGCCCAGCGTCCCGAGTTGCTCGCGCGGCTACGCGCCGAGCTGGCGCGAGTGAATTGGACGGCGATCCGCTCGGTCGCCGACCTGCGCGATTGCGCGCTGCTCAGGGCGGTCCTGCAGGAGTGCCTGCGCCTGTACCCGCCGGCCTACGGCCTGGCGCCGCGGCAGGTGACGGCGGACATCGAGGTGTTCGGCCAGCGGCTGAAGCGCGGCGACGTGACCATGGTCTCGAGCTGGATCACCCAGCGCGATCCCCGTTGGTTCGAGGCGCCGCTGGAGTTCCGTCCCGAGCGCTTCCTCGAACCGGCGCGCTGGCCGCGCGGCGCCTACTTCCCCTTCGGCCTCGGCGACCGCGCCTGCCCCGGCACCGCGATGGCGATGATCGATCTGGCGGCGGCGCTGGCCTACTGGGTCGAGCACTGGGACATCATGCACGACGGCGACCTGGCGCCGCGCGGCTGGTTTTCCCTGCGTCCGCAGCGAGCGCGGGTGCGTTTCCGCCGTCGCGCCTGAGCTGCCTCAGCCGCCCGCGGCGAAGGCGCGCAGGAACAGCGCCACCACTTCTTCCACGTGCCGCTCGCCTTCGGCCTCGTCCAGCGGTTCGGCGCAGCCGATCAACAGACGGTAATTGGCGCAGCCCTTGACCAGCATGAAGAAGTGTTCGGCGGCGTGGCGCGCGTCCGGGAACGCCAGCTTGCCGCTGCGGCGGGCCTGCTCGAGGAGGCGTTCCATCTCGTCGATCACCTGCTTCGGCCCGGCCTCGAAGAACAGCTCGGAAAGCTTGGGGTTCTGCCCGGCCTGCGCGGCCATCAGGCGGGTCAGGGCGATCGCCTCGTGGCTGTTGATCAGCCGGTGGAAGCCGCGGGCGATATTCAGCAGGACCTTTTCCAGTGGCGCGCCTTCGGCCAGCTGGAAGTACAGGGCGGGAAGCTGCTCGGCGCACTTGGCCTTCACCGCTTCGCTGAACAGGGTTTCCTTGTCGGTGAAGTGGCTGTAGACGGTGAGCTTGGAAACGCCGGCTTCCGAGGCGATGGCTTCCATGCTGCTGCCGTCGTAGCCGTTGCAGAGGAACAGGCGCTTGGCCGCCTCGAGAATGGCTTCCCGTTTGGCCGGGTCCTTGGGCCGGCCGGGACCGACGGAGGAGGTGGATTCTGACATGCGCTTATACAATTGAAATACTGGACTGATGGGTTCTGTATTTTTACTATACCGCCCAGTATAAGAACTCGAACGCAGTTTGCGGAAGGTGTCACATGTACCGCCATATCCCGCTCGTCGCCCTGTCCCTGTTTTCCTCCCTGTTCCTCGCCGCCTGCGGCAACGGCACGCCGCCGCCAGCCGCGGCGCGTCCGGCGATCGTCGTCCAGCCCCAGCCGGCGGGGGAGGTGAGCCAGGCCTTTCCCGGCGAGATCCGCGCCCGCCACGAGCCGGAGCTGGCCTTCCGCATCGGCGGCAAGGTCATCCGCCGGCTGGTGGAAGTCGGCGAGCGGGTGAAGAAGGACCAGCCCCTGGCCGAACTCGATCCCCAGGACGTGCGCCTGCAACTGGAGGCGGCGCGGGCCCAGGTCAGTGCCGCCGAGGCCAACTTGCAGACCGTGCGCGCCGAGTACCGGCGCTACCGCACCTTGCTCGACCGCAACCTGGTCAGCCATTCCCAGTTCGAGAACATCCAGAACAGCTACCGCGCCGGCGAGGCGCGGTTGAAGCAGATCCGCGCCGAATTCAACGTCGCCGACAACCAGGCCGGCTATGCCGTGCTGCGCTCGCCCCAGGATGGCGTGATCGCCAGCCGGCGCGTCGAGGTGGGCCAGGTGGTGGCGGCCGGGCAGACGGTCTTCAGCTTGGCCGCCGACGGCGAACGCGAGGTGCTGATCGGCCTGCCGGAACACAGCTTCGAACGTTTCCGCATCGGCCAGCCGGTGTCGGTCGAACTCTGGTCGCAACGCGACAGACGCTTCGCCGGGCATATCCGCGAGCTCTCGCCCGCGGCCGATCCGCAATCGCGTACCTTCGCCGCCCGGGTGGCCTTCGACGACCGCGCGACTCCGGCCGAACTGGGCCAGAGCGCGCGGGTCTACGTCGCCGCCGCCGAGGCGGTGCCGTTATCGGTTCCCTTGTCGGCGCTGACCGCAGAGGCCGGCCAGGCGTTCGTCTGGGTGGTCGAGCCGGGCAGCTCGACCCTGCGCCGGCAGGCGGTGCGCACCGGTCCCTATGCCGAGGACCGGGTGCCGGTGCTCGAAGGCCTGAAGGCTGGCGACTGGGTGGTGGCCACCGGGGTCCAGGTGCTTCGCGAAGGGCAGCAGGTGCGTCCGATCGACCGGGCCAACCGCACGGTGAAACTGGCGGCCAAGGAGTAGTCGCATGTCCTTCAACCTTTCCGCCTGGGCGTTGCAGAATCGCCAGATCGTCCTGTACCTGATGATCCTGCTTGGCGCGGTCGGCGCGCTGTCCTACAGCAAGCTGGGGCAGAGCGAAGACCCGCCGTTCACCTTCAAGGCCATGGTGGTGCAGACCAACTGGCCGGGCGCCAGCGCCGAAGAGGTGGCCCGGCAGGTCACCGAGCGTATCGAGAAGAAGCTGATGGAAACCGGCGACTACGATCGCATCGTGTCCTTCTCCCGCCCCGGCGTCTCGCAGGTGACCTTCATGGCCCGCGAGGACATCCATTCCAGCGAGATCCCCGAACTCTGGTACCAGATCCGCAAGAAGATCAGCGACATTCGCGCCACCTTGCCGCAAAGCATCCAGGGCCCGTTCTTCAACGACGAGTTCGGCACCACCTACGGCAACATCTATGCGCTCACCGGCAAGGGCTTCGACTACGCGGTGATGAAGGACTATGCCGACCGCCTGCAACTGCAATTGCAGCGGATCAGGAACGTCGGCAAGGTCGAGCTGATCGGCCTGCAGGACGAGAAGATCTGGATCGACCTGTCCAACACCAAGCTGGCCACCCTCGGCCTGCCCCTGGCGGCGGTACAGAAGGCGCTGGAGGAACAGAACGCGGTGGCCTCCTCCGGGTTCTTCGAGACCGCCAGCGACCGCGTGCAGTTGCGCGTTTCCGGGCGTTTCGATTCGGTGGAGGAGATCCGCGACTTCCCCATCCGCGTCGGCGACCGCACCTTCCGCATCGGCGACGTGGCCGAGGTTCGCCGCGGCTTCAACGATCCGCCGGCGCCGCGCATGCGCTTCATGGGCGAGGACGCCATCGGCCTGGCGGTAGCGATGAAGCCGGGCGGCGACATCCTGGTGCTGGGCAAGGCCCTGGAAACCGAGTTCGCCCGCCTGCAGCAGTCGCTGCCGGCCGGACTGGAACTGCGCAAGGTGTCCGACCAGCCGGCGGCGGTACGTACCGGGGTCGGCGAGTTCATCCGGGTGCTGGCCGAGGCGCTGGTGATCGTCCTGCTGGTGAGCTTCTTCTCCCTCGGCCTGCGCACCGGCCTGGTGGTGGCGCTGTCGATCCCGCTGGTGCTGGCGATGACCTTCGCCGCCATGCATTACTTCGGCATCGGCCTGCACAAGATCTCCCTCGGCGCCCTGGTGCTGGCGCTGGGATTACTGGTGGACGACGCGATCATCGCGGTGGAGATGATGGCGGTGAAGATGGAGCAGGGCTACGACCGCCTCAAGGCGGCCAGCTTCGCCTGGACCAGCACCGCCTTCCCGATGCTCACCGGCACCCTGATCACCGCCGCCGGCTTCCTGCCGATCGCCACCGCGCAGTCCGGCACCGGCGAATACACCCGCTCGCTGTTCCAGGTGGTGACCATCGCCCTGGTGGTCTCCTGGTTCGCCGCGGTGGTCTTCGTTCCCTACCTGGGGGCCAAGCTGCTGCCGGACCTGGCCAGGTTGCACGCGCAGAAGCACGGCGGCAGCGCCGATGGCTACGATCCCTATGCTACGGCCTTCTACCAGCGCTTCCGGCGTCTGGTGGAGTGGTGCGTGCGCTACCGCAAGACGGTGATCGTCCTGACCCTCGCGGCCTTCGTCGGCGCGCTGCTGCTGTTCCGCCTGGTGCCGCAGCAGTTCTTCCCGCCCTCGGCGCGCCTGGAGCTGCTGCTGGACATCAAGCTGGCGGAGGGCGCCTCACTGCGCTCTACCGGCGAGGAAGTCCAGCGCCTGGAAAAAATGCTGCAGGGCCATGACGGCATCGACAACTACGTGGCCTACGTCGGCACCGGCTCGCCCCGCTTCTACCTGCCGCTGGACCAGCAATTGCCGGCGGCCAGCTTCGCCCAGGTGGTGGTGCTGGCCAAGGACCTGGAGAGCCGCGAGGCGCTGCGCAAGTGGCTGATCGAGCGGATGAACGAGGACTTCCCGCACCTGCGCAGCCGCATCAGTCGCCTGGAGAACGGGCCGCCGGTGGGCTATCCGGTGCAGTTCCGGGTTTCCGGCGAGGACATCCCGCAGGTTCGCGAACTGGCGCGCAAGGTCGCCGACAAGATGCGCGAGAACCCGCACGTGGTGAATGTGCACCTGGATTGGGAAGAGCCGAGCAAGGTGGTGTACCTGAGCATCGACCAGGAGCGCGCCCGTGCCCTGGGGGTGAGCACCGCCAGCCTGTCGCAGTTCCTGCAGAGCGCGCTGACCGGCTCGCACGTGAGCTTCTTCCGCGAAGACAACGAGCTGATCGAGATCCTCCTGCGCGGCACCGAGCAGGAGCGTCGTGACCTGTCGTTGCTGCCGAGCCTGGCGGTGCCGACCGAGAATGGCCGGAGCGTGGCGCTGTCGCAGATCGCTACGCTCGAATACGGCTTCGAAGAGGGCATCATCTGGCACCGCAACCGCCTGCCGACGGTCACCGTGCGCGCCGATATCTACGACGATTCGCTGCCGGCGACCCTGGTCGCGCAGATCGCCCCGACCCTGGAACCGATCCGCGCCGAGCTGCCGGACGGCTACCTGCTGGAGGTGGGCGGCACGGTGGAGGACGCGGCGAAGGGCCAGAGTTCGGTGAACGCCGGCGTGCCGCTGTTCATCGTGGTGGTGTTGAGCCTGCTGATGGTGCAGTTGCGCAGCTTCTCGCGGATGGCGATGGTATTCCTCACCGCACCGCTGGGCCTGATCGGCGTGACCCTGTTCCTGCTGCTGTTCCGCCAGCCGTTTGGCTTCGTGGCGATGCTCGGGACCATCGCCCTGGCCGGCATGATCATGCGCAACTCGGTGATCCTGGTGGACCAGATCGAACAGGACATCAGCCATGGACTGGATCGCTGGCACGCCATCATCGAGGCTACCGTGCGGCGTTTCCGGCCCATCGTGCTGACCGCGCTGGCGGCGGTGCTGGCGATGATCCCGCTGTCGCGCAGCGTGTTCTTCGGGCCGATGGCGGTGGCGATCATGGGCGGGCTGATCGTCGCCACCGTGCTCACCCTGCTGTTCCTGCCGGCGCTCTATGCCGCCTGGTTCCGCGTGAAGAAGGACGAGGCGCGGGCCTGACGGGAGAAGGGGACGGGGCGATCGCGCCCCGTCCGTCGGCTCACCTGGCCGCGCCGAAGACCTTCTTGGCCAGGCCGGTGGCGGCAGCCGCCGGGTTCTGGCGGATGCTCTTCTCCTGCCTGGCGATCATCTCGAAGAGCCCGTCGAGGGCCTGCTCGGTGACATAGCCCTCGACGTTGGCGCTCTTCGCATCGACCACCCCAAGGGTCGCCGCCTGGCTGGCGAAGGCGTTGTACTGCTTGACCAGGCCGACCTCGTCGGTGGCCTGCTTGACGATCGGCAGGAACTTCGCGCGCAGCTGTTCGCGGCTGGACTTGTCCAGGTATTCGGTGGCGGCGTCGTCACCGCCCTTGAGGATGCCCTTGGCGTCGGCCACGGTCATCTTCTTCACCGCCTCCACCAGCAGGCCCTGGGCCTGCGGCACGGCAGCCTCGGCGGCGCGGTTCATGCTCGCCTCGAGCTGGTCGACCTGGGCGCCCATGCCGAACTGCTTCATCAGCTTCGCCGCCTTGCCCAGCTTGCCGGGCAGTTCGATGCGCACGTCCGGGTTGTTGTTGAAGCCGCCCGGCTGGCCAAGCTGGCGGACGGCGATCTGCGCGCCCTGGGTCAGGGCGTCCTTCAGGCCGCTGGAGGCGTCGTTCTGCGACAGGTCGGCGAGGGACAGGGCGAGGGCGTTGGCCGAGAGCAGCAGGCCGGCGCAGAGGGCAGTGAGTCGGAACATGACAGCGTCCTTGATGTGGAACGTACGGGGTATCCGGCCGCTCGTCGTGAGGTGGATCGGCAACCGGTAGCGAATAGGAGGTGGAGTGTACTGGAGGGAACCGCCGGTTCGCACCGGCGGCATGCCGCGGTGTGCTTCAGCGCGCCGATTCGACCTGCACGCGATAGGGCTGCGGGTCGCTGCCGTCGAGTTTCACCGAGTGGCGGGTGGTGTTGATGAACAGCAACTGGCCGTTCAGCTCGATGCGCGCGCTCACCGCATAGCTGTGGCCCGGCTTGACCTGCTTCGGGTCGTACTCCAGGTGGAACGCCAGCGGCACCTGGCTGGTGATCTCGCGGGTCTGGCTGGCCAACTGCACCGAGGGGGCGTCGGCCAGGGACACGTCTTCCAGGCTCACGCTCAGGCGCGCCGAGGGCGGCAGGGCGATACGCTCGCGGTAGAAGACCTCACCATCGAAGCTGGCGTTCGAAGTCGATTGCTGGGTACCGCAGCCGGCGAGAATGCTGGCGGCGAGCAGCAATGGCAGTTTTTTCATGGGAGCCTCCTTTCAGACGGAACAAAAAAACGAGCGGGCCTCTGACCCGGGAAACCAGCATAGGTTGCCGGGCCGGAACAGGGAAAGGTCGCAGGATATTTCAGCGGAGCGACGCCCGTCCCTCGCGGGGCGGGCGCCGGGCTTCAGTTGGCGGCCGCGTCGTTGCTTTCGGCGGCGGCTTCCTCGGCGGGGCGCTCCAGCGCCACCTGGCGGATCGACAGACGGATCTCCGCCGGCAGCACGCGCTTGGCGGCGCCTTCGGCCAGTTCGCCGAGCAGTTCGTGGTAGCTCAGCTTGCCGGCCTCGTCCTTGCGCAGCACGCGCAGGTCGAGAAGGGTCTGGATGAAGTGGCGGAACAGGCTCTTGTCGAAGAACTCCGGGGCGTTCAGGCCATGCAGGATCGACAGGCGCTGGGCCATCACGGTGCAGAGGTTCTCCAGTTCCTCGGCGGTCAGGGCGTTCTGCCCGGCGTTGAGCAGCAGGGCGATGGCCATGTAGAAGCGCTGCAGGGTCTGGGTCACCGAACGAGCGAGGAGGATCAGCAGCACATATTGCCGCGAGCTTGGCGCCGGGCGGATGAAGGTGTCGTTCTCCTGGCGCAGCAGGTCCTGTTCCACCAGGGCCGCCAGCCACTGGTCGATCACCGCGTCGAGTTCGTCCAGGCTCCAGCGGATGAACAGTTCCGCCTGCAGGTAGGGATAGAGCGCGCGGGCGAAGCGCAGCAACTGTTCGCGGCTGATCCGCGAGTTGCTCTGGAAGAAGCTGGCGATCAGCGCCGGCAGGGCGAAGACGTGGAGGACGTTGTTGCGGTAGTAGGTCGCCAGCACCGCGTTCTGTTCGTCGAGATAGAGGATGCGGCCCAGCGCGTCCTTCTGCTCGGCCAGCAGGTTCATGCTCTTCACGTATTCGATCAGGGCCTGGCCGTCGCCGTCCGGCAGGGTCGCGCTGGGCGAGTAGGGCACCTTGCGCAGCAGCGCCAGGTAGAGGTCGAGGATTCGCGCCAGGGCGCTTTCGTCGAGGGCCTGGCGACTGGTGGAGAGCAGCGCCAGGGCAACCAGGTTGACCGGGTTGATCGCCGCCGCGTCGTTGAGGTGGCGGGCGACGTCCTTGGCCAGCAGGTTGGTGGTCTGCGGCAGCCAGTCGGGGCGGTATTCCGGGCCGAGGTCCTGGTCCTGCCAGTCGGGCTGGTGGCGGTCGAGGAACTGGTCGAGATGGATCGGCTCGCCGAAGTTCACCCAGACCTGGCCAAAACGCTGCTTCAGGGCGCCGACCACCTTGAACAGGTCGAAGATCGACTCCTTCTTCTTGGTCGCGCCGCGCAGTTCGCCGAGGTAGGTGCGGCCTTCCAGCACGCGCTCGTAGCCGATGTAGACCGGCACGAAGACGATCGGCCGGCGCGAGTCACGGAGGAAGCTGCGCAGGGTGATGGCGAGCATGCCGGTGCGTGGGTGGAGCATGCGCCCGGTGCGCGAACGGCCGCCCTCGACGAAGTACTCGGTGGAGAAGCCGCGGGAGAACAGGGTGTGCAGGTACTCGTTGAACACCGCGGTGTAGAGCTGGTTGCCCTTGAAGCTGCGGCGCATGAAGAAGGCCCCGCCGCGGCGCAGGATCGAGCCGATCACCGGCATGTTCAGGTTGATCCCGGCGGCGATGTGCGGCGGGGTCAGGCCGTTGCGGAACAGCAGGTAGGAGAGCAGCAGGTAGTCGATGTGGCTGCGGTGGCAGGGCACGTAGACGATCTCGTTGCCCTGGGCCACGTCCTGCACCCGCTCGATGTGGTTGACCTTGACCCCTTCGTACAGCTTGTTCCAGAACCAGCTGAGGATGACTTCGAGGAAGCGGATCACCGGATAGGAGAAGTCCGAGGCGATTTCATTGGCGTAGCGCAGCGCGATGCCTTCGGCCTTCTCCTGGGATATCCGTTCGCTCTCGCATTCCTCGCTGATCGCCTGGCGTACCAGCGGCGCGCGCAGCAGGCCCTTGACCAGGTTGCGGCGGTGCGACAGGTCGGGACCGATCACCGCGGTCTTCAGGTTGCGGAAGTGCACCCGGAGGATACGGTTGACCATGCGCAGCGTGCGCTCGTGGCCCTTGCCCTGTTCCACCAGCTCGCGCAGGTGGATCGGCGCGGAGAACTGCACACGGGTCTTGCGTCCGAGGATCAGGATGCGCGCCAGCTTGCGCAGGCGCCCGGTGACCGCCCAGTTGTCGGCGAACAGCAGCTTCCAGGGGCTCGATTCGCTGTCCGGCGATTGTCCCCAGAACACGCTGACCGGAATGATCTGCGCGTCGTCGAGACCGTTCTGGCCGACCGCGGCGAGCATGCGCACCAGGGTCGGCGAGGCGCCGCGCTTATCCTGGCGGCCGAGCCAGTCGGGTTCGGGCGTCAGGTAGAAGAACGCCGCCGGCTCGATGGCGTCGCCTACCGCTACCGGCATCACCGGACGCGGCAGCCCGGCCTTGCGGCATTCGGTATCCACTACCGCGAGATCGCTGACCGAAGGCTGTTGCAGCACGTAGAGCACCGGCTTGCTGCGGTCGATCTTCAGGGTGAAGGCCGATTGGTTGATGGTTTCCGAGCGTACCCAGAGGTACAGCAGGCGGCGCAGGGCGCCAAAACCAAAGCGGCGGAAAGGGTAGCGGGGCATACGGTGTCTACTGGCAGTTGATCGGGACCCGGCGTGACGGGCGCGGCTAGTTTGCCGCAATCCCCGGAGGGCCGCAAAAGAACGCAACGCGTCCTACGGCGAACGGCGGCGAACAGGTTGCGAATGTAGAACCTTCGGCAGGCGTTCGGGTTCTGTCACGTTTTGCCAAGGTTCTCCCGATGCCCCGTATTGCCAGGCGGCGGGGCGCTTCGGCTATAGTCCCTGCGCGTTTTTCGCGGCCCTGGCCGGACATGGCGGCGGCCGCCGGAACAGGTAGGGGACCATGATCGAAACAAGAAACCTCGGCAAACGCTTCGGCTCGCGGGTGGCGGTGGACGACCTGTCCTTCCAGGTGGAGACGGGGGAGGTACTGGGCTTCCTCGGTCCGAACGGCGCCGGCAAGTCCACCACCATGAAGATGCTCACCGGCTTCCTGGCGCCCTGCGCCGGCACCGCGAGCATTTTCGGCTTCGACATCCGCAACCGCACGCTGCAGGCGCAGCGGCTGATCGGCTACCTCCCGGAAGGTTCGCCCTGCTACGCGGAAATGACCGTGCAGGGCTTCCTCGATTTCATCGCCGAGATCCGTGGCTACCGTGGTGCCGGCAAGCGCGAGCGGGTCGCCCGGGCACTGGGGCTGCTGGAACTGGACGAGGTGCGCCGGCAGACCATCGAAACCCTCTCCAAGGGCTTCCGCCGGCGTGTCGGCCTGGCCCAGGCGATCCTCCACGAACCGCGGGCGCTGGTGCTCGACGAGCCCACCGACGGGCTCGATCCGAACCAGAAGCACCAGGTCCGCGAACTGATCCGCGGCCTCGCGCAGGAGCGCATCGTGATCATCTCCACCCATATCCTCGAGGAAGTCTCGGCGCTGTGCAGCCGCGCCCTGGTGATCGGCGGCGGGCGGCTGCTGGCGGACAGCACGCCGCTGGAGCTGGCCAGCCGCTCGCGCTACCACCAGGCGGTGACGCTCTACAGCGACGAGCCCCTGGATGCCGTGGCGCTGGCGGTGCTGCCGGGCGTGGCGGGCATCGAGGAGAACCCCGCCGAAGGCAGCCTGACCGTCCTGGCGCAGCCGGGCGCGGTGATCTTCCCCCAGGTCAGCGGGCTGGTCGCCGAGCGCGGCTGGCGGATCCGCGAACTGGACGTGGAGCGCGGCCGGCTCGACGAGGTATTCCGCAACCTGACCCGGGGGACGGAGGCATGAAGCAACTGCCGGTGATCTTCAAGCGCGAGCTGGCGAGTTATTTCGCCACGCCGCTGGCCTATGTGTTCATCGTGATCTTCCTGGTCCTGGCGGGCGTGTTCACCTTCTACCTGGGCAACTTCTACGAACGCAACCAGGCCGACCTGGCCTCCTTCTTCGCCTTCCATCCCTGGCTCTACCTGTTCCTGGTTCCCGCGCTGGCCATGCGCCTGTGGGCGGAGGAGCGCAAGTCCGGCTCGATCGAGCTGCTGATGACCCTGCCGCTGACCCGCTTCGAAGCCGTGGCCGGCAAGTTCCTGGCCGCCTGGGCGTTCGCCGGAATCGCACTGCTGCTGACCTTCCCCATGGTGCTCACGGTGAACTACCTGGGCGAGCCGGACAACGGTGCGATTCTCGCCGGCTACCTGGGCAGTTGGCTGCTGGCCGGCGGCTACCTGGCCATCGGTTCGTGCATGTCGGCCCTGGCGAAGAACCAGGTGATCGCTTTCATCCTCGCCGTGGCCGCCTGCTTCCTGTTCATGCTCAGCGGCTTTCCGCTGGTGCTCGATGCGTTCAGCCAGTGGGCGCCGCAGTGGTTGCTCGATGCGGTGGCCTCGCTGAGCCTGCTGACCCGCTTCGATGCCGTCAGCAAGGGCGTCATCGACCTGCGCGACCTGCTGTATTTCGTCAGCCTGATCGTCGCCTGGCTGGCCGCCACGGCGGTGGCGGTCGAGCTGAAGAAAGCCGAATGAGGGGGAGTCGATGAAACGCGTGTTGTCCTCTGGCGCCGGGCTGTTGCTGATCGCGCTGGCGTTCCTGGCCTTCAACATGGTCTCCGGCCTGCTGTTCAGCGGCGCGCGGCTCGACCTGACCGAGCAGAAGCTCTACACCATCAGCCCCGGCACCAAGCGGATCCTGGCCGGCCTCGACGAGCCGATCAACCTGTACTTCTTCTATTCGGATAGCGGTGCCCGGGAACTGGTGCCGCTGCGCAACTACGCCAGGCGCGTCGAGGAACTGCTGCGCGCCTACGAGCGCGAGGCGCACGGCAGGATTCGCCTGCAGGTGATCGATCCCGAGCCGTTCTCCGAGAACGAGGACAAGGCCACCGAGTTCGGCCTGCAAGGAATTCCCCTGCAGCAGGGCGGCGACAACCTGTACTTCGGCCTGGCCGGCAGCAACGCCCTGGACGGAGTCCAGGTCATACCCTTCTTCCCGCTCGATCAGGAGGAGTTCCTCGAATACGACATCAGCCGTCTGGTGCAGACCCTGGCCCAGCCGCAGCGGCCGGTGGTCGGCCTGATGTCGTCGCTGCCGCTCAATGGCGGCTTCGACATGGCCAGCCGGCAGCCGACCTCGCCGTGGATGGTCATGGAGGAAATCCGCCAGCAATTCGACCTGCGCAGCCTCAAGAGCGATGCCACGGAAATCCCGCCGGAGGTCTCGGTGCTGCTGCTGGTGCATCCCAAGCAGTTACCCGAGCAGACGCTATACGCCATCGACCAGTTCGTCCTGCGCGGGGGCAAGCTGCTGGCGTTCGTCGACCCCTTCAGCGAGGCCGACAGCGGCAGCGATTTCGCCGCTACGCTGGATGGCGACAAGTCGTCCGACCTCGCGCCGCTGTTCGAGGCCTGGGGGCTGCGGCTGCTGCCGGGCAAGGTGCTCGGCGACGGCGCCTATGCGATGTCCATCAGTCTTGGCCGGGACCAGCGTCCGGCCCGGCATCCGGCCTGGCTCAGCTTGCCGCGCGAGGCGCTGGACCAGGACGACATCGCCACTGCTGGCCTGGAAAGCCTGACCCTGGCGACGCCCGGTATCCTCGAAAGGCTCCCCGGAGCGAGCACCAGCTTCACGCCTTTGCTGCAAAGCTCGACCCAGGCGATGCCATTCGACGCCTCGCGCTTCGGCCTGCTGCGCGACCCCGGCGATCTGATGCGCGAGCTGCGCCCGAGCGGCCGACGGCATACTCTCGCCGCCCGTATCCAGGGGCCGGCGAAGAGTGCCTTCGCGGAGGGCATCGAGGGGCATCGGGAAGGCCTGAAGGAGGCGCGCAACATCAATGTCATCGTCGTGGCCGATACCGACCTGCTCAGCGATCGCATGTGGGTCCAGGTGCAGGACTTCTTCGGCCAGCGCGTGCCGCAGCCCTGGGCCGACAACGGCGCGCTGGTGGTCAACGCGCTGGACAACCTGTCGGGCACCGACGCGCTGATTAGCGTGCGCTCCCGCGGCCGGTTCAGCCGGCCGTTCGTGGTGGTCGAGCGCCTGCAGCGCGAGGCCGAGACGAGCTTCCGGCAAAAGGAGGACCAGCTCAAGCAGCGCCTCGCCGATACCGAGCAGCAACTCGCCGCCCTCCAGCAGGGCGCCGCCCCGGAGAAGGCCGTCGAACTGACGCCCGAACAGCAGGCCACGGTGCGCCAGTACATGCAGGAGAAGCTGCGCATCCGCAAGGAGCTGCGCGAGGTGCAGTACCAGTTGAACGCCGATATCGACGCACTGGGCCGCACCCTGAAGCTGGTCAATATCGCCCTGGTTCCCTCGTTGCTCACGGTCGGCGTGCTGCTCGGCTGGCTCTGGCGGCGCTGGCGCATGGCCCGGGGAGGGCATTGACGCATGCGGCGCAATACGCTGATCGTCCTGCTGGCGCTGGTGGCGGCGCTGGCCGGAACCTTCGCCTGGCTGCAGCGCGAGCGCGCAGCCGAGGTACCTGCCTTGCCGGCGGCAGAGCGCTGGCTGCCGGAACTGGACAGCGCGACGCTGAGTGGCCTGCACATGCAGTTTGCCGACGGTTCGCCGGATATCCGGGTCGAGCGGCGTGCGGGCGCGTGGGTCCTGCCGGCCAAGGCCGACTATCCGGCCGACCGGCTACGCTTGTCGGCGCTGCTCGAGGCACTGGCAGAGGCGCGCAAGGTCGAGGCGAAGAGCGCCAACCCGAAGAACCACGCGCTGCTTGGCCTGGCGGAGCGTGGCGAGGGGCAGGCGCTACGCCTGAGCCTGCATTGGCAGTCCGACGAGCCTCTGGTGCTGCTGGTGGGCAAGGATGCGCAGCATGGCGGTAGCTTCGTACGACGACTGGGCGACCCGCAGGCCTGGCTGATCGACAAGCGCCTGCCGTTGCCGAACAACGAGCTGGAGTGGCTCGACCGGCGGATCGCCACGCTGCCCTTCGCCCGGGTGCGCGAACTGCAACTGCGCTATCCGAAGGGCGAACGCCTGGATCTCTATCGCGACGACGCCGGGCAGCCGAACCTGCAGGTCCGGCAATTGCCCACAGGGCGCAAGCTGGCCTATGAGGCAGCGGCCAACGGCGCGGCGGCGCTGTTCGCCGACCTGCGTTTCGCCGATGTAGCGCCGCTGGCGCAGGTGGGATTCAGACAGGCGCCATTGCTCCTGGCGTTCAGCCTGCGGACGTTTTCCGGCGCGCGCCTGGATGGCGAGATTCGGCGCCAGGGCGAGCAATACTGGTTGTTGCCGAAGAGCGTCGAGGGCTTCGCCGAGGGCGAGGTCGCCGCCCATCCTGACTGGGCCTATCGGATCGAAGAGGACCGCTACCGCGCCCTGGCCCGGCACCTGCCGGAGCTGCTGGCGCGCTGAGCGGGCTCAGCCGGCGGTCTGGCCGGCCAGTTCGCGCATGCGTTGCAGCACGGCGTTCAGGCCGTTGCTGCGCGAGGGCGACAGTTGGCGGGAAAGACCCAGGCAGGTGAACCAGTCGTTGAGGTCCAGGCGCGCCAGTTCGCGGGTCTCGATGCCGTCGACCCGTGCCAGCAGCACCGCCAGCAGGCCGCGGATCAGGCGCGCGTCGCTGTCGGCACGGAAGCGCCAGTGGCCGTCGCGCTGCTCGCCGAGCAGCCAGACCAGGCTTTCGCAACCGTGCACGCGATGCTCTTCCTGGCGTTCGTGTTCCGCGAGCGGCGCCAGGCGCTCGCCCCATTGCAGCAGCAGACGCGCACGCTGTTCCCAACTGGCGGTGTGACCGAAGGCGTCCAGTGCCTCCTGGGCCTGTTCGGGGAGAACCGGGTTCATCGCAGCAACTCCAGTGAGCGGTCGAGGGCCAGGAAGAAGCGCTCCAGGTCGTCGGCATCGTTGTACAAGCCCAGCGAGACACGCAGGGCGCCGGGTACCTCGAGGCGTTGCAGCAGCGGCATCGCGCAATGGTGGCCGGCGCGCACCGCGATGCCCTGTTCGCCGAGCAGGTGGGCGAGATCGGCGACGTGCACGCCGTCGACGCAGAAGCTGGCCAGCGCCGTCTGCGGTTCGCCGAGCAGGCTGACGCCGTCGCGCGCCAGCAGGCCGGCGAGCAGGCGGGCGTGGAGGGCGCCTTCGTGGGCGGCGACTTCGGCTTCGTCCAGGGTGGCCAGCCAGTCGATGGTCGCGCCTAGGCCGATCGCCGCGGAAACCGCCGGGGTGCCCGCCTCGAAGCCGAGCGGAGCGGCATGGAAGCTGGCTTCGTGGAAGCCGGTGTGGCGTACCATCTCGCCGCCGAACTGCCAGTGCGCCAGTTGCTCCAGGGCCTGTGGGCGACCCCAGAGCACGCCGATGCCGTCGGGGCCGTAGAGCTTGTGGCCGGAGAATGCGTAGAAGTCGCAGCCCAGGCCCGGCAGGTCGTGGCGTCCGTGGACGCTGCCCTGGGCGCCGTCGACCAGGGTCCAGGCACCGCGCTCGCGGGCCAGCTGGATCAACTCCACCACCGGTTGCCAGGTGCCGAGAACGTTGGACAACTGGCTGATCGCCAGCAGGCGGGTACGCTCGCCGATGATATGGCGAGCCTGCTCCAGGTCGATCACCCCGCGCTCGTCCAGCGGCAATACGCGCAGGACCAGGCCGCGGCGCAGGGCCAACTGCTGCCAGGGAAGCAGGTTGGCATGGTGTTCCAGGGCACTGACCAGCAGTTCGTCGCCAGGCCGGAAATGCCGCTCCAGGCCATAGGCCACCAGGTTGATCGCCTCTGTGGTGCCGCGGGTGAACAGTACCTCGGCCGGGTTGCCGGCGTGCAGCCAGTGGGCGACGCGGCTGCGCGCGGCCTCGAAGGCCCGGGTGGCACGCTCGCCGGGGACATGTTGGGCGCGGTGGACGTTGGCGGCGCCGCCGAGGTAGTAGCCGTTCAGGGCGTCGAGTACGGCCTGTGGCTTCTGGGCGGTGGCGGCGCTGTCGAGGTAGGTCAGGCCTTCCGCGGCGAAGGCGGAAAAGGCCGGAAAGTCGGCGCGCCAGGGAGACGGCAGGGACATGGCGGACACTGTGCGAGGACGGTTACAGGGGAAAGGGTAGCGCACCCGGCGGCGCTGGCGAGCACCGTCGGGCGAGCGGGGAGGCGAGCTGGGCTCAGTTGTGCGCGTGCAGCGCTTCGTTCAGCTCGATGGCGGTCTTGTTGGTCTTGCACTCCACCGCACCGTTCTGCGAGTTGCGGCGGAACAGCAGGTCGGGCTGACCGGCCAGGTCGCGGGCCTTGACCACTTTCACCAGGGCGTTCTGCTCGTCGAGCAGGGCGACCTTGGTGCCGGCGGTGATGTACAGGCCGGCCTCGACGATGTTGCGATCGCCCAGCGGGATGCCGATGCCGGCGTTGGCGCCGATCAGGCAGCCTTCGCCGACGCTGATGACGATGTTGCCGCCACCGGAAAGGGTGCCCATGGTCGAGCAGCCGCCGCCCAGGTCCGACCCCTTGCCGACGAACACGCCGGCGGATACGCGGCCTTCGATCATGCCCGGGCCTTCGGTGCCGGCGTTGAAGTTGACGAAACCTTCGTGCATCACCGTGGTGCCTTCACCGATGTAGGCGCCCAGGCGCACGCGGGCGGTGTCGGCGATGCGTACGCCGGCCGGGACCACGTAGTCGGTCATCTTCGGGAACTTGTCGACGGAGAAGACTTCCAGCAGCTTGCCCTTCAGTCGCGCTTCCAGTTGCAGTTCGGCCAGCTCGGCCAGGTCCACCGCGCCGATGTTGGTCCAGGCCACGTTCGGCAGGAGCGGGAAGATGCCGCTCAGGTTCACAGCGTGCGGCTTGACCAGACGGTGGGAGAGCAGGTGCAGCTTGAGGTAGGCCTCCGGGGTGGAGGACGGCGCGGCGTCTTCCGCCAACAGGGTGGCGACCAGCGGCTTCTGGCTTTCCGCCAGGCGCGAGAGCAGGGCCGACTGAGCGGCGTCGATACCCTTCAGGGCGTCGGCCAACTGGTAGGCCTGCTGCGAAGTGAAGGTCAGCGCCTGGTTGCCGGCTGCGTAGCCAAGGATCGGTGCGACGGCGGCGACGATTTCGCTCGAAGGCTTGAGCAGCGGCAGCGCGTAGAACACTTCCAGCCAGGCTTCCTGGCGGTTCTGGGTGCCGACGCCGAAGGCCAGGCTGAACAGGGATTGCGACATGTGGGTTTCCTCGAAACGGAGTGGAACGGTCAGGCCGGACGGCGGCTGAGCAGCAGGCCCAGTCCCGCGCTGCCGAGCAGCGCGGCGCAACCGCGGTTGAACAGACGCCGGGCCCGCTGGCCGGCGAGCAGCCGGCCGAGGTGGAGCCCGGCATAGGAATAAAGAGCGATGGCCAGCCATTCGAGCAGCAGGAATGCCGCGCCGAGCTGGGCGAACTGGGCGCCCAGCGGTTGGCCGGGATCGACGAACTGCGGCAGGAAGGCGGTGAAGATCAGGATCGCTTTCGGGTTGCCCGCCGCCACCAGGAACTCCTGGCGCCCCAGGCGCCAGAGGCTGGGACGCGCCGGGCTGGCTTCGTTCGCCAGTGGCTGCGCATCGGCCCGCCACAATTGCACCGCAAGCCACAACAGGTAGGCAGCGCCGAGCAGCTTGATCGCCAGGAACAGCCAGGCCGAGGTGTGCAGCACCAGCGCCAGCCCGGAGGCGGCCAGGGCGAGCATGCCGGCGAATGCCAGCAGGCGCCCGCCGCCGGCCAGCGAGGCGGTGGCGAAACCGTGCCGGGCGGCGTTGTTCAGCGACAGCAGGTTGTTCGGCCCCGGCGCCAGGTTGAGGGCGAAGCAGGCGGGTACGAACAGGGCCCAGGCGATGCTCATGCGGCCTCCCGTTCAGGCCAGCGCGGCGGCGTAGGCGTCGGGCTTGAAGCCGACCAGCGTCCTGCTGCCCAGTTCCAGCACCGGGCGCTTGATCATCGACGGCTGGGCCAGCATCAGTTCGATCGCCTTGGCTTCGTCGAGATCGGCCTTCTGCGCTTCGTCGAGCTTGCGGAAGGTAGTGCCGGCGCGGTTGAGGACGGTCTGCCAGCCGTGCTCCGCGCACCAGCGCTGCAGGTGTTCGCGGTCGATGCCGACGGCCTTGTAGTCGTGGAAGTCGTAGGCGACCTTGTGCTCGTCGAGCCAGGTCCGAGCCTTCTTCATGGTGTCGCAGGCTTTGATGCCGTAGAGAACGTAGGTCATTGCTTCTCCCGAGGCCCGGGTCTTCCCGGGCCCTGCCGATAGGTCGCCGAAAGGTGATCGCCGGATTATGCCACGTCGTTCCGCCCCTGTGCGGTCTCGGGGCTACCGCGCTCGGGAGCGGCGTGACGGCAGATAGCCGTGGACGGGCGGGCGGACAGGGAGCCGGGCTGTTTCCCTGGCCGGGAACGGAGAGAGCGCAGGTTGAACAGGTCGATTCGGCTCGCTGGAGAGCATCCTTACCGGTACTTTCGGAATGCTCCGGTCTGCGCTGTACAATCCTTCCTCCGCCGAGGAGATTTCCCATGAGTTGCATCGGTCGCCAGATAGACCAATTACGCCTGCAGATACCGGGCTTCGCCTGCAAGCCCGGCTGCCACGATTGCTGCGGGCCGGTTACCGCCTCGTCGGAAGAGATGGCCCGCCTGCCGCTGAAGAGCGAGGCCGAACACGACGCCGCCCTGGCCGAGTGGAACTGCGTCCATCTCGGACCGAACGGCTGCGAGGCCTATGAGGAACGTCCGCTGATCTGCCGGCTGTTCGGCACCACGCCGAACCTGCCCTGCCCGGAGGGGCGGGGGCCCGAAGTGCCGGTGGCGGAGCAGGTGGAGCGACAGGTGCATGCGCTGATCGCCAGCACTCGCCAGGTGCTGGTGTAGCGGCCTGCCCGCCGCTAGGTTTCCGCGCTCTCGGTGGCGCGGGACTGCAGGGCCGGTTCGAAGGCTGGTTCGGGCGGCGTTTCCTCTAGGGGCATCGGCTCGTCCGCAGAGAGTTTCTGGAGAACCGCGGCGATCCGCTCGATGCTCTCTTCGAGCTCGAGCACCCGGTTGACCATGTACAGGATCATCTCCGGCGAACTCAGGTGCGCCAGCCGCATGGTCGCCTGCAAGTCGTCGTGGCGGTTGTCCCGGTCGGCCATCAGTGTTTCCGCCAGGCTCTTCAGCAACAGCATCTCGGCGCGCCTCATGGGCCGCTGCTCCGCGATTCCGCGGTAGGGGAAAAAGCTCGTTCCATCTCGCTACCTACCCGAAACGACTACATCCAAAGGTGTAATTCTACATTGCCATCACTTCGATCGTCGGACAATAGCCGCGTTCCAGACGCCTTGCACAGGTGACGAACGGGACCCGAAGCGGCCTGGTCTGCATGGCCGGGTAATGGGCGAGTTCCTTGATGCGGGGCGGCGGCTGTTTGGCGCAGGACAAAAAAAGCCCCGCCGGGTAGGCGAGGCTCAGGGGGAGAACAGCGTGCGGGGGCTCGCTGTCCGGGATGAATCGTCGTGGTGCGCTTAGCCGCAGGGCTGCTGCGGACCGCCGGTCATGCTCTCGACGCTGTCCAGCACGGCATGGCCCTTGCCGACCTTCTGCACGTCGTCGACGTCGCGCATGATGCTGCCGCCGTCGCTCATCTGGTTGCGGGTCTTGATCAGGTTGGTGGTGATGTCCAGCAGGCTGCGACCGGTAGCGATCAGGTCATTGGTGGCGCTGGGGGTGCAAGGGGTGTTGGCGGAGGCGACCTGGGCCTGGCCGGGTTGCCCGGGCTGGGTGGTGCGGTAGCCCTGGGTCAGTGCGTTCTGCTGGAGGCAGCCGGAGGTGGCGGCGAACATCGAGGCGAGCAGCAGTGCGGAAGTAAGTCCCTTGCTTGTCATGGCGGCATTCCTTTGTCTGAGTGGGCGCTGCACCCCGTACTCCTTCGGGGCGTCGTCCTGGCCGACGCTACGGCGGGCCTGGACTGAAGGGGAGTGTAGGAGCGTCTCGCACCGCTATGAAATAGCTCGGATGTACTAGTGCGGGAACCTTGGCCGGGCGCCCCGGTCGTCGCCGCGGAGGGGGCGGACGCGCGGGGTAGAGCGGCGGGGCTAGGAAAGACCGTACGGATTGTGCGAATGTCGGATAGCTGCCTACCGATCGCGATGGTGCAATCGACGCAGTCGCATCGTCCAGGGACGAAGCCGGAGATCCCCGCCCTCATGCAAACCGTGTACACCGTTCTGACCCTGCTGCTGGTCGTCGGCGCCACCCGCCTGGCTGCCCAGTTGCTGCCCTTGCCGCTACCACTGATCCAGATCGCCGCCGGGGCCCTGCTGGCCTTGCCGTCCCTCGGACTGCACATTGCCCTCGACCCGGAGCTGTTCCTCTTCCTGTTCATTCCGCCGCTGCTGTTCGTCGACGGCTGGCGTATTCCCAAGCGGGAAGTCTGGCGGATGCGCTGGCCGATCCTGATGATGGCGTTCGGCCTGGTGTTCTTCACCGTGGTCGGCGCCGGCTATTTCATCCACCTGCTGATCCCGGAAATTCCCCTGGCGGCTTCCTTCGCCCTCGCCGCCGTGCTGTCGCCCACGGACGCCCTGGCGGTCTCGGCGATCACCCAGGGGCGGCTGCCCAAGCGCCTGATGCACCTGCTGGAGGGCGAGGCGCTGATGAACGATGCCTCTGGCCTGGTGGCATTCAAGTTCGCCATCGCCGCGGCGATGACCGGCGTGTTCTCGCTGGTGGACGCCAGCCTCAACTTCCTCCTGGTCGCGGTCGGCGGCCTGGCCATCGGGGTGTTCCTCAGCTGGTCGCTGGGCCGCATCCGCGCCTGGATGATCTCCCGTGGCTGGGACGACCCGGCGACCCACGTGGTACTGATGCTGTTGCTGCCGTTCGCCTCCTACATGGTGGCGGAACACCTGGGCGTCTCCGGGATTCTCTCGGCGGTGGCGGCCGGCATGATGCAGAGCTGGGTCGACCTGCTGCCGCGGCAGACTTCCACGCGCCTGCTCAACCGCAGCGTCTGGTCGATGCTGGAGTTCGCCTTCAACGGCGTGGTGTTCCTGCTGCTCGGCCTGCAGTTGCCGGACATCATGAAGTCGGTGGCCAACCACCACGGCGACCTGCTCTGGCGTTCCTCGCTGCTGCTGGCCTACGTGGCGGCGATCACCGCCGTGCTGATGCTGATCCGCTACGGCTGGGTCTATGGCTACTGGAAGCTGTCGCTGCGCATCGATCGCTGGCGCGGCAAGAGCCCGCCCGGGCTGAGCGGCATCTCCCTGCGCCGTCTCTCCGCCCTCAGTGCATTGAGCGGCGTGCGTGGTGCGGTGACCCTGGCGGCGGTGCTGTCGGTACCGATGAGCCTGATGGATGGCAGCGCCTTCCCGCAGCGCGACCTGATCATCTTCATCGCCACCAGCGTGATCCTGATTTCCCTGATCGGCGCGACCATCGGCCTGCCGCTGCTGCTGCGCGGGCTGCCGGCGAGCAACAATGGCGCCCACGAGCGCGAGCGGCGCGAGGCCTGGCGCAAGACCGCGGAGGCGGCGATCCGGGCCCTGGAGAGCGAGGAACTGCCGCAGGTGGAAGGCAACGATGCGGCGAATACTTCGCGGGTCGCCGAGGCGCGTGCGCAGATCATGGCTGAATACCGCCAGTCGCTGGATACCGCACCGACCACCGATGAGGCCCGCGACCAGGCCCAAGCCCTGGAGATCGCCGACAAGGCCTTGCGCCTGAAGGCGTTGCGCGCGCAGCGCCTGGAACTGTACCGGCAGCGGCGTAACAACGAGATCGACGACGAGACACTGGGCGATATCCTGCGCGAGCTGGACCAGCAGGAAAGCTGGCTGACCAATCGCTTCGCCCGCTGGGTATGAACGAAAAGGGATCGCCGCGGCGATCCCTTTTCGTTTCTCCGCGCAGGCTTCAGCGCGCCCGCAGGTAGTCGCGGATGCGCTCGGCGGCTTCGACGCACTCGGCCAGTGGTGCCACCAGGGCCATGCGCACGCGGTTGGCGCCGGGGTTCTCGCCGTCCACCTCGCGCGACAGGTAGGAACCCGGCACCACCGTCACGTGCTGCTGCTCGAACAGTTCGCGGGTGAATACGGTGTCGTCCACCGGGGTGCGTGCCCACAGGTAGAAACTGCCGTCCGGGCGCTGTACGTCGAGCACGCCGTCGAGGATCGCCAGCACGGCGTCGAATTTCTCGCGGTAGAGGCTGCGGTTGGCGCGCACATGGACCTCGTCGTTCCAGGCGGCGATGCTCGCCAACTGGGTCTGCACCGGCATGGCGCAGCCGTGGTAGGTGCGGTAGAGGAGGAATTTCTTCAGGATCTCCGCGTCGCCGGCGACGAAGCCCGAGCGCAGGCCGGGCAGGTTGGAGCGCTTGGACAGGCTGTGGAACACCACGCAGCGGCTGAAGTCCGTGCGGCCCAGCTCGGCGCAAGCGTTGAGCAGGCCGGGCGGCGGGGCGTTTTCGTCGAAGTAGAGTTCGCTGTAGCACTCGTCGGCGGCGATCACGAAGTCGTAGCGGTCGGCCAGGGCGATCAGCTTCTTCAGGGTCTCCAGCGGTACCAGGGCCCCGGTGGGGTTGCCTGGCGAGCAGAGGAAGAGAATCTGGCAGCGCTGCCAGGTCGCCTCGTCGACCGCGTCGAAATCGGGGTTGAAGCCGTTTTCCTCGCGGCAGGGCAGGTAGTGCGGCACGGCTCCGGCGAGCAGCGCCGCGCCTTCGTAGATCTGGTAGAACGGGTTCGGGCTGACCACCAGGCCGGGCGCCTCGCCGGGCTCGCTGCGGCGGACCACGGTCTGGGTGAAGGCGAACAGCGCCTCGCGGGTACCGTTCACCGGCAGTACGTGGCGCGCCGCATCCAGCCAGCCGGCCGGTACCGAGAAGCGCTGCTCGCACCAGCGCGCGATGGCTTCGCGCAGGGCCGGCAGGCCGAGGGTGGTCGGGTAGACCGCGAGCTGGTCCAGGTTCTCCGCCAGGGTTTCGGCGACGAAGCTCGGCGAGCGGTGCTTGGGCTCGCCGATGGACAGTGCGATCGGCTTCAGCGTCGCGGGCGGCCGGGCGCCGCCGAGCAGGGCGCGGAGCTTCTCGAAGGGGTAGGGCTGGAGGTTGTCGAGTGCGGTATTCATGGCGTTGGCAAGGCTTCTCAGAAGTTTATCCGGGTAGGCAGGGTGTCCCGTCCGTTGTCTTGTGACAGCTGCTCGACCAGGGCGGCCTGCAGGCGTTTGCACAGGTCGGGGTCGGCGAGCGGCTGGTTGCGCGCATCGGTGATGTAGAAGACGTCCTCCACGCGCTCGCCGAGGGTGGCGATCTTGGCGTTCTGCACCGACAGGTCGAAATCCAGGAAGATGCCGCCGATCCGCGCCAGCAGGCCGGGGCGGTCGGGGGCGATGACTTCGAGCACCGAGACCTGGCGCAGCGCGTCGGTGGAGATGGTCACCTGCGGGGCGAAGGCGAAGTGCTTGAGCTGGCGCGGCACCCGGCGCTGGATGATGGTCGGGTAGTCGTCGGGGTTCTTCAGCGCGTCGATAAGCCCCTCGCGGATCTCGGCGATGCGCTCTGGGTTGTTGCCGATGGAGTCGCCGTCGGCGTCGAGCACGATATAGGTATCGAGGGTGAACTGGCTGGTGGAGGTGATGATCCGCGCGTCCTGGATGCTCAGGTTGAGTTGGTCCATGGCGGCCACGGTGACCGCGAAGAAATCGTGCTGGTCGGCGGCGTAGATGAAGATCTGCGAACCGCTCTCGAACTCGCGCTGGGTGGTTTCCTTGATCAGCACCAGCGGCGTGCCATCGTCCGGGTGCTGGAGGATCGCCTCGGTGTGCCAGGCCACGTCGCCGGCGGTGTGGCGCAGGAAGTAGTCGTCGCCGAGCTGGCTCCATAACTGCTCGGCATCGTCCTGGTCGATGCCGTTGCGTACCAGTTGGTCGAGGGCCGCGGTCTGCGTCTGGCGGATCTGCTCCTCGCGGTCCACCGGGTTCTCCAGGCCGCGGCGCAGGGCGCGCTTGGTCTCGGTGTAGAGCTGCCGGAGCAGGCTGGCGCGCCAGGAGTTCCAGAGCGTCGGGTTGGTGGCGTTGATGTCGGCCACGGTGAGCACGTACAGGTAGTCGAGGTGGGTCTGGTCGCCGACCAGTTGGGCGAAATCGAAGATCACCTGCGGGTCGGAGAGGTCCTTGCGTTGCGCGGTGGTCGACATCACCAGGTGGTTCTGCACCAGCCAGGACACCAGTTGGGTGTCCCAGAGCGGCAACTGGTGGCTCTGGCAGAAGGCCTCGGCGTCCACCGCGCCGAGTTCCGAGTGGTCGCCGCCACGGCCCTTGGCGATGTCATGGTAGAGACCGGCGATGTAGATCAGTTCCGGCTTGGGCAGACGATCGATGATCTTGCTCGCCAGCGGATATTTCTCGGCCATCTCCGGCCGATTCAGCTTGCGCAGGTGCTTGATCAGGTTGAGGGTGTGGGCGTCCACCGTATAGATATGGAACAGGTCGTGCTGCATCTGCCCGATGATATGGCCGAACTCCGGCAGGTAGCGGCCGAGGATGCCGTAGCGGTTCATCCGCCGCAGGTTGCGGTGGATACCCTGGCTGCTCTTGAACAGCTCGATGAACAGGCTGGTGTTGCGGATGTCGTGGCGGAACTCGTCGTCGATCAGGTGTCGGCTGTCGCGCAGCAGGCGAATGGTGTCGGCGCGCACGCCCTTGATTTCCGGGTGCTGGGCCATCAGCACGAAGATTTCCAGGAGGGCGAACGGGGTGCGCTTGAAGACGTTCGGGTGCGTCACCTCGATGTAGCCGTCGCGCAACTGGAAGCGACTGTTCAGGGGTTGGATCTGCATCGGCTGCTCGCAGGGCAGGATGACTTCCTCGAAGTGCTGGATGATCAGGTCGTTCAGCTCGGAGATCGCCATCACCACCCGGTAGTACTTCTGCATGAAGCGTTCGACCGCCAGCTTGACGTCGTTGTCTTCGTAGCCGAACAGACGGGCGATGCTGCGCTGGTGATCGAACAGCAGGCGATCCTCGGCGCGCCCGGCGAGCATGTGCAGGGCATAGCGGACCCGCCAGAGGAACTCCTGGCTGGAAGCCAGCATGCTGCACTCGCTTTCCACCAGGAAGCCTTCGCGCACCAGGGCGTGCAGGTTGAGGCTGCCGAACTGGCGGCGGGCCATCCAGAGGATGGTCTGGATGTCGCGCAGGCCGCCGGGGGAGCCCTTGACGTTGGGCTCGAGGTTGTACTCGGTGTCGTTGTACTTGGCGTGGCGGCGCTGCTGTTCGTGGCGTTTGGCCAGGAAGAACTCCTTGCTCGGCCACATGTGCGCGCTGCCGGTAACCCGCAGCATGCGCTGGCGCAGGCTGTCAGGGCCGCAGATGGTGCGGCATTCCATGAGGGTGGTGATCACCGTCAGGTCGGCGCGTGCTTCCTCCGCGCACTGCTGCACCGAGCGCACGCTCTGGCCGACTTCCAGGCCGATGTCCCAGAGCAGGGTGAGGAAGCCTTCGATCGGCTCGCGGAAGCTCTCCTGGTCCTCGCTGTCGAGGAGGATCAGCAGGTCGACGTCGGAGTAGGGGTGGAGTTCGCCGCGGCCGTAGCCGCCCACGGCGACCAGGGCGATGTCGGCGTCGTCTCCCCAGTCGAAGCGCTGCCAGGCCTGTTGCAGGATCTGGTCGACGCACCAGGCGCGATCTTCGATCAGGCGGCGGATGTCGCGGCCGCTGTTGAAGCGGTTGTCGAGCACTTCGCGGAATTGCCGGATGGCCTTCTTGAAGGCGGCGATCGGGCTGGACTTCAAGGCCAGTTCCGCCTGGAACTGCCCGCGATCGAACAATTCGGGATCCACCTGCGGCATGCGGCCTTCCTTTATCTGCTAGCGGTTGGGTTCGATACGCGAGCGCCCCGTCTTGGTGCGTTTTTGCGCTGTATTGGTGCGCGCATTGCGCCGAATCGGGGCGTCGGCCCCGCCGGAATGGGGCGGGGCGTCGAGGCGCACGGCTGGCAGCAAAAGCCGGGCCGGATCAGGCTGCCGAGGTGCGCGGGAAGGTTTCGTCGTTGCGCAGGGTGAGGATCTCGTAGCCATCGGCGGTGACCAGCACGGTGTGCTCCCATTGCGCGGACAGCTTGCGGTCCTTGGTGATCGCGGTCCAGCCGTCGCCGAGCAGGCGGGTCTCCGGGCGGCCCTGGTTGATCATCGGCTCGATGGTGAAGATCATGCCTTCCTTCAGCTCGATGCCGGTACCCGCACGACCGTAGTGGAGGACCTGCGGCTCCTCGTGGAACACCTTGCCGATGCCATGGCCGCAGTATTCGCGGACCACCGAGAAGCCGTTCTTTTCCGCGTGCTTCTGGATGATTTCGCCGATATCGCCCAGGTGCGCGCCCGGACGCACCACGGAAATGCCCTTGTACATGCATTCCTGGGTGATCTGGCAGAGGCGGTCGGCCCATTCCGGGGTCTTGCCGACCAGGAACATCTTGCTGGTGTCGCCGTGGTAGCCGTCCTTGATGACGGTGATGTCGACGTTGAGGATGTCGCCTTCCTTCAGCGGCTTCTCGTTGGGGATGCCATGGCAGACCACATGGTTGATCGAGGTGCAGATCGACTTGGGAAAGCCCTTGTAGTTCAGCGGGGCGGGAATCGCCTTCTGCTCGTTGACGATATAGTCGTGGCAGATGCGATCCAGCTCCTCGGTGGTCACGCCGGGCTTGATGTGTTCGCCGATCATTTCCAGCACTTCGGCGGCCAGGCGGCCGGCGATGCGCATCTTCTCGATATCGTCGGGCGTCTTGATGGTGACGGTCATGCGAATTCTCTTCGGGCGTGCAAGCACGCATGAATAATAAGGAATACGCGATTCTAGCAGACCTGACCGACCGATCTACTCCCGCCCGGCCATCCGCGGCGGGTTTCACTGCGTCCACGGTTATGGTATAAAGCGCCCCGCTCCGAGGCTGCGGCCTTTTCCGGAGCACAAACCCACACATGCATCGACACGATGGCCTGGGTGCCCGCAAGGGTTGGTCATTGGGATGCGTGGAGGCCTAACCCGACTTATCGAGGAACTATCATGTCCCAAGTCAACATGCGCGATATGCTGAAGGCCGGTGTGCACTTCGGCCACCAGACCCGTTACTGGAACCCGAAAATGGGCAAGTTCATTTTCGGCGCGCGCAACAAGATCCATATCATCAACCTCGAAAAGACCCTGCCGATGTTCAACGAGGCCCTGACCTTCGTTGAGCGCCTGGCCGCTGGCAAGAACAAGATCCTGTTCGTCGGCACCAAGCGTTCCGCCGGCAAGATCGTTCGCGAGGAAGCCGCTCGTTGCGGCATGCCGTACGTCGACCATCGCTGGCTGGGCGGCATGCTCACCAACTACAAGACCATCCGTCAGTCGATCAAGCGCCTGCGCGACCTGGAAACCCAGTCCCAGGACGGCACCTTCGACAAGCTGACCAAGAAAGAAGCCCTGATGCGCAGCCGTGACCTCGAGAAGCTCGAGCGCAGCCTGGGCGGCATCAAGGACATGGGCGGCCTGCCGGACGCTCTGTTCGTGATCGACGTCGACCACGAGCGCATCGCCATCACCGAAGCCAACAAGCTGGGCATCCCGGTCATCGGCGTTGTCGATACCAACAGCAGCCCGGAAGGCGTCGACTATGTAATTCCCGGTAACGATGATGCCATCCGCGCCGTGCAACTCTACCTGAACTCGATGGCCGAAGCGGTAATCCGCGGCAAGCAGGGCGCTGCCACCAGCGCCGACGAGTTCGTCGAGGAAGCGCCGGCCGAATCCGCCGAAGGCTGATTCCGGGACGTTCAGACGTCCGACGGTGCGCAGGAAGGGGGCTAGGCCCCCTTTTTGCCACCTTTGAGTTTCTGCCCGGCAGGCCGGGCACAAAGGTTTTTTGAGAGCTACCACTCAAGAGGATTTCGAAATGGCAGAAATTACTGCAGCCATGGTTAAAGAACTGCGCGAGCGTACCGGCTTGGGCATGATGGAGTGCAAGAAGGCGCTGACCGCCGCTGGCGGCGACATCGAGAAGGCCATCGACGACATGCGCGCTGCCGGTGCGATCAAGGCTGCCAAGAAAGCCGGCAACATTGCCGCCGAAGGCTCGATCGCCGTCAAGATCGCTGCCGACAACAAGGCCGCCGTGATCATCGAAGTCAACTCCCAGACCGACTTCCTGGCCCTCCAGGACGACTTCAAGGGCTTCGTCGCCGAGAGCCTGGAAAAGGCCTTCAACGAGAAGCTGACCGACGCCGCTCCGCTGGTCGAAGCGCGTGAGGAAGCTCGTCTGGCCCTGGTCGCCAAGACCGGCGAGAACGTCAACATCCGCCGCCTGACCCGCGTCGAGGGCGACGTGGTCGGCGCCTACCTGCACGGCCACCGCATCGGTGTCGTGGTCAACCTGAAAGGCGGCAACCCGGAACTGGCCAAGGACATCGCCATGCATGTCGCCGCCAGCAACCCGCAGTTCCTGAGCGCTTCGGAAGTTTCCGAAGAAGCGATCGCGAAAGAGAAGGAAATCTTCCTGGCGCTGAACGCCGACAAGATCGCCGGCAAGCCGGAGAACATCGTCGAGAACATGGTCAAGGGCCGCATCAGCAAGTTCCTCGCCGAAGCGAGCCTGGTCGAGCAGCCTTTCGTGAAGAACCCGGAAGTGAAGGTCGGCGACCTGGCCAAGCAGGCCGGCGCCGAAATCGTTTCCTTCGTTCGTTACGAAGTGGGTGAAGGCATCGAGAAGGCCGAAGTGGACTTCGCTGCCGAAGTTGCCGCTCAAGTAGCCGCCACCAAGCAGTAACAAAGACGGTTTCGACTGTCGCCCCGGAAGAGGCTGCCCGCTGATGCGTGCGGCCTCTTCGTCAAATGGGGAAGCGTTCGGGGCAGCTTCCGCGTTGCCGGCCCGCTCGGCGGGCTCGCACGCAACGCAGGCGCAAAGTCGTCTCCGCCCACGACGGCCCGGCCGTCACGTATTTTTATCGCCGCAGGAGAAAAGGTCATGGCTCAGCAACTGAGCGCTCGTCAACCTCGCTATAAACGCATTCTTCTAAAGTTGAGCGGCGAAGCCCTGATGGGCTCGGAGGAGTTCGGCATCGATCCCAAGGTGCTGGACCGCATGGCGCTGGAAATCGGCCAGTTGGTCGGGATCGGCGTGCAGGTCGGCCTGGTCATCGGCGGCGGCAACCTGTTCCGCGGCGCGGCCCTGTCCGCGGCCGGCATGGACCGGGTGACCGGCGACCACATGGGGATGCTGGCCACCGTGATGAACGGCCTGGCGATGCGCGATGCGCTGGAGCGCTCGAACATCCCCGCGCTGGTGATGTCGGCGATCTCCATGGTCGGTGTGACCGACCACTACGACCGCCGCAAGGCCATGCGCCACCTCGGCGGTGGCGAGGTGGTGATCTTCTCCGCCGGTACCGGCAACCCGTTCTTCACCACCGACTCGGCGGCTTGCCTGCGCGCCATCGAGATCGACGCCGACGTGGTCCTTAAGGCTACCAAGGTCGATGGCGTGTACACTGCCGACCCGTTCAAGGACCCGAATGCCGAGAAGTTCGAGCGCCTGACCTATGATGAAGTGCTCGACCGCAAGCTCGGCGTGATGGACCTGACCGCCATCTGCCTGTGCCGTGACCAGAACATGCCGCTGCGGGTGTTCAACATGAACAAGCCGGGCGCATTGCTGAATATTGTTGTTGGTGGTGCCGAAGGCACCCTGATCGAGGAGGGTTGAGAATGATCAACGAGATCAAGAAGGAAGCGCAGGAGCGCATGGGCAAGACCCTGGAAGCGCTGGGCCATGCCTTCGCGAAGATTCGTACCGGTCGCGCGCATCCGAGCATCCTGGATAGCGTGATGGTTTCCTATTACGGGGCCGATACGCCGCTGCGCCAGGTCGCCAACGTCACCGTGGAAGACTCCCGTACCCTGGCCCTGGCCGTGTTCGACAAGAGCATGATCCAGGCGGTCGAGAAGGCCATCATGACCTCCGACCTGGGGCTCAACCCGGCCACCGCCGGCACCACCATCCGCGTACCGATGCCGGCCCTGACCGAGGAGACCCGCAAGGGCTACACCAAGCAGGCGCGTGCCGAGGCCGAGCAGGCGCGGGTTTCCGTGCGCAACATCCGTCGCGATGCGCTGGCCCAGTTGAAGGACCTGCAGAAGGAAAAGGAAATCAGCGAGGACGAAGAGCGCCGCGCCGGCGACGACGTGCAGAAGCTGACCGACAAGTTCATCGGTGAGATCGAGAAGGCACTGGAAGCCAAAGAAGCGGACCTCATGGCTGTCTGAGGCCGGGCTGACGTCATGGAAAAGACCCGGAAGGATGTGTGCGTGCCACGCCACGTGGCCATTATCATGGACGGTAACAATCGCTGGGCGAAGAAGCGTCTTCTGCCCGGCGTCGCCGGCCACAAGGCCGGTGTCGATGCCGTCAGGGCGGTGATCGAGGTCTGCGCCGAGGCAGGGGTCGAGGTCCTCACCCTGTTCGCGTTCTCCAGCGAGAACTGGCAGCGTCCGGCGGACGAAGTCAGCGCGCTGATGGAGCTGTTTCTCGTGGCCCTGCGCCGCGAGGTGCGCAAGCTCGACGAGAACGGCATCCGCCTGCGCATCATCGGCGATCGCACGCGTTTCCATCCGGAGTTGCAGGCGGCCATGCGCGAAGCGGAAGCCGCCACTGCCGGCAATACCCGTTTCCTCCTCCAGGTCGCCGCCAACTACGGCGGCCAGTGGGACATCGTCCAGGCCGCACAGCGCCTGGCGCGCGAGGTCCAGGGCGGGCACCTGGCGGCGGACGATATCTCCGCCGAGCTGCTCCAGGGCTGCCTGGTGACCGGCGACCAGCCGCTGCCCGACCTGTGCATCCGCACCGGCGGCGAGCATCGCATCAGCAATTTCCTTCTCTGGCAGCTGGCCTACGCCGAGCTGTATTTCTCCGACCTGTTCTGGCCCGACTTCAAGCACGCGGCGATGCGGGCTGCCCTGGCGGATTTCTCCAAGCGCCAGCGCCGCTTCGGCAAGACCAGCGAGCAAGTCGAGGCCGAGGCCCGTCCGTCATGCTGAAACAACGGATCATCACGGCGCTGGTGCTTTTGCCCATCGCGCTGGGTGGTTTTTTCCTTCTCGAAGGGGCGTTCTTCGCCCTGTTCATCGGCGCGGTGGTGAGCCTGGGGGCCTGGGAATGGGCGCGCCTGGCCGGCTATGAACAACAGTTCGGCCGCGTTGCCTACGCGGCGACGGTCGCCGTGCTGATGGTCGCTCTCTACCATCTGCCGCAGCTTGCCGGAGCCGTGCTGCTGCTGGCGCTGGTCTGGTGGACGCTGGCCACCGTGTTGGTGCTCACCTACCCGGAAAGCGTCGGCTACTGGGGCGGCCGCTGGCGCCGCCTGGGCATGGGCCTGCTGATCCTGTTGCCGGCCTGGCAGGGGCTGGTCCTGCTCAAGCAGTGGCCGCTGGCCAATGGCCTGATCATCGCCGTGATGGTGCTGGTCTGGGGCGCGGATATCGGCGCCTACTTCTCCGGCAAGGCCTTCGGCAAGCGCAAGCTGGCGCCGCGGGTCAGCCCCGGCAAGAGCTGGGAAGGCGTTTACGGCGGCCTGGCGGCCAGCCTGGCGATCACCCTGGCGGTCGGCCTCTACCGCGGCTGGTCCCTCGGCGCGCTGCTCCTGGCCCTGCTCGGTGCGGCGCTGGTGGTGTTCGTCTCGATCGTCGGCGACCTCACCGAAAGCATGTTCAAGCGCCAGTCCGGAATCAAGGACAGCAGCAACCTGCTGCCCGGCCACGGTGGCGTGCTGGATCGCATCGACAGCCTGACGGCAGCCATCCCGGTGTTCGCGGCCCTGCTCTGGGCCGCCGGCTGGGGTGCGCCATGAGTCGACCGCAGCGGATCAGCGTGCTCGGCGCGACCGGCTCGATCGGCCTGAGCACCCTGGACGTCGTCCAGCGTCATCCCGATCGTTACGAAGCCTTCGCCCTGACCGGCTTCAGCCGCCTGGCCGAACTCGAGGCGCTGTGCCTCAGGCACCGCCCCGTCTATGCGGTGGTGCCGGAGCAGGCCGCGGCGATCGCCTTGCAGGGCTCGCTCGCCGCGGCGGGTATCCGCACCCGGGTGCTGTTCGGCGAGCAGGCGTTGTGCGAAGTGGCCAGCGCGCCCGAAGTGGACATGGTAATGGCGGCCATCGTCGGCGCCGCCGGGCTGCCGTCGACCCTGGCGGCCGTCGAGGCCGGCAAGCGCGTACTGCTGGCCAACAAGGAAGCGCTGGTGATGTCCGGCGCGCTGTTCATGCAGGCGGTCAAGCGCAGCGGCGCGGTGCTCCTGCCGATCGACAGCGAGCACAACGCGATCTTCCAGTCGCTGCCGCGCAATTATGCCGATGGCCTGGAGCGGGTCGGCGTGCGCCGGATCCTCTTGACCGCCTCCGGCGGCCCGTTCCGCGAGACGCCGCTGGAGCAACTCGCTTCGGTGACGCCGGAGCAGGCTTGTGCGCACCCGAACTGGTCGATGGGGCGGAAGATTTCCGTCGATTCCGCCAGCATGATGAACAAGGGGCTCGAACTGATCGAGGCGTGCTGGCTGTTCGACGCCCAGCCGAGCCAGGTCGAGGTGGTGATCCACCCGCAGAGCGTGATCCACTCGATGGTGGACTACGTCGACGGTTCGGTGATCGCCCAGCTCGGCAATCCGGACATGCGCACGCCGATTTCCTATGCCATGGCCTGGCCGGAGCGAATCGATTCCGGCGTTTCGCCGCTGGATATGTTCGCCGTCGGTCGCCTGGATTTCCAGCGCCCCGACGAGCAGCGCTTCCCCTGCCTGCGCCTGGCGAGCCAGGCCGCGGAAACCGGCGGCAGCGCCCCGGCCATGCTGAATGCCGCGAACGAGGTGGCCGTGGCCGCATTTCTCGAGCGGCACATCCGCTTCAGCGACATCGCGGTTATCATCGAGGACGTGCTGAACCGCGAGGCGGTGACCGCAGTCGAATCGCTCGATCAGGTCCTGGCTGCCGATCGCCGCGCGCGTTCGGTCGCCGGGCAATGGTTGACCCGGCACGCCGGCTAGTCTTCGGACGGCCTGGAGGTAGGAGATGAGTGCGCTTTACATGATCGTCGGCACCCTGGTAGCCCTGGGTGTGCTGGTGACGTTCCACGAATTCGGCCACTTCTGGGTCGCGCGACGCTGCGGGGTGAAGGTCCTGCGCTTCTCCGTCGGCTTCGGCACGCCGCTGGTGCGCTGGCACGACCGGCACGGCACCGAGTTCGTGGTGGCGGCCATTCCGCTGGGCGGCTACGTCAAGATGCTCGACGAGCGCGAGGCGGAAGTACCGGCCCATCTGCTCGAACAGTCCTTCAATCGCAAGACGGTCCGTCAGCGGATCGCCATCGTCGCGGCTGGTCCCATCGCCAATTTCCTACTGGCGATTCTGTTCTTCTGGGTCGTCGCCCTGCTCGGTAGCCAGCAGGTACGCCCGGTCATCGGTTCCGTGGCGCCGGAGAGCCTGGCCGCCCAGGCCGGCCTGGAGGCCGGGCAGGAGCTGCTGGCGGTGGATGGCGAGCCCGTCACCGGCTGGAACGGGGTCAACCTGCAGCTGGTTCGCCGTCTCGGCGAGAGCGGTACGCTGGAAGTGCGGGTGCAGGAAAAAGGCTCGAATGTCGATTCCACCCACCAGGTGCGTCTGGATGGCTGGCTGAAGGGCGAGGACAATCCCGATCCCATCGCCTCGCTGGGCATCCGGCCCTGGCGGCCGGCCTTGCCGCCGGTGCTGGCCGAACTCGACCCCAAGGGGCCGGCGCAGGCCGCCGGGCTGAAGCTCGGCGACCGCTTGCAGAGCATCGATGGCATCGCCGTCGACGACTGGCAGCAGGTGGTGGACAGCGTCCGTGCCCGTCCCGGGCAGCGCGTCCAGCTCAAGGTGCTGCGCGACGGCGAAGTGCTGGATGTTGCCCTGGAACTGGCGGTGCGCGGCGAGGGCAAGGCCCGGAGCGGCTACATGGGGGCGGGGGTCGCCGGTACCGAATGGCCGGCGGAAATGCTCCGCGAAGTGAGCTACGGACCGCTGGAGGCGGTGGGTCAGGCGCTTTCCCGAACCTGGACCATGAGCCTGCTAACGCTCGACTCCATAAAGAAAATGTTGCTCGGCGAGCTCTCGGTAAAAAACTTGAGCGGGCCGATAACCATTGCTAAAGTGGCGGGCGCTTCAGCCCAGTCTGGCGTGGGGGATTTTCTCAATTTCCTGGCCTATCTGAGCATTAGCTTGGGGGTTCTCAACCTGCTGCCGATCCCTGTCCTCGATGGCGGGCATCTGCTGTTCTATCTGGTTGAGTGGGTGCGCGGGCGCCCATTATCCGAACGGGTACAGGCTTGGGGGATGCAGATCGGCATCAGTCTGGTCGTTGGCGTGATGTTGCTCGCTCTGGTCAACGATCTGAGTCGTCTGTAGTCATGTTGAATTCGAATCTGCCGCCCTTTGCGGCAGATTCTCTATTTGTCAGTTGGAAAAAAAGGACTCCATGAAACGCTTTCTGCTACCCGCGCTGCTGTCAGCGCTGATGATCGCCGAGGTTCACGCCGAGTCCTTCACTGTTTCCGATATCCGGGTCAATGGCCTGCAGCGCGTGTCCGCCGGTAGCGTGTTCGCCGCCCTGCCGCTGAACGTCGGCGAGACCATCGACGACCAGGCCCTGGTCCAGGCCACCCGCTCCCTGTTCAAGACCGGCTTCTTCCAGGACATCCAGCTCGGCCGTGATGGCAACGTGCTGGTAGTCACTGTAGTCGAGCGCCCGTCGATCTCCAGCATCGAGATCGAGGGCAACAAGGCGATCTCCAAGGAAGACCTGCTCAAGGGCCTGAAACAGTCCGGCCTGGCCGAGGGCGAGATCTTCCAGCGCGCCACCCTCGAAGGCGTGCGCAACGAGCTGCAACGCCAGTACGTGGCCCAGGGCCGCTACTCGGCCGAGATCAACGCGGAAGTGATCCCGCAGCCGCGCAACCGCGTCGCGCTGAAGATCAACATCAACGAAGGCACGGTCGCCGCGATTTCCCACATCAACGTGGTGGGCAACACCGTCTTCTCCGAAGAAGACCTGACCGACCTGTTCGAACTGAAGACCACCAACTGGCTGTCGTTCTTCAAGAACGACGACAAGTACGCCCGCGAAAAGCTCTCCGGCGACCTCGAGCGCCTGCGCTCCTATTACCTGGACCGCGGCTACATCAACATGGATATCGCCTCCACCCAGGTATCCATCACCCCGGACAAGAAGCACGTCTACATCACCGTCAACATCAACGAGGGTGAGAAGTACACCATCCGCGACGTGAAGCTGACCGGCGACCTGAAGGTGCCGGAAGAGGAAGTGAAGCGCCTGCTGCTGGTACAGAAGGGCCAGGTGTTCTCGCGCAAGGTGATGACCACCACCTCCGACCTGATCACCCGTCGCCTGGGCAACGAGGGCTACACCTTCGCCAACGTCAACGGCGTGCCGGAAGCCCATGACGACGACAAGACCGTCTCGGTGACCTTCGTCGTCGACCCGGGCAAGCGCGCCTACGTCAACCGCATCAACTTCCGCGGCAACACCAAGACCGAAGACGAAGTGCTGCGCCGCGAAATGCGCCAGATGGAAGGCGGTTGGGCCTCCACCTACCTGATCGACCAGTCCAAGGCCCGTCTGGAGCGCCTCGGCTACTTCAAGGAAGTCAACGTCGAGACCCCGGCGGTTCCCGGCACCGACGACCAGGTCGACGTCAACTACAGCGTCGAAGAGCAACCGTCCGGCTCGATCACCGCCAGCGTCGGCTTCGCCCAGAGCGCCGGCCTGATCCTCGGCGGCTCGATCAGCCAGAACAACTTCCTGGGTACCGGCAACAAGGTCAGCATCGGCCTGACCCGCAGCGAATACCAAACCCGCTACAACTTCGGCTTCGTCGACCCCTACTGGACCGTCGACGGCGTCAGCCTCGGCTACAATGCCTTCTACCGGAAGACCGACTACGACGAACTCGACGTCGACGTCGCCAGCTACTCGGTGAACAGCCTGGGCGCCGGCATGAGCATCGGCTACCCGATCAGCGAGACCTCGCGCCTGACCTATGGCCTGAGCGTGCAGCGCGACCAGATCGACACCGGCCGCTACACCGTGGACGAGATCTACGACTTCCTCGACAAGGAAGGCGACAACTTCACCAACTTCAAGGCTTCCATCGGCTGGTCCGAATCGACCCTGAACAAGGGCGTACTGGCCACCCGTGGTCACTCGCAGAGCCTGACCCTGGAAACCACCCTGCCGGGCAGCGACCTGTCGTTCTACAAGATCGACTACCGTGGCCAGGTCTTCGCCCCGCTGACCGACAACTACACCATGCGCTTCCACACCGAGCTGGGCTATGGCGACGGCTACGGATCCACCGAGCGCCTGCCGTTCTACGAGAACTACTACGCCGGCGGCTTCAACTCGGTGCGGGGCTTCAAGGACAGCACGCTGGGCCCGCGCAGTACGCCCTCTGTGGCTCGTAATCCAGACGGTACGCCTATGAAGAACCAAGGGCCTGACAGCAAGGGCCGTTACACCGACCCGGACCAGGATCCCGAAGCCTTCGGTGGTAACATCCTGATCACCGGCGGCGCCGAGCTGCTGTTCCCGCTGCCGTTCGTCAAGGACCAGCGCCAGTTGCGTACCGTGCTGTTCTGGGACGTGGGTAGCACCTTCGATACCGACTGCCCGACCAAGACCACCACCAACTGCGACGGCATCAAGACCGACAACCTCGCCAGTTCCGTGGGCGTCGGCCTGACCTGGATCACCGCGCTGGGCCCGCTGAGCTTCAGCCTGGCGACGCCGATCAAGAAGCCGGACAACGCGGAAACCCAGGTCTTCCAGTTCTCCCTGGGCCAGACCTTCTGATTTGTACGTAGTACCGAGTAACGAAACCATGCTTTGTGCAGGAGTGCATCGTGCGTAAGTTCACCCAGTTCGTCCTGATCACCGCAGCCATCATGGCGGCTCCTTCGGCGTTCGCTGAAATGAAGATCGCGGTGCTCAACTACCAGATGGCGCTGCTCGAGTCCGATGCCGCCAAGCAATACGCCGTGGATGCCGAGAAGAAGTTCGGCCCCCAGCTGAACAAGCTGAAGAACCTCGAGCGCGACGCCAAGGCGCTGCAGGACAAGCTGGTTTCCAACGGCAGCAAGATGTCCCAGGGCGACCGCGAGAAGGCCGAGCTGGACTTCAAGCAGAAGGCCCGTGACTTCCAGTTCCAGTCCAAGGAATTGAACGAGTCGAAGGCCGCCGCCGACCGCGACATGCTGAAGAAACTCAAGCCGAAGCTGGACCAGGCCGTCGAGGAGACCATCAAGAAAGGTGGTTACGACATGGTCATCGAACGTGGCGCCGTGGTCGACGTCAAGCCGCAATACGACATCACCCGCCAGGTGATCGAGCGGATGAACCAGCTGCGTTGATGATGAGTACCTTGTCCTACACCCTGGGCCAGCTGGCCGCGCATGTCGGCGCGGAAGTCCGTGGCGACGCGGACCTGCCGATCCAGGGCCTGGCGACCTTGCAGGAGGCCGGACCGGCTCAGCTGAGCTTCCTGGCCAACCCGCAGTATCGCAAGTACCTGCCCGAAAGCCGTGCCGGCGCCGTCCTGCTGACGGCTGCCGACGCCGACGGGTTCGCCGGTACCGCGCTGGTGGTGGCCAACCCCTACCTGGCCTATGCCAGCCTGTCGCACCTGTTCGATCGCAAACCGAAGGCGGCCGCCGGTATCCATCCTACCGCCATCGTCGCGGCGGACGCCGAGGTCGATCCGAGCGCCAGCGTCGGCGCCTATGCGGTGATCGAGAGTGGCGCCCGCATCGGCGCTGGCGTCAGCATCGGCGCGCACTGCGTGATCGGAGCCCGTAGCGTGATCGGCGAAGGCGGCTGGCTGGCGCCGCGAGTCACGCTCTACCACGACGTCACCATCGGCGCGCGGGTGAGTATCCAGTCGGGCGCGGTGATCGGCGGCGAAGGTTTCGGTTTCGCCAACGAGAAGGGCGTCTGGCAGAAGATCGCCCAGATCGGCGGGGTGACCATCGGTGACGACGTCGAGATCGGCGCGAACACCACCATCGACCGTGGAGCACTGTCCGATACGCTGATCGGCAACGGTGTGAAGCTGGACAACCAGATCATGATCGCGCACAACGTGCAGATCGGCGATCATACCGCCATGGCCGCTTGCGTCGGCATTTCCGGCAGCGCCAAGATCGGCAGGCATTGCATGCTCGCCGGCGGCGTTGGCCTGGTCGGCCATATCGAGATCTGCGACAACGTTTTCGTGACCGGCATGACCATGGTGACCCGCTCGATCACCGAGCCGGGATCGTATTCCTCCGGTACCGCCATGCAACCGGCGGCCGAATGGAAAAAAAGCGCCGCGCGCATTCGTCAACTGGACGACATGGCGCGTCGACTTCAGCAGCTGGAAAAACGCCTGGCTGCCGTGACCTCAAGCGGTGACGCTTCATCTGATGCGTAATTGACGTTTTTTGCGTCACCCTTTTCTGAACAGGCTCCCCCTAACATGATGGACATCAACGAGATTCGCGAATACCTGCCTCATCGCTATCCTTTCCTGCTGGTGGATCGGGTGGTAGAGCTGGACATCGAGGGCAAGCGCATTCGCGCCTACAAGAATGTCAGTATCAATGAGCCGTTCTTCAACGGACATTTCCCCGAGCACCCGATCATGCCGGGCGTGCTGATCATCGAGGCGATGGCCCAGGCGGCCGGTATCCTCGGTTTCAAGATGCTCGACGTGAAGCCCGCCGACGGCACCCTTTACTACTTCGTCGGTTCGGACAAGCTGCGCTTCCGCCAGCCGGTCCTGCCGGGCGACCAACTGCAACTGCACGCCAAGTTCATCAGCGTGAAGCGCAGCATCTGGAAATTCGACTGCCACGCTACCGTCGACGACAAGCCGGTATGCTCGGCTGAAATCATCTGTGCGGAACGCAAACTATGAGTTTGATCGATCCTCGCGCCATCATCGATCCGAGCGCCAGGCTGGCGGCTGACGTCCAGGTGGGCCCGTGGTCCATCGTCGGGGCGGAAGTGGAGATCGGTGAAGGGACGGTGATCGGTCCGCACGTGGTGCTCAAGGGCCCCACGAAGATCGGCAAGCACAACCGCATCTACCAGTTTTCCAGCGTCGGCGAGGATACTCCCGACCTGAAATACAAGGGCGAGCCGACGCGCCTGGTGATCGGTGACCACAACGTGATCCGCGAAGGCGTGACCATCCATCGCGGAACCGTCCAGGATCGCGCGGAAACCACCATTGGCGACCACAACCTGATCATGGCCTATGCGCACATCGGCCATGACAGCGTGATCGGCAACCATTGCATCCTGGTGAACAACACGGCGCTGGCCGGGCATGTCCACGTGGACGACTGGGCGATCCTGTCCGGCTACACCCTGGTGCACCAGTACTGCCGGATCGGCGCGCACAGCTTTTCCGGCATGGGCAGCGCCATCGGCAAGGACGTCCCGGCCTACGTGACGGTCTTCGGCAACCCGGCCGAAGCCCGCAGCATGAACTTCGAAGGCATGCGTCGGCGCGGCTTCAGCAGCGAGGCCATCCATGCCCTGCGGCGTGCCTACAAGGTGGTCTATCGCCAGGGACATACCGTCGAGGAAGCCCTGGCCGAGCTGGCCGAAAGCGCTGCCCAGTTCCCCGAGGTCGCGGTGTTCCGTGATTCCATCCAGAGCGCAACCCGCGGCATCACCCGCTGAGCCATGGCTGACGGATTACGCGTAGCCCTGGTCGCCGGCGAGGCCTCCGGCGACATCCTCGGGTCCGGACTGATGCAGGCGCTGCGGGCGCGGCACCCGGATATCGAGTTCATCGGCGTCGGTGGGCCGCGCATGGAGGCCGAAGGGCTGTCCAGCTATTTCCCCATGGAGCGCCTGTCGGTGATGGGCCTGGTCGAAGTGCTGGGCAGGCTGCCGGAGTTGTTGCGACGGCGCAAGCGCCTGATCCGCACGCTCATCGAGGCCCGGCCGGATGTGATGATCGGCATCGATGCTCCCGACTTCACCCTCGGCGTCGAACACAAGCTGCGCCAGGCTGGCCTGCGCACCGTGCATTACGTCAGCCCTTCGGTATGGGCCTGGCGGCAGAAGCGGGTGCTGAAGATTCGCGAAGCCTGCGACCTGATGCTGGCATTGTTCCCCTTCGAAGCACGTTTCTACGAAGAGCATGGGGTGCCTGTGCGTTTCGTCGGCCACCCCCTGGCCAACACCATTCCCCTGCAGGCGGATCGCGCTGCGGCCCGCGCGCGGCTCGGATTGCCGGCGGACGGACAGGTGCTGGCGCTGATGCCGGGCAGTCGCGGCGGCGAGGTCGGCAAGCTCGGCGCCTTGTTCCTCGACACCGCCCAGCGTCTGCTCGTCGAACGGCCGGGCTTGCGTTTCGTGCTGCCCTGCGCCAGCGCTGCACGGCGCGAACAGATCGAGCAGATGCTCCAGGGCCGCGAGCCTCTGCCGCTGACGCTGCTCGACGGTGCGTCCCATGAAGCGCTTGCCGCCTGCGATGCGGTGCTGATCGCCTCCGGCACCGCGACTCTCGAGGCGCTGCTCTACAAGCGGCCGATGGTGGTGGCTTATCGGGTCGCCGGGTTGACGTATCGGATTCTCAAGCGCCTGGTGAAAAGCCCGTACATCTCCCTGCCGAACCTGTTGGCCGGACGCCTGTTGGTGCCGGAGCTGATCCAGGACGCCGCGACTCCGCAAGCGCTGGCCGCAACCCTCTTGCCGCTGCTGGACGACGGCTCGCAGCAGGTGGAATTCTTCGATGCCATCCATCGGGCCTTGCGCCAGGATGCCTCGGCACAGGCGGCGGAAGCCGTCCTGCAACTGGTGGAGCGCCGCTGATGCAACTGGGTCTGGATTTCAATCTGGTGGAGGATCTGGTCGCGGGCGTCGACGAGGTCGGTCGCGGTCCGTTGTGCGGCCCGGTGGTCACCGCCGCGGTGATTCTCGACCCGAGCCGCCCGATCCTCGGCCTGAACGACTCGAAGAAGCTCAGCGAAGCCCGCCGCGAGGCGCTGTTCGAAGAGATCCGCGAGAAGGCCCTGGCCTGGTGCATCGCCCGCGCCGAGGTCGAGGAGATCGACCGGCTGAACATTCTGCATGCCACCATGCTCGCCATGCAGCGCGCGGTCGAAGGCCTCAGCGTGACTCCGCGGCTGGCCCTGATCGACGGCAATCGTTGTCCGAAACTGGCGGTGCCCTGCGCGCCGGTGGTCAAGGGCGACAGCCAGGTGCCGGCGATCGCTGCGGCGTCGATCCTGGCCAAGGTCAGTCGCGACCGGGAAATGGTCGAGCTGGACCGGGTCTATCCGGGCTATGGCATGGCCGGGCACAAGGGATATCCGACCGCGGTCCATCTCGAGGCGCTTTCCCGCCTCGGCCCGACGCCGATCCATCGACGCTCGTTTGCGCCGGTTCGCGAATTGCTGGACGTCTCTGTTCAATAATTGAACGGATGTCGCGTGACTGACCGTATCTGTCGCCTGGTGACAAGCGGCGAGCGACGTCAATAGCGGAAAGTCCTGCCCCTTCCTGCCAAGTGCCATTCACAGCGAAATTTCCTTCGGCTCGCACGTCATTCCGTGTGTGTCCGAAACACGCGGCCTTCTACCCGGGAGGTCGGCTGACAACAATCCGCCACAAGCGGAACAGGGGAGTTATCCATGCAAGAATTCGCCACTCAGGTCGTCGACCTGCTCAACGGCCTTATCTGGGGCAAGATCCTCATCTGGCTGCTGGTCGGTTGCGGCCTGTACTTCACCGTGCGCCTGGGGCTGATCCAGTTCCGCCACTTCGGTCATACCTTCAGCGTGCTCAAGGGCAGCCGCCAGTCGGACGACTCGGGAATCTCCTCGTTCCAGGCGCTCTGCACCTCTCTGGCGGCGCGGGTCGGTACCGGCAACGTCGCCGGCGTGGCGGTAGCGATCACGCTCGGCGGTCCCGGCGCAGTGTTCTGGATGTGGGCGATCGCCCTGGTGGGGATGGCGACCGGCTTCGTCGAGGCGACCCTGGCCCAGTTGTTCAAGATTCGCGACGACAAGGGCCAGTTCCGTGGCGGCCCGGCCTACTACATGGAGAAGGGCCTGGGCGCGCGCTGGATGGGCATCCTGTTCTCGATCTTCCTGATCATCGCCTTCGGTTTCGTCTTCAACTCGGTGCAGGCCAATACCATCACCGGTGCCATGCAGGGCGCCTTCGGCGTGCCGACCTGGATCAGCGGCATCGCCGTGGTGATCCTCACCGCGTTGATCATCTTCGGCGGCCTGCGTTCCATCGCGCGCTTCTCCGAACTGGCGGTACCCTTCATGGCGGTGGCCTACCTGCTGCTGGCGGTGGGCATCATCCTGTTCAACCTCAGCGAACTGCCGGGCGTCCTGGCGATGGTGGTGAAGAGTGCCTTCGGCTGGCACGAGGCCGCCGCCGGCGGCATCGGCGCGGCGATCCTCAACGGCTTCAAGCGCGGCCTGTTCTCCAACGAAGCAGGCATGGGCTCGGCGCCCAACGCCGCCGCCTCGGCCACGCCCTATCCGCCGCACCCGGCGTCCCAGGGCTACGTGCAGATGGCCGGCGTGTTCATCGATACCCTGCTGATCTGTACCGCTTCCGCCGCCATCATCCTGCTGGCCGGACCGCAGGAAGGCGAGGGCATCATGCTGGTGCAGAATGCCCTGACCAGCCAGGTCGGCGATTGGGGCCGCTATTTCCTGGCGGTGATCATCCTGTTCTTCGCCTTCACCTCGATCGTCGCCAACTACTTCTATGCCGAGAACTGCCTGGTATTCCTCGAGCACAACCACCTGGCGGGCCTGTTGATCTTCCGCCTGATCGTGCTGGCGATGGTGATGTTCGGCGCGCTGGCTTCGCTGCCGTTCGTCTGGAACCTTGCCGACGTGTCGATGGGCCTGATGGCGATCACCAACCTGATCGCCATCCTGCTGCTGTCCAACCTCGCGATCAAGCTGGCCAAGGACTACAACGCCCAGCGCAAGGCCGGCAAGCTGCCGACCTTCGACGCCAGCCAGTTCCCGGAAGTCCAGCAGAAGCTCGAGCCGGGCATCTGGGACGACCGCCGCGCCTGAGCGCGGGGCGGGCGAGGCTTCTCGGCGCAGCCGAGGCGCATCGTCCGCTCTTGAACCTGTAGCTTTGCCACCGGGCCCGGTACAATCCGGGCCTTGTCGTTTTTGCGTTATTTCTGCTCCGGGGCCTTCATGACCGTATCCTTCGTTCACCTGCGTCTGCATACCGAATTCTCCCTGGTCGACGGCCTGGTCCGGGTCAAGCCCCTGGCCAAGGCAGTGGCAGGGCTGGGCATGCCGGCGGTGGCGGTCACCGACCAGAGCAACATGTGCTCGCTGGTGAAGTTCTACAAGACCGCCATGGGCGCCGGCATCAAGCCGATCTGCGGGGCCGACATCTGGCTCGCCAGCCGCGAGGAAGATGGCCCGCTCAGCCGCCTGAGCCTGCTGGCGATGAACGCGAAGGGCTATCGCAACCTCACCGAGCTGATTTCCCGCGGCTGGAGCGAAGGCCAGCGCAATGGCGAGATCATCATCGAGCGCGACTGGGTCAAGGAGGCGGCGGAAGGCCTGATCGCGCTGTCCGCGGCCAAGGAAGGCGAGATCGGCCACGCGCTGCTCGACGGCGAGGAGGCCAAGGCCGAGGCGCTGTTGCGCGAGTGGATGGAGGTGTTCCCCGAGCGCTTCTACGTCGAAGTGCAACGTACCAGCCGGGTCAACGACGAGGAGCACCTCCACGCGGCGGTGGCTCTGGCGTCACGCTGCAACGCGCCGCTGGTGGCGACCAACGACGTGCGCTTCATCAAGCAGGACGACTTCGAGGCCCACGAGACCCGCGTCTGCATCGGCGAGGGGCGGACTCTCGACGATCCGCGGCGGCCGCGTACCTATTCGGACCAGCAATACCTGAAGTCGCCGGCGGAAATGGCCGAGCTGTTCAGCGACCTGCCGGAAGCGTTGGAAAACACCGTCGAGATCGCCAAGCGCTGCAACATCGAGGTGCAGCTGGGCAAGTACTTCCTGCCGGACTTCCCCACGCCCAATGGCATGGGCATCGACGACTACCTGCGGCACGCCTCCTTCGAAGGTCTCGAGGAGCGCCTGGAGGTGCTGTTGCCGAAGGACACCCCGGACTACGAGGCCAAGCGCCAGGTCTATGTCGATCGCCTGAACTTCGAACTCGATATCATCATCCAGATGGGTTTCCCCGGTTACTTCCTCATCGTGATGGACTTCATCAAGTGGGCGAAGAACAACGGCGTACCGGTAGGCCCCGGGCGGGGCTCGGGCGCCGGCTCGCTGGTGGCCTACGTGCTGAAGATCACCGACCTCGATCCGCTGGCCTATGACCTGCTGTTCGAACGTTTCCTCAACCCGGAACGGATCTCCATGCCCGACTTCGACGTCGACTTCTGCATGGAGGGCCGCGACCGAGTGATCGACTACGTGGCCGACGCCTACGGGCGCAACGCGGTGAGCCAGATCATCACCTTCGGCACCATGGCGGCGAAGGCGGTGGTACGCGACGTGGCGCGGGTCCAGGGCAAGTCCTACGGTCTCGCCGACCGGCTGTCGAAGATGATCCCGTTCGAAGTCGGCATGACCCTGGATAAGGCCTACGAGCAGGAAGAAATGCTCCGCGACTTCCTCAAGAGCGACGAGGAAGCCGCCGAGATCTGGGAGATGGCCCTCAAGCTGGAAGGCATCACCCGCGGTACCGGCAAGCACGCCGGTGGCGTGGTGATCGCGCCGACCAAGCTGACCGACTTCTCGCCGATCGCCTGCGACGAGGAAGGCGGCGGCCTGGTGACCCAGTTCGACAAGGACGACGTGGAGGCGGCCGGCCTGGTGAAGTTCGACTTCCTCGGCCTGCGGACCCTGACCATCATCAAGTGGGCGATGGAGATCATCAACCGCGAGCAGGCCAAGAAGGGCCTGGAGCCGGTGAACATCGACTTTATCCCGCTGGACGACAAGCCGACCTATTCGCTGCTGCAGAAGGCCGAGACCACTGCGGTGTTCCAGCTCGAATCGCGCGGCATGAAGGAGCTGATCAAGAAGCTCAAGCCGGACTGCCTGGAAGACCTCATCGCACTGGTGGCGCTGTTCCGCCCGGGTCCTCTGCAGTCGGGCATGGTGGACGACTTCATCAACCGCAAGCACGGTCGCGCCGAGCTGTCCTATCCGCACCCCGATTACCAGTACGCCGGCCTGGAGCCGGTGCTCAAACCCACCTACGGCATCATCCTGTACCAGGAACAGGTGATGCAGATCGCCCAGGTCATGGCCGGCTATACCCTCGGTGGCGCGGACATGCTGCGCCGGGCGATGGGCAAGAAGAAGCCCGAGGAAATGGCCAAGCAGCGCGGCGGTTTCATCGAGGGTTGCAAGAACAACGGCATCGATGCCGATCTCGCGGGCAACATCTTCGACCTGGTGGAAAAATTCGCCGGCTACGGCTTCAACAAGTCGCACTCGGCAGCCTACGGCCTGGTCTCCTACCAGACCGCCTGGCTGAAGACCCACTTCCCGGCGCCGTTCATGGCCGCGGTACTCACCGCGGATATGCAGAACACCGACAAGGTGGTGACGCTGATCGAAGAATGCCGGCACATGAAGCTGCGCATCGTGGCGCCGGACGTGAACAACTCCGAGTTCCGCTTCACCGTCGACGACGATGGCCGGATCGTCTATGGCCTGGGCGCGATCAAGGGCGTCGGCGAGGGGCCGGTGGAGGCGATCACCGAATGCCGCGCCGAAGGCGGGCCGTTCAACACCCTGTTCGACTTCTGCGACCGCGTCGACCTGAAACGCATCAACAAGCGCACCCTGGAAGCGCTGATCCGCGCCGGTGCGCTGGATCGCCTGGGGCCGCACTACCACGACGAGCTAAAGGCCTACCAGGCTACCGTCGACCTCAACCGCGCCGTGCTGCTGGCGGCGATGGAGGAAGCGATCCAGGCCGCCGAGCAGACCGCGCGCAGCCACGACAGCGGGCACATGGACCTGTTCGGCGGAGTCTTCGCCGAGCCGGAGGCGGATGTCTACGCCAACCACCGCAAGGTCAAGGAGCTGACCCTCAAGGAACGCCTGAAGGGCGAGAAGGACACCCTCGGCCTTTACCTGACCGGCCATCCGATCGACGAGTACGAAGGCGAGGTGCGGCGCTTCGCCCGCCAGCGCATCGTCGAGCTGAAGCCGGCGCGCGATACCCAGACGGTGGCCGGGCTGATCGTCAACCTGCGGGTGATGAAGAACAAGAAGGGCGACAAGATGGGCTTCGTCACCCTCGACGACCGCTCCGGACGGATCGAGGCCTCGCTGTTCTCCGAAGCCTTCGCCGCGGCCCAGTCGCTGCTGCAGACCGACGCGCTGGTGGTGGTCGAGGGCGAGGTCAGCCAGGACGACTTCTCCGGCGGACTGCGCCTGCGCGCCAAGCGCGTGATGAGCCTGGAGGAGGCGCGTACCGGCCTGGCGGAGAGCCTGCGGATGAAGCTGCACGCCGACCTGTTGAAGGGCGATCGCCTGCGCTGGCTGGGCGAGCTGTTCAACCGCCATCGCGGTTCCTGCCCGATCACCCTGGACTATACCAGCGCCGACGCCAAGGCCCTGCTGCAGTTCGGCGAGAGCTGGCGGGTGGATCCGGCGGACGATCTGATCCAGGCATTGCGTGACCAGTTCGGGCGCGACAACGTCTTCCTCAATTATCGTTAATCGCGATGGGCGATAACGCCGTTGTTCCGCGCTCTGCGGCGGGAAAACGCGGATCGCCCTTGCTCCCGGCTCGACCCCTGGCGCCCGATCCCGTAAGGTAGGGCGCCAAACGGAAACGGCCCACTAGAATCTGCGCACGACGGAAGCCTATGAACCCGAACTTTCTTGATTTCGAACAGCCGATCGCCGACCTGCAAGCCAAGATCGAAGAGCTGCGCCTGGTGGGCAACGACAATGCGCTGAACATCAGTGACGAAATCTCGCGTCTGCAGGACAAGAGCAAGGCGCTCACCGAAAACATCTTCGGCAATCTGTCCAGTTGGCAGATCGCCCAGCTCGCGCGCCATCCCAAGCGTCCCTATACCCTCGACTACATCGGCTACCTGTTCAGCGATTTCGAGGAACTGCACGGCGACCGGCATTTCGCCGACGACCCGGCGATCGTCGGTGGCGTTGCCCGCCTCGACGGTTCCCCGGTGATGGTCATCGGCCACCAGAAAGGCCGCGAAGTCCGTGAGAAGGTCCGGCGCAACTTCGGCATGCCGCGTCCGGAAGGCTATCGCAAGGCCTGCCGCCTGATGGAAATGGCCGAACGCTTCAAGATGCCGATCCTCACCTTCATCGACACGCCCGGCGCCTACCCGGGCATCGATGCCGAGGAACGCGGCCAGAGCGAGGCGATCGCCTGGAACCTGCGGGTGATGGCGCGACTGAAGACGCCGATCATCGCCACCGTGATCGGCGAGGGCGGTTCTGGCGGCGCGCTGGCCATCGGTGTCTGCGACCAGTTGAACATGCTGCAATACTCCACCTATTCGGTGATCTCGCCGGAAGGCTGCGCCTCCATCCTCTGGAAGACCGCCGAGAAGGCGCCGGAAGCCGCCGAGGCCATGGGCATCACCGCCGAGCGCCTGAAAGGCCTGGGCATCGTCGACAAGGTCATCGACGAACCGCTGGGCGGCGCCCATCGCGATCCGGCGAGCATGGCCGAATCGATCCGTGGCGAACTGCTGGCGCAACTGAAGATGCTCCAGGGCCTGGAAATGGGTGAGTTGCTGGAGCGTCGTTACGACCGCCTGATGAGCTACGGCGCGCCGTAAGCCATCCGGCGCACTGGTACGATCGACAAGCCCGGCATTCGCCGGGCTTGTCGCATGAGGAGCGCAAGCATGCCGGCGGTGCCGCTCGAATCCCGTCTGTTACAGGCCCTGGCGCCCTGGCGCGAAGCGGGGGGCTGGTGCGTGGCGTTTTCCGGCGGGCTGGATTCCACGGTGTTGCTGCATTTGCTCGCCCAACTGGCCCGGAGCGAAGCCTTGCCGGCGCTGTCGGCGCTGCATGTCCACCATGGCTTGCAGGCTGCGGCGGACGGTTGGCCGGCGCACTGCCAGGTGGTCTGCCGGTCGCTGGGTATCCCGCTGCGGGTCGAGCGGGTGCAGGTCGCCGTTGGCGGCAGCATCGAGCAGGCGGCGCGCGACGCCCGCTATCGCGCATTCCAGGCGAACCTGGGCGAGGGACAGGTGCTGCTCACCGCGCAGCACCTCGACGACCAGGCCGAGACCCTGCTGTTCCGCCTGTTGCGTGGAGCGGGCCTGCGCGGCCTGGCGGCGATGCCGGCGAGCCGGCCGCTGGGCGGCGGCCGCCTGTGCCGACCCTTGCTCGGGGTTTCCCGCGCCGAACTGGAAGCCTATGCGCAGACGCACCGGCTGGACTGGGTGGAGGATCCTTCCAACCAGGATCCGCGCTTCTCGCGCAACTACCTGCGCCGGGAGATCATGCCGCGTCTCGCCTCCCACTGGCCGCAGGCCGTCGCCGGCATGGCGCGCTGCGCGGCGCATCTGCGCGAGGCCGAAGACCTGCTGGCTGAACTGGCCGCCATCGACCTCCGGGCCTGCCGCCAACCCTCGGAACTGGATTGGCCGGACTGGCTGGATCTGCCCCGGATCGCCCTGGAGCCTCTGCGCCGCCTCAGCGCTGCGCGCCAGCGCAACCTGCTGCGGGCCTGGCTGGGGCAGCTGACGCGGTTGCCGGACAGTGACCACTGGGCCGGCTGGGAGTCGTTGCGCGATGCCGGCGACGATGCCGACCCGATCTGGCGCCTGGAGAGCGGCGAGCTGCGTCGCGGCGCGGGGCGGATCTGGTGGTTGCCGGCGGACTGGCGGGCGGCGGCGGGACCGTTCGTCTGGGAGCGTCCCGCTCATCCATTGCTTCTTCCCGGCAATGGTCGGCTGGCGTTGCTCGGCGAGGTTCCGGCGGGGCCGTTGCGCGTCGACTACCGGCGGGGTGGGGAGGTGCTGGCCCTGGCCGGGCGCGGTCGCCGCGACCTCAAGCGATTGCTCAACGAAGCGGGCGTACCGAGCTTCCTGCGCGGTCGTTTGCCGCTGCTCTTCCGAGCCGACGAACTGCTCGCGGTGGCCAACATTCCTGGCCTGGACAGTCCCCGCGAGGGGGGCTGGCGACTGTCCTGGAGCCCGCCGACGAACGACCCGGGTTTGAGCTAGTAAGCCGTTTCCAGTAGACTACGCTCCCGTCTTGTACTGCTCCCGCCGATTCCCTCCGGAATCAGCAGGAGTTTGCTTTGCCCACGGATTTGTCCGTGGCGGGAGCTGGCCTCCCTTCTCCGAATCCCCGGCGGTTGATCCCGCCTAAACGCTGACTTCTAGGGTTTTTCATGACGCGCTACATCTTCGTCACGGGTGGTGTTGTTTCTTCATTGGGGAAAGGCATCGCTTCGGCTTCTCTGGCTGCGATCTTGGAAGCGCGTGGCCTGAAGATCACGATGCTCAAGCTGGACCCTTACATCAACGTGGACCCGGGCACCATGAGCCCGTTCCAGCACGGTGAGGTCTTCGTGACCCAGGACGGCGCCGAGACCGACCTGGACCTGGGCCATTACGAGCGCTTCGTTCGTACCACCATGACCCAGAACAACAACTTCACCACCGGCCGCGTCTACATGGACGTGTTGCGCAAGGAACGCCGCGGCGACTACCTGGGCGCCACCGTGCAGGTGATCCCGCACATCACCGACGAGATCAAGCGGCGCATCATCAAGGGCGCCGGCGATGCCGACGTCGCCCTGGTGGAGATCGGTGGCACCGTCGGCGACATCGAGTCGCAGCCGTTCCTCGAGGCGATCCGCCAACTGCGCGTCGAGATCGGCGCCAAGCGCGCGATGCTGATGCACCTGACCCTTGTCCCGTACATCGCCACCGCCGGCGAGACCAAGACCAAGCCGACCCAGCACTCGGTCAAGGAGCTGCGCTCCATCGGCCTGCAACCGGACGTGCTGGTCTGCCGTTCCGACCACCCGATCGACGTCTCCTCGCGGCGCAAGATCGCGCTCTTCACCAACGTCGAGGAGCGCGCGGTGATCGCCCTGGAAGACGTCGACACCATCTACCGCATCCCGTCGGTGCTGCATGCCCAGGGCCTGGACGACATCGTCGTCGAGCGCTTCGGCCTGGAGTGCGGGCAGGCCGACCTGTCCGAATGGGACCGGGTGGTCGATGCCAAGCTCAACCCCGAGCGTGAAGTCATCATCGCCATGGTCGGCAAGTACATGGAACTGCTGGACGCGTACAAGTCGCTGATCGAGGCGATGACCCACGCCGGCATCCAGAGCCGCACCAAGGTCAACCTGCGCTACATCGACTCCGAAGACATCGAGCAGCAGGGCACCAGCCTGCTGGAAGGCGTCGACGCCATCCTGGTCCCGGGCGGCTTCGGCCTGCGCGGCGTGGAAGGCAAGATCAGCACCGTGCAGTACGCCCGCGAGAACAAGATCCCCTACCTGGGCATCTGCCTGGGCATGCAGGTCGCGGTCATCGAATACGCCCGCAACGTGCTCGGCTGGAGCGACGCCAACTCCACCGAGTTCGACAAGTCCAGCGGCCATCCGGTGGTCGGCCTGATCACCGAATGGCAGGACGCGACCGGCGCCACCGAGATCCGCACCGAAGCTTCCGACCTGGGCGGCACCATGCGCCTGGGCGCCCAGGAGTGCCAGCTGCAGACCGGCACCCTGGTGCACGACTGCTATGCCAAGGACGTGATCGTCGAGCGCCATCGCCATCGCTACGAAGTGAACAACAACCTGCTGCCGCAACTGGAGCAGGCCGGCCTGAAGATTTCCGGCCGCTCCGGCGACGGCGCCCTGGTGGAAGTGGTCGAGGCCCCGGAGCATCCGTGGTTCGTCGCCTGCCAGTTCCACCCGGAGTTCACCTCCACACCGCGTGATGGCCACCCGCTGTTCAGCGGTTTCGTCAACGCCGCGCTGAAATATTCCGGGAAGGCCTGAGCATGGCACAGAAGATCGTTCGCGTCGGCGATATCCAGATCGGCAACGACCTGCCGTTCGTGCTGTTCGGCGGCATGAACGTGCTGGAGTCGCGCGACCTGGCCATGCAGGTCTGCGAAGAATACGTACGGGTTACCGAGAAACTCGGTATCCCCTATGTGTTCAAGGCCAGCTTCGACAAGGCCAACCGTTCCTCGATCCACTCGTTCCGTGGTCCGGGCCTGGAAGAGGGAATGAAGATCTTCGAAGAGATCAAGAAGACCTTCAAGGTACCGGTCATCACCGATGTCCACGAGCCGTTCCAGGCCCAGCCGGTGGCCGAGGTCTGCGACATCATCCAGCTGCCGGCCTTCCTCTCGCGACAGACCGACCTGGTGGTGGCGATGGCCAGGACCAACGCGGTGATCAATATCAAGAAGGCCCAGTTCCTCGCGCCCCAGGAGATGAAGCACATCCTGACCAAGTGCGAGGAAGCCGGTAACGACCGCCTGATCCTCTGCGAGCGCGGCTCCTCCTTCGGTTACAACAACCTGGTGGTCGACATGCTCGGCTTCGGCATCATGAAGCAGTTCGAGTACCCGGTATTCTTCGACGTCACCCACGCCCTGCAGATGCCTGGCGGTCGCGCGGACTCCGCCGGCGGCCGGCGCGCCCAGGTCACCGACCTGGCCAAGGCCGGGCTCAGCCAGAAGCTCGCCGGGCTGTTCCTCGAGGCCCATCCGGACCCCGAGCACGCCAAGTGCGACGGTCCGTGCGCGCTGCGCCTGAACAAACTCGAAGCCTTCCTGTCCCAGCTCAAGCAACTGGACGAGCTGATCAAGAGCTTTCCTGCAATCGAGACTGCCTAGTCTCCTCAGACCGCCCCGTTCATTCACTTCGGAGTGTTAACAAGAATGGCAAAGATCGTCGACATCAAGGGCCGTGAGGTCCTGGACTCCCGCGGCAACCCTACCGTTGAAGCGGACGTGATCCTGGACAACGGCATCGTCGGCAGCGCCTGCGCGCCTTCCGGTGCTTCCACCGGTTCCCGCGAGGCCCTCGAGCTGCGCGATGGCGACAAGAGCCGTTACCTGGGCAAGGGCGTGCTGAAAGCCGTGGCCAACATCAACGGCCCGATCCGCGACCTGCTGCTGGGCAAGGACGCGGCCGACCAGAAAGCCCTCGACCACGCGATGATCGAGCTGGACGGCACCGAGAACAAGGCCAAGCTGGGCGCCAACGCGATCCTCGCGGTGTCCCTGGCTGCCGCCAAGGCCGCCGCACAGGCCAAGGGCGTACCGCTGTACGCGCACATCGCCGACCTCAACGGCACTCCCGGCCAGTACTCCATGCCGGTGCCGATGATGAACATCATCAACGGCGGCGAGCATGCGGACAACAACGTCGATATCCAGGAATTCATGGTCCAGCCGGTCGGCGCGAAGAACTTCGCCGAGGCGCTGCGCATGGGCGCCGAGATCTTCCATCACCTCAAGGCCGTGCTGAAGGCCCGTGGCCTGAACACCGCCGTCGGTGACGAAGGCGGCTTCGCGCCGAACCTGTCGTCCAACGAAGACGCCCTGGCCGCCATCGCCGAGGCCGTCGAGAAGGCCGGCTACAAGCTGGGCGACGACGTGACCCTGGCCCTGGACTGCGCCTCCAGCGAGTTCTTCAAGGACGGCAAGTACGACCTGGAAGGCGAAGGCAAGGTATTCGACGCCGCCGGTTTCGCCGACTACCTGGCCGGCCTGACCCAGCGCTACCCGATCATCTCCATCGAGGACGGCATGGACGAGTCCGACTGGGCCGGCTGGAAAGGCCTGACCGACAAGATCGGCGCCAAGGTCCAACTGGTCGGCGACGACCTGTTCGTGACCAACACCAAGATCCTCAAGGAAGGCATCGAGAAGGGCATCGGCAATTCGATCCTGATCAAGTTCAACCAGATCGGTTCGCTCACCGAGACCCTGGAGGCCATCCAGATGGCCAAGGCCGCCGGCTATACCGCGGTGATCTCGCACCGCTCCGGCGAAACCGAGGACTCGACCATCGCCGACCTGGCCGTGGGTACCGCCGCCGGTCAGATCAAGACCGGTTCGCTGTGCCGCTCCGACCGCGTGTCCAAGTACAACCAGTTGCTGCGCATCGAAGAGCAACTGGGCGCCAAGGCGCCGTACCGTGGTCGCGCGGAATTCCGCGGCTGAGCCTAGTCTGGTACGGTGAAGGGGTGGCAAGAGCCACCCCTTTTCTTCTCAAGGAGTTCGAGGCTTGAGGTTACGTAGCCCCTACTGGCTGTTCGTGGTGCTGATCCTGGCGCTGGCGGGCCTGCAATATCGCCTGTGGGTCGGCGATGGCAGCCTGGCGCAGGTGCGCGACCTGCAGAAGCAGATCGCCGACCAGCATGGCGAGAACGAGCGCCTGCTGGAGCGCAACCGGATTCTCGAAGCCGAAGTCGCCGAGCTGAAGAAAGGCACCGAGACCGTCGAGGAGCGTGCGCGGCACGAGCTCGGCATGGTCAAGGACGGCGAAACCCTCTACCAGCTCGCCAAGTGAGCTGACGACCCTTCTCCCGATGACGACTTCCGACCTTCCCGCCTTCTGGACGGTGATCCCCGCCGCCGGCGTGGGTTCGCGCATGCGCGCCGACCGCCCGAAGCAATATCTCGATCTTGCCGGTCGCACCGTGATCGAGCGCACCCTCGATTGTTTCCTCGAACACCCGATGCTCAGGGGCCTGGTGGTCTGCCTGGCCGAGGACGATCCCTACTGGCCCGGGCTGGACTGCGCCGCCAGCCGGCATGTGCAGCGCGCCGCCGGGGGCGTCGAGCGCGCCGGCTCGGTGTTGAACGGCTTGCTGCGCCTGCTGGAGTTGGGGGCACAGGCCGACGACTGGGTGCTGGTGCATGACGCCGCGCGGCCGAACCTGACCCGCGGCGACCTCGACCGCCTGCTCGAAGAACTCGCCGAAGATCCGGTCGGCGGGCTGCTGGCGGTGCCGGCGAGGGACACTCTCAAGCGCTCCGACCGCGACGGCCGGGTCAGCGAAACCATCGACCGCTCGGTGGTCTGGCTGGCCTATACGCCGCAGATGTTCCGCCTCGGCGCCCTGCACCGGGCGCTGGCCGATGCGTTGGTGGCCGGCGTGGCGATCACCGACGAGGCTTCGGCGATGGAGTGGGCCGGCTATGCGCCGAAGCTGGTGGAAGGGCGCGCCGACAACCTGAAGATCACCACCCCGGAAGACCTGCTGCGCCTGCAGCGCAGTTTTCCGCACTGAACCCTGGCACAAGAAAGCCGCCCCGAGGGTCGGCTTTCTTGTCGTTGCAGGCTCGCTCGTTCAGCTTTCCAGCGGCACCTCTATGAGGAAGCGGAACAGCGCGCCATGCTGCTCCACCGCCAGGCATTTGTAGCCCTGGCGCTGGGTATCTTCGGGAATCCCGTGGACCGATTGCGAGCAGTCGGTGACCACTTCCAGGCGTTCGCCCGGCTGCATGGTCGCCAGGGTTTCCAGGGTGGCGATGGCGTTGTACGGGCAATGTTCGCCGCGCAGGTCAAGCGACAGGGTCGGTTTGTCGGTCTGGCTCATGGTTCGGTTTCCGCGGTCGGGTGAATCGGGAGGCGTTCAGTTGCACCAGCAGCAGGCACAGGGCCAGGCCGGCGAAGGTCAATAGCAGGCCGTTGCCGGGCCCGAAGCTTTCCAGCAGGTTGAGCTTGGGATAGGGCAGGGCGAGGCGGGTGCCCAACTGGTCCCAAAAGATCGCCACCAGGGTTCCGCCGATGACGTTGCCGATGCCGACCACCCAGAAGTGCACCTGGCCCTCCATCGAGCGGTACATCCAGCCGGTCTCGCAACCGCCGGCGAGGACGATGCCGATGCCGAAGAGAATGCCGCCGATGATCGCATTCGGGCCCATCCAGAAGATCTTCGGCGCGACGCCCAGGCGGATCGCGGCGAAGGTACCGATGCAGGCGGCCGCCATGCCGAGCAGGATGCCGAAGGCGGCGCGGGTCCGGCCGGTGGTCCAGAGGTCCCGTGCGGCACTGGTGAAGCAGATCTGCGCGCGCTCGATCAGGCCGCCGAACAGCAGGCCGAACAGGCAGGCCATGCCCAGCACCAGCGATACCTCGAAGCGCCAGGCGGCGAACAGCGCGGCGAGCGCCAGCACCGCCAGGCTCAGGCGGGCCTGCAGGCGTGCGCGTCGGGCCAGGCTTTCGGCGCTGGGCAGGGCGCTGGCCGTGGCGCCGACTTTCAGCGGTGTGCGCAGGAACGGCAGCAGGCTGATCTTCACGCCGATCCAGGCGCCGCCGACGGTGGCGAACATGAAGGCCCAGGCGTGCAGGGAAAACATCGGGATACCGGTGAAGAACGCCGCCAGGTTGCAGCCCATCGCCAGGCGCGCGCCGAAGCCGGCGACGATACCGCCGACCAGACCCTGCAGCAGGCGACGTTTGCTGGTCGGCCAGCGCAGGCTGACGTTGCCGGCCCAGAGGGCGCAGCACAGGGCGCCGAGGAACATGCCGATGATCATCACTCCGTCGATCCGGTCCAGCGGCGTGCCTTGAAGGCCGATCAGCCTGAAGTAGCTCCAGTCCTGTGGCTGGTAGCCGAACCAGGACAGCACGTGGCCGCCCCAGCGGGTGAATTCGCCGGTCACCGCCCAGAAGGTGCCGGTGAGCGCGAAGTAGTAGGCGGAGGCGACGCCGAGGGCGACCAGCGCCGGCAGCGGCGACCAGAACCTCACCAGGTAGCGTTGGCGAAACGCATTGAAGGCAGACATGCGACTTCCTTGAATCGATAGCGGGTGGAACGGGAAACCGCCAAGTCTATCGCAGCGGTGAATCGCCTTACTGCTTCAGCGCAGGTTTTTCTCCCCGGCGAGTCCCGGATGGGATTGCGCCAGGCCTTCCTTGAGATAGTCCACCAGTTGCCTGACTTTCGGCGACAGGTGCCGCTGCTGCGGGTACAGCGCCCATACCGCTGTATTCGGCGGCTGGTGGCCTTCCAGCAGGGAGACCAGGCGGCCGCTGCGCAGATGCTCGATCACATAGTAGTCGGGCAGCTGGCACAGGCCGAAGCCGCGCAGGGCGGCGTCGAGCACCGCCTGGCCGCTGTTGCAGCGCCAGTTGCCCTGGACCCGGTGCTGGGTTTCCCGGCCGTCCTCGAGGAAGCTCCACAGGTCGCTGCTGCCGATCAGGCAGTTGAACTGGCCGAGTTCCGCCGGCGACTGCGGAGTGCCGTGGCGGCGCAGGTATTCCGGGGTGGCGCAGAGGTACATGACGCGTGGTGCCAACCGTGTGGCGACCAATCGCGAATCGCTCAGGCGGCCGAGGCGGATGGCCAGGTCGAAGCCCTCGTGGAGCAGGTCCAACTGGCGGTTGGACAGCTCGATGTCGACCCGCAGTTGCGGATAGTCGGCCATGAAGGCATTCACCAGCGGCACGATGAAACGTTCGCCGTAGGCTACCGCGCAGGTCATGCGCAGCAGGCCCTTGGGCTCCGCGGAGAGGTCGCTGACCGCGCGCAGGGCTTCGTCGCGGGCGTCCTGCAGGCGCTGGCAATGTTGCAGGAAGGTCTGTCCGGCTTCGCTCAGCGATACTCGCCGGGTGCTGCGGTAGAGCAGGCGGGTCTGCAGGCGCTCCTCCAGGCGGGCGACCTGGCGGCTGATGTGCGACGAGGAAACGCCCATGCGTTCGGCTGCCGCGGTGAACTGCCCGGTTTCGGCGACAGCGACGAATTCGTCGAGTCCTTCCCAGCGATTCATCTGGATTGTCCCTGTATGGCAATAATGTTTTGATTATTGCCTGATTATTCCTTGAAACGCGGTTTTCTACACTTTCCGTTTCAGTGGGTCGCTTAGCGGCCCGCCGGCTTCCATCGTTCAGGAGTTCCCAGATGATCAAGTCCCGTGCCGCCGTCGCCTTCGCCCCCAACAAGCCGTTGGAAATCGTCGAGGTGGATGTGGCGCCGCCGCAGAAGGGCGAGGTACTGGTGCGCATCGTCGCCACCGGCGTCTGCCATACCGACGCGTACACCCTGTCCGGCCAGGATTCCGAGGGGGTGTTCCCGTGCATCCTGGGCCACGAAGGTGGCGGCATCGTCGAAGCGGTGGGCGAGGGCGTGACCTCCCTGCAGGTGGGCGACCATGTCATCCCGCTCTACACCGCCGAGTGCGGCAAGTGCAAATTCTGCCTGTCCGGCAAGACCAACCTCTGCCAGGCCGTGCGCGCCACCCAGGGCAAGGGCCTGATGCCCGACGGCACCAGCCGTTTCTCCTACAAGGGCGAGCCGGTCTTCCACTACATGGGCTGCTCGACCTTCTCCGAATACACCGTGCTGCCGGAAATCTCCCTGGCGAAGATTCCCAAGGATGCCCCGCTGGAGAAGGTCTGCCTGCTTGGCTGCGGCGTCACCACCGGGATCGGTGCCGTGCTGAACACCGCCAAGGTGGAAGAGGGCGCTACCGTTGCCATCTTCGGCCTGGGCGGCATCGGCCTGGCAGCGATCATCGGGGCGAAGATGGCCAAGGCCGCGCGCATCATCGCGGTCGACATCAACCCGGGCAAGTTCGATATCGCCAGGGAACTGGGCGCCACCGACTTCATCAATCCGAAGGACTACGACAAGCCGATCCAGGACGTCATCGTCGAACTGACCGATGGCGGCGTCGACTACTCCTTCGAGTGCGTCGGCAACGTGCAGTTGATGCGCGCCGCGCTGGAATGCTGCCACAAGGGCTGGGGCGAGTCGGTGATCATCGGTGTCGCCGGTGCCGGCCAGGAAATCAGCACCCGGCCGTTCCAACTGGTCACCGGCCGCGTCTGGCGCGGTTCGGCGTTCGGCGGGGTGCGCGGGCGCAGCGAGCTGCCGAGCTATGTCGAGAAGGCGCAGAAGGGCGAGATCCCGCTGGATACCTTCATCACCCACACCATGGGGCTGGAGGACATCAACGAGGCCTTCGAGCTGATGCACGAAGGCAAGAGCATCCGCACCGTCATTCATTACTGACAAGCCGTCGCGGCGGGCCCTGCGGCTCGCCACGACCGTTTCACGGAGGTCACGTGAAGGATTCCCTCGAACTGATCGGCAGCCAGAAGACCTTCGGCGGCTGGCACCAGCGTTACCGTCATTTTTCCCGGACCCTGAACTGCGAGATGGTCTTCGCCATCTACCTGCCGCCCCAGGCCGAGCCGGAGGCGGCGCTGCCGGCCCTGTACTGGCTGTCCGGGCTGACCTGTACCGACGAGAACTTCATGCAGAAGGCCGGCGCCCAGCGGGTCGCCGCCGAACTGGGATTGGTACTGGTGGCGCCGGATACCAGCCCGCGCGGCAGCGGTGTCCCCGGCGATCCCGACGGCGCCTGGGACTTCGGCCTGGGCGCAGGCTTCTACCTGAACGCCACGCAGGAGCCCTGGGCCGCGCACTACCGCATGCACGACTACGTGGTGCACGAGTTGCCGGCGCTGATCGAGGCGCATTTCCCGGTGTCCCGGCGGCGCGGCATTAGCGGGCACTCGATGGGTGGGCATGGCGCGCTGGTTTGCGCGCTGCGCAACCCGGGGCGCTACCTGTCGCTGTCGGCCTTCGCGCCGATCTGCCATCCGAGCGATTGCCCCTGGGGCCAGAAGGCGTTCTCCCGCTACCTGGGCGAGGACCCGGCGGCCTGGCGCGAGTGGGATGCCTGTGCGTTGCTCGAGGGTGCGTCCGAACGCTTGCCGATCCTGGTCGACCAGGGCGAGCGCGACGACTTCCTCGCCGTCCAGCTCAAGCCGGAAGCGCTACGCAATGCGGCGGACAAGGCCGGCCACCCGCTGGAGCTGCGTCTGCAACCAGGCTACGACCACAGCTACTACTTCATCGCCAGTTTCATCGAGGATCACCTGCGCCATCATGCCGGGGTTCTCAACGGTTGATCCGCGATACCTGAAGCCTGTCCCGATCCGGGGTAGAATCACGCCCTGATTCCAACCAGGGCGTTTTTTCATGCGAATTGGCCATGGCTACGACGTGCATCGCTTCGGCGAGGGCGACTTCATCACCCTCGGCGGCGTGCGCATTCCCCACAAACATGAGCTGGTCGCCCACTCCGACGGCGACGTGCTGCTGCACGCCTTGTCCGATGCGCTGCTCGGCGCGGCGGCGCTGGGCGACATCGGCAAGCACTTCCCGGACACCGACCCGCGGTTCAAGGGCGCCGACAGTCGCGCGCTGCTGCGACACGTGGTCGCCATCGTCGCCGAGAAGGGCTGGAAGGTCGGCAACGTCGATGCCACCATCGTCGCCCAGGCGCCGAAGATGGCGCCGCACATCGAGACCATGCGCGGGTTGATCGCCGAGGACCTCGGCGTCGCGGTCGACCAGGTCAACGTCAAGGCCACCACTACCGAGCGGCTAGGTTTCACCGGACGCGAAGAGGGCATTGCTGTACATGCGGTCGCTTTGCTGATGGCCCGATGAGCGTTCTCGGCGAACTCGACCTGCTCGGGCCGCGCGCCCATGGGGCAGCCTGCGGCGAGGCGGTGCTCAAGGCCGTGGCCGAGGACTTCCAGGTCGACGAGGTGCTGGACATTCCCCTCAGCGGTGAAGGCGAGCACCTCTGGTTGTGGGTGGAAAAGCGCGGATTGAACACCGAGGAGGCGGCCCGTCGCCTCGGCCGCGCCGCCGGCGTGCAGCAGAAGAACGTCAGCTACGCCGGGTTGAAGGACCGCCAGGCCCTGACCCGGCAATGGTTCAGCCTGCACCTGCCGGGCAAGGCCGATCCCGACCTGGGTGCAGCCGAGGGCGCGGACCTGCGGATTCTTCGCTGCACCCGTCATTCGCGCAAGTTGCAGCGAGGCGCGCATGCCGCCAACGGCTTCACCCTGCGTCTGACCGGGCTGCGGGCGGAGCGTGCCCTTCTCGACGCGCGCTTGGAACGTATCGCCGCGGACGGCGTGCCCAATTATTTCGGCCTGCAACGCTTCGGCCACGGCGGCGGCAACCTGGTCGACGCGCGCAGTTGCGCGGAACAGGACCTGCTGCCGGCGAACCGCAACCTGCGTTCGCGCTTCCTTTCCGCCGGGCGCAGCTACCTGTTCAATCGCCTGCTCGCCGAGCGGGTCGCGGAGGGTAGCTGGAACCGGGCAGCGGTCGGCGACCTGCTGGCCTTCACCGACAGCCGCAGCTTTTTCCTCGCTGGCGAGGAAGAATGCCGCGATGCCCGTCTGGCCGCCCTCGACCTGCACCCCACCGGACCGCTCTGGGGCGAGGGCGATCCGCCGAGCGGCGCCGGCGTCCTCGAACGCGAGCTGGCCCTGGCCGGGAGCGAGCCGGCGCTCTGCCGCTGGCTGGCGAAGGCGGGCATGGCGCACGAACGGCGCATCCTGCGGCTCCCCATCCAGGGGCTGGCGTGGCATTATCCCGAACCTGATGTTCTGCAACTGGAATTCGTCCTGCCGGCCGGTTGTTTCGCCACCGTAGTGGTGCGTGAAATCCTCGACCTGGTACCGACAGGGCAGACGGAAAACCCATGCGCATACTGATTGCCAACGACGACGGGGTGACCGCACCCGGTATCGCCGCGCTTTACGACGCGCTGGCGGATCATGCCGATTGCGTAGTGATCGCCCCCGACCAGGACAAGAGCGGCGCCAGCAGTTCCCTGACGCTGGACCGCCCGCTGCACCCGCAGCGCCTGGACAACGGATTCATCAGCCTCAACGGCACGCCGACCGACTGCGTGCACCTGGGCCTGAACGGCTTGCTGGAGGAATTGCCGGACATGGTGGTCTCGGGTATCAACCTGGGCGCCAACCTCGGCGATGACGTCCTCTATTCCGGTACCGTGGCGGCGGCCATCGAAGGGCGCTTCCTGAAGGGGCCGGCCTTCGCCTTCTCGCTGGTCTCGCGGTTGACGGACAACCTGCCCACCGCCATGCACTTCGCCCGCCTGCTGGTCTCCGCCCACGAGCGCCTGGCCGTGCCGCCGCGTACCGTGCTCAACGTCAATATCCCGAACCTGCCGTTGGATCGCGTACGTGGTATCCAACTGACCCGCCTCGGGCACCGCGCCCGTGCCGCCGCACCGGTGAAGGTGGTCAATCCGCGCGGCAAGGAAGGCTACTGGATCGCCGCGGCCGGCGATGCCGAGGATGGCGGGCCGGGGACGGATTTCCACGCGGTCATGCAAGGCTACGTGTCGATCACTCCGTTGCAGCTGGACCGTACCTTCCACGAAGCCTTCGGCGGCCTCGACGAGTGGCTGGGAGGACTGACGTGATGTCCGAAGACCTGCATCGCCGGGGTATCGGCATGACCTCCCAGCGTACCCGAGAGCGCCTGATCCAGCGCCTGTACGAAGAAGGCCTGTCCAACGCCCACGTGCTCGAGGTGATCCGCCGCACGCCGCGTCATCTGTTCGTCGACGAGGCGCTCTCGCATCGCGCCTACGAAGACACCGCCCTGCCGATCGGCCACAACCAGACCATTTCCCAGCCATTCATGGTGGCGCGGATGACCGAGTTGCTGCTGGCGGCCGGCCCGCTGGACAAGGTCATGGAGATCGGTACCGGGTCCGGCTACCAGACCGCGGTGCTGGCGCAACTGGTCGAGCGGGTCTTCTCTGTCGAGCGGATCCAGGCGTTGCAGGACAAGGCCAAGGAGCGTCTTGCGGAGCTAAACCTGCGTAATGTTGTCTTTCGTTGGGGCGATGGCTGGGAGGGCTGGTCGGCGTTGGCTCCCTACAATGGAATCATCGTCACCGCGGCGGCCACGGAAGTCCCGCAGTCGTTGCTGGACCAGTTGGCCCCGGGGGGCCGTCTGGTGATCCCGGTCGGTGGCGGCGAGGTCCAGCAACTGATGCTGATCGTCCGCACCGAGGACGGGTTCAGCCGCCAGGTACTCGACTCGGTACGTTTCGTCCCGCTGCTCAACGGCCCGATCGCCTGAGCCGGCGGCCGGCGTCGCCGGCCCGATTGAACGAAAGCGAAGAAGATGGATAAGGGGGAAGGATTGAGGCTAGCAGCGACCCTGCGGCAATGGACTCGGCTCTACGGTGGCTGCCACCTGTTGCTCGGGGCCGTCGTCTGTTCCCTTCTCGCCGCCTGTTCGTCGTCGCCTCCCGGCGGGGTCAAGGTCGTCGATCGCAACGGTTCCGCGCCTGCCGCTGCGCGGCGTACGCCGGTCACCAGCGGGCAGTACATCGTGCGCCGCGGCGACACCCTGTATTCCATTGCCTTCCGCTTCGGCTGGGACTGGAAAGCCCTGGCCGCGCGCAATGGCATCGCGCCGCCCTATACCATCCAGGTCGGTCAAGCTATCCAATTTGGTGGGCGGGCATCGACGCAACCGTCCGTCGCGAAAAACACGCCGGTCGTCGCTGCGCCCGTGGCGACCAAGCCTACCCCGGTTCCACCCGCAGTTAGTACGTCGGTACCTGCCAAGCCCGCACCGGCTCCGGCCTCGACCACGACCCCACCCAGCAGCGGCGCGACTCCCGTCGTCGCGGGGCCTGCGGTGGGGGGGTGGGCATGGCCTGCGAGCGGTACTCTGATCGGCCGTTTTGCCTCAAACGGAAGTTTGAATAAAGGGATTGATATAGCCGGTCAATTGGGCCAGCCTGTCCTGGCTGCGTCTGGTGGGACCGTTGTATACGCCGGTAGTGGTTTGCGGGGCTACGGCGAGTTGGTCATCATCAAACACAACGAGACCTACGTGAGTGCCTACGGTCACAACCGCAGGCTGCTGGTGCGGGAAGGGCAACAGGTCAAGGTAGGGCAATCGATTGCCGAGATGGGCTCCACAGGAACCGATCGGGTGAAGCTGCACTTCGAGATTCGCCGCCAGGGTAAGCCTGTCGATCCACTGCAATATTTGCCACGTCGCTGACCGGGAGTTCGCCCGCCCACATCATGTAGGTGAGCGGGTCCGGGCGTGTCCAGCGGGAAAGGAATCGCCCGGGCTTGAGTCGAACTCATGCAAGGGATAACGACATGGCACTCAAAAAAGAAGGGCCGGAGTTTGACCACGATGATGAAGTGCTCCTCCTGGAGCCCGGCATCATGCTGGACGAGTCGTCTGCCGACGAGCAGCCTTCTCCCCGGGCAACTCCAAAAGCCACCACTTCCTTCTCTTCCAAACAACACAAGCACATCGACTACACGCGCGCGTTGGACGCAACGCAGCTGTATCTCAACGAAATCGGTTTCTCGCCCCTGTTGACGCCCGAAGAGGAAGTCCACTTCGCTCGTCTGGCGCAGAAGGGCGATCCCGCTGGTCGGAAGCGGATGATCGAGAGCAACCTGCGGTTGGTGGTGAAGATCGCCCGGCGCTATGTCAATCGCGGACTGTCCCTGCTCGACCTGATCGAGGAAGGCAACCTAGGCCTGATCCGCGCCGTGGAGAAGTTCGATCCGGAGCGCGGATTCCGGTTCTCGACCTACGCCACCTGGTGGATCCGCCAGACCATCGAACGGGCCATCATGAACCAGACCCGGACCATTCGCTTGCCGATCCATGTGGTCAAGGAGCTCAACGTCTACCTGCGTGCGGCGCGGGAACTGACCCACAAGCTCGACCACGAACCTTCCCCCGAAGAAATCGCCAACCTGCTGGAGAAGCCGGTCGCCGAGGTCAAGCGCATGCTCGGCCTGAACGAACGGGTGACTTCGGTAGACGTCTCTCTTGGTCCGGACTCGGACAAGACCCTGCTGGATACGCTCACCGACGATCGCCCCACCGACCCGTGCGAGCTGCTGCAGGATGACGATCTCAGCGAAAGCATCGACCAGTGGCTGACGGAACTCACCGACAAGCAGCGTGAGGTGGTGATTCGCCGCTTCGGCTTGCGCGGGCACGAAAGCAGCACGCTGGAAGAGGTCGGCCAGGAAATCGGCCTGACCCGCGAGCGGGTTCGTCAGATCCAGGTCGAGGCGCTGAAGCGCCTGCGGGAGATCCTGGAGAAGAATGGCCTGTCGAGTGACGCGCTGTTCCAGTGACGGAAAACCTTAGACCCACTGAAGACCCGGCGTTCGCCGGGTTTTTTGTGTCTGCTCTTGTAAGCATTAACTTACACGGCGTGTGAGCCTAAGTAGATAAATGCCCGGGAGGTTTGCCAAAAACGCTCGGTGAATTTAAGTAACTTATTGAAATTAAAGGAATATATTTTTCTAAAATGGCTGCCGAAGAAGCTTCGCTGGGTTTTCTGGCAGGTTGCGGGATCACTGGGAATCGCTAATATCACTCCTGCGTACAGGGAACACGCAACCCCGAAGGATCGGGGAAGGGACGTCGCCAGGGAGGCGATTCATCAGGATGATGACGAGGGACTGAAGAGTGGGCGGGGTAATACCCCGCCCCTTTTTTTTGCCTGCCGTTTTACTCGTCGCCAAAGAAAAGGCCCGCTGATTGCGGGCCTTGGCGTATCAGCGCTCCAGATGCTGGAGCTTGCCGGCGACGCCGTCCCATTCCTCGGCGTCGGGCAGGGCATCCTTCTTCTCGGTGATGTTCGGCCAGACTTCCGCCAGCTCGCTGTTCAGCTCGATGAATTCCTGCATGTTCTCCGGCACTTCGTCTTCGGAGAAAATCGCCTGGGCCGGACATTCGGGCTCGCACAGGGCGCAGTCGATGCACTCGTCCGGATGGATGACCAGGAAGTTGGGTCCTTCGTAGAAGCAGTCTACCGGGCAGACTTCCACGCAGTCGGTGTATTTGCACTTGATGCAGTTGTCGGTGACGACGAAGGTCATTTTCTAGTTCTCTCCTCAGGCGGGCGGCTAAGCGCGCGCGATTCTAGCAGCTTGTGCGGTAGTCCGTCAGACCCGCATCTTCCATGCATATAACAGATCGAGAGCTTGCCGCGGGCTGATATCGTCGGGATTGATCCTCGACAATTCATCGATCACCGGGTGCGGCAGGCTGGCGAACAGGTCGCTCTGCATCGGCGAGGCGGGCTTGCCGCTCTGCTGGCTCGGCATCTCGTGCGGCAGGCTGGTGGTTTCCAGGCGCTTGAGGTGTTCGCGGGCGCGCTGGATTACCGGGGCCGGCACGCCGGCCAACTGGGCCACCGCGAGGCCGTAGCTCTGGCTCGCCGGTCCCGGCAGTACATGGTGCAGGAACACGATGCGTTCATTGTGCTCGGTCGCGTTCAGGTGCACGTTGGCTACCGCGGGCTGGCTTTCCGGCAGTACGGTCAGTTCGAAATAGTGGGTGGCGAACAGGGTGAAGGCGCGAGTCCGGGCCAGGTCCTCGGCCGCTGCCCAGGCCAGCGACAGGCCGTCGAAGGTGCTGGTGCCGCGGCCGACCTCATCCATCAGCACCAGGCTCTTGTCGGTGGCGTTGTGCAGGATGTTGGCGGTTTCGCTCATCTCCACCATGAAGGTCGAGCGGCCGCCGGCAAGGTCGTCGGACGAGCCGATGCGGGTGAAGATGCGGTCCACCAGGGACAGCTCGCAGCGTGCAGCCGGAACGAAGCTGCCGATGTGCGCAAGCAGCACGATCAGCGCGGTTTGCCGCATGTAGGTGGATTTACCGCCCATGTTCGGACCGGTGATCACCAGCATCCGGGTGTCGGCATCCAGCGCCAGGTCGTTGGCCACGAACGGCGTCTCCAGCACCTGCTCGACCACCGGATGGCGGCCCTGCTCGATGTGCAGGCAGGTGTGTTCGACGAACCGTGGGCGATTCAGGTCGAGGTTCAGCGCGCGTTCGGCGAGATTCGCCAGCACGTCCAGTTCCGCCAGCGCCGAGGCGCTGTCCTGGAGCGGAGCGAGGTGGCCGATCAGGCGTTCCAGCAGCTCTTCGTAGAGCGCCTTCTCGCGGGCCAGGGCGCGGCTCTGGGCCGACAGCGCCTTGTCCTCGAAGGCCTTCAGTTCCGGCGTGATGAAGCGCTCGGCGCCTTTCAGGGTCTGCCGGCGGATGTAGTCGGCCGGCGCCTGTTCGGCCTGCACCCGTGGCAGCTCGATGAAGTAGCCATGGATGCGGTTGTAGCCGACCTTCAGGTTGGGCAGGCCGGTGCGGGCCTTCTCGCGCGCTTCCAGGTCCATCAGGAATTGCCCGGCGTTTTCGCTCAGCGCCTGCAGCTCGTCCAGCTCGGCGTCATAGCCGGTCTTGATCACGCCACCGTCGCGGATCACCGCTGGCGGGTTGTCGATGATCGCCTTGGCCAGCAGTTCGGCGAGTTCGGGATAGGTGCCGATGGTGGTGGCCAGCGCCTGCAGGTGCGGCGCTTCCAGTTCGGTCATGGCGTTCTGCAGGTCCGGCAGCGCCGCCAGCGCGTCGCGCAGGCGCGCCAGGTCGCGAGGGCGGGCGTTGCGCAGGCCGATGCGGGCGAGGATGCGTTCGAGGTCGCCGATTTCCTTGAGCTGCGGTTGCAGGTTCTCGAAGCGGTAGCGTTCCAGCAGGCAGGCGATGGACTCCTGGCGGGCTTCCAGTACCGCGCGGTCACGCAACGGACGGTTCAGCCAGCGGCTCATCAGGCGGCTGGCCATGGCGGTCTGGCAGCGGTCGACCACCGATTGCAGGGTGTTCTCGCGGCCACCGCTGAGGTTGATATCCAGCTCCAGGTTGCGGCGGCTGGCACCGTCGAGGATCACCGTGTCATCGAGGCGGTCGTGGCGCAGGCTGCGCAGGTGCGGCAGGGCGGTACGCTGGGTTTCCTTGGCGTAGGCGAGCAGGCAGCCGGCGGCGCCGATGGCCAGGGTCAGGTTCTGGCAGCCGAAGCCTTTCAGGTCCTGGGTGCCGAATTGCTGGCAGAGGCTCTTGTGCGCCGAGTCGCGATCGAAGTCCCACGGCGCGCGGCGACGTACGCCGCGGCGCTTCTCCGCCGGCAGGCCCTGTGGCCAGTCGTCGGGAATCAGCAGCTCGGCCGGGTTGAGGCGCTCCAGTTCGGCCAGCAGGGTTTCCCAGCCTTTTATCTCCTGGACGCTGAAGCGGCCGCTGGTGATGTCCAGCACGGCGAGGCCGAACAGGCGCTCGTCGCCGAGGATTGCCGCCAGCAGGTTGTCGCGGCGTTCGTCGAGCAGCGCCTCGTCGCTCACCGTGCCGGGGGTGATGATCCGCACCACCTGGCGCTCCACCGGCCCCTTGCTGGTGGCCGGGTCGCCGATCTGCTCGCAGATCGCCACCGACTCGCCGAGCTTGACCAGCTTGGCCAGGTAGCCCTCCGCCGAATGGAAGGGAATGCCTGCCATCGGGATCGCCTTGCCGCCGGACTGGCCGCGCGCGGTCAGGGTGATGTCGAGCAGCTTGGCGGCCTTCTTCGCGTCCTCGTAGAACAGCTCGTAGAAGTCGCCCATGCGATAGAACATCAATTGGTCGGGGTGCTGATGCTTCAGTTTGAAGTACTGCTGCATCATTGGCGTGTGCTGAGAGAGGTCGGTCATACGGGCCTTCGGAAGCGGGCTTTGGACGGTGCAAAAGAGGGCAATGTTAACCCGATTCACCGGCCTGTGTCGGGTCCGTTCGGAACCGGCGCGGACCCTCAGGTCCGCGCCTGTGCGGGCTGCTTTCAGCGTGCCGCGGTATAGCTGGCGCCGAGCTTCTGCCGACCGTCGGGCAGGTTGATTTGCGCCGGGTCGAGACGCCAGACCCGCGCCGCGGCGATGTCGCCGAGGAGCAGGCTGTAGGTCGGGTCGAACGAAGTGCTGGAGAAGATCAGGTAGTCCTCGTTCACCGGCGCGGCGTCGGAATTGTCGCCCTGGCAGTGGTTGAGCGGCAGGATCGCCGGGGTGCCGGGCGGGCTGTTGGGTACGACCATGGCCAACTGGTCGTTGCCGGCCGGCTGGGTACGCGAGAGGAAGTAGGCGGTGTAGTCGCGTACTACCGGGTAATAGTCGCGGCCCCCCGCGGCCGGGGTGGCGAGGGCGCTGACCTGGCCGTTCTCCAGGTTCCTGCGCACCACCCGCAGGCTGTCGCCGGCTCCTGTCGCGTAGACCACGTACTTGCCTGAGGGTGTGAGGAACGGCATCGACTCCTCGGTGCTCCAGCCGTCGCCGGTCACGGCTTTCCAGGCGCTCACGCCGACGCTGCCATCGCCATTGAAGACCAGGGTGGCGAGGCGGATGTCGCCCTCGTGCTTGAGCACGACCTGGCGGCCGTCGAAGGAGAACTTCGGATCCTCGTTGCGACCGCCGATGGCCGCGGTCAGGTTGCTCGGCGCCTGGGTACCGCCGATGGCCCAGGCGAACACGTGCCAGGCGCCATTCTGGCGGCCCATGAAGGTCAGGTAGCGGCCGTCCGGGGAGAAATGCGCATTCATCGGGTCCTCGATGTTCCAGCCGGGCTGGTTGAGCTGGCGGGTGCTCTTGCTCTTGAAATCGTGCAGGTAGAGGTTCGAGGAGCCGTCCCCGTACTCCATATAGCTGTGGTAGACCAGGCGCCCCCCGAGCGCGGGCAGGCTGCTGGCGGGTTGCAGGGCCAGGTTGGCGGTGCAGGCCGCATGGGCGGGGAGGCTGGCAACGGGGGAGAGGAGCAGGGCGAGGGAGAGCAGAGAGACCTTGAGTGGCGCGATGTTCATGGGGTGCCTTTCCTTGGACGGTGATGGAACACGCATGTTCGCGCATTCGCTGCCTTCGCGCGGTTGCGCTTGTCCGAAAGCTGCTTCTGAATGGAAAAGCCGATGGTGTAGGGTAGTCCCTTTCCGTTTCTACCCTGGAGAACAGTGATGACCCTGATGGAGTCCGACCTGACCGCACTGGCCGCCCGCCTCGGCGAAAGCCTTCGTTACCTGGGCGAGCAGGTCAGCACGGCGGAATCCTGCACCGGTGGCGGCATCGCCGAGGCGATCACCCGCATCCCGGGGAGTTCGGGCTGGTTCGAGGCTGGCTACGTGACCTACTCGAACCGCCAGAAGACCCTCCAGCTGGAGGTGCCCGAGTCGCTGTTCCCGGCAGTCGGCGCGGTCAGCCGGGAAGTGGTCGAGGCCATGGTGCGCGGCGCCCAGCGGCACAGCGGGGCGCGTTTCGCGGTGGCGGTGAGCGGTGTCGCCGGGCCCGACGGCGGCTCGCCGGAAAAGCCGGTAGGCACGGTCTGGCTGGCCTGGGCCGACGGCGAGCGGCTGGTCAGTGAGCGCTGCCAGTTCAACGGCGACCGCGACGCCGTGCGCCGGCAGACGGTGGCGACCGCGCTGACCGGCCTGCTGCGCATGAGCAACGGCGAGAACCCGGGCTAGCCGCGCCTGCGGGCAACCGTTCGGAACATTCTTCCCGTCGGGGGTAGGCGAGCGACTTGCCCTGTGGAATAATACTGTCTACTTATACAGTTGTTCGTGGCCGTCCGGCCGCCCTGACTTCGCGAGGACTTCAATGGACGAGAACAAGAAGCGCGCCCTGGCCGCGGCCCTGGGACAGATCGAACGCCAATTCGGCAAAGGCGCGGTCATGCGCATGGGCGACCATGAGCGCCAGGCGATCCCGGCCATCTCCACCGGCTCCCTGGGTCTGGACATCGCCCTCGGCATCGGCGGCCTGCCCAAGGGCCGGATCGTCGAGATCTACGGTCCGGAATCCTCGGGCAAGACCACCCTGACCCTCTCGGTGATCGCCGAGGCCCAGAAACAGGGCGCCACCTGTGCCTTCGTCGACGCCGAGCACGCGCTCGATCCCGACTATGCCGGCAAGCTGGGCGTCAACGTCGACGACCTGCTGGTCTCCCAGCCGGACACCGGCGAGCAGGCCCTGGAAATCACCGACATGCTGGTGCGCTCCAACGCGGTCGACGTGATCATCGTCGACTCCGTGGCCGCGCTGGTACCCAAGGCCGAGATCGAAGGCGAGATGGGCGACGCCCACGTCGGCCTGCAGGCACGCCTGATGTCCCAGGCGCTGCGCAAGATCACCGGCAATATCAAGAACGCCAACTGCCTGGTCATCTTCATCAACCAGATCCGCATGAAGATCGGCGTCATGTTCGGCAACCCGGAAACCACCACCGGCGGTAACGCACTGAAGTTCTACGCCTCGGTCCGCCTGGACATCCGTCGTACCGGCGCGGTGAAGGAAGGCGACGAGGTGGTGGGTAGCGAAACCCGCGTCAAGGTGGTGAAAAACAAGGTTTCCCCGCCGTTCCGCCAGGCCGAGTTCCAGATCCTCTACGGTAAGGGCATCTACCGTACCGGCGAGATCATCGATCTGGGCGTGCAATTGGGCCTGGTCGAGAAGTCCGGCGCCTGGTACAGCTACCAGGGCAGCAAGATCGGCCAGGGCAAGGCGAACGCCGCCAAGTACCTGGAAGACAATCCGGAAATCGGTTCGGTACTGGAGAAGACCATTCGCGACCAGTTGCTGGCCAAGAGCGGCCCGGTGAAGGCCGACGCCGAAGAAGTGGCTGACGCCGAAGCCGATTGAGGCCAATGGCGATCGTGCTCGATACGCCCGTCGCCGTGCGGCGGGCGGCCATGGATCTGCTGGCGCGCCGTGAGCACGGGCGCGCCGAGCTTTCCCGCAAGTTGCGCCAGCGTGGCGCGTCTGCCGAGTTGATCGATCCTGCCCTCGACCGCCTGGCCGAGGAAGGTCTGCTCGACGAATCCCGCTATCTCGAAAGCTTCATCGCCAGTCGCGCTCGTAGCGGCCATGGGCCGTTGCGCATCCGTGAGGAACTGGCGCAGCGCGGTCTGCCGCGCGCCGATATCGAAAGGGCGCTGGGTGCCTGCGAGGTCGACTGGAGTGCGCAATTGCGTGAGGTCTGGCGCCGCAAGTTCGCCCGCCTGCCGCAGGACGCCAGGGAAAAGGCCCAGCAGGGCCGCTTCCTGGCGTACCGGGGTTACTCCATGGAGTCGATCAGCCGCCTGTTGAACGGTCGCAGCGACGATTGAGCGCGTGCCGGAGCGGCAGCTTCAGTCCCAGTTTTCCGGCAGGTTGATGTAGTCCAGCAATTCCCGCAGACGCCCCTGGTCGCGCCCGTTGAACACGAAGGCGAGGCGGGTCAGGTTGCGGAACTCCGGTTCGTCCTGTTCCTGCTCGCTGTAGGCCTGCTGCTGGAAGCCGCCGCTCAGGCAGAGGCTGGCGAAGTGTTCGTGCAGGTGCGCCAGCGCGGCTTCGTTCAGGGCGTGGTTCAGGCGAATAACGAACGTGCCTTTCAGCCAGCGGCTGGAGTGGAAGTTGCGGTAGAACTGGGCGATTTCCTTCACCGCGTCTTCGGCCGAATGCACCAGGCGCATCAGGCGCATGTCGGCCGGCAGGATATAGTGATTCTCCAGCAACTGTTCCTGCATGAACTCCAGGGCGTGTTCCCAGTAGCGGCCGCCCGGCTGGTCGAGCAGCACGATCGGCACCAGCGGGCTCTTGCCGGTCTGCACCAGGGTCAGCACTTCCAGCGCCTCGTCGAGGGTGCCGAAGCCGCCGGGGCAGAGCACCAGGGCGTCGGCTTCCTTGACGAAGAACAGCTTGCGCAGGAAGAAGAAGTGGAACGACAGCAGGTTGCCGCTGCCGTCCACCGTATGGTTGGCGTGCTGCTCGAAGGGCAGGGTGATGTTGAAGCCCAGGCTGTTCTCCAGCCCGGCGCCTTCGTGGGCGGCGGCCATGATGCCGCCGCCGGCGCCGGTGATCACCATCAGATCGTAGCGGGCCAGTTCCTCGCCCAGCTTGCGCGCCAGGGCATAGACCGGATGTTCGACCGGCGTGCGCGCCGAGCCGAACACGGTGACCTTGCGTCGCCGCTTGAACTGCTCGAGGACGCTGAAGGCATGCTCCATCTCGCGCAGGGTCTGCAGCATGATCTTGGCGTCCCAGCGGTTGCGGTCGGCCTGGGCCATGCGCGTCACGGTGAAGAGCATCTCGCGGTAGAGCGCGAGATTGGGGCTGTCGCCGGGAGCCGCAAGGGCCGCCAGTTCGTCGACCTTCCGCGCCAGGTCGGTGCCGCTGGTCTGGAAGTGCCGGGAAAGATAGTCATCGGCTTCGTAGGGCATTCGCATACTCCTTCTACAACCACCCTGGACAGGCGGTCATCCGCATACTGCCACGGACTGCGTGACAGTTGCGGACGGCGGCTCAGATCTCGATGCGTTCGCCGGGCTCCGGTATCTCGGCATCCCAGTCGAGACGCTCGCGGATCGCGCCCTGCAGCGCTTCCATCTTTTCCCGCTCGCCATGTATCAGGTATAGCGCTGGACGGTGGGCGAAGTGAGCGACCCAGTCGAGCAGCTGCGATTGCCCGGCGTGGGCGGAGAAGCCGCCGAGGGTATGGATCTGCGCCTTGACCGCGATGCGCTGGTGGAACACGCGAACCGCGCTGGCGCCGTCGACGATGTTGCGGCCCAGGGTGCCGCGCGCCTGGAAGCCGGGGAATACCACATGGCATTCCGGGCGCCAGAGGTTGTGCTTGAAGTGATGGACGATACGGCCGCCGGTGCACATGCCGCTGCCGGCGATGATGACCGCGCCGCTCTTGATCCGGTTGATCGCCATCGACTCGTCGGCGCTGCGGGTGACGCGCAGCACCGGCAGCCATTCCTCCAGGCGGGTGGTGCCGGTGCCGCGAATGTACTCGCGGTCGCGGTCGTCGAACTCGTTGCTGTGGCGCAGGTAGATGCCATTGGCACGGGCGGCCATCGGGCTGTCGAGGAATACCGCCTGTTGCGGCAGGCGGCCCTCCTGGTAGAAGCGGCCGAGGTAGTAGAGCAGGTCCTGGGTGCGACCGACGGCGAACGACGGGATCAGCACGTTGCCGCCGTCGCGGTGCGCCTGGTCGAGAATCGCCGCCAGTTCCTCCAGGGTGTCGTTGCTGTCGCGGTGATCGCGATCGCCATAGGTGGATTCGAGCATCACCACGTCGGCCCGGCTCAGCGGCGAGGGCGCGCGCATCAACGGCGAGCAGGTGTTGCCGAGGTCGCCGGAAAACACCAGGCGGCGCGGTTGCACCTGGTCGTGGAATTGCACTTCGACGATCGACGAGCCGAGGATGTGCCCGGCGTTGTGAAAGGTCACCCGCACGCCACGAGCGACCGCCACGGTGCTGCCGAGGCTGATCGGCCGGCGCAGCTTGAGCGCGCGTTCGGTGTCGGCCTGGGTATACAGCGGCTTGATGCTCGGCTTGCCGATCCGGTTGCGCCAGCGGTTCTCCCACTCGGCGTCCTTTTCCTGGATGTGCGCGGAGTCCAGCAGCATGAGTTCCAGCAGTTCGCAGGTGGCCTCGGTGGCGAAGATCGGGCCCTTGAAGCCCTCGGCCGCCAGGCGCGGCAGCAGGCCGCTGTGGTCCAGGTGGGCGTGGGAGATGACCACCGCGTCGATGCTCGCGGGATCGAAGGGGAAGGGCGCGCGGTTGCCGTTGTCGGCTTCGCGGCGCCCCTGGCGCATGCCGCATTCGAGCAGGACCTTCACGCCATCGAGGGTTTCCAGCAGATAACAGGAGCCAGTGACCTCCTGGGCGGCGCCTAGAAACGTCAGTGATGCCATCGAGCCTCCTCCGTCAGAGCTCTGTCGACACCCCGATACCTTTCGGGGATCGTGGAATGCCATGGAACCTTCGTACAGGGCCAGGGTGAACGAATCGGGGGCGGGGAGCTTGATGCAGGTCAGCGCCCTTTGCCGTGTGCTGCCTAGACTGCAAGGCACCACTAGGGAGGCTACCCACCATGAGTCAGATTCTGCCCAGTCAGGACGAGTTGCTTGCCCATGCGGCGGCCGAGCCGGCGTTTGCCGCGTGGCTGCAAGGCCATGGTCCGCTCCAGCATAGCGCAGAGACCCGCGCCGCCGTGTTCCGCACCGCTCATCAATTGGTCCAAGCCGGGCTGCAACCGGACCTGGCCAGTGTCTACCAGCTGTTCCGCGCCCTCGACCGGCTGACCGCCAGCGCCCTGCGCATCGTCGTGCACATGACCTACGCCCGGCGCATCCGCCTGGACGGCCAGCCGTTGCAGGCCGAGGATTTCAAGACACAGCCCGAGGGCCACACCGGCGGAGCCCTGAACATGGTCCCGGCCTACGCCGGCTACCTGGCACTCAACGTCCTGACCGGCAAGACTCGCGCCTGGCTGATGGGCCAGGGCCATTGCGTGGCCGCCATCGACGCGCTGAACGTCCTGACCGGCAACCTGCACCCGGAGCAGGAGCGCGCCTATGCCGACGGCGAGGAGGGGCTGAACCGCTTGCTGCAGGACTTCTACGGCTACGCCCAGGCCCCCAACGGCGCACCGGCGGCGCCACTGGGCAGCCACGTGAATCCGCATACCGCCGGCGGTATCGCCGAGGGTGGCTACCTCGGCTTCGCCGAATTGCAGTACGCGCACATGCCGTTGCCCGGCGAGACCCTGGTGGCGTTCCTCTCCGATGGCGCCGCCGAGGAACAGCGCGGCAGCGACTGGATTCCGCGCTGGTGGCGAGCCGAGGATTGCGGGGCGGCGCTGCCGGTGATGATCGCCAATGGCCGGCGCATCGAGCAGCGCACCGAACTGGGCACCCATGAGGGCCTGGAAGGCTTCAAGCTGCACCTGCGCCGCTGCGGCTTCGATCCGATCAGCTTCGATGGGCGCGACCCGGCCGCCTTCGTCTGTACGCTCTGGGAGATGGAGCAGCGCCTGGAGCGGCGCGTGCAGGAGAAGAACAGCGGCATCCTCCGCTACCCGCTGCCGATTCCCTACGGCATCGCCGAGACGGTCAAGGGCTTCGGCTTCTATGGCGCCGGCAGCAACGCCGCGCACAACCTGCCGCTGCCGGGCAATCCGCATAACGACGAACAGGCCCGGCAACTGTTCAACCAGCATGCAAACGAACTCTGGGTCGAGCCTGAGGCTCTCGAATTGGCCCGCCGGCTGTTCGCCGAGCAGCGCGGCGAGCGTCCCCTCGAACGGGACAACCCGCTGGCCCTGCGCCATCCCATCGAACCGATCATCCCGCCGCTGCGCTATCGCGACGACGCCTGCTCGCCGATGGCCGCGCTGGACCGCTTCTATACCGAACTGGTGGAGGCCAACCCCGACCTGCGCGCCCGGGTCGGCAATCCCGACGAATTGGCCAGCAACCGCCTCGGCGGCGTGCTCAAGGCGCTCAAGCATCGGGTCAGCGAGCCGGAGAGCGAACTGGAATCGGTGAGCGGTCGGGTCATCACCGCGCTCAACGAGGAGGCGGTGGTATCCGCCTGCCTGGCCAACCAGGGCGGACTCAACCTGGTTGCCAGCTACGAGGCGTTCTGCGTGAAGATGCTCGGCGCGGTGCGCCAGACCCTGATCTTCGCCCGCCAGCAGAAGGAAGTCGGGCGTCCGGCCGGCTGGCTGGGCTGGCCGCTGGTCGCTACTTCGCATACCTGGGAGAACGGCAAGAACCAGCAGTCGCACCAGGACACCACCTTCTGCGAGGCCCTGCTTGGCGAGATGACCGACATGGTCCGGGTGCTCTTCCCGGCCGATCACAACAGCGCCCTGGCGCTGCTACCGACGATCTACCGCAGCCGGGGGCAACTGGCCTGCCTGGTGATCCCCAAGCGCGACCGGCCGATGGTGTTCGACGCCGTCCAGGCCGAGCGCCTGGCCCGCGACGGCGCGATCCTGGTCGAGGAGCGCTGCGGCTCCGATCCGCTGCTGCTGATCGCCAACGGCAGCTACCAGCTCGAACAGATGCGCCGCGCCGCGCAGCGCCTGGCCGAGGCCGGGCAGGCCTACCGGCTGGTCTACCTGCAGGAGCCGGGACGCTTCCGCGCGCCGCGCGATCGCTGGGAGGTCGAGGCGGTGGCCGACGAGGCGCTGGTGGAACGACTGTTCCCGGATAGCCATGAGCGCCGCGTGCTACTCACCCATATGCGCGCGGAAGTGGCGCGCGGTCATCTTTGGCCGATCCTGCCGGATGCCCGGCGCACCTCGGTACTCGGTTATCGCAACCGCGGCGGCACCCTCGACGAGGCGGGCATGCAGTTCGCCAACCGCGCCTGCTGGGGCAACGTGCTGGCGGCTTGCGCCCGCTTGATGGAGGTGCCGCGCACCGCGCTGCTGACCCCGGAGGAAGCGGCGGCGGTGGCCGGCAAGGGCGATCCGGCGTTGTTGCGCTGAGTTCGGCTGCGTATCGGCGGATAACGTCTGTGGCGTTATTCGCCCTGCCGAACGGGGGCGGGTGTCTGGCGAAGGCTGGGTGTGGGCAGGGTATCGGCGGATAGCGTCGGCGACGTCATTCGCCTACGGAGCGGGGGGACGAAGCGGCTTGAGCAGCCCGTCCAGCCCGTCGATCTTCAGCTCCAGGGTCAACTGCATCAGCCGCCCGAGTTCACCGGGCGGGAAGCCTTTCTTGTAGAACCACAGCAGGTACTCCTCCGGCAGGTCGACCAGCATCCGTCCCTGGTACTTGCCGAACGGCATCGGCGTCCTGGCGATCTTCAGCAGATGCTGCTTGTCCAGCATGGCGACCGCGCGGCGCGCTTACTTCTTGCCCTGGATGCGGCAGCTGCCGGCATCGAAGCGTTCGGTGGCGACCGGCTGGTTGGTCTTGTACTCGGTGAAGCTGTAGGTGAGGATCGCGCCGCGGGCGAGCAACTGGCGATAGCCGGTGTTGCTGCACACGCTATCGCCGAGCTGGCTGCGCACGCTGTCCGGGTTGGAGCGCATGCGCTCGGCGTGGCTGGCGCGTACGCTGAGGTGATTGATCAACTGGTTGCCTTCGACGGTGTAGCCCTGGTCGAGGATGTCTTCGTTGATGGCGCGGGGAGTGCCTACGCTGCTTTCCTTGGCCACTTTCTCCAGCATCTTGCTCAGTTCGAAATCCTTGAGCGAGGCGGCATGGGCGGCGGTGGGCAGGACGAAACAAAGGGCAAGGGCCATGAAGCGCGACATCGAAGATCTCCTGGGGCAATAAGCGGATTCGACCGATGGAGGGGGCGAATTGTTTCCGTCGGCCCATTCCCGGGACGGACGGTGGCGAATGGGCGCCATGTTACCGCGTTCGGGGCGGGGCACGGAAACGCAAAAGGGCGACCGAGGGTCGCCCTTTCGTCGATAGCGGTGCGGATCAGCGCAGCTTGATCTCTGTCCAGAGCTTGTTCAGGGCGCGTCGCTGGCGCGAGTTCAGGTCCTTCAGCGGCTCCAGCCTGGCCTGGGTGGTGGCGTCCGGGAACAGGGCGGCGAGCGTCTTGATTTCCGGCCTGATGAAGGGCAGGGCGGCGGCGTTGGGCGTGCCGGTACCGATCTGGTTGGTCAGCTCGGAAGCGTTCCGACCGTCGAGCATGAAGTCGATGAAGCGGTAGGCCAGGTCGGGGTTCTTCGAGCCCTTGTGGATCACCATGTTGTCGATGGCCAGTACCGCGCCCTGGCGGGGCAGGGCGAAGTCGACCTTGAAGGCGCGGCCGGCAGCCTCCGCGTCGGCCCTGGCCTGGTACATGTCGCTGGAGTAGCCATGGGCGACCCAGATGTTGCCCAGGGTCAGCTCCTTGATATAGCTCGACGAGTTGAACGCGGCCCAGTACGGCTTGGCCGCGAGGATCAGCGCCTGGGCTTCCTTCCAGTGCTGCGGGTCGGTGTCGTTGGCGGAGTGACCGAGGTACTTCAGGGCGGCGCCGAACAGTTCCTGCGGGTCGTCCATCACCGTGACCCTGCCCTTGATCTTCTCCAGGACCGCCGGGTCGAAGATCACCGACCAGTCGGCGGGGTCGATGCCCAGCTTGTCCAGCTCGGTCTTGTTGTAGCCGACCAGGGTGGTGGTGAAGGCGTAGGGCAGGGAATAGCGGTTGCCCTTGTCGAAATCCTTGTCGAGGTAGCCCGCGGCCTCGTTGCTCAGGTTCGCCAGGCGACTCTTGTCCAGCTCCAGCAGGTCGCCCTTGCGGATCAGCGCCTCGACCGCGTTCTGGGTCGGGATGATCACGTCGTAGCCGCTGGCCCCGGCGGCCAGCTTGGCCATCATTTCCTCGGTGCCGGAATAGAACTCCTGCACCAGCTCGCAGCCACATTGCTGCTCGAAGCGTTTCAGCGTGTCCTCGGCGATGTAGTCGTTCCAGTTGAACAGATACAGCTTCTCGGCGGCGGTGGCCTGGGCGGCTCCTGCCATGAGGGTTGCGACGAGCAACAGCTTTTTCATCATGGTTCCTTGTTACGGGGTGGCAGGGCTCCGGAAACCGGAGCAGGGCAAGGCCGCGGGCCTCTCCGGGAGGCACGCGGGTTTCGGCGGATCAATGGCCCTTGATGGCGCTGGGGGAGAGTTTCGAGGCGATCACGATCAGCACCAGGGTGAGCAGCATCAGCAGGGTGGAGACGGCGTTCACTTCGGGCGTCACGGCGATCTTGATCATGGTGTAGATCTGCGTCGGCAGGGTGGCGAAGCCGCCGCCGGCGGTGAAGAAGGTGATCACGAAGTCGTCGATGGACAGGGTGAAGGCCATCAGCGCGCCGGCGACGATGCCCGGCATGATCAGCGGCAGGGTCACCAGGCGGAAGCTCTGCCAGGGCGTGGCACCGAGGTCGCGGGCCGCCTCGGTGAGGGTTTCGTCCATGCCCGACATGCGCGCCTGCACCACCAGGGCGACGAAGCCGACCGAGAAGGTGATGTGCGCGAGGGTCACCGAGAGCATGCCCAGGCTCATGTTCAGGCCGATGAAGAAGATCACCAGCGAGACCCCCATCAGGAGTTCCGGAATGGCGATCGGGGTCAGCACCAGCAGGGGCAGCACGCGCAGCTTGAAGCGATGCAGGGCGACCCCGGCGAGGGTGCCGAGCAGGGTCGCCACGCTGGCCGAAACCAGCGCGATGACCAGCGAGTTGGCGGCGGCCTGGAGCATGTCGCGGTTGCCGAACAGCTTGCGGTACCAGTCCAGGGTGAAGCCCACCCACTCGGCGTTCAGCCGCGAGTCGTTGAAGGAGTACAGCACCACGATCACCAGCGGTACGTAGAGGAACAGGTACACCAGCGCGGTGGCGCTCCAGAGCAGGTAGGGCCTACGCATGGGCGCCTCCCTTGCGGGCGCGCGCGGCGCCCATGCCGAGGGCGACCAGCAGCAGGATGCAGCCGGTCAGGGCGATCGACAGCGCGCTGCCGAACGGCCAGTCGCGGGAGTCGAGGAACTGGCTCTTGATCAGGTTGCCGATCATGATGCCGTCGGTACCGCCGACCAGGTCGGGGATGGCGAACATTCCCAGCACCGGGATGAATACCAGTGCCGCGCCGGCGGCCACGCCCGGCAGCGAGAGCGGGAAGGTCACCCGCCAGAAGCGTTGCCAACGACCGGCGCCGAGGTCCTGGGCGGCGTCCAGCAGGGCCGGGTCGTGTTTCTCCAGGTTGGCGTAGAGCGGCAGGATCATGAACGGCAGGTGCACGTAGACCATGCACAGGATCACCGCGAACGGGGTGAACATCAGGCTGATCGGCTGCGCGCCGAACAGGTCCAGCGCGGCGTTGATCCCGCGGGTCAGGGCACCGGACGGCGAGAGGATGATCATCCAGGCGTAGACGCGTACCAGCAGGTTGCTCCAGAACGGCAGGATCACCAGCAGGATCAGCAGGTTGCGCCACTTCGCCGGGGCCCGGGCGAGGGTGGTCGCCACCGGGTAGGCGAGCAGCAGGCAGGCCAGGGTGGTGACCAGGGCGTAGCCGAAGGATTTGACGAACAGTTGCAGGTACACCCAGCTCTCGGTGAGCCGGGTGTAGTTCTCCACGCTGAGGTCGTAGACGGTCTGCCCGTCCTCGCTGTACATCCAGGGCGCCAGGCCGCCGTAGTCGCCGGGAAAGCGGAACGAGGCGAACAGCATGATCAGCGCCGGAACCAGGAAGAAGAACAGCAGATACGCTTGCGGCGGCCAGACCAGCAGCCACTTGCCGAGGTTCTTTCTCATCGTGTCAGGCCCTGACCAGATGGCCGGCATCGAAGCGCCAGGCGGCTTCCACCGCGTCGCCCACCTCGAAGAACTTGGCTCGGCCGGGCGTGGCGTTGGGCAGCAGGGTTTCCAGGCGCTCGCCGTTCTCCAGTTCGACGATGTACAGGGTCACGTCGCCCAGGTAGAGCAGTTCGGCGACGCGACCGCGGAAGTGCACCTCGTCGCTGTCGGCGGTGACGCTCTGCGCCAGGCGGATCTTCTCCGGCCGCAGGGTCAGCACGCAGGCCTCGCCGGGCTGGGCGTCGAAGGATTTCAGCGCCTGGACCTCGCCCAGGCCCCGGAGGTCGATGCGCACGCGTTCGCCGTCGACCGCCTCGACCGTGGCGTCGAGCAGGTTGCACTGGCCGATGAAGTCGGCGACGAAACGACTGCGCGGGAAGCTGTAGATGGTTTCCGGGGCGTCCAGTTGCTCCACCCGGCCCTGGTTCATCACCGCGATGCGGTGCGACAGCGCCAGGGCTTCGCCCTGATCGTGGGTGACATAGACGAAGGTGATGCCGACGTCCTTCTGCAGGTTGATCAGTTCGATCTGCATTTCTTCGCGCAGCTTGGCGTCCAGCGCCGACAGCGGTTCGTCGAGCAGCAGCAGGCGCGGCCGGTTGACCAGCGCGCGGGCGATCGCCACGCGCTGGCGCTGGCCGCCGGAAAGCTGTGTCGGCATGCGCCCGCCCTTGTCCGCCAGGCGCACGTCCTTCAGGGCCTGTTCGACGCGGGCGTCGATCTCGCTCTTCGCCACTCCGGCCATCTTCAGCGGGAAGGCGATGTTCTGCGCCACGCTCATGTGCGGGAACAGCGCGTAGCTCTGGAACACCGTATGCACCGGGCGCTTCTCCGGCTCGACGCCGGCGAGGTCCTGGCCGTTGAGGCGGATCTCGCCGCTGTCCGGCTGGTCGAAGCCGGCGAGCATGCGCAGGAGGGTGGTCTTGCCGCACCCGGAAGGGCCGAGGAGGGTGAAGAATTCGCCAGTGTTGATCGTCAGGCTGACATTGTCGACGGCGGTGAAGTCGCCGAAGCGGCGGGTCACGTTGCGGATCTCGAGCAAGGGGGGCGTCACTCGTCTGGAGAGGCAGTAAGGTCAGCGGGCGGAGCCGGCTGCCCGGTGTCGAAAAAGGGGGCGGATTATAGGGATCGCATCCCGCTCTAACTAGACGTCTGAGGCCCCTGTGAAGAATTTTTTTTCGCGGCCTCGGAAGTTGTCCGACAAAGCAGGAGCCACGCGGGCTCTGATAGAATTTCGCGGTCGCTTTCCAGCCCGTATCCTCGAGTCTTCGATGTTCCTTCGCCCGTCCTTTCCGTATCGGGAGCCTGCCCGATGAGCCATGCCGTTTCCCGCTTGCGCCAGGAGCGCCTGGCGCGCAGCCTGAAACCCTTCGTCGCGCGCGGTTCGCGCATGCCGCGCTGCGAAGGCTGTCGGCTGCTGCCGAGCTATTGCATGTGCGCCTGGCGGCCGCGGGTCGAGGCGCGCGCCGGCATGTGCCTGGTCATGCACGACATCGAGGCGCTGAAACCGACCAACACCGGCTGGCTGATCGCCGATACCGTGGCCGACACCTTCGCCTTCGGCTGGTCGCGCACCGAGGTCGACCCGCGCTTGCTGGAGTTGCTGGCCGACCCGCAGTGGCAGCCATACCTGGTGTTCCCCGGCGAATACGTGGCGGCGGAGCGGGTGGTGAACGAGGTCGCCCCGCTGGCGGAAGGCAAGCGACCGCTGTTCATCCTGCTCGACGCGACCTGGACCGAGGCGCGCAAGATGTTCCGCAAGAGTCCTTACCTGGAGCCGTTCCCGGTGCTCAGCCTGCTGCCCGAGCAGCTCTCGCGCTATCGCCTGCGTCGCTCGACCCGTGGCGAGCACCTGTGCACCGCCGAAGTGGCGGCGCTGTGCCTGGAGCTTGCTGGCGACGAGGCTGCGGGCGAGGCGCTCGGCGCCTACCTGGAGGTGTTCAGCGAGCGCTACCTGGGCGCCAAGCGGCACATTCCGCTGGACGAGGCCAGCCCGGCGCACCGTGCCCTGGCGCCGTTCCGTGGCTGAGCGTCAGGCCGGGCGCGCTTCGGCGGCGAGCTTGCGCGGCCACAACTGCGCCACCAGCATGCCCGCCAGCATCAGCGCGCAACCGAAATAGCCGCGCAGGTGCAGGGTCTCGGCGAGGAACAGGGCGCCGGCGATGGCGGCGAACACCGCTTCCAGGGACAGGATGATCGCCGCATGGGAAGCGATGGCGTGCTTCTGCGCCACCACCTGCAGGGTGAAGCCGGTGCCGACGCCGAGCAGGCCGCCGTATAGCAGGGCGGGACCGGCCTGGACGATGGCGTCCCAGTGGATTTCCTCGAAGACCAGTGCCAGCAGCAGGCTGACCGCCGCGCAGGTGGCGAACTGCAGGAAGGCCAGGCGGATCGGGTCGTAGCGGCTGGCGAACAGGCCTACCAGCAGGACGTGCGCGCCCCAGACCACCGCGCCGGCCAGTTGCAGCCAGTCGCCGGAGGCGACCTGGAAGCCCGGGCCGATGCTCAGCAGGGCCATGCCGAGCACCGCCAGCGACGCCCCCAGCCAGGTGCCCGCGCCGGTGCGCTGGCCGAACAGCAGGCCGAGCAACGGCACGACGATCACGTAGAGCCCGGTGATGAAGCCGGAGTTGGTCACGCTGGTGAACAGCAGGCCGACCTGCTGCAGATTGATCCCGGTGGTCAGGGCGACGCCGAGGATCACACCGGCGAGCAACTGTCCGCGATTGAAGGGTTGCGCGCCGTCGCGTCGCGAGCGCAGCATCAGCAGTGGCACCAGCACCAGGGCACCGAGGACGAAGCGCAGGCCGGTATAGAGGAACGGCCCGATGGCGTCCATCCCCAGGCGCTGGGCGACGAACGACACCCCCCAGATCATGGCGGTGATCAGCATCAGGACATCGGCACGCAGGGCTTGGCTTCGCATGGCTCGCTCGACGGGGCGGGGAGGGTCCGCCACTCTGCCAGCAAGCCGGGGTGTTTGAAAAGACGAACGCGGTGTACGAGGTATCCCTCATTCGGCTTGACCGGTCCGCCCTCGGTCGGCATCCTGAGCGCCGCCTCGGCTGGGCCGAACAAACTAGGACATGTCATGGCTTCTTACGAGATCCTGATCGCCGACGATCACCCCCTGTTTCGCAGCGCTTTGCACCAGGCCCTCACCCTCGGGCTGGGCCCCGACGTGCGCCTGGTGGAAGCCGCCAGCATCGCCGAACTGGAAGCGCGGCTGAACGAGAAGGCCGATTGGGATCTGGTCCTGCTGGACCTCAACATGCCGGGGGCCTATGGCTTCTCCGGCCTGGTGCTGTTGCGCGGGCAATACCCGCAGGTGCCGGTGGTGATGATCTCGGCACAGGAGGAGGCCGCGGTGGTGCAGCGCTCCCGCGAGTTCGGCGCCAGCGGCTTCATTCCCAAGTCCAGTCCGCTGGAAACCCTGCAGCAGGCGGTGCGCGCGGTGCTCGACGGGGACACCTGGTGGCCGCCGCAGGATGCCGCCGCCGAAGCCCTCAGCGAGGAGGCCAAGGCCGCCAGCGCCGGGCTCGCCAGCCTCACCCCGCAACAGTTCAGGGTACTCACCATGGTCTGCGAAGGGTTGCTGAACAAGCAGATCGCCTACGACCTGAACGTTTCCGAGGCGACGGTGAAGGCCCACGTCACGGCGATCTTCCGCAAGCTCAACGTGCGCACCCGGACCCAGGCCGCGCTGCTGCTGCAACAAATGGAGACGGTTCCCGCTTCTCATTGAGAGACGGCTTAACGCTTTTTTGACCAGCCGGCGGCTAGACTGCCGGCCTTCCGAATCGATGAGAACCCGACGTGTCGCCTTCCCCCTTCAAAGGCCAGACCGGCCTCAAGCGTATCCTCAACGCCACCGGCTATTCCCTCGCAGGTTTCCTCGCCGCCTTCCGCGGTGAAGCCGCCTTCCGCCAACTGGTGCTGCTCAACGTGGTGCTGATCCCGGTGGCCTTCCTCCTCGACGTCAGTCGCGGCGAACGCGCGCTGATGATCGCGGTGTGCCTGCTGGCGCTGATCGTCGAGCTGCTCAACTCGGCGATCGAGGCCACCGTCGACCGCGTCTCGCTGGAACGCCACCCTCTGTCGAAGAATGCCAAGGACATGGGCAGCGCCGCGCAGTTCGTGGCCCTCACCGTGATCACCGTGACCTGGGCGACCATCCTGCTGGGCTGATCTACGCGGACATGAAAAAGCCGGAGGCAGCGATGCCTCCGGCTTTTTCTTGCGTGCGAGGGCGGCGGCTCAGGCCGCCGCGTCGAAGCTGTCGGCCCGCGCCATGTTCCACATGCGCTCGTAGAACTCGCCCTCGATCTTGCCGGAAAGCAGTTCGCCCGGCTTGAGGAAGTAGTGCAGCTGCGAGAACAGGCGGATCTCGGTGTCGGTGATGCGTCGCACCAGGTGCTTGGCTTCGAGCTGCGAGGGATGTTCCAGGCCCGCCGCGGCGAGCATCTCGGCCAGGCCCTTGAGGGTGTTGCGATGGAAGTTGCGCACCCGCTCGGCCTTGTCCGGCACCACCAGCGCGCGCTGGCGCAGCGGGTCCTGGGTGGCGACGCCGGTCGGGCACTTGTTGGTATGGCAGCTCTGCGACTGGATGCAGCCGATGGCGAACATGAAGCCGCGCGCCGAGTTGGCCCAATCCGCGCCGGTGGCCAGGACGCTGGCGATATCGAAGGCGCTGACGATCTTGCCGCTGGCGCCGACCTTGATCTTGTCGCGCAGGTTGAGGCCGACCAGGGTGTTGTGGACGAACAGCAGGCCTTCGCGCAGCGGCACGCCGATATGGTCGGTGAACTCCAGCGGCGCCGCGCCGGTGCCGCCTTCCTTGCCGTCGACGACGATGAAGTCGGGGAGGATGCCGGTCTCCAGCATGGCCTTGGCGATGCCCATGAACTCCCATGGATGGCCCAGGCAGAACTTGAAGCCGACCGGCTTGCCGCCGGACAGTTCGCGCAGCTGGGCGATGAACTGCATCAGCTCGATCGGCGTGGAGAAGGCGCTGTGGCGCGACGGCGAAACGCAATCCTCACCCATCGGCACGCCACGGGTGGCGGCGATCTCGGGGGTGACCTTGTGCTTGGGCAGGATACCGCCGTGTCCCGGCTTGGCGCCCTGGCTGAGCTTGATCTCGATCATCTTCACCTGCGGGTCGAGGGCCTGGGCGGCGAAGCGCTCAGGGTCGAACTTGCCATCGCGGGTGCGGCACCCGAAGTAGCCGCTGCCCAGTTCCCAGACCAGGTCGCCGCCGTTCTCGCGGTGATAGGGACTGATGCTGCCCTCGCCGGTGTCGTGGTAGAAGTTGCCCATCTGCGCGCCACGGTTCAGCGAGCGAATGGCGTTGGCGCTGAGGGCGCCGAAACTCATCGCCGAGACGTTGAACAGCGAAGCGGAGTACGGCTTGCTGCATTGTGGCCCGCCGATGTCGACGCGGAACTCGCAGGGATCGCTGAGCGGCGCCGGACGCATCGAGTGGCTGATGAATTCGTAGCCGGCGGTGTACACGTCGATCAGGGTGCCGAAGGGCTTCTCCGAGCTTTCGTTCTTCGCCCGCGAGTAGACCAGCGAGCGCTGGGCGCGGGAGAAGGGCAGGGCGTCGCCGTCGGCTTCCAGCAGGTACTGGCGGATCTCCGGGCGGATGCCTTCCACCAGATAGCGGATGTTGCCCAGGATCGGATAGTTGCGGCGCACCGCGTGGGGCGTCTGGATCAGGTCGAACAGGCCGAGCAGGCTCAGGGCCACGCCCAGGAGGGTGAACGGCCAGAGCCATTCGGTGCTGCCGAGGAACGGCAGGCTGAGCAAGGTGAACAGGGCGATACAGGCGAAAAACGCATAGCGACTGAGTAGCGACAGATTCATCATGTCTCCAATCTTCAGGCTTCGGTTCAAAATGGTAGTCACCTTCTTCGAGGCGTCTACGACGGGTTCCCCCCGCGCTAACCAAGCGCTGATTATGGGAAACAAACGGGGATAGAAAGCAAGCTAATAATTGTGTCTGGATGGTCGAGCAGCCGAATGGTCGCCGGGAACTCTTTCCGGAGTTGCGAATTATTCTTATCGGAGTAATATGTAACTATATAACATTACGTATGAGGCATCCCCATGAAACCCGGCATCCATCCCGAATACCGTCCCGTCCTGTTCCATGACACCTCGGCCGACGTGTACTTCCTGATCGGCTCCACCGCGGAGACCGACAAGACCCATACCCATACCGACGGCAAGACCTATCCCTACGTGACGCTGGACGTTTCCAGCGCCTCGCACCCGGTCTACACCGGCGAACAGCGCAAGACCAAGAGCGAAGGCCGCGTGGCCGGGTTCAACAAGCGTTTCGCCGGCTTCGTCGGCGGCAAGGGGGCCTGATGAAAGTCCTCGCCTCGCTGAAACAGGCCAAGCTGCGCCATCGCGATTGCCAGGTGGTGAAGCGCCGTGGCCGGCTCTACGTGATCTGCAAGTCGAATCCGCGCTTCAAGTGCGTGCAGGGCCGGCCGAAGCCGAAGATCAAGCGCCGCTGAGCGGCGACGGGACGGTCGCCCGTCCCGTCAGCCCTGGGCCTGGAGGAACAGGCCGAACAGCTCGGACTGCGACTTGATGCCGAGCTTGCCGTACATGTGCTTGCGGTGGACCTTCACGGTTTCCGCCGAGATCGCCAGCTTGCGGGCGATCTCCTTGCTCGAGCAGCCGCTGAGCATCAGCCTGCCGACCTCCAGTTCGCGCGCCGTCAGCGGCGTGCCCATCTGCTCCGCGACCTTCTCCAGCGAACCCTGCCAGCCCGGCTCCGGCGCCGCGGGGCTGTTCAACACTTCGTCCTCGAAGGCCAGGCGCTGGCGCATCAGCCCGGCCACCCAGGGCCGCACCAGGCCGAGCACGGCGAGTTGCTCGGGGGTGAAGCGGCGCCGCGAGCCGAGCGACAGGCAGAGGGTGCGTTCGCCGGAGAGCTGGACGTTGATCTGGATTTCATCGGCCACCACGTTGAGGCGGAAGTAACGCTGGTAGTAATCGGTCTGCTCGAAGCATTCCGGTGCCACGTCGGCCAGACGGAACAGGCCGCTGCACGGGTTCTCGCGGCTGGCGATGTAGAACGGGTCGAGCAGGTAGAGGCCTCGCAGGTAGTCCTGGAACAGCGGATCCGGCCCGCCGTCGGCGCCCGGGCATTCGGCGAACACCTGTGGCCGGCCCTGGCTGAACAGCAGGGCCACCCAGCTGTCGAACGGAACGTACTGTTCGAGCAGGCGTACCAGGCGAATCCAGAAGTCCGGCGCATCCAGCGCCTCGACCAGTTGCCCGACGGAGCGGTGCCAGGCGATGTCCTGCAAGGTGAAACTCATCTTCTACCCCTGTTGGGTTAACCCTCGGACGTAATTATCGGCGCGGGGAACGCCAAGCATACTGTGCCGACCCCTGCATACGAACAGCGCGCGTGCCGAACAGCGCCGAGAACAACAAGGAATTCCGATGAAAGTCGAACTCGTCCAGATCGCCGGTCGCGATGGCGACACCGCGCACAACCTGGAACGCGCCCTGGCGGCCATCGCCGACTGTGCGGCGGACACCGAACTGGTGGTGTTCCCGGAAACCCACCTGACCGGCTTCCCCAGCGAAGACAACATCGCCGCCCTCGCCGAGCCGCTCGACGGCCCGACGGTCAGCGCGGTGCAGCGCGTCGCCCGTGAACGTAACGTTTCGGTGGCGATCGGCATCGCCGAGGCGGACGCCGGCCGCTATTACAACACCACCCTGCTGATCGCTCCCGACGGCATCGCCCTGAAATACCGCAAGACCCACCTGTGGGCCTCCGACCGCGGCATCTTCACGCCTGGCGACCGCTACGCCACCGCCCTGTGGAACGGCATCCGGGTCGGCCTGCTGGTGTGCTTCGACATCGAGTTCCCGGAAAGCGCGCGGGCCCTCGGCCAACTGGGTGCGGAACTGATCATCGTGACCAATGGCAACATGGACCCCTATGGCCCGACCCATCGCACCGCGATCATGGCCCGCGCCATGGAAAACCAGGCCTACGCGGTGATGGTCAACCGCGTCGGGCATGGCGACGGCGGGCTGGTCTTCGCCGGCGGCAGCGCGGTGGTCGATCCCTATGGCCAGTTGCTCTGCGAGGCCGGGCGCGAAGAATGCCGGCAGATCGTCGAACTGGACCTCGGCCGGTTGCAGGATGCGCGTCGGGATTACCGTTACCTCGAAGAGCGTCGCCTGGTCCTGCCCGGCGAGCGCCGCGAGCACCCGGACGGCCTGCGCGAATTGCTGATTCCCTGATTCACCGCGGCGCGACAGGAGCGTCGCGTCGTCCTCCGTCCGCCAGCGAGCGGGCGAGGATCGGCCCGGAAAGCCGTAGCACAACGATGGGCGCCCGAGCGTCCGCCGGTCTCCCGGGTGAGGGGAGGCCCCTGCGCCCCGCGGCCCGGCCGGCTGCGGGCCACTGCCATAACAAACGATAATTCCGGAGTAAGCAGTAATGGCCAGACTCAAGCGCACCCTGTCGCTGGGTTCCGTGGTGCTGTTCGGCATCGCCTACATGACCCCCATCATCGTCCTCGGGACTTTCGGCATCCTCGCCGAGACCACCCAGGGACACGTCCCCGCCGCCTACATCGCCGCTTCCCTGGCGATGCTCTTCACCGCCCTCAGCTACGGGCGCATGGCCGCGGCCTTCCCCGTGGCCGGCTCGGCCTATACCTACGTGCGCAAGGCCATCGATTCCCGGCTCGGCTTCATCGCCGGCTGGGCGGTGCTGCTCGACTACCTGTTCCTGCCGATGGCGATCTGGCTGATCGGCGCCGCCTACCTGCACTCGGCCTTTCCCGCGGTACCCAACGCGGTCTGGGTGCTGGCGTTCATCGGCGTGACCACGACGATCAACATCGTCGGCCTGCGCCTGGCGAAGAACGTCAATGGCCTGCTGATGCTGGTGCAGTTCCTGGTCCTCGGCGCCTTCGTCGCACTCTGCGTGCACTACGTGCTGGGCGACCCGGGCAAGCCGTTATGGTCACTGCAACCGTTGCTCGGTGGCGACCTGCAGGTGCCGCTGGTGATGAGCGGTGCGGCGATCGCCTGCTACTCGTTCCTCGGTTTCGACGCGGTCAGTACCCTGACCGAGGAAACCCGCGACCCGCGGCGCAACATCCCGCGGGCGATCCTGCTGATCACCCTGCTGGGCGGGTTGATCTTCATCGTCACCTCGTACTTCGTGCAACTGGCGCACCCGTCGTTCGCCTTCGACAGCGCGGACTCGGCGGCCTACGAGATCGCCCGCAACATCGGTGGCGACCTGTTCGTGACCTTCTTCCTGGTCGGCCTGATCGTCGGCCAGTTCACCTCCGGTCTCTCGGCCCAGGCCAGCGCCTCGCGCCTGCTCTTCGCCATGGGCCGCGACGGCGTCCTTCCGCGGCCGTTCTTCGGTCGTCTCGGCAAGCGCTTCGAGACGCCGGCGAACAGCATCATCCTGTGCGGTGTGGTGGCCTTGCTGGCACTACAGATGGACGTGACCACCTCCACGTCGTTCATCAACTTCGGCGCCTTCCTCGCCTTCAGCCTGGTCAACCTGTCGGTGGTCTTCCACTACTACCTTGGCGCCGAGCGCCGCGGTCCACGGGAAACCCTGTTGTTCCTGGTATTCCCTGGCATCGGCCTGGTCGCCGACCTGTGGTTGATGGCCAGCCTCGACCATCTGGCGATCATCCTCGGCCTCTGCTGGCTGGCGCTGGGCGCGGTGTACCTGGCGGCGATCACCCACGGTTTCCGCGAGCCGCCGCCGGAGATGCGTTTCGAGGAGGGCTGAGAAAGAATCGACGCCCGTTTCGCGGCGGCAAGGCGCAGGCTCCTGGCCTAGAGTGGCTATCCATCGCCTCCCTGGTTCCGGAGCCGGCCATGTCCGATGCAGCGTTGTTCCTTCCCCTTCCCGATGACGACACCCTGTATGCCGCGCTGTTGGCGCGCGACCCCGCCTACGATGGCTTTGCTTTCGTCGGGGTGAAGAGCACCGGGGTGTTCTGCCGCCTGACCTGCCCGGCGCGCAAGCCGAAGCGCGAGAACACCCTGTTCTTCGATTCGATCAAGGGCTGCGTCGAGGCCGGCTTCCGGCCCTGCCTGCGTTGCCGGCCGCTGGAGCGGCTCGGCACGCAGGGGCCGCTGGTCAGCGACCTGCTCCAGCGCCTCGGTCGGCAACCGCAGCGGCGCTGGTTCGAAGACGACCTGGCGGCGCTGGGCTATGACCCGTCCACTGTGCGCCGTGCCTTCAAGCGCGAGTTCGGCGTGACCTTTCTGGAAATGGCTCGCTTGCGCCGTCTTGGCCAGGTCGCCGAGCGGCTGTCCTCGGGCGCGCGGGTGATCGACGCGCAACTGGATGCCAGCTTCGACTCCGACAGCGGCTTCCGTAGCGCCTTCGCGCGCCTGCTGGGCGAGCCGCCGTCGCAGTTGCGCGGGCGCGAGCTGCTCAAGGCGGACTGGCTGCAGACCCCGCTCGGCGCCATGCTCGCGGTGGCCGATGCGCAGGCCCTGCACCTGCTGGAATTCTTCGACCGCCCGGCGTTGAGCGGGGAGCTGAAACGCCTGCAGAAGAGCAGCGGATCGAGCATCGGTTTCGGCCGTTTCGCCTCCATCGACAGGATCGAGGCGGAACTCGCCGACTACTTCGGCGGTACTCCAGTGCGCTTCCAGACCCCCTTGGCGCTGAACGCCTCGGCCTTCACCCGCACGGTCTGGCAGGCGCTGCGCGAGGTACTGTGCGGCAGCACGCAGAGCTACGCCGGGCTGGCCAGGTCCATCGGCTCGCCGTCGTCGGTGCGCGCCGTGGCCCGCGCCAACGGAGCCAACCAGATCGCCATCGTGATTCCCTGCCACCGCGTCATCGGTTCGGACGGTTCCCTGACCGGCTATGGCGGTGGCCTGTGGCGCAAGCGCTGGTTGCTGGAGCACGAGCGGCGCATGGGCGCTGCCGGCTAGCCGGGATCGCCGCCCAGAAGCCGGGCGGGGGCGCGCAACACCGGTTCCCGCTCGACCGCTGCGGGCCGCTGCAAGTCCTCGGCGTCGGCGCGCTCGGCGGTCGACAGGTCGCTGGCGTGGAATCCGGTGATCCGCAACAGGGCCAGGGTACAGGCCAGCGAGACCAGCGCGTAGCAGGCCGAGGCCAGGGCCACGCCGACGATGCTGCCGGTACTGTTGAGAATCCACTGGGCCAGTACCGGTGTACCGCCGCCGACCAGCAGCGAGCAGAGCTGGTAGGCCAGCGACAGGCCGGTGTAGCGCACCCGCGCCGGGAAGGCTCGGGCGAGGATACCGCCCACCGCGCCGTAGAACATCGCGTGCGGTACCGTGGCCAGGCACATGCCGACCGCGGCGATCCAGTAGACCTTGGTTTCCACGGCGAAGAACATCGCCGGCATCAGGATGAACTCCGGCAGCACCATCAGGCATGCCGCCTTGCGCATGTCGATGCGCGAAGTGAGCAGCGCCCCCAGTGGCTGGCTGAGGAACTGCACCACCAGCGCGACCACGATGATGCTGAGGAAGGTGCCCTGGCTGTAGCCGAGGGTCTTGGTCGCCCAGGAGAGGGCGAAGGTGCTCTTGAAGTAGGTGACGTGGATGATCGGCAGCACGCCGGCGCCGAGCAGGACGATCTTCCAGTGCTTGCCCAGCACCTCGGCGAGCGGCAGCTTCACCGTGCGCTTCTGCGCCAGCACGCGCTTCATGTCTTCCGACTCCTCCAGCTTCAGGCGGATCACCATGCCGACGATGACCAGCACTGCGGAGAGCAGGAACGGCGCGCGCCAGCCCCAGAGAATGAAGTCCGAGGCGGGCAGGGCGCTGAGGGCGAAGAACGCCAGGGTCGCCAGCAGGTTGCCGGTGGGCGAGCCCTGCTGGGCGAAGGCGGCGTACAGGATGCCTTTGCCCTTGGGCGCGCTTTCGCTGGCGATCAGGATCGCGCCGCCCCACTCGCCGCCGACCGCGATGCCCTGGACGATACGCAGCGCCACCAGGGAGATCGGCGCCCAGATGCCGATCTGCGTATAGACCGGCAACAGGCCGATGCAGGTCGTGGCGATGCCCATCATGATCAGGGTGATCACCAGGGTGGTCTTGCGGCCGATGCGGTCGCCGAGATGGCCGAAGATGATCCCGCCCAGCGGGCGAGCGATGAAGCCCGACCAGAGGGTGACGAAGGACAGCAGGGTGGCCAGGCCCGGATCCATGTCGGCGGGGAAGAATACCTTGCCGAACACCAGGGCGGCGGCCAGGCCGTAGATGTAGAAGTCGTACCACTCGATGGTGGTGCCGATGAAGGAGGCGATACCGGCCCTGCGGGCCTTCTTGTGCAGGTCGGCGTCTTCGGGAGAGGGCGTGCGCGGCATGGGTCGAGTCCTGTTTATTGTTGTTCTCGCCGACACGCCGCGCCCTACCGCCCTTCGCTGAAAGGCGGGGCGGAAACGCTGGTTTCCGTGGAGGGAAAGCGTGCGTCGGTGTTGACCCGGGTGCCTCGGAGTCTAGGTGGCACCCCCGCAAATCAATAGTCTTTTAATCTTATGGCTCGATAAGGGATTCCATATCGACGTTTTCCGTCAGCCCTCGCTCAGGCGTCGTCCAGGCCGCTCTTCAGCGTCGCCAGGAACGCCTGCGCCGCCCGGGAAGGTTCGCTGGCCGGAAGGATCGCGTGGATCTCCGAACGCGCGCCGGCCGGCTCGATTTCCAGGTAGCGCACCTCGTTCCGCCAGGCCAGGCAGAGGGTCTCCGGGATCAGCGCGACGCCCATGCCGAGACCGACCATGGCGGCGACGGTCTGCCACAGGCGCGCCTCGTGGCGGATGCGCGGGCTGAAGCCGGCGTCCACGCAGCGGGCGATGATCAGGTCGTGGTAGTGCGGGGAGACATGGCGCGGGAAGAGGATGAAGTCTTCGTCGCGCAGTTCGGCGAGGTCCAGACGCGCCTGGCCAGCTAGGCGGTGCCCGGCGGGCAGGCAGCAGAGGAACGGGTCGCTGATCAAGGGTTCGGAGACGATTTCCGCCGGCAGCCTGCCCCAGTGCACGAAGCCCAGGTCGATCTGCCCGCGCTGCAACGCCTGGGCCTGCTCCGCGCTGTTCATTTCGCCGAGCACCACCTCCATGTTCGGGTGCTCCCGTTCGAAGCGGGACATGGCCCTGGGCAGGCCGCGGTAGAGCATGGAGTTGACGAAGCCGACGCGCAGTTGGCCGACGTCGCCCTCGGCGGATAGCTGGGTCAGGCGTTTCACCTTCTCTGCCTGCAGCAGCAGGTTGCGCGCTTCCACCAGCAGGACCTGGCCGGCGCCGGTGAGCTTCACCGACTTGTTGTTGCGCAGCAGCAATTGGGTTCCGAGCTGTTCCTCCAGCTTCTTGATGTCGAAGCTCAGCGCCGGCTGGGAGATGAACAGGCGAGCCGCGGCGCGACCGAAATGCAGTTCCTCGGCGACCGCGATGAAGTAGCGAAGCTGTCTGAGATCCATGGCAGGCACCTGGTTCTACGATCTGTTTTTCTTATCGTCGATGATTTTTTTTGTATTGGATGCTTATCGAAGCACTCGCCTAGTCTTGGCGCAAGACAAGCAGGAGCCGCGCCATGACCGCCATGCCCGAAGTACTTCGCGAAGATACGCTGAACATCCCCGACAGCCGTGGGCTGAATCTCTACACCTGCGATCCGGCCCTGGAGCGGCTGCTGGAGGTATACCTGCCGCCGGCGTTGCTCGCCGAATGGCGGCCGCTCCTCGAACGGCTCGGCGCCCGTGCCGGCGGCGAGCTGGACGTGCTGGCGCTGGCGGCGGACAAGAACCCGCCGGTGCTGGCGCCGCGCACCCGCCGCGGCGAGGATTTGCAGAGCATTCGCAAGCATCCGGACTACGTCGCCCTCGAACGGGTGGCCTATGCCGAACTTGGCCTGGCTTCCATGAGCCATCGCCCGGACGGCCCGCCGCCGCTGGTGAAGTATGCGCTCACCCACCTGTTCGTACAGGCCGAGTTCGGCCTTTGCTGCCCGGTCAGCATGACCGACTCGCTTACCCGCACCCTGCGCAGGTTCGGCGCGCCGGAACTGGTCGAGCGCTACCTGCCGTCCCTCGCCTCGCGGGATTTCGACGAGCTGTTCCAGGGCGCCATGTTCATGACCGAGCAGGCCGCCGGCTCCGACGTGGCGCGGACCCGTACCGTGGCGCGGGAGGAGGGCGGCGAGTGGAAGCTCTACGGCGACAAGTGGTTCTGCTCCAACCCGGACGCCGACCTGGCGATGGTCCTGGCCCGCCCCGAAGGCGCGCCGGAAGGAATGAAGGGCGTGACCCTGTTCCTGTTGCCGAAGGTCCGCGAGGACGGCACGCGCAACGCCTATCGCATCGTCCGCCTGAAGGACAAGCTGGGCAGCCGCTCCATGGCCAGCGGCGAAGTCCGCCTGGAAGGCGCCAGCGCCTACCTGATCGGCGAGATCGGCCGCGGCTTCCAGCAGATGGCCGACATGGTCAACATGTCGCGCCTGTCCAACGGCGTGCGCGCCGCCGGGCTGATGCGCCGGGCGCTGAGCGAGGCGCTGTTCGTCGCCCGCCATCGGCGCGCCTTCGGCAAGCACCTGATCGACATGCCGCTGATGCAGAAGCAGTTGCTGAAGATGATGCTGCCCACCGAACAGGCGCGCTCGATGTTCATGCAGATCGCCACGCTGCTGCCGCGCGCCGATGGCGGCGAGGTCGAGGCGCAGAAATGCGTGCGGATCCTCACCCCGCTGATCAAGTTCCGCGCCTGCCGCGATGCGCGACGGGTCACCGGCGACGCCATGGAGGTGCGCGGCGGGGTCGGCTACATCGAGGAGTGGAGCGACCCGCGGCTGGTGCGTGACGCCCACCTGGGGTCGATCTGGGAGGGTACCAGCAACATCGTGGCGCTGGACGTCGCTCGTGCGGTGAGCCGCGAACAGGCGCTCGAACCCTTGCAGCGCCACCTGCGCCGGCTGCTGGATGACAGCGACCTGCCAGGGGACGCCCGCGACCTCTTCGACGAACTGCTGGTGCGAGTGGTCGCGACCATGGCCGACGTCGCCGAGCGCCGCCAGGATGAACAGGTGCGCCAGGCCGGCAGCGCCCTCTACCACCTGTGCACGGCGATCTTCATGGCCTGGGAAGCCAGCCGCCAGGCACCCGACCAGCGCCGCCTGGCCCTGGCCTTCCTGGTCGCCCGGCACAAGCTGCTGCCGCGCGACCCGCTGCACCTGGAGGGTTGGACCGACCAGGCCGAACTGCTGGCCAGGGTGGTCGGCGAGGTGCCGCTGAGCCAGGCCGAAGCCATGCAATTGCTGCCGGCCTGACTGCCCGCATTCCCGCTCACAACAACCAGAGAGTCGCCATGACCAATCAGACGGGCGCCCTGCGTGGCCTGAAAATCATCGATCTCAGCCGGGTCCTCGGCGGACCCTACTGCTCCCAGGCGCTGGCCGACCACGGCGCCGAGGTGATCAAGCTGGAACCCCTCGGCGGCGACGAGACCCGTGGCTGGGGGCCGCCCTTCGAGGGCGACACGGCGTCCTACTTCAAGGGCGTGAACCGCAACAAGAAGGGCATCGCCGTCGACCTGGCGACGGCGGAGGGCATCGAGCTGCTGCTGCGCTTGCTGGAGGACGCCGACGTACTGCTGGAGAACTTCAAGCCCGGCACCCTGGCGCGCTGGGGGATCGGCTACGAGGAGGTGCTTCGCCAGCGCTTCCCGCGGCTGGTCCACTGCGCGGTATCGGGCTTCGGCGCCGACGGCCCGCTCGGCGGCCTGCCCGGCTACGACGCGGCGATCCAGGCGATGGCCGGACTGATGAGCGTGAACGGCGAGGCCGGCGGCGACGCGTTGCGCATCGGCCTGCCGATCGTCGACATGGTCACCGGGCTGAACGCCATGGCCGGCATCCTCCTCGCCCTCCACGAGCGCCAGGTCAGCGGGCGCGGGCAGTCGGTGGACATCACCCTGTACGACTGCGGTATCTCCCTGCTGCACCCGCACCTGCCGAACTACTTCGCTTCCGGACGTACGCCCCGGCGTAGCGGCAACGCCCACCCGAACATCGCGCCCTACGACAGCTACCGCACCGGTACCGAGCCGATCTTCCTCGCCGTCGGCAACGACCGCCAGTTCGCCCGCCTGTGCGAGTACCTGGGAGCGGATGAACTGCCGGGGGACCCGCGCTTCGCCGACAACGGCAAGCGCTCGGTCAACCGCGAGGCGCTGAAGCGCGCCCTGGAGGACTACCTGGCGGCCCACGACGGTCGCGAGCTGGCCGAGCGGCTGATCCGTCTCGGCGTGCCCTGCGGAGCCATCGCCACGGTGGATCGGGTGGTGGAGCACCCGCACACCCGCCATCGCGGGATGGTCGTCGAACTCGAGGGCTATCGCGGCATCGCCTCGCCGGTGAAGCTTTCGCGCACCCCGGCCAGTTACCGCGCCGCGCCGCCGGTGCTGGGCGGAGACACCCGGGAAGTCCTGGCGGAACTGGGATTGAGCGCCGAGGCGATCGACGCGCTGGTCCGGCGCGGCATCGTCCGCGCCTGAAACCCCTCACGGCACGGCCTGCGCCGTGCAACTCAATCCCCGGGCAATTGGAGATGGCCATGGATTCCTCCCCTGGGGCGGTGCGCCCCGAACTCGTGCTGCTGGAGCGGCCGGAGCAGGGCGTGGCCCTGTTGCGACTGAACCGCCCGGCAGTGCTCAACGCCCTGAACATGCGCCTGCGCGAGGCTCTGGCGGAGCACGTACGGCGCCTCGACGAGTGCGCCGATACCCGGGTCATCGTCCTCACCGGAAATGGCACGGCGTTCGCCGCCGGCGCCGATCTCAACGAACTGGCGGAGGCGTCCGCGCTGGAGATCCAGCAGCGCGGGGTGGAGCGCCACTGGCAGGCCCTCGCCGCCTGCCGCAAACCGCTGATCGCCGCCGTGGAGGGCCATGCCCTGGGCGGAGGCTGCGAGTTGGCGATGCACTGCGACCTGATCGTCGCCGGTGCCTCGGCGCGCTTCGCCCAGCCGGAAATCCGTGTCGGCGTGATGCCCGGCGCCAGCGGCACCCAGCGCCTGGTGCGAGCGGTGGGCAAGTTCCAGGCGCTGCGCATGCTGTTTACCGGTTGCACGGTACGGGCGCCGGAGGCCCTGGCCATAGGGTTGGTCAGCGAGGTGGCGGCGGATGGCCAGGCATTGGATCGCGCCCTCGAACTGGCTCGCCAGATCGCCGGCCTGCCGCCGCTGGCGCTGGCGCAGATCAAGGAAGTGGTCCTGGCCGGCGCCGACCTGCCGCTGGACCAGGCCCTGGCGCTGGAGCGCAAGGCCTTCCAGTTGCTGTTCGACAGCCACGACCAGAAGGAGGGCATGCGTGCCTTCCTGGAAAAACGCACAGCGGAGTACCTGGGAAAATGAGCGAGCCATCGATCGTTCTCATCGGTATCGTCGGTACCGGTGCCATGGGCCAGGGCATCGCCCAGCTCGCTGCCTGTGCCGGACTGTCGGTGCTGCTCTACGACAGCCGCCAGGGGGTGGCGCTGCAAGCGCGCGAGCAGATCGCCACGGTCCTTGCCCGGCAGGTGGAGCGGGGCCGGCTGGAGGCGGAGGCTGTCGAGCGCGCGATGGGCAATCTGCGGGTGGTCGAGGACTTGCGGGTCCTAGGCGGCTGCCAGTTGGTGATCGAGGCGATCGTCGAGAACCTGGAGGCCAAGCAGGCGTTGTTCCGCCAATTGGAAGAGGTGGTCGGCGACGAAGCGATCCTCGCCAGCAATACCTCCTCGCTGTCGGTTACCGCGATCGCCTCGGCCTGTCGCGATCCCGGCCGGATCGCCGGTCTGCACTTCTTCAATCCGGTGCCGCTGATGCGTCTGGTGGAGGTGATCGAGGGTCTCGCCACCCGCACCGGCATCGCCGAGCGACTGTGCGCCCTGGTGGCGACCTTCGGCCACCAGGCGGTGCGTGCCACGGACAGCCCCGGCTTCATCGTCAACCATGCCGGACGGGCCTTCGGCACCGAGGCGCTGCGTATCCTCGGCGAGGGCGTGGCGCCGGTGGCGGCGATCGACGAAGTCCTGCGCGAGGGCGCCGGCTTCCGCATGGGCCCGTTCGAGCTGTTCGACCTGGTCGGGTTGGACGTCAGCCTGCCGGTGATGGAGTCGATCTACCGGCAGTACTACGAGGAGCCGCGTTATCGTCCGCATCCCTTGCTGCGCCAGATGCTCGCCGCCGGCCGCCTGGGGCGCAAGAGCGGCCAGGGCTTCTACCGCTACGACGGCGCTGGGCAGGTGCCCGTCGCCGCCCCGGCGGTTGCGCCAGGCGCGGCGTTGCCGCCGGTGTGGCTGGGCGTCGACGACGAACATGACCGCGCGCCATTGCTGACGTTGCTACAACGTCTGGGCGCCGAGGTGGAGAGCGGCGAGCGTCCTTCCGGGGCGGCGTTGTGCCTGCTTGCGCCACTGGGCGCCGACGTCAGCGCCGCAGCGCGGCGGTTCGCCGTCGATCCGACGCGCAGCCTGGCCATCGACGTGCTGTCGGACCTGGAGCGACACCGCTGCCTGATGGCCTGCCCGGCGACCCGAGCGGAGCTGCAGCAGGCCGCTCGCACCCTGTTCGCACGGGACGGCGTGGGCGTCACGCTGATTCGCGACAGCGCCGGGTTCATCGTCCAGCGCACCCTCGCCTCGATCGTCAATCTCGCCTGCGACATCGCCCAGCAGGGTATCGCTTCGGTGGAGCACATCGACCTGGCGGTGCGCCTCGGTCTCGGCTATCCGCTGGGGCCGCTGGAGTGGGGCGACCGAATGGGTGCCGGGCGCGTGCTGCGCATCCTCGAACGCCTGCATGCGCTCAGCGGCGACCCGCGCTATCGCCCCAGCCCCTGGCTGCGCCGGCGCGCCCAACTGGGCCTTTCCCTGCGCCAGCCGGACAGCCCGTTGGCCTCCTGATCCCTTCGCGGAGAAACACACCATGCTCGATGCCTATATCTACGCCGGCCTGCGTACGCCTTTCGGCCGGCATGCCGGTGCACTCTCGACGGTGCGTCCGGACGACCTGGCCGGCCTGCTGCTGGCGCGTCTCGCGGAAACCTCCGGGTTCGCCGTCGACGACCTGGAGGATGTGATCCTCGGTTGCACCAACCAGGCCGGCGAAGACAGCCGCAACCTGGCGCGCAACGCGCTGCTCGCAGCCGGCCTGCCGGCGCGGCTGCCCGGGCAGACGGTCAACCGCTTGTGTGCCAGCGGACTGTCGGCGGTGATCGACGCGGCGCGCGCGATCAGTTGCGGCGAGGGTCGGCTGTACCTGGCCGGCGGCGCCGAAAGCATGTCCCGGGCGCCGTTCGTCATGGCCAAGGCGGAGAGCGCCTTCAGCCGCACGCTGGAGGTCTTCGACAGCACCATCGGCGCGCGCTTCGCCAACCCCAGGCTGGTCGAGCGCTATGGCAACGACAGCATGCCGGAGACCGGCGACAACGTGGCCCGCGCCTTCGGCATCGCCCGCGAAGACGCCGACCGTTTCGCCGCTTCTTCCCAGGCGCGCTACCAGGCTGCGCTGGAGGAGGGCTTTTTCCTCGGCGAGATCCTTCCGGTGGAGGTGCGTGCCGGACGCAAGGGCGAGACGCGGCTGGTGGAGCGCGACGAGCATCCGCGGCCGCAGGCCGACCTGGCGGCCCTGGCGCGCTTGCCGGCGTTGTTCGCCGGCGGGGTAGTGACCGCCGGCAATGCCTCGGGGATCAACGACGGGGCGGCGGTAGTGCTGCTGGGCGACCGCGCGATCGGCGAGCGCGAGGGCATCCGGCCGCTGGCGCGGATCCTCGCCAGCGCCAGCGTCGGCGTCGAGCCCCGGTTGATGGGCATCGGCCCGCAGCAGGCGATCCTCCGCGCGCTGCAACGCGCCGGCATCGACCTGGACGAGGTCGGCCTGATCGAGATCAACGAAGCCTTCGCGCCGCAGGTCCTGGCCTGCCTGAAGTTGCTCGGCCTGGACTACGAGGACCCGCGGATCAATCCCCATGGCGGCGCCATTGCCCTCGGCCATCCGCTCGGCGCCTCCGGTGCGCGCCTGGTGCTCACCGCCGCCCGCGGGCTGCAACGCATCGAGCGGCGCTACGCGGTGATCAGCCTGTGCGTCGGGCTCGGCCAGGGCGTGGCGATGGTGATCGAGCGCTGCCGATGAGACACCGTTCCCCCTAGAAAAAGAGGCGCCCAGGCGCCCGTTCGGAGTGCGTATGAACAACAACAAGAAATGCGCGTTTTTCCTGCTGCCGATCCTTGCCGGCGATAGCGTTCCCGCCTTGGCCGAGGGCTTCCTCGAAGACTCGCGGGCCAGCCTGGCCTTGCGCAACTTCTACATGAACCGCGACTTCCGCGATGGCGCGGGACGTGCGAAAAGCGAGGAGTGGGCCCAGGGCTTTCTCTTCGACTACCGCTCGGGCTATACCGAGGGTACCCTCGGCGTGGGTCTCGACCTGCTGGGCAAGCTCGGCGTCCGACTCGATTCCGGCGCGGGGCGTAGCGGCACCGGCCTGCTTCCGCTTCGCGACGATGGCAGCGCGGCGGGCGACTACGCGCGGCTGGACGCGACCGCCAAGCTGCGCCTGTCGCGCAGCGAACTGAAGGTCGGCGGCCTGGTGCCGAAGCTACCGACCATCCAGCCCAACTACGGGCGGCTATTCCCCCAGGTGTTCCAGGGCGCGCTGCTGACTTCCGGCGAACTGAGCGGACTGAGCCTGAACCTGGGACGGCTGACCGAGGTCAGCCAGCGCAACGAGGCGGGCACCAGCGACCTGGCGCTGTTCAACCGCAACCGGCGTTTCGCCGGCGCGGCGCAGGCGGACCGTTTCGACCTGGCCGGCCTGGACTACCGTATCGCCCCGGACTGGACCGGCAGCTACCACTATGGCGAACTGGAGCAGGTCTACGCCCAGCATTTCCTCGGTCTCAAGGGGCGCATCGGCATCGCTGCGGACAGCCTGGAGAGCGACTTGCGCCTGGCGCTCAGCCGGGATACCGGCGGCGCTCGCGGCGGGCGCATCGACAACCGTTCCTTCAGCGGGTCGCTCACCTACCGCCTGCGCAACGGCCAGGCCTTCGGCCTGGGCTACCAGCGGATGAGCGGCGACCACGGTTTCCCCTACCTGGAGGGGACCGATCCGTACCTGGTCAATTTCGGCCAGTACAACGACTTCGCCGAGGCTGGCGAATCCTCCTGGCAACTGCGCTACGACTGCGACTTCGCGCCGCTCGGGGTGCCCGGCCTGAGCCTGATGACGCGCTATTTCAGCGGCCATGGCGCGAAACCGAAGGGCGCCGACGGCAGTCGCGAGTGGGAACGCGACAGCGACCTGCGCTACGTGTTGCAGGGCGGTGCGCTGAAGGGACTGGGGCTGGTCTGGCGCAACGCTACCTACCGTTCGGCCTTCAGCCGCGACATCGACGAGAACCGCCTGTACCTGACCTATGAGCTGCCGCTGTTCTGAGCCGTTCAGCCCTTGGCGGCGCTGACCCCTTCGAGGGTGGCGAAGGAGGTGTCCTTGGCGGTGAGCAGGAAGTCGCGCATGAATGGCGCATCGAACATGTCCGTGCGGATGGCGGCGAAGAGCGTGCAGTACAGGCCCTTTTCACCGAGGCGCCGGGCCGTCACGTAGCCGCGCGAGCTGTACTCGTGCAGGGCCCAGTTCGGCAGGCAGCAGACGCCGCGACCGGAGGCCACCAGCTGCATCATCATCACGGTCAGCTCGGCTATGCGCACCTGCGCCGGCTCCACGTCGGCGGGGTCGAGGAAGCGGGTGAAGACGTCGAGACGATCGCGTTCCACCGGATAGGTGATCAGGGTTTCCCGCTCCAGGTCCTCCGGGACGACATACGGTCGACCAGCCAGGGCATGCTGGTTGGCCACCGCCAGCAGCGCTTCGTAGGTGAACAGTGGCACGTAGGTGATGCCGGGCAACTCGATCGGGTCGGCGGTCACCACCAGGTCGAGGTCGCCGCGGGCCAGGGCCGGCAGCGGCGCGAAGGAGAAGCCCGAGGCCAGGTCCAGTTCGACTTCCGGCCAGGCGTCGCGGAACTGGTCGATGGTCGGCATCAGCCACTGGAAGCAACTGTGGCATTCGATGGCCATGTGCAGGCGTCCGGCGGTACCGCCGGCGAGCCGCGCCAGGTCGCGCTCGGCGGTGCGCAGCTGGGGCAGCAGCGAGTCGGCCAGTTGCAGCAGGCGCAGCCCGGCGCTGGTGAAGCGTACCGGCTTGGTCTTGCGCACGAACAGCTGCATGCCCAGGCGCTCTTCCAGTTCCTTGAACTGGTGCGACAGCGCCGACTGGGTAAGGTGCAGGCGCTCGGCGGCTTCCACCAGGCTGTCGGCTTCGCGCAGCGCGTGCAGGGTCTTGAGGTGGCGAAGTTCGAGCATGGCGGCCTCTGTATGAGCAAAACTTGATAGCGGTGCGGATTCGTTGAGTTTGTCTCATACGCCAGAGGCTGTCGACAAGCGATGGCCTCGATCCCGCAGAGCGTGCGATCGTGGAGCGACGGGGAGAAGAGCCCGGCACACGGGACGGCGGCACGGAGCAGCGGCGCAACGCCGCAGAGCCACAACGCCACGACCGCCTGGCGGCATTCATCAAACTGTCACGCTACTGTGGCAGCGCGCTGGACGAAATTTAATCAGAATCGCGCTCCACTGGGGTTTTGCGTTCTGGGTTTTCTTCATGCGTGCTTTCATCTTCCTGGCCGCCTTGTTGTGCAGCCTCTCCTCCTTTGCGGCGGCGCGTTGCGACGCACGCGTACCTACCGAGACGGTCGAACTGGGCGACGTGCGCCTGGCCTACCAGAGCATCGGCCGCGACAGCGATCCGGCCCTGCTGCTGGTGATGGGCCTGGGCGGGCAACTGATCCACTGGCCGGACGAGGTGGTCAGCGCCCTGTGCGAGCAAGGCTTCCGGGTGATCCGCTACGACAACCGCGACGTCGGCCTGTCGGCCTGGAACGTGCCGGTGCCCAGTTCGCGGCTGACCTACGAAGTGGTGCGTTATCGCCTCGGCCTGCCGGTCAGCGCGCCCTATACCCTCACCGACATGGCCGGCGATGCCCTGCATCTGCTCGACGCGCTGGATATCCCCCAGGCCCATGTGCTCGGCGCCAGCATGGGCGGGATGATCGCCCAGCACATCGCCGACATGGCGCCGCAGCGCCTGCTCAGCCTGACCCTGGTGATGACCAGCTCCGGCGCCGAAGGCCTGCCGGCACCCAGCGAGTCGCTGCTGCGCCTGCTGGCGCGGCGCGAGGCGGCCAGCCGCGAGCAGGCGGTCGAGCAGCAGGCCGACCTGCTGGCGGCGCTGGGCAGCCCGGAAGTGCGCGATGATCGCCAGCAACTTCTGTTGCAGGCCGCACGTTCCTACGACCGCGCGTTCAACCCGGAAGGCGTGCAGCGGCAATTGCTGGCGATCCTCGCCGAACCCAGCCGGGTGCCGCTGCTGAACCGTCTGCAGGTGCCGACCCTGGTGATCCATGGCACCGCCGATCCGCTGCTGCCGGTGATGCACGGCGTGCACGTGGCGGCGCATATCCGTGGCTCGGAGCTGAAGCTGATCCCCGGTCTCGCCCATCGCTTCCAGGAGGCCTTCAAGGAGCCGTTGCTGGCGGCGGTAGTGCCTTACCTGAAGGCCCATCGGCAGGCCAGCGTCGTCCAGCTCTGAAGCCGCGCTCGCGGTCTCAGGCGTGCAGGCGTACCCAGAGGCCCACCAGCACGCTTGCCGCCACCAGCCAGGCCAGCGCCGCCAGGGCCAGCGAGGTCTCCAGGCGGAAGCGCTCGACCAGCAGGTAGAGCGCGGCGAGATAGACGAAGTAGGGGATGATCGACCACATGCCGAAGACGATGGTGGTCTTCAGGTCGTCCAGCGAACGGCCCTTGCCGACGATGTAGTGGGCAATCAGGGCGAAGGTGGGAAACAGCGGCACCAGGCCGGCGATGTAGTAGTTGCGGGTCTTCGACAGGACGGCGAGGAGCACGACCACGGCGGCGCCGATCAGCGCCTTGAACATCAGGTCCACGGGATTCTCGACTGCGGCGGCGCCACCGGCTTGGTGGCGTCGCGCATTATGCCCGGATCGTCCCGTACCCTTCCATAACGAACGAGGCCCGCAAAAGCGGGCCTCGACGTTTCTGGCTGGCGATCAGGCCGCATGCACCCGCGGGCGATGCGGATGCTCGCTCTGCAGGTACTGGCCGAGGCGTACCTGCTGGCTCGGCGAGAGGAACAGGCCGAGCTTGCTGCGGCGCCAGAGGATGTCCTCGGCGTCCTGGGCCCACTCGTGCTTGCACAGGTAGTCCACTTCGCGGGCATACAGGCCGCCGCCCAGGTGCTCGCCGAGATCGGCTTCGCCATTGACCCCGTCCAGCAGGCGCCACACCCGGGTGCCGTAGGTGCGCGCCCAGCGCAGCGCCAGTTCGCGGTCGAGCCAGGCGTAGCGGTTGGCCAGTTGCTCGGTGAGCGCCTCGACGCTCTGCATCTGCTCGCCGCCCGGCAGCGGTGCCTTGGCGGTCCAGGCCGGGCCGAGATTGGCGAAGAACGGCTGGAGCTGCGTCAGCGCCGATTCGGCCAGCTTGCGGTAGGTGGTCAGCTTGCCGCCGAACACCGAGAGCAGCGGCGGTTCGCCGTTGCCGGCGGAGAGCGACAGGGTGTAGTCGCGGGTGATCGCCGAAGGCTCGTCGGACTCGTCGTCGCACAGCGGACGCACGCCGGCGAAGCTGTGCAGGATGTCGGCGGCCGCAAGCTGCTGCTTGAAATGGGCGTTCACCACTTGCAGCAGGTAGGCGGTTTCCTCTTCGCTGATCGCCACCTTGGCCGGGTCGCCCTGGTACTCGCGATCGGTGGTGCCGATCATGGTGAAACGGTCCAGATAGGGGATGGCGAAGACGATGCGGCGGTCTTCGTTCTGCAGGATGTAGGCGTGCTCGCCTTCGTACAGCTTCGGCACGATGATGTGGCTGCCCTGGATCAGGCGGATACCGTAGGGCGACTTCTGTTTCAGGTCGTCCTGGATGAAGCGCGCCACCCAGGGGCCGGCGGCGTTCACCAGGGCGCGGGCGCGGATCGAATACAGGCTGCCGTCGCTGCGCTCCAGGTGCAGGTGCCAGAGTCCCTTGCTGCGACGGGCGCTGACGCAGCGGGTGCGGGTATGGACGTGGGCGCCGTGCTCGCGGGCGGAGATTGCGTTGAGCACCACCAGGCGCGCATCGTCCACCGCGCAGTCGGAGTACTCGAAGCCACGGCGGATCTCGGCCTTCAGCGGGCTGCTGCCGGTGAAGCGCAGGCCGCGCGAGGCGGGCAGCTTCTCGCGCTTGCCGAGGTGATCGTAGAGGAACAGGCCGGCGCGGATCATCCAGGCCGGGCGCAGGTGCGGACGGTGCGGCAGGACGAAGCGCAGCGGCTTGACGATGTGCGGCGCCTTGGCCAGCAGGACCTCGCGCTCGGCCAGGGCTTCGCGGACCAGGCGGAATTCGTAGTGTTCGAGGTAGCGCAGGCCGCCGTGGATCAGCTTGCTGCTGGCCGAGGAGGTGTGCTGGGCCAGGTCATGCTGTTCGCAAAGGAACACGGACAGGCCGCGCCCGGCTGCGTCGGCGGCGATCCCTACACCGTTGATGCCACCGCCGACCACGGCGACATCGTAGACTTCGGCGAGTGGAGCGGAGGGGGTGTGCGCTTGACTCATGTGAAAGGCCCTGAAGTCGAAAGTGAACGTAGTTTTGTTCGAATTCGAAAATAGCTTAGTCGATTGCGCAGTTATTGACCAGCCCGATTCACCAGGCTTTTTCAATTTCGAAGGGTTGTCCGGGCGCTACCGGTTTGCCCGTCCGCGCGGGAACCGCCCCTCTTCCGCATGCGGGAAAGCGGCCGCCGAGGGTCGTGGCGCATGGAGAGGGGGCGGCAGGTGGTTTTTCTGAAACGAACATTCACGGCGCCGAACGGCGCCGTGGCAGGAGAAATGCCTCAGACCAGGTCCAGGTGAACCTTGTGCTGTGCCATCAGGCGGGCGATGGCGGCGGGCGGCGGGCTGTCGCTGATGACCCGGTTGACCAGCGAGATCGGGCCCAGGCGGACCACCGCGTTGCGCCCGAACTTGCTCGAGTCGGCGGCCAGGAACACTTGCCGCGCGTTGTCGATGATCGCCTGGGATACGCGCACTTCCTGGTAGTCGAAGTCGAGCAGGCTGCCATCCTCGTCGATGCCGCTGATGCCGACCAGGGCGAAGTCGACGCGGAACTGCTGGATGAAGTCCACCGCGGCCTGGCCGACGATCCCGCCGTCGCTGCGTACGGTGCCGCCGGCGACCAGCACTTCGAAGTCTTCCTTGGCGCTGAGGGTGGCGGCCACGTGCAGGTTGTTGGTGATGATCTTCAGATTGCGGTGGTTGAGCAGGGCGCGGGCGATGGCCTCGGTGGTGGTGCCGATGTTGATGAACAGCGAGGCGTTGTCCGGCACCAGGCTGGCCACGGCTTCGGCGATGCGCTGCTTCTCGTCGCGCATCTGGTCGGCGCGCATGGTGTAGGCGGTGTTCTCGATGCTCGAATCGTAGGCCGCACCGCCGTGGTAGCGGCGCAGCAGTCCCTGTTCGGCGAGCTGGTTGATGTCGCGGCGGATGGTCTGCGGGGTGACCGCGAACATCTGCGCCATCTCCTCGATGCTCAGGTAACCGCGCTCGCGGACCTCCTCGATGATGCTTTGCTGTCGGGGGGGCAGGTTCATGGGTTGTTCTCGTGCTGCCGGGCCGGGACCCTGGAAAGTCGCCAAGAATGCCGCACGCGGGGGGCCGTTGTCAGCCGTGCATGAGTCGTAGAGGGCGCCGCGGCGGCACCCGGCCGCCGCGCGCAAACGTTACCCAGGGCATGCCAGAGCGGCGCCGGGGAACACGCCATTCGCCGCATCGCGGCGGACGAATGGCGCCAGTTCGTCACAGTTCGCCGTCGTCCCAGCCGCGAGTGCGCTCCACTGCTTTCTTCCAGCCGGCATAGAGCTTTTCGCGCCGGGGCTCGTCGCACTCCGGCTCGAACACCCGCTCGATCACCGCCTTGCTCTTCAGCTCGTCGAGGCTGCTCCAGAAGCCGCAGGCCAGGCCGGCCAGGTAGGCGGCGCCGAGGGCGGTGGTCTCGCGCATCACCGGACGTTCCACGCGGGTGCCGAGGATGTCGGCCTGGAACTGCATGAGGAAGTTGTTGGCCACCGCCCCGCCGTCGACGCGCAGAGCGCGCAGGCGTTCGCCGGCATCGCGCTGCATGGCGTCGAGCACGTCGCGGGTCTGGTAGGCGATGGACTCCAGGGTGGCGCGGATCAGGTGGTCGGCCTTGACTCCACGGGTCAGGCCGAACACTGCGCCGCGCGCATAGGGGTCCCAATAGGGCGCGCCGAGTCCGGTGAAGGCCGGTACCAGGTAGACGCCGTTGCTGTCCTTGACCTTGGTGGCGAAGTATTCGGAATCGAAGGAGTCGTTGATCACCTTCAGTTCGTCGCGCAACCACTGCACCGTGGAGCCGCCGTTGAACACCGCGCCCTCCAGGGCGTAGCCGACCTCGCCGCGCGGGCCGCAGGCGATGGTGGTGAGCAGGCCATGGGTGGACTTCACCGCCTTGTCGCCGGTGTGCATCAGCAGGAAGCAGCCGGTGCCGTAGGTGTTCTTCGCCTGGCCCGGTTCCACGCACATCTGGCCGAACAGGGCGGCCTGCTGGTCGCCGGCGATCCCGGCGATCGGCAGCTCGCCGCCGCCGACCCCGCCGATCCGGGCGTTGCCGTAGACCTCCGAAGAGTTGCGCACCTCGGGCAGCATCGAGCGGGGAATGTCGAGCACCTCGAGCATCCGTGCGTCCCAGTCGAGGCTGTGGATGTTGAACAGCATGGTCCGCGAGGCATTGGTGTAGTCGGTGACGTGGACCTTGCCTTCGGTGAGCTTCCAGATCAGCCAGGTGTCGATGGTGCCGAACAACAGGTCGCCGTTGCGCGCGCGTTCGCGGGCGCCTTCGACGTTGTCGAGGATCCACTTCAGCTTGGTCCCGGAAAAGTACGGGTCGGTGACCAGACCGGTGGTTTCGCGGATGTAGTCTTCCAGCCCGTCGCGCTTGAGCTGCGCGCAGATCGCCGCGCTGCGCCGGCACTGCCAGACGATGGCGTTGTGGATCGGCCGACCGCTGTGACGGTCCCAGACCACCGTGGTCTCGCGCTGGTTGGTGATACCGATGGCGGCCACCTGGTCGTGCTCGATGCTGGCCTGGGCGAGGGCCTCGACCAGGGTCGAACTCTGCGTGGCCCAGATTTCCATCGGGTCGTGCTCGACCCAGCCGGCCTGCGGATAGAACTGGGCGAACTCGCGCTGGGCCTGGCTGACCACGTTGGCATCGCGGTCGAAGACGATGGCGCGGGAGCTGGTGGTGCCCTGGTCCAGGGCGACGACGTATTTCTTGTTGTGCTTGTCGGTCATGGCTGTGGCCTTGTGGCTATGGCAGGAAAGAACGGGCGGTCAGGAAGCGCGAACCTTCTCCGGCTCGGCTTCGGCGGGCGCTGCGGCGCTCGGCAGATGGCGCGCGATCAGTACACGATAGCCGCCGGCGCCGAGGCAGGCACCGAGGATCGGGGCGAAGATCGGCACCAGGAAATAGGGAATCTCGCGGCCGCCGGTGAAGGCGATGGGCCCCCAGCCGGCCAGGTAGGTCATCAGCTTGGGGCCGAAGTCGCGCGCCGGGTTCATCGCGAAACCGGTCAGCGGGCCCATGGCGCTACCGATCACGGCGATCAGCAGGCCGATCAGCAGCGGCGCCAACGGACCGCGCGGCAGGCCGTTGCCGTCGTCGGTAAGGGCCATGATCACCGCCATGAGGATGGCCGTGATCACCACTTCGACGAGGAACGCCTGGCCGACCGACAGCGCCGGGTGCGGATAGGTGGAGAACACCGAGGCCAGGGCCAGGCTGTCCTGGCTGCCGCGGACGATGTTCTGCGCCTGTTCGAACTCGATGAACAGGCTGCTGTAGAGGGTGTAGACCAGCGCTGCGGCGCAGAACGCACCGGCCACCTGGGCGGTGATGTAGAACGGCAGCTTGCGCCCCTCGAAGCCGGCGAACAGCCACAGCGCGATGCTCACCGCCGGGTTCAGGTGGGCGCCGGAGACGCCGGCGCTGAGGTAGATCGCCATGCTCACGCCGACCCCCCAGATGATGCTGATTTCCCACAGGCCGAAGCTGGCGCCGGCGACCTTCAGGGCCGCGACGCAACCGGTGCCGAAGAAGATGAGGAGGGCGGTGCCGAGGAACTCGGCCAGGCATTGGCCGAACAGGGACGGGGTCGGGGCGGCGGTGGTCATGGGGCCTCTCTTGTCTGTTCTTGTAATTATGGCGGGCAGCCGTGAAAATTGTTCAGTTTCGAAAAAATATATTCACAAAGGAATGCTGTCAAAGCGCGAAGATGAACGTTTGTCCGAAAAACGACCCTCCGGTTTCGTTTTCGCGGCCAATCGAATATCGCTACCGAGGCACGCGGGCCGCGGCATCGGCGCCCGTGCAGCAGGGGCGGCGATGGCTTAAGGTAGGCGCCGGTTTTCAGCCAACGTTCTTCTCCGGGAGTGACCATGACCCCTGCCATCGACCTGCTGAAAAAGGCCCGCGCCGCGCACAAGGTGCTCAGCTACAGCCACGACCCCAAGGCACCTTCCTATGGCCTGGAGGCCGCGGAAAAGCTCGGCCTGGACCCGCAGCGGGTGTTCAAGACGCTGCTCGCCGCCACGGAGAAGGGCGAGTTGCTGGTGGCGGTGGTGCCGGTGATCGGCAGTCTCGACCTGAAGGCCCTGGCCCATGCGGCGGGGGCGAAGAAGGCCGACATGGCCGATCCGCAGGCGGCGCAGCGGGCTACCGGCTACCTGGTGGGCGGGATCAGCCCGCTGGGGCAGAAGAAGCGCCTGCGTACCTTCATCGATGAAAGCGCGCGGCAGTACCCGAGCATCCATGTCAGCGCAGGACGGCGCGGGCTGGAAGTGGAGCTGGCGGCCGAGGTGCTGGCCCAGCTGACGCAGGGTTCGTTCGCCGCCATCGGCCGTGAATGAGCCGCTAATCCCGCCGGCCTAGCGGTCGGCATTCGTCTTACTTTTCAATCTGTCAGGTTTTCCATGTCCCACTATCTCCTCGCCATCGACCAGGGCACCACCAGCTCCCGCGCCATCGTGTTCAGTGCCCAGGGCTTGCCGGTGGCGAGCTGCCAGCAGGAATTCAAGCAGTACTTCCCGAAGGACGGCTGGGTGGAGCACGACGGCGAGGAAATCTGGCTGACCACCCTCCAGGTCTGTCGCGACGCGCTCGCCCGCAAGGGCTTGCGCGCGGCCGACATCGCCGCCATCGGCATCACCAACCAGCGCGAGACCACGCTGGTCTGGGACGCCGCCAGCGGCGACCTGATCCACCCGGCCATCGTCTGGCAGGATCGTCGTACCGCCGACTACTGTGCCGAACTCAAGGCCGCCGGCCACGAGGCGAACGTCAGCGCGCGCACCGGGCTGCTGATCGATCCGTATTTCTCCGCCACCAAGCTGCGCTGGATCCTCGACAACGTGCCCGGCGCCCGCCAGCGTGCCGAACGCGGCGAGCTGCGCTTCGGCACCGTCGACTGCTTCCTGCTCTGGCGCCTGACCGGCGGCCGCTCCCATCGCACCGACGCGACCAACGCTTCGCGCACCCTGCTGTTCAACATCCACAGCCAGGACTGGGACGAGGAATTGCTGGCGCTGTTCGAGATCCCGCGCAGCCTGCTGCCGGAGGTACTCGACTGCGCGGCGGAGTTCGGCGTCAGCGAGCCGTCGCTGCTTGGCGCGGCGATCCCGGTGCTGGGCATGGCCGGCGACCAGCAGGCCGCGCTGATCGGCCAGGCCTGCTTCCAGCCGGGCATGGTGAAGAGCACCTACGGCACCGGCTGCTTCATGATCCAGAACACCGGCGAGCAGCCGGTGACCTCGAAGAACCGCCTGCTCACCACGGTCGGCTACCGTCTGGACGGCAAGGTCAGCTACGCGGTGGAGGGCAGCATCTTCGTCGCCGGCGCCGCGGTGCAATGGCTGCGCGACGGCATCAAGCTGATCGACCACGCCCACGAGAGCGAAGCCCTGGCGATCCAGGCCGGCGACTCCAACGGCGTCTACCTGGTGCCGGCCTTTACCGGCCTCGGCGCGCCCTACTGGGACCCGAAGGCGCGCGGCGCGATCTTCGGCCTGACCCGCGACACCGGAATCAAGGAGATCGTCACCGCCGGTCTGCAATCGGTCTGCTACCAGACCCGCGACCTGCTCGAAGCGATGCGCCAGGACGGCACGCCGCCCAGCGCGCTGCGGGTGGACGGCGGGATGGTGGTGAACAACTGGGTGATGCAATTCCTCACCGACATCCTTGGCGTCACCGTGGAGCGCCCGGAAGTCACCGAGACCACCGCCCTCGGCGTGGCCTACATGGCCGGGCTGAAGGCCGGCTTCTATCGTGACCTGGACGACATCGCCAGCCACTGGCACCTGCAGCGCCGCTTCGCCGCACACATGGCCGAGGAGCGCCGCGGCGAACTCTACGCCGGCTGGCAGAACGCGGTGCGACGGGTGCGCAGCGAGGCCTGAGCGGCGTTTCGCGGAAAAAGGCGGCGTTTTTGCCGGCGGCTTCACAACGCCGGCAGGTCGCCGCAAACGCCCGCTCGGGCAATGGGTCGAAGGCAGGGCGAAGTCCCACTGTTACGATCGGAAAAGATCGCACTGTATCGCCCATCCCGGAGCCTGCGGCGGCATGCTGTGGCGATCGTTCCCAGGAGGTCTGCCATGCAGCTCGAGTTCCACCAGGTCGACGCGTTTTCTTCCCGCCCGTTCAGTGGCAATCCCGCCGTGGTTTATCGCCTCGACGCCTGGCTGGCGGACGAGCTGATGCAGATGATCGCGACCGAGCACAACCTCTCCGAGACTGCCTTCGTCGTTCGCGAAGGAGAGGCCTGGCGGATCCGCTGGTTCACCCCGAGCGTCGAGGTGGCGCTCTGCGGCCACGCCACACTGGCTGCGGCCCACGTACTGTTCGAGGTCTACGACGAGCCGGGCGAGCGCCTGGAATTCATCTCGCGCTCCGGTGCGCTGCGGGTCAACCGCGAGGACGAGCGGCTGGTCCTGGATTTCCCCGCGCAGTATCCGAGCGAGGTCGGTAGCACCGTCGAGCTGGAGCAGGCCCTGGGCCTGCCGCCGGTGGACGTGCTGGGCTCCACCGACAAGCTGCTGGTGCTGCTCGAGTCCGAAGAGGCGGTGCGCGCCTGTCGCCCCGACTTCGCGGCCCTGGCGCGGCTGCCCTGGCGTGGAGTGATCGTCACCGCGCGGGGCCTGCAGAAGGATTTCGTCTCGCGCTTCTTCGCCCCGGCGATGGGCGTCGACGAAGACCCGGTCACCGGCTCCGCGCATTGCAGCCTGATTCCCTACTGGGCCCAGCGCTTGAACAAACTGTCGCTGACCGCCCAGCAGTGCTCGGCGCGCGGCGGCGAGCTGTGGTGCCGGTTGGAGGGCGAGCGGGTGAGTATCGCCGGGCATGCGGTGCTGGTGGCGAGCGGAAGGATTCGATTGAGCTGAGGGGCGCTTCAGGAGGGGGATGACCTCGTGCATGCCAGACTTCCACATACCGAAGCCCTGATCCGTAGAGTGAATGACCGCTTGCGGTTATCCGCCCTACGGATCGGGTTCCTGGCATGCACGAAGGGAGGTTTGCCCTCCAAGTGGTGGGGCGGCAAACCCGCCCCGTCAGGAGGCCGAGCGGAATCGTTGCGGAGGGGGACGAGTGGCAGGATGCCGGGGCGAGTCTTTTGGTTCCTTTTGGACGCTTGCAAAAGGAACTCGCCTGGGAAGGCGAAACAAGAGGTCAAGGCAGGCACAGAAAACAGCTTGACCACCAAACATGACGCCCGCTCAAGCGCTAAGCAACAGCGCCCCCCTCACTGCCGTGTAGCTAAGAAATCGCGAGCGATATAGTCCCGTAGGGCGAATACCGCCACAGGCGGTATCCGCCGATGCCCCGGACAGCCGGCGGATAACCGCAAGCGGTTATTCGCCCTACGGATCGGGCTCCTGGCATGCCCTCCGAGTAGTGGGGCGAGTCTTTTGGACGCTTGCAGAAGGAACTCGCCTGGAAAGGCGAAACAAGAGACCAAGGCAAGCACGACGCCCGCTCAAGCGCTAAGCAACAGCTTCCCCCCTTAGTGCCGTGCAGGCAGCGACGGGAGCTGGGGCCAGTCACGCATTCACGGCCCGCCAGGCAGTCCCCGTGCACCCGGTGCCGAAACGCCACCTTCGTGCCCTGAGTCATGGCCAATGCTCCACGGCAAGTCGCTACCCCTCAGTACCCATCCGCCACCGGTGCCAGGTAGAGCCCGCCCGCACCGAGGGTAATGCGCAGGTTGCGGATCTCTCCGGCGCGCAGGGTCAGGGTCTGTCCGGCGAGGATGGTCATGCCGTTCCGGCAGGCGTCGCCAGGACCGTTCGGCGCAAGACGCACGTCCACCGCGCCGGGTTGCAGGTTCAGGGCCAGGCTGGCGCCCGGTTGCAGGTTGCCGACCAGTTCGTCGTGGACGTACAGGCCGACATCGCAGGCAGTGCCGGACTCGACCCGCTCGCGGGAAACGTTCAGCACCGCATAGCCGATCGGCGCCGGGTCGGGTTGCGCCCAGCCACCGCTGGCCGGTTGCGGGTCCGCGGCGAGCGCCGGGAGGGCGCAGGCCAGGGCGGCGGTATGGAGCAGCGGGCGAAGAATGGGGAACATGGCGGGCCTCGGCGGCGGGGGCGTAGGGAAAAGCTTGGCCGAAGCCGGGGCCCGGGACAAGTCGGGACGGGCATCCGCGTGCCCGTCCGTCGCTGGGGTCAGGCGCCGCGTTGCGGCAGCATGGCGCGCAGTACGTCGTCCTTCTGCACGCGGTGGTGCCAGATGGCCGCGGCGGCGTGGCCGAGGATCAGCGCGAAAAGCAGGTACTGGACGGTGACGTGGGTGCCGCCGGCGAACGCCTTGAAGGCTTCCGGCAGGTCGAACGGGCCGATCTGCACCAGCCAGAACAGGTCCAGCGGACGCTTGCCGGCGAGCATGCCGGAGAGCGGCATGACGATCAGCACCGCGTACAGCAGGAAATGCCCGGCTTTGGCGGCCGCGCGCTGCCAGTCCGGGTTCCCCTCCAGGGTATCCGGGACACCCTGGACGCGGCGCAGCGCCAGGCGTGTCAGGGTCAGCAGGAGTACCGCCACGCCCAGCGACTTGTGCAGGGTGAAGACGTTGCCCTTGCCGCCGAGCAGGCCGGCGAAGAAGTCGGCGCCGTAGGGCAGGGCGATGATCAGCAGGACCGCGACGGCGCTGAGCCAGTGCAGGGCGATCTGTGACGGGGAATAGCGGCGGATGGACATGGTTCTACCTCGTGAAGAACAAGGTGAACATGTTAACCATGTGCTTTGTAGGGTTTAAGCCTCTTTACTCCGCCTTTACCCGTTCTTGACGCTTTGTCGGTTACCGGATATTTCGAGGATTGACCTTGACACCATGTCAAGGTCGAAAATCGCCCCATCGATGACCAACAGGAGGCAATACCATGCAAGTCTTCAAGGTTCAGGGCATGACCTGCGGCCACTGCGTACGGGCGATCACCCATGCGGTGCAGGCGAAGGATTCGGCGGCGGACGTCCAGGTGGATCTTGGCGCCGGCGAAGTCCGGGTCGCCAGCCGGCTCGACAGCACCCAGGTACTCGAGGCGATCCGCGAGGAGGGCTACGGCGCCGAGCTGGCCTGACCCCAGTCGCGCACCAGGCCACGGAACATCGGCTCCAGCAGGTGTTCCGCGTCCGTATCCGGATCGAACAGGCGCGGGTCGCGCAACCAGTCGTTGAACAGGCCCAGGATCAGCGCGTGCAAGGCGCGCGAGGCGATCCTCGGGGTCATGCCCGGATGCAGCCGCACACGGCATTCGTCGCGGGCGAACAACTGCTCGCAGAGTTCGATGAACATCTGCACGAAGGCGTTGTTGCGTTCCTGCGCCTCGCGCAGTTCCTCGGTGAATTCGCAACGTTGCATCAGGATGGTCAGGATGCGGCGCTTCTTCTCCTGCGTCAGCAACGATTGCACGGCCTCCAGGCAGAGGTCGTAGAGCGAGCGCAGCGGGTCGCTGCCATCGCAGCCGGACAGGCGCTCGGTGAGTTGCTCCGGCGGCAGGCGTACCTGGTTGAGCATCTCGTTGAACAGGTGGGCCTTGTTCTGGAAGTGCCAGTAGACGGCGCCACGGGTCACCCCGGCGGCCCTGGCGATCTGTTCCAGGCTGGTATGGGACACGCCCTTTTCCAGGAACAGTTCCTCGGCGGCCAGGAGGATGGCCGTACGGGTTTTTTCAGAATCTTCCTTTGTGCGTCGCATGCTGTGCTGGGTAGTCGAATCGGTCTCGGCAACGGGGCGGGGAGTGTACCGATTTTAGCCGCGCTCGGGCGGACTCGAAGTATTTCGACACCACCTTTGTCTAATGCTGCTCATTCATGAGTCGTGGATTCCGCGGTTCCACGGTCTCCGGCCATGATCGGCGGGCGTCTTCGGTGTTATGCTGCGCGCTGCTTTTTCGGCGACTCCCCGGCTGTCCGTAGCATCTTCCCGCCAGTACCGGCCTTCAGGCCTGGAGCCGCCCGCCCTCACAGACGATTCAATGATAGGCGTCGTCGTCCCGCTTGCCGGGAGCCGCGCAGGGAAGTGCCTTGCCTGCCACCGACGCGCCCCGTGCCGAGCGATCCATGAACCTGCGCATCCTGCTGATACTGGGAGCCCTGAGCGCCTTCGGGCCACTGGCCATCGATTTCTACCTGCCGAGCTTCCCGACCCTGGCCAAGGCCTTCGCCACCGACGTCGAGCACGTCCAGCTGAGCCTGGCCGCCTACTTCGCCGGCCTGTCCATCGGCCAGTTGCTCTACGGCCCGGTGGCCGACCGCTATGGCCGGCGCCTGCCGCTGCTGGTGGGGGTGAGTATCTTCACCCTGGCCTCGGCCGCCTGCGCCCTGGCGCCGAGCCTGGAGTGGCTGATCGCCGCGCGCTTCGTCCAGGCCCTCGGCGGCTGCGCCGGGATGGTCATCTCGCGGGCAGTGGTGCGTGACCTGTGCGATCCGATCGGCGCCGCCAAGGCGTTTTCCCAGTTGATGCTGGTGATGGGCCTGGCGCCGATCCTCGCCCCCGTGGCCGGCGGCCTGCTGCTGGACTGGCAGGGCTGGCAATCGATCTTCGTCTGCCTGACCCTGTTCGCCGCCCTGGCCGGCCTCGGCGTGGCGTTGTGGCTGCCGGAAACCATCCCGGCCGACGGCGAGCGACCGCCGCTGTCCGGCGCGCTGGGGCAGTACCGGCGGCTGTTCGCCGACCGCCTGTTTCTCGCCTATGGCCTTTCCGGCGGGGTGGCGATGGCCGGGATGTTCGCCTACATCGCCGGTTCGCCCTACGTGTTCATCCAGCTCTACGGGATTCCCGCCGAGCACTATGGCTGGCTGTTCGGCAGCAATGCCGCGGGCTTCATCGTCATGGCACAGGTCAACGCGCGGCTGCTGCGCTATCGCGGGCCGGCGTTCTGGCTGCGGCGGATCATCTGGGGCTACCTGGCGTGCGGCCTGGCCCTGCTGGGCATCGCTTCGCTGCAACCGGCCACGCTGTGGCCGCTGCTGGTTCCGCTGTTCGGATGCGTGGCCAGCCTCGGCTGCATCATTCCCAACGCTTCCGCCTGCGCCATGGCCGGACAGGGACAGCACGCCGGCAGCGCCTCGGCGCTGATGGGCAGCCTGCAGTTCAGCGTGGCGGCGGGCGCTTCGGCGCTGGTCGGCGTGCTCCACGACGGCACGGCGATCCCCATGACTCTGGTGATCGCCGTCTGCGGCGCGGTCGCGACCCTGCTCGCCTGGCAGACCGGGCGCCTGGAGCGCCAGGCCGCCTGAGCGCGGATCAGGCCGTTCGCTGTTTCAGTTCGGGCAGCACATGGGGCGCGCGCAGGCGCGCCTCGAGGCGGTCGACGAAACGCCGGGCCTCGCTTTCGCTACGGAAGTTGACGGCCTGCTGGTCGAGGCAGACTTGCCAGCATTGGCCTTTCGGGGTTTGCGACGGGCGGACGAGGATGTTCATGGCGATTCATCCATCGGGGCTGGAAAGGGAGCTTCAGTCTAGTCCTGTCGGCCCGGAAAACACTGACCGGGATCAGTTTGCCGACAACTGGTCGCCGCTTCGTTTACAGCCCCGCCGCAGAGCGCTTCAGGCTCCTCCCTCGCCCTGCCTTACCCGCTGCCGGTAGGCGCTCGGCGACAAACCCATGACCTTGCTGAACAGGCGCGAGAAGTAGTAGCTGTCGTCGTAGCCGACCGCCTGGCCGACCCGGGCCACGCTCTGGTCGCTGCTGTCCAGCAACTGGCAGGCGTACTCGATCTTCAGGTGCAGGAAGTGCTGGATAGGCGTACGGCCGGTGATCGCCTTGTAGCGACTGACGAAATGGAACTTCGACAGGTTGCAGAAGGCCGCCAGGCGTTCCAGTTCGAGGCGCGTATGCAGGTGTTCGCGCATGTAGGCGTGCAGCCCGTCGAGGTCCAGGCTGCCCTCGCGCAGCGGGCGCAGCAGCGGTAGCTGGCAGAGCAGGCTGCGCAGGCGGCTGGCGGCGAGCAGGAAGTGCTGGAAGCGGTAGCCGCTGTGGCGCACCTCCAGCAGTTGCTCGAAGCCGCCGAGCAGGGCGTGTTGCAGGCCCCAATGGCGCAGCGGGGTGTCGCGGTAGCCGGCGCTGTGTTGCAGCCAGGTGGCGCTGTCGCCGCGCAGGTGGGTCCAAAAGATGGTCCAGGGTTGGCGGTCGTCGGCGGCGTAGTCGTGGGCCATGCCCGGCGGCAGCCAGAGCAGGTCGCCGCTGCCGACCCGGTATTCGCGCCAGGCCTCGCCCTCGCGCACGCGCAACAGGCCCTGGCCTTCGCTGCAATAGATCAGCAGGTGCTCGTCATGGCGCTCGCGGCTCATGCGGTGGTCGCGGGCGCGCCGGTAGTGGCCCAGGGAGGTGGGGTAGAGGTCGCGGCTGAGCGGGTGGACCGCCAGTTTCTCCAGCAGCGCCGCCGGGATCGGCAAGCGCAGGCTGTCGGCCGGCAGGGGCCAGTCGGAGGTGTGCGACATGTCGGTAGCCGGCTCCGCAATATAGTCCATGAACAACACAATTTAGTCGATCTCGCGACCTTCCGCCCAGTGATAGCTTCTTGGCCAAAGCGAGGTCCGAATCGACCTCGTACCAGTCCGCCACAACAATAAAAGCCGGCCTGGCCGGTGCAGGAGGGTTCATGTCAGTCCCAGTCCGCCACCTCATCGCGGGAGCCTTCGTCGAAGGTCTCGGCGCCCAGCGCATCCCGGTCAGCAATCCCCTCGACAACAGCACCCTGGCGGAGATCGCCTGCGCCAGCGCGGAGCAGGTCGAGCAGGCGGTGGCCAGTGCCCGCGAAACCTTCGCCAGTTGGAAGGAAACCCCGGTTTCCGAGCGTGCGCGGGTGATGCTGCGTTACCAGGCGTTGCTCAAGGAACACCACGACGAACTGGCGAAGATCGTCTCCAGCGAGCTGGGCAAGACTTTCGAGGACGCCAAGGGCGACGTCTGGCGCGGTATCGAGGTGGTCGAGCACGCCTGCAACGTGCCCTCGCTGCTGATGGGCGAGACGGTGGAGAACGTCGCCCGCAACATCGACACCTACAGCATCACCCAGCCGCTGGGCGTGTGCGTTGGCATCACCCCGTTCAACTTCCCGGCGATGATCCCGCTGTGGATGTTCCCGCTGGCCATCGCCTGCGGCAACGCCTTCATCCTCAAACCTTCCGAGCAGGTGCCGCTGACCAGCGTGCGGCTCGCCGAGCTGTTCCTCGAGGCCGGTGCGCCGAAGGGCGTGCTGCAGGTGGTGCATGGCGGCAAGGAACAGGTCGACCAGTTGCTCAAGCACCCGCAGGTGAAGGCGGTGTCCTTCGTCGGCTCGGTCGCCGTCGGCCAGTACGTCTACCACACCGGCACCGCGCACAATAAGCGCGTGCAGAGCTTCGCCGGGGCGAAGAACCACATGGTGATCATGCCCGACGCGGACAAGGCACAGGTCATCAGCAACCTGGTCGGTGCCTCGGTGGGCGCGGCCGGGCAGCGCTGCATGGCGATCTCGGTGGCGGTGCTGGTGGGGGCCGCCCGCGAGTGGATTCCGGAAATCCGCGACGCACTGGCCAAGGTCCGCCCCGGCCCATGGGACGACAGCGGCGCCAGCTACGGCCCGGTGATCAACCCGCAGGCCAAGGCGCGCATCGAGCGTCTGATCGGCCAGGGCGTGGAGGAGGGCGCGCAACTGCTGCTGGATGGCCGCGGCTACAAGGTCGAGGGATACCCGGACGGCAACTGGGTCGGCCCGACGCTGTTCGCCGGGGTGCGCCCGGACATGGCGATCTACCGCGAAGAGGTGTTCGGCCCGGTGCTCTGCCTGGCCGAGGTCGACAGCCTGGAGCAGGCGATCCGCCTGATCAACGAAAGCCCCTACGGCAACGGCACCTCGATCTTCACCAGCTCCGGCGCCGCGGCGCGGACCTTCCAGCACCACATCGAGGTCGGCCAGGTGGGCATCAACATCCCGATTCCGGTACCGCTGCCGTTCTTCTCCTTCACCGGTTGGAAGGGCTCGTTCTACGGCGACCTGCACGCCTACGGCAAGCAGGGCGTGCGCTTCTACACCGAGACCAAGACCGTGACCGCGCGCTGGTTCGACAGCGACAGCGTGGCCGGGACCAACTTCTCGATCCAGATGCGCTGAAAGGGAGACGGACCGATGACCGACATCGCATTCCTCGGCCTGGGCAACATGGGTGGGCCGATGGCCGCCAACCTGCTCAAGGCCGGCCACCGGGTGAATGTCTTCGACTTGCAGCCCAAGGCCGTGCTGGGCCTGGTCGAGCAGGGCGCGCAGGGCGCCGATAGCGCCTTGCAGTGCTGCGAAGGCGCCGAAGTGGTGATCAGCATGCTGCCGGCCGGGCAGCACGTGGAAAGCCTGTATCTCGGCGACGACGGCCTGCTCGCGCGGGTCGCCGGCAAGCCCCTGCTGATCGACTGCTCGACCATCGCCCCGGAGACCGCGCGCAAGGTCGCCGAGGCCGCCGCGGCGAAGGGCCTGACCCTGCTCGACGCGCCGGTTTCCGGCGGCGTCGGCGGCGCCCGCGCCGGCACCCTGAGCTTCATCGTCGGCGGCCCCGCCGAAGGCTTCGCGCGGGCCCGGCCGATCCTCGAGAACATGGGCCGGAACATCTTCCACGCCGGCGATCACGGCGCCGGCCAGGTGGCGAAGATCTGCAACAACATGCTCCTCGGCATCCTCATGGCCGGCACCGCCGAGGCCCTGGCGCTGGGGGTGAAGAACGGCCTCGACCCGGCGGTGCTGTCCGAGGTGATGAAGCAGAGTTCCGGTGGCAATTGGGCGCTGAACCTCTACAACCCCTGGCCCGGGGTGATGCCGCAGGCGCCGGCGAGCAACGGCTATGCCGGCGGTTTCCAGGTGCGCCTGATGAACAAGGACCTCGGCCTGGCGCTGGCCAACGCCCAGGCGGTGCAGGCCTCGACGCCGCTCGGCGCGCTGGCGCGCAACCTGTTCAGCCTGCACGCCCAGGCCGATGCCGAGCACGAGGGGCTGGACTTCTCCAGCATCCAGAAGCTCTACCGCGGCAAGGACTGACCCCTACGACCAAAGGTTGATGGCGGGTGCCCGGCGCCCGCCCATACTCCAAGGCTCACTCACTGCTTCATCCCTAATAAGAACAATCAGAGGGCTGGAACATGACGTACCTGCAGCAGCACGCCCGCTCGATCGCCGAGCCGGCCGCGTTCTGGGCCGAACAGGCCCGTTCCCTGGCCTGGTACCAGGCGCCCGCGAACATCCTCGAAAGCCTGCCCGACGGCACCCATCGCTGGTTCGCCGATGGCCGTCTGAACAGCGCCTACCTGGCCCTCGACCGGCAGATCGAGGAGGGGCGCGGCGAACAGACCGCGCTGATCTACGACTCGCCGGTGACCGGCACCCAGGACCGCTACAGCTACCTGCGGCTGCGCGACGAAGTGGCGCGCCTGGCCGGCGCCCTGCGGGCCCTCGGGGTCGGCAAGGGTGACCGGGTGATCATCTACATGCCGATGGTGCCGCAGGCGGCCATGGCGATGCTCGCCTGCGCGCGCCTGGGCGCGGTGCATTCGGTGGTGTTCGGTGGCTTCGCTCCCTACGAGCTGGCCCTGCGCATCGACGACGCCACGCCGAAGCTGGTGCTCACCGCTTCCTGCGGGCTGGAGTTCGATCGGGTGATCGAATACAAGCCGCTGGTGGACAAGGCCCTCGAACTGGCGATCCACCAGCCTGCCCACGTCATGGTCTGGCAACGCCCGCAGGCGCCCGCGCGCCTGCACCCGGGCCGCGACCTGGACTGGCAGGACTGCCTCGCCGCCGCCGAGCCGGCCGATCCGCTGCCGGTGGCCAGCGGCGATCCGCTGTACATCATGTACACCTCGGGCACCACCGGTAAGCCCAAGGGTATCGTCCGCGACAACGGTGGCCACGCGGTCGCGGTGCGCTACGCGGTCCGCACTATCTACGGCATGCAGGCCGGCGACGTCTGGTGGGGGATCTCCGACGTCGGCTGGGTGGTCGGCCACTCGCTGATCGTCTACGGCCCGCTGATGTGCGGCTGTACCACGGTGTTCTACGAAGGCAAGCCGGTGCGCACGCCGGACGCCGGCGCCTACTGGCGGGTGATCGAAGAGCACAGGGTGAACAGCCTGTTCTGCGCGCCGACGGCGATCCGCGCGATCCGCAAGGAAGACCCGCATGGCGAACGGGTGAAGCGCTACGACCTGGGTTCGCTGCGCCACCTGTTCCTGGCCGGCGAGAAGCTCGACAGCAGCACCCAGCACTGGCTGGAGGAGCACACCGGGCGGCCGGTCCACGACCATTGGTGGCAGACCGAGACCGGCTGGCCGGTGACCGCGCCCTGCATCGGGATCGCCGGCCACGACCTGCGGGCCGGCTCGACCAACCGCGCGGTGCCCGGCTACCACGTGCAGGTGCTGGACGACGAAGGCCGGCCGCTGGGAGCGAACCGACAGGGCGCGATCGTCATCGCCCTGCCGTTGCCGCCGGGCTGCGCGCAGACCCTCTGGGGCGACCACCCGCGCTACCTGCAGGCCTACCTGGGCAACTATCCCGGCTACTACCACACCGGCGACGGCGGTTATCTCGACGAGGACGGCTTCGTCTACATCATGGGGCGCACCGACGACGTGATAAACGTTTCCGGGCATCGCCTCTCCACCGGCGAGATGGAGGAACGCGTGGCGCAGCACCAGGCGGTTGCCGAGTGCGCGGTGATCGGCGTGCGGGACGAACTCAAGGGCCACGTGCCGCTGGGCCTGGTGGTGCTCAAGGACGATGCCGGGATCGCCGCCGAGCAACTGCAGCGCGAGCTGGTGGCGCTGGTCCGCGAACAGATCGGCGCGCTGGCCTGCTTCCAGCGGGTGGTGGTGGTCAAGCGGCTGCCGAAGACCCGCTCCGGGAAGATCCTCCGCGCGGTGCTGCGCAAGATCGCCGATGGCGAGGACTACGCGGCGCCATCGACCATCGACGACCCGACGATCCTTGGCGAGATCGAGGCTGCGCTGAGGGTGCGCAAGGCGGGATAGCAAAGGCCAGGGGCACGGCGGTAGGGTGGAAAACGCCGCGCCCCGTGGTCCTGCCGTTCAGAACCCTTCGAGAACGATCTTGCCCTTGGCCCGGCCGCTCTCCAGCAGCGCGTGGGCGCGGCGCAGGTTGGCCGCGTCGATGCGGCCGAAATGCTCGCCGACGGTGGTCTTCAACACGCCTTCGTCGATCAGCCCGGCGACCCGCTCCAGCAGCCGGTGCTGCTCGATCATGTCGTCGGTCTGGAACATCGAGCGGGTGTACATGAACTCCCAGTGCAGCGACAGGCTCTTCTGCTTCAGCTTGCCGATGTCCAGCGACGCCGGGTCGTCGATCAGCGCCAGGCGGCCTTGCGGGCGCAGCGCGGCGACGATCTGTTCGAGGTGCTGGTCGGTGTGGGTCAGGCTGGCGACGTGGCTGACCTCGGCGACACCGATCCGCTTCAGCTCTTCGGCCAGCGGCTTGCCGTGGTCGATCACATGGTGCGCGCCGAGGTCGCGGACCCAGGCCTGGGTCTCTGCGCGCGAAGCGGTGCCGATCACGTTCAGGCCGGTCAGTTGCCGGGCCAGTTGGACCAGGATCGAACCGACCCCGCCGGCGGCACCGACCACCAGCAGGCTCTGGCCCTGGTCGGCCTTGCCTTCGGCGATCTGCAAGCGCTCGAAGAGCAGTTCCCAGGCAGTGATGGTGGTCAGCGGCAGGGCCGCGGCCTGGGCGAAGTCGAGGCTTTTCGGCAGGTGCCCGGCAATGCGCTCGTCGACCCGATGCAGCTCGCTGTTGCTACCGGGGCGGGTGATGTCCCCGGCGTACCAGACCCGATCGCCAGGACGGAACAGGCTGACCTCGCTGCCGACCGCGCGCACCACGCCCGCCGCGTCCCAGCCCAGCACCTTGGCCTGGCCGGCTTCCGGCTGGGCGCGCTGGCGGACCTTGGTATCCACCGGGTTGACCGAGATGGCGCGAACCTCCACCAGCAGGTCGCGCGGGCCCGGCGTGGGCTCGGGCAGTTCGAGGTCGAGCAGGGCGTCGGGATGGTCGATGGGCAGGGATTGGTAGTAACCGACAGCTTTCATGGGAACTCCGGGAAACGGGCCTCAGGCGAGGCGATAGAGTTGGTCGATCTTCACGTTCTGCAGCAGGGCTTCGTTGCCGCGGCTGAAGCGCAGGAAGTGTTCGGTGTTCTGGTGCCGCTCCAGGGCGGCGTCGTCGCGCCACTGCTCGATCATGTAGAACAGGTGGGAGTCGTGGCGGTCCTGGTGCAGGTCGTACTGCAGGCAACCAGCCTCGGCGCGCGACGGGGCGACCAGGGCGCGCAATTCGCGTTCCAGGGCCTCGGCGTGGCCGGGGGCGGCGGTGATGGTGGCGATCAGGGTGAGGGGTGTGCTCATGGTGGGTTCCTTCGATGGGGCGGAGTCAGGATGGGCTATTTCAAATCGCTGAAAAACAGGCTATCAGGGAAGACTCTTTCAAAGGAATCTTGAAAATGCTGCGTTACGACGACCTCCAGGTGTTCGTCCACACCAGCGACAGCGGCTCGTTGTCCGCCGCCGCGCGCCAGTTGGAGATTTCCCCGGCGGTGGCCAGCGCGGCGCTGAAGCGCCTGGAAAGCGAGCTGGAGGTACGCCTGTTCGCCCGCTCCACCCGCAGCCTGCGCCTGACTCCCGAGGGCGACGCGTTCCTCCTGCATGCCCGCGCCTCGTTGCGCAGCCTGGAGGAGGGGCGCCGGTTGCTGCAGGGCGGCAAGGACCAGATCGCCGGGGTACTGCAGCTTTCCGCGCCCTCCGACTTCGGCCGCAACCTGCTGCTGCCATGGCTCGACGAGTTCCAGGCGCGCTATCCGCAACTGAGCCTGCGCCTGCTGCTCGGCGACCGGGTGACCGATCTCTACCGGCAACCGGTGGACGTGGCGATCCGCTACGGCGCACCGGCCGACTCCAGCCTGGTCGCCCTGCCGCTGGCGCCGGACAACCGGCGAGTGCTCTGCGCCGCGCCGGGCTACCTGGCGGAGCGCGGCGAGCCGCGCCAGCCGGACGACCTGCGCGAGCACAATTGCCTGCTCTACCAACTCGGCGGCCGGGTACACGACCGCTGGGCGTTCCAGCGGGGCCGCCGCAGCCTGACCCTGACGGTCGCCGGCGACCGGGTCTGCGACGACGCCGACGTGGTGCGGCGCTGGGCCCTGGCCGGCAAGGGGCTGGTCTACAAGTCCTGGCTGGACGTGGCCGAGGACGTGCGCGCCGGGCGCCTGCGCCTGCTGCTGCCGGAGTGGCAGGGCGAAGCGACGCCGATGAACCTCTTGTGTACCCACCGCGCCCAGTTGACCCGTCCGGTGACCCTCTTGCGCGCGTTCGTGCGCGAGCGTTGCGACGCATTGCTGGCGGAGGCTCCATGGACGAGGAACTGAACCGGGCGGCGAGCCTGGCCATCGAGCTGGCGGACGTGGACAGCGCCGCGCGCTTGCACGAACGCCTGCGCGAGGCCCTGGCGTTGCCGCCGTGGTACGGATGCAACTGGGATGCCTTCTGGGACGCCATCAGCGGCCTGGTGCCGATGCCCCGGCGATTGCGTCTGCAAGGCTGGAGCGACTTCGCCCGGCGCCTGCCGGAGGAAGCGGCGCAGCTTTCGGCCTGCCTGGAGGCGTTGCGCGAGACGTACCCGCAACTGGCGCCGGAAGTCCTGCGCGACGCTTGATCAGTCCCAGCCGAACAGCTCGGCGGCGTTGCGGCTGCTGCTCGCCGCCAGTTCCTCGGCGTCGACCCCGCGCAGCTCGGCGAGGGCGCGGCAGATGTCCGGCAGGTGCTCCGGACTGTTGCGCTGGCCGGGATGCATCGATGGCGCCATGTCCGGCGCATCGGTTTCCAGCACGATGGCCTCGGCCGGCAGCTCCGCCGCCACCTTGCGCAGGCGGTTGGCCTGCGGCCAGGTCGGCGCGCCGCCGAGGCCGAGGCGGAAGCCGAGCTTGAGGTACTCGCGGGCTTCCTCGCGGCTGCCGGCGAAGGCATGGATGATGCCACGGCGCTCCAGGCGGATGCGCTTGAGGGTGGCGATGGTCGCCGCGTGGGCGCGGCGCACGTGGATCAGCGCCGGCAGGCGGAATTCCGCGGCCAGCCGCAGTTGGGCCTCGAACAGCGCCTGCTGGGCGTCGCGGTCGAGGTGTTCCAGGTAGTAGTCCAGGCCGATCTCGCCGACCGCGCAGAGCTTCGTCTCGCCGCGCAGGCGTTGCAGCCACTGGCGCAGGTCGTCCAGGTGCTGCGGGCGGTGCCGCGCCAGGTAGACGGGGTGCAGGCCGAGCGCCGCGTACAGGCCATCCTCGGCCTGCGCCAGGTCCCAGACCCGTTGCCAGTTCTCGCGGTAGACGCCGAGCACCACCTGGCGCTCGACCCCCAGCGCGCGGCTGCGTTGCAGCAGCGCGGCGCGGTCGGCGTCGAAGTCCGGGAAGTCGAGGTGGTTGTGGGTGTCGACCAGGCGCATGGCGGCCGGCTCAGTCGCGCAGCTTGAGTTGCCGGGGGACGGCGTGCAGGCCCGGCCGGTAGTCGTTCTCCTCGACCGCGCGGAGCGCCAGTTCGAGGGCGTTGGCGGCGATCAGCGCGTGCTGCTGGTAGATCGAGTTGACCTTCAGCGGCACGAAGTCGAGCAACTGGGTGTCGCCGAAGGTCGCCACCCGCAAGCCTTCGGGCCAACCGTCGGCGCGCGCCTGGAACACATCGAAGACGCCTTCGAGGAGTACATAGGCAGTGGTCACCAGGGCGTCGGGCAGGTAGCCCAGGCGCTCGAGCAATTGCTCCATCAGGCGGCGTCCGCACTCGCGGCTGAACACCTCGGCATGCTCGACGATGACCTCGCCGCGGAAGTCCTTCAGCGCCTGGCGGAAGCCGGCGGCGCGGTCGTGGCTGATGATCAGGTCCGCCCGCGCGCCGAGCAGGGCGATATGGCGCGGCGCCGGTTGCAACAGGGTTTCGGTGAGGCGGCGCGCGGCGTCCTGGTCGTCGCTGATCACCGAGGCGAAGCGCTGCGGGTCGAGCTGGCGGTCGATGGCCACCACCGGCAGGCCTTCGGCGACCAGCCGGGCATGGGTATCATCCCCGGCCGGCAGGCAACTGGCGACGATCAGCGCGTCGCAGCGGCGCGCGCGGAACAGGTTGACCACCTGGCGCTCGGTCTCCGGCTCGTCGTCGGAGCAGGCGATCAGCAACTGGTAGCCGCGCGCCCGGGCGCCTTGTTCGAGTTGCTTGGCGAGGCGGGCGTAGCTGGGGTTTTCCAGGTCCGGGAGGATGAAGCCGAGGGTGCGGGTCTGCCCGCGGCGCAGGCCGGCGGCCTGCTGGTCCGGCTGGTAGCCGTGTTCCTCGACCACGGCAAGCACGCGCTCGACGGTGGCGGCGCTGATGCGCCGCTGGGCGGCCTTGCCATTGATGACGTAGCTGGCGGTGGTCACCGAGACCCCGGCCAGGCGGGCGATATCACTGAGTTTCAAACCGATCTCTACTGGAGGCGACGACAAGTTGGGCTTCAAGGATCAATCATTATCGGGTAACGTGCCAATTTAATTAAGTGAATCGATTCAGCAAAAGATTCCGGCGAAGCCGGCGCCCCCTGCCCCAGGCTGCCTCGCGCAGCCCGAACGCGGCGCCGCCTACGCTATGGCAGGTCAATGACAACAAGCGGATCACCGCCCCAGGCTGTACGGAAGGCTCCCGCGAGCCGCTTTCCGCTACCGCCGGCACATCCCGCGCCCGCGCCTCGGCGCGGCGGGACGATCCGGACGTGAGACGGGGAGCCGTTCGCTCCTGAGGAGGTTTCCATGCTCGAACTCGATACCCGGCAGATCCGCATGGGCCAGCGCGCCGCGGACAAGGCCGAAGCCCTGCGCCTGCTCGGCGCGGCGCTGGTCGCCGACGGCCTGGCCGCGCCCGGCTATGCCGAGGGCCTGAAGGCGCGCGAGGCACAAGGCTCCACCTACCTCGGCCAGGGCATCGCCATACCCCATGGGACCCCGGATACCCGCGAGCAGGTCTTCAGCACCGGTGTGCGCCTGCTGCAATTCCCCGAGGGAGTGGACTGGGGCGATGGCCAGCAGGTCTACCTGGCCATCGGCATCGCGGCGAAGTCCGACGAACACCTGCAGCTCCTGCAATTGCTCACCCGCGCCCTCGGCGAGGCCGACCTGGGACCGGCGCTGAGCGCGGCCGCCAGCGCCGAGGAAGTCCTCGGCCTGTTGCAGGGCGCGCCGCAGGAACTGGCGCTGGACGCACAACTGGTCGGCCTCGGCCAGAACGCCGAGGACCTCGACGAACTGGCCTGGCTCGGCGCGCGCCTGTTGAAGAAGGCCGGCTGCGTGGAGAACGGCTTCGCCGCCGTGCTCCAGCAGACCGAACCGTTGCCGCTGGGCGACGGGCTGTGCTGGTTGCACAGCGAACAATTGGTGAAGCGCCCCGGGCTGGCCTTCGTCACTCCGGCGCAACCGTTGCAGCACCAGGGGCAACTGGTCACCGGGCTGTTCTGCCTGGCCAGCCTGGGCGAAGCGCACCAGGCGCTGCTCGAACGCCTGTGCGACCTGTTGCTGGAAGGGCGTGGCGCCGAGCTGGTGCGCGCCACCAGCAGCCGCAGCGTACTCGCGGCGCTCGGTGGCGAGCTGCCGCCGGACTGGCCCAGCGCGCGAGCGGTCCTGGCCAACCCGCATGGCCTGCATGCCCGCCCGGCGCAGGCGCTGGCGCAGCTGGCCAAGGGCTTCGCCGGCGAGATCCGGGTACGCCTGGCCGACAGCGAGGCGGCCCCCGTCTCGGCGAAGAGCCTGAGCAAGCTGCTCGCCCTCGGCGCGCGACGCGGCCAGACGCTGGAGTTCAGCGCCGAGCCGGCGATCGCCGAGGACGCGCTGCCAGCCTTGCTGGCCGCGGTGCGCGAGGGGCTCGGCGAGGAGGTCGAAGCGCTGGCGGAGGAGGCCTTGCCCGATGCCGTCGGCGAGGCGGAAGAGGATGCCCGGCCGGCGCCGCTGCGCGCCGGCGAGCGCCTGCAGGCAATCGCCGCGTCGCCGGGCATCGCCAGTGGTCCGGCGCATGTCCAGGTGGCGCAGCGCTTCGAGTTCCAGCCGCGCGGCGAGTCGCCGGCCCATGAACGCGAGCGCCTGCTGCGGGCCAAGCGGGCGGTGGACGAGGAGATCGTCGGCCTGGTCGAACGCAGCACGGTGAAGGCGATCCGCGAGATTTTCGTCACCCACCGGGAGATGCTCGACGATCCGGAACTGGCCGAGCAGGTGCAACTGCGCCTGAATCGCGGCGAAAGCGCCGAAGCGGCCTGGAGTCGGGTGGTGGAAGACAGCGCGGCGCAACAGGAGGCGCTGCACGACGCGCTGCTCGCCGAGCGCGCCGCCGACCTCCGCGACCTCGGCCGGCGGGTGCTGGCCAGGCTCTGCGGGGTGGAGGCGCCGCGCGAGCCGGAGCAGCCGTACATCCTGGTGATGGACGAGGTCGGCCCCTCCGATGTCGCCCGCCTCGACGCCCAGCGGGTCGCCGGCATCCTCACGGCGCGCGGCGGCGCCACTTCGCACAGCGCGATCATCGCCCGCGCCCTCGGCATTCCGGCATTGGTCGGCGCCGGCGCGGCGGTGCTCGGCCTGGAGCCTGGCACGGCACTGCTGCTGGATGGCGAGCACGGCTGGCTGCAGGTGGCGCCGAGCACCGAACAGTTGCAGCAGGCCGCCGCCGAGCGCGACGCCCGCCAGCAGCGCCAGGCCCGCGCCGACGCGCAGCGGCTGGAGCCTGCGCGGACCCGCGATGGCCACGCGGTGGAAGTCTGCGCCAACCTTGGCGACACCGCCGGCGCCGCGCGCGCGGTGGAGCTGGGCGCCGAGGGCGTTGGCCTGCTGCGCACCGAGTTCGTCTTCATGAACAACGCCCGCGCGCCGGACCTGGCGACCCAGGAAGCGGAATACCGTCGGGTGCTCGACGCCCTCGACGGACGTCCGCTGGTGGCGCGGACCCTGGATGTCGGCGGGGACAAGCCGCTGCCGTACTGGCCGATTCCCCACGAAGAGAATCCCTATCTGGGGCTGCGCGGTATCCGCTTGACCCTGCAGCGACCGCAGATCCTCGAGACCCAGTTGCGCGCGCTGTTCCGCGCCGCCGGGGAGCGGCCGCTGCGGGTGATGTTCCCGATGGTCGGCAGCCTCGACGAATGGCGCCAGGCGCGTGACCTGGCGCTGCGCCTGCGCGAGGAAATCCCGCTGGCCGACCTGCAACTGGGGATCATGGTCGAGGTGCCCTCGGCGGCGTTGCTCGCGCCGGTGCTGGCCCGCGAGGTGGATTTCTTCAGCGTCGGCACCAACGACCTGACCCAGTACACCCTGGCTATCGATCGCGGCCACCCGAGTCTTTCGGCCCAGGCCGACGGCCTGCATCCGGCGGTGCTGCAACTGATCGACATGACCGTCCGCGCCGCCCACGCCGAGGGCAAGTGGGTCGGCGTCTGCGGCGAACTGGCGGCCGACCCGCTGGCGTTGCCGCTGCTGGTCGGCCTGGGAGTGGACGAGCTGAGCGTCTCGGCGCGCAGCATCGCCCTGGTCAAGGCCGGCGTGCGCGAACTGCAGCTGGTCGCTGCGCGCGGCCTGGCCCGCAAAGCCCTGGGCCTGGCGAGCGCCGCCGAGGTCCGGGCCCTGGTGGAAGCGGAGGTGCAGTAATGGCGCGGATCCTGACGATTACCCTGAACCCTGCGCTGGACCTCACCGTGCGCCTGCGCCAGCTGGAACTGGGGGCGGTTAACCGCAGCGAGGCGGTGCTGACCCAGGCCGCCGGCAAGGGCCTGAACGTCGCCCAGGTGCTTGCCGACCTCGGCCATCGGTTGACGGTCAGCGGCTTCCTCGGCGAAGACAACCAGCCGCCGTTCACCGCCATGTTCCAGCGTCGTGGCTTCGCCGATGCGTTCGTCCGGGTGCCGGGCGAAACCCGCAGCAACATCAAGCTGGCCGAGCGCGGCGGGCGCGTCAGCGACCTCAACGGGCCGGGCCCGGAGGCCGACGAGCGAGCCCAGGCGGCGTTGCTCGAACGCCTCGACCGGCTTGCCGGGGAGCACGAGCTGGCGGTGGTCGCCGGCAGCCTGCCGCGCGGGGTCGAGCCGGAATGGCTGGGCGAACTGCTGCGGCGCTTGCGGCGCCTCGGCCTGAAGGTCGCCTTCGACAGCAGCGGCGCGGCCCTGCGCGAAGGTGTGAAGGCTGCGCCGTGGATGATCAAGCCGAACGTCGAGGAACTGGCCGATCTCTGCTCGGCGCCGATGGATGACCTGGTCGCACAGCGCCAGGCGGCCGAACGTCTGCGCCAGGACGGGGTAGGCCAGGTGGTGATTTCCCAGGGCGCCGCGGGGGTCAACTGGTTCGCCGCCGAGGGTGCCTGGCAGGCGCGGCCGCCGGCGGTGGAAGTGGCCAGCACGGTGGGCGCCGGCGATTCCCTGCTGGCCGGCATGCTGCACGGGCTGGCCAGCGGCTGGCCGGCCGAGCGGGTGCTGCGTCAGGCCACCGCCATCGCCAGCCTGGCGGTAACCCAGTTCGAGTTCGGCATCGGCGATCCGCAGCGCCTGGCGCGGATCGAAGCGGGCGTCGTGGTGCAGCCATTGGTCGAGGAGGCCTGAGATGAAACTAGCGATCGTCACCGCCTGCCCTGGCGGACAGGTCACCAGCGTGCTCGCCGCGCGCCTGCTGCGGGGCGCCGCCGAGCGCCTGGGCTGGGAAACCTGCGTCGAGGCGAATGCCGGGTCGAGGCCCGAGGGCGAACTGAGCGCCGAACAGATCGCCGAAGCCGACTGGGTCCTGCTGGTCGGCGTCGAGCCGCTGGCGGCGGCGCGTTTCGTCGGCAAGCCGGTGTATCGCGCGCGTCCCGCCGAGGCGCTGGCCGATCCGCGCGCCTTCCTCCAGCGGGCCGCCGCCCTGGCGAGCGTGGAGGTCGCCGGGGACGAGGCCGGCCTGGTTGCGCCGGAGGCCGGAGCGGCACCGCGGATCGTCGCGGTGACCGCCTGTCCGACCGGCGTGGCGCACACCTTCATGGCCGCCGAGGCGTTGCAGCTCGCGGCGGGGCAACTGGGCTTCGCGTTGCAGGTCGAGACCCAGGGCTCGGTCGGCGCGCGCAACCCGCTCGACCCGGCGGACATCGCCGCCGCCGACGTGGTCCTGCTGGCCGCCGACATCGACGTGGACACGGCCCGTTTCGCCGGCAAGAAGATCTACCGTTGCGGCACCGGCGTGGCCCTCAAGCAGGCCCGCGCGACGCTCGAGCGGGCGCTGGCGGAAGGGCAGGTCGAGAGCGCGGGCGCAGCCAGCGCGGTGGTCGCCAGGGACGAGAAGCGCGGGGTGTACAAGCACCTGCTGACCGGGGTGTCGTTCATGTTGCCGATGGTGGTCGCGGGCGGCCTGCTGATCGCCCTGTCGCTGGCCTTCGGCATCGATGCCTACAAGCAGCCGGGCAGCCTGGCGGCGGTGCTGAGGACGGTCGGCGACACGGCTTTCGTCCTGATGGTGCCGATGCTCGCCGGCTACATCGCCTATTCCATCGCCGACCGCCCGGGCCTGGCGCCGGGCATGCTCGGCGGCCTGCTCGCCGGGACCCTCGGCGCCGGGTTCATCGGCGGGATAGTCGCCGGCTTCATCGCCGGCTATGCGGCGCGGGCCATCAGCCACGGGCTGAGGCTGCCGGCGAGCCTGGAAGCGCTGAAGCCGATCCTGGTCATCCCGTTGCTGGCCAGCCTGGTCACCGGCCTGCTGATGCTCTACGTGGTCGGCAAGCCGGTGGCCGGGATGCTCGCGGCACTGACCGGGTTCCTCGACGGCATGGGTACCTCCAATGCCATCCTCCTCGGCCTGCTGCTCGGCGGGATGATGTGCGTCGACCTCGGCGGACCGGTCAACAAGGCCGCCTACGCCTTTTCCGTCGGCCTGCTCTCGTCGCACAGCTACGCGCCGATGGCAGCGGTGATGGCGGCGGGCATGGTGCCGCCGATCGGCATGGGCCTGGCGACCCTGCTGGCGCGGCGCAAGTTCGCCGAGAGCGAGCGGCAGGCCGGCAAGGCAGCCTCGGTGCTGGGGCTGTGCTTCATCTCCGAAGGCGCCATCCCGTTCGCCGCCAAGGACCCGTTGCGGGTGATCCCGGCGAGCATCGCCGGCGGCGCGCTGACCGGCGCCCTGTCGATGTACTTCGGCTGCAAGTTGCAGGCGCCTCACGGCGGGTTGTTCGTGATGCTGGTGCCCAACGCGATCAACCACGCCCTGGCGTACCTGCTGGCGATCGTCGCCGGCAGCCTGCTTACCGGGCTGCTCTACGCCGTGCTCAAGCGCGGCGCCGAGCCGGGACTGGCGTTGGGGACCTCGTCCTCGCGGGAGCCGGCGGCTGGCGGATAGCCGCGAGGCGGTCATGCGCCCTACGCCACCTGAGCGACGTGGCAGGGGGTAGGGCGAATAACGCCGCAGGCGTTATCCGCCGAGACTCCGGAGAACCGGCGGATAACTGCAAGCGGTTATTCGCCCCTGCGGTCGATCCGACCTGGGGCGGCCTCAGGCCTGGCGCAACAGGCGCACGCCATCTTCCTGTGCGAGGCTGGCCTCGTTGATCGGCAACGAGCAGGACTGCCCGCGTCCCATCGGGTAGTAGTGGAAGCCGTGGCGGGCCATGCGCTCGGGGTCGTAGAGGTTGCGCCCGTCGAAGATCACCGGGGCCTTCAGGCGCTCCTTGAGCAGCTCGAAATCCGGTGCCTTGAATTGCTGCCACTCGGTGCAGATGACCAGCGCATCGGCGCCTCCCAGGGTCGCCTCGGGGGTGCCCATCAGGCTCAGGCGTTCGTCGTGGCCATAGAGCCGCTGGGTTTCCTGCATGGCTTCGGGATCGTAGGCGCGCACCTGCGCGCCGTGGCGCCAGAGCGCTTCCATCAGTTCGCGGCTGGGCGCGTCGCGCATGTCGTCGGTGTTCGGCTTGAAGGCCAGGCCCCAGAGGGCGAAGGTCTTGCCGCGCAGGTCGCCGTCGTAGAACACCCGGATGCGTTCGAACAGCTTGTGCTTCTGCCGCCGGTTGATCGCTTCCACTGCCTGCAACAGGTCGCTGGAGCAATGCGCCTGCTCGGCGCTGTGGATCAGCGCGCGCATGTCCTTGGGGAAGCAGGAGCCGCCGTAGCCGCAGCCGGGGTAGATGAAGTGGTAGCCGATCCGCGGGTCGGCGCCGATGCCCTGGCGCACCGCCTCGATATCGGCACCGAGGTGTTCGGCCAGTTCGGCGATCTGGTTGATGAAGCTGATCTTGGTCGCCAGCATGCCGTTCGCCGCGTACTTGGTCAGTTCGGCGCTGCGCAGGCCCATGAACAGCATGCGGTCGTGGTTGCGGTTGAACGGCTCGTAGAGTTCGCGCATCACCTGGCGCACCTCTTCGTTGTCGCAGCCGACCACGATGCGGTCCGGGCGCCGGCAGTCGGCGACGGCGGAGCCTTCCTTGAGGAATTCCGGGTTGGAGACGATCTCGAATTCCAGCTCGCGTCCGTCGGCTTCCAGGCGCCGCTCGATGTGCGCGCGCAGGCGGTCGCCGGTGCCTACCGGGACGGTCGATTTCTCCACCACGATGACGGGCTTGCGGCGGTGCTCGGCGATGGCATCGGCCACCGCGAAGACCGCGCCGAGATCGGCCGCGCCGTCCTCGCCAGGCGGGGTGCCGACCGCGATGAACTGCACCCGGCCGTGTTCCACGGCCAGGCGCGCATCGCTGCTGAAACGCAGGCGGCCGCTGTCCAGGCCTTCGCGCAGCAAGGCGTCGAGCCCGGGTTCGTAGATGCTGGCGAGGCCCTGCGCGAGGCGTTCGACCTTGTTCCGGTCGATGTCCATGCACAGTACATCGTGGCCCACTTCGGCGAGGACGGCGGCCTGCACCAGTCCTACATAGCCACTGCCGAATACGCTGATCTTCATGGTGCTTTCCTCGACGGATGATGCGCGGGCGCGGCAGCGGTGCGGCGGGCGTTGACGGTCAACACGCCGAGCACCACCAGGCCTACGCCCAGGGTCTTGCTGGTACTGAAGGTTTCATCGAACGCCGGCAGGCTCGCCGCCAGCAGGTAGACCAGCGCGTAGCTGGCGCTCAACAGGCTGTAGGCGCGGCCCAGCGGCAGGTGGCGCAGGGCGGCCAGCCAGCACAGCAGGGAGGCGGCGTAGGCCGCCACCGCCAGGGCTACCGCGAGCAACGCGGCGCGCTCCGGCGTTTGCCCGGCCCAGGCTTCAGGCAGCGGCAGGCGGCTCATGCCCCAGCGCATGCCGAGCTGGGCGGCGCTGGCCAGTAGCACGCTGCCCAGCGCCGCCAGCCAGCCGCGTAGCGCGTTCATGCGCTCCTCCCGAGCAGGGCCACGCCGGCGACGATCAGCAACAGGCCGGCGAGGTGGCGGCGATCCACCGGCTCATCGAAGACGAAGCGTGCCGCCAGGGTGACCAGGACGAAGTTCAGCGCCAGCATCGGATAGGCGCTGCCGACTTCCACCCGTTGCAGGAGCAGCAGCCAGCAGAGCAGGCCGAGCCCGAGGGCGAGCAGCGCCAGCCACGGCCACGGACTGCGCAGGCGCGCCGTCCAGCCGTCGGCGGCGACCAGGCGCCAGTGCTCCACGGTGAGCTTCTGCGCAACCTGGCCGAGGCCGGTCATGAGCAGGGTGGCGAGCAGCAGCGCGGCGCTCATGGGCGCACCTGCGGCAGGATCGCCAGGACCAGGTTGCCGTTCCGGTAGCGTTCGCCGTCGCCCGGCAACAGCGCCAGCTGGTAGCGGTCGCTGGCGCTGTTGATCCGCAGCAGCACGGCAACCGAGCCGTCCTGGCGTGCCTGCCAGAGCCACTGGCGGATGTCTGCCAAGGGCACGCTGCGCTGGCTGTGCTCGGGGTAGGAGAGGCCGTACTTCAGCTCGCCGCGCGTGTCGTAGAGCGTCACGTCGCTACGACGCAGGCGCCAGGCGAGGGCCGAGGCGGCGCCGAGGTCGTTGCTCAGCAGATGGCGGGCGCCGGTCAGTTCGTCGAGGTGTTCGGCGACGAACAGGTCGGGGGTCTTGTTCTGCACCACATGGTTGGGCATCGCTGCCGGCAGCAGCGCGATCAGCACCCAGCTCGCCAGCAGCGGCGCGGCCCAGGCGCGTAGCGGGTAGCGCCACTGGGCGAGGCCGGCGGCGGCCCAGGCGCCGATCACCAGCAGGACCAGGAACAGCTCGAAGGGTTCTTCCTGGTACACCGGCTTGCGCAGTTGCAGGTAGGCCAGGGCCGCCAGCGCGAGGAGCGCCAGGCCCAGGTTGAGCAGCCCGTTGCCGCGCAGCGCGACGCTGTTCCCCAGGCGCAGCCGCTGCACCAGGGCGTGGCCCATGAGCAGTGCCAGCGGCAGCAGGCAGGGCATGATGTAGGTCGGCAGCTTGCCCCGGCTCAGGCTGAAGAACGCCAGCGGCAACAGCAGCCATAGCGCCAGGAAGACCACCGGCGCCTGGCGCCGCTCGTGCCAGGCCTGGCGCAGCGCGCTCGGCAGCAGGCCGCTCCAGGGCAGGCAGGCGATCGCCAGCAACGGCAGGTAGAACCACCACGGGCGAGAGTGCTGGGCGTCTTCGCCGGCGAAGCGGCGGATGTGTTCGTGCCAGAAGAAGAACCGCCAGTAGTCCGCTTCCCGCGCATGCACGGCGAGCGCCCAGGGCAGGCAGACGAGCAGCGCCGCCAGCACCGCCAGCGCGCCGTAGCCAAGCAGCTCGCGCCAGCGCCGCTGCCAGAGCATGTAGGGCAGGGCGACCAGCACCGGCAGCAGCCAGGCGAGGAAGCCCTTGGTCAGGAAGCCCATGCCGCAGGCGAGGCCGAGCAGGGTCCAGCCGAGCAGGCGCGCGCGGCGGCTCCCCGCGTCGAGGGCATGCCACAGCGCCACCAGGCTCAGGTTGACCCAGAAGGTGAATTGCGGGTCGAGGTTGGCATAGCCGGACTGCCCGGCGATCAAGCCGAAGCTGGCGTAGAGCAGCGCGCACGCCAGGCTGGTGCGTGGGTCGCGCCACAGGCGGCGGGCCAGCAGGTAGGCGAGCAGGACGCTGAGGGCGGTGGCGACGACCGAGGCGATGCGCACGCCGAACAGGTTTTCGCCGAAGACCGCCTGGCCGAGGGCGATCATCCAGTAGCCGGCGACCGGCTTCTCGAAGTAGCGCAGGCCGAGGAAGTGCGGCGACACCCAGTCGCCGCCCAGCAGCATCGCCTGGCTGATCTGCGCGTAGCGGGTCTCGTCGGGAATCCACAGGCCATGGTTGCTCAATGGAACCAGGTAGAACAGGCCGAAGGCGATCAGCAGCAGCGAACAGGTCTGGCGGCGGCTCATGGCTGGCGCACTCCCAGCCAGCCCTCGCGGCCGGCCAGGCGGCCGCGCACCAGTTCGGCCAGCGGCAGGCTGCGCGGATCGTCCGGCAGCAGTTCGCCCAACGGTCGGAAGCGGATGCCGCGCCGTTCGGCGCGCCGCAGCAGTTCGCGGAACGCCGGGGCGAGGAGCAGCCCCTCGACCTCGGCGTGGATGGTGTAGACGTTGTCGCGGCCAGCGGCGAAGCGTTCCAGGATGAAGTCGTTGTAGGCCTCGCGCGGCAGGCCGGGACCGACCACCTCGTCGAAGGTCGGCAGGTTCACCGGCACCTGCGGGATGCCAGGGCTGCCGTCGGCCAGGCGCGGGCGGAACGCGCCGCGTCCGCGGCAGTCGCTGTTGTAGCGGAAGCCGAAGGGCTGCTTGGCCTCGACCACCCGGCCGTCGGCGCGCCAGCCGGCGGCGGCGGAACAACGCACCGGCTGGCCGAGGATGTCCGCCAGGCAATCGCTGCCGCGGCGGATCTGCTCGCCGAGCTGCTGCACGCTCCAGACGCCGGCGTGGGTCTGCCAGGCATGGTGGTCCCAGGCGTGCAGGCCGACCTCGTGGCCGGCGGCCTGGGTCCGCCGCATCAGCGGGCCGAGTTCGCGGCCGATCGGCTTGCCCGGCCAGGCGGTGCCGGCCAGCAGGATGTCCCAGCCATACAGGCTGGCGGCGCGCGAGCGGAGCATCTTCCAGAAGAACGCCGGGCGCGCCAGGCGCCAGAGGTGGCGGCCCATGTTGTCCGGGCCGACGCTGAAGAAGAAGGTCGCCTTCAGCCCGGCTTCGTCGAGCAGCTCGAGCAGCCGCGGCACCCCGTCGCGGGTGCCGCGGAAGGTGTCGACGTCGATGCGCAGGCCGGCCTGGATCACGCCTGTGCCTCGCGCTCGCGGAGCGCTTCGTGGAGGAAGAAGTCGAGGGTCTTGCCGATGGTCTCGCGCAGTTCGATGGTGGGCTGCCAGTCGAGCAGGCGCCGGGCGTTGTCGATGCTCGGCTTGCGGTGGGCCACGTCCTGGTAGCCGTCGCCGTAGAAGCTGCGGCTCTCCACCTCGCGGAAGCCGGCGAAGGGCGGGAACTGCGCGCGCAGCGGGTGGGCCTCGAACTGGCGCAGCAGTTCCTCGCCGAGCTGGCGGATGCTCGCCTCGTTGTCCGGGTTGCCGATGTTGACGATCTGCCCGTCGCAGCGGCCGTCGCGGTTGTCGATGATCCGCGCGAGGGCCTCGATGCCGTCGTCGACGTCGGTGAAGCAGCGCTTCTGCGCGCCGCCGTCGACCAGGCGGATCGGCGTGCCTTCGACCAGGTGCAGGATGAGCTGGGTGATCGCCCGCGAGCTGCCGATCCGCGCCGAATCCAGGCGGTCCAGGCGCGGGCCCATCCAGTTGAACGGACGGAACAGGGTGAAGCGCAGGCCCTGCTGGCCGTAGGCCCAGATCACCCGGTCGAGCAACTGCTTGGACACCGAGTAGATCCAGCGCTGCTTGTTGATCGGCCCGACCACCAGGTTCGAGCGGTCTTCGTCGAAGTCCGGGTCCTGGCACATGCCGTAGACCTCGGAGGTGGAAGGGAACACCACGCGTTTGCCGTATTTCACGCAGTAGCGGACGATCCGCAGGTTTTCCTCGAAGTCCAGTTCGAACACCCGCAGCGGGTTGCGCGTGTACTCGATGGGCGTGGCGATGGCCACCAGCGGCAGGACCACGTCGCATTTCTTCACATGATATTCGAGCCACTCCGAATGGATGCCGATGTCGCCTTCGACGAAGTGGAAATGCGGGTCGGCCTTGAGCCGTTCGATGGCGTCGGAGCCGATGTCCATGCCGTGGACCTCGTAGCGACCGTCGCGCAGCAGGCGTTCGGACAGGTGGTTGCCGATGAAGCCGTTGACCCCGAGGATCAGCACCCGCGTGCGGCGCTGCGGGCCGGACGCCGCGCCACGCAGGCGCGCGCCCTCGACCAGGCCCAGCTCGGTGGCCAGTTGCGTGCCGGCCAGGTACAGGCCGCGCTCGCCGCGCTGGCCGAAGCGCAGCACCAGCGAGTCCTCGCCGCAGGCGATCCGCAGCGGGTCGCAGGACAGTACGCTGCCCGGCTCGCGACCGTGGTTGCCGGCGACCACCTCGGCGCTCCAGACGATCAGCTTCTGTTCGCCGACCTGGCAGAAGGCGCCAGGGTAGGGCTGGGTCACTGCGCGCACCACGTCGTACAACTGCCGTGCCGGCCTGTGCCAGTCGAGCAGGCCGTCCGCCGGGGTGCGCCGGCCGAAGTGGCTGGCCTGGCTCTCGTCCTGCTCGACTTCCGGCAGCACGCCGAGGGCGAGCAGCGGCAGGCTGTCGCGCAGCAGGGCGCCGGCGGCCTTGCGCAGCTTGCCGTGCAGGCTCAGGGCGGTGTCCTCGGGGTCGATGGCGACGGCCTGCTGGGCGAGGATCGGCCCGGCGTCGGCGCGCTCGATCATGCGATGCAGGGTCACCCCGGTCTGCGTTTCGCCGTTGACCAGCACCCAGTTCGCCGGGGCGCGTCCGCGGTAGCGCGGCAGCAGCGAACCGTGCAGGTTGTAGGCGCCGCGTGCGGCGCAGGCGAGCAGTTCGGCGCCAAGCAGGCGGCGGTAGTAGAAGGAGAACAGATAGTCCGGGCGCAGTTGGCGGATGCGCTCCAGCCACAGCGGATGGTTCACGTCCTCGGGCGCGTGCAGCGGAATGCCGCGCTCGGCGCAGAGGCGCGCGACCGAGGCGTAGAAGGTGTTTTCCCGTGGGTCGTCGGCATGGGTGAAGACGGCGGCGATCTCGTAGCCGGCATTGAGCAGGGCTTCGATACCGGTGCAACCGATGTCGTGGTAGGCGAAGACGACGGCTTTCGAGGTCATGGCGTGGAAGGCTCGCTGGATGAAGAGGTGAAACCGGCCCGCTGTAGGGCCGAGGGAAGCGCGGAGGGCGTGGCGCGGACCACGCGCTCGATGAAGAAGCGCGGCCGCGCGCGCACGTCGCTGTACATGCGCCCGAGGTACTCGCCGAGCAGGCCCATGCCGAGCAACTGCACGCCGCTGAACATGAACAGCACGGCGAACAGCACGAACAGGCCGTTGCCGGCCCAGGCGGCGCCGAAGGCCAGGCGCAGCACGAGGAGGAACAGGGCGAAGAGGAAGCCGGCCAGGGCCATGCCGCCGCCGACCAGGCTGAGCAGGCGCAGCGGCGTGGTGGTCATGCAGGTGACCAGGTCGAACATCAGGTTGAGCAGGCGCATCGCGCTGTATTTCGATTCGCCGTGGGCGCGCTCGGCGTGGGCGACGCGGATCTCGCAGGTATGCCGGGCGAAGCCGTTGGCCAGGATCGGGATGAAGGTACTGCGTTCGCGGCAGGCCAGCATCGCTTCGACGATGCTGCGCCGGTAGGCGCGCAGCATGCAGCCGTAGTCGTGCATGGCGACCCCGGTGGAGCGCTGCACCGCCAGGTTCACCAGGCGCGAAGGCCAGCGCCGCCAGGCCGAGTCCTGGCGCTCGGCGCGGATGCTGCCGACCACGTCGTAGCCCTGCGCGGCGCGCTCCACCAGGCGCGGGATTTCCTCCGGCGGGTTCTGCAGGTCGGCATCGAGGGTGATCACCAGGTCGCCACGGGACTGTTCGAAGCCGGCGAGGATCGCCGCGTGCTGGCCGTAGTTGCGGTTGAGGATCACCGCCACCACGGCGCTGCCGTCGCGTTCGGCGGCGGCCTGCAAGAGTTCCGCGGAGCGGTCGCGGCTGCCGTCGTCGACCAGCACGATCTCGAAGGCGCGGCCCAGCTCCAGGCAGGCGGCCTCGGTGCGGCGCAGCAGTTCGGGCAGGCTGGCTTCCTCGTTGTAGACCGGGATCACCACCGAGACCAGGTCGATCGGATAGGGCTTCATCGACGTTTCTCCAGGATGTCCTCGATGGCGCGGGCGACGCGCTCGATGTCGTCGTCGCGCATGTCGGGGAACAGCGGGATGGAGCACAGGCGGGCCGAGTTCCACTCGCTGTTGGGCAGGCTCAGGCGCGGCTGGCGCTGGCGGTAGTAGTGGTGCAGGTGACTGGCGATGAAATGGATGCCGCTACCGATGCCGCGCGCCTTCAGGGCTTCCATGAAGGCGACGCGGCCCAGGCCGCAGGCCTCGGCGTCGATGCGCAGGATGAACAGGTGCCAGGCGTGGCGCTGCTCGTGCGCGGGCAGGCCGAGCGGCGCCAGCGGCAGGCCGGCGAGGCGTTCCAGGTAGCGTTCGGCGAGGGCCTGGCGGCGCGCGTTGAGCGCGTCCAGGCGCTTGAGCTGGACCAGCGCGAGGGCGGCGTTGAGGTCGGCCAGGTTGTATTTGAAACCGGGCTCGATCACTTCCGCCTGCGGCTTGCGTCCATGGCTCAGGCGGTCGTAGGCATCGACCCCGAGGCCGTGGAACTTGAGGCGGCGGACCCGTTCGGCGAGGGCACTGTCGTCGCTGACGAACATCGCGCCTTCGGCGCAGGTCAGGTTCTTGATCGCGTGGAAGGAAAAGATCGCCGTGCCGCGGGAGCCTACCGGGCGCCCGCGGTATTCGCTGCCGACCGCGTGGGCGGCGTCCTCGACCAGGGCGATGCCGTGGCGCCCGGCGACCGTGCGCAGGCCTTCGAGATCCAGGGTGGAGCCGGCGTAGTGAACCGGCACGATGGCGCGGGTGCGCGGGCCGATGGCGGCTTCCACTGCCTGCGCCGAACACATCAGGGTGTCGCGGTCGACGTCGACGAACACCGGGGTGGCGCCGAGCAGGGTGATGACGTTGGCGGTGGAGACCCAGGTCAGCGACGGCGTGATCACTTCGTCGCCGGGGCCGATGCCCAGCGCCAGCAGGGTGACGTGCAGGGCGCCGGTGGCCGAGGATAGCGCCACCGCGTGGCGGCAGCCGAGGCGTTCGGCGAAGCGCTGTTCGAGCTCCTGGTTCTTCGGCCCGGTGGTGATCCAGCCGGAACGCAGGACCTGCTCCACGGCGGCGATTTCGTCCTCGCCGATGCTTGGCCGGGAGAATGGCAGAAAGTCCAGTGACATGTAATGAAGCCTCGGTACTGGGAGGGCGGTACGAAGAGGTTATTTATATGTCGCTGAATGCTGCCTGAACGTTTGTTAAGACTCGCTTAACAACGGCTGAATGAAGACTGAACGAACTCGAAGAAACTGGAGGATAAAGCCGGAAGCCTCGTTTTCAGGGGCTTGCAGGGTTGGTTGGAATGGATCTCGGGTGTTTTCTGAGTGGCTTTTATTAATAACCCGAGTCCTTTTTCTTTAAGGGTTCATTAATACTTGATGTCCGCTCCCCGTGAATATTCCGGAAACTTCATGGAAACATGGGGAGGGCCAGGGAAAGTCAATCCCGTAGGTTGTCGGAAAAAAACAACCCCCTGGCGGATCGCTCCGCCAGGGGGCCGGGTCGACGCTTCAGCGGCTGCCGGCGACCACTTGCAGGGCCGGTTCTGCGGTGCGCCCGTAGACGTCTTCCAGGCGCTCGATGTCGTCCTCGCCGAGGTAGCTGCCGGACTGCACCTCGATGATCTCCAGCGGGATCTTGCCGGGGTTGGCCAGGCGGTGCACGGAGGCGATCGGGATGTAGGTCGACTGGTTCTCGGTGAGCAGGAAGGTCTTGTCGTCGCAGGTCACCTGGGCGGTCCCGGAAACCACGATCCAGTGCTCGGCGCGGTGGTGGTGCATCTGCAGCGAGAGGCGCGCGCCGGGCTTCACGGTGATGTGCTTGACCTGGAAGCGGCCGCCCATGTCCACCGAGTCGTAGGAGCCCCACGGACGGTAGACCTCGCAGTGGTTCTGGGTCTCGCTGCGGCCCTGGGCGTCGAGGTCCTTGACCACGTGCTTGACGTCCTGCACCCGGTCCTTGTGGGCGATCATCATGGCGTCCTTGGTTTCCACCACCACGATGTCCTCCAGGCCGATCACCGAGACCAGCTTGCCGTTGCCGTGCACCAGGCAGTTGTGGCTGTCGTGGACCAGCACGTCGCCCTTGGTGACGTTGCCGTTGGCGTCCTTGGCGTGCACGTCCCAGATCGACGACCAGCTGCCGACATCGTTCCAGCCGGCGGACAGCGGCACCACGCAGGCGCGTGAGGTCTTCTCCATCACCGCGTAGTCGATGGAGTTGTCCGGGCAGCATTCGAAGGTGGCGGCGTCGATGTTCACCAGGTCGCCGTCGTGCTGGCTGCGCTCCAGGGCCAGCAGGCAGGTGTCGTAGATGTCGGCGTCGTGCTTCTTCAGTTCTTCCAGGTAGCGGCTGGCGCGGAACAGGAACATGCCGCTGTTCCAGTAGTAGCCGCCGGCGGCGACGAACTCGCGGGCGCGGGCTTCGTCGGGCTTCTCGACGAAGCTCTGCACCCGGCTGACGCCTTCCGGCAGTTGCGCATCGGCGCTCGCGCGGATGTAGCCGTAGCCGGTCTCGGGGCGGCTGGCGGGAATGCCGAAGAGCACCATCTCGCCCTTTTCGGCGGCGTTGGTGGCCAGCGCCAGGGCCTGCTGGAAGGCGCGCTGGTCCTCGATCACGTGGTCGGCGGGAAGGATCAGCAGCAGTTCGTCGCGGCCTTCGGCGACCAGTTTCATCGCGGCGATGGCCACCGCCGGCGCCGTGTTGCGGCCGAAGGGTTCGAGGAGGATCGCCTGGCTCGCCAGGTTCTGTGCCTCCAGCTGTTCCTGGACGATGAAGCGGTGCTCCTTGTTGCACACCAGCAGCGGTGCCTGCATGCCGTCGAAGGCCAGGCGCTTGATGGTCTGCTGGAACAGGGTGTCGTCGCCGGTGAGGGCGAGGAACTGCTTGGGGTACTGCTTGCGGGAAAGAGGCCAGAGTCGCGAGCCGCTGCCACCGGAAAGGATTACTGGGATCATGTTGTTTCTCCTTGAAGCGATGCGTCTGTCTAGGGATCCCGCCGCGCGGCGGGATATCTCGTTACCGGGCTCCACGGAGCCCCGGGTGACCTCTCCAGTGCGCTCCTTCTGCGGGAGCGCTGACGGTTGGTGCGCCGGTGTCGGGCCGGTCTTGTTGTGTGGAATGCCGGGAGGGGCGAGCCTCTCCCGGTCGGTCTCAATCCGCCTTCACCGGGCGCTTGACCCAGACCGGCGCGAGCTTGCCGCCGCTGCCGGTGACGTACAGGCAGACCACCTCGCCGCGGGCCAGGGTGACCGGCTTCAGGTCGCTGACCTTCTTGCTGCCGTCGAACAGCGCCAGGTTCACCTTCACCGGGTTGATCTCGCGGTCGCCGTGGCTTTGCGGGCCGACGTCCTTGACCACGTCGGTCTTGCCGTCGGCGGTCTTCAGGGTCAGCTTCGAGCCGCTGAGGTTCTGCACCCGTACCAGCGCCTTCTGCTTGTTCTTGAACGGCGGCTCGGCCACCAGCTGCGGCTTGCCGCCGGGCTGGCTGACCAGGGTGTAGTAGCTGTCCGGGTCGAGCTTGACCGGCAGGCTCTGCTGGCCGACCTGGGCGGTGTAGCTGCCGGGGGGGAGGAACTTGAAGTCGCTGGAGCCGAGCGGCGCGACGTCGTTCAGGCTGGTGCTGCCGACCGACACGTCGAGTTCGCTGTTGCCGGCGTTGTAGGCGCGGACGAAGGCCGAGCCCTTGGGTGCCTGGGGCCCGTACAGGGCGCCCTCGTCGGCCTGCGCGGCGAATGCGGCGACGCCGAGGGAAAGTGCGCAGGCCAGGCGGGTCCAGGTGTGGCGGCGGGTCATCGGGTTCATGGGTATTCCTCCGTTGCTTCTTCTTCAGCGGGGTGTTCGGCCCCGTGGGTAAACAGCCTTGGCTGTGTTCGTTCAATCGTTGCGGCTGGCGGCCAGGCGCTCGTCGCGGCCGCCGCTGGCCTTCAGCTGGGCGACCCAGTCGGCGTCGAACTGGCTGAGGTCGCTGGCCATCGGCAGGTAGCGCTCGGGAAACTCCCAGACCAGCAGTTGCGGCGGGTCCTTGCGGAAGCCTTCGTCCTGCAGCAGTTCCAGCATCGGTTCGAGGGGGCCCTTGCCTTCCTTCGCGTAATTGATCAGGTCGGCGGACAGCGCCTGTTTCAGCGCGCCCTCGAAGTTCCACCTGGGGTTGGCGCTGTAGCTGGTGCCGACCAGCGCCAGGCGCGGTTGCTGGCTATCGCCGAAGAGGTCGTCGCCCGCGCCGGACTGCTGGTCGCCCGGCAGTGCCGGCGCGGCTTCGGTGGTGCGTTGCTGCAACTGCTCCGGACGTGGCAGCAGTTCGTCGAACAGCGGGTCGAGCGGCAGGAAGCTGAGCAGGTCGCCCTTGTGCGTGCGTTCTTCGCCGACGCGGGTGACGAAGTTCTGCGCTGGCACATCCAGCAGGTGCGTCTCGCGGATCTCCGCGCCGAGACGCTGGGCCACGGTTTCCGCGCCGAGCGGCGACCAGTGGGTGTCGGTGCGCAGGAATACCGCGCCGTTGTCCTTGGCCTGGCGCAGGCTGCCGAGCAGGTCGGGACTGTCGATGCCGGCGGCGCGGGCGCGGGCCAGGAAGTCCTGGTAGAGGCTGTCGTGCAGCGCGGCCGGCTGCTCGCGGCCGATGTGCTCGGGATACAGGCGGGCCTTGGCCGGGATCACCGCGAGCACCAGCTTGACGCCGCGCCGGTTCAGCTCCCGCTGCACGCCGCGCACCAGTGCCCAGTTGTCTTCCAGTTGCTGGCCGCTCGGTGCCGGCTTGAACTCTTCGTCGGTGAACAGCCAGCCGTCCTTGCCGATCACCACGCCGGGGCGGCCTTCGTGGAACAGCGTGTAGTCGAGTGCGGCCCAGAGGTTGGTGCCCAGGCGCTTGATCGGGAATTCCTTGTCGTAGTGGGCTTCGAAGGTGTGCGCCAGCTTGCCGTTGAGCAGTGGCGTATCGGCCGCGGCGGAGAAGCCCGGCACGCTCTTCAGCGACCATCCGGCGAGCCCCAGCAGCAGCCCGCCGAAGGCGGCGATATAGGCGTATTGCAGGGGGCGGGAAATGCTCTGTGTCATGGCGTGGGCCTCGCTCAGAACTGGAAGTAGAGGAATGGCGAGTAGCTCTGCGCGGAGAGCTTCAGCACCGAGGCGGCGAACAGCAGGAGCAGCGCCAGGCGGGTGGCCAGGACGGGCAACTGGCTGAGCCAGCTCGGCTGGTAGACCAGCGCGCCGCTCGGCGAGTAGGCGATCGCCGCCGGGTCGCCGGCGGCCTCGCGCGGGGCGCGCGGCTGGGCACTGGCCGGGCCGTCGGCGGCCACTTCGTCGCTGTTCGCCGCGGCCTTGGGCGCCTTGGTCTGCAATGGCTGGTTGTAGAACTGGCGCAGGCCGAAGAACGCCAGCACCAGGTAGGCCAGGACCAGGGTGCCGACCTGCAGGCCGGTGAGGCTGGCGCGGTTCAGTTCGGAGAGCTGCCAGGTGCCGAAGCTGAACATGGCTTCGTACATGCGCCAGGCGACCTGCAGGTTCTCGGCGCGGAAGATCACCCAGCCGATCACCACCAGGAGGAAGGTGAACGCCCACTTCAACGGGTTGAGCACGCGCGGCGCGGCGTTCACCCCGAGGGCCCGCTCGATCGCCAGCCACATGCCGTGCCAGGCGCCCCAGATGATGTAGGTGAAGTTGGCGCCGTGCCACAGGCCGCCGAGGAGCATGGTCAGGAACAGGTTGCGGTAGGTCTGGAAGGTGCTGCCGCGGTTGCCGCCCAGGCTGATGTAGAGGTAGTCGCGCAGCCAGGTCGACAGGCTGATGTGCCAGCGCCGCCAGAACTCGGTGATCGACTGGCTGATGTAGGGCTGGTTGAAGTTCTCCATGAAGCGGAAGCCCATCATCAGGCCGAGGCCGATGGCCATGTCGCTGTAGCCGGAGAAGTCGAAGTAGAGCTGCGCGGTGTAGGCCAGGGCGCCGAGCCAGGCGTCGCCGGTGGTCGGGTTCTGCAGGGCGAAGCAGTGGTCGGCGAGGGCGGCCAGGGTGTCGGCGATGAACACCTTCTTGACGAAGCCCTGCATGAAGCGGGTGCAGCCTTCGGCGAACTTGTCGACGGTGTGGGTGCGGTGGTTGAACTGGTCGACCAGGTCCTTGAAGCGCAGCACCGGGCCGGCGATCAGGTGCGGGAAGATCGCGACGAAGGCGGCGAAGTCGATCAGGTTGTGGGTCGCCGGGGTATCGCCGCGGTAGACGTCGATGATGTAGCTGATCGACTCGAAGGTGTAGAAGGAGATGCCGATCGGCAGCAGGATGTGGGTCAGCACGAACGGCTGCATGCCGAACGAGGTGATGATCTCGTTGAGGCTGTCGACGCCGAAGTTGGCGTACTTGAAGTACCCGAGCACGCAGAGGTCGACCACCACGCCGAGGATCAGCCAGCGTTGCGCGGCCCTGGTGCGTACGCCGGCGGCGCCGATGCGCAGGCCGATCCAGTAGTTGAAGACGGTGACCCCGGCGAACAGCAGGAGGAAGTCCACCCGCCACCAGGCGTAGAACACGTAGCTGGCGATCAGCAGCAGCAGGTTCCGGTAACGTTCGCCGCTCAGGTAGTACAGGCCGAGAAAGACCGGCAGGAACAGGAACAGGAACACGTTTGAAGAAAAGACCATGCCGTCTCTCTCTCTAGAGCGTCAACCATTCAGGTCGGCCCTGCCTTTCCGCGCCCTGGAGCGCTCGAGGAAAGGCGGGACGACCCGCCGTTTTCCTCCCCGTGGTGTTGCCTAAGGTGTTGCGCCCGCCCGCGTCTGTCGCGCATGGGTCGGGGTGTGGCGCCTGGTGGGACGCCTGGTCGGCGAGCGGGGCAGAGGGGCGCGTGGCCCCCGGCCTGTGCGCCCGCTTCCCGCCACGCCCTCAACTTCCCCCTTCGCGGCTGAACACCCGCGTCACTTCGCCGCCGAGGCGGAAACTGTTGAACGGCTCGCGGTCCTTCTTCGCCTCGAGCATCTTCGGCTCGCAGCGGTAGAGGGCGCAGTAGGGCTCCAGCCAGGCGTACTTGTTGTCGACCTTGAGGTCGGTCATGTCCTGGTCCTCGCCGGTCTTCTCCTCGAAGGTTTCCTCGTCGTCGACTCCCTTCATCACCCGCTCGGCCAGGCGCTGCAGGGCGCCGTGGTTCTCCTGGCGCAGGTCGACGCCGTTGACCTGGGCGAACGCGGCGATCATCGCCAGCGGTGGCAGCGCATAGTTGTGGTAGGCGAGGGCGCGCTGGCGGCGCTTGAGTTCGTTGGGCAGGAAGCCCTGCTCGTCGACCTGGTTGGCGGCGACCTTGAACTCGCTCACCGCCCAGTCGAAGAGGTCGCGGCGGTTGGTCACCACCGCGGTGGACATCACCGACCAGGCCGCCCAGTAGGAATGGTTGTTGATCTTCTTCAGCGGCAGGCCGCTCCAGTCGCGGACTACCTGGGTGCCGAGCCGGGCGAACCAGTCCTCGATTTCCCGGCTCTGCTCGGCGTGGGCCGCGAGCGGCCGCGAGCTGGAGAACTTCAGGCGCATGTAGGCGCCGGAGAGGCTGCCCAGCGCCCATTTGCGCATGGACTTGCCGGTGTGGTTGAAGTCGTCGCTCTGCAGGGCGCCGGCGCGGGCCCAGGCGCTCATCCAGTTCAGTGCGCAGGCCAGGTCGCCGTCGCGGCCGCTGCGCATGTACTGGGTGACCAGCTTGGTGGCGCCGCGCTCCATGTCGGTGATGTCCTTGATCTGCGAGCGGAAGGTCTTCTCCGCCTTGACGTTGAGGGTCGCCCGCGCCGAATCGGAGCCTTCGTACTTGCTGGTGAAGACCAGGCTGCCGGTATACGGCGGCGGCACCGCGGGGCAACTGCCGGCGCTGCCCTTGCGCTCGCCGACCGCCGCGTAGTAGCCGGGCGGGGGTACCAGGTCGGCGGCCTGGCTGACCTGGCTGGCGAGCAATGCCGCGGCGAGGGCGCCGGGCAGGGCGATACGGATCAGGTGGGACGTTTTCATCGTTTACCTCCCGGCCACCGACTGGCTGGCCTTGGCGGGCGCCGCCTGGCAGATGCTGGCCTGGACCTCCAGGCCCTGGGGCATGTCCTCCGGCGCTTCGATTTCCAGGGAAAGGAACTGCTGGTCGGCCCAGTCGCTGTCGTTGCGCAGCTGGAAGACGTAGCGGCCGCCGGTATCGACGGCTTTCGACTGCTCGATCTTCAACTGCTCGCGGCGGCCGTTCATGTACCAGATGGTGTTCTTCAACTCGTGTACCGAAGGGTCGCTGTAGGTCACGTCGGCGACGTAGCTGCCGCTACGGATCGGTAGCGCGGCGCTGTTCAGCAGCACCTCGTTGCGGCCCTGGCGCAGCTTGACCTTGCGGCTGAGTACGGTCTTCCGGCCGGAGCAGCCGTTGTCCACCAGCGGCATGGCCTGGCGGTAGAAGCTCTTCTGCGCCATGTCGTAGTGGGTGGCGAATTCCCAGATGAGGATCTTCGGCGGGTTCTTGTGGAATTCCTCGCTGGTCATGTACGCCAGCAGCGAACTGTCGAAGCCGCCGCCGGACACCGCGTTGTTGAGGATGTCGGCGCCGCTGAACTCCTCCAGGAAGCCGGCGAAGTTGTAGGCCGGGCCGCTGTTGGAGGTGCCGACCAGGGCGATCTGCGGGTTGCCGCCGTCGCCGAACAGGTCGCCGCTGTCGCTGGCGCCCACCGGCTCGGTCTCGAAGCGGTCGACGTACTGGGTGGCGTAGCTGTTGCCGCAGAGTTGCGCGGCGGCCTTGTGGAAGGTGCCGAGCTTGGACAGCAGGCCGACGCGCTTGCTTTCGAACTGCTTCTTCGGGATCTCCTCGAAGCCGGGCACCTGCTTCAGCGTCTCGGCCACGATCTTCGCGCTGCGCCGGGCGCCATGGGGAGTCCAGTGGTGGTCGCCCTTGAAGTAGTAGGCGTGCTCCTCCTTCTCGTCGAACAGCGGCGAGAAGTCCGGGGTCCAGATGCCGGCCTGGCGGAAGCGGGCGATGGTCGCCAGGTAGTTCTTCTTCGCCAGCTCGTAGTCGAAGCCGGCCTTTTCCGCCGGGCTGAGCTTCTCGCGGTTCACCAGGCCGCGGGTCGGCTGGTAGACCACCACCAGCTCGATGCCCTTGCGCTTGAGTTCGTCGCGCAGTGCGCGGAGTTCGCGCCAGCCTTCGGCGCTGGTGCCGAAGTCGGTACGCAGGTCGTAGGTGGTGCGGAACAGCCAGTCGTCCTGGGCCTGCACCAGGTGGGTGAAGAAGCCCAGGTACTTGGTGTTGTAGCGCGAGTCGTCGGCGGCGGCCGGGCACAGGTTGCCGGCCGGCAGCGCCTGGTAGCTCGGCGCCGCGCCGGGGTCGGCGGCCAGGGCTGCCTGGGCCAGGCAGAGGCCGGCGGCCAGGGCGCTCAGGCGGAACAGTCGGGAAGTGCGGGTTTTCATGCGTCTGGGTCCTCAGTCCTGGAGTTCGGCCTGGCTTTCCACGGGGTCGATCAGCACCGCCTTGTCCTGGCGCACCAGCAGGTCGAGGATCTGGTCCTGCTTCTCGCCGAGAACGCCGGGCAGGCTGATGCCGGAGGATTTGGTCGGGGCGAGCATCGCCACCCGGTACAGTTCGAGGCTCAGCGGCGAATCCACCGAGAGCGGGCCGGAGCCGTTGCCGGCGAGCTTGCCGCCGACCACGATCAGCGAGACCTTGGTGTCGAATGGGTCGAGGGCGATGTTGCGGTCGGTGTTGGTGAGGTCCTTGATGTGGCCGTACACGCCGATCAGCTGGTTGCCCGCCGCGAGGTTCTCGTAGAGGCGGATGTTCACGCTGTTGCGCACGCGGATGCCGTGGCGGCGGTTGGCCAGGACCTGGTTGCCCCAGAGCAGGTTGTCGCCGCTCTCGTAGAGGGTGATGCCGTCGGAATGGTTGCGATAGACCTCGTTGTAGGCCACCAGGTTGCCCTCGCTGTTACGGTCGAGGACGATCCCGGAAAGCTTGTTCTCGTAGCTGCGGTTGTTGAAGATGAAGCTGTCGTTGACTTCCCGCGAGACGATGATGCCGTGCTTCTTCCTGGTCCCGTGGACGGTGTTGTCGGCGATGATCAGGCGGTGCGAACGGTCGTGCGGGTCGATGCCGTAGACGATGTTGTCGCGGTAGGTGTTGCCCTTCACCACCAGGTCGTCGGCCTCGTAGCAATAGAAGCCGTACCAGCTGTCGACGATGGTCGAGTCGATCACCCAGCCCTTGGGGCGCGGGCGCTTCATCTGCTTGTCCATGCCCGGGCTGTACTGCGAGATGGAGATGCCGTAGGCCTTGGAGGCGTTGTAGCCGAAGCTGGTGAAGGTGCTGTTGCTCAGGTACACCTCGGCGCCGCCCCAGGAGATCAGGAACGGACGGAACTCGTTGGGCGTCTTGAACCAGGCCGGCTCCTTCTTCGATTCGCTCCAGCCGGTGACCTTGCTGTCGCGGACGAACAGCATGCCGTCGTTGACCAGGAACGCGCCGCGCTCCTGGGACAGGCGCAGTTCCTTGACCTGCTTGTCGATGTCGAGGGTCGCGCCCTGGCTGACCACGATAGGCAGGCGGGCGACGAACACCCCCGGCTCGACCTGTTCCAGCGCGCTGGCGGGAAGCTTGCCGGCGAGCTGGGCGAGGTTCACGTAGCCGCCTTCGATGAAGATCGCCTGGGGCATCTGGCGCTGGCGCTTGACCCATTCGGCGAGGCGGTTGCTGCCACCGGTGAACTCCTTCAGCGGCTGCTGCTGGACCATGCGCTGCACGCTGGCGCGGCCACCCGGCTTGCGCACGATCTTGGCTTCCACCGCGGCGGCGGTGTAGCCGGAGAGGTCGGGCAGTTTCGGCGGGTCCAGGTGCAACGGTTCGGCCGGCGCGGTGGTCACCGTGTAGTTGCCGGTTTCCTTCAGGCCCTGGGTCAGGCCCGGCTCGTTGCCGGCCTGCGCCGGGACCGGCTGCGGTTTCTCCACCGGCTGCGCCGCCCACGCCTGGCCGTGCAGCAGCACCGCGCCGAGCACTGCCGCGGCCAGCGGGCGCAGGCGCGGGAGCCGGCGGCGGGGGATCGAAAGGGAAATGTCGGGCATGTCCGGTTTCCTCGCGGGGCTCAGAAGCGCCAGATGAAGTCGACGAAGGCGCGGTGCATGGTCGAGTCGGTGCCCGGCCCGTAGGCGTCGCCCGGCTTGAACAGGCCGCCGCGGAAGCGGATCAGCGCCGAGGGCTCGTCGACGTACTGGCTCATCGAGGCCGGCAGCAGGCCTTGCTTGAAGTACTTGGTCACCACCAGGTCGAGTTCCTGGCCGATGTCCTTCTCGCCCGGTTGCAGGGCGGCGTTGATGCCGCTGGTGCCGATGTCGGAGTCGTCGTCGACGCGCCAGAACTTGTGGTAGACCAGGCTCGCGTCGTAGTCCTCGCGCAGTTGCCAGGAGCCGAACAGGGTGGCTGCCTGGAGGTTGCTCAGTTCGCCGCGGAAGGCTTCGCCGAAGCGGTGCACGCGCGAGCGGGTGCCGGTGAAGTTGGAGCGGTTGCTCTCCAGACCGGTCTGCTGGAACTGCTCCTCGCCGTCCTTGCCACCGCCGCTGCCGCGGGCGTAGCCGACGCCGGCCTTCCATTGTTCGTCGATGTTCCAGCGCAGGCCGAGGTCGACGCCGAAGGCATTGACGTCGCCGCTCTGCTTGCCGGTGGCGATGCGCCGGTCGTCGACCGTGGTGGTGGTCAGGTTGTCGCGGTCGCCGGTCAGCCAGGTGGCGCTGGCCCAGTAGTTCAGCGGCATGCTCGAACGATAGTTGTAGGCATCGCCGGTAGCCTCGATGCCGAGCCAGGTGAGCTGGCCGGTATAGGTCTTGTCGAGGTTGTCGACTTCCTCGCCGGGGCGGCGCAGGTGGCCGCTGTCGTCGGCGTGGTGGATGCGCACGCCGATGCGGTGGTGCGGCGCCCACTGGGTGGAGATGTCGCCGAACACATGGGTGCGGTCCTTGTCCTCCGGAGCCAGTTCGTCGAGGTCGGTGCGGTATTCGCTGAAACGCTGGGCGACTCCGGCGTGGGCGTTGAGCAGGGTGGTCTCGAAGCTCCAGTTCAGCGCCTCGATGTTGGTGTCCTGCCACTGGCCGCTGTCTTCCCGCAGGCGCTGGCGGCCGAAGCGCAGGTGCTCGCCGGGGTAGGCGGTGAGGCCGGCGTAGTCGACCCAGAATTCGCGTGCGGCGAGGTAGCTCTTGTCCGGCTCGCGACCGTCGTTGCGGCTGTTGTTGCCGTCGTCGGTGTCCGATTGCAGGGTGTCGGTCTCGATGGTGTCGGTGGCGGCCACCGCCTGGCCCATGAAGTAGGCGCTCCAGTCGCCCCACTGGCCGAAGGCCCAGGGCCGCAGGTCGATACCGATGTCGTTGAGGGTGCCGCCGGGAGCGGTGCCGAGGTCGCGATCGTTTTCCGATTCGCCGGTGATCTTCACGTCCAGGCCGAAGTTCTTCGGTGCCTCGCCGCTGCCGGCGGCGAACGCCGGCGCGCCGAGCAGCAGGGCGATGGCCAGGGACAGGGCGCGCGGCGCGAAGGACGGCCGCGGGTTGACGGAACGGGAGCTGTTCATAGGCTTTCTGGCTCTTCTTCGTTGATCGGCGAGTCCTGGCTCTGCAGCAGGCTGACGGTGGCCTGCCAGTTGTTGCCGCGGCTCTGTTGTTCGCGCTTGAGCAATTGCTGCGCCTGGCTGCGTTCGGCCGGCGGCAGTTGCGCTTCGATCTGCCCGAGCAGGTCGCTGGCCTGCGGTACCTGCTGCTGCACGGCGAGCTGGCCGAAGACGTAGGCGTTGACCCGGTTCGGCTGGATGCCGCGGCCCTGCGACCAGAGCTGGGCCAGGGCCATGTCGGCGCTGGCCTGGCCGGCGCGGGCGGCGAGGATCAGGTGGTCGACGGCCTTCTGCGGATAGACCTTGCCGAGGAAGCCGCGGCGGTAGATCTGCCCCAGGTAGTAGTTGGCCTGGGGTTCGCTGGCGGCGGCCTTGAGCAGGTGCCGCTCGGCCTTGCGCGGGTCCTGCGGCGCCCACTTGCCGTCGTAGTAGAGGCGCCCGAGGAGCAGTTCGGCGCGTGGCTGGGCGGCGTCCTGGGCGTTCTTCAGGTAGCCGAGCATCTTTTCCAGGTCGCCCTGGTCGGGATAGTCGTAGAGCAGCTTGGCCAGGCTGACCCAGGCCGCGGGGTAGCTCGGCGCGATCTCTTCCAGCAGCGCCTGGGCGGTCTGCGGGTCGGGCTGGCCGAGTTCGCCGTCGGCGAGCACCCCGGCCACCGAGTCGACCCGCTCGCCGGGCACCCGGCCGGCCTTGTAGGCGGCGCGCAGCTGTTCGAGCAGGACCTTCTGCTTTTCCGCGTTGCCCTGCATCTGGTAGACCGTGGCCAGTTCGTACCAGCACACATCCATGCGCCGCAGCCAGCGCTGGCAGACCTGCTCGATCTCGCCCAGGTGCTGGGCGTAGGTGCCCTGGGTGCGGTAGAGGATGATCTGCGCCAGGTCGGCCTGCGGCAGTCCGCGCGCGCGCCACTGGTCGATGCGCTGCTGCGGGTCGATTTCCGGCCAGGACTGCGGGTACTGCAGGTAGAGCACGATGAGCGGCACCAGGGCACTGTCCTCGCCCTGTTCGAAGGCCTGGCTGAGCAGGCGCTCGGCCTCGCGGTGCTCGGCGTCGCTGGCGCCGGGCTTGGCCGCCAGCCACTTGCCAAGGCGCGCGCGGGCCCGCGGCGAGGTCTGCGCGGCCTCGCGGTAGAGCTTTTCGGCCTTGGCCTGCTGGGCGCTGTCGCCGCTGGCGACCTGCATGTCGGCGAGGCCGACCTGGGCGTCGGCGTAACCCATCGCGGCCAGGGCCTGGTAGTTGCTCTGGGCGGTGGCGAGGTCGCCGCGCTCCAGGGCCTCCTGGGCCAGGCGCTGGTCGGGCAGTCCGGCGCAGCCGGCGGCCAGGGCGATGGCCGAGGCCAGCAGCAGGTGCCGGGACGCCAGGGGCAGGGGAGGGAGGATGGGCATCTTCATGGTCGGGTACCGGTCAGCGAGCGGTGGCCAGGGTCACGGCCTTGTTCAGCAGGGTGCGGCCGGGCAGGCCGCCGATGCTGACCTCGGCCGGGCGGCCGGCGTACTGGGCGTCGAGCGGCTGGTCGGGCTGGATCTGCACGCGGATTTCCGAGGACAGGTCGCCGTCCACCGGCGCGGTGTTGACGATGCGGCCGCTGCGGTTGACGCCGTCGCCGGCGACCTGGAAGTTCACCCGGGTGCCCGGCGCCAGCTCGGCGGCGTTGCGGTAGGGGAAGCGCGCCTCGATGCTGGCCACGCTGTCGCGCGGGGCGAGGGTGAAGATCACCTGGCCCTTGTTGGCGTATTGCCCGTCGGCTACCAGTTGCTGGACCACGCGGCAGTCGCAGGGGCTGGTCAGGGTCCCTTTCATCTGGTGGCCGAAGAGCTTCTCGATGTTGCCCGGGTTGAGCTGCTCCTCGGTCAGGTTGCCCTTGAGCATGTCCAGCAGGTTGGCCGAGAAGGTAGCGATCGGCGCGCCTTTGGCGACTTCCGCGTTGGGCCCGAGAAGGCTCTGCACGGTGCCCTCGCGGGGCATGGTGATCTGCTGGTTGGGGACGCTGACCACGCCGGAATCGGCATGGGTGACGAAGTACAGGTTGTACATCTGGTTGAGGATGAAGGCGAAGGCGCCGACTCCGACGACGAAGATCGCGGTGCTCAGGGTCACCGCCCGGACCCGCCCGAAGAAGCCCATCCCGCCGTTGCCGCCGCCCTGCTTGCGGGCCTTGGTGAAGTTCTCGCGCTGGAGGGTGTTGAGCATGTCGCCGACGCCGATCACCTCGCCGGCCAGGTAGGAGGTGATCAGGTAGCGCAGGGCCGCCACCTCGCGCGGCTTGAGGTTCTGGAACTCGCAGCCGACGCGGCGGCTGGCGGGGTCCACCGAGCGCACCTGGAACTCCACTTCGAGGGAAAAGCTGATGCTGTCGACCTGGAACAGCAGCTTGCCCTTGTACAGGTCGCCGGGCTGGATCGGTGCGCCGCTCGCGGTGAAGGCGAAGCCGCCGGCGGAGAGATCCAGCAGGCGTGCGTCGACGCCTTCGCGGTTGGCGCCGATGTAGCGGATGCGCGCCGGCAGCTTGACCCGGGCGAACTGGCGCTGGGCTTCGGATTCGTGCACGACGTTGACGTTGACGGCTGTATTCATGGTGTCGGGTCCTGTTCGGTCCAATCTGGGTCGATTTGCGCGCGGGCCGCGGCCCTGGCGTTGTCCGTAGTCGATTCGGTGGTCATACGATGGTCAGCAGCACGGCGACGAAGATGCTGGCGGCAGAGAAGGTCATGGCCCGCGACGACCAGGCGTTGAACCAGCGCTGGAAGCTGGCCAGGCCGCGCTCCAGCTTGGTCGGCTGGCGGGTCCAGGACTGCCGGTCGAGGCGGAAGAACACGTAGATCTTCACCAGCGCGCCGACGATCTGGTTGTAATAGAGGATCAGCGGATAGGCCGGGCCGATGCGGTGCCCGGAGAGCGAGAGGAGCAGGGTCAGCACCAGGCGGGTGAGGCCGATCCAGAGCAGGTACACCAGCAGGAAGGCGATGCTGTACTTGAGGCTGGCGAGGATCGCCACCACCAGGCCGAGCAGGCTGGTCCACATCGAGACGCGCTGGTCGAACAGCACCAGCATGGTGAACCAGCCCAGGCGCCGCGCGCCGAGCTTGAGCGCGCGCGAGTTCTGCCGCAGGTTGTTGCCGTACCAGCGGTACATCAGCTTGCGACTGGCCTTGATGAAGCTCTTCTCCGGCGGGTGCTCGACCGTGTTGATCGCCGCGTCGGGCACGTAGAAGGTGTCGTAGCCCAGGCGCATCAGGCTGAACCAGCTGGACTTGTCGTCGCCGGTGAGGAACTTGAAGCGACCCAGGCGCCAGTGCTCCAGGTGGTCGTTCTCGACGTCGGTGATGAACTCGGGGTTGGTCACCACCCGGGCGCGGAACACCGACATCCGTCCGGTCATGGTCAGCACGCGCTTGGACAGGGCCATCGAGCACATGTTGATGTGGCGCTGGGCGAAGCGCAGCTTGTGCCACTCGCTCATCACGTAGCCGCCCTGCACTTCGCAGAATTCATTGGTGGTGAGGCCGCCGACGTTGGGGAAGAGCTTGAACCAGGGCACGGTCTTCTTCACCACGCCGTGGTCGAGCACGGTGTCGCCGTCGATCACCGCGACCACCGCGTCGTCGTCCGGCAGGTGCCGGGAAATCGCGCGGAAGCCATAGGCCAGGCCGTCGCGCTTGCCGGTGCCGGGAATCCGCACGAAGTCGAGGCTGACCCGGTCCGGCGGGTTCATCTTCTCCCACAGAGAACGGACCAGGACCTCGTCGGACATCTCGACGATGGAGCAGACCACGGTGGTCGGGTAGCCGCTGTCGATGGCTTCGCGGATCACCGAGCGATAGACCATGGCAGTGGTCAGGGCGTCGATGCGGAAACTGGTGACCATCAGGAACACGTGCGACGGGTCGGCCGCGCTGCCCAACTGGCGCACGCGCCGGCGGTAGTACGGGTAGACCACGTGGAGGAACAGCATGCCGCGCACGAAGTGCACGCCGCCCATGGAGTAGCGCCAGATGCCGACGGCGCCGATAAGCAGGATGAAATCCTTGGAGTCGGCGTCGAACACGGTCTTCGGCACTGCCAGCGCGAGCACCATCAGCAGGCTGAGGAACACCAGCCAGCCGGTGGCTTCGGCGAGGCCACGTTTGTAAGTTTCCATCATCAGTTCCATCGGGCTGGGGACCTTGGCCTCGACGCCGGCGTGCGCTTGTTGTTGTTATGGCGCACGCCGCGGAGACGGCCTTCGGTCCGAGGGCGATAAAGAGGTTCTTTACCGGCTCACGGGGCCAGGGGGCGGCCCGCTACCAGCAGATGCCCTCGGCCTGGGCAGTGGTGGTGTGCGGCATGAAGCCCACCAGGTCGACCAGCTTCTTGCCGCTCGGGGTCTTGTTCACCAGGTCGACGAACAGCTCGTCGCCATTGCCCAGCACCAGCACATCGGAACTCGCCACCACTTCGTCGAGGTCGGAGACCAGCAGTGAGGAGACGTGCGGGATCTTCGACTCGATGTATTCCTTGTTGGCCCCGTGGACACGCGCGTATTCGACGTTGCGGTCGAAGATGCGCAACTCGTAGCCCTTGCCGATGAGCATCTCGGCCAGCTCCACCAGCGGGCTTTCGCGCAAATCGTCGGTGCCGGCCTTGAACGACAGGCCGAGCAGGCCGACCTTGCGGGTGTCGTGGCTGGTGATGAGATCGAAGGCCTTCTGCACCTGGTTGGAGTTGCTGCGCATCAACGAACCGAGCATCGGGTGCTCGACGTCCAGCTGGCTGGCGCGATAGGTGAGGGCGCGTACATCCTTGGGCAGGCAGGAGCCGCCGAAGGCGAAGCCGGGACGCATGTAGTAGCGCGACAGGTTGAGCTTGTGGTCCTGGCAGATCACGTCCATCACCTCGCGGCCGTCGACGCCGACCGCCTTGGCGATGTTGCCGATCTCGTTGGCGAAGGTGACCTTGGCGGCGTGCCAGACGTTGCAGGTGTACTTGATCATCTCGGCGACCTCGACGGTCTTGCGGATGATCGGCGCGTCCAGCTCGCGGTAGATTTCCTCGAGAAGGTCGCCGGTCTGCTTGTCCAGTTCGCCGATCACGGTCATCGGCGGGAAGTCGTAGTCCTTGATGGCGGTGCTCTCGCGGAGGAATTCGGGGTTGGTGCCGACGCCGAAGTCGACCCCGGCCTTCTTGCCCGAGCAGTCCTCGATCAGCGGGATCACCACGTTGTTGACGGTGCCCGGCAGTACGGTGCTGCGCACCACCACGGTGTGGCGTTCGGACTTCTCGCGGATGGCGAAGCCGATCTCGCGGCAGACGGTCTCGATGTAGCCCAGGTCCAGGTCGCCGTTCTTCTTGCTCGGCGTGCCGACGCAGATGAACGATACGTCGGAGTCCAGCACGGCCTTCTTGAAGTCGGTGGTGCCCGACAGCCGTCCGGTCTGCCGGCCTTGCTGCAACAACGCTTCCAGGCCCGGTTCGACGATGGGCGACTTGCCCTGGTTGATCAGGTCGATCTTGGTGCTGGAGACATCCACACCAATGACTTCATGACCGCGTGCCGACAGGCAGCCAGCACATACTGCACCGACATAGCCCAAACCAAAGATGCTGATTCGCATCGCATTCACCTCGATTGTTTGTCGCGCCGTTAATGAGGTGGCCGTATGGCCACTTCCCTATCTGGCGAGCCGTTACTACGAGCCCCGATCCAGAGCCCTTGATCCGCCTTCAGGCAGTTTCGAATAGAGTGCTTAGTTGTTCGGCACTCTAATAGGGCAAGTTATAAGTTCATGCCCTTTAATGTTTCAGGTGGGTTTCAATAACGGTGCATAACCCGACCTTGGATGCTTCGTTTTAGTTCGGTCCATAGAATTCAAGTTTCTAAAGGCCTTTAATTTCAATAGGTTGAGTTTGTCCCTCGGAGCGGATTCCGATTATTCGAGACGGTTTCAAGTTGCTCTGCCCATAACTATCGATAGGCATCGCGGTGATAGGATGTTTTCTCTGCGAGGGAAGTTCCGGCCGTTTGTCCCGCTCGCGAAATATTTGGAAATATCCGTTTGATATCACTTGATACCAACTTGATGGCCTTTCCGTTAAATGCCTGCCAATGGCCACTAGTTGCAGAATGCATGGCGGCTGAAAGTTCCGCGTCACCGGAATGAAACAGAAGCCGCTTTTACCGCCTTAAGCAAACCTTAAGGATTCCTTAATCTTCGACCCATGCACTTTGCAATCGTAATTTGCATGTAATGGCGGGAGGCTGGTAATGGCCAATGGATTACGCCGGAGATGGCATTTCCGCCTTGAATTGGGGAAAAGTCTGTGGGCTGGGCGTGAAAAAATGTGATGCAGTTCCGCATGACTTGCAGACGAACGGTTGAGTAGGCCTATTCGCCACAAGGGCTTTTCCGGGGAGAAAGGCGACGCAGCAGGGGTGTCGGAGGGACGAACGGTAGCGCCAGGAGGCGTCGGCGTGCCGAAAGAGGAGCGGCCCGCCAGGACGGCGGGCCGGGGAGATCAGTCTTGCGGGGCGTCCCTGAGGAATACCAGCTGATCCGGGCCGGATTGCTCGGCGCTGAAGTAATAGCCGTGGGCATTGAAGTCCTTCAGCCCGGCCGGGTCGCGCAGGCGCTCGCGGATCACGTAGCGAGCCATCATGCCGCGAGCCTTCTTGGCGTAGAAGCTGATGATCTTGTACTGGCCGTTCTTCAGGTCCTTGAACTCGGTGTCGATGACCCGCGCTTGCAGCGCCTTGCGCTTCACCGCGCCGAAGTACTCGTTGGAGGCCAGGTTGAGCAGCACGTCGTCGCCCTGGGCGGCCAGCGCTTCGTTCAGCCACTGGCTGATACGCTCGCCCCAGAAGGCGTAGAGATCCTTGCCACGGGCGTTGGCCAGGCGGGTGCCCATTTCCAGTCGATAGGGCTGCATGAGGTCGAGCGGGCGCAGCACGCCGTAGAGACCGGAGAGCATGCGCAGGTGATCCTGGGCGAAGGCGAAATCGTCCTCGCCGAAATCTTCCGCGTTGAGGCCGGTGTAGACATCGCCCTTGAAGGCGAGCAACGCCTGCTTGGCGTTCTCCTGGGTGAACTCCGGATGCCAGCTGGCGTAGCGAGCGGCATTCAGGCCGGCGAGCTTGTCGGAAAGCTTCATCAGTTCGCTGATCTGCAGTGGCGTGAGCTGGCGCAGTTGCTGGATCAGTTCCTGGGCGTGGTCCAGGTATTGCGGCTGGGTGAAGCGGTGGGTGACCGGCGGGGTCTCGTAGTCCAGGGTCTTGGCGGGGGAAATCACCATCAGCATCGTTCAGGCTCCTCGAATCGTCGGGCGATTGTAGGGGCTGGAGACGTCCGGCTCCACCTATGCGGTCGATAGGGAAAGGCGCCGCCGACCGAACGGCGCCGAGGTATCAGGCCTGGACGGGAGCGAGGTGCGCGGCGACGCTGCCCCGGGCGGCGAACACCACCAGGTGGTCGGCGGCGACGCGGATACCGACGTCATCGCCCGGCTGGTGGTCGGCATGGCTGGGGAAGATCGATTCCAGCTGGGTACCGGTGGGCAATTGCAGGCGGTACAGGGTGGCGGCGCCGAGGAAGGTCTTGCCGACGATCCGCGCCTTCAGCTCGCCCTGCGGCGCGTGCACCAGGTCGTCCGGGCGCAGCAGGACGTCTACCGCGCTGCCGGAAGGCAGGCTGTAGGCGCGATTGCCGCGGATCACGCCGAGTTCGGTCTGCACCGTATCGGGGCTGAGCAACTGGCCGCGAATGAAGTAGCCCTGGCCGACGAAGCTGGCGACGAAGGGCGTCAGCGGCTCGTGGTAGAGGTTGTAGGGAGTGTCCCACTGTTCCAGGTGACCTTCCTTGAACACGCCGATGTGGTCGCAGACGGCGAAGGCTTCTTCCTGGTCGTGGGTCACCAGGATCGCGCTGGTGCCGCGTGCCTTGAGGATCTCGCGAACCTCCTGGCTGAGGCTGCGGCGCAGTTCCACGTCGAGGTTGGAGAAGGGTTCGTCGAGCAGCAGCAACAGCGGTTCGGGCGCCAGCGCGCGGGCCAGGGCCACCCGTTGTTGCTGGCCGCCGGAGAGTTCGTGGGGGTGGCGCGCGGCGAGGTGGTCGAGCTTGACCAGCTCCAGAAGCTCGCGCACCAGGCGCTCGCGTTGTGGATGCTTGCGGATGCCGAAGCCGACATTGTCGGCCACGCTGAGATGGGGGAACAGCGCGTAGTCCTGGAACACCATGCCGATCCGGCGTTTCTCCGGCGCCAGGGTGAAGCCGGGACGCGAGATGACTTCGCCGCCCAGCTCGATCTGCCCGGCCAGCACCGGTTCGAAGCCGGCGATGGCGCGCAGGGTGGTGGTCTTGCCGCATCCCGAAGGACCCAGCAGGCAGCCGATGTCTCCGGCATTGAGGTGCAGGTCGAGGTCCTGCACCACTTTCTGCGAGGCGTAGCCGCAGGCGAGATCTTTCAGGTTCAGCAGCAGGTCGTGGCTCATGGGCTCAGGCGTAATGGGCGTGTTCGATCAGCAACTCGAGGAGGGCCTTCTGCGCGTGCAGACGGTTCTCTGCCTGGTCCCAGGCTACCGAGCGCGGGTCGTCCAGCAACTCTTCGCTGATTTCCTCGCCGCGGTGGGCCGGCAGGCAGTGCATGAATAGTACATCGTCGGCGGCCCCATCGAGCAACGCGGCGTTCACCTGGTAGGGACGGAACAGGGCGATGCGCGCGGCGGCTTCGTCTTCCTGGCCCATCGAGGCCCACACGTCGGTGCTCACCAGGTGCGCGCCGGCCACCGCCTCGCGCGGGTCGCGGACGACGCGCAGGCGGTCGCCGGCAAGGGCGACGAACTCGGCCTTCGGCTCGTAGCCCTCGGGGCAGGCCACGCGCAGCTGGAAGTCGAACTTCAGCGCCGCTTCTATATAGCTGTTGCACATGTTGTTGCCGTCGCCGATCCAGGCCACGGTCTTGCCCTGGATGCTGCCGCGGTGCTCGTGGAAGGTCTGCATGTCGGCGAGCAACTGGCAGGGGTGCAGGTCGTCGGACAGGCCGTTGATCACCGGCACCTTCGAGTGCGCGGCGAATTCCGTCAGGGTGGCGTGGGCGAAGGTGCGGATCATCACGCCGTCGAGCATCCGCGACATGACCCGGGCGCTGTCGCCGATCGGCTCGCCGCGGCCGAGCTGGGTGTCGCGCGGGGAGAGGAAGATCGCCTGGCCGCCGAGCTGGATCATCCCGGCTTCGAAGGACAGGCGGGTACGGGTCGAAGCCTTCTCGAAGACCATGCCCAGGACCCGGCTCTTCAGCGGCTCGTAGAGCACGCCTCGGTTGCGCAGGTCCTTCAGCTCGCTGCCGCGGCGGATCAGACCGATCAGCTCTTCGGGGCTGTAATCCATAAACGAGAGAAAGTGCCGTACGCTCATCGCTGACTACCTTTTATTTTTACTGCTGGCCGAGGCACTGGCCGGCTTTCGCGAGAGAAAACGGGACTGGACCTGCGGCGGGACCGCAACGTGCGGGAAAATAGGGGAAGGCGCGATCTTATAAGGAAATGTCGCGGAAACACAAGGAGGGGCTTGGAAGGCGCGGGTTACGGGGTTTTTCCCGGGTCTTCGCCGTTGTCCCGCCGCCAAAGTCCCGCCTCGTCGATCTATCGGTTGGGCGGGGCGACGCTTTATGCTGTGCGCGCCCGAATACCTTCATGGAGGAGGCGGGTTTCGGACCAGGGAGGTCGAACATGCACACGGGAGAAACACTCGCCGCCGCGCCGCCGGCACGGCCATTGCGCCAATCGCGGCTGGGCGGCCTGTCGCTGTTCCTCGCCCTGGCCGGGGTCGCCATCGCGCTGGCGGTGATGGCGCTGGCGCTCGGCGAGCGGATCGACCTCAGCGACGAGAACCATCTGCTCGGCCTGTTCGCCGCCTTGCTGGCGGTCTTCGCGGTATCGACCTGCGGCCTGGTGCTGGGCCTGGCCGGCCTGCTCAGGCGCAGCCGCAAGCGTCACCTGGCCCTGGCCGGCATCGTCCTCAACCTGTCGTGCCTGCTCTGGGGCTGGCATGCGCTGAGCACGGCGGCGGCCGCGATCCTGATGGTCCTGGGGCAAACCGGGTTGTCGTTCCTCAGCGCCCTGGCGGTGCTGTTCGGCATGATCTTCTTCCGCCAGGCCTGACCCGTTCCGCGACTGTGCGCAGGCAGCCTGGGCGCCCGCGGTTCGGCCGCTCGTTCATCGGATTGCCGGATTGCAGCCATTCGTCGCGGATTTGCAGGGGGAGGGGCTCAGCCGGGGAAGGAGGGTGCGAGAGGAGCAAAAGGTGAGCCCCGGAGGTGCGGATCTCCGGGGCTCGTGCGGCACGGTGGTGCGGGCACCGGGTCGCGATCAGCGCTGGAAGGGATAGTACAGCGCTGGATGGACAGTATAGCGCTATGCATTTCGCATGAATCCTTTAGTTAGGTCTTTTTCTCATATTTGCAGCGGTTTCGTGACCGAGGGCAATGAAGTGGCTTTTTCCCCTTGCCGCCCGCCGGAACCCATCCAACGGCTGGCATGCCCTCGTAACCGAAGTCAGAAACGCCAGTCGACGGCCAGTCCGACGCCATGGTCCTTCTCGCGGCTGCCCAGCAGGCCGTTGTAGCCCAGCCGCACGCTCACTTCGCGATTCACCGCGAGGCTGGCGTCGACGCCGAGCAGCGCGGCGTCGCGGGACAGGGCCACGCTTTCCACGCTGAATGGCTGGCTGCCGCTGGCGAACGCCAGGTGCCGTTGCGGGGTGGTGTCGCTCAGGTTGTGGCGCCAGCCGAGGGTGCCGGAGAGCGCCAGGCGGCGTCCGGCATCCAGCTCGAAATGCCGTTTCGCGCGCAGGCCCAGGGTGGTGAAGGCGGCGTCCAGGTTGTCGTCGCCACCCTCCAGGGCCGCGGCGCTACCGCGTTCGCGGAAGTCATCGCTGGCGACGTGCACGTAGGCCAGCCCGGCGAAGGGTTCCAGCTCCAGGCTGCGCCAACCCAGCGCGTAGGCGGCCTCGGCGAACAACTGGCTGCTCTGTGCGTCGAGCTTGGCCTTCTGCTTGCGGGCCACGGCGCCGTATTGCAGGTCGCGCTTGACCTCGGCGCGGTGCCAGGTGTGCGCCGCGCCCAGGCTCAGGCGCCATTGCTGCAATTGCCGGCCGAGGTAGGCGCCGAGGTGGTAGCTGTCGATGCTGGCGGAGGATTGCAGGCTGCTGTCCATGTTCAGCGAGCTGTTGCTGTAGCCGGCCACCAGGCCGAGGCGCGTGTCGCTGGCGACCTGGCTGTCGACGCCGAGCAGGAAGCCGCCGACCGAATGCCGGTAGCCTTCGCTGCCGTGGCTGCCATCGGCACTCTTGCCCCAGGAGCCGAGCGCCTTGAACCAGCCTTCGGGAGCCTCCCCGCCGGCCTCGCCGTCGCTGGCCTGGCGCAGGCGTTCGCCGACGCTGTCGCGCAGATAGCGGCTGTCGTTGAGCAACAGGCCGGCGAGCGCCGGGTAGATTTCCCCGGACAATTGCTGGAAGGCCCGTTGGGCGGTTGCGGCGTTTTCCGACAGGAGCAGGCTTTCGTAGACCGGGTTGCCGGCGCCGAGCGTTTCCACGGCCCCAGCGACCGCCGCCTGGTTGGGCGTCTGCGCGACGCTGGCGAGGGTCGTGCCGTTGCGTCCGATATCCAGGCGGATGGCGTTGGCCGCGTAGTCCAGGGTGCCGCCGAGGAACAGGTAGTTCGGCAATACCGCGTCGAAGCGCCCGTCGATGCCGCCGGCGGCGTCGAGGATGTCGTAGCGGCGGCCGACCAGGCTCTCGACCTGGGACTGGCTGAGCAGGTCGGGGCTGTTTTCCATGGCCAGGGTGACGTTGCCGCCCGCGATGCTCGCCTTGCCGCTGGCGACGATCCGGTCGCTGGCGCTTTCCGAAAGCTCCACCGCGTAGGTCGAGCCGGATTCGAAGCGCAGGTCCCCGGCGACCTCCAGGGTGCCGATGGAGTTGCCCGCGGCCACCGTGCCGCCGGAGCGCGCCAGCAGGCCGCCGATCCTGCCGCTGCCGCCGAGGGTGCCGCCGGCATTGACTTCGACGGCGGACAGCAGCGAACCGTCGACGCTGAGCAGCCCGCCATCGACCAGGGTCGGCCCGCGATAGGTGCTGTCGCCGCTCAGGACCAGGCTGCCGGCACCGGCCTTGACCAGGCTGCCCTGGTACTGGCGCTGGGCGGCGGCCTGGTCGCGGGCCATGCCGATGGCATAGTCGGTGCGTTCCTGCTGGCTGGCACCGGCCGGCAAGCCGTTTTCCCAGCCCTTGTCCTTCAGCGTCCGCTGCCAGGCCGCGTGCTCGGCGGCGTCCTCGGCCTGGCGCTGGAGCAGGGCGCTATCGGAAATCGGGTTGCTCCATTCGTCGCGCAGGCCGGCCGGGAGGTTGGCCTCGAAGCGGCCGAGCAATTGTCCAGGCCCATGCATCGCCCGACCGAGATCCGGCACGCCCCAGCCGACGGTGTCGGTGGGGGCGCCGGTCGGCGTGCCGTCGAGCTGGGTGGCGGTGGTCAGCAGAACCTGCAGCGCCTGCTCGTTGTTCAGGTACGGATAGCGCTGCATGACCAGGGCCAGCGCGCCGGTGGCGTGGGGCGCGGCCATCGAGGTACCGGACTTGTTGGCGTAGCCGCCGCCGGGCATGGTGCTGTTGATCAGGCGGCCGGGCGTGGTGATGCACCAGTACTTGGCGATGCCGCAGCGGTTGTAGCGCTGGCCGTTCTGTTGGTCGAGGCCGGACACGGCCAGCCAGTGGCCTTCCAGGTCCGGCTGGAAGTAGGGCAGGGCGGAGCGCACGCTGGCGTTGGCGTAGCCGCTGTTGCCGGCGCTGAAGACGTTGATCACGCCCTGGCGGGAGACGCCGGCGGCGGCGTCCAGCCAGCTGGAGCGCCCGTAGTGCTGGGCATAGGCGGCGTGCAGGCCGTCGAGGGTCTCGTAGCTGACGTCCTTGGGCTGGCTGCCCCAACTGTTGTTGATCGCCCGCACCCCGGCGTCGGCCAGCGCCTGGTAGGCGGCCTTGAAATAGTTCGGGTCGGGCGTCGGGCCGAACAGGAAGCTGTCGTTCTGGTTGGTGTTGGCGACATACACCTGTGCCGCGTAGGCCACCCCGTGCATGCCGACGCCGTCGCGCGAGGCGCCGAGGGTGCCGCCGACGTGGGTACCGTGGGAGTCGTTGTTGCCGTTCATCGCGCCGCTGACGCTGAACGGCGTGCCGTCGACATAGGTGCCGCTGGCCGTCACCGGCTGGTAGCGCGAGGCGGGAGTATCCGGATGGCTCGGGTCGAAACCGGAGTCCATCTCGCCGATCTTCACGCCCTGGCCGTCGATGCCGGCGGCATAGGCCTGGTCGGCCCGCATCCGTTCCAGGCCCCAGTCCTGCTGGTATTCGGCGGAGCGCCAACTGGCCGGATCGCCGGGCCGACCGGCTTCGACATAGGCGGCCGTGGCCGGCTGTGCGATCCAGGCGCCCAGCAGCAGGGCGGCTGACAACGAGGTGGGGCGAGGGCGGAAGGAGTGGTCGTCGGTCATGCGGTCTCCACGCTTTATTGGTCTTGTCGGACAGGGGTGGACTCGAAGAGACAAGGTTTAGCACCGGCTTTCGCCGCGCCGGAATTCCCAGGTGGATAGTTGACAGCCGGACAAACGGCACGCCTCCCCTCTACCGCGCCCATCGGCCAGCCTGATGCCTGGCGATTCAGCCGACTGACGCTGCTGGCGCGGCGGCGGAAGGCGCCGCATAGTGCCGATTCGACGACTAGACCGGTCGTCTGGTCCTCGCGTACGCGCCGGGCCGCGACGGCCGGCGACGACAATGAAGAGGCGAGCCATGAGCAAGACCCTCCACTACCGTGCGTGCCATCTCTGCGAGGCCATCTGCGGGCTCGCCATCGAGACCGAGAGCGACGAGGGCGGCGTGCCGCGGATCCGCTCGATCAAGGGCGACCCGCAGGACAGCTTCAGCCGCGGCCATGTCTGTCCCAAGGCGGTGGCCCTGCAGGACATCCAGGACGACCCCGACCGCCTGCGCCAGCCGTTGCGCCGGGTCGGCAGCGAGTGGCAGCCGATCGGCTGGGACGAGGCCTTCGCGCTGGTGGCCAGCCGCCTCGGCGAGATCCGCGAGCGCCATGGCAACGATGCGGTGGCGGTCTACCAGGGCAATCCGAGCGTGCACAACTACGGCCTGATGACCCATAGCAACTACTTCCTCGGCCTGCTGAAAACGCGCAACCGCTTCTCCGCGACTTCCGTCGACCAGTTGCCGCATCACCTGGTCAGCCAGCAGATGTACGGCCATGGTTTGTTGATCCCGATCCCCGACATCGACCACACCGACTTCATGCTGGTGCTCGGCGGCAACCCGCTGGCGTCCAACGGCAGCATCATGACCGTGCCGGACGTGGAGAAGCGCCTGAAGGCGCTGAAGGCACGCGGCGGCCGGTTGGTGGTGGTCGATCCCCGGCGCAGCGAGACCGCGGCTATCGCCGACCGGCACCTGTTCATTCGTCCCGGCCAGGATGCGGCGCTGTTGCTCGGGATACTCAACACCCTGTTCGAGGAGAACCTCGGTCGCCCCACGCCGCTGCCGGTCGACGGGCTGGAGCGGGTGCGCGAGGCGGTCGCGGCCTTCGACGCCGAGTCCATGAGCGCGCGCTGTGGCGTGCCGGCCGAAAGCATTCGCCAACTGGCGCGGGATTTCGCCGCCGCCGAACGGGCGGTCTGCTATGGCCGGATGGGCGTTTCCACCCAGGCCTTCGGCACGCTCTGCCAGTGGCTGGTGCAACTGATCAACCTGGTCACCGGCAACCTCGACCGGGTCGGTGGCGCGCTGTGCACCTCGCCGGCCCTGGACCTGGTGGCGAGTACCTCGGGTGGCCACTTCGGCCGTTGGCGCAGCCGCGTCTCGGGGCTGCCGGAATATGGCGGCGAACTGCCGGTGGCGGCATTGGCGGAAGAAATCCTCGGTGAAGGCGAGGGGCAGGTGCGCGCGCTGGTCACGGTAGCCGGCAACCCGGTGCTGTCCACGCCCAACGGGAGGCGGCTCGAACAGGCCCTGGACGGCCTGGAGTTCATGCTCAGCATCGACCTCTACATCAATGAGACGACCCGCTACGCCGATCTCATCCTGCCGCCCACCGCGCCGCTGGAGCACGATCACTACGACACCACCTTCAACGTCTTCGCCGTGCGTAACGTGACCCGTTTCAACGAGGCCGTGCTGCCGCGTCCCGAGGGTGCGCTGCACGACTGGGAGATCTTCGTCGGCCTGGCGCGGGCCTTCGCCGCGCGCAACGGCCTGGAGCTGAAACCGACCCTGGAGCCGCAGCAGATGATCGACCTCGGCCTGCGCGCTGGCGCCTACGGCGACCGTTCCGAGCACAGGCTGAGCCTGGCCACTCTGCGCGAACATCCCCACGGCATCGACCTCGGGCCGCTGCGGCCGAACCTGGCGCCGCGCCTGAAGACCGCCGACCAGCGCATCCAGGCCGCGCCGCCGCTGTTCGTCGACGACCTGCAACGCTTCGCCGCACAGCCGCTGCCTGCGTCCGACCAGTTGCTGCTGATCGGACGACGCCACGTGCGCAGCAACAATTCCTGGATGCACAACTACCATCGCCTGGTGAAGGGCAAGCCGCGTCATCAGTTGCTGATGCACCCGCGGGACCTGGAGGGTCGCGGCCTGGTCGACGGGCAACGGGTGCGGGTGCGCTCGCGGGTCGGCAGCGTGGAGGTGGAGGTGGCGGCGAGCAGCGAGATGATGCCCGGGGTGGTCAGCCTGCCGCACGGCTGGGGCCACGCGCGGCCCGGCGTGCAACTGGCGATCGCCCGCGCCCAGGCCGGCGTCAGCGCCAACGACCTGACCGACGAGCGTCATCTCGACCTGCTGTCGGGTAACGCCGCGCTCAACGGCCTGCCGGTGGAGGTGGAAGCGGCCTGAGCGGGTCGACGGAACGCGAGAGTAAAGCCGAGCGTCGCGCTAGGCTTTCCGATACAATACCGGTCATTATTTGCCGAGTTACCGTGTCGAAACGTTCCTGTTGAGGTAAGCCATGGACATCATCGAAACCATTAAAGAGCAGATCGCCAACAACCCCATCCTGCTGTACATGAAGGGTTCGCCGAACGCCCCGCAGTGCGGTTTCTCCTCGCGCGCGGCCCAGGTGCTGATGGCCTGTGGCGAGAAGTTCGCCTACGTCGACATCCTGCAGAACCCGGAAATCCGCGCCAACCTGCCGAAGTACGCGAACTGGCCGACCTTCCCGCAGCTGTGGGTCAATGGCGAACTGGTCGGCGGCAGCGACATCCTCGCCGAGATGTTCGAGAAGGGCGAACTGCAGACCCTGGTCAAGGACGCGGCGGCCAAAGCCAACGCCTGATCCGCGCATCCGACGAAGAGCCCCGCCTTGTGCGGGGTTTCTTTTTTGTCCGGAGAAACCAGCAAGGAAACCGGGAGCCTCCATGTCGGAAGTCAATCCTCGCCAGGGTCGCCTGGCTTGCATCTATTTCTTCGCCATGGCCGGGCTGGTCATCGGCAACCTGATGGGACGCATCCCGGCGCTCAAGGAGCAGACCCAGCTGGACGAGCGCGCGCTCGGCCAGGCCCTGCTCGGCGTCGGGGTCGGCGCGCTCACGGCGTTCCCGTTGAGCGGTTTCCTGGTCCAGCGCATCGGCAGCCGCAGCGTAGTGATCGGCGGTTGCCTGATCATGCTGCTGGTGTTTCCGCTGCTCGGCCTGAGCCAGGGCTGGTGGCAACTGGCGTTGGCCTTCTACGTGCTGGGCGTGAGCTTCGCCGGGATGGACGTGGCGATGAACATCCAGGCGGTGGATGTCGAGCGCCTGCTCGGCAAGCCCTGCATGTCCATGCTGCATGGCATGTACAGCCTCGGTTGCCTGGTCGGTGCGTTGAGCGCCGCGGCCCTGGCCGGACTGACGCCGTTCTGGCACTTCCTCATTCTCACCGCACTCGGCCTGCTGAGCCTGCCATTCTTCGTACGCGCGTTGCTTCCGCCGGACCCGAGCAAGGCGGGCGCGCGCAAGGGCGGCGGCTTCACCTTGCCGCCGCGGGCCTTGCTCGGCCTGGGCCTGCTGATTCTCTGCGCGTTCGTTTCCGAGGGCGGCGTGGCTGACTGGAGCGCGCTGTTCCTGCACAGCGTTCTGGATGCTTCCGAGCGGGTGGCGGCGCTGGGCTTCGCGGCGTTTTCCGCGGCGATGGTGGTGGGGCGGCTGTTCGGCGACCGCCTGCGCGGACGCATCGACGATGCGCCGTTGCTGCGCGGCCTGGGTTCGCTGGCCACGCTGGGCATGCTGGTGGCGCTGTTCAGCCCCTGGCCGGCGCTGAGCATCGCCGGTTTCGGGGTGGTTGGCCTGGGACTGTCGGTGATGGTGCCGATCGTGATCAGCGCTGCTGGCAACCAGCCGGGCATCGATCCGGTGATCGGGGTCGCCGCCGTCTCTACCGTGGGGTATGGCGGACTGCTGATGGGACCGCCGCTGATCGGCCTGCTGGCCCACGAGATCGGCCTGCGCTGGGCATTGCTGGTACTGGTCGGTCTTTGCCTGTTGCTGGCCCTGCGCGCCGATCTGGTCCGGCGCAGGCCGCGCAGCGCCTGAGGCTTTCTGGCGGCAAGAAAAAAGCGCCGGCGGGGCAGGCCGCCGGCGCTTCGTCGTGGTTCCCGATCAGTCGTCTTCGTGCATGTGCGACTGCAGGTAGTTCTCCAGGCCGACTTTCTGGATCAGGCCCAGCTGGGTTTCCAAGTAGTCGATGTGCTCTTCTTCCGACTCCAGGATGTCCTTCAGCAGGTCGCGGCTGACGTAGTCGTGCACCTGCTCGCAATGCACGATGGCTTCGCGCAGGTCCTTGGTCGCCTTCAGCTCCAGGTTCAGGTCGCACTGCAGCATTTCCTGGGTGTTCTCGCCGATCAGCAGCTTGCCGAGGTCCTGCAGGTTGGGCAGGCCTTCGAGGAAGAGGATGCGCTCGATGAGCTTGTCGGCATGCTTCATCTCGTCGATCGACTCGTGGTACTCGTGGGCGCCGAGGCGCTTCAGGCCCCAGTCGTTCCACATGCGCGAGTGGAGGAAGTACTGGTTGATCGCGATCAGCTCGTTGCCGAGGATCTTGTTGAGGTGCTGGATGACTTTCTTGTCGCCTTTCATGCCGAATCCTGCCGTCGTAGTGGGTGTGATTCGCCAAGTTTGGCCGCGACGAAGCAGGGTGTCAAACCTAAGTTATTGAAATATAAGGGAAAAAGAATATGAATACGAATGTTTTCTTTCCGCGTTCTGCCGCTAAGTCATTGAATTGAAGGCATAAAAAAACCGGGCGCCAGGCCCGGTTCTTCTGAAAGAGGGATAAAAAATATTTTTCAGGCAGCGACGAACGCCGTAGTCCCGAACGCCGGTACCGGCTGGGCACTCTGCAGGTCGTTGAGGGTTTCGCGTACCACCTGCTTGGCCAGGCATGCGCACTTGCCGCACTGGGTACCGACGCCGGTGGCTTCGCGAACCTCACGATAGCTGCAGCAGCCTTCGTAGATGGCATCGCGGATCTGGTTGTCGGTAACACCTTGGCAGAGGCAGACGTACATGGCGATCTGGCTACTGGGAAGTTGAGTTGGAAAAGATACTAATAATAATGAGAATGATTGTCAAAGTTCCCTGGAGCGTTTTAGTCGGGTTTTTTTCGCCCCCCGACAAATGGCTTTGTCGGACAAAGACTTAGCGCCGGCTGGGGCGGGGTGTATGATGGTTGTTTCCCGGGGAACGGCGCCCCTGCCATCGAGGCTTCACGAGGAGCCGGCAGGCTGCGGTGCCGTCCTTCAACCTTCCGCTTAAAGGAGACATGGAATGAGCGTACTCGTAGGTAAGAAAGCGCCTGACTTCAACGTTGCCGCGGTACTGGGCAATGGCGAGATCGTCGAGAGCTTCACCCTGTCCGAGGCCATCAAGGGCAAGTACGGCCTGGTGTTCTTCTATCCGCTGGACTTCACCTTCGTCTGCCCGTCCGAGCTGATCGCCCTGGACCACCGCATCCCGGAATTCCAGGCGCGCAACGTCGAGGTGATCGGCGTTTCCATCGACTCCCACTTCACCCACAACGCCTGGCGCAACACCCCGGTGGACAAGGGCGGCATCGGCGCCGTCAAGTACACCCTGGCGGCCGACACCAAGCACGAGATCGCCAAGGCCTATGACGTCGAGTCCGACGGCGGCGTGGCCTTCCGTGGCGCGTTCCTGATCGACAAGGAAGGCGTTGTGCGCTCGCAGATCGTCAACGACCTGCCGCTGGGCCGCAACATGGACGAGCTGCTGCGTCTGGTCGATGCCCTGCAGTTCCATGAGGAGCACGGCGAAGTCTGCCCGGCCAACTGGAAGAAGGGCGACAAGGGCATGACCGCATCGCCCGAAGGCGTGGCCAAGTACCTGGCCGAGAACGCCAGCAAGCTGTAAGAAGAGCCTGCTTCGCGCGTTGGAAAAAGCCCCGCTTCGGCGGGGCTTTTTCATGGGCTCGCGAGGGCCGGCAGCCCCATCCCAGGTCACGCGCCTCGCTCCGAAGAGGGGGAGATTGCCTGACCGGTCGCGTAGGACGGATAACGTCCTGGCGTTATCCGCCTAAGTGGGCCGAGGCTCAGTCGTCGTCATCCATCCAGCCGCCCATTTCCTTCCAGCGGTTGACGATGCCGCAGAACAGCTCGGCGGTCTTCTCGGTGTCGTAGCGTGCCGAGTGCGCCTCGCGGTTGTCGAACTCCATGCCGGCGGCCTGGCAGGCCTTGGCCAGGACCGTCTGGCCGTAGGCGAGGCCAGCCAGGGTGGCGGTGTCGAAGCTGGAGAAGGGATGGAACGGATTGCGCTTGATCCCGGTACGCGCCACGGCGGCATTGAGGAAACCGAGGTCGAAGCTGCTGTTGTGGCCGACCAGGATCGCCCGCTTGCAGCCATTGGCCTTCAGCGCCTTGCGGATGCCGCGGAAGATCTCGGTGAGTGCCGCTTCCTCCTGCACCGCCATGCGCAGCGGGTGGTCAAGCTTGATGCCGGTGAATTCCAGCGCGGCCGGCTCGATGTTGGCGCCTTCGAAGGGCTCGATGCGGAAGAAGTAGGTGTGTTCCGGGAACAGGAAGCCTTTCTCGTCCATGCCGACAGTGGTCGCGGCGATTTCCAGCAGCGCGTCGGTGGCCGAGTTGAAGCCGCCGGTCTCGACGTCCACCACTACCGGCAGGTAGCCGCGGAAGCGGCGCGCCATCGGATGGCGCGGGCCGCTGGGGAGGCTGCCGTCGAATTCGTCGTCGAAGTTGTCTTCGCTCATGCCCCGGCCTCCAGCAGTTTCCAGCGGAGTGTCTCGCCGGCGCGCAGCGGCACCACGTCGAAGTCGCCGAAGGGGAGGCTGGCGGGCGCCTGCCATTCCTCGCGGACCAGGGTGATCCGGTCGGTGTTGCGCGGCAGGCCATAGAAGTCCGGGCCGTGCAGGCTGGCGAAGCCTTCCAGCTTGTCCAGCGCATTGCGCTGTTCGAAGGCCTCGGCATACAGCTCGATGGCGGCGTAGGCGCTGTAGCAGCCGGCGCAACCGCAGGCGGCTTCCTTGGCGTGGCGGGCGTGCGGCGCCGAGTCGGTGCCGAGGAAGAATTTCGGATTGCCGCTCACCGCGGCGTCCAGCAGGGCTTCCTGGTGGGTGTTGCGCTTGAGGATCGGCAGGCAATAGAAGTGCGGACGGATACCGCCGACCAGCATGTGGTTGCGGTTGTACAGCAGGTGATGGGCGGTAATGGTCGCGCCGACGTTGGCCGGGGCTTCCCGGACGAACTGGGCGGCGTCGCCGGTGGTGATGTGCTCGAAGACCACCTTCAGGGTCGGGAAGCGCTCGACCACCCGGCGCAGGTGCTCGTCGATGAACTGCTTCTCACGATCGAATACGTCGACCTCGGCGCGGGTCACCTCGCCATGCACCAGCAGCGGCATGCCGACCTCGGCCATCGCCTCGAGCGCTTCGAAGATATTGTCGATGCGGGTCACGCCAGAATCCGAGTTGGTGGTGGCGCCTGCCGGATAGAGCTTGGCGGCATGCACGAAGCCGCTGGCCTTGGCGGTACGGATTTCCTCGGCGCTGGTGCGGTCGGTGAGGTACAGCACCATCAGCGGCTCGAAGCGGCTGGCGGCGGGGCGGGCGGCGAGGATGCGCTGCCGGTAGGCGTCGGCTTCGGCGGCGTTGCGCACCGGCGGCACCAGGTTCGGCATGACGATGGCGCGGCCGAAGGTGCGGGCGGCGTCGCCGACGGTATTGGCCAGCGCGGCACCGTCACGCAGGTGAATGTGCCAGTCGTCGGGGCGCAGGAGGGTGAGACGGTCGGACATGGGGCTTCCAGGACGGGATTTCGTGGGGGGAAATGCTACCGGAAAAGGGGGGGCGGGGCACTCGCTATCAAGTTTTGTCCGGGCCGTCCGATACATCCTTCGTATTTGGACGCTTTCCCGGAGCCCGCCGTCGTGCAGCCGCGCCTTCTTCTATTGCCTTTCCTGCTCAGCAGCCTGCCGGCGCTGGCGGTGACCTTCCAGACGCGGCTGGAGAGCGTCGAGTGGAAGGTCGAAGGCGACCAGTTCGAATGCCGCCTGTCGCAGCCGGTGGCGAATTTCGGAGTCGGCGAGTTCGTCCGGCGTGCCGGCGAGCAGGCGACCTTCCGCCTGAAGCCCGAGGCCCAGTGGCTGGGGCGCGGGTCGGCGACCCTGCTGGCTGCCGCGCCGCCCTGGCGACCGGGGCAGGGCGACATCAACCTTGGCCAGGTCAGCATCGGTAGCGGCGAGGTGCCGTTCAACAGCAGCCAGCAACAGGCCGGTCGGTTGCTCACCGGCCTGCTCGAGGGGCGCAGCCCGCTGGTCCGCCATCGCACCTGGCAGGGCGATCGCCTGGAGGTGCGCCTGCTGCCGGCGCGCTTCGCCAGCGTCTACAGCCAGTACCAGGCCTGCATCGCCAAGCTGCTGCCGGTGAACTTCGACCAGGTCAAGCTGGCCCAGGTCGGCTTCCCCGACGGCGGCACGGCGCTGAACGACGTGGCGCGAGCCAAGCTGGACATCATCCTGCAACTGCTCAAGGCCGATCCGAGCATCAACCGGATCGAACTCGACGGGCACTCCGACAACAGCGGCAACCGCCTGACCAACCGCGACCTGTCGCGCCGCCGCGCGCTGGCGGTGCAGGAGTACCTGAAGAGCAACGGGGTGCCGGAAAGCCAGATCAACGTGCGCTTCTACGGCGAGCGCTACCCGCTGGTGGCCAACAACAGCGCCGCCAACCGTGCGCGCAACCGCCGGGTCACCGTGCACCTGTCGCGCGAGGCGGTGGTCGAGCCGGCGACGGAAGCGCCGAAGGCCGAGGACAAGCCGGCGCCGCCCGCGGCAGAACCTGCCGCACCGAAGCCTCCGGCCGCCTCGCTTCAGGGAAAACCCACGGTTTGAGTCGCGCAAACGATAGAATCTGTCGCTTTTGCGTCTAAAGCTGTCGCCCCTCTGTAATTTCCCGAATGCCCTGCGTAGAATTGTCGCTTTTCGTGACGACCCCCGTGGAGTGATGGCATGGCGGATGTGAAGAAGGTAGTCCTGGCGTATTCCGGCGGCCTGGATACCTCGGTAATTCTGAAGTGGTTGCAAGATACCTATAACTGCGAAGTGGTGACCTTCACCGCCGACCTCGGCCAGGGCGAGGAAGTCGAACCGGCTCGCGCCAAGGCCCGCGCGATGGGCGTCAAGGAAATCTACATCGACGACCTGCGCGAAGAATTCGTCCGCGACTTCGTCTACCCGATGTTCCGCGCCAACACCGTCTACGAAGGCGAGTACCTGCTGGGCACCTCCATCGCTCGTCCGCTGATCGCCAAGCGCCTGATCGAGATCGCCAACGAGACCGGCGCCGACGCCATCTCCCACGGCGCCACCGGCAAGGGCAACGACCAGGTCCGCTTCGAGCTGGGCGCCTACGCGCTGAAGCCCGGCGTCAAGGTGATCGCGCCCTGGCGCGAGTGGGACCTGCTGTCCCGCGAGAAGCTGATGGACTATGCCGAGAAGCACGGCATCCCGATCGAGCGCCACGGCAAGAAGAAGTCGCCGTACTCGATGGACGCCAACCTCCTGCATATCTCCTACGAAGGCGGCGTGCTGGAAGATACCTGGACCGAGCACGAAGAAGACATGTGGAAGTGGACCGCTTCCCCGGAAAACGCGCCGGACACCCCGACCTACATCGAGCTGACCTACCGCAAGGGCGACATCGTCGCCATCGACGGCAAGGACATGACCCCGGCCGAGGTGCTCACCGAGCTGAACCGCGTCGGCGGGATCAACGGCATCGGCCGCCTCGACATCGTCGAGAACCGCTATGTCGGCATGAAGTCCCGTGGCTGCTACGAGACCCCCGGCGGCACCATCATGCTCAAGGCCCACCGCGCCATCGAGTCGATCACCCTGGACCGCGAAGTGGCCCACCTGAAAGACGAGCTGATGCCCAAGTACGCCAGCCTGATCTACACCGGCTACTGGTGGAGCCCGGAGCGCCTGATGCTGCAGCAGATGATCGACGCCTCGCAGGTCAACGTGAACGGCGTAGTGCGCCTGAAGCTGTACAAGGGCAACGTCGTGGTGGTGGGCCGCAAGTCCGACGACTCGCTGTTCGACGCCAACATCGCGACCTTCGAGGAAGACGGCGGCGCCTACAACCAGGCCGATGCCGCGGGCTTCATCAAGCTCAACGCGCTGCGCATGCGCATCGCCGCGAACAAGGGCCGCACGCTGTCCTGACCGACGCGCGCCGCCTGCGATGGAACGAAGAACCCCGGCCATGAGCCGGGGTTCTTCGTTCCGGATTGCTGAAAGCGATAGCCGGGGCCGTTCAGGAAGACTTCTGGATCAGTTCGATCTTGTAGCCGTCCGGGTCGGTCACGAAGGCGATCACGGTGGTACCGTGCTTCATCGGCCCGGCTTCGCGGGTGACCTGGCCGCCGTTGTTGCGGATGTCGTCGCAGGCCTGGTAGGCGTCGTCGACCTCGATGGCGATATGGCCGTAGCCGGTGCCGATCTCGTAGGCATCCACGCCCCAGTTGTGGGTAAGCTCGATCACCGCGGAATCCGCCTCGTTGCCATAGCCGACGAAGGCGAGGGTGAACTGGCCGTCGGGATAGTCGTTCTTCCTGAGCAGGGTCATGCCTAGCACCCGGGTATAGAAATCGATCGAGCGATCGATGTTTCCGACCCGGATCATGGTATGGAGAATGCGCATTTTCAGTGCCTCGAGCTTCACGGTCAAAGGCGGATTTTACCATGCGGCCGGCAACCGGCTGCGAGCTCGGGATCGTCCCCGTCCCGGCGACCGGCCCTTTGCCGGACTTCCCTTCCTACAGGGTTTTTCGCCTCTTCCCTGGGCCGGCCGTCGATAGCCGGTCGGCCTGCCTCCGCCACCCTCCCGAGCTGCCCGCTGCGTCTCCGAGCGTGCCAGGCGTCCCGCCCCCGGTGACCGGCCGAAAGCTCGCTGCGCCTTCGCCATGAGGTCGGAAAAAAGGGGGGTTGACCTTGCCAAGGTGTCAAGGTCGATAACCGGCCACGGAAGCGGTTTCGTCCAGCCAGGCCACGCAGGCTCAGACCAGGAAGGCATAACAATGAATCTCAGACACTTCATCCGCATCACCGCGACGCTAGGCGTCGCGGCCCTTATCGCTGGCTGCGGGGAATCGGCGCCGCCCGGGGCGGCGAGCGCCCCGCCAAGCGTTCCCGTCGCCGAGGTGGTGGTTCGCCCGGTGACACCCTACGCCGAGTTCACCGGCTCGCTGACCGCTGTCGAGCAGGTAGAACTGCGGCCGCGCGTCGCCGGCTACATCCAGGACGTTACGGTGCCGGAAGGCCGCCTGGTAGAGAAGGGCCAGCAACTGTTCCTCATCGACCCGCGCGTGTTCAAGGCGGCGCAGGATGCCGCCAGGGCACGCCTGCGCGAGGCCGAGGCCGCGGCGTTGCTGGCGCGCACCGAACACGAGCGAGCCGAGCTGCTGTATGCGCGGAAGGTCGTCGCCCGGGAGCGGCTCGACAGCGCCATCGCCTCGCGCAATGCCAGCAAGGCCCAGGTCGATGCGGCCAGGGCCGCCCTCGACGCGGCGCAACTGGATCTCGGCTTCACGCGGGTGACGGCACCGATCGGCGGGCGTGTCGGGCATATCCAGGTCACCGAGGGCAACTACGTCACCAATGGCGTCACCGCGCTGACCAGCATCGTTTCGGTCGATCCGCTATACGTGTACTTCGATGTCGACGAGCGCACCTACCTGCAGGCCCTGGCGCCGACCCGCGGCAGGGAAGGCGAGCAGGCCCCCAGGGTCAAGGTGGCGCTGCTCACCGACGAGTCCTATGGACGAAGCAGTCGCCTCGATTTCCTCGCCAACGCCGCCGACCGCGGGACCGGCACGGTCCGGGTTCGGGCGGTGGTGGACAACCCGGACGGGCAACTGACGCCGGGGCTGTTCGCCAAGGTCAGGCTGGAGACCGGCAAGCCTCGCGCGCAGGTGCTGGTCGCCGACCATTCCATCGGCACCGACCAGGGCAGGCGCTATGTGCTGGTCGTCGACGAAGGCAACAAGACCCAGTACCGGCCGGTGGAACTCGGCCCAATGGTCGACGGCCTGCGGGTCGTCCGCCAGGGCCTGCAGCCGGGCGAGCGCATCGTCGTCAAGGGCCTGGTCCGGCCGGACATGCAGATCACACCGCGCCTTGCGGAAATCGATGGCACGCCCGTCGACCTGTCGAAGACCGTGGGGGCCGCACAATGACATTCCCACGCTTCTTCATCGATAGGCCGATCTTCGCCATCGTTCTTTCGGTGCTGATGATGATCGGAGGCATCGTTTCGTTCTTCCAGTTGCCGCTGAGCGAATACCCGGCGGTGACGCCGCCGACCGTGCAGGTGACTACCGCCTATCCCGGCGCCAACCCCGACGTGATCGCGCAGACGGTGGCGACACCGCTGGAGCAGGCGATCACCGGGGTCGAGGGGATGCTGTACATGTCCTCGCAGTCGGCCACCGACGGGCGAATGATCCTGACCATCACCTTCGACCAGCACATCGATCCCGACATGGCCCAGATCCAGGTGCAGAACCGGGTCTCGCGGGTGCTCTCGCGCCTGCCCGACGAGGTGCAGCGGCAGGGCGTGGTCACCCAGAAGACCTCGCCGGACATCCTCATGGTGGTGCACCTGCTGTCGCCGGAGCAACGCTACGACCCGCTGTACATCTCGAACTACGCCTACCTCCAGGTGCGCGACGAACTGCTGCGCCTGCCGGGGATCAGCGATGTGGTGGTGTGGGGCGCCGGCGAGTACAGCATGCGCCTGTGGCTCGACCCCGACCTGATCGCCGCGCGCGGGCTGACGGCGGGCGAGGTGATCGCCGCGGTACGCGAACAGAACGTCCAGGTGGCGGCCGGCGCCGTCGGCCAGGCGCCGGACTCCACCGCGGCCTTCCAGGTCACGGTGAATACCCTCGGGCGGCTGAGCGACGAAGAGCAGTTCGGCGACATCATCGTCCGCACCGGCGCCGACGGCCAGGTGACGCGCCTGCGCGACGTCGCGCGGATCGAGATGGGCGGCGATGCCTATGCGCTGCGCAGCCTGCTGGACGGCGAGCCGGCGGTGGCCTTGCAGATCATCCAGAGCCCCGGAGCCAACGCGCTGGATACCGCCGAGGCGGTGCGTGCCACCGTGGCGAGGCTCGAAGGCAACTTCCCGGCCGGTCTGAGCGCGCGCATCGCCTACGACCCGACGGTGTTCGTCCGCGCTTCGTTGCAGACCGTGGCCACCACCCTGCTGGAGGCGATCCTGCTGGTCGTGGTGGTGGTGGTGCTGTTCCTGCGTAGCTGGCGTGCTTCGCTGATTCCGCTGATGGCCGTGCCGGTCTCGCTGGTCGGCACCTTCGCCGTCATGCACCTGATGGGTTTCTCGCTGAATACCCTGTCGTTGTTCGGCCTGGTGTTGTCGATCGGCATCGTCGTCGATGACGCCATCGTGGTGGTGGAAAACGTCGAGCGCCACATCGAGAACGGCGAGCCGCCGCTCCAGGCCGCGCGGCGTGCGATGGACGAGGTCACCGGGCCGATCATGGCGATCACCTCGGTGCTGGCGGCGGTGTTCATCCCCACGGCCTTTCTCAGTGGCCTGCAGGGCGAGTTCTATCGTCAGTTCGCCCTGACCATCGCCATCTCCACCATCCTGTCGGCGCTCAACTCGCTGACCCTCAGCCCGGCCCTGGCGGGCCTGCTGTTGCGTCCGCGGCCGGCCGGAGGTGCGGTGGCGGGGCGCTTCCAGCGACTGCTCCAGGCCCTCGGCCGACCGTTGCGAAATGCCCCCGAGGCCTACGGCAACGCGGTGCGCAAGGTGGTGCGGGTGAGCGGCCTGGCCCTGGTGGTGTATGGGGGCCTGCTTGGCCTGACCTGGGTCGGTTTCCAGGCGGTGCCACCGGGCTTCGTGCCAATGCAGGACAAGTACTATCTGGTCGGCATCGCCCAGTTGCCGAACGGAGCGTCGCTGGAGCGTACCGATGCGGTGGTCAGGCAGATGTCCCGGATCGGCCTCGAGGAGCCGGGGGTGGAGAGCGTCGTGGCCTTCCCGGGCCTGTCGGTGAACGGTTTCGTCAACGTGCCGAACGCCGCGGTCATGTTCTTCATGCTCGATCCGTTCGAATCGCGCACCTCCGCCGATCTCGGCGCGCTGGCCATCGCCGGGCGCCTGCAAGCCAGGTTCGCCAGCATTCCCGACGGCTTCCTCGGGGTCTTCCCGCCGCCGCCGGTACCGGGGCTGGGAACCATCGGCGGCTTCAAGATGCAGGTCGAGGATCGCGGCGGCGCCGGGCTGGAAGCCCTGGCCAGGCAGACCCAGGTGCTGATGATGAAGGCCACTGAGTCCGGCCAGCTCGGGGGCTTGATGACCAGCTTCGATATCAATGCCCCGCAGCTCGAGGTGGTGGTCGACCGCACCAAGGTGAAGAGCCAGGGCGTTCGCCTGGCCGATGTGTTCGAGGCATTGCAGGTCTACCTCGGCTCGCTGTACATCAACGACTTCAACCGCTTCGGTCGCACCTACAAGGTCACTGCCCAGGCCGATGCGCCGCACCGCATGCAGGCCGAAGCCATCGGGCGCCTGCAGGTACGCAATGCCGCCGGGGCGATGTTGCCGCTGTCCTCGTTCGTCACCGTGACGCCCAGCTCCGGTCCCGACCGGGTGATCCACTACAACGGCTATCCTTCGGCGGATATCAGCGGCGGCGCGCTTCCCGGCGTCAGTTCGGGACAGGCGGTGGCGTTGATGGAGCGCCTGGCCGGCGAAGTGCTGCCCGAGGGCATGACCTTCGAATGGACCGACCTGACCTACCAGCAGAAGCTGGCCGGCAACAGCGCGCTGTTCATCTTCCCGCTGTGCGTGCTGCTGGCCTACCTGATCCTCGCCGCGCAGTACAACAGCTGGCTGTTGCCGCTGGCGGTCCTGCTGATCGTGCCGATGTGCCTGCTCAGCGCGATCGCCGGGGTGTGGCTGGTGGGCGGCGACAACAACGTGTTCGTCCAGATCGGGCTGGTGGTGCTGGTAGGCCTGGCGGCGAAGAACGCGATCCTGATCGTCGAGTTCGCCCGCACGCTGGAGGCCGAGGGCGCCCGTGCGCTGGAGGCGGTGGTCGAGGCTTGCCGCCTGCGCCTGCGGCCGATCCTGATGACCTCGCTGGCGTTCATCGCCGGCGTGGTGCCGTTGGTCATGGCCAGCGGCGCCGGAGCGGAAATGCGCCAGGCGATGGGCGTCGCGGTATTCGCCGGGATGCTCGGGGTGACGCTGTTCGGCCTGTTCCTCACGCCGGTGTTCTACGTACTGGTACGGGCACTGGCGGCGCACCTGGAGCGACGCGCCGGCGGCAGCCTGGCGCATCTGGAGGGAGGCCGTCCATGAAGCCATACCTGCGGTCTTCGTTGAGCGCGCTGATCCTGCTGGGCGGCTGTGCCGCGGTGGGGCCCGACTATGCGCCGCCGAGCGCGTCCGCACCGGCCAGCTTCGGCGCGATGCCGGCGGGTATCGATGGCGGTGGCGTGGAGATCGAGTGGTGGCGCGGGTTCGACGAGCCAGACCTGGAGTCTCTGATCCAGCGGGCGCTCGCGGCGAACCTCGACATCGCCCTTGCCGGCGCGCGCCTGGACGAAGCGAAGGCGCTGCTGCGCGAGAACCGCGAAGAGTTCCTGCCGCGCGGCGGCCCGGCGTTCGATTACCAGGCCCGGCGGCGCGGCGAGGTGGAAACACCGGCCGGCCAGCAGCGCGACATCGAGACCTATCGCGGCGCGCTGGATGCTTCCTGGGAAATCGACCTGTTCGGCCGGGTGCGGCGCTCGGTGGAGGCCGCCGAGGCGCAGGCGGGCTCGCGCGAGGCCCTGCTGCGCAACGTGCAGGCGAGCGTCGCGGCTACGGTTGCCATGACCTGGTTCCAGCTACAGGGCATCGAGGCCGAACTTGCGGTGGTCCATGACATCGCCGGCAACCAGCGCGACAGCCTGGAGATGGTCGAACGCCTGGTCAGCGCCGGCTCCGCCCACGAGTTCGACCGGTTGCGCGCCGAAGCGTTATTGCACAACGTCGAGGCGGCCGTGCCCGACCTCGAACGGCGCCGCGCCGCCACCCGCAATGCGCTGGCCGTTCTCCTCGCGGAAGCCCCGCAGGCCTTCAGCCCGCCGGTCGCCCGTGCTTCCGGGGAAAGGCTGACGCTCCGCACCCTCGGGGTCGGCGATCCGGCGGGACTGCTGGCGCGTCGCGCCGACATCGCCGCGGCCGAACGCAACCTGGCGGCCGCGACCGCACGTATCGGCGTCGAGACCGCGGGGCTGTATCCGCAGGTCGAGGTACGCGGCTCGATCGGCCTGGTCGCCGGCAATCTCGATGCTTTGGACGAGAGTGGTACGTCCTTCAACGTCCTGAACCCGGTGATTCGCTGGGCGTTACTCGACCGCGGTCGCGTGCGGGCGCGGATCGCCGCCAGCGAAGCCCGTGCGCAGGAGGCATTGATCCTCTACGACCGGACGGTACTGCGCGCCCTGCAGGAGACCGATGATGCCTTCAACGGCTATGGCGCTGCCGCTGACAGGCTCCGCCTGCGCCTGCTCGAGGCGACGGCCAATCGCGAGGCGGCGCGCCTGGCCCGGGAGCGCTTCGTCCAGGGGGACGGTGAGTACCTGGACGTGCTCGAGGCGGAACGCTCGGACTACCTCAGCCGGCGCGCATTGAGCATCGCGCGCACCGAGCAGCGCCTTGCCGTCGTGGGTATCTACAAGGCGCTGGGGGGTGGCTGGGAGGCCTGCGCGGGGGCGCGGCGCTGTGGCGTGGCTACCGACGATACCTCTCCAGGCGTGGCACGGCAGCGCGACAGTCGCTCCTGATCAGCCGCCGGCCTTCGCTCGACTGCCTGGGTCGAGGGCCGTGCGGCGCGTCCTCCGGTTATTTGGCGAACCCCGGGAGTACGGATTGCCTGGCGCGGATCACTCGTCCCTGTCCGCCTTATCGATAAGTCGGTTCCGAACTCTTTTTCGGTAGTTCATTCAGATGGATGAGTGAAGAGGGCAGATGGAAAGTATCTGCTCGGGAATTCAATGTTCAGAAGAGTGGGGAAGTATTACTTTCTCACTGTTCTTCAGGTACGTTCCGGCTGCCCGCCGTTTCTTATTGGATGAAGTCACTCCTGTGCCTCTGCGCTCGCGCCGCACGGAGAATATCGTCGAGAGGTTCCTCAATGGTGAGTGGAGCTGGCTGACGCGGTATCTCGGTTGTCTGGCGGAGTTGTTCTATATGTTCGAACTTGGCTTTGCTCGTTGTTTTAAGTTTGCGGAATAACCTCTGGAACTATTCATATGAATTTTTGAAAGTTTGGTTTACCTGAGAGATTTATGAGTTGACCTTGTCACGATGGCAGGACTCATGGTTCGCAGGAGTCAACAAACCAGGAGGTTGCGATGTTTTCTTTCCATATTCCGAACATGACCTGCGGCGGTTGTGCCAAGACTGTCACCCGTATCCTCCACGGCGTCGATCCCCAGGCGCGCGTAGAGACCGATCCCCCTCGGCGCGAGGCCAGGGTCGAGAGCACTCTGGACAAGCACGCATTCCTCAAGGCGTTGAGCGAGGCCGGTTATCCGGAGGGCCGTTGAGTGCATGGGCATGACGCAGGCGTAGGGTCGGATAGTAGCGTTTCGCCCAGTGCCGGCAATAGGAAAATGATTTTCATTGAAGTCCGCGTTCCATATGCCATCAATGGCGCTTGGCTATTGTGGAAAGAACTCTTTGGAATTTGTAAATCAATATTTCAGTCGGCCGCGAGGTGACAGTTATGTGAACGGCAAGAGGCGCTGACAGGAAACCCTAAAAGTTATTCTCCGATGGATTCGCAGGCCTTTAGCTCGGGGTTTTTCGCAGCGCATCCAGTGTTATCGAAGAGCACCTTTCGGCGAACTCCGTTGTCCGCCGACAAGGCCGCTGCATTGCTTGACCTTGCCACCGTGGCAAGCTTTACGGTCGCCCCGCACAACAACAAAAACAAGGGTGATCCAAATGACTTCAAATCCGTTACAGCAATGCTGCAGTTCTTCCTCCGATATGAATATCCGTTCCCAGCGGACAATGTCGGAACCTGCCCGAAATGCATCGGCTCTCCTGGCTGAAGCCTTGAAACCCGGTGCCTCCCTGGACCAGATCACGCTCGCGCTCGAGGCGATTCTCGCGGTCACGGCCAAAGGCCTGGGCGGCGATGCTTCGGCTTACGCGCAGTACCAGGCGTTGCTCCTGGAACTGCACGTAGGCAGCGATCCGCATACGGAGCCGACCCGCCGCTGGATGGCGAGCCAGGTCTACCTGGTCGAGGATCGTTTCGCTCCCGAGCCGGCCGGTTTCAGCGCCGTCCCGGTGGAGGAGTTCCGCAAGAAGGTCGACGCCGAGATCGAGGCGCGCAGCCGGGTGCGCCATCCCATGTCGGTCCACCTGTTCCAGGGCACGCCGCCGGTCGAGGACGTGCGCTTCTTCCTGGAACACCATTGGGTCCGTTCCTACAACTTCTACAGCCTCCTGGCGGAGCTGGCCTTCCGCTTCGAAAACATCGAGGACGCCTCGGTGTTCTACCGCAACCTCTACGGCGAGGCCGGGGCGGAGACGCCGGAGCGCTCGCACCCCGCGTTGCTGTCCCACCTGATGACCTACTTCGACATTCCGCTGCGCATCGATTTCCCGGCGCTGCATCCGCTGGAGAAGGCCTACCTCAACAACCGTATCCGTTGCGTGCGGCACACCGATGTCGCCTGGGGCCTTGCGCTCCTGTACGCGGTCGAGTCGGTGAGCTGCGTCAACCACCGGCGCATCTACGAACTCCTGCAGCGCCTGGGCGTGCCCGAGCAACCCAGCGAGTTCCATCGCCTGCACGGCACCCAGGACGAGATCGATACCGAGGAGATGTGGGCGCTGATCGCCAAGTTCGCGCCGAGCGAAGACTTCCAGCGCAAGTTCATGCAGTCGCTGGCGCGCCACTTCGAAATCAACCGGGCCTACTTCGACCTGCTCTGGGAGCAGATGCAGGCGAATTCCCTGGCCATGGCCTGATGCCTATCCAGAACAAGAACAAGGAGTACAGGATGAATACCCGCAATTTTTCCCTGCCGCAGTTGCAGAACCTGCCCATCGAAGAAGCACGCATCGTTGCCGATGCGCTGGCCGTCCACGCTACTTCCCGCCAGATCGATAGCGCCGCGAGCAAGCTGGCCGCGCTGGCCGAGGCAGGGCTCAAGGGCGACCGCCAGGCCTATGCCGCGTACCAGCAGTTGCTCTACGTCCTTTCGTTGAGCGACGACGTGGCGACCGCCCAGACCCGGCGCTGGCTGGCCCGGGCGATCTATCGCGTCGAAGAGCGTTTCATGCCCGCCGCCGATCTTTCCAGGGCGTTGTCCGAGGAGGATTTCCAGAAGCGACTCGAACAGGAAATCGCCGCGCAGTCCCGCGAGCGGCACCCGATGTCGCAGTACGTGTTCTCCGGCTCGGCCTCCCGCGCGCAGCTCCAGGTGTTCCTCCGTCACCAGTGGTTCCGCACCTTCCGCCTGTACCGCGATGCGGCCGACCTGTTGGTCAACCTGACCGATGTGGACGAGGCCGCGGCGCTCGCGCGTTACCTCTATGGCGAGTTGGGCGAGGAGGACGAAAAGGGTTCGCATCCGCGCCTGCTGGCCAAGCTGCTCGAGGCCATCGGCCTTGAGGCGGACTTCCAGGCCGTGTCGACGATGCCCGAGGAAATCGCCTACCTGAACAATCGCGCCCGTGCCTTCCGGCATGCCGAGGTCGGTTGGGGGCTGGCGGTGTTCTACATCACCGAACTGGTCGTGCCGGGGAACCACGAAAAGCTCTATCGGGCCCTGCTCCAGGCCGGCCTGAGCGAGGACCAGGCGGAGTACTACAAGGTCCACATCAGCCTCGTACCGCCGCGGGCCAAGCGCGAATGGCAACTCATCGCGCGGCGGATTCCGGACGTGCAGTTCCAGAATGCGTTCCTGACCTCGCTATCGCAGCACTTCCGTGTGGAAAGGGCCTATTACGACGCGATCTGGGAAGAGATGCAGAGCGTCAAGTGACTTCCACCGGGACAAAGCGAGCACTCGAAAATGCCAAGTCACATTACGGAATCCCGTATACACGGGGGCGCCTACTCGTCCCCGGCATTCGCCGCGATCTTTTCCGATACCAACCAGGTGCGGAGGTGGCTGGATGTCGAGCGAGCCTTGGCGGCGACCCAGGGCGAGATGGGCATCATCCCCCACGAGGCGGCGCGGGAGATCGACCGCGCCGCCCAGGTGGAGCGCTTCGACCTCATGCAACTGGGCCGCGAAAGCCTGGAGACAGGGCACCTGCTGGTGCCTACCATCCGCGCCCTGGCGAGGTTGTGCGAGGGTAGCTGGGGGGAGTACGTGCACTATGGCGTGACCACTCAGGACATCCTAGACACCGGGCTGATGCTGCAGGTCAAGGAAGCCTGGGGCCATACGCTCGGGCTCCTGCACTCGATCCGTGGCCATCTGCTGGCGCTTGCCCTGCGCCACCAGCACACGCCGATGGTTGCACGCACCCACGGGCAGCAGGCGCTGCCCACGACCTTCGGCTACAAGGTCGCCGTCTGGGTGGATGAAATCGACCGTCACCTGGCGCGCTTCGACGAGGCGCGCGAACGCGTCCTGGTCGGCAATCTGACCGGTGCCGTGGGAACCCTGGCGTCGTTCGGCGCCCAGGGCTTCGAGCTACAGCGGCGAACCCTGGCCAGGCTTGGCCTCGGCGCGCCGTCGACCAGTTGGCACAGCGCCCGGGACCGGGTGCTGGAGGTTGCCGGGTTGCTGGTCCAGGTGTCGGTGACGCTGGGCCGGGTGGCGAACGAGATCTACCACTTGCAGCGCAGCGAAATCGATGAGGTACGCGAGGGCAGCCGGCCGGGACAGGTGGGCAGCAGCACCATGCCGCACAAGCGGAACCCGTCGTCGGTCGACCTAGTCAGCGCGCTGTCGCGGCTGGTGCGGGCACAGATGGTGGCGCTCACCGATGCCGCGTTCCAGTTGCACGAGCGCGACGGCACCGCCTGGCGCATCGAGTGGGCGGCGTTGCCGGAGCTGTTCGTCTACGCCGGCGCCTTGCTGACCCGCATGGAGGCGGTGCTGGCCGAGGGGCTCGAGGTGCGCGAGGAACGCATGCGCGCCAACCTCGACCTGCTGGGTGGGCTGATCCTGTCGGAGCGGGTCATGCTCGCGCTGGCGGGGCAGTTCGGCAAGCAGACCGCCCACGAACTGCTCCATGAGATAACCCAGGCCTCCCAGCGGCAGGGCGTTCCGTTCCGCGAGGCGCTGCTCGGGCAGCCAAGGTTGCGCGGCTGTTTCAGCGCCGAGGCGCTCGAAGAACTCCTCGACCCCGTCGGCTACGTCGGCCTCGCCGCGGAGATGGTCGACCTGGTCGCCGGCAAACCACGAACCGGCGCGTCGGGCGACAGGCCCGAAGGCGCCGCCTCTTCCCAAGGAAATACCGGTCAGTCCCAGTACGTGATGGAGGATAGGTGATGGATGCTGAATCGCTGGAAATGCTTGCCCGTTCCTCGTGCACCGCGCATCCGCAGAGCTTCGGCGGCGCACCGGCCGAGTCGTCCTGCAAGCACGAACACAGTCACATCGTTGACTCTAAAACCCATGGCGGCGGCTACGCCGGTCCGGTGAGCCGACGGATCTTCTGTAGCCACTGCCGCCTGCAACGCTGGCTCGACGTGGAGGCGGCGCTGGCGCTGGCGCAGGCCGATGTCGGCGTCATCCCGCCCGAGGCCGCGCTGGAGATCGCGAAGGCCGCCAGGCTTTCGGCCGTCGACCTGCAGCAGATCGCCGACGGCGTGGCCAGCACCGGGCACTCGCTGATGCCCCTGCTGGGCGCGCTGCAAAGGAACTGCAGCCCCAGCGCGCGCGAGTACGTGCATTTCGGCGCGACCACGCAGGATATCCAGGACACCGCGCAGTCCCTGGAAATGCGCGATGTGCTGGATGAAACGGAGCGGGCGCTGGACATCCTCCTGGACCGGCTCTCGGTGCTGGCGAGCGGGACCCGCAATGCGCTGATGGTCGCCAGGACCCACTCGATCCCGGCGTTGCCGACCACCTTCGGGCTGAAGGTGGCCGGCTGGATCGACGAGTTGCTGCGTCACCGCGAACGCCTGGGCGAGGCGCGCAAGCGGATCCTGGTGGTGCAACTGTTCGGCGGCGTGGGCACGATGGCCGCCTTCGGCGACGAGGCCATGCTCCTGCTCGAAAGCTTCGCGCGGCGGCTGTCGCTGGACGTGCCGCTGGCGGGTTGGCACGTGTCCCGCGACCGGGTTACCGAGTTCGTCAGCACCCTGGCCATGGTCACCGCGTCCCTGGCGCGGATCGCCGACGAGATCCGCACCCTGAACCGCTGGGAGATCGGCGAGCTGGAGGTGGGCTGGACGCAGCAGCAGATCGGTAGCAGCACCATGCCCCACAAGCGCAATCCGGAAGGCTGCGAGCAGGTCGTGGTGCTGGCCCGGCTGGCCAAGGCCCAGGTCCTGCTCGCGTTGGACGCCATGATCCTCGAGCACGAGCGGGACTACCGCGGCACGCGCCTGGAATGGTGTGCGGTGGCGGACGTTTCCCACTATGCGCTGATGGCGCTGTCGCTGCTGACCGACACCATCGACGGGCTCACGGTCCACGACGAGACCATGGCGCGGACGGCGAATGCATACAGCGATGCGATCTGTACCGAGGCGTTCGTCTTCGAGATGGCCAAGCAACTGGGCAAGAGCAGCGCTTACGAAATCATCTTCGAGATCACCCAGGCCTGCCAGCGCAAGCGGATTCCGATGCGCCAGGCGCTCGAGTCGGATCCGCGGGTGGGCGCCGTCATGCCGAAGGAAACCCTGGCCAGGCTGTTCGAGCCGCGGACCCATCTCGGCATGGCCGGGACCATCGTCGACAAGGTGCTGGACAAGGTCGCCAGCCACCACTGAATCACCCGCCGCCAGAGGCGGCGGTACTGCACATCAACGGAGAACAAGAATGACAAAGGCTAACGAGATCGAAACCGCGAAGGTCAAGCAGTTTTCAGCACGGATCATGGAGGACTACGGCAATACCCTGCGCGGCGCGATGCTCTACATCGGCGACCGCCTGGGGCTGTTCAAGGCGCTCGCCCATGGCCAATGGGTGACCCTGGAAGAGCTGGCGCAGCAGACCGGCTACACCACCCGCTACCTGCGCGAATGGCTGGGCAGCATGGTCACCGGCAACTACCTGGCCTACGATCCGCAGAGCAGGAGCTATCGGTTGCCGGCCGAGTTCGTCCCGGTGCTCGCCGACGAGGACTCGCCTTATTTCGCCGGCGGGATCATCCAGTTGAGCGTGCCCTTCGTGAGCATGGCGCCGAAGATCATCGAGGCCTTCCGCTGCGGCGGCGGTTGCCCCGAGGAATCCTTCCCGCTGGAAACCTGGGAAGGCATGGAGCGCATGACCATGCCCTGGTACAAGCACTTCCTCGTGCAGCACTGGATTCCTTCGCTGGATGGCGTCAAGGAAAAGCTCCAGGCGGGTGGCAGCGTGCTCGATTTCGGCTGCGGCAGCGGGCTGGCCGCGATCATGATGGCCAAGGCGTTCCCCGAAGCCCAGGTCTATGGCTGTGACTTCCACGCGCCGTCCATCGAACGCGCGCGGGCGAACGCCGAGGCCGCGGGGGTCGGCGACCGGGTGCGCTTCGAGGTCAGCGATTCCGATGCGCTGGCGGGCAAGAAGTTCGACTTCGTCACGACCTTCGTGGTCATCCACGACGCGACCGACCCGCAGCAGATGATGAAGGACCTGCGCGAGTCGACCGCCGACGATGGGACCTACCTGATGGTGGAACTCAACCTGTCGCAGGAACTGCACGAGAACATGAACCTGTTCGGTCGCGTGATGTACCCGCAGAGCACGCTGTATTGCATGACCTGTTCGCTGTCCCACGGCGGCGAGGGCCTCGGCGCCTTCATGGGCGAGGACCGCGCGCGGCAGATGGCCGAGGCCGCCGGCTTCAGTCGCTTCCGCAAGGTGCCTTCGGAGTGGCCGCCGCTGCCGGCGCTGTTCGAACTGCGACCCTGACGGCGTTATCCGGGACGGCCGGGACGGCGACCGTCGGATAGCGGTTGCCGTGGCCGCCGCCCGGCGCGTGCCGGCTGGGCATGGCGGTCTCGGCTCGATCGCACCGGTGTTCAGGCCCGCTTCGGCGGGCTTTTCATGGCCCCCGGAAAAACGAAGCCCCGCCAATTGCGGGGCTTGCTTGCGGTGTGGGCGGCGCTCTCACAGGTCGAAGTCGTAGTCCGACAACTGGCGCTGCAGGCGGCGTTCTTCCAGCAGGTTGTCGATGATGCGACGCTTGGTCAGGTTGGTCTTGGCCACCTCGACGCTGGTTTCCTCGCCGTCATCCTCTTCAACGCCGGCTTCGTCGTCGATCTCGAGTTCTTCTTTGGCTTTTGCCATGACATTCACTCCAACTTATGGGGTGGTAATGGCGCACCTTATAGCGACAAAGCCGTGGCTGGTAAAAAAGATTTTTTCAATCGTAAAGATAGGATTTCGAATAGTTGATCAATCGTCTGAAGTCTTGTGCTTGTATTCGCACAGGTCCTCGATCCGGCAGCTTCCGCATTGCGGCTTGCGCGCCTTGCAGACGTAGCGGCCATGCAGGATCAGCCAGTGGTGGGCATCGAGCAGGTACTCGCGCGGCACGAACTTCAGCAGTTTCTTCTCCACTTCCAGAACGTTCTTTCCCGGTGCTATGCCGGTGCGGTTGGCGACGCGGAAGATATGCGTGTCCACCGCCATGGCCAGTTGCCGGAAGGCGGTGTTGAGCACCACGTTGGCGGTCTTGCGGCCAACCCCGGGCAGGGCTTCGAGGTCCTCGCGGTTGTCGGGGACCTGGCCGCCGTGCTTTTCGATGAGGATGCGGCAGGTTTCGATGACGTTCTTCGCCTTGCTGTTGTAGAGGCCGATGGTCTTGATGTACTCCGACAGCCCCTCGACGCCGAGGGCGTGGATCGCCTCGGGGGTGTTGGCCACCGGATAGAGGCGGGCGGTAGCCTTGTTCACCCCGACGTCGGTGGCCTGGGCGGAGAGGATCACCGCGATGAGCAGTTCGAAGGGGGTGGTGTAGGCCAGTTCGGTCCTTGGCTCGGGGTTGTCTTCGTGCAGTCGGCGGAAGATCTCCGCGCGCTTGGCGGCATTCATTCAATCACTCCGGTGACGCGGACGCGCTGGCGCTGGGTGGCGGGTACGTCGCCCGCCTGCACCTTGGCGCGTTCCGCCAGGCTTTCATCGATACGGTTCTTCAGGGCGATCAGCAGGCCGAGCATGATGAACGCGCCCGGCGGCAGGATCGCCAGCAGGAAGCCCTGGTACTGCGGGAACGGCTGGATCTTCCAGTCCGCCGCCGCCGGGCCGAACAGCAAGTGCATGTCGGCCAGCAGGGTACCCTGGCCGAGCAGCTCGCGCAGGCCGCCGAGGACCAGCAGGACCAGGGCGAAGCCGAGGCCCATCAGCAGTCCGTCGAAGCTGGCGCGCAGCACGCCGTTCTTCGCCGCGAAGGCCTCGGCGCGACCGAGGATCACGCAGTTGGTGGTGATCAGCGGGATGAAGATGCCGAGGACCTGGTACAGCTCGTAGGTCCAGGCCTGCATCAGCAGTTCGATGCAGGTGGTCAGCACGGCGATGATCATGACGAACGCCGGCAGCCGGATCGCCTCGCTCACCGCGCCGCGCACCAACGATACCGCGGCATTGGAGCAGGCCAGCACGAGCATGGTGGCCAGGCCCAGGCCGAGGGCGTTGACCGTCGAGTTGCTGGTGCCCAGCAGCGGGCACAGGCCGAGCAACTGGACCAGGCCCGGGTTGTTGCGCCACAGGCCGTTGCGGGCGATCTCGCGGAAATCTTGTTCACTCATGTCCGGCAGCCTCTTCGGGGGCGAGCAGGCGTTCGCGGTTGGCGTCGAAGTAGCGCAGCGCCTTGTGCACGGCGCGGACCACGGCGCGCGGGGTGACGGTGGCGCCGGCGAACTGGTCGAACGTACCGCCGTCCTTCTTCACCGCCCAGCCGGCGTCCGCCGGATCGCCCAGGCTCTTGCCGTCGAAACCGTGCACCCAGGGACTCTTGGCCAGTTCGATGCGGTCGCCGAGGCCGGGGGTTTCCTTGTGCGCGACGACCCGCACGCCGAGCAGCCGGCCCTGGGCGGTGACCCCGACCAGTAGCTGGATGGCGCCGCTGTAGCCATCCGGCGCGCTGGCCTGGAGGATGACTGCGCTGGCCTGGCCGTGCAGGCGGGCGACATAGGCCGGACGCGGCGCATCCAGGCCGAGCAGCTTCGGCGCGAAGGTTGGCACCTGGCTGTCCAGCGGATGGTTGTCGTAGCTGCCCGGCGGCAGCAGTTCCAGCAGGGCGCGGCCGCGCGCCTCGCGCTGGGCTTCGGCGATGCGCGCCTCTGTGAATTGCTGCACCAGGGCCACCAGGCCCACCCCGACCAGAGCGAAGAGCCCGAGCAGGAGGGCGTTGCGCAGCATCGAGCGGCGAGTCGCGGCGTCCATCAGTCGCCTGCCTTGAAGCCGCGCTCGGCCTTGCGATGGCCGTAGGTGCGCGGCCGGGTGTAGTAGTCGATGGTCGGCGCCGCCAGGTTCATCAGCAGCACGGCGAACGCCACGCCATCGGGATAGCCGCCCCAGGCGCGGATGACGTAGGTGAGGACGCCGACGCCGAGGCCGAAGACCAGCCGCCCGCGATTGCTGGTGGCGCCGGACACCGGGTCGGTGACGATGAAGAAGGCGCCGAGCATGGTCGCCCCGCTGAACAGATGGAACAGTGGCGAGCCATGGGAATCGGAGCCGGAACCATTCCAGAACAGCAGGCTCATGGCGAACAGGCCGGCGAGCATGCCCAGCGGCGCGTGCCAGGTGAACAGCCGGCGCCAGAGCAGGAACAGGCCGCCGAGGAGGAACGCCAGGTTGACCCACTCGCTGCCGGCGCTACCGAGGTGGCCGAAGGCCGGGTTGCCGGCGAACAGCTCATCGACGGTCAGGCTGCGGTCGGTCTTCAGCACGTCGAGGGCGGTGGCGTGGGCCCAGGCGTCCGGCCGGGTAGCGAGGCCGAGGAATTCGCGGAGGCTGTCGGGCAGGCCGAGGGCGCTGTCCGGCGAGGGCCAGCGGGTCATTTCCAGGGGAAACGAGACCAGCGCCACGACGTAGCCGAGCATCGCCGGGTTGAACGGGTTCTGTCCGAGGCCGCCGTACAGGTGCTTGCCGAATACCAGGGCGAAGAAGGTCGCCACCAGGGTCAGCCACCAGGGGGCGTAGGGCGGCAGGGCGACTGCCAGCAACAGGGCGGTGACCAGCGCGCTGCCGTCCTTGAGGAACACCCCCGGCGGACGTTTGCGCAGGGCCAGCATGGCGGCTTCGCAGGCCAGCGCGACGAGGCTGGCCCAGGCCAGGTTGAGCAGGGTGCCCGGGCCGTACAGCCAGGTCAGCGTCAGCAGGCCGGGGACGCAGGCGCCGAGCACCAGGCGCATGATCGCCGGGGTACGGTTGGAGCCGCGGGCGTGGGGCGAGGTGGGGCGGGGCAGGGCCATGGTCACTCCGTGCCGTGTTCGGTCAGGGCGCGCTCGGCGGCGCTCAGGCGCGTGCGGGCGGCGGCGAGTGCGGCGGCGTCGGCGTTCGCCAGGCGTTCGAGCTTCTTCAGGGCGGCGCGGGCGTAGGCCAGCTCGGTCTTCAGCTCGCGGGTGCGCGGGTCGACCGGGCGCTTGTCGATCCGCACCAGCTCCGGCGCCGGCTTGCCGCAGGCGTCCTCGGCGGCATGCAGGTCGCGCTCGGCGGCTTGCAGCTCGCCGCGCAGGCGTTCCAGCTCGCTGTCCATCACCCCGGCCTGCTCGGCCTTCTTCAAGGCCGCGCGCTTGCCGACCAGGGCGATCTTCGCCCGCTTCAGCGCCGCCTGGCCGTCGTCGCCGGGCGCCGCGGGCTTTGGCGCGTGACGCTCGAGGCGGGCCAGGGTGGCTTCGCAACGCTCGACCTCGGCGCGCAGTTCGTCGAGGGTCGCCCGCTGCTCGGCGCCGGGCGCTTCGCCGAAGGCCTTTTCCGAGCGCTTGAGCTGGGCGCGGGCCATGGCGGCCTGGGCCTTGGCCTTCTTCAGTTCGGCTTCGTCGTCAAGCGCGGCAGGCGGTGCGCTGGGTAGGTCGCGCGGCAGGCTGGCTTCGGCATCGGCCAGGGCCTTGTCGGCGGCCTCGGCGGCGGCGCGCAGTTCCGCGACCAGGCCATGCTGTTCCGGGGTGTCGTGGCTGAGCAACTGTTTCTCGGCCTTCTTCAGGGCCACCCGCGCCATGCTCGCTTCGATCTTCAGCCGTTTCAGTCGTTCGCTGCCGCTACCGGCCTGCTTGCGCGCCCTGGCCCGCTCGATCGCCGCCTGCACCGGGTCGACCGCCGTGGCGGGGGCGGCTTCCTCGCGCTCGGCCTGGGCGGCGCGCGCCAGCGCGGCCTTCTCCGCGCGTTGGGCGCGTTCTGCGGCCCGGCGCTCCTCGTCGCGGCGCAGGCGAGCCTGGCGTTGCTCGAAACGCTCGCGGGATTGTTCGGCCTTCAGCAGCTTCTGCCGCTGCTCGCGGATCTCCGCCTTGGACGCGCGGTAGTACTGCACCAGGGGAATGCTCGACGGGCAGACGTAGGCGCAGGCGCCGCATTCGATGCAATCGAACAGGTTGTGGGCGAGCAATTGCTCGTGCTCGTCGCCCAGGGCGAAGAAATGCAGTTGTTGTGGCAGCAGGCTGACGGGGCAGACCTGGGCGCAGTCGCCGCAGCGGATACAGGGCATGGCCGGCACTGGTTCCGGCAGCTCCGTGGCATCGCCGGCGAGCAGGCAGTTGCAGGTCTTGATCAGCGGCACCGAGAGATCGGGCAGGGCGAAGCCCATCATCGGCCCGCCCATCAGCACGCGTTCCAGGCGTCCCTCGGCGAGGCCGGCGAACGCCAGCAACTCGTGTACCGGCGTACCGATCAGCGCCTCGACGTTCATCGGCCGCTCCAGGGCGCCGCCGGCGAGGGTAGTGATCCGCGAGATCAGCGGCCGACCGAGGACGACGGCATCGTGCACGGCGGCCAGGGTGCCGACGTTCTGGCACAGGATGCCGATGTCCGCCGGCAGGCCGTCCGCCGGGACCTCCCTGCCGGTGAGCAACTGGATCAGCTGGCGCTCGCCGCCCGAGGGATAGCGGGTCGGCAGGGCGACGATGCGATAGGGCCGTTCACCGAGGGCGGCGCCGAGGGCGGCGATGGCTTCCGGCTTGTCGTCCTCGATGCCGACCAGCACCTCTTCGGGGCGCAGGATCTGCACCAGGATATCGATGCCGCCCAGCACCTGCGTGGCGCGCTCGCGCATGAGCAGGTCGTCGGCGCTGATGTAGGGCTCGCATTCGGCGCCGTTCACCACCAGCGTATGGATCTTTTCCGCCGGGCGCGCGGCGAGCTTGGCGGCGGTGGGGAAGCCGGCGCCGCCGAGACCGCCGATGCCGGCCGCGCGGATGCGTTCGAGCAACGCCAGCGGGCTTTCGGCGCGGAAGTCCGGGCAGGGATGCAGCTCGGTCCAGCGCTCCAGGCCGTCGCTGGCGATGACGATGGCCGGCGCGGGAAGACCGGAGGCATGCGGATAGGGGTGTGCGCCGATCGCCACCACGGTACCCGAGGTCGGGGCATGCAGCGCGGCGCTGACGGTGCCGTCCGGGAGGGCGATGGTCTGGCCCTTGAGTACGGCCTGGCCGACTTCCACGCAAGGTCGCGCCGGCGCGCCGATGTGCTGGCCGAGCGGCACGATGTAGCGCTGCGCCAGCGGCGCCTGCTGGATCGGCAGGGCGGTGGAGCGCTCCTTGTTGGCCGGCAGGCAGAGGCCGCCGGGGAAGGCGTGCAGGGCGCTCATGCCGCTCGCTCCCGGTCGCTGGCGATCAGTCGCGGCGACGGCTGCGGCCATTTCCAGTGGCGCACGTCGTCCGGTATCTCGCGCATCTCGATGCAGTCCACCGGACAGGGCTCCAGGCACAGGTCGCAACCGGTGCATTCGTCGGCGATCACCGTGTGCATCAACCGTGCGGCGCCGACGATGGCGTCCACCGGGCAGGCCTGGATGCACTTGGTGCAGCCGATGCATTCGGCCTCGCGGATGTAGGCTACCCGCGGCGGGGTTTCCTCGGCGGCGTCGAGCGGCTCGGGCTCCAGGTCGAGCAGGTCGGCGAGGGCGCGGATGGTCGCTTCGCCGCCCGGCGGGCACTTGTTGATCTTGTCGCCGGCGGCGATCGCCTCGGCGTAGGGCTTGCAGCCGGGGTAGCCACACTGGCCGCACTGGGTCTGCGGCAACAGGGCGTTGACCTGCTCGGCGACCGGATCGCCCTGGACGCGGAAGCGCACCGCCGCATAGCCGAGCAGCGCACCGCCGGCCAGGCAGATCGGCAGCAGCGCGCCGATCGCCAGGAACACGCCGTTCATGGCCGGACCAACCCGCTGAAGCCCATGAACGCCAGCGACATCAGGCCGGCGGTGATCATGCCGATGGCCGCGCCGCGGAACGGCGCCGGCACGTCGGCGATGGCGATGCGCTCGCGCAGGGCGGCGAACAGCACCAGCACCAGGGAAAAGCCCAGCCCGGCGCCGAAGCCCTGGGTAGTGGCCTGGAGGAAGCCGTATTCAGCCTTGTTGGCGTTGAGCAGGGCGACGCCGAGGACGATGCAATTGGTGGTGATCAGCGGCAGGAAGATGCCGAGCACCCGGTACAGCAGCGGGCTGGTCTTCTTCACCAGCATCTCGGTGAACTGCACCACCACCGCGATCACCAGGATGAAGCCGATGGTGCGCAGGTACTCCAGGTCCAGCGGGCGCAGCACGTAGCGTTGCAGGATATGGCTGCACATCGCCGCCAGGGTCAGGACGAAGGTGGTGGCGAGGGACAGGCCGATGGCCGTCTCGATCTTCCGCGACACGCCCATGAACGGGCACAGGCCGAGGAACTGCACCAGGACAAAGTTGTTGACCAGGATGGCGCTGACCAGGATCAGGGCGAGTTCAGTCATACGCGAAGCATTCGTTGCAGGGCCGGGGCCGTCGGGGGAAATCCCCTATTATCGGGTGGGATTGCCCTGCAAGGCTAGCGCAAACACGTACGAAAGACCGGGAGACGGACTGCCGTTGCGTCTCCCGGGGTCGCGCTCACTGCAACCTGGCCCGCTCCAGCAGCGCCCAGGCCAGGGCGAAGGTCGGTTCGCCATCCTCGCTCTGCTCGCTGGCGCTGACCACGATCCACCGCGCGCCCGCCGGCTTGGCTGCCCACAGGCGGTATTCGCTGCCTGCGGAGCCGCCGTCGTCTTCCTCTACCTTGTAGCGCGCCTCGCCGTCGCCCAGGCGCCTGCTCGCCAGGTCGGTCGGGGGCGGCGCGTCCCGGCGCTGGACCTCCAGTTGGCGTGGGTTGCGCAGCTTGCCGCCTTCGTCGAAGCGGAAGCCCTCGGCGCTGCGCCGCGCGTCGAAGCCGACGGGGCGCTCCACCACCAGCCCGTTCGGGTGGGTCAGGGTCTTGTCGAAGTCCACCCCGGACTCCGCGGTGCAGGCCAGCAGGGCGAGGCTGGCGAGAATCAGGGCGACTGTCTTCATGGGAACCTCATTCCAGGGTCGAGGAAGGTGGCGTAGGCATCGTCGACGAACATCGGCCAGCCCGGCGACAGGTTGTCGTCCCAGGGCCGCGAGGTGTATTCCGAGGCCAGCGCGCGGACATTGTCCCGCGGCCAGTTGCGCGGATTGCCGGCGTAGGCGCGGAGATCGATGGAGGGAAATGCGCCGCGGGTCTTCGGCAGCTTGCGCAGGTCCTGTTGCGACGCCAGGTTGGCGACGTAGCGGATGTAACGGGCGGTGGCGAAGATGTTGAATTCGTCGGAGGCCAGCAGGGTGGCGACCGCCTTGCGCGACAGGCCGCGGCGCACCGGCTGGCCGAGCAGGTCGGTGAACAGCTCGTACTTGATCGCGGTGGAGACCACCACCTGGCCGAGGCCGATGGAGGTGTTGGCGCTCTTGATGCTGACTGCCGCCTGATAGTCCTTGGCGTCTTCGTCGCGGGTCTGGTCACGCTGCTCGGCGAGGATGATCGCGCCGATCAGTTGCGGCGTCAGGTCGTACTTGCGCGCGGCCGCGGACATGACCTTGGCCCGCGACGGCGGGTTGCCCGGATAGGCGTCGGGGAACAGCGTGCTGATCGGCTGGCCGACCAGCGTCTGTGCCTGGTTCAGCTTGTCTTGCGGCGAAAGCTGGCTCAGGTAGGCGCCCAGGTCGCCGAGCGGGTTGCTGTACTTGGTGACGGTCGCCGGGTCCTTGTTGAGCAGCTTGAGCTGGTCGCCGAAGGCAATGGACGGCAGGTCGGTCGGATTGACGCCGGTGGCGCCGACCCCGCTGAACGGACCCTGGATCGCCTGGCTGGCCACCCCGGTGGCGCCGGCCGCGGCGAAGCCCAGGCGGCCAGCGGCGTCGGCGAGGTCGGCGCAGATGTCGAAGAAGGTGATGGTGGGGAAGTAGATCCAGTTGTCGGTCTGGGTGCCCAGGGGATTGTTGATCAGGCTGCGGATCAAGGCATTGCGTGCCTGGTAGCGCTGCATGGTGGTGCGCCCGGCGATGCTGGCGATCAGCGAGCGCGCCAGTTCCGGCGGGCCCACCCGCTGGAACAGCTTGATCAGCGAGCCGCTCTTGTCGAGTGCGGCGATGGTCGCATCGGGCACGTTGTCGTTGCGGATCGCGGCGATCACCCGGCGGGCTTCCTGGCGGGTCACCTGCCAGTCGTCCCAGCTATAGGAAATCAGTGACTCGATCAGGTCGCTGGTGGCGGTCATCGGTCTTCCTCCTTGTGAGTTGCCAGGCCCGTCAGGCGGTCCTGGGCGAAAGAGCGGACCCTCCCGGTCCGCCCGTATGCCTGGGCTCAGCGCGCCTCGTTCTTGCCGGGCCGCCGCAGCCAGCGCCACAGGCCGCGCAGCAACAGGCCCAGCGGCAGCAGCACGACGAGGAACGGCAGGCTGTAGGCGAAGAACTTCATTGCGGCGATGGTGCCATCGACAAGGTCGTCGAGCAGTTGCCCGGCGGCCGTGGCGAGCTGGCCGAGGCGGCTGTCCGGCTGCGCCTCGCTGCTGAAGCTCAGGGTCAGCAGGTTGGTAGCGATGCGCCGCTGCTGCTGGGCGCCGGCCTGGGCGTTGTCGGCCAGTTGGGCTTCCACCGCGGCGATTTCCTTGGCCAGGGCCAGCAGGTCGCCGACGCTCATGTCCTTGCGCCCCTGGTATTGCTGCAGGGTCTGGTACTCGCGTTGCAGGCGCTCGCGTTGCTGGCGGGTGTCGGCGACCGCCTGGGCCAGGTCCTCGGCGCGGGTCTGCCGGCTTTCCAGCGTGCCGCCCTCGGCAGCGGCCGCGACCAGCTTCTCCACGCCGTCCGGGACGATGCGCACGGTGAGTTCGGCGTAATGGCCGATACCGCCGCGTTGTTCGATGGCGAGCACGTCGCACTGGCCGAAGCGCTCGCTGTTGCAGGCGTCGCGGCTGGCGGCGAGTTGCGCGTCGATACGCGCGGCGGGAAGGCGGATGCCGACGCGGTGTTCGTAGGCGAGGGCGGTGCCGGGTTTGCCCGTCTCGCCCTGGAAACCGGCATTGCCGGAGACGCTTTCGGCGTGTTCGGCGGAGCATCCGTAGAGCGCCGCCAGCAGGACGCCGGCGGCAAGCTTCCATGCGTTCATTCTATCGAGCCCTCCGTGGCTTCGTGGTCTGCGTTACTTGACGCGCTGGCCCGGCTTGGCGCCGCTGTCCGGACTCAGCAGGTAGATCTCCTCGCCACCCGGGCCGGCGGCCAGGACCATGCCCTCGGACACCCCGAACTTCATCTTGCGCGGCGCCAGGTTGGCCACATAGAGCGTCAGGCGGCCTTCCAGGGCACTCGGGTCGGGATATGCGCTCTTGATCCCGGAGAACACGTTACGCTTCGCGTCGCCGATGTCCAGCGACAGGCGCAGCAGCTTGTCGGCGCCTTCGACGAATTCGCACTTCTCGATCAGGGCGATGCGCAGGTCGACCGCGGCGAAAGCGTCGAAGTCGATCTCCGCGGCGATGGGTTCCTTGACCAGCTCGCCGTTGCCGGCGGGTTGGGATGCGGCGGCGAGGTCTTCCTTGGAGGCTTCGATCATGGCTTCTACTTTCGCGGGCTCGATACGGGTCATCAGGGGCTGGAACGGGTTCAACTGGTGGTTGGCCAGCAGGGTCTGGTGGTCGGCCCAGGTCAGCGGGGCGACGTTGAGGAAGGCTTCGGCGGCGGCGGCCAGCTTCGGCAGCACCGGCTTGAGGAAGATCACCAACTGGCGGAACAGGTTGATGCCCAGGCCGCAGACGGCCTGGACCTTGTCCTGCTGGCCTTCCTGCTTGGCCAGCGCCCAGGGCGCCTGTTCGGCGATCCAGGCGTTGGCGCGGTCGGCGAGGGCCATGATCTCGCGCATGGCGCGATTGAAGTCGCGGGCCTCATAGGCCTCGGCGATGCCCGGGGCGGCCTCGCGGAAGGCTGCGAGCAGCTCCGGCGCCGGATCGGCGCCGACCAGCACGCCGGCGTTGCCCTTGTGGATGAAGCCGGCGCAGCGGCTGGCGATGTTGACGACCTTGCCGACCAGGTCGGAGTTGACCTTCTGCACGAAGTCCTCGAGGTTCAGGTCGAGGTCCTCGACGCCGCGGCCGAGCTTGGACGCGTAGTAGTAGCGCAGGTATTCCGGGTCCAGGTGGTCGAGGTAGGTGCGCGCCTTGACGAAGGTGCCGCGCGACTTGGACATCTTCTGGCCGTTCACGGTCAGGTAGCCGTGCACGTTCAGCGCGGTCGGCTTGCGGTAGCCGGCGCCTTCGAGCATGGCCGGCCAGAACAGCGCGTGGAAGTTGACGATGTCCTTGCCGATGAAGTGGTACAGTTCGGCGCTGGAGTCCTTGCCCCAGAACGCGTCGAAGTCCAGCTCGGGACGCCGCGCGCAGAGGTTCTTGAAGCTGGCCATGTAGCCGATCGGCGCGTCCAGCCAGACGTAGAAGTACTTGCCGGGAGCGTCGGGAATCTCGAAGCCGAAGTACGGCGCGTCACGCGAGATGTCCCACTGCTGGAGGCCGCTGTCCAGCCATTCGGCGAGCTTGTTGGCCACCGACTCCTGAAGGGCGCCGCTGCGGGTCCATTGCTTGAGCATGGCCTCGAAGTCCGGCAGCTTGAAGAAGTAGTGCAGCGATTCCTTGAGCACCGGGGTGGCGCCGGAGATCGCCGATTTCGGGTCCTTCAGTTCGGTCGGGGCGTAGGTCGCGCCGCAGGCCTCGCAGTTGTCGCCGTACTGGTCGGCGGTGCCGCACTTCGGGCAGGTGCCCTTGATGAAGCGGTCGGCGAGGAACATCTGCTTTTCCGGGTCGAAGTACTGGGTCACCGGGCGGGTGTCGATGTGCCCGGCGTCGCGCAGTTTCAGGTAGATCGCGCTGGACAGCTCGCGGTTCTCTTCCGAGTGGGTCGAGTGGTAGTTGTCGAAGTCCACCAGGAAGTCGGCGAAGTCGCCCATGTGCTCGGCGCGCACGGCGTCGATCAGTTGCTCGGAGGTGATGCCCTCGCGCTCGGCGCGGAGCATGATCGCCGAACCGTGGGCGTCGTCGGCGCAGACGTAGACGGCCTGGTTGCCACGCATCTTCTGGAAGCGCACCCACATGTCCGTCTGGATGTACTCCAGCATGTGTCCCAGGTGAATGGAACCGTTGGCGTAGGGGAGGGCGCTGGTAACGAGGATCTTGCGTGGTTCGGACATGGGTTCGGCTTATCGGCTGAGAGCTAAACGGATCGGTCACTATAAAGAAGCGGCGGTTTTTTTTCATCCGCGCGCCACTCGGGTAGGATGACCGGCATCGATTCCCCGCTTAACCCTCAGGAAATCCCCCATGTCCGCTATCACTCGCCAAACGGTGGAAGCCACCCTCCGCCAGTACCAGGACCCCTATCTGAACCAGGACCCCGTCAGCGCCGGCTGCCTGCGCGAGGTGGAGATCCAGGGCGACCGCGTGCGGGTGCGCCTGGAACTGGGGTACGCCGCCGGGCTGTTCAGAAACGGCCTGGCGCAAACCCTGCAAATGGCCCTGGAGGCGCTCGACGGCGTCGCTCGCGCCGAGGTCCGGGTCGACTGCGTGATCCAGCCGCACAAGGCACAGCCGCAGGTCGAGGTGATGGGCAACGTGAAGAACATCGTCGCGGTGGCTTCCGGCAAGGGCGGCGTCGGCAAGTCCACCACCGCCGCCAACCTGGCCCTGGCCTTGGCCCGCGAGGGTGCGCGGGTGGGCATCCTCGACGCGGACATCTACGGACCCAGCCAGGGCATCATGTTCGGCCTGCCGGAAGGCACCCGGCCGAAGGTCCGTGAGCAGAAGTGGTTCGAGCCCCTGGAGGCGCACGGGGTGCAGGTGATGTCGATGGCCTTCCTCACCGACGACAGCACGCCGGTGGTCTGGCGCGGGCCGATGGTCTCCGGTGCCCTGATCCAACTGATCACCCAGACCGCCTGGGACAACCTCGACTACCTGGTGGTGGACATGCCGCCGGGCACCGGCGACATCCAACTGACCCTGGCGCAGAAGGTGCCGGTGGCCGGCGCGGTGATCGTCACCACCCCGCAGGACCTGGCGCTGCTCGACGCGAAGAAGGGCGTGGAGATGTTCCGCAAGGTGAACATCCCGGTGCTCGGCGTGGTGGAGAACATGGCGGTGCACATCTGCTCCAACTGCGGCCATGCCGAGCACCTGTTCGGCGAGGGCGGCGGCGAGAAGCTGGCGGCGCAGTTCGGCGTCGAGCTGCTGGCGTCCATGCCGCTGTCGATCGCCATCCGCACCCAGGCCGACAGCGGCCGGCCGACGGTGATCGCCGACCCGGAAAGCCAACTGGCGATGCTCTACCAGGAAATCGCCCGCCATGTCGGCGCGCGCATCGTTCTCAGCGAGCGGGCCAGCGTCGGCCTGCCGAACATCAGCATCAGCGACGACTGAGGCGCTCGGGCAGCCGTCGGCGACGGCTGCCTTTGCCCTGGGGCGGCGGCCCCGGTAAGATTCGCGATCATTTTTCGCAGCTTTCGACAGGACACCCTCCATGACCATCAAATCGGACAAGTGGATTCGCCGCATGGCTCAGGAGCACGGCATGATCGAGCCGTTCGTCGAGCGCCAGGTGCGCGGCGCGGACGACAGCCGGGTGATTTCCTACGGGGTGTCCAGCTACGGCTACGACGTGCGCTGCGCCGCCGAATTCAAGGTGTTCACCAACATCCATTCGGCGGTGGTCGATCCGAAGAACTTCGACGAGAAAAGCTTCGTCGACATCAACAGCGACGTCTGCATCATCCCGCCGAACTCCTTCGCCCTGGCGCGCACCGTCGAGTACTTCCGCATCCCGCGCGACGTCCTGACCATCTGCCTGGGCAAGAGCACCTACGCGCGTTGCGGCATCATCGTCAACGTCACCCCGCTGGAGCCGGAGTGGGAAGGCCATGTGACCCTCGAGTTCTCCAATACCACCAACCTGCCGGCGAAGATCTACGCCAATGAAGGCGTGGCGCAGATGCTCTTCCTGCAATCCGACGAGGCCTGCGAAGTGTCCTATAAGGACCGTGGCGGCAAATACCAGGGCCAGCGCGGCGTGACCCTGCCAAAAGCCTGACGCCAGAGCGTTTCGACACCGGAAACCGGGCCTGGCGCCCGGTTTTTTCATGCCTTTTCCGCCAACCCCTCGCTGTTCCCCGCCGGCCGCTCTGGCACGCCTTATCGCGGGCGGGCAGGGGCTTATGCGCAGGCGGCCGCCCGTCCTGTGAAATCTGGCAGTTACCGTTAGCTTTCGAATTGGCTAAAAAGTGTTCATCGGCTACGCGTGAACACGGACGCCAATCGTTTGCGCAGGCCGATCTGCAAGACCCACACAAGCCCCTCGCCTGAAGGGGTACGCATCCGCCGTGGCTGGTCCGCGCGGATGGCCGCTGAGTTACTTGTCTGCCGTTCGAACAATAAGAACGAACTCTACGTAATGCCGGGATACCCGTGGCAGCGATAGCTGTTTGCCTGTTCGAAAATTTTTGGGAGGTGTGAAATGCGGCGCGAAAGTCTGTTGGTATCGGTTTGCAAGGGCCTGCGGGTACATGTCGAGCGCGTTGGGCAGGATCCCGGGCGCAGCACGGTGATGCTGGTCAACGGCGCGATGGCGACCACCGCCTCGTTCGCCCGGACCTGCAAGTGCCTGGCCGAACATTTCAACGTGGTGCTGTTCGACCTGCCCTTCGCCGGGCAGTCGCGTCAGCACAACCCGCAGCGCGGGTTGATCACCAAGGACGACGAGGTGGAAATCCTCCTGGCGCTGATCGAGCGCTTCGAGGTCAATCACCTGGTCTCCGCGTCGTGGGGCGGTATCTCCACGCTGCTGGCGCTGTCGCGCAATCCGCGCGGCATCCGCAGCTCGGTGGTGATGGCATTCGCCCCTGGACTGAACCAGGCGATGCTCGACTACGTCGGGCGGGCGCAGGCGCTGATCGAGCTGGACGACAAGTCGGCGATCGGCCATCTGCTCAACGAGACCGTCGGCAAATACCTGCCGCCGCGCCTGAAAGCCAGCAACCATCAGCACATGGCTTCGCTGGCCACCGGCGAATACGAGCAGGCGCGCTTTCACATCGACCAGGTGCTGGCGCTCAACGATCGGGGCTACCTGGCTTGCCTGGAGCGGATCCAGAGCCACGTGCATTTCATCAACGGCAGCTGGGACGAATACACCACCGCCGAGGACGCCCGCCAGTTCCGCGACTACCTGCCGCACTGCAGTTTCTCGCGGGTGGAGGGCACCGGGCATTTCCTCGACCTGGAGTCCAAGCTGGCCGCGGTACGCGTGCACCGCGCCCTGCTCGAGCACCTGCTGAAGCAACCGGAGCCGCAGCGGGCGGAACGCGCGGCGGGATTCCACGAGATGGCCATCGGCTACGCCTGAACCCTTGACCTGCGAAGACCCGGCCTGGCCGGGCTTTGCGGTCGCATAACGCACGGAGTAGCCCCATGCACGCCATCCTCATCGCCATCGGCTCGGCCGGCGACGTATTTCCCTTCATCGGCCTGGCCCGGACCCTGAAACTGCGCGGGCACCGCGTGAGCCTCTGCACCATCCCGGTGTTTCGCGACGCGGTGGAGCAGCACGGCATCGCGTTCGTCCCGCTGAGCGACGAACTGACCTACCGCCGGACCATGGGCGATCCGCGCCTGTGGGACCCCAAGACGTCCTTCGGCGTGCTCTGGCAAGCCATCGCCGGGATGATCGAGCCGGTCTACGAGTACGTCTCGGCGCAGCGCCATGACGACATCGTGGTGGTCGGCTCGCTCTGGGCGCTGGGCGCACGCATCGCTCACGAGAAGTACGGGATTCCCTACCTGTCCGCGCAGGTCTCGCCATCGACCTTGCTGTCGGCGCACCTGCCGCCGGTACACCCCAAGTTCAACGTGCCCGAGCAGATGCCGCTGGCGATGCGCAAGCTGCTCTGGCGCTGCATCGAGCGCTTCAAGCTGGATCGCACCTGCGCGCCGGAGATCAACGCGGTGCGCCGCAAGGTCGGCCTGGAGACGCCGGTGAAGCGCATCTTCACCCAATGGATGCATTCGCCGCAGGGCGTGGTCTGCCTGTTCCCGGCCTGGTTCGCGCCGCCCCAGCAGGATTGGCCGCAACCCCTGCACATGACCGGCTTCCCGCTGTTCGACGGCAGTATCCCGGGAACCCCGCTCGACGACGAACTGCAACGCTTTCTCGATCAGGGCAGCCGGCCGCTGGTGTTCACCCAGGGCTCGACCGAACACCTGCAGGGCGACTTCTACGCCATGGCCCTGCGCGCGCTGGAACGCCTCGGCGCACGTGGGATCTTCCTCACCGGCGCCGGCCAGGAACCGCTGCGCGGCTTGCCGAACCATGTGCTGCAGCGCGCCTACGCGCCACTGGGAGCCTTGCTGCCATCGTGCGCCGGGCTGGTCCATCCGGGCGGTATCGGCGCCATGAGCCTGGCCTTGGCGGCGGGGGTGCCGCAGGTGCTGCTGCCCTGCGCCCACGACCAGTTCGACAATGCCGAACGGCTGGTCCGGCTCGGCTGCGGGATGCGCCTGGGCGTGCCGTTGCGCGAGCAGGAGTTGCGCGGGGCGCTGTGGCGCTTGCTCGAGGACCCGGCCATGGCGGCGGCCTGTCGGCGTTTCATGGAATTGTCACAACCGCACAGTATCGCTTGCGGTAAAGCGGCCCAGGTGGTCGAACGTTGTCATAGGGAGGGGGATGCGCGATGGCTGAAGGCTGCGTCCTGAACGGTGCTGGCATAACAGATAGGGTTGCCATGATTTTGCCGTATCGGCAAGGCTGCGCGCTTGACAGCGTCATACCCCGGGCCAATTCTGCTGTGATGCATTTTATCGATCAGGGCTTACTGCAATGAGGAATGACGGAGGCTTTTTGCTGTGGTGGGACGGTTTGCGTAGCGAGATGCAGCCGATCCACGACAGCCAGGGCGTGTTCGCCGTCCTGGAAAAGGAAGTGCGGCGCCTGGGCTTCGATTACTACGCCTATGGCGTGCGCCATACGATTCCCTTCACCCGGCCGAAGACCGAGGTCCATGGCACCTATCCCAAGGCCTGGCTGGAGCGATACCAGATGCAGAACTACGGGGCCGTGGATCCGGCGATCCTCAACGGCCTGCGCTCCTCGGAAATGGTGGTCTGGAGCGACAGCCTGTTCGACCAGAGCCGGATGCTCTGGAACGAGGCTCGCGATTGGGGCCTCTGTGTCGGCGCGACCTTGCCGATCCGCGCGCCGAACAATTTGCTCAGCGTGCTTTCCGTGGCGCGCGACCAGCAGAACATCTCCAGCTTCGAGCGCGAGGAAATCCGCCTGCGGCTGCGTTGCATGATCGAGTTGCTGACCCAGAAGCTGACCGACCTGGAGCATCCGATGCTGATGTCCAACCCGGTCTGCCTGAGCCATCGCGAACGCGAGATCCTGCAATGGACCGCCGACGGCAAGAGCTCCGGGGAAATCGCCATCATCCTGAGCATCTCCGAGAGCACGGTGAACTTCCACCACAAGAACATCCAGAAGAAGTTCGACGCGCCGAACAAGACGCTGGCTGCCGCCTACGCCGCGGCGCTGGGCCTCATCTGATGCTTAGGGCGCGCCGGCTGGCGCGCCCTACCAGATCTGGCAGGTTGCCTGCCGTTCATCCTCCTTTAGTCTTCCCCCTCATGTGTGTGCTGGTATGTCCTCCGACTGAGAGGGCCCAGGAGTATCAGGGTAGGGATGCCGCCTTTTTTTCTCGGCCGGCACGACACGGGGACTTGGTCATGATCGAATTGCTCTCTGAATCGCTGGAAGGGCTTTCCGCCGCCATGATCGCCGAGCTGGGACGCTACCGGCATCAGGTCTTCATCGAGAAGCTGGGCTGGGACGTGGTCTCCACCTCCAGGGTCCGCGACCAGGAGTTCGACCAGTTCGACCATCCGCAAACCCGCTACATCGTCGCCATGGGCCGCCAGGGTATCTGCGGTTGTGCCCGCCTGTTGCCGACGACCGACGCCTACCTGCTCAAGGAAGTCTTCGCCTACCTGTGCAGCGAAACCCCGCCCAGCGATCCGTCGGTATGGGAGCTTTCGCGCTACGCCGCCAGCGCGGCGGACGATCCGCAACTGGCGATGAAGATATTCTGGTCCAGCCTGCAATGCGCCTGGTACCTGGGCGCCAGTTCGGTGGTGGCGGTGACCACCACGGCCATGGAGCGCTATTTCGTTCGCAACGGCGTGATCCTCCAGCGCCTCGGCCCGCCGCAGAAGGTCAAGGGCGAGACGCTGGTCGCGATCAGCTTCCCGGCCTACCAGGAGCGCGGCCTGGAGATGCTGCTGCGCTACCACCCGGAATGGCTGCAGGGCGTACCGCTGTCGATGGCGGTGTGAGGTCGTCAGCCGTTTCGCGCACTTTTTTCCGCTTCTCCTGCCGCATGCTCGGCCCGCGCCCCGGCGTCATCGGGCGTTCCCCTGCATTCCGGGATTTGGCCGCGGCTGCCGACTTGCGTAGTCTCTCTGCGGTCCGCCATCCCGAGGAGTCGCCATGCCGAAGTCATTCCGCCATCTCGTCCAGGCCCTGGCCTGCCTTGCGCTGCTGGCCAGCGCCAGCCTCCAGGCGCAGGAGAGCCGCCTCGACCGCATCCTCGAAAGCGGCGTGCTGCGCGTCGCCACCACTGGCGACTACAAGCCCTTCAGCTACCGCACGGAAGAGGGCGGTTACGCCGGTTTCGACGTGGACATGGCGCAGCGCCTGGCCGAGAGCCTGGGGGCCAAGCTGGTAGTGGTGCCGACCAGTTGGCCGAACCTGATGCGCGATTTCGCCGACGACCGCTTCGACATCGCCATGAGCGGCATCTCGATCAACCTGGAGCGCCAGCGCCAGGCGTATTTCTCGATTCCCTACCTGCGCGACGGCAAGACGCCGATCACCCTCTGTCGCGAAGAAGCGCGTTTCCAGACCCTGGAGCAGATCGACCAGCCGGGCGTGACGGCCATCGTCAACCCCGGCGGCACCAACGAGAAGTTCGCCCGGGTGAACCTGAAGAAGGCCCGGATCCTGGTGCATCCGGACAACGTGACGATCTTCCAGCAGATCGTCGACGGCAAGGCCGACCTGATGATGACCGACGCCATCGAGGCCCGCCTCCAGTCGCGTCTGCACCCGGAACTCTGCGCCGTGCATCCGCAGCAACCCTTCGACTTCGCCGAGAAGGCCTACCTGCTGCCGCGCGACGAGGCCTTCAAGCGCTACGTCGACCAGTGGCTGCACATCGCCGAGCAGAGCGGCTTGTTGCGCCAGCGCATGGAGCACTGGCTCGAATACCGCTGGCCCACCGCGCACGGCAAGTAATACAGGGCCGGCGAGGGTGGCCGCGGGCCCGCGCGGCCTTCCTTGGCGGCGGCAAAAACGTTATGGTCGGCGCCCCATCCTGGTGCCTGGTCCATGCGTTATCTACTGTTCGTCACCGTCCTCTGGGCGTTCTCCTTCAACCTGATCGGCGAGTACCTCGCCGGCCAGGTCGACAGCTACTTCGCCGTGCTTACCCGGGTCCTTCTCGCTGGCCTGGTGTTTCTCCCGCTGACCCGCTGGCGCGGCGTCGAACCGCGTTTCGTCGGCGGGGTGATGCTGGTCGGCGCGCTGCAGTTCGGCATCACCTACGTCTGCCTGTACCTGAGCTTCAACGTGCTGACGGTGCCCGAGGTGCTGCTGTTCACCGTGCTGACGCCGGTCCACGTGGCCCTGTTCGATGACCTGCTCAACCGCCGCTTCAACTTCTGGGCCCTGGCCGCCGCGCTGGTGGCGGTGCTGGGCGCGGCGATCATCCGCTACGACGGGATCACCGGCGAGTTCCTCCAGGGCTTCCTGCTGCTGCAACTGGCCAACGCCACCTTCGCCGCCGGCCAGGTGCTGTACAAGCGCCTGGTGCGCAAGTACCCGTCCGAGCTGCCGCAGCGCCAGCGCTTCGGTTATTTCTTCGTTGGCGCGCTGCTGGTGGCGTTGCCTGCCTGGCTGCTGTTCGGCGATCCGCAGCGCCTGCCGGCCGGCGAGCTGCAATGGGGCGTACTGGTATGGATGGGGCTGCTGGCCACCGCCCTCGGCCAGTTCTGGTGGAACAAGGGCGCCACCGAGGTGGACGCCGGTACCCTGGCGGTGATGAACAACCTGCACGTGCCGGTCGGGTTGCTGCTCAACCTGCTGATCTGGAACCAGCACGCCGACCTGCCGCGCCTGGCCCTGGGCGGCGCGGTGATCGTCGCTTCGCTGTGGGTCAACCGGCTCGGCCGGCGCGAGGTGCGTGCATGAGGATTTCCGGACAGGGCGTGCTGCTGTCGCTGGCCGCCTCGGTGCTGTTCGTTACCCTGCCGGGCTACGTCCACCTGCTGGAGCCGCTGGACAGCCTGCAGGTGGTGGCGCATCGGGTGGTCTGGTCGATCCCGATGGTATTCCTGCTGGTCGTCGCCACCCGCCAGTGGCCGACCCTGCGCGCCGCCTGGTGCCGGCTGTTCGCCGAGCCCTGGCTGCTGGCCTGCTTCCCGCTGACCGCGGCGATGATGCTGCTGCAATGGGGCATCTTCATCTGGGCGCCGTTGGCCGGGAAAACCCTTGAACTGTCGCTGGGCTACTTCCTCCTGCCGCTGGCGATGGTGCTGGTGGGGCGGGTGTTCTACGGCGAGCGCCTGACGCCGCTGCAGGCTATCGCCGTGGCCTGCGCGCTGGCCGGGGTGCTCCACGAGTTCTGGCTGACCCGCGCGTTCTCCTGGGTCTCCCTGGTCACCGCGCTGGGCTATCCCCCGTACTTCATGCTGCGGCGCAGGATGGGCGTGGACGCGCTGTCCGGGTTCGTCTTCGAGATGCTCTTCCTGCTGCCGCTGGCGTTGGCCGCGCTGTACTGGCTGGGCGACGAGAGCCAGGCCTTCCGCGAGGCGCCGCGCCTGTGGCTGCTGCTGCCGATGCTGGGGCTGATCAGCGCGCTGGCCTTCGGCGCGATGATGGCTTCCAGCCGGCTGCTGCCGATGGGGCTGTTCGGGATTCTCAGCTACGTCGAACCGGTGCTGCTGTTCCTGGTGGCGGTACTGTTCCTCGGCGAGGCGTTCCGTCCCGAGCAGCTATGGACCTACGCGCCGATCTGGCTGGCGGTGCTGTTGACCGGCTGGGACAGCGCGCGCCTGCTGAGGAAACAGGCGCGGCGGGGCATCTGAGCGAGCCGCAGGCGCCGGAATCAGCGCTTGCGGGTGCTTTCGACCTGGGCGAGGGTGGTCGGCAGGATGCGCTTGCCGGCCAGGTAGTGGCGTTTCCAGTAGCTGCTGTTGAGGTCGGAGACGCGGACCTTCTTGCCGCGCCGCGGCGCATGCACGAAGCGGTCGTTGCCGACGTAGATGCCGACGTGGTCGACGCTGCGGCTGCGGATCCGGAAGAACACCAGGTCGCCCGGTTGCAGCTTGCCGCGGGAGACCTTGTTGTTGTCCATGTTGTAGATGGCGCGGGCGGTCCGCGGCAGGTCGACGTCGTCGACGTCCTGGAACACATAGTTGACCAGGCCGCTGCAATCGAAGCCTTTCTTCGGCGTGGTGCCGCCCCAGCGGTAGGGGGTGCCGATCATGCTGAAGGCGCGGTCGGTGACTTCGGAAGCGGCGGCCGCGACCACCGAGCGGTTGGCGGACTGGCGGGTGCTGACGACCCGGCTGGGCGACAGGGTGGAATTCTTCGACGGCTTGAAGGTGTGGGTGACCTGGTTGGAAGCCAGGCTGGGCGTCGAGAGGGCGGCCAGAAGGGCCGCGAAGCCTACAGACAGGCATGTCAAAAAGGGTGAACGCATTTCGGCATGTCTTCGCGTGCGTGAATAACGGTCCAGGCTTCCGCTGGTTCGTGGTTACTCTCTGTTCATCGGAGTGTCTTCTGGGTGACCGGAACGAGCCCTCCTGACTCTTCCGACCAGGCCGTCAAACGAAACGGCCAACTGCTTCCGGGCCTGGATGCATTCAGGTTGTCCCGGCGATAACGGGCTTCACGAAGGAAAATCGGGGACTCATCGGCGTTCCCAGCGTATTCCCCTACGAAAGCGGCGGCTATTGTGACCTATTTTGACGCCGGCCTTCTGACCATTCGTCGAATGATCGGTTCCGGATGTGACGCGCCGGTTTCGCCGTGCAAGTGGCGATACTTGCGGGTCCGGCAATGACCTGTTGTTCGCCGTGGCCTTGGAAAGCCTCTGCGCCGGGGGTATGTTCGTGTTCCCCGTACCCGAGTGAAGCCCGTAGAAGCGAGTCCAGATATGACCGAAACAGCCAAGCGTCCCTTGTACGTTCCCCATGCCGGCCCATCGCTGCTGGAGATGCCGCTGCTGAACAAAGGCAGCGCGTTCAGTACCCAGGAACGCATCGATTTCAACCTGCAGGGCCTGCTGCCGCACAACATCGAGACCATCGAGGAGCAGACCGAGCGCGCCTACAGCCAGTACAACCTGTGCAACACCGATCTGGACCGCCACATCTTCCTGCGCTCGATCCAGGACAACAACGAGACCCTGTTCTTCCGCCTGCTCGAGGAGCACCTGGAAGAAATGATGCCGATCATCTACACCCCCACGGTCGGCCAGGCCTGCCAGGAGTTCTCGAAGATCTACCGGACCCACCGCGGCCTGTTCATCTCCTACCCGGACCGCGAGCGGATCGACGACATCCTGCGCAGCGCCACCAAGAACAACGTGAAGATCGTGGTGGTCACCGACAGCGAGCGGATCCTCGGCCTCGGCGACCAGGGCATCGGCGGGATGGGCATCCCGATCGGCAAGCTGTCGCTGTACACCGCCTGCGGCGGTATCAGCCCGGCCTACACCCTGCCGGTGGTGCTGGACGTCGGCACCAACAACCCGGACCTGCTCAACGACCCGATGTACATGGGCTGGCGCCACGAGCGGGTGAGCGGGGCGCAGTACGAGGAGTTCGTCGACCTGTTCATCCAGGCGATCAAGCGCCGCTGGCCCAACGTCCTGCTGCAATTCGAGGACTTCGCCCAGACCAATGCCATGCCGTTGCTGGAGCGCTACAAGGACGAGCTGTGCTGCTTCAACGACGACATCCAGGGCACCGCCGCGGTGGCCGTGGGCACCCTGCTGGCGGCTTGCAAGGCCAAGGGCGAGAAGCTCAGCGAGCAGACCGTGACCTTCGTCGGCGCCGGCTCCGCCGGTTGCGGCATCGCCGAGCAGATCATCGCCGCCATGCAACTGGAGGGCCTGGACGAGGCCCAGGCGCGTCGGCGCATCTTCATGGTCGACCGCTGGGGCCTGCTCACCGACGACATGAGCAACCTGCTCGACTTCCAGCACCGCCTGGCGCAGAAGCGCGCCGATCTCGGTGCCTGGGGCGGCCAGCAGGGCGACGACCTGGCGTTGCTGGAAGTGATCCGCAATGCCCGGCCGACGGTGCTGATCGGCGTCTCCGGGCAGCGCGGGCTGTTTTCCGAAGAGGTCATCCGTGAGCTGCACAGCCATTGCAAGCAGCCGCTGGTGATGCCGCTGTCCAACCCGACCTCGCGGGTCGAGGCGACTCCGCAGGAAATCCTCAACTGGACCGACGGCCAGGCGCTGGTCGCCACCGGTAGCCCGTTCCAACCGGTGCAGGTGGGCGACAAGCGGATTCCCATCGCCCAGTGCAACAACGCCTATATCTTCCCCGGCATCGGCCTGGGGGTGATCGCCGCGCGGGCCAACCGGGTCACCGAAGGCATGCTGATGGCCGCGGCCAACGCCCTGGCCAACTGCTCGCCGATCGTTATCCAGGGCGAGGGCGCCGTGTTGCCGGCGCTGGGCGACATCCGCGAGGTCAGCAAGCGCATCGCCGTCGCCGTGGCCAAGCAGGCCCAGGCCGAGGGCAAGGCCCTGCATACCAGCGACGAGGTACTGAACGACGCCATCGAGGCGAACTTCTGGTTCCCGCGCTACCGTGCCTACCGCCGGACTTCGTTCTGAGGCTCAGCCGCAGGCTGCGCACGGGGGAGAGGCGTTAACCGCCGATATTCCGCGCGATCGGTGCGAGAACGCGAAAAGGCCACCCCGAGGTGGCCTTTTTCGTTGACGGTAGCGCTAGCGCTCAGCGCACATGATCGGGGCGCGTCCGGTGTTCGGCCTGGGTTTCCGGGTTTTCCGCCGCGCGCCGCGCCAGGGCCGGCAGGACATGATCGCGCAGCAGCGGCGCGAGATTGTCCGGCTGCGCTTGGCCGGGGACCAGCCAGGCCAGTTCCTCCAGCTCCGCCTGCGCACAGACGGCGTGGGGCAAGCGGGCGACGTAGATATCGGCATCGACGCGGGTGTTCGCCTCGTTGGCCGCCGGCGCCTGGAAGCTGCCGAGGTGCTCGAAGGTCGAGGCGCCCATCGGCAGGCGCAGTTCCTCCAGCAGTTCGCGCTGTAGCGCGGCGAGGGGCGTTTCGCCCGGCTCGCGCTTGCCGCCCGGGAGCATGAAGGCCTGGGTGCCGCGCTTGCGCACCAGCAACAGGTTGCCCTGGTCGTCGAACAGGCAGGCGGCGGAAATGCTCAGCAGGTTGTCGGTCATTGCGGGTCGTCCTCGGCGATCACCTGGTAGCGCATCTGTACGATGCCGCTGTTGTAGCCATGTTGTTCCAGCAGTTGCAGGCGCCGCTCGCGGCCGCCGGCGAACAGCGGGATGCCGGCGCCGAGCAGCTGCGGAATGACGCTGACGATCACCTCGTCGAGCAGCCCGGCCGCCAGGCAACTACCGGCGAGGCTGCCGCCGCCGGCCAGCCAGACCCGCCGGCAGCCCTGTTCGCCGAGGCGTGCGAGGCCTTCCTGGGGCGTGCCATGGCGCAACTCGACGCCTTCCACCGCGCTCTCCCGGGGATTGCGGGTGAGCACCTGGCAGGGCTTGCCCGGATACGGCCAGTCGCCGAAGCCGCGCACGATATCGTAGGTGCCGCGGCCCATCAGCAGCCCGTCGATGCCCTGGTAGAAGCCGTTGTAGCCATGGTCGTTGCCGCCCTCGGCGAAACGGTCGAGCCAGTCGACGCTACCGTCGGGACGGGCGATGAAGCCGTCCAGGCTGGTGGCGACGTAGTAGATCAGGTGCGGTTTCATGGACGGCGCTCCCCTCGCTTCAGACAGTGGCTTCGTCGCTGCGGCTCGGTGCGGCCAACGCCTCGAACGAACGGGCCTCGGCGTCACGCCCTTCGAGCATGCCCTGCAGCCCCTGGCGCAGGTCCTGGCCGCTGGGCTGCTGGTAGGCGCCGAGGCCGAACTCCGGCATCACCGCCAGCAGGTAGTCGAACACGTCGCCCTGGATGCGCTCGTAGTCGACCCAGGCGGTGGTGCGGGTGAAGCAGTATATCTCCAGCGGGATGCCCTGGGCGGTCGGCTGCAACTGGCGGACCATGCAGGTCATGTGCGGATGGATGTCCGGGTGGTTCTGCAGGTAGGCGAGGGCGTAGGCGCGGAACGTACCGATGTTGGTCAGCCGGCGGCGGTTGGCGGCCAGCGGGGCGACCCCGCCGTTGGCGGCATTCCACTCCTGCAACTCGGTCTGCTTGCGGGCCATGTATTCGGTGAGCAGGCGCACCTGGCTCAGGCGCCGCTCTTCCTTCTCGTCGAGGAAACGCACCTGGCTGGAGTCGACGTAGATTGCCCGCTTGATCCGCCGTCCGCCGGACTGCTGCATGCCGCGCCAGTTCTTGAACGACTCCGACATCAGGCGCCAGGTCGGCACCGAGACGATGGTCTTGTCGAAGTTCTGCACCTTCACGGTGTACAGGGTGATGTCCACCACGTCGCCGTCGGCGCCGACCTGCGGCATCTCGATCCAGTCGCCGACCCGCAGCATGTCGTTGCTGGTGAGCTGCACGCTGGCGACGAAGGACATCAGGGTGTCCTTGTAGACCAGCAGGAGGACCGCCGACATCGCGCCGAGGCCGGACAGCAGCAGGAGCGGCGAGCGGTCGATGATGATCGAGACGATGATGATCGCGCCGAACACGAACACGGCGATCTTCGCCAGTTGCACGTAGCCCTTGATCGAACGGGTGCGGGCGTGCTCGGTACGCGCGTAGATGTCCAGCAGGGCATTCAGCAGCGCGGTGAGGGCGAGGATCAGGAACAGCACGGTGAAGGCCAGTGCCAGGTTGCCGAGGAAGTGCGCGGCCTTGTCCGGCATCTCCGGGATCCACGGCAGGCCGAATTGCACCAGCAGCGAGGGCGTGGTTTGCGCCAGGCGCTGGAACACCTTGTTGCGGATCAGGTCGCCGAGCCAGTGCAGCGCGGGCTGGCGGGCGAGCAGGTTGGCGGCGTAGAGGACGATGTAGCGGGCCACCCGGCCGAGGATCAGGGCGCCCACCAGCAGCAGGCCGAAGGCCAGGCCGGCGTGCAGGATAGGGTGTTGGTCGAGCGCCGACCAGTACCCGGAGAGCTGGTCGAGAAGGGATGTGGAGTCCATGGACAGGCGACTTCCTTTGTAGCGGGCGAGGGGGGACGGGCCGGCCCCGCGGTTGAACGGAGATCCCGACGCGGGGGCCAGGAACGCACAAAGGAACCAAGAGTGCCCCATCGGGCGCCGGATCGCATCCCCGACGTGTCTACAAAGGTTTTCCGCCGACGCGCGGGCTCAGCCGGCAAGCTCCTCCAGGGTGCGCCCGCGGGTCTCGATGCCGAAGGCCCAGACCACCAGGGCGGCGACGCCGAAACAGAGGGCGCCGAGGGTGAACACCCCGCCCTGGCCGGTGAGCGGCAGGACCAGCCCGGTGACCAGCGGGCCGAGCAGCGAGCCGATCCGCCCGACCGCCGAGGCGAAGCCCGAGCCGGTGGCGCGCGCGGAGGTCGGATAGAGTTCCGGGGTATAGGTGTAGAGCACCGCCCACATGCCGAACAGGAAGAACTGCATGGCCAGGCCGAAGCCGATCAGCAGCGCCAGGCTGCCGCCGAACACCGCGGTCTGGCCGTAGGCGTAGGCCATCGCGCCGCCGCCGAGGAGCATCAGCACGCAGCTCGGCTTGCGGCCCCAGCTTTCCACCAGCCAGGCCGCGCAGAGGAAGCCGGGTATCCCGGCCAGCGAAATCAGCACCGTGTAGTACACCGACTGGGTGACGGCGAAGCCGGATTGCTGGAGCAGCGCGCTGAGCCAGGAGGTCAGGCCGTAGAAACCGAGCAGGGCGAAGAACCACAGGCCCCAGACGGTCAGGGTGCGGCGCCGGTAGGCTGGCGACCAGAGCTCGGCGAAGGCGCTGAAGAAGCCCGGACGGCTGCGTTCCCGCTGCGGCTGGCGCAGCGGCGGCGGCAGTTCGGTCAGGCCCAGCGAACGCATCACCCGTGCTTCTATGTCGCGCAATACCCGGTCCGCCTGTTCGCGCCGGCCGGCCTGCTCCAGCCAGCGCGGCGACTCGGGAATCAGGAAGCGGATGGCGAGGACGAACACCGCCGGCAGCGCCAGCACCAGGAAAATGCTGCGCCAGCCGGTCAGCGGCAGCAGGAAGTAGGACAGGCAGCCGGCAGCGACGAAGCCCAGCGGCCAGAAGCCGTCCATCAGCGCAATGTACTTGCCGCGGCGGCTGGCCGGGATCATCTCCGACAGCAGCGACTGGGCGATGGGAAACTCCATCCCCATGCCGATCCCCAGCAATACCCGGTAGAAGGTCAGGCTGTCGAGGTCGCCGGCGGTGGGGCACAGGTAGCTGGCCAGGCCCCAGAGCACGATGCTGGCCTGGAATACCGGCTTGCGCCCGAAGCGGTCGGCGAGCATGCCCGACAGGGCCGCGCCGATCACCATGCCGAAGAAGCTCGAGCTGGCCAGCAGCCCGGCCTGCGCCGAGTCGAGCCCGAACTCGGCTTTGATCGAGCCGAGCAGGAAGGTCATCATCGCCAGGTCCATCGAGTCGAAGAAGAACGCCAGCGCGATGATCACGAAGACCAGTCGGTGATATGGACTCAGCGGCAGCCGTTCGAGGCGTTCGGCGGCGGATGCGGGCGCGTCGGGCATGACCTGGTTCCTCTGGGCGGCGGGCGTCGAACGAGTCTGCGATCGCCGCCCGCGCCGTGCTTGCCTGGCGGCGACCCGGCGTCGAGCCGATTGCGACGCCGGCACTGGCCGTCGTGCCGCGCGAATAAAGCCTGCGCGCCGGCGCGGCAACCGTTAGGCTATGCACCTGTCCATTTTCACGTGCAATGCCGAGGTCTCCCTTGTTCAGCCAATTTCCCCTCCACGAACGCCTGCTGAAGGCACTGGAAAGCCTGTCCTTCAGCGAGCCGACGCCGGTCCAGGCCGCGGCCATTCCCAAGGCGCTGGAGGGGCACGACCTGCGGGTCACGGCGCAGACCGGCAGCGGCAAGACCGCGGCCTTCCTGCTGCCGCTGCTGCACCGCCTGCTGGCCGAGGACAAGCCGCGCTCCCTGGCGCGCGCGCTGATCCTCCTGCCGACCCGCGAGCTGGCCCAGCAGACCCTCAAGGAAGTCGAGCGCTTCGCCCAGTTCACCTTCATCAAGGCCTGCCTGATCACTGGTGGCGAGGACTTCAAGGTGCAGGGCGCGCGCCTGCGCAAGAACCCGGAGATCATCATCGGCACCCCCGGCCGCCTGCTCGAGCAGCGCAACGCCGGCAACCTGCCGTTGCAGGACATCGAGGTGCTGGTGCTGGACGAGGCCGACCGCATGCTCGACATGGGCTTCGCCGACGACGTGCTGGCCCTGGCCAATGCCTGCCCGGCCGAGCGCCAGACCCTGCTGTTCTCCGCCACCCACAGCGGCGCCGGGTTGAACAAGGTGATCGCCGAGGTGCTGCGCGAGCCGCAAGTGCTGCGCCTGAACCAGGTCGGCGAGCTGAACGAGAATGTCCGCCAGCAGGTCATCACCGCCGACGACGTGGCGCACAAGGAACAGTTGCTGCAATGGCTGCTGAGCAACGAGACCTACACCAAGGCCATCGTCTTCACCAATACCCGGGTCTCCGCCGATCGCCTGACCGGGCGGCTGATCGCCAACCAGCACAAGGTCTTCGTCCTGCATGGCGAGAAGGACCAGAAGGACCGCAAGCTGGCCATCGAGCGCCTGAAGCAGGGCGCGGTGAAGATCCTCGTCGCCACCGACGTCGCCGCACGCGGCCTGGACGTCGAAGGCCTGGACCTGGTGATCAACTTCGACATGCCGCGCAGCGGCGACGAGTACGTGCACCGCATCGGCCGGACCGGTCGCGCCGGCGCCGAGGGCCTGGCGATCTCGCTGATCTGCCATGGCGACTGGAACCTGATGTCGAGCGTCGAACGCTACCTCAAGCAGAACTTCGAACGACGCAACATCAAGGAACTGAAGGCCGCCTACCAGGGGCCGAAGAAACTCAAGGCGTCGGGCAAGGCCGCCGGCAGCAAGAAGAAAAAGCAGGACAGGAAGGGCGCCGCCGCCAAGCCCGCGGCCAAGCGCAAGCCCGCCGCGCGGCCGAAGGCCGGGCCGTCGGCGGTGGTCAGCGCCGACGGCATGGCGCCGCTCAAGCGCAAGAAGCCGACGGCGGAGTGATCGCGCGCCGCCGACCGCTTCGGAGGGCGGATAACCGTTTGCTGTTATCCGCCGCGCCGGCGTTGGATGGCGGATAACGCCGCTGGCGCTGTCCGCCCCGGGGGACTGCCTGGCCCCGTTCTCAGCTCCCCGCCGTCGCGCCCGCCTCGTCGTTGGCCGGCGGCGTGGCACTCTTCACCAGCGGCGTATCGTAGCTGCTGGCCTCGTAGCTCACGCAATGGCGGATCTGCGGCGGACCGTCGCCGGCATGCAGGGCGGTGACGTTGTCGATGACGATCTTGTCGGCCAGGGTCATGCGGTCGAGCATGCGCAGGTGCTGGATCCAGTTGTCCACCAGGAACAGTTCCTGCCAGACCTCCGGGTTGCTCACGTCGCGGAACAGCGACCAGCGCTCCGCGCCGTTGCGCAGGCGCAGGCGGCGCAGCGGCTGGGCGGCGCGAACGAAGTCGCGGGTGCGCTCGGCGGGAATCCGGTATTCGATGGAGACCAGCACCATGCCCCGCCGCGTGTTGAAGACGAAGCTCGGCTGCCCGGGCATGCTCGCCGGCGCGCGGGAAATACTGGCGGCGTCCATTTCCGGCAGGCGCGAGTTGTACAGGAGGATCACCGAGGCCAGCAGCAGGCAGCCGGCGGCCAGCAGCGCACCGTGCACGGTCATGGTCTCGGCGAGATGGCCCCAGAGGAACGAACCCAGCGCCAGGCCACCGTACAGCGCGGTCTGGTACAACGCCAGGGCGCGCGCCTTGATCCAGTCGGGGACGAGGATCTGCACCGCCGAGTTGTAGGTGGCGAGGGCGCCGATCCAGCAGCCGCCACCGAGGATCAGCACCGGGAACAGAACCCAGAGGTTGTCCACCAGGCCGAGGGTCAGCAGGATCAGCGCCAGGGTGAAGCCGGCCAGGCTGATCAGCCGGCTGCTGCCGATCCGCTGGCGCAGGCGCGAGACCTGGGTGCTGCCGAGGATCGCGCCGAGGCCGAGGGCGCCGAGCATGTAGCCGTAGATCGCCGCGTCGCCGTCCGGGTTGCGGTGCGCCAGCAGCGGCAGCAGGGCCCAGACCGCGCTGGCGGAGAGGCCGAAGGCGAAGGAGCGCATCATCACCAGGCGGGTGACGGTTGAGTACTGGGTGAAGCGCAGCGCCGCGGTGACGCCTTCGAGGATGCCTTCCGGCGGCAGGCTGCGCTTGGGCACCTCGCGCCGCCACTGCCAGATCGCCCAGATCAGGGCCATGTAGCAGAAGCTGTTGAACAGGAACACCCAGGCCGGTCCCACCGCGCTCAGCAGCAGGCCGCCGAGGGCCGGGCCGGCGGCGCGGGCGACGTTGTAGTTGACGCTGTTGAGCAGCACCGCGTCGCTGACCATGCGCGCCGGCACCTGCTCGTTGACCGCCGCCTGCCAGGCCGGGATGGTCACCGAGCCGCCGAGGGAGATCCAGAGGATGGAGATGATCAGCAGCACCGGGTCGAGGTAGCCGAGGAAGGCCAGCAGGGTGGCGAACATCGCTCCGGTCATCTCGAAGCTGAGCCCCCAGAGCATGATCTTGCGCCGGTCGTGGTTGTCGGCGATGACCCCGGAGAGGATCGACAGCAGCACCAGCGGCAGTGCCGCGGCGACCTGGATCATCGCCACCATCAGCGGGCTGGCGTGGGCGTCGGTGACCACCCAGGCGGCGGCCACCGACTGGGCCCAGGTGCCGAGGTTGGCGAACAGGTTGCAGATCCAGATGATGCGGAAGGCCTGGATCGAGAACGGCGCCCAGGTGCCGGTGCGTTCTGGCTTGGCCGCTTGGCCTTCGGGTTTGAGGGGCAGGTCGTGCTTGGGCGAAACGGACTGGAGCATCAGATGGGTGCCTTGTATCAGCGTGCCTGATGTCGGGAAAGTCTAGCCGCCTGGCGCCTGGGCGCCATTGATGGCGGTCATGGGGCCGGCCCGGCGTGGATAGACATTGGTCCGATGGCGCTATCGGAGAGTTCCGATGTCCAGGCAGGACAGTGCCCTGGGTGTCCCGCATTGGTAGGCTTGCCGGCACCGAGTCGAGACAAGAGCGAAAAGCCGATGAAGTTGCTGTTGCGTTGCCTGCTGCTGGGGGCGTGGGTCGTCTCGCCGAGCCTGTGGGCCTGGTCCAACCATACGGTGGGCAGCTACCTGGCATTGCGCGAACTGGCGGCCATCCGCGAGGCGCCGGAAGTCGAGGTGGAGCCGCTGGAGGCGTTCCTCGCCGCCGAGCGCGGCGGACTGGCCGCCCTGCTGGACGAGCAGGAAGCCTACGCCCGAGCGCATATCGGCAACTACCCGGCGCGTCCGGACGCCCTGCGCTTCGCTGCCGAGGGCGAGGCCGGCGACTTGCGTCAGGCGTTCCTCGCGGCGCTGCGGGTCAACCCGGAGATCCGCCTGGCGCTGGCGCTCCAGCCGCTTCCCGGGCAGGACCAGCCGCAGCGCCCGCACCTCAAGCCACAGGAGGTGCTGGTGTTCCAGAACCTCTCGCCGTGGACCGCCTGGCGTTTCATCCGCCTGGAGCCCGGCGAGCGAGTCGCGCCCCTGGCAGTGCTGGCCACCGCCGCCGACGAACCGGACTACGGCCACGACATCAACCTGTTCAGCGACAACCCCGGCGAAGCCGGCCAGCGCTACGGCTTCGGCACCCAGCCATTCGGCGACCCGCGCTTCGAGTTCAGCTCCCAGGCGCCGTTCCACATGGGCTTCTATCACGAGGCGGCGGTGATCTACAGCGGCGCGCCGTTCCTCGCCCGGGCCTGGCCGGAATGGCGTGCCTACCAGTACTTCGGCCTGTCCCGCTTCGCCTTCGCCAACGGTCATCCCTACTGGGGCTACCGGTTCCTTGGCTGGGGCATGCACTACATCCAGGACATCACCCAGCCCTACCACTCCACGCCGCTGCCCGGTGCCAGCCTGGCGGCGATGCTACAGATGGAGGGCAAGGCATTGCTCGGCTACCCGGAGGAAAAGCAGGCGGCCATCGAGCGTGTCGCGAACCGCCATACCGCGGTGGAGAAATACCAGTTCGACTGGCTGCGCCAACTGCTCCGCGACGGCCGCCCGCAGCCGATGCTCGACGCCTACGCCGACACCCGCCGCGACGGTGCCTATCCGGCCTATTCGCCGACCTACTTGCGCGACGTGGTGGCCGCCGAGTCGAACGCCCACGCCGCGGCCTTCGACGCCGCCATCGGCGAATGGCTGGCCGCCCGCCCGGCCTCCGCCGCGCAGGACTTCAGCGAGAGCAACCAGCCACGCCCCGAGGCCCACGACAATGCGGTGCTGAACGCGCAACTGATCGAACTGATCGGGCATTTCGGCGCGCATAGCCGGAACATCGCCAGGGCGGCGTTGGAGACGGAGGAGGGTGGGGCGAAGGAGTGAGGAGGACGGCGGATAAGCGGCGGATAACCGCGAGCGGTTATTCGCCCTACGGAGCGGGGGCGCAGTCCGGCGGTTCCGGGGTGTGCAGGGCGGATAACGCCATGGGCGTTGTCCGCCGATGTCGCGGATGAGCGGCGGATAACCGCGAGCGGTTATTCGCCCTACGGAGCTGGGGCGCTGTCCGGCGTTTCCGGGGTGTGCAGGGCGAATAACGCCATGGGCGATATCCGCCGATGTCGCGGATAAGCGGCGGATGACCGCGAGCGGTTATTCGCCCTATGGAGCGGGGGCGCAGTCCGGCGTTTCCGGGGCGTGTAGGGCGAATAACGCCACGGGCGTTATCCGCCGATGTCGCGGATGAGCGGCGGATAACCGCGAGCGGTTATTCGCCCTACGGAGCGGGGGCCCAGTCCGGCTTTTTCGGGGTGTGTAGGGCGGCGAACCCGCCCCGCCAGGCGGGGCGATGCCGCGACTCAGTCGCGCAACAGCTCCGCAGGCACCTCGCTGCGCAACATCAACTGGCACTGCTGGCTCTCCGGGTCGAACAGGATCACCGCCTCGCCCCGCCGCAAGGCATGCCGGGCGCGTTCTACACGCACGTCCAGCGGGGTCTCGTCGCCATTGTCGGTGCCTTCGCGGGTGACGAAGTCTTCCAGCAGGTTGTTCAGGGTGTCGGCTTCGAGCAGGTCGTGGGGGATCAGCATGGCGGTACTCCGGTATGGCGGCGAATGCTAGCGCGACGCATCGCGTACTGTCATGCCTGTCGCGAAGGCTGGCCGAGCAGGCGTTCGAGGGTGGCATAGAGTTCCGCCCGGTCCACCGGCTTGCCGAGGTAGGCGTCCATGCCGGCCTCGATTCCGGCCCGGCGGTGTTCGTCGAGGATGTGCGCGGTCAGGGCGACGATCGGGACGCGCGGCCAGCCCTGGGCACGCTCCTCCCGGCGGATCAGGCGGGTCGCCTCGAAGCCGTCCATTTCCGGCATCTCGCCATCCATCAGGATCAACTGGATGCCGTTCGGGTCGCGCAGGTACTCGTCCAGCGCGAGCCGTCCGTTGCCGGCCAGGCGCACCGCGTAGCCGCGCTTGGCGAGGAAGCCGCGCACCACCAGCTGGTTCACCGGGTTGTCCTCGGCGACCAGGATGCATGGGGCGTCCAGGCGTTCGTCCGGGGCCGCCTCGCTGCTCCGCCCTGGCTGTCGGCGCCGCTCCCGGTACAGTTCCAGCAGGGCTTCGCGCAGGGCCTTCACCGCCACCGGCTGGGCCAGGGCCAGCAGGCGCAGGCCTTCGTGCGGCGGCAGGTCCTGGCAGTGCTGCGGCGGGCATAGCAGGAGGATGCGCTGGCCTTGCTCCAGTTGCGCATAGAGGGTGTCCAGCCAGATCGACGGCGGCCCCGGCCAGGGCGCCGCCAGGACCAGCAGGGGCGGTGCGCTGAAGTCCTCCAGGTAGGCGTTCAGCCGTCTCGGCTGCAGGCAGCGTTCGACCCGCAGTCCCCAACGCTCCAGCAATGCCTGCAGGCAGTCCAGGGTCAGGTTGTCCTCGCTGGCCAGCAGGGCCGGGCGGTGTTGCAGCAGTTGCGCCAGTTCGTCCGCTTCGCCGGCGTCGAGGGCGGGGCTGAGCGGCAGGTCGACGCTGAACTGGGTGCCCTTGCCCGGCTCGCTACTCACCTCGATGCGCCCGCCCATCATCTGCACCAGCTCGCGGCTGATCGCCAGGCCCAGGCCGCTGCCGCCGTAGCGGCGGGTGGTGCTGGAGTCGGCCTGGGAGAAGGATTCGAACAGGGTCTTCTGCGCCTGGGCGGATATCCCGATGCCGCTGTCGCTGACGCTGTACAGCAGGCGCTCGCGTCCGCCCTCGTCGAAGCGCCGCTGCACGCGCACGGCGACATGGCCTTCGGCGGTGAACTTGAGGGCGTTGCTGAGCAGGTTCATCAGTACCTGGCGCAACCGTGTCGGGTCGCCGTTGAGGCGGCGCGGCACGCCCCTGTCCAGGCCGAGATGCAGGCGCAGGCGTTTTTCCACGGCCTGGGCGCTGAACAGCGCCAGGGTGTCGGAGAGCAGTTCCTCCAGGTCGAAGTCGATGCGCTCCAGGTGCAGCTTGCCGGACTCGATGCGAGCGTAGTCGAGGATATCGTTGATCACCGACATCAGCGCGCTGCCGGAGCTGGCGATGGTCTCCACGTAGGCCGCCTGGCCGCGATCCAGCGGGGTGTCGCGGAGCAGTTGCAGCATGCCCAGCACGCCGTTCAGCGGGGTGCGGATCTCATGGCTCATCTTCGCCAGGAAGCGGCTCTTCGCCTCGTTCTCCACCCGCGCCTGCTCGGCCGCCTGGCGCGAGCGGAAGCCTTCCTCCTTGAGCGCATTGATGCGGTCGGCGAGGCCGATGGACAGGGTCACCAGTTCCACGGTCATGCCGATCTTGACCACGCTGCTGCCGAACAGGCCGAACAGTTCGAAGCCCAGCGAGGCGGCGGTGGTGACCAGGAACGACAGCAGCAGCGCGCCCCAGGCCAGGATGTAGTAGAGGCCGTAGCGCAGGCCCTGGCGCCAGACGTGGACGCCGGCCAGCAGCAGGCTGAGGGAGACCAGCATCACCGTCAGGCTGGCGAGGACGTTCCAGGCGCGCAGCCCCACCAGCGGCTCGCTGGCCAACAGGACCACGCAGGCCAGCAGCAGGCCGCGGAGGAAGCGGTCGAGGCGCGGGAAGTCGCGGCGGGTGTAGAGGTAGCCGCGGCTGAACTGGATCGACACCAGGCAGCTCAGGTACATCAGCAGGTAGATGCCGGCCGACTCCAGCGCCACGTGTCCGGGCAGCAGCTTGAACAGCAGGCCGTCGAAGCTGGCGGAAAACAGGCCGAGGCTGAGGTTGTACAGCAGGTACCAGGCATAGGTGGCCTCGCGTAGCGAGACGAAGAGGAACAGGTTGTAGCAGAACAACCCGAACAGCACCCCGTAGAAGGCCCCGTTGAAGCCCATCAGGGTTTCCTGGCTGGCCGCGCTGGCCGCGTAGGTGCTGAAGTACAGCGGCACGTAGACGGTGCTGGTGCTCTGCACGCGCAGCAGCAGGGTGCTCTCGCCGGGCGGCAGTCGCAGCGGGAACCAGAAGTTGCGCACTTGCACCGGGCGCTGGGAGAAGGCGAACAGGTCGCCGCTCTCCTGCTGTTCGATGCGCCCATCGGCGGTCAGCAGGTAGACCTTGAGGTCGTCCAGCAGCGGGTAGTTGATCTCCAGGAAACCGGCCAGGTCGGTGCCGTTGCGGTTGTCCAGGCGCACCCTGAACCACCAGGCCGCGGCGTTCTTGCCGAAGTTCGCGTGGTCGCCGCGCAGGGCGGCGAAGGCCTGCGCCGGCAAGGCGAGGATGTCGCCCAGGCGCGCCTTGCCGCCGGCGTCGCGGTAGTACTCGGCGTATGCGCCCAGGGACAGGCGCAGGTCCTCTCCGTCCAGCGGCGCGGGCGGCTGCGCCCGGGCCGGCAGCGCGCAGCAGAGCAACAGCAGGACCAGGCAGAGTCGGGACATGCAACTACTCCATGGACACGAGTCGGCACGCATGATGCTACGGAGGAAACGAGACAGGCGAGGGAACCTGCCATCAGCCTAGCAGTTGGCTGGAGAGGAGGGCGGCCTCCCCGGGGGCGGGGAGGCCGGCGCGGGTTCAGTCCTTGTCGCTGTTGTTGCTGCTGTCGAGCACTTCGTCCACCGGCGGGACGTGGGTGCAGCTTTCCATGTGCACCGGATGCTCGAGCTGCTTGTTGAAGCGTTCCAGCGAGGTTTCCCGGGGCTTGGCGTCGCTGGCGAAGACCGGCGGGCTGAGGATGTAGGCGGTGAGCAGCCGGCTCAGCGCGGCGAGGCTGTCGATGTGCGTGCGCTCGTAGCCGTGGGTGGCGTCGCAGCCGAACGCCAGCAGCGCGGCGCGGGTGTCGTGGCCGGCGGCGATCGCCGACTGCGCGTCGCTGTGGTAGTAGCGGAACAGGTCGCGGCGCAGGGCGATGTCGTGGCGCTCGCCGAGCCGCAGCAGGTGCCGCGACAGATGGAAGTCGTAGGGCCCGCCGGAGTCCTGCATGGCCACGCTGACGCTGTGCTCGTTGGAATTCTGGCCTTCGGCCACCGGGGCGATGTCGATGCCGACGAACTCGCTGACGTCCCAGGGCAGGGCGCCGGCGGCGCCGGAGCCGACTTCCTCGGTGATGGTGAACAGCGGGTGGCAGTCGATCGGCGGCTCCTGGCCGCTTTCCTTGACCGCCTTCAGCGCCGCCAGCAGCGCCGCGACCCCGGCCTTGTCGTCCAGGTGGCGGGCGCTGATATGGCCGCTCTCGGTGAACTCCGGCAGCGGATCGAAGGCCACGTAGTCACCCACCGAGATGCCCAGGCTCTCGCTGTCGGCGCGACTGGCGGTATAAGCGTCGAGACGCAGCTCGATGTTGTCCCAACTGATCTTCAGGTTGTCCACCTCGGTATTGAAGGCGTGGCCCGAAGCCAGCAGCGGCAGCACGCTGCCACGGAACACGCCCTGTTCGGTGAACACCGTGACCCGGCTACCCTCGGCGAAGCGGCTCGACCAGCAGCCTACCGGGGCCAGGCCGAGGCGGCCGTTGGGCTTGATCTCGCGGACCAGCGCGCCGATCGTGTCGAGGTGCGCGGAAACCGCACGGTCCGGGGTATTCAGGCGGCCCTGGAGGGTCGCCCGGATGGTTCCCCGGCGAGTCATCTCGAAGGGCACGCCAAGTTCGTCGAGCTGCTCGGCGACATAGCGCACGATGGTATCGGTGAAGCCGGTGGGGCTGGGGATGGCGAGCATCTCCAGCAGCACCCGTTGCAGGTAGTTGAGGTCCGGTTGTGGCAGAGGGGTCATGAAGGCACCTCGCGGCTGAGGGGGAAGAGAAGATCGACGAAGCGTTCGGCGGTCGGCTGCGGCTCGTGGTTGGCCAGGCCGGCGCGCTCGTTGGCTTCGATGATCACGTAGTCGGGCTGGTCGGCGGCCTCGACCAGGAAGTCCAGGCCCACCACCGGTATTTCCAGGGCCCGCGCGGCCTGGATCGCGGCCTCGCGGAGGGCCGGATGGAGGGCGTCGGTGACGTCCTCGAGGATGCCGCCGGTGTGCAGGTTGGCGGTGCGCCGCACGGCCAGGTGTTCGCCGCTGGGCAACACGTCGTCGTAGCCATAGCCGGCGGCCCGCAGGGTGCGCTCGGTCTCGTGGTCGAGCGGGATGCGGCTTTCCCCGCCGGTGGCGGCCTGGCGCCGGCGGCTCTGCGCCTCGATCAGCTCGCGGATGCTGTGCCGGCCGTCGCCGATCACCGCGGCGGGACGACGGATGGCGGCGGCCACCACCTCGTAGCCAATCACCAGCACGCGCAGGTCGTGGCCGGCGTGGTAGCTCTCCAGCAGCACGCGCGAATCGAAATGGCGGGCGGCCTCGATGGCCTCCTCGACCTCTTCCGCGGTGCGCAGGTCCACCGCCACGCCCTGGCCCTGCTCGCCGTCCACCGGCTTGACCGCCAGCGAACCGTGCTCGGCGAGGAACGCGGCGTTTTCCTCCGCGCTGCCGGCCAGGCGCTGCTGTGGCTGGCGCAGGCCGGCGTGCTGCAGGGCGCGGTGGGTGAGGACCTTGTCCTGGCAGAGGGTCATGCTTACCGCCGTGGTCAGGTCGGAGAGCGATTCACGGCAGCGGATCTGCCGGCCGCCCTGGGTCAGGGTGAACAGGCCGCCCTCGGCGTCGTCGACGCGCACCTCGATGCCGCGCCGGTGGGCTTCGTCGACGATGATCCGGGCGTAGGGGTTGAGGTCTTCCTCCGGGCCGGGGCCGAGGAACAGCGACTGGTTGATGCCGTTCTTGCGCTTGATGGTGAAGGTCGCCAGTTCGCGGAAGCCGAGCTTGCGGTAGAGCGCCTTGGCCTGCTGGTTGTTGTGCAGCACCGAGAGGTCGAGGTAAGCCAGTTCGCGGCTCATGAAGTGCTCGACCAGGTGCCGTACCAGCGCCTCGCCGACGCCCGGCCGGCTGCATTGCGGGTCCACCGCCAGGCACCAGAGGCTGGAGCCGCCCTCCGGATCCTGGAACGCCTTGGCGTGGTTGAGGCCCATCACCGTGCCTACCGCGACGCCAGTGTCGGCGTCCTCGGCCAGCCAGTAGATCGGCCCGCCCTGGTGGCGCGGGCTGAGGCGCTCGGTCTGCACCGGAAGCATGCCGCGCGCCAGGTACAGGCGGTTGATCGCCGCCCAGTCCTCCTCGGTATGCACCCGGCGGATGCGGAAACCGCGTGGCGGACGGCGCGCCGGGCGGTAGTCGGTGAACCACAGGCGCAGGGTATCCGAGGGATCGAGGAAGAGCTGCTGCGGGGCGTGGGCCAGGACCTGCTGCGGCGCCGCCACGTAGAGCGCGATGTCGCGTTCGCCGGGGGCTTCCTGCAACAGGTCGCGGGCCAGTTCCTCGGCGTCCGGGTAGGTCTGCCCGATCAGCAGGCGGCCCCAGCCGCAGTGGATGCTCAGCGGTTTCTCGGTGGGCTCGCTGTGATCTTCGGCGAGACGCGCCTGGAGGCGTTCGTAGGTGGGCGCCTGGATACGTTGCAGGCGCTGGTTGTGCGGGTGAGGCAGATGCAAGTGGCCTTTCATGATCGCTCCTGGTTCGGGCCCCTGCGTTGGGGGCCCATTTTCAAAGTCCCTGTTCGCTGAGCCAGAGGTTGAGGGCGGCCAGCTGCCACAGCTTGGAGCCGCGCAGCGGTGTGAGGTCGCCGTCCGGATCGCTCAGCAGGCGATCGAATATCGCCGGCTGGAACAGGCCGCGGTCCTGGCTCGGGTCGAGCAGCAGTTCGCGTACCCATTCGCGGGTGCGGCCCTGCAAGTGCTTGAGGCCGGGCACCGGGAAGTAGCCCTTGGGCCGGTCGATGACTTCGCTGGGAATCACCTTGCGCGCGGCACCCTTGAGCACCTGCTTGCCGCCGTCGCCGAGCTTGAAGCGGGCGGGAATGCGCGCCGACAGCTCGGCCAGGCGGTAGTCGAGGAACGGCACGCGGGCTTCCAGGCCCCAGGCCATGGTCATGTTGTCGACCCGCTTGACCGGGTCGTCGACCAGCATGATCGTGCTATCCAGGCGCAGCGCCTTGTCCACCGCGGCCTCGGCGCCGGGGCTGGCGAAGTGGTCGCGGACGAAGCGCCCGGCGACGTCCTCGACGCGGAAGCGCTCGCCGACGGTGGCCAGGTATTCCTCGTGGTCGCGGTCGAAGAACGCCGCGCGGTACGCGGCGAAGGCGTCGTCGGCGCCATCCACCTTCGGATACCAGTGGTAGCCGGCGAACAGCTCGTCGGCGCCCTGGCCGCTCTGCACCACCTTGCAGTGCTTCGAGACTTCCCGCGCGAGCAGGTAGAAGGCGATGCAGTCGTGGCTGACCATCGGCTCGCTCATGGCGCGGAAGGCCGCCGGCAACTGCTCGATCACTTCGTGCTCGCCGATGCGCAGGCGATGGTGACGGGTGTGATAGCGCTCGGCGATCAGGTCGGAATACTGGAACTCGTCGCCGCGCTCGCCGCCGGCATCCTCGAAGCCGATGGAGAAGGTCAGCAGGTTGTCCACCCCGGCTTCGTGCAGCAGGCCCACCAGCAGGCTCGAATCGACCCCGCCGGAGAGCAGCACGCCGACCTCGCGGGCGGCGCGCTGGCGGATCGCCACCGCTTCGCGGAGGCCGTCGAGGACGCGCTCCTGCCAGTCGTCGAGCGTCAGCTCGCGCTCGTCCGGGCGTGGGCCGTAGTCCAGCGTCCACCAGGTGCGCTGCTCGCAGCTGCCGTCGAGGTCGACGCTCATCCAGGTCGCCGGCGGCAGCTTCTTCACGCCCTCCAGCAAGGTGTGCGGGGCGGGAACCACGGCGTGGAAGTTGAGGTAGAAATTCAGCGCCTGCGGATCGAGGTCGCTGGCGATGTCGCCGCCCTTGAGCAGGGCCGGCAGGCTCGAGGCGAAGCGTAGGCGCGAGCGGTCGAGGCTGTAGTAGAGCGGCTTGATGCCGAGTCGGTCACGGGCCAGGAACAGCCGCTGGCGATCGCGCTCCCAGACGGCGAAGGCGAACATCCCATTGAGCCGGGGCAATAAATCGGCGCCCCAGGCATGGTACCCCTTCAAGAGAACTTCGGTGTCGCCGCCGGAGAAGAACCGATAGCCAAGGCTTTCCAGTTCGCCACGCAGTTCGGGGTAGTTGTAGATGGCGCCATTGAACACCATGGCCAGGCCGAGATCGGGATCGATCATCGGTTGGCCGGAAGCTTCCGCCAGGTCCATGATCTTCAGCCGTCGATGTCCGAGGGCGATCGGACCCTGGGCGTGGAAGCCCCAGGCGTCGGGGCCGCGAGGGGCCAGGTGGTGGGTGATGCGTTCGACCGCTGCGAGGTCGGCTGCCTGGTTGTCGAAACGAAACTCTCCTGATATGCCGCACATATTCCTTACCGGTTCTCCGTTGGGGAAGTGGGTTGCGTACCCCTTCCGGGTACATGACTTACCTAACAGAGGACCGTTACAGTTGGAAGGAGTTCTATACGAATTTTCCGGGCCTATCAGGACCCTTAACGAAGAATTTATTATGGTTGAAAGTAATAAGACCGCTGCCGATACCTATTCGCTCGCTATTTTCCGCGCCATCCGCCGTCTCCAGCAGGCCGCCGAAATCCACTCCAAGCGTCTCAGCCGATACGGTGGCCTGACCCCGCTGCAATTGCTGATCCTGCATGTCCTGGCGGTGGAGGGAGAACTGACCGCGACGCAACTGGCCAAGCTGGTCAGCCTGTCCCAGGCATCGCTCTCCGGCGTGCTCGACCGCCTCGAAGGACGCGGCCTGCTCTATCGTCGGCGCGACGAACAGGACCGGCGCAAGTCCTGGCTGCACCTCGACCCGGCCGGCCACGAAGCCCTGGCGGAGGCGCCGCCGCTATTGCCGGAGTACGTGATCGAGCGCTTCGCCGCGTTGCCCGAGTGGGAGCGCCACGGCCTGCTGGCCGCGCTGCTGCGCGCGGCCGACCTGTTCGGCTTGCCGGAAGAGGACGTCGAAGAAGAGTGAGGGCGCCAGGTTCGCTACGAAAGACAGTCGCGTCGGCGGTCTTTACCTGGCGAACCTGCCGATGCCTGGTGGACAAGCGCGTTGTACGCCATGGCGTGACCTCCGCGTAGGGCGGATAACGCCGTCGGCGTTATCCGCCGACCCAGCGATATCCGCCAGACGACATGGCATGACCGTCGAGCAGGGCGCATAACGCCGCTTCCCCGGTGCCCCGGCCGCCGAGGAAAGCTACCCGCCGTAGAGCTTCTGCGCCGCCAGGGAGAAGCTCACCGCCACCAGCATCAGCGCGAACAGGCGTTGCAGGGTCGGGCCGCCGAGGCGCTGCGCCAGCAGGTTGCCGCCGAGCACGCCGACCGCGCCGCCGGCGGCGAGGCCGCCGAGCAGCGGCAGCGGCGGGTGGGCGCCGGTCAGGTAGATCAGGAAGCCGCCGCCGGAGACCAGCGCGATCACCGCCATCGAGGTGGCGGTGGCGGCCATCATCGACAGCGGGGTGAACCAGAGTAGCCCCGGCACCACCAGGAAGCCGCCGCCCACGCCCATCAATCCCGACAGCAAGCCGACCGCCAGGCCGATGCCGAGCAGCGGCAGGCTCCGTGCCTGGTCGCTGGCCTCGCGTTTCATCCCGGCGCCGCGCCACATGCGCCAGGCCGACCAGAGCACCAGCAGGCAGAAGGCGACGATCAGCACGCCTTCCGGGACGAAGCGGCCGAGCCATTGGCCGACGGCGTTGCTCGGCAGGCCGGCCAGCGCCAGGACCAGCACCGGCCGCCAGGCCACCTGGCCCTGGCGCGCGCGCGGAATGGCGCCAATCAGCGCCGACAGGGCGACCGCGCCGAGGCTCACGCCGATGGCGTCGCGCAGCGGCAGGTGCAGGCTGAGCAGCAGGGGCAGGGCGACCAGCGAGCCGCCGGCGCCGGTGAGGCCGAGCAGCAGGCCGAGAACGGCGCCGATGCCCAGGGATTCGAAGAGCAGTACATCCATCGTCGATCAACTATTTCCGCGGGTGAGCCAGCCGGTGGTCCGGTATGGCCTGCGCGTGCGGCAGGCCCGAAGGGTAGCGCAAATCGGTGCGCCCGGGGCTTCAGCCGCGCTGCCCGCGCACCAGGTCGCGCAGCAGGAAGCGGTTCGGGTGGCAGGCCTCGGCCACCGCGCGCGGCAGCGGCAGCGGCTCGCCGCAGATCCACGCCGCCAGCAGTTCGCCGGACAGCGGCGCGCTGATCAGCCCGCGCGAGCCGTGGCCGCTGTTCAGGTACAGGCCTGGCAGCCAGGGGCAGGCACGCTCCGGCACCTGGCGGGCGTCGCGGGCGAGCACCGCGTAGACCTCGTCGAAGGCCGCGCGCTCGGCCAGCGGGCCTACCAGGGGCAGGTAGTCGGGGCTGGTGCAGCGGAATGCCGCGCGGCCTTCCAGGCGCTCCAGCGGCAGGTCGTCGGCGCCCAGGCGCTGCAACAGATCGGGGGATATTTCCCGCAGCAGTTCGAGGTTGCCCTGGTGTTCGGCGAGGGTCGGCGCCAGGTCTTCGCTCTTGAAGTCGAAGCTGGCGCCGAGGGTGTGTTCGTCGCCACGCGGCGGTGCGACGTAGCCCTCGGCGCAGACCACGGTGCGCAGCGCCCGGCTTTGCGGGGTGGCCGGCAGGCGGGTGACCTGCCCGCGAATGCGCTTCAGCGGCAGCTCGGCGGCGGGCGGGAAGTCGCGGATGTCGGCGGCGGTGGCGAGGATCGCGAGTGGCGCGCGGGCCAGGCATTCGTCGCCGGCGTAGGCGCACCAGTCGTCGCCCTCGCGGCGCAAGCGTACTGCCCGGCCGCTCAGCAGGGTGATCCCGGGGGTGGCGGCCAGGGCCTGGCACAGCGCGGGCGGATGGACCCAGCCGGCTTCGGGATAGAACAGGCCGCCGGCGGGCAGGGCGACGCCGGCGAGGCGCTCGGCCTGCTCGCGCTCCAGGCCGTGCAGCAGGTCGGCGGGGAAGGCTGCGGCCAGTTGCGCCTGGCGTTGCGCTTCCTTGGCGTCGAAGGCCAGTTGCAGTACGCCGCAGGCGTCCCAGTCGTGGCCGCGCCGCAGGCGTTCGAGCAGCCGGCGGGTATGGCCGAAGCCGCTGAGCACCAGGCGCGACAGCGGCGTGCCGTGGGCCGAGAGTTTCAGGTAGAGCACGCCCTGGGGGTTGCCCGAGGCTTCCCGGGCGAGGCCGGGATGGCGTTCGATCAGGGTCACCTGCCAGCCGCGCGCGGCGAGGCTGGCGGCGCTGGCGCAGCCGGCCAGGCCGCCGCCGACCACCAGTGCCGCGCGGCGCCCGGCGTGGGGCGCGGGGCGTGCGTACCAGGGCTTGCCGGCGTTCGCCGGCGGCCCCTGGTAGGTGCCGCTGAGCATCTCGCGCTTCTGTCCGTAGCCTGGTACCCGTTGCATGGCGAAACCGGCCTCGACCAGCCCGCGGCGGACGAAACCGGCGCTGGTGAAGGTGCCCAGGGTCGCCTGCGGCGCCGACAGTCGCGCCAGTTCGGCGAACAGTACGGGCGACCACATGTCCGGGTTCTTCGCCGGGGCGAAGCCATCGAGGAACCAGGCGTCGACCCGCGCGTCGAGCTGCGGCAGGCACTCCAGGGCATCGCCCAGCAGTAGGGTCAGGCCGACCCTTCCGCCCGCGAACGCCAGGCGCTGGAAGCCCGGGTGCACGGCAAGGTACTGGCCCAGCAGGGCCTCGCTCCAGGGCGCCAGTTCCGGCCATAGCGCCAGGGCGCGGCGCAGGTCGGCGGCGGCGAGGGGGAATTTCTCCACGCTGACGAACTCCAGGCGCGCGCCGGCCGGCGCGACCCGCTCGAACAGCTGCCAGGCGCAGAGGAAGTTCAGTCCGGTGCCGAAGCCGGTCTCGCCAATGCACAGCACCTCGCCGTCGCCCAGCGCGGCGAAGCGCTCGGCCAGGCGGTTGGTGGCGAGGAACACATGGCGCGTCTCGTTGAGCCCGGAATGCCGGGAAAAATATACGTCGCCGAAGGCGCGGGATAGCGGCTGGCCGTTTTCGTCCCAGTCGAGCTGGGCATGCTGGAAGTCGGACATGGGAGAACCTGAAAAAGCGGATGGCGCATTTTACGGGGCTTTGCCGGCCAGCGGCGAGGCGCTGCGCGAACATGCCGCGGCGCCGCGCAGACAGCCGCACGCCGATCCGCTACCTTGAAGGACTCAGGTTAAGGGAGACCTCCATGTTCGAATCCGCGGAAGTTGGCCACAGCATCGACAAGGACACCTACGAGAAGGCCGTCATCGAGTTGCGCGAAGCGCTGCTCGAGGCGCAGTTCGAGCTCAAGCAGCAGGCGCGCTTCCCGGTGATCATCCTGATCAACGGCATCGAGGGCGCCGGCAAGGGGGAGACGGTCAAGCTCCTCAACGAGTGGATGGACCCGCGCCTGATCGAAGTGCAGAGCTTCCTCCGTCCCTCCGACGAGGAACTGGAGCGGCCGCCGCAGTGGCGCTTCTGGCGGCGCCTGCCGCCCAAGGGGCGGACCGGTATCTTCTTCGGCAACTGGTACAGCCAGATGCTCTACGCGCGGGTCGAGGGGCATATCAAGGAGGCCAAGCTGGATCAGGCCATCGATGCCGCCGAACGCTTCGAGCGCATGCTCTGCGACGAAGGCGCGCTGCTCTTCAAGTTCTGGTTCCACCTCTCCAAGAAACAGCTCAAGGAACGCCTCAAGGCGCTGGAAAAGGACCCGCAGCACAGCTGGAAGCTCAGTCCGCTGGACTGGAAGCAGAGCGAGGTCTACGACCGCTTCGTGCATTACGGCGAGCGCGTGCTGCGCCGCACCAGCCGGGACTACGCGCCCTGGTACGTGGTGGAAGGCGTGGACGAGCGCTACCGCGCCCTGACCGTCGGTCGCATCCTCCTCGAAGGGTTGCAGGCCGCGCTGGCCACCAAGGAGCGCGCCAAGCGCCAGCCGCACGCCGCGCCGCTGGTGTCGAGCCTGGACAACCGCGGCCTGCTGGACTCCCTGGACCTGGGCCAGTACCTGGACAAGGACGCCTACAAGGAGCAGCTCGCCGCCGAGCAGGCCCGCCTGGCCGGGCTGATCCGCGACAAGCGCTTCCGCCAGCATTCGCTGGTCGCGGTGTTCGAGGGCAACGACGCGGCCGGCAAGGGCGGCGCCATCCGCCGTGTCACCGACGCGCTGGACCCGCGCCAGTACCATATCGTGCCGATCGCCGCGCCGACCGAAGAGGAGCGCGCGCAGCCCTATCTCTGGCGCTTCTGGCGGCACATCCCGGCGCGCCGCCAGTTCACCATCTTCGACCGTTCCTGGTACGGCCGCGTGCTGGTGGAGCGCATCGAGGGCTTCTGCGCACCGGCCGACTGGCTACGCGCCTATGGCGAGATCAATGACTTCGAGGAGCAGCTCAGCGAGTACGGGATCATCGTGGTGAAGTTCTGGCTGGCGATCGACAAGCAGACCCAGATGGAGCGCTTCAAGGAACGCGAGAAAACCCCCTACAAGCGCTACAAGATCACCGAGGAAGACTGGCGCAACCGCGACAAGTGGGACCAGTACGTGGACGCGGTGGGCGATATGGTCGACCGTACCAGCACCGAGATTGCGCCCTGGACCCTGGTCGAAGCCAACGACAAGCGCTTCGCCCGGGTCAAGGTGCTGCGCACCATCAACGACGCCATCGAAGCGGCGTACAAGAAGGACAAGTGAGGCCCGCCGGAATGCGGCGCCGTCCTCTCCAGGGGATGGCGACGCATACGCCGGATGAATGATCGGTGCCTCGCGCGATTGCCTCGCCTTATCCTCGCTCGATCCGGCCGCTGCCCCGGCGGCCGACCGACAATAACAGCGAGGGTACCCCATGCGTGAAGTGGTGATCGTCGACAGCGTCCGGACCGGCCTGGCCAAGTCCTTCCGCGGCAAGTTCAACCTGACCCGGCCGGACAACATGGCCGCCCACTGCGTCGACGCGCTGCTGGCGCGCAACGACCTCGACCCGCTGCTGGTGGATGACTGCATCGTTGGCGCCGGCTCCAACGAAGGCGCCCAGGGCCACAACATCGGGCGCAACGTGGCGGTGCTCTCCGGCCTCGGCATCCAGGTGCCGGGGATGACCCTCAACCGCTACTGTTCCTCCGGCCTGCAGGCGATCGCCATCGCCGCCAACCAGATCGCTTCCGGTTGCAGCGAGGTGATCGTCGCCGGCGGCGTCGAGTCGATCACCCTGACCCTGAAGAGCGTCAACACCGACCACCTGGTGAACCCGCTGCTGCAAAGGGAGGTGCCGGGCATCTACTACCCCATGGGGCAGACCGCCGAGATCGTCGCCCGTCGCTACGGCATCACCCGCGAGGCCCAGGACGCCTACGCCCTGCAGAGCCAGCAGCGGATGGCGCGAGCCCAGGCGGACGGGCTGTTCGCCGACGAGATCGTGCCGATGACCACCCGCTACGCGGTGGAGGACAAGGCCAGCGGCGAGAAGCAGGTGCTCGACGGAGTGGTCGACCGCGACGACTGCAACCGCCCGGACACCACCCTCGAAGGCCTGGCCTCGCTGAAGCCGGCGTTCGCCGAGGACGGTTCGGTCACCGCCGGCAACGCCTCGCAACTCTCCGACGGCGCCTCGATGACCCTGCTGATGAGCCTGGAGAAAGCGCTGGCGCTGGGCCTGGAGCCGAAGGCCTTCTTCCGTGGCTTCACCGTGGCCGGCTGCGAGCCGGACGAAATGGGCATCGGTCCGGTGTTCTCGGTGCCGAAGCTGCTCAAGGCGAAGGGGCTGAAGATCGCCGACGTCGATCTCTGGGAACTCAACGAAGCCTTCGCCTCGCAGTGCCTGTACTGCCGCGACCGGCTGGAGATCGACAACGAGAAGTACAACGTCAATGGCGGCTCCATCGCCATCGGCCACCCGTTCGGCATGACCGGCTCGCGCCAGGTCGGTCATCTGGTCCGCGAACTGCGCCGGCGCAACCTGCGCTACGGCGTGGTGACCATGTGCGTCGGCGGCGGCATGGGCGCCAGCGGGCTGTTCGAAGCCGTACGCTGAGCCCGTGCGCGACGGCGGGCCCCGCAGGTCGGGGCTCGCCTCATGGGTTTTATTTACATGACGCTCCGTGCCATCCCCGGCGACTCGCGCTAGGCTAGGCGCCTTTTTCCTTGCATAGGGATGTAGCGATGTCCACCGAGCCCAACTCGCCGTTCGTCGACGACCCGCTGAGCGCCGTCGATGCACGGATTCTCGGCAGCCTCGTCGAGAAGCAGGCGACCACCCCGGAAACCTATCCGCTGACCCTCAATGCCCTGGTCCTCGCCTGCAACCAGAAGACCAGCCGCGATCCGGTGATGAACCTCACGCCCGGCCAGGTCGGCCAGAGCCTGCGCCAGCTCGAGGGGCGCGGCCTGGTCAGGCTGGTGATGGGCAGCCGCGCCGACCGCTGGGAGCACACCCTGGGCAAGGGCCTGGAATTGGTGGCGCCACAGGTGGCGCTGCTCGGCCTGCTGTTCCTGCGTGGTCCGCAGACCCTCAACGAACTGCTCACCCGCAGCAACCGCCTGCACGATTTCGACGACGTCGAGCAGATCCGCCACCACCTGGAACGCCTCGCCGGCCGTGGCCTGGCCGTGCACCTGGAGCGTCGCGCCGGGCAGCGCGAGGAGCGCTACATGCACCTGCTCGGCAGCCAGGCCGACCTCGAGGCCGCCGTGGAGGCGATGGGCAGCGACCCGGAACGCGCCGCGCCGGCCGCTCTGTCGGCCGATGCGGAAGCGCGGATCGCCGAGCTGGAGACGCGCCTGGCGGCGCTGGAGGAGCGCCTGGCCAGGCTCGAAGGAGGGGCGTGATATCGCGGGAGGGCGCAATCGGTGACATGCAGGTTCCGGCGGATAACCGCGAGCGGTTGTTCGCCCTACGGCCCGCAGTGACTTTGTGGGCGGCGCTGCCTGTCGGGTAGGGCGGATAACGCCAGCGGCGTTATCCGCCGATGCGCCGCCCCGCAAGGCGAACGCCAACCCAAAAAAGCCCGGCTATTGCCGGGCTTTTTCATGCGCGCGCGTCGGTGGCCGATCAGGCCTCCGGCTGTACCGGCACGTGGATCAGTTGCAGGCGCTCGCTGCTCCAGGCACGGGTGCTGTTGGTCAGCTCGATGTCGTTGTTCAGCTTGCGCCCGTAAGACGGCACGATTTCCTTCAGGCGTGCCTGCCACTCGGGGGTAGCGACCTTGTCCTTGAAGGCCTTCTCCAGCACCGACAGCATGATCGGCGCGGCGGTCGAGGCGCCCGGCGAGGCGCCGAGCAGGGCGGCGACGGAGCCGTCCGCTGCGGTCACCACTTCGGTGCCGAATTGCAGTACGCCGCCTTTCTCGGCGTCCTTCTTGATGATCTGCACGCGCTGGCCGGCCTGCACCAGCTTCCAGTCCTCGTCGCGGGCTTCCGGGAAGTACTCGCGCAGCGAGGCCATGCGGTCGTCCTGGCTGAGCATCAGCTGGCCGATCAGGTACTGGCTGAGATCGAAGTTGTCGATGCCGGCGTTGAACATCGGGCCGATGTTGCCGCTGGTCACCGAGCCCGGCAGGTCCCACAGCGAGCCGTTCTTCAGGAACTTGGTGGAGAAAGTGGCGAACGGACCGAACAGCAGAACCGGCTTGCCGTCGATCATGCGGGTGTCGAGGTGCGGCACCGACATCGGCGGCGAACCCACCGAAGCCTTTCCGTAGACCTTGGCCAGGTGGCGCTTGACCACGTCCGGGTTGGTGGTGGCGAGGAACGAACCGCCCACCGGGAAGCCGGCGTAGCCTTCGGCCTCGGGGATGCCGGACATCTGCAGCAGCTTCAGCGCGCCGCCGCCGGCGCCGATGAAGACGAACCTGGCCTTGACGCTGGTTTCCTTGTCGCCATTGGCCAGGTCGGCCATGGTCACGGTCCAGGTGTTGTCGTCGTTGCGCTTGAGGTCGCGGACCTCATGTTGCAGGCGCAGCTTGAAGGTGTCCTTGGCCGACAGCGAGCCCACCAGTTGGCGGGTGATCTCGCCGAAGTTGACGTCGGTGCCGATCGACATGCGCGTGGCGGCGATCTTCTGCCCCGGCTCGCGGCCTTCCATCACCAGCGGCACCCACTGCTTGATCTGCTCGGGGTCTTCCGAGTACTCCATGCCGCGGAACAGCGAGCTGTGCTGCAGGGCGGCGTGGCGCTTCTTGAGGAAGGCGACGTTGTCGTCGCCCCAGACGAAGCTCATGTGCGGGACGTTGTTGATGAACGACTTCGGATCGTTCAGCACCTTGCGGTCGACCTGGTAGGCCCAGAACTGCTTGGAGATCTCGAAGTTCTCGTTGATCGCCACCGCCTTGCTGATATCCATCGAGCCGTCCGCGGCCTCGCTGGTGTAGTTCAGTTCGCAGAACGCCGAGTGACCGGTGCCCGCGTTGTTCCAGCCGTTGGAGCTTTCTTCGGCGACCTTGTCCAGGCGCTCGACCATCTCGATGGTCCAGCCCGGTTCCAGTTCGTTCAGATAGGTACCCAGGGTGGCGCTCATGATGCCGCCACCGATCAGGAGCACGTCGACCGGTTTTTCCGATTCGACGCTGTTTTTGGAGCAACCCAGCACGCTGACGCACAAAAGCATCAATAAGATTTTTTTCATGGATTTACCGCTAGAAAACGTGGAGAAGCGTGGATACGCACGACATGGCAGGTATTCACCGGGTGAATGATACTGGAACTCACCCCCGATGTGAGTGCGTTCACATGCGGTGACATTTGCCTCGGCGTTCCGCCGAGAATACCTGCCTTCCCTTTCTTGAACGTTTCAGCCACCGGGAAATAAATTCAGCGCCTGTATCGTTTCAGCGGGAACCCGGCGCGTGGATTTCCGCCGATTGGCGCATCCTGCGGATATACGCGTCGATTTCCCGCTCCGCGTCGAAACGGGTGAAATAGGGACCTTCCAGGGTCCCTTCGCGGGTGGAGAAGAAGTACTGCCCATTCACCGAACTTATGCGATCGCTGCGAAAGCGGGTGGCCGGGGTGGGATCGGTGGAACGTTTCCCCAACATGACGGCGACTCCTGGATAGCGGGCCAAGGTGTTTTCAGTGTAGGCGGGGGTTGGCCGGGCGGCAGGCCGGCGGACGAAAGGAGACGGATTTCCAGGCGAAGGGTTGGGTATTCTATTTTTGGTTATAAGAAAATCTGAATTTATTCTTTTTAACGTCAGCCGGCCTTGGGCATAGTGGGCTCCAACACGAACAAGGAGTGACCCCATGAGCCTCAGACTCGGCGACATCGCCCCCGATTTCGAACAGGACTCCAGCGAAGGGCGCATCCGCCTCCACGAGTGGCTGGGCGACAGCTGGGGCGTGCTGTTCTCCCACCCCGCCGACTTCACCCCGGTGTGCACCACCGAGCTGGGTTTCACCGCCAAGCTCAAGGACCAGTTCGCCCAGCGCGGGGTCAAGGTCCTGGCGCTGTCGGTGGATCCGGTGGAGTCGCACCTGAAGTGGATCGACGATATCAACGAGACCCAGGACACCCGGGTCAATTTCCCGATCATCGCCGACGCCGACCGCAAGGTTTCCGAACTCTACGACCTGATCCACCCGAACGCCAACGACACGCTGACCGTGCGTTCGCTGTTCATCATCGACCCGAGCAAGAAGGTGCGCCTGATCATCACCTACCCGGCGAGCACCGGGCGCAATTTCAACGAGATCCTCCGGGTGATCGATTCGCTGCAACTGACCGACGAGCACAAGGTCGCCACGCCGGCCAACTGGGAGGACGGCGACGAGGTGGTAATCGTGCCTTCGCTGAAGGACGAGGAAGAGATCAAGCGGCGTTTCCCCAAAGGCTACCGCGCGGTGAAGCCCTACCTGCGCCTGACGCCCCAGCCCAACCGCTGAGGCCGGATTCGTCCCGCCTGCATGGGCAGGCACGGCAGGCGGGACCTTTTATTCGACGGTGCGTGCCGTCATGCAACGCTGTTTAGCCACGAGCAGGGTTTTTGGCCGGTTTCGACCGGCCCTCTTTTTTATGTGCGCCAGCGCGTCGCCGCGACGCTTTTTATCCGCCATCCATTTCCGAAACCGGCTCTGACTTGCCCGCCAGACGGGGAGAAGGCTCGCTCATCCACCTCCTTCCAGGAGCAGACGCATGATCGCCGCTCTCCGTCGCTGCCGGGCCTGGCTGGCCCTGCTCGCCGTTCTTGCCGTGTTTCCCGCGGCAGAGGCCGCCGCCCCCGCTGAAATCCGTCTCGACTATGCCTACTACGCCCCCACCAGCCTGGCGCTCAGGAAGTTCGGCTGGCTGGAGAAAAGCCTGGACGGCAGCGGCACCCGGGTGCGCTGGGTGTTCAGCCAGGGCAGCAACCGTTCCCTGGAGTACCTCAACGCCGGCAGCGTCGATTTCGCCTCGACCGCCGGCCTCGCCGCGGTACTCGCGCGGGCCAACGGCAGCCCGGTACGTACCGTATACGTCGCCAGCCGCCCGGAGTGGACCGCGCTGCTGGTGCGCAAGGATTCGCCGATCCGCAGCCTCGCCGAGCTCAAGGGGCGCAAGGTGGCTGCCACCAAGGGCACCGATCCCTACCTGTTCCTGCTCCGCAGCCTGCACAGCGTGGGCCTGGACAAGAACGACCTGCGTATCGTCCACCTGCAGCATCCCGACGGCCGGGTAGCCCTGGAGAAGGGCCAGGTCGACGCCTGGGCCGGACTCGATCCGCACATGGCGGCCAGCGAGTTGCAGGCCGGCTCGCGGCTGCTCTACCGCAACCTCGGCTTCAACAGCTACGGCGTGCTCAATGTCCGCGAGGATTTCGCCGAACGCCATCCGCAACTGATCCGCCAGGTGCTGGCGGCCTACGAGCAGGCGCGCCACTGGGTGATCGGGCATCCCGACGAGGCCGCGCAACTGCTTGCCGAGGAAGCCGGCCTGCCGCTGGAAGTGGCTCGCCTGCAACTGTCGCGCACCGATTTCAGCCAGCCGCTGCCGGGCGCCGAACAGGTCGCCGCGCTCAAGGCCGCGGCGCCGATCCTGGCGGACGAGCGCCTGGTGCGGCCGGGCGTGGACGTGCAGAAGGTGGTCGACGAACTGATCGCGCCGCAGTGGGCCGCCGAGGTCGTCGGCGGTGTCCCGTTGGCGCGCACGGAGCCCTGAGCCATGGTCAGCCAGAGCCTGCGACTGGCCCGGCGAGTCTCGCGCCGGGCGTGGCGACTGCGCGTGCCGGGCGCCTGGCGGGCCTGGGCCTTGCCGCTGCTGGCACTATCGTCGTGGGAGGCGCTGGTGCGCCTGGGCTGGCTGCCGGCCTACCAGATGCCGGCGCCGAGCGGCATCCTGCTGACCCAGGTGGAACTGGCTCGCGGCGAGCTGTGGGGGCATGTCGGCGCGAGCCTGGCGCGGGTCGCCGCCGGCTTCGCGATCGGCAGCGGCCTGGCCCTGGTGGTCGGTACCTGGGTCGGTCTCAGTCGTCGCGCCGAAGCCTACCTGGAGCCGAGCTTCCAGGCCCTGCGGGCGATCCCCAGCCTGGCCTGGGTGCCCCTGCTGCTGCTCTGGTTCGGCATCGACGAGACGCCGAAGATCGTCCTCATCGCCCTCGGCGCCTTCTTCCCGGTCTACCTCGCGCTGGTCGCCGGGGTACGCGGGGTCGATCGCAAGTGGGTGGAACTGGGGCGGCTCTACCGTTTGTCGCGCTTCGCCCTGGTCCGCCGCATCCTCCTTCCGGCGGCGCTGCCGAACCTGTTCACCGGCCTGCGCGGGGCGCTCAGCCTGAGCTGGATGTTCCTCGTCGCGGCGGAGCTGATCGCCGCTACCCAGGGCCTCGGCTACCTGCTCAGCGACGGTCGGGAAACCTCGCGTCCGGACCTGGTGATCGCCGCGATCCTGGTCCTGGCGGCCCTCGGCAAGCTCAGCGATGGCCTGCTCCGCTCGCTGGAGCGCCGGGCCCTGCGCTGGCGCGACAGCTTCGACGGGGAGGGCGGCGCATGAGCGGCCTGCTCGACCTGCTGGAGATTCGCAAGGCCTATGGCGATACGCGGGTGCTGGAGGGCGTGGCGCTGTCGCTGGCGCCCGGCGAGGTGGTCAGCCTGCTCGGCCCCAGTGGTTGCGGCAAGAGCACCCTGCTGCGGATCGCCGCCGGACTGGACGATGACTTCCAGGGCACTGTCGAACGCAACCCGATCCTCGGCTTCGGCCCGGACGGCGAGAACGGCCGCAGCGGCGGAATCGGCGTGGTGTTCCAGGAGCCGCGCCTGTTGCCCTGGCTGACGGTGGCGCAGAACGTCGGTTTCGCCGACGGCTGGCTGGAGGACGAGCACTGGGTCGAGCGCCTGCTCGCCGATGTCGGACTGGCCGGCTGCGGAGGATTGCTGCCCAAGCAACTGTCCGGCGGCATGGCGCAGCGCGCGGCGATCGCCCGCGGTCTCTACGGACGGCCGCAGGTGCTGTTGCTCGACGAGCCGTTCAGCGCGGTCGACGCCTTCACCCGCATGCGCCTCCAGGACCTGCTGCAGGACGTGGTGCAGAACTACGAGATCAGCGTCCTGCTGGTCACCCACGATCTCGACGAGGCGTTCTATCTCGCCGACCGCGTGCTGCTGATGGGCGGCCGTCCCGGACACATCCGCCGCGAGTTCCACGTACCGCTGGCGCGTCCCCGCGATCGCCGGGCGGTGGAGCTGGCCTACTTGCGCGGCGAGGCCCTGACCGAAATGCAGCGGGCGCACGTGCTCTGAGGCAAGACCCCGAACCGGGTTCTTATATGTTTTATGGAATAAATAAATGAATAAAAAACATTTATTGGAATATGAGGCCGCCTGTTAAGGTCTATGCAACTTGGTTAGCAAGCCAAACGAATATTCTGTTTTCCGGTTATAAGGAATCCCCCCATGCTCGTCGTTTCCATCGCCGGAAGTCCCAGCGTACGCTCCCGCTCCGGGGTGTTGCTGGAGCGTGCCAGGGACTGGCTGAGCCGTCGCGGCGTCGAGGTGGCCAACCACCAGGTGCTGGATTTTCCCGCCGAGGACCTGCTGCGTGCCCGCCTCGACAGTCCGCCGGTACTGGCGCTGGCCGAGCAGATCGGCCGCGCCGACGGCCTGCTGGTCGCCACCCCGGTGTACAAGGCCTCGTTTTCCGGCGCGCTGAAGGTCCTGCTCGACCTGTTGCCCGAGCGCGCCCTGGAGCACAAGGTGGTGCTGCCGTTCGCTACCGGTGGCAGCAGCGCGCACATGCTGGCCGTGGACTATGCATTGAAGCCGGTCCTGGCCGCGCTCAAGGCCCAGGAGGTACTGCATGGCGTATTCGCCGTGGACAAGCAGATCGCCTACGCCACCGAGAGCGACCCGGCGCGCCTGGAACCGGTCCTCGAGCAGCGCCTGGAAAACGCCCTGGAAACCTTCCACCTGGCCCTCTCGCGACGGCCGCAGCCGATCGACCCGCAGTTGCTCAACGAGCGCCTGGTGAACGCCCGCTGGAGCATCTGATCCGTCCGCCGCCAGCGCACGCGCGCCGCGGCCCGATTGCACAACGCACACACGACGACCTCACTGTTCCGTCAACGGCGCGGCAGGTTCGGCACCCACAACGACAAAGGAGAGCGCCATGCGCACCATCGCTTTGCGTCGTGGACTGGCGGCCCTGCTGGTGGCGGCCCTGTCCTACGGCGTTCAGGCCGACGAGAAGTCGGCCAACACCCTGCGGATCGGCTACCAGAAATACGGCACCCTGGTCCTGCTCAAGGCCCGCGGCACCCTGGAGAAACGTCTCGCCGAAGACGGCGTGAAGGTGCAATGGACCGAGTTTCCCGGTGGCCCGCAACTGCTCGAGGGACTCAATGTCGGCAGCATCGACTTCGGCGTGACCGGGGAAACCCCGCCGGTCTTCGCCCAGGCCGCCGGCGCCGACCTGCTCTACGTGGCCTACGAACCGCCGGCGCCGACCAGCGAGGCGATCCTCCTGCCGAAGGACTCGCCGATTCGGTCGGTGGCCGAGCTGAAGGGCAGGAAAGTCGCCCTGAACAAGGGCTCCAACGTGCATTACCTGTTGGTCCGCGCCCTCGAGCAGGCCGGCCTGAAGTACAGCGACATCCAACCCGTCTACCTGCCGCCGGCCGACGCCCGCGCCGCCTTCGAGCGTCACAGCGTCGACGCCTGGGTGATCTGGGACCCCTACCAGGCCGCCGCCGAGAAGCAGTTGTCCGCGCGGGTCCTGGTGGATGGTCGCGAGCTGGTCGACAACCACCAGTTCTACCTCGCCACCCGGACTTACGCGCAACGGCATCCGCAGGTGCTCGACAAGCTGGTGGACGAGATCCGCCAGGTCGGTGACTGGTCGCGGGCCAACCCGCAGCAGGTGACCGAGCAGGTCGCGCCGCTGCTCGGGCTGCCCGCCGACATCACCCTTACCGCGGTGAAGCGCCAGGGCTACGGCGCGCAGTTGATCACCCCGGCGGTGGTCGAGGCGCAGCAGAAGATCGCCGACGCCTTCACCCAGCTGAAGCTGATTCCCAAACCGCTGAGCATCAAGGACGTGATCTGGACGCCACCGGCCGGCAAGGTCGCCAGCGCACCCTGAGCCCGTACCGCCCACATACCGACACGATCATCGCGCGGCTACGCCACGCCGGCGCGCTCACCCTGGAGTCAATTGCGATGAGCCTCGAGATTTTCTGGTTCCTTCCCACCCACGGCGACGGCCACTACCTGGGCACCACCCAGGGCGCCCGTGCCGTCGACCACGGCTACCTGCAGCAGATCGCCCAGGCCGCCGACCGCCTGGGCTTCGGCGGCGTACTGATCCCCACCGGACGTTCCTGCGAGGACTCCTGGCTGGTCGCCGCCTCGCTGATCCCGGTAACCCAGCGCCTGAAGTTCCTCGTCGCGCTGCGTCCCGGGATCATTTCGCCGACCGTCGCCGCGCGCCAGGCGGCGACCCTGGACCGGCTGTCCAACGGCCGCGCGCTGTTCAACCTGGTCACCGGCGGCGATCCCGACGAACTGGCTGGCGACGGCCTGCACCTGAGCCACGCCGAACGCTACGAGGCCTCGGTCGAATTCACCCGCATCTGGCGTCGCGTGCTGGAGGGCGAGACCGTCGACTACGCCGGCAAGCACATCCAGGTGAAGGGCGCCAAACTGCTCTATCCGCCGTTGCAGCAGCCGCGTCCGCCGCTGTACTTCGGCGGCTCCTCGGAGGCCGCCCAGGACCTCGCCGCCGAGCAGGTCGAGCTGTACCTGACCTGGGGCGAGCCACCGGCGGCGGTTGCCGAGAAGATCGCCCAGGTACGCGAGAAGGCCGCCCGCCAGGGCCGCCAGGTGCGCTTCGGGATCCGCCTGCACGTGATCGTCCGCGAGACCAGCGAGGAAGCCTGGCAGGCCGCCGATCGCCTGATCGCGCACCTCGACGACGACACCATCGCCCGCGCCCAGGCCTCCCTGGCGCGCTTCGACTCGGTCGGCCAGCAACGCATGGCCGCGCTGCACGGCGGTTCGCGCGACAACCTGGAAGTCAGCCCCAATCTCTGGGCCGGCGTCGGCCTGGTGCGCGGCGGCGCCGGCACCGCGCTGGTCGGCGACGGGCCGACGGTGGCGGCGCGGGTCAGGGAGTACGCCGAGCTGGGCATCGATACCTTCATCTTCTCCGGCTATCCGCACCTGGAAGAGTCCTACCGGGTCGCCGAACTGCTGTTCCCGCACCTCGACGTGCAGCGCCCGGCGCAGCCCGAGGGACGCGGCTATGTCAGCCCGTTCGGCGAGATGGTGGCCAACGACATCCTGCCCCGGCAGGCCGCGCAGAGTTGAGAGCGGTCGGAGCGAACGACATGAGCATTTCCAAACGACTGGCCGAGCGCCTGGCGCCCTGGGCGCTGCCGCTGGTCCTGCTGGCGGTGTGGCAGGCGGCGGTTGAGTTCGGCTGGCTGTCCAGCCGCATCCTCCCCGCGCCCAGCGCCGTACTCGAGGCCGGCTGGGCGCTGCTGCGCAGCGGCGAGATCTGGCAGCACCTGGCGATCAGCGGCTGGCGCGCGGCGATCGGCTTTCTCATCGGCGGCGCCATCGGCCTGGTGCTGGGCTTCGTCACCGGCCTGTCGAAGTGGGGCGAACGCTTCCTCGACAGTTCGGTGCAGATGATCCGCAACGTGCCGCACCTGGCGCTGATCCCGCTGGTGATCCTGTGGTTCGGCATCGACGAGTCGGCGAAGATCTTCCTGGTCGCCCTCGGCACGCTGTTCCCGATCTACCTGAACACCTACCACGGCATCCGCGGCATCGACCCCGGCCTGCTGGAGATGGCGCGCAGCTACGGGTTGTCCGGCTTCGCCCTGTTCCGCCAGGTGATCCTGCCCGGCGCGCTGCCGTCGATCCTGGTCGGGGTGCGCTTCGCCCTCGGCTTCATGTGGTTGACCCTGATCGTCGCCGAGACCATTTCCGCCAGCTCCGGCATCGGTTACCTGGCGATGAACGCCCGCGAGTTCCTGCAGACCGACGTGGTGGTCCTGGCGATCCTGCTCTATGCCGTCCTCGGCAAGCTCGCCGACCTCGCCGCCCGCGGCCTGGAACGCGTCTGGCTACGCTGGCACCCGGCCTACCAGGTCAAGGGAGGTGGCGCATGAATGCCCACAACGCCGCCCTTGGCGGCACTCCGCAGCGCCTCAAGCGCGGTATCCCGCTGGCCCTGCGCGGAGTGGCGCGGCGCTTCGGCGAGCGCGAGGTGCTCAAGGACATCGACCTGCTGGTTCCGGCCGGGCAGTTCGTCGCTATCGTTGGCCGCAGCGGCTGCGGCAAGAGCACCTTGCTGCGCCTGCTGGCCGGCCTCGACCAGCCCAGCCGCGGCGAGTTGCTGGCCGGCTCGGCGGCGCTGGCCGAGGCCCGCGAGGACACCCGGCTGATGTTCCAGGACTCGCGCCTGCTGCCGTGGAAGCGGGTGATCGACAACGTCGGCCTTGGCCTGCGCGGCGACTGGCGGGCGAAGGCCCTGCAGGCGCTGCGGGCGGTCGGCCTGGCCGAGCGTGCCAACGAGTGGCCGGCGGCCCTGTCCGGCGGGCAGAAGCAGCGCGTCGCGCTGGCTCGCGCGCTGATCCACGAGCCGCGCCTGCTGTTGCTCGACGAGCCGCTCGGCGCGCTCGATGCGCTGACCCGGATCGAGATGCAGCAACTGATCGAAGGACTCTGGCGCGAACACGGTTTCACCGTCCTGCTGGTCACCCACGACGTCAGCGAGGCGGTGGCGGTGGCCGACCGGGTGATCCTCATCGAGGACGGCGAGATCGGCCTCGACCTGCCGGTGGAACTGCCCCGGCCGCGCTCGCGTGGCTCGGCGCGACTGGCCGCGCTGGAAGCCGAAGTGCTCAACCGGGTGCTGGCGCAGCCGGAGCTGCCGCCGCAACCCGAGCCCGTTTCACCCCTGCCCACGCAACTGCGCTGGGCGCTCTAACCAACCATGCCTCGTTCCGAATCCCCCCAGGAGAAACGCCATGACCATCAAAGCCATCAACGTTCGTAACCAGTTCAAGGGCACCGTGAAGGAAATCATCGAAGGGCCGGTGCTCTCCGAGATCGACGTGCAGACCGCCGCCGGGATCGTCACTTCGGTGATCACCACGCGTTCGGTGAAGGAACTGGAGCTGGCCATCGGTAGCGAAGTGATCGCCTTCGTCAAGTCCACCGAGGTATCCATCGCCAAGCTGTGACGCTGGCTGCGCCGCGCTTGCGGTGGCGAGAAGGGCGGGGACCCCGATGGGGCCCCGCCTTTTTTCGTCGCGTATCGGCAAGGCCGGCCGGTGGCGACGGCTGGCGTGGGTCGCTATGGAGCGGTCGGTAGGGCGAATAACCGCTCGCGGTTATCCGCCGTGGGGGCGACCGGGACTTCTCAGCCCCGGCGCGACAGGGGCTGGCGCTCGAAATGCACGCCGGCCAGGCCGGTCTGTTGCAGGGCGCGGATGTTGGCGTGGTCGTCGCCTTCCGGGTTGTCGCGCACCGCACGGTAGTGCTCGCCGAAGGCCAGCAGGGTTTCCTCGAGGCTGAGGCCCTCGAGGATGGCGAAGCCCAGGGTCTTGCAGGAACCTTCGTTCTGCCCGGCCGGGTTGCTCACGCTGCCGTTGTCGAAGGCGCTCGGCGTGTAGCTGTAGTGCTCGGCGATGAACGCCAGGGTGTCGGTGAACAGGTGGTGTTCGCTGCGCAGACGCGCGCGGAAGTCGGTCAGGGTCATCGAAACAGGCTCATGGTGTCTGGGGCAGGGTTGGCAAGGGGCCCGGTGGCCTCAGGCGTTGCCCTGGCTCTTGGCGAAGGCGGCCTGTTGTTCCGGGCTCGCTTCTTTCTGGTACTTGGCTTTCCACTCGGCATAGGGCATGCCGTAGATCTCTTCGCGGGCCTGGTCATTGCTGACTTCCACCCCGAGGTCGTCGGCGGCGGCCTTGTACCACTTGGACAGGCAGTTGCGGCAGAAACCGGCGAGGTTCATCAGGTCGATGTTCTGCACGTCCTTGCGGGTCTGCAAATGATGGACCAGGGTGCGGAAGGCGGCGGCTTCGAGTTCCAGGCGTTGCTGTTCGGTGAGGTTGGCTGCGGTCATGGCGGTGTTTCTCGACGATGGCTCGGGGCAGGGTGAAGGCACAGGGCCAGGTCCGGCGATGATAAGAGTTGGCGCGGCCGGCGGGCAACGCTTGTGCGCGTCTTCGCGCGGTTCGCTCGTCGGCCGCCTCAGCGATGGCCGGCGAGGGTGATCGAGACCGACTCGGCGAAGCGCAGCGCGTGCGGCTTGTCCACTTCCACCTCGGCGTAGCGCACCGCCGGGTTCTCCATCACCAGGTCGAGGATTTCCTGGGTCATCCGTTCGAGCAGGGCGAAGCGGTTCTCCTCGACGTGGCGGATGATCGCCTTGGTGATGGTGCGGTAGTTCAGCGCGTGCTCGATGTCGTTGACCTCCACGGCGTCCGCGGCCGGGTAGAGGATGGTCAGGTTGATCAGCACGTCCTGCTTGTTGAGGATTTCCTCCTCCTTGATCCCGATGAAGGTGCGCAGGCGCAGGTCCTTGACGCGGATTCGCGCCATTCCCGGTTCCAGTCGCGGCATGTCACTTGCTCCTTCCGATCAATTGCAGAAATTCCTGGCGGGTGGTGTTCGAGTCGCGGAACGCGCCGAGCATCACCGAGGTGAACATCTGCGAGTTCTGCTTCTCCACCCCGCGCATCATCATGCACATGTGCTGGGCCTCGATCACTACCGCCACGCCGGCGGCGCTGGTCACCTGGCGGACCGCCTCGGCGATCTGCCGGGTGAGGTTCTCCTGGATCTGCAGGCGGCGGGCGAACATGTCGACGATCCGCGCCACCTTCGACAGGCCGAGCACCTTGCCGGTGGGAATGTACGCCACATGAGCCTTGCCGATGAAGGGCAGGAGGTGGTGTTCGCACAGGGAGTACAGCTCGATGTCGCGGACGATGACCATTTCATCGTTGTCCGAGGCGAACAGCGCGCCGTTGACGATTTCCTCCAGGGTCTGGCCATAGCCGTGGCAGAGGTACTGCATGGCCTTGGCCGCGCGCTTCGGGGTGTCGAGCAGGCCTTCGCGCTGCGGGTCTTCGCCGAGACCGACGAGGATCTCCCGGTAATGCTGGGAAAGTGCTGGGTTCATAAGGGGTCCTTGGCGCCTCACTTGACGTGGCGGCCGCCGTTCACGGTCAGGGTGGTCCCGGTGACGTAGGGGTTGTCCAACAGGTAGCGAAGGCTCTGGTAGATGACTTCCGGCCCCGGTTCGATGCCGAGGGCGGATTTCGCCAGGGTGCGGGCGCGGTATTCGGCGTCGTCCCCGTCGTTGAACATCACCAGTGCCGGTGAAATGGCGTTGACCTTGATCCTCGGCGCGAAGCGCGCGGCGAACGACAGGGTCAGGTTGTCCAGCCCGGCCTTGCTCGCGCAGTAGGCGATACGCCGGGCGCTGCCCTTGCGCGCCACGTCGTCGGTGAGGTGGACGATGTCGGCAGGCTGCGAGCGTTCCAGCAGCTCGGCGCAGTGCAGGTTGATCAGGTAGGGCGCGAGCATGTGCACGCTGAACAGTTGCTGGAACGCCTCGGCTTCGTGGCCGGGCGTCTCGGCGACCCAGTCCGAGGCGTTGTGGACGATCGCTCGCAGGCTGTCGGTATGCTGTCGGAGGGCCCCGATGAAGGCGAAGATGCCGGCCTCGCTGGCGAAGTCGGCGTGCAGGGTCAGCGCGCCGGCCTGGCGCAGTTCGTCCAGCGCCGGGCGTTCGCTGCGGTAGCTGACGATCACCGACTCGCCGTCGGCCAGCAGGCGGCGGGCGCAATGCAGGCCGACACGCTGGCTGGCGCCGGTGATCAGGATCGGGGCTGTCGCCATGGGACTCTCACAGCAGGCGAAGGGAATCGGATGGATGCAGGGTACCCGACTGAGCCAGTCGGGCAAAGCCTTGCGCTACGGCCCACCCCGCCGGGGTGGGCGGCAAGCCGTCAGTGCGCTTCCGGCAGGCTGGCGGCGCGCTGCGGGCGGCGGTGCAGCCAGGGGGCGAGCAGGCGGCTGGAGAGAGGGATGAACCAGTAGGTCATCAACGGGGTGAGGACCAGGGTGCTGAGCAGCACCCGCGCGGCCAGCGACAGCTCGCCGAGGTAGGGGCCGGCGCCGAGGTTGAAGGCCAGCGAGACCGGGAAGAACGCCAGCCAGATCGCCACGCTCTGCTTCCAGCGCGGCGGTTTGCGGTTGTCGTCGAACCAGGCGGCGAGTCCGTGGGCGCGGCGCTCGCGCGGTTCGTCGAAGAGTCCCTGGCCGCGTTCGAGCCAGGCCTGGCGCGAGGCGGAGTGGGCCCAGGCGGCGAGGGTGGCGTCGTCGGCGAAGCGAAAGATCATCTGGAATTCGTCTCCGCCGGCGGGCGGCGCCAGCGCCCCGGAGCCGAGGTAGCCGGGGAAGTCGGCGGCGAGGGCTTCGCCTTCGCGCTGCCAGGCGAGGAAGTCGCGGTAACGGCCGGCGGCGACGCGGCGGGCCACCAGCAGGGTAACGGGAGCGGTAGACATCGTGTATCTCCTGGAACGGTTGAGCGCGCTTCGTGGGCGCCCTCGGACAACGGCGCAGCGCCGGGGGTGGTGGGCTGCGTCGGAGGACAGGCAAGGATCGTTCCCGCCGTGGTGGCGAAGGTTCGCTGCCGTGTCTACGGCAGCGCGATGACATCCCGATGACAGGGCGCGCACCGAAATGGTGCTTTTGCGGCCTGTCTGCATTGATTCGGTGCGTCCCGCTCGGCGTACGCATGCGGCATAATGCCCGGCTTACCCCTGTTGGCTTACGGAGTGTTCATGAAAGTCGCCATTCTCTCCGGCTCGGTCTACGGCACCGCCGAAGAAGTCGCCCGGCACGCCCAGAAATTGCTGTCCGCGGCCGGCCTCGAGGCCTCCCATCTGCCCCGCGCCAGCCTCGACGAACTCAAGGCCTTCGCCCCCGAGGCATTCCTGGTGGTGACCTCGACCACCGGCATGGGCGAACTGCCGGACAACCTGCAACCGCTGTACTACGCGATCCGCGACCAACTGCCGGCCTGGCACGGCCTGCCGGGCGGGGTCATCGGCCTGGGCGATTCGAGCTACGGCGACACGTTCTGCGGTGGCGGCGAGCAGGTTCGCGAACTGTTCGGCGAACTGGGCGTGCGCGAAGTGCTGCCGATGCTGCGCCTGGATGCCAGCGAAACCGTTACCCCCGAGACCGACGCCGAGCCTTGGCTGGCCGAGTTCGCCGCCGCCCTCAAGGGCTGATCCCGGGCCTGCCCCGCCGAGGCGGCGGATAACCGCGTAGCGGTTATTCGCCCTGCACGGGGAGGGAGCAAGCGGTAGGGCGAATAACGCCCCAGGCGTTATCCGCCGAAACGCCTGCCGAGGTGGCGGATAACCGCGTAGCGGTTATTCGCCCTACACGGGGAGGGAGCAAGCGGTAGGGCGAATAACGCCCCCAGGCGTTATCCGCCGTAGCCTCTGCCGAGCTGGCGGTTATTCGTCCTACGCCGGGCTTTCCTCCAGCGGCTGCTCGCGCAGCAGCTCCAGCCAGGCCTGCGCCGCCCGCGACAGGTAGCCGCCACGGCGCCAGATGAAGGCGATGTCCCAGCGCAGGTCCGGCTCCCTGAGCAGGACCCGCACCACTCCCGGGCGTTCGATCTCGCGAGCGATCACCCGTGGTAGCAGCACCACTCCCTGGTTGGCCGCCACCAGCGCGCCGAGGAAGTCGGCCTGGCCGCTGCGGCCGCCTTCGCGCGGGCTGAAGCCGGCCTCCAGGCAGGCGCGCAGCAGGCGGTCGTTGAGGGTGAAGCTCTGCTGGTAGAGCAGGAACGGGCTGTCCGCCAGTTCGCCGAGGGCGACGCTGGCGGCAGCGGCCTTGGGATGCCCGGCCGGCAGCAGCACGTCCAGCGGTTCGTTGCAGAACGGCTGGTAGTCGAAGCCGTCGTCCGCCGGGGTGAGGCTGCCGGCCAGTTCCAGCTCGCCGGCCAGCACCGCCTGCTCCATGGTCTTGCTGCCGCCTTCCACCAGGTGCACGGCGATGTTCGGATAGCGCCGCCGGTATTCGGCGAAGCGTTGGGCGAACAGCGCGTCGGCGCCGAGCAGCGGCAGGCCCAGGCGCAGTTCGCCGCGGTTGAGCTGGCTGAGGTCGTCCAGTTCGCTGAGCAGGTCGCGGCGCAGCCGCAGCATCTCCTCGGCGCGGCGAAACACCACGGCGCCGGCGTCGGTCAGGCGCACGTGCGGCCCGTTGCGTTCCAATACCTGCACGCCAAGGCTCTGCTCCAGTTGGGCGACCTGCTTGCTGATGGTCGACTGGCTGGCGTGGCGGACCTGAGCCGCCTGGGTGAAGCTGCCCTGGCGGACCACTTCGACGAAGCTGCGGAGTTGACGGAATTCCATTCTGGAATGGCTCTCATGCGGACAATTCGCTTTGGGGATGATAGGCCGGGCCTTATCCTTTCTCCATCCCCGATTTCCCAGCCAAGGCCCTTCCCATGTTGCCCCCGCTCGTCCGCCGTCTGTCCCGCCTTGCCGCCGAACTGGCGGTACTCATCGCCTTCTGGTGGGCCGGTGGCTGGCTGGCGAAGGCCATCGGCCTGCCGCTGCCGGGCGGGGTGGTCGGCCTGGCGGCGCTGTTGCTGCTGTTCGCCAGCGGCCTGCTGCGTCCGGCCTGGCTGCAGGCCGGCGCCGGCCTGTTGCTGGCGGAGATGTTGCTGTTCTTCATCCCGGCGCTGATGAGCCTGCTCGACTACGGCGCGCTGCTACGCAGCGAGGGCTGGCGCATCCTCCTGGTGATCATGCTCAGCACCCTGCTGGTGATGCTGGTCACCGCGGTGTCGGTGGAGTGGATGTGCCGCTGGAGGGCGCGCCATGAGTCTCGATAAGCAAGCCCTGTTCTGGTTGGCGGCGACCGTCGGCGGCTACCTCCTGAGCCGCCAGCTGTACCGCCGGGTGAAGTGGTACTGGCTGTCGCCCATCGTGTTCGTCCCGGTGCTGCTCTATGCCCTGGCGATTCCCACCCATACCCGCTACGCCGACTACGCTCGCGACACCAATTGGCTGGTGGCGCTGCTCGGTCCGGCGACGGTGGCCTTCGCCATCCCGATCTGGCAGCAGCGCGAGCTGCTGATGCGCCACTGGCCGGCGCTGCTGGCCGGGATGTTCGCCGGCACCGCGGTGGCCATCGGCAGCTCCTGGGCGCTGGCCCAGGCCCTGGCGCTGGACGGCCAGGTCACGCTGTCGTTGCTGCCGCGCTCGATCACCACGCCGTTCGCCATGGAGATGTCCCACGACCTAGGTGGCGTGCCGGAACTGACCGCCGCCTTCGTGATGATCACCGGGGTGTTCGGCGCGGTGATCGGCGGCACCCTGCTGCGCGTCCTGCGCTTGCGCACGCCGCTGGCCCGCGGCGCGCTGTTCGGCGTCGGCGCGCACGGCGCCGGCACCAGTCGGGCCTACGAGTTCGGCGGCGAGGAAGGTTCGGCGGCCGGTCTGCTGATGGTTCTCACCGGGCTGTTCAACCTGCTGGTCGCACCCCTGGTCGCCCACTGCCTGTAGCCTGCGCGCATAGGCCGGCTGAATCCTCCGCCATTCAGCCGGCGCGCGAGTGTAAGCCCGGCGACAGTCGCCGGAGGAGGGCGGGGCTAGACTGCGGGCATCCGATAACGACAAAAGAGGATGCCGCCGTGACCGCCGTTCACTCCCTGCCCGCCGATGTGCAAGCCCAGGTCTCCGCCGCCGAATGGCAGACCCGCGTCGATCTCGCTGCCTGCTACCGGCTGGTCGCCCTGCACGGTTGGGACGACCTGATCTTCACCCACATCTCGGCCAAGGTGCCGGGCACCGAGGACTTCCTGATCAACCCGTTCGGCCTGATGTTCCACGAGATCACCGCCTCCAGCCTGGTGAAGGTGGACGCCAGCGGCAAGAAGCTGATGGACAGCCCCTACGAGATCAACCCGGCCGGCTACACCATCCATAGCGCGGTGCACGAGGTCCGCCACGACGTCGAGTGCGTGCTGCACACCCATACCGCCGCGGGGATCGCGGTGTCCTGCCAGAAGCAGGGCCTGTTGCCGCTGTCGCAGCAATCGTTGTTCGTGCTCTCCAGCCTGTCCTACCACGCCTACGAGGGCGTCGCCCTGAACCATGAGGAAAAGGCCCGCCTGCAGGCCGACCTGGGGGCCAGCAATTTCCTGATCCTGCCCAACCACGGCCTGCTCACCTGCGGCGGTTCCATCGCCGATACCTTCCTCATGATGTTCACCCTGCAACGCGCCTGCGAGGTACAGGTGATGGCGCAGAGCGGCGGCGCCGAGCTGATCCACATCCCGGGGCAGATCCTCGCCGGCGCGCGCGACATGATCGCCGGGGTGATGCGCAGCAAGACCGGCATGGGCGGCCAGCTCGCCTGGCCGGCGCTGCTGCGCAAGCTCGACCAGCAGAACCCGGGCTACCGCCAGTGACCGCGGCGCTGCCCGGCATTCCACTGGAGGCCTGGCGGAGGCGCGGCCGCACCCTGGATTTCAAGGGCTTCCCGATCCGCTACTGGGAAGCCGGGCAGGGTCGGCCGTTGCTGCTGATCCACGGTTTTCCCAGCGCCGCCTGGGACTGGCACTACCTCTGGGAGCCGCTGGCGCAGCGCTACCGCGTGCTGGTCTGCGACCTGCTCGGCTTCGGCGATTCGGCCAAGCCGCGCGCCCATCGCTACAGCCTGCTGGAGCAGGCCGACCTGCAACAGGCGCTGCTCGGCCGCCTGGGAATCGACGAGCCGCTGCACGTGCTGGCCCACGACTACGGCGACAGCGTCGCCCAGGAACTGCTCGCCCGCCATCACGAAGGCCGGCTGCGGCTCGCCTCCTGCGTGTTCCTCAATGGTGGGCTGTTCCCGGAAACGCACCGCCCGGTGCTCAGCCAGAAGCTGTTGCTGAGCCCGTTGGGCGGGCTGTTCGGCCGGCTGTTCGACCGCCGCGCCCTGGCGCGCAACTTCGCCAAGGTCTTCGGCCCGCGCAGCCAGCCCGGCGAGACCGAGCTGGATGCCTTCTGGAGCCTGATCGAAAGCAACCAGGGGCAGCGGGTGATGCATCGCCTGATCCGCTACATCGTCGACCGCCGCGAGCAGCGTGAGCGCTGGGTGGCGGCGTTGCAGCACGGCGGGGTGCCGTTGCGGGTGATCGACGGCGCCGTCGACCCGATCTCCGGGGCGCACATGGTCGAGCGCTACCGGCAACTGGTCGCCGATGCCGACTGCGTGCTGCTCGATGGCATCGGCCATTATCCGCAGATCGAAGCGCCGGCGGCGGTGCTCGAACATTACCTGGCGTTTCGCGCCCGACTGGATGATTCAGAGTTTTCTTAAGCGAGTTTGAGATTGCAGCAAGTGCCATCGCGCAAGGATCGGGGCTAGGGTGCTGGCGCCTCGCTGGACGAGGCGTTTCGTCACCCATGGAGGTCTCCATGCACGATCCCGTTTCTCCCTTGCGCGCGTTCGACGAGGGCTCCTGGTTGTTCCGCCAGATGGTGCAGGCGCAACCGTTCATCCGCCAGTCCGGGATGGTCCTCGCCGAACTCGGCCTGCTGCTGGCGCTCGGGCTCGGCTACCTGTGCTGGCAGGAAGGCAGTCGCTGGTACGCCGTCGGCGCCGGCCTCGCGTTGCTCGGCAGCCTGCTGCTGGTGGTGGTCCGGCACAACTACGACTGGTGGCTGTTCAAGCTCGGCCCGCGTGGCCGGCTGTACATTCCGTTCGACTGAAGCGGAACATCCCGCTGCCTTATCGGGCGCCATTCATGGCGGCGCGAAGCCTTGTCCCCGCCGGCGGGCTGGCCGACACTCGGGCAATCCTTCCTACTGCCCTGGAGTCCCGAACATGAGCGATGCCCTGCGTTTCGACGACCAAGTCGTGATCGTCACCGGAGCCGGCGGCGGCCTTGGCCGCGCCCACGCCCTGCTGTTCGCGAAGCATGGCGCCCGGGTGGTGGTCAACGACCTCGGCGGTAGCACCCATGGCGAAGGCGCCAGTGCCTCGGCGGCGGACAAGGTGGTGGCGGAGATCCGTGCCGCCGGCGGCACCGCGGTGGCCAACCACGACTCGGTCACGGACGGCGGCAGGATCGTGGAGAACGCGCTGGACGCCTTCGGTCGCGTCGACGTGGTGGTCAACAATGCCGGCATCCTGCGTGACAAGACCTTCCACAAGATGGAGGACGCCGACTGGGACCTGGTCTACCAGGTGCATGTCGAAGGCGCCTACAAGGTCACTCGCGCCGCCTGGCCGCACTTGCGCGAGCAGGCCTACGGGCGGGTGGTGTTCACCTCCTCGACCTCGGGCATCTACGGCAACTTCGGCCAAAGCAACTACGGCATGGCCAAGCTCGGCCTCTACGGCCTGACCCGCACCCTGGCCCTGGAAGGGCGCAAGAACAATATCCTGGTCAACGCCATCGCCCCCACCGGCGGTACGCGGATGACCGAGGGGCTGATCCCGCCGCAGGTCTTCGAGCAGCTCAAGCCGGAGCTGGTCAGCCCGCTGGTGGTCTACCTCGGCAGCTCGGCCTGCGAGGATACCTCGGGGCTCTATGAGGTCGGCGGTGGCTGGATCGGCAAGGTACGCTGGGAACGCAGCCTGGGCTTCGGCTTCGATCCGAAGGCCGGCTTCGACGCCGAGGACGTGGCCGCGCACTGGCAGCAGATCTGCGACTTCGAGAACGCCGCGCACCCGGCGGACAACGTCGAGGCGCTCCGTGAAATGATGGCCAACCTGCAGAAGCACGCGCTCTGAGACGCCCGGCGGATGCGGCGCGGCCGCGGGAAAAGGACTAAGGTGAAGACCGGCTGACGCCGGTCTTCTGCCATCCGGCCGGTGTCTTTTTTCGCTTTTTCCGCAGGGAGTCTGTCATGAGTGTCATCGTCGAACGCAACGGCCCGGTCACCACCCTGGTCATCGCTCGCCCTGAGCGGCGCAATGCGGTGGACCGGCCGACCGCCCAGGCCCTGGCCGACGCCCTGCGCGAGTTCGAAGCGGACGATACGGCGCGGGTCGCGGTACTCACCGGCAGCGGCGGCAATTTCTGCGCCGGCGCCGACCTGGCGGCGGTGGCCGAGGATGGCGAGCGGCGCAATCGCCTGGAGGCGGAGGGCGACGGACCGATGGGGCCGAGCCGCATGCAGCTCGGCAAGCCGCTGATCGCCGCCATCGAAGGCTATGCGGTGGCCGGCGGGCTGGAGCTGGCGCTGCTCGCCGACCTGCGGGTGATGGCCGAGGACGCTATCTGCGGAGTGTTCTGCCGGCGTTTCGGGGTGCCGCTGATCGATGGCGGCAGCGTGCGCCTGCCACGGATCGTCGGGCAGGGCCGGGCGCTCGACCTGATCCTCACCGGGCGTCCGGTGAAGGCCGACGAAGCGTTGCAGATCGGCCTGGCCAACCGGGTGGTGCCGAGCGGTTCGGCGCGAGCCGAGGCCGAGGAGCTGGCGGCGGAACTCGCCGCCTTCCCGCAGACCTGCATGCTCGCCGATCGCGCCAGCGTATACGCGCAGTGGGAACTGTCCTTCGACGTGGCCCTGGCCAACGAATTCCAGGGCGGGCTGGCGGTGATCGAGAGCGGCGAGACCCTGGAGGGCGCGCAGCGCTTCAAGGACGGCGAGGGGCGCCACGGGCGCTTCGAGTGACGCCGTCGCGCCGCCCGGGCTAGCGGTGGATGATCACGTAGCTCTTGCGCACGGTTTCCTGCACATCCCACACGCCAAGACTGTTCTCCGGCAGCAGCAGGGCATCGCCGGCCTCGATGCGGATGGTCTCGCCGCCGTCCGGGGTGAAGGTGCAGCGGCCTTGCAGGAAGTGGCAGAACTCCTGCTCGACGATCTGCCGCCGCCAGCGTCCGGGGGTGCATTCCCAGATGCCGGTTTCCACCTGGTCGGTGCGCTCCACGGCGTAGGCGCGGGTCTGCGCGACCGGCTCGCCAAGGGGCACCGCGACCGGGCTGGCGGCGCCAAGATCGGCGCCGGCGGTATTTTTCAGAAGGGTCAGGGCCATGCGGTTTTTCCTCTGTGGGAGGTGGAGGGGATTCTCAGCGCATCAGGCTTTCCATGCCGGCCGCGAGGGTTTGCGCCAGGCTGCGGCGCCAGGGCGCGCTGTGCGGGTCGGCAAGGACCCGGTCCTCATGGACGAAACTGCGGATGATCGCGTTGTAGCCGAGCCAGCGGCAGGGTTCCGGTTCCCAGCGGGCCAGGCTGTCCAGCGGACGCTCGCCCAGCACCCAGGGCTGCCGCAGCAGCTCGCTGTCCTCACCGAGGATCAGCGCGGCCAGGGTGCGGCCGCCGAGGTTGCTGGCGCCGACCCCTTCGCCGCCGTAGCCGCCGGAGAGGGCGATGCCACTGGCGCGGTCGAGCAACATGTGCGGGCGGAAGCGCCGGGCCATGCCGAGGTTGCCGCCCCAGGTGTGGCTGATCCTGGCGTCCTTGAGCAGCGGGAAGAGTTCGCCGAACAGGTAGCGACGCAGGCCGACTTCCTCGTCGTCGAGGCTGAAGTCGCTGCGCAGCTTGCCGCCGAAGCGGTAGCCGCCCCGCGCGCCGAAGGCCAGGCGGTCGTCGGCGGTGCGCTGGCCGTAGGTGACCTGGCGGCTGAATTCGCTGAAGGCCTGGCCGCGCTCCAGGCCGATCTCCGCCCAGACCGACGACGGCAGCGGCTCGGTGGCCACCAGCAGACTCTGCACCGGCAACTGGTAGTGGCCCAGCGGCGGCAGGCTGGCGGCGTAGCCTTCCACTGCCGGTACGATCCATTCGGCGCGCAGTTCGCCGCGCTCGGTGCGCAGCAGGCCGCGTTGCCAGTGCAGCACCCGGCTCTTCTCGAACAGCCGCACGCCCAGGCGCTCCACCGCGCGGGCCAGGCCGCGCGCGAGCCTGGCCGGCTGGATGGTGGCGCAGTGCGGCGAATGGATCGCCCCGTAGCTGCCGGGGATGCGCAACTGCTGGTCGAGTTCCTGCGGCGTCAGCCAGCGGTAGTCGCTTTCGTCCAGGCCTTCGGCATAGAGATCATGCAGATAGGCGCGCAGGCGGCGTTCCTGTTCCGGGTAGCGCGCCGCGCAGTAGAGCACGCCGCCCTTGCGGTAGTCGCAGTCGATGCCTTCCTCTTGCAGCACCCGCGCGACCTCGTCGGGAATCCCGTGCAGCAGGTCGTAGCCGGCCCGGCGCCGTTCCGGCGGCAAGCCGGCGAGCAGGCCGTCCTCGCCGAGCAGGTTGCCCATCAGCCAGCCGCCGTTGCGCCCCGAGGCGCCGAAGCCGGCGGTTTCCGCCTCGACGATGGCGACGCGCAACTGCGGCGCCCGGCGCTTCAGGTAATAGGCGGTCCAGAGGCCGGTGTAGCCGGCGCCGACGATGGCCACGTCGACCTCGAGGGATTCTTCCAGGGACGGGCGCGCTTCGAGCGGATCGTCCAGTTGATTCATCCACAGGCTGAGGTGGCGCCAGGCCGACATAGAGGGCTCCATAGCGAGAGGGAAGGGGGAATGCGGCGAGAGTAGGAAGATGCCGTGCGCCTGTCGTGCGCGCGGGTCCGCTGGGAAATCTCAGCGGCGCGACGACAGGCGCTTCAGGTATTCGCGCGGAGACTGGCCGGTGTGCTGGCGGAAGCAGCGGTAGAAGGCCGACAGCGAATTGAAGCCGGCGGCGAAGGCCAGTTCGTCGACCCGTCCGGGCAGCTCGCCGGAAAGCTGGCCGAGCAGGTGTTGCAGGCGGGTCTGGTTGACGTACTGGTAGAAGCTCAGGCCGAGCACCTGGTTGAGCAGGTAGGAAATCTGGTTGCGCGTATAGCCGGTGGCATTGGCCACCTGGGTCAGGTCCAGGTCCGGATCGAGATAGGGCTGGGCCTGTTGAAAGTAGTGCTCCAGGTCGCGCGCCAGCAGGCTCAGCTGCTTGGCCGAAAGCCCCAGGCGGCTGGCCGGCGGCCGGCCGTCGCCGCCGGCCTGGGCTCCGCCGCCGCTTTCGTGGACCAGCGAGGCGTATTCGTTGATGCGCCAGATCAGGCCGTCGCGCACGGTGATCGCCTCGCTGGCGCGGAACGAAGCCAGGCGGCCGCTGAGGGTCACCCGCAGGCGGTACTGGATGAAGGCGGTATCGCCGTCGAAGCGGATACGGTCGGTGTGCTCCAGCGACTCGTCGGGGCCCTTGGGCATGGTCGCCTCGACGTACTCGCGGAGATCGGCCAGGCGCATCCGGCGGTTCTGGAAGAAGTCGTTGTATTCGACCTCGGGATGATAGAGCGCCATCACCGCGTCGATGTCGCGGTGCTTCCAACTGAGGTGGTAGCGCATGACCGTCTCGCGGGTGGCGTCGGCGAGGTCGCGGTCGGCGGGAATGGTCTGTTCGGGCTGCATGCAGCGAAGGATGCCATCGCCGCCGCCGGCGGAACAGTGCCGCGCCGTCATCCATGCACTGGATGACGGCGTATCCATCCTGCATATGGCGTTCGCCGAGGCGCTTTCCAGGGCCCCTGTTCACTCTTTCGGGCGACAGCCGGAATACCTCCTTGGTGCGCTTACCGCCGTTCGGGCCGCTGGGTAGGGTGTAGCCACCTCGACCCTGTCAGGAGAGCCGCATGACAACAACAAAAAGGCGCGGAATCTTCCCTCTGCACGCACTCGCTGCGGCCACAGCCCTGGGTTGCGCCACCCAGGCCTCGGCCGTGTCATTCAACATCGGGGAGATCGAAGGGCAATTCGACTCGTCGCTGTCGGTGGGGGCCAGCTGGTCCATGCGTTCCGCCGACAAGGACTACATCGGCACCCGCAACGGCGGCCACGCCTCGTCGCAGACCTCCGACGACGGCCGGCTGAACTTCAAGAAGGGCGAAACCTTCTCGAAGATCTTCAAGGGCATCCACGATCTCGAACTCAAGTACGGCGACACCGGCGCGTTCTTCCGTGGCAAGTACTGGTACGACTTCGAGCTGAAGGACGAACACCGCCTGCTCTACGACATCGACGACCACAATCGCAAGGAGGGCGCCAAGTCCTCCGGGGCGCAGCTGCTCGATGCCTTCCTCTACCACAACTACAGCATCGGCGACCTGCCCGGCAGCGTGCGGGTCGGCAAGCAGGTGGTGAGCTGGGGCGAGAGCACGTTCATCCAGAACTCGATCAACAGCATCAACCCGATGGACGTCGCCGCGTTCCGCCGGCCCGGCGCGGAGATCAAGGAAGGCCTGATCCCGGTGAACATGCTCTACCTGTCCCAGGGCATCAGCGACGCGCTGACCGTCGAAGGCTTCTACCAGTTGGAGTGGGACCAGACGGTGATCGACAACTGCGGCACCTTCTTCTCTACCACCGACGTGGTCGCCGATGGCTGCGAGCGGATGGTCTACGCCGGCAGCGACTTCGACCCGAACCCGGCCAACGGCTACCGCTACCTGCCGCGCGCCGGCGATCGCGATGCCCGCGACAGCGGCCAGTGGGGCCTGGCCCTGCGCTGGTACGCGGCGGAGCTGAACGACACCGAGTTCGGCCTGTACGCGATGAACTACCACAGTCGCAACCCGTACTACAGTGTGATCGCCGGCAACGGCCTGGCCACCTCCGACCCGGTCACCGGGCGCTCCACCGGTTATTACTTCATCGACTATCCCGAGGACATCCGCCTCTACGGCCTGAGCTTCCAGACCAACATCGGCAGCACCTCGGTGGCCGGCGAGCTGAGCTACCGGCCGAACATGCCGCTACAAATCAACAGCACCGACATGTCGATCGCCGCGATCTACCCGACCACCCTGTTCGGCAACCCGATCTACGACAGCGGCTTCGCCACCCCGCGCGCCGGCGAGGTGATCAACGGCTACGTGCGCAAGCCGGTGACCCAGGCACAGGTGACCGTCACCCAGTTCTTCGACCGGGTACTGGCGGCCGACCGCCTGACCGTGGTCGGCGAAGTCGGCTACAACCACCTCAGCGGGGTCGACGGCGACGACCTGCGCTACGGCCGCGACGCCATCTACGGCATCGGCGAACTGCCGAACAACGCCTTGTGCACCGGCGCGCTCAACGTGGCCAACCCGCAGGAGTGCAACAGCCACGGCTTCTACACCCGCAACTCGTGGGGCTATCGCCTGCGCGGGATCCTCGAATATCCCAACGTGTTCGCCGGGGTCAACCTGAAGCCGAACCTGGCCTGGTCGCACGACGTCGAGGGCTACGGGCCGAACTTCAGCGAGGGCGCCAAGGCCGTCAGCGTCGGCCTCGATGCCGACTACCAGAACACCTATACCGCCAGCATCAGCTACACCGACTTCTTCGGCGGCAACTACAACCCGATCAACGACCGCGACTTCCTCGCGGTGAGCTTCGGGGTGAACTTCTGAGGTCCGCCGCCCCTCGGGGCGGCCGCTTTCGCGGATACGAACAAGGATAACGACGCATGAAAACAGCACGACTCCTGTCCTCCGGGGCGCTGGCCCTCAGCCTGCTGGCCGGTTCGGTGACGGCGGCGGTTTCGCCCGACGAGGCCGCCAAGCTCGGCAGCAGCCTGACCCCCATCGGCGCGCAGAAGGAAGGCAACGCCGACGGCAGCATCCCGGCCTGGACCGGCGGCCTCGCGGCCAGCGCCGGCAAGGTCGATGGCAAGGGCTTCCTTTCCGATCCCTTTGCCGACGAGAAGCCGCTGTTCACCATCACCGCGCAGAACGTCGAGCAATACAAGGACAAGCTCTCCGACGGCCAGTTGGCGATGTTCAAGCGCTACCCGGAAACCTACCGGATCCCGGTGTACAAGACCCATCGCACGGTGGCCCTGCCGGCCGAGATCGACGAGGCGGTCAAGCAGAGCGCGCTGAACGTGCAGCCGATCAACGACGGCAACGGCCTGTCGAATTTCGAGAAGAGCCGCTACTACGCCTTCCCGATCCCGAAGAACGGTGTCGAAGTGCTCTGGAACCACATCACCCGCTACCGCGGCGGCAACCTCAAGCGCACCATCGTCCAGGCCACCCCGCAGACCAACGGCAGCTTCACGCCGATCCGCTTCGAGGAGTCGGTGGCATTCCCGCAGAACATGCCCGACCTCGATCAGAGCAAGGCGGCCAACATCCTCACCTTCTTCAAGCAGCAGGTGACCGCGCCGGCGCGCCTGGCGGGCAACGTGCTGCTGGTCCACGAGACCCTCGACCAGGTCAAGGAGCCGCGCCTGGCCTGGGTCTACAACGCCGGCCAGCGCCGCGTGCGGCGCGCCCCGCAGGTGGCCTACGATGGCCCGGGCACCGCCGCCGACGGCCTGCGCACCTCGGATAACTTCGACATGTTCTCCGGCGCCCCGGACCGCTACGACTGGAAGCTGGTCGGCAAGCGCGAGATGTACATCCCCTACAACGCCTACAAGCTCAACGACCCGACCCTGAAGTACGGCGACATCATCAAGGCCGGGCACATCAACCAGGACCTGACCCGCTACGAGCTGCACCGGGTGTGGGAAGTGGTCGGCACGGTGAAGCCGGGCGAGCGGCACATCTACGCCAAGCGCCACATGTACATCGACGAGGATAGCTGGCAGATCGCCCTGGTCGACCACTACGACGGTCGCGGCCAGCTCTGGCGGGTCGGCGAGGGCCACGCGCAGTACCACTACGACCAGAAGGTCGCCGGCTACACCCTGGAGGCGCTCTACGACGTGATCGCCGGTCGCTACCTGGCGCTGGGCATGAACAACGAGGAGAAGCGCGGCTACGAGTTCGGCTTCAAGGCCTCGTCCGCCGACTACACGCCGGCCGCCCTGCGCAACGCCGGGGTACGCTGAGTCCCGGCCAGTCGCGACGAGCGCGTCGGCTTGTGCCGACGCGCTCGTGCGTTATGACGGCCCATCACCCGGCGCAATCATCGTTCAGCAGCGGGGCAGGCGCGGTCTAGGCTCCCGGCAAGGCGCTTCGACAGAACAAGAGCACTGCCATGACCGAGCCGACCGAGCTGCCCGCCGCCTTGCCGCGGCTGCCGCCGCAGCACCTGCCGCGGCCCCGTTTGCACCAGCCGCTGCTGCGCGGCGAATGCCGCCTGCGACTGCTCTGCGCGCCCGCCGGCAGCGGCAAGACCGTCCTCCTCGGAGAATGCGCGCGGCGGGCGCCGCCTGGCGTGCAGGTGGTCTGGCTGGCGCTGGGCGGGGAAGCGCTGGACCCCGCGACCTTCCGCCGCCGCCTGGCCGGCGCCCTCGGCTTGCCCGAGGAAAGCGACGAAGCGCAGCTGTGCCGGCGGTTGCGCAACGCATCCGCGCTGTGGCTGCTGCTCGACGATTACCCACGGCACCCCGACCCCGCCCTCGACGCCTGCCTCGATCGCCTGTTGAGCGCGGCCTCGCCACGGGTGGGCTGGTGGCTGGCGAGCCGGCGGCGGCCGCAGTGCAACCTGGCGCGGTTGCTGCTGGAAGGGGAGTTGCTGGAGGTCGACGGCGGCCTGCTGGCGTTCGATGCCGACGAGGTCGCCGAACTGCTCCGCCTGCACGGGCGCAGCGCCGATGCCGCTACGGCCGGGACACTGCTGGAACGCAGCGGCGGTTGGTGCGCCGCGTTGCGCTTGCGCCTGCTGGTCGGCGAAGAGACGGCCGGACCGTTATTGCAGGAATACCTCCAGCACGAGTTGCTCGACGAGCTGCCGCCGCCGCTGGCCGACGCCGCGCGTGCCCTGGCCTGGCTGCCGCAAGTCGGTCCGGAGCTGTTCCGCCGGCTGTTCGAGGAACTGCCCCACGGGCTGGACGACCTGTTGGCGCGGGGCTTCCCCCTGCTGGCCGATACGAACCAGCGCTACAGCCTGCCGCCGGCGATCCGCGAGGCCTGGCGCGAAGCGCCGCAGCGCCCGCAGCGGGACTTCCACCGGGAAGCCTGCGAATGGTTCGCCGAACACGGCGAGACCCGCGAGGCGGTCGACCAGGCGCTGGCCGCCGACGAACCGGAAACCGCCGCCGGATTGTTGCAGAAGCTCACCGAGGAGCAATTGCTGCACGGCCATAACATCGGCATGGTCCTGGCCCTGCGCGACGAACTGCCGGCGGCGCTGCTGGCCAGCACGCCGCGCCTGGTGATCCTGAATGCCTGGGCGCTGCTCTACGCCGGACGCCTGGCCGAAGCCGAGGACTGCATCGGCCAGTTGGCGCGCTTCCTGCCGATGCCCTCGGCGTCCCGCCAGCGGGTGCTGCTGGCGCAATGGCAGGGCTTGTTCGGGATCCTTCTGCACTGCCGCGGCGAGCGCGGCGCCGCCGACTACCTGCGCGAGGCGCTGGAGCAACTGCCGGAGGACGCCTGGTCGCAGGGACTGATCTGCCGCTCGGCGCTGATGCAACTGGCGATGATCGAGGGGCGGATGGACCAGGCGCGGTTGATCGGCCGCGATGCCTTGCGCCTGGCGCGCGAGCACGACAGCCTGATCTTCGAGGCGTTGATCGAACTGGAGCGGGCGCAGTGGCTGGAGCAGCGCGGCGAACTGCTGCGCGCGGAAGGCGTCCTCGATCGCGCCCAGCGCTACCTGGAGGACCTCGGCCAGCAGGGCAGCCCGATGCTCGGCCGGATCGCCCTGCGCCGCGCGCGCCTGTGCCTGCAGCAGGGCCGCGAGGTCGAGGCCGGGCACTGGTATCGGCTGGGGCTGGAGCAGGCACGGGAGAATCTCGATCCCTGGGCGCTCTACGGCTACCTGGGACTGGCCTTGCTGGAAGCCGGGCAGGGCGACCTGGACGCGGCGTTCAACCGCCTGCTGGAGGTCGAGCGGCTGATGCAGCAGCGCCATGTCCCCGATCCGCTGTATCGCGGCGCGCTGCTGCTGGTCAGCTCCGCCCTGACCCTGCAGCAGGGAAGGCCGGCGCAGGCGCGGGAGATCCTGCTGCGGGTCCGCGCTTACTTCCAGCCGGGACGGGCGCGCCTGTCGCCGCCCTCCGAACCGGAGCTGGAAGCGCGGGTAGAGCACCAATTGGCGCTGGCCGAACTCTACAGCGGTGAGGCTGCCGCCGCCGAAGCGCGGCTGCGCGGGCTGCTCGCCATTCTCGAGGCGCAGGGGCGGCAGACGCTGCTCTGCGAAGTGCGCATGGGTATCGCCGAGTGCCAGTTCCTCTCCGGACAATTGCCCCAGGCCCAGCAAACCCTGCGCAGCGGCCTGGAACTGGCGGAGCGGCTAGGCCTGCAACTGCCGCAGCGGCGACTGCGGGATCGCCAGCCGCAACTGTTCGCCGCCCTGCCGGGGGAAGAAGAGGAGGGGCTCAGTCCGCTCAGTTGCCGGGAGCTGGCGGTGCTCGGCCTGATCGCCCAGGGCTGTTCCAACCAGGAGATCGGCGAGCAACTGTTCATTTCCCTGCACACGGTGAAGACCCACGCCCGGCGGATCAACGGCAAGCTCGGGGTGGCCCGCCGGACCCAGGCGGTGGCGCGGGCCAAGGCCCTCGGCCTGCTCGCCTGAGCGGCCTCAGTGCAGGGCGCGGCCGGTCGGCGGGGCGAGTTCGCCCAGGCGCTGGCCGAGGCGCAGTTGCTCGGTGGGATCGTCGCTGAGCAAGAGCGCGCGTTCCAGGTCGTAGCGTTCCGCCTGCGGGCAATCCAGTTGCCGATAGAGGCCGGCGCGGGCCTCGTGGTCGGCGGCGCCCACCGGGCCGAGTTCGATCACCCGCTGGGCATCCTTCAGCGCGGCCAGCGGCTCGCCGGCGGCGCTGTGCAGTTGTCGCAGGTTGCGCGACAGACGCTGGAGGATTTCCCCGGGAGAGGCCTGCTTCAGGTAGGCGGCTTGCAGCTCGCTCTTCGGCCCTTGCAGGCGCAGCAGCAGTTCGCGGCAGTCGGGGGTATAGAGGCGTCGCCCGGTGGCCGGGTCGAGCAGATGGTCGGCCTGCGGCACGCGCAGCAGGAAGCGTCCCGGGAAGTTCACTCCGACCAGCGGAATGTCCAGCCGCCGCGCCAGTTCCATGGCCACCAGCGCCAGCGACAACGGCTGTCCCTGGCGCCGCTGCAGCACCAGCGGGAGCAGGGCCGAGCGCGGTTGCAGGGGGAAGTCGTCGTCCTCGCAGAAACCCTGTTCGCTCATTCGCCGCAGCAACCCCTGGGCGCGCTCGCTGGCCGAGGCGCGGTCGTCCAGGCTGGCGCCGATCTGCCGGACGAGTTCGTCGAGCTCGCGCAGGGCGTGGGCGGGCGAATACGCCGGGAGGTGCTCCGCGGCGATCCACAGGGCCGCCTCGAACAGCGCTGGCGGTTCCTGGGCGAGACAATCGAGGCAGGCTTGACGCGGGTCCATGGCTTTCCTCCTGGTGCGCCTGGATCGCTGCGGACGGGCCGTTCGGAGCACGCCGGGGCCGGTTTCGAGCGGGCGGACCCCAAGGTTGTAACCGTCCGCCGAAGCTTCGTCCAGTACCCGGCTCGGCGAGCGCCGCGGCCTGGTCGTCGGCCTTGCGGGCGTTTCGCCGACGCCTGCCTATACTGAAGGTGCCGGGCGGCAACGGCCCGGCCCGAACAACAAGCAGCAAGCAGGGGAGCCCCAGCATGTTCGACATGATGGACGCGGCCCGGCTCGAGGGTCTCCACCTCGCCCAAGACCCGGCCACGGGACTCAAGGCCATTATTGCCATCCACAGCACGCGACTCGGCCCGGCTCTGGGTGGTTGTCGCTACCTGCCTTACCCCAACGACGAAGCCGCCATCGGCGACGCCATCCGCCTGGCCCAGGGCATGAGCTACAAGGCGGCCCTGGCCGGGCTGGAGCAGGGCGGCGGCAAGGCGGTGATCATCCGCCCGCCGCACCTGGACAATCGCGGCGCGCTGTTCGAGGCCTTCGGGCGCTTCATCGAAAGCCTCGGCGGACGCTACATCACTGCGGTGGACAGCGGTACCTCCAGCGCCGACATGGACTGCATCGCCCAGCAGACCCGCCACGTCACCAGCACCACCCAGGCCGGCGACCCCTCGCCGCATACCGCCCTCGGCGTGTTCGCCGGGATTCGCGCCAGCGCCCAGGCGCGCCTCGGCAGCGACGACCTGGAAGGCCTGCGGGTCGCGGTGCAGGGGCTCGGCCACGTCGGCTACGCATTGGCCGAGCAACTGGCGGCGGTCGGCGCCGAGTTGCTGGTCTGCGACCTCGATCCCGGCCGGGTGCAACTGGCCGTCGAGCAGCTCGGTGCCCATCCGCTGGCGCCGGAGGCATTGCTCTCCACCCCTTGCGACATCCTCGCGCCCTGCGGGCTGGGCGGCGTGCTCACCAGCCAGAGCGTCAGCCAGTTGCGCTGCGCGGCGGTGGCCGGGGCGGCGAACAACCAGTTGGAGCGGCCGGAGGTCGCCGACGAGCTGGAGGCGCGCGGCATCCTCTATGCGCCGGACTACGTGATCAACTCCGGCGGCCTGATCTACGTCGCCCTCAAGCACCGCGGCGCCGATCCGCACAGCATCACCGCGCACCTGGCGCGGATTCCCGCGCGGCTCACCGAGATCTATGCCCATGCCCAGGCCGACCACCAGTCGCCGGCGCGGATCGCCGACCGTCTGGCGGAACGGATTCTCTACGGCCCGCAGTGACGGGCCGGCGTTTCCGGCGAGGCCGCCAGCGGGCCTCGCCAGCGGCAGTGCGGGCCACCCCCGCCGCGCCGCGCGTGCACGCCGCCACCCGCGGCGCGACCCTGAGCGGCACGCCTACCCGGCGTGCGGAGGAGGTTTGCGATGGTTCACAACCGGATCGACCCGCCTTTCACCCGCTACCTCGACAGCGACGGTCGGCCCCTCGGCGAGTTGCCCGCCTGGGCCGGCGACAGCGATGCGCTGGTCGGCCTCTACCGGCAGATGCTCCTGACCCGCCTGTTCGACCAGAAGGCGGTGGCCCTCCAGCGTACCGGGCGGATCGGCACCTATGCGCCAACCCTCGGCCAGGAAGCCATCGGCGTGGCCATCGGCAGCCAGATGCGCGCCGAGGACGTGCTGGTGCCTTATTACCGCGATACCGCCGTGCAATTGATGCGCGGCGTGCGCATGGAGGACATCCTCCTCTACTGGGGCGGCGACGAGCGCGGCAGCGACTACGCCGAACCGCTGGCGGCGCAGGACTTTCCCATCTGCGTGCCGATCGCCACCCAGGCCCTGCATGCCTGCGGGGTCGCCTCGGCGTTCCGCATCCGCGGCGAGCACCGGGTGGCGGTGACCACCTGCGGCGACGGCGCCACCAGCAAGGGCGATTTCCTCGAGGCGCTGAACGTGGCGGGCGCCTGGCAGTTGCCGGTGCTCTTCGTGGTCAACAACAACCAGTGGGCGATCTCGGTGCCGCGGCGCATCCAGTGCGGCGCGCCGACCCTGGCGGAGAAGGCGGTGGGTGCCGGCTTCCCCGGCGAACAGGTGGACGGCAACGACGTGCTGGCGGTCGCCGAACGCGTCCGCGCGGCCCTGGAGCGCGCGCGCCAGGGCAAGGGGCCGACCCTGCTGGAGTGCATCAGCTATCGCCTCTGCGACCACACCACGGCCGACGACGCCAGCCGCTACCGTTCCGCCGAGGAGGTCAACCAGGCCTGGCGCGAGGAGCCGATCAAGCGCCTGCGCGCCTTCCTCGCCGGCCGCGGCCAGTGGGACGAGGAGCGCGAGCAGGCGCTGGTGGGCGAGTGCCAGGCGCGGGTGCAGGAGGCGGTGGAGCGTTTCGAGACGTTCGCCGCGCAGGCGCCGCAGGCACTGTTCGAGCATGTCTACGCGCGCTGGCCGGCGGTCCTGGAGGAGCAGCGCGAGCAATTGCTGGAGCGCGCCGCGCGGCGGCAGGGAGGGGCCGAACATGAATGAGCGCAACGGCGAAGCGAAACGCCTGGCCCTTCTGGAGGCGGTCAACCTGGCGTTGCACCGGGCCATGGCCGAGGACGAGACGGTGGTGGTGCTGGGCGAAGACGTCGGGGTCAACGGCGGGGTGTTTCGCGCCACCCTCGGCCTGCGCGAGCGCTTCGGCTTCAAGCGGGTGCTGGATACGCCGCTGGCGGAGAACATGATCGCCGGGCTGTCCATCGGCATGGCCGCCCAGGGCCTGAAGCCGGTGATGGAGATCCAGTTCATGGGCTTCATCTACGCCGCCATGGAGCAACTGGTGTCCCATGCCAGCCGCCTGCGCAATCGCACCCGCGGCCGCCTGGCCTGCCCGTTGGTGCTGCGCACGCCGATGGGCGCGGGGATCCGCGCGCCGGAGCACCACAGCGAGGCGACCGAGGCGATGTTCGCGCACATCCCCGGCGTCCGCGTGCTGGTGCCGTCGTCGCCGGCGCGGGCCTACGGCCTGCTCCTGGCGGCGATCGACGATCCCGATCCGGTGATCTTCCTCGAGCCGACCCGGCTCTACCGGATGAACCCGCAGCCGCTGGCGGACGACGCCCGGCGCCTGCCGCTGGACAGTTGCTTCACCCTTCGCGAAGGCGGCGACCTGACCCTGGTCAGCTGGGGCGCCGGCGTCCACGAGACCCAGCAGGCCGCCGAGCGCCTGGCGCAGCGCGGCATCGAGGCCGAAGTGATCGACGTCGCCTGCCTCAAGCCGCTCGACCTCGACACCCTCGAAGCCTCGGTGCGCAAGACCGGTCGCTGCGTGATCGTCCATGAGGCGCCGAAGAGTGGCGGCCTCGGCGGGGAAATCGCCGCGAGCCTCTACGAGCGTGTCCTGTTCGACCTGCGGGCGCCGATCCAGCGGGTCGCCGCGGCCGATATCCCGCCGCCGCTGTACCGCCTGGAAGCGCTGTACATGCCCGCCGTGGAGGACATCCTGGCGGCCTGCGACACCGTGCTCGGCTACGCCTGAGCCAAGGGGAGACGACCATGAAGCACTTCAAGCTGCCCGACCTGGGCGAGGGCCTGCAGGAAGCGGAAATCGTCGAATGGCACGTCAAGGCCGGCGACAGCGTGCGCGCCGACCAGCGCCTGGTCTCGGTGGAAACCGCCAAGGCGCTGGTGGACATCCCTGCGCCCTACGATGGGGTGGTGGGCAAGCTGTTCGGCGCCGAGGGCGACATCCTCCACGTCGGCGAACCGCTGGTGGGCTTCGAGGGCGAGGAGGCGGACGCCGGTACCGTGGTGGGGCGCCTGGAGGGCGGCGGTAGCGCCCTGGAAGACCGTTTCTTCATCGGCGCCGCACCGTCCACCCGCGAACACCTGGCACCGCGCGCGACCCCGGCGGTGCGCCAGTTCGCCCGCCAGCAGGGCGTCGAACTGGCCGGCCTGAGCGGCTCCGGCCCGGATGGCCTGATCACCCGCGCCGACGTCGAGGCCGCCGCCCAGGGCGCCCGCGAACGCTTCGGCGGCGAGCGCTTGCGCGGGGTACGGCGGAGCATGGCGCTGAACATGGCGCGCTCGCATGCCGAGGTGGTGCCGGTGACGATCTACGGCGACGCCGACCTGCATCGCTGGAAGACCGCACGCGACCCGTTGATCCGCCTGGCCCAGGCGCTGGCCGAGGCCTGTCGCGCCGAGCCGACCCTCAACGCCTGGTTCGATGGCGCCTCGTTGTCGCTGAAACTGCATGAGCGGCTCGACCTGGGGATCGCCGTGGACACCCCGGACGGCCTGTTCGTGCCGGTGCTGCGCGACGTCGGTGCGCGTTCGGCGGAGGACCTGCGCGCCGGTATGCGGCGCCTGCGCGAAGACGTCCAGGCACGCTCGATCCCGCCGGCGGAAATGCTCGGCGCGACCCTGACCCTATCCAACTTCGGCACCCTGTTCGGCCGCTACGCCAACCCCGTGGTGGTGCCGCCGCAGGTGGCCATCCTCGGCGCCGGCGGCATCCGCGACGAAGTAGTGGCCTGGCGCGGCGAGATGGCGATCCACCCGATCCTGCCGCTCTCGCTGAGCTTCGATCACCGCGCCGCCACCGGTGGCGAGGCGGCGCGTTTCCTCAAGGTACTGGTGAACGCCCTGGAGCAGCCCGACGGCTGATCAGCGCCGGCGCTCCAGCCACCATGCCAGCAGCGCGCCGAGGGCATAGGCGAGCAGGTCGAAGCCGTCGGCGGTGCTACCGAGAACGATGCGCAGCACGGGACTGGAAAATTGCCAATGCAGTTGCGCCGCCAGGTACTGGCCCAGTTCCAGCAGCGCGCCGACGGCAAAGGCGGCGGATGCCAGCCAGGCGGCCGGCGCCCTGAGCGCGCTGCCCATCAGGTAGTAGAGCCAGACCACCGCCAGCAGGTCGCCGCCGAAGCTGCGTATCCAGCCCCAATGCCGGCCCAGGGTGGCGAGCAGGACCAGCAGGCCGAACAGCAGCAGTGCCAGCAGCAGGCTGCGCCGGTCCAGGCGCCAGCGTCGGGAGCGGACGGGGGAGGCGGGGAGAGCGGGCATGGGGCCTTCCTGGTCGATGGGGCTGCCGGGCGTTGTACGGCAAGCGCCGGTTTCCGGCAAGCCGGGCGCGGGTCGGACAAGCGCCGCGCGGACTCAGCGGCGTCGCAGGCTGGCGAGCAGTTGTTCGACGAAGGCGTCGCTGCCGGAGCTGTCGAGGTAGTGCACCTGGGGACCGTCGAGCAGGTAGAGCGCGTGGTAGGGCTTGCCGGCCTGGCTGCCGCGCAGGCGATAGACCTCGGTGCCGGCTACGCGGTAGCGGCTGGCGCTGGCGCGCCGGTCGCACAGGCCGAGGGCCTGGCGCTGCGCCTGGAGACGCTCGCGCTCGGCGTCGGGCAGGCCGTCCAGCGGCAGGGCTCCGAACAGCAGGCGAACCTGTCGCGGGAGGTCGAGCCGTTCGCCCTCGTCCGCGCCCATCTCGTTGCCTTCGAGCAGGCGGTGGGCGAGGTAGTGACCCTCGGCGTAACGGGCGATCAGCAGGTCGCCGCTGTGCAGCAGGGTGGCGGGGGCCCGTTGCAGGTCGAGTTGCAGCCTGCCGGCGCCGCCCAGGGCCAGGACCTGCGCGGCGCCGGCAGAGGCTGCCGGTGTCTCGGCGTCCGTGGCCCGGAACGGGCAGGCGAGGGCAGGGGCACCGGCGAGGCCGAGGAGGACGCACAGCAGGCCGGCAAGTTGTCGCGGCATGTTTCGGCTCCTTGCGCTTTGCTTGCAGCGGCGGCTCATTCGTCCGCGGCGTTTTCCTCGAACAGTTCGTTGAGGGCGTCCGGCTGGTTCTTGAAGGCGCGGGCGAAGGCGTCGCGGTTCTTCGCCATGAAGATGCCGAGTTCTTCCACCTGTTCCTCCTTCAGCGACGGCACCGCCTTCTGCAGCACCTCGGCCAGCGTTTCCGCCAGCTCCAGCATCTTGTCGTAACGATCGGCTTCAGCCTTGTCCATGAACAAACGCTCCTGATCCCGGCTGCTGCGGTACACCACTTCGACGGCCATTCATCACCTCTGTGCCTTCTGAGTCGGAAGGTTGCTTTGACTGGTTATTCATACAGTATATGGCGTCTTGCCGTCCGTGGATAGCGCCAGGATTGCCGGCGCATTGCCGGGGCGGTCGTCGTCTGACAGAAATGTCACGCCGGGCTCATGAGCCTGACAGTCTCCGCAGCGTAGTTTCAGGCTGAACGTTCTACCAAGGAGACATCCTCATGAGAGTGATCCCGTTGGCACTTGTCGCGCTGCTCGGCCTGGCGCCGCTGGCCCAGGCGCAGCAGCAGCCCTACGGACCCAACCCGGACTCGAAATCGCTCCGCCAGCACTACGTGGAAGGGCGCCTGGACATCGCCCGGGTGATCTACAAGACCGACCTGTGGAGCGCCTGTGGGATCGTCCCGGCGCGCCTGGTCTACGAGGACTCGCAGGGCGAGCGGCATACCGTCGAGTACAAGGCCTGGGGCAGCGGTTGCAGCGGCAATTGAGTGAACCCGGCGCGGCACGGGCCGCGCCGGGTTTTCCTCGGCTCCCGCGCTTCTGCTAAGGTTGCGCGCCTGCCGCCCGTTGCGCGGCGCATACCTTCCGCCCCGCAAGGATGCCCGGCATGCAAGACTTCGGTTTCGCCCTTCTGCTCATCGGCTACGTCTGGTCCGTGGCCAGCGGCGGTCGCCGTTCGATCCCCTGCGCATTGCTCTGCCTGCTGCTGTTTCCGCTGGCGCAACTGGCCTTCGCCATCAACGACGCGCCGATGCGCCCGCCGCTGGCGCTGGCGGCCCTTGGCGCGGGCCTGGCCTACCTCGGCGGCGGCTCGGTGTTCGGCTGAGCCCGGCATCTCACAAGAATACGATTGAAAATCATTATCATAAAAAATATGCTGCTGTCCTTCTGAAAGGACGTGGGTGGATGCGCCGTTGGCGGAGCAGGATCTCAAGGCACTGTTTCTCAGGCATGCCCGGCAGTTGCAGTCGTATCTGTTGCGCAAGACCCGCGATCCGCACCTGGCGGCGGACCTTGCGCAGGAGAGCTTCCTGCGCCTGACCGAGCAGCGGAACAAGGAGCCGATCGAGCATGTCGACGCCTATCTCTACCGCACCGCGCACAACCTCACCATCGACCATTACCGGCAGGAACGGCGGCGCCGCACCGAGACCCGGCCCAACGACGACCTCGCCGGGTTCGTCGCCGACCAGCCCGGCCCCGAGGAGTCCGCGGTGGATGCCGATGCGCTTGCCCGCCTGCGCGAGATAGTCGCCGAACTGCCGCCGCGCACCCGTGAGATCTTCCGTCTCAACCGTCTGGAAGGGCTGACCCATGCCGAGGTGGCGAGACGCCTGGAAATCTCCGATAGCTCGGTGCAGAAGCACCTGGCCCGCGCCCTGGCCCATGTGATGCAGGCACTCGAGGATTCCCGCTGAATGGATTACCGAGTCTTGCCGGTTCGCGCGTCTGAACCTCTATAACGACCAACGAGAGCCGCACGTGAACAGCCCCCAGGAACAACAGCAGATCCGCCAGCGGGCCGCCGAATGGGCGATCCGCCTGGACGGCGGCGACCTCGACCGGTCCCGGCGCGAAGCGCTGGACGGCTGGCTGGCGGCTGACCCCCGGCACCCGGCCGCGCTGGCGCTGGCGCAACGGACCTGGAAACAGCTGGGATCGCTGGCCGAACCGCGGACGATGGTTCAGACGCCGGTTGCCAGCGCGCCGCGCCGCGCCGGGGGGCGGCGCAAGGGGTGGCGCGGCTGGGCCGCGGCGGCGGCGGTGCTGCTGGCCCTGGGCAGCGCCTGGAGCGAACGCGACGCCGGCGTGACCTGGCTGGCCGACCACTCTACCGGCAAGGGCGAGGTACGCATCCTGCGGCTGGTGGATGGCAGCGAGGTCGAGCTGGACGCACAGAGTGCCATCGATGTCGCCTACGACAGCCGCGAGCGACGGGTGCGCCTGCTCGAAGGCAGCGCGATCTTCCGCGCCGCCCCCCGCGCGGGGCGGGAGACACGGCCCTTCGTGGTGGAAAGCGCCGGCGGCAGCACTCGCGCGCTGGGTACTCGGTTCCTGGTCAGCCGCAACGACGACGGCAGCGTCCAGGTCGGGGTGCTCGAACACCGCGTCGCGGTGGCCCTGGCGCATCCGCGCACGGGGACCGTCGGGCGCCGCGAGCTGGGCGAGGGCGAGAGCCTGCGCTACAGCGCGGAGGGCGGCGTCGAGGCGCCGCTGGGCGGTCGCCTCGACGACCTGACCAGTTGGCGGCGCGGCCTGCTGGTCTTCGACGAGCAGCCGCTGGGCGAGGTGGTGGCGCGCCTCAATCGCTACCGGCCGGGGCATTTGCTGGTGGCTCCCGGTGCGTTGGCGCAGCGGCGGGTCAGCGGCGTATTCCGGGTCGCCGACCTGGAGGCCTCGTTGCAGTCGATCAGCGATGAGCTGGGAGTGCGCAGCCTGGGCCTGGCGGGAGTGACGCTGCTGTACTGAGCGGCGCGATCGCTTCCGAGAGCCTCGACCACGGGCCGGGCAGTCGCCCCGCGCGCTTGTTCCGGCAGGGGCCGGGAAGCGCATTTTCGAGCCGTGGATCCCGCCGGCGAAAAATTTTCTCGATTTCCGTTACTGACTTTCCCTGCCTCCATCGTTCTCTTAACGAGACTGATTCTTATTACACAAAACGATGGAGTGTAGGCGCTGTCATGAAACATCGTGGATGGAGTGCCGTGCGAGGCGGTCGCAAGGGGGCGCAACTGGCCCTGGGGCTGGGCCTGGTCCTGCTGGGAACGGCCGCGCTACCGCTGCATGCGCAAGACGGAGCGGACTCGGCGAGCCAGCAGCAGACCGCGTTGCGCCGGGTCCGGCTGGACATCCCGGCACAACCGCTGAACCGCGCCCTGCTGCGATTCGCCGAGCAGGCCGGGGTTCAGGTGTTCTTCGACAGCCAGCGTTTCGCCGGTCTCGGCAGCGCGGCGGTGCACGGCGAATACGTGCTGGCCGACGGCCTGAGCCAGATGCTCCAGGGCAGCCCGGTGGAATACCGCTTCTCCGGCAAGGACCAATTGAGCCTGATCCGCGTCAGCCAGGACGACCTGGTGCAGATGTCGCCCTCGGTGATCTCCGCCGCGCGTCCGGACGACTGGGTCTACCAGACGCCGCATTCGGTCAGCGTGATCGGCCGCGAGCAGATCGAGCGCAACCCGCCGCGGCATGCCGCCGACATGCTCGAGGAAACCCCCGGGGTGTACTCCTCGGTGAGCCAGCAGGACCCCGGCCTGTCGGTGAACATCCGTGGCATCCAGGACTACGGGCGGGTCAACATGTCGGTCGACGGCATGCGCCAGAACTACCAGCAGAGCGGCCACCAGCAGCGCAACGGGACGCTCTACGTCGATCCCGAGCTGCTCAGCGAGGTGGTCATCGACAAGGGCGCCAGCTCGGCCATGGGCGGCGCCGGGGTGATCGGCGGGATCGCCAACTTCCGCACCCTGGAGGCCCGCGACCTGGTCAGGCCGGGCAAGCAGGTCGGTGGCCGGGTGCGCCTCACCAGCGGCCTGGGCGGCGACGCCAATGGCACCCACTTCATCGGCAGCGCGGCCTTCGCCATCGGCACCGAGGTCTGGGACATGCTGGTCGCCGCCAGCGAGCGCCACCTGGGCGACTACGACCCGGGGACCAAGGGCAGCATTGGCGAGCTGCGCACCGGCGCCTGGTTCAATCCCGAGGCCGGGCAGCGGGTCAAGCATTCGCCGGTGGCCTACTCCGGCTACGTGATGCGCTCGCGACTGGCCAAGCTTGGCGTCGCCCTGCCGCAGGACCAGCGCCTGCAGTTCAGCTACCTGACCACCCAGGTGTCCTACGACGACGCCAACATGCTCAACACCGAGAACCAGGCGCTCTGGGAAAAGCTCGGCAGCAGCGACGTGCGTGCGCAGAACTTCGCCATCGACTACGGCTACGCGCCGGACAACCCGTTGGTGGACTTCAAGGCCAAGCTCTACTACGTCGACAACCGCAACCGCCAGCAGACCCTGCAACGCGGTATCACCCCCGGCTACTCGATCACCTACCAGACCGACACCTACGGCGCGCAGGCGCAGAACACCTCGACCTTCGCTCTCGACGATCTCTCCACGCTGCGCGCCAACTATGGCCTGGAGTTCTTCTACGACAAGGTGCGGCCGGACTCCAGCCAGCCGCGGGCGAGCACCTCGGCGGTCGGCTTCCCTGCGGCCGAAGGCATGACCCCCAAGGGCGACCGCGCCCTCGGTAGCCTGTTCGCCCGTCTCGACTACGACTACGACGACTGGCTCAACCTCAACGCCGGGCTGCGTTACGACCGCTACCGCCTGCGCGGCGACACCGGCTTCAACGCGCGCACCTTCATCCTTGGCACCACCCGGCAGACCGACATGCCGCTGCAATACGCCGTCGACCGCGAGGAGGGGCGCTTCTCGCCGACCTTCGGCCTGTCGGTCAAGCCCGGCGTCGACTGGTTGCAGTTGTTCGCCACCTACGGCAAGGGCTGGCGCCCGCCGGCGGTGACCGAGAGCCTGATCACCGGCCGCCCCCACGGCGGCGGCGCGGAAAACATGTACCCCAACCCGTTCCTCAGTCCGGAGCGCTCGAAGGCCTGGGAAGTCGGTTTCAACGTGCTGAAGGAGAACCTCTGGTTCAGCGACGACCGCCTGGGCCTGAAGGTCGCCTACTTCGACACCCGGGTCGACGACTTCATCTTCATGGGCATGGGCATGCAGCCGCCGGGCTACGGCATGGCCGGGATCGGCAACAGCGCCTACGTCAACAACCTCGACAGCACGCGCTTCCGTGGCGTCGAGTACCAGCTCGACTACGATGCCGGGCTGGCCTACGGGCAGCTCTCCTACACGCACATGATCGGCAGCAACGACTTCTGTTCGAAGACCGCCTGGCTCGGTGGCGTCACCCAGACGGTGAAGGGCAGCGGTCGCCGCCCGCCGGTGATCGACATGCGGCCGGACGAGCAGGCCAACGCCGCCACCCATTGCAGCGCGGTGCTCGGCTCCGCCGAACACATGCCGATGGACCGCGGCTCGCTGACCCTGGGCATGCGCTTCTTCGACCGCAGGCTGGACGTCGGCGCCCGTGCCCGCTACAGCGAAGGCTACTCGGTGGCTGGCGGCGCCACGGTGTCGCAGGCCGGCGTGTACCCGGCGGACTGGAAGGAATACACCGTCTACGACCTGTACGGCAGCTACCGGGTGAGCGATGAACTGACCCTGCGCCTGGCCATGGAGAACGTCACCGACCGCGCCTACCTGGTGCCGCTGGGCGACGTGCTGGCCTTCACCCTCGGTCGCGGGCGGACCCTGCAAGGCACCCTCGAATACCAGTTCTGACCCCCGTTTTGCCCAGTGAAGGGCAAAACCGGAGCGGGCATCCGTGCGCTCCGGCATTCACCACTCGTTGAATTGGAGTTTTGGCATGAGCATTTCGATTTCCTACAGCACCACCTACAGCGGCTGGACCGTAGCGGATTACCTGGCGGACTGGTCGGCCTACTTCGGCGACGTCAACCATCGTCCGGGCCAGGTGGTGGACGGCAGCAATACCGGCGGCTTCAACCCCGGTCCGTTCGACGGCAGCCAGTACGCGCTGAAGAGCACCGCCAGCGACGCGGCCTTCATCGCCGGCGGCGACCTCCACTACACCCTGTTCAGCAACCCCAGCCACACCCTGTGGGGCAAGCTGGACAGCATCGCCCTCGGCGACACCCTGACCGGCGGCGCCTCCAGCGGTGGCTACGCCCTGGACAGCCAGGAGGTGAGCTTCAGCAACCTGGGCCTGGATTCGCCGATCGCCCAGGGCCGCGACGGCACCGTGCACAAGGTGGTCTACGGCCTGATGAGCGGTGACAGCAGCGCCCTGCAGGGGCAGATCGACGCGCTGCTGAAAGCGGTCGACCCGAGCCTGTCGATCAACTCCACCTTCGACCAGTTGGCCGCGGCCGGCGTCGCCCATGCCACCCCGGCTGCGGCAGCGGCGGAAATCGGCGTGGTCGGCGTGCAGGAACTGCCGCACGACCTGGCCCTGGCGGCCTGAGCAACTGTCCACGATAGCGTTCGTGGACTGCTTGCGCTAAAGGCCGGAGAGGAGTTGGCGCTCCTCTCCGGCGCGCGAACCGCCGTCGCTGCGCCTCGCACCCGTGGCGACGGCGGCCCCCGGATTGTTCCTCCGCCGGCCGTGCCCGGCAAGCGGAGACTGCCGCAATGTCCTCCGGGCCCGCTCGCGGCCCGGACACCCACAGGACCCGACTCCGATGAAGCTCCGGCCGGCCTCGCCGCGCAATGAAATCCTCGCCACCCTCGGCCGCTTCCGCCCGGCGCTGCGCAGCGTCGCGCTGTTCACCGCGGTGATCAACCTGCTGATGCTGGCGCCGTCGCTGTACATGCTGCAGGTCTACGACCGGGTACTCGGCTCCGGCAACCACATGACCCTGCTGATGCTGACCCTCATGGTGCTCGGCCTCTACCTGCTGCTCGGCGCCCTGGAGTGGGTGCGCAGCCTGGTGGTGATCCGCCTCGGCGGCCAGCTCGACATGCAACTCAACCAGCGCATCTACGACGCCTCGTTCCGCGCCAGCCTGGAGCGCGGCGAGCAGGCCGTCGGGCAGGCGCTGAACGACCTGACCAGCCTGCGCCAGTTCCTCACCGGCAACGCCCTGTTCGCCTTCTTCGACGCGCCCTGGTTCCCGCTCTACCTGCTGGTGATCTTCCTCTTCAGTCCCTGGCTCGGCCTGCTTGCCCTGGTTGGGGCGCTGCTGCTGGTGCTGCTTGCCTGGGTCAATGAAAGCCGCTCGCGCGAACCGCTGGCCGAGGCCGGGCAACTGTCGATCCTCGCCACCCAGCAGGCCTCGGCCAACCTGCGCCAGGCGGAAACCCTGGCGGCAATGGGCATGTTGCCGGCCATGCGCGCGCGCTGGTTCGCCCAGCACCAGGCCTTCCTTGCCCGGCAGAACCTCGGCAGCGAGCGCAGCGCGGCGATCGGCGCGACCTCCAAGGGCGTGCGCCTGGCCCTGCAGTCGCTGGTGCTCGGCCTCGGCGCCTGGCTGGCGGTGGAAGGCCTGATCACCCCGGGGATGATGATCGCCGGCTCGATCCTGATGGGCCGCGTGCTCAGCCCCATCGACCAGTTGATCGCGGTCTGGCGCCAGTGGAGCGGCGCGCGGCAGGCCTACCAGCGACTGGCGCGGCTGCTCGAGGAGAATCCGCCGGCCGCCCTGGGCATGCCGCTACCGGCGCCGCGCGGCGCGTTGCGCGTCGAGCGGCTCTGCGCGGCCGCGCCGGGACGCGAGCAGGCATTGTTGCAGGACCTCGGTTTCGCCCTGGAGCCTGGCGAAGCGCTCGGCGTGATCGGGCCGTCCGGTTCCGGCAAGTCGACCCTGGCGCGCTTGCTGGTGGGCGCCTGGCAGCCGCTGTCCGGCGCGGTGCGCCTGGACGGCGCCGACCTGCGGCAGTGGAGTGCGGCGGCACTGGGGCCGCACATCGGCTACCTGGCCCAGGACGTGCAACTGTTCGCCGGCAGCATCGCCGAGAACATCGCGCGCTTCGCCGAGGTGGATGCCGAGAAGGTGGTGGCGGCGGCGCGCCTGGCCGGCGTGCACGACCTGGTGCTGCGCCTGCCGCAGGGCTACGACACGCGCCTTGGCGACGGCGGCGCCGGACTCTCCGGCGGCCAGCGCCAGCGCATCGGCCTGGCCCGCGCGCTGTACGGGCGACCGGCGCTGATCGTGCTCGACGAACCCAATGCCAGCCTCGACGAGGCGGGTGAGGCGGCCCTGGCCGAGGCCATCGCGGCGATGCGCCGGCACGGCAGCAGCCTGGTGCTGGTCACCCACAAGCCGGCGGTGCTGGCGCTGACCGACAAGCTGTTGTTGCTGCATGGCGGGCGCCTGCAGCGTTTCGGCGCGACCGCCGAGGTGCTTGCCAGCGCCTCGCCGCCGGCCGCTGCGGCCCCGGCGCCGACACGGCCGACGCCGGCGTTCGGTTTCGGCTACCGGCCGGGACCGGGGATGCCGGTCGGCGGTGTGCCGGGAGGAGCGGCGCGATGAGCGGGCAGGCGCGGTTGCGCGAAGTCGGCGCCGGCGGCGCGGCGCTGGAACTGGACGAGAAGCGTTTTTCCCGGCTCGGCTGGGGGCTGGTGCTGCTCGGCTTCGTCGGCTTTCTCCTGTGGGCCGGGTTGGCCCCGCTGGACAAGGGTGTCGGGGTCTCCGGCACGGTGATGGTGGCCGGTAGCCGCAAGGCCGTGCAGCACCCTACCGGTGGCCTGGTCAGGCACATCCGCGTGCACGAAGGCGAGCGGGTGGAGGCAGGACAGGTGCTGCTGGAGATGGACGCTACCCAGGCCCGGGCCCAGGCCGATGGCCTGTTCGCCCAGTACCTGGCGGCGCTGGCGAGTCTGGCGCGGCTGAGCGCCGAGCGCGATGAAAAGGCGCGGATCGAGTTTCCCGCCGAGCTGCTGGCGCTGGACGACCCGCGCCTGCCGACCCTGCTGGAACAGCAGCGGCAGTTGCACGACAGCCGTCGGCGGGCGCTGCGCCTGGAACTCGATGGTCTTGCCGAGACGGTCGCCGGCAGCCAGGCGCAACTGGACGGCCTGCAAGCCGCGCTGCGCAGCAAGGAGCAGCAGCGCGCCGCCCTCGAGGAACAGTTGCGCGGCCTGCGCCAACTGGCCAGCGAGGGCTACGTGCCGCGCAACCGCCTGCTCGACAGCGAGCGCCTGCTGGCCCAGGTCAACGGCGAGATCGCCGGCGACCTCGGCAGCCTCGGCAGTACCCGCCGGCAGATCCTCGAACTGCGCCTGCGCATGGCCCAGCGGCGGGAGAAGTTCCAGGAAGAGGTGCGCGCCAGCCTGGCCGACGCCCAGGTGCGCGCCGAGGAGTTGCGCAATCGCCTGGCCAGCGCGCGCTTCGACCTGGCCAACAGCGAGGTACGGGCGCCGGTCGCCGGCCTGGTGGTCGGCCAGGAAGTGTTCACCGAGGGCGGCGTGATCGCGCCCGGCCAGCAACTGATGGAAATCCTCCCGGAGCGCCAGCCGCTGCTGGTGGACGCTCGGCTGCCGGTGGAGATGGTCGACAAGGTCCGCGTCGGCCTGCCGGTGGAGCTGATGTTCAGCGCCTTCAACCAGAGCACTACGCCGCGGGTGGAGGGCGAAGTGACCCTGGTCTCGGCCGACCGCCTGCTGGACGAGCGCAGCGAGGCGCCGTACTACCGGGTGCGCATCCGCGTAGGCGAGGAGGGCGTACGTCGCCTGGCCGGCCTGGAGATCCGCCCGGGGATGCCGGTGGAGGCCTTCGTTCGCAGCGGCGAGCGCTCGCTGTTGAACTACCTGTTCAAGCCGCTGGCCGACCGTACCCACCTGGCGCTGGGGGAAGAATGAATCGCCTGCGAGCCTGCCTGCTGTCCTCCGCGCTGCTTTCGGCCTCTTCGGCCCAGGCGCTGGGCCTGCTGGACGCCTACCAACTGGCGGTGCGCCACGACCCGACCTTCCAGGCGGCGCTCCACGAGCGCCGCGCCGGCAGCGAAAACCGCGCCATCGGCCGTGCCGGCCTGCTGCCGAGCCTGCGCTACGACTACAACAAGGCGCGCAACGACTCCACCGTCAGCCAGGGCGACGCCCGCGTCGAGCGCGACTATCGCAGCTACGCCTCGACCCTCAGCCTGGAGCAGCCGCTGTTCGACTACGAGGCCTACGCGCGCTACCGCCAGGGCGAGGCCCAGGCGCTGTTCGCCGACGAACAGTTCCGCGGGCGCAGCCAGGAACTGGCGGTGCGCCTGTTCGCCGCCTACAGCGAAACCCTGTTCGCCCGCGAGCAGGTGGTCCTGGCCGAAGCCCAGCGGCGCGCCCTGGAAACCCAGCTGGCGTTCAACCAGCGTGCCTTCGAGGAAGGCGAGGGCACCCGCACCGATCTGCTGGAGACCCGCGCCCGGCTGAGCCTGACCCGCGCCGAGGAGATCGCCGCCAGCGATCGCGCGGCGGCGGCGCGGCGTACGCTGGAGGCGATGCTCGGGCAGGCACTGGAGGATCGCGAACTGGCCGCGCCCATCGAGCGCTTCCCGGCGCTGCGCCTGCAACCGGCGACCTTCGAAGGCTGGCGCCAGGTGGCCCTGCAACGCAGCGCCGAGCTGGGCGCCCAGCGCCATGCGCTGGAGGCGGCAGCCTACGAGGTGGAGCGCAATCGTGCCGGCCACTTGCCCAGGCTCAGCCTCTACGCCAGCAGCAGCAAGACGCACTCGGCTTCGGAAAGCACCTACGAACAGAAATACGACACCGACAGTGTCGGCCTGCGTCTCAGCCTGCCGCTGTTCGAGGGCGGGCGGGTGTCGGCAGCGACCCGCCAGGCCGGCGACAAGTACGCCCAGGCCCAGGCCGAGCTGGATGCCCAGGTGGCCAGTGTGATCAATGACCTGCACAGCCAGTTCGACCTGACCGCCAGCAGCCTGGCCAAGGTGCGTGCCTACGAGATGGCGGTGGCGGCGGCGCGCGAACAGGTGACAGCGACGCGGCGCAGCGTCGCCGGCGGGGAGCGGGTCAATCGCGACGTGCTGGACGCCGAACAGCAGTTCTACGGCGCCCGCCGCGACCTGGCGGAAGCGCGCTACGCCTACCTCAACGCCTGGCTGCGCCTGCGCCAGCTGGCGGGGGTGCTGGAAGACCGCGACCTGGCGGTGCTGGCTGCCTATTTCGGCGCCGGCGAAGGACGCGCGCAGGTCACCGCTGCCATCAGATAGCTATCGGCCAGCGTGCCTTGCCTTGGGTCATCGCCTGCAACAGTTGCGGCGCGCTGGTGCCGTTTTCGATGGCGATGCCGAAGCGGATGCTCTCGATCATCCGCTGCAACTGTTCCAGGTCATGCAGTTGCGCCGGTCGGATCAGGCGCTTGGCGGCGACCCCGCGTTCGTTGGAGAGGGTGAGGACGATGCTGCCGTCCGGCCGCTCCAGGCTGAGGTTGACCCGGTACTCGGCCTGGAAGGCCTCGGTGAGGAGCTGGAAAGGGCTGCTGTCGGTCATGGCGGACCACCTGAATGCTGTCGTGCTGGTTGGGACTGGGTGCCGCCCGGAAAGTTCTTTGTCACCGCCGGGCTGTACCCTGCGCCGACGTGCGGACGTCTATCTGCGCACGTGCCTTGGCCTGGGCCTTGCACGCTTCGGGCCAGGTGGCCGTCGTCTTTGTCGGGAGAAGCTATGAAACAGAATTGGGCCGAGCGCCTGCGCGCAAGCATGCACCACCAGGCGGAGAGCCTCGGCAACCTGCTGGTGGAGGCGTTCCACTACCTGGCCCTGTTCGCCATCGGCGCCACGGTGTTCTGGGCGGCGGGCGCGGCCTTCCTGGGGATGGTGAACAAGGGGCATGCGTCGATCGACGACATCCTCCTGCTGTTCATCTACCTCGAGCTGGGCGCGATGGTCGGTATCTACTTCAAGACCAACCACATGCCGGTACGCTTCCTGATCTACGTGGCGATGACCGCGCTGACCCGCCTGATGATCGCCGACATCCAGCACAACCATACGCCGGACGATGGCATCATCCTGGTCTCGGTGGCGTTGCTGCTGCTGGCGCTGGCGATCCTGGTGGTGCGCTTCGCCTCGGCGCGCTTCCCTTCGGCGAAGTCCGACGGCGCCGCCGCGCGGCGGGTGGCGAGCGAGGACGCCGAAGGGGAAGCCTGATTCGTCGCCGCGCCGGAGCCGGTCTCCGGCGCGCTTCCGGCCAGCGCAACGGCCTGGCAATGTACTACCATCGCCCGGTCGTGTTCAGGAAGCCTGCCCCATGAAGGGATGGAAACTCTTTACCCCGCTGCTGATCCTCGCGATCGTCGCCATCACCCTCTACCTGCGCCTGCACAATCCGCCCCTGCTGTTGCAGGGCGAGGCGGACGCCACCAACGTCATCGTTTCCTCCAAGGCCAAGGGCCGGGTGCAGGTGCTGCACGTGCGGCGCGGCGACGAGGTGAAGCAGGGCGACCTGCTGATCAGCCTCGACAGCCCCGAGCTGGAAGCCCAGCTCGATGCCCTGCACGCGGCGCGCAACCAGGCCCAGGCGCAGCTCGACGAGTCGCTCCACGGTACCCGCGAGGAGAGCATCCGCGCGCTCAAGGCCAGCCTGGCACAGGCCGAGGCCGAGTTGCGCAACGCCGAGTCGGATTTCCAGCGCAACCAGCAGATGGTCGAGCGCGGCTTCCTCTCGCGGACCCAGTTCGACCTCTCGCGGCGTGAGCGCGATGTCGCCCGCGACCGCGTCGCCGAGGCGCGGGCCAATCTCGACGAAGGCCTCAAGGGCGACCGCGAGGAGCGCCGCCAGGCGTTGCAGGCCGCGGTGCGCCGGGCCGACGCGCAGATCGCCGAGCTACAGGCGCAGATCGACGACCTGCAGGTGCGCGCGCCGGTCAACGGCGAGGTCGGGCCGATCCCCGCCGAACAGGGCGAACTGATCAACGCCTACAGTCCGCTGCTGACGCTGGTGCGGCTGGACGACAGCTACTTCGTCTTCAACCTGCGCGAGGACATCCTGGCCAAGGTGCGCAAGGGCGACCGCATCGTCATGCAGGTGCCCGGCCTGGGCGGCGCCGAGGTCGAGACCGAGCTGCGCTACATCGCCCCGCTGGGCGATTTCTCGACCAGGCGCGCGACCCGCGCCACCGGTGATTTCGACCTGAAGACCTTCGAGACCCGCTTCTACCCGTTGCAGCCGACACCCGGCTTGCGCCCGGGCATGAGCGCGCTGTGGCGCTGGACGAACTGAGCGATGGCGTGGGCCGCGCTGAAGCGCAACGCCAGCCGTTTCGTCCAGGCGTTCAACACCGAGACGCGGATCGCCTGCCGCAGCTGGACCATCCACTGGCTCGGCTGGTGCTGGCCGCTGCTGCTGTTCGGCGTGATCAGCGGCGTCTACCAGGCCGGTACCCTGCTGGACATGCCGCTGGCGGTGATCGACAAGGACCATAGCCAACTGTCGCGCAAGTTGATCCGCGAACTCGACGCGACCTCCCACGCCCAGGTGATCACCGTTCCCGCCGGCGTCCAGGAGGGGCTCGACGCGATCCGTCGGGCCGATGCCTACGCCTTGCTCTACATCCCGCCGGACTTCGAGGCCGACGTGCTCGGCGGGCGCGCGCCGAAGGCCGAGCTGTACTACAACGCGCTGCTGTATTCGGCCGGCTACGCCGCCACCCAGGACTTCTCGGCGCTGGTCGCCAGCCTCAACGGCGAATTGCGTCCGCGCCTGGCCGCCGGGATGCCGGCGGCGCTGCCGCACCTGGCGAGCATCAGCGTGTCCTACGACAGCCTGTTCAATGCCAGCGGCAACTACATCTATTACCAGCAGTTCGCCGCCATCGTGCACCTGCTACAGCTGTTCGTGATCGTCACCATGGTCCATGTGCTGGCCCGCGAGGCGCCGGAACTGCGCGCCTCCTCGCCGCACATCCTGCGGGCCAAGGCCCTCGGCGTACGCCTGGTGGGCAAACTGGCGCCCTACACGCTGCTGTTCACCGCGCTGCTGATGCTGGAAATCTTCCTGCTGGTGGCGTTCTCCGGCGCGCGCATCAACGGCAGCCCGCTGGCGATGCTGATGATCACGCTGTTCTACGTGATCGCCGCGCAGAGCGTCGGGTTGGTGCTGTTCGTCTTCACCGCCAACCGCTTCACCGCCTATTCGCTGGTGGGCATGCTGATCGGCGTCGCCCAGACCTACTCGGGAGTGCTGATCCCGGAACTGGCGATGCCGACCCTGGCGCGGGTGATCGCCGAGGCCGAGCCGCTGACCCACACCCTGCACGGCCTGTTCGACCAGTTCCTGCGCCAGGCGCCGCCCAGTTCGGCGCTCTACACCTGCGCCAAGCTGGCGCTGTACCCGCTGATCGCCTACATGATCGCCAAGATGCGCCTGCGCAGCCGCCTGGACCTGAGCCCGATATGAAGAACTACCTGCAGATCCTCCGGGAAACCCTGAAGGCCATGCTGTCCAAGCCGATGTGGCTGATGGTCGTGGCCTCGGTGTGCATCACCTCGCTGCCGTACATGAACCACACCGCCCTCGACCTGCCGGTGGCGGTGGTCGACGAGGACCACAGCGACGTGTCGCGCGAGCTGGTCCGGCTGCTCGATTCGGCGCCGAAGGTCGCCGTGGTCGGCTACGACAGCCTGCCGCAGGCCAAGCGCGACCTGGCCTGGCGCGAGCTGTACGCGATCATCGTGATCCCGCTGAACTTCGAGAAGCGCCTGCTGCGCGGCGAGGCGCTGGTGATCCCGTACTTCGGCGATGCCACCAACCGCATGGCCAACGGCCAGATCCAGCAGGACATCTCGGCGGTCTACAGCGCGCTGACCAACCGCTACAACGCTGCCCTGCTGGAACGCGAAGGCTTCACCGCGACCCAGGCGCAGGTGGTGCTGAGCCCGCTGGTAGGGCAATTGACCGACCTGTTCAACCCCGGCATCAGCTTCGCCGCCATCGTCCTTCCGGGGTTGCTGTCGCTGATCCTGCAACACAGCCTGCTGCTCGGCTGCACCCGCGGCAACATCATGCTGCGCGGCGGCACCCCGCGCTACATGCGCCAGCCGCTGTCGACCCGCTTCGGCCGCTACAGCGCGCAACTGCTGATCTGGACCGTGCTGGCGATGCTCTTCTACGTGATCTGGCCGCACCTGCTGGGCTATCGCCAGTCGGCCTCGTTCTTCATGCTGCTGGGGATCGTCCTGCCGTTCCTGATCGCGGTGATCGCCCTCAGCGAGTTCATCGCCGAGCTGCTGCCCACCGAAGAATCGGTGTACCTGACCATGACCTTCATCACCCTGCCGCTGTTCTACATGGCCGGCTACAGCTGGCCGGAACAGGCCATGCCGGACTGGGTACGCTGGCTGGCCGACGCGATCCCCTCGACCTGGGCGATCCGCGCCATCGCCGAGATGAACCAGATGGACCTGCCGCTGCGCGAAGTCAGCGACCATGCCCTGGTGCTGCTGGGCATGGCCGCCACCTATGCGTTGCTGGGTACGCTGCTGTACCAGTACCGCAACTGGCGCTGGGACAACGTCAAGGGTTGGTGAAGCGGCGCAAGGCCGGCCATACTCGGCTGGCGTTCGCACAGGGAGATGAAGGAATGTTTCGTTCGGGGCTTTCTTTGCTGGTGCTTCTGGGGCTCGCCACGCTCGGCGGGTGCGGTTCCGTCAACACGCTGGTACGCGATGACGCCAGCGCCGCCCACGACCTGCGCCTGAAGGCGACCGCCTGCACCAGCCTGCCGCGGGTGTACAGCGGGGTCAGCTACACCTTCTGCCGGCTCAACGTGAAGACCGGGTCGCCGGTGGCGCCGGCGCAAGCCGACGGCATCCTCGAGGTGCTGGCCCTCGACTTCGCGCTGTCCGGGGTGATCGACACCCTCGCGCTGCCCTATACCTCGTACCGCCAGTACCGCGACGGCAACCTGTCCCTGGCCAACTGAGTCAGGGAATCAGCGGCAGCACGATCTCGTCGCTGCGGCTGATCCCGGCGGTCTCGCTGCGGCACAGGTCGAGGAACTCGCGCATGGTCGCGGTCTGGTACTTCTGCTTGTGCCAGATGAAGTAGAACTGCCGGCGCAGGTCCAGGCCGGGCGTTTCCACCGGCACCAGGCTGCCGCGGCGGAAAGCGTCGCGCAGGGCCAGGCGGGAAATGCAGCCGATGCCCAGGCCGGACTCCACGGCACGCTTGATCGCCTCGGTGTGCTCCAGCTCCAGGCGGATGTTCAGCGGCCGCGGGTGATGACGCATGGCCTGGTCGAAGGTCAGGCGGGTGCCGGAGCCCTGCTCGCGGAGGATCCAGGCCTCCCGCGTCAGCCGTTCCAGGTCGGCGCCGCCCCGCCGCGCCAGCGGATGCTGGGGGGCGCAGAACACCACCAGTTCGTCCTCCATCCAGGGTTGCACCTCGATGTCCGGATGCCGGCAGTCGCCCTCGATCAGGCCCAGGTCCAGCTCGTAGTGGGCGACCTGCTGCACCACCTGGGCGGTGTTGTGCACGTGCAGGCGCACCCGGCAGTCCGGCTGGCGCTGCATGAAGGCGCCGATCAGCAGCGTGGCCAGGTAGTTGCCGATGGTCAGGGTGGCACCGAGGTCGAGGGAGCCGAAGGCGGTCTTGCCGTTGAGCAGGTTCTCGATTTCCTCGCCGCGGTCGAGCAGCGCCACCGCCTGCGGCAGCAATTGGCGGCCGAGGGCATTGAGGGTCAGGCGCTTGCCGGCGCGGTCGAACAGCTTGCAGTCGAACTGCCGCTCCAGCTCGCCGAGCGAGGTGCTGGTCGCCGACTGCGACAGCGACAGCCCCTCGGCGGCGCGGGAGACGCTCTCCTGCTGGGCCACGGCGACGAACACCTCGAGCTGGCGGAGGGTGAATTTCATCCAGGCTTCCTCGTCTAGAGCGAAAGGCCCCGCGACATTTTGCCGTTCCGTCGGCGGGGTTGGCTCGGTTATCCTTGCGCCCCGTCCGCGGGAGCGATGGGAGCCCTCGGCGGCCGGCGGCCGACCGATATCGTGTTATCCCATATCCATATTCTGGATAAGTATTATCCAGACAATTCATTTTGCGGATATTTTGGCAACCGATAAAATGCCGCGCAACTGCGTCACGTCTGCTGCTGTTGGTGTGCGCCCGCGTTTTCCTAGGAGTCTTTGATGAGCAATCTGTACACCGAGCGCGTTCTCAGCGTGCACCACTGGAACGACACCCTGTTCAGCTTCAAGACCACCCGCAACCCGGGTCTGCGCTTCAAGACCGGCCAGTTCGTGATGATCGGCCTGGAAGTCGACGGTCGCCCGCTGATGCGCGCCTACAGCATTGCCAGCCCGAACTACGAAGAGCACCTGGAGTTCTTCAGCATCAAGGTCCCGGACGGCCCGCTGACCTCGCGCCTGCAGCACCTGAAGGAAGGCGACGAGCTGATGGTCAGCCGCAAGCCGACCGGCACCCTGGTGCACGACGACCTGCTGCCCGGCAAGCACCTCTACCTGCTCAGCACCGGCACCGGCATGGCGCCCTTCCTCAGCGTGATCCAGGACCCGGAAACCTACGAGCGCTACGAGAAGGTGATCCTGGTCCACGGCGTGCGCTGGGTCAGCGAACTGGCCTACGCCGACTTCATCACCAAGGTCCTGCCGGAACACGAGTACTTCGGCGACCAGGTGAAAGAGAAGCTGATCTACTACCCGCTGGTGACCCGCGAGCCGTTCCGCAACCAGGGCCGCCAGACCGACCTGATGCGCAGCGGCAAGCTGTTCGAGGACATCGGCCTGCCGCCGATGAATCCGCAGGACGACCGTGCGATGATCTGCGGCAGCCCGAGCATGCTGGAAGAGACCAGCGCCGTGCTCGATAGCTTCGGCCTGAAGATCTCGCCGCGCATGGGCGAGCCGGGCGACTACCTGATCGAGCGCGCCTTCGTCGAGAAGTAGGCCTCCGCCGCGCCTCGTCGCGCCAGGCGAAGAAAGCCCCTGCCGTATCCGCGGCAGGGGCTTTCTGCTTTCCGGCCCCCGCTCAGTGCGCCGGGTGCCGGTGCGGGTGGTCGCCGCCCACGCCTTGCAGCACCGCCTGGTCGATCTCGTCGAAGCGCAGTACCCGGCCGCCTTCCTCGGCCGCCAGGCGCGTCGCGGCCTCTTCGTCGGCGAACGAGGCGAGGGTGGCGCCCATGCCGCCCGGCCGCTGGATGCCGACCACGTAGTAGGCGCGGGTGGCGTCGATCAGGCGGGCATCGTCGGGGTGCCGCCAGTCGGCCTGGCTCATGTCGTGGACATACAGGCGCGCCTGGCCCTGGCGGTTTTCCGGTTGCAGCCACCAGCCGAACAGTTCGGCGGTGGAGCAGAACTTGCGCACCGCGCCGGGAAGCACCGCCTCGCCCTTGGGACCGGGCATTTCCTCGATGAGCATGCCGCAGACGTGGCATTCGTCGCCGCTGGCGATCGGCACCGGGCCGAGTGCCGTGGCGTCGTCCCGCGACGCATCGCAGCCGGCCAGCAGCAGGCCGAGCAGGAGCGTGCCGAGCAGAGGGCGCAGGGGGAGGGTATGACGTTGCATGGCGGAACCTCGTGAGTCAGATGGGGCGGCGGCGGAACAGGCCGTGGGCCAGCGCCAGGGCAGCGCAGGCCCAGAGGGCCAGGGCCAGCCAGAGGGCGCTGGCGGACACCGGCAGGTCGCTGGCCAGGGGAACCACCCCGCCGGCGGCGGCTGCGTCGAAGCCGGACAGGTTGATCAGCCGGTAGAGGTCGGTCGGGTTGAGCAGCAACAGCCAGGGCAGCAGCCGCGGGCTCAGGTGACCCTGGCTGAGGACCAGGATCGCCAGCAGGGCCAGGTCGAACAGCAGGACGAAGAAGAACCACAGGCCGAGCGCCTGCCCGGCGGCGCTGGATTTCTCGCTGGCGCGGCTGCTCAGGGCGTAAGCCAGGGCGAGGAACACGCAGCCGAGCAGCAGCGAGGAACCCATGAAGCGGCCGAAGGCGCCCAGCAGGATGGCCGCCTCGACCTCCGGCACCAGCATGAGGATCGCCAGCGCCGCGCTGCCGAAGCCGATCAGGGTGGCCAGGGCGAGGATCAGGCCGTGACCGAGGAACTTGCCGAGCAGCAACTGGCCGCGCCCCAGCGGGTAGGTCAGGAGCAGCAGCAGGGTGCCGCCTTCCTCCTCGCCGACGATGGCGTCGTAGGCCAGCAGCAGGGCGATCAGCGGCATCAGGAAGGTGGCCAGGCTGGTCAGGCTGGCGACCGTCGCCGGCACCGAGGTGAAGCCGACCTGGCCGGCCGCGGCGGCGCCGAACCAGGCGATGCCCACCGAGAGCAGGGCGAACAGCAGGCTGATCGCCAGCAGCCAGCGATTGCGCAGGCCGTCGGCCAGTTCCTTGCGGGCGATGGTCCAGACTACGGGCATGGCGTGGCTCCGGTGGGGGCGGGGGACATGTGGTGGCGATAGAGGTCCTCCAGCGACGGCGGCAGGATCTCCAGCTCGAACTCGCGCGCGGCCAGCAGCGCTTCCAGCACGCCGTCGCGCTCGGCATCGTCCAGCAGTACCTCGATGCGCTGGTCGTCCAGTCTCCGCGCCGCCAGGCCGGCCCGGTGCCAGCGTTCGAGCCACTGCGGGTTATGCGGGCTGGCCAGGCGCACGCGGGTCGGCAGAGCCGCCTTGCGGCGCAATTCGGCGAGGCTGCCGGCCACTTGCAGGCGGCCGCCGGCGAGAATCGCGGCGCGGTCGATGTGCGTCTCGACGCCGGGCAGCACATGGGAGCAAAGGACGATCCCGGTGCCCTGGCCGCGCAGGCGGTCGAGCAATTGGTAGAGCTCGACGGTGGCCAGCGGGTCGAGGCCCACCGTCGGTTCGTCGAGCAGCAGCAGGCGCGGTTCGCCGAGCAGCGCCTGGGCCAGGCCGAGGCGCTGGCGCATGCCCTTCGAGTAGGTTTTCAGGCGCCGCCTGGCGGCATGGCCGAGGCCGACCTGTTCCAGCAGGCGCGCGGCTTCGGCCGGCGCCACGCCCTTGAGGCGGGCGAAGTGGCGCAGGGTTTCCGCGCCGCTGAGCTGCGGGTAGAAGGTCACGTTCTCCGGCAGGTAGCCGAGCTGGCGGCGCGCCTCCAGGCTCCTCGCATCGTGGCCGAGGACCCGCACGCGGCCTTCGCTGGGGGCCAGCAGGCCGAGGACCAGCTTGATGGTGGTGGTCTTGCCGGCGCCGTTGTGGCCGAGCAGGCCGAGCACCTCGCCGGGCTCCAGGCGCAGGTCGAGCCCGCTCAGGGCGGTGAGGGCGCCGTAGCGCAGGGTCGCGCCGTCGATCTCGACCAGGCTCATGGCCTCGGCCCCGCGGCGGGCATCCGCATCAGCGGATGGCTGTCGCGCACGCCGGGCGAGCGCACCACCGGGAAGGCGCGCTGGACCCAGCGCAGCAGCTCGATGCTCGGGCTGTTCAACAGCAGGCGTACCTGCGGGTACAGCCAGATCAGCCGGTCGACGTTGTCGTTGGGCTCGTAGGCGACGTCGCCGAGACCGTCGTCGTCGCGGTCCCAGCCCAGGTAGTCGCTCCAGTAGTTGCCGCGGCCGTCGGCGGACCACTCCTGCTCGCGGCTGGCGACGTACTTGACCTGCTGGCGGTTGCCTATGAAGGCGTTGCCGGCGATGCGATTGTCCTCCGAGCCGGCGGTGAGGTGGATGCCCAGGGCGCTGTCGGCGAAGCTGTTGCCTTCGATGCGGTTGAACAGCGAGTTGTAGATGAACAGCGCCTTGCCCTCGGCGCCGGAAATCATCGCGTCGCCGGTGCTGCCGCTGCGCACGCCCTCGACGCGGTTGCCGGCCAGGGTCGAGTAGGTGATGTAGTTCATCAGGATGCCGTAGTTCTCGTCGTCGATGGAGCGGTTGCCGGTCACGGTCAGCTTGCGGCTCTGCATCAGCGCGTAGCCGGTGCGGGTGCGCCGGGTCAGGTTGTCGGTCACCCGGCTGTTGTGGGTGAACATGTAGTGCACGCCGTAGCGCAGCTCCTCGAAGCGGTTGGCTTCGATGCTGCTGTCGTTGGAAGTGTCGATGTAGACCCCGTCGCGGGTGTGGCTGACCCGGTTGCCGCGGACCAGGGCGTCCTTCACCGCATAGAGGTGGATACCGTTGCCGCGATCCTGGGAGCGCACGCTTTCGTCGCCCTCGATGCGGTTGTCGAGCACCTGCGCGCCCGCCGTGGCGTCAAGCCAGACGCCGAAGCCCGCGCCGCGCAGGTCGTTGCCGCGGATCACGGCGCCGCTGGCAGCCTTGCCGACGAAGATCGCGGCGTCGAGTTCGGTCAGGTTGCGCCCCCAGTTGCGCAGCCGGCAGCCCTCGACGGTGATCCCGGGGCTGGTCAGGGTCAGCAGGCTGCCGTGGCCGCCGCCGTCCAGTTCGGCGCCGGCCTCGCAGCGTAGGTGCAGCGGCCGGTCGATGACGAAGTTGCCGGCGTAGCGGCCCGCCGCCAGGCTCCAGCGGCCATCGCCGTCGGCCCGCAGCGGCAGGCCGTCGACCGGCTCCGCGCGGGCCGTGGCGAGGCCGAGCAGGAGCAGGGCGAGGAGCGGCCCCGCCCGGCGCCCGGCCAGCGACCGCGCTGCGTGGATCAAGCCTTTTCCACCAGCATCCGCCCGCACATTTCCATGTGCAGGGCGTGGCAGAACCAGCTGCAGTAGTACCAGTGCACCCCGGGCTTATCGGCGACGAAGGTGATCGACGAGGTCTGTTGCGGGCTGATCTCCATGCAGACGCCGTGGTTGACCATGACGAAGCCGTGGGTCACGTCCTCGATCTCGTCGAGGTTGGTGATGGTCACGGTGACTTCGTCGCCCTGCTTCACCTTGAACTCGGTGAGGCCGAAGGAGGGCGCCATCGAGACCATGTAGACGCGGACCTTGTTGCCCTCGCGGATGACCTTGTTGTCCTTCATCAGGTCGATGCCGTCCTTTTCCGCGCGCTTGACCGTCTCGGCGAAGAACGGGTCCTTGCGGTCCCAGATCTTGCGGGTCTTGATCTGGTCGCGGCGGGCGAGGATGCAATCGTGCGGTTCGGCGAAGGTCGGGCCGTCGTGGACCAGCTTCATTTCCTCGCCGGAAATGTCGATCAACTGGTCGTTCTCCGGGTGCAGCGGACCGGTGGGCAGGAAGCGGTCCTTGGAGAACTTGCTGAGCACCACGATCCACTTGCCGTCGGCTTCGCTGGTCTCGCACAGGGTGGCGTGGTTGTGCCCCGGCTGGTACTGCACGTCGAGTTTCTGGCGGATGTAGTCGACCTTCTCGCCCTTGTAGGCGCGCACCGCGTCGGCCAGGTTCCACTTCACCAACTGGCTGTCGATGAACAGCGTGGTATAGGCGTTGCCTCGGCCATCGAAAGTGGTGTGCAGCGGGCCGAGGCCCAGTTCCGGCTCGCCCACCACCACGTCGCGCGGGTCGGCCAGCTTGCCGGCGAACAGGTCGCCGAGGCGCTCGATGGCGATCATGGTGCAGGTCGGCGAGAGCTTGCCGTTGGCGATGAAGTACTTGCCGTCCGGCGAGGTGTTCAGCCCGTGGGGGTTCTTCGGTACCGGGATGTAGCGGGTCACCGGGCTGTCCTTGCCGTCCTTGCCGTCCTTGCGCCGGCCGTCGACCACCGGCACCTTCGAGTCGCCGAGGGTGACGAAGCGCTTCGCCTTGATCTCGGCCTCGATGCGCGGGATGTCGAACACCACCACCCAGTCGCGCTCGTTGCGCATCATGCCGCCGAGGTCGACGGCCTTTTCCGAGTTGTAGCAGGTGGAGGCGGCGAACCTGCCGCTGTAGTCCATGTCGGTGTTGTCGAGGTTGCCGTCGACGATCACCTGCCAGGCCACTTCCATGGTCTCGGCGTCGATGGCGTTGTACAGGGTGAAGGCGTTGTCGCCGGACAGGTCGAAGGTCGAGCCGTCGTTGGGATGGGGGATGATGAACTCGGCGTTGCAGAACACGTAGCGGGTATGCGGCACCTTTTGCAGGCGCAGGCCGTGGATCGCCTGGACGTTGGGAATGGTGACGATGCGGTCGCATTTCATGACGTCCAGGCGGATGCGCGCGACCCGGCTGTTGGCCTTGTCGTTGATGAACAGGTACTTGCCGTCGTACTTGCCGTCGGTCATCGAGATGTGCGGATGGTGGCAGTCGCCGTTGAGGAAGCGCGCGCTGTCGCCGAGGACCCGCTTGCTCTCGTTGGTCAGGCCCCAGCCGGTGGCCGAGTCGACGTTGAACACCGGTATGCGCATCAGCTCGCGCATCGACGGCACGCCGAGCACGCGTACTTCGCCGGAATGTCCGCCGCTCCAGAACCCGTAGTACTCATCCAGTTCGCCGGGGGCGACCTCGGCCTTGCTGCGCTCGCCCTTGCCCGCGGCCCGGGCCTCGCGGCCGACCACCGCGCTGCCCAGGGCGCTGGCGCCAACCAGGGCGGCGGCTCCGGTCAGCGCCGAGGCGCCGAGGAAGCCGCGGCGGTTCAGGCCGTGGGTTTCTTCGTGGGGGCTTTTCGTGTCGTCGCTCATCTCGTGTCGTCCTCAAGGGCAGTCAGGGGAAAGGGAGCCAGGTCAGAGGTTCTCCGCGGGTATCCGCGCGTTGTCCGCCGGCGCGCTCTTCGCGCGCTTCTTGCGCTTGTTCACCAGCGGCGGGCACTTGTCCTGGTCGTGGTAGGTCATCTGGCAGTCGAGGCAGTAGTGGCATTCGTTGGCCTCGATGCGGCCGTCGGGATGGATCGCCTGGATCTCGCATTCGCGGGCACAGAGCTGGCAGGGCCTGCCGCATTCCGCGCGGCGCTTGAGCCAGTCGAACAGGCGCGCCTTGGCCGGGATCGCCAGGGCCGCGCCCAGCGGGCAGAGGTAGCGGCAATAGACCTTGCGGGTGAACAGGTTGACCACCAGCAGCGCGACGGCGTAGGCGACGAACCACCACTGGCGGTCGAAGCCGAGGGTGATGGCGGTCTTGAACGGCTCCACCTCCGCGGCCTGCTCGGCCAGCGCCAGGGATTCCAGGGAGAGACCGAAGAGCACCAGCAGGATGATGTACTTGATCGCCCAGAGCCGCTCGTGCACGGCGAACGGCACCTGGAACTGCGGCACGCGGAGCTTGCGCGCGAGTTCGTTGAGCAGTTCCTGTAGCGCACCGAACGGGCACAGCCAGCCGCAGAACACGCCGCGGCCCCAGAGCAGCAGGCTGGCTGCGGTGAAGGTCCAGAGGATGAACAGCAGCGGGTCGCTGAGGAACAGCTCCCAGCGGAAGCCTTCGAACAGCGCGTGGACGAAGGTCAGCACGTTGACCACCGATAGCTGGCCGAGGCTGTACCAGCCCAGGTAGACCAGGGTGAACGCCAGGTAGCCGGTGCGCAGTCGCTGCATCAGGCGCGGCCGTCGCACCAGGCGGTCCTGGAGGAAGAGGATCGCCAGGAGCAGGACGAGGGCGGTACAGAGGACCCCGACCTGGAAGCTCTTCTGGTACCAGACCCGCAGCCACAGCGGCCGGGCAGCCTCTTCCAGGGCGGCCAGTTCCTCGGCCGTTGGCTGCGGCCGCTCCAGGTATTCCTCGGGCGTCTGGCAGGCCAGCTCGAAGCTGGTGAATACCCCCGCCACCGGGCCGGTCTGGCGCCGCACGAGCAACTCCAGGGTCCAGGGCGAGCCCGGATCGAAACGCTGGCTGGCGCGGGCGACGAAGATCGCCATCTCGCGGAACTCCGGCATGCCTTCGGCATAGACGTCCGACAGGCGCTGGTAGTCGAGGTCGCGGAAGCTGATGATGTCGCCGAACTGGCGCAGTTGGACCCGATCGAAGATGCCACCGCGCACGTAGCCGGAACCCTTGAAGGAATACTCGCCGTCGCCGAGCACGACGAAGGCGTATTCGCCTGGCTTCAGCGACGCCATCAGTTCGCGGTACTGGTTGTCGCCGAGCAGGCTGCGGCCCACCGCGGGAGGGTTGAGCAGGGCGCTGTAGAGATCGATGAACGGCTCGTCGCGGTGCGCCGCGTCGGCTTCGCCGATGCCTTCGGCCTCGCTGCCCTTGAAGGCGTCGTCGATCTGCCCGCGACTCAACTGCAGGCGGCGGATCGCGCCGTTGCCGAGCAATTCGCTCCAGCTCGCCGTCGCTGCCGGTTGCTGGCGCACCTGTGCCGGCTTGGGCCGCACATTGCCGCGGTCCTCGATCAGGCCGAGGGAAACCGCCACCGTATGTGCGGCGCGCATGACGATCTCGTTGACCACCATCACTGTCACCGTGGCGCCGCTCACCGCGTCGACGGTAACCGCCTGCGGGTCGCTGGAGCGGCCGACCACCACCCGCTGGTCGGCGCGCACGCCGTCGTACCTGGCGCTGAAGGCGTGCAGCTTCTCTTCCGGGATGCCGATCAGCAGGATCGGTTCGTGGTGTTCGAGGACGTAGGCGTCGCGGATAACCGCCTGCGGATCGAGGATCACCTGCAGGTTGATCGGCTTGCCGGAGTAAGCCGGGATGTCGGTGACGCTGAGGGTCTGGAAGGCGTAGCCGAGGGTTTCCTCGCCCTTGCTCAGGCGGCGTACGCCGTAGTCGCCTTCGGGGTCGCCGATCCGCTCGACCGCGGGGAATACATGGGCGATGCGCAGGCGCTCCAACTCGCTGAGTTCGGCACCCTGGGCGGCGAGGCCGACCAGCAGGAGCATCCAGGCGAAGACACACCGCCACGATCCGGCGGAAAAACGAAGGGCGCGCATAGGTTCCATCTACTACTGGCTACCGGCGAAAAAAGGGACGCCGCGCTGCGGTGGGGTCTGCGCCTGGCGGTGGAATCGCTTCCGTTGCCGGATGCTAGGAGGAGCGGGGGCGGAACGCGCTTGATGAAAGTCAAGAAGTGGAGATGAGGAACAAGCGAGGTTGCTGGCACTCAGTGTACCGAGTCGCCCCTCTCCCTTCAGGGAGAGGGCTGCCCGAGGCTCAGGCCAGGCGTTGCCCGGATACCGCTGGATGGTACAGCGGCTGCACCTTGTTGCCCGCCGGGTCGAGCAGGTGGAAGCTGCGCGCGCCGTCGCCGTGGTCGAAGGGTTGGTCGAGCAGGGTCACGCCCAGCGCCTTCAGGTAACGGTACCAGGCCTCCAGTTCCTCCACGCTGTCGACGACGAAGCCGTAGTGATCCATGGTCTGCAGGCCGTTGCTGGCAGCGTGGGCGCGGCCGAGGGAAAGGTTGTCGTTGCCGCAGGTGAGATACACCAGGTCTTCGTTGGCGCGGTTCAGCACTTCCATGCCCAGCACGTCGACATAGAAGCGCTCGCATTCTTCCAGGTTGGGCACCAGCAGGGCGAGGTGACGCAGGCCGTTGAGGCGGGAGGGGCGGGCAGGGCGGTCGGACATGGGTTTGCTTCCTTTTTTGTATACAATAATTTTGTAAATCTAAAACAAAAGGAAGTTTCCGTGTACTGCATCTTTATCAAGACCCGCCTCAGGCCCGGCTGCGCCGAGGCTTTCATCGATGCCATCCAGGTCAACGCCGCCGCTTCCGTGTCCACCGAGCCCGGCTGCCTGGTGTTCGACGTTTCCCGCGACCGACAGGACCCTGACCTGGTCTATCTCTACGAGGTCTATCGCGATGACGCGGCCTACGAGGCGCACACCCGCACCGCGCATTTCCGCGACAGCCGGCCGTTGGTCGAGCCGCTGATCCTCGAACAGGAAGTCTTCGAAAGCGACGCGCTGGCGCTCAATCCGCTGCGCTGAGAAGGCTCAATCGCCGCCGGCGACGTCCAGCACGCGGATCAGGTCCGGGCGCGGGTAGTGCCAATGCACGTCGAGGTCCCACAGGCGCACCCCGTAGCGGCGCCCGGGCTCTGGCTTCTGGTAGGCCGGGCGTGGGTCCTGCGCCAGGCATTGCTCGATCAGCTCGGCTACCGGCTGCCGCAACCGCTGGCCGTGCTCATGGGCCTGGCGCCGCGCCTGCTCGCTCCACTCCACGGCGATGCCCGGCGGCGGCGCGTCGGCGATGCCGTTGCGGGCGTCGGCCACGGCGTCGGCGTAGGGTACGTAGGGCTTGATATCGAGTACCGGGGTGCCGTCGAGCAGGTCGATTCCGGACAGCCACAGGCGCCCCGCTTCGAAGCCCTCCAGGCGCACCACCGACTGGCCGATGCCGTTCGGCCGATGGGTGGCGCGGGTGGCGAAGACTCCCAGCGAGCGGTTGCCGCCCAGGCGCGGCGGGCGCACCTTCAGTCGCGGCTTGTCTTCCAGGGCCTGGTGGAAGAGGAACAGCAGCCAGACATGGCTGACCTGCTCCAGGCCTTCCAGCGCTTCCACCTGGTCGAACGGCGGCAGCAGTTCCAGGGTCCCCCGCGCCGCCGGCGCGAGCAGCGGCTGGCGCGGGATGGCGAACTTCTCCATGAAGCAGGAGCGGATGTAGCCGATGGGAGAAACGCTGTGGGTCATGGCGGGACGAGGCGAGCGGTCGGGGGCGTCATGTTACCCGGATTGGCGGCGCTCAGAGATGAAAACCGCCGTCGATGGGGATCACGTTGCCGGTCATGTAGGCGCCGGCGGTGCCGGCCAGGCTGATCGCCAGCGCCGCCATCTCCTCCGGGCGACCCCAGCGGCCCATGGGAATCGACGCGCTGTCCGCCTCCAGTGCCTGCGGGTCATTGGCGATGTGACGGGTCATGCGGCTCGGAAAGCGTCCGGGAGCGATCACATTGACATTGATGTGCTCGCCGACCAGTTCCTTCGCCAGCATCCGCGACAGTTGATGCAGCGCGGCCTTGCTCGGCCCGTAGGCATAGGCTTGTTCGCCCATGGCGCTGATGCCCGCCACCGAGCCGATGTTGATCACCCGCGCCGGGTTCTCCGCGCTGGCCGAGCGGCGCAGCAGCGGCAGCAGTTGCTGGATGCAGGAAAACACCGAGGTGACATTGAGCTGCATGACCTTTTCCCAGCCGGACACCGGATAGCTTTCCAGCGCTGCGCCCCAACTGGTGCCGGCGTTGTTCACCAGGATATCCAGCCGCGCGCTGAGTCCGCCGAGCGCCTCCGCCAGGCGCCGGGCACCGGCTTCGCTGGAAAGGTCGGCGGGGATCGCCTGGCAGTCGCCGTAGGCCGAGAGGCGTGTGGCGGTGTCGGCGCAGGCCTCTGCGTCACGTGCGCAGATGAAGACGCGGGCGCCGGCTTCGAGAAGACCCTGGGCGATCATCTGGCCGATGCCGCGGCTGCCGCCGGTGACCAGGGCGACGCGACCGGCGAGACTGAAATAGGGATGCATGGGAATGACTCCGGGCTGGGCAGGGGAGACCAGCCTACGATTCGCCTCGCTGCCGGCGCAGCATTATCCAGGTACGGAATGACGTGGCATCCGTGGCTCAGCGGCTACCGCGGCGATGCAACAGATACAGGTAGGCGATCAGGTTGAGCAGCAGAACGATGGCGCCAAGGATCCACTGCACCGCCGGGGTCAGGCCGGCGGGATAGATCAGCGGCAACAGGTAGTGCTCGACGAAGCCGCCGCTGTAGCCGGCGTCCCCGGCGGCCCGGCGCAGACGATTCTCCAGCGGGGTCAGCGGACAGGGCAGGCCGAGAAACTCCACCGCGCAGCCCCAGGCCACCGCCGGCAGGTGCAGCCAGGCCAGGCGTGGCCAGCGCAACGGCAGCAGGCCGCCGAACAGGACGAACAGGATGAAGCCCAGGTGCAGCCAGACCAGGGCATCGGCGGCCAGGCGATAGCTCATTCGGCTCTCCCTCGTGGCGTTGGAGGGATAACGCCACCGCTACAGGGGCCGGCGGATAACCGCCTTGCGGTTACTCGGCCATGGTTTGGCCATCCATAAAGAAAAAGCCGGCGAATGCCGGCCATTTCAAGCGCTACGCGTGGGCTTCGGCGCTCAGGCCTGGGCCAGCTCCGCATCGTGTGCGATCAGGGCGACCAGCGCGTTCTGCTGACGGTGGGTCAGCTGGCGGAAACGCTGCAGCAGCTCGCGCTCGTGCAGGCTGAGTTCCGGGCTGTCCAGGCGAACACCGAGATTGTCTTGCAGCGCCCCTTCCTGGAGCAGGCTCTGCTCGAGTCGGGCGATGATCTCGGAGTTCATGCTGCGGTGATGGCTGCGAGCGACTTCTGCGATCTGCTCACGCATGCCCTCGGGCAGACGAACGACGAATTTGTCAGCGGTACGGCTGGAGTAGGTAGGAGTTGCCTGTTTCAGTGGGCGCATACATTGAACCTGTAGAGTCAGGGAAAAGCGGTGCCGAGGAAGCGTTCATTGTTCTCGGGCCTATGACCACGATTTCCGCTAGCCGTTCAGTCTGTTATTTCGGAAACAACAATTAGTTGACGTCAATTGTGCGTTGCGTGCCGGCGTTTTGCCAGTACCAGCTATCTGAAATGCGAGCGATTCAGCAAAAGCCTAGTTTTTTACTGGGGGTTGGATGATGGCCTTCTGACCACCGGTCGTTCAAGGGATTGTCACTCGACTGTCATCGTCACTTCACCGGGCTGACACAGTCTCCTTCTATCTTGGTCTACACCAGATGGCGCCGCTGGCGTCTTCGTGCAACCGATTGGAGGGAGAACGATGAGCGCGGTGATCCGTGTCGACAGCCTGAACAAGACCTTTGCCCGCAAGCAGGCGCTTTTCAACCTGAGGCTGGAGATCCAGGCGGGCGAGATGGTGGCGTTGATCGGTGCATCCGGCTCCGGCAAATCCACGCTCCTGCGTCACGTCGCCGGGCTCGCCCGCTGCGACCGCGACAACGGCGGCAGCATCGACGTGCTGGGTCGCCGCCTGCAGGCGTCCGGCCGCCTGAGCGGCGAAGTGCGTCGCCTGCGCGCCGACATCGGTTACATCTTCCAGCAGTTCAACCTGGTCAACCGCCTCAGCGTGCTGGACAACGTCCTGCTCGGCTTCCTCGGTCGCATGCCGCGCTGGCGCGGTTCGCTGGGGCTGTTCAGCGCCGAGCTGAAGCGCCAGGCCCTGGAAGCGCTGGCGCGGGTCGGCCTGGCCGATTTCGCCGGGCAGCGCGCCTCGACCCTTTCCGGTGGCCAGCAGCAGCGCGTGGCCATCGCCCGCGCCCTGACCCAGAAGGCCGAGGTGATTCTCGCCGACGAACCGATCGCCTCGCTCGACCCGGAGTCGGCGCGCAAGGTGATGGACATCCTCGCCGACATCAACCGCCACGACGGCAAGACCGTGGTGGTGACCCTGCATCAGGTCGACTACGCGTTGCGCTATTGCCCGCGCGCGGTGGCCCTGAAGGGCGGCCGGATCCTCTTCGACGGCAGCAGCGAGCACCTTTCCGAAGGCTTCCTCAACGAACTCTACGGCGCCGAAGGGGACACCCCGCTGCTGTTTTCCGACCGTGCCCGGCGCGGGGCGGAGAGCCAGCCGGAACTGACCCTCGCGCGCGCCTGACGTCATTCGAACCGCATAAAAACCCGCCAAACCCTGCCCAGGAGTTCTCTCCATGTTGAAACGCTTCAGCCGTGTGCTCGCGGCTTCCGCCCTGCTCGCCGGCTCCCTTGCCGGGATGGCGCACGCCGACCAGCCGGTGATCAATTTCGGGATCATCTCCACCGAGTCGTCGCAGAACCTCAAGAGCATCTGGGAACCCTTCCTCAAGGACATGAGCCAGCAGACCGGCTACCAGGTGAAGGCCTTCTTCGCCCCCGACTACGCCGGGATCATCCAGGGCATGCGTTTCGACAAGGTCGACATCGCCTGGTACGGCAACAAGGCCGCCATGGAAGCGGTGGATCGCGCCCACGGCGAGATCTTCGCCCAGACCGTCGCCGCCAGTGGCGCGCCGGGCTACTGGAGCCTGCTGATCGCCAACAAGGACAGCAAGATCGACAGCCTCGAGGACATGTTGGCGAACGCCAAGAGCCTGACCTTCGGCAACGGCGATCCGAACTCCACGTCCGGCTACCTGGTGCCCGGCTACTACGTGTTCGCCAAGAACAACGTCGACCCGGTCAAGGCCTTCAAGCGCACCCTCAATTCCAGCCATGAGGTCAACGCACTGGCGGTGGCCAACAAGCAGGTCGACGTCGCCACCTTCAATACCGAGGGCATGGAGCGCCTGGAATTGACCCAGCCGGAGAAGGCCAGGCAGCTCAAGGTGATCTGGAAGTCGCCGCTGATCCCGGGCGACCCGCTGGTGTGGCGCAACAACCTGAGCGACGAGCAGAAGAACAAGCTGCGCGACTTCTTCTTCAAGTACGGCGCCAACGCCGAGCAGAAGAAGGTCCTCGCCGACCTGCAATGGTCGAAGTTCCAGCCCTCCGACGACGACCAGTTGCTGCCGATCCGCCAGCTCGAGCTGTTCAAGCAGCGCACCGACGTGGCGAACAACGCCAACCTCGGCGCCGAGGAGAAGGCCGCCAAGCTGAAGGCCCTCGACGAGGAGCTGGCCAAGCTGGAGAAACGCATGGCCGAGCGCGAGCAGAAGACCGCCGCCAACGCCGGCTGATCCACCCCGGGCGCGGCCGGCGCCGCGCCCCACCCGATTCGCCAATACCGCTGTCGAGATTCCCGATATGAGCACTCTGAGCACCACTGCCGCGGCGGCCGCCACCGGCAAGCCATCCTGGGGACGCCTGGTCGGCTGGGGCCTGTTCCTCGCCATCCTCGCCTGGTCCTGGAAGGGCGCGGAAATGAACCCGGCCGTGCTGTTCCGCGACGCCGGCAACATGGCGACCTTCGCCGCCGACTTCTTCCCGCCGGACTTCGGCAACTGGAAGCTCTACCTCAGCGAGATGCTGGTCACCGTGCAGATCGCCCTCTGGGGCACGGTGCTGGCGATCGTCTGCGCCATCCCGCTGTCGATCCTGGCTTCCGAGAACATCGTGCCCTGGTGGGTCTACCAGCCGGTGCGGCGGGTGATGGATGCCTGCCGTTCGATCAACGAGATGGTCTTCGCCATGCTCTTCGTGGTCGCCGTCGGCCTGGGCCCGTTCGCCGGCGTGCTGGCGCTGTTCATCAGTACCACCGGGGTGCTCGCCAAGCTCTTCGCCGAGGCGGTCGAGGCGATCGACCCCGGTCCGGTCGAAGGCGTCCGCGCCACCGGTGCCAGCGCTCTGCAGGAGGTCATCTTCGGGGTCATCCCGCAGGTCCTGCCGCTGTGGATCTCCTATTCGCTGTACCGCTTCGAGTCCAACGTGCGTTCCGCCACAGTGGTCGGGATGGTCGGCGCCGGCGGCATCGGCGTGATCCTCTGGGAGGCCATCCGCGGCTTCCAGTTCGGCCAGACCTGCGCCGTGCTGATCGTGATCATCGTGGTGGTGAGCCTGATCGACGTTCTGTCACAACGCCTGCGCAAGCTGTTCATCTGACGACGCGAGGAGGGCGCCTGGTGCGCCCTTTCCAAACCATGCACTTGTCTAGACAAAGCGAACCGCTGTACCGCGAACTGGCCGAACGGCTGCGCCAGGAACTGCTGGCCTACCGCCCCGGCGACTACCTGCCCGGCGAGATCCAGCTGGCCCAGCGCTTCGCGGTGAACCGCCATACCCTGCGCCGGGCGCTCGACGAACTGGTGCTCGAAGGCCGCGTGCTGCGGCGCCAGGGCAAGGGCACCCAGGTCCTGGAGGCACCGACGATCTACCCGATGGGCGCCGCCAACGCCTACACCGAGTCGCTCTCGGCCCAGGGCCACCGGGTCGAGGCCCGGCTGCTGGAGGCGCGCCAGCGTCCGGCCGGCGCCGCCGAGGCCACCCACCTGGGGATCGGCGAGGGCGGGCGGGTGCTGGAACTGACCACCCTGCGTTACCTCGACGGACAGCCAGTGAGCCTGATCCGCCATTGCTACGCCGTTTCCCGCAGCGAGCTGCTCGCCGACTACCAGGGCGGTTCGCTGCGTCGCTACCTGGCCGACAAAGGCCTGCCGCTGACCCGCACCTACAGCCTGATCGGTGCGCGCCTGCCCAATCGCGAGGAGGCGGCGCGCCTGCTGATGCCCCGCCATGCGCCGTTGCTCACCGTCCTCACCCTGTCCCGCGACCGTACCGGCCAACCGGTGGAACTGGCCCAGTCGATCAGCCGCGCCGATCGCTTCCAGTACCAGGTCGCCCCCTAGGAGAAGCCCATGACCGCCTTGCATTCCGATCCCACCATCGCCGCACGACAGCGCTGGATGGGCGTGCTCGCCCGCGCCCGTCGCGAGGAGCTGGACGCCCATGCGGACGCCCTGCGCGATGCCGACTATCACCTGCTGCGCGCCGCCGAGACCGGCATGACCCTGGTGCGCGGACGCATGGGCGGCACCGGCAGCCCGTTCAACCTCGGCGAGATGACCGTGACCCGCTGCGTGGTGCGGCTCGGTGACGGACGCACCGGCTACAGCTATGTCGCCGGGCGCGACAAGCGCCACGCCGAACTGGCCGCCCTGGCCGACGCGCACCTGCAGGGCGCCGACGCGGCGGCCTGGCAGGCGCGCCTGATCGAACCGCTGGCCCGCACCCAGGCCGAGCGCCGCGCCGCCCAGGAGGCGGAAATCGCCACTACCAAGGTGGAGTTCTTCACCCTGGTCCGAGGAGAAGATTGATGACCAGCGCTTCGCTTCCCAGCCCGGCGGATACCGCCGCGCTATTGCAACCGGCGTTCCAGGACCCGGTCCTGGATGCCCAGCGGAGTTTCCGCGCGGCGCTCAAGGCCCTCGCCGAACCGGGGCTGGTGCGCAACCTCGACCGCGCACCGGCGCTGGCCGCGTTGCAACCGGCCAGCTACGCGCTGTGCCTGAGCTTCCTCGACTCCGATACCCCGCTGTGGCTGGCGCCGGGTCTCGACAGCCCGACGTTGCGCGCCAACCTGGCCTTCCATTGCGGCTGCCCGATCGTCGCCGAGCGTGAGCAGGCGCTGTTCGCCTTGCTCGACGAAGGCGAGCTGGACGACCTGAGCGGCTTCGACAGCGGCAGCGACCGTTATCCGGACCAGTCCTGCACCCTGCTGATCCAGCTTGCCGGCCTGGATGGCGGCGCCTCGCTGGAGTGGCGCGGACCGGGCATCGCCGAGGTGCGCCAGGTGGCGTTGCCGGTGAGCGCCGGGTTCTGGGCACAGCGCGCCGCACGCACCGAATTCCCCAGGGGCCTGGATGCCTTCTTCGCCGCCGGCGAGCGCATCCTCGGCCTGCCACGCAGTACCCGGGTCAGCGAACCCGTCGAGGAGGTGGCCTGATGTACGTAGCCGTCAAGGGTGGCGAGAAGGCCATCGACAACGCCCATCGCCTGCTGGCGCGCAAGCGCCGCGGCGATACCGCGCTGCCGGAGCTGTCGGTGGAGCAGATCCGCCAGCAGATGCCGCTGGCCGTGTCGCGGGTGATGACCGAGGGTTCGCTGTACGACGAGCAACTGGCGGCACTGGCGATCAAGCAGGCGGCCGGCGACCTGATGGAAGCGATCTTCCTTCTCCGCGCCTACCGCACCACGCTGCCGCGCTTCGCCGCCAGCCTGCCGCTGGACACCGCCGGGATGCGTCTGCAACGACGGATCTCGGCGACCTACAAGGACCTGCCGGGCGGGCAACTGCTCGGTCCGACCTTCGACTATACCCATCGCCTGCTCGACTTCAGCCTGCTCGCCGAGGGCGACTACCCCGGCCCCGAAGTGGAGCGGGGCGCATCCCTGGAGCCTTGTCCGCGCGTGCTCGGCCTGCTCGACCGGGAAGGCCTGATGACGCCGGAGTACGAGCTGCCCGGCGCGGTGCCGGATATCACCCGCGAGCCGCTCGACTTCCCCACCGGCCGCGCCCAGCGCCTGCAGGCCCTGGCCCGCGGCGACGAGGGCTTCCTTCTCGCCCTGGGCTATTCGACCCAGCGCGGCTACGGCCGCAACCATCCGTTCGCCGGGGAGATCCGCATCGGCGCCTGCGAGGTCTGGCTGGAGCCCGAGGAACTCGGCTTCGCGGTGCCGGTGGGCGAGATCGAGGTCACCGAGTGCGAGATGGTCAACCAGTTCGTCGGTTCCCGCGAGGAGCTGCCGCAATTCACCCGTGGCTACGGCCTGGCCTTCGGCTACGCCGAGCGCAAGGCGATGGGCATGGCCCTGGTCGACCGCGCCCTGCGCGCCGAGGAATACGGCGAGGAGGTGGTGTCGCCGGCGCAGCAGGAAGAGTTCGTCCTGATGCACTGCGACAACGTCGAGGCCGGCGGCTTCGTCTCGCACCTGAAGCTGCCGCACTACGTCGATTTCCAGTCCGAGCTGGAGCTGATTCGCAAGCTGCGTCGTCCCGGCGTCGCCGAATCCGCGCAACCCACTGATCAGGAGAAGCGCGCATGAGCCTTTCCCCGCAAGCCAGCGCCGCGCCGGAGCAGGGCTACAACTTCGCCTACCTCGACGAGCAGACCAAGCGCATGATCCGCCGCGGCCTGCTCAAGGCGGTGGCGATCCCCGGCTACCAGGTGCCCTTCGGCGGCCGCGAGATGCCGCTGCCCTACGGCTGGGGCACTGGCGGCATGCAGGTGACCGCGGCCATCCTCGGTGCCGACGACGTGCTCAAGGTGATCGACCAGGGCGCCGACGACACCACCAACGCGGTATCCATCCGGCGTTTCTTCGCCCGCACCGCCGGGGTCGCCACCACCGAACGGACCCCGGAGGCGACGGTGATCCAGACCCGCCACCGGATACCGGAAACCGCCCTGAGCGGCGAGCAGATCATGGTCTACCAGGTGCCGATCCCCGAGCCGCTGCGCTTCATCGAGCCTTCCGAGGCGGAGACCCGGACCATGCATGCGCTCGACGACTACGGGGTGATGCACGTGAAGCTCTACGAGGACATCGCCACCTTCGGCCATATCGCCACCAGCTATGCCTACCCGGTTACGGTGGACGAGCGCTACGTGATGGATCCCTCGCCAATTCCCAAGTTCGACAACCCCAAGCTGGACATGAGCCCGGCGCTGATGCTGTTCGGCGCAGGTCGCGAGAAACGCCTGTACGCGGTGCCGCCGTTCACCCGGGTGGCGAGCCTGGACTTCGAGGACCACCCCTTCGAAGTCCAGCGCTGGGAAGAAAGCTGCGCCTTCTGCGGCAGCCACGAGTCCTACCTGGACGAACTGATCGTCGACGACCGTGGCGGCAAGCGCTTCGTCTGTTCCGACACCGATTACTGCACGCAGCGGCGTGCCTGCCAGGAAGAAGGGGAGGACGCGCAATGAACGCGGTCTGCGAATCCATCGATGCGAACCTCGACGCGCGCGATCGGCCGCTGCTCTCGGTGCGTGGCCTGACCCGCCTGTACGGGCCGGAAAAGGGCTGCCAGGAGGTCGACTTCGATCTCTACCCCGGCGAGGTGCTGGGCATCGTCGGTGAATCCGGCTCGGGCAAGTCGACCCTGCTCTCGTTGCTCTCCGGGCGCTGTCCGCCGGACGCCGGCACGGTCGCTTACCGCGACGACGGCGACCGCTGGCTGGACCTCTACGCCGCCAGCGAAGCCGAGCGGCGCACCCTGCTGCGCACCGAGTGGGGCTTCGTCGAGCAGAACCCGCGCGACGGCCTGCGCATGGGCGTGTCCGCCGGCGCCAACATCGGCGAACGGCTGATGGCCCAGGGCGTGCGCCACTACGGTCGGCTGCGCCAGGCCGGGCTGGACTGGCTGGAACAGGTGGAGATCGATCCGCTGCGCATCGACGACCTGCCGCGAACCTTTTCCGGCGGCATGCAGCAGCGCCTGCAGATCGCCCGCAACCTGGTCTCGGCGCCACGCCTGGTGTTCATGGACGAACCCACCGGCGGCCTCGACGTGTCGGTGCAGGCGCGCCTGCTCGACCTGCTGCGCGGCCTGGTGCGCGAGCTGGACCTGGCGGTGGTGATCGTCACCCACGACCTGGCGGTGGCGCGCCTGCTCGCCGACCGCCTGATGGTCATGCGCCGTTCGCGGGTGGTGGAAGCCGGTCTCACCGACCAGATTCTCGACGACCCGCAGCATCCGTACACGCAATTGCTGGTGTCGTCGGTCCTGCAACCCTGAGCCGAAGCGTCGGCGCCGGTCCGCGCGACGGGCGCCCGGAGAAGTAGCGATGAACAACCTGATCGAGGTCCGCGACCTCAGCAAGACCTTCACCCTGCACCAGCAACAGGGCGTAGTGCTCAATGTGCTGCGCGGGCTCAACTTCAATGTCGCCGGCGGCGAATGCCTGGTGCTCCACGGACGCTCCGGCGCCGGCAAGAGCACCCTGCTGCGCACGCTCTACGGCAACTACCTGCCGGCCGGCGGCAGCATCCGCCTGCGCCACGCCGGCGACTGGTTGGAACTGGTCGGCGCCGAGCCTCGCGAGGTGCTCGCCGTGCGTCGCCAGACCCTCGGCTACGTCAGCCAGTTCCTGCGGGTGATCCCGCGGGTGGCGACCCTCGACGTGGTCATGGAGCCGGCCCTGGCCCGTGGCTGGAGCCGCGACAGCGCCGAACTGCGGGCGCGCAGCCTGCTGGCCCGGCTGAACATCCCGGAACGCCTCTGGCAACTGGCGCCGGGTACCTTTTCCGGCGGCGAGCAGCAACGCGTCAACATTGCCCGCGGCTTCATGGTCGAGTGGCCGATCCTGCTGCTCGACGAGCCGACCGCGTCCCTCGACGAAGCCAACCGCCAGGTAGTGCTGGAGCTGATCGGCGAAGCCAAGGCCGCTGGCGCCGCGTTGATCGGCATCTTCCACGACCGCGCCGCCCGCGAGGCGGTGGCCAGCCGCTACCTGGACATGAGCCAGGAGCTTTCCCGCCAGGAGCAAGCCCATGTCGTCTGAACGCGTTCTCAGCAATGCCCGGGTAGTCAGCGCCGAGCGGGTCTTCGTCGGCAGCGTGCTGCTGCGCGACGGCCTGATCGCCGCGGTCGACGAAGGCCGCAGCCACCTGGCCGGGGCCGAGGACCTGGGGGGCGACTACCTGCTGCCCGGTCTGGTCGAGCTGCACACCGACAACCTGGAGAAGCACATGACCCCGCGTCCCGGCGTCGACTGGCCATCGGCCTCGGCGGTGCTGGCGCACGACGCGCAGATCGTCGCCGCGGGAATCACCACGGTGTTCGACGCGCTGTCCATCGGCGACGTCAACCCCAAGGGCAAGCGCATGCAGCAGTTGCCGAAGATGCTCGAGGCCATCGGCGAGGCCGCCGCCAGCGGCGACGCGCGCGCCGACCATCGCCTGCACCTGCGTTGCGAGGTCAGCCATCCGCAGACGCTGGAGGTGTTCCGCGAACTGGTCGAGCATCCGCTGGTGCAACTGGTCTCGGTGATGGACCACGCCCCCGGCCAGCGCCAGTTCGCCAGGCTGGAGAAGTACCGCGAGTACTACCAGGGCAAGTACCACCTGAGCGATGCCGAGATGGACGCCTTCATCGTCGAGCAGGTAGCCAACTCCGAGCGCTACAGCGACGCCGCCCGTGCGGCCATCGTCGATGTCTGCCAGGGACGCGGCCTGTCGGTGGCCAGCCATGACGACGCGACCCTCGCGCATGTCCGCGAGTCGGCCGGCTACGGCATGGCCATCGCCGAGTTCCCGACCACCGTGGAGGCCGCCAGGGCCAGCCACGAGCACGGCCTGCAGGTGCTGATGGGCGCGCCCAACGTGGTCCGCGGCGGTTCCCACTCGGGCAACGTGGCGGCGGCGCAACTGGCGGGAATCGGCGTGCTGGATATCCTTTCCAGCGACTACTATCCGGCCAGCCTGCTGCATGCGGCCTTGCTGCTCGCCGGCGAGCACAGCGAGTATGATGCGATCCGCTACGACCTGCCGCGCGCGGTGGCGATGGTCAGCCGTACCCCGGCGCTGGCCGCCGGGCTGACCGATCGTGGCGAAATCCGCGTCGGCCTGCGCGCCGATCTGCTGCAGGCGCGGGCGCTCGGCAACAACCAGCCGGTGGTGCGTCAGGTCTGGCGCGGCGGGCAGAGAGTGTTCTGATGACAGGCAGACTGATTTATCTGATGGGGCCTTCCGGCTCGGGCAAGGACAGCCTGTTGCAGGCCGCGCGCGAGCCCCTGGCGCTGCGCGGCTGCCGTATCGTGCGGCGGGTGATCACGCGCTCCGCGGAAGCGGTGGGGGAGGACGCCCAGGCGGTGACTCCGGCGCAGTTCGACACCCTCGAGCGGGCCTCGGCGTTCGCCATGAGCTGGCGCGCCAACGGCCTTTGCTATGGCATTCCGGTGCAGATCGACGAGTGGCTGGCGCAGGGCTACGACGTGCTGGTGAACGGCTCGCGCGGCTACCTGGCGCAGGCCCGCCGGCGCTATCCGGATCTGCTCGCGGTCCTGCTCGGGGTGAAACCCGAGGTGCTGCGCCAGCGCCTGCTGGCGCGCGGCCGGGAAAGCCCCGAGGAAATCGAGGCGCGCCTGGCGCGTAACGCCGAGTTCGCCGCCGGCCTGGAGGGCCCGCTGTTCCAACTGGACAACTCCGGTGATCTCGACGACACGCTACGCACCCTCCTGGCTCGTCTCGGCAGCGACCGCGCATGCGCCTGACCCTGCTCGGCACCGGCGACGCCCGCCAGGTGCCGGTCTACGGTTGCGATTGCCCGGCCTGTCGCAACGCCCGCGCCGACGCCGGCCTGCGTCGCCGTCCCTGTAGCGCGCTGCTGGAGTGCGCCGGCCAGCGTTGGCTGATCGACAGCGGCCTGGTCGATCTCTGCGAGCGCTTCCCGCCCCATAGCCTCGATGGCATCCTCCAGACCCATTACCACGCCGACCACGCCCAGGGCCTGCTGCACCTGCGCTGGGGCCAGGGTCTGGTGATCCCGGTGCACGGCCCGGCTGACCCGGAGGGCCTCGCCGACCTCTACAAGCATCCGGGCATCCTCGATTTCAGCCAGCCCTTCGGCGCCTTCGAGCGGCGCCAGTGGGGCGCGCTGGCGGCGACCGCGTTGCCGCTGGTCCACTCGAAGCCAACCTTCGGCTACTTGCTGGAGGGGGCTTCCGAGGAGGGAACGATACGGCGCCTGGCCTACCTCACCGATACCGTCGGGCTGCCGGCGGACAGCGCCTCGCGATTGCTCGCGGCGCCGCTGGACCTGCTGGTGCTGGACTGCTCGATGCCGCCGCAGGAGCAGCCGCCGCGCAACCACAACGACCTCACGCGGGCATTGGAGTGCATCGACTCGCTGCGTCCCCGGCGGGCCGTGTTGACTCACGTCGGGCATACGCTGGACGCCTGGCTGCTGGACCACCCCGCTGCGTTGCCCGAGGGGGTGGAACTGGCACACGACGGCATGTGCCTGCCGCTGTAGCGCCCGGCAAGGCGTTGTGGGCGAAATCAGTCCAGGCTTGGATCGAAGCGGATTCGCCGACCTACCACCAGTGCAAACAGCAGCCATGCGCCGGAAATGCCCAGCAGACCCCAGGCGCACCAGGCGAGGAGGGTGGCCTCGGGCGGCAGGCTCAGCGCCAGGATCGCGCTGGCGATCACTACGAACAGAAGAATGACGGCGGATCGTGACATGGTTTCGCTCCCGGAGCCCTCTCCGTCGGGCTCGCTGTTCCTTGTGCCGGCTCAGTGGCGCCGAGGTTCCGTGGCGCCCTTGTCGCTCAGCGGAAGCTTCGCTGGATATTCGTCTCCTCCGCGCTCTATCAGCCAGAGCAGCCCGTAGACGCCGACCGAAAGGGCCAGGGCGGTCAGCGGCAAAGCCAGGATCCACATGTTCTTTCTCCCTTTCCGCCCGCCAGCATCCCGGGGACCTGTGCGGCGGTGTAGCGTCGTTGGATGCCGGTCTCCCGGCGCTTGCTTCGTCAGAATGTCCAGGCCTGTTCGTCGGCCGCGGTCACCAGCGCCGTGCCGCGCTCGTCCTCGCCTACGGTGACGATGCGCGGGGATTCGTCGGGCGCCTGGATCACCAGTTGTTGCGCAGCGGGTGCCCACTGCGGCGTTGCGTTGCTGTCCAGCACTACCGGCCTTTCGCCGTTGCGTTCCTGCGTCCTGTCCTCGTCGCCCAGTGCGCTGTTCTGGAAGACTACGAGAGCCAGCAGGGAAAGAAGTCCGGTGCCGACCAGGTTGCGTGAGCTGCTCATGTTCACCTCCATTTCGTAGCTTTGCCAGGCAGATGGCCAAGGTTTGATCCTGAGGGTCTTGTAGCAGCGGTTGTGCCAACTTTTTTCTATAAAAAATCCTTTTAAATCAATGAATTATATATGTGCCTGAGACTCTCTCACATGCACTTTGCACGGATGGGCATTTTACCGGTTGCAAAATGCATGATGATGTCAGCCCAGATGCAGCGCCAGGCTTACGCCGTGGCTGGTGAACCCTAGCGCGGCATAGAAGCGCTGCGCGGTTTCCCGGTCCTGGTGGCTGGAAAGCGCCAGTTTGTAGCAGCCCCAACTGCGCGCGCGCTCCACGGCCCGGCCGATCAGTTCGCGGCCTACGCCCTGGCCGCGGGCGTGGCGGTCGACCACCATGTCTTCGAGAATCGCCGAGCGGGCGAAATCGTGCGCCAGGTGTTCGATCAGATGCAGGGTGCAGGTGCCGAGCAGGCGCTCGCCGCGCTCGGCCACCAGGGTGACCCGGTCGCCGCGCGGTCGTTGCAGCTGGATGGCCAGCAACGCCGGGTCCGGGCGCGGATCGGCGCTACCGAGTTGCTGTAGCAGCAACGACAGGCGCGGCGCGTCGTGCTCGCTGGCGATCCGCACGTCGAAGCTGGCGAAGGGGGAGTCCGGTATCCGCGGCTGGCGCGGAGCGTCCGGCAGGTCCTGTGCGGCGGGAATGGCGACGGTCTGGTTCATGCTGCACCTCCAGGGTTGCGGAAAATTATGCGCAGCCTTGGTGGCAGTGGCATGACAAACGCTTTCTCTGCCGTTAACATGCCGCCCGGACGCGGCGCACCGCTCACCATGTCCGGCGTGTCCCGGTAGCTCAATTGGATAGAGCATCCCCCTCCTAAGGGGAAGGTTGGAGGTTCGACCCCTCTCCGGGACGCCAAATATATCGGGCACTTACCGCACATCGCTTCTCCCGGGCCAGTTCTTTGTCAGGGCATGGTGGGTGCAGTAAGCCTACAAAGAAAGCCTCGTCCTGAATCGCTCAGACGGGGCTTTTCCATGCCGGCCAGCTCAAATGTCTGTCGTCAGCGCCAGCAGGACAACCGGGTGGCCTGCGCCGCTCCCGGTAAGCTCGATCCTCGCTTTCCCTTCTCATCGCGACCTTCGCGCGCGTTCTTAATTCTCCGAATACCCTACCAAGCGCATCGCTGGATGCAGCTTCGAGATCTTTCACCTTCATCGAGAGCACGTCCTCATTGTGGTTTTCCGGGCAGTTCTAGCCTAGTGCCATTACGTCGAGGTCTGGGCTCGATGTGATGGTGTGCCTAAGGGCGGTGCCGGCAGATCGCATCCAGGCGAATGAGGTGCTGGAGATAGGCGGAATTTTCCGCCGATCAGGAGGGGCCAGAAACTTTCCGGACTCTGGCCGGAGGGGAGTGCGGAATCATTGCAGATCCTGGCCATGCCATGCCGGAAAATTTTCCGGTATATGGCGGGAAAGTATCCGGCACATGCGACGGGCACGCTTTTGTACCGTATCGGGTGGGTCCCTCGGCGACTGGTCTGGCAAGGTAGGTTTTTCTCACTTTCCCCCATTAGTAGTGGTCGTGATCTGTGGTGCCTGACTGTCTCCTCAAAGTTGTGGGCACGGTCGCGCGACCCTCTCCTGAAAATTCAGGAATTTCGTCCCCAGCTCAAAAGAACGTTTTGCGTCCTTTAGCCTGGGCGAGATACTGGGAGTTTTCCTGCATTGCAGGAGATCCGAACTGGCGATTTTCCGGTTTTGCCGGGGTGTCGTTTCATCGTCCTTGGGCATAGCGGGACGGTATCCTCTATTGGCCGTCCTCCATTGGAGTTTTTGCCGCCGGCGGTGGCCGCAAGGCAGGCCGACTGCGCCACCTCGTCCGAGGTCGGTAGATTCCTGGCTTAATCACCTTGGCCGCGCGCTTGCTCCCGTCTGGATCACGGACAGAAATTTGCGTAAACGCCGTCGGTTCTTAAGACTGGCTCACGGAATACAGTGAACATCTATACGAAACTCGACTGCCGGATATGATCGGCACTGGATTTGGGGCGAATAGTAAGCCGGGTAGGGATGTGGCAGGAAATGGAGGTTCTTTGTAGGTGCTCATCAAATTCCGCTCCACTTTCTAACAGCGAGACGCGAGAGAGTGGGCTGGGCGCGCTAAGCACGTCCACGAATCACTCTGCACTATGTTTGTCCGGTTTCGCAGTTGCAGACCGGGCTTTTTATTGTCCCGGAGAAAGGATGGATGAGAATTAAGACACGTATATCAGCCCTGAGGATGTCGCTTTTTATGGCGTGCTTATTGCCTTCGCTATTTTTTGCTCGGGACGTTAATGCACAACAGTTTTATTGGGTTTTGGCATTTCCTTCTGCCGTTTCTGGGGGGAGCTACAGCTCACCGTCGTCGGCGTGCGCTGTTGTGTTCGACTATTTCAAGTCGAGAACTAACTGGATCGAATCCGTGGAGCCTGTGCGAAGAAATGACAGGGCTTTTGATTGCTTTGCGCGTGGCACGGATCCTTCTGGAAGTGCGCACTCTGGAAATGTTGGAGCTATCTCTAGATTTGGCGATTCGTGTCCTTTAGGTGCTGAATATAATGCGAAAACAGGCAGTTGTGATTGTCAGTCAGGGTATGAAATGGATGACTCTGGCTGTAAGATTCCAGATAAAAACGACCTCGAAAATGGACCGCCTCCACCAGAGGGCTGCGCAGGAAATCCGGTCAATATCACCAATGGCAACAAATACCAAGTTGAACACGACTTAAGTATTCCGATCCCGTTGACCCGTTACTACAACGGCCTGGACGGCTTGTGGCGACATTCGTATTCTGCGCGTATAACACGCAAGGGTGATGGCTTCCTACTCTACCGCGAAAACGGAAAAGCCTCGGAGTTCACGGGATCGGGAAAAGATCTAACCTCCATCACAGACCTGGGCAGGCTTAGCCGGTTACCAGGAAAGTTTAGCTACACCTCCGAACTCAACGAAGTGATGGAGTTCGACCAGAATGGAATACTCACTAAACTCACCACCAAGGAAGGTCGCAAATATCGTGTAGAGCGAGGCGCTAATCTTACGATTGGCGACGAGCATGGCAACAAGCTCGTTCTCTCGGAGGGAGCCAACCATCAACTCCTTCGCGCTCAGATAGGGGGTATATCCATTGAGTACACATACGACAAGGAACAGCGACTCACATCGGTAACACGGACAGATGGGCAATACAGCACGAAAACACAGTACCTCTATGACGACCCGAGGAACATAAAACTACTTACAGGCATCCAGGATAACAATAATCGCCGCTTCGCCACCTGGGCCTACGACAACCAAGGCCGCGCCATCTCCAGCGAACACGCCAACGGCGCCGAAAAGGTCTCCCTCGCCTACAACGATGACGGCTCCACCACCGTCACCAACGAATACGGCAAGCAGGCCACCTACCGCTTCCAGGTGATCCAGGGCATCAAACGCATCGTCGCCATCGAAGGCGAACCCTCTCCCAACTGCCCCAGCAGCAATTCCACCTTCACCTACGATGACCAGGGCCTGCTCACCAGCAAACGCGACAACAACGGCAACCTGACCACCTACCAGTACAACGCCCGTGGCCTGGAGACCTCGCGCACCGAGGCCGCCGGCACTGCGCAGGCGCGCACCATCACAACCGACTGGCACCCG